>Ga0335073_10000001_pt1 | contig 1136497 bp, 937 predicted proteins | sample Lox_Sample_22_FD_207093 | JGI IMG/M metagenome (GOLD analysis project Ga0335073, IMG submission 207093) | Soil microbial communities from Loxahatchee National Wildlife Refuge, Florida, United States - Lox_Sample_2.2 | ecosystem: Environmental > Terrestrial > Soil > Wetlands | place: USA... | reverse complement strand
TTCGGCACTGAAAGTAGGCGTCACTTCAAAAACAGAAGCACTCGCTCGGATTCGGGCGCTTGGACTTAAAACGCACGAGTACGGACCACCAGTTTGCTTCGACGAAGAATGTATTTCAGTGGCGATACCAAACTCCCACCTTTCCAATGCTTTGTTTCTTCCACTTTCCCGGCTTCAAATCCCGGCCCTTCATTGGGTGCTGACTCGGTGGGGGTTGCATTTTTCGAGCCTATACGTTGAGACACGCTTCTCGTCCGGCAAGGTAGCTTTCTTGAGCTATGAGTTGATGCTCTCGACTTCGCGCTTTGGTGTCGGACGCGATGCAACAATCGTAAGGCTGACATCAGAAAAGCCACTCGTCCGCAACGAAGGCGCCACATATCGCATCAAAACGCCCGACGTATGGCCCGACAGCAGTCTTAGCATCGCGCTGACGCCAAATGCGTCTCAAGAACTGATGAATGATGTCTTCGATGTGAAGCTTCGGTGTCTTTGGTCTTTGTCTGGATGTAAAACATGGAGAGAAGTTCTGCCCCATGTCCAGACTGACTGAGACGATGGGCGTAAAATCTCCATTTCACTCATTGAGGGGTTGGGAGATGCACCTGTCCGATGACAAGCTGATGCTCCTACTGACCGATGCCCTCCAAGTGCGCTGGGCCGCACCTCCGAAAAAAGCGCAGCCTACCGGATAGTTCGTTCTGCCGATTCCGGTGTACACTTGCCACGCACCAGAGTCAGAGCCAAAGTAAAAGTGGAAAGCCCGATTCCGAATCGGGTTTTGTCCCTTTATGGCATCGAAAACCCTTTCTGGCCCGATGAAAGAGATGTTCCGGCGCGACGCGTGGAAAGTCATCCTGATCGCCGTACTAACTGTCATCGGCCTGCTGACCATCCGCGCCTGCCTCCAGCAGTGATTGTTCCGGGAAGCCGAACCCATCCTGTGACAAGGGGAGTTGTCGCAAAATCCCCGTTTCACTCAAGTTCCCCTGCTGGTGGGAGGATGAGCGAAAACGCCTGCTTACGACAGTTATGCCGTTGGAGCATAATGTGATCGAGAGGTTACCGACGTGACCCGCGCTCTAAAGAGGCTGGCCGTTGTGTGCGGAGTGCTTACCGTCGCGTCGTGGGCATTCCTACTAAACACCGGTCTCGCAATGTACAAGGACGGCTGTTACTGGGAGTTAAGCAGATGGCCTCATTGGCGGATTCCATACGCAGTCGACAGTGCGGTACGATACACGGCATTATTAATGCCCCTCATAGGCCTTTTCGCCGTGACGGCATTCGTGTGTCTTGGCTACGCTTCACGTCGAAACACGCCGCCGAGAGACGCCCCTCGCACTTAGTTGACGATAAATCGCCATTGCACTCATTGACCACCGCTGACCGGGTGTCTTTCTTCCGCCCCTGCTTTACACTGATCGCTTGGCAATCCAGACTCATCCCCTGATCGAACCCGTCCGCTCCGGCGATGCCCGCGCGCTGGCCCGCGCCATCTCCATCGTCGAGAACCGCGCGCCGGAATGGTCAGAACTGTTGAAGGGACTGTTCCCCTACACGGGTACGGCGCGCGTGATCGGCCTGACGGGGGCTCCAGGAGCGGGGAAGAGCACGCTGGTCGATCAGCTGGCGCGGATTTATCGCGGGATGAAGCATGCCCACCCTGTCCCGCAAGAAATTGCTGGGGCAACCGACCACAATTACACCGTCGGCATCATCGCCGTCGATCCGACGAGTCCGTACACGGGCGGGGCGATTCTGGGCGACCGCATCCGCATGCAGGAGCATTTTTCCGACCCGGGGATTTATATTCGCAGCATGGCTACGCGCGGGTCGCTGGGCGGGCTGGCGCGCACGACCGCCGACGTGGCGACGGTGCTCGACGCCGCTGGCCGCGACCTGATCCTGATCGAAACCGTCGGCGTGGGGCAGGATGAAGTCGATATCGTGCGGCTGGCCGATGTCACCATCGTGACTCTGGTGCCGGGCATGGGCGATGATGTGCAGACGATCAAGGCCGGGATCATGGAGATCGCCGACATTTTCGTCATCAACAAAAGCGACCGGGACGGCGCCGAGCGCGTCGAGCGCGAGATTCGCGCGCTGCAATCGCTGGCGATGCGAAAGGACGGCTGGACCCCTCCGGTCGTAAAGACGGTGGCAAGCGAAGGGCAGGGAATAAGAGAACTGGCGTCGGCGATCACGGAGTACGAGCAGTATCTGGCGAAAGAAGACCGCGCGCTCCACAAGCGCGTAGAGAATTGGCAGGAGCGGCTGGTCGAAATGCTGCGCGATGCCATGCTCGAAAGGGCGCGGGCCGTCATCTCAGAGGGAAACCTGGCGCGGCTGGCGGCGGAAGTGGCCGAGCATAAGCGGGATCCGTATACGGTGGTGGAGGAGATCGCGGGCAAGCGGTGACAAGCAGGTTCCTCGCTGCTTTTGCCCCTTCGCGGCTGCAAAACGGCTCGGAATGACAACGTTGTTTGTTTATGGCGTATCAGATCGATCATCTCGGCATCGCGGTGAAGTCGCTCTCGGCGGCCAAGGAGATTTACGAAAAGCTTGGCCTTACTGTCTCGCCCGAAGAGACCGTCGAGCACGAAAAAGTGCGGCTGGTGATGGTTCCTGTCGGAGAAAGCCGGCTGGAGTTGCTGGAGGCGACGTCGGAAGATTCGACCATCGCGAAGTTCGTGGCCAAGCGGGGCGAAGGGCTGCATCACGTGTGCCTGAAGGTCCCTGATCTGCGCGCCGCAGTGGCGCGGCTGAAGAGCGACGGCGTGCGGATGGTGTCCGACGAAATCAAGACCGGCGCCGGCGGTCACGAGTACGTGTTTGTTCATCCGGCGAGCACAGGCGGCGTGCTCCTCGAACTCGTGCAGGGCTAGGCTTTTGAACGTCGAGATTGCAGGTATGCTTTTTCTCGTCACCGACACTTCGGGCAGGCAGGGCAGCGTGGCGCTGGCGCGCGCAAAAGACGATCGGGTCAAGGTGATCGAATCGGCGCCGCTGACGGGCGGGACGTTCTCCGCGCAACTAGTGCCACAGGTTGCGGGCTTGTTGCAAAAGCACGGATTGGACAAGAAGGAAATCGGAGCGCTGATCGTGATTTCCGGTCCGGGGTCGTTCACCGGATTGCGAGTAGGGCTGGCGGCGATCAAGGCCCTGGCGGAAATCCTGCGGAAGCCGATTGTGCCGGTATCGTTATTGGAAGTTCTAGCGGTCGAAAGCGCCTCAGAGGGAACGGTGCTGGCCGCGCTCGATGCCGGACGAGGCGAAGTCTACGTCGGCGAGTACAGCGTATCCGACGGGAAGGCCCGCCGCGTCCGCGAAGAACTATTGCCGAAGGCTCGTTTCTTGCCGGAAGCTCGCGAAATCCGGATAGCGACGCCCAGCGACGAATTGGCCGCCCTGGCGCGGGATGCCGGCTTCACCGTTTCTCCGAAGGCGTTAGTCGGGACTGGGGCCACGGCTGCCATTGGCTGGAAGAAACTGCAAGCCGGCGAGTCGGTCCCGCCCGAGCAGTTGGACGCGAACTACATTCGCCGCTCGGACGCTGAAATCTTTTCCAGGCCCGGTGCGTGATTCTGATCTGGCTCTCGAATCCGTGAAGATCCGTTCCGCCACCCCCGCCGATTTGGATTCTCTGCTCGAACTGGAACGGGCGACTCCCTCCGCCGCGCACTGGTCGAAGCGGCAATATGAAGATCTCTTTCGCGAGGCAGAGGGCGCCGGGCGCTTCATTATCGTTATCGAGGAAGAGGCCCAGGGCTCGGCTTCCGAAGGGCCAAGTCGAAATGCTGGGTTGTCCGGCTTTCTGGTGGCGCGGCGGGTTGTAGATGAATGGGAACTGGAGAACATTGTGGTCGTGCCTCATGCACAGCGAAAAGGGCTAGGGAAGCGACTTCTCGGGGCATTGCTGGCGCACGCGGGCGAAACAAACAGTCGAGCGATGTTTCTGGAAGTCCGGGAATCAAATGCGGCGGCGCGGAGTCTCTACGAAGCGACCGGATGGAGACCGACCGGTCGGCGGAAGTCCTACTACGCGAATCCGGAAGAGGACGCTATCTTATACAGCCGACAAGTGAAACCGGCTCCGTTCTCACAATGAGACTTGCACCACTTTTGGGCATTGCCCCGGTTTTGGGGCTGTGCTAGGTTGTGCACATATCCCGGTTGGAGGTCTGCTGGATGCTGACTCCGAGAGACCAACTCCTGACCAATCACGAGGAGTTCCGCAGATTGGCTCAGGAGCACTCACAATATTCGAAGCGTCTCGAAACACTCACCCAAAAACGATACCTCAGCGAAGACGAGAAGCTGGAAGAAGTCCGGCTCAAGAAGCTGAAGCTGCGTCTCAAAGACCAGATGGAGTCGATTGAGCGCCAGTTCCGGCAGCAATACGGCGTGCACGTAGCCTAAAAACTCTGGCCAAGCTCCCCGCGGTCGCGGCCGCAAGGGGAGCAATGTATCTTTCACCGGGCGCGATACAGCGCCTTTTTTTATTTATACTTACAGCCCTTGGACGGCAGGCGTGAGCCGGAGCCGCGAGCACAGCTATAATTGAAAGATTCCCCATGGTTCGTGACGGATACTTCTATGCGGTTCCGCTGATTGCCGCCGGCATTGTCCTCGGATGGCTGACGCATCCCACATGGGCTGTGGTTCCCTTTCTGCTCGCATTCTTTTTTCTGTGGTTCTTCCGCGATCCGGAACGCGCCATTCCCAACGAGCCGGGCGCAGTGGTTTCTCCGGGCGACGGGAAAGTGACCGATATTTCTCCCGTGACCGCCGGAGCCGAGCGGCAGACGCGCGTCAGCATCTTTCTCAGCGTGTTTGACGTGCACGTGAATCGCTCGCCCATTGCCGGAGTCGTGCGCGACATCCGCTACCAGCGGGGAAAGTTTCTGGATGCCCGCAGCGAGGACTGCGCCGAACTGAATGAGCAGAATATCGTCACCGTTGCAGGCGACGGACAGACGGTCGTGTTCAAGCAGATTGCCGGATTGCTGGCGCGGCGGATCGTGTTCCACCCGAAAATCGGAGACCATCTGGCCCGCGGCCAGCGCGTGGGCTTGATCAAGTTTGGATCGCGGGTGGATGTTGTCTTCGACGCCGCAGCCCGCGTCAACATAAAGGTGGGCGATCGCGTGAAAGGTGGGGCGAGCGTGCTGGCTTACTTGCCCGAGCCCGCCCTGAGCAGCGTGGGAAGCACGTCTGCCGCCGAGAGCATCCGCTGATGGATCGACCGACTCCCAGACCGAGACGCCGTTTGAGCAAGGGAATGTACATTCTTCCTTCGCTGTTCACCACTGCAAACATGGCGCTCGGCTACTACGCGATTCTCGAAGTCATGCGCGCCACCGTCAGCGACTTCTGGCATCTGGATAATGCCGCCAAGGCGATCGGCTTTGCCGTGCTCTTTGACGGCCTCGACGGACGCATCGCGCGCATGACGGGTACGAGCAGCGATTTCGGCCGCGAGCTCGACTCCCTGGCCGACGCCATCACATTTGGAGTCGCGCCAGCGATGCTCGCATGGACCTGGGGATTCCACCTGATGCCGACGATTCTCCTGACGGAGTGGCACATCAAACTGACGCAGCTGGGAGCGATCGCCAGCTTCCTGTTTCTGATGGCCGGGGCAAGCCGTCTGGCGCGCTTCAACATCACCAGCAATCCGGAGCCGTCGAATCCAGGCCGGCCGGGCAAGAAGTATTTCGTGGGCATGCCCATACCGGCGGGCGCCGGAGTGATTGCCGCCGTGGTTCACTTCGAGGCCGGCGAACCGGTGGTTTCCTGGTACACCGCGCTCACCTGGCTCGCCATGGTGACGACCGTCAGCTATTTGATGGTCAGCACGTGGCGCTTTTACAGTTTCAAAGACATTGATTTCCGCTCGCGGCATCCGTTCCGGCTGATCGTTCTGCTGGCCGCGCTCTTCGCTCTCATCTTTTTCTTCTCGCGGAAGGTGCTTTTTGCCCTGGCCTTGCTCTACATGGTGTCGGGAGTCTTCTGGCGCCTGCAGTGGATCTTCCGCAGACGAAGCGGCCCGCCACCTCCATCCTATAAGGAGGCGTCGCAAGCATCGTGAGTCCCTCGACCAAGCCAGCGTCCGTTTCTCTTGCGGCCGGAACCCGCGGGAAGCTCTACCGAGCCGCGATTGTCGGCGCGGCGTCGCTGCGAGGCAAGGAAGTTGCCGAGATGCTGAATGAGCGCAACTTTCCCGCCGCCGACATCCGGCTGCTCGATGATGATGAGTCGCTGGGACAGCTGGAGGCCATGGGCGACGAGATCAGCTTCATCCAGAGCCTGCGCGCCGAGCAATTCGACAACGTGGATTTCACTTTTTTTGCCTCGGATCCCGAATGTACGCGCAAGAACTGGAAGCGGGCGAGAGACGCGGGCAGCGCCATCATCGACCTTTCTGCCGGCCTGGAAGAGGAGCCGGGCGCGAGTGTGCGCTCGGTTTGGGTGGAGCGCGAGCGCGGGCAAGTCGTGCCGCCGGAGCTGCAGCCGGGCCCCTGCATCACCGCGCACCCGGTGGCCGTGACCCTGGCGCTGCTGTTGTCGCGCGCCGGCAAAGCGGGAACGATCCGGCGGGCGGTGGCGACCGTGTTTGAGCCAGTGTCTGAGCACGGGCAGCGCGGCATGGACGAGCTCCATCAGCAGACGGTCAATCTGCTCTCCTTTCAACCGCTGCCGAAAGATGTGTTTGATGCGCAGATCGCCTTCAACATGGTGGCGCGATATGGGCAGAAATCGCAGCCGCCCTTGGATTCGATCGAGGCGCGCGTGCTGCGTCACTACCGGCAGATCGCGGGCGAAAGAGCGATCCAACCATCCCTGCTGCTGGTGCAGGCCCCCATCTTTCACGGTCACGCGCTGGCGCTTTCCCTGGAAATGGAGAAGCCCGCGGACACGGCGGCTGTGTCGCAGGCTCTTGCCGGAGACCATCTGACCATTCCAGCCGCTGAAGAAGACTGGCCGAGCAATGTCAGTTCAGCCGGACAGCCTAATATTCTGTTGTCGGTGAAGAGCGATCCAGTGCAACCGAATGCGGCGTGGGTGTGGGCTGCCGCCGACAATCTTCGCATCTCGGCTCTGACCGCAGTCGATTGCGCCGAGAGCATGACGGCGACCCGCCCGACGGGAAAAATTCAATGAGGGTTGTGACTGCCGCGTCGCCAGCTGCGAGTGAAGGCCCGCCCGCGAGGACGTCCATCCTGGCACCCGGCATCCGGTGCGCGGCGTTGCTCGCCCTTCTTTTCACGGTAGCCTGCGGATATCACACCGCAGGGCACGCCGGCCAGCTTCCCGCGGACGTCAAGACGATTGCGGTGCCCGCCTTCAAGAATGAGACCTCAACGTATCGCATCGAGCAGATGCTGACCGCTTCGGTAGTGCACGAGTTCACGACGCGGACCCGCTATCGCATCGTCAGCGATTCTAGTTCCGATGCCGACGCCATCCTGCGCGGCACGGTGCTGTCGACCTCTGCAACGCCATTGGCCTACGACACCACGACGGGCCGGGCGGCCAGCGTCCTGGTCGTCGTCAGTCTGAAAGTTACGCTCAGCGATCGGAAGGGCAAGGTGCTGTATCAGAATCCGTCATATCTGTTCCGCGAGCAGTACGAGGTGTCGCAGGATCTGGCCAGTTTCTTTGAAGAGGATTCTCCGGCATTCCGGCGTCTGTCGCAGGATTTCGCCCGCACCCTGGTGTCCAACATACTGGAAGGCTTCTAGGTGGTACAGTTTGGGTGGATGACGGGCTCCGCTCTTTCGCGCAGTGGGAGGATCGGATAGCGAAGAAGGAAGAAGAAGCGCAGTCTTCGCCATGAGATTGGAATGCGAGCTTTTGCCCAGGCCGAACGGTTTGTAAGCGAGGTGGAGTCGCGCAAGTTGCGAGCCGCCTATGTATTTGTCGGCGACGAAGCCTTCTTCCGCAAACGCTTTCGCGACGCCATTCTGGAGCATCTGGTCCCCGCCGATCTGCGCGATTTCAGCATTTTCGAATTCGATCTGGCGGAAACCGACCTGGCGGAGATTCTCGACCGTGCCCGCACGCCCTCGCTGATGGCTCCCTTTCAGGTGTTTTTTGTGCGGGGAGTGAAGACGCTGTTTGGCCGCGGATCGAACGAAGAGAAACTGTCCGCGATCGAGGAATACTGCAAGAGCCCGAATCCCGATGCCCTCCTGGTTTTTGTCGCCGACCATATCAGCATCCCGGCTGACGTCCGCCGCATGGAGATGCAGGATAAAGAGCGCTACCAGCGGATTCGCGAGACCATGGGGCCCTATTGCGGCATCGTCGAACTGGGGCGCGTGGAAGAAGGCGAAGCGGTCCGCTGGATTACCGACTATTGCGCCAGCCGTGCGGTGAAGATCGAAGCCGACGGAGCCCGCGAACTGGTTGACGCGCTCGGCGGCGACATGATGATGATCTCGAACGAACTCGAGAAGCTGATTCTTTACGTAGGAGAAAAGAAGCGCATCAACCTGGGCGATGTGGAGACCATGGTGCTCGCGGCCAAGCAGCGGTCCCTCTATGAACTGACTGACGCGATTTCCTGCAAAGACCGCGTGCGGGCACTGGAAGTGCTCGATGCCATCCTTGCCTCGGGCGAGGGCGAAGAGGCTGCCATCGGACATATCTACATGCTGGCCAAGACGTTTCGCCAGATGCTGGTGATTCTGGAGCGGAATGTCCGCGACCAGCGCATGCTCTGGGCGGCGCTTTGGCAGGGATTCCGCGTGCCGCCGTTTGCGGCCGACGACATCATCAAGCAGGCCCGGCGCTACAAGAACCGCCGCGAACTGACGCGCGCCATCCGGCTGGTGGCGAAGGCCGATCTGGCCCTGCGATCGAATCCGGTAAGCAAACGCCTGGTGCTCGAACGGCTGGTGATGGATCTGACAGCTGAGCCGAAGCTGGAAGCACCGGGCTGGATGCAGGATCAGCTGCCGGTGTAGGGCTGAATCTCCATCGAGAGCCTCTGCGGTTTGGGTCGGAGGTTATTTCCCCGAAGCTTCTACATCGATTGCAATCCTTTCCGAGGCATAGATGACAGTCGGCCCTGGCGACGTCGTTTCGTATCTGGAGATGTGCGCAGGCTTTGGCGTCAATCTCCAGCGCGGAATGAATTTCAGACTGCGAGGGACTGATTCTGTCATCCTTATGAGCCTCCGACTGGGCGCCCCTTACGCCGACCGCCTCGAGGAGAATGGGAGGGTGATCATCTACGAGGGGCACGACATTCCAAGAACGCGGGGCGGGCCTGATCCAAAGAGCCTAGATCAGCCCGAGTTCCTTCCGACCGGGCGACTATCTCAAAATGGTCTATTCCTCGATGCGGTTCGGCGGTTCAAACTCGGTAGGGCGGAAGCTGAGCAGGTTAGGGTTTTCGAGAAGATCAGGCCCGGCATTTGGGTTTACAACGGCCTATTCCAGCTCATCGATGCATGGCAGGAAACGTCCGACCGTCGGCAGGTCTTCAAGTTCAAGCTTGAGGTTTCTGACCCCACTCAATCTAGGTCGGATGCCGCCGATCCAAGCGGAGACCGTGACCGGGTTATACCCTCCTCCGTTAAGCTCGAAGTTTGGAAAAGGGACGGAGGGAGGTGTGTGGTCTGCGCGAGCACCGAAAACCTCCATTTCGACCACATCATCCCGTATTCGCGAGGGGGATCTTCCAAGGATGCGAAAAACATCCAGATCCTCTGCTCAAAACACAATCTCGAAAAACGGGACCAGATCCAATGACTCCAGCCGCACCGTGAAGCGAGATCTCGCAGGGATCTACTTCATCGCCCCGACCCGCTTGCCCAGGCGGGACTTGTAGCGGGAGGCGGTGTTCTCGTGCAGGGTGCCTTTCTGGATCGCCTTGTCGAGGGCAGAGACGGTCTGCCGGTAGGTCTGCTCCGCGGCGGCCTTATCGCCCTTCGCGATCGTCTCGCGCAGCGTGCGCAGTTGGGTGCGCAAAGCTGAAGTGTTGGCGCGATTGCGGGTGGTGCGGCGTTCGGTCTGGCGGGCGCGCTTCAGCGCCGAAAAATGATTTGCCATGTCTGGTTCGTTACCTTCGTGTGCCTAGAGAGATATTCGGGTAGGTCCGAATTTCTTATTATAGGGGAGCAACTCTTGAAGGGTCAAACAGATGGCACCTCGCCAACTTGAAAGCGGCCCCGCTTTGGCGTGACGCCCACTTCACTTATGGACACACTGGATCGCCTCAAGGTTCTGATCAACTCCTCGACGCCGATCGTGGTCATCGAGACGTCGGAGGAGATGCGCGCGGTCAGCCTGGTGCGCGCCGCTTGCGCCGACTTGAACATGGCGACCTTCGAATGGAGCATCGCCGAAGGGCTGGTGCGCTCGGGCGCCAACTCCGCATCTGAAGCCAGAGCCCCGCAGACGGCGCAATCCGGAGGCTGGGCTCCGGTGATGCGCAGCCAGTCGCACGCCGTGCTCAGTCCCGGCGGGGGAGAAGCCGACCGGCTGGCAAGGGCGATGATGGCATCGATGGGAGCCGATGCCGCCCCTGCCGGCAGCACCGCGAACTCCATCTACAACACACGCGAGCCGGTACAGGCGCTAGCCAACATGGAGTCGATCACACTTGAAGCCGTTTTCATCCTGAAAGACTTTCATCGCCACATGGAGGATCCAGTTGTCGTCCGGCGCCTGCGCGATGTGGGGCAGAAGTTTTCGGTCAATCGCCGGACCGTGATCATCACTGCGCCGGAAATCAATGTGCCTGCGGAACTGGCCACGCTGGTCGAGTACTTTGACATGTCTCTGCCCGATCGCGACCGGTTGCGCGAGATTGTGCACGAAACCTTCACCCGGCTGGCGAAGACTTACACCTTGAAGCTGCAACTCGATGCCGCCGGAGTCGATGCAATGTCGGCCAATCTCCGTGGACTGACTGAGGAAGAAGCCGAACGCGCCGTCTCGCAGGCTCTGGTGACGCGTTACGCGCTGTGTCCGGAGACGGTTACGGACGTCCTCGAAGCAAAGAAACAATTGCTCCGGCATTCGGGCATGCTGGAGTTTATCGAAGCCTCCGATGACATGAGCGGCGTCGGAGGGCTCGAGAATTTGAAGCATTGGCTCGAGCAGCGTCGCGGGGCATGGGAAGACTCGGCGCGCGAGTTTGGCCTCGATCCTCCGCGCGGCGTGATCATTCTCGGCGTGCAGGGATGCGGCAAATCGCTCTGCGCCCGCGCCGTGGCCGGCGAGTGGAAGTTGCCGCTGGTGAAATTCGATACCTCGGCCGTCTACGACAAATACATCGGCGAGACGGAAAAGCGTATTCGCAAGGTCTTTCAGATTGCCGAGGGCCTGGCTCCCTGCGTGTTGTGGATTGATGAACTGGAGAAGGTTTTCGCCGGCAGCGGTCCTGACTCAGCCTCGGCCGATGCGGGCGTCTCTTCGCGGCTGCTGGCCTCGTTTCTTTCGTGGATGCAGGATCGCAAATCTCCGGTATTCGTTGCCGCGACCTGCAACAATGTGACGGTGTTGCCCCCAGAACTGATTCGCAAGGGACGTTTCGACGAACTGTTTTTCGTCGATCTGCCCAATCAGTCGGAGCGCAAACAGATATTCTCCATTCAACTGGCGAAGCGGAAGCGGAACTCCGCCGATTTTGACCTGGAACGCGTGGCTGCCGCAGCCAAGGGGTACTCCGGAGCAGAGATTGAGGCAGCCGTCAAAGGCGCTCTTTACGCCGCGTACTCCGAGAAAAAGCCACTGACGACCGAATCGCTCCTCACCGCCCTGGCTGGGACGGTTCCGCTCTCCACCACGCGCGCCGAAGAGATTGCGGCCCTTCGCGAGTGGGCGAGAACCAGAACGGTTCCTGCCACCGCGTCCGGTGCGCAAACTACAAATGCATGAACGCAGGCGAGAAGGCTTGCCATTGACGGGCACTTTCTGTCGGGGTAGGCTTTATGCAATGGTAGTTTCTCGCCTTCCGGGCGCGAACATTCCGGATATTCCCGTCTCTGAGCATAATCCTGTTTTGTTTATGGAGTGGAAGAGAGAGCGGTGCGTCTGGCCCGCGGCCGGCGCCGGGTCTGCCACGCCGGCGCGCATCGAGGTTGCCTGCGACGCGACTCTCAAACGACGAGCATGAAGAAGAGCATCGGGATCAGCCCTAATATCGAAACCCTCTTCGGCACACGGGACGAGAACATCCGCCTGCTGGAAGATGGGCTCAACGTCACCATCAATCTGCGGTCGAACGCCATCGAACTGGAAGGGGCGGCGCGTGACGTGGCGCGCGCGGAGCAGGTCTTCGCTGACTTTGAGGGCCTGCAGCGGTCCGGTTACTCCTTCAATAACGGCGATCTGAACAGCATGCTGCGGGTGCTGACGTCGGACCCCAATACGACCTTGCGCGGACTGGCCGATGCGGGCCGGCAGCGCTCCTTCGGACGCCGCAGCGCCCAGCCCAAGAGCAGCAATCAGCGCCGCTATCTCGAAGCCATCGAGAAACACGACATGGTTTTCGGCGTCGGGCCGGCGGGAACAGGCAAGACCTACCTTGCCGTGGCAATGGCGATTTCTGCCTTGCTGGCCAAGCGTGTCAACCGGATCATCCTGGCACGGCCCGCGGTGGAAGCGGGCGAGCGGCTTGGTTTTCTTCCCGGGACTCTCCAGGACAAGATCGATCCCTATCTTCGCCCCTTGTACGACGCGTTATACGACATGCTCGATCCGGAAAAGGTGGATCGGTATCTGGAGAAAAATGTCATCGAGATCGCGCCCATCGCCTTCATGCGCGGGCGTACTCTGAACGATTCGTTCGTGATTCTCGATGAGGCGCAGAACACGACGTCCGAACAAATGAAGATGTTCGTCACCCGCCTGGGGTTCAACTCGAAGGCGGTCATCACCGGCGACATTACCCAGATCGACTTGCCCAACGCGCGCCGCAGCGGGCTGCTGGAAGCCATTGATGTGTTGAAGAGCGTCGAGGGATTGGCCTTCGTGCATTTCGACGAAGGCGATGTCGTGCGGCATCATCTGGTGCAGCGCATCGTCCGGGCCTATGACGAGCACAAGGTGCGCGTCGCCGAGCAGCAGGTGCTCTTGCTGACAGAAGCGAAAAACCTCGAATCGGCCGGCAGCGAAGAGAAAGCCGCGCCGGCGGCTCCGGCCGGCACGGAGAAGGCAGTTTCTTCCGAAGCCAAAGGATAAACTTAAGACATAAAGTGGGAGGTCGCCTGAAGGGCCTCCCATTGTTTTTTGGGGCAGACTCTTAGAAGAGATGTCGGAAGGGTTTTGGTTGGTTATCCTGCAGAAAAGAGTTGCCGGCCTGAACGCGAGCGCTCTCAGCCGGTTTGTGCTGCGTGCTCGCAGAGCCGCCGGATTGCGGCAGGTTGTAAATGTTCTCGTGACCAGCAGCGCCGCCGTGCGGTCGCTGAATCGCCGCTTCCGCGGCAAAGATAAGGCTACTGATGTGCTGTCGTTTCCCGCGTCCCCCTCGCAGGCGAAGCGTGAGAGGGCGCGGTTCGCCGGAGATATTGCGATTTCAGCCGATGTTGCCATGCAGAATGCCAACCGATTGCGACACTCTCCCGGCGAAGAGGTGAAGATTCTGGCTCTGCATGGCATTCTGCATCTGGCAGGCTTCGATCACGAGCGCGATAATGGAAAAATGGCGCGAGAGGAAGCGAGGTTGCGCCGGGAGCTGGGACTGCCAGCGTCCCTGATCGAGCGGACGGATCCGCCTGCGGATAAGTCGCAGAGAGTTGTGCCTCGGCCGAGGCTGAGCAAGAGCGCTACGCGGAGGCGACGATGAACTTCGCCGTCGCAGGCATCCTTTTGCTGCTTCTGGGCCTCCTTACCCTGGTTTCCTACGTCGATCGCGTCTATCAGGAAATCGGCAAATTCCTTTCCCGCGAGTTTCAGGACAACATTGATGTATTCGAGCAGAAGGTAGAACCTTCGCTGACCGTCAGCCGGGCCCGCGCGTCGTTGTCGATGGCGGTTCTGACGCAGCTGACCATGGCGGCGATCGCCCTGATTGTCGGATTCATCGTTTTCAGCGACAAGCTGTGGAATGTCTATGAGATCCTGCAGGCGACGATCAGCCTGACTCTGATCGTCGTCTTCTGCAACCGCTTTCTGCCCTTCCTGTTTTTCTCGCGCACCAAGGGAGAATGGCTCGTCCACTGGTCGCTGGCTCTGAAGATCCTGATTTATCTCGTCCTTCCTGTCACGATTGTGCTGGGTTTTCTGCAGTCGGTCGTGTCGCTGACCAGGCAGAGCGTAAACGAGCAATCGGAAAGTCCGGCGGAGGCAGTGGACGCGCTCATTGAGGCCGGGCAGGAAGAAGGCATCATCCAGGAAGGCGACCGCGATCTGATTCAGTCGGTCGTGGAATTCAGCGGCAAGACGGTGCGGGAAGCCATGAAGCCGCGGCCGGTGATGTTTGCCGTCCCGGCGAATACGACGGTCGAGCGCTTCATCGAGATGTTGCGCGCCAAGCATTACTCGCGCGTGCCGGTGTACGAAGGAAGCATCCACAACATCAAGGGCATCGTGTACGCGCAAGACGTACTGCAGGTACCTGACACCGAGGCGCACGTGCGCACGCTGGATACGATCATGCGGCGTGATGTCTATTTCGTTCCCGAGAGCAAGCTGGGCAGCGATCTGCTGCGCGAGATGCAGCGGCAGAATATCCGCATGGCGATCGTGGTCGATGAATATGGCGGCGTGGCGGGCCTGGTGACAATCGAGGACCTGGTCGAGGAGATCGTCGGCGAGATTCGCGACGAGCACGACAAGCCGGAAATTGTGCGCGAAGGCGAACGCTCGTTTATCGTGTCGGGCGGCATGGACGTGGATCGCCTGGACGAGCTGTTTGGCACCAAGCCGGAAGGGAAAGACTCGGCGACCATCGCGGGACTGGTCAGCGAACTGGCGGGCCACATCCCCCGTAAGGGGGAGATCGTGGAGGATGATGGCCTGCGCTTCGAGGTGCTGGAGTCGACCGACCGCAAAGTCGAGCGTGTGCGGGTGACCGCTGCGCAGCCGCGACAGCTGAAATTGATCTAGGTGAAGTTTGAGGTCCGCAGGCTGAAGTCAGATTCTCTATGCCCTTTCGCTCCGGATTCGTTTGCATTCTTGGCCGCCCGAACGCGGGCAAGTCAACGCTGCTGAACGCCCTCGTCGGCGAAAAGCTGGCCATCATCTCTCCCAAGCCGCAGACCACGCGCAATCGCATTCAGGGCATCGTTCATGCTCCCAAGCGCAAGGGCAAGGACGGCGCGCAGATCGTGCTCATCGACACTCCGGGCGTGCACAAACCGGACAGCTCTCTCGGCCGCAAGATGATGGTCGAGGTGCGCGAAGCACTGGAGGGCTGTGATCTGGCGCTGCTCATCATGGATGTGACCCACCGGCTCGATCCCCGAGATCAGTTCGCCATCGACTTGCTCAGGCATTCCGGCACAAAAGCGTTTCTGGTACTCAATAAGGTGGACCTGATCCGCGAGAAGGCCCGGCTGCTGCCGTTGATCGAAGAATATCGGAGGTTCTATCCCTTCAGCGAAGTCGTGCCAGTGTCTGCGCTTAAGCGTAAAGGCCTCGATGTGCTCCTTGACCTCGTCATTGCCGCGCTACCCGCGGGCCCAGCTTACTTTCCCGAGGATCAGGCGACCGATCAGCCGGCGCGTTTCATGGCGGCGGAAATCGTTCGCGAACAAGTGCTTCTGAATACGAAGGATGAGATTCCCTATGCGGCGACGGTCATCGTCGACGAGTTCGAGGAAGGAGCGAAGCTCACGCGCATCGCGGCGACCATTTACTGTGAGCGGCAGGGCCAGAAGGGAATCCTGGTGGGCAAAGGCGGTCAGATGCTGAAGAAAATCGGCACCGCGGCTCGCCAGCAGATCGAACGTATGCTCGGGACGCGAGTGTTCCTCGAACTGTACGTGAAAGTTGAGCCGGGGTGGCGCGATTCGCGAACTTTTGTGGAGGAACTCGACTGGCGGCGGCAGATTGAGAATCGCATGACGAAGCAGACGACGGAAGACGACGGAACGTCGCCAGTAACCGTCCGATTCCCGGACAAGCCGAGCGAGCCCTGACCCGTTGGCTCCCGATCGTTGGGAGAATGCGCCCAGCCAGACAGAACAACGGAGTTCTGTCTCGGTCATCCTTCATTAGGAACAGCCATTGCCCGAATCGCCGATTTCCCGCTAGAATCTCAACACGGCGCGCTCCGCGCGGGGACAAGGACGAACCGACCCAACATGGATTCCGGGGCTTCTTCCCAAGAACATTTTCCTGAACACGATTTCGATCCGCAAAAGCTGAGCCTGCGGGTGCAGGTCACGCTGGCGGCGGACCGCAAATCCGTGGATCCGGTGGTGCACCAGGTGATGGAAGCGATCCACGACGTACACTGCGTCGACGGCAAAGAGGACGCGATCGAACTGGCGCTGCAGGAAGCGCTGGCCAATGCAGTGGTACATGGCGCAAAAGAAGATCCCAGTAAAGTGGTCGAATGCATCGTGGCGTGCGACGATCTGCGCGGCGTTCTCATCATTGTCCGCGACCCCGGCGAAGGCTTTGACCCGAACGCCATTCCGGCCTGCACTGTCGGTGAGAATCTGTATTCCAACCACGGCCGGGGAATTTTCCTGATCAACCAACTCATGGATGAGGTGAAGTTTCACAAGAACGGCACTGAAATCCACATGGTCAAGCGGTAAGTTTCCGGGACGCCTATTCCTTCGCGGCAATCCCCAACGCTTTCATCTTGCGATAAAGATGGCTGCGCTCCAGGCCCAGCACTTCCGCGGTGCGGCTGACATTGCCATGGTTGTGGTCAAGCGTTTTGAGGATGTAATCGCGCTCATAGGCATCGCGCGCCTGGTGCAGCGTGGAAAACTCGCTCCGGGTCGCGCGTCTTCCACCGTCGCGATACACCAGCGGCGGCAGGTGCTTGCTGTCGAAACGGGTGGTGGTCGGATTCATGATCACGATGCGCTCGATCAGATTGCGAAGCTCGCGAACATTTCCCGGCCAGGAATAGCGCATGAGAGCCTCCATGGCGTCATCGGAGATCTCCCGCGGCCGGCGCCCGTAGCGCGAAGCCAGTTCTTTCAGAGAATGCTGGGCAAGCAGAGGAATATCTTCACTTCGCTCGCGGAGCGGAGGCACAAAAAAAGGAATCACATTGAGCCGGTAGAAAAGATCTTCGCGAAAGTTGCCGCGGGAAATCTCCTCGTCCAGATCCTTGTTGGTGGAAGCAATGACGCGCGCGTCGACGGTGATGGTTTCTTCGCTGCCGACGGGAGTAAACCTCTGTTCCTCGAGCGTGCGCAGGACTTTCGACTGCGTCTTCAGGCTCATATCGCCGACTTCATCAAGAAACAGCGTTCCGCCATTCGCCTTCTGGAACTTGCCTTCCTTGTCGGCGGCCGCGCCGGGGAACGATCCTTTGATGTGTCCAAACAGCTCGCTCTCGATGAGATCCTCGGGAATCGCGGCGCAATTCAGCTCGACAAACGTGTCGTCCTTGCGAAGGCTCTGCGCGTGGATGGCATGCGCCACCAGTTCCTTGCCAGATCCAGATTCGCCGTAGATGAGCACGCGGCCGTTGGTGGGAGCCATCAGGCCGATCTGCTGGCGTAGAGCCTTCATCGGAATACTGTCGCCGACGATCACGCTCTTGGACTGGAGCTGTTTTTTCAGCTCCAGGTTTTCCCGCCGCAGTTTCTTCGAATCGATCGCATTCTTGACCAGGATCAGCGTCTTTTCGAGCGTGAGCGGCTTTTCCAGAAAATCGTAGGCGCCCAGCTTAGTGGCGCGCACCGCCGTTTCGATCGTGCCGTGTCCCGAGATCATAATGACTTCGGGGGCATCATCGAGCTCACGAATTCTCTCAAGCGTGTCGAGTCCGTCGATGCCCGGCAGCCAGACGTCGAGCAAGACGACGTCAAAAGCTGTCTTGCGCAAGAGATCGAGACAGGCCTCGCCGCCCTCGACCGAAGACGCTTCATAACCTTCGTCGGCAAGAACGCCGGAGAGCGATTCGCGGATGCCGGCTTCATCATCGACGATCAGAATCTTAGGCATATTGAGCGGTCGCTGCCGTCGGCGTGGCTTCCGGCGCCACGGGCAGTTCGACGATAAAGCGCGTGCCGACCGGGCGATTCTCTTCGACGCGAATCGAACCGTGATGATCCTCCACGATGCGGCTCACGATGGCCAGGCCGAGTCCAGTGCCGCGCTTCTTGGTGGAGAAGTAAGGCAGAAAGAGCTTCTCTTTCAGTTCGCGGGTGACGCCATGCCCGGTGTCAGCGACGGCGATCTCGACCGCGTCCCGGCTCGCCACCAGTGCGGTTGAAATCTCGATCTCACGCACCAGGGAATCATGCATGGCTTCGGCCGCATTGTCGACGAGATTGGCAACCGCCCGCTTCATGGCCTCGCCATCCGCCAGGACCTTGGGCAGGTCCGGAGCCAGCGACTTATGCAAGGCAATACCGTCCATGCGCCCGTTGAACATCGAAAGCGCATCTTCGACAATTTCGTTCAAATCGGCGGGTTGCGGCTTCGCTACGGGGAAACGTGCCAGGGTCGAGAATTCGTCGACCAGGCGGCGCACGGTTTCGACCGCGACGGCGATCGTCTCGGCGCAGGAGCGCACCACGCCGAGTGGAGCAGGGTCCTCGGGAGTCGCCCGGTCCAGATGCCGCTGAATGCGCTCCGCCGAGAGCGCGATGGGAGTCAGCGGGTTCTTGATTTCGTGCGCGACCCGGCGGGCGACCTCGCGCCACGCTGCCTGCTTCTGGGCTTTCAGCAGGTCAGACAGATCCTCGAAGACCACGACGTAGCCGGAGCGGTCGCCCTGATGCCGCAGCGGCGCTACCGTCACGGCTACGTTCAACGACCCATGAGGCAGCTGCATTTCCAGTTGGCTGGTGGTCATGCCCATGCGGTCGGCCCGGCGGAGCAGGGGCTCAAAATCTTCCAGAACTTCTGCGGGAAACACGTCGGCCAGCGCTGCCCCGCGAAGAACCAGCGTGGCGTCATCGCGCGCGGCTTCGGGTTGGAACATTCGCAGCAGCGCATGGTTGATGTGAGTCACGCGACGGGCAGGGTCCAGAGATAGAACACCCGTGGGAATACTCTCCAGAATCGTTTCCATTTGGCGGCGGCGCTGATCGAGTTCGGTGTTGGCCGCGCCCAGATCCCGGGTCGACTCTTCGAGTTGTTTGCGGCTGGCCTCCACTTCTTCCGCCATCCGGTTGAACGATCGAACCAGATCGCCGATCTCGTCGGCCGCTCTCACGTCCACGCGATAGTCAAGGCGGCCGCGCGAAATTTCCTGCGTGGCTTCGGCGAGGGCCGAGAGAGGACGGGTCACCAGCTTGGCCAGAAACAGCGCCAGCCACGTCGTGACAAACAACACCACCATGGTCAGCAGCAGGAGCAAGCCCATGTAGGTCTGGCGAACCCTCCGCCGCTCGCGGCTGAGCTGCAAATATCGCTGCTGGCTGGCCTCGATCTGACGGGCGGCTTGAGAGAATTCGCGCGGCAGAGGAATCGCCGCCAGTACCAGCCCTCCGCCCCGCACGGGAGCGGTGCCCAGCGTGTACTCGGTCTGCTGCCAGGTGAAGCGGGCCGGGATTCCCGCGGCAACATCCGCCAAGGGCAATCTGGATTTCAGCACCGGCCATGGCGCGGGAGTGTTGAAGATGGCTTCGGCATTGCCGTCGCGCAGCGCAATGGCAAACCCGCCCTGCAGCGTGAGGGCATGACGCTGAAACTCGGCGACGGCATCGGCGGCATTATCGGTTGCATAAGCGCGCTCGATTTCCGGCGACGCGGCGATGGCGGCGGCTTCGGCCCGGGCATTCTGTTCCGCGTAGTTGCCCAGCAGCGAAGCCATGGCCTGCGTGTCGGAGCGGACTTCTTCCACCGGGGTGGAGAACCACTTGTCGATCGAGCGATTCATCAAGCCATAGGAAAACCAGTACATCACCATGACCGGCACGAAGGAGAGCAGCAGCGCCCCGACCACCATGCGGGTGCGGAACTTCGAGCCCAGGATGCCCATCCGCCGTTCGGCAAAAAGCTTCAGCAGATTGCGCGCCAGGACGAAAGTCAGGGCCACAAACAGAAGCGAAATGAGCAGGGACAGCGCGTAGAAGACGACGGCCTGCTGATTGGTTTCCGCCTGCAGAATGGTGACGTTAAAGGCGGTCTGCGAGGCCAGCACGGCGAACAGCACCAGCACGGCCGCGGCAAGCAAAATAATGACCTGCTTCCGGCTGGGCCGCCTGGCGCCGCTGATCGGTGAAGATGAGGTCATGTCCCCTCAGACGGGAATACTTCGGCCCTAACTGCCTCTCCTTGCGGCCATTATAGATGCGGGAAAGCGGTTCAGGGCGTCTGCAGCCAGTTGATCAATAGGCTGGATCCATCAGGGAAAATGACTTTCCACGGCGAACCCTTCTAGCACTGCATGGTAAGCGGGCTTGGGGGCGTATTTCGAGTCGAACAGCAGCGCCGCGCCCCGCGTGCCGTGAGAGTGAGAGCCAACCCACGAATACTTGTCGGTAAATCCCCAGGTCTGGATCGCGGTGCAGCCGGGGTTTTGCAAACAGACGTGAACCACGCTGCGATAAATCTCCGCCTGCCGCAGCAGGTCACTCCTTGCAGGCTGAGGCGTTCCTCGCGCCTGCCAGGAACGATCAAGCGGCAGAGAAACGTCGAGCTCGGTGATGTGAACCTGAAGTCCGAGCGCCGTAAGCCGGGCAATATTCGCCGCGACGGTGGCGGCGTCGAATTCGAGGTTCGGGATATGCATCTGCAGCCCAACTCCGTCGATCGGCACTCCGCGCCGCCGGAAATCTCTGGCCATCTCGTAGACGGCGTCCGACTTCCGGTTCAATCCTTCCGCTTCCGCCTCGTTATAGAAGAGCAGCGCGTGCGGATCGGCCCGATGCGCCCAAACAAACGCCTGCTCGATGTATTCGGTCCCTGCCAATCCGATCCCCGGGCGGTTGTGCCACGGTGAATCGCGGAGATGACCATTTTCGTCGAAAGCTTCGTTGACCACATCCCAGGCGAAGACCTGACCGGCGTAATGTTTCATGACCGTCGTGATGTGCTCTTGCAGCAGTTTCGACAACTGGCCGGGACTGAAGTTGCCGTGGGTAAGCCAGTCGGGGTTGTTGTGGTCCCAGACCAGGCAATGGCCGCGAACTTTCATCGCGTGAGCTTGCGCGAAGCGAACGACCGCATCGCCGTCGTGGAAATCGAAGGAGTCGGCGGTTGGCCGAAGCGCGAGCCACTTCATGGCGTCTTCGGGTTCGACCATGTTGAACTCGCGGGCCAGCGTTGTGGAGTAAGCCGTCTCAGAAAATGCATAGGGACGAACCGCCGTACCTACGAGCACGCCGGAGGATTCGGCGGCTTGCCGAAGGGACTGCGCGACTACTGATGAAGCGAATAATAGCGAAGCAAGAAATGCGAGAGCGGTAGCGAAACGAAGTGTGGTTACGGCAGCAGAATTTACGGCTTTCGTGTAGCCTCCCCCTCCCCCTGCATGATTAGAATGTTCGAGTTAGCGGGGAAATGCGAAATAATCTATGGCGCTCAATCAGAAGCGGGCAAAACTTGTTGAAATAAGGAGTTAGCGGCGGCTTTTTGAAGCCATCGTCGAGGAGATAATAGGAAGCCGGGCCTGTGGAAGGCAAGGTCATCCGTCACAATGCCGAAGAAAAAGTTTTGCGAGCGACAGTTGCGTCGGACCACTCCGGGGTACAGTTTTGCCCACTGTTCCTTCCCCGGGGCGGAGATATCCTGGTCCGCTTTCTAATCCGATTCGAGGTGCCTCATGAAGAGATTCGGAACCAGCAAGTTCCTAAGCGGGGCTGTGTGTCTTGTAGCGCTGTGTTTAGCTGCAGCAGGTCCGGCTCACGCGCAGTACTCGGTTTTCTACAGCTTCGCCGGGCCTCCGAATGATGGAGCGTTCCCTAACGGTGAATTGACGCAAGATGCGACTGGGAACTTTTTTGGTACTACCAAGCAGGGTGGCGAGGGTGACAGCGGCACCATCTTTAGGCTGGGACAGAGCGGCGCGGTCACGATTCTCTACAGTCTCGCTAACGGAGATGCGGGCGGCCTGCCCGAGGTTGGTTTATTGCTCGACACGCAAGGCAACCTGTTTGGAACGACCACAGATGGTGGGGGTGGGTGGCCCACCTTTTGAATTTCCTGATACCACCATGACAGAGGGTGCCCCGTTCTTGGGTTTTGTGCAAGGGCGGGCACGATGCTGCCGACACCATATGCTGTTTGACACATGCTTCCGTGGTACTCGCCCTTCGCCTAGTACGCGAAGGACGGGGCACCCATTTCAAGTTTTCGGCCAGTGATCAAAAGGCTGGGCCACCCGCAAAGGATGGGGCACCCACTGTAGTGGTGACATCGGCAAAGTCAAAACCCCGGGCCACCGTCCCACCCTCTGTCGCGGTGATGTAGGCAAAACCAGAACTCTGGCACACCTGTCTTGCACGCTCCGAAAAGCAAGGTTCCTCCTCCTCGCTCCGCTCACGCGTTGGAATGGCAAACTCTTTTTGAGTGCGAAATTAATGACAAACTGTTTGAGAGTGACATGTCTGCACGGCCAAGCACAAATGTCGAACTTTCTTGAAAAAGAGCAAGACGAACTCGATTTCTGCGCGAGGAACAAACCTTGGTAACCATGCCGGCGGCTTGTCGCGTAAATCTCTGATTTCTCTATCGATCCGGCCAGTTCATCCCTGGGGTCAAACACTTCGGTTACTGGTGCAGTAATCGGCTTGCGTTGACAATTTATGTCAACGCGAGTGTGCTGCCTCTCTCTCCCCACAGGCGGCAGTTTGCGTGATGCCGGCATCAAGCGCCCGGCGAGGCTCCACCTGCGTGGATAGGAGAACGACCTATGTCTCAACGGCTGGGTGATCTTCTGGTCAAAGAGAAGATCATTACCCCAGAGCAGTTGGAACAAGCGAATAAGGTCCAGAAAGAACAAAGCTGCCGGCTCGGCTCCGCGCTGGTGAAGCTCGGCTTCCTCACGGATGAGGACGTCACGAACTTTCTTTCGCGTCAATATGGCGTGCCCGCCATCAACCTTTCCTATTTTGAAATCGATCCCGCAGTTGTGAAGCTGATTCCTTTCGAGACGGCCAAGCGCTACCAGATTCTGCCGCTCAGCCGCGTGGGGGCGTCGTTGACCATTGCCATGGTCGATCCGACGAACGTCTTTGCCATGGACGACATCAAGTTCATGACCGGCTTCAACATCGAGCCGGTGGTGGCTTCGGAAAGCTCCATTCTGGCGGGCATCGACAAGGCCTACGGCGCCACCAAGGAAGAAGATCTCGAAGCGGTGATGCAGTCGATGTCGGAGTTGACCGACGAAGATGTCGAGCTGCAGTCGGAACAGCAGGAGATGGAGCTGTCGGAGCTGGAAAAGGCGGCCGACGAAGCCCCGGTCGTCAAGCTGGTCAACGTCATTCTGGGCGACGCCGTGAAGCGGGGGGCCAGCGACATTCACATCGAGCCGTACGAAAAAGAGTTCCGCGTCCGCTTCCGTATAGATGGCGTTCTGCAGTCGATCATGTCGCCGCCGATGAAGTTAAAAGACGCCATCACTTCGCGTCTGAAGATCATGTCGAAGCTCGACATCAGCGAAAAGCGCCTGCCGCAGGACGGCCGCATCATGCTGAAGATGAACATCGGCGGGCGCAAGAAGCAACTCGACTTCCGCGTCAGCACGCTGCCGACTCTGTGGGGCGAAAAGATCGTTCTGCGGTTGCTCGACAAAGAGAACCTGCGCCTCGACATGACCAAGCTCGGTTTTGAGCCTGAGTCGCTGGTGAAATTCGAGAAGGCCATTCTGAAGCCCTACGGCATGGTGCTGGTCACCGGGCCGACGGGATCGGGCAAGACCAACACGCTGTATTCCTCGATTTCACGCCTGAATCAGCCCGACACCAACATCATGACCGCCGAAGACCCGGTCGAGTTCCAGTTGCAGGGCGTCAATCAGGTGCAGATGAAGGAGCAAATCGGCCTGAACTTCGCGGCCGCCCTGCGTTCCTTCCTGCGTCAGGATCCCAACATCATTCTGGTCGGTGAGATCCGCGACTTTGAAACCGCGGAAATCGCCATCAAAGCCGCTCTCACCGGCCACCTCGTGCTCTCGACACTGCACACCAACGGCGCTCCCGAGACCATCACCCGACTGATGAACATGGGTATTGAACCCTTCCTGGTGGCGACCTCGGTCCATCTGATCTGCGCGCAGCGGTTGGTGCGCCGCATCTGCAAAGAGTGCTCCGAAACCCAGGAAGTCCCGGTGCAGACCCTGATCGACGCCGGTTTTACGCCGGAAGAGGCGAAGACGATCAAGATTCAGAAGGGCAAGGGCTGCGGCGTTTGCAACAACACCGGATATAAGGGCCGCTGCGGTCTCTACGAGGTGATGGAGGTCGACGATGAGATCCGGGAACTGGTGCTGGTCGGCGCCTCGGCGGTGGAACTAAAGAAGAAAGCGATCGAGCGCGGGATGATCACGCTGCGCCGCAGCGGGCTGATCAAGGTGGCAGCCGGAATGACCACGCTCGAGGAAGTGGCACGAGAAACGATTCATTAGAGAACCGAGTCACGTGTCCTGAGTCGTTCGAACGAAAAACGACGAACAGTTCAGGATTCGGAACTCAGGATTCAAGACCAACGAAAGGGAACTTGCCATGGGTTTGTCGTTAAGCGATCTGCTCAAACGAATGCTGGAGATGAACGGCAGCGACCTGCACATCACCACGAATTCGCCGCCCCAGATCCGCGTGCACGGGCACCTGGTGCCGCTGGATCTGCCGCAGATGACGCCGGCCGAAACCAAGCAGCTGGCCTACAGCGTCATGACGGACTCGCAGAAGCACCGTTTTGAAGAGAGCCTCGAGCTCGACTTCTCTTTCGGTTTGAAAGGGCTGGCCCGCTTCCGCGCCAACGTGTTCAACCAGCGCGGCGCCACCGCGGCCGTCTTTCGTCTGATTCCTTTCGAAATCAAGTCCTTCAACCAGCTCGGCCTGGCTCCGGTGGTGAGCAAGCTGTGCGACAAGCCGCGCGGACTGGTCCTGGTGACCGGACCCACCGGCTCCGGCAAATCGACCACGCTGGCCTCGATGATCGACAAGATCAACAGCGAGCGCCACGACCACATTCTGACGATCGAAGACCCGATCGAGTTCGTGCACATGAACAAGAACTGCGTGGTGAACCAGCGCGAGTTGCACGCCGACACCAAGAGCTTCAGCGATGCGCTGCGAGCCGCGCTCCGTGAAGATCCCGACGTGGTGCTGATCGGCGAAATGCGCGACCTGGAAACCATCGAATCGGCCCTGCGCATCGCCGAAACCGGCCACCTCACGTTCGGCACCTTGCACACCAACTCGGCGACCTCCACCATCAACCGCATCATCGACGTGTTTCCAGCCCACCAGCAGCCGCAGATTCGCGCCCAGCTCTCGCTGGTGCTCGAAGGCATCATGTGTCAATCGCTGCTGGCCAGAATCGACGGGCGCGGGCGCGCCATGATCATGGAGATCCTGGTGCCCAACGCCGCCGTCCGCAACCTGATCCGTGAGGACAAGATTCACCAGATTTATTCCGCCATGCAGTCCGGACAGGAAAAGTTCGGAATGCAGACATTCAACCAGGCGCTGGCCACCGCCTATTTCCAGAAGCAGATTTCGCTGGAAGTGGCGTTACAGCGCTCCAGCAACGTGGATGAGTTGCAGGAAATGATCAACCGCGGCGCCAGTCTGCTGAGTCGGCCCACCAGCGCCGGAACGGCGATGGCGCGCGGGGCGGCGCCGTCGAAGCACTAACGCCGCAGAAACCGTAGGGCAAGACAGCCTGTCCGCGGACAGGCACGTCAGTGAGGAGAGGCTAACACCATGCCAGTCTTTACATTTTCCGGCAAGGACGCGAGCGGACAGAAGGTCTCCGGCGAGCGCATCGCGCCTAACAAGCAGTCGTTGGCGCAGGCGTTGCGGCGCGAGCGCATCACGCCCGGCGCCATTCGCGAGAAGGGCAAAGAATTCTCTCTGCCGACGTTCGGCAGCGGCAAAGTCGCGGTCAAGGACATTGCCGTGTTCTTCCGCCAGTTCTCGGTCATGATCGACGCCGGCCTGCCGCTGGTGCAGTGTCTGGAAATTCTGGCCGCCAACCAGGAGAACCCATCCTTCCAGAAGACGCTGACTGGCGTGCGGACGACGGTCGAAGGCGGCGCTACCCTCGCCAACGCGATGCGCCAGTACCCCAACGTCTTCGACGACCTCACCACGAACATGATTGAGGCCGGCGAAACGGGCGGTATTCTCGACATCATTTTGCAACGCCTCGCGACCTACGTGGAAAAAGCGGTCCGCCTGCGCTCGGCGGTGAAATCCGCTTTGATTTACCCGGTCGCCGTGGTCTCGATCGCGGTCTTGATCGTGGGCGCCCTGCTGAAGTGGGTCGTGCCCATCTTCGCCAATCTGTTCGCCGGGCTGGGCGTCAACCTGCCGCTTCCCACCCGCATTGTCATGGGACTGAGCGCGTTCGTGCAGAGCTTCTGGTGGATTGTCGGTGTGGGTGTGATCGGAATGTTCTTCGGCATCAAGCAGATCCGCAAGCATCCGCGGGGCAAGTACTACTTCGATAAAGGCCTGCTGTACGTGCCGGTGATCGGCTCGTTGCTGCGCAAGATCGCCGTCGGACGTTTCACCCGCACCCTGGGCACGCTGATTACCTCCGGCGTGCCGATCCTCGAAGGCTTGGCGATTACGGCTCGGACTTCGGGCAACGCCGTTCTCGAAGAAGCGCTGATGAAAGTGCGCAAGGCGATCGAAGAAGGCCGCACCATTGTCGATCCTCTGCGCGAATGTGGCGTCTTCCCCAACATGGTGACGCAGATGATCGGCGTAGGCGAAGCGACCGGCGCCATGGATTCCATGTTGCAGAAGATCGCCGACTTCTACGAGGAAGAAGTCGACGCGGCCACCAGAGACATGTTGGCCATGCTGGAACCGATGATCATCGGCGTTCTGGGTCTCACCATCGGCGGCATCGTGATTTCGCTCTACATGCCGCTGTTTGCCATGATCGCCAAACTGGCGGGCTAGTTCGAATCAGAAAAGGGGCCGGCCTTCGGGCCGGCTTCCGCAATCTCGCTTTCGCACCGGGCATCGGGGCTCGGTGGGTTGTTCCTCCTGCCCCCGCCCGTTCGGCGAATGCTCTTGGGAACTGAACCCATAGTTTCCAGATCGCCGGGATGATAAATGCAATCGACCTTTGACGAGCGCAATTGGCTGGTATGGCTGGTGAAGGTCCGGATCTTTATCCTGACCCTCCTGCTGGCCCTTGAGTTGGCGGTGGCCCAGTTTAGTCCGGCGCCCTTGCCCCTGCGCTTGTTTGTCAGCACCATCCTGTTCTGGTATAGCCTCTCGCTGTTCTATGTGCTGTTGCTCTCCTTCTGGCAAGAGCACCGCTTGCAGGCATCCCTGCAGGTCCTCACCGACCTGATCCTGGTCAGCGTCGTGGTCCACGAAACCGGCGGATGGGACAGTTCCCTGAATTTTCTTTATCCGCTGGTGATCATTGTGGCGGCGGTTCTACTGCCGCGCGTCTGGGTTCACCTTACCGCGGCCCTGGCCTTTATTCTTTACGGGGCCGTTCTCGAACTGAACTATTACGAAGTCATTCCCTCCTACTGTGCAAGTCATCCGGGGCTGAAGGCTCTGCAGGCAATCATCATCGTCCACCTGTTCGCTTTTCTGGCGGTGGCGTATCTGGCAAGCCTGCTGACCAGCAAACTCCGCCAGGTTGGCGTGCAGCTGAAAGATACCAGCGGGGCGCTGGAGAATCTTCAGGCCCTGCACGAAAACATCATTCACTCGATCAGCAGCGGCCTGATCACTACCGGTCTCGACGGCCGCATCACGCTGGTTAACGCGGCGGCGCAAAAACTGCTGGAGCGCTCGGCAGCCGATCTTCTGGGAACCCCCGCCAACGGGCTCTTCCTCGATGCTCTCCCGAGCGTCGAATCGCAACATTCCCACGCCGAGGTTCGCTTCGACGGCCCCGGAAGGTTTCGCAAGACATTCCGGGTGCGGGTCGCGGCTTTGACGGTTCCGGAGAGCGCCGAGTCCGGTTACGTCTACGCTTTCGAAGACCTCACCGAGATTCGCCGCCTGGAGAGGGAAGTCCGCATGCAGGACCGGTTGGCCGCCGTTGGACGCCTGGCCGCCGCGATCGCGCATGAAATCCGTAATCCTCTGACTTCGATCGCGGGATCGGTGAGCATGCTTTCCAGCGTTCCCGAGATGAACGAGGAGCACCGCCGGCTGCTCGACATCGTCACTCGCGAGTCGCAGCGGCTGAATGGCATCATCACCGATTTTCTCGCCTATTCGCGGCCCAAGCAGTATCACTTCGACCAGGTCGACCTGATTCCTCTGCTGGAAGACACGCTCACCCTGATGGATCACCGCATGGCCGCCGAAAAAACCGGGATCACGATCGAACGCCGCTTCACCTCCCAGGCAGCCAGCGCGATTGCCGATGGCGACAAGCTGAAACAGGTGTTCTGGAATCTCTGCGAGAACTCCGTACGCGCCATGAAGAATGGCGGCACTCTCACCGTGGGCGTGGAATCTCTGGCCGGCGACTGGCAGGTTTCGATCAGCGACACCGGTACGGGGATGACGCCGCAACAGATCGAGAAGATCTTCGAGCCCTTCCAGTCAAACTTCGAGGGCGGGACCGGGCTCGGCCTGGCTATCGTGTATCAGATTGTTCAGGCGCATGAGGGAAAGGTGTGGGCGCGCTCGAAGCCGGGACAGGGAACCACATTCATTCTGCGGCTGCGCCGTCTCGAAACCGAGAGGGCCGCCCCCCCGGCCAGCAGGCTTGTGGGCTCTGAAACCGCTGGCGTTCCTTCTTTGGCGGCTGCTGCCGGAGGGAGGTTCGATGGCTAACATCCTGGTTTGCGATGACGAACGCTCCATCTGCGAAATGCTCGACATCTCCCTGCGCCGCGACGGCTACCGCGTGGAGACCGTGCAGTCCGGGCAGGCTGCTAAGAACAAAATCGATGGCGCCCTCTACGACGTCATCATTACCGATATCAAGATGCCGAACATCGACGGCATCGAGGTGCTGCGCCATGCGCATCGCGTCTCGCCCGATTCGGCCGTCATCCTGATAACGGCGGTGGACGACTACGAGGCCGCGGTGGAGGCGGTCAAAGCCGGCGGCGCCACCGATTACATCCGAAAGAATCCCGGTCTGGTCGACGAAATCCGCCTGGCCATCAAGCGGGCCCTCGAAAAACTCGTTCTCAGCCGGCAGAACTTCGCTCTACGCCGCGACGCGGCTGCCCGCAACTCGCTCGACAACATCATCGGTTCCAGCGCCGCGATGGAGAAGCTCAAGCAGACCGTGCGCACGGTGGCCTCCACCGCGAGCACGGTGCTGATCCACGGCGAAAGCGGAACCGGAAAAGAACTGGTCGCCCGCGCCGTCCATGTTTGCTCGCCGCGCGCGACCGAAGCCTTCGTTTCGGTCAATTGCGGCGCCTTTCCCGAAACCCTGCTCGAGAGCGAACTCTTTGGATACCTGAAGGGCGCGTTCACCGGAGCGAATCAGAACAAGCGCGGATTGTTTGAAGTGGCCGATGGCGGCACGATCTTTCTCGACGAGATCAGTGAAATGACGCTGGCGATGCAGGTCAAGCTCCTTCGCGTCTTGCAGGAGCGCACGGTGCGTCCAGTCGGATCGACCAGCGAAATCTCGATCGATGTGCGGGTGATTGCCGCGACCAATCGAGAACTCGATAAGGCCGTCGCCGAGAACTTATTTCGCGAGGACCTTTACTACCGGCTGAATGTAATTCCTATCCGCGTACCGCCTCTGCGCGAGCGGCCGGAGGACGTTCCGCTCCTGGTCAACCATTTCCTGAAGAAATACGCGAGCGCGGCCGGACGCAGCATCCTGCGCGTGCATGCCGGATCGCTGGCGGCTCTCTGCGAATATGAATGGCCCGGGAACGTGCGCCAGCTCGAGAACACGGTCGAGCGCGCCGTCGCCCTCGAAACCAGCGAAGAACTACATGTCGAACTTCCGGCGGAGCGTCCTAAAGCCCGAGCCGCGGCGGCGGCCGCTGGTTCCGGCGCTCTGCCCGCTGTTGGCGGCGACCTCACCCTTCCTGAGGGCATGGGCATGGAGAACTATGTCGCCGGGATCGAGCGTTCCTTGCTGCAGAGTGCACTCAACCAGAGCGGCGGCGTTCAAACGAAAGCCGCCGACGTGCTGGGCATCTCCTATCGTTCCTTCCGGCACTTGATGAAGAAGTACAACCTATAGCGTCCGGTTTAGAGCTCGGGTTTCCTCGGATTGCATTTCTCACGGCCTCCGGCCATTGCCCCGGCATCTCCATGGGGACTGGACTCCAATGCCTTCCATGACATAGCGTTGGAGTGCGACCATGGCAGGCATGCGCCACAAACTCCGCTTCCTGTGGAACGCGACTCGGGGCCATCATCTGACGCCGTGGCGCAGTCCCTATCTCCTCTGGCGCATCGAAACCTACACCGGCGTCAAAATGACGCAAATCGGCTTCCTCGAGTTCTGGGAATTCATGTGGCGGGAGCGGAGCAACCTCTGGCGGTTTCTTAAGTGGACGGGACAGATGGAGCGCTACGCCCAGCCTAAGCCGAAGAACTCCTGACCGGAGAGGACCTACGCGCCTTTTCCGGCGGCGGCGGCTTCGCCAAGCAGAACGTTGATTTCGCTGCCCTTGCCGGCTCCGGTCAATTGCGAAGCGGCGGCGCGGTTGGCGGCAATCTCCAGATAACCCATGCTGCCCAGGATGCCGAAAACCTGCCCCGGACTGCCCTCGGCATAGGCGGTGCGAATGTCGGTAACCTCGCGGCTGCCAACTACAATCTTGAAACCGCCGGCATTTTCCGCAAACAGCGCGGGAACATCTTCCGGACGGATGTTGGTGATCAGGTTGCCGAAGCGGTCGACTTTCAGCACCACGCCACGAATCCGGTTCTCGCCGGCCGCTTTGGGTTTGGGGGCAGCGAACTTCACGTAGTCTTCGATCTCATCGCCGAACTTGTGCGAGTCGACCTGCTTGGCCAGATACGCCCCGACGGGAGCAAAGACATCGCGGGCATGAAACGTCTGGCTGACCGGCTGGCGGAAATAGTGCTCCGACGTGATATGCCGCACGTGGATGCGTTCTTCCCTTGCATAGACCATGGAGAGCACGCCATTGTCGGGCGCCACAAAATGATAGCCGTCGCTGGTGGCCAGAATCGGGCGCCGGTTCGTGCCCACGCCCGGGTCCACGACGACGACGTGCACCGTGCCGGCCGGGAAATAGGAATAGGCCTGCGAAATGGCAATCGCGCCATCGAGCACGTCGAACGCCTGTACCGCATGCGAAATGTCGACGATCGCGGCCTCGGGCACGATGTCGAGAATGACACCTTTCATCGCGCCGACAAAATGGTCGTTGAGCCCAAAATCGGTGGTGAGAGTGATGATCGGACGGTGCGCCACATTTCCTCGCTGGAAGACAGGATTCTCCGTGGGAACGGAGTTCCCGATACTGCGAAGTTAATTGGCCGAGAAGCGATGCGTCAAGGCACGGAGGTAATAGCTATGGCGTCGTTACGATTGCTTTGAGCGTCGAGTTGCTCAATCCTCCCGCAGTGCCTGCATGGGCTGAATCGAAGCCGCCTTCCGAGCCGGCAGCAATGCCGCAACCAGTCCGATCCCGGGCAGTATCAGCAGCACAGATACATAGGTCCACACATCCAGCGGGCGCACATGATACAAGAAGCTCTGCACCAACCGTTCGGAGGCAACTGCGAGTACCAGGCCCAGTCCGAGACCGATGCCGATCAGAATCGATCCTTGCCTGAGCACCATCTGCGCCACACTCTGGCGCGTCGCACCCAATGCCATCCGCACGCCGATTTCGCGGCGGCGATATCCCACGAGCTGTGACAAGACCCCGTAGAGCCCGGCGATCACCATCGCGATAGCCAGCCCGGCGAATGATGCAACCAAATACAGACCAAGCCTCTGGCCGAAGGTATTCTGCTCCACGGCTTGCTGCATGGTCTGAAAATTGTCGAGGGCAAGTGATGGTGCCGCCTGATGAAAGACAGAGCGCATTTCCGACGCCACCGGAATATCGCTGCGAGTCTTTATCACGAAGCTGACTACGGTCTTCAACAGAGCCTGATAGAAAAGCGAGGTAGTCGGAATCTGCTCTTGCGGGATCAGGATGAACGGCTGAACCTCGCCGCCAACGCTCTTGTCGACCTGGTCGGCGAGAACACCGACAATCGTATAGGGCATGATCATGCCCGTATCTTTGCCGCCCAGATTGATCTGCCGTCCCAGCGGGTCTTTGCCGGAGAAGTATTCGTGGGCGAGCGCCTGGTTGATCACGACCACGAACGGACTGCCGGCGACGTCCTCGTCGGTGATCATGCGTCCTTTGATGATGGGCGTGCCAAGCGTACTCGCATAATCGCCGCTCACGGCCGAGACGCGTGCAGCGGGAGTGTGGTTCGGATCCTTAGCCTGCCCAAGAATGTCGAAACTCGAGCCTAAGTCCATTCCGGAGAGCGGCGGGGAACTGGCGAGAGCGGCGCTTTGTACACCGGGTACGTCGCGAATCCGGTCGAGAACGGGCTGGTAGATGAGGGTTGCGATGGAAGCCGGAGCATTCGCCGTATCTTCTGAGACGGCCAACCCGGAAAAACCGGCGGCGTCGGCGGGCATGGCGGTGAACGTTGTAACGTGCGCGGTCTCAAAGCCGAGCCGCGACTGCTCGAGATTCCAGAGAGTGTGAAAGAGCAACCCGGTTCCGACCAGCAAGAGTGTGGAAAAAGCTACTTCAGCTGCCACCAATCCTCCACTCAGTTTGCCGCCGATTGATCGCGAACCAACTCCGCGCGTAGCCGCTTGCAGCGCTCCCTGGGGATTGGCCCGCGCCACCAGGAGCGCCGGCAGCAGTGAGGAGAGAACGGTCGTCACCATCGCGATCGTAGCGAGCGCCAGCACAATCGTCCAGTGGATCGAGATGGCATCCGCGCGCGGAATCGTACCGTCTGGCAGTTTGTGGAGTGCCACCATCGCCAGCCGCGCGAGGAGAAGCCCGATTCCGCAACCAATGAGGCTTAAAGCAAATCCCTCGGCCAGCATTTGGCGAATCAGGCGCATCCGGCCAGCACCGAGCGCCGTGCGGACCGCAAACTCCTGCTGACGTCCCAGGCAGCGCGCGATCAGCAGATTCGAGACGTTCGCGCAGGCGATCAGGAGCACGAGCGCTAGAGCCCCAAATAGCGCGTACAGGACGGGGCGCACCGGCCCGGTGAGTAATCCCTGGTAGGAACTCGCGCTTAATTTGATTGCCCCCTCGTCTTTCTTCCTGGGGATATGGGCCGCAATGGCGTCTAACTCGTGCTGCACTTGGGCAGTGGTGACACCGGGTTTAAGTTCGCCGATGACATTGAAGAAGTTGTAGCCGCGATCTTTCAGCATTTCCGGGGTGGGCTGCAGCGGAACCCACAATCCTTTTTGAAGATCCGATCCCATCGACTCCGGGAAGCGAAAACCGAGCGGCATAACGCCAATCACGGTGTAAGGCTTGGCGCCAATGTCCACTTTCTGGCCCACGATGCCGGCATCCGAGTGAAAATCTTGCCGCCACAAGCCTTCTGACAACAGGGCGACCAGCGGGCCACCGGGTTCGCCCTCGTTTTCGGCGAATGTTCGGCCCAGCAGAGGTTGGACGCCGAGAAACGAAAATAGATTGGAGGTTACGCGCGGAGCCGCAACGCTAAGAGAACTGTCCTTTGTTTGTAAGACTGAGATGTCTTCGGAGTAGCCGGCCACATCGTCAAGGAGCCTCGATTGCGCCTTGATGTCCTGGTAGTTGAGCCATGACGTCCCGGAAAAAGCAGGCTGGTCGGTCGCGCCTCCAATGTAGACCAGCCGGCCGGAGTGCGCGTACGGCAACGGCCGCAGCAAGACGCTCTCAATGACGGTGAAGATCGCTGTGTTCGCTCCAATGCCGAGGGCCAGAGTCAAAATCGCCAGCAGCGCCATTCCCGGCGTTTTGCGCAGTTGGCGCAGCGCGTAGCGCAAGTCGTGGAGCAGGTTTTGCATGACGGCCCTCCATCACTGGATGTAATGGTTGATTCTGGCACTTTGGCGTCCATTCGCCCAGACTCTGTATCCGCCGCGTTTTCAAGGGATTTTGGCGCAAGAGCCAGGAATCAGAGGAAAGGAGATGGCCGAATTCGGAGAGGGCTGTTCAAAATCGGACAGAGGGTCAGATTGCCGAAGAACAGCGGCTCATTCGTACCGTAGCGCTTCGATCGGGTTGAGCCGAGCGGCTTTCAGGGCGGGGAAGAATCCAGATACGATTCCCACCATGGAGAGAATCATGAAGGAGATAATCATCACGCCCAGCGAGGCGTGGAGAAAAATCGCGCCTTCGTGGTCGGCTGTCTTGTAGAACTCGTCATACAACGGCATGGGCGGGATGATCCAGGTCAGGAATTCCGCCACGGCGATGCCGATCAGTCCCCCGAGAAAGGTGAGCACCAGGGCTTCCAGCAGAAATTGCACCAGAATATGCCGTGGCCTGGCGCCGACGGCCTTGCGCAGGCCGATTTCGCGCGTGCGCTCGGTCACCGAAACCAGCATGATGTTCATCACGCCGATCCCGCCCACCGCCAAGGTACAGACGCCGATCAGCCCGAGCACGGCCTGCAATCCGTAGGAGAACGCATTGATCATGCCGCGATCTTCGATCGTGTCCCATTCTGGCGTGGCTTTGTCATCCTTCGGATCGAAATGGTGCCGGCGCGCCAGCACTTCGCGCACCGCCATCAGCGCCTTCTTGTTCAGTTCCGGCGCAGTCGGCTGAATGATGATTTCATCCGGATCACGCAGGTTCTTCAGATCGCGCATCAGGGCGAAAGGGATAAAGCCGTTCTCGTTGTCTGGGCCCTGATACATCGAATCCTGGATTTTGTTTTTCATCGTTCCAATGACTTCAAAATCGAGGCCTCCGATCTCGACGTGCTGCCCGACGGCCGGAGCTCCCTGGAACACTTTCTTGGCGGCGTTGTAGCCGAGAATCACCACGCGGCGGTGATCGCTGAAATCCGTTTCGTCGAAGTAACGGCCGTCGGCGATGTCAAGTTTGCGCATCTGTCCGTAGGGCAGGTCGACTCCGCGGACCATGATCGACACGATGCGCGTGCCCAGTTTGAAGCCGAAATCGCGGTCGATCTCGCCGCTCACCGCCCGCACCAGCGGCACGTCTTCGCGAATCGCTTCTACGTCTTCGAGCTCGTAGGCGACTTTCTTGCCGGCTCTCTGGCCGCCGGCCTGCATGCTGGTCTGGCCCGGCCACAGCACGATCACATTGTTCCCCATATTCAGGAACGCATGCAGAACACAGCCGCCGAGTCCCTGGCCGTAGGCGAGCAGCAGAACTACCGAAGCCAGGCCCCAGACGATTCCCAGCATGGTCAGGGCGGAGCGCATGCGGTCGCGCAATAGCGCCTGCCAGCCTTGCGAGATGAGCTCTTTCAAAAACATGGCGATCCCAGTGTCACCTTCACCACGGAGCCACTCCGACACGCAGCTAAACGCCGGAAAGTTCTCAGTGCCTCGGCGCCTCCGTGGTGGCTTTACTCAATATGAATATCTCCCGAACCAGTCCGCACTGAAAGCAGCGGACCTCCGCCGCGGGCTTTACCCTGAATGTGCTTGCGCATCTCCTGCACGCGTCCCTGCACGGTCATCTCGATCGGAGCATTCACGTCAACGGTTCCCGAACTGGTGGAGATATCGGCATCAAACGCGGCATTAGCCGGCAGGCGCACGCGCACGTTGCCCGATCCTGTGCTGATCTCCCACGTTCCGCTCTGCGCGCCTTCGGCGATGATGTCGCCGCTGCCGGCCTGGGCGTGAAAGGCGCCCTGAATTCCACGAATAGTCATATCACCGGAACCGGTGTGCAGATCGATGTTGCCGGGCCCGGACTCTTCAATCTCGACGTCGCCGCTGCCGGTGCCACCGCTGATCGCCCCGGCAACCTGGTGAGCGCGCACGTCGCCCGAACCGGTCTGCAGCTGAATTTGTCCTGTCAGGTTCGTCAGCCTCACGTCGCCGGAGCCGGTCTGGATATCGGCGTTGCCGTGCGTGCCTTCAAGGGTCTGATCACCCGAGCCGCTATGCGTGCGGATCGCCGTATCGGCGGGAACCGTGATCTCATAGTCGACCGAGATGTCGTGGGCATTCACATAATCGATGCGAATGCTGTTGCCCTGTTGATGGATGGGGGGATTCTGCTCGATCTGGTGGACGTCGGCGTCCCGATTGCCGCGCAGCCAGTGATCGCTGACAAAGATCTTGCCGTGAACCATGACCGATCCGGAGGATCCAGCGCGAACGGTGACGTCTCCGGAATGCGTGAGCACTTCCAGATCAACGGGACCACTGACCTGCAGGGTGCGGTCGAACGTGCCTTGCGGCATGGAGGAGCCGCAGGCGGCAGCGGAATAAAGCACGACCAGCGCGATGGCAAACTGCAGTCGGCCGGATAGGGTAGCGGAGCGGAGACTTCGAGTGTTATTCATAGCGCAGTGACTCCACAGGTGTCATGTCGGCGGCACGCTGGGCGGGATACATGCCCGCGGTCACCGTGATTAACGAAAGGGTGAGAATCGATGCAATGATGGAGATCGGCGACACGATGGGATGCGGCACGAAGTCTGGCAAGGGCACAGCCGTCATCAGCACACAGATGCCCACGCCGATGCTGAGTCCCAGAATGCCGCTGACGATGGTGAGCATCGCCGATTCGGCGAAGAATTGACGCAGAATGTCGCGCTTGGTCGCGCCCATGGCTTTGCGGGTTCCAATCTCCCGCGTGCGCTCGGTGACCGAAACCAGCATGATGTTCATCACGCCAATCCCGCCAAGGCACAGCGTCACAATGGCAACGCAGCCGAAGAACAGAGTGACTACGCCGAAGATTTTGGCCAGCTGCTTGGCGCCATCCATCGTGTCCCAGATGAAGAGCGCGTCTTTGTCCAGCGGATCGAAGTGGCGGGCGCGGCCCAGGGTGCGCCGCACCTGCAGCACGGCCTCTTCGTGCTCCTCGGGATTCTGCACTTCAAAAACGATGTCATCGAGATAGCCGCGGGTGATGCCGGCGCCCGGCTTCTCCGGCGGAGGGAAATCGCGCGATACCGCAGAGTAGGGCGCGAACAGATAGTCGTTGTCCGGGCCGCTATAGTTGGAGTTCTGTTTTTTCTCTTCCAGGATGCCGACCACGGTATAAGGCAGGCTCTTGACCAGCACGGTGGCGCCAATGCCGGGCTGGCCGGGGAACAATTGCCGGTATGCCTTCGATCCCAGCACCACCACGCGGCGACCTTCGCGCTCGTCGTCGTCGGTGATCAGCCGCCCTTCGGAAATCTTCAGCGAACGGAAATCCTGGTACGAGGGCCACATGCCCACAACGCCGCGATTCGCGGAATTGAACTGGCTGACTTCGGGAATCGTACGCCGCAGCTCCGGGCTCACGTTCTTGATCAGGTAGCACTCGTCGCGGATCAATTCCGCGTCGTCAACATTCAGGCGAATCTCGCGCCCGGCGGCACGTCCACCCACCTGGGAACTGGTGCGTCCGCCCCAAACGATGACCAGATCTTTGCCCAGGGTCTCCATGTGCTTCTTCTGATCGACGACGAAGCCGCGGCCAAGTCCAACCAGCAGGATCACCGATGCGATTCCCCAGATGATGCCGAACATGGTGAGGAAGGTTCGCATCTTGTGCGCCCGGAAGGTGGCGACGGCCTGGCGGAGGATTTCCGAGAGAGTCATGGAACCGGACCTTCGACGGCGGACCTCAGGCATCAGATCCATTGCAGCCATTTGCACAAAAAATGACCAGGTCTGACGGCTGAGGTCCGAAGCCCGCCGTTACTGCAGTACGACTTCCTGTCCTTCTTTCAGTCCGCTGAGCACTTCGGTCTTGGCGCCGTTTGAGATTCCGATGTTAATGGCGACCTTATCCATGCCGTCTTTGCCCTTCGGATCGGGGACATCGACCGACGCTTTCTTGTCCTTGTCGTAGATGATGGCGCCTTCCGGAATCTGCAGGACGTTCTTGTGCTCTTCCAGAATGATCTCCGCGTTGGCGGTCATCTCGGCCTTGAGTTCGCCGCCCGGGTTCTGGATCGATACCCGCACTTCGAAGGTCGTGACGTTGTCTTTCTCGACCCCCATGGGAGAGATTTTGGTCACCTTGCCCTCGAAGGTCTTGTCCTTGAAGGATTCGACCTTGATGCGCGCTCGCTGTCCGAGGTAGACCTTGCCGATATCGCTCTCATCGACCTTGCCCTTTACATAAACCTCGCTGGTATCGCCCAGCGTCATCACCAGGGTGGCCGACGATCCCAACACCAGAATTGAGCTCACTGCGTCGCCCATTTCCACGTCTCGCGACAGCACAATGCCGTCGATCGGCGAGACGATATCCGTATAGCTGAGCTGCTCCTCGAGCTGCTTCAGATTGGCCTGATCCTGGGAGACCACGGCCTGCGCTTGCGCAATCTTCGCCTTGAGCACTGTGACTTCCGCTTTGGCGACGTTCTGCTTGTTCAGCGCCAGCTCGTAGTTCTTCTGCGCATCGTCAAGGGCGGAGGCAGAGACAACGCCATCCTTCGCCATCCCCAAGGCGCGATCGTAGGCGCGCTTCAGCAGCGGCACGTCGGGGCCTTCCGCGTCGACTTTCGCCCGCTGGAAGTCCGCCTGGGAACTGGTCAGGTTGGCCTGCGCGGCTTCCAGGGCGGCGTGCGACTGTTCGACCTGGGCTTCGATCTCGATCTTGTCGAGTTGAGCCAGCAGTTGTCCTTTCTTCACGCGATCGCCATAGTCGACGTAGAGCTTCTTCACGATGCCGCTGGCTTTCGATTTGACCTCAACCTTGGTGATGGGCGTGACCTTGCCGGTGGCCACCACGCTCTTGGCCAAATCTCCGCGCTCCACCTTGGCCAGTTTCGACGGATCGATCTTCGTGCCTCCGCGGGTCGCCGCGATGACGGCACCGGCGATCACCAGGACCAGCACCACTCCGACGATGGTCCAGATCATGAGTCCGCGACGTTTCTTCTTATGATTTCCGTTACCGTTCACAACGCCTCCTCGGGGATTAGGTAATTGGAGTATCGGAGCCACGATGCGCCGTCCTCATTGCTTGGTACGTGGCGGCCGCTATTTTTGTTCCTGATTTCAAGATGAATGGTCGCGGGCTGATGATCGCTCGACGGCATCCTGCGGGACCGCACTGCCAAGTCCTGTGCCGTTCGTTGGTTAGACCAGCGTCCTCAGAAAAGGATAGCTCCACTCGGGAGCGAAATTTGTGACCCCGCGCACCCTCGGTTGTGGGATGCGGGATTCCGTGGGGAAGTTCGACAGCACCGGTTCTCGGATCAGACCTGGAAGCTTTGGCCGAGGCAACTGCCTTTCAAATGTTAGAATTAGCCTTCCATGATCGCCTTCGTGCTGCTCCGGGTCTTTTTGATCCTCCTCCTGGTCGCAGCCAATGCCTTCTTCGCCGCGGCTGAGTTTGCCCTGGTGAGCGTGCGTGACACACGTATTCAGCAACTGATCGAATCCGGGCGAATCGGCGCCCGCATCGTTCAGCGCCTGCACCAGAACCTCGACGAGGTGGTGAACGGCGTCCAGCTTGGCATCACCATGGTCAGCCTCACGCTGGGCTGGATCGGCGAGCCGATGGTCGCCCGCCTGGTCGAGGGCATGCAGTTCGTCCACCGGGTGCCGCATGCCGCCATCTACGCCCACACCATTGCCATCGCCATCGCCTTCAGCCTGATCACTTACATGCATGTGATCCTCGGCGAACTGGTGCCGAAGACTCTCGCCCTGCAGCGGGCAGAGCAGATCGCCCTGGCAGTGGCCGCGCCGATGGAAGCGTTCCTCACGCTGACCCGCCCTATCCTCTTCTTTATGCGGCGCTCCGGGGGCCTGGTGTTGCGCGCCTTCGGAGCGCAGCCGACCCGCCGCGGCGGCGTCGTGCATTCCCCCGACGAACTCAAGCTCATCGTGACCGCCAGCCGCCAGTTCGGCCAGATTCCCGAATTTCAGGAGGAGATGATCCATTCGGCCATCGAACTCGACAGCATCACGGTGCGCGAGGTGATGGTCGCCCGGCCCGACATTTTCTCGCTGCCCTCCGACCTGCTGCTCGACGATGCTCTGACCCGCGTCGTCGAAGGCCAGCACTCCCGGATACCTGTCTATGATCCGCAGCGCGGGCCGGAGCATATCGTCGGCGTGCTTTACTACAAAGACCTCATGCGCTGGATGCGCCTGCGCCTGAGCAGCCTCGGCCAGAGCAGCTCGATTCGCATCTCGCGGATGCAGATCGGCCAGATCATGCACGACGTGCTGGTCGTGCCGGAGACAAAGGTCCTCGCCGAATTGCTGGCCGAGTTCAAGGAGCGGCGGCGGCATCTCGCTGTCGTCGTCGATGAGTTCGGTTCGACCGCGGGCGTGATTACGGTCGAAGACATTCTGGAGCAACTGGTCGGCAACATCGAAGACGAATTCGACGTCTCGCCCAGCGAGCCTGCTCTCGAAGATGAGTCGGTAATGGTGCTGGAAGGCTCGGTGAACATCCGCGATTTGGAAACTGAGTATGGACTGACCTTGCCGCGCGACGCAGGTTTTGAAACTTTGGCAGGGTTCGTTCTCGCTCACCTGCAGCGTATTCCGACCCTGCGCGATTCGTTTGAATACGAAGGCCGGCGGTATACGGTGGAAGAGATCGAAGGGCACCGGATCGCGCGTGTGCGGATCGAGAAGACGGCGAAAGTGGAAGGCGAAGCAGAAGCAGCCAAACAAGGTGGAGACTAGCCGACCAACCAGACCACTGACCTCTGACCACTGACCGTGTGAAACCTCTCCTCCAACGCGTGCTCTATACCCTGCCGGTGATCTGGCTGGTGGTCAGCATTGTTTTTCTTTTAATCCATCTGGTTCCGGGCGACCCGATCGCGCAGATGCTGGGCGAGGGCGCACCGCCGGCCGATATCGCGGCGACGCGCCATCTCTATGGGCTCGACGCGCCGTTGGGCACGCAATACCTTCGTTACTGGGAAGGCGTGCTGCACGGCAATCTGGGCCGCTCGTTCCGCTATAACCAGAGCGTGGCGAATCTGATCGTCCAGCGGTATCCCTACACCTTGCGGCTGACGCTGGCATCGCTGTTTGTCGCTGTCGTCCTGTCGATCCCCGCCGGAGTTCGCTCCGCCCGCCGCCGCAACCGCTGGGACGATCGCACGCTCTCGGTCGTCAGCTTGTTCGGCTTATCGTTCCCCAACTTCGCGCTGGGACCGATTTTGATCTTGCTCTTCGCGATCAAATTGGGATGGGTGCCAGTCTCGGGCGCGGGCTCGTTCGCGAACCTCGTCCTGCCGGCGATCACCATGGGCAGCGCGCTCGCCGCCATTCTCACGAGAATGGTGCGCACTTCGATGCTCGAAGAGCTCAGCCAGGACTACATCCGCACCGCCCGCGCCAAGGGATTGCCCGAGCGCACCGTGGTCTACAAACACGCCCTGCGCAACGCCATGATTCCCGTGCTCACCGTGTTGGGTCTGCAATTCGGCGCGCTGCTGGCGGGCGCCATCGTCACCGAAAAGATCTTTTCCTGGCCCGGGATCGGACGGCTGACGATCGATGCCATCTCCAACCGCGATTACTTCCTGGTGCAAGGATGCATCCTGGCGATTGGATTGACCTATGTCGCGGTCAACTTCCTGACCGACGTGTTGTATTCGGTGGCGAACCCGAGAATCCGACAATAGTTCGGGTCGTCGAACGCGGGGCGGTTAGATCTCACTGTCAACTTTCGCTTGCTTATACGAGTTCCACCCTGACTCTCTGCCCCACCAGCGCCGCTGCCCGCTGCAGGCTCGACAAGGTGATATCGCGCCTGGGATCGAGAATGCGGTCCACTTGCGACCGGCTCGTCTTAAGCAATGCCGCCATGCGGGACTTGGAGATCTTCTTCCTCTTCATAGCCCTCGCAAGCTGCCAGGCCACTATTTCCTTGATGGCCTGAGCCTGTGCCTCTTCGAAGATGCCTTCCCCTTTGAGGAAGTCGTCAATCCTCGACCCCAGGTGCTTTCTGCTCATTGCTCCAGCTCCTTTTGTCGCGCCCGTGCGAGCGCCAGATCGTCCTTAGGCGTGGCCCGCGTTTTTTTGATGAACCCGTGCAAAGCCACCAGTCGGCCCTCGAAAAAACAAATCAACACCCGTCCGACACGTTTGCTTGGGAGGTTCGTTCTGACCTCCCACAACCCTCGGCCCATCGGACGACATAGGGGCATCCCAACGGGCCATCGCCACTGTGCCCGCAGCAGATCCGTGCCGATAGCGTGGCGTTCTGGCGGATCCAGACTCTTTAACCACTCACGGACGGGTTCGCCGCTGGCGTCGTTGCGGAAGAAGACCAACTCGATCTTCCGAGGCGACTCGTCCATCACCGGTAGTGTACCATATAAAGTACATACAGCACGGCTGAGGTCACGGATCAAGGTCACCAGCAACGATAAAGGCGGAGCGTCTCCGCCCCGCCTCTATTCCGAAATGCCGGAATTACGCGGCCTGCATCGATTTCTTCATGCGCTCTTCCAGGTCCTTCGGAGCGACATCTTCCACGTGTGTGGCTACGCCCCACAGGTGTCCGAACGGATCCTGAATAAAGCCGGAGCGGTCGCCGTAGAACTGATTCTCCACGGGCTTGATGATCTTCGCGCCCTCAGAGGTCGCCCGTTGTACCACCTGATCCACGTCGGGAAGGTAGACATACAGGCTGACCGGGCTGGCGCCGATGGTAGTGGCGCTGGTGTGTCCCTGGCCCATGCTGGGATTTTCGTCCGCCAGCATGAGATGAGAGTTGCCGATCTTCAATTCGGCGTGGCCGACCTTTCCGTCCGGACCGTTCATGCGAAACAGTTCCGTCGCGCCGAATACTTTTTTGTAGTAATCAATGGCCCGGGCTGCGCCCTTGATGATCAGATACGGGGTAATCGAATTGTAGTCTTTGGGAATGTACGAGACTTTGCTCATGATTCTTCTCCTTAGGAATGTAGGCTGGAAGGTGAAGGTTACGACGCGCATGCGGAGCGGGCACGCGATCCCGGTTAATTCCATCAAACCACAATCTGCGGACTAGCTCAAGACTCGAATTCGCGATTTAATATCTCAGGATGTCTGCCGTCGCCATCCCGCTCAGCCGACGCCTTGCCGGCAATGCCCGCCATAACCCTTTGGCTGCAACTGGACTTGTGCTGGTGATCGTCTTTGTGGTCTTTGCCTTGTTTGCCCCCTGGATCGCGCCGCAGGATCCCGCCGCGATCGATCTACCGGCACGGCTCCATGCGCCCTCGCCGGCGCACTGGTTCGGCACCGACGAGCTGGGACGCGACATCTTCTCGCGCGTCATTTACGGCGCACGCATCTCGATGCTGGTGGGCAGCTGCGTGGTGGCCACTTCGCTCTTTCTCGGACTCGTCATTGGTTCGATCGCCGGCTATTACGGCGGAGCGGTCGACCGCTTCGTTAACGTGGTCCTCATGAATGCCTTCCTCTCTTTTCCCGGAATTCTGATTGCGATTGCCTTTATCGCCTTCCGCGGGCCGGGCATTTTTAATCTGGTTCTTGCGCTGTCGCTTGGCGGTTGGGTGGGCTATGCCCGCCTGGTTCGCGGACAGGTCCTGGCGGCTCGCGAGCGGGAATTCGTCGAAGCCGCCCGCGCACTCGGCGCCAGCGACCTTCGGATCGTCGTGCGCCACATCCTTCCCAACATCATTCAGCCCGTTATCGTGCAGGCCGCCATCGGAATGGCGGGCGCGATTCTCGCCGAAGCGACCATGAGCTTCTTAGGGCTTGGCGTTCCTCCGCCGACTGCCAGTTGGGGAGCCATGCTCAACGACGGCCGCGCTCATCTTTTCGATGCTCCTCATCTGGTGCTGTTTCCCGCTCTGGCTGTAATGCTGGCTGTGCTTAGCTTCAACTTCATCGGCGACGCCCTGCGCGATTACCTGGATCCACGCGCGCGCATCGAAGCCGGGATCTGAGCGCAACCGGGAGACGCGCATTCCCTTAAAACCGGCGTCGGACGCGGGATTCCATGCAACTTCCTCATCCTGCGGCAGATAAATAAAGTCGCAACATTTCTTGACACTCTGGGTTTCTTCCCGTGAGTCGCCACGCAGTATCAAACGACAGGAACGTCAGAACATTGGGAGAACTCTATGAAGAACTGCATGAAGATTGGTGTCTTGACAGTGGCCCTTGTGTTGTCGGCGCTGCCTCTGATTGCACAAAATGGGCAGACCTCGTCGCCGGCACCCGCGACTGGGCAGACAATTCAAGATCGCAAGGAGAATCAGCAAGACCGGATCGCCAATGGCGTGAAGAGCGGAGAGCTTACATCCGGCGAGACCGAAAACCTGGAAAAGAAGGAAGCAGGCCTCAATCAGGAAGAGCACGACATGCGCAAGCTGGACAATGGTCATCTCACCGCCGCCGACAAAACGACGCTGAACCAGCAGCAAAATCAGCTTTCCCACCGGATCTACAAAGACAAGCACAACTCGGCGGTGCAGAACACCGATCCGAAAAGTGAAGTCGGGAAACGTGCCGAAAATCAGCAGGACCGGATCGCGCAGGGCATCAAGAGCGGACAACTCACCGCCGGCGAGGCCGCCCACCTGGAGAACGGCGAGAGAAACATCAACCGCGAAGTGCGGAACGACCGCGCGGCCAACGGCGGCAAACTGACTTCCCAGGAAAGAGCGCAGGTGAACCGCCAGCAGAATCGCGAATCGCGCAAGATCTACCGCGACAAGCACAACGGACGCCGGCAGTAATCACTCGGAAAACGCTGCACCAAGGGCTCAACGCCCCTGGAAACGGGGGCGTTTCTTTTTTCCCCAAAAAAGAGATACCGGCAAGCTGCTCAAGGGAAAAGAGATATATTTCTTGACATAAATTGCAAATTGCAATATAAATATATCAATCCGAAATGAGGCTGTGGAAGTGAAGCTCGGTGAAAAAATCCGTTACCTCCGGGAAGTCGAAGGATCGCTGCGCGGCCTGGGTCGGCCGATGACCCAGCTTGAGCTGGTGCGGGCCATCCGCGACGAACAGGGCGGCGGCCACTCGGGAAAGAGCGGCGGAAGAGGGAAGACGATCAGCCAGTCGTACCTGTCGCAGATCGAGAACGGAAGCCGTCCGCACATGACGCAGTCCTCCCGCGCTCTGCTCGCCAGGTTTTTCAAAGTGCATCCGGGCTTTCTGGTAGATGATCCCGACGGCTACCACGCCGAACTGACCTCTGATCTGCGCACGACCGAGGGCCAGCTGGATGTCTGGCTGTTGCAGGGATCGGAGCGCTTCGCCAGCGATCCCGAAGTGAGCAATGTACTGATTAAGGCCGCGCGCGAAAAAGATACGCGGCGTTGTCTGCTGCTGCTGGGCGCGATTCTCGACACCCCGGGTCTTGCGGACCGTTTGCTGGAAGCGTTGCGGCCGGAAGCTGCCGCTGAAACCAGAAAGCGCGGCTCTCTGCCGCCAGCGGAAGGGAGGCGAATCCGATGAGCTCAACAGGTTTCGGCTGGGCAGATTTCTACTTGATCTGTTTCGCGGTCGGTTTCTGCTTCAGCTTCTTTTCATTCATCTTCGGCGGAGGCGGCAGGGCTGGGCGCCTGCATTTGCCGCACTTTCACGGTCAGGCGGTCGGGCATGCGCCGGTGGCTCATGGCCCGGCAGGAGGAGCGGCCCACGCCGCGGGGCACGCGCCTGCAGCCCAGTCCTCGGCGGCGGGACGCGCGACGCGGGGACCGACCGTGTCGCCCTTCAATCCTCCGGTGCTGGCGGCGTTTCTGGCCTGGTTCGGCGGGATGGGGTACCTGCTCACTCGATTCTCGACGCTATGGGTCGGTTTGGGATTGTTCATATCGGTTGTCAGCGGGCTGGCCGGCGGCGGGGTGATTTTCGTGGTGCTGAGCCGAGTCCTGATTTCTGAGGACGAAGAGATGGATCCCGCGGATTACGAGATGGTGGGCGTCCTGGGCAAGCTGTCGGTGCCCATTCGGGAGGGCGGAACGGGGGAGTTGATCTATTCGCAGGCGGGAACGCGGCGCGTTTGCGGCGCACGCAGCGAGGATGGCAGCGTCATCGCCAAGGGAACCGAGGTCGTGGTGACTCGGTACGAGAAGGGACTGGCTTACGTGCGCTTGTGGAGCGAGATGTCGGGCGAGCCGGAGTAGCGCGAGGAGACTGGGATGATCCGCGATTGGTACAAGCCGTTGGTGGCAGCGATGTGGCTGGCTCTGCCTTTCTCGGCGCTAAGGTATTGGCGGGCGTGGGATCAATTGCCGGCGCGGATGGCCGTGCACTTTGACGCCAACTTTCAGCCGAATGGCTACACCACGCGGGAGGAGGCGCTGAAGATGGGGCTGGGCATCCTGGTGGCGATGCTGGCTCTGTCGACCGTCGCCGCGTTGGCGGCGCATGCTTTGAAGCCGGCCGCCGCGTGGCCGGTGCTGGTGATTTCTTATGTGGTGATCGGTTTTATCTGGTACGGCAACAATTCGATCGTTGACTGGAATTTGAGCGGGCATGCAGTGCATTCACAGTTGCAGGAGCAGACATTTCCCCCACTGAGGATCACAGGAGTGAACCGGAACACCAGGGTTCCGAAGCAGCAGTCATAACGGGAGGAGTTTATGTTCAGCGGCATTTCGAGCGTAGTCGAGATTTGGATTTTCGTCGGACTGGGAGTGATGGTCCTGCTGTTCCTGATCAACGGGATGGCCAGACTCTACCGCAAAGCTGGGCCGCACGAGGCTCTCATCGTGTACGGCTTGGGAGGGACACGTGTGGTCAAAGGCCACGGCACGCTGGTGCTGCCGATGGTGCAGGTTTGTCGCGAGTTGTCGCTCGAGCTGATGTCGTTCGATGTGGCGCCGCAGCAGGATCTTTACACCAAACAAGGCGTGGCCGTGACCGTCGAGGCCGTGGCGCAGATCAAGGTGAAGTCGGATACCGAGTCGATCCTGACGGCGTCGGAGCAGTTCCTGACGAAAACTGACGACGAGCGCCAGGGTCTGATCCGGCTGGTGATGGAAGGTCACCTGCGCGGCATCATCGGACAGTTGACGGTCGAAGAGATCGTCAAGCAGCCGGAGATGGTCTCCGACCGCATGCGATCCACCTGCGCCGATGACATGAACAAAATGGGACTGGAAGTCATCTCGTTCACTATCAAGGAAGTGCGAGATAAGAACGAGTACATCACCAACATGGGCCGGCCGGACGTGGCTCGCATCAAGCGCGACGCCGACGTGGCTGCGGCAGAGGCCGATCGCGATACAGCAATCAAGCGCGCTTTGGCACAAAGAGAGGCCGCTGTCGCCAAAGCGCAGGCCGACCAGGAGCGGGTGCAGGCGGAAACCGCGTCACTGGCCAAACAGGCCGAAGCGCAGCGCGATCTTGATGTCAAGAAAGCGCAGTTCCTCGAAGTCACCAAGCGCCAGCAAGCGCAGGCCGACAAAGCCTACGACATCCAGACCAACATCATGCAGCAGCAGGTGGTGGCGGAGCAGGTCAAGGTCCAGCAGGTCGAGAAGGAACAACAGGTCAAGGTCCAGGAGGCGGAAATCAATCGCCGCGAGAAGGAACTAATCGCCACCGTGCTGAAGCAGGCTGAGATCGAGCGTCAGCGGATCGAGACGCTCGCGGAAGCCGAGAAGCAGCGCCTGATGGCCGAGGCAGAAGGGCATGCTTCTTCGATCCGCCAGCAAGGCGAGGCCGAAGCCGAAATCATTTTCAAGAAGGGCGAGGCGGAGGCCAAGGCGATGAACGTGAAAGCGGAAGCGTATCAGGAGTACAACCAGGCGGCGGTGATCGACAAACTGTTTGGCAGCATGCCGGAGGTGGTCCGGGCGCTGGCTGCGCCATTGTCGAATGTCGACAAGATCACCATCGTCTCGACCGGGAATGGCGATGCCTCGGGGATGAACAAGGTCACCGGCGACATCACCAAGATGGCCGCCCAGGTGCCGGCGCTGTTCGAGACGCTCTCGGGAATGCCGCTTTCCGAGTTGCTGGGCAAAGTGCGGCAGATCGGCGACAAATCTCCCAAGACGGGCGAGTCGCCGAAGCAGTAAGCGAGGGGTGCGGGAACGGACCGGGGTCCGTTCCCGCTCATACCGGCTTTCGTGGAGTGGGCCAAGCGCGTCAATGGAGAGCGCGGCCATCTCCGGGCGGAAGCGATTCGGAAGGTGAGTAATGACGAGCAAATCAAGGACCGCGGGATGGGGACTGGCTCTGGGTGCCGCGCTCGGCGCCGCGCTGGGCATCGCCGCCGGACACATCGGCGCCTGGCTGGCGATCGGTGTGGCGATCGGGGTACTGCTGGGATCGTCGTTCCGGAGAAAAGCGCCGGAGTGTCCGCAGTGTGCCGCGCTTCACCGGGCGCACGAAGTCAGGAGGTAGTCGTGGCCACCAACGGACAGATCGGGGCCGATATCGCACTCATGACGGCAATTGGAGCGGCAAGCGGTGTAGTTGTCGGAATTCTGAGACTGACGCCGGCTGTGGGAGCGGGGGTGATCGGAATCGTGCTCGGCACCGCCGTGGCGCGCGGAGCGCTGACGGCGGGGCTGGGAGGAAGCAGGAAAAGCTAATTGGCCACTCCGGGAGTGGCTGCAAGCGGATCGTAGAACGAGAAAAGAAGGGGGTTCAATATGGCACTACTGGAGCGGGTTGCAACGTTAGTTCGAGCCAATCTCAACGACCTGATCGATAAGGCCGAAGAGCCGGAGAAGATGATCAAGCAGGTCATTCTCGACATGCAGAACCAGCTGTTGCAGGTCAAGACGCAGGTCGCGATCGCCATCGCCGACCAGCACTTGCTGGAGAAGAAACAGCAGGAGAACGCGGACAAGGTCGCCGAATGGATGCGCAAGGCGGAGTTGGCAGTCGACAAGAAAGAAGACGATCTGGCGCGCGCGTCTCTGCAGCGGGTGGAAAGCTACCGCGAGTTGAGCGAGAACTTTACGCAGCAGATTGTCGATCAGAAGGCGCAGGTAGAAAACCTGAAGACTGCGCTGCGGCAACTCGAACAGAAGCTGACCGAGGCCCAGGCCAAGGCAGACGTTCTGATCGCGCAGCACCGGCGCGCGCGGGCCGTCAGCAAGGCCAGCGATGCCCGGCTGGCTTCGGGCGATGGCTCGAAGCAAGCGGCCTTTGACCGGATGAAGCGCAAAGTCGCGCATTCGGAAGCGATGAGCCAGGCGAAATCGGAGATCGCGGGCGACAACATCGAAGACCGGCTGGCCGCCCTCGAAAAGGAAGACCGCATCGAGCAGTTGCTGGCCGAGTTGAAGAGCAAGCGCGGGGCGTGAAGGGAGTCGACGCACTCTACACAACGCCCAGGTCGAAGCCGGAAGCGTGGTTGGCAAGAGTCCGAATCGCTTCGCTCCGATCGGCCTGCAGATGCCGGCGCTTGCCCTTCATTCGCACAGCTGGCCCGGATCTCTGAAATCCAAAGAGCGACCCGATTTTGTTATTCAGAAAGGAACACTTCATGACGCTCAGGACTACATCAATGAAAACGAATTCTGTATCCCTATTGGCAGTTGCCCTTATCCTCTGCACTTCCGCCTTCGCACAGGCGAAACCGGAGCAACTGGCCCAGCAGTCGGCCGAGAAGTGGCTGGCTCTGGTTGACGCCGGCAAATACTCGGAAAGCTGGGACAGCGCAGCGCAACTGTTCAAGAACGCCGTTGCCAAGGATCAATGGCAGAGCATGCTGCATGCGGCCCGCGGTCCTCTGGGCAAGGTCGTTTCCAGAAAACTCAAGTCGGCCCAGTACACGAAAAGCCTGCCCGGCGCACCCGATGGCCAGTACGTCGTGATTCAGTACGACACGACGTTTGAAAACAAGCAGTCGGCCGTGGAGACGATCACTCCCATGCTCGACACAGACGGGCAGTGGAGAGTTTCCGGCTACTTCATCAAGTAGAGCCCCGGTCCGAAGATTCTGCTCGTCGACGAAGACGTGGCGCGCGCGCCCCCTTTCCATTTTCGATCGGGGCGCGACGCGCCGTCTTGCTTCGTCTCCGCTGCGCATTCCCCCGGCGCCAGCACAACAATTTCCCGGCCTCCGGGTTACTACCAGCAGGCAGTTCTCAGCGGAGCCGATGGCCATCGGACCGCGAATCGGACCCAGGTGGCGCGCCCTTTCGAATCTTCTAACCGAGGAACATTTATGAAGCAGCTCGCAGCGGTGTCGTTGCTGGCAGTGTGTCTGGTTCTGGCGGGATGCGGCGCGAATGCCAATAACCCGATGAATATCAACGGCGGCTGGAATGCAACGCTCATCGGCACGAACAATTCCACCATCTTCAGCTTCGGTCTCTCGCTGATCGTAAATGGAGATGGAACTCTAAGCGTCACCAATTTCCAGTTCACCTCGAACTCGCCGTGCTTTGTATCGGGAGAATCGGAGAGCGGTTCATTCACGTTGAGCGGCGATTTCAATGGCAATGTGACGGGGAAGTTCAATCTGATCGTGCTGTCCGGATCCCCGGTGGGCAACACCCTGACGCTGAACGGCACGGCCAACGGCAACACGATTTCCGGCACATGGTCGCTCACGGGCGGAACGGGCTGCACGGGGTCAGGAAAGTTTACGATGACGCGGGAGTAGATTTGGAGGCCGTGCATCCATTGACGGGACTGCCCGCATCTCTCTATCCTCGTAGTCGAATGAAACGGCAGTCTTCCCAAGGAAGGGCGTCCATGAGAAAAGTTGTGATCCTCAGCCTGCTGGCGCTGGAGCTTGCGGTGTGCGGCTGCGGGTCGAATCCCACTCCCACCAACGTCATCAGCACCACCGCAAACGGCACCTGGGAGGCGCAACTCACCGGCGGCGTGGGACAAGCCAGCTTGATGAACTTTACGACCAGCTTCGTCGTCACCGATATCGGACCGATCGATCCGACCGGGCTCAGCTTCCTGAATCAACAGACGTGTTTTGTGACCAACAATACCGAGACGGGTACGGCCAGCTTCACCACCAGTTCCTCCGGCCAGGTAACCGGGACGATGCAGTTCATCGTGACATCGGGGATTCCCGCGGGGAATGTCTTGACACTCAAGGGGAACCTCACCGGCACATCGAACGGAACCACCAGCACGACCGGAACCTTGACCAACGGAGTGGTCACGGGAACCTGGACCCTCACCGGCAGTTCGGACTGCACCGGCACCGGAAACTTCACCATGTGCCAGGGTAAAGCCACCTGCAGCGCCACCTGATCACGTCCCGTTAAAGTGAGTATCGTCGCAGGCTGGCTCGTCCGGCTTCCGCTTCTTTCCATCTCCTGCCGGCTGCTATAGAGTGAGAGCCATGAATCGCTCGCTCGCAGAGATCGCCCAGGCAGTTAACGCGCGCCTGATCGGCGATGGCAGCCTGGAGGTTCGCGGCGTGGCCAGCCTCGAATCGGCTCTTCCCCAAGACCTTGTCTTCGTGGAGGACGAAAAGCATTTTCCTGCTGCGCTCCAATCCCGCGCCGCGGCGGTGATCGCAGGCGAATTTGCCGCGCTCCGTTCCTGCCCAAAAGTGCTGCTCGTCAGCCAACATCCCAAATTCGCGTTTGCCCGTGCAGCACAACTCTTGAGCGACCATTCTCTCTCAAATACCGGTGAAGTACATGCGACCGCGGTTATAGATCCTTCGGCAATGGTGGGAGCCGGCGCGCGCATCGGGGAGCGCGCCATCGTCGGCGCGCACGCGAAAATCGGCGACAGCACCCGGGTTGGCGCCGGATGCGTCATCGGCGCGGGCGTCCACATCGGCAGCAGCTGCGAACTTTATCCCAATGTCACGACCTATCCCGGGACCTCGCTGGGAAATCGCGTCATCGTGCATGCGGGAGCTGTCCTGGGCAGCGACGGGTTTGGTTATGTGCGTGATCGCGCGACCGGCCACTACGAGAAGTTTCCCCAGGTCGGGCGGCTCGTGATTGAAGATGACGTTGAAATTGGCGCCAATACGACCATCGACCGCGGAGCGCTGGATGAAACCCGCATCCGCCGCGGCACAAAAATCGACAACCTGGTGCACATCGGCCACAACTGCGAGATCGGTGAAGATGTGGTGATTGCCGCGCAGACCGGCCTCTCCGGCAGCATCGTGATTGAGAAGGGCGCCGTGCTTGGGGGACAGGTGGGCATCGGCGAGCACGCGCATATCGGGGAAGGAGTAATGCTGGGCGGGCAGGGCGGCGTTCTTCCCAACAAGATTCTCCGCGGCAAGGGCGTCGCGTTCTGGGGTACGCCGGCACAGCCTTTGCGCCAATATCTCAAGCAATTAGCCACGGTGGCGCGGCTGGCCAAAAAGGATTGAGCATGGCGCTGGTGGTGGTCGGCGGACACTCGCGAAGCGTTGGCAAGACCAGCGTCGTGGCCGGCCTGGTCTCTACCTTGCCGGAGTATGGCTGGACCGCCGTCAAGATCACCCAATATGGACACGGCATCTGCTCGGCCGACGGCGCTCCTTGCGATTGCGCCACCGCCGATCATTCCTGGGCGATTTCGGAAGAACCTGACCGGTCGGGAGCATCGGACACGTCGCGCTTTCTGCTGGCGGGAGCTGTGCGGGCGTTGTGGGTGCGGACCGAGCAGGGACGCCTGGCCGAGGCGATGCCGGCTCTGCGCGGAAAGATACAAGGCGCCGAGAATGTGATCGTCGAGTCAAACAGCATCATGCGGTTTCTCCGTCCAGATTTGTATTTGACTGTGCTCGACCCCACGACCGCGGATTTCAAGAAGTCGGCACGGGAGTTTCTGGATCGCGCCGATGGCGTGATTCTGCATGACGTTCCCACCGATCCTGCCTGGCAATCCGTCTCGCTGAAGCCGGTTGCGAAACGACCGATCTTTCGCATGACGCCACCGAATTACGTCACTTCGGAGTTGATCGATTTTGTTCGCCAAAAATTGGCGGCGTTTGCTCACCGCGTGGCTCCGCAGCAGAGCCACTGACCGCTGGCGACTTCCGTTTGCTATCCTTGCGCGTGGGCAAAATTCATCCCAGCGCCTGGCTCCTGGTTCTGCTTTCCGCCCTTTTGCAGGTGCTGATTTTCCCTCTTCCCGGGCTTTACGTTCTTTGCTGGTTTGCGCTCACTCCTTTGATTCTGGCCCTGCTCCGAGCTCGCCCGGCAGGCGAACTTCAGGTAGATGGAACCGTCAGCCTGCGGCCGGGATCTCCCGCGCAGGCATTTCTGCTTTCGTATGTCTGCGGGATTCTCTGGTATGGCGGAACTTGCTACTGGATCTTCGACACCATGCGCCAGTACGGAGGCCTGAACTCCGGCGCGGCGCTACTGGTGTTGTTTTTGTTCTGCTGCTATCTCGGCCTGTATCACGGGGTGTTTGGCCTGATCCTGAGCCTGCTGACGGGTTCGTCGCGCGACTACCGCCGCGCGCTGGTCACCGCTCCGTTCTTGTGGGTCGCCGTGGAGCTGGCGCGGACCCACATCACAGGATTCCCCTGGAATCTGCTGGGCACTTCGCAAGTCGACAATGTGGCGCTCTGCCGCATCGCCGAGTGGACCGGAGTCTACGGGATCTCGCTGGAGATCGTACTGGTCAACGTGGCGCTGGCCGCCGCCTTTCTCGTGCCCCGGCGCAAGCGTGGGGCGATGCTGGCGGCATCGCTCGCCGCGGCCGCGGTTTTGCAGGCTGGAAGACTGATTGATGCGCCGCCGTCGCATGCCGATCGCACCGCCCTGCTGGTGCAGCAGAATATTCCAGTTTCCGCGGACTGGACTCCCGCGTATTTTCAGCAGACTCTGGGCGACCTGACGGAATTGACGGCCAAGTTCGCTGCCAGCAAGCCTGCAGGCGAAATCAGGTTGATCGTGTGGCCCGAGTCGCCGGCGCCATTTTTCACCAGCGATCAGCGGTTCCGTGATGCCGTCAGCGCGATGGCGCAGCAAGCCCATGCCTGGGTCGTAGCAGGAGCGATTGGAACCGAAACCCCTGCCGTGGGAGGCTCGACCTCGCGGATGTTCAACTCCGCGGTTCTGGTCAGTCCGGAAGGCGTGTGGACCTCGCGCTACGACAAAGTGCATCTCGTGCCTTTCGGAGAGTATCTGCCGTTTCCCAGTGTCTTTTCTTTTGCCGGAGGACTGACCCGGGAAGTGGGCGAATTTGAGCGCGGCGCCTCGCGGGCTCCGCTCGATGCCGGCGGCGAAAAGCTCGGAGTATTCATCTGCTACGAATCCGTGTTTCCGGACGAAGTGCGGCAGTTCGCCGACAACGGCGCGCAAGTCTTCGTCAATGTTTCCAATGACGGATGGTACGGGGACTCCGGCGCCTATGCGCAGCACTTGAACCAGACGCGCATGCGGGCGATCGAGAACGAGCGCTGGCTGCTGAGCGCGACCGACACCGGCGTGACCGCTTCGATCGATCCCTGGGGACGCATCGCCGCGCGCCTTCCCCGCAAGCAACGCGCCGCTCTTACCGCGCCTTACGCGATCGCTTCCGTCACCACGTTCTATACCCGGCACGGCGACTGGTTCGCTTACGCGTGTGCGATAATTTCTCTGGGTGCGCTCCTGGCGTGCATCGCATCCTCTATAAACCGCAAAAAGGCTGACTCATCTGCATGAATCAAGAGCTGGAACAGTTCTACGAAAAGCTGAGCAAGAAAGTCCGCGAACTCCGGGAGTATCTTTGACGCGGAGAAAGTCCGTCCGCAGCTAGCCGAAATCGACAAGCAGGCCGCCGATCCGAACCTGTGGTCGAATCCACAACGCTCGCAGCAGGTCATGCGCGAGAAAAAGCGCCTGGAGCATGTGCTGGCGACCGATGCGGACTTGGCGCGCCGCGGCGACGATATTGTCGCCTACCTCGACCTGGCAAAGGAGGGCGAGAACGTTGAGAGCGATCTGCAGCGCGAGATCGACGCGCTGGCTCAGCTGATTGACAAGCTCGAGACCGAAACTCTGCTTTCCGGCGAAAACGACGCGCGCAATGCGATTGTCACCATCCATCCGGGAGCCGGCGGCACCGAGTCGCAGGACTGGGCTGACATGCTGCTGCGGATGTACCTGCGCTGGGCCGAGCGCCAGGGCTTCGAGACCGTACTCTACGACTATCAGCCGGGAGAAGAAGCCGGACTGAAATCGGCGACCTTTGCAGTCAACGGCGAATACGCCTTCGGACTTCTGCAAAGCGAAATCGGCGTCCATCGCTTGGTTCGCATCTCGCCCTTCGATCAGGCCAAGCGCCGGCATACTTCGTTCGCCAGCGTTTTCGTTTCCCCCGAGATCGATGACAGCATCGACGTCGTCATCAAGCCGGAAGACATTCGCGTGGATACCTACCGCTCCAGCGGCAAAGGCGGACAGCACGTCAATACTACCGATTCGGCCGTGCGCATCACACATATTCCCACCGGAATCGTGGCCAGCTGCCAGAACGAGCGTTCGCAGCACAAGAACCGCGAACGTGCGATGAGCATGCTGCGCTCGAAACTCTACGAATTCGAGATGGAGAAGAAGCGCGAGGCCACGAAGAAGATCGAAGACTCAAAACTCGACATCGATTTCGGATCGCAGATTCGTTCCTATGTCCTGCAGCCCTACCGGTTGATCAAGGATCACCGGACGAAAACGGAAATCGGGGATGTCGACCGTGTGCTCGATGGCGATCTGCAACCGTTCATCCGCGCATATCTCCTGGCGCGGAGGGGAGAAAAGCAGTGAAGGCGAGGTCTGGTGGCGCTAAGGCCGGCAAGCCGCGAGCCATCAATCTTGGTCCGCGCTTCCTGAGAGCTTTCTTGTTTGCGGCCGAAAAACATGCGGGCCAGACTCGCAAGACGTCGACGATTCCTTACATTGCTCATCTGATGGGAGTCGCTTCGCTGGTTCTCGAGGCTGGCGGCGATGAGGATCTCGCGATCGCCGCTCTTCTGCATGATGTCGTCGAAGACTGCGGCGGCGCCCCGATGTTGAAAGAGGTTCGCCGGCGTTTCGGCAGCCGCGTGGCGGAAGTCGTCGACGGATGCACCGACGCCGACACGATTCCCAAGCCGCCGTGGCGCGAGCGCAAAGAGCGCTACATCCGGCATCTGAAAAGGGCAGACGCCGATACCCGGCTGGTTTCTGCGGCGGACAAGCTGAATAATGTTCGATCCATCTTGAGCGACTATCGCGCGCTTGGCGAATCCATCTGGTCAAGGTTCAACGGTGGACGCGACGGCACTCTTTGGTACTATCGGACGTTGCGGGACGAATTTCTCCGGCGCAAACCGAACCGCCTCACTCGTGACCTCGCACGAGCGGTGAATGAGCTTGAGGTCTTGACCGGGGAACGCCGCGACGGAGAATCGCCAACAGTCCTCAAAGCCTGAGACATGCCGCGCATGATTGATCAAATCCGCGCATCCAAGCTTCCTTCCAACATGATGCAGTTCGCCGCGCGAGGGGCGTTGCAGGTGCCCGCGGCGGAGAACATCGAGATTCTGGTTTACCTCGCGACCAACAACAAGATCTTTGGCGAGCTGGCTCGGATGACGCTGGCAGGATGGGACGAAAAGGCGTGCCTGGCTTCCGCTTCCGATCCCCAAACTCCCCGGGATGTCCTCGTGTATTTCATCTCGCATGACAATCTTCGCCCGAAGCTGCTGCCGGCGCTGCTCGAGAATCTTTCGGTTCCCGAGAGCGAGATCGTCAAGTTAGCCACTTCCGCTCTGCGCGACATCGTCGAGATCATGCTCACCAGCAAGCGCGTGTGCTCGTCGAGCGCGATTGTCCGGGCGCTCAAGGGTAATCCGTACGCGAAGGCTGAAGAGATTGCCGGACTTGTGCGGGCGGCAGGCCCGCCAGCAGCGGCATCTGCGCCATCACAAGATTCAGGCGCTCCCACTGCTGCGCGAACCGAAGTCCCGCCCGATTCCGGCGAAGCACTCGGCGCCGAGCATGAGGACAACGGCGGCCCCGAGCACGACGAAGTCGTCGACAGCTATTTGAAGGAGCATGGCGCTGAAATTGCAGCCGAAGGCGACAAGCGATTCCAGTCCATCGGTGGGGCGCTCGAGTTGTTAGGCGAAGACTTTTTCCCGATCACGCAATCCGCCGAGGAATCGCCTGCCGATTCGCCCGCGGAGCCCGCGGCAAATGCGACATCTACGGCCACCGCGAAGCCTGCCGCTCTCATTCCCAAGAAGCCCGCTGAGCCTGACGGCAAGCGTCAGAATACTCTGCAGAAAATCAACTCACTCGACGTGAAGGGGCGCATCCAGCTTGCCTTGAAGGGGAACAAGGAAGAACGCTCGATTCTGATTCGCGACGGCACAAAAGTTGTGGCGCTGGCCGTGCTCGAAGCCCCCAAACTCGCCGATGGCGAAGTGGAAAAGTTTGCGTCCCAGAAGAATGTCCTGGAGGCCGTCCTGCGCCAGATTCCCCTGAAACGCCGCTTCATGAAGAATTACATCGTGGTGCGCAATCTGGTGGCAAATCCGCGCACTCCGATCGATCTCAGTCTCGGTCTGATGAAGAATCTGCTGACCCAGGATTTGAAGAATCTGTCCAACAACAAAGAAGTCTCCGAGACCATTCGCAAACTGGCGTTGAAGATGTACAAGCAGAAACTGGAATCCGCGAACAAGAAATAGACCGGAGGTATCTTGGCCTCTCAGCCGCAGTCCGATCCTATTGCCGAACTGTTGAAGCGCTCGAAAACGATCGCCGTGGTGGGTCTCTCGGATAATCCCTTGCGTCCTAGTCACGGTGTGTCCGCTTACATGCAGAGCCATGGATACCGCATCATTCCGGTGAACCCGCAGATCGAAGAGTGCCTCGGCGAACGGGCCTATGCAACTCTGCTCGATGTGCCGGAAAAAATCGACATCGTGAATATCTTCCGCCGGCCCGAGTTTGTCGAAGAAATCGTCGATCAGGCGATCCAGCTCAAAGTCCCGGCCATCTGGATGCAGGAGGAAGTCATCCACGAAAAGGCAGCCGAAAAGGCCCGCAAAGCAGGGATCTTCGTGGTCATGGATCGCTGCATTCTGAAAGAACATCACGCGCGGATGCGCTGACCTAGCGGCTGACGCCGAGGAAGACGACACTGGCGTCGTCGCGAACCCCGCTTCCATTGGCGAATGCGCGCACGTCGTCGATCATGCTGACCGCCGATGCTTCGGGCTGGGCAGCGTGCGCAGCCAGACGGCGCAGTCCATATTCCTCTTCGCTGGCATTCACCGCTTCCGTGATGCCGTCACTGTAGAAGACCAGTCTTGAGCCCGGGGACAGCGTGATCCTGGTCTCGGAATAGTCGCCACACCCGAGACCGAGCGGCATGCCGCGTTCTGTGTCCAGAAAATGTTCGCCTTGCTGGTCAATCAACAACGGCAGCAGATGTCCCGCATTCGCGAACGTCAGCGAGCAGACCGAGGGGTCTAGCACCGCATACACCAGAGTGACGAACTTTCCCGCCGGGAAATCATCGACGAGCAACTGGTTCAGCTTGGTCAGGACCTCGCCCGGACTGCAGCATGCCTCCGCCAGAGAGCGAAAGGCTCCGCGAGTGGCCGACATCAACAGAGCCGCCGCCGTTCCTTTGCCGGACACATCCGCCAGAACGATTCCCCAGCGCCCGTCTGGAAACGAAATGAAGTCGTACCAGTCTCCGCCCACGGCGCGGGCTGGAACGCTGCGCCCGGAAATCGCGAATCCGGGAATATAGGGAGAACTCTTCGGCAGCAGCGCCTGCTGGATGGCTCGGGCCTCCTCGGCTTCGCGGTCGAGAGCCGCCCGCTCCGCACGCTCCGATCCGAAACGTCGCGCATTGCCGACAGCGATGGCGATGTGATCGCACAGCGCCCGAAGCAATCGCAACTGGTGGCGGGGAAACGCGTCCAGTTCCGGATGCGACGCTGTGAAGACGCCGACCAGTTGTTCGCCCACGCGCAACGGGATCGCGACCTCCGAAAGCGTCGCGTGCTCGCAGCCGATATAGTACGGGTCCTGCCTTACATCAGGGGCGTAATGCATCTCCCTGGTCTCGGCAACATGTCCAACCATGCCTTCATAGCCGATCTTCAGGCGATATCCCTTCCCGTGAACCGTACATCCACGCTGCCCCGCCAGAACCATGTCTCGGCGTTCTTCGTCATGCAGATAGATACTGGCCTCAACGCAGCCAAACGAAGTGGTGACTTCGTTCACCACGCCCTCGATCAACTGGTCGAGGTCGAGAATGGAAGTGATTCGTTGCGCGGCTTTTTGCACGCGCTGCAGGTCTTCCACAAAATCGGAGGGCAGCGGGCGCGTAACAAACTCATCGCCGGCGATACTGGACGCAGTTACCATGGGAACGAGCCTGGAGAAAACTGGTCAGCTGACTGAAGTAAGAGATGCCGGAAGGGGCTCCTATGATTCTTTTCTTTCGCCCGCGGAGGGTGACTTGGCTTGGCCCGACCGGTGACGTTTGATCTCTTCCAGCCGCTCGCGAATGCGTTTTTCGATGCCCTCTCCAGTCGGGGAATAGTAAGTGTGCCCGCAGAGGTTGTCAGGCAGGCACTGCATGTTCGCGACCTTGCTCTCGAGGTCGTGGGCATACTGGTAGCCGCGGCCATAGCCAAGGCCTTTCATCAGCGTGGTGGGTGCATTCCGCAAGTGGAGTGGGACGGGATCCGCTGCGGTCTGCTCGACGTCCCGCTGCACGTCGCCGTATGCCGTATAGAGGGCATTCGACTTCGGCGCCACGGAGAGATAAACGACGGCCTGCGCCAGTGCCAGGTTGCCTTCCGGCATGCCGATGAAGTCAACGGCGTCGCGCGCCGCCATACACAGCCCGAGGGCATTCGGGTCGGCCAGCCCAATGTCCTCGACCGCCATCCGAACAACCCGCCGTGCAATGTAGAGCGGATCTTCGCCTGCCTCGAGCATCCGCCCAAGCCAGTACAGCGCGGCATCGGGATCGCTGTTGCGAACCGATTTGTGCAACGCCGAAATCAGGTTGTAGTGTTCTTCGCCTGTCTTGTCGTAAAGCAGGACGCGTTTCTGCAGAGCGTCGTGAACAATTTCATCCGTGATTTCACTGACCTGGGGCGGCCCGCTTTTGGCCGACGTTGCCGGAGAGGGAGATCTTGCCAGTCCCGCCGCGACTTCCAGAACGTTGTAGGCGCTGCGCGCGTCACCGCTGGTGTAGCTGGCGATCTTCTTGAGCACATCGTCGGTGGCCGTCAGATTCATTTCGCCCAGACCGCGTTCCCGGTCGGCAAGCGCCCGGCGGAGGAGCAGCACGATCTGGTCCTCGGTCAGCGGCTGCAGAACGTAGACGCGGCAACGGGAGAGCAGCGCTGAATTGATCTCGAACGACGGATTTTCCGTAGTGGCGCCGATCAGGCGAATATTGCCCTTCTCGACGTGCGGCAGGAACGCATCCTGCTGCGCCTTGTTGAAGCGGTGAATTTCGTCGATGAAGACGATGGTTCGAGTCCCGTACTGCCTGGCGCGCTCGGCATCGGACATCACCTGCTTGATTTCCTTGATCCCGGCCAGCACGGCAGAGAACTCGATGAACTCCGCCTTGGTCATATTGGCGATGATCTTGGCCAGCGTGGTTTTGCCCGTGCCCGGCGGTCCCCAGAAAATGATCGAACCCGCGTCGTCGCGCTCGATCTGCACGCGCAGCGGCTTTCCCGGGCCGATGAGATGCTCCTGGCCGACATATTCCTCGAGCGTTCGTGGACGCATGCGGTCCGCCAGCGGCCGCGTGGAGTCAGCGACGGTGCCGGCATTCGGAATGGGTTGGAAGAGGCTCACCACATTTTCTCCGGTCCAGCAACAGCTTACCTCAAGGGGGCTCGCTGGGCCGCAAGTCGCAAGCCGCAAGCCGTATCGGATGGCAGCGGGACGAGCCAAGGTATTTTTAGTTTGCGATGGCCTTCGCCGCCTCGACAAATCGGAGTTCCGGCGCCGCCGGCAGAGCGCCGATCTCCGCCGCATAGCGGTAGAACAGCCGCAGGCCTTCGAGGCATCGGGTGTCGAGCTCGTAGTGGATGTTCTCGGTCAGGTACGAGTGCACGGCGGCTTCGGTAATTCCAAGCTGTGGTGCCCATTCGCTGGCGATGCGATCCAGGTTTCCAGGCTGCAATCCGTGATCGCGCGAGTCACGAAATATGCCGGCCAAATCCAATGCCGGATCGGCATCGCTCAAAGCCGCCAGCCGCACAGCCCAGAAAGCGAAGACGAACGGCTTGCCGGTACGTCGAATCCATTCTTCCGCCAGATCGAGCGCCTGATAACGCGTGCGGTCGACGCGCAAAGCCGGATCGCCGATCAGTAGCGCAGCGTCGTGACGGGCGAGCATCTGGTCAACGTCCGGGGGCATGGGCGTGTACTCTCTTGCGCCGCCCAACCATTTATCGAACAGCACTTTGGCCAGTGCCACGGAAGTCATGGAAGAGGTATCCAGCGCCACCGTCCGGGCATCCTCAACCGGTCCTTTACTGACCAGCAGAATCGACCGCACCGCCCGGCGCGAGGCGATGGCGACATCGGGCAGCACTCGCAATCCGGGAACTTCAGCGTATGCGGCCGCCGGAATGATCCCAATGTCGGCGGTTCCTGCGGCCAGCGCCCGGGCACAGGCCGAGGGCAGCGTGTAAGCGATCTCAAAATGTCGGCCGGAGGCGCCATGCTCAAAATCCCACATCAGAGGCGCGGTATTGAGGTAGGAAATGGCGGAAATTCGCAAACTTCGCATATTTTTCCTCAATATTAACAAACCAGTGTGACGGATAACCTTGACACCACAATTCGCCGATCAGTAGAGTCCGCTCGGAGTGACCGTGTCGACTGTAACCGCACCCCCTGCGACCGCCCATTTGGCCGAGTGGCTGGCGCTCTCCCTGACGCCCGGTCTGGGACCCACCCGGTCGCGCAAGCTGGTAGAGCATTTTGGGAATCCCGAAGCTGTGTTCCATGCTTCTCTAACGGCCCTTGAGGGAACCGGCATCCAGGCCGTTTCAGCGCAGTCGCTTGCAACCGGCAAGTCGGCGGAACTGGCGCGCGAGGAGATTGCGCGGGCCGCAGCCGCGGGCGCGAGTCTGGTCTCTGTCGATGATCCTGCCTATCCACCGCGGCTCCGGGAGATCTACGACCCGCCGCTCGTCCTTTATGTTCGCGGCAATCTTGAGATCCTCACCCAGCCCGGCATAGCGATGGTGGGAACGCGGCATCCGACGCCCTACGGATCGGGCATGGCGGAGCGTCTTGCCTGCGACCTGGCGGTACAGGGACTGGTCATTCTCAGCGGGATGGCGCGCGGGGTCGACACGGCAAGCCATCGCGGCGCGATTTCGGCGAAAGGCAAGACGCTCGCCGTTTTCGGCACGGGCGTCGACGTCATTTATCCGAAGGAAAATTCCCGGCTGTCGGAGCAGATCCTCGCTCTTGGTGGCGCGCTCATCTCCGAGTTTCCTCTCGGGACGTTCGCCGCCCCTCAGAATTTTCCCATCCGCAACCGCATCATCAGCGGGATGTCGGTCGGCGTGCTGGTGGTCGAAGCCGCCGAGTATTCAGGCACCCGCATCACTGCGCGCTGCGCGCTCGAACAGAATCGCGAAGTTTTTGCTGTGCCCGGCAACGTCACCAACAAGAATTCCTGGGGACCGAATACGCTCATCAAGCAGGGTGCCAAGCTGGTCGCGACCTGGGAGGACGTGTGGGAGGATCTCCCGGCGGATGTTCGACTTGCGTTGACTCCATCGCCCCCGCCTGAATCTCCCGGCGGCTCGCATGCATCTCTATTTCCGGATGAGGGGCTCCCGCCTCACGAAAAGCGAATCCTGCGTCTGCTGAAGGCCGACGAGTCCACGCACATCGACGAAATCGTCGATCGTCTGGAATCGCAGATGTCTTCTTCGGAAATCTTCGCGGCGCTGTTCGAACTCGAGCTCGCGGGCAAAATCAAGCAGATGCCGGGAAAGAATTTTGTGAAGAGTTTCTAGTGCCGGGACTTCCTCTTCGGGCCGCGCTCGCTTCTTCGGCAGAGGCAAGAGGTTGAGCAAGGCGCGGGCTTCCGCTTCAGCCGTGCGCAGAGCCGAAAATCGGTCCATTTCGATCGCGAATCCGGGCGAATTTGATGTGCCAGCCCTCGTGCTGCGCCGCGAATTTTGGCCGTCTGCGGCGGCGGATGGCCGACATCGCAGGTGAGCGAACTTCGCAATCGGTTTCTGAGAGTAACTTGTTGCCAGCTTGACATTCGTGCTAGCTTCGAAAAACGGAACTCGGGAGAATTGAGGAAACATTGTCCAAAGGTCTAGTCATCGTCGAATCGCCGGGAAAGGCGAAGACCATCCAGAAATATCTGGGCAAAGGATTCACGGTAGAGGCTTCACTCGGCCACGTGAAAGACCTGCCCAAGAGCACGCTCGGTGTCGACATCACGAACGGCTTCGAGACGGATTATGTCGTCATCCCGGGAAAAGAGAAAGTTGTCGCCAAGCTGAAAAAGCTGGCGTCGTCGGCCGACGCCATCTATCTGGCGCCCGACCCGGACCGCGAGGGCGAGGCCATCGCCGCGCATCTGGCTGACGAACTCGACGAGAATGGAGCGAAGGGTAAGAAAAAGAAACCGAAGAAAGCAGATGCCGATGTTCCGCCGCGCATCCAGCGCGTGACCTTCAACGAAATTACGAAGCGCGCCGTGCAAGCCGCCTTCGAGCATCCCCGCGCCATCGACCGGAATCTGGTCGACGCGCAGCAGGCTCGGCGAGTGCTCGACCGCCTGGTCGGATATCAGGTTTCTCCGCTGCTCTGGGATAAAGTGCGCCGCGGGCTCTCCGCCGGCCGGGTACAAACCGTCGCCCTGCGCCTGATCGTCGAACGCGAGCGCGAGATCAAAGCGTTCGAGAAAAAAGAATACTGGACGATTGACGCTCACCTTGCCGCGGCCAAGCCGCCAGCCTTCGATGCCCGCTTCGTGGGCAAAGGCGAAGAGAAAATTGAGATTCCCAACGGCGAGGAAGCGGCCGGGATCCGCGCCGCCCTCGAAACCGCCGATTGGATGGTGCGGACGGTCGACAAAAAAGAGCGCCGCCGCAATGCGGCTCCGCCCTTCACCACCAGCAAGTTGCAGCAGGATTCTTCGCGCAAGCTGCGGTTCAGCGTGAAGCGCACCATGATGATCGCGCAGCGGCTCTATGAAGGCGTCGACCTGGGGGAAGAAGGCTCGATCGGCCTCATTACCTACATGCGTACCGACTCGGTGCGCGTCGCTCCTGAAGCCATCGCCGAAGTTCGCGAGTACGTGGGCAAGGAGTATGGAACATCCTATTTGCCTGACGCGCCGAATACCTACAAAGAGAAGAAGGATGCGCAGGGAGCACACGAAGCAATTCGCCCCAGCTCGGTCATGCGCCATCCGGACCAGATCAAGCAGTACCTGAAAGAGGACGAGTACAAGGTCTACAAACTGATCTGGCAGCGGTTCGTAGCCTCGCAGATCAATCCTGCGGTTTTCGATCAGACCACGGTCGACATCGACGCGAAAGCCAAAGCTGGGGATGTCTTCTGGTTCCGCGTCACCGGTTCGGTGCTCAAGTTCGACGGCTTCCTGAAAGTCTACGAAGAATCGAAGGAAGGCAAGGATGAGGAAGACGAGGAACTGAAGCACAAGCTGCCGGCGCTGGAAGCCGGGCAGAAGCTGAGCCTGCGAGAACTGAAGCCGGAACAGCATTTCACCGAGCCGCCGCCGCGCTACAACGAGGCGTCGCTGGTGAAAGAACTGGAAGAGCGTGGCATCGGCCGGCCTTCGACCTATGCCGCGATCCTTTCCACGATTCAGGAGCGGCAGTATGTGCAGAAGGTCGGCGGCAAGTTTGTCCCGACCGAAATCGGCCTGGTTGTCACCGATCTGCTGGTCGAAAACTTCCGCGACATTTTCGATGTGCAATATACCGCGCGTCTGGAAGAAGAACTCGACGAAATCGAAGACGGCAAAGAGAAGTGGACCGATGCGATGGCCGAGTTCTATAAGAAGTTCCAGAAGGATCTCAAATATGCGGAAAAGCATATGGAGAACATCAAGCGGATGGAGAAACCCACAGACGAGAAATGCGAACGCTGTGGCGCTCCGCTGGTGATCAAGTGGGGCAAGCACGGGTCCTTCTACGCCTGCAGCACCTACGACAAGGACGATCCCAATACCTGCACTTTCACCAAAGAAAATCCGATCAACCTGCCCGACCTCGACTCGGCCGACATGCAGGAGACCGGCGCAGCCGAGGAATACTGCGAGAACTGTGGCCGAGTCATGGTGCTCAAGCGCGGGCGCTTCGGCCAGTTCATGGCCTGCACCGGTTATCCCGATTGCAAGACCACGCGGCGGCTGGACCAGGGCAAGAAAGTTCCCGACATTCCCCTCGACGAACTCTGCCCCAAGTGCGGCCGCAACATGATGATCCGCCATGGCCGCTTCGGCGAGTTCACCGCCTGCAGCGGCTATCCCGACTGCAAGTACGTGAAGCAGAACTTCATTGGCGTGAAATGCCCGGACTGCAAAGACGGTGATCTGGTCGAGAAACGCGCGCGCAAGGGCAACACGTTTTATGGATGCAGCAATTATCCGAAGTGCAAGTTCACGTCGGCGCACAAGCCGATCGCGGAACAGTGTCCCAGCTGCGGCAGCGAATATCTCGTGGAGAAGAATCTGAAGGCTGGACCGGTCATCGCGTGTCCGAACAAAGAGTGCGACTACGAGCGTGCCGCCCCGCCGCCACCCCCCGGCACCGAAACCGGAGCCACTGCCAGCGCATAAGACGAGTGAGCCACTGGGTGTTTGAGTGATCGGACGATTGAAGTGTTGAACGACCTTCTTTTTCTGTCATCCTGGGCGTGGTCGAAGGATCCCTGCAATTTGGGATAATCTCATTCGGCCCCACGGGAATGGGTGATCAAACGCTCACTCGATGCTATCGTTGCCGGGGAGGAGATAAGGAATGGCATTTCCGAACGATGAACCCACGGTTCAGCACGGTGACGCCACAATCCAACTGATCGACTTGTTGGTAGCGAGGTTGGAAGAGTGTCTGGGCGAGGTTCTGCCCCTCGAAACGGACGATCTTCTAAAAGACTACGCCAAGGGTGCTCGGAATCATGTGGCATCAGCCGTCGAGCAACTGACGCTTGCACGCGCCAGGAAAGAGCAGCAACTTGGGGGCCGCAGCAAATGAGATCGCGAAGGACCGGGATTTGCGTCCGATGGCGAGGGCGCGTTCCGTACCTACGAGTTTGAGTGGAATGGCCGGTTTACAACAGTTGACTCCTGTTTGGCCCGTGCTCCGGGGTCACACGCGACGCGAATAGGCTTGCCCGAAGCTTGACCTCCACGGCCCCGTTGGCCTCTCTCTTATGGGAAAGAGAACTACCGTGTCTTCCTTTATGAAGTGAGAGATTTCGTCAAAGCCCACAACAGAGTGGCCAATGTTGATTTTTACCTCAGCATCGTCGATTTCTGGATAACCTCTATGCATCTCATCGACTATCTGTCGCAGTTGTTTGAACTTCATTTTTCACTCCTCCTTCAACATCAACATACGTTCCGATTACGTTTCAGGCCCTGCCCGGGTGTGGTGGGTTCAGGCTCGGTGACGATTGGCAGATTGGCCTCCCGCGGCAGGATAAGCGCTGGTTTGTCCGGATGCAAGGGATAGACTGATTGTCGCAAAATCCCTAATTGTCCGAAGCCCGGATGATAATCACATTCTATAGTCAGCACGTTCGGCTCCTTTCCTTTCATTGCTCAATGCTCCCCGCCCCATTTACAATCCTCCATCTTCCCGGAGGAACGCATGCCCAAGAAAGCCACCGTCGCCGACGCTCAACTCATCGCCCAACTGTATGACCTTCGCCGTGAAGCGGAGATGCGCAAGGCGCGCGCCTGGTGGGCGGGAGAGTTCTTCCCGCAAAGCGCCGACGATATTCTGAAAATCGCAGGGGCCATGGGCACGCAGGAAAACAACTGGCTCCGGCAGGTCGGCGGATACTGGGGCATGGTGGCCTCGTTCGTGAATAACGGGGTGTTGAACGAACAGCTGTTCCTGGCCCCGGGCTTCAGCGGCGAAATGTTCCTGATCTACGCCAAGGTTCATCCCTACATAAAAGATCTGCGCGCGAAACTCAACGATCCCAACGCCTGGAAAGATGTCGAAAAAGCCGTCACCCGCACGAAGTGGGGCAGAGACCGCCTGCAATTCATGATGAAACGCGTTGAAATGCTGCGTGAAAAGCGGAATGCCGGGCGGTCCTAGTCCCGACGGGAACATCTCCGGGGACGAGAGCGGACACAGGCCTCGAAGCTCGGTCGTGGCGCGAGGCAGAGTGCGTTCCTTCTGATAGACTGACTCGATTCAAAGTTTCACCTCCCTTGCCGGTACTGCCCCAGATACGGAAAGTTGTCGAGCCCGCGTCTTCATCTCTGCATCTGGTAAATTCCTCCGCTACCTGGAATCTTCCGGATTGGTCGCAACGGATTCCTGCGCTCGACGGACTCCGCGGGATCGCGATCTTGCTGGTGCTGCTCCAGCACAGCGTCTTCGGGTTGGAGTCGGCTTCGCCTTGGGTCCGGCGGTTGTTGGCAACAGGGCGATTGGCATGGAGCGGAGTCGATTTGTTTTTTGTTCTTTCCGGCTTTCTGATTGGGGGCATTCTTCTTGACGCGCGTGAGTCCCCACGCTATTACTCCACCTTCTATGCGAGACGCGCCTTCCGGATTTTGCCTCTCTACTGGCTGGTCACAACCTTGTTTTTACTCCGGCACCTGAACATCCCGTGGATGCCGAAGGTTCTGGGCGATTCCTCGCCTCTGAACATACCCGCGCTGGCTTATCTGACTTTTACCCAGGCTTTCTTCATGGTGCGGCAGGGATGGTACGGGGCTCCTGGCCTGGCTGTAACCTGGTCGCTGGCAGTCGAGGAGCAGTATTATCTGATTGCGCCATTGTTGATCCGCAAGGTCTCAACGCGGAAACTCCCCTGGGTGTTGGGCTTTACGATTGTGGCCGCTCCGTTCTTGCGACTCCTGTCGCGTCACGTATTGGCCCACGGGGACTACGCTTGCTACGTACTGATGCCGTGCCGAGCGGATGCACTTTGCCTGGGAATTCTCGCCGCCTACCTGGTGCGACGCCCTGCGTTTTGGACGCAGCTGACCACGCGACGCGATTTGTTATTGGGAACGACCGCGGCTTTCTTCCTCGGGATCGTCTTCCTGATTGAGCGAAACTACAACCAGTTCTCCTGGGATATGACTGTCTGGGGATATTCCTTGTTGGCGTTCTTTTATACGTGCTGTCTTCTGATTGCTGTGAGCTCGCATCAGGGCTGGTGGCATCGCGTCTTGTGTCATCCGTGGCTGATGCGCCTCGGTACCCTTGCCTATTGTCTCTACCTGCTGCACTATCCCCTGATTCAAACCGGGCGGCGGGTGGCGGCTTCCGTCTTCCATGGCCATCCCGAAGCGGCATATCTGGTTGGGGCTGGTTTCGGTGTCGCGATTGCCCTCGCGCTGGCAATGTTGTCTTGGCGCTATTTCGAGAAACCAATGCTTCGCCGCGGCCATCGCTATCAGTATTTCTGAGGATTCTGGAAGCTATCCGCGTGTCGGTTACGAAGTAGGCCGAAGCGCATATCTGTTATCCTAATCGGCTGTGCGGATGATCTGGTGGTTCCTGATCCTGGGCATCAGTACGCTGGTCGTAGTGTGTGTGGCCATTGCCCTGTATCTGCACCTGCGGCGAAATCTGCAGAAATCGCACTCGATCCACGACGGGGCGCCGGATGTCGCCGGGCGCTCGGCTGACCGCACGGAACGATAGCTTTCGAAGGGGAACGATCGACTTATGGCAAGGCCCACATTCCCGACTCTGGCTACGCCGGCAGAACGCGCACTCGAGGCATCGCGGCAGGTCGCGCTCGTCGTCGGCGCGAGCCTGTTTGTCGCGCTTTGCGCGCACATCACGATTCCTTTGATGCCGCTGACTCCCGTCCCGCTGACCGTGCAGAATCTCGCCGTGCTGCTGGTCGGGCTGTTGCTTGGCGGCAAGCGGGGATTCGCCGCACTTGCCCTTTACCTGCTCGAAGGCCTGTCAGGACTGCCCGTCTTCAATCCCATAGGTCCCGGAGGCATCGCCCAGCTCTTCGGTCCGACCGGAGGATTCCTTGTGGTTTATCCGCTGGTCGCATTCCTTGCCGGATTCGTTTTCGAAAGCGGCACAAAGAGTTTTTTAAGAGCAACAATTTCGAGCTTTTTGGCGGAAGTGCTCTTGTTCGTCGGCGGCCTCTCCTGGCTGTATGTGATCACGCACTCCCTGGCCAGGGCCGCCTATCTGGGCCTGTACTGGTTTGTTGCGGCGGAGGTCATGAAAGTGATGTTCGCTGCGGCCATCGCATCGCGCTGGAATCGAATCGCGTCGAAGAGGTAGATCTTCACTTGGAGTTTCGCTCTGATGACAGCAGTTTCTGACACCGCAAAAGCGTCGAGCGCCGATTCCGCGGGGCAATTGCGCGAGATCGCGGTGGCTCACAGCCCTGATTCCGACGACGCCTTCATGTTTTATGGGCTGGCCACGCACAAAGTCCGCACGCCGGGTCTGCGGTTCACCCATACGCTTTGCGACATCGAGACGCTGAATCAGAAGGCGCGCGACGGCGTCTATGACGTGACCGCCATTTCTTTCCACGCCTACCCATACATTCAGGACAAGTATGCGCTCATGGCCTGCGGCGGCAGCGTGGGCGAAGGCTATGGGCCGATGATCGTTTCGCCGCGTCCGTTCACGCAGAGTGAGATCAAGACGCGTCGCATCGCCGTTCCCGGTACCCTGACCACCGCGTATCTTGCGCTGCAGCTCTTCGCCCCCGGAGTCGAAACCGAGGTCGTCCCCTTCGATCAGATCATCCCGCAAGTGCTCGAAGGCAAGTATGAAGCCGGGCTGATCATTCACGAGGGGCAACTCACTTACGACAAGGCCGGGCTGCACCGCGTCGTCGATCTTGGCCGCTGGTGGCAGAAAGTGACCGGCCTGCCGCTGCCGCTCGGAGGCAATGCCATCCGCCGCGCGCTGGGCGATGAACTCATGTCGACCGTGACCACGGCGCTGCGCGAGAGCATCCAGTATGCGCTCGACCACCGTGAAGAAGCGCTGGCCTACGCCATGCAGTTTGCCCGTGACCTCGATACGCAGTCGGCCGACAAGTTTGTTGGCATGTATGTAAACGAACGCACCCTCGACTACGGCCCCGATGGCCGCGAAGCCGTCCGCCGCCTGCTCGACATGGGACACAAAGCAGGAGTCATCGGCCCGGAAGCGCGCGTAGACTGGGTTGGATAGGCCGATTGCAACCCCAGACCCTGCTCATCGACGCCGATGATACGCTCTGGGAGAACAATGTCTACTTCGAGCGCGCGATCGAGCGCTTCATTTCGTTCCTGAATCATCACGAATTTTCTCCCGAACAAGTGAGGGAAGTTCTCAACGACGTAGAGCGGGAGTGCGTTATCAAGCATGGATACGGGCTGCACAGTTTTTCGCACGCGCTGGTCGACACGTTCGAGCGCTTGAGCCCGGTCCCGGTGACTCCCGAACTGCACGCGCAAATCATCGGATTTGCCCAGAGCATCGAGAATCATCCCATCGAGTTTCTGTCGCAGGTCCCTGAAACTCTTCACTATCTATCGAATCGGCATCAGTTAATTCTGGTGACCAAGGGAGCGATCGCCGAGCAGTGGGGAAAGATCGAGCGGTCGAATGTAAAGAAGTTCTTCGCGGATACTGAAATCGTTGCTGAGAAAAACGCGGAAGTGTACGCGGCACTCGTCGATAAACATCACCTGGAGAGACCTTACACCTGGATGGTTGGCAACAGCCCGAAGTCGGATATCAATCCCGCGCTGGCCGCGGGACTGCATGCTGTTTTTGTGCCCCACGGCGATACCTGGATTCTCGAGCACGAGGAAGTCAACCCCGCTCCTCCGTCGCAGAACCTGCTGATCGTCGGGCGTTTCGCCGAACTCCGCGAACACTTCTGACTCAGTGCGCAGTCGCTCGCCGCAACTGCTCAAAGATCGGCGCCATCTCAAGCCCAAACTCTCGCGCGAAGCGGCTCGAATCGAGCAATCGCGGGTTTCCCGTTGCGCGATCGCTGCCCAGCCTGACTTTGATTTTCGGGTTCAGGCTTTCGACTTCGCGCTTCAATTCGCCTACCACGATCGATTCGCAGGGTGCGTTGTAAAGCGCGTGGCGTAGCGACGAAGCCCCGAGCAGTGTCGCCAGCATCTTCGCCACCTCGTCGACATGGACCAGCAGTATCCTTTCGTCTCCGACGTAAGGCAGTGCAATCTCCGCGGCCTCAGTCGTTCGCAGCAGCTCGAAAATCTGACTTCGCCAGGCCGACGTCGATGACCGCGCTCCCGGGCCGACGACCCGGCCAATCCGTAAGCTGACAAATTCCATCCCCAACCGTTCGCGATAGGCCGAGCCAAGTTGCTCGACGTACAACTTTGCGGCTCCGTAGAGATCTTCCGGCGTGGCGCGATCGTCCTCCGAGACGACCCGTTCCGGGCATGTCCCATACACGCTCACGGAACTCCCAAAGACAAACCGCCGCACGCCAAACTGCCGCGCCATTTCCAGCAAGTTCAGGCTTCCGATGAGATTCACCCTGGTCGCCCGGGTGGGCTCGCGCTGAGCCGCGGTCGGCAACATTGCGGCGAGATGAATGATTCCCAGGATCGGCCTCGCCTCAAACATTTGTTTCAGCGGTTCGAGGTCAGTGATGTCGCACTGAACATAGCCACAGGCGTGCTCGTGATCCGCCGGGCTCGCCTCGTCAAGGACGACCACGCGTTGCCCCGAGCTCCGGAGCAACTTCCGCACCGCCTGGCCCAGGAATCCCTGTCCGCCGGTCACCAGCACCGCTGGATCTGTCAAAGGGTTCATAGCTCTAAGTGATGGTAATCACTTCGTTACGATGTTGCTGGAAAAGACCGCATCAAACTAACCAACAACGCGCTCTCGCGCCGGCATTTACCGCATGGTACGCTCATCTTGCTCTGCGATCTGGCTCCCACTTCGTCGGTGGCGATTCAGACCAACAATTTCCGGCGGCTATTGCATACCGTCGAAGCGCTGTCCGAGCTCGGGCCGGCGCTCGCGGTGGAGCGCGAGTTTTCCGAAACTTCGCGGCTCATGCTGGCTGCTGTCATGGAAGCGGCGGGCGCGCGCGAAGGCGCTCTCTTCCTGTTCAACGACAAGCCTGCCGTCCTTACTTCTGCGGCGAGTCAGGGATTTGCCCTGATGCCCAACCCGGCCTTCATTCCTCTCCTGCCCAAGCATGTGCATGCGCTAACCGCGGCGCATGGCCCCATCGTTCTGAATTCCTCCACCTATTCCGTGTTTCTCAGTTCCAATGGAAACGTCGCGCCTGAACTCTTCAAGTGCGTCGCCCCGCTGCGCGCTGCCGGCCGCCTGGCGGGCGTGATTGCTCTCGGACGCCGCCCGGGTGAAGCTCTGTACGAAGATAGCGAACTGGATGCTCTTCAGCTCCTCTGTAGTTACGTCGCGCTTGCCGTGCATAACTATGCACTGACCCAGACCATTACCCAACGCGTCTCGGAAAACCTCCGTCTGATGGCTTCGCTCCACGGTTTCTACGATAACGCGCTCGAAGCCTTCGCTACCGCGATTGACGTCAAGCACGTCAACATTCACGGACACTCTCTCCGCGTGGGCCGCTACTCCGCTGCTATCGGAGAAGCCATGGGCATGGACCCCAGCGAGGTTGCGGCACTCCGCAGCGCCGGGTATCTTCACGACATCGGCAAGGTTGCGGTCGATCGCCGCCTCTTCGGCAAGCCCAGCGCGCTCGATCCCGAGGAATTCCGCGAAATGGCCGACCACACCACCGTCGGCCATCAGATCGTCAGCAGCGTGAATTTTCCCTGGCCGCGGATTCCCGAGGCTGTCCGCTGGCACCACGAGCGCAACGACGGCTCCGGCTACCCCGACAAACTGGGTCAGGACGACTTGCCGATGAGCGTGCGCATCGTCGGCCTCGCCGATTCGTTCGACGCCATGACCAGCACGCGGCCATATCGTGCTCCACTCTCGGTAGGCAGTGCTCTCAGCGACCTGGTGCGGATGGCGCCGCAGAAGTTCGATCCCAATGTCGTCCAAGGACTTCTCATTCAGGTGCGGCGGCACGCGGTCGGCAGCAGCCGCAGCCCACTTCTGGAAGGCATCGCGGTTAACATCGCCGCCGCCGATATCGATCACCTAGCCGCCACCTTGCAACACAAAGTCTCACGCGGCAAACTCTACCTCACTTAGAAAAGCGGAGTCGCGGCGTGCCTTGCGCATTTGCCCCGATCGATGTCGGCGTTGTACATGCAACCCGGCGGCGAAGCGGCGCAAGTCATTGCTGCGCCAAGACTTTCCTCGATCCGTAAGGCTGCTTTTGCCAGCAACTTTTCCATCTGTTCGGGTTCATAATCAAGAGACACTTGGCGCCTGGGGAGTCTTCATGCGATTCGGCGGTGGCAAGCCCCTGCTGTTCTTGCTGGTCCTGAGCCTCATCTGCACTGCCCCTCCGCTGCTTGCCAGAAAAAAGCAAAAGCCTCCGGACTCGGCAGCAAACGAACAGAGACGCGCCGTCCACGCGCTGAACCGCCTCAGTTTCGGACCGCGGCCGGGCGACTTGCAACAAGTGCTTGCCATGGGCGTCGACAAGTGGATTGATCTCCAGTTGCACCCGGAAAGAATGTCAGACTCCGCTCTCGAAGCCCGCCTCGCACCTTTCCGCACCTTGCGTATGAGTCCGCACCAGATGGTCGAAGAATTTCCGGACGGCCAGATGATCCGGCAGATTATGAACGGCAAGCGGCGCATGCCCTCGGACGCGGCCCAGCGGGCGATCGTCCAGGCGCAGATTGGGCGGATCGAAGAAAAGCGCGAACAGAAGGAAGAGCGCAGCGAAGAACAGCAGAAAACGGTTCAGCCGGTACGCGCCGCTGACACCGTGCCGCCTCCGGCGATGGCGGCGCAACAGAGCGGTGCGCCCTCCGCATCAGAAACGGCGAAGACTGCCGAAGAGCTGGCAGCCGCGGCCGAGCAATCAGGCAATTCACCCGTCGAAGGCAATTCCGCGAACACGATGAGCGCTTCGAATCCGGCGCCTCCCGGTGAGATGTCGCCGACCGCCGCCTCCGAGACGAAATCAGCCGCTGACGATTCCGAAGCGCGCCGCCGCGAAGACCGTCTCTACGCCGATCTGGCCGTACAGCGGTTGCCCGATCTGCCTCCCGACCAGCGCTACAAGAAAGTTCTGTCTATGTCTGCGGACGAGCAACTCGCATTCGCAGACGCTCTCCGCGGTCGCGATCGCGATCTCTTTCTCGATGGCCTCGATCCCAGTCAGAAAGAGACTTTTCTGGCGATGAATAGTCCCGAGACCGTAGTGGTCGACGAACTCGTCCAGGCCAAACTGCTGCGCGCGATCTACAGCGACCGCCAGCTCGAAGAAGTGATGACCGACTTCTGGTTCAACCATTTCAACGTCTTCATCCACAAAGGCGCGGATCGCGTGCTCGTCACCAGTTACGAGCAGGATGTCATCCGCCCGCACGCGCTGGGGAAATTCGAGGATCTGCTCGTCGCCACGGCCAAGAGTCCTGCCATGCTGTTCTATCTCGACAACTGGCTGAGTGTGGGGCCGAACTCCCTGCAGGGGCGGGGTGTTCCTCGCCATCCACTCCCCGGCGGTCCGTACCGCTATCCTCCGCTGCCCAGCACGAACCCGGAAGCAAAGCGCCGGCAGAACTCCGGCTTGAATGAGAATTACGGCCGCGAACTCCTCGAGCTGCACACGCTCAGCGTCAACGGTGGCTACTCGCAGCGAGACGTCACTGAAGTGGCCAAGGTTTTTACCGGCTGGACCATCGACAGGCCCTACCAGGATGGAGAGTTCAACTATGACCCGCGACGGCACGAGCCCGGCCCGAAGTTTGTTCTCGGTCATCGCATCAAGCCCAAAGGGGAAGCAGAAGGCCTCGAAGTCCTGCACATGCTCGCGACCAGCCCGAAGACTGCTCATTTCATCTCACTGAAACTGGCGCAGCGCTTTGTGTCCGATGACCCGCCCCAGGCCCTGGTCGATCGCATGGCCAAGACATTTCTGAAGAAGAAGGGCGACATCCGCGAAGTGCTAAGCACGCTGTTTCAGTCGCCGGAGTTCTGGTCGGATGAGGCCTACCGGGCGAAGGTCAAGACGCCGCTGGAATTTGTCGCTTCGGCGGTTCGCGCCACCGGAGCCGACGTGGACGATGCCATGCCACTCGCCCGCCAGCTCAACAACATGGGGGAGCCCCTTTACGCAGCGCAGCCGCCGACTGGTTATTCGATGAAGGCCGAGACCTGGGTCAGTTCGTCAGATCTGCTGAACCGGATGAACTTCGCTCTGGCGCTCACAGCAGGGAAGATTCGAGGAGCGAAGGTAGATGCGATCCAACTGGCGGGAGGTCCGCCGGCACCGGCCGACGCAACTCTGGCGCTCTCGACCATGGAAGCAAGCCTCCTCGACGATGACGTCTCGAAGCAGACGCACGATTCCATCGTCGCCCAGATCGCTCCGCATGCGCCCGAGCCACAAAAACCGCCGGAGTCACAAAACAGCATCTCGTCGTCCGACCAGAAGGTTGAGCCAGACCGGAAAGCCCAGCCTAAGCCGCCTGTGTCCCGTCCGCCCGACGCAGCCATGATCGCCGGCCTGCTGCTGGGCTCCCCGGAGTTTCAGAGGAGATGAGGTGATTATGCCAACCCGTCGCATTTTTCTTCGTAACAGTGCCCTCGCCGTCGTCGGAACGGCGGCGATCCCGGGCTTTCTCGCGCGTGCCGCATTCGGAGCGATCGAATCCGGGATGGGGAAGAAGCGGCTGGTCGTCATTTTTCAGCGCGGCGCCGCTGACGGGCTCAACATCGTCGTTCCTCACGGCGAAACGCAGTACTATGCGATGCGGCCCAGCATCAACATTCCGCGGCAGTCGGTGCTCGATCTCGACGGCTTCTTCGGATTGCATCCGTCGCTTGCCGCTTTCCAGCCGTTGTGGCAGCAGCGTCACCTGGCCATCGTGCACGCTGCCGGATCGCCCGATCCGACCCGCTCTCATTTCGACGCCCAGGATTTCATGGAAACCGGAACGCCCGGAGTCAAAGCCACTGACGACGGATGGCTCAATCGCTCTCTGCGAGATCTTGCGCCGACGAAACAGAATTCGCCGTTTCGCGCCATCGCGCTTGGCCCTTCCATGCCGCGCATTCTCAGCGGAAACGAGCCGGCCGTCGCCATGAACAACATCAATGACTTTTCCGTCGGCGGCCGAGGTCCCAAGCCGTCTCTTGCCGCCACAGCTTTCGAAGCGATGTACGACCACTCCTCCGACGCTGTGCTTCATGGCACGGGCGAGGAAACTTTCGATGCGGTGAAAATGCTGAAAACGGCCGATCCGGGCAGGTACACTCCATTGCCTAGCGCCAACTATCCCAAGGGACGTTTCGGCGATAGCCTACGCCAGCTTGCCCAGCTGATCAAAGCGAATCTCGGGGTACAGGTGGCCTTCGCCGATATCGGTGGATGGGACCACCACGTCAACGAAGGCTCGACTGAAGGCCAGCTCGCCAACGTGCTTGGTGATTTCTCGCAGTCGATTGCCGCCTTCTGGACCGATCTCGGCGACCTCGGCGAAGACACAGTCATTGTCACCATGTCGGAGTTCGGACGCACCGCGCGCGAGAACGGCAACCGCGGCACCGATCACGGCCACGCCAACGTCATGTTCGTCGTCGGAGGCCCGGTCAAAGGCGGCAAGGTTTATGGACGCTGGCCCGGTCTGGATGAGTCCCAACTCTACGAAGGCCGCGATCTCGCCCTCACCACCGACTTCCGCGAGGTCATCGGCGAGGCCGTCTTCCGCCACATGGGCAACAGGAATCTGGCGGAAGTCTTCCCGGGATACGACAACCCGACGGCGGCGTTCCTCAGGTATCTCGGCTGATCGCCGAGGCAAGCTCACGAGAATACGCTGCTGATCCCGATTCTGCTTCGGCCAGCTTCGTCGGGTAGTAGCGCGTGTAATCGATCCAGGCTTCACCTGCAAGAAAGGTGATTGTGAATCCCAGCCAGAAGGCGATGCCGAAAAACTCGTGCGGCGTCAGGCGGCGAAAGGCGAAAAACATTCCCACGATGGGCCGTGTCGTTGCGACGCCCAGCGTCACCGCGTAGGCGCGAATCATCCACTCGCGATGCCGTCGAACGTCTTTCCGCCGGATGAACAGATAAGCCTTCACTAGGCAGATCAGAAATATGATCGCGAACAGCGTCGTCGCCGCAGCCTCGTTTGGTCCGCCGATGTTCATCGTGTAGCTCATGATCAGAGCCGATATCCCGATGACCAACCCCAAACCCACCAGGAATCGTCCAGACCAGCGGTGAAACTGCAGATGCTTTCTGCGGATGCCGGGCGCCAATTGCAGGCCGGCAAGCCCCAGAAACATCGCGCCCGGCAGGATGTGGACCAGGGTCAGAGCCCTGTGGCGGGCGAAACCCGTATCCAGCGCGGCTGCGGGATTGGAATGGCCAGCGCCGAATTGCGCCGGCCATAGAAGAACCAGCGTGCGCCGGGTAACGGCAGCGATCCCGATCACGACCAGAAAAGTTATGGCGAACCAGGCGAGCCGGCTCGCCGGTTTCGATGCAGCCATTGGATTCTCCCGTCACGCGCGAAGGGCACTATCGATGTTGACGGGAGTCGGACGAGAATATTGTGCAGCGCGCCGACCTTTTTCAGGTTTCCACCAGCACGCCGACGCTGAATGTAATGGCTGAGGGCTGACAGCTATTTCGGCTGCAGCGTTTGGGCAATCATCACTTGCTTCTTAAAGTTTTCCACCATGTTCGCATCCAGCCGAACTTCGGTTGGCTTCCTGGCCAGCGTCATGGTGTCGATCTTGTCCTGCAGCTTGAGCAGCGCGTAGAAGAGATTTTCCGGACGCGGCGGGCATCCGGTCACATAAACGTCGACCGGAACGATCTTATCCACGCCCTGCAGCACCGCATAGGTATTGAACGGTCCGCCCACAGAAGAGCACGCGCCCATGGAGATCACCCACTTCGGGTCGGGCATCTGATCATAGATCCGCTTTACGACCGGCGCCATCTTCAGCGTGACCGTGCCGGCGACGATCATCAGATCGCTCTGCCGCGGGCTGGGACGGAACACCTCTGAGCCGAAGCGCGCAATGTCGAAGCGCGAGGTCGACGACGCGATCATCTCGATCGCGCAGCATGCCAGACCAAACGTCATCGGCCACACCGCCGACTTCCGCGCCCAATTGAAGACGTAGTCGACGGTCGAGATCAAAAAATTCTTCTCAAATTTGTTTTGCAGCCAGCCCATGCAGTGACCTCAAAAGACCTTACACAGGCAGGATAGGGAAGCTCGATTGGGCTGTCAAACGCCAAAATTCCTGCCCGGCGGAGTCTTGGACGGGAATAGATTTCGCTCCGGTGAAGGTCCTCAGTTGCCGCATCCTCCGCCATAGCCGCATCCTGGCGACCTCGCGAAAAGAATGCACAAAAGGGAAAGAGCGAGAAAACGACACAAACGCATCTCGCGAATAAGCAACCTGATTCTGGATTGATCTCGGATCGAACAAAAGCGGACTTCGAGGAAGCGGCGCCCCCGCGCAACTTCCTCGATCGATTGTTCTGTCTGGGATACAAGTGAGAATATGGCCGAAATCGGCGCTGGGCCTAGGTTTCGGCAGCTTAGGCACCTTTGTGTTCAGAGGCCGGAACGGTTCCGAGCCTTGCGCCAAGCAGGATCCTTCGGCGCAATAATCAGTCGGACCGAAGGATTGAGTAGCCGGGGATTCGGGGTATCGCGACCCGGCGCGCTTACCGGGTGACCAGCGAGCCGTCCAGCAGTTCCTCGGTTCGCACCGGGAGGCCGAAGCCATTTACCAGTTTGCGGCGGCGTTCCAGAATTTCCTGCATTTCTTCCGGTGTGCCCCGCACCGGAGGCAAGTTTGCCATCGCATCGTGCAGCATGGCCCAGCTCACCTCGGAGGCGATAACGCTGTCACGCGCCTGCGGGAATCCGAGATTCTTCCCGGCGAGAATCGAGCGCGCGAAGACATCGACCATCACATCGAGCTTCTTGTCATTGAAAGGCGCGGTTTTGTGCAGCGTGCGCTGAACCCCGAAAAGCTCGATGGTCGCTTCCGTGAAGTCATGTCGCATTCGCGCCACGCCTTTGGTGCCGATGGCATCGACGTAGCAGTTGTGCGGCTGTTCCGTCGCCAGGTGCCCGTAGATGAATCCCTGGGTGATATCGAAGACTACGCCATTGGCGAACGTGCCATGCACCTGTACCCACCATGGGTCTTCGTATCCCCACATGCGAAGGCCTTGCGCATGCCAGGTCTGGTATTCGCTCCCGGCGTACCAGCGGGCCAGGTCGACATAGTGCATGCCGCAGTCGTGGAACGGCGGGCCCTCGGGATCATGACCCTCCAGCGGCATATGGCCCGGCGTCATGTGGCAGACTCGAATGACGGCCAGATCGCCGATCTCTCCCTCGGCGATGAATTGCAGCATGTCTTTGTGGTACCAGGCATTGCGGTTGAACAGGTTGACGGCAACGAAGCGGTCGCCGGCCTCGATCTCGCGGACCAATTGCCATTCCGTCGCGATATCGGCGCCGATCGGCTTCTCTGCCAGTACGTGTTTCTGGACGGCAAGCGCCCGCCGAATCTGTTGCGGCCGCGCATCTGCCAAAGTGAATAGCCCCACCGCATCAATACTCGGGTCGGCAAATATCGCATCGGGCTGATCGTAGATGGCCGCGCCCGGCACCTGCTGCCGGGCCAGTTCCTGGGTTGGCCTCTTGATGTCGTAGATCGCGCAAACGTCCCAGAGTTCGTTTTCCTGCATTGCGGCCACAAACGCGCGCCCCATGCGGCCGTACCCGAGGATTCCCACCCTGATCTTGCGTGCCATTGTCTATATCGATGTTAGCCTCGGACATCCCCGTCAAACTGTGACCCTCGTCACAGCGGCATGGGAAGCGCCCTCGGCGGCCCGCTTGGAGAGAACTTCAAGGCTCCGCTAGAATGAGGTAGGTTCTGTGTTCTCATGTCCCTGACCAAAGCCCAAGCTCTGGAGATGTTCGAATCCGATGACCTGATCGGCATCGGCATGGAAGCCGATGCCATTCGTCGCCGGCTGCATCCGGAAGGCGTCGTCACCTACATCATCGACCGCAACATCAACTACACCAACTTCTGCACCGAGTATTGCACCTTCTGCGCTTTTTATCGGCCATTGAAGGGACCGGCGGCGAAGGAAGGCTACATTCTCGACTTTGATACGATCTACGAAAAGATTCGCGAGACTGTCGAACTCGGCGGCACCGGCGTTCTCATGCAGGGAGGCCTGCATCCCGACCTGAAAATCGACTGGCACGAAAAGATGCTGCACGGCATCAAACAGCGTTTCCCGCAGGTACATCTGCATTGCTATTCCGCGTCAGAAATCATCGCCATCGCGGAGTACAGCGGCCTCTCCATCCGCGATACGATTCTCCGTCTGCGCGATGCCGGGCTCGATTCCATCCCCGGCGGCGGGGCCGAGATTCTCGACGACGAAGTCCGCTACAAAATCGCCCGCCTGAAGTGCCTGACCGATGACTGGATCAACGTGCATCGTACCGCTCACCAGATCGGCATGCGCACGACCGCGACCATGATGTTCGGAGTTGGCGAAAATTACGAGCACCGCATCAACCACTTTCAGCGCCTCTACGACTTGCAGGAAGAAACTGGCGGATTCACGGCGTTCATTCCGTGGAGCTTTCAGCCGGCCAACACCGCGCTCGGCGGCCGCAAGTGGGACGAGGCAACCGCGGTCGAATATTTGAAAGTGCTGGCCCTCGCGCGGATTTATCTCTCGAACTTCCTCAATGTGCAATCCAGTTGGGTGACGCAGGGATTGAAAGTCTGCCAGATGGGCCTGCGCTTCGGCGGCAACGATGTCGGCTCGGTGATGCTCGAAGAAAACGTGGTTCGCGCCGCGGGCGTGACCAATTGCACGACCGAAGAAGAATTGCGAAGGATTATTCGCGATGCCGGATTCCGCCCCGCACAGCGGGACACGCTCTACCGGCAGTATTTTCTGAATTAGAATGCGAAACGGCCCCGGAAGTCCGAGGCCGATCGCGAGAGCCAATAAGTCTGCACCCTGTCAAGGTCGCATAATTATTATCGAAATAATTCCGGTGCAAATCAAGTTACTTTGAGGAGAGTTCGCACCCTGTCCGCGTACCCTCCACTTGTCCCTGAGAGACAATCCTTCGGCAAGAAGGAATGGACCTGGAGGGATTCGAACCCTCACCTGCGACCTTGACAGGGTGCTGTGCTGCCATTACGCCACAAGCCCATCGTTCACAGGATAGGGCGCGGCGAGCGTGAAACATGTATCTGCCGTGGAACTTGATCGGGCCGCGTTTCATTTCGGAAAAGCCGAATCACAGTGCGCGCGATAAAATCGAAATCAGGATGCCCACCTATCCCATCAAAACCTGTGTTGTTTGTGGCGAAGAGTTCGAACTCAAGCCCGGCAAGCCCGGCTTTGCCAACCGCTGTCCGTCGTGCAGCGAAGAAGAAGCTGATGCCAGCTCCAAATCCGCCGACCCGCTGAAATCCGACAAAGGCGCCAACGCTGCCCGCCGCGATGCCATGCGCAACCTTCTCTACCGCAAAGACAGTTAGAGGGGAAAAGATACCGAGAGTCGATGCGGACAGCCAGTAGAATGTACGCGCTGCACTCTTCTTCATGAAGCGCCGGCTCAAGTCACTTGTCATCCTCGTTGGGTTGATTTTGCTCACCCTGATTATTCCGCCGTATATTCCCATCCACGTTTATGACGGATTTGATTCACCGCGGCTGAGCTGGAGCCGCTGGTCGCGATATCGCTTCGTCCCCGGCGCGGTCGTGCCGGAGCAGTCGATCGTTCGCTCCGGCCGGGGCGCGCTCGCCATCACGGTTCACAACGGAGATCGTTACGAAGAGGCCAGTGCGGAGGGCGCGGCGACCGAGCGCGACGAGTTGATGGAAGCCTGGTGGCTGTATTCACATCTCGGGCCAACCTACGTCTACTCGTTCAGCTTATACATCCCGCCGGATTTCCCCCAGACCTCGGAACGCCTGGTCCTTGCGCAGTGGAAGCAGTTGTGCTGGCGCTGTCATCCGGATAATCCGATTCTCGCCGTCCGCTACGGAAATGGGATCCTCCGGATCACGCGCCGCGATGCTTTCCGCAGTCAGGAGCTTTACCGTGGATCCGAAGACGTGCGCGGCCGCTGGCTCGATTTTCGCTTTGTGATCCGCTTCGATCTCACCGATCGGGGGATGATCGATGCCACCCTCGATGGCCAGCCCATCGTTCACTATCGCGGCCCCACGGTGTATCGGCCGCCGCGTGGCCATCCGATCCGGGATCTGGTCTATTTCAAGACCGGACTCTATCGGGATGCCCTCGGCGAGCCGCCCTGGACGATCTACGTCGACGAATACCGTAAGGATCAGTGTCCCGCGAGCGGCTGCCGTTAGCCGAGGCTTTGCCTCGAGCCGAGAGTCAGCGTTTATTGCGCCCCGTTCAATTCGTCGATCATTCGCTGCAGACACCGCGCGGCTCGCATGTTCATCTTCCAGATGCCGTAGAACATGGCGGAGATGATCGCATCCAATAGCAGCAGCCCCGCCCATGCCACCGGACGCGGAATCTTGATGGCATACCCGATGGTGTACACGACAAATCCCGGAACCAGCGGAGCCAGGTACCACCACCACACGCTGCTTACGACTTCGCGTTGCCGTTCGAGCTCCGCCCGGTAGAGGCGCAGGCTGGTCAGCGAATCCACGCCCTCGGGCAGTCTTTTCGCCGAGCCCTTGCGATGGAGTTGCACCACGATCCACACCATGGCCGCAACGAACAGTCCAAACGTGATTCGTGAGAGCAGGTCATGCGCCGTGACTGAAAAGTATCCCAGCAGCACGGCTGCAATCAGCGATGCTACGTACTCGCGGATATTTCTCCAGCGGATTCTGCGTTCAAACTTGCCGGCCCGTCTGCGAATTTCCTCGACTGACATTTTGATTCCCTCCACTGGCTGGTCCTGCCAGATCTTCTGCACGGGATTTTCGAGTTCAGGCATGATCGTTTCCTCCCTGCTGGAACTGGCGGGCCAGTACGGTTTTGATTCGATGAATTTTAGTGGCGATATTTCCCGGAGACAGTCCGGTGGTCTCTCCGATCGAAGCCGCGTCCAGGCCTTCGAGATAAGACAGGATGACGTGCCGGTCCAGAGGCTTGAGGCTTTGGATCAGCCGCAACAGCTGGTCCAGAGCGTGGTTCCGGTCCGCTGCCAGCAGTGCGCTGTTCGTGTCTGGAAGGTCTTCCAGTTCCTCCAGCCCGAACAGTTCTTGCCGGCGTGTGCGCTGTTGCCGGATCACGTGCGACGCCCCGACGTTATGCGCCACCCGATAGATCCAGGTGCGAAGAGAGCAGCGGCCGTCGAATCCGGCGAAACTTCGCCACAGGGCTACATGAATGTCCTGCAGAAGATCGCGCCGGATCTCGGCGTCCGCCTCGTACGCCCGCGCTAGCCGTTCCAGGGCTGCTCGGTACGTATTCGCCGCCTCCTCGTAAAGCTCGTCCTGCCGGGAGCCCGCCGGAATGGTCTCAATTGCGCTCACATTAAGGTAGTCGTGGATGGAGGGACTTTCTTACACCTTGGCCGGCCCGGATTTCCCATTGGAGCGGCCCGCCAGCCGGGTTAAAATACCCTGGAATGACAGGCCGTTCCTCACGGCCGGTATGAATGCGGTTCCCAGCCTCCCCGACTTGCACGCCATGAAGCCGACCATCGCATGCCTGATTCTACTGCCGGCCTGCTGGGCCGCCGCGCAGAACCCAGCATCGCCGGCAAAAGCCGCTCCCCGCACGGCGATCGCCGGCATCGTGACCAAGAGCCCCGGCAGCCAGCCGGTGAAGAAGGCGGTCATCGAGCTGATCGCAGAGAATCAAGCCGAAGGCGGAGACTACACCGCCGTGACCGCTCCCGACGGAACCTTTCGCATTGAAGGCATCGTCCCTGGCCGGTATCACCTCTTCGCCGAGCGTACCGGACTACTGCAGCCCGCCAAGAACGGCGGCGATAGCACCGGGCGGGTGCTGACCCTTGCCGCCGGTCAGGAACTCACCGATTTGCAGATTCGCCTGCAGGCCGCCGCGATCGTCCGCGGCCGCATCACCGACGAAGATGGCGATCCTCTGGCCAACGCAGATGTCGCCGTGCTGCGCGAAACCTTCGTCACCGGACGCCGACGGTGGGAACAAGCCGGCGCCGAGCGCACCAACGATCTTGGCGAATATCGCGTCGCCGCCTTGCCCGCCGGCAACTATTACGTTTCGGTAACTCCGCCGCCGGATTTCAAGTCAATGATCGAAGCCACCGGCGCAGCTGCGGCCGGCGCCGACCATTCCCCGTCCACTTCCTACCAGACCACCTACTACCCCGGAACCATGGACCGCAGCCAGGCCCAGGCCATCCAGTTACGTGCCGGAGACGAATTTCCCATCGATCTTTCCCTGGCTCCCAGCCCCACGCTGAGCATTCGCGGCTCGGTCATGAATCTGCCGCCACGTTCCTCCGCGGTCATCATGCTGCAGTCGCGCGATTTCAATCTCGTGCTCAACGGCGCGGAGATGCACAAGGACGGCAGCTTCATCATCCGCGACGTGGCACCGGGGGCTTACACCATCCTGGCGTCGGTCGAGAATGCTCCCACGCCGATGATGGCGCGCCAATCCCTGCAGGTGATCAATAGCGTCGACGGACTCCGGCTCGTGCCGCAATCCGGCGGGCTGGTTCGGGGACGCGTGCATTTCGAAAGCCGCAACGGCGCCGAGGTCGATCCCAGCCAGTTTTTTCTGACGCTCCATCCGGTGGATGGCGATGAGGACTCGCTGGGCATGTTGATCTCCGGATCCGGTTTCAACACCCTGACCCGCGTGGCCTCCGATGGCAGCTTTGAGTGGAAGAACGTGCCTCCGGGCAATTATTTCGTGCAGCTTGCGGGAGATTCCGGTTCGGATGTTGCCTGGTTTCTCAAATCGATCGTGACGGATGGCCGCGACATTACCGATACCAGCCTCAACGTCAGCGGCGGAGCCCTCAGCCTTTCGCTGGCAGCCAGCGCCAATGGAGCCGTGGTCGACGGCATCGTGACCGACGCGAAAGGCCAGCCGGTCACAAGCGCGGTGGTCGTCGCTGTGCCGGAAGCGCGGCTGCGCCCTCACCTCGACCGCTTCCGCAAGTCATTGACCGACCAGGGCGGGCGCTTCCACCTTCGCTCCCTCGCCCCCGGCGAATACACCCTTTACGCGTGGGAGAGCGTCGACGGCGACCAGTACTACAATCCCGACTTTCTGAAAGCCTGCGAAGGGCAGGGAAGCACGCTGCACGTCGCCGAAGGCGAGCACGCAAGCCTGCCTCTGGCGGTCATTCCGTCAGCGGAAGATCAGCCATAGTTGTACTAAAATGGCAAGGAGATTATTCGCTGGAGGTCCGGGCATGCTGCGCAGCCTCAAGTCCCTTCTGACCGTTTCAATTTTCTTCGTTTCCACCGGATTATGGGCGCAGGAGATTTATCATTCTCCCGACGCCGATCTGTTTGCCCACCTTTCCTTCAACACATCGGCGATCGTACAGGGTGACGAAGTTCGCCATGTTTGCGTGGCTGTGTCGCCCGACGGCGAATACCGGGTCGAACGCTCGCTGGTCACCGGGACCGAGCGGCTGGAAGGGAAGATGACCAGGGACCAGCTTGAGACGTTCAAGAAGTTGCTGGGCTCGGAGCAGTTTCGCGCCCTGTCTGGCGATCACGGCGGATTGATTCGCCAGGATGCCGAGAGTTTCACCGCCGAGATTCCAGCCAAGTGGCAGGACAGCAACTCCAGCCAGCGCGTGCAGTGGCTGAACGCCGATGGCGACCGGCCCTTTCCGGCTCCCATGGCGAAGGTAGTGGATTGGCTGAAACACTTTCAGCCGAAGGACGGTCGTTCGTTCGTCTACGCCCAATATCCCGATATCTGTCCGTCGCGCGGACTGCGGCTCGTGCAACCCTCGGTCGCGAAGAACCAACATCCCTAGACGGAACTCGAGCGTCTGCCGGTGCGTGCAGCCTGAATATCTGATCGCAATATGGCTGCTGCTTCACCAGTGGTGCGTCTCGATGACGGTGGAATCGCTGTCGGCCGCCTTGGTGTCGTCGGCATGAATCTTGCCATCCTCGTCCGCGTAAAACGAGCGATGCTCCGCATCCAGCAGCTTCGGCGTCATCGTGAGGACAAAGCCGTCTTTTTTCGCTTTGAAGTCTGCCGTGTAGTCGCCGCGATCGGGATTCACCATGCGCTCGGTGAAGGTGCCGGTGTGAACCAGTTGCGACAGCGAGGTCGCGTAGTGTCCATAGTGCTTTTTGAAGACGACCTGCGCGCGCATCACCACGCGCATATAGGCGAGGGCCTCGAACTCCGAATCCGAGTGGGCCGGGTCGCCATGATAGTGCGGAGTGTACGTCGGAGCGGTCTGGGCTGGCGGCGTTGCCGGGGCCGGCTCAGTCTGCTGCGCCCACATTTCTGTGTTTCCGGAAAAGACTGCGAAGGCAAAGACGAGAGAAAAGACCAGAGTCAGTAGCGTATGGGTTTTCATCATTCCTCGTTATTTCGGTTCAGCCGCATGGAATAACTTACGTCTCGAAATTCCATCCCATCCGGATGGCGGTCTGTCTTGGCTCTGCCATCGGCCGTCCATCCGGCGATCTCATAAAATCGGCGCGCGCGCGCATTCGACTCCAGCACCCAGAGAACCGCCGTCGCATATCCGCGAGCGGCCAGGCGATCCGACGCGCGCGAAAACAGCTGCTGTCCGATGCCCTGATCCCAATTGCGCGGATGCACGTAAATAGCATAAACCTCGCCGGTGCGCTTGCCGCCTTCATCGCGGGCCGGGCCTAGTGCGACGAATCCTTCCACCCTGTGGTCGATCTCGGCGACCCAGATTTCATGGCTATCGGGCTTTGACGTTGCGATGCGCTCCCGCCACATCTCAGTTCGGTGCGCAAGTTCGTGGCTGAGGTTGTCGAGATAGGCAGCGGGCAGTTGACCGCGATAGGCAGCCTGCCAGGTTTCGATGTGAACCGTGGCCAGCGAAGGTGCATCTTCCGCGACAGCGCGGCGCACGATTGCGTTCATGGCGTGGGGTATGTCACACAAAATCGGGCGGCCAAAAGCCGCGCTTGCTGCAGTTTTTTCATGTTACTCCCGTAATTTCCCTTCGGTCACCTTCTCTTTGCACAGCGAAGAATTATTACTATCCTGAGTAGAAGAATCCAGACCCTATAGGGAAAACTATGAAAGCAGCCGTAGCCAGAAAGCCAGTGATACGAATCGCGGTGGTGGAAAGCGATCCATTGCGCTTCGTCGGGTTTCGCGCACTGTTCGACTCAGAGCCCGAGTTCGAACTGATCTCCGCGGCGCTGCCCGAAATCAGCACGCTGCAAGGCATCGACCTCATCCTGCTCGGCAACCGTTCCGGGCAAAACCTCTTTGACGTCATGGCCAGCCTGAAGGCAACCCGGCCCGATCTCAAGATCATCGTGACCGGTTCGGGCATTGACGAAGAGACCATTCTCAAAGCCATCGCTTCCGGCGCCAAAGGCTACGTGGATGAGGCCGCCACGCCGGCAGAGTTCGCGCAGGCCATTCGCATTGTCCATCAGGGATCGGTTTGGGCCCCGCGTCGCGTGCTCTCCTTGTTCATTGAGCGCGTGTCGTCGGCTCCGGGACGCATCTTCCCCGCTGGCCGGGTTACCTTCACTGACCGTGAAAAAGAAGTGCTGGAAATGCTGGTCGCCGGCCGCTCCAACAAGGAAATCGGCGGACAGCTGGGCATCGAGGAACGCACCGTGAAAGCGCACGTGGCCAAGCTGATGCGCAAGGTGGGCGTGCAGAACCGGATCGCATTATCGGTCCATGCCATCACCCATTCGTTGGTGACGACCAAGTAGGCGCCCGGGCGCGGACCGTCTGGGTCTGCTGCCGCGTTGGCGCCGAAGGGCTGGCCGGGCCGGCTTTCGCGTAACTTCGGGTGCACTTACCTTCGTAATCTTGTGAGTGGGAGTGTGTTGCCCCATACTCGCCTCACCTACCACAGAACCTGGGAGACGGGGTTGAAAGTGGCGATTAGGGTCACTGCTTTCAGCCCCGCATTTTTTTGTCCCGCCGCCGAAGATTCAATGTCGTTCCCAGGGCGCGGCTTCTGAGTGTTCCGGCCTCGTAGCTCCCAGCGCAAGCCTTCATTTACAATCGAATCATCCAGTTCCCAATAAATCTGTTTTGTGGTGAGGAACCATGAAAAAGCTCGTGTTGCTTGCGCTCATCGCGTCGCTCTGCTCTCTTGGGCTTGCCCCCGCCTCCCTGGCAGATGATCAAACCGACAATTCGAAGGCTGTTGACCGTGTGCAGGCCGCCGCGGACGTCCTCAACGAGATTCAGTCCGCGCCCGACTCCGGAATCCCGCAGGAGATTCTGGGATCGGCTGAGTGTGTCGCCGTGGTGCCCTCGATGCTCAAGGGCGGCTTTATCTTTGGCGCCAAATACGGACGCGGGTTGGCCAGTTGCCGCACGGCGAAAGGATGGAGCGCACCGGCGTTCTTCATGATTACTGGCGGCAGCTTCGGATTCCAGATCGGCGGGCAGGCTGTCGACCTGGTCATGTTGATTATGAACGACGACGGCATGCAGCATCTGCTGTCGAGCAAGTTTGCCCTGGGAGCCGATGCCTCGGTAGCCGCCGGTCCCGTAGGACGCCACGCCGAAGGCAACACCGACTGGAAGATGCGGGCGCAGGTACTCACCTACTCCCGCGCGCGCGGCGTCTTCGCCGGCGTGAGCCTGAACGGCGCGGTCGTGAAACAAGACAAGGATGCCACCCGCGAATTCTTCGGTCACATGGTTACCTCGAAGGCTGCCCTCAAGGGAGAAGTTGAGGCGCCTGCCGCGGCCAGTCCCTTTCTAACCTCGCTGGCAAAATGGGCGCAGGAGGCCGCAAAGTAAAGCTGCCGAGCTATGCGCGCAAGTTGCGGGCATTCCGAGGCCCCCGTTCGTCACCGACGGGGCGAGGAATCTCGCGAGCAGCGTATTCAGAGTCGATGCAAGGTCCCCAGCCTCGCCTGGCGCGGACGGCTGCGCTCGAGGGTGAGCCGGATGGAGAGGATAGATCTCGAACTCAGCTGCTGGCCAATGAACTGCTGGCCAATCCCTCGCCCGGTTTGACAAAGAATTTCTCACGGTGATACGGTCACGCATTCCGGATGCGGCGAAAACTGGAATACGCGGCCGCCTGGCCTTTCATCAAGATTCTGGGAATGCTGCCGCGGTCGCTGGCCCGCGCTTTCGGCATCGCGCTCGGCCTCACGGTTTACCTCCTGCACGTCCGGTTGCGCCACGTGGGAATGCGCAATCTCGAGCTCGCCTTCCCGGAAAAAAGCGTCGCTGAGCGCAAGCGCATCCTGCGCGGTGAATTCGTTTCCCTGGGCCGCCAACTGGCCGAGTTGTGCCGGTTTCCCAAGTACACGCCCAAGAATATCGATGAAGTCGTTGTCTATGACGGCCTCGAGAACTACCAGCGAGCCTATGCTCGCGGCAAAGGCGTGCTCTTCCTGACCGCGCACTTCGGCGGATGGGAGCTTTCCGCTTTTGCTCACTCCCTGCATGGCCACTGGCTGCACATTGTCATGCGGCCTATGGACAATCCTTATCTCGACCGCCTCATTCAGAGCTACCGCACCATGTACGGAAACAAGACCGTGGGCAAGGACGATTTTGTCCGCGGGCTGCTGGGAGCCATGAAAGCCGGAGAGACCGTCGGCATCCTCATGGATACCAACATGACTCCGCCCCAGGGCGTCTTCGTGAACTTCTTCGGCATCCCCGCGTGCACGGCAAGCGGTCTTGCGCGCATTGCCCTACGCACCGACGCAGCGGTGCTTCCCGGATTCACCATCTGGGACGACAGCCTCGGGAAATACCGCCTGCGCTTCGATCCCGCAGTCGAGCTCGTGCGCACCGGCGATCTGGAGGCCGATATCGTCGCCAACACCCAGAAGTTCACCACGGTGATTGAAGATTACGTCAGGAAATATCCGGAACAGTGGCTTTGGGTGCACCGCCGCTGGAAGACCCGGCCCGAAGGCGAGCCGCCACTATATTGAGCCAATCCCGTGCGCGGCATGCCGTTCAAGGCGCGGCCTCAATGCCGCATGGTCATCATCACCGCCACGACATCCATCGTCCAGTGCGCCAGGATGAGCGGAGCTAACCGCCGCACCCGCAGGTAGATCAGCATCAGGGCGACAATTCCGGGGGCGAAGGTGATGAACCGCCAGAGAAAATTCTGCCACTCCAGAACAAACGGCAGGAACGGGTGTTGAACAGTCCACCAGAAGCCGACCACAGCAATTGCCAGCCACGTCCGGCCAAGCGCCTGCATTCGAGGCAGGGCATAGCCCGCGTAGGTCATCTCCTCCGTGGGGGACCAGATCATCCACCACAAGCTGTAGCTGTAAATCGTCGCCCACAGCGGCAGCATTCGTCCGTCGAGCAAACCCGGCACCGGCTGGTAGGTTCCCACGATCCGGTTGCTGATGGCGGCTCCCAGGGCGAACATCGGGAACACTACGGCCAGAATTAGAAGCCCAAGGAAGAAATCCTTGCCATAGCGCCAGTGAATCGGGCCAATCAGGTCGCGCAGCCGAATCCCCTCTTTGCGCGTGAACCTCCACATCAAAGCGAGACAGCCGATATCCACCAGCGTGCCGTAGATGGTCCACCACGGCGCCGCTGCCAGCCAGGGATGAACCGCGCCACGCAAGAGAAAAATGACTGCCACCAGCCCCTGCGCCAGAAGGATTAATGCCGTTCGGCCGATGACGACCACCAACGGGCCGGGCCATGTGAGTTGGCCTGCGGAAACCCGAGCGCGGAGTTGGGGCGGCGAATTCGAAGCTGAGAACCCGGCCTGCGATTGGCTCTTCGCAGCCGACAGCTTCACTTCGGGCACATGAGTCGTTTCTGCGGCGGATGGCATCCCGACCTCCGGTCACGCGCAAAATACGCCGCCCCTGTAATACACGCAGTGACCTCGATCACCGCAGCACACGAGACGCTCCGCAGCGACTCCACTAAAGCCGGGATCAAGAGAATACGGAAGGAACGACCCCCCCGAAAAGCTCACTTCGTCACGATTCTCGATCGGGTTCGAAACAGACGATACTTCGAATAGACATGATTTTCGCGCATGATCGAACCGGCCATGTCCGTGGTGACCACAACTTCGGTTGGCAGCCATACCGGCGACGGCAGTTCGGCGATGGACATCTCCGCGAACTGGACGTCGGCGCTCATCCGGCGCAGCGGCACTCCAGCCGGAACGGAAAGAAGCTCAGTCCGCAGGCGCACGATTCTGAATTTGGTCGGGTCGATCCAGGCCACACCCTGCATGAAGATCTTGTAGGTATTGCCGTTAAATGCGACGACTGCCGGCAGGCGAACCGATTCGGGTCTCTGGACAAAAGCCACCACCAGCCTCGTCTGCCCATCGACTTGCTTCTGTCCCAGGTAACGGAATTCGATCTCCTTCCGGTTGGTGGGATAAAAATAAAGCCATGCGCTGACGAAGCCCTGCGAGGTCAGGCCGGCCGGCGTCGATGTCGGTAATGCCGGCAGGGCCGGCGCCAGATCCGCCAAAGACGGCTGAGGCGAAGCCGACGTCGCTTCTGTTGCTTTCAGCATGAAATCGGTTTGCAGTTTCTCGCCCGTGGCCACGTCGACCCGATACTCGTCGAATACCCGGCCCTCTCTTCCCATGGGGTGTTGCAGAATCAGAAAGGAATAGTTCTCGCGCGTGCTGGCGCCGTTCTCCTCGGTGACGACCACTTCGTGCGAGAGGAGGTTCGGAGTCCGGCGGGCCGCCTCGACGGTTTGAGCTCCGATCTTGTCGAGAAGGGCCGCGAGTTGCGATTGATCCCGTTTGGCTTTGAGATGTGCGAGACCCGGGATGAGACGTCGAATCTCTCCGATCGGGCACGAATCAAAGTTCGGGAACCTGATTTCAGGAACTTGCGGTTTAGGCTCAGCCGCCGCGGTGGTCGCAGGAATCCCCGGCTGAGGTGGCAGCGGAATGTCAGTCACCTCCGGCTCGCGTGCCGCAGGAGCAGTCTGATTCCCGCCGGAGGGAACCGGATTTTGCTGCGCGGCAAGGTTCGCAGATCCGACCGGCAGAAAGAGGGCAAGCGCGAGTGCCGCCGGCAACCATTTTCGCGGAAACACAACTCCTCCCCCCGGACTCCGAGTCTTTCCCCGATGCTACACCCCGCCTCGAACGCAGCCGAATTGCTGCCCTGCCCCGCTTTCCAACTCTCCTTCCGGTAAAATCGAATTTTCCCTGGAGGCCTTCATGACTACGTCGCTTGCTTCTCCCGCTGGTCCCGCCGCGGCTACCTTCGAACAAATCGCAGACCTGGAGCGGAAATACCTGCTCCATACCTATAACCGCTATCCCGTCGTTCTGTCCCGGGGCAAGGGCGTTTTTCTCTGGGATATTCAGGGAAAGCGCTATCTGGATTTTGTTTCCGGCATTGGGGTAAACGCGCTGGGGCACGCGCATCCGCGAATCGTGAAGACCGTTCGCGACCAGGCCGCCAAGCTGATCCATGTCTCGAATTTGTACTATCACGAGTACCAGGGTCCGCTCGCCGAGAAGCTCTGCCAGCTCTCCGGACTCAATCGTGCCTTCTTCTCGAACAGCGGCACCGAGGCCATCGAAGGATCCATCAAGCTGGCTCGCCTGGCGGGACATCGCGCCGGCGGCGATGCCAAGTGCAAGTTGGTCGCCCTCGAAGGCTCCTATCACGGCCGAACCTTCGGTGCGCTCTCCCTTACCGGCCAGGACAAACATCGCAAGGGATTCGAACCGTTGCTCGAAGACGTAACGTTTGTGAAGCAAAATGATCTCGATGGATTGCGGGCAGCCGTCAACGACAACACCTGCGCCATCGTGCTCGAACCGATTTTCGGCGAGGGCGGAATTTATGAGTGCTCACCGGAATTCCTGCGTGAGTGCCGCGCCGTCGCGGACCGGCACAAGGCCGCTCTGATCTTTGACGAGATCCAATGCGGGCTCGGCCGAACCGGAACCATCTTCGCCTTCCAGACATTCGGCGTCACTCCCGACATTGTCGCGATTGCCAAGCCCATCGCCGCCGGGCTACCGCTGGGGGCTTTCATCGCGAAAGAGGAATTCGCCTCGGCCATTTCTCCCGGCCAGCACGGCACGACGTTCGGCGGAGGCCCGCTGGCCTGCCGAGTTGCCCTGGAATTTTTGGCCGTCGTGGAGGAAGAAAAGCTGCTCGAAAACGTGAAGAAAGTCGGGGCCTATCTGCAGCAGCAATTGCAGACCGTGGTGGAAAAGCGAGCTGCCGCTGTGGGCGTGCGCGGCAGAGGATTCATCCAGGGAATTCAGCTCGTGATTCCGGCGCGCCCGATCGTCGACGAGGGCCTGGCCGAGGGCGTTCTCTTCAACGCCACCCAGGACACAGTCGTACGCTTTCTGCCTCCATTTCTGCTCGAGGAAAAACACGTCGACAAGGGCATTCGCGTCCTCAGCAAGCTTCTGGGAAAGAGACGAAAGGCCGCGTAGGAGACGGCAAACCCAGGATTTTGGACCTAAAAAAAACGGGGAGCCGAAGCTCCCCAAAGTGAAGTGACAGAGGCTTTGTTTCTACTTAAATAGAGTCTACGGCCAACGAAAGAGTTGTCCTCAAAGGCGAGAAGATTTTCGAAATGAGCGAAGCTCCCGTGGATCCCGCCGCAGCAGGCCGAAGTACCATCAAAGCCCGGCCGGACGCCCCCAATTGGGCTAAAATGCCCGAACTGCCGGGCAAAGGCGTGCAGGAATGCTCCATGGATTTCGATGGCGCCCGCATGCGCTATCTGAAAGCAGGCTCGGGCCCGGCGCTGATTCTGCTTCACGGTTTGATGGGGTATTCCTTTTCATGGCGCTATGCCATGCCCGCTGTGGTGCCGTACGCGACTGTTTACGCCCCCGACCTGCTCGGCGCCGGCTTTTCCGACCGGCCCCAGATCGACCACTCCATGCGTGCCACGGCCCAGCGCGTGCTTCGCTTCGCACGCAATCTCGAACTGGAGTCGTTCGACCTGCTCGGCACCTCGCGCGGTGGAGCGGTGGCGATGTGCGCCGCCGCCGAATCGTTGGGCAGCAACGGGCCGCACGTGCGCAAACTGATTCTCGTGGCCCCGGTCAATCCTTACTCGGCTCACGGACGCTGGCTGGCTCCTGCCGCCGGCAGCCGGTTGGGCTCGCGAGCCGTTCGCTGGGTCATGGAGAAGATACCCGGCATGTATCCCTATTGGCACGGTCGGATGTTTGGCGATCCCGGCAAAATTCCTCCTGGAAGCCTCGAAGGTTACACTGCTCCGCTCGCCATCCCCGGATTGTTCGAGCACGCCATCAGCATTGTCAGCACCTGGACTGCCGATCTGCGCGAACTGGAGGCGCTGCTTCCCAGGCTGGCTCCAATACCGACTCTTCTCATGTGGGGGAGCAAAGACCCGGCCGTATATGTTTCCTCGATGAAGCCCCTGGCTCGCCACTTTCCGAACGCCCGGAAAGTTGTGTTCCCTGGGGTCGGCCATCTGCCCTATGAAGAATGCCCCGATGACTTCAACCGCGAGTTGATCGGATTCCTGGTCGGCGGGAAAAGGGACTAACGCTCCGGGATCGCTCCACGGAACTGTATATTCATGAGCTGACGAGTTGCTGACGCCCGATTCCTGACCCCGAATCTCATGACCCACTCCATCTTCGAATTGCTGCGATACGCGGTGGTGCACTATGGATATTGGGGCGTCGCCGGAATCCTGCTGCTCGAAAATGCGGGCATACCAGCGCCGGGCGAGTCCGTTCTTCTCCTCGCCAGTTTTCTGGCGTATTCCGAGCACAATCTCCAGCTGGGATGGATCATCGTGGTGGCGATTCTTGCCGCGACCGTGGGCGACAACCTCGGATTTGCCGCTGGCTACTACGGCGGGCGCCCCCTGCTCGAACGCTACCAGTCCTTCTTTCGCGTTCGCTCCGACACCATTGCCAAAGGCGAAGATCTGTTTGCCCGCTTCGGTGCGGCCACCATCTTCTTCTCTCGATTTGTCTTTGGAATGCGGATCATCGCCGGGCCGATGGCCGGAGTACTGCGCATGCCCTGGAAGAAGTTCCTGATCTTTAACTTTCTGGGCGCTGCCGTCTGGGTCACCACGATTTCCACGGTCGGCTACCTGTTTGGCAGGCATTGGGAGCGGCTTCAGCAGGACGTTGGCCGAGTCAACTTGGGAATCGTCCTCGTCGTCTTGCTGGCAGGTCTCTGGTGGTGGCGCAGAAGCCGGACGAAGCTCTGACCCAAGCATCTAGGGAGTTACCTTTTTGCACAACGGCCGCTTCGGATGTGCGGCTATACTGTGCGGAAGCCGTGAAGGGCTCTCTCCCCAAATGGCAACTCTCTGGTGTTCCAAGAATCCTATCGGTTGCGTCCGAGCCGAAATTCGGATGAGGAGGAACGTATGAAGCAAATCGGGTTTCTGACTCTGCTGATTACGGCAATGGTAGTTCTGATGCTTGCATTCCCGGTAGCGGCCTCCGGTCCCGCGCCGGCCGCTTCCGCCGCGGCGATTGCTCCACCTGCGCCGCCCGCCGCCCCTGCGGTTGCTCCCGTTCCACCACCGCATCCGCACATAGCGGCAGCTCTCGAAGCCATGCACAGCGCCCGGCATGAACTGGAAACCGCTGCCCACGATTTTCACGGCCACCGCGTAAAGTCCATCGAGCACCTCGACCAGGCTATCCACGAAGCCGAAATCTGCATGCAGGAGCCGTAGCCGCACGAATTCCCTGAGACACAAAGGGCGGCGCCGTTCTGGCGCTGCCTTTTTATTGCCCGCGTTGGGCTGGAAACCTACCGGGTCCCGAAGGTGTATCCGATCGTCGCACCCACTCGCACGACGTTGTCGGAACTGAACTCGACGTTGTGGAAAATCCGGTAGTAGTGAACCTCGGGCCGCACGAAGAAGTCATGCCAGAAGTAGTAGCGCGGACCTCCTCCGATGTGCACCAGAAAATGGGAACTGTTCAGCGAAGTCTGGCAAACCGTGTTCGGAGGACTGCAGGCGTTGTACTGGTTGTAGAAGATCAGGCTCTCCACTCCGACTCCGGCCAGAAAGTCGACCGTGATCTTCTTGGTAATGCGAGGCGCGAAGACTCCATTCACGTCGTACAGGAACGGGCGGAATTTCTGATAACCGTCATACAGCCCCTGCTTATAGCGGAATGTGCCCTCGGCCTGGAAGCCGAACCGGTTCTCAAGAAGAAACTCAGCCCCCACCGTGGGATAAACTCCGCCGTTTTCCTGCGGAGGCGGGAACACCGCAGAAGCACTGCTGGGCTTGGAGGAAAAAAGAGTGCTGCCGCCAGCCGTTATATCAAGTTGCTGTGCGCGCGCGACCGTGGCCAGCAAGACGAGCGTGCACGCCGATGTAAGCGTGAGGAACCTTCGCAATCCAGCCCCCTGTGAGCATGATACGACTCTCGAAACGACACACTGGCGCGGACATCCGCGGGCGAGCGAACATCCGGCGGCTTGCCCGGAAGTAGCGGATTAACCGTCCACGCCAAACTCAGTTTAATCCGGACCGATAGTGTAACCGATTGAAGCTCCCACGCGGAGAACGTTGGTGGAGCTGAAATCCACGGTGTTGTTGTGGATGTAATAGTAGTGCGCTTCCGGCCGCACGAACACATGTCCCCAGACGTAATAACGAACGCCGCCGCCGATGTCCACCAGGAAGTGGTTTGAACTCTGGTAGCAGGCGCCGAAATACACGCAGTTGCTGGTCGGCTGATAACCGTAGAAGCGAGTGCTCTGCCAGCCCACGCCGGCCATCAGGTCGAGGCCCGCTTTCTTGTTAATGCGCGGCTGGAAGACTCCATTGAAGTCAAACAGGATCGGACGATAGGGAACGCCGAGCCCTCCGTAGTCTCCCTGCCCGCCTCGCCACGCCGCATCGAAGCCAAACCCGATCCGCCGGTGGAAAATTACGTCGGCGCTGATGTTGGGATAAAAGCCGCCCTTTTCCGGGCAGGCGAACGAGCCGGAAAGAGATGTGCTGCAGGGTGCGGCTCCGGGCGACATCACTGTGCCAAAACCGATCATCGCATCGGCCTGCTGGGCCGAGGCAAACTCCGCCACTGTCAGAAACGCAAACACGACTGTGAGGAAGGCAAGCTTTCTCAAGAGGAACCTCCTGTCATGGTGCTGCTTGCGGTTAGGATGCGACCGCCAAACCTTTAGGATGCAAGCATCTGCGCGAACTGTGCAAGATAATTTCGTAACCTCAGGGCTGCTGCTTTCGGCACTTCCGCGCGCTGCCGGAGGCAATCCTTTCCAGTCTTTCACCCCAGCTGCTTCGGCCGATTCCAGGCAAACCTCAACCCTGCTCTGAAACCTGAATCAAACCCCGTCGCCACAAGGAAGTTGCACCGCTGGGGCCGAACCCGCATCGGTCAGCGGCTTCATCTTCTGGCCATTCAGGGTCGTTTCGAACTGGCGCTGCCTCCGCCGCGCAAAATGTGATCCAGGGCCATCGGGCCGGCGCCGAAAAAGATCAGCGAAAACGCCAGGGCTGCCAGAGCCAGCGGCAACTCCATTCCCGGGCGGCCGGACCCGCCCAGCAATCCGTTATGCCAATGCACTTTCCAGATGGCGACAATGAGGTCGATGCAGACAGCAAAAGCTGCCGCGCGCGTGAAAAATCCGGCGATGATCATCAGGCCGCCGAGGAACTCGGTGAACGCCGAAACATAACCAAGCCATGCCGGCAAGCCGAGCTGCCCAATGAATTGCGCAGTCTGATGCAATCCGCCAAATACCTTGTGAAAGCTATGCGCCGTCATGACTGCGCCCAAGGCCAGGCGCATGACGAGAAGAGCCAGTGGCTGCAAACGATCGAGGTAGCGCAAGACGTCCTCCGCAGGATGCTCCACACCACGCCCCTATCGTAACCAATTTCCCCGAGGGGAGCACGAAAAGTAACCACAAGAGAACGATTGCACATCGTGGGAACTTTTGATAACGTTCTCCGCCAGAAACCTCATTCGAACCCGAGTCCGCAAAAGGGGTTGAGTGAGTTTGTCTTCCATTCGGGGCCACAAAAAAAGAATCAAGCTGTTAAGGAATTGAAGTGCGTGGTTTCTCCACCCTCTCCCGTGGTGATCGCGTTAGGACACTCTCACGTTAGGAGTCCGAGATGAATTTCTGGTTGAACGAGTACGCTTCGCGGAAAGTAGTTCAGGCGGTATTGATCCTGGCGTTGTCAGCCTTTGCCGCAGCCCAACACAAGAATCCACCGGCGTCGCATCCCAGCGCGCCCTCTCATCCGGCGCCCGCCCAGCACCAGGCGCCGCCCGCTAACCACAACACGAATTCGATGGGCCACGGCGGCAACAATACGATGGGCCATGGCGGCAACAACACGATGGGTCACGGTGGCAATAACAACACGATGGGCCATGGTGGGAACAGCAACATGGGCCACAATGGCGGCAACACCATGGGCCATGGCAACAACAACAGCATGGGTCACGGTGGGAACACGATGGGTCACGGCGGCAATAACACGATGGGTCACGGCGGCAACACCATGGCCAACCGGGGCGGCATGGGGCCGCATAACAACATGATGCACACGACCCCGGGACGTCAGGTTTCGCTCAGAGGAGGCGGCACGGCTCATATCCGTCCCAACGGACAGATTCGCTCGGTGAACCGTAACGGCATGCACATCGAGCACGGGATGCACGGCGGCAGAACCGTCGTCAGCACCCACAACGGCGTGCGCGTCGTGAGTGTGGGGCGCCGCGGAGGCTACGTACAGCGAGCCTATGTCGTGCGCGGAGGCCACTCCTATTACTCGCGCACCTACTACTACCACGGCGTCTACCGCACCGGCGTTTACCGCGGCTACTACTACGGCGGCCGTCCCTACTACGGATACTATCCCGCCTACTATTACCACCCGGTGTATTACGGCTGGGCCTACAATCCGTGGCCTGCCCCCGTGTACTACGGCTGGGGCTGGGGAGGCGCGCCGTGGTATGGCTACTACGGCCCTTACTACGCGCCATATCCGGTATACCCCTCGGCCGCCTTTTGGCTGACCGACTTCATGATCGCGGCCTCCTTGCAGGCGGCTTATGAAGCCCAGGCGAATGCCTGGCTGGGACCGGATGCTTCCAGCAACACCCTGGTCGCCAGTCTCATGCCCATCCCGGCCGCCGATTCGGAGAACAATGCCAAGCTGTCTCCGGAGGTCAAGAATGCGCTCGCCGAGGAGGTGAAGATCGTTCTCGCGCAAGAGAAGGAGGACGCGTCCAAGCCCCAAAGCAATGCCTCAGGGGGAAGTCAACCCACAAACTCCAACGAGGCGCCACCCTCGCTCGATCCCAACTTCAAGACGTTCATGGTGTCTTCCGATACCAGCCTGGAAGCGGATAGCGGCGAGTGTGCCCTGTCCCAGGGAGACGTCATTCAGCGCACCACCGATACGCCGGACGACGACGGCAACGTGAACGTGAAGGTCGTTGCCGCCACCAAGTCGGATTGCGCGATCGGCACGGAAGGGCCGTTTGCTACCGACGATTTGCAGGAGATGTACAACAGCTTCCGCGAATCGCTGAAAGACGGCATGGGCGAGCTGGCCAAGAAAAACGGATCCGGCGGGTTGCCCAAGGCGCCCGACACTGCCACCACCCAGGGCGACGTTCCGGCACCTCCTCCGGATAAGAACGCGGAGAAGACTCTGCAGGATCAGCAGAGCGCCGCCGATCAGACCGAAACCGACGTCAAGCAGGAAGCCGGCGCCGGTTCCGGCGGTGGAAACCAGTAACCGTTCGTGCATTCAGGAGCCGGGGAGCTTCGCCGCACGCGAGTTCTCCCCGGCTCAATCCATGGAAACCGACAAACCAGATTTTTGCTGGAGGCTTTCACCATGCGGCAATGGGGGATGGTTGTAATCGCGAGCCTGGTGCTGGTCCTGGCCACGGCGATGTGCGCATACGCTCAGGCGCCCACGCTCCAGGAGCAACTCGCGGCTCAATACAAACTGGTCAAGATGGGGTCAGATACCGGCGGATATTCCGTCGTCGACGCGGGCACATTGCTGGCCGTGCAGAAGGGTGGCATCCTCGGCGTGCCTTATTCGGACAAGACTATGCTCACCACCAAATACGAGAATGGCACCGTCCACAGTCCGAACGCGGCCATGACCGAGGCGCGCAAACGGATCTTTGGACACTTCTCGCAAACCCAGTCTGAGGGACAGACCACGCACCTGTTTCAGGCCGGGGACAAGGTCTATCCCAGCAAGGTAGATGTGAACGTCGAAAAGGATTCGGTCACTATGGTCATCGTTGCCTGCGATACCTGCAACAAGACCGATCCTCCCACCTATAACAAAGCGCAAGTCGTTTTCGAATTCCCCAAGGGAGCGCTGGCGAAAGCGAGCGCGGGCGACGTCGAAGACACCATCGGGCAACTGCTCTCCATCAGTGATGATTCCCAGCAGCAGGATCAGGGCGGGCAGCAGGGCCAGGATCAGGGCGGCCAGCAACAGGGCCAGCAACAGCAACAAGGTCAGAACCAGCAAGGCGGTCAACAGCAGCAGGGCCAGCCCGAGACCATCCAGATGGGGATGACCATCGATCAGGTGCAGGCGGCGCTGGGTACGCCCGAGAAAGTCGTCAACCTCGGTCCCAAGCAGATCTACGTCTACAAAGATCTCAAGGTGACGTTTTTCGGCGGCAAAGTCGTGGATGTGAACTGACCGTTTCCCGGATGATCGCTGGGCGACGCCAGCTTGCAGAAACAAGGGCTTAGCCCAGCGACGTAGTACCTCCGTACCGTGCCTAGTACTTCAGTTACCGTTCTCGGGGTGACTGCAGGGGTGTCGGCGGATGAGCACTCGTAATAGTACCTACCAGTCCTAAAAGCACAACATGTAGTATTCCTGCCAGGAACGACTTTTCCGCCGTTCCAGAAAAACCCTCAAAAACCCCAGAAAAACCGCAGATTCGCTTCGAGCCGGGGCTTTTTCTCGCTGATATATGCTCAGGACACCGAAAGCCCTCGGAGCCGATAGAGAGGGTGGGAGCGTCTCCCGAAGGCAAGCCCGTGTTCGGGGGAGTGCGGGCGCAAGCAAGCTGGCGCGGAGAGCAAAGGAACTATGGCCGACTCGCGAGAAGTGATGAATATTCGCCAGGCGTCGCAATATCTCGGCGTGAGTCCGGACACGCTGTACAAGTACGTTGGCGAACAGAAAATTCCCGCGTTCAAGCTGGGCAACCGCTGGCGCTTCAAGAAGTCGAAGCTGGATCAGTGGATGGAAGAGAAGTCGAGCGAGATGGAGCCGCAGGCGAAACGCAAGCCGAAAGCGGCGGGGAAGGCAGCCGGACAGGTTTAGCAAAAACGGCGCGGGCCCTGGGGCGCGCGCCACAAACAAAGGTGGGCACATGTTTGGATTCGGATCGAAATCGATTGTTGGTCTGGACGTAGGCTCGTCGAGCATCAAGGCGGTAGAGCTGAAGAAAAAGGGCGGCCAGATCGAAGTGGCGCACCTCGGGCTGGAACCGCTGGCCTCCGACATTGTGGTCGATTCGATGATCGTCGACTCGGGCACGGTCTCGAGCGCGATCTCGAAGCTGTTTCTCGATAACCAGATCAAGACCAAGGCTGTGGCCACGGCGGTCAGCGGGCACTCGGTGATCGTCAAGAAAATCTCGCTGCCCTCGATGAGCGACCAGGAACTGGCCGACACCATCGAGAAGGAGGCGGCGCAGCACATTCCCTTCGATCTCGCCGACGTCAGCCTCGACTACCAGATTCTTTCCGACGAAGTGGGCAGCACGCAGATGGATGTGCTGCTGGTGGCGGTAAAGAAGGACAAGATTCTGAACTACACCAACGTACTCTCGATGGCCGGCCGCACGCCCGCTATCGTGGACATCGACGCGCTGGCTCTGCAGAACTGCTACGAGTACAACTACCAGCCGGCGCCGGGCCAGGTGGTGGCGCTGCTCAATCTGGGCGCCAGCGTGATGAACATCAACATCGTGAAAGGCACGACCCCGCTGTTCCCGCGCGACGTCAGCGTGGGCGGCCATCAGTACACCGACTCGCTGCAGAAGGAGCTCGATCTCAGTTTCGATGACGCCGAGGCGCTCAAGCTGGGCAACAAGGTCGGCACGGTCAGCGAAGACGCCAAGCAGCCGATCCTGCAGCAGGTGACCGAAATCATCGTGCTGGAAATTCAGAAAACGTTCGACTTCTTCCGCGCCAGCGCGGCCGGCGAGCACATAGAGAAGATCTATCTGGCCGGCGGCTCGTCGAAGGTGCCGGGCCTGGTCGAAGCCTTGCGGCAGGAATTCTCGATGCCGGTCGAGCTGTTCAATCCTTTCCAGCGGGTCATCCCGCCAGCGGAAGGATTGGGGGCGGAACTGGTGGAGCAGAACCCGGGTCAGATGGCGGTCGCAGTCGGCTTGGCCCTGAGGAGCTTTGAATCGCTATGATCAAAATCAACCTGCTCGAAACAGCCAAGGGCAAAAACAAGCGCGCCGGCGGCGGCCCGTCGCTGCCCACCATGGAAATGGGCGACATGGGATCGCCCAAGCTGAAGGTCCTGGTGGTGGTGGTGCTGGCCGGGTTGTTCAATCTCGGCTACTGGTACCGTCTCGATCACCAGGCCAAGGCGATTGCCACGCGCATGAAAGTCGCGGAACAGAGAAACCGCGAACTGGCCGATGTGAAGGCCAAATTCCTCGACCGGCAGAACCAGGCCAACATGTACAAGCGGCGCGTTGATGTGATCGACGGCCTCAAGAAGTCCCAGAACGGCGGGCCGGTCATCCTGCTGGCCATGCTGGGCGAGACCGTCAACAACACCGAGGCCGTGTGGCTGAGCAAGATGGATGACACCGGGTCCACGGTGAAGCTGCAGGGAACGGCCCTGTCGACCGATGCGGTGGCGAACCTGATCGCCAATCTGCAGAAGACCGGGTTCTTCTCCAGCGTTGAGATCGATGAGACCTGGCAGGACGAGCAGATCAAGGACATGCAGGCGTTCCAATTCACGTTGAACTGCGAAAAGGCGAAGTCGTAGAGGCAGACCTATGGCGAATTTCAGCGAATTGTCGGGCATCAAGCAGTGGGGGGCGGTCATCGCCGGCGGCGTGGTGGTGACGGCGGCGCTCTACTTCACCATGTTCAAGAGCCAGAGTGAGGCCAACACGACCGCGCAGCACGCGCTCGAGGACAAGATCCGGGAGAACAACGAACTGGAGTCCTACCGGCCGAAGCTGAAGCAGATCGAGCAGCAGCTGGCCGAGCTCAAACAGCAGCTCGAGATCGAGCAGCGCATCGTCCCCGACGAAAAGCAGGTCGATGCCTTCATGGAGATGATGGACGCCGAGGCGCAGAAGGCGGGCGTCGAGCTGCGGCGCTACAAGGCCAAAGATGTGAAATCGCAGCAGTATTACTCGGAAGTGCCCTTCGACATGGAACTGGATGGGCCGTACTACTCGATGCTGAATTATTTCGACCGGGTGAGCAAGCTGGAGCGCATCGTCGGCATCAGCAACCTGCTGGTGGCAACGACCAAGAACCCGCAGCTGGCGAATGCGAAGCACAGCTACCAGTACGCGCCCAACGAGAGCGTCGTGGCGACTTTCACTGCGACCACGTATTTCAGTCATGATTCTCAACCTTCAACCACCGGCGCCGGAGCCAAACCCGGCAGCCCGGCGGCGAAGTAGGGATGGCTATGAAGCTGACGACAGGCATTCTGGCAATCACAATCAGCATGGTGGCGGGCGGGGCGGTTGCGACCAACGCGGCAGCCCAGAACCCGGACGCCATCGACAACGCGCGCAGCATTGCGAAATCGCTGCAGCAGAAGCAAGCCAACGACACCAACGCGGCGCTGTCGGCGGCCGGCGTGGGGCAGGCCTCGAAGCCCGCTCCGGGCGCTCCGGCCCCGGCCATCAAGCCCGCCGTGATTCCGGTGTCGGCCTCGACGGCCAAGCCGGTAGCGGCCTCCAAGCCCGCTCCCGCCGCGGCCAGCGCGCATAACCAGCTGCGCCACGTGGAAGTAGTGCCGGCGGGCGACAGCATCCGAATCGAGATCAGTTCCAGCGAAGCGGTGACGCCCCGGGTGAGCAAGCTGAGTGGGCCGGCCCGCATCCTGGTCGAGCTCCCCGAGACGGTGATTGCCAGCGCGAAGACCAAGATTCCGGTCGAGGATGGCGGCGTGAAAGGCGTGCGCCTTGGCATGGACGGCAAGACGCCTCCGACTACGAGCGTCGTCGTCGATCTTGACAAGGCTGTGGCCTTTGACCTGACACCGGGCCCGGCCGACAAGCTGGTCCTGACCTTGCACACGGGTGCGACCCAGACCGCGGAAAAGAAGGCTCCCGCTCCGGCCAAGGCGGCTGCGGCTGCGCCGCAGAAACAGACGATCGCGAAGGCCGCTCCGCCAGCTGCCAAGACGGAGACTGCCAGGAAAGAAACTCCCAAGAAAGAAGCCGCGGAGAAGCCGGCGGCCAAGACGGTCATAGCGAAAGCAGAGCCGGAAAGGAAGCCGGCGAGCCCGGCTCCCGCCGCCAGCAGCGTGAAGGCGGCTGCTCCGGCGCCGAGCGCCGCTGCGGATGTCGATCCCACGAAGACCGCGGATACCGCCAAGCCCAAGCCGGAAGAAAAGAAGTGGGCGATGAACGGCAAGCGCGATCCCTTCTTCAGCCCGGTCGTACAGCAGCCGAGCGGTTCGGGCTGCTCGACCGGAAAGAAGTGCCTGGAGATCGGCAACATCAATCTGCGCGGCGTGGTTAAGTCCGACAGCGGTTTCATCGCGGTCGTGACCAACAGCCTGAACAAGGCATATTTCCTGCGGGAGAACGATCCCGTATTCAACGGTTACGTGGTGAAGATCACGGGTGATTCGGTGGTGTTCTCGGAGACAGTCGAGGACAAGCTGGGCAAGCCGTTCACGCGCGAAGTGGTCAAGCGGATCTTCACACCGGCGGTTTAAGGGTAGACAGCGGAACCCGGACCTCCGGGCCGCTGAAAATCAAGTTGCAAGAAGCACACGCGGGCCCCAGGCCTGCGGGTTGGGGAGAGGCGAAATGCGAAAGCAACTGCTGGCAATGTCGGTAACGTCGCTGGTCTGTGTTGTGGCGGTGGTGGCTGCGGCCGCCCAGGCGCCGAGCCAGCTCGAGCGTGTCAACGTCGTCCGGAGCGCGGATCAGGTCCGGATCGAGATCAGCTCTCATGGGGCGGTAACCCCGAAGCTCACGAGCCTGGATTCGCCGAGCCGTGTGGTGGTGGACCTCCCGGGTACGGTCATGGCGACCGGGCAGAGCCACATCGCCGTGGGCGCATCCGACGTCAGGGACGTGCGCATCGGCATGGACGGCCAGACTCCACCGACCACGCGCGTGGTGGTGGATCTGACTCGCGCCTGCGCCTACGAGTTGACGCCGGGCCCGGCCGGAAAGCTGGTGCTGACGCTGCACGACAGCGCTGCGCCGCAATCCGCCTCCGCCGAGAACGCCGTGAAGCCCGCGGCCATCGAGGCTTCGTCGCCATTCTCTCCGCGCGTGATCGACAGCCGCTCGCTCCCGGCGCCGAAAGCCGCCGCCGACGCGCCGAGCAAGCCGACCGCCGAGAATGCGACTTCTCCGAACGATTTCGTCTTTGTCGAGCCCTCCTACAAAGCCAAGGATCAGGCCACGGCCACCAATCCCACCGTGGATCAGCCGGCGGCACGGGCTGAGGAAGCGGCGGAGCGGTTCTCCGACAAGACAGCTGCAGAGCTCCTGCCGGTCAGCATGAATGCGATGCCGGCGCAGAGCCAGTCGGGCATTCAGCCGGCGGTGAACCTCGCCGCTGAACAGAAGGCTCAGTCAGGGCAGCAACCCGCTTCGACCGGTCCCAAGTACACCGGCGAGCCCATCTCGGTCAACCTGAAAGACGTTGACCTGAAGGATTTCTTCCGGCTGATTCACGAAATCAGCGGCCTGAACGTGGTCCTCGATCCCAATGTGCATGGCACCCTGACCATCGTCCTCGACGACGTGCCGTGGGATCAGGCGCTCGACATCGTGCTCAAGAACAACGACCTGGCGCGTGAACTGGAAGGCAACGTCCTGCGCATCGCCACCGTCGAAACCCTCAAGAAGGAAGCCGATGCCCGCCGGGCGCAGATCGAGTCGGAAGCGCTGGCGGTGGAGAAAGTTTCCGTCACCCGTTTCCTGAGCTACGCGAAGGCGAAGGACGTCATCATCACGGTCAAGAAGTTCCTCTCGCAGCGCGGCGATGTTGTGGCCGATGACCGCACCAACGCGGTCATCGTCAGCGACATTCCGAAAGTGATTCCCCAGATCGACCGCTTGCTGACGCAGCTCGACCGGAAGACGCAGGAAGTCGAGATCGAAGCCCGCGTAGTGGCGGCGACCCGGCAGTTCGCCCGCGATATCGGCACGCAGCTTGGGTTTGGCTGGGGCAACGGACACAGCGCGATCGGCGGCAACGCCGGAGCGGGTACGTCTCCGACGACCGTCGGTGGCCTGACCCCGGGCTACATCACTGTGCCCGGAAGCGGCAGCAGCGGATCGACGATCCCCTTATTCTCGAACCTGGGCTCGACCTCGCCGACCAGCGGCTTGACCTTCGTCAACGCCAGCAATAACGTGCGAATCGACGCCGTCCTCTCGATGGCGGAGTCCCGCGGCCTGCTGAAAGTGCTGTCGCGTCCGCGGGTCGTGACCCAGAACAACATTCAGGCTCTGGTAAAACAGGGCGTGCGCGTGCCGATCGTCACCCAGGCGCAGTTGGGCGGACCTCCGACTGTCACCTACGTCGACGCCTTCCTGCGGTTGACGGTGACCCCGCAGATTACCTCCGAGAACACCATCTTCCTGAACGTCGACGTCGAGAACACCACGCCGAACTTTGGTCAGGAAGTCCAGGGCAACCCGGAACTGATTACGCAGCAGGCGACCACTCAGGTGCTGGTCACTGATGGCGGCACAGTGGTGATTGGTGGCGTTATCCAGACGCAGAACTCGATCAACATCACGCAGGTCCCGTTGCTGGGCAACCTGCCCTACCTGGGCAACCTGTTCAAACACACGCAGGTGCAGACCTCCAACCAGGAGCTGATCTTCTTCATCACGCCGCGCATCATCCAGACCTAGTGGTAGATCGCAGCGAGTTCGAAGATTCCAACCGCCGGCCTGAAGAACCTGTCAGGCCGGTGGTTTTGTTTCTCCGGGAGCGCTGCCAGAACTCATCGCTAACCGCTCAGCCCTCCTGCTAGACTCGAAGCAAATGGACTTTTCTGCGCGACAGAAGAAGTTGCGGGAGCATCTGGCGACGACCCGCTTCGACGGACTGCTGATCAGCCATCTACCCAACATTCGATACCTCTGCGGGTTTACCGGGAGCGCGGCACTGCTGTTGCTGGACGAATCGGGCAGCGTCTTCTTTTCCGATGTCCGCTACGATACCCAGGCGCGCCAGGAAGTGAGAGGCGCCAAGGTGGTCATCGCGCGCAAGTCCATCCTCGAGGCAGTCGGAGAATTCCTGAGCCGGCGGCGAAAGTCACGCAAATCGACTCTTGGCCTCGAATCCGAGCACATCACGGTCGCCGACAAGAAGCGGCTCAGCCGTCTTTGTCCCTCCGGAATCAACCTGAAAGATGCTCCGTCGCTGGTCGAACGGGCGCGGATGGTCAAAGACAGCGAGGAGGTCGGCTGCATTCGCCAGGCGGTCCATCTGGGCGCTACGCTCTTCGATCGGGCCCTGGTTGTTCTGCGCGTGGGAATCAAGGAAGTAGAGGTGGCCGCAGAAATGGAGTTAGCGGCGCGGCGGGCAGGAGCCGAGGAGATGTCCTTTCCGACCATCATTGCCTCCGGGGCGAGGTCGGCACTCCCCCACGGACGAGCCTCAGACCAGGCCATCCGCCCGGGCGGGTTCGTGGTCTGCGACTTCGGTGTTATACTCACGGGTTATTGTTCCGACCAGACCCGCACTGTATGGGTAGGTCCCGTTTCGGACGAGGCCCGGCGTGCGTATGAGGCAGTCCGCGCGGCGCAGCAGGCGGCAGCAGATGCGGTTGCGCCCGGAGTGACTGCAGGCGAAGTCGATGCCGCCGCCCGGAAGGTATTGCAAAAGGAAGGGTTGGGCCGATATTTTACCCACTCCACCGGGCATGGGGTGGGACTGGAGATCCACGAGGCTCCCCGGGTGGCTGCCGGTCAGGCGCAGGTGCTGGAGCCGGGGATGGTCATCACGATCGAGCCGGGCGTATACTTCCCCGGCAAATGGGGCGTGAGGATCGAGGACATGGTGGTGGTTACGGCCCGGGGCCGGGAAGTGCTGACCCCGACCAGTAAGGATTTCTTGGCAGTCTAGTCTTCTTAGGTTCCGGGCCGGGCAGGATCTTTGCCCGGCTTCTTCACGCGTCCGATGTTGGCGCGGGAGTGTACGGCAGGTCCCACCAAACACAGAATGAACCAAAAAGAACTGAAGGAACTGATCGAGTTCTTAATCGAGAAGGATATTGCCGAGTTTGAACTGGAACGCGGCGATGTCAAGGTGCGCATCAAGCGCGCCGGAGAGCACACCATCGTGCACTCGGCGGCCGAGCCCCGGTTCTATGCCGTGCCGCCGGCTTCGGCCCCTGCTGCGGAATTCGTGGCGCCCGCCGTGCCGCCCACGCCGGCGGCTGAACCCGAAGAAAATCTTCACATGGTGAAGTCGCCGATCGTCGGAACTTTCTACGAAGCCCCATCGCCCGGAGCGCCTCCATTCGCCAAGCCGGGGGATGTCGTCGAAATCGGCCAAGTGCTTTGTATCGTGGAGGCTATGAAGCTGTTGAACGAGATTGAGTCGGATGTGGCCGGAGAGGTCGTCAAGAAGCTGGCCGTGAATGGCCAGCCGATCGAATATGGCCAGGAGTTGTTCGCCATCCGGCCGAAGAAGTGATGATTTGGATTTTCAATTGGGGCGCGCGATGCCGCGCCTCTTTGTGTTTGGTATTGCGGTTTACCTGATGGACGTTCGAGCTTTGGAATGGCGTGGCTTCAGCCGCGCCGATCAAGGGATAGGTTCCGGCATGGCTGCAAGCCGTGTCCTCGCTCACAGCTCGTAAATTTAGATTCATGTTCAAGAAGATTCTGATCGCCAATCGCGGAGAAATTGCCCTGCGAGTGATCTGCGCCTGCAAGGAGCTGGGCATCCGCACGGTCGCTATCTACAGCGAGGCCGACCGCAATTCGCTGCCGGTGCGCTTTGCCGATGAGGCCATCTGCATTGGCCCACCCCGGCTGGCGGAAAGCTATCTGAACATTCCCGCGGTGATCAGCGCGGCCGAAATCGCGAACGTCGAAGCCGTGCATCCCGGCTACGGATTGCTGGCCGAGAACGCCAACTTCGCGGAAGTCTGCGAGATGAGCGACATCAAGTTCATCGGGCCGCGGCCGGAAGTGACCCGTCTGATGGGCGAGAAAGAAAAAGCGCGCACCGCCATGAAGCAAGCCGGAGTGCCGATCCTTCCGGGCTCCGATGGAATCATCGCGTCGGAGGGCGAGGCGATCGAGTGGGCGCGGCAGGTGGGCTTTCCCGTCATCATGAAGGCCTCGGCCGGCGGCGGCGGACGCGGCATGCGCATCGTCCGCAACGAAGAAGAACTGCCGGGACTGTTTAAGGCCGCGCAGACCGAAGCCGCCGGCGCCTTCGGCAACGGCGATCTTTACATGGAGAAGTACGTCGAACATCCCCGGCACATCGAATTTCAGGTGCTGGCCGATGAACACGGCAGCGTGGTTAGCCTGGGCGAGCGCGAATGCTCAATTCAGCGACGGCATCAGAAACTGCTCGAAGAGTCTCCGTCGACGCAGGTGACGCCGGAATTGCGCCAGCAGATCGGCGACGTTCTCTGCACGTCGCTGGGCGCGATCGGCTACTGGAACGCGGGCACGGTCGAGTTCCTCATGGATCAGGACCGGCGGCTGCACTTCATCGAGATGAACACGCGCATTCAGGTCGAGCATCCGGTGACCGAAATGGTGACCGACGTCGACCTGGTGAAGAGCCAGATCCTGATCGCTGCCGGCGCAAAGATGAGCGACGTGCTGATGGGACCGATTGTGCACCGCGGGCATTCCATCGAATGCCGGATCAATGCCGAACATCCGGAGAAGTTCACGCCGTCGGCGGGAAAGATCACGGCGTTTCATCCGCCCGGGGGAACAGGCGTGCGCGTCGATACCGCGGCCTATGCCGAGGGCGTGATTCCTCCGTATTACGATTCGCTGATCGCCAAGCTGATCGTGCGCGCCAAAGATCGCAGCGAAGCCGTCTCGCGCATGGCGCGGGCGCTCGAAATGTTCATTGTCGAGGGCGTGTATACGACGATCCCGCTGCACCGCAAGATTCTCGCCGACCCGGATTTCCGGGCGGGGAAGTTTGACACGGGATTTATCGAGCGCTTCCTGGCGAAGAACGGGAAGTAAGGAACGACCCGAGGGTCGAGTGTTTTGAGAAGGCGCGGATTTTTGCCGGCGCGCTAACGAAAGCGTCTCCCGCGCACCTGACCTTCCGGAAAGGATGCCTGATGAGATCCAAAGCGTTCATTCTACTGATTGTTCTCTGCGCTGCATCCGCTGTTTCACTTCATGCCCAAACCAGCGACAATCCCGCTCTCCTTCCCCAGCGCGACGGGTCGCACGACTTTGACTTCCTCATCGGCGACTGGAAGGCCCACGTTCGCCGCCTGCCGGACCGGCTCAACAATTCCGACAAGTGGGACGTGTACGACGGCATTTCGAACCACCACAAGCTTCTCGACAGCAATGCGAATTTCGAGCAGTTCGAAGTCTGGAGCGCCGACAGGAAACTCCACATCAAGGCGCAAACGCTGCGCCTCTACAATCCTGCGACTCGGCAGTGGAGCATCTATCTCGTTGATCTGGATAACGGCACACTCGATACGCCTCCCGTCGTGGGAGCCTTCAACGGCAAACGCGGCGAGTTCTTCCATCAGGAGACCCTGAAGGGCCGCACGATCCTGGTACGCTATGTCTGGCTCGACCTTTCACCGAACGCGGCGCGCATGGAGCAGTCCTACTCCCCAGATGGCGGCAAAACCTGGGAGGTCAATTGGATTTGCGAGTTGTCGCGATAAAACGGATATCGTAAGTAGCGAATGGTTCAAATTCCGCGTCTCTATCCCATCCTCGATGCCAGTTTCTTCCCCGATGCCGAGTTTTTAATCGCCGCGGCGGAAGAACTGGCCGCTGCCGGCTGCACGCTGATGCAATACCGCGATAAGTCCGGCAACGCGCGGATTATGTTGGAGCAGGCGCGAGAACTGAAGGGACGACTCGTTTCTGATTCCCACGTCTCGCAACGAGGTCGAGACGCGGGGCACGCGCGGAATTCGCCGAAGGAACACCGGGATACCCCGGGTCTCGCCGATTCTGCGAGACCTGGGAACCACATCCTCCTGATCATGAACGACCGCGCCGACCTCTGCCTTGCTGCCGACTTCGACGGCGCGCACGTCGGGCAAGACGATCTCTCACCCAAATCGGTGCGCTCCATCATCGGCCCTAATCGCTGGCTGGGCGTTTCCACGCATAATCCGGAACAACTGCGCGAGGCTGATCGGAGTTCGGCGGACTATCTTGCCATCGGGCCGGTGTTTGCCACGGCCAGCAAGGCGAATCCCGATCCTGTGGTGGGGCTCGAAGGCGTGCGCCGGGCGCGGGCCCTGACGCGCAAGCCGCTGGTGGCGATTGGCGGCATCACGCGGGCGAATGCGGCGTCGGTCATCGAGGCGGGCGCGGATGCGGTTGCGGTGATATCCGATCTGTTACCGGATCCCGGTAAATCTGCAGAGGAATTTTTGCGGATATTGCGGTAAAGTGCTTTGGGCAGTCGCGGCTTCCCGTTGTCATCCCGAGCGAAGCGAAGGACCTATGTACTCTGCCTGCGCCGGCAAATTGCATAGGTCCTTCGCGGCAAATGGCGCCGCTCAGGAAGACGAGCCGTTGAGGACACCGAGCAACGACAGATTACAATTTCGGAGGAGCGCCTGAGCACACCGACCACTACGCAGTCCGCATCCAGCAGCGACTGGGAAACTCACCGCCATCAAGACACCGAACTGGTCAAGGGTCTTGGCCTGACCAGCGCCACCATGCTGGTCATGGGGTCGATGATCGGCTCGGGCATTTTTATCGTCTCGGCCGAGATCGCCCGCGAAGTCGACTCGCCGGCCTTGCTGGTCGGCGCCTGGGCCGTTGCGGGATTCATGACCATCGTCGCCGCGCTCAGCTACGGCGAACTCGCCGCAATGATGCCGCGGGCAGGCGGCCAGTACGTTTACCTGCGCGAAGCCCTGGGACCGCTCTGGGGATTTCTATACGGCTGGACTCTCTTCCTCGTGATTCAGACAGGCACGATTGCCGCGGTGGGTGTGGCCTTCGGCAAGTTCCTCGGCGTTTTCTTTCCTTCAATTTCTTCGACCCACTGGATTCTGCATTTGTGGAAAGTTCCGCCGATTCCGATCGGGCCGATGGTCCTGGGCAACATGGATGTCGGCATCAACACGCAGAATCTGATCGCGATCCTGCTGGTGATCTTTCTTTCCATCGTCAATGTCTTCGGCGTGAAGACAGGGGCAGCGATTCAGAACGTCTTTACCGCTGCCAAGGTCGCGGCGCTGCTCGGACTCGTCGCCTTCGGGGTGGCCCTGGGGCGGAACGCGCAGGCGCTCGTGGCGAACTTCGGCGCGAATTTCTGGCACAACGCCGGGCTGGGAGCAGAGCACGCCGTGCAGGTGGGCGTCGGTGGCCCGACAGTCCTGGTCGGCACGCTGACGATTCTGGCGGTGGCGCAGGTGGGATCGCTGTTTTCCGCCGATGCCTGGAACAATGTGACGTTCACCGCCGGAGAAGTCAAAAACCCCAGCCGCAACCTGCCGCTCTCGCTCGCCATGGGAACCGGGGTGGTGATTGCGCTCTATATCGCCTGCAACTTCATTTACCTCAGCGGGTTGCCGATCAACGGCGATCCCCATGGCGCCACCGTGCTGGCGCGCGGCATCAAGTATGCGTCCGAGGATCGTGTCGGCACGGCGGTGATGACGCAGATGTTCGGCCCGATCGGCGGATTGCTCATGGCGGCGGCCATCATGATTTCCAGTTTCGGCTGCATGAACGGCCTGATACTCTCCGGCGCCCGCGTCTATTACGCAATGGCCAAGGACCGGCTGTTCTTCCGCAACGTCGCCAGACTGCATCCCACATACAAGACGCCGGCCATCTCGCTGATGGTGCAGATGGTCTGGACGTGCGTGCTTTGCGTCTCGGGCAGTTATGGGCAACTGCTGGACTACATTATCTTCGCCGTGCTGGTCTTCTATATCCTGACGATCGTCGGGCTATTCGTTCTGCGCCGGACGCATCCGGATGCCGAAAGGCCTTACCGGGCAGTGGGGTATCCGCTGCTGCCAGCGATTTATATTCTGATGGCTTTGTTCATTGATGTCGTACTATTGCGCTACAAGCCGCAATACACGTGGCCGGGCCTGATCGTGGTGTTGCTGGGGATTCCGGTTTATTATGCGTGGTCACGCCGCACGGTCGGGAATGCGGGGGACGCTTCGGCGTAGCCCCAAGGAGAAACCATAGGATGGCAAAGCTGCTGGCAACCAAGCCGCTCGACACTTTGATGAAAGAGTCCCAGGAAACGGGCGAGCACAGCCTGAAACGGGCGCTGGGACCGATCAACCTGCTGACGCTGGGCATCGGCGCCATCATCGGAGCCGGGATCTTCGTGATCACCGGACAGGCGGCGGCGCAGTTTGCCGGCCCGGCCATCCTGTTCTCTTTCATTCTGGCAGGCATTGCCTGCGCTTTCGCCGGCCTCTGCTATGCGGAATTTGCCTCGATGATCCCGATTGCCGGCAGCGCCTACACCTATTCCTATGCCACGCTGGGCGAACTGGTGGCGTGGATCATCGGCTGGGACCTGATCCTCGAATATGCCTTCGGCGCAGCCACCGTGGCGGTGGGCTGGAGCGGACACCTGCGGGCCTTTCTTCACGACATCGGCTTTGCCTTGCCACCCATGCCTTCCTCGGACTTCATGCTCTTCGGCAAGAACGTCCACCTGACCTACGACTACATCGGATTCCTCGTGATCATGGCGATTACCACGATTCTGGTGATCGGCATCAAGGAATCCGCCAATTTCACCACGGCGATCGTGATCCTGAAGGTTGCCGTCGTATGCGTCTTTATTGCACTGGCCGGGGCCTTTCTGTTCCGTCACAACTGGCAGCCGAATTATTGGCATCCGTTCATTCCGGCGAACACCGGCGAGAACGGCCATTTTGGATGGTCTGGCGTCTTGCGCGGCGCCGGGGTAGTCTTCTTCGCCTACATTGGATTTGACGCTGTGTCGACGGCGGCGCAGGAAGCCAAAAATCCGAAACGTGATATGCCGTTCGGCATCCTGGGATCGCTGGTCATCTGCACGGTCCTCTACATCCTGGTCTCCGGACTGCTTACTCACCTGGTTCCTTACCAGGAATTGAATGTGCCGGATCCGGTCGTCGTAGGCATCCGCGCAACCGGTCAGCAGTGGGCGACGTTCCTGGTGGAGCTCGGCGCGATAGCCGGCCTGGCGACCGTCATGCTGGTGATGCTGCTCGGGCAATCACGCGTGTTCTATTCCATGTCGCGTGACGGCTTATTGTGGCCGTGGGCAAGCAAGATTCATCCCCGCTTCCGCACGCCGTATCTCAGCTCAATCGTGGTTGGATTGTTCGTCGCGATCCTGGCGACCCTGGTTCCGCTGAGCGTACTCGATGAGATGACGAGCGTGGGCACGCTGCTGGCGTTTGTGCTGGTCAGTGCCGGCGTCCTGGTCATGCGCCGTACACATCCGGAACTGCACCGGCCTTTCCGGACTCCCTGGGTGCCGGCGGTACCGATTCTGGCGATTCTGTTCTCCACCGGATTGATTATCGGCTTATCGCCGATGACGCAGCTGCGGCTGGTCGTTTGGCTGGTGATCGGGCTGGTGATCTACTTCAGCTACAGCCGCAAGCACAGCAAGGTGCAGAGGGCGCTCGCGAATGGGGTGGCTTCGGCAGCGGAAGCCGAGTCCATGGCCGACTAACACGGATTCTGTAACTCCGGGCCCTCCGCACGGCGCGGAGGGCCATTTTGCTTTAGAGTAGTCGGTTGCACGCAGCCCGCTCCGAGTCGCAAGCGACGTCACTCAGATCGTCTGACTGGCGAGTGACGCCTGACAACTGCTGCTTTTCATGAAATCCTTCCGCAATCTTCGGACGATCGCCCTGCTCCTGCTGCTGGTCATGGCCATCGGCACCGCGGGCTATCACTACATCGAGGGCTGGCCGTGGTTTGACGGCTTCTACATGGTGGTGACAACGTTGACCACCATCGGATATCAGGAAGTGCATCCGTTGTCGCATGCGGGACGAGTCTTCAATGTATTCGTGATACTGGCGGGAGTGTCGCTTCTGTTGCTGGGGGTCGGGGCTCTGAGCCAGGCTTTGCTAGAATTCGAGCTGCAAAGCTTCTTTGGCAGGCGCCGCATGGAGCGCGAAATCGGACGTCTCGAAAACCACTACATCATCTGCGGCATGGGACGTGTCGGACGGAGCGTGGCGCGAGAACTGGCGCGCAAGCCGGTGCCGTTCGTGATGGTGGAGAATTCTGAAACCAAACGGCAGCGCTACGCCTCCGAAAGCTGGCTGGTAATTTCCGGCGACGCTACGCAGGAGCAGACGCTGCGCAGTGCGCAGATTGAGCGGGCGCGCGGGCTGATTGCGGCCACCACCACGGACGCGACCAATCTCTATATTGTGCTGACGGCGCGCGGGCTGAATCCGCACCTGAAGATCATTGCGCGGGCCAGCGAAGATTCTGCGGAAAAGCATCTGCTCACCGCCGGAGCCGACTCGGTGGTTTCGCCCTATTCCTTTGCGGGGCAGCGCATCGCGCAGTCACTGCTGCGGCCGCACGTGGTGAGCTTTCTCGACACCGCTACGACCCATCTCGGCATGGACCTCGAAATCGGCGAGATCCACATTACGTCCTCGTCGTCCTTTGCCGGCAAGACTCTGGAAAGTTCCCGCATCCGGCAGGAGCGCGGCGTGATCGTCCTGGCGATCAAGCGCCGGGACGCGATGCGCTTCAATCCCGCACCCGACGAGCGAATCGAGCCCGACGACTGCCTCATCGCCATGGGTGAGCCGGCGCAGTTGCGGCAACTCGAGCAAACAGCGGCGCCATCATAAAGCGGAATCACGATGAAGATCGTCACAGTCGCGGAAATGCGCGCCATCGACGGCGCCACCAGCGAGCGCTTCGGCGTACCTTCTCTTACTCTTATGGAAAACGCGGGCGCCGCGGTCGCCGAGCACGTGCTGGCGTATCACAGCGCGGCGCGCCGCATCGTCGTGCTCTGCGGCAAGGGCAACAACGGCGGCGATGGATTTGTCGCGGCGCGGCGGCTGCATCAAAAGGGAAAAACGGTGCAGGTGATTCTCCTGGCCGATCCTTCCGAACTGAAAGGCGACGCGGCGCTGATGTATGCCAAGCTGCCTGTGGCTGCCATCGCCGTGCATTCCAGCGAAGAATTGAAAACTGATCGCGTGCGCCTGTCCATGCCGGCCGATCTGTACCTGGACTCGATTCTGGGCACGGGATTCAAGCCTCCGGTGACCGGACTCTATGCCGACGCGATCGCGATGCTCAACGCCGTGCAGGCCCCGATCATCGCCGTCGATATCCCCTCGGGCGCCGATGCTGACGCGATGGCTCCTCAGCCGGGGCTGATCGCGCGCGCGGATTCGATCATCACCCTTACCGCCGCGCGTCCCGCGCACGTCTTCAGTTTGTTGAGCGATGGTCCGACTTACGTGGCCGGAATCGGATCGCCCGACGAGGCGATTGTTTCCGATTTGCATCTCAATGTCATCACGGCGCGTGACTTTGCGTCGCTGATTCAGCCGCGCCCTGTGGAATCGAACAAGGGGAACTACGGCCATGTCCTCGTGGTCGGCGGGTCGGTTGGCAAGGCCGGTGCCGCCGCGATGGCCGGAATGTCGGCACTACGGAGCGGAGTCGGGTTGGCGACGGTGGCTGCGCCGAAGTCGGTCTTGCCGACGGTCGCGGGATTTCATCCCGAGGTGATGACCGAACCGTTGCCCGAAACCGATGCCGGCACGATTGCCACCAGCGCCGGCGTGCGGATTGAAGAACTCCTGAAGAACATGACGGTGCTGGCGATCGGCCCCGGCATCTCTCGCGACCCGCATACCGCAACTCTGGTGCGATCGCTGGTGGCGCATCACAAAACGCCGATGGTTGTGGATGCTGACGGGCTCAACGCGTTCGAAGGCCGGACGAACGAATTGAACGGAAAAGGACGCACGCTGGTCATCACCCCGCACCCAGGCGAAATGGCGCGCCTGGCGGCCTGTTCGATTGCCGATGTGCAGAAAGACCGGCTGGGAGTGGCCCGGCGATTTGCCGCCGAACACCAGGTGATCGTTGTGCTCAAGGGACATCGAACGCTGGTCGTACAGCCGGACGGCGAAGCGTGGGTCAACACGACGGGAAATCCAGGAATGTCGACCGGAGGAACCGGCGACATTCTCACGGGAATGGTCGCGGCTATGGTCGCGCAGGCCATGGCGCGCAAAAGCGCGGCCCAGGATTCGAGCCATGCGATGCTTGCGGTGTGCGCCGCGGTCCATCTGCATGGGCTGGCCGGCGATGTGATGCTCGATAGCGTAGGAGAGCATTCGATGGTGGCCACCGACCTGCTGCGCGGCTTGCCGGAGGCCTTCTGGCGCGCGCAGCGGACGGCGCAGGAAAAGCTGGTCCGCTGGGACGGTTGAAGCCTCTTATCGGCGTGCGGCAGATCAGATGCGGGGTCGGCAACCAGGCCGCACTGCTTCTCATATTCCAACTTCATCTCATGGCAGGCAGCCGGATGGTTTTTCCCTCCGCCGCTGAACGCCGCGCGGCGTCGAGAATTTCCGTGACTGTCACGTTGGTTGCCAGCGACGACAGATCGTCTTCCCTGGCGCCATCGAGAATGACTGCCCTCAGGTACGAAAGCTCGCTGTCATACGGAGCGGGCACGGGCTTGGCCGCGACCTGTTCCTCGTGATCTTCTCCACCGCGGCGCACGCGCACGTCGTCGCGCTTTACCGTAATGATGTACCCCGTCTGCCCATAGACTTCCATATCCTTGCGGTCGAACGGCCAGTTCCACGAGGCTTGAATAATGGCCTGCGCTCTCGGATAGGTCAGGATGACCGTGGCTTCGTCGTCGACGCGCGGATAAATCTGTGGCTTGATCTGCTGGGTCACGGCGGTGACGGTCAGCGGCCGCTGGCCGTCCATGAGCCAGGTCATCAGGTCGGCGCCGTAGCATCCGAAATCGAAGAGCGCTCCCCCGCCGTTGAGCTTGGGATCGGTGAGCCAGGTGAGGAACTCCGGTTGGACGCCGATTTCCCGGGGGCCGCGGTGGCCATCGTGCACCACGACCTTACGAATGTCGCCCAGCGCGCCCTCATGCACGAGGTCATAGGCGACGTGATTGCTGGGATACCACGACGTTTCATAGTTGACGAGCACATGGATCCCGCCTGCGTGAGCGGCCTTTTCGATGGCCAGGGCATCGTCGAGGCTGACCGCCAGCGGCTTTTCCATGATGACGTGAACGCCATGCCGAGCGCAGATCTCAACCACTCTGCGGTGGTCGAAGGTGTTGGTGTAGACCAGCACCGCCTGCGGATGTGCCTTAGCCAGCATGTCTTCGAGGCTGGTGAAGAGCTGCAATGCCTCGAAGCCATAGCGGCTGGCGGCGTGCGTCAACAGTTGCCGGTCCGGCTCGGCGATACCGACGATGTCGATCTCAGGACTGTGCCGCGACGAATCAAGGAATCCGTAAACGTGGCCGTGGACGAGGCCGACGACGCCGACGCGAAGCGGCGATAACGCCTGAGAAAGCGAAATCGTGGACGCCAGGAGCGTCCACACGAGAAGGTATGGTGCAAATCGAAACATGAGTCTCTCCGGAATTGCCACCAGTCTGACATGGTAAATGCGAATGTCCTCAGGCGCAGAGCGGCGGGCGTACGGCAGAAATGCTATTGTCCCCAGGGACATTTACCAGACAGTAAATGCCGCGCTAACTGATTCATGACACAAGGTCTCGGTGTCATCAGTTCAGGCTTGCAGTGCGGAATTCGGACGAGGGGCTTCAGTAATCTATTACGCAACATGGCATCGTGCCATAGTTCAACTTGCCTATGACCCAATTCCCCCAACCGCACCCCTCTCGGCGGGCGGCCCGGGTCCAGCTCGGCGATTCCGTCCTGGCTGCGATTCGTCTGGAAGATGGCCGCCGCACCAAAGCGAAACTCCAAACCATCTCCGTGACCGGCGGCTTGCTGCGGCTGTCTCATTCGCTGGGACAAGGCGACTTTGTCGAAGTTGCCTTCCAAACGCAGTCAGGTCCGGTGCATGGCATGGCCGAAGTCCTCAGCCCGATGCAGAAGACGACTGACGGCGTGCTGCAGCCCTTCCGCTTCGTGGCGATTGAGGATGACGACCATCGGCGCCTGCGCACCTCGCTGGAGCACGTGGCGGCCCGGAATTCGCTGGGCATGAAGTCGAGCGTCTTCTCCACGTATTGAGACGGCGTGGAGACGGCTCCCCGGCTGGCACGACCGGCCCTTGGGATGAAGCCTGCGCGCTCTTTGCCTTCCTGCGAAGTGCAACGCCTTTATACTGGCCAGGTGAGCGAGCAAACCGAACCCAGACCCTGCCTGCGGGAAATCGCGACTGCATCTGCCGAGGAGACCATTGCCTTCGGCCGTAGACTGGCTGATCTGCTCGCGCCGCCGAAACTGGTTCTGCTGCGCGGCGATCTGGGCGCAGGGAAAACCACACTGGTCAAGGGAATTGCGGCGGCATTCGCTGCGGCCGAAGAGGAAGACGTCACCAGTCCTACCTTTACCCTGGTGCATGAGTATCGCGGGCCGGGCGCCACGCTCTACCACATTGACCTCTACCGCATAGACACCCAGCGGGAACTGGATACGCTTGCCTTGGATGATCTGCGCGCGCAAGACAGCATCCTGCTGATCGAGTGGGGAGAAAAGTTTCCGCGTCTGGCGGCAGAGCGGGATGTCGAGATCGCTCTGGAGCGCAGGGGGGAGACGGGGCGACGGATTCGGGTAAGCGGCTGACGCGCGGGAGCCCAGCCGAATCCCCGCTCAGCATCACGGTTTTCTGGCGAGGCCGCAGATCCATCCTCTGTCGCGTTCCTCGATAATCTGAATCTCCGAGAAGCCGGCACCCACAAACAGGCCGCGATGCTCCTCGACGTCGAATAGCTTGAGTCCGGTTCGCGGAGCGTACTTTTCGGCTAGCCCGGCCATCGGCGTGTTGGCTCCCTTGTAGATTTCGGCAATTACCAGCGCTCGGCCTCCCGGCTTGAGCACCCGGTACACCTCGCGGATGTCGTTTTGCGGATCGGGCCACCAGAAGTGCGTTTCGACGGCGGTCACCAGGTCGAACATCGCGTCGGGGAAGGGAAGTTGGGACACCGACCCATGCAGGACTTCGACTCGCCCGGCATCGATCGAGCGGGCATTCGTTCGCTTGCTGGTGGCGACGCTCGTCTCGGAAAAGTCGATGCCATAAACCTTTCCCTGCGCGGCAGCTTCGGCCAGTTTGCTGATGGTTCTGCCGCCACCGCAGCCTACATCGAGCATTGTCCAGCCGGGCTCGATGGAAATTTGAGACAGCCCCCAGTCGGTCAGCTTGGAATGCCGGGAATTCATGTTCCGCAACAGAAGGCGGCCGAGCCATCCCCGCGGTTTTTGGCACTGGGTCATTCCGCCGCTGCCGCCAATCACGATGGTCTTCATGGGCACAAGTCTACCGCGCGCGCCGCCGGGAGCCGAATGCGCAATTCCTTGATATAGACTGGCGGGGGCCTGAGAGGCGGTGTTCCTCGCGATAACCGAGGCGTCCGCAATTTCACGTGGCAGGAAGTATCGATGAAACCTACTCGAATCGCTAATGCTCCAGGGATCGCACTCTTCATTTTGCTTGGATTGGGAACGGCTGTTCCATCGCGCGCGCAGAAGAGTTCGCCGAAGCCGTTGGACCTGACTCCGGTCAAGCCGGAGAGCGTTGGATTCTCGAGCGAGCGCCTGGAACGTCTGCACAAACTGATTCAGGACGAGATCGATCAGAAAGAACTGGCCGGAGCGGTCACGATCCTGGCGCGGCACGGCAGGGTGGTGGAGTACCGCACTTACGGAGAGCGGGATATGGCAAGCGGCGCGGCCATGACGAAAGACGTCATCTTCCGCGATTACTCGATGACCAAGCCGGTTACGGGCGTCGCCATGATGGTCCTCTATGAGCAGGGCAAGTGGCAGCCGTGGGATCCGATTTCGAAATACATTCCGGAATTTGCCCATCTGAAGGTCTTCAAAGGCGTAGACGCCGAAGGCAAGATGATCCTGGCCGATCCGGTTCATCCGCCTACGCTGATGGAGTTGATGTCGCACTCGGCCGGATTCTCCTATGGCTCGGGCCATACCGTGGTCGATGCCATGTACCAGGAGAAGAAGCCGCTGCCGTCGACCAACCTGCAGGAGATGATCGACAAGCTGGCGACCATCCCGCTCAATTACGAACCGGGCAAAGGATGGACCTACAGCCTCTCGATGGATGTGGAGGGATACATCATCGAAAAGCTCTCCGGCCAGCCGCTGCCGGAATTCATGCGGCAGAACATTTTCGAGCCGCTGCGGATGAAAGACGCCGGCTTCTACGTCCCGCAGGAAAAACGCGGGCGCTTCGCGACAAATTACCATGCCGATGAAAAGGGAAAGCTGGTTCCGGTCGCGCCCGAAAACAGTCCTCACGGCGACTACACGGCGCAGCCCACTCTACCCTCGGGAGGCGGCGGTCTGGTTTCGACCGCGGAAGATTACTACCGCTTCGCGCAGATGCTGGGCAATGGCGGCGAACTCGGCGACGCGCGTATCCTGGCGCCGGCGACGGTCAAGCTGATGACCTCAAACCATCTGCCGGCGAACCTGCTGACGGGCGAGTTCGGCATCGGCCAGCACGTCATGCGGCCGGGATTCGGTTATGGCTTCAATTGCGCGGTGGTGTTCGATCCGCCGGAGGCCGGCCTGCCCGATGGAAAGGGAACTTTCTTCTGGGATGGCGCCGCGGGAACGTGGTTCTGGGTCGATCCCACGAACGACGTTGTTTTTGTGGCGATGATTCAGCGGATGCTGCATCCCGACAATCACAGCCTGCAGTACCGCAGCCATGCGGCCGTGTATCAGGCGCTGGTGGATCCTTCGAAATAACGATGGAAAAACGGAATAGGCAGGGGAGCGGTTGCCCGGTACTTCACCGCGGGCGCAAAGATGCGACCCGGCGGAAAGCTGAGGGCGATCACCTCTGACTTCTAACTTCTGACTTCTAACTTCTGACCTCTAACTTCTGCCTCTAACTTCTGACCTCTGTTTTGTGACCTTTCGCTTCTGATTTTCCTCTTCTCCGATCCTGCTCGCGTTTGCCTTGACCACCTTGCCACAACGTTAGGAGTGATCACTCCCGTTCTGCGGGCGCCAGCCTCGGGCCATTCGAGGTAGCCGTTCTGAAGCGCCCTGATCGGATGTCCCTCTGTCCCTCGCTCGCATGGGGAGGTTGCGGGGGCGGCGAGGTTCCTAGGACTGCGCCGCACTACATCCGGGCCCTACGTTGCCCAGAGTACGCAATTCGAAATTCTCAGTAATGTTCATCCGTCACAATTTCAAAATATTTCTGTGGAAAACTTCTTGGGCTCGGGAAGGGAATACCACTTCGCCCGAAATCACCTGTGGAGGCGCGATTGATTCACTGCGCTTCAGCCTGCGCGTAAAAGCGCGCGGTGGAGGCGAGAATTCTGCGTTCGGCTTCGGTGCTGGGATAGGCGTCGGGCGGAATCACGGTCGAGTGCAGGGAGCAGATTCGCAGGTAGGCCCGCTCCGTTCCAGCCTCGGCAAACTCCTCGATCGGATAGCCGCAGAGCGTGGAGACGGCGGGGCCCAATTGATCGCCCAACTGTTCCATTGCGCTCAGGTTCTTTATGTCGCGCATCGCCCACAAGTGGGCCACGAGCTCTCCAAACACAAACAGGGGCGCGATTTTCGAATTCGGCTCCTGACGGGCGGCACTAATCGCTCCGCCCAGCAGCATGCCGATCTTCCTCAGGTTCAGTTTTGAGCCTTCCATGCAGTCGGAGAGGACATCCTCCACGTCCGCCTCGGCGTAGCGATGTTGAAACTTCAGAGCGGGGAGATCGGCTCCACAGTCGGCCAGCTTCCGGGCGAGCGCTCTCCGGTGTGCGCCCGTCGCCAGGATGATGGCCGCACCGCCAGTGCGGAGCGAAGTCAACGCCATGTCGCACAAGACGCGCAGGAAGAACTCTTCATCCTGATAGAAGAAAGCGGCGTGCACGGGTGGCTGCCGTTCGAAGCCAAAGGGCGCAGCGCGAGGGGCGAAACGAACCGGTGATCGGGAAAAGGGCCCGGACGACATCACGAAGCATGCCTCCGGCGGTGGACGGCCTTACACTGGCATCGCCGCGGACCGGAACAGAAGCGGCAGTGCGTCATTCCGGTTCTTCTAAGTGTACGCCTGTTTTGCTCTGGCGACTATGCCTGAGAGCTCCGGCGCGCGGACTCTCGGCTCTTAGAACCCCATGATGTTGTAACCGCAATCGACGAAGACGATTTCGCCGGTAATGCCGCTGCTGGCGTCGGAGGCGAGAAAGACTCCGGTCGAGCCCACTTCTTCAATTTCCACGCGGCGGCCCAGCGGGGCGCGCTCTTCGTGCTCCTTCAGCATGTCTCCGAAGCCGGCAATGCCGCGCGCAGCCAGCGTCTTGATAGGGCCGGCAGAGATCGCGTTGACGCGGATGCGTTCCTTGCCCAACTCGTAGGCGAGATAACGGACGGTGCATTCAAGTCCGGCTTTGGCCACTGCCATCACGTTGTAACGCGGGACAACTTTCTCGGAAGCATAGTAGGTCATGGTGATGACGGAACCGCCATCGGTCATGAGCGGAGCCGCGGCGCGGGTGACGGCAATCAGAGAATAGACGCTCACGTCGAGGGCAACCCGGAAGCCATCGCGCGTCGTATCGACGAAGTTCCCCTTCAGTTCGTCAGCCGGCGCAAAGGCCACCGAGTGGACCAGGGTGTGCAGCTTGCCGTAGCGCTGCTTGAGCTTCTCGAAGAGGCCGGCAATCTCGTTGTCGCGGCTGACGTCGCACATGTAAGCTTCGGCGCCGGGCAGCGACAGGATGAGATCTTTGGCTTCCTGCTCCAGACGTTCATTCTGATAGGTAATGGCCAGATTCATGCCGGCGGCATGGAGTCCCTGAGCGATCGACCAGGCGATCGAACGCTTGTTGGCAACCCCGAACACGACGGCATTGCGGCCCTTCAGGTCATAGGACATGGCGGCTCCTTACGAATCGACAAGAATATCAGCCCGAGGCGCAGCGTGACCACGACAGGAGCAATGCCCGGTCACTCCGCGGTGACTTCGGCTGCGAGAGCGGCCTCGACCGGCCAGCAGGCAGTCACGAACGAGAGCCCGTAGACCGAGGCCAGAATGCCGAAGGCAACGACCAGGCTGACTTTATGCGCGACCGCGCCCACACACAGCGCCAGCACCAGTTGCAGGAAAGTTCCGGCGAAGTAAAAGGAGTTTTGCACGCGTCCCATGAGATGCCGGGGAACCATCTCCATCAGGCTGGTATTCATGGCGATGCCGCCCACACCCCGGGCCGAGCCCATGATGAAGTACGTGCATATGGCGAGAAACAGAAATCCGGAGACGGGCGCGAAGGCGACGCAGACGGAGAGGATCGCCATGGAAAACGCCAGCGCGCGGCGGCCTCCGAGGCGCGCGATGAGCGCCGGAGCGTACAGGGCGCTGACGAAGGCGCCGGTGCCCCATCCGGCATTGAGCCAGCCATAGCCCACGGCTCCGGCATGAAACACCCGATCGCTCAGCGAGGGAGTGACGACCACGCCAGTGATCATGGCTCCGAGGAACAACGCCCAGCTGACGCCCAGAAGGATCACCGGACGATGATCGCGCAGGAAACGCAGCCCCTCGCGCATCTCGCGTCCAAAGCGCTGCAGCTGATTTTCGGCGGCAACAAGGTCGGCGCGAAGTTCCTGCGGGCGCACGACGACGTGGCGTCCCTTACGTACGGCGAAGTAGCAGAGGAACGACACGACATAAGTCGAGACATCGATCAGCAGGACGCCGCCGAGTCCGACGCGGTTGTAGATGAAGCCCACGATCGCTCCGGCCACGAGAAAGCCGCCTTGCACGCCGGCCAGCAGCAGAGTGTTCGACTGCACGAATTCGCCATCGGGCGTGAGTTCCTGGATGAGTGCGGTGATGGTCGGCCAGAACATCCAGAAACCGGCGGCGACCAGAGTGTTCATCAGGTAGAGCTGCCAGATCCGGACGCGATGCTGGAAAGCCAGGATGGCGACGGCGACGATGATGATGCCGCGGATGGCATCGAGCATCATGACCAGCCGGCGCCGGGTCCTCGCGGTCGATTACCACGCCGGTGAAGGGAAGCATGAGCATAGCGGGAACAGTTTGCAGGACGGCAAAAGTTCCCAGTGCCATTTCGGAGTGAGTGGCTTCCAGGATGTACCAGGCCACGGCGGCAGAGTTCATCCCGCTGCCCACCATGGAGATCAGGTTGGCGGCAAAAACGAAACGCAAGGGACGCCGGCCGAGGATGCCACGCCATCTTTCTACTCTAACCGAGGGCCGCGAAATCGGCACGACGTGATCCTTGCCCTTGCGCCGCGCCGGGTTCAGCGCTAGGATTCGCCTGCTGCTCGAAATTGGAGCCATTCATACTCGAGTCCGTCGGAGGCATGCGATGAGACGCTGCAGCGTAATTATTCTTCCCTTTATTCTCTTCTTCAGCGCTTTTCTGATTTCCGCAAACGCCCAGGTCGACCGCATCGTCATCGCTGCCGGCACAGATGAAGACAAGGCCCTGCAGGAGATTTCCAGCGAGCAGGATGCGCAAAAAAAGCTGACGATGTACGAGGACTTCGTGCAGAAATTTTCCTCGAATCCCCAGGCCGTGGCGTATGGGAACTGGCAGATTTCTCAGGCTTACCTGACGGCAGGCGATCAGCAGAAGGCCCTGGACTACGGTGACAAGGCGCTTGCCGGATCTCCCAACAATCTCGACATTCTGGTATCGCAGGTCAATGTCGCCGCCCAGATGAAGAACAATGCGAAGCTAATGGCCTACGCGGCCAAAGGCGGCCAAGTCTGTACCTCGGTTGCCAAGCAGGCCAAGCCCGCGGACATGAGTGACACGGACTTCGCCCGCAAAGTCGCCGACGACAAGACTTCGGTGCAGAACAACTGCGACTTTCTGGAAACCTCCGGCTTCAACGCGATTACCAGCGAGACAGATCCGAAAGCCAGGATGGAGGAAATTGAGAAGTTCACCGAGGCGTTTCCCGGATCGAAATTTCAAGACCAGGTTTCCAACTACGCGATGTACACCCTCGGCCCGGGCCAGTTGAATGATCCGACGCGACTTGTGTCTTACGGCGAGAAAACGCTGGCCTCAAACCCCGACTCGCTGCCTGCGCTCTTGCTGTTGGCGAATTTCTACAGCGACGATGCCAAGGCGGGCAGCTCTGCCAAAGCCGTCAGCTATGCGCAGAAGGCGATCGAAGTCGCCAAGCCCGACGCGCCCGACGCCGACAAGTCGCGCAAGATTTCCGCCGGTGTAGCCCACTGCACGATCGGATACGCGTACCTGAAGCAGGACAAGACGGCTACGGCGATTCCGGAACTGAAGAACGCGGCTCAATTGCTGAAAAGCGAAGACGAGCAACAGTACGCGCGCTCTCTCTACGGTCTCGGCTTTGCTTACGGCAAGCTGGACAAGCTCACCGAAGCTCGCGAAGTGCTGACTGAGGCGGTGAAGATAGACAGTCCGTGGCAGAAGATGTCGCAGGATCTCCTGGCTAAAGTAAATACAGCGAGGTCCAAGGGGAAATAGTCGGGCCGCGTGTTCTGAACTCAACCCGCCTGCCGCAATAAGATCCGGGGTTACTGCGACGGCTTGACCAGTTCTTCGGAGAGTGTCTGAGCCTTCCATGCGAGGGTGCGAGCGCGGTCCAAATCTCCGGCGGCGGAAGCCGTCTTCGATTCCCGCACAAACTGCTGAATTTGACTGACCTGGGCCTGCTGGTTGGCGGTGAGTCCGCGAGCGGCGATGGTCTTGAGGTTGTGCTCGGCCGCGGCCAACATCTGCCGGGCGCTGTTCCGAGCCCGCGAGGCCTGGTCTCCGGCGGAGCCTCCGGCCAGTTCGATGCTGGGATCGGTGGTTCCACCCTGGCGCACGATCACCTTGATGGGCGGACAATTCGATGGAGCCGTCGCCGTAGAGGCACTCGGGGGCGTGAGGTGGGCGGTTGCCGTGCCTTGCGCAGGTGACCCGGCGGCCGATTTCGTGGTTGCGGGAGCTGAGCTGTCGCAGTCCAGCGAAGCAGCTTTCTTCCTGGCGTGATGAGTCCGCTTGGCCGTGGTGGTCGCCTTGTTTGGTGCAGATGAGGTCTTCGCCGGGGCCGGGGATTGTGCTGGAGCGGCTGGAGCGGCTTTCTCTCCCGTTTCGGCGGGGGGCTGCTCCGGCGCCGGGGCAGGAGTTTGGGCCGTGGACGCAGCGGGTGATTGCGCGGTTGACGATTGGTCAGCGGCGGTTTGCGTCGAGGTCGGCTGCGCAAGCGACACGGGGGCCGCGGACAACGGATAAAGGAAGCTGACGAAGAGGATTACGGCCAGAGTCATACCCAGGGTTCCCAACTGCGGGGCAGCCGAACAAGCTGATTCTACGCCTATCGCCCGGGCGTGCGGCGAGGGAACAGCGGATTGTTTTCACCCGCGACATGCGGCTAACTGATTCAATCGCTGCGAGTTGCGCCGGCCGCATATTCGCGGTCGGAATCCACAGGCGGGGTGGCCGAAGGAATGTGGAAGCGGAAGGTCGTTCCCGTGCCCGGAGAAGATTCGAAGTCGACCGATCCATAGTGCCACTGCAGAATCTGGTAGGTCTGGGCCAGCCCGATGCCGCTGCCTTCTTTCTTGGTCGTGAAATAGAGTTCGAAGATTTTGTCCTGGACGTCCTGCGGGATCCCCGCGCCCTGGTCGTGCACTTCGGCGACGATGGTGTGGTCTTCGGGGTGCGCCGAGATCGTGAGAACACCACCTCCCGGCATCGCCTGAATTCCATTAATCACGACATTCAGAATGGCCTGTTTCATCAGGTCGGTGTCGACCTTCACTGCAAGAGCCGGTTGCGCCATGTGGCGCTCAATGATGACGCCGTGTTGCTCGGCATCCGGGGCAGCCAGCAGCGCCACTTGCTCGAGCAGCGAGCGCATGTCGACCTCTTCGAGATGGAGATCACGGGGCCGGGTGAAATCCACGAGGGTCTGCACCACGCGATCCAGCCGGCGGATTTCATTGTCAATAATGTCCATGTGGCGCTGGGTGTCGGGCTCCTGTTGCAGCAGTTTGTTGCGCAGCAACTGAAGGTGAAGCACGATGGCGTTGATGGGATTTTTCACTTCATGGGCCACGCCGCGGGTGAGGCGGCCGCTGGCGGAAAGACGGCGCGACATCTCGATTTCGTCGCCGATCCGGCGCACGGATTCGGTGTCGCGCATAATCAACAGCGCTCCGATGGTGGAGTTCTGTTCCTGAACAAAGTCGAGGGAAACCTGGACACGCTTCTCTCCGGCAACAACGAACTCGCGTTGCGACATCGGCCGGCGGCGCTCAAACGCGTCGAGCAATGCCGTGCCTAGCCGCGAATAGCGGTCGAATACTTCCTGGACGGTGCGGCCGAGGAGTTCGGCTCGCGGACGGCCGAGGAAGGCTTCGACCGGCGCGCTGACCAGGACGATGCGCGAGTCGCGGGCGAAGAGCATCAGGCCGTCTTGCAGCTTTGCCATGAGTTGGTCAACGTTATCCTTGAGGGCGGAGAAGATTTCTTTGCTGTCGCGAATCTGACGGCCCAGGCTAGCAATTTTCAAGGAGACGAGCCCGTATTCGTCGTGCCGGGATTCTCCGCTTGAAAGCTCGCCGGTATTGCCCGCGCTCATGCTGTCGAGATTGCGGTTGATTTCCCGCAACGGCCCCAGCGCCAGGTTCGAGATTCCCGCGGCGAGCATTAACGCGGCGAACACCGCCGCGACCGAGACGTAAAGGGCCTTGATAAGCCGGGCCTCGAGTTCCTTCTTGAAAAAACCGGTCTCGATCCCGATCCGGATCATTCCGAAGGGCTGGCCATTCATCTGCAGCGGATAACTGACGTCGTAGACTTCCGCCGGGCTCTTGATAAGGCGAAGCTGTTCGCGAAAACGGGCGGTGGCAATCTGCTGAAAATCAGGCCGCGGCGGGACGATCTTTCCCACCATGGCCGAATTCGAGTCGAGCAACGCTTTGCCCCCGGCATCGACGATGCAAACGTCGTAGATGAAGCTCCAGTCGCCGGGATCCGATTGCAGAAGATTATTCAGGTCGACATCAGTCTGAACGTAGTCCGTCAGGGCGCGACGCACCGCTTCCGGGTTGCTGGTGTCGATCGATGTGCTGCTGAAGTCAGGCACCGCGTTGGCGACGGCGTACGCAAGCTGGTGGGTCAGGTTGGTCGCCGTTTCGTAGGTGTTGGCGATCCGCAGGCGAAGGATCTGCGAGATGTAGAGGTAGGAGAAGGCGCACATCATCGCCGTCACCATGAGAGTGATGACCAGGACGATGATGGTTTTTCTGCGCAACATCAGAAGAATGACGAATAAGGCAAAACTCCAGGGATCAGCTGCTCTGCACTTCCTCCTTGCTGGCGGACGTTTCTGCGGCAGCGCTGCCGTACTCTTTCAACTTGTTGTGCAGGGTCTTGAGGCTGATGCCGAGAATCTCGGCGGCCCGCGTCTTGTTATTGCTGGTGGCCTCGAGCGTTTTGAGGATCAACATCCTCTCCGCTTCCTCGACCGTGGTGCCGACGCCGAGGCGAACCGCGTCCGGATCGTTGGCCGCCGCATGCAGCGAAACCTGGCCGAATCCGGGAGGCAGGTGCTTGGTCTCGACAGCGCCAGTATCGCAGACGATGACCGCGCGTTCGATTGTGTTGCGCAACTCGCGAACGTTGCCCGGCCAGGCGTAACTATTGAACTGATTCAAAACCGCCTCGCTGACCGCGCTGACCTTGCGCCCGTGCTTGTTGCTCATCTCGACCAGCAGCAACTGCACCAGGCCGGGAATGTCCTCCTTGTGTTCGCGCAACGGGGGCAGATGGATGTTGAAAACGTTAAGCCGATAATAGAGGTCACTGCGCAGTTCGCCGCGGGCAACCGCTTCATCCGGGATCTTGTTGGTTGCGGCCAGGACGCGAACGTCGACGGGAGTCTCCACCTTACTGCCCAGACGACGCAGCTTCCGGTCTTCCAGAACGCGCAGCAATTTGGCCTGGGTTCCGACCGGCATTTCCCCGATTTCGTCGAGCAATAGCGTGCCCCCTTCGGCGAGCTCGAAGCAGCCGGTGCGGCGCTCCAGAGCTCCAGTGAAGGCGCCCTTCTCGTGGCCGAAGATCTCGCTTTCCATCAAAGTTTCGGGAATCGCGGCGCAGTTGATGGCGACAAAGGGCCGATCCTTGCGCGGGCTGAGTTCGTGGATGGTGCGGGCCACCAGTTCCTTCCCGGTTCCGCTGGCGCCGGTGATCAGAACCGAAGCCGTGCTGGGGGCGACCATCTCGACCAGCCGGAAAATCTCCTGCATCTTGCGCGAGGAGCCGCTCATGCGTCCGAGCGACCCGGTGTCGCGCAGGCGGCGGCGCGTGGCCTCAAGTTCGGCACGGGTGCCGAGCAGAGCAGAAGCGTTGGACAGGATCGTGCGCAAACGGTTGGTATCAATGGGTTTGGTGATGTAGTCGTAGGCGCCCATGCGCATCGCCTGGACGGCGCTGTCGATGGTCCCTTGCGCCGTCACCAGAATCACGGCGATGGTCTGCGCCTGCTCGGCGAGACGCTCCAGAAGTTCGATTCCCCCCATGCGGGGCATCTTGAGGTCGGTGATCACGATCGACGGAGACCACTGCGTCGCCTTCTGCAGTCCTTCGGCGCCGTCGCATGCGGTTTCGGCGCGATAGCCCCAGGAAGAGACCAGTTCGGCCAACCCGGAACGCTCGTTTTCCTCATCCTCAACGATTAATACTTTTTCGTGGGTCATTCGCTTGGGTTCGGCTACGTGCTTCGAACTCCTTGAAAAGGCGCGAATCCGCGCCCTTCAGGCCAAAGTATAACCTCAACCATACGCGGCTGCCTTCCTGCTGAGCAAGGTCTGGAATGGATAGCGGCCATGTAAACCATGCGCGAACCGCCATATCAATCTGAGACGCCTGATTCGGCGTAATCGTAAAGCACGCTTGCCGGTCCTTTGTTTTTGGAGGGGCGGTACGCTAGAATTTATGGTTCCTCGGCCAACGTCTCACGATCTGTACTTGCACCGCACTCACTCTCCCGGTGGTGAGTGCGAAGATTCACCATTATGCCAGGGGATAACCACGCATCATGGAGGACTTCATGTCATTTCATTGCAACACACGCGACGCCCGCCTGCTGGTGATTGGGCTATTCGCGATGATGGCTGTGATTTTTGCATCCAGTTCCGCCGTAGCGCAAAGTGATTCCACTCCGAAGTGGGATTTGTTCGCAGGTTACCAATGGACTCATCCCGGAGCGACCGTGCCCGTCAGCACGGGCGATCCAAACAACCCGTCTTCATTCAAGCTGCCCGATATGGCCAGAGGCCTTGGCGGGGCCTTTACCTACAACTTCGATCCGCATTGGGGGCTCGAAACCGACGCGGGCTACAGCCGCGATACGAATTCATCGTCCTCGGAATGGACGCTTTCGGCTGGACCGCGTTTCATTTGGCGGACTGACACGACGAACTTTTTCCTGCACGCGTTGGGCGGCTACAACCGGGTTCTGTACTATCCGGGAAACGGGCTCAATGCGGAAGGCAAAAACGGGATTGGCGCGTTATTGGGCGGAGGCATGGACCTTCCCTTCGGCAAGCAGTGGGGATGGCGAGTATTCCAGGTGGACTATCTTTGGACGCGCCACAATTATGCTGACCTCGTGTCGGAAGGCATCCCGAACCTGAGGCGGGTTGGATTCGAAGGCATCCGGCTGCGCACAGGCGTCACCTACAGCTGGGGCGGAGCTCCGGCAGTCATGCCGGCCGCAGCTTGTTCGGTGCAGCCGACGGAAGTTCTGGTTGGCGAGCCGATCACGGCCACTGTCAGCGCCAGCAACTTCAACCCCAAACACACGTTGACTTATGCCTGGAGCGGTACGGGCGGTAAGGTGACGGGCAAAGATACGACTGCCAGCATCGATACCAACGACGTGACCCCCGGCAGCTATGCCATCAAGGCCACGGTGACGGATGCGAAAGCCACTAAGAACAATGTAGCCAGTTGTTCGGCAACTTACACCGTGAAGCCGCTGCCCCCGAAGAATCCGCCCACGATGACGCTGTCGGCAAACCCGACCAGCCTGGTCACTGGAGGAAACGTGAATCTGTCGGCGGAGTGCTCCAGCCCCGACAGCGTGCCCGTTTCGGTCGCGAACTGGAGTTCAACCGCGGGTTCGGTTTCCGGCAATGGGAATAGCGCGAGCCTGAGCACAACCGGAGTGCCGGCCGGATCGATCACGGTGACGGCAACCTGTACCGATTCGCGCGGTCTGAATGCGCAGGCGTCCACCCAGGTGACGATCGAAAATCCGCCGCCACCACCGGTGAATAAAGAACTCGAGGCGCGACTGGCGCTGCACAGCGTCTACTTCCCGACCAACATGCCGCCGGGGAGCGATCCCAACGCCGGCCTGCTGGAGAGCCAGCAGAAGACTCTGATCACGCTGGCCACCGACTTCAAGAAATATCTTGAGGCCAAGCCGGACGCTCACCTTACGCTGGAAGGTCATGCGGATATGCGCGGCTCGGCCGCATTCAACCAGGCGCTCTCCGAACGCCGCGTCGCCCGCGTGAAGAGCTTCCTGATCGAGCAGGGAGTTCCGGAATCCGACATTGAAACCAAAGCTTTCGGCAAGGAACGCAACCTGACCCTCGCGGAAGTGAAGGATTCGGTCGACAAGAACACGGAACTCACGACTGAGGAGCGCAAGCGGGAACTGACGCGGATCAATGTCATCCTGCTGGCCAGCAACCGCCGCGTCGATATCACCCTGAACGCCGCCGGACAGACGGAAACGTCGGTGCGGCAGTTCCCATTCAACGCCGCCGATGCCCTGAGCCTGATTGGGGGCCGGGAATCGGAAATGAAAATGAAGAAGACGGCTAAGCCCGCTGCCAAGCGGCCGATGAAGAAGAAGCAGTAAAGGCGTTCTCGATCGTATTTGAGGCGGAGAGCGAGACTCGCTCTCCGCTTTTTCTTGCGAGAAACAACTTTCCATATGTTGAGAAGTCCGATACCTGCCCGAACGGGCCATCGCCAGCGGCCTTGCCCTGTGAGATTTTCACTATGATTCGGATTGCAACTTCTCTTCCTCTGGGGTGAAGGCGAGGATATCCGGATGAGTCAGCGGGTGCGTCCGCAGATGGCTGCGGCTTTACGCGGGACACGAAGGCTGGCGATGTGGCCGGTATTGCTGGCTTTGTTGCCACTGTCCTGTGCGCGGCCGACCAGTTCGACGAGTGATCCGGTTCGCGCGGATCAACGCGATCTTCCCTTTCGGCAGGATAATCAGAGTTCCAGCCCAAGCAGGGACGCAGCTTTGTCCCCGCCGAAAGCCGAATCCCACATTCCATTCAGCGATTCTGAAGACCTTCCCACCGGAACGTTACTCACGGTTCGTCTCACCAAGGCCGTTTCCGGGGATCATCCGGGATCAGGCGTGAGTTTTGCGGCGGTGGTGGATGAACCGGTCCGACTGAAAGGCAACACAAAGCTGCCGCGGGGAGTGGATGTTTCCGGACTGGTGGAAGCGGCCGGCTCCTCGGATGTGAAGCGCGACCGGAGCTATGTGCGCCTGACCCTGCAGACGATCGACTTCGATGGCAGCGAAATCCCGGTACAAACCACAAGCCTGTTTGTGCGTAGTTCCATCGCTCAAACCCAGAATGGCGCCAGTTCAGCCCCGCCGATTCGCCTGGAGGCTGGTCGGCGCCTGACCTTTCGACTGACCGAGCCCGTCTGGCTTGAAGGCCCGATCACAACGGAGCACTGAAGCTTCGAATTCGGTCGAGTTTTCCACAGAAAAATTCCCATTTTTAGTGACGCTTGTCCTAATCGGGCACAGGCCCAGTTTTCTATAGTTCCCCTTCGGGGCGCGAGAGCGCGAGCGCTGCAAGGCGTCGATTCCCATTTTGGGAAAACCAAGGTCTCGACCACCCCATAGCCGGTTCCTTTCAGGGAAGGGTTCCGTTCAGAGTATCTACATGAGTGCCGCTGCTGAATTCTCGTGGATGCCGCAGGATGCCAGGACGGAACTGCGAGTTCTTTTTGAACATGCCACGGTGGGGCTGGCCGAACTCCGGCAGCCGGGAGACCTGGTTGTTCTGAATGCGGCCTTGGGAGAGATGCTGGGCGATGCCTCGGCAATGGAGACCATTCCTTTTCTGGACCTGGTTCCAGCCGAGCAGCGCGCCGAGGCGGAACGCTGCCTGCGCGAATTGCTCGACGGGGAGCGGGACGAATTCCAACTCGATTCTGTTGGCGGAGTATCGACGGAGCGGAGTCTCCGCTGGAGAATGTGGCGCGTCGCCGGATCTCCGAAGCATCGCGATTACGCTCTCGCCCTGGCCGAAGACGCGACCGACGCCCGATTCGAGAAACGCCTGCAGCAGGCGGAACGACTGGAAGCGGTGGGCCGGCTGGCGGGCGGAGTGGCGCACGACTTCAACAATCTCTTGACCGGAGTGCTGCTGTACTGCGACCTGCTTCTGGCCACGCTCGATCCGCAACACCGCGGGTCGAAATACACGCGGGAAATCCGCAATGCGGTCCTGCAGGCAACCGGACTGGTGCGGCAGTTGCTGGCGGTAGCGCGTCCCAGGAGCAGCGAACCGCGGCTGCTTTCGCTCAATGAGACCGTAGACAGCATGCGCGACCTGCTGACGCGGCTGATCGGCGAGAACATCGAATTGCGGTTTCAACTCGATGGCGAACTCGGGTTGGTCAAGATGGATCCGACGCAGGCCCAGCAGATCCTGCTCAACCTGGTGTTGAACGCGCGAGACGCCATGCCTGACGGCGGAGAGATCTCGGTTGAGACCAACAACTGCCGGGTCCAGGTTCTGAGCGGATCGAATTCCGCAGAGGTTCCGTCGGTTTCCTGCGCGATGTTTGCCGTGCAAGACGGCGGCCGCGGCATCGATGCCGAAACGCGCGCTCACCTGTTCGAAGCTTTTTTCACTACCAAGAGCGCCGGCAAAGGAACCGGGCTGGGATTGGCCACCGTGTATGACATCGTCAAAAGCAACGGCGGGCTGATTCATGTAGACAGTTCGCCGGGCAGAGGAACAAGGATCACAATTCTGTTGCCGCTGGTTCCGACCGAAGTTCTGAAATACAAGCCATCTCACGACTCGCAATCCGACTGGAACGAAAAGGTTCGAGTCCCTGACAAGGAATAAAAACACCATGACGTCTGCCGCCTTAAGCCCGATGAATGCCACTCCACAGATCGAACCCGCGAATTTTCTCAACCTTCTGATCGTCGATGACGAGCGCTCGATCCGCGAGGCCTGCCGCGAGGTTGCCGTGTCGCTCGGCTATACCTCGTACGTCGCCGATTCGGCCGAGCATGCCTACCGCCTGCTCGATGCGCAGAGCTTTGACGCGGTCCTGCTGGATTTGCGCCTTCCGGGCGCGGGCGGGCTGGAGGCCCTGCGCCGCATCAAGGAGCGGCGTCCAGAAGCTGTAGTCGTGGTGGTGACCGGGTATGGCACCGTGCAATCGGCGGTACAAGCTATGAAGAACGGTGCCTATGACTATGTGACCAAGCCCTTCAGCGTCGACGAGTTGAAGCTGCTGCTGGAGCGCGTGGCGAGTCATCTGAAGCTGAAGTCCGAAAACCGCATGCTGCGCGAAAAAGTGAAATCGAAACAGGGGTTCGGCGGTATCGTGGGGCGCGCGCCGGAGATGGAAAAGCTGTACCGCATCATCGCCAAGGCAGCCAACAGCGTCCATCCGGTGTTGATTCTGGGAGAGAGCGGGACAGGGAAGGAGATGGTGGCGCGCTCGATTCACTATTCAGGTCCGTTCCGCGACAAGCCGTTCATCCCCGTCGATTGCGGATCGCTGGTGCCGACGCTGATCGAGAGCGAATTGTTCGGCTACGTCAAAGGAGCGTTCACCGGCGCGAATCAGTCCAAAGATGGACTCATGGCGATGGCTGAAGGCGGAACCATCTTTCTCGACGAAGTCGGAGAGTTGCCGGTGGACCTGCAGGCGAAGATGCTGAGAGCGATACAGGAGAAAGAGATTCGTCCGGTGGGCAGCACGCGGAGGGTGCCGATCAACGTGCGGATATTGGCCGCCACGAATCGCGACCTGGAGCAGGCCGTCATGCAAGGCGCGTTCCGCCGCGATCTTTATTTCCGGCTGAATGTGCTGAGCCTGCGGATTCCCGCGCTGCGCGAGCGGCGGCAGGATGTGCCTTTACTGATCGCTCACTTTCTCGAACGCATGGTGCGGACCTCGGGCCAGGAGAAGATGCTCAGCGACGATGCCATGAAGGTTCTGCTCGCCTATGACTGGCCGGGCAATGTTCGAGAACTGGAGAATTGTCTGGAGCGGGCCTATGCCTTTACCAGCGGCCCGATGATTTACGTCACCGATCTGCCGCCAGAGATTGCGAAACTTCCCAACTCAACACCGGAGGATAGAAGCGGGAATGGAAGCAACCGGATCATTCCCATGGCGGAATTGGAAAAACAGACGATTCTGAAAGCCATCGCCGAGCTGAACGGCGACAAACTGCAGGCGGCGCGGTTGCTGGGGATTGGCAAGACGACGCTCTACCGGAAGCTGAAAGACTACGCAGCGAATGGATGCCAGCCGGATGCGGTGGTCTGACCCGCAGAGCCGGGTCAAGTCCCGGCGTACGATTTTTGAACCGGCGAGGGCAGCGGCAGTTCCGCGGCGGGACGGGTCTTGCGAGCCTTGCGCGACTAAGCCCTGTGTTTCCAAGATGCAAAGCAGTGGTGCGAGACGTGCTATCTGACAAGGCATGATTCTACTGACGACACCTTCAGCACGTGGCCAACAGTTTGCCGATTCTCTGCAGGCTGCAACTGGCGAGGAAACGCACTGGGCGCCAAATCTGCAGGAGGCCGCTACCCGCCTGCGCGAACAAACCTACAAAGCCGTGGTCATCGATCAATTCCTGCTCGAAACCGAACCGGAAGAGGGCGAGAAGACGACCGAACACCTGGACACGGCGATTCCGATCTATATCAACTTCGCGGTAACGGGGATGGACCGGCTGGTAAGGGAAGTACGGTCGGCTCTGCATCGCCGCAAGCGTGAAGAGTCGGCAGCGCGACGCTCGGTGGCCGAGCAAATGCGCAGCGGCATGTGCGAGACGCTGACCGCGCTGCTGCTCTCCTGCGAATTGGCCATGTCGGTTCCGGGAATGCCGGACCCTGCGGCTGAGAAGATTCGTGCTATCAATAACTTAGCTCGTGAATTACGGCTTCGATTGCAGGTTAGCTAAGCGCCGTCGAAGCGGCCGGTGTTTGCCTTCTAGTTGCACCACCACTTCATTTACCGTCCCCATTCGCGGGCCGAAAGCTTCAAAATTGGCCCGAGGGGCGATTTTGTTCGCCCCTCGCCGTCCACTGTCGCTAGAATATCGGTATTCCCGCGAGGGGCCTTCTGGAAGCGGCGTCCCGCGGCTCTCCCGGAGGTACTGTGCACGTCCTGGTGACGGCCGACACTTTGTCGGGTTCGTGGGTGTACACCCGGGAGCTCGTGACCGGCCTGGTGACCCGCGGAGTGCGGGTCACGCTGGTGAGCTTCGGCGAGATTCCCCTGCCCGAGCAGACGTCGTGGATGGATCACCTGCACGGCCTCGACTATCGGCCGACCGCCTTCCGCCTGGAGTGGATGCAGGAAGCGGAAGAAGACTTGCCGGAGTCAACCGCGTTTCTGGCCACGCTGGTGCGAGAGCTGCATCCCGATGTTTTGCACTTGAATCAGTTCTGCCACGGTGATCTGCCGGTCGACGTGCCGAGAGTCGTCATGGCTCACGGCGATCTCCTGACCTGGCGGGAGGCCATGCGGCCCCGACCGCAGCGGTCGGGCAGCGAAATGGCATGGTACCGCGACACGGTCGAGCGAGGAATAGCCGCCGCCGATGCAGTGGTGGCGCCGTCGGCGTGGATGCTCGATCAGATTCGCATCTGTTACGGCCGGCCGCGGCGGTCGGAAGTCATCTATCCGGGACGGAATCCGATCTTCTTCAATCCCTATGTCAGCAAGGACGATTGTGTGCTGGCCGTGGGAAGACTGGTCGATGCCAGCAAGCAGGTTGCCCTGCTCACCCAGCATGCGCACCCGATCCCGGTCTGCATCGTCGGAGCCGAGCAGACGGTGCCGGTGCCTCGCATCCCGATCCGCGCGGACGTGAAGGTGGCGCTGGACGAGACGTCCGTTGCGGTGCGAGGTCCGCAGACCGAGGCGCAGTTGCGCGCCCTCTATAGCCGGGCGTCGATCTACGCCGCCACCGCAAGATATGAACCGCTGGGCATGCCCACGCTGGAGGCCGCGTTTTCGCGATGCGCGATCGTGGCTAACGATATTCCCAGCTTTCGCGAAATCTGGGGTGACGCCGCGCTGTATTTCCGCACCAATGATGCTGCCAGTCTCGCTGCCAGTATCCGCCGGCTCAACGACGACCGCGCCATGCGCCACGCCTACGCCGAACTTGCCTACAGCCGCGCCCGCGAACGGTTCACGACCAAGCGCATGATCGACGAGTACCTGCAGCTTTTCCATAGTCTGGTCTCGGTTCGCAGCGTTGCCGCTTGAGTCGTAGGTGGGGCAGGTTTTCGCTCACATTCTGTCTGCTCAGACGTCACTCGATCCGGAGGCCCGGGTTGGTTATGCAGATCGTGCTTCAGGAAGCTCGCTATGCCATTCGCCAGTTGATCCATTCTCCGTGGTTTACCGCAACCGTGATCATCACCCTGGCGTTGGGCATCGGCGCCAACACCGCGATCTTCAGCGTGATGAATGCCGTTCTGCTGAAGGGGCTTCCTGTTCCGAACCCGCAGGAACTCGTGTACTTGCATGTCCCTAGCGGCCAGCCTGATGGAGCCAGCAATACGGGCAATTCTTCAACCTCATTTTCCGAACCTGTCTTCGAGGATCTCCGGCAGGACCATCACGCTTTTGCGGAGCTGATGGCTTTTGTGCCCCTGGCCATCGGCAAAGTGGCCGTTCGCTTCGGCGATACGCCCGAGGAAGCGGAAGGCGACATGGTGAGCGGCAATTTCTTCTCGGGGTTGGGTGTGCCGCTGGCTCGCGGGCGCGGTTTCACGATTCAGGACGAACAGGCTCACTCTCCGCTTGCCGTAATCAGCTATGCCTACTGGACGCGCCGTTTCTCGCGCAGCCCCTCGATTCTCGGCCGGACTCTCTTCATCAAGGGGAATGCATTCACCATCATTGGCATTGCGTCCGAAGGATTTTTCGGAGTCGAACCCGGGCAGTCAACCGACTTCTGGATTCCGCTGCAGAGCCGAACGGACCTGAACGCGTGGGGAAATCCACCCGAGCTTGAGACTCTGTACGGCAGTCCGACCTGGTGGTGTCTGGAAATCATCGCGCGTCTCGCTCCCCGAGTGTCTCCGTCGCAGGCGCTGGCAGAGATCACGCCACGCTTCCAGCGAGTGGCTTACACAGGACTGAGCGCACCGAATCCCAAGGTACCGAAGGTCACGTTGGTATTTCAGCCGGCCCGCGGCATCGAAGGGCTTGATACGGGCAGCAATTACAAGACTGGCGTAATGGTATTGATGGCGCTCGTCACGCTTGTGCTGCTGATTGCCTGCACCAACGTCGCTACGTTGCTGGTCGCGAAGAAAACTGCACGGCAGCGGGAATTCAGTGTTCGCCTGGCTCTCGGCGCCAGCGTTGGGCAGATCTTCCGGCAGCTTCTGCTGGAAAGTGTGGTGCTGGTGACCGCGGGGGGTGTTTTGGGATGGCTCTTTGCTCTGGCATCCACACACGCGCTCGCTGCCTGGTCGGAGATCGAGTCGGGGCTCTCCCCTGACGCGAGAGTCTTGCTTCTCACCTTCGTGGTGTGCGGCGTGGCGGCGCTCGTATTTGGCCTGGCTCCGCTGATTCCGGCCCTGCGCGCCCCGGTCGCCGGCGCCTTGAAGACCGGCGCCGCTGCCTCCCACAGCACGCGCGCCGGCAAATGGAGCGGCAATCTGGTAATGGCGACCCAGATGACCTTCTGTTTCGTGCTGCTGGTTGCCGCGGGTCAGTTACTGCGTACGCTCGCGAACTATCAATCCACGAACCTGGGGATGCGAACGCAGGGGCTGTTGGTGTTTGGAATCACGCCCCAGAAGACCACAGGCACGAAGCAAAACTTGCAGCTCTACCGGACGCTGCTCGAGCGCTTGCGAGCCCTGCCCGGCGTCGAGGGCGTCACTTTCGCGGAGAACCGGTTGGGCAGTGGCTGGAGCGACAACAATTCCGCCACCATCGACGGCGTACAACGGTCGTTCTCTGAAGCTCCGCTGCGTTCGAACGATGTCGGTCCTGATTTCTTCCACGTGCTGGGGGTGCCCATTCTCGAGGGCCGGGATATTTCCGACAGCGACACGGAGACGTCGCCGCGAGTGGCGGTGGTCAACGAAACATTCGCGAAACGGCTGATGCCGGGAGTGAATCCGATCGGTCATGGACTCGGCGGCGGGAAGTTCCGAAAGACCATCGTGGGGATCGTGAAAGACAGCAAATACACCACCGTGGATGAGAAACCCACGCCCATGGCCTACTATCCCTACACGCAGGGAAGCGGAGTCTCGCACCTGGAAGTCGAAGTGCGTATCTCCGGAAGCAGCGCGGCCCTGTTGCCGTCGATTGAGCGGGTCGTGCATGCCATCGATCCGAACCTGCCGCTGGAAAATCCGCTGACCCAGCGGCAGGTATTCGAAGAGTCGTATTCGGGGGCGGAGATGTTTTCGCGTCTGTCGGCATTCTTCGGATTGCTGGCCGCATTTCTGGTTGCCATCGGACTCTATGGGACTCTGGTCTATCGGCTGGGCAGGCGCACGGCAGAAATCGGAGTACGAATCGCCCTGGGCGCAACCCCGTTGGAGATTCTCTGGATGCTGGTGCGCGAGAGTCTGCAGGTCACCGCCGCCGGACTCACTTTGGGATTGGTGATCGGGCTGGCCTGCGCCGGATTCATGAAGTCGCTGCTGTACGGCCTGCAACCTCGCGATCCGATCAGTTTCGGCGCGGCCTTTGTCATGGTCCTGCTGGTTTCTGTCGCGGCCAGCTTCCTGCCCGCCAGGCAGGCCGCTTCCATTCCTCCGGTGCAGGCCCTCCGCGCCGAGTAACCTGTGTTCGCAAGCGGAGCCGGAGCGCTCCACGAGCCCCGGGTTCCGTGGTATCTTCTTTAGGCTTACTAGAAATTCGTAAGGTTGCAACTTTTTCGGATGGAGGGGTTCATGGCACAGGTCAAAATCACGGTGCGGCCCAACGGGCCCTACCGCGTGGAAGCGCCCGAGGGCACGATCGAACTCGTCGACGGGAACGGCAATCATTTCGATCTCACGGGCAAGCCTGCGTTTTCGCTTTGCCGCTGTGGAGGATCGGTCAACAAGCCATTCTGCGATGGCGCGCACAGCCGCATTGGATTTCAGGGAGCCGAATTGGCGGTGAAGAAGGCGGAAGGCGAATCGTAGTCGAAGGGGGAGGCGATCGTGGATTCACGGGACCGGGAACTGGGGATGCACCGCAAGATCACGCGGCGCGATTTCATCAATGGCGTAGCAGTTACGGCGGGCGCGGCCATGATGCCGTGGCATCTGCTGGCGCAGCAGACACCGGGGGACCAGCAAACGCCAGGGTACTATCCGCCGGCCATGACGGGGCTGCGAGGGAGTCATCCGGGATCATTCGAAGCGGCGCACAGTTTGCGCGACGGAACGTTCTGGGACACGGCGGGGACGCCGGAGGATACCGGCGAGACCTACGATCTGATCGTGGTCGGAGGCGGGATCAGCGGTTTGGCCGCGGCACACTTCTACCGCAAGGCGGCGGGAGAAAAAGCCCGCATCCTCATCCTCGATAATCACGACGATTTTGGAGGGCACGCGAAACGCAACGAATTTCGGGTGAATGACGCCTTCCGGCTGGGATTTGGCGGAACCTTTTCGATCGAGAGCCCGGCTCCTTACAGTACTGTCGCCAAGGGAGTGATCGAAGAACTCGGCATTGACGTGCCCTCGTATTCAAAATACCTGAGCAAGAATCTTTACTACTCGCAGGGGCTGCACCCGAAGATTTTCTTCGATAAGGAAACTTTCGGCAGCGACAAACTCGTTGTCAATCCGAGCCCGCGTTATTCGAGTGAAAGCGAAGACTCGGCCCGGTCGTCGTCTCAGCTTGTAGATGAATTTCTGCGCGACGCCCCACTGCCAGAACAGGCCAAACACGACTGGCAGCGGCTTTTCGGCGACGCGAAAGACTATTTCCCCGGGCTGAGCTCCGACGAGAAAAAAGCGAAGCTGGCGCGCATCAGCTATGCGAACTATCTCAAGGATGTGGTCGGGGTGCACGACGATATCGTCAAGCTGTATCAGGCAGTGCCGCATCCCCTGTTTGGAGTGGGCATCGATGCGGTCGCGGCGCAGGACGCCTGGGGACTGGGGCTGCCGGGCTTCGCGGGCCTGAATCTGGATCCCACGCCGGGCAAGGGGATGAACCGGGATGCAATTCCAAACGCCGAAGCGGAGAAATACTTTTTTCACTTTCCCGACGGCAACGCATCGATCGCCCGCCTGCTGGTTCGCGAACTGATTCCGGCGGCGGTGCCTGGGAAGATGTGGACGGATGTAGTGATGACCAAGGCGAATTATGCCAAGCTGGATGAGGCCGGTTCGGCGGTGCGCCTCCGGCTGAGCTGCACTGCAGTGCGTGTGAAGCATCTCGGTGACGCGGCCAGCGCTAAAGAAGTGGAAATCGCTTACGCGCGGCGCGGGAAAGTCTACACCGCCAAGGCCAGGAACGCGGTCCTCGCCTGCTGGCACGTTGTGATTCCGTACATCTGCGCAGAACTGCCCGACAAGCAGAAGGAGGCGCTGGCCTCGGCGCAGAAAGTGCCGCTGCTTTATACGAATGTGGCGCTGCGTGACTGGAAATCGTTCCAGAAGGCCGGAGCCAACTCGGTCTATGCCCCCGGGATGTACCACACGTTCGTCAATCTCGATTTGCCGGTGAGCATCGGCGGGTACGAATGCGCGCACAAGCCGGAAGAGCCAATCGTTGTGCACATGATGAAGGCGGCCTGCCATCCGGGGCTGCCGGCGCGGCAGCAGCACAGCCTGGGCCGCATGGAGATTTTCGTCACGACCTTTGAAACCATGGAACGCCGGATCCGGGAGCAACTGGCGCGAACTCTGGGACCGGCAGGATTCGATCCGGCGCGGGACATCGCGGCGATTACGGTCAACCGCTGGCCTCATGGCTACGCCTACGAGTACAACTCTTTGTTCGATTCCTTCTGGCTCGAGGGTAGAGAAACACCCTGCGAAATCGCGCGCAAGACCTACGGCCGAATCGCTATCGCGAATGCGGACGCCGGCGCTTATGCCTACACGGATGAGGCCATCAATCAGGCTTACCGGGCGGTGGGGGACCTGACCAAGAGCTAGCTCGAGCCGTGGTGAGGCTTCAGTTCTGCTTGCCGCCGCGCAGCGCGGCTGCTTTGCTCATTGCATCCTGGGCTTCTTTGGTCATGCCTTTAGCCTGGTAAGCTTCCGCCAGGGCGCTCTCAAGATCCGGATCGTCGCCGCTTTGTTCTTTCTCCTGCTGGTAGGCTTTGACGGCATCGTCGTACATCCTGAGCTGCGAGTAACAGCGGCCCATCTCGTAATAGACGCCGGAAATCTGCGGATCGAGTTTGACCGCAACCTTGAATTCGTCGAGCGCGGCCCTGGGCTGTCCCTGATCGGCCAATGACAAGCCGATGCCGTAGTGGGCGCGCGAGCTGTTCGAATCCTGGGCCAGCATCTGCGTAAAGACTACCTTCGCTTCATCCGGGCGGTTCTCGTTCAGGTAGGTCAGGCCAAGATCAAAGTGAGCGGCGTCGTTTTGCGGCTCGAGTTCCAGCACGCGCTTGAATTCGCTTTCCGCCTGGGAGAGCTGTCCCTGGCGAAACAGAGCCTGCGCGAGAGCAAAATGCGCGTCGGGAGAGCCGGGCTGCCGGTTCACCAGAGACTGGAGTTGTTTGAGAGCGCGATCCGGTTGGCTCTGGGAGAGCGATTCGAGGGCGCGCCCTAGCTGAAAAGGAGCGCCACGCCAGCGCTGAACGCCGAAACCCGCCGCCACCACGGCCAGACCGACGACGCACAAAACGCCCAGACGGCGCAGGAGCAACTCGTGGTGCGGGGCGACCCGGGCGATGAGGGCGCCGAGGATCAATCCGCTGACGAGCCCACCCACGTGGCAAGCGTTGTCGATGTGCGGGATCATGAATCCAAAGAAGATGTTGAACACTGCGAAAAAGAGGAGACTACGCAGAGTGCCCTTGATCGCCACCTGGGGCAGAGAAAACTCCCCGAGATAAAAGGAAGCGATCAGGGCGCCGGCGAGACCGAAGATCGCACCCGAAGCGCCGACGCTGAGCACGCCGGGATTCCATGCCAGGCTGGCGATGCCCGCGGCCACGCCGGTGATCAGATAAATGAGAGCGTAGGTCCAGCGGCCATAGAGCGACTCGCAGAGCGCGCCGAGATCCCACAAACACCACATGTTGAAGCCGATGTGCAGGATGCCTCCGTGCACGAACATGTAGGTCAACAGCCGCCACCAGTCGCCGGAAAGGGTCAACGGACCGAAGTTTCCGCCGAAATGCACGAGCAATTGGCCGGAAAAATCCTCGATCGAGCCCCCGGCCAGCAGCATGGCAAGGAACACGGCGACGTTGGCGCCGAAGAGCACGTGAGTCAGCGTGATGGTGCTCTCGCCACGACGCACCCAGGGTGCGGGCATGACCCGCTGCTGGACGTTGTCGTCGGCATCGCTGTGCTGGGCCGCTTCATGCTGCTTGCACCAGGAGCAAACTTTCTTCCACGTAAAGGGAGGCAGCTTGCGGCCGCATCGAATGCAATTCGCCATAAGAGCTAAATAAAGAGCCTAGCAGGTGAGCGGCAAGTAAGGCGAGTGGGCAGTGTCTTCCCGGTTGTCATCCGGAGCAGAGCGAAGATCTATGCGAGTTGTTTGGACTGGTGGCGACGAACTGCATAGATCCTTCGGGTAAACGCGCCGCCTCGGGGTGACAACGGCAGCGAGTTGTCTAGTGAATCGTCTTCGTCTTTCGCGACATGTAGTCCATCAGCAGGTATTGCCCGAGCGTGTAGGGAGTCGTGAAGTAGGCCTTGCCGCGGCACATCTCGGTCACTTTCTGCACGAACTGCACCAGCCCGTAATCGGACGCCAGCATGAACGTGTTGATCAGCACGCCCGCGCGCTTGCACTTAGAGACCTCTTCGAGCGTCTGGCTGACGACCAGCGGATCAAGGCCGAAGGCATTTTTGTAGATGCGCCCATCTTCGAGCGTCAGGGCCGAAGGCTTGCCGTCGGTGATCATGACGATCTGCTTCATGTCTTTGCGCTGACGTTGCAGAATGCGCTGCGCCATCCGCAAGCCTTCGCGGGTGTTGGTGTAGTACGGACCGACTTTGACACGAGCGAGCTGCGAGAGAGGGATCTCCTCGGCCGAGTCATGAAAGAGAACCACCGAGAGCGAGTCTCCGGGATACTGCGTGCGAATCAGATGCGACAGCGCCATCGCAACTTTTTTGGCGGGGGTGAAGCGATCCTCCCCATAGAGGATCATCGAGTGCGAGCAGTCGAGCATGAGCACGGTCGCGCACGAAGACTGATATTCGCACTGATGGACTTGCAGATCGGAGTATTCGATGTTCAGCGGGAGGGCCAGTCCCTCGCGCTGAATCGCGCTGGAAAGCGTAGCGGTGATGTCGAGATTGAGCGTGTCGCCGAACTCGTAGGGCTTCGACGAACCGCTGGCTTCGATGCCGGTGGCGAGATCGCGGGTGTCGTGGCGTCCGAAGCTCGATTTGCCGAGGGAGCCAAGCAGGTTACGCAACGCTTTGAAACCGAGAAAATCGAGGCTCTTGTCGGTAATTTCGAAGCGCGCCTGCTGTGCCTGGCCGGTCTGTCCGCCCACGCTCGATTGCCGGGCAGGATCGTGTGGCTCATCGATCGAGATGTAATCTTCCTGTTGCATGCGCTCGATGAGTTTCTCGATCAACTCGTCGAGTTCGCCGTCCATGGCCATCTGCTGCAGCCGTTCGCGCATTTCTTCGTCGAAGGCATCGCCGTCCATCAAAGCCTGCTCGAGTGCGCGGCGCAGATCGTCGATCGTCTGCTCGCCCTCGGGCATCTCATACCACATGTCGCTCTGGAAGCCGCTTTGCAGCAGGTAATCCGAGAGGGCGCTGAGCAGGTCTTCCATGCTCATCTCACCCGCGGGATCGGGCACGTATTTGGAGTAGCGGATACGCTTCATAAAAGCGGTTTTGAGTGTTCAGCTATAAGGGGTGAGCAAAGTTCAACTTATGCTGTCCACTCATCGCTCACTGTTTAGTTAAACTGCCTTCTCTGCCGGTACGGCCGGTCTTCCTGCTCGAATGATTTCTCCCGCACGGGTTCGGGCTTTTTCTCGCCGGCCTTGAACACGCGTTCTTCATTGCGGCCGATACGTTTGTGTGCATGCAGGCCTTCGAGAATGAACTCCGCCGCCGAAACCTGGTGCTCGGGACTTTCCTTGGTCGACACGCCCAGCGGTCCGAGTTTGTCGACAAGCCCTTGAATCCCTTTCAGATTCTCAAGCGCTTCTCCGGCCGCAATCGCGTCCGACAGCTGAATTTCGCCCCCAAGGTCGAACCACTGCACCACCTGCTGCATGTTGGCGCCGGTGTAATACTCGTCGTAGGTTTTCGCAATGGCGGCCCGGATCAGTTCGCGGCCGACGTGATCGGCGCCCTTCATCTCGCCTTCGTATTCCAGTTCCAGTTTGCCGGTAATCGCGGGCAGTGCGGCATAAACGTCGCTGATACGCGGCACCACAAGCTTTTCGCGATTGCGGATGGCACGGCGCTCGGCATTCGAAATCACGTTTTCCATCGCCGAGATCGGCAGCCGCTGGCTCACGCCTGAGCGCTTGTCGATCTTCTTGTCTTCGCGCGCGGCGAAGGCGATGCGCTCGATGACTTCCTGCACGTAATTCGGGACATGCAAGGGATGTCCATTGCGGCGCGTCCAGGATTCCTGCGTGGTGATCGCGATGCCTTCTTCAACCGTGGCGGGATAATGCGTGCGAATCTCCGATCCGATGCGGTCTTTGAGCGGCGTGATGATTTTGCCGCGCGCGGTGTAGTCTTCGGGATTCGCGCTGAAGACCAGAGCTACATCGAGCGGCAGGCGGATTGGATACCCCTTAATCTGCACGTCGCCTTCCTGCATGATGTTGAACAAACCGACCTGAATTTTTCCGGCAAGGTCGGGAAGTTCATTGATGGCGAAGATGCCGCGATTGGCGCGAGGGAGCAGGCCGTAATGAACGGTAAGCTCGCTTGATAGCTCATGCCCGCCGCGAGCGGCCTTGATGGGATCGATGTCACCAATCAGGTCGGCGATGGTCACATCGGGCGTGGCCAGCTTTTCCACGTAGCGGTCGTCCGGGGTCAGATAAGAAACCGGCGTGGCGTCGCCGAGACGCGCGACTTCCTCGCGGCAGCGCCGGCAGATCGGGGCGTAAGGATGGTCGTGGATCTCGCATCCCGCGATATAGGGCATGTGCGGGTCGAGCAGCGACGTCAGCGCCCGCAGGATGCGGCTTTTGGCCTGGCCGCGCAATCCCAGCAGAATGAAATTGTGCCGCGAAAGAATGGCGTTGATGATCTGGGGCACGACCGTATCGTCATAGCCGACGATTCCCGGAAACACCGGCGCGTCGGGATCATCCCGCAGACGTGCCATCAGGTTGTCGCGCAACTCATCTTTGACTCGGCGCTCGCGCAACCGCTGTTCGGAGAAGACGCTGCGGCGCAAATCGCCTAGACTGCCGGGCAGACTCATGAAAGGAACCCCCAGGAACCTACTTTGCTCCGATTATACCCGCGATTCGACGCCGGCCGTAGGAGCCGCCGAATTTCAACCGGTGCCAGTCTGGGAAAAAGACACACTCCGTCATAGGCGGCGGTGGGCTGCGTCACACGCGAGTACAACACGCGGGCCCTACCGCAGTCAGCATCAGCGCGCGTGCCCGTTGCCGCCGGTTTTCTCGCGGACGCGCGCCGCGCGGCGAAGTCCCGGGAGAACCTCTTCGAGATATGTGGTGAGAGCCGCAAGCCGGTCGCCCTCGGAACGGGTAGCCAGCAATTTCTGCTTGAAGTCGAGGTCGAGGGGCAACGAGCCCGCGAGATGAAACGAGAGCTCTCCATGATCGACGCCGGAAAGATCCTGCACTGTGCCGGCCAGTGAGAGAATCTCGCGATGGAGTTCGACGGCCCGCGCACCCGCTTCCGGACGAAGCTCAGCGGGATGATCCGGCAACACCAGAATTTCCGCTCGCAGAAAGGAACGCTCGCGGTTGAGTTCAAGGACTTCGAAGCGCTTTCGTCCCTGGGCGACCAGATCGAGACGGCCGTCTGGATATTCCTTCGTGACGGTCAGGATTTCCGCGGTGCAGCCGATATCGGCGATGCCGTTCTGCAAGGCGCGAACCACGCCGAAGGGCGCGTTGCGAGCCAGGCACTCGCGAATCATTTCCTTATAGCGTGGCTCGAAGATATGCAGAGGCAAGGGAGTGCCGGGCAGCAAAACCACATCGAGCGGAAACAAAGGAAGCAGCGCCACCACATCTCCCCATCAACGCCGGCCCAGCAAGAACGAGTTCCTCGAATTGTACGCCATCGCTATGCTCGGACACCTTGACTTGCAGCTTGGCGGAGAATACAAACGCGAACATGGAACTGGCAGGACAGGTGGTGGTGGTGACCGGCGCTTCGATGGGAATCGGCGAGGCGATTGCGAAAGTGTTCGTGGACGAGGGAGCCAGCGTGGTGCTGCTCTCGCGGGATGCGGCGCGCGCCGAAGCGGCACGCACGCGTATTGGTTGTCCCGATCGAACCGTGGCTCTCTCCTGTGACGTCCGCAATTCCGAGGAGATCGACCGCGTGCTCGGCCTGACTCTGCATCATTTCAAGCGGCTTGATGTATGGATCAACAACGCGGGGCATGGCCTGCTCGATTCCGTCTCACAAATGGAATTGCAGGCCTGCCATGACCTGTTTGAAACCAACTTCTTCGGCGCGGTCTCGGCGATGCAGGCGGTGATCCCGGTCCTGCGGCAGCAAGGCGGAGGAACGATCGTCAACATTTCGAGCGTGGCCGGGCTGATTCCGCTGCCATTTTCCGGAGCCTACAGCGCGACCAAGTTCGCTCTCAACGCGATCGGCGGCGCGGCGCGAGTCGAACTGAAGAAGGACGGTATACACGTGCTCACCGTGTGCCCCGGCTACGTCCGCACTGGTTTTGGAGACAATGCGATGCGGGGGAGGGAAATGAAAAGAGTGCGTCCGGAGCGGGTTCGCGGAATCCCGGCCGAGCGAGTGGCGCGCGCGACGCTGCGGGGATATCTCAAGCAAAAGCGCAGCGTGATCGTGCCGTGGACGATGCACATTCCGGTGAAGCTGTATCAGTTGTTCCCGGGGCTGGTGGAGCGGGCGATGGGGAGAATGGCGGGGTGAAATCCAAGACGTCGGACTTCGGACTTCTAACCTCATCCGAGTTCTGCGAGCATCGCTTCCATCTCTGACTGCGCGTGCAGATTACCGGTGCGGCGTGCGGACGTGATTCCATCCTGCAGCATCTTTCTGGCGTCGCCCGCTTTGTCGGCCCGGACCAGCGTTTGCGCAGCCATGAAGTAGCCGGCGGTGTAGTCGGGATTGTTCTCCAGCAGAATTGAGAACTCGGCCAGCGCCCGGTCCAGATCGCCTTGCTTGGAATACTCCATGGCGAGTCCGTAGCGAGCGAAGGCGTCTTTCGGATTCTCCGTCAGGATTTCGTTGAGTGCGGCGATGCGGTCCATGGGTGGTGGTCAGGTTTCGGTGATCGCTCCGGTGAGCGATCGGGCTTCGGCAGCGGCGGGCCGCTTCCGAACCATGAGATTACTACAAAATTCGAGTCGAATGCCGGGGCCGGCGCGATTCCGCGGAAGACCGCTCTGTGGTGGCCTGGTTTGAATTCGGGTGCAACTGGCGTGCCGACTGGCGATCAACCATGCGACTGATTACAATGGCCAGTCCCGAAAGATTCGAGCCCCGGGGAGTTCTGTGGCCTGCCCTTATTTCATGCCGATCGAGAGGATGGAAAATGGTTCATGGCCGCATCCCGCCCGTCTGCCTCTCGGCTGTGGATGGAAGGGGCATTGCACGGCTCCGGGGCACGAAGGGGAACTGCCGACTCAGGACATTCTGGAAGCCTTTTGCAACCTGGGCTATGCGACCAGTTGCGGCTGGGCTCCTCGCGAGCGTGCCTGGGATGCCGTCCGGTTTGCCGTGAGAGCTCCCGGTGAGTCGGGGAAAGGCAAGCAGCTTCACGAGCCCAGGGACGCGGAGATCATTCATCTCAATTACGTCTGCGAACTCGGTCATCGTCCGGTCGAGCACGGGGATCTGGCTTTCGACCTCCTGCGAGCCGCCTGGCTCAAAGTCCACCCCGATGCCCGAGTGCAGAAAATGGCGCAGTGCTTTCTGGAATCGTACCTGAAGAAAAAGTCCTAACCTCTGCCTCAAAGGAAGAGCTACATGAACGACGACGCACTCACCCCTCGCCCGGTTCGAGATTCACAGTCAGAAATGGCGGAGATCGTCCTGCCAAACGATGCCAACCCTCTGGGCGCGCTTCTAGGCGGACGCCTCATGCATTGGATCGATCTTGCCGGAGCCATGGCGGCGCACCGCCACTCGCGGAACTATGTGGTGACGGCGTCGGTCGACCACATCGACTTTCTGGTGCCCGTCCGTGTGGGCGAGCTGGTCCTGCTGCGGTCGTCGGTGAACCGGGTATTCCAAACATCGATGGAGGTCGGAGTGAAAGTATTCGTGGAGGACTACATCGCAGACACGGCCAAGCACGTGGCTTCGGCACACCTGACCTTCGTGGCGGTCGATGGCGCGGGAAAGCGGCTGAAAGTGCCGGCGGTGGTGCCGGAAACGGATGAGCAGAAGCGCCGCTACGACGATGCCGGGAGGCGCCGGGAGATTCGGCGTTCGGAGATGGAACGGAAGCGGAAGAGTGCAGGCTAGTTTTTGCTTAGCTGTGATTTAAATCACATCCCGACCTCCGAGAGCGCTTTTAACCTGATACGGCACTGAGGAATACTCTATGGATAGCGCCCTTTTGGTGGATCGCATTCACTTCGCTTTTACCGTTACCTTCCACTACCTTTTTCCACAACTGACGATGGGCTTGGCGCCGCTGATCGTGGTGCTCAAGACCTTGGGCCTTCGCCACAACGACGAGACCTACAATCAGGCAGCCCGGTTCTGGGCGCGGATCTTTGGAATCAACTTCGTGATGGGTGTCGTGACCGGCATCCCAATGGAATTTCAGTTCGGCACGAACTGGTCGCACTTCTCCCGTTTCGCGGGTGGCGTAATCGGCCAGACCCTCGGCATGGAAGGCATGTTCGCATTCTTTCTGGAGTCCGCCTTCCTGGGGCTCTTCCTGTACGGCGAAAAGAAGCTGAGTCCTCGGGCGCACTGGTGGTCGGCGATGGCGGTGTTCGTGGGCTCGTGGCTGTCGGGATTCTTCATCGTCGCCACCGATGCGTGGATGCAGCATCCGGTGGGCTATGGCGCCGGGCCGGGAGGATCGGTGCAACTGACCAGCTTCTGGGCGCTGGTTCTGAATCCATGGGCGTGGTGGCAGTACGCACACAACATGAGCGGGGCGGTGATCACCGGAGCGTTCGTCATGGCTTCGGTAGGTGCGTTCTATCTGCTGTGGGGCAAGTTCCAGGAGAGCGGCCGGATTTTTGTGAGAGTTGGAGTCGTGGCCGGGCTGATTTTCAGTATTCTGCAGCTGTTTCCGACCGGCGATGGACAGGGGCGCATGATCGCGGAGAATCAGCCTCCGACATTAGCCGCAATGGAGGCGCTGTTTGCCACACAGCCGGGAGCGCCGCTGGTGATCATTGGCCAGCCCAATGTCGACGATAAGAAGATCGACAACCCGCTGGTTGTTCCCAAGGCTCTGAGCTTTCTGACCTATCGCGCCTGGAGTGCGCAGGTGAAGGGACTGGACGCTTTCCCGCCGGATCAGTGGCCGGACAGTATCGCGTTGCTGTACTACAGCTACCACATCATGGTCGGACTGGGGACGATCTTCATCGCCATCATGGTCGTCTCGGCCTTCCTGCTGTGGCGGGGCAAGCTGTTCTCGAGCCACTGGATGTTGTGGATTCTGCTGCTTGCGCTGCCGTTCCCCTACATTGCGAATACGGCAGGCTGGATTACGGCGGAAATCGGACGACAGCCGTGGGTGGTCTACGGGCTGATGCGAACGGCGGACGGCTACTCGAAGACGGTTTCCGCCGGAAACGGAATGTTTACCCTGCTCGGATTCATGGGGATGTATACCGTGCTTGGAATCTTGTTCCTGTTCCTGGTGCGCCGCGAGATCGAGCAGGGGCCCGATGGCAACGCCGCAGCGGGACACTGAGTTCCGTCCGCGCATGAGGATTGAATCACCGGGGCTTTCACGCCCGGGCAAGTCAGCAGTCGAGGACTCTTATGGAAACGATTTGGTTCATGATTGTCGCAGTCATGGTTGCGGCTTACGTCGTACTGGATGGATTTGATCTGGGCGCGGGCGTCATTTATCTCGGGGTAACCCGAAGCAGCGACGAGCGCCGCAAGATTTTGCGGGCGATCGGCCCGGTTTGGGATGGGAATGAGGTTTGGCTGCTGGCTGCTGGAGGCACGCTTTATTTTGCGTTTCCGCTGCTCTATGCCTCGAGCTTCAGCGGGTTCTACCTGCCGCTGATGATGGTCCTCTGGCTGCTGATGCTCCGAGGCATCGGCATCGAGTTGCGCGCGCACATGGACAATCCCGTGTGGCGCGGCTTCTTCGACCTGATCTTTTGTGCGTCGAGCATCCTATTGTGCATCTTTTTCGGCGCCGCCCTGGGCAACGTGGTGCGCGGCGTTCCACTGGGCGCCGACGAGTATTTCTTTGAGCCGTTGTGGACGAATTTCCGCGTCAATTATGGCAACGGGACAGCCAACGGCATCCTCGACTGGTACACGGTTCTGACCGGCGTGATAGCCCTGGTCACGCTGACCGCGCACGGATCGCTGTATGTGGCCACCAAGACGGAAGATGATTTGAACCGCCGCGCCCGCAGCGTCGCCTTCTGGGCCTGGCCAGTGCAGTTGCTGCTCACCGTGGTGGGATTGATTGCAACAGTTTCGATCGAACCGGGCGTGCTGGACAACTACAAGCATCACGCCATCGGATTCGTTATCCCTGTGCTGGTGTTTGGGTCGCTCGCCGTCATGATGCACGGGATGCTCAAGAGCGCCGACAAACTCGCGTTTGTCGGATCGGCGCTGTATATCGTCGGCATGCTGGTGGGAGCGGCCTTTGCGCTGTACCCGGTGGTACTGCCGGCGAGCACCGATCCCGCCCGCAACCTAACCATCTACAATACTCGGGCCGGCGAGCACGGACTCGCCGTCGGCTTCGCCTGGTGGATTCTGGGCGCGATCCTCGCTCTCGGATACTTCACCTTCCTGTTCCGCAAGTTCAAGGGTAAAGTGCGCCTGGAAGGCGAGGGATACTAGGCCAATCGGGCAATTCGGGGTGGAACGTTGACGACTCTGCAAAAACGTCCGCCCGAGGCGATCATTCTGCATGAGGCTGCTGATTGGCGTCTTCGCATTGTGCACAGCGGTTTCTCTGCCGCCCGCTCTATGCTCGCAGGATTTGGCGCCCAATGCCCCGGCGGATAAACCGGCTGGAATCTCCCTGAATCATGCGAAGAAGTTTGAAGAGGCGATTGCGCCCTATGTGAAGCAGGCACGAGAAACGCTTCCGCGCGCGAAGAAGAAATACCTGAAAGGCCTTCGAAAAGGAGAGATCTTCTTCGTAACCACCCGGTTTCGTGAAGGTGAGAAGTTCGAGCAGGTGTTCGTAAGAGTCACTTCATGGGAGGGGGACACCATCCACGGACTTCTGGCGAGCGATATGGCTCTGCTCACGGAACACAAGAGGGGTGAGACAGTGATCTGCAAGGAAAGCGATGTGATCGACTGGACGATCTCCAAGCCCGACGGCACAGAAGAGGGCAATTTCGTCGGCAAATTTCTAGATTCTTACAAACCCTGAGTTTTGCTGGCGAGAGGACGGGCACATTCGACAGGGTTTCTCCTTTTCGAGAGCACTTTCTGATGCCTGTGAGGTGGCCCTCCGCCCGCCGTGCCCGGAATCACGTCGCGATAGTCTCGGGAATGCTAGCATTCCGGGGCATGAAAGCCATCGTTCGTCACAAGTACGGCCCGCCGGACGTCCTCAGGCTGGAAGAAGTCGAGAATCCGGTCCCGGCGGACAACGACGTCCTGATCCAGGTCCGCGCTGCCTCGGTCAATCCCTATGACTGGCATTTCATGCGCGGAGATCCCTACCCACTTCGGCTGATGGCCGGGCCGCTCCGGCCAAGATTTGCCGGGCTCGGCGCCGATGTGGCGGGTGAGGTCGCGGCGATCGGCAAGAGCGTCACTCGATTCAAACCGCACGATGCGGTGTTTGGCACTTGCCAAGGTTCATTTGCGGAATACGCCAGCGCTGGCGAGCGGAGGTTGGCCATGAAGCCCGCAAGCCTGACGTTCGAGCAGGCAGCGTCGATCCCCATCGCGGGCATCACCGCATTACAGGCCCTTCGCGACGAGGGACGCATTCAGCCCGGGCATAAGGTCCTGATCAACGGAGCTGCGGGAGGCGTAGGAACCTTCGCAGTGCAGATCGCCAAATCGCTCGGTGGCATGGTCACCGGAGTGTGCAGCTCGAGAAACGCGGAGATGGTTCGTTCGCTCGGTGCGGAGCAGGTGATCGACTATACGCGCGAAGACTTCACAAAGAGCACGGAGCGGTATGACATTCTGCTCGATCTCGTGGGGAATCGTTCGTTGCTGGCGTGCCGGCGCGTGCTCGGTCAAGAGGGTATTTATGTCGGCGCAGGAGGAAAAACCGATCCCTGGATGATCGGTCCGCTGATCGGGATGCTGGTGGGGGTCGTCTTGTCGGCTTCCGGACGGCGGAAATTTGCCTCCATGCTGGCGAAGGGCAACAGCGAAGACCTGACCACCCTTGGCGAACTGATTACGGCGGGACGCGTCACCCCGGTCATCGATCGGCGTTACACGTTAAATGATGTGGCGGACGCGGTCCGCTACCTCGAAGAAGGGCACGCCAGGGGGAAGGTAGTGATCAACATCGCGCCTTGAAGGCTGCGCGGAGTTTGCCTCTGAAGTGCAGGATTTGTGACTGTATAATCAGACATTGGGGTTTATGTCGAATTTCTTCGATTGATTCTTCTTGGTTTTCACCCCCATTTCAGGAGCGTGAGTTTTGAGCGCACATCTGCCGCACCAGCACGGACAAACGCAGCAAGGTCCTCAGCCTCTACCGGGCGTTGACGCCATCATCGCGGTGGGCTCGGGCAAGGGAGGCGTCGGCAAGACCACGCTGTCGGTGAACCTGGCCGTGGCTCTGGCCAGGATGGGACATAAGGTGGGGCTGCTCGATGCCGATGTCTATGGACCGAACGTACCGCTGATGCTGGGGGCGAGCGCGCAGCCGCGCATGGTTGGCGAGAACCGCATCGAGCCGATCGAAGCCTATGGGCTGAAGGTCATCTCGGTCGGATTCCTCAATCCCGGCGACAAGCCGATTATCTGGCGCGGGCCGATGTTGCATCAGATCGTGCGTCAGTTTCTGGGACTGGTCGAGTGGGGGCATCTCGATTACATGGTGGTCGATCTGCCTCCCGGAACGGGAGACGTGGCGCTGTCGCTGGTGCAAACCGTGCCCCTGACCGGCGCAGTCGTGGTGTCGACTCCTTCCGACGTTTCGCTGCAGGATGCGCGCAAGGCCATCGAGATGTTCCGGCAGATGAAGGTCGACGTCGCGGGCGTTGTGGAAAACATGAGCTACTTTGTCTGCCCGCATTGCCAGCATGAAGTCGACATCTTCTCCCGGGGTGGTGCTGAAAAGATGGCCGAGCAGTTCGGAGTGCCATTCCTGGGAAGTATCGCGCTCGACCCTGAAGTACGAAAGTCCGGCGACGGCGGCAAGCCGGTCGTGCTCGAAGGCGAGAACTCGCCGCACGCGAAGTCGATCTACGAGTTTGCGAAGAGAGTGATCGAGCGCGTCGGCGAGATCAAGGCTGCAGCCCCGGCGAACGTGATTCAGATTCAGTGAGAACCTTGACCAAATGGTGCACACTGTGAGTTTGTGTGATCATTGCGGCTATTTCTTCCCGAATCTTCCCAGCCGCCAGACGGCCGGCGGTTCCGTTTCCTTCAGGATCAAATCCGCCATCATTTCGCCAATCGCTGGGCCGTGCTTGAAGCCGTGTCCTGAGCCTCCGCCTAAGAGCCAGAGGTTTTCATTGTTTGGGTGACGATCGACGATGAAGTGGCCGTCGGGCGTCTGTTCGTACTGGCATACGCGCGTTTCGACAAGCGGCGCATCTTTGAGGGCAGGGAAGCGGAATGCAAGATACTCCCGGACCTTCTCCAGAGTTTCCTGGCTGACGATTCGTTCGCCGTCGGTTGGATCGAATTCTGGTCCACGAGTGTCGTCGGCGATCTTGAATCCGCGATGGTCGCGGCCTGGGATGCCATAGTAGAAGTGGTCGCGATGGTCAGCCCAGACGGGAAGATGGGCGTCGGTGAAATAGGCCTCGGCACGCGCAGGCGGACCGAAGAAGAAGACATCCTGTTTCGTAGAGCGGACGAACTTTCCGATGATCGCGGGAAATTGTGCCCCCATCCACGGTCCGCAGGCGAAGACGTAGCAGTCGGCGATCAACCTCGAACGTTCGTTGTCGAGCAACTTGATCCCTTCAGAGAGGGAAGTGCCCATTCCCGCATTGGAGACTCTGACTTGCCGATATTTGCCACCTGCCGCGAGAAAGGCTTCGACTACCGCCTGGCAACTGGCGCGAGCGTCGAGGTATCCGCATTCGGGTTCGAGGATCGCCCAGTCAACGCCAGCGAAGTTGATCTGCGGCCAGCGCTTTCGCATCTCGCGCGACGAGAGTTCCTGATACTTGATTCTGGCCGCGCGCAGCATCTCGACCGATCCGCGTTCGAAGACGGCGTCGTGGCCGGAAGCCAGCCAGAGCACGCCGGAGCGCTGCAGAACTTGGCGCCTCCAGCGGCGCTCGTACTTCGCCCACAACTTCAACGCGCGTGCCGCCAAATCGGTGTAGGGCTGATCTGGCCCGTAGGTCCCGCGCATGACGCGCGTTTCGCCGCCCGACGAGGAACGCGAATTGCCGGGTCCCCAGGCGTCGATCAACGTCACACGCGCGCCGCCCTCCAGCAGATGGAGGGCCGTCCAGCCGCCGAAGGCGCCGGCTCCAACGACGACAACGTGAGGTTTGCCCTTCATGATTCGCGACTGCAGGCCGGGGCACTGGGGAAATCCCTCGGCACGATCAAGGTTACCCCGGTGTACCAAAATATCCAACAAAGCGGAGGTTGTTGACCGGGCCCAGTAGAATTAGGATAGTTTTGCGCGACTACGAGACTCGCTTATGGCCCCGGACCCCGCTCATCCCTCGCGTGCCTCCCAGTCGTCCGGCAGTCTCGATCGAGAAGAGTCCCAACTCTGGCGCTGGCTTCTGGGGTTCATGCTTCTGCTGGCGGTCGCCCTGACCGTGCTGCTGTGGGAGCGGCTGGAAACGATTCCCTATCAGCTGCGGGCCATCCCTATCGGCGTTCTGGTGCTGTCCATTCTGTTCGCGGCCTACGCCTACGGACGGCGCCGGGAAGTCAACGAACTCAAGGGCCTGCTGCGCGGATTGCAGGAGCACGTCGGGGCCGCGCCCTCGGAAGAGCAGCTTGACCAGCTCAGCCAGGTCATCATGCGCTCGCAGCGCAACTTCAAGGAGCTGATTGACTCGTTCGACGACGCTGCCTGCGCGGTATCGCTCGACGGCACCCTGCGCACGGTCAACCGGCGGGTCACCGACTTGACCGGGCTGAATTATTCGGAGCTCATCGGGCGCAAGATTTATGAATTCGTCGAGGAGCCGACGCGCGAAGAAGCCGAGCGCAGTCTTGGACGATTTCTGGATAAGAAGCACTGGGCGGGCACCGTGCGGGTGCGGCTCAAGAGCAGCTCGCGGCCGCTCTATTTCGATTGCGTGCTGAACGGCATCGTAAAAGGCGATGAAGTCGTCGGCGCCAGCATGCTCGGACGCGACGTCACCGAGCAGCGCGAGAAGGAACTGCGCTTCACGGAATTGTTTGAAACGTTGCAGGAAGGCGTCTATTTCAGCACTCCGGACGGCAAGCTGCTGGATGCGAACCCGGCGTTGGTCAGCATGCTGGGATATGCCGAGCGAGCCGAACTGCTCATGCTCGACGCTCCCGCTCTGAACGTGGAAGCTGGGCCGCCGGTTCTGGGACGGGCGGTTGACGATCGCGGGGGCGTGCGCACGCGCGAGATCAAACTGCGGCACAAAAACGGGACGACGGCGGTCTTTCTCGATTCTTCGCGGGCCGTTTGGGATACATCAGGCAACATCATCCGCTACCAGGGCACGCTGGTGGATATCACCGAGAAGCGAGAGATGGAGCGGAAGCTGGCGCAACAGGAAGAGTTCCGCCGGCGACTGCTGGAGAGTTTCCCCGACCTGATCCTGGTTGTGGATCTCGACGAACGCTATACCTTTGCCAGCTCGCGCTCACGCGATCTGCTCGGCTACGAGCCCGGAAGTCTGCTGGGGAAGAAGATTACCGATCTCGAAGACCATTCTCCGGAGCTGGCTTCGCTCTACCACAGTGTGGCTTCGGGCCAGCAGGTAGTGGGCGCAACCGAATATGGAGCGCGCCATCGCGATGGAAGCTGGCGCACGATGCGGAGCGCGGCCAGCCGGTTGGTTGATGCGGAAGGAAAGATCACCGGGGTCATCATGTCGGTGCGCGATATCACCATTGAGCGGAAGCTGGAACAGCAGGTGGTCCAGGGCGAGCGCCTTGCAGCCATGGGAGCGATGATCGGTGGAGTGGCGCACGAATTGAACAATCCGCTGACCAGCATTCTCGGGGTGAGCGAACTGCTGCAGGACACCGAAACGAACGAGGGAGCACGAAAGCAGTTGGCGATGCTGCAGAAAGAGGCGCGGCGCGCGGCGGAGATCGTTCAGAACCTGACCTATTTCTCGCGGCCTCCGGCGCCGGGAAAAAGCCGCATCAATCTGACCGAAGTGGTCGAGCGCACCCTCAACTTGCACGCCTACTCGTTACGCAAGAACAACATCACGGTGGATTTCCTGAAAGAGTCTGGGGTGCCGTATGCGCTGGGAGATCCGCACCAGTTGATGCAGGTCTTTCTCAACATGATTGTGAACGCAGAGCAGGCCATCCGCGAGGTGCGCGACAAGGGAACCTTGCGGATCCGTCTAGGTCGGGGGGAGAACTCGGTGTGGGTCAGCTTTCACGATGACGGCCCGGGAATTCCGAAAGAGAATCTAGCAAGGATATTCGATCCGTTCTACACCACCAAGCGGCCGGGACGCGGGACAGGGCTGGGACTCAGCATCTGCAAATCGGTGATGAAAGAGCACAATGGCAGCGTCGAAGCCGCCAACGCTCCGGATGGCGGAGCCGTCTTCACCGTGACTCTGCCGGTCGCAGGCTGAACGACGTCTGTGCCGGCCACACTCCTAACGTTCCACGGCCATCGCGACAGCGTTTCCACCGCCAAGGCACAACGCCGCAATCCCACGCTTCACGTCGCGTCGGATCATCTCATAGATCAATGTGACCAGCACGCGCGCCCCGCTGGCTCCGATCGGATGTCCGATGGCGACCGCGCCACCATTGACGTTGACTTTCTCAGGATTGAGGTTCAATTCGCGCATGACGCCGAGCGCCTGCACTGAGAATGCCTCGTTCAGTTCGTAGAGGTCGACGTCTTCATTTTTCCAGCCGGTTTTCTCCCAGATCGTGCGAACCGCCCCGACCGGCGCCAGCATGACCCATTTGGGTTCGACTCCGCTGGTGGCCTGCGCCACGATGCGCACCATCGGCTTCATGCCCATGTTAGCCGCGCGATCAGCGCTGGTGACGATCGCGGCCGCCGCGCCGTCGTTCACACCAGGAGCGTTACCCGCCGTAACCGTGCCGTCCTTCTTGAAGGCAGGCTTCAGGGAGCGAAGAACCTCGATGGTCGTATCCTCGCGCGGGCTTTCATCCTTATCGAAAACCGTCGGCGGTCCACCTTTCTTTTTTGCCGGAATCTCCACGGGAACGATCTGCGACTTGAAGCGGCATTCCTTAATGGCGGCAACCGCCTTGCGATGCGAGTTGAGAGCGAACTCATCCTGCTCCGCGCGCGTGATGCCGTACTTCTCGGCAACGTTCTCGCCGGTGATGCCCATGTGGTAGTCGTTGTAAATGTCCCACAGGCCGTCGTGAACCATCGAATCGATGATCTCGGCATTGCCGAGACGATATCCATTGCGCGCCTGAGGCAGAAGGTAAGGCGCATTGGTCATCGATTCCATGCCGCCGGCGACGACGATCGAGCTGTTCTCGGTCTGGATTGCTTGCGCCGCAAGTGCCACAGACTTCAATCCCGACCCGCACACCTTGTTGATTGTCATGGCACCTGTTGCGGGAGACAATCCGCCGAAGATGGCGGCCTGCCGCGCCGGATTCTGACCGAGTCCGGCAGTGACAACGTTACCCATGATGCACTCGTCGACTTGCGAAGGGTCGAGGCCGGCGCGCTTCACAGCTTCGCGCACGACGATGGCGCCCAGTTGCGGCGCAGTGAAATCGGACAGGCTGCCCTGAAACTTTCCAACGGGCGTGCGACAAGCGGAGATGATGACGACATCGCTCAAAGAGGCCATGAATCAAGCTCCCGCGAACGTTTCGCGCTCTTCAATTATAGATGCAGGCGTCAGGGAAACGCTCTTTTGAGGGTGAGGTGGAACGGCGGGGGTTGGCAGCGCGAAGGGCGACGATGACATCACCGATTTTCCAGAAAAGCGATCACGATTTTGACGAAGGAAGCGCGCTGCATCATCCTCGGCGGGCGAAGTTCGAAAATTCTGATTGACATCACGCGCGTGAATCTGTTTCGCGTGACTTTGGTACATCGACCTCGCGCATCAAGATCGTCATTTTTTTCTTGACTTCACTTTTCATTGACTCTATACATCAACTAGTTGCAGTTGAAGACCGCTGCACATTTTCCATGAAGAATGGAAGGGAGAATAGAAACAATGGCAACCAAGAAGAAGGCGAAAAAGAAAAAGAAACACTAAGTACGCTGTAGAGATCAGTATGAAGTCACAGGGGACGCGAACCGCGTCCCCTAAGTTTTTGCTGCGAAGCGCTTTCAATCCGCCGCTGTCAGTTTCGCTGCTTCAGGACTTCACCCGCGCGCTGCGGTATGCGGCGTTCCTTCTCCGGACAAAGGCTGCGATAGGCGCAGAAGTTGCAGTGGATCCCGGCCTTCGCTCGAAAGATGTTATCGGCAATCTTCTGGGCGGCGGTCTCGACCCGGTCGCGGGCGCTCAGCAAGTCCGACTCGGCACGCCGGGTCATCACCGGAAGATTGTCTTCGAGGTTGTAAAAGGTGAGTTCGCCGACCTTGTATCCCCACTTTTCGCGCGCGGCGATAGCGTACAGGGATAACTGCAGGCTCTTGTCCGCATCATCCTGGTCGCGGGCTTTGCCGGTCTTGTAGTCGATGACGGCGACGCTGCCATCGGGAAGCTTATCGATGCGATCAATTCGACCGACGACTGTAGTCGACCCGATCCGAATCTCAAAGGGTTCCTCGGTGTGCAGGACCTGCCGCTGGACCGGGCGGATGGAGGCGAGAAAATCGCGCAGCTGGGCGACGCCCTGGTTCTCATACAACTCGCGCTGGTAATGCTCCTGTATACCGGCTGCGGTGAGAGCATCGCGGAACTGCTGAATGAGGTCTTCGTCGGTCTGCGGACGTCCGGCGCGCAAAGAATCGAAGTAGTCTTTCAGTACGCGATGGATCGCCGCGCCATACTGCATAGCGGCTGCGGGCTTCGATGAGATACGCCAATCGCGATCCAGCTTGAACTGGAGTCCACAACGTTCGTAGGTGTCTACGGCGGAAGCGCTCAAGCGATTGGCCAGACCTGGCGTGGCGGGCAGTTCAAACCATTCCGTCGTACGCGACTCGCCGGGAGTTGAAGTCGACGCCTCGGCGAAGATGTCGAGCGTCGTCTGCGCCCCGCCGGCTGGGATTGCCTTGAACCACGGCGCCAGTGTGCGGTTTTCGATCAGTTCGCGCATGTACCCGTCAGGGTTCTTGTTGGCCTTGCCTCTGCCTTCCCGCGAGTAGATGCGCAGCGAATCACGGGCGCGGGTCATAGCGACGTAAAAGAGCCGGCGTTCCTCCTGCTTTTGCAACTCCTGATCGTCATCTTCGGTGATCGAATCGGCATCGCGGAGCTCCCTGGGGAAAGCCACAAGAGACTCCTTGTACTGGCCCGGAAAGGAGTTGGCGTTGGCTCGAAGGATAAAGACGTGGGGAAACTCCAACCCCTTGGCGCCGTGCACCGTCATCAGGCGAACTGCGTTCTCGTTCGGGAACTCTTCGAGCGGGATCACGCCGTTGGCCTCGCGGAAGTAACTGAGATAGTCGGCGAGCTCCTCCAAACTGGTGGTCTTGTTGATCTTTCTCTTCTCCCATGTTTCAGCGAAGATCAGTGCCGCGCGAAGAATGGGCGAAGCGGCATTGAGGGAAAAGCGCTCGACGATGATGCCCAGAGCGGCTCTGGCCTGAGCGTTCCTGCGGAGGATTTCTTCGCGAGTGTCGCGGAGCACTGCCAGCACTTCCGAGCCACCTTCAATCCGGTCGAGCGCGGAAGAAAGTGGGACCACGGGGCCCTCGCGCGACTCTCGCTGTATGGACCGGAGCACTTCGCGCAATTTCTCGGGGTTGAGCCGAAAGCACGGAAGAGCGGCGACGCGGACCAGGCTGACGTCGTCTCCGTCATTGACGACCGCGTACAAGCAGGCGAACAAGTCGCGAGCCTCAGGTGTGTCAGAAACATCCATGCGCTCAATGACGAAAGGGAGGCCTGCGTCGCCGAGTTGCTCGACAACGTCGTCGCGGTGGGCGTTCATACGGTAGAGGATGCCGAAGTCCGACCACCGGCATTTGGTCTTTCGTTGCAAGTCGCGCAGGAAGCTGACCAGTTCCGGACCCTCGGCGTCCTTTCCCGAGAGCACCACGGCATACACCGGCGGACTTGCGATGGGCGTGGCCGTTGCCGCGGCCGCCTCCTCGCGAGCCGATTGCAGCGGCGTGCGGCGATATACCAAGCCAGTGTTGAAGGGCTCGGCGAATACTGGCGGATTCTTGTCGATGAGGGCAAACGCGGAGCGGAGGATCGGCGCAGTCGACCGCCGGTTCTTTCCCAGCGCCACAAGCTTGAAGCGTGGAAACGAGCGGCGGAAAAGTTCGAAGGCGGCGCTCGATGCGCCGCGGAAGCGGTAAATCGATTGATCGGGGTCGCCCACGGCAAAGAGGTTGCCGTCGCCTCCGGCCAGCCGGTTCAGAATCTGAACCTGGGCGAAGTTGGCATCCTGGAATTCATCCGCCAGGATGAAACGAGCGCGGCTTCGAGCCTCACACAAGAGCTTGTCATCACTGTTCAGCAACGAGTGAGCGCGGACGATCATGTGACTGAAGGTGCCGAGGTTGTCTTCCCGGAGCCACTGTTCGACTGTGGCAAAAACACGCGCGATTTCGCGGCACCGGCCCAGAACATCAGCGTCATCCAGAACGTTCTTCGATTTTGCAACTCGAGGAACCGGAACTTCTTTGCGCTCCAGCCGAGCAACGTAGCCGGCGTATTTCTCGGGGGTGACCAGTTCGTCGTGACATCGGTTGATGAACTTCAACAAGTCGTTCAGGAACAGGCCAATGTTCGCCGCGCGGATGAAGTGTTCCAGATGCAAGTCGCGAATCCGGCGGCGCAGGTAAATCCACAGGTCCTGCTCATCGAGTACGCCAAAATCTGCATTCGCGCGCTTGAGCAAGTCGAAGCAGTAGTCGTGAAAGGTCGTGGCGTGGACGGTCTGGCCGCGCAGCAGGATGCGCAGCCGCTCTTGCATTTCTTTGGCCGCATTATTCGTGTAGGTGAGGGCGAGAATCTCGTCGGGTTGCGCGTGTCCTTCACGAACCAGGCGTTCGATGCGGTGAGTCAGAACGGACGTTTTGCCGGTGCCCGCGCCGGCAACGACGAGCATGGGGCCCTCGACATGTTCGATGGCTTGGCGCTGAAACTCGTCAGGAGTGAACGGGGAAGGACGGCTATTCGACTTCGATAGCGGCATTGCGGCTCAGGATATCACCGGAGCGGGTGAGGAAAAGAAGGGATGTCAACCATAACGGACATCGCAATGGCCGCGGCGGCTAGGGCAGCAGTTTCGGCGCGAAGAACGGTGGGACCCAGCGAGCAGGAGATCCAGCCGGCTTCGTGAAAGAGGCGCAGCTCATCGTGAGTCCAGCCACCCTCGGGACCGACGGCAAGCGCGACTTCGGCGCTTGCACTCTGCGCAGAAAGGGCGGCGGGCAGCGAAGTGCTGTGCTCGGATTCCGAGAGCAGGATTCGCAGGCCTGTGGGCAGCGTGACGGCCTCCCGCAGTTTGACAGGATCGGCGACCTCGGGCGGTCCGGCGCGCCGGGATTGTTCGGCAGCTTGCAGGGTAATCCGGCGCCAGCGCTCCACTCGCTTGGCCGAGGCGCGAGCCAGGTTCGCATCCGTACGGCGGGTGATGGTCGGCACGATTCGGGACACACCCAACTCGACACACTTCTCGATCGCCCATTCCATGCGGCTGAAATTGAAGACAGACAGCAGAAGGACGAGACTGGCAACCGGGCTGGCTGGAACCTCTCCAGCAAGATCGAAGTCGACCTGCCCGTCGGAGATGCCGGCGATGCGCCCGCGGCGAACGGTCTCGCCGGTGGAGATATCGAACTCCTGGCCTATGCGGGCGCGGAGGACGCGAATCAGGTGATCCGCATGTTCACCGAGGAGCGATGCTCGGTTGCCTGACACAACGTCGACGATCCATCTTCTGCGAGTCATGGTGGAGGCGTTGCCAGGGACAGAATAGCGGAATGCCAGCCGTTGCGGGCTATCCGAAGATATCCCTCACTTTGCCCAGCAACGTCCGCAATAGGGGCTGATTGTCGACTTTCGAAATCGTCTCGAGTTCCTGAAGCAATTCGCGTTGGCGCTTGTTCAGCTTGCCGGGAATCTGCACCCGAACTTCGACATAGAGATCACCCTTGCCGTGTCCATTCAGCACGGGGACACCTTTGTTGCGCACGCGAAACGTCGTGCTGGGCTGCGTGCCCTCTGGAATCTTCAGGGTGTGCTCGCCGTCCATGGTGGGCACGCGCAGGTCAACTCCCATAGCTGCCTGGGCGACGGAGATAGGCACGACGCAATGCAGATCGTTGCCCTCGCGGGCGAAGAATGGATGGTCTTTTACATGCAGAACGACGTACAGATCTCCCGCCGGGCCGCCGAACTGGCCCACTTCTCCGGCGCCTGCAAAGCGAATGCGGGTCCCGTCTTCGACGCCGGGAGGAATCTTAGCGTCGATCGTGCGCTGCCGCAGGATGCGTCCTTCGCCTTTGCACTTCAGGCAGGGATCGGTGATGACGCTGCCGCTGCCCTGGCAGGTGGGACAGGTGCGGGCAATGCTGAAGAATCCCTGCTGGTAGCGGACCTGGCCTCGTCCCCCGCAGGATCGGCAAGTCGTGGGACCCTTTCCCGGCGCGGCTCCCGAGCCGCGGCATTCTTCGCAAGCCTCATGGCGGCGAACCGTGACACGCGTCTCGGTGCCGAAGAATGCGTGCTCGAATTCGATGGTGACATCTTCGCGAAGGTCAGCACCCCGCTGCACGCGGCTGCGGCGACGTCCGCCACCGCCGCCAAATAGATCGCCGAAGCCGAAGAACTCGCCGAAGATGTCGCCGAAATCCTGAAAGACGCTGGGATCGAAACCAGCGCCCGGGCCGGCTGCCCCACCCAGCCCGGAGTGGCCATAGCGGTCATAGACAGCCCGTTTTTCCGAGTCGGCGAGCACGGCGTAGGCTTCGCTTACTTCCTTGAATCTGTCCTCGGCATCCGGATTGTTGGGATTCCGGTCCGGATGGTACTGGAGGGCCAGCTTGCGGAAAGCGCTCTTCAGTTCTATTTCCGTGCAAGTGCGCTCCACGCCCAGCACTTCGTAGTAATCACGTTTCGCGTTTGTCGTCAGAATAGGCCTTCCTTCGAAAACAGCTTGCAATTGAGGTAGATGAGCCCGGTGGGAAGAACGCCTCAGTCGTACTTCATTTGCCCGGATTCCTGGCCACTTTGACCATGGCCGGCCGCAGCAGACGGTCTTTGAACTTGTAGCCGCGCTGCCACTCCTCGAGCACCTCGTGATCGGGAGTTGCGCTGGTCTCGACCATCTCGATCGCCTCGTGAACGTGCGGATCAAACTGTTCTCCCTTGGCGGCGATCGGACGCACTCCGAGCTTGGCCAGGACATCCTGCAACTGCTTGTAGATCAGTTCGACGCCGGCACGGAAATCGGCCGGCCCCGATTTCGCCTGCAACGCACGCTCGAAGCTGTCGATGGCCGGCAGCAGGGCTTTGATGGCCTCTACCGTGGTGAAATCGCGGAACTCCTGCTGCTCTTTGGCGGCGCGCTTGCGCGCGTTCTCGAATTCGGCCTGCGCCCGGGCCAGACGGTCGAGCAACGAATCGCGTTCGGCCTTGACCTTTTGCAGTTCAGATTCGATCGCCGAAGCCCCGCCGGCTTCGACTCCAACCGCGGTGGATGGGGCTCGGGTGTCATCGCCGTCACCGGCGGGAAGCTCGTGCTCCAGGTCAAGCGCAGAGGTTTCTACGTCAGATTTTCCGTTGGTTTTCCCCATAACTTCGAATCTATCACTCCGATTCATTCAGGATCTTGTCGAAGAGGCGCGCGATATAAGCGACGGCCGTAATCGTGTGCTGATAATCCATCCGCGTAGGACCGATGACAGCCAGCGAGCCCATCACTGCGTTGCCGGAGTGCGCCGGCGCGCCAATCAGCACGAAGTTCTGCATGGAGGGCAGGGCTTCATCGAGGCCGATGACGACGCGCACGGCTTCCTGCTTCACGTCGAGATAGGCGCCGAGAAGCTGAACGACTTTTTCCTTTTCCTCCAGCGTCTTGAGCATCTCCTGCAGGCGCTCGCGGTCCTGCTCGCCGGCGACCAGATTGGCAGCGCCCTCCACGAATACCACCTGCGAACCTTGTTCGGTGGCAAGCGCTCCCTGTTTGTATAGCTGCTCAATCGAGTGCATCAACCGGTCGTACTCGCTGCGTTCGTTTTCCAGGCGGCGAGACAACTCCGAGCGCATTGCCTCCATGGTCCAGCCGCGGAAATTGTCGTTGATATAACGCGCAGCGAGGTCAAGATCGGCTTGCGATAAATCGAGGCGCAGAACGCGGTCGCGCACCAGGCCGGAACGCGTGACGACGACGGCCAGAACTTTCTGGTCTCCGAGACGAGAAAAATAAACATGCTCCAGCGCATTCTTGGGGCCACTGGTCGCTACCGTCACCCCGACATTGCGCGAGATCAGAGAGAGCACATGCGAGGTGCGTTCCATGAACTCCTGAACGTCCGTGATTCCCGCCAGCGATTCGGTGACCAGCGCTTCTTCCTGCGGCGCTAATTGCGCCTTGCCCGAAATCTGTTCGACGTAATAGCGATAGGCCTCGGTAGTCGGCACGCGCCCCGCCGAGGCATGCGGCTGTTCGAGAAAGCCGGCGTCGGAAAGATCGGCCATCACGTTTCGAATCGACGCAGGGCTCAAGCCTTCCCGGTTGGACCGCGCCAGCGTACGCGAGCCTACGGGTTCACCGGTCGAAATAAACGTCTCGACGATGGCGGTCAGAATCTCGCGTTCGCGATTTCCGATATTGGCGTCAGCAGGCATTCAGAATTGAACTGGTTGTATCGATGCGAGCGGCCGTGACCAAGGTCCGCGCGGCCCGCAACGGATCTAACCTAAGTATATTAGATGCAGAAAGTTAGCTTTTGAACCATTACCTCGGACTCCGTTCGGATTCTAGGAACGCGTCAGAGGGCTGTCAAGCAAGGAACCAAGACCGGAAATCTCAGAGCGCAGAGGGAGAGACTTCCAGACTTCCGGGTAGTTTTTGGAGCGATGGGAAGACAGGTCCGTTTTTCCACAGGCTGGCGGTGACATTCGTCACAGCTATATCGCCTGAGAAGCCGTACCGTGGTGAGGCGACACTGGCGGGTTCGTGTGTTCGCCTCATGCTCTATAAGACTCTCAGCGCGGCGGTCTACGGGATCGACGCCAACATCATCCAGGTGGAAGTCGACTGCTCGGGCATCAAGACCGATCAGGACCACTTTCACACTGTAGGTCTGCCCGATGCCGCGGTGCGTGAAAGCCGGGATCGGGTCCGAGCGGCGCTCAAGAATTGCGGCTACGACATTCCGCCCACGCACATCACCATCAATCTCGCCCCGGCCGATATCAAGAAGGAAGGTTCGGGGTTCGACCTGCCCATGGCTCTCGGCATTGTCGGAGCGTACGGAGGCCTGACCAAGAAAGAGATTGGGGATTGCCTTTTCGTCGGCGAACTCTCGCTCGATGGCGGCATTCGCGGCGTTCGCGGCAGCTTGCCGATCGCTCTCGAAGCCCGTGGACGAAAAATCTCGCGGCTGGTGGTGCCCGAAGCCAACGCCCGGGAAGCCGCCATGGTGGAAGGCGTCGAAGTCTACCCGGTGCGTTCGTTGCTGGAAGTGATTCACTTCGTGAATTCGGGCAACGGCATCGTGCCTGTCAAGGCCGATGGAGATGCCCTGTTGCGCGAGTCGCAGCAGTTTATCGTCGATTTCAAGGATGTCCGTGGCCAGCAGACGGCGAAACGTGCGATCGAGATTGCCTGCGCCGGGGGCCACAATATCCTGATGATCGGACCACCGGGCTCGGGAAAAACCATGCTGGCCAAGCGCATGCCGACCATCCTGCCGCCGCTGACGTTTGAAGAAGCGCTGGAGACGACGAAGATTCACAGCGTGGCGGGGGTGCTTGATCCGGGCGCGGGCCTGGTGGGAACGCGGCCGTACCGGTCGCCACATCACACGATTTCCGATGCCGGACTCATCGGTGGAGGGGTGATTCCTCGTCCGGGAGAAGTCTCCCTGGCTCACAACGGCCTGCTCTTTCTCGACGAGCTTCCGGAATTTCCCCGCAACGTACTCGAAGTTCTCCGCCAACCTCTGGAGGATGGTACGGTGAGCATCGCGCGCGCCTCGATGTCGCTCACGTTTCCGGCGCGCTTCATGCTTGCCGCGGCGATGAACCCGTGTCCCTGCGGTTTTCACAACGACCGTACGCGCGAATGCCAGTGCACTACGCCGATGATCCAGCGCTACATCTCGAAGATCTCCGGTCCCCTGATGGACCGCATCGATATTCACATTGATGTGCCGGCGGTGAACTACAAAGAGATGCGCTCGGGCGTGGAACCGGAAGGTTCAGGCAAGATTCGCGAGCGCATTATGCGGACCCGCAAGAAGCAACTTGAGCGCTTTGCCACGTCGCGGGAGAAACTCTACTGCAACGCGCAGATGCATTCCCGCCATATCCGCACGTTCTGTGAACTTTCCGCCGACTGCGAGCGTCTGCTCGAACGCGCCATGACCCAGCAGGGATTGAGCGCCCGCGCCCACGACCGAATCCTGAAGGTTGCCCGCACGATTGCCGATCTGGAAGACGCGGCAAGCCTGCAACCCAAGCACATTGCCGAAGCCATTCAGTACCGATCGCTGGACCGCACCTATTGGGCCTGATTCCCTAGGGTGCGAAGCTTCCAACTCTAAGGATTGCCCTGATTGCGGGTTTCAGAGAAGAACTCCACAATCGGACTGCCTCCGCTGACTGCGTTCCAAGGGTTCGCCGCTCCGACCAGACTCCTGCGTGAGGCGAACCTACGTGGAGGTTGGTTCGATGCGCCCGCTCCTTTCCGCAGCAGATCCCTCGTTTGTCTGGAGAACACTATTCGTTCTGTCATTGACTCTCGCCTTCGCCGCCTGCGGAACCGGTTCAAGAAACATGACCGAGGACGCTCCGCCGCAACCTCCATATCCCTCGACTCCGCCGGTTGCGATCACATGGTCGCCCAAGACGAGTTCGCTGCCCGCGCCACCGGCATGCGATCCGCCGACCTCTACTTGTACGCCGCCCGATCCCAACGGATCGAACGATTTTCCGCTTACGGTAGCCAGTCCGCTGGATAAGGGCAGCGTTACATCGCCGATCAACGTCATCGCGAACGCCAGCCCCAAGAATCCGATTTTCTTCATGCGGGTCTACATCGATCAGGTCGCCCAGTACTTCACCTTCACCGATTCGATCAACACGTTGATCTTCGTTGCGCCAGGCCAACATACAGTCGAGGTGATGGCCGAAGACAATCAGGGATACATCTCGGCCACGATCCTGAACGTCACCGTGACTTCGCAGCCGGCAACGTACACCATCAGCGGGATTCAGAACCTTCCCGGCTGGCAGTCGTGCGCGGCCGTTTTTCCCGCCGGTTCTGGACGCGACGGGCAGGTTTGCGCCTCGGGAAATCCTGCTCCTCCAACTTCGTCCATGACCCCGAACCAGTCGTCCCCCGCTCTGGACGGCGCGTCAGCAAAGTTCAGCATGGGAGGCCCCAACGGCTACGCCAACGAACTCTACTTCAATGCCGTTGCCGGCGGCAGCAACGTAAATCATTTCACGTACGATTTGTATTTCTATATCGACAATCCGGATGCGCCGCAGGCGCTGGAGTTCGACACCAACCAGACTTTCGGCGGATATCGCTGGGTCTGGGGGTCGGAGTGCAATTTCAACGGCGAAAGGCCGCCCATGTGGGACATTTGGGACGATGAGGCCGGGATTTGGCGGGAGTCGACCGTGCCGTGCAACCGATTTCCAGCGAACACATGGACTCACCTGGTATGGCAATTCGAACGTGTCGGCAATCAGGTCCACTACATCAGCCTGCAGGTCAACGATCAGACCTACAACGTCGATATCTATTACAACAATCAGGTCGACTGGACGCTGGAAGAGATCGACACGGCTTTCCAGATGGACCTGGAGAAGCCGCCGATTTCCTACAACGTCTGGCTCGACAAGGTGAACTTGACGGCGTGGTGAGCAAGAGCGAGGTCGTACGGCTTCAGAATCCCTTGCCCTGCAGCATGGTATCCAGATCATCGGGATGCATCGCGCGCGTCATTGCGTCTTCGCGACTGAGATCTCCTTGAAACACCAGCTGCGCCAAGGATTCTTCCAGGGCGAAAGATCCTTGCTTTCGCGTGATGGTGATCTCCTGATGCAGATGCTGCAGAGCGTTCTTGCGGATGTGCTGGCGGGCACCATAGCCGACCATCAGCAGTTCGACGGCGGGTGCGCGGCCTCCGTTTTTCCGGGGAATCAGGGTCTGGGTCAGCATGGCCGCCAGCGCCATCGCCATCTCAGCGCGGACCGAGTGCTGACGTTCCTGCGGAAACGAGTCGGCAATGCGGGAAACCGTGGACGCGGCGTCGGTGGTGTGCAGCGTGGTAAACACAAGGTGCCCGGTCTCCGCCGCTGCGAGGGCGATTCGCGCCGTTTCCGGATCGCGCATCTCGCCGACCACAATCACGTCAGGCGCCTGTCGCAACGCCGCGCGTAAAGCAGTGGGAAAATCCGGGGCATCGACCCCGATCTCAACCTGCTCGATGACGCTCCGGTTGTGGAGGTGCTCGTACTCGATCGGATCCTCGATGGTCACAATATGGCGTGCGTCTCGCTGGTTGATTTCGTTGACCAGCCCCGCCAGTGTCGTTGTCTTGCCCGAGCCTGTCGCTCCGCCCACGATGACCAACCCGCGTCGGAGTTTGGCCAGCAATGCGACGCCCGCCGGAAGGCGCAGATCGGCGAGGCGCGGGACCTGCGACGGCAGAGCGCGGACCGTTGCCGCCGCCCGTCCTCGCTCGCGATGGAGATTGATCCGAAATCGCCCTAATCCCTCCAGGCGATAAGAGGAGTCGGCAATATGTGTTTGCTCATAGGTTTCTCGAGCATGAGCGGCGAGAGCAGGAAGCACAGCCGCCTCGATCTCCGCTCCGCTGAGCGGATCGGATCCAACCGCGACCAGCGCGCCTTCAACACGCACCGAGGCGGGCGCGTCGGGGACCAGGATCAGATCGCTGCCTTTCTGGCTTACCAGCTTTTCGAGCCATCCGCGAAGTTGGCTGTTGTCCTTGAGCTCCGCGTCAGAATGAATGACGTGAACGCGCGCGGGATTTCCTTCGTGTGTCATAGTGCTCTTTTGGATGCAAACCGCCGATGAAAGATGGCTCTGCCGGGATACTCCTGAAGGAGAACTCGGCTCCAGAGATAGTAATCCAATCTCGGGGCGCACTTAGGAACGTGGGCAAAGCATTTTCTTGCAGGTCGTTGAATATCAACGCCTCTGGATGGGCCTCTCGATGAGCCTACCCGGACTGACCCGACGCTTTCGAGCGCTCAGTTCTCCTGGCGAGGCAGCATGCTGCCGGTGCGCAGGTAGCGACTGTGCCAGCTCAGAGACTCGGTTATCAGATGCGGCGTGTGCTTGCCGTAGGAGAGCTCCTCAGACCGCTTGAGATAGTCGAGAAGCAGCGGCTTGTACTCGGGATGGGCGCACTTTTCGATGATCAGATGAGCCCTCTGCCGCGGCGAGAGCCCGCGCAGATCAGCGAGTCCCTGCTCGGTGACCACCACCTGCACGTCGTGCTCGGTGTGATCGACATGCGAGACCATCGGAACGATGGTTGAAATCGTTCCTTTCTTGGCCTCAGACGGAGCCATGAAGATCGAAAGGTATCCGTTGCGGGCGAAGTCGCCGGAACCCCCGATGCCGTTCTGGATGCGCGATCCCATGACGTGCGTGGAGTTGACATTGCCATAGATATCGGCTTCGATCATGCCGTTCATGGCGATGACGCCCAGACGGCGGATGATTCCCGGGTTATTCGAAATCTCCTGCGGGCGAAGCACGATGCGCTCGCGATACTTCGCCATATCGGCATTCACTTCGTCGAGCATTTCCGGGCTGAGCGAGAAGGCCGTCGCCGAAGCGGAAGTCAGCTTGCCCGACTTCAGCAGGCGGATCATGCCGTCCTGGATCACTTCCGTGTATGAAGTCAACCCCTCGAACGGACCCTCCTCCAGCCCAAACAGGACGGCGTTGGCAATGTTGCCCACGCCCGACTGCAGAGGCAGAAGATTCGAGGGCATGCGGCCCTTCTTCACTTCCCAGCTGAGAAATTCCAGAATGTGGCCTGCGATTTTCTTCGACGCCTCGTCCGGCGCCTTGAAGGGGCTGTTGCGATCAGGAGAATCGGTGGGCACGATCGCAACCACCTTCTCGGGAGCGACCTTCAGATAGGGCGAGCCGATTCGCTGCCCGGGGCTGGTGAGCGGAATCGGTTTGCGATTCGGGGGCGGCTCCAGGCCATAGTAGATGTCGTGCATGCCTTCGAGTGCCGATGGCTGCCAGGAATTCACCTCAAGGATCACTCGCTCCGCCTGATCGATCCAGGTCTTGTTGTTGCCGATCGACGAGCTGGGCACCAGCCGTCCGTCTTCGAGAATAGCCGTAACTTCGATTAAAGCTACGTCGAGCTTGCCCAGGAACCCGTACTCGACGAACTGGGCGACATGGCTCAGGTGGATGTCCATGTACTCCATCTCGCCCGCGTTGATGCGCTTGCGGGTCTCAGGATCCGATTGATAGGGAAGCCTCAGATGAATGCCGCCAGCCATGGCCAGCGCGCCATCGAGCTCCGGCCCGGTCGAGGCGCCGGTGAAGACGCTGACCTGGAACTTCTGCCCCCGGAAATGGGCTTCAGCAATGCGATGCGCCAATTCAAGCGGAACCGCCTTGGGATAGCCCGAGCCGGTGAAGCCGCTCATGCCGATCTGGTCGCCGGATTTGATCAGGGCGGCGGCCTCGGAAGGGCTCATGATCTTCCGTTCAAGGTTCGGGTTCAGGACACGGGCCGTGGTCTGGGGAACTGATGACATGGAGAATCCTCTTCTGCCTATGGCTCTCCAAGGTAATAGGGACGCAGAGTTGCATCTGTGATCTTGATCACATGCAGCTGTGGTTCGCTGTACAGAGTCCTTCCAGTTTGGTTTCGGCGCAGAGTGAGATGAGTGTGCTAACCCATTGGTTATAAAGGGCGAATGGCCTATGTTGGGGTGAGTCCGAAATAAATGCTTGACCTCTCCGCTCTGCACCGATAGAGTAGCGAGTTCCGGGAATGGCGTGAAGCATCTGGGCCTTCTGAGGTGCCTGCGCCTGGTGGCGAAGTCCAGAAAAATCGAGCATCTTCCCCATTCCGGTCCGCATCTATTCAAGTGAGTTTTGCGCTTACTCCTTTACAACCTACTAGGAATCAGTGACTTAGATCAGTCTTGGGGCTTAGGTCACCCTCCCGTGGCGGAAGGACGAAGGCGGAAGGCCACACTTACAAACCTATAAAGGAGAGATAAAGCACATGCGCTCTGATCGTGTGTTTGATGCTTTACAAACTCTGCGCAACCGGTATATGCTTTGCCAGCTTGCCTCCAAGGCCACGCGGAAGTTCCATCGGCCCAGCACCAGAATCCAGGAAACTATGAATGGAGTGCTGGATCGGATCGCGGGTTCGCCGCGGCAAGAGGTATTGTCGGAACCAGAGAATTTTGCTGAGGCACAACGGCGGGCTGCCTGATTAGTCCCGCCTTCCTGCCCGGTAGTATTTGAGTCTTCCCTGAGTCTCCTTCCTGTTGAAAATCTCCCGTTGACACTACCGAATACGCTCTAGTGCACGGGTTCAGGTGAATCATGACCATTGCTGAACTGAAAGAAAAGAACATCACCGAGCTGACCAAGATCGCAAGGACCCTGGAGCTGCCCGGTGCCAGCGGTATGCGCAAGCAGGACCTAATTTTCAAGATCCTGCAGGCGCAAAGCGAAAAAGAAGGCCATATCTTTGCTGAAGGCGTGCTTGAAATCCTGCCCGACGGCTATGGCTTCCTTCGCTCTCCCGATTACAACTACCTCCCAGGCCCGGACGACATCTACGTGTCGCCGTCACAGATCCGGAAATTCGACCTGAAGACCGGCGACACTATCAGCGGCCAGGTGCGGCCGCCGCACGAAGGCGAAAAATACTTTGCGCTGGTCAAGATTGAGGCCGTCAACTTCGAGTCGCCGGATGAGGCCCGCAACAAGATTCTGTTTGATAACCTCACGCCGCTGTATCCGCAGGAGCGGATCAAGCTGGAGACGACGCGTGATAATTCCAGCGCCCGGGTCATGGATTTGCTCACGCCTCTCGGCAAAGGGCAGCGCGGCCTGATCGTTTCGCCGCCCCGCGCCGGCAAGACCATGCTGCTGCAGAACGTTGCCAACTCGATTACCGCGAACCATCCGGAAGTCGTGCTGATGGTGCTGCTGATCGATGAACGTCCGGAAGAAGTGACCGACATGCAGCGTTCGGTGAAAGGAGAAGTGATTTCTTCGACCTTCGACGAACCGGCCGCGCGTCACGTGCAGGTGGCCGAGATGGTGATCGAGAAGGCAAAGCGGCTGGTCGAGCACAAGCGCGATGTCGTGATCCTGCTGGACTCGATCACGCGGCTGGCGCGCGCCTACAACACCATTGTTCCGCCCAGCGGCAAGGTGCTTTCGGGCGGCGTCGACTCCAATGCTTTGCAGCGGCCGAAGCGCTTCTTCGGTTCGGCGCGCAACATCGAAGAGGGCGGATCGTTGACCATTATTGCTACGGCGCTGATTGATACCGGTTCGCGCATGGATGACGTGATCTTTGAAGAATTCAAAGGCACAGGCAACAGCGAAATCATCCTGGAGCGCAAGTTGGTCGACAAGCGCGTCTTCCCGGCGATCGACATTCAGCGGTCGGGCACGCGAAAGGAAGAGCTGCTCATTCCGAAGGAAGATCTGCAGCGCATCTGGGTTCTGCGGAAAGTGCTAAACCCGTTGTCGCCGGTGGAAGCCATGGAACTGCTGATCGATAAGCTCAGCAAGACGAAGTCGAATGGCGAGTTTCTGGCGAATATGAGCGCACTGTAATTCTGCCAGCCTTCGTTCTGGAGGCTGGCACCTCGGTTCTGAAATCTTCCCTGCAAGTTTCTAATCCGGAAAATCTCTTTACAAAGCTGCATGCCCCTGCGCGCGCGTTTTCAAATTGAACGCGGTGACGCTCGGGGTGGGGACGCATCTAAGACGGCGAGGCGCATATATTCGGAGTCCGCGCCGCTGCGAGGCCGAGGTCTACCGATGGTTGTTGTTGGTAAACTCTGTGCGTCTCACGGGAGCGAGAAAGAATGAATACGAGGATGTTTGTGCCCGCGATGGTGGTGCTTTTATCGTTTTGTTCCGGTGCTGTCGCGCAGGAGTCCGCGACAAAGCCAGTTCCCAATCGTGATCCGCAAACAGCGGTGATTTCGACGAGCGATGTCGATCTTTTCTGGCGGGCCTACGATGGATGGAAGACTGACGCCAAGGCTGCGCCTGATCAGCTCGCCGCGATTCTCGATCGCGATTACGTCAAGAAGGGGTCGCAGGGCGTTCAGGATTTCGTTCCTCATCGCATTATCAGCGGCGAAGAACTGGCAAAAACGATCCTTAAGGACCAGAAGTATTACGACGATGTGCGTGCGAACACGGAAAAAATGCAGGGGTTCATTCCAGAAATCCGCAAAGGCTTCGAACGGCTCAAACGGATATATCCGGAGGCCGTTTTCCCGCCGGTTTACTTTGTGATCGGACGGCGAAACTCGGGCGGCACGGATAGCGAGAACGGTTTGATCATCGGCGCTGAGATGTTTGCCGATAGCGGCTCGCGAATTCATCTGGATGAGGTGGTGTGCATCGTGATTCATGAACTGATCCACTACCAGCAGCAAACCAAGGGCAGCGACCTGACTGCGCAAATCATGAAAGAAGGCGCCGCCGACTTCATCGCCGAGCTGATCACCGGCAACGAGATCGATGAGAATACGAAGCCTTACGGTGATTCTCACGAGCAGGAATTGTGGAAGAAGTTTCAGGAAGACGCGAAGAAGAATGATCTGAAACCGTGGCTTTACAATGCCGGTGACGCGAATCGCGTAGGTCCGCCGGACCTTGGCTATTACATGGGATATAAGATTTGCCAATCCTTCTATGAGATTTCAACCGACAAGGACGCTGCGTTAAGAACGATCATTGCGATGAAGGAGCCGACGGGCATCATCGAAACGAGCGGCTACTCGCAGCGGTTTCACTAGCGTGGCCTGCGAATCGAATTTCTATCGTCTGGGCCATTGTTGTACCTGATGCGATTCACCGGACGTATAATTTTTCTACGCAGAGTGCAAGCTGACTCTGGGCGAGGTTTTCCGTGGCATTCAGAGTGTGTAAGTGGATCATTCTCCTCGTGAGTTTGGCCTTCCCGGTTATTGCCCAGAATTCGGCGCCGACTCCGCCGCAGCCTCCGCCACAAGTGGAAATTAACCCGCCCTTCAACGATGCGGACGAGGCGCGCGATCGCATGACTCGCGATATGGAACGAAAAGCGGCGAAGGAACGGGTCGCCGCCCTCAAGAGCGATACCGACAAGCTGCTGAAGCTGTCGATTGAGCTCAAGCAGTATGTCGACAAGTCCGACGAGAATGTACTCTCCCTCGACGTGATCAAGAAGGCCGAGGAAATCGAGAAGCTGGCGCATAGCGTCAAGGACAAAATGCGCGGTCCGAACTAGCGAGGACTGCAGACGTTCCGCTGGCTGCCGTCCGCCGGATGTCTTCATGCCTGCCCGGGTTGCCTGATTCAGACTCCCAGGAGTCAGTCCTGATCGAGAAACTCCTTCCCTTAGGAAGTGTTTTCATCTCCAAATGCCGCTGAATGCGGATCGGAGAGATGAAATATGAAACGCGCGATCGCCGGAATTCTGCTGCTGGTCGGACTTAGTGTTGCCCCGGCTCTCGCCTGGGACGGGAACCGAGGACTGCGCCGGGATATCCGGCACGATCAGGCCCAGACTGCTCGGGACCGCCGCCAATTGCGCTGCGATCTGTATCGGGGAGACTACTCCGCAGCGCGTCACGAGCGCCGCCAGATTCGCCGGAGAGAGCGCGACCTGAACCGCGACTACCGGGAACTCTACGGGCGATAGCGGGGGCGCAGACAGAAACGCCATCCGGACCGAATCCGGATGGCGTGGTTAGAGTTTTTGCTCCTTACTCTGCGCTCGTTTTGATTCGCATACCGTAGAACGAACGATACACGAAGAACAGCGACGTGACGAAGAAGGCCAGCGCCAGAAGGTCGGTGATGGTTGAGCCTTTCTGGCCCGACAACGATACTGCCAGTTCGACTGCCAGCAGGCCAAACAGGGTGGTGAACTTGATGACCGGGTTCAGGGCCACCGACGACGTATCTTTGAACGGATCGCCAACTGTATCGCCGATGACCGTGGCGGCATGAAGTTCCGTGCCCTTCTGCTTGAGTTCGACCTCGACGATTTTCTTTGCGTTGTCCCAGGCGGCCCCAGCGTTGGCCATGAAGATAGCCTGATACAAGCCAAAGATCGCGATCGAAATCAGATAGCCGACGAAATAGAAGGGCTCCACGAAGGCGAAGGCCAGAGTTCCAAAAAAGACCGCGATGAAGATATTCAGCATGCCCTTCTGTGCATACTGCGTGCAGATGGCGACGACTTTCTTGCTGTCGGAAACAGAGGCCTTTTCTACACCCTCGAGCTTGATGTTGGCCTTGATGAACTCGACCGCTCGGTAGGCGCCGGTCGTGACCGCTTGGGTGGATGCGCCGGTGAACCAATAGATCATGGCTCCGCCGGTGATCAGGCCAAGGAAGAAGGGCGCGTGCAGAAGCGAGAGCTTGTCGACGTTCGCGCTAAGACCGTTCGTCAGCGCCATGATGATGGAAAAAATCATGGTGGTCGCGCCGACGACGGCCGTCCCGATCAAGACCGGTTTCGCGGTGGCCTTGAAGGTATTGCCGGCGCCGTCATTGGCTTCGAGAAGGTGTTTGGCACGGTCAAAGTTGACGTCGACGTTGAAGTCCTTCTTGATTCCCGCCACAACATTCGGAACCTGTTCGATCAACGACAGCTCATACACCGATTGCGCATTGTCGGTGACCGGGCCATAGGAATCGACGGCGATGGTCACAGGGCCCATGCCGAGGAATCCGAAGGCCACCAGCCCGAAGGCGAACACGGCCGGTGCGAGCATGCCGGCGGCCGCGGCCAAGCCCATAGTGCTCATGTAATAGGCAAGAGCCATGAGAAACATCATGGACAAGCCGAGATAGTAGCCGGAGAAGTTGCCGGCGACGAACCCCGACAAGATTCCCAGCGAGGCTCCGCCTTCCTGCGCCGAGATCACTACTTCCTTCACGTGCCGCGATTCGACTGAGGTGAACACCTTCACCAGTTCCGGAATAATCGCGCCCGCCAGCGTGCCGCAGGAAATGATCGTGCCCAGCTTCCACCACTGCGAAGGATCGCCTCCGAGATCGGGGATGACGTAGTAAGAAACCAGATACGTCAATGCGATGGAGACGATCGAAGTGATCCAGACCAACGAAGTGAGGGGAGCTTCGAAATTCATCTCGTCGGAGGAACCATATTTCGCTTTGGCGATCGCGCCATTCAGGAAGTACGAGCCTGAACTCGAGATCAGCATCATCACGCGCATGACGAAGATCCACACCAGCAGTTGCACCTGAACGGTTGGATTGCTCACACCGAGCAAAATGAAAGTGATCAGTGCTACGCCGGTGACGCCATAGGTTTCGAAACCGTCTGCCGAGGGTCCGACGGAGTCGCCGGCGTTGTCTCCGGTGCAGTCGGCGATGACGCCCGGGTTGCGAGCGTCGTCTTCCTTGATCTTGAAGACGATTTTCATCAGGTCGGAACCGATGTCGGCAATTTTGGTGAAGATGCCGCCGGCAATGCGTAGCGCTGCCGCGCCCAACGACTCCCCGATGGCGAATCCGATAAAGCAGGGGCCGGCGTAGTCCCCGGGAACGAACAGCAAAATGATGAGCATGATGAGCAGTTCGACCGAGATGAGCATCATGCCAATGCTCATGCCTGCCTGGAGCGGGATCTCATAAAGCGGGTAAGGCTTGCCGGGCAAGGAAGCGAACGCCGTTCTGGAGTTAGCGAAAGTGTTGACGCGAATCCCGAACCACGCCACGCCATAGCTGCCGGCGATGCCAACCAGACTGAAGGCGAGGATGATGACCACGCGCGCAATTTCCATGTGCTGCAGCACGCCAAAGTAGAGAAGAATAATGACCGCGATAAAAGCCCAGAGAAACAGGATGAATTTCCCTTGCGTGAACAGATAGGTCTTGCAGGTTTCGTAGATCAGTTCCGAGATCTCGCGCATTGCGCTGTGCACTGGCAGGTTCTTCAGGCGCATGTAGATCACCATGCCGAAGATGTACCCGAACAAGCAGAACAGAATGCCGACCAACAGGAGTTTGTGGCCATTGATGGCGCCGTGGAAGAAGGTTACTTGGCTGAGATTGGGAAGCTTGAGGGCGGCTTCACCGCCGGCAGCCTCGCTGGGAGACTGGGCAAAAGCACTCGTGGCGCCCAAGGTCAGCAGCGCGGCGAGGGCCGCAATTCGCGTAGCCGTGCTGTGCAGAAACGCAGCCACGGCGAGCCAGATGCGCATAAGAAATCCTCCGGATTAAGACGGTTTTCTGGAATTTTCAAACGTGTCTAGGCACTGCCTTCCGAAAATGCCGAGGTCCGCATTTTCCGATCGGAGTGTGCTAACGGTAAAGCGACACCCCATTGGACCCCGGATGTGATTTCGGAATTCCGAACACGCTTCCACCGCAAGACTTAAAGGAGTGATGAAGCTTGGCCGCGTCGGAGTTTGCGCCGGGGATGTACGAGAAGACTTGCCGCCAAAATTGACTAGAGAAGATCTACTCTAGCCCGGCACCCTGCGCAAAACGGGCATTTATAACACGTCGCCGCGGCAGGGTCAAACCCACAAAGGTGCGAGCGAAGATGCTGCGAAGTCCTCGGTTCCGAAATGGATTTGCAACCGCCAGACGCGGCGATTTCAGCCGGGATTCGAGTTTCGACTCGCTGTCTTTTCATCACCGCAGCTTGTAGACTCGTGGGACACTTCCTCGGACATGCATCGAAGGTTGGCGATTCCGGCTATTCTCTTATTCCTCATCGTACCCGCGAGGGGATGGCAAAACGCGCCGGTCCCGACTACGGGTTCCGGACTGCAGGAGTCGAAGACGAAAGAGAGCCTGCGACCGGGGTACGTTGGAGATGATGCTTGCCGTTCCTGTCATGCTGAGAAGGTCCGTTCGTTTCAGCATACTGCCCATTTCCTGAGTTCGAGACCGGCCGAAGCAAAGTCCATCCTAGGCAAATTCGCGGAAGGCGAGAACATACTCAAGACTGCGAACCCTCTACTGTATTTCCGAATGGACTCGCGGCATGTCGATAACGAGATGGCGTTCTTCCAGACTGCCGTCGAGGGAAAGCCGCCGTACGTCACCTCGCGCAGCGAACGGTTCGCGTTCGTCGTCGGCTCGGGGGGGAAAGGGCAGACCTATCTGTTCTGGAAGGCAGGAGAACTCTTTCAGCTTCCGGTTTCCTACTGGGAAGCGCTGGGCTGGGTCAACAGTCCGGGCTATCGAGACGGCTTCGCCGATTTCGATCGGCCGATCATTCCCCGCTGTCTGGAGTGCCACGCCACCTATTTCAAATCCATTCCGCCGGGTCCGAATCGCTACAGCACAACCGGTTTTGAACTTGGCATTCAGTGTGAAACATGTCATGGTCCCGGGCAACAGCATGTCGAAAGCGAAAAGTCAAAATCACGTCCACTGGCTGACGCTGACATTCTGAACCCGGCGCGCTTCCCGCGTGATCGGCAGATGGATCTATGTGCATGGTGCCATGCGGGAGCGGGTCAACCGCTTCAGACGGCGTTCTCTTACCTTCCCGGCCAACCGCTTGATAAGTACCTGAGTTTCCCAGCGACGCCCGCACCGGCGCCCCTTGACGTTCATGGCAACCAGATCGCCCTGCTCAAGCAAAGCACTTGCTACCAGCAGAGTTCGATGACATGCCTGACCTGTCACGACGTCCATACGCAGCAGCACGATGCGGCAGATTATTCCCGGCGCTGCCTCAATTGCCACAAGCCGGACTCCGCCACCTTCGCCAAAGCAGGTCATCCGCTGACCGACAACTGCATCGACTGCCATATGCCGCAGCAGGAGACGAATCTGATCGTCTTCGACTGGAAAGGGCGCAGAGAGAGACCGAAGATCCGAAACCACTGGATCAAGGTCTACTCTGATAGCGATCTGATGAATGCCAACCCGTGATCAAGTCGCGGTGGCAGTACGAATCTCGCCACCTAAGGCCCGGTCACGGTCGCGGCGTACATAGCGTTTAGCAGGTCCTGCGAGTGGCCATCGTAGTCGGCGTCGAGCGACCACATGAAGGTTCCGCCCAGTTGCCAGTCCCAATCGGAAGACCACGTGCGGAAATAGGTCGAGAAGAAATCATCGTAGGTGACGTAGCCGTCGCTGCCGTCTTTTTTGATCATGTACGGCACATATGCGATCGGATCGTAGAGCGTCTCCCATCCATTGCGATTGATCCGCTGCTTGATCCACGTACCGTAGTTTTCGGTCAGCACCGCCTCGTCGCAATCGCCGTCGGGCGTGGTGGCGGAATTGGGACAGAGTCCGAATTGTTGATTGATGTTGGTGTAGTAGTAGCCGTAGAACGGCGTGCCCATATTCAGTTGCGCGCCGGGAACCTGTTTGAGGAAGATCTTGGCCGCCTCACGCGCGCTGCCGCCGGGCTCGCATTCCCACGGCGCGGGATCGTGGTAATCCCAGAAGATCGGTGAATTGAGCTGGCCATACTGCGTCCAGGGACCGGCGCAGTCGTACATCATGATATTGAAATAGTCCGTGGTCTTCTGGAGCGCCTTCACGTCCCAGCCGGGCCCGCCCCACGGGGCTACGTCAATCGACAGCGTGTACTTCGGATTGGATTTCCGAAGCTTGGCCATCAAGTGAACCAGGAACTGCGTGTCCTGCGCGGTCGCGGGATACTCCCAGTCGATGTCGACGCCGTCGTAGTCGAAGGTTTCCTCGAAGGCGCGGACATTATCGACCAGGCGATCGACGTCGCCGCTCTCTTCCAATCCGGTGAAATCGCCGCCCAGCAGCAGCAAAACCTTCACGCCGTTGGCATGGGCGAGATTATTAAGTTCGGGCTCGTGGAAGCCATCGGGAACCGAAAGGCTGCCTGCAGCGTCGAACGATACTCCGGCGTGATTGATGTGCGTGAGCTTTTTGTAGGGAATCTGGGCGTGACCGTAGACTGGCGTCTGAAACTGGCTCCAATAACCGTAGTCGCCGACGATGCGCTTCGGCAAATGATTTGCATAGGATTCCTGCGCCGGGGCAGAGACGGCTGAAAACAGAATGGTGACGAATGTGAACATGAGTGAAGCGAGGAGCAGGCGGGCCACTCTGGGCATGGTACCTCCCGAAAAAGAGGTTGGGCCGGAACAGAGCGCCGGAAGCGGCATCCGGCCGGAAGCCCGAGGATTTTACCACGAGAATGCGACCGCTGCCGCAGATTTTGCCTTCCGCCGAAAGCTCTCGTCTCGGGCGGGGAAGCGTTGCTACTTCAGGGTCACATTCATGTGCAGATTGTGGGCCACGAACGCCCACTCGTCGGAATATTCCTCGATGATTTTGGAAATTGGTTTGCCCGCGCCATGGCCCGCCTTGGTCTCGACTCGTATGAGCACGGGTGCCGGTCCCCCCTGGTCGGCCTGCATGGTGGCGGCGAATTTGAAGCTGTGGGCGGGAAAGACGCGATCATCGTGATCGGCGGTGGAGATCATGGTTGGAGGATACTTTGTCCCCGGCTTCAGGTTCTGCAGCGGGGAATACGCGTACAGATACTTGAAGTCCTCGGGGTTATCGGAAGAGCCGTAGTCGGAGGTCCAAGCCCAGCCGATGGTGAATTTCTGGAAACGCAGCATATCCAGCACGCCGACTTCGGGCAGGGTTGCGCCATAAAGATCCGGACGCTGGGTGAGGCAAGCGCCAATCAGAAGGCCGCCGTTGCTTGCGCCCCGAATCGCCAGCTTGGGAGTGGAAGTGTACTTGTTAGCAATGAGCCATTCGGCCGCGGCAATGAAATCGTCGAAGACGTTCTGCTTCTTCGCCTTTGTCCCAGCCAGGTGCCACTCTTCGCCGTATTCGCCGCCTCCGCGCAGGTTCGGCTGCGCGTAGATGCCACCCATTTCCAGCCAGACCAGATTCGCCACCGAGAAAAACGGCCGCAGTGAAATGTCGAATCCGCCGTAGGCATAGAGCAGCGTGGGGTTCTGCCCATCGAGCTTGATGCCTTTCTTATACGTCAGGAACATGGGGATGCGAGTGCCGTCTTTGCTGCGATAGAAAACCTGGGTGGTTTCGTACTGGCTGGCATCGAAATCCACGACCGGCTGGCGAAACAAGACGCTTCTGCCGGTCTCGGGCTCAAAGCGATAGATTGTGGTCGGAGAGATGAAACTGGTAAACGCGTAGAAAGTCTCCTTGTCCTTCCGCTTCCCGCTAAAACCATCTGCCGTGCCGATGCCGGGCAAAAGGACAAAGCTCCGAAACTTGCCATCGAGCTCATAGATCGAGACAGCGGTCTTGGCGTCCTTCAGATAAACGAGAAAAAACAGATTGTCCACGACGCTCGCGTATTCAAGTTTGTCGTTGCTCGGCGGAATGACGGTTTTCCAACTGGCTCGTTCAGGATGCCGGGTGTCGATCGCAATGACGCGGCCCTTGGGTGCGTCGAGATCGGTTTGAATCCAGAAAACTGGCCCATCGTTGTCGATGAACTGATATTGCGCGTCGAAATCGTCGAGCAACTTCACCACGGAAGAATCTGGCTGAGTCAGGTCCTTGTAATAGAGTCGCGTTTTAGGGGACGTCCCTTCCGAAACGGTGATGATGAGATAGTGCCCGTCACTGGACACATTTCCCCCGAAAAGCATCTCTTTGTTGTCTGGGCGATCGTAGATCAGTTTGTCGTCCGCTTGTGGCGTACCGAGTTGGTGATAGTAGAGCTTCTGGAAGTAGTTGGTCTCGCGCAGAGCAGTGCCCGACTTGGGTTCGTCGTAGCGGCTGTAGAAGAAGCCCTTGTCGTCCTTCGTCCAGGAAGCTCCGGAAAACTTGACCCATTTGATCAAGTCGGGCAGGTCCTTGCCCGTGTCTACATCGCGTACGTGCCATTCCTGCCAGTCCGAACCGGAAGCCGCCGTGCCGTAGGCCAGGAGCTTCCCATCATCGGTGATGGCAGTGCCCGATAAGGCGACGGTGCCATCGGAGGAGAGAGTATTGGGATCGAGCAGTACCCGCGGTTCGGCATTCAGCGAGTCCGCCACCAGGAGCACGTTCTGATTCTGGAGGCCGTTGTTATGCTGATAAAAGTAGCGTCCACCTTCCTGCTCGGGAACACTGAAGCGCTCATAGTTCCAAAGCTTCTGCAGACGGTCGCGGATCGCGTCGCGATAGGGGATCTTGTCCAGATAGCCGAAGGTCAGCTTGTTCTCGGCTTCGACCCAATCATGAGTGTCAGTGGAATTCGTATCCTCGAGCCAGCGGTAAGGATCAGCGACCTTGACTCCATGGTAGTCATCGACCTGATCCACTGTCTTTGCCTTCGGGTAAACCAGCGGCACGTCATCGGTCTGGGCCGCGAGAGAAAGAACGAATAAACACAGAGACCCTGCAAGCGCGAATGCAACAGAAATGAATCGAGATTTCATTGGAGAACTCCGGTCGGACTGGATGAATATCCACTTCATTACGAGGGAAGAGGATTATTCTGCATCACCGGTGCTTTCGAGTACAAGTGAGGTCGACTTGCTCGAATCGCAAGATCTCGGCCGGTGCCACGAAAGATGGCAGAACTTGGAAATTGAAGATGAAGCGGACCGGTGAAACAGCAACACGGAAGTACCGTTATGTGCCGCCGGAAATCCGAAAACCCCACTTCTCACGAGTCCATATGAGAAGTGGGGCACCCGGCCGATCGGAAAACTTGGTTTAGCGAGCAGGAGCGGAAGTTTGGGCTGGCCGAGGTCGGGACGCGTCGCTCGAGGGCGACGAGGCCTTGAGGTCCCATCGGCAGAGCGGACAACGGGTCGCCACTGCATAGACGATCCGACCAAACACTGCGCACTTGGGGTTGGGACAGCTTTTCATCGAAGCCACCAGATTTCTCGCTGTGCGCGCCACGTCGGTCCGCGCCGACCACGCACTCTGCCACGCTACCATGAAAAATGGATCTTCTGGTCTGTCTTTTTGACTGGTCTGGATCGTATTTTCTTCTAGGTAGAGGTGAAATTGGGGGTGGTTCGCCCGATAAAACAGGATATTCGCCACTATCGGGCTACTCTGCCCGACTATCGGGCTATTTTCTCAGGCGGAATACTGTTTTAAGGTCCATGTTTACGGCGCAGGCATGTCGAGTGAGGACCGAGCCCGAGCTCAGTCCCATATGCCTCCCCCGCTAGTCCGCCATCGCTTGGCCAAGGCCAAGTTTGGTTCGCTGGTGCGCTGGACGCGAGGGAAGGAGAAGCTCGAAAGAATGTCGCAAGAGATCGTGCGTTGCCCTTACTGTGTGCTGGGTGACGAGTTTCGCCCGATGTTCCGGCGATCGAGGAAGCGTTTTATCTGTCTGGTCTGCGGCCACACCGCAACTCCCGATCCACCTTATTCCAAATGCCATTGTACGAAGTGCCGGCGGATGAACCTGATCGCCAGCCGATGCAAGAGCGGGGTGGAACTGTACCCGCCGATGGCGACAAGCCTGCGTAGCGGGCATCGTCAGACATAACAAAAATGTCGCGGCCAGGGAGCGAACTATGGGACAGCAGCAGATCCGGGATTGACGTGCCTTCCGCCATGTGTGAGACTTTTGCTGGGCAAAACAGTCGTTCGTTGGGGCGGACTTATGCGTGCTACTCGGGTCAGTAAAATCTGCGTCTTTTTCCTTCTCTCTTCCGCGATCGCTTTGGCTCAGCGTGGAGATGTCTTTAACGATCCCGGCGCGACGACAACCACCGTAAGCGGATACGAAAGCCGTGGCGGGGGAACGATCCTGATGCTCACTGTCTATGCGGGCAACAACAAGACCTTGATGGATCGTCAGTCGGTGGTGAAGCTAAGCAATGTAACAACCAAAACGGTCAATTGGCAGACCACCGGCGATGGGTCGGTCGCTTCGTTCGGCGACCTGCAATTTGGGCACTACGACATTGAAGTGAGCGCGGTCGGATACCTGACCGAGCACAAGGAACTGGAGATCATCAGTGCGATCGCTACCCAGCAGATCGATATCGTTCTGCAGCCCGATCCGTCAGCGGTCGATTTTCAGGTCGCCGATGCGGCTGTCCCCGCTAAAGCCCGGAAGAACGTCAAGCACGGCCTGAGGGCGCTAAAGTCAGGCAATCTCACGGACGCGGGAAAGCATCTCGACGCGGCGTATAAGGTCGCTCCGGCCAACCCGCAGATCGACTTTCTCATGGGCTATCTCTTTTATCAGCGGCGGGATCTCGGACGCGCCCAGAACTTTCTGGCGGCGGCTACGTCGCTCGATCCAGGCGACGTGCAAGCGCTCACTCTGCTGGGACGCGTCGGCCTTCAGCAGGAGGATTATGTCGGCGCGACGTCTTATCTGGAAAAGGCCATCGCCGCCGACTCCGGATACTGGCGCGCTCACGATCTTCTGGCAGGAGCCTACCTGAAGCAGCAACGTTTTCAGGACGCCCGTACCCAGGCGGAGATGGCGCTCGACCAGAGCAAGGGCGCAAGCAACAGCTCGAAACTAGTGCTGGGACAGGCGCTAGTCGATCTTGGCGAGAAACAGAAGGGAATCGAGCAGCTCAAGGCCTTTGTCGAGTCCTCGCCTAAGAGCGCGACGGTCCCGCAAGTGAAGGATCTGATTGCACAGCTCGAGGCACCGGAGGCGGCTCCGACCGTGGCAGCAAAGCCGGAGGTCAAGGCGCCCGCGATCGATCCGCTCTCTGCTACGCCCGATCCGGTGGTTTCGATCAAGCCGTGGCAGCCGCTCGGCATCGATGAGATGAAGCCGGAGGTGGCCGCGGGCGTTTCTTGCCCGGTCGATCACATTCTCCAGATGACGGGGAAGCGGATGGAGGAGTTCGTCGATAATGTATCGCGCATTGCCGCCATCGAGCACCTGCTGCACGAGCAATTGGACGAGCTTGGCACCCCGATGACCAAGCAGACGCGGGACTTCAACTATGTCGCGGCGTTCTCCGAAGACAAGCCCGGCTATCTGGGTATCGAGGAGTATCGTTCCGAGCATCTGGGATTGGAATCCTATCCGGATCACATCGCCAGCAGCGGCTTTGCCGGACTAGCGCTGGTGTTTCATCCCATACTGTCAGGAAACTTCGACATGACCTGCGAAGGCCTGGGCGAACTGCATGGGCAGGCGACGTGGCTGGTGCATTTCCGGCAGCGTGACGACCGACCCGCACGCCTGCACGACTACCGCGTGGGCAACAATTATTACTCGGCGAGGCTGAAGGGACGCGCCTGGATCACTGCCGATAAATTCCAGATCGTCCGCATCGAATCGGAGCTCGTCAGTGCGATCCCGCAGATTCAGTTGCGCAGCGAGCATCAGATTGTGGAGTATGGGTCGGTCGAGTTTCAGAAGAAGAACCTCGAATTGTGGCTGCCGAAGACGGCGGAGATATACTTCGACTTCCGCAGCCACCGCTACTACCGCCGGCACAGTTTCGACCACTACATGCTGTTCGCAGTCGATTCGACCGAGAAGCGCAAAGAGCCACAGGCGAAAGTCGAGCCGCCGCAATCGTAGGCGGGCGCTCAGTCGGACCGGCGGCAGCTGCAGATTTCGCGCAGATTCTGACTCAAGCCAAACCGCGGGCTAGAGTCCGCACTCTCCCGCCGCTGATCACTACTCCTTCATTCCCAGCTGCCAGAACAGAAACGAATAGATATCGGTAAACTCTTCAATCTGCTTGGCGACGGGCTTCCCGGCACCGTGGCCGGCCTTGGTCTCGATTCGTAACAGGATGGGACGGGTGCGGCTCTGTCCGTTCGCGGCTTCCGCCTGCATCTCGGCGGCCATCTTGCGCGCGTGCATGGGATCGACACGGGTATCGCTCTCGGCTGTCATAAACAGGATCGCGGGATACTCCGTGCCCAGTTTCACGTGGTGATACGGCGAGTAGGCGTAGAGCCATTTGAACTGCTCCGGATTTTCGGCGCTGCCATACTCGGGAATCCAGAGCTTGGCGATTTGGAAATCCTGATAATGGAGCATATCGAGCAGCGGCACCTGGCAGACGACGGCGCGAAACAGATCGGGCCGCTGCGTGATCATCGCTCCCATGAGCAGGCCACCATTCGATCCGCCCTGGATGGCGAGGTGCCGCGCGTCGGTGTATTTGGCGGAGATCAGGTGCTGGGCGGCAGCGATCATATCGTCGAAAACATTCTGCTTTTTGTCGAGCATACCGGCGCGATGCCAGTCTTCACCGAACTCGGCGCCACCGCGCAGGTTGGCGACAGCGTAGACACCGCCGTGCTCCATCCAGAGATACGCGGTGCGGCTGAAAGTAGGAGTCAGGCTGACGTTGAAGCCGCCGTAGCCGGTCAGCAGCGTGGGATTGCGCCCGTTTTTCGCCAGTCCTTTCTTGTGGACGATGAACATGGGCACGCGGGTACCGTCTTTCGAGTGGAACCACTCTTGATCTACTTCGTATGCCGAGGGATCGATGGAGGGCGCGGAAACCTTCGTCCACAGCGAGGTGGAGTTGTCCTTGAGATCGAAACGATAGATGGCTGGGGCGAAGGTGAACGACTGGAATCCGTAGAAGACCTCATCTCGGTTCCAGCGGCCTCCAGCGCCAAAAATCGAGCCGATGGCGGGCAGAGAGATATCGGTGAGTTTCTTGCCGTCGAGATCGAAGATCTTCAGCTGCGACGAGGCGTTCTGCTCGTACTGAGTAAAGAGCTTGCCTCCGTAGACGGCCGCACCTTGCAGCACAGCATCCGACTGCGGAATGAGTTCTTGCCAGTCAGCGCGTTCGTAATCGCCCGCATTCGTGACGAAGACGCGATATCGTGGAGCATCTTCGTTGGTGGTGATATACAGCTTGCCGTCATAAATATCGGCGCTGTAGAGAAAATCCTTGCCGGTAGTGACGCGCGTCGGCGGCGTGTCTTTCTGCAAGTCCATCAGAAAGAGCTCAGACTTGGTCCATCCCTGGGAAACGTTGATCAGCAGCCAGCGGCCATCATTGGAAAGCGTGACGCTCGGCCAGTCTTCAGGATCGCGGCCCTCGCCGAAGATGGGATCGTCGGTGTCGATCGGGCTTCCCAAAAGATGGAAGAAGACGTGGCGGTTGTACATTTCCTGGCCAGCCGGGACGTCGCCCTTGTTCGGATAACGCGTGTAGTAGAAGCCCGAATTGTCGTGCAGCCAGGCAATCGAGGCGGCGCGCGTGCGCTCGATCGTGTCGGGGAGCAGGGTGCCGGTTTTCGTCTCGATGACATGCAGCGTCGACATCTCCGAGCCGCTGGCCGACGTGCCATAGGCCACGTACTTGCCGTTCTCGCTGGGTTCGTACCAGTCCAGGGCGACGGTCCCATCGGCCGCCAGTTGATTGGGATCGATCAGGACGCGATCGGGACCATTCACTCCTTCCCGCACGTAAAGAATGGGCTGGTTCTCTGTGCCTTCGCGCCGCATATAGAAGTAGTCGCGCCCGGCAAGGTGCGGCGGAGTGATGCTGCCGATCGAAAGCAATTGGGTGAGCCGCTGGTTAATCTGAGCGCGCCCGGGCAGAAGATCGAGGATGGAGCGGGTATAGCCCAGTTCCTCGTCGACCCACTTCCGGGTTTCTGGACTATTGCCGTCTTCAAGCCAGTGATAGTTATCGACAACCCTGGTGCCGTGAAAGATCTCGACGTAGGGCTTGATCTCGGCTACGGGAGGGGCTGCCGGGGCGGTCGACGATGCGGGAGGGGATTTGGAGTCGCCAGAGGCAAAGACCGACGCAGCGACCGCGGACAGGGAAGCGACGACGAGGAGCAAACGCAGACCTCCTGACATGAAAACCTCGAGGCAAGACGATAGGTGCATGGCGAGCGGAGTAGCCAGGCTGAAGAAGTAGCGTATCAGAAAGCAGAGGCGGAATTCCCGAAAGCAACAAAGCGCAAAAAAGGAACCAATCCTGCGAAGCCGAGACCTTCGTGATCTCGAGTATAGGGGAAACGCGGCGCTAAGCTCGAACTGCGGCGAGGCACATCGCTCGCCGCGTGAGGATCGAATGAGTGCAACGTTTCAATGGCGAGACAGCTACAGCGTGAAAGTAGCGGCGATGGACAACCAGCACAAGAAGCTGTTCGAACTGGTGAGCGAGCTGCACGGCGCGATGGGAGAAGGACATGGGAAGGACGTGGTCGACAACGTTCTGCACAAACTGATCGACTACACCGTGAATCACTTTTCCGCGGAAGAAAAGCTCATGGAGAAATATAAGTATCCAGGATTGCTGGCACATCGAGCCGAACACAAAGCGCTGACCGACAAAGTGTTGGCCTTCAAAAAAGACTTCGAAGCCGGCACCGGTAGCGTGACGCCGCAGCTGATGATGTTTCTGCAGCAATGGCTGCGGAATCACATTCAGACCGTCGACCAGCGCTACGGCGAGTTCCTGAATGCGCACGGAGTGCATTAGAACCGGTGCGGCATCATCGTTTTCGTGCAGCGGAGAAGTCGGCAGCAGGGGGCCGGCCCGGTTTTCATGATCCCGCGCCGGATGCTATGATAATGACCGATTAGATACGGCTCGGCCATCAGCGCCCGAGCCGCTCACTCCTCAGTAGCTCAATGGCAGAGCATCCGGCTGTTAACCGGAGGGTTGTAGGTTCGAGTCCTACCTGAGGAGCCATTCTTTTGTCGCCTGCTCGAGCTTTTCCCGGGTTGTTGGGCGCCTCAGAGCGAGATGATCGAGCTTAATTCCCCGATCTCAGGACGACCGTATTGCGTTCGTCCCCGGCGATCACACGGTAGAAGGTTTTCAACTCTCCAACCTTGGCGACGGGAACGCTGAGTTCCTTGATTTCGAAAGTGCGGCTGTAGTGGATGACGTTACCCTTCACCTCGGTTTTGGCGTGATAGTCGGCGAACTCGTCATCCACATCGACCGGCGGCGGAACGTCGTCGACCACAAAGCCTGCCGGGATCGTGATGTCGAAGCTGTCGGTGTCGTGCAAGGGCGCGCCGAGGTCGACGGGAAACTTACGGGCTTCCTTTGTCTCCAGAAAGCCTTCGGTCTTCACCCCGATCACTCGGGGCCGCACCAATAACATGTTGCCCACATTTTTGGCGTAGGCTGGCGCCTGCAGGGCATAGCGAAAGCCGAACGGCTGGTCGGTGAGATCGAGGTTGATCAGGCTGGCCTGGGTAATCTGGTAGAGCGACAGCGATCCGGAGAGCAAATCTTCGATCGGTTTGATGCGATCTGTACTCTTCGTGGCCTGACGTAAAGCATAGCGCTCCGACCATGCACGATCGCCCATCCGCGTCTCGCTGACTTCGCCCTTGAGCGTCCCAGCTGCATCGAGAGTGAAAGTCCCGGCGCGCACGATGCTGTTCATACTCGGTGACTGCTGCGGCAAGCGCACCAGTTCCCCTCCATCCGGGGTGACCAGCACAGCGTAGTTTGCCTGAAGGTGTCCGGAGATCTGCCCGAAGGGAGTCAGTTCGTTGGTAGGATCAAAATAAAGGAGCGTTCCCAGCTTTGGGTGCTGCACCGTCGCTACCAAGGTTGCATCCGAAAGGCTCGGCGGCAATTTGATCGCCAGAATCATGTGATTGAAAACGAATGGATTCGCCGGAGTGTCGGAGGTTACAGATCCACGCCGGGAATTGATCACGACATAATAGGAATCGATGCCGATCTGGCTGAGCATCGAGCTCATCAATGTCGCTTTATCTTTGCAGTCTCCGTAATGGTGAGTGAAAATCTGCGCCGCCGAATGCGGCTGCCAGCCGCCGATTCCCAACTCAATCGCAACATAGCGAACATCCTGCTGCACGAACTTGGCCAGCGCTTGCATCTTTGCCAGAGGAGTGCCAGCGGAGGAGGTGAGCGATGCCACCTCTTGTTTAATCTCAGGCGACGCGTCGCGCCGTCCGGTGGCCAGTCCCAGTTCCCACTTGCCCATCTGCTGCCAGGTGGTGATGACCTTGTCTCCGTCAAGGCCGCCTTGGGGAAAATAAGACACGACCATCTCGCCTGACACTCCGTCGCGCGGCGGCATGTCCGTTTCGTTTCGAATTGCTTTTATGTCACCGAGGTTCCACTGGAGCTGGCCTCCCGCCTCGACAGGTTTGGTCTCGGGATAATTCAGCCAATACGCCTTGAACGCCCAGCCCGGAGGAAGTTGGAGAGAATAATGAGTCTGGGCCACTGGGATCTCCCGCTGGAAGTCCCACTCGTCCTGCAGCACCAGGGGCTGCTCTTCTTTCTGGTATTCGTATCCCACAACATTGCCTGGATCCGGGGCGGGAATCTGCAGGACCTTGGATCTCACGTCAGAGACGAGTTCGCTGCCTTCGATTTTAGGCAGAGCCATCTCCACGGCGTCTTTGTCTTTCACCTCGTAATCTTTCCCTTGAGCGGGAATGCACCAACCGTGAAAATCACTGATCTTCTCTCCGGCGCGGTAGGAGACAACGGCGAACCCGTATTCGCGCCCGCTGGGTCGCAGAATCTTGTAAGCCAGGCGAACGTGAGTCTTGATTTTGTCCGCCGACTGCACTACGACATCTTCCTGTTCGTACACGAGCACCGCGTCGGTCCGCTCATCGTGATCGGGTAGTGGCGCGGCGGCGGCCGCATGCATCCATTGCGGCGCATCCGCCGCCTGGGCGCGCAGACTGACGAGAACGCTCAACACCACACCCAGCCACACGGCCAGCAGACGCTGACTAGCGGCTGGCATGAGCCGTGGCCGGTTGCAACATGGCCTGTTGTTCATCGGAACTCCTCACCACGTGAAAGAAATTACGCAAAGCGGGATAATATTTTTGATCAAGAAGCAAGAAGTCGACATACAGCGATCGTTTGATATGCAGGGATCCTTTGTTGTTTTCCGCCTGCAACGTATAGCCCACGACGTGAGCGTCCTGATTCTGCGGCGAAGGAACGCTGGCGATCTGCCATCCCAACGGCAGGTCGATATTCACTTCGTCGTCAATGCGGAAAGGAAATGAGAAGTAGATGGGATGGACCCGGTCGGTGTGATCGAACAGGTGTTTTTCTGTAGCGCTGAAAACGCCCAAGGTGACCAGCGCCCGTCGGCCGGCTCCGGCAATCCATCCGGGAATTTTCACGTGGAACTCGGCGACCATCGACGGCGAGGAACTCTTCCAATCGGGTTGATTGGTGAGCTCGACTTCGCAGGCGGCAGGAATGGAATCCTTGACTTCGTCTTCGAGGGATTTCTTCTTTTGCGCGTCATCGGCGAGACGTTCCTGCACGCGGCGGTCGGCAGCTTCCAATCCGGTAAAGGTCAACGTGAGTGTGCCTTCCACGTCGCCGGTGGCCTCATCTACCTTCAACTCTGCCTTGCGTTGGACCGCCGATTCCGCGCTCTTGGGCAGCTCAGTTTGAATCCACGAACCGCCGTCCTTGTCGAGCTTCCGTCCAGTAACTGCGGTCTCGCTCCAGGGCAGCAGTCCGTACGGAATGTATGCGGAGCCCGGATCGAAGAATTCGTCCTTTCCATTCACCTTGACAGAGACTACGTTCTCGTCGAGGCGGCGCCCGTCCATGTTCCCGGGATTGAAGAAGTAATTCTGGCGATCCGCTACCCACACGCCGGAGGCATCAAACTGTGCTGCGCGCACCAGCGCCAGAAACAGCCAAGTCAGCTGGCCCCCATAGCCCGCTTGCTTCTTCCAGACGTCCTCGACATTGTTCGCGGTTTTTTCCTTCTCGCGCTTTTGCTCCTGCTCGGTTTTCTCGGCTTCGTAGGAGATATTCCGCAACTGTTGCACCCGCGCATAGATCTTTTTCAGCTTTTCCTCCGGAGAATCGCTGGCGGACACAATCTGCGATACCGCCTGTTCCATGGCGCTTCTTTTGCCAATGAAGTTTTCCAGCAGCCCATTCAACTTCTTGCCCCGCTTTTTCCAGTAAGTCTCAGGATCTTTCTCGAAAGCGTCCTCGCTGTAGATGAAATCCACGCGCGCTTTCAATTCGTTTTCCGGAGGCATGTAGTCTTCGGTCTGAAATGCCGGAACATCATCCACATCCAGAGTGATGATGTGGTTCGGAGATACCTGGGGCTGGCCCGTGCCCGGCGGCAAGTTGACCCAGGTCCAGCGCAGGTAAAGCGGGGGATTGTCGCCTTGATACTCCTTCAGCGTAAACTTGGCGTGCTTAGTGTAGAGCTCGTCGCTGATGATCCAGTGGGACGTGTATCCTACGTATTGGTCATCCATGTCGAGCGAGTAGTAGTACTCCAGAATGCTGCCCGCCTGCACGTTGGGCATGGTGAAGGTCTTGGCCAGATATTTCACGCCGCGGGCCTTGACAATCTCTTTCTCAAAAACCTGGCCGCTGAAATTTACGATCGAGCCATCCGGTTCGATGGTTCGGGCATGAACGTTCGCTACATCGTTTTGGCCTTTGAGAAACGGAATTTCAACGTCCGCGTACTTTCTTCCCTCTTCGGTCAGCACCTTGATCCGTAAATAGGCATCCTCGTGAGCGGTTCGCGCACTGTCGTCCCGATCGACCTCGCGGAACAGAGTGATCGCCATCGCCCCGGGCGCTTTGGGTTCGCTGGTCATCTTGAGTTCGTCCGGGGAAACCGGTTGAAAACCGATGGCATTTGCCGGAGTGGTCAAGTTTGCAATGGCAAATCCGATGCTTAAGACGAGAAGATTGCGGGAGAAGCAAAGACGAAGACTGGACATGGCGCGTTTCACCCTTGTCGGACTTTGGGCCGCCGGAACCGTGGACACAAAGGGGAAGTGGAAGGTCGCGCGTTAACGGCGGTCACAAATTGAGCACAAAAATTGTGGCAGACGAGAGTATCTCCAGAGGTCCAATGTGTCAAGGACCGATCGTCGCTCCAATTGCTGACTGACTTCGCTCAAACATGTTGCAATAAGCAGAAGCTGACGAACTGTATCTTCCACTAGGGATCTGACTTTCCCTGCCAGCCCGGCAACTCCTTCAGAGTTAGCGTTGAGTTACTGGGAGCCTGTTCGGCGGACAAGAGGCCGATGAACAATTCAGTGTGGCTGAGCAACGTCATCTGTATTCGAGTCTCGGATCTGGGTCTATCTCGAATCTATCCGGAGAAATCGCTGACCCTCTCGGATGGTTGGAAGAAGAAGGAGGTCAGGCGAGATTGACTGAGAGCTAGCGGTGAGGAGACCGCTAGATTCTCGCAAACGGAGATCTCCGCAGCAGGCGTCGGTATAATCGAGTTCGGCGGTTCAGGTCCGGCCCTGCAACCGTTCTTTCCGGCGGGGTTCCGCTGCCTTAGATCGCGGACACTTCAGAACTGATACTCGAGCGTCCCCGCCAGATAATGGGCTCGGTATGAGGGCTCATCCGCACCAAGAAACAGGTATCGCGCAGCGCTCGTATCTCCCACGACAGAGTACGGGTAGTAGAGACTGGGCGTGCCAATCAGCACGCTGCCGCAGCCGGGGACTGCGGCTCCGGGCGGGGGCGGGCTCACGCAGCCCATGTAGGGAGTCATGGCGCCTGTCTGATAGTCCTTGTTATCGAATTGCTGGTACCGATATTCGATCTTGGAGTTGAGACCCTTGGTGAGTTTGTATTTAAAAATAGCCGCCAGTTCGTGGATGCGGCTAACCGTCTCGGGATAGTCCACGGCTGCGTTGGTCCCGGTCAGGAGAAACTTGTCGGCGCCTGTGGTCAGTGTGGGGTCGCCAAAAGGCCGGCTGGCCACCGTACCTTTGCCGGCCGACAGAGAATAGTAAGCGTTGATATTTGCCTTCTTGCTGGGGTTCACGTCAAATCCAGCGCTGAGGTTATGGACCAAGTCGCGGGAGTTGCTGCCCCAGTCATTGTTGGCGCTGTCGCAGCCGTGCGTGCTGACGCTGCAATCGAGCGGTGTCGGTGTCGTCGAGCCAGGCACGCGGTACCGGGAGACCATTGACTGGTAATAACGCTCCCAGGAATAGTCGGCGAAGAGTGAAACCTGAGCGGCCAGCGCGAAGTCGGCATCAAAACCGGCGTTGTCAGAGATATTCCTGAGCACGCCGTAGAGGTAATAGGGATTTGCCGTGGTGGTCGTGGAATTCAGGGGAGTCGCACTGTTCACACCGCCCGGGTGGTTGTAATTGTCCTGCAGCGTGCCACCGAAGGCGGAGAGGCTCAGCCGGTCCCCCGGGCTGTAAGAAAGCTCGAAGTCGCTGCGGTTGCGGGTGCGCGCGGCTTCGTCGAAGCGGCGGTTGAAGGCGGAGTCCACGGTAATGCCGCCGCTGATCTCCTCGCTGGCATCGTCCAAGTAATGCTCGGGATCGCGCGACGAATAGCGGTAGGATGCGCGAAAGCTAAGGTCCCGGGTCAGTGTCGCGTCGACGGCTGTAAACAGCCCGTTCTCGATCGAGTGCGAGACATCGCGGTCGGACCGGTCCATGATTTCGCCTTCATACCCGGCCTGGACCGCGCTCTTGCGGGCGAAATACCAGTCTCCCGTGACCTCGATGTCCTTCTTGTTGTAGCCGAACGGGGTATTCTGCGCTGGGGCGGTGAGATTCGGGGCGGCAATGTCGCCTTCGACCGGAGTGAGGTTGAGAACCGGGGTATGGTTATCGTAATCGTACTGCCGGTATCCGGCCTTCAGATCGAACTTCTTTCCGAAGGAGCGCAGCAACCGATAATTCATGGCCAGGGTCTGCTTGTTGCCGTGGAGGTTGGCTGCGGGAAGAGCTGCGGTCTGCGCCTCCAGCAGCGTATTTGATGTGTAGGGGAGAAACGGATCGTCCTGACGCAGCCATCCGATGCTGATGCTGGCGAGCAGCCTGATTTTCAGCGGCAGGAGCACAGTTGCGGCAAAGTTGAGATAGTGCGCCTGATTGTCAGGATAGAGATCCACCTGTCCCTGCGCCGGGCCCTGGGTGGCTGCCGTACAACCGTTGGGGGCGACGCAATCGGCGGTGAGAAATGGATTGTCGAAGATCAAAGTGCTGGTACGGTTCTGGAAGTAAGAGCCCAGATAGCCCACCTGGACTCCCGAATCTCGATGAGCGTATTCGGTCATCACAGCGGCATTGTTGACGAAGTATTGAATGGGTTCAGGAACTTCGGCGCCGTAACCCGCTGTCAGGGAAGCGCTGGGGCTGCTGTTGAAGATCAACCCGAGCGGTCTTGTGCCGCTTTCATGCTCGCGTGAGTAAGATGCAGTAACGTCCCAGTCCGGAGTGAAGTTGTAGACGAAACGAGCGGAGCCAGCCCGGCGATCGATTCGCGGAACGATGAAGCCCATGCCCGGAACCAACTGCGACTCGATCGTACTGGGAAGGTTGGCGGCCGAAGTGGCGGCGAGCGTCTGCAGCGCGTTTCGCGTCAGCATGGGAATGCTCAGAATTCCATTGCCGGTTTCGGTATAGGGCGTGCGCGTGGTATTCGAATAGATGTGAGGAATCTCGTCGTAAGCGACTTGCACTCGAAAACGGCCCCACTCGCCCAACGTCCCAAGATAACTCTGGTCGCGGTCGATGGCGCGGTCGGATTGCAGGTCGAAAAAATACTTCGAACCCTTCAGATCGTCGCGGTCGAGGCGAAAGCGCCGGATGAAATAGCCGTCGTGAAGATCGCCGTACTCGTTGTACTTCGAGGTCCGCAGTGAAGGGTCGAACGGCAAGTCGGGACGCCCATAAACGTTCCCCCAGACATTGCGTACGCCGGTTTCGACCATGCCGCGCTCCGGCGGCTCATCCTGCCCCGATGCAGCGGCAGTCGTTATCACGAGTCCGAGAAGCATCATGTATCGCAGTGTCATATTCATGTTGTTCTCCTATCGCATGAAGACATCCCCGGAGGGATGGTTGGACCCGTGAATCAGGGAATGACAGTTGGTACAGCCACGGTTGAAAGTCTTGATCGAACTGAGCGGTTGCGCCTGGGTCGGATGGCGGCTGGAAACGTGGCACTCGTCGCACAGTCGCGGCATGCGCACTTTCAACAGTTGCGGGTTGTTGCTGCCGTGCGGGTCGTGGCAGTTGTCGCAGTTCTCCATGACCGGAGGATGCTCCCAGAGAAACGGACCCCGCCGCTCGGCATGACAGCTGTAGCAGTTCTCGTTGATCGACGACTGGATCAGCTGGCTGGGATTGGGGCTGCCATGCGGATTGTGGCAGCTGGTGCAGGTGACTTTGCCTTCGCGATATGGCATATGCGACGAACGTTGCAGCTGGGCCCGCCGCATCTGGTGACAGGTGAGACAGAGTTCAGGCTGAGATTTCTGGAGCCCGGCGGTCTCGCTGAGCGGCGCGCCGTAACGGGTCTTGTCGGTTAGCGCGGCATACTGTGCTGCCGGACTGCCATAGTGGACCTGGTGACAGCCGACACAAGCCATCCCCCGCGACTCATGTGAACTGCCTCGCCAAAACATCTGGTTGCCTTTGGAATGGCAGGCAAGGCAGGCTGCGTTCTGCTCTTCCACGGGAGTGGACGATCCCTTCGAGAAGCGAACCGGGATAGTCTGCTTGCCGCCGCCGGCGTCGACGTGAGCTTTGCCGGGTCCATGGCAGCTTTCGCACCCGCGCGCATCCAAAGCGCTCTTCGAGTGAGCCATGGCGTTGCCCATGATGGTGTGAGCGAAGCTTTTCTGCTGCTCGGCGTGGCAGGTTACGCAAACCTCCGACCCAACGTAGTCCCCGTCGGACACCGACTTGCCCTGATCGTGATCCGCAGCCAAAGCAGAGACGGCCAATAAACCAATCAGCACGAGGAGAGCAGCAATCTGTTCGCGTTTCATGTTCGTCCCTTCCGTTGCGGGAACCCGGAGTTGCCGGATTCGCACGATGCCACGCGTAATCCCTGACCTGCGACGTTTTCGACTCTGCATACGCGCTAACGGAAATTCTGACTCACGCAGGAGTGCGCTTGGCGGAAAGAACGCAGGCACGAAGGTATGGGCTTTTCAAAGCGGGAAGACTTCCCGGATCGGCAGGCTCCAGAGGCATCTTTGCTGGCCGGCGAACCGGTCGCACGCATTCGATGGATCGGCTAGGGGACGCTCGTCTTCTGTGAGGAACTTTGTTCTGTCTCTTCCAGGCGGGAGGCTTGCGAGATCAGGTAATTCCGTTCGGGAATACTGGTAGTCGCGCTGGCGGCAGCACGATAATGGCGGATGGCGCTGGCGTGATCGCCCAACATCTCGAGCAAGTGTCCGCGAACCGCATCAAGCCGATAGTGCTCGGCAAGCCGGCGGTCGCCGTCGAGCGACTGCAGCAGGGCGAGACCCTGGGACGGGCCGTGGACCATGGCGGCGGCAATGGCATGGTTCAGGGTGACCATAGGACTGGGAGCGACGCGTTTCAGCAATTCGTACAGAGCCATGATCTGCGGCCAGTCCGTGTCTTCCGGCCGTGCCGCTTCGTCGTGAACGGCGGCGATCGCCGCCTGAAGTTGATACAGGCCGACGGAGCCCTTCGAGAGCGCGGCGGTCAGAAGTTCGATTCCCTCGGAAATCTCAGCGCGATCCCACAGGGCACGGTCCTGTTTGTCGAGAGGGATCAATTCCTCGTGGGGTCCGGTTCGGGCCGCCCGGCGGGCGTCGGTTAATAACATGAGCGCGAGCAGGCCGGCGACTTCCGCGTCAGCGGGAAGCAGTGCCTTGGCTGAGCGGGCCAAGCGGATCGCCTCCTGTGCCAAATCAAGGCGTTGTAGATGTGCCCCGATGCTGCTGGTATAGCCCTCGCTGAAGATCAGGTACAGCACGCGAAGAACGGCGGGCAAACGCTCGGCCCGCTCCAGTGGGGAAGGGAGATGGAAAGAGACGCCGGATTCCTTGATGCTCTGCTTGGCGCGGGTGATGCGCTGCGCCATGGTCGCCTCGGGCACGAGAAATGCATTCGCGATTTCCGCCGTCGTCAAACCGCCGACGGCCCGAAGCGTGAGGGCGATTGCCGAAGACGAAGTCAGGGCGGGATGGCAGCACATGAATAGCAAAATCAACGTGTCGTCTGGATCCATGTCAGACTCGATACCGGCGGCAGGCGCCAGCGGGTCAGCCTCTCTGGCAACGGCAGTTTCCCGCTCGCGACGCGCGATCTCGCTACGCACCTGGTCCGTCATGCGGCGAGATGCCACTTGGATCAGCCAGCCGCGCGGATTCTCGGGAACGCCGTCCCTGGGCCATTGCGTGAAGGCCGCCAGCATGGCCTCCTGTACTGCGTCCTCGGCCGACGCGAAGTCGTGAAAGCGGCGAGCGACCGCACCGAGCACCTGCGGCGTCAATTCCCGAAGCAGGTGCTCGACCGGGCTGTCTTGCTTTTGTTGGGTCACGGAGAGTTCTCGCCTCAATAAGGCGGTTGATGGTTACTCTTTCGGATGAAGGGCCGTCAGAGCCCCAGGTCCGCATGGCTGCTCAGCACCTGCCTGACCTCGATCGGCAGGTTGCCGGGCTTGCCTCCAGGACCCGGAGCTTGCGAGACCCGGGCCGCAATCTTGTAGGCCTGCGCGGGGCTGTCCACATCGATGATCCAGTAGCCGGCGAGAAACTCCTTCGACTCCGGAAACACGCCGTCCGTGACCGGTTCCCCGTCTTTTCCGGCGCGGACGAGCTTGGCCTCGCTCGGCCAGGCCAAGCCCTCGGTGGCGACGAAAGCGCCAGAATCCTTGAGTTCCTTGCTGAACGCGCGCATGAAGACAACATTAGCCTGAAGATCTTCTTTCGACCATTGGGCGTACCTCTCAAAATCGGCTTTCTTCCCGTTCATCATCAAAATGTATTTCATTCGTCGCTCCTTCGGATTCGTTTTGTGCCGTGATTGTGCGAGCAAAGTTAGTCGGAGCCGTGGACGAGTTCTCGACATCCATGGGACGGCAGCGCTAGCCATGATTCGCAAAGCGCCGCACTTCAATCGGCATGTTGGTAGGCACGTTTCCGGGCCCTGGGGCGGCGGAAATCCGGCCGGCGATGGCGCAGGCACGTTCGAGCGTGGCCACGTCTACGATCCAGTAGCCCAGCAGAAACTCTTTGGACTCGGGGAATACGCCGTCGGTGATGGGCAGGCCATTCTTCTCTCCGCGAACAGTCAGGGCCTCGCCGGGCCCGGTGAGACCTTGCGTGGCGACGAATTCCCCGGAATCGGCCAGTTCCTTATTGATGGCCCGCAGGACGGCCATGTGGGCTTCGACATCCTTTTGCGACCAGGCGTGATAGCCCTGGACCCCCGACTGCGTTCCCGACATCAGCAGAATGTATTTCATGTCTTTTTCTCCTTATGGTTGGTGCACTCGCCTGACCGCACTCCCTGACACTTATCTTTACTTCATTCTCAGGGGCGCGATCTGCGCTTTCATGGAGTAGTCGGAGCCGGCCACTCATTCTCTACATCTCTCCAGAAAACTTTTTCAAGCGTCAAATGACGCCCGGCATGTCGATTTTGCACGTCCGCAACCGACATACCGTTGGAGGCAGAGAAATGACGATCGACGGTTTGGTGGTGGACGTAAGCCAGGATTGGGTGCTCGCCTGCGATGTCCAGCAACGGTTTATGGAGGGAGGGGGCTGGAGGACCCCTGCACTGGATTACAGCGCGCGGTGTCGCCAGATCCGAGCCGTAGGTGGCGATTGCTACGATTTCATCGCGCTCGCCGACGATCGACTGGCGCTGGTTGTCGGTGATGCCTCCGGTAAGAGCCTGGCGGCAGCGCTCATGATCGCCAACGTCCAGTCCTCTCTGCGGACCGCAGCCCTGTTCACGGGAAATGATGTGGCCACATTGCTTACAGTGGTGAATCGCCAGGCTTACGCCTCGTCGCTCGCCGACCGCTATGCGACTGTCTTCTACGGGCTCTTCGATGCGGCGACGAGCACGCTTCGGTACGTGAATGCCGGACACAATCCACCATTCGTTCTTCGCCCGGACGGTTCGATCGAGTGGCTGGAGCCGGGCGGCGCGCCTGTTGGGATGTTCCCGGATTCGACTTACGAAGAGCGTGTGCTGAATCTCAGGCCGGGCGATCAGGTCGTCGCTTATACGGATGGAGTGATCGAAACGACCAGTCCAGCAGGGGAGGAGTGGGGAACGAAAGGCCTGTTGAAGGCGATGGTCGGCCGGGAGCCCCAGCATCCTGCGATGGCCCAAGATCTGGTTCAGGCGATCTTCAAATCCATGGATGACTTCTCCTGCGGCTGCCAGACGGATGACGCGACAGTAGCGGTTATGCGCCTGGCCTGACTCGGTGGTTGGCTTCGGGCCTGCCTGCTGGGTCCCCAAGGTAAATATGTGTAAACCATCTTTTCCTGCGACTTGAAAAGACCTACGATATTTCTGACTTTTGACAATCGCGGTCCAACGTTAGTGGAGATGTTTATGCATCCAGCTACTGCGTTTCCGTGCGGTCCCCGGATTCTCCGCTTCTCACTGATTTCAACTGCTCTTTTCCTCGCGACAAGTTCTCTGACCGGTTGCGGCTCAGTCAATTCGACGCCGGTCAAGCCGGGCAATACCGAGTTGACGGTGGCCGTGACCAGCACAGGCAACGATCAATTGATTTATTTCGACATGGTGCTGAACACGCTGATCCTGACGGACAAGTCAGGGAACACGGTCAGCCTGCTTTCCTCGCCGCAGGGATTCGAATTCGTCCAACGAACGGGCCAACTCGCTCCCGCGTTTACGACCACCGCTCCCCCGGGAACGTACGTGTCGGCGACGGCAACGGTTGGAAGTGCGGAATTCAACTGCGTGGTGAACATCCCGAACTACGGCTTGACGTCAGCGACTTATGCCTATGGCTATACCCCGGATGCCCAGGTGACCGTGAATCTGCCGTCGCCGATCACAATTACGGGATCGAATATGGGGTTGCTCGTCAACCTCGACACTCTGCAGTCCGCCACCTTCCCCAGTGACTGCTGGGAGCAGGGGGGCTTCTCATGGTCGATCACGCCAACATTTCAGATCACTCCTTTTGAGCTCTCAGCGCAGCCCACCAGTCCCGCCAACGGCAAGGTGCTGGGGCTCAATGGAGAAGTCACGGCCATCGGCCCTGCGGGGAACAGCTTCACACTAGCGGTTGCCGAAGCGTCAGCGCTGCCGGACAGTGTCATGATCAGCACGTCCAATAGCACGGCGTACCAGGGAGTCAGCGACTTTTCCGGGCTGGCGGTGGGAACGTTCGTGAACATGGACGGCGCGCTCCAGGCGGACAGTTCAGTGACGGCTTCGCGCATCGCGGTTGAGTATCCGGCGGCCGTTGACTCCATCATCGGACCGGCAATGTTCATCTCAGATGCCGAGCCAGCGCTCTATATCGAGGGATACGACCAGCAGGGCTCCGACTATGCGAACACCTATTTCATCGGCGGGCAGGCATTCAGCTTTGACAACGCGGTGTTTCAAATCTCCGGACAGGTGTCGAACCTCGAAGACTTGCCTTTTGGCGCGAGCTTCAACGCGTCGAACATCGTTCCGGGACAGAGTGTGTATTTGTCCTCGCCGCCCCTGACCGACGGATCAAACCCTTACACCGAACTGAACGCAGTCACGCTAATTCCGCAGACGATCAACGGAACCGTCACGGCTTTTACGACCAGCGGAAACTTTACCGAGTATTCCGTCTCGCTGGCTTCCTACGACCTGTTTCCGAACCTGGCCGCGCAGTCAGGGCAACAGTCGCTTTTGAACGATCCATTGGACGTCGAGGTGTACATAGACGGCCAGACGCAACTACTGAATTCTCAACCGCTTTTCGTGGGCGGCACCTTCCGCTTTTATGGCCTCGTATTTAACGATAACGGTACCCTGCGGATGGATTGCCGCCAGGTGAACGACGGCGTGTCCTTCTTTCCCTCATCGAATGCGCAGCGCGCTCCGACGGTAAAAGAGTCGACGCGGATCAGAAGCGGAAAGACGAGTGGCGGAAGGCCGGTCATCAGCGTCTACGTGCGCGCCAATCCGAAATCCTAGAGCGATTGCGGCCCATGATCATTTCAGGACCTCAAGGGCGGGCACACTTTCTTGCTTGAGAATTGGAGGCGAGCGGATTATTGTGTACGTCTCCGGAGGAACAGCCTTGCGAAGGACCACACTCGTCTTCTTTCTGCTCATCTGCTGTCTCACGCTGGTTTCAGCACAGAAGCGCCAATCCCCAAAAAACGCGGCAGCAGCCCAGCAGGCGCAGCCCGAGACGCCGAAGCAGCCCGAGACGCCGAAGCCGCCCGAGACGCCGAAAGCAGCGACTGCTTCCGCGGATGACAGCGAGTCAGAGGGGCCGTGGAAGGGTATGCAGTACCGGTTGATCGGCCCGTTTCGAGGCGGGCGGGTCGTAGCCGTGTCGGGAGTGGTCGGCCAGAGCGACGTTTATTATTTCGGCGCGGTCGCCGGAGGCGTGTGGAAGACGACGGATGGAGGCCTCAACTGGAAGCCCGTCTTCGACAAGGCGAAGGGCGCATCGCCTTCGATTGGCGCGATCGCAGTGTCGCAATCGGACCCCAACATCATCTACGTGGGGACCGGAGAAGCCTGCATTCGCGGGAATATCGTCGGTGGAAATGGCGTCTACAAGTCGATCGATGCCGGGAAGACGTGGAACTTCGTTGGACTGCGGGATACACATGCGATCGGGCGGTTGGCGGTCGATCCGAAAAATCCTGATGTCGCGTTTGTGGCGGCGCTGGGACATCCTTTCGCCGATAACGACGAGCGCGGCATCTTTCGCACCCGCGATGGCGGCAAGACCTGGGAGAAGGTGCTGTATAAAGACGCGAAGACGGGAGGCATTGATGTCGTCTTCGATCCCAGCAACTCCAATACACTTTTTGCGGCCCTGTGGCAGGCAAAGCGTACGCCGTGGAGTCTGGACAGCGGTGGGCCGGGCAGCGGACTGTACCGTTCGATCGACGGCGGAACGACGTGGAAACAACTCACCGGCCACGGATTGCCGGAGGGGATTCTGGGCCGCATCGGCGTCACCGTTTCGGGAGCGAATCCGAACCGGGTGTGGGCGGTGGTCGAAGCGGAGAAAGGCGGAATCTACCGCTCCGATGACGGCGGCGATTCGTGGCACCTGATGAATGACGATCATCGCTTCCGGCAGCGTGCCTGGTATTACTCGCACATCTTTGCCGACCCGAAATCAGCGGATACCGTCTATGTTCTGAATACCAGCATGTATCGGTCCGACGATGGCGGCAAGACGTTCGCTCCAGTGCGTGCACCCCACGGAGACAATCACGGATTGTGGATCGATTCGACAAATCCCCAGCGCCTGATCAATGGAAATGATGGCGGCGCCACGGTCTCGACCGACGGCGGCGCAAGCTGGACTACTCTGTACAACCAGCCCACCGCGCAGTTCTATCACGTCACTACCGACAACCGTTTTCCTTATTACATGTATGGAGCGCAGCAGGACAATTCGACGGTTGGGATTGCCAGCGCCAGCCCCGATGGGGCGATCGATCGTCCTGACTGGTATGACGTGGGCGGAGGCGAGAGCGGCTATATTGCGCCGGATCCGACGGATCCGTTGATCGTGTACGCGGGATCATACGGCGGCGAGATCACGCGTTATGACCTTCACACGCACCAAGAGCAGTCGATAAACCCGTGGCCGGTGAACCCGATCGGATGGGCGGCAGCGGACGTGAAGCATCGATTCCAGTGGACGGAACCCATTGTGTTTTCGCCACACGATCCGAAGACGCTCTATTTCGGCAGCGAGGTGCTATTCAAGACGACCGACGGCGGAATGAGCTGGACGATTATCAGTCCTGACCTGACGCGCAACGATAAATCGAAGCAGGCTTCTTCCGGAGGGCCGATTACCAAAGACAACACCGGTGTCGAGGTGTACGACACGATCTTTTCGGTCGTTGAGTCGCCGGTGCAGAAAGACCTGATCTGGGTTGGAACGGACGATGGCCTGGTACAACTGACGCGCGACGGCGGGCAGCACTGGGAGAACGTCACCCCGAAGCAGATGCCGGAGTGGGGCACGGTCAGCATGATCGAAGCTTCTCCGCGCGACGCCGGGACGGCATACGTTGCCGTCGAGCGGCACAAAATGGACGATTTCGCGCCGTATGTTTTCAAGACCTCCGATTTCGGAAAGACCTGGACGAAGCTCGTCGCGGGCATTCCGGACGATGATTATGTGCATGCGGTGCGGGTTGATCCAAAGCATCCGAGCTTGCTGTTTGCCGGAACCGAGCAAGGCGTATACATGTCGTTCGATGATGGTGGACAATGGCAGCCTCTGCAGTTGAATCTGCCGGTGTCGCCGATCAACGATCTGGTCGTAAAGAGCAACGATGAGAGCGACGATCTGGTGGTCGCGACTCACGGACGTAGCTTCTGGGTCCTCGACGATCTCACTCCACTGGAACAGTACGACGAAGCCGTCCCGCAGCAGGAGGCGCATCTGTTCACTCCCGAGGCGGCGAATCACACCGTCTTCGAGGGCGGTTTTTTCCGGGCCCAGGGGAATGTAGGGAAAAATCCTCCCGCGGGCGCCATCATCGATTACTGGCTGAAGATTTCGCTGAAGAAACCGGAGAAGAAGGAAGCCGCGGGCGAAGGTGCACCCAAAATGGGAGTCGATGCACAAAAGGCAGAAGGCGATAAAGCTGACTCCGGCAAGAGAGACGAAACACCCAAGATTACCCTCGAGATTCTGGATTCGTCCGGAAAGGTGATTCGGAAGCTCCCGAAAAAAGAGGAGCCGCAGGGCGAGGGTGAGGACGAAGACTTCTTTTCACGCACTCGCGGCGGTGGTGCGCTTCCCGCGGAAGCCGGCTTGAACCGGTTTGTGTGGGATATGCGCTACGAAGGAGCGACCCGTGTGCCGCACGCGCCGCTCTGGGGCGGAAGCACCGAGGGTCCGGAGGCGCTGCCCGGGACGTATCAGGTGCGGCTGACGGTGCTAGGGAAGACTTATACTGCCCCGCTTGAGATCAAGCCGGACCCGCGGCTGAAGGTCAGTCAAGAGGATCTTGCCAAGCAGTTCGACCTGCTGCTGAAGATCCGCGACAAGGTGACTGAAACCGACGATGCCATCATTGAAATGCGCGCCGTTCGCGCTCAGATGAACGCGCTCAACAAGCGCTTGAAAGACGATCCGCGAGAGAAAGTGATCGCGGATGCCGGAAAGGCGCTGGACAAGAAAATGACCCAGGTCGAGGAGGCGCTCATTCAAACCAAGGCCACAAGCGGAGAGGATGTGCTGAATTATCCCGTACGCCTGAATAACGATCTGGTTGCCCTGGGCGGTGTGGTGGGAAGCGCGGACTCGGCTCCGACCAAGCAGTCGTATGAAGTGTTTGACATGGTCAGTAAAGAGGTTGATGAACAATTGGCGAAGTGGAAAGAGATCGTTGCCACTGACGTCACCGCCTACAACAATCTTGTCAAACAGCAGGACGTTCCCGCCATTATGGTGACCAAGCCGGATGCCGGGAATTGACGTCAAACACAGATCACTGTTCGTCATGGAATAGTTCAAGAACAAAAAATGAGAGGCCCGTTGAACAGGGCCTCTCTTTTCGTCTCTGCTTTTTTCGTGCATTGGCGAGACTAACTTCCCCGGATGGTTCGGTGCTTTGGCTTGCAACTGCTTCCACTGCTTCATTGCTCCGGAATGAAGTGCCCCGGCGACACTCTTGTCCTTGGGAGCACCGAAGAGTTCGGGGTGGATATAGAAACCACGCTCCTTCGCCGATTTTTCCTGCTCGACCGGAATGCGGTGCGCGTTGGCCCAGGCATCCTGACGAATGCCAGTCACCTGCCATGAGACCTTCACGTTCGGTTTGTCGGTCTTGATGCTGAACTGACATCTCGGCCGGAGCGTTCCTTACCCCCTTAAGACAATTCCAGGAAAAACATTTCAGGCGGAGAGGAAGAACTCTAGATTCGTGGCGCGAAGCGAATCCCAGAGATTACTGGCGTTGTCCGTCGAGATTCGCCCACTCGCCGGATTGAATGAAACTGGCCCAATAAAACGGATGCCGGCGATCCTTGTGCTTGAGCATGGCGAGTTCGGTCTGGCGAAGAGCCTCGCCACGGCCGAGTCCTTTTTTCAGATTCTTGTAGTAGGAACTCATCATTTCCCGAGTGGCATAATCGCTGACCGGCCAAAGGCTCATCACCACCGATTCCGCGCCTGCGAGAAAGAAGGCGCGCCGGAGCCCGTAGACACCTTCGCCGTTGCGGACTTCTCCGATTCCTGTGTCGCAAGCAGAAAGCGTAACCAGCTTCGTTCCCCATAGATTCAGGCTCGAGGCTTCGAGGGCAGTGAGAATGCCAGGCTGTGTGGTACTGCGGCTGACGTTCGCACCTGCCAGCGCCAGCCCTGAACGAAGCAGGGGATTTTCACCGTCGTTATCGAACTGGATACCGCGTGACATTGCCGGTGCATGCTCGGAGCCAGTGGCTGCGCGTGCATCCGAAAGGAAGAACCCATGAGTCGCAATGTGCAGGATGCTCGGAGCATCTACCAGCTTCACCGCATCTTCAGTTGCCTTGCGCCCGGTCAACAAGCGAGCGTCCGGGAACTCCGCCTTGATTACGCTGGCCTCGACTGCGGTCCCGGGCAGCGGCGCAAAGTAGACATCGGAAAGATCGCCGGCGGAGGTGACGCTTCGCCGGGCGTCAGGGCGCGGAGACATTCTCGAACGAGACGGTTTCGTGGTGGCAAGCTCCGCAGATGCCGGTTCGCCGTAAACAGGATCGGCGACGATCACGGGAGCGCTGCGGCTCGACCGCGCCACCTGCAGGCGCAGCAGATCGCGACCGGTCGTGAGGTAACTGATGGAATATCGTTCGACCAGATAGTGTTGGTGCTCATCGACCAGTGCCTCGAATGGGATCAGGTTCAATTCGCCATCGGGCGAGATCAGCAATTGCGTGGCATCGCCGACCAGCGGACGAAGAGGCTGCATGATTCTGCTATCCATCTCGCGGGCGAGATGCTGTACGTTCTTGTTTTCGGGATCCCGTAGTGCTGCCCGCAAGGATGCAACCAGTGTGTCGATTGGCTTGGCAGATCCAAGCTCTTTCCACTGCACCTCGCCCTCATGCCGCAGAATGTATGCGATGTAATGAGGCTCTCCATAAGCGCGGGCATCGCTGTCGGCTCTGGGATCGAATGGACGATACGCGGCAAATTCCAGCAGCGCGGCCCGGGCGGGAATCGCGTCCTTTACTGCAGTGAGCGTGACCGCCTGGGAATGAGTGCGGAATTCACTGCTGCTGCGGCTGATGGCAGCTTCCAGGTCATCTCTGGCTTTCTCCAGCGACGCAATCTGCTTCTGGTATGCCTCCGGAGGAGTGCTGCCGGAGCCGTGCAGAGTGAGCTTCGCCAACTCGGCGGTCGTGGAGCTGAGTTCATCCAGCAGTTTCTGATCGTCGGGACTCATCCGCGAACGCAGGGCCGCGAAGCTGCCCGACATGGCATCAAGGACGCGTCCCTTGCGCTGCAACAACACCAGGGCGGCGAGTTCGCTGGCCGCAGGACTGTTCGGCGCCAGCAAGGCGTTCACGGAGATCGTGCGATCGGTGCGCTCCGACGCTCCTTCCAAGAAGTCCCACTTCTCGCGCTCCGAACCGATCGAGAGATTCAAGTCAATGCTGTGCTCCAGCAGGGCGTCGGCATGGGCCTGGTACTCGGTTGCGTCGTTGACGTCTCCGAGGGCTGCGAAGGCAATAGCGGCATTGACATAGGTCAATTGCGTCAGGCTGTGATAGGGGCCGGCAGCGGTTTCGAGGATATTGCGCGCGCGCGCGTAGACCTCAATGGCTTTGGCGAACTCTCCTTCAGCTCGATACAGATTGCCGATGGTGATAAGAACTGCGGCGGTTTGCGAGTTTCTGGGTCCGTAGGCCCTTTCGCGAATCGACTCGGAACGCCATAAGAGCTCTAACGACCGCGCGTACTGTTTTTTCTCGCGGGCGATGATGCCCAGATTCATGAGAGGCTCGGAGAGCCGCGGATAATCCGGGCCCCGCGTTTTCTCGATCATCTGGATCACGCGCTCGACCAAGGGTTCGGCTTGGTCATAATCTTTCATCGACCGGTAGAGATCGGCGAGATTGTTGAGCACACCGATATAGATGAAATCGTCGGGATCTAATCGTTTCTCGGCAATAGCCCGTGCTTGCTGCAATTCCGACAGGGCCTCGGCATAGTCCTCGCGGTCTTCGTGGAGGAGAGACAAGTTCATGAGCCAGACCACTACCTGAGGATGATCTGGTCCCAAAGTCTGTTGTGTGATGCGAAGCGATTCCTGCAGCATCGGTTCGGCCCTGGGGTAATCGTCTTTGGAGTCATAGAGGGCCGCCAGGCGTAGCATGGCAAACGCAGTCTGCGGGTCCTGGCGTCCGAGGGCGGCCTGATCAACTTCTATGGCACGTTGGAACAATTCCTCAGACTTGGCGAAATTGTCTTTATTTCTCTCTAGTTCCGCGAGGTTGACGAGAAGTTCGCCGACATACGCACTGTTGGGGCCGGCTCCTTTTTCGGCGGATTCCACCGCGTGCGTCGCCAGGACACGGGCGTCGTCCACCTTGCCCTTTCCAGCCAGAACAGCGGATTGCCGGCTCAGTTGGTGGGCTTCGAAGAGCCATCGGTCCTTGTCGGTTGCGGGACGAACATCTTCAAGCCGGACCTCATACCTGCCAGGTTCTGCTTTCGAGTACTTTGGCTTGACGCTAAGGCGGTAATGCCGATCGGCGCCGGCGGTAAGGCCGACTGCTTCTTCGCCTGGAATCCTGGCCTGAGAGTTGAATTCGGCGAGTACCGCTCCACTCGAATCCGCAACGTCGATGACCACGTCGATTCCACGCTGGTAGACCGTGATACCAGCAAACTGACCAGCCTGCAGCGCGACATCATAGTCGTCGACATTCTTGCCTGAAATCTCACGCTGAATCGGTACCCCAAGTTCCAGGGTGATGCCCGGGTTTTGGGCCGGGATGTGATCTTGAGACGAGAGACCTGCCGGGTAGACAAGGAACACCCAGAGCGTTCCGCGGCAGAGAAAGCGGCGAAATCCAAGAGAGAAACGAACCCTAATGTGTCGCTGCATCGCCAGCCCCAAGCCGAGCGTAGCGTGCCCTTGCGGGCGGGGAAGGACTGCTACTTTACCACGGCTTTGAACGGATATGTACTGACCAGCTCCAACGCACTGTTTGAGCGGACCCCTCTGAGCTGAATCATATAATTTTGGTTTTTCAACAAATTCGCATGAAAGGCGAACGACACCGCCCGCTTGTCTCCATCGGACACGGGCGTCAATTCAGGGCTCCGCCAGACGGTTTGCCGAGTTGAAGAATCCTCTAGTGAAGCCAGGTATTTCGGGAAGTCATTCGACTCCAGTTCCAACTTCAAGACCACCAGATCGGTGTCCGGGGGGGTGGGGACCACGGGCAGCGGGCCTGCGCCCCGAAGCGAAGGAGCGAAGATGAAAGTAGCGACTCGAAGCTGGTCGACGGTCTTTTCCCCAAGCCCGGTTGCCGCAGATTCTGTGCCTTGCGACGCTGGCGGACGAGCGGCGAGTTCGTGTTGCAAATCCTGCTCCTGCTGCACTAACGAACCTCGTTCGGCGTTGGAAGAATCGAGCTGCTGCCTCAACTGGCGGTTCGCGGTAAACAAGTAACCGCTCGCAACGAAGAGCAGAACCGCTGCAATCGCAAGGCCCCGCTGAGGGACAAGCCAGGCGCCCGGGGAAAAGCTCCACCGTTTTTGGGTTCCTGCTTTCTGCGGGCTTGCCGCTCGCGCGCCCAGCCGGGGGGCGGCTCTCCTCTGTTCGAAAGCCAGCAGAGTTTCGGCGAGAGCAAGCTTTTCGCGTCGTTTTGGCGATGACAGATAGACCGATTTGAATTGGGCGAGCGCGTTGCCAGACAGTTCTCCGCGGACATAAGAATCGACCAGATCGTTTTCGGCGGCATTCAACTGGGCCGCGAAATCGTCATCGGTTACGCTCAACTCATCCAGACGCTCGGCCTCCTCGACTGAAAGCGAGCCGAGAAGATACTGCGTCAGGAGCTCATGATGGGGAAGATCAGTCACGGCGCTCTCACTATAGTTAAGACAGAATTAGGAAAAACATTTCATCCTTCTTCAGCGCAACGCATTACGCAGCGCTCCAGCCGGTCGCGAATCCGGCAGGCGCGGATTCCCAGTGCATTGGTCGTAAGTGCAAGCCGTTCAGCGAGTTGGCGGCGATTCTGGATTTTCTCCCGCTGCTCGCCACGGTAATACTCCAGGATCATCTCCCGATCGGCCGGGAAAAGCTTTTCGAGACAGCCCTCGAGACAGCCAAGAAGCTTCTCGGCACGATCCAGAGATTGGGTTCGATACTCAAATCCCTTCGACGCCGAGGATAAGGGTTCGGATTCTAGCGGAACCAGTGGACGCGCCTCCCGGACATGCTCGAAAAAGACGTATTTTGCAACGATATAGCAGTATTGAGCCGGGGTGGCCTCGGCAATCGTGCCTTCCTCTTCCAGCCGGCGCACGACCCGATTTAGCGTCTCGTCGGCCAGGTCATCTGCGGGAGAGCACTCTTTGCGGTCGAAATAGCGAACCAGCCTTCCCCGCATCTCCAGATAACGCTCGCCGTTCGAGTCCTCTCCCTCATCGAGCCATTGCAGAAACCTGCGGAACGCGGGTTCGCTCGGGGTCCATTGCTGTTTCAACTTCGACTTGGAAATTGGCAACATCCGGAGGTCCCGCAAGTGGTGAAGATTCTACGAGCACGAGCTCTTTCGGACAACACAAAATCGTGCTGGGAAGGGGTCCTTCCGGGGTGGGGACAGCCCTGCCAAAATGGCGGCTGGGCTCAAAAACTCGAGCCCCGTCGGGCGTCGCGGGCGTTTACGGCCGAGCGTAGGCGGGGCTGTCAGGCTCCGGGCGATCGTAATCCCGTCCGTATTTGTTCTTGTGGGCCATAACCAGTTCCGAAGTTGCGAGGCGGAAACTGCCAATGGTTGTATCGCCGGCGGATATCGTGATCTCCCCATTCAGAGCCTGTAAGGTCTCGGGTGGGACGAGGGAATGGAAGATCTGCATCTGATACCGACCGGGCGGAACCCCGCCAAAACTGAAGTCGCCGCGGGCATTCGAGATCGCGTAGTACGGCGTGGTGAGGGCGATGACCACGGCGCTCATCTGCGAGTGAATGTTGCAGAAGATAAACGAGATGCCGGGACGATCGAACTGGACGAAGCGCGTACTTCCACTTTCATAGAGTCCGAGGTCGAAGCGCTTGCCGTCGAACAACGAAAATACATTGTGAAAGAAGGGATCGTGGTTGGGAAATTCGACCTTTCCGCCAACCGGAATCACGAGAAGGGAAGGATGGAAGGCCTTATCCTTCTGCACAAGTTGCGGGATCTCGGCGGGATTCTGGTGGGGCGGCTTGACGGCCGTTCCGATGGGAGTCAACCAGATGACCGCCTTCGAGGCATCCTTCAAGCGGCGGCCACTTCGGGTGAGCTCAAGGTGAGCCTTGAGAGGCTGCTGGCCCACCGCGAGCGTCGCGGTCAAAAAGACGCCGGAAATGAAAACCCACACGATGGAACTTGGTCTCAAAACAAGATCCCCACGGAAAGATTGAGTTGATTTGTGCTGGTACTTCCGCTGTAAACGGGGAAGCTGCGCAGGTGTCGTAACTCGGCGGCCAATACCAGGTCGGAGCGAGGACGGAAAATGACGTTACCCAAAGCACCGCGATTTCGGCCCAGTATGGGTCCGTAATTGTCGGCGTCGGTGGCGAAGCCGCGCACGTCCCCGGCGAAAGCATTGTCCTGGGCGATCACGCCGTTCAATTCTATCTTTGGAGTCAGCTGGAATTTGAGCTGGCTCCAGCCGCCGGCAGCGTCAAGCCCGCGGATCGGACTGAGTCCATAGGTGGGTGCAGCACCATAGACAATCGACCGCCCGATTCCACCTCCGAGACCACCGATGCCGCGTCCGCGATAGAACTCCCCCGACAAAGACAGACGAGAGAAAATGGGAATCTGCCAGTCGGCCATTCCTGCCCAGGCATCGACGTAGCGATCCCATGTCCAATCCTGGCGGCCGTAATACCCGGCAACGCTAAAAGCAAGAGGATGATCCTCCCCACCATGAGACCAGGACGTTCTGAGGGCGTAGGCTGGCTGGCCCGATAGCTCCCCGGCTTGCGGCGCACGATAGAAAGAACTGTAGGGATATTCCCAGTCGAGGTTGTCGAGAACTCCCGCTTGAACCGTGACCGTTTGCTGATCGGACAATGAAAAGCGGTGCTCGATTCGAAGTTGAGGCGTCCATCCCCAGAGATTTCCCGCGTAGGAGAATGCAGGATTCGCCAGCGACGCGAAGGAGGTTGGAGAAAGCGGAGAAAGGAACAGAGAGTCCTGACCGGCGACCACCGAAGTGTGCTGCCAATCGAAGCGCACACTCGCGGTTTGCAGGCGGACGATGCCGAAATCAACGCCGTTTCCGGTGACGGGGAAGCCGCCGGCGAAGTCAAGCTGCACATCGGCTGAGGTCCTGGCTCCGGCGACATCGGGGCCGAAGATTTCGAGTCCGATTTCTGACTGGCGGAGAGTCGCGCCAACATTTGCCGCTGGTTCTCCCGGGGCCAGGGGCCGGGCGAAGTTTGGGAAATCCAGATTGTCGGAGGCGCCGACGTTGCGGAACGCGTTCATCAAGATAACCCCATGGAGGCGGGCGCGGTATTTCGATGCGGTTTCGACCTTGGTCTGATACTGCTCGTCAACCTTAGCGCCCAGTAGCGACGTGGACTCCTCCAGCTTCTGGACTCTCTGCTCTAGTTGGTCAGTTGCCCCGGGCGTCGCCGCTGCGCTTTGATTCGTGCGAATCGACGACTCTGCAGCGGCCTGGTTCGACTCGGCCGGAGCAGCCTGGTTCTTGCTCTCGAGCAGGGAGCGCGTTGTCTGGAGATCCTGCCGAAGCTGTTGCATCTCCGCACGCGAGGAGGCGTTCTCGGCGCGCATCTCCTCGACGAGAGAGCGAAGCTCCTGCACCTCGTTTCGCAGCTCGATGACGGCCTTCGCCGTATCGCCGGGGGCGTCAGGCGGCGCCTCCTGAGCCCGACCGATCATGGAGAATGCGACGAAAGCGGCAAGCGCAAGCATGGTTGCCCGGACTGAAAGTTTTGAGCTGCTCACAGCCTCCTCCTGCACCAGCACCCGGGTCTGGCACCATGGCGAAAGATGAAGTGGTGCTCAACTCTCCGGATGCGAAGTTGAATCACTGCGCGCGCGCTCCTGCGAAGCAGGGACGAGCGACGCACGTTTTACCTCGAATGCATCTGCGGGAAAACCATCCCGCATGCGGGCCGGGACAGAGATCTTAAAGGCAGTTCGAGCCTGCGGCGTCCGCTCGACGGTGATTTCGCCGCCGTGATCCTGAATGATCTTCTGCACCACCGCCAGCCCTAATCCCGTGCCATTTTCCTTGCCATAGCTGACGAACGGGTGGAAAAGGCGGTCGCGGATGGATTCGGCGATGCCCGGGCCGTCGTCGGAAACCGAGATCATGAGCTTGTCACCGGCCTCAGCAGCCGTGATTTCGACATGACCTCCCTCAGCGGGAGCGGCCTCGCACGCGTTCAGAAGCAGATTGTACAAGGCGCGTTCGAGCTTGCGAGGATCTACCCAACCCGCAACCGAGTCGGCACAGAGGACGTCGATCGTGCGGGTGTGATGCCGCGGGTGCAGCCGAACAGCCTGAACGCTGCGCTGAATAATCTCGCTGATGCTGCTGTAGGTCAGGGTCAAGGACTCCCGAGTGCGTGCGAACTCCAGCAGAGAGTCGATCAGATCGGTCATGAGATTCACGCCGGTTCGGACTTCCTGGTAGAGTTCTTCGCGCTGGGAAGAAGTCAAGCGGCCGTCGCACAGGAACTCGGAATTGGCGACGATGGCAGCCAGGGAATGGCGGAGATCGTGCGAGATCGAACTAGCCATGCGTCCAATCGTGGCCAACTGCTCGGATTCGATCAGATCTCGCCGGCTCTTGAGTAGGCTGGCGCGCATGCGGTCAAAGGCGCGCGTCAGTTCGGCGATTTCGTCCCCGCCGCGAGAATCCAGCGGATGGTGAAAGTCTCCGCTTTCGAGCGCTCGCACGCCGTCGACCAGGCTCGCCAACGGCCGGGTGAATGTGTGCGATAGGAAGAACACCAAGCCGCTGCCCACCAGAACCGCCGCCAGACCGAGCAACATCAGGTAGCGATTGAGTTGATCGATGAACCGCGTGGCTTGATCGTAAGAGCCAAGCACGCTGAGCCGCACCGGAGCGGCTGCCGGGCCCGACAAAACAAGGGATGTTGCGAGAAAGTGTTCCTTACCGATTTCGATGTCGCGATTTCCTTCGAACGAGCCGCTGATCAGGTTCAGAAAGCTCCCGCCCTGCGCCTGGGCCCGAGTCAGGGTGGTGGCGACAACCTCGTTTCCGTAGGAAAATGCCACCTGGCTGGCGGCAACTTTGCTGACTTCGCCGGCTAGCCTCGCGTTGATCTCGTAGCCGATCACCAGAAAACCCAGAAGGGTACCTTCGGTGCTGGAACCGCGATAGATGGGTTGTACGAAGGTTTGATACAGATGATGTCCGCCGTACCACCAGTGGCTGGAACCGCCTGCATCATCATCGAGCGACTGCTGAAAATACTTCTCCGCCGCTTCGCGAGTGAACCCTGGTGTCTTGGTATGCAGCGCAACGACGTGGCTGCCGCGATTGAAGAGCACAAAAAGATCGCTGCTGCTACGGGCATGTTGCCAGACATCCTCGGATGCGTCCTGAATGGTGGCCGGGTCGGCGCTGGTCATGATGGCGCGGGTCAGGGGGAGATCGGCCAGAAGAGCGACGTCACTGGTCAGCATGGTTTCGCGTTCATCGCGAAAATCCTGGAACGCGCTAACTGAATTGTGCAGATTGAGGGCGATGTTCTTGCGCGCATCCTTTTCGACGATGCTTCTCACCAGCAGCAGGCTTGTCGTCGTCAGCCCGGCGGTGATCACGAGCATCGAAAGGAGAAAGCGCGTGCGCAGGCGAAGCCGCGGCAGGAATGCGTCGGCAGACACATTGCGGTGAGATAGAGCGGGCTCCGGTGAGGAATTCACGCGAATCAGCGAACGAACTTATAGCCCATTCCGTGGACCGTCCGGAAATGTACCGGGCTGGAAGGGTCTCTTTCCAGTTTCTGGCGCAACTTGAGAATGTGATTGTCGACCGTGCGCGTCGAAGGGTAATTCTGGTACCCCCACACTTCATTGAGCAGTTCATCACGCGTGATCACGCGATCGGAGTTCTGCACCAGAAACTGAAATGTCTTGAACTCCTGGGCAGTCAGGACCACCAGCTTGCCGTCTCGTTTGACCTCCATCTTCCGGGTATCGAGCGTGATGCCGTCAAAGCTGATGACGTTCGGCTCGGGGGCCTTCGCCGTGTGGCGAAGAGCTGCCCGCACCCGAGCCAGCAGTTCGCGCGGGCTGAAAGGCTTGGTGACGTAATCGTCCGCGCCCAGTTCAAGCAGCAGAACTTTGTCGGAGACGTCGCTGGCAGCGCTCAGGACGACAATGGGCAGCGTCGGCGCCTGGGCCTTGATCTCCTTGCACAAGTCGCGGCCGGACAGTCTGGGAAGGCGCAGATCCAGAACGATTGCCGCAGGAGGGCAGGCCAGAAAACTGTCGAGCGCGGCGCGGCCGTCCGCCTGCAGGTCCACCGGATATCCTTCGGCCTCGAAGAGCCGGCGAAGCGCTTTTCGTACAGCGGGATCGTCTTCCACGATCAGAATACGGTTGTTCGGCTTCGGTGAGTTGGAGACGTTGACCGCCTCGGATGGACTGAGGGGTGCGGCGAGATTGCCCATAGGGACCTGTCCTGTTCAGGGGAGAACTTCCGGCCCTTCCCAAGCGCACCTCCGGAAGCCACTCGATGATGGAAGCTTACAACGGTTTAAGAGGCAATGGGCAGTTTCTACGCGGGTTTTGACATTTTTTTTACAACTGCGGGCGCGCTATGGCCGAGACACGGCATACGGCTTGCCGGCAAGGGAGAGATTGCCGGCACTCTTGCCGCGCTCCGCTGCTGAGGCGTCGGAATGGCGCAGCAGATCGGCATCGCATCACTTTCAAAGCGAGACACCCGAGAGTCGAGATCAATTCTTGGCTGTCTCGGGACGAACTAAAAGCGCCAGCCTGGGGAACAAAAACTTTCCGGCGGCATCGTCGATGACATTCACCTGGCAGGTATAGAGTCCCGGCTTCAATTGTGTGAGCGGGACATCCAGTTGAAACACCGCGGCTTTGCGATCTCCTTCATTGAGCGAACTGGATTCGACCAGCGGGGTCTCAAACGCCTTCACATTTCCCTGAAAGAAAGCGACATTCGTCAGAAGCCGTATCGCGCCGGTCGCTTTGGGTTTTCCCTTCTCTGTATTTTCGCGAGCCGGGTCGTACACCTCGTAATAGAGATACAGGTGCTGGCCGCTGGAAAAGACGTGGGTCACACTGGGGATAATCTCCGAGCCATCGCGCTGGAGCGGGTCGTCATATTTTCTTTTCTTCGAAGGCTGCAACTGGCTCGACAGGATCACCGAACTCATCCTCAGTGGTTGCGATTTCAGATCCGGTATCAGGATGTCGGTTTCGAATGATCCCATGCGTCCGGTCTGATTCTCGCGAACCACGAACTTCAGATGATATTGTCCGGGCGGGAGGAAGAATGCGTTGTTGTACTGTACATTCTTCTGCCGCACCTGCGTGCTGGTATTGACGGCAAGCTTGACGGTGTCGCGTATGTCGTCGACGGGACGCTTGTTCGTCTTGTCCTGCACTACGCCGAGAATGTCGAGCGTCGCCTTATCCTCGTTGCTCTTGGTGACGAAGGGAATTTCACGGCCCGGGACGACGATCGAGACCGGGACGAAGAACTTGTCGGTGTTCAGGCGAAAGTAGGCTGCGGAGAGATACACCGGAAGATCGGTGCTGGGCAGTTCCGAGGCCAACTCCTCTTGCAACTGCAGCTCGCGATCTTCCTGATTGGAGTGGCGGAAGTCCGCGGGGGCATAGTAGCCATGCCGATAGTCCAGCTTGTAGCCCGGCGTTTTCAGGCTGACGGAAATCCGCCGGTACTTGCCGTCCCGAGCCGAATTCGTGCTGTGGTAGCCAAGGATGTAGTACGTCGAGGTGTCCTCCTGGACTCCCTTGAAGATCTGGCCGAAATCGTTGGAGTCGAGGAAGGCCCGGCCGCCGGTGTCTCCGGCAAGGGTAACGAGAGTCTCCTGGGTCTGGAAGTTGGAATCGAATGCCGCGAGTGTCGCGTTGCCGGAATACGGAGACGTACCGCGCAAGCTGGCGTTCTGCGCCTCGCCGCCGGGAACGATCGCCTGCAGGCCCCGCATGTCCATCGTGTAAATGGCAAGATTGGCGCGGACAGCCGCGTTCGTGGCCGCACGAAGTTCCGACTGATTCTCGATTCCGGTGCGTTGCATTCCGCTGGAAAAGTAAATCAGCGATTTTTTCTGCTGCACCTTGCTCAGGCTCTCGGCAATGCTGCGGAGCGCCTCCAGGCGGCGATCGGTGTTGAAGATGTTGTATTCGGTATCGTCGGCCGTGAACGACGTCCCCGTGTCGGGCGTGTCTTCGGTCGTGCCGGTCGAACCCAATTCATATCCTTGGCCCGCATTCGGATTCAGGGAGTCGAGGACCTTTTTCAGTTGGGCGCGGTCAGAAGTGAAATCCTGCAAGAGTTCGAGTGAACTGCCGAGAGAAACGACCGAGACCAGATCGGCCGGCAACATCTGCTTGTTGATGTAATCCTCGGCGGCGGTTGTGGAGCGCTCGATCTCGTCGGGCTCCATGTCGGCCACATCGAAAAACAGGACGATCAAGCGGCGGTCACGGTACAGCTGGTCCGTGGCTTGCTGAGTTGTGGCCTGCGGCGCCGTTGCTGAAGGAGTCGTTACCGCATTGCTCGACAATGCCTGTGGCCCCTGAGCAGGCGGAAGGGCGTCAGTGTTTTCGATATCAAACGAAACCACGCGCTGCGGTTTGCCGTCTTCGAGCACGGTGAAGTCTTCCGGCTTGAGGCTCTTGATGAACTTTCCGCTCTTGTCGCGCACGGAAACGTTCACCAGCACAAGTTCGGTGCTGGCGCGAAAAGTATAGTCGGTCTGTGGCGGAGGCTCTTGCCCGGGAAGAGCGCCTGCCGCCAGCACCAGGGCCAGCAGGATCGAGGATGCTTTTCGTGCTCGCATAAGAGCCGTCGCGTTCAAAACCGGAACCTCGCCGTCAGGGTAATCGTGCGCATCGAACCGACCCCGGTCACCTGGCCGAACGTCGCCGAGTTCAGGTCTATTCCGATCGACGAATACTGGGGGCGGTTGAACACATTCGAAGCCGACGCGCGAAATTCGAGCATGCGCCCTTCCTGCATGGGGAAGACCTTGGTGATTGCCATGTCAAACAGAAGGCTGCCGGGGCCGATGATGCTGTCGCGGCGCGCGTCTCCGTAGACGCAAGGCAGGCCAAGCGGATTGCCGGTCGCATTACAATCTTCCGCCGTCACCGGAGCGGCAAACGCGGCCGGGTTGAACCATTCGTGAATGCTGGGATGGGGCACGGTGATCGACTGTCCGGGCACAAGGTTGGGCCGCACCGTCCCTGTCGTTCCGCTGAGCGCGTCGAGTCCCAGCACGCGCGGAGTGAAGGGCAATCCGGATTCGATCGTCCAATCTCCGCTCCACTGCCAATCACCGAAGATGGCCCGCCACGGAGTCGCATCCGAAAGCCAGCGCTTATCGTGGCCAAAAGGGAGTTCCATCAAGAAATCGCCGGTGAACTTGTGGGTCTGGTCGAAGACAGACAAGCCGCGCTCGGCTGCCAGATCAAACGGATTCTGCGCCACAACCGAGGTCCCGCCTCCGATCGATGAGGCATCGTCAATCGACTTGGAGAACGTATAAGTGCCGCCAACGGAGTAGCCGGCCTGCAGGCGTTTTCGCAGGCGGATGGAGCCGGCGCTGAGGTGCGAATCTGCGACGGACGTTTGCCAGTTAAAAGCGTCGACCGTCGCCAGGCGGATGCCGGCCTGATCGCGGTTGGGAGCTTCCAGAATATCGAGCCGGGTGCCTTTGGTCCCGGTGTAGTCGATGTTGAGTAACAGCGTCGGCCGAATTTCCTGCTGGATATTCAGGTTCCAGATCTGCACATAGCCCAGCCGGTAGTTGGGGTTGACGGCGTAGGTGTTCGTGATCTGGCAAAGCGCCTCGCCCGGGGTTGTGCAAATGTTGACGGCAGGGAAGCCACTCTGCAGGGTCAGATCTCCGGGATTGACCTGCACGTTGGTTGCGGTCGTGGCAAACGGAGGCTGGAAGGCGAGCTGCTGCACGATGGACTGATACGCCGTCGTGTTGTAGTTGATGCCGTAGCCGGCACGAACTACGGTCTTTGGCAGAGGCTTCCAGGCGATGCCAACGCGCGGGGCGAAGTTGTTGCGGTCCGGGTGCATCAGGCTGGCGGGATAAACACCGTTGTAAGGCCCGGAGCCTCCGGGCAGCACGAGTTGCACGGATAAGGCTGAGTTCTGGTTCGGATCGGTCAGGAACGATGGCGAGATATCGAGGTTCGCGATGCGATTGTTGAGTTCGGTCATCGGAGATACGTATTCATAGCGCACGCCCAGGTTGAGTGAGAGATTCCCCCGCACGCGATATTCTTCCTGGACGAAAAGATCCCAGGAATCTCCCCGGAAGTGATAGTTATTCGCTCCGGGCTCGGTCGTCTGCACCCGAGTCTGGATTGGGAGGCCGAGCAGAAAGTCGGCCAGATCGAATCCGGTACCGGTCACTGGAGCGCCATTCACATACTGAGCCGTGTTATCGCCGTTGAATACGAATGTTCCGCGCGCATCGTTGCTGGCCTCGGTATTGATCCCGATCCAGCGAAAATCCCCGCCCCAGCGCACGGTCTGCTTGCCCTTGTTCCAGATCAGGTTATCGGTGAACGTCCAGGTCTGATTGCGAATCAGCTGCGGATTGGTATCGGCTAGGCTGCCAAAATCATTGAACGCCAGATTGGGAAGGCCCCAGTCAAACGGGTCTGTCGAAATGCCGCTAATCCCGAGATCGCCGGCGATGTTCTGCGAGAACGCGTACAGATTCTGCGTGCTGGTGCGGGCGCGGTTGAAATCGACGTGGAAGTTGTTGGTGATGCGGCCGAAGCTGCGCACATAGCCAACTGGAATGTCGAAGCTCCGGCCGTTCGTGTTTCCGCCGATGCTGGGGAAAGGATTTGTGAGGTTAGTGTTGGTGGCGTGGTAATGGAAGCCGAAGTTCAGATTGTTGCGCGGACCGCGCCCGCGCCCGGGACCGGGGAGCGATGGTGTTCCGCCCAGTGAGTGGTTGAGCCGAATGTTCAAGTCGTCGCTGCTGTTGTTCGCCGAGGTGACGTAGTGAAAATTCTGCGTGTCCGGGCTTGCGCCAGCCAGGTTCGGCAGCGGAATGTAATTAAGCAAGCCCTGGGCGACTGGACTGATCGTTAATCCTGAATTCTGCAGGTTGTTTCCCGTGATCGCAGTGCCCGTAAAGGGATTGAAAATCTGCACCGGATTGTTCAGGTTCGTCGAACTGGAAAAGTCTCCCCCGCGCTCTGCGACGGTCGGCACGGTCGAGAATGCGTCAAACGGGTTTTCGCCGCGCGATCCGTTGTAATTGAAGAAGAAGAAGGTTTTGGTGCCGCCGTGATAGATCTTCGGGATATTCAGCGGTCCTCCAAGCGAGGCGCCGAATTTATTTTGCAGGTAGCTCGGCTTGGCTGTTGGTTGGCCCGTCAATTCGTAGGGGGCGGCATTCAGAGCGTCGCTGCCCACGGAGTAATAAATCGATCCGTGAGGACGATTGATGTTAAAGCGTCCCCGGCGTCCTCCGAACAGGATCGGCCCCCCACCGCGGAATCCTCCAGGGCCTCCGAACCCGCCACCAAACCCCCCAGGCCCTCCAAATCCGGGTCCACTCATGCCGTTTTCCTGGCGAAATTCCTCGAAGCGCTGGTGCATTTCCTCGCTGCTCATGTTTGCAAACGGAGTGGAAGTGTTGCCGGAGATGGATACTGACTCGGTAGCCCCGGAACTGGACATGCCGGCGACTGAAGTGTCGATGCTCGTGGTGTCGCTCGTGCTTCCGACGTTTAACGAATCGCTGTTTTCGCTCTGGGTCAGCGACAAACTTCGGAATCCGCGCGCCGTCGAGGACGAAGCGGCGGCCGCAGCCTGCTTTTCTTCCTTCTGCTCGATCTCTTGAGCGCGCGATAACAGGATCAGATCGAAATCCGCCTCAACTGCGCGGCTGGCGTCATTAATCAGCACCTCGCGGGTCAGCGGCGCAAACGCTGCCATTTGGGCCCGCACTACGTATCGCCCGTTGGCCGAAACCTTCAGGAAATACGCGCCGTTGACGTCAGTGGAACTGACCGCCTTCTGGCCGGTGAGAGTGTTGGCGGCGCTGACCGCCACGCCGGGGATTGGCATTCCGCCGGACTTGATGACACCGCGAATCGTGCCACCTGCTTCCGGCGCGGAAACAGACTGAGCCGTCAGAGCGGCCGCGCACAAAAGCACCGGCCACAGCACACGAACGAAGCGGAGCGCATGATGGACGATCGTGGCGTAATCGACACTTACCGGTTTGGGATCAGATCCCATGAGCGGATTTCAAGAATCTCCTCAAATCCTAGTTGGGGCCGCCGTTTGACTCCGCCCCTGCGCCCCGGTGACGGCCCATGCCCGGTTGACCCAGATTCAGCACCGCCGGAACAAAGACGTCATTCTTCAGTTCGCCGCGACCAAAGACGTGATCGCCGACCTTTATGTCCGCAAGAGTGATACTTTCGCCATCTTTGCGGAAGGACGTGTTCTCATCAACATTAATATCTTGGGTGACGCCGTCCGGGCGCAGGATGGTCAAACGGGTTCCGCTTATAGCTTTGACTTCGCCGGCGATGAACCGTTTGCCGAGTTCTTCGCGGAAATTGGCGCCGCCCATGCCGCCGGATCGCGCGCCAATCATCTGCGCCTGCCAGACGCCGTTATTCTGCTCGCCGCGAACGAAGATCTCGTCGCCCACTTTGAAGTCGGCCAATGCCGCGGGCTGACGGTCTTTTCGATACTGCGTCTGATCGCTGGTGGCCACCTGGGCGGTTTCGCCATCGGGCGTTTTGACCGTAATCTTTCCGTTATCGATGGCAGTAATGGTGCCGAAGACGCCAGGCCCGCGATGACCGTGGTGCGGCCCTTCGCCCTGCATCTGGCCTCCGGGCGCGTCGGGTGCAGCCTGACTCCAGGCGAATGCCGTGCCAATGAGGAGAACTGCGACGATGCCGAATGTACGCATGGGAATGACCTCCTGCTCTCTCTTAAGTTATTCAAACACTAAAGCGGCCGAAAAGCCGGTAAAACGTCGGTCAATGAAGGTAAAAGTCTGTAAAGAGGGTAGACCCGGAATGGACCAAACTGATGCAATGCTAACGTTGACGGCGGGCCCGAATACCGCGATCAGTGCGGCGATCCGGCTGCGATGGCAGGGTCGGGAGAAGGGAGACTGCGATTTCTTCGGTTGCTGGAGTGGGCTCGATTCCCAGTAAGGCCGCCAAGCACCACACGGCAGACATCGCGAATAAAACGTTCACTCAATTCGTCGTGACGGATGAGAAATCGCATGTAAATCGAGCCGTAGAGGATATCGAGTGCGAGATCGAGGTCCAACTCCTTGGGAAGTTCGCCGCGGGCGATGGCGCGCCGCAGAGTCTTGTAAGCCTCCTCGCGACGAGGCCGCAGGAATCGGTCGCGAAAGGCAGCGAGCAGTTCGGGATCGGACTGGCCGCCGGCGAGGAGCGCGGCCACAATGCGTCCACGCGGGCTGCGCAGAACCGAGAGAAACTGGGCCATCTGCAGGCTTATATCGCGGTAAACGGAGCCGGTGTTGGGGAAGTGGAGATCGGCCTCAGCACTGGAGGCAAAGGCGTCGACAACCAGAGCTCCTTTGTTCGGCCACCAGCGGTAGACAGTGGCTTTGCCTACGTTGGCGTCAGCGGCAATGGCTTCAATGGTCAATCCCGAGAAACTGGAGCGTCGCAGGAGCTTCAGCGTGCTGCGCAGAATGGCGCGACGCGCATGTTCGCTGCGGGGGCGGCCCGGATGCCGCCGGTCGCCGTTTCCAGCTTTCTCGGGCCGATCGCCCGCCCTTTCGCCGATTGGAGGCAATTGCCTCATAGCCTAACCATAGCATATATTGAATCCAATACGTACCGTATCGAATCAGTTCGGTGTCGGTATTGGTTGACGAAGGCCGGGCTCGCTCACTGAAGACCGAGTCACCCGGAGTGAAAGACACGTTATGTGGATTGTTGCACTCGCGCTGCGGCGCCCTTATACCTTCGTAGTGATGGCGCTGGTCATCATCCTTCTGGGGATCTTCGTCATCTTCCGCACGCCCGTCGATATTTTTCCGGACATTAACATCCCCGTCATCAGCGTCGTGTGGAACTATGGCGGTTTCGCGCCAACCGAGATGGCGAACCGCATCGTGACCAATTCCGAGCGCGGCATCACCATTACCGTCAACGATATCGAACATATCGAATCGCAATCGGTGAACGGCGTCGGAGTCATCAAGATTTTCTTCCGCCCGCAGGCCAACATTCAGACTGCTCTGGCCCAGGTTACGGCGATTGTGCAGACCACCGTGCGCGGATTGCCGCCCGGGACCACGCCGCCTCTGGTCATCACCTACTCCGCCTCATCGACGCCAATTGTGCAGCTGGGCCTAAGCAGCAAAACTCTGCCCGAGCAGGAACTATTCGACCTGGGGCAGAACTTTCTGCGCACCCAACTCGCAACGGTGCATGGTGCCGCCACCCCATACCCGTACGGGGGGAAGATCCGTCAGGTGCAGGTCGATCTCGATATCCCGCGGCTCCAGGCCAACGGTCTGTCGCCGGCCGATATCGTGAGCGCCATCAACAGCGAAAACCTGATCACTCCTTCCGGAACGGCGAAGATTGGTCCGCTCGAATATCAGGTCGAGATGAACAGTTCGCCGCAGACGATCGCGGAACTCAATGACCTGCCGGTCAAGACCGTCAACGGGTCGACGATCTATATGCGCGATGTGGCGCACATCCGCGACGGCTTTGCACCGCAGACCAATATCGTTCGCCAGGACGGAGTTCGCGGCACGCTGATGTCGATGTACAAGATCGGCAAGGCCTCCACGCTGACGATCGTGCAGGCGGTGAAGGATGTCATCCCGGTGGCGGCACAGTCTTTGCCGCGCGACATCACCATCAAGACCCTGTTCGACCAATCCCTGTTCGTGCGCGCCTCGATCAACGGAGTGGTACGCGAGGCCCTGATTGCCGCCGCCCTGACCGCAGTCATGATCCTTCTGTTTCTCGGGGACTGGCGGCCGACGATTGTCATTTCGATTTCGATCCCGCTTTCCATTCTGGTATCGGTGATTCTGCTAAGCGCGCTGGGCGAGACCATCAACATCATGACCCTGGGCGGACTGGCGCTCGCGGTCGGCATCCTGGTGGACGATGCCACCGTCGAGATCGAGAACATCGAGCGCAATCTAGCTCAGGGCAAGGAAATGAAGCGGGCCATTCTCGACGGCGCGGCACAAATCGCCGTTCCGGCATTCGTGTCGACTTTGTGCATCTGCATTGTGTTCGTGCCCATGTTTTTCCTGACCGGCGTGGCGCGGTATTTGTTTGTCCCGCTGGCTGAAGCGGTCGTATTTGCCATGCTGGCGTCGTATTTCCTGTCTCGGACGTTGATTCCGACTCTTGTGATGTACATCATGCGCGGACACGAACACCGCGCCGAAGCGCCCAAGACCTTTTTCGGCCGCTATCAGCGGGCATTCGAGCGGAGCTTCGAGAAGTTCCGCTGCGGCTATTACCAGTTGCTCGAGACCACCATCGAGCACCGCAAGTTATTTGCTTCGTGCTTTCTCGGTTTCTGCATTCTTTCGATGGGCCTGGCGTTTTTCCTCGGCCAGGATTTCTTTCCCTCGGTCGATGCCGGTTTGATGCGGTTGCACGTGCGCGGCCGGGCTGGACTGCGCGTAGAAGAGACCGCCAGACTGTGCGACGAGATCGAAAGATACCTGCGCACGCAGATTCCGAAAGATGAACTAGTCACGATTCTGGACAACATCGGGCTGCCGAACTCGGGTATCAATCTCTCGTACTCGAACTCGGGAGTAGTCGGAACCAGTGATGCAGAAATCCTGATCGGGTTGAATGCGGAGCACCATCACTCGACCGCCGGTTACATCAAGACGTTGCGGGCGCAACTTCCCCGGCAATTCCCGGGTGTCGAGTTCTTTTTCCAGCCCGCGGATATCGTTTCACAGATCCTGAATTTCGGATTGCCGGCGCCGATCGATGTGCAGCTCATCGGGGCTGACATGCAGGAAAACTACGAGATCGGGCAGAGAATCGCCAACCGCTTGCGGGAGATTCCGGGCACAGCGGACGTCCACGTACAGCAGATGATGAGCCTTCCGACGCTGCACATGCAGATTGATCGCGACAAAGTCACGCAGGTCGGAATGACGGCACGCGATGTCGCACAGAGCGTGCTGGTATCGCTCAGCGGCAGTTTTCAAACGACGCCGAACTTCTGGCTCAATCCGAAAAATGGAGTGACGTATCAGGTAGCGGTCCAGGACCCGCAGTACCGGGTGACCTCGCTGCAGGATCTGATGAGCGTGCCGGTTACAGATTCCAGCGTGCCCAGTTCGCAAGTGCTCAGCAACCTTGTGGAACTGTCGCCGGCGGTTCGGCCTGTGGTCGTATCGCACTACAACGTGCAGCCGGTCATCGACGTTTATGCCAGCACGCAAGATCGCGACCTTGGCGCCGTGGCTAAAGAAACCATGGAAGCGCTGAAGCCTTTCCAGCGCCAGCTGCCCCGGGGCACGCAACTCAAAGTCCGCGGCCAGGTCGAGACCATGGAATCTTCGTTCATCGGATTGGGCCTGGGACTGATTCTGGCCATTGTGCTGGTTTATTTCCTGATCGTCGTCAACTTTCAGTCTTGGCTGGACCCATTCATCATTATCACCGCGCTACCGGGCGCCCTGGCAGGAATCTGCTGGATGCTCCTGCTGAGCCGCACAACGATGAGCGTTCCGTCGCTGACTGGCGCAGTCATGTGTATGGGCGTGGCGACTGCCAACTCGATCCTGCTGGTTTCCTTTGCCCGCGACCGCATGCAGGTGGGAATTCCCGCAGTGCAGGCTGCGCTGGAGGCTGGCTATACACGTATTCGCCCGGTCCTGATGACGGCGCTGGCGATGATCATCGGCATGGTGCCGATGTCCCTGGGATTGGGCGAAGGCGGCGAACAGAATGCGCCTTTGGGTCGCGCGGTGATTGGCGGCCTGTTGTTTGCTACTGTCGCGACGCTGTTTTTCGTGCCTTCGATCTTTGCCATGATTCATGGCTATCGCGAGAAGAGAACCGCAGCCGGCAGAACATAGCGGTTCCGGCATCGGAGCAAGCCTCAGAGGATCGGGCTGCGTCGTGGAAGTGCTAACGTAAAAGAGGGACGAACGGGATATGGATTCGCAATCAGCAGATTATGAACTTTCAGAGCAGCATCACGCTCCAGAGATAACGCCACCGCCTAAGCTTCCGCCGGCGACCCCGCGCAAGGCGCTCCTGCTGGTGGGGGCGGTCGTGTTGTTGCTAATCGGCGGCGCGGTTGTGACGATGCTGGTGCGTGTCCACAACGATCACGTTCTGGCAAAAGAGACTGAGCAGGAGGCGATCCCGACGGTCGCGGTGGTTCATCCGGTGGCGGAAAAGCCGGACGAGGAGCTTGTGCTCCCTGGCACTCTCCAGGCCTACGAGGAATCGCCGATATATGCGCGGACGAATGGCTATCTGCTGCACTGGTACAAGGACATCGGCAGCCGGGTGAAGAAGGGCGACCTGCTGGCCGACATCGATACGCCGGAAGTGGATCAGGAACTGATGCAGGCGCGAGCCACCCGCCAGCAGATCGTGGCTGCGCTCGGACTAGCGAAGATCAATGCCGACCGCTACGTCAATCTGCGCAAGACGGACTCCGTTTCGCAGGAAGAAGCGGACCAACAGACCAGCGGCTACGAGCAGGCGCAGGCAAATCTGGCCGCCGCCGACGCCAACGTCCGCCGGCTCGAGGAAATGGAATCATTCAAGCATGTCTATAGTCCGTTTAACGGGGTGCTCACCAAGCGCACAGTCGACCCCGGTGCTCTGATCAATGCCGGCGTATCAGGGGCGGCGGGAAAGGAGCTGTTCGACATTGCTCGAGTCGATCCGCTTCGCGTCTATGTGAGCGTGCCGCAGAATTACGCGCCGTTCATTAAGACTGATATGGACGCTGTCGTGACCTTGCAGGAATTTCCGGGCCAGAAATTCAAGGGCGTCGTAGTGCGAACCGCGGAGGCCATCGACACGGCAACCCGAACTCTGCTCACTGAAGTGGATGTTCCCAACAAGAGCGGTCAGCTGCTCCCGGGTTCCTTTGGCGAGGTGCATTTCCGGGTAGGGATGGACGCGCACAAGGTTACGGTGCCAGTGAACTCGATGTTATTCCGGAGCCAGGGCGCACAAGTGGCGGTGGTAGGCGATGACGGCAAAGTCGAGCTGCGACCGATCACCATCGGGCGCGATTATGGCAACAGTCTTGAGATTCTCGGAGGAGTAGACGTAGAAGATCGCGTTATCATCAATCCCTCCGATTCGCTCGAGAACGGCCAGAAGGTCCACGTCGCTGCATCAAGTAAGCCTGTGCAGGGAGGGATGTAGGCCGTGAAGGCATTGTTCCTCACTGGGGCTCTGCTGGCGGCAGGAGCGTTGTCCGGTTGCGCTGTGGGTCCCAAGTACCACCGTCCTCCAGTCCCTGCTCCGCCGGCCTACAAGACGGAAGCTCCGTGGCAGGTGGCGGCTCCCAGGGATTCGCTGCCGAAAGGCCCGTGGTGGGAAATCTACCAGGATGCCGAGCTCAACGATTACGAGCAGCAGTTGTTGAAGGCTAATCCGTCGCTGGAAGCGGCGAGGGATCAGGTCAATCAGGCGCGCGCCTTAGCGCGCGTGACCGCCGCCGGATATTTCCCCACGGCCGCCGTCGATCCCAGTGCCTCCAGAAATCGCTACTCGGGAAATCGGCCGGAAGTGACCCAACCGGCGCAGCCCCTTAGTCAGAACACGTATCAGATTCCATTCCTGCTGAACTACGAGCCCGATCTCTTTGGAAATGTTCGGCGGAATCTTGAGGCTTCCAACGCATCTCTGCAGTCAACGGCGGCTGATTTGTACAACGCCCGGCTGGTCCTGACCGCCGAATTGGCGGCCGACTACTTCAGCCTGCGCGAACTGGATGCTGAGACGAAGGTCGTGGAGGAATCGATCACGATCCAAAAGAAGGGACTGCAATTAGTCGAGGACCGTCATGCCGGTGGAGTGGCCTCGGGCCTCGACTTGGCGCAGCAGCAGACGCTCCTCGACTCCACCATCTCTCAACTTTACCTGGTGCAGCAGCAGCGCGCGCAGTACGAGCACGCGATTGCGGTTTTGACCGGCACTCCGGCCTCGACGTTCAGCGTCCCGGTGCGTCCGTTGAAGGCGGCGCCCCCGCCGGTACCGTTGGGCGTGCCGTCGGACTTGCTCGAACGCCGCCCGGACGTTGCCGGCGCTGAGCGTCAGATGGCTTACGAGAATGCTCTGGTGGGAGTTGCGACCACCGCGTTTTATCCGCACCTTACGATCTCCGGTGGCGGCGGCTTTCAGAGCACGACTCTGACGAATCTGGTCACCGCGCCCAGCGCCATCTGGTCGCTCGGAGCGGACCTGCTCCAGCCGATCTTGGAAGGTGGCCGCAACCGGGCCAATCTGGAAGCGGCGAAGGCTGCCTATGACACGACAGTCGCAAACTATCGTCAGTCCGTGCTGACCGCGTTTCAGCAGGTGGAAGATGGACTTTCCGGACTGAACGCTCTCTCGCAGGCATCTGCGTCGCAGACTGCTGCAGTGGACGATTCGCAGCGAGCCCTACAGCTCGCCAATAACCGTTACGAGGGAGGTCTCACCAACTATCTCGACGTCATCACCGCGCAATCTACACTTCTAAGCAACGAGCGGATTGCCGCCCAGATTCTGGGACAGCAAATGGTAACCTCGGTCTATCTGGTCAAGGCTCTGGGCGGAGGCTGGGATGCCTCGCAAATTCAGAACGAGCAGGTTCATCCGGAGCTTCGCCAAATCCTCCATCAATAAAGCATCACCGGTTTGCTGAACAAAATGGTCTCCAAAAGCTGCTTCCGCGCCTATTGAGCGTCCTTCTTCTCGGGCGGCGGCAGGGGCTTTTCAATCGGCTTGCGCGGCAACATCTGATCACGCATCGCCGCGTCATATACAAAACTCGCCACAATCACCGAGATCTGTTTCAGGTCGTCCGGCTGAAGGCGATCATAGACGTCCATGTTGGAGTGATGCGTTCGCGATTCGTACTCGATCGGGTCCTGAATAAACTGAAATCCGGGAATGCCAACCGCATCGAAGGAAAGATGGTCCGTTCCTCCGGTATTTCGCATCGTGAGAGTAGTCATGCCGAGATCTCTGAATGGTTTCATCCAGGCCTCGAAGATCGGCGTGACCGCCTCATTTTCCTGCAGGTAGACACCGCGAATTTTGCCGGTTCCGTTATCCACATTGAAGTATGCGGAGACTTTGGCCTGCTCCGGCTTCACCGTGATCGGTCCGGCTTCGCGGCGCAACAGTGTCGGCATACCTTTCAGGTTGGGATCGTCGGACGGTGGGCGCGAACCAAAATGATGTTCGACATAGCCCTGTGAGCCAAGCAGACCCTCTTCCTCGCCGCTCCAGAGGCCGATGCGAATCGTCCGCCGCGGCTTGATGTCGAGCGCCTTCAGGATGCGGACGGCCTCCATCATGACGATGGTGCCGGCGCCGTTATCAGTCGCTCCGGTTCCCGCGTGCCAGGAGTCGAGATGCGCGCCGAGCATCACAACTTCATCTTTCTTGTCGGTCCCCGGAATCTCGGCGATGGTGTCGTACTGCATGGGATCGTCATCGTAGAAGGTGTTGACGACATTGAGTTCCAGCGTGACATCCTGCTTTTCATCAAGCAGGCGCGCGATGCGGCTCCAATGCTCGGCCGCCATAGTCAATTGCGGAACGGTCGTGGTTTCGCCCGGCTTGTACGAGCCGCCAGACTGGACGAAGACGGTCCCTCCGCCCGCGGTGCCGCGAGAGTGGTCGATGACCGCGAGAACTTTCTCTTCAGCAAAAAACTGATTCAGATCCTTCATCAACTGCCGCCGGCGCGCGAACTCCGCCATGCGAAACGGCGGCCGCTCGCTTGGAATCTCGTAATCGCCGATCTTGGTCAGATCCTCGTCGGTCAAGCGTTTGAAAGGAGCCTCTGTAATGGGTTTGAGGTCCGGGTCTGGACCAAGGATGACGATCATGCCCCCGAGCTTTCCGCGATATTTGTCAAAGTCCTTCTTGTCCTCGATGTCGACGCGGATGCACTTCCCGGTTACCACGCCGTTGGTTCCTGGCGTCCAGGCTTTGGCGTAAACAATCAGGGGAGCGACGTCGGGCGCGGTCATGCGAGCATTGATGTATTGATTGGCCCATCCCCGGCCAAATGGTCCCCAAGCTTCAAGATGAGCGTTGCTGAGTCCCATCGCCGTTAACTGGTCGCGAGTCCACTCATTGGCGCGCTTCATGTTGGGAGATCCGGTGAGGCGCTCGCCGACGGAATCCATCAGGCCAGAGGCAAACTCCATCACCTTGGAATCGTGGAAGCCTTCATAGCGAATGCGGGAAATCGTCTCGAGATCGACTTTCTCCTGCGACCAGACCACCGAAGACAACAGAACGCTGACAACAATGCCGAGCCGTACAGGTTTCTTCATGCCGAAGCGCTCCTGAAACGAAATTAAACGGATGGGAAATAGACGGGCGATTATACTGCCGGAACCGTGGACTGCAATCGACGGGATTGTAAAGTTATTTCAATTACTCCGTCGAGGAAATCGATTTCTCACGGGAAGCTTCGCCACCGTGATTCTCCTAGAACAAAAATAAGGGCCGCCGAATGCGGCGGCCCTGAAAACAGTCGAACTACGAAACGATCTTTGTAGTCTACTTTGTGCCGACGGTAATCGTCTCGTTGGCATTGGTGGAGTGGTGATACTGGTCGCCTGAGTACTCCGCTTTGATTGCATGAGTGCCGGCCGCCAGTTGGCCCGCAGCGATCGAAGCGACCCCGGACGTGACCGTTACTGCCGATCCCACCTGCGTACCGTCGACCAGGAACTTGACCGTGCCGGTCGGAGCCGGTGCGGTCTTCGAGGTTACGGCGACGGCAAGGGTGACACTCGTGCCTGGAGTCAGGACTTGCGAAGCCGACGGCGAGGTGAACTTCACGCTCGCCGGAGCCACTCCTGTGCCCGTCAGCTTCACCTTGTTTGAGCCGGTCACAGAGTTGTCGGTCAGGGTGAGTGTCGCGGTGCGTGAGCCCACGGCGCCCGGTTTGAATGCGACTCCGATATAGCAGGTCTGTCCGGCATCGAGGTAATTGCCGGCGCTGAAGTTGCAGCTGGTGGTGGTGTTGTCGATGACGAAGTCGCTGGGGTTGGTGCCGGTGATGGTTTCCTTGTTGATGGTCAAGCTGCTGTTGCCAGTGTTGGACACGGTCACGATCATCGGCGTGCTCGTCGTGCCTTGAGTGGTCGAGCTGAAGACCAGCGATCCGACGACTCCGACTTTGCGGATCGACTCGGCGGTGCCGGTGGTAGAGGTGAGACTGGTGATATAGACCTGTCCCTGGGAGTCGACGGCTATGCCTGTCGGCTGATCGAGCTTGGCCGACGTGGCTGGGCCGCTGTCGCCCGAGTTTCCGACCGTACCGTTGCCCGCAATCGTGCGGATGATCCCGGTCTGGGCGTCGATGCGGCGTACGCGATTGTTTCCCGTGTCAGAGAAGTAGAGGTTCCCGGCAAGATCAAACACCATCTGGCCGACGTGGCTGCTGATTTCAGCGCTTCCCGCCTGGCCGCCGTCGCCGCTGAAGCCGCAGGTGCGGCCGCCTGCCACCTTTGTGAAGGCGACGATGGCATTGGCCGCGTTATAGAGGCTCTGTTGTTGGATCGTGCAGTTGGCAGATCCCCAAAACGTATACAGATTGTCGTTGCGATCCACGGCAAACGCATCGACAAAATTCTGTTGGTAAGGGAATGGATCGTAGAGCCATGCGACTGTGGCGCCCGATCCGTCAGAAAATGACTTGGCTGCGCCTCCGTGCTCGTCAACGAAAAAAATGTTCCCGAAGCCGTCCGTCGACATCGCAGCCGGCGAGACCGGCAGTTCCTGATAAAGATAACAGGGGGCAGCGGTAGTGCAGGTGTCGTTACCCCCACCACTGGCTAGGATGACCAATCCGTAGTCATAGATTTCATAGATGTTGCCTGAGCCGGACAGATCGAAGTAGACCTCGCCGAAGGGGTCCGTGCTGACGCTAACCGGACTGGTGTATCCCTTCGCGATGCTGTTTAACGTCGCGCTGGAGTCGATGTAAACGATCCGGTTGTTTCCAGTGTCGGCAACGTAGAGTGAGTCGCCGCTATCGATGGAGATGTTCACCGCCCCCTTGAAGACGCCAACTCCGCCAGAGATCATCTCCGACGGCGTTCCGATCAGGCTGGGAACAAAACTGACGACCGGGGAATAGCCGTATCCGGTGAGCCCGAGGTTCGTTGTCTCAGCGCTGGCGGTGTGAGCGATGGCCAGCTTGCCTAGACGATGGCCCGGTCCACGCGGGGTGAACTCCACGAGTAACTGACAGGTGCTGTCGGCCTCGTAGTACCGTCCCGCTTCGCAGGTCCCGCCTTGAACCACGGTAAAGTCCGGGGTAGTTGAGATTTTCGTGATTTGTGTGTTCACCGAGAACCTGAGCGTCAGAGTTTGAGGAGCTCTGAGGCTCGTCGGTGAATCGGTTCCGAAGTGGTAGAAGTTGGCCGGCATTTTGGCGAGCAAGGCTCGTTCGGTTGCCGGGAGAAGCTGAAGTTGCGGTGCAGACCGATCCTGTTGAACCAGCTGGATCGGCGGCTTGCTGGATTGCGCCATCGCGCTGACAGACAGCAGTGCAGCCAATCCAAGACTCCCCGTGAAATGCTTCCCACTCATGATTCGAGCAAACATCGATTTCATCGATTCCTCCTGGTTGGGTGGTTGATTTCGACATGCCGCCATCAAACGCAGGGAAACCCCAGCGACCGCTCAAGCGGGACGGTTTGGCATGAAATGGGACTTCCGACGTTGTGCGGCGTACTGCCAGCCACGTCGGCGGAAACGGTGGAATCACTTGGGGAGTGGACCGTTCCGGGCTCTTTTCCGTACCCCACGAAAAAGAGCGAGCTATCATACCCTTGTTCTCTTGTAGATGAGCAATTTTTTTATGACTTTTGTGGTTCCAGACAGACAGCGCCGGAGGCCGGTCCCCGACCCGGGGAGGCTGCAGAAAGGCTATTTGGAGGGATTGTCGGTTCCGGCAGGGGGCTTTTCCGGAGCCTCAGACGAAGACGGCTTGGCGTCATCATCCGCATTCTTGAGGATGTACTGGACGATCACCGAGATACGGCGGTTCGAGGGATCGAGGGGAGCGTCGGGCTTGCGCAATCGCTGGTCGGCGAAGCCACGAACCTGGGTGATCTGGTCGACCCGGATGCCGCTGGCTTGCATTAGCCGCCGGGCGGCGTTGGCGCGGTCGGTCGAGAGTTCCCAGTTGCCGTAGTTCGTCGAAGGGCCGTAGGGACGGGAGTCGGTGTGGCCTTCGATGGAAAGCTTGTTGGGGAGTTGGCTCAGTTCCTGGGCCAGGGTGACCAGCAACTCGCGCCCATCTTCATTCAGCTGGGCGCTGCCGGAGTCAAAAAAAGTGCCGCTGGCAGACTCCGACAACTCAATCCGCAGGCCTTCGGTAGTTACAGTCATTTCGATATGGCTCTTTAGCTTTTCAAAATCGCTCATCTGGCGGACGGCCTGCTGCAACTGCTCTTTGAGTTTCGGCATGTTGTCGCGGGTCAGGGTGAAGTTCTCGCCCGATCCGGCCATGTTGGAGCCCACTTTGCGCGAGGTGCCTGTCGGATCCTTGAAATAGCCTCCGACCGCCTCCTGAATCTGTTTGCTGGAATTGAGCAGCCAGAGCACGATGAAAAGCGCCATCATCGCGGTGACGAAATCGGCATAGGCCACCTTCCACGCGCCGCCGTGGTGTCCGCCGTGGCCGCCTTTTTTCTTGACGATGACGATGGGGCGCGCTTTTTCCATGATCTGGGTAAGCCGATGTCTAGGCTGACGCTGCGGCCGCGGCCGCGGCGCCACCACCGCGGCAGGCCGCTTCGAGTTCCTTGAACGACGGGCGCACATGACCGGGAATGGCACGGCGCGCAACCTCAACGGCCATAATCGGCGCGCTGCCCTTCAGAAACGAAATCATCAGGACGCGCATGACGTAGAGAAACGCGTGTTCCTCTTCGGCGGCCTTCGCCATGTTGGAGGCGATCGGGCCAATCAGCCCGTAGCACAAGAGAATGCCGAGAAACGTTCCCACCAACGCGGCAGCGACTTTATGTCCGATCTCCTCCGGTGGACCGCCGAGAGCTCCCATGGTGATCACGACTCCGAGAACGGCGGCCACGATTCCGAGTCCGGGCAGAGAATCGGCCATGGTGCTCAATGCCGCGGTGGGCTGCGTCGAATCGTGGTGGTGCACTTCCATGTCGAGATCGAGCATCTGATCGAGATCGAATGCGTCCACGCCGGTGATCGCCATGCGCAGCGAGTCGCATACAAATGCACACACGTGGTGATTCTTCAGGAATGCCGGATTTTTCGAGAACACCGCGCTTTTCTCCGGCTCCTCGACGTCGGCCTCAAGTGCCATGAGCCCGTCTTTTCTCGCCTTGTTGAGCAGGTCGTACATCATCTTCAAGGTCGTGATGTAGGTCGGCTTGCCGAATTTCGAACCTCCGAAGACTCCGCCGATTCCTCCCGCAATCTTCTTGATGATGTGCAGCGGATTCGCCACCAGAACCGTGCCCACGGCGGCACCGCCGATAATGACCAGTTCCGCCGGCTGAATCAGCACGCGGATGTTCCCATGCTCCATCAGATAGCCGGCCACAACACAACCGAACACGACAACGATGCCGATGATGGCAAACATTCCTAGTTCTCCGAAGAGCGGTTCTCACCCGATGCCCAGCTGCCGCTTCGCCACGCCGACCCCCGGTCGAGCGAATCCTGGGCACGCTTCATGAGTAACTCCACTGTGTCGCCGGGTTCAGCCACGGTATATCCCGCCGAGACCGGCAGAGACCGCCGCTCTCCCCACCACTCGATCGCGTCATTCGCCAGCATGCGGCGGAGACGCTCGCGGACTAACTGTAGGGCTTCTTCCCGCGATCCATTGAGAATCACGAGAAACTGGTCGTCGCACCAGCGACCGACGATATCGGTTCTCCACAGCGCGCCTTCGAGCGAGCGCGCCATGGCACGCAACAGGAAGCTGGCCGCTTCCGCACCGAATTTCGAGCGGAACAGGTTGAGCCCTTCGACGCGAAAGCACACAACGCCAAAGGGCAAGTGAAGATCATTGAACGTTCCTAGGGCTTCGCGGAGATGCGACTGCAACATCAGGTGGCTGGCCACGCCCGTGGCCTCGTCCATACAGCCGGGCAGATTCAGAGTGTCTTCCCGAAGATCGGAGTTCGTGCTGGATTGTTGTTTCTCGAAGGTTTCGACCGCCCCGACGATCGAACCGTGGGAATTGTGTACGGGCACGGCATATGCGATCACCGGGATTTCGTATCCGGCTTTGTGGTGCAGGAAGCCCGGAGCATCAGCCGGTTGCGCAGTCTTGATGGCGCGGGCCAGCGGACACTCCTCGCCGCAGAATTCACAGCCCGGCTGATCGCAGTGAAGCAGCGCTTCGCCAATGCAATTGTGACCGATGACCTCATGGCGCAAGTAGCCTGTGATGTGCTCCGCTCCATCGCTCCACAACACGATTCTCTTTTCCATGTCGACTACACAAAGACCGGTCGGCAGGCTCTCGAGGATGCTGCGAAAAATCTCGGAATCATCAAAGTGCGACATGGCGGAGACAAGGGCGATTTGGCCCTCGAACTCTGCTTTTATCGGCAGAATGAAGCCGGAACTAGAGATCGTCACGCAACCTTCATGGGTGCCTGTTTGCTGCCGAAGCCCCAGTCGTTTCAGATAGATGCCCGCCTAGCACTTTAGGGGGTGGTTATAGCACGGAAGTGCCATAGGCAGGGGCCTGAAGGGGGGATACCTTAATCGGTGAGCAGTTCTGGGGGAGGGCTGCCCGGGCGTCCTGGACTCGCAAGGGTCTCAGGGCGCTCGTTATTTTTTGCGCCATTTTTAGAAGTCGTTTTTCGAAGTACGTCTCAACGCCCGTAGCGACCCATCCATTCCGTTTGGCCCAGAATGTGGCCCTTCATCGCAGCCTCCAGGTCGCGCTTGCCCGAGCCCGAACGGAGTTCCAGCTTCACATCCAACGCATATAACTTGAAGTAGTAGCGGTGCGGCTTGCCCGGCGGCGGGCACGGCCCCTTGTACCCAGTTTTGCGGAAATCGTTCGAGCCTTGGTGCGATCCATCGGGCAGCGTCGCGCTCTTCGCTGCACCTTCGGCAAGACTGCGCTTCCCGGGCGGCAGATTCCACAGCACCCAGTGACTCCAATTGCCCACGGGGGCATCAGGGTCATCGACCAGCAATGCCAGTGTCTTGGTTCCTGAGGGAGGCTCGGTCCATGAAAGCTGCGGCGAAACATCGGCGCCATCGCAGCTAAATTTCCGGTCGATCGTGCCGCCATCGGAGAAACTCGAACTCGAAATGGTGAAGGACATGTTTTTCTCTCCAGAGGCAGGGAAGGCGGATCCTGGGAGCAAGGTGCCAAGGGCCAGAACCGCGATCGCAGCGGTATACCTCATTACGAGCCGGACTTCGCTATCCTGGAAGAGCAGCGACACTGCGTTTGGGATGCGCAAGGAGGCCCCCGCGATCGGCATTAATTCGTGGAGATGGTGAAATTGACCGTGATCCTGGCCTGAGTTTCCACCGGCTCGCTTCCCAGGAAATGCGGCTTGAAGCGCCATTGCCGTACCGCTTCCTGGGCGGCACTGGCCAGAATCGGTGGACCGCTGAGAACGCTCAGATCTTCGATCTGTCCATTCTTGTTGATCAGGGCGCGCAAGATCACGGAGCCTTGGACTTTCATCTGTCGGGCGAGCAGCGGATATCCCGGTTTCACCGAGTGGCTGACGACGGCATCGGTATCGGCCGACATCTGCACGTTCTCGGCCGCATTGCTGATCACGGCGGCGGGCGTGCCCGCTGTGGAAGGCGGATCGAGTGCGGGAGTGGTGGAAGAGCCCGGTTGCAGGTCAACGTGCACCGAATTGTTCTCCGGGTGCAATGTGCGACGGACGTTGTTGGCCACGACTTCCACTTGCAACGGAGGAAGCACGGTGCGCGTCGCAGTAAATGGAGGCGGAGCCGGGGCATCGAGAGCAGGTTCTTTCGCCTCCGCCTTCGGAGTGTGCCGCTTCCGCACAGAAGTTGTTGCTTCTTTGGTAGCCGGCGGCGATACCGGCGTCACGTTTGTGTTCGCCGGCCCAGGCAGCGAATCGGCTTCCTGCGTGTCCGGAAACCAGAAATCGCGGTCGTTGTAGAGCAGCATTCCCAGCGCCGCCAGTAACAAGACCAGCGCGCCAACCATCAACTGATGTTGCCTTCGTCCCGGTGTGCGGGACGATGGCACAGACGGAAGCCGACGTGGTGATCTCGGCTCAGACGGGCCCGATTCGAACATATGTTTGCCGCACCTCTAGGAATGCGCATAGTATGCCTCGAAAGCGCGGGAAAGGCCAGCAAAAGCGCCGTCTCTCTCCGCCTCATATGGCCCTTGGCCCCCATTACAGAAGGGAACATGCTATCGTGACGGTAACTTTCTCATCCGTAACTTTATTTCGTGCTCTGAATCCTATGGTAAGGTCCTTTTCCCTGTAGGAGTGCTATGGAAGCGGAAGACGACAAGCCGCGAAACGACAGAGAGCCGACGAACCACGTTAGCGGGCAAGATGCCGAGCCAGCGGAGCTCAAGGAGAGGCCTGTCTCCGAAGGCAGCCAGCAGAAGCCCGACGAACCGCCTGCCCAGCAGCCGCTTCCTGCAACCGAGGGGAAGCCTCCCACTTCTTCATCGCGCTCGGAAGTTCGACCTGGGGAGAACGTCCCAAAACCGCCGACTACGCGCTGGGCTTCAGAATCGGAGCAGTCTCGACGGCAGATCGACAAGCGGGCTTATCGGGCCATGTCCCGCCGGGAACTGCTCAAGGTCGCTCCAGTGGTCGTGCTGGGTGCATTTGCGGTTCCGCGATTCCAGGATTCGCTGCTTAAGAAAGGGCTCGCCTTCAGCGATTGGGCATCGGCGCAAATGTTCCGGCGCGGGCATCTGGCTCCGACTTTTTCCGATTCCGACCTGACGCCGTTCGCGAGGTTCCCCATCAATGATTACGACGTCGATGATCCGGGAGTAATCTTCGCGAACTGGACGCTCACCGTCAGCGGCCTGGTGCAGAAGCCCGGAGACTACTCGCTGCCGCAGATTCAGGCGCTGCCGCGAGTCCGCCAGAACACCCGGCACGTGTGCGTTGAAGGATGGGATGTCATTGGCCGCTTCGGAGGTGCGAGGCTCTCGGATTTCCTGCGCGCGATCGGGGCGGACCTCTCGGCCAGATTCATCACCGTAGCTTGCGCCGATGATTACTACGAATCGCTCGACATGGCGACGGCACTGCATCCGCAGACTCTTCTTTGTTACGAGATGTACGACCAGCCGCTAACGCGTGAGCATGGCGCTCCGGTCCGGCTGAATATTCCGACAAAGATCGGCTACAAGCAGGCGAAATATCTGACTGATCTAGAAGTGACCAACGTCCTCAACGGGAAAGTCGGTTATTGGGAGGATCAGGGCTATTCGGAATTCTATGGACTTTAGACGAAGCAGTCGCTTGGGCTGGAGGAATCGATGAGCGGAGCGGTCGTCGAAATCACGCGCGCCAAGGGTGACGAAACGGAAGCCGTGGCCCGTGCAATTTACGAACACCCGCTACCGGTCCGCATCTGCCACTGGCTGAACGCAATTTCTCTGTTCGTAATGGTCGGCAGCGGGCTGCAGATCTTTCGTGCCTTCCCCAGTTTTGGCGCGAAGATTCCGCAAAAGGACCTCATCGATTGGCCGAAGTCGCTGGCTATCGGCGGGTGGCTGGGGGGGGCGCTGCAGTGGCATCTGACGTTCATGTGGATCTACATCGCCACAGGGCTGGTCTATCTCGGTTACCAGATCGCCAGCGGGAATTACCGCCAGGTGCTGTTCACGCGGCGGGACGTCCCGGGCGTCTGGCCGATGGTGAAGCACTATTTTTTCTTCGGGCCCACGCCGCCATTGCGCGAGGCTTATAACCCGCTGCAGAAGCAGGCGTACACCACCGCGATCGTGCTGGGGATGCTGTCCGTGCTGACCGGGTTCGCTATCTGGAAGCCGGTACAGTTTTCCTGGCTGGCGTGGCTGATGGGCGGTTTCCACTGGGCAAGGCTTTTGCATTTTCTGGTGATGTGGGCGACCCTCGCCTTTGTATTCGGGCACCTGATTATGGTGATTCTGCATGGCTGGAACAATTTCCTTTCGATGCTGACGGGCTGGAAGCGTACGGACCGGGAGAACGACGAGTACTGACGCGCGAGCGCTGGGAAAAAGATGGCCGAACCGAATGTTGTCCTGAACAATCCGGCCCTGGCCGATACGACGCGCGAACAGGATCTCATCGCGCGCGTGCAGCGCGGCCAGAACGAGCTGTTCTACGAACTGGTGCGGCCCTACGAGCGGCGTGTATATGCCGCGGCATTCGCGATTCTGCGCAATGAAAGCGATGCGGAAGATGTCGCTCAAGAATCCGTGCTCAAGGCTTTCGCCAACATCCGGCAGTTTCGGGCCGAAGCGCGCTTCAGCACCTGGCTGATCCAGATCACAGTGAATGAAGCGTTGATGCGCCGGCGGAGGGAGAAGACGGTGACCATGGAGGGAATCGACGACCGCCGGGACGACGGCGCCGACTATGTGCCCAGAGAATTCGCGGATTGGCGCGAGATTCCCTCCGAAGCGCTGGAGCGCAAGGAAGTGCGGCAGAAGCTGGCGGAAGCGCTGGCGACTCTGGACCGGAAATATCGCGAAGTCTTCGTCTTGCGGGATATGGAGCAGTTGAATATTCAGGAGACGGCGGAAGCATTGGGAATCTCGGTCGCGTCGGTCAAGACGCGGCTGCTGCGGGCAAGGCTCATGCTGCGCGACTTGCTTGCGGCCGGGTGGGAGCAGGGCTGGTTCAGCCGCCTGCCATTCGAGAAGGGAAACAAGCCATGGTAAACGGTGACGGCATTAGCTGCGAGCAGATGTGGCATGAGATTTCGAATTACCTGGATGGCGAGGTCGATGCATCGCTGCGCGCGGCGATGGATGCACATTTTCAGCAATGCAGGCGTTGTAGGTCTTTGCTTGAAGGGATGCAGAATGTGATCCGGTTGTATGGCGACGAAAGAATGATGGAAGTGCCGGCCGGATTCGGCAAGAGGCTCGAAAGAAGACTGGCCGAGGCCACGAAAGAGTGCAGCCGAGGATGGTCGACCTGGTCAGCGTGGCTGGTGCCGGTTGCAGCGCTGCTGCTCATTGCGGGCGGGGTTCGGCTGGCGAACTCTCTCACAACGGCTCATTCCTTGAAATCGGCCCACGCGCAGCCGGGACATGCCATCCCTCCCGACATGATGGTGGTCGTTACTGCGCACGCCAAAGTTTTTCATGTGGCAACCTGCCCGTTCATTCACAACAAAGACACGGAGCGGATGATGACGGCGCAAGAAGCGATCCGGGAAGGCTACGTGCCCTGCCTGCGCTGCATGCGGAAATATCTGGACACGGCATCGCTAGGCAAATCAGGACCCGCGGCGGATGCGGACGCTGATGCCGATGCCGATGATGTCCCGGACAGCCAGGGGCAATAGCTCACGGCGGAATGAACGCGGCGTGGGAATGAGGCTGCAGGAGGGAGAAAAGCTGGCGCGGGTTGCATGCCCGCGCCCGGGTTGCGGGATGGCGGGTTAGTTGTCCTTCATGTTGTCTTTCTTCATGCCATCGTCTTTCTTTATGTCGTCCTTTTTCATGTTGTCTTTCTTCATAGAGTCTTTCTTGTTGGTTTTCTTGCCTTTCTTGTTGTCTTTCTTCATCTGATCGTGCTGCATCGCGTTCTGCTGTGCGTTGTCATTCTTCATGTTGTCTTGTTTCATCTGGTCCTGCGAGAGCGCAGCCATTGAAAGGGTCAAGAAACACGACAGCATCAAACTGCCCAAAGTCCTTTTCATGTGTTCTCCTTCGGTGATCTCGGTCGGTCGCGGCAGGTCTTCACCTGCATGCGAACATGGGATGCGCGGCAGTGTATGAAGTTACGGTCCCCCGAAAAATCCTGTGGAAGCGGCAGGACTGCACACGCGCGGAGGGTTCAGCCCACGCCCGAAACGCCCAAGGTGGGGCTAACAGGCCAACTGATCGCGCGTCAGCTTCAGGCCGTTGAGATTGCCCAGTGCGGTGACTGCCACCGATTCGGTCTTGAAGAATTCATTTGCCAGATTCTTCAAGTCGTCGGCAGTCACGGCTTCGATTTTCTCGATGAGTTCGTCAAGATCGTAGTAGCGGTCGAAATACATCTCCTGCCGCGCCAGGTTGGACATGCGGGCTGTGCTCGATTCGAGCGACAACATCAGGCTTCCCTTGAGCTGGTCCTTGGAGCGGCGCAATTCCTCTTCCGATACCGGTTCGGTCTTCAGTTTGCGAAATTCCCCGACCACCGACTGCACGACTTTCGACGCAGAGGCCAGGGAGGTTCCCGCATAAACGGCCATGCATCCGGTATCGCGATAAGGGTTGAGATCGCTGTAAATCGAGTACGCCAGGCCCTGACGTTCGCGAATATTCTGGAACAGGCGCGAGCTCATGCCTCCGCCGAGCAGCGTGTTGAGAATGTAACCAGCGTGGCGCTTTTCATGCGCAATCGGATGACAGGGCACGCCCAGGCAGAGCTGCACCTGCTCGAGCGCCTTTTTGTTGCGCAGGATGATGCGTGAAACCACATTCGGAGCCGACGAATGGAAACCGTTGCTCATCGGCTTCATGGCCGCGAAATACCGGCTTACCAGTTCGACAAAGCGCTCGTGGTCGAGGTTGCCGGCCGCCGACACGATGATGTTCCCGGGAGCAAATCGATGCGTGTAGGCATCCACCACGGGCTGGCGCTCGAACCTCTTCACCGTTTCTTTCGTGCCCAGGATCGGCTTGCCCAAGGGATGATCTTTCCAGAAATTCTGCGTGAAGATCTCGTGGACGAGGTAATCCGGATTGTCTTCGTCCATCTTGATTTCTTCCATGATGACGCCACGCTCCCGCGTGATATCCGCGGCGTCGAAAACGGGGTGAAGGACCAGGTCGCTCAAAATGTCGAGCGCGGTCGGAACATGCTCGTCGAGGACCTTGACGTTGAAGCAGATGCATTCCTTGGCGGTAAAGGCGTCCATATTGCCGCCGATCGAATCGACTTGACGGGCGATTTCCTCGGCGGTACGGTTCCTGGTCCCTTTGAAGACCATGTGCTCGATGAAATGCGAGATGCCATTCCACTCCGGTTCTTCGTCGCGAGAACCGGTTTCCAGCCAGATCCCGATCGAAGCCGAACGGATGTGCGCCATCTGCTCGCTGATAACGGTCAGACCATTTGGCAAAACGTTCCGACGAATGTTACGGACTTCCTGCGCCATGAATGACTTCCTGCTATGAAAAGTAACCTGCTGGACCCCAGTGATGCTTGCCGGCGGAAGGCTCTTTACTATTCTGACACAAGCCCGGCGTCGCTGGTGGAGAATAGTTTACTGGTTTAGAATCATAGAGTTATTGCCCTCCTGCTGAGCAGAGTCTGAACTGTCGGGCAAATCCGCCAATGAGATGGAAAATCCGCTAAAAATCGCCCTGTTAGGGTCAAATCGCGCCGAATTGACCGACCTGGTGCAATGCGCCGGCGAGCCGTCTTATCGTGCGCAGCAACTGGCAGACGCGATATATCGCGAGCGCGTCGAAACCGTTGAGGCGATCTCAACCCTGCCGCAGGCGTTCCGCCGCAAGCTGGCGGACGAAGGCGTTTCAATCGGCATGCCGAAGATCGAGAAACGCTTCGTGTCCCAGGACGGCACGGTCCGATATCTGGTCGGATTTTCCGACGGGCAGAGCGTCGAAACCGTGTGGATGCCGGAAGGTGACGGCGGAGAAGCCGGGGACGGCAGTGAGGCTGGTGACACCGCCGGCGACGCTCAGCCCCGGGAACGCGCCACCATCTGCGTCTCAAGTCAGGTCGGTTGCGCCGTCGACTGCCAGTTTTGCCTGACCGCACGGCTGGGAGTAAAGCGAAATTTGAGTTCGGGTGAGATGGTGGGACAGGTCTGTGTCGTTCTTCGGGATCAGGGGGGGGCGCCCCCGCAGGACCGCATCAACCTGGTTTTCATGGGAATGGGAGAGCCGTTCCTGAATTACGACAGTTTCGTCAAGGCGGTGCGGTTGCTGGCGGAGGAGGTCGGAATCCCCGAGTCGCGAATGACGGTCTCGACGGCCGGGATCGTGCCGCGAATCTACGATTTTGGTTTGGAACAAATTCGTCCCAAGCTGGCGATCTCGCTGAATGCATCGAACGACATTCTGCGGGCCCAGCTCATGCCGTTAAATCGCAAATGGAATCTTGAGAAGTTGCTGGCAGCCGCACGAGAGTTTCCTCTCCGCAACCGGGAGCGGATTACCTTTGAATATGTGTTGTTGAGCGGGGTCAATGACGCAGTCGAGAACGCAAAAGAAGTCGTGCAATTGCTCCGTGGCATCCAGGCGAAAGTCAATCTGATCGCCTTGAATCCCGGACCGGGCATTGATTTCGCGATCCCCGCCGAAGAGCAGGTAAAAGATTTTCAGCAGGTCTTGATCAAAGCAGGAATCCCGACCTTCGTCCGGCGACCTCGTGGACGCGATATCTACGCCGCGTGTGGCCAGCTTAAACGGACGCTCGAGACTCCCACAGCACCGGTGCGGTAGTTTCCTGGGTCTTCGCTGGGGAACCGCACTCAGACGCCGGCAGCTGTATAAGCAACCCGATACCGCCATCGTCCCTTATTTCACAGCTAACCTGTCCCCCATGTTCCTGCGCGATCCCCTGACAGGCGCTCAGGGCGATATTGTTATCCGAGTTTCCGGAACTCGCCGTTTGAGAATCTGAATTGATGCCGGAGTTCATGGGCCCGGTACTGATTTTCAGCGTGCAGAGTGCAGCGGCGTGCGAGGTGCTTGCCTCGAGGGTGGTGCAGCCACGCTCACCGATGACGTGCAGACAGTTTCCCAGTAATTGTAAGCACACCTGCAGCAGCTGATTGGAATCCCCCAGCACCTTGGGCAACGCCGGATCGATCGATGTGCGTACTTCGACCTTCAGCGATTCCCAGTGTGGCTGGGTCAGCTTCACCGCGGTGCGAACCAGGGTATTGAGATCGATGGAACGCTTGGGTGCCGGTGTCTGACGCGCGAAGCTGAGCAGACTCGCCACCAGAGACTTGGTTCGCCGGACGCACTGACCGATCTTGGCTGCCAGAGGATGCTGCTCCGGCGTAAGCGACGTGCTCAACAGCAGATCGGAATAGCCCAGCATGGCGGTGATTGGATTGTTCAACTCATGCGCAGCGCCTCCCACCAACTGACCCTGGGATGCTCTTTTCTCCGATTGCAGCAATTGAGCCTGGAGCCGCTTCAGAGTTTGGAACGAGTCCTGTGATTGCTGCAGCAGGTTGGTAAGTTCACGGTCGAGAAGACGCTGACGGAAGAAGACCATCACACCCATGATGAAAGCGGCGCCAAGGGTCAAGACAATGCGGAAAGTCCGGATAGGAGCTGGGATGGTTGCATCTGCTATGGACCAGGCGGCAAAAATGGGCAGAGAAAAAACGGCGATCATGCCGCACCGCGCGATCCAGACTCCGTAGACAGCCGGTGTGGGTCGCGCATCGGACTGCGGGCTTTCGATTCCTGTGTGCAATCCAATCCACGTCAGCCCGGCCATCGCAAGGGCGAGAGGAATGTCGTACAAGCTGCCGCTGTAGTAGGAATTTCGTGTGATGGCCCAGTTTGCCAGATAAGAACTGGCGGCATATCCAAGGGCGGCGCCGAACAAGCTGGCGTAGAGGCGCCTCCAGGGCCCTTTGGCTCTGATCCAAAACACCGCGAGGGCGGCAACCACGGCGAATTGCTCCGACAGGTACAGGGCGTTCAGATTGCGGATGTAGCTTTCGGAATCTCCAATGACGTACTGCCACGGAATGACGATCAGCACGTACAGATAAAGCCACCACACCAAGAGAAGCAGAAAATCGAGCCGGCCCAGACGAGTGGCGTATTGATCTGGAGGAACGTGCGGGCGCAGCGCTAAGGCCGCCATCAACGGAACAAAATGTAAAAACAGCACCATGTCGCCGGCGAAGACCTCGGGCACGTCCCTGCGCAACAGGACTTCGTAATACGTCCATAGCAACTGATATGAAAACCAAAAGGCAATGCCCAGACTAATGAGCGACCAGAAGAGCCGCATGCGGCCACGCGAGCGCACCGCCAGCGGCAGGAATGAAACACTGCCTGAGGCCAGCAGGAAACACTGGACGAGATCGCTGACCTCCGCGAGGCGGAAAGAGCGCGGTAGAGTCAACGCACAGCCCGTCAATATCGCCAGGGCGGCAATGACCAACGCCAGCCAGAGTTTGCAATGGAAGCTCAACGCAACACCCGGGGATCATTTTAAGAGGGAACGTGAAGTAGCCGTGGTTACTGTAGTAACCTAGGCTGTTCCAAAACAGCGGAATGGTCGAGTTGGGGGCGGCGGGCGCTTGCCCGTAAGACTTTCTTATTCAATAATGTGCAGCACAGCCGCCACGCTCGTGGAGATGGGTTTGAGTGTATTCTCGCGCTGAGCGCTATCAGAATTCCTGGAGACTCCGAATCCCACCCGATCCGGGCGAGACTCGCCGGATTGAGCGGTGGCTGGCGACTGCCCGGGTCTTTCTCGCCGTCGCAACCTTAGTGGCAATCCGCCTGGATCCCACCGAACTGGGGCATTCCTGGGCGGCCTACGGGCTGTTCGCGTTTTACTTCGCCAACAGTGTTTATCTTCTGATGTTGCTGCGCCGGCGGCAGCAGTCCACAGCGGCCTTCCGGTTGCTGGTTCATGCCGGCGATATCTTGTGGCCGGCGCTGATTTCGATTTTTGCGGAAGGACCGAGAAGCCCCTTCTTCCTGTTCTTCGTCTTCGTCCTGGCGGCTGCCGCTTATCGCTGGGGGCTTTGGGAGACACTTGCCACTGCGGCCTCCGAAGTAGCGCTGCTATGGATCGAAAGTTTCTTTCTGTTCCACGTCCACCTCGGGCCCGGAAGCGCGCTTCGGCTTCACGCTCTAACCGGCCTGCGAGTGAATGCGGCGGAATTCGAGCCTAACCGGCTCTTCATGCAGTCGGTGTACCTCATCGTGATGGGATTGCTCCTGGGGTACCTTGCTGAGCAGCAGAAGCACCTGCGTGCAGAGAAGGCCCTGGTTACCGGCATCCTGTCAAGAGTCCGAGTGGAGGCAGGCCTCACCGGGACGATGCAACAGATCTTCAACGAGACGATTTCCATGTACGGCGCGTCGCGCCTGATCGTTGCTTCGCAGGAAACCCATAGCCACCGGGTTTTTGTCGGGGAGTTGGATGCTCCCAAAGACGGGGCTACTTCAGAATTCCGCTGGTTAGATTCGAGGCCGGGGGATGTGCGGATTTATCTCAGCAGCTTCCCCGGGGATGTATGCTATGCCACGAATGACGGCGCCGGTTGGTCGGTTCTCGCGCTGGATCACGAGGGGAACCAGATCTCCGGATCCGACCGAATTGCAATTTCTCACCTGCGCGAAGTGCAGACTTTCAGCTCGCTGATCGTTGTTTCATTTCTGTTTGGAAGTGAGTGGCGAGGCCGGGTTTTCCTGTTGGATCCTTCCTGGCGCGGCGAGAAGCAGGAGGAGTTACGATTCTTGCTGAGCCTGGTGCAGCAGGTCGGACCGGCAATCTACAACGTTTACCTTTTGCACCGGCTGCGGCGACGCGCCAGTGCCGCCGAGCGCGCCCGCTTTGCCCGCGAATTGCATGATGGGGCCGTACAGTCGCTGATTGCCGTAGAAATGCAGGTGGATGTGATCCGGAGACAGGCGGAAGCCAACAAACCCATTACATCAGAACTCGGCCGGATCCAGGGCCTGCTGCGCGAAGAGGTATTGAAGCTGCGCGAACTGATGCAGCAAATGAAGGCCATCGACGTGGACTCCCAGAGGCTGCTGGGCGTTTTGAACGATGCCGTCGAACGCTTTCAGCGCGAGACCGGCATCAGTGCGCGGTTTGTCACAGACATCGAGGAACTCGATATGCCGCAACGCGTCTGCCGGGAATTCCTGCACATCGTTCAAGAGAGCCTGGTGAACGTGAGGAAGCACAGCAAGGCGCGACATGCGCTGGTTCGCCTCAGTTCGAGTGCGGACCAATGGCATCTCACGATTGAAGACGATGGGAAAGGGTATCCGTTTGAAGGCCGCTTGAGTCTGCAAGAGATGGAGGAAGCCGGGAAAGGGCCGACGATCATTAAAGAGCGGGTGCGTTTAATTGGCGGACAACTCACTGTAGAATCAAATCCCGGACAAGGAGCGCGACTGGAGATCACTCTGGCGCGAGGCGGGGAAATCTCTCATGAATTTTAAGAAGCAAGGCGTGCGAATCGTCATCGCCGACGATCACCCGATTTTCAGAGATGGGTTGAGGCGATTGCTGGAAGCCGAATCGGATTTGAAAGTCCTGGGTGAAGCATCGGATGGCGCAGAAGCAGTCAAGCTGGCGCGTCAATTAAGACCCGACGTGCTGCTCCTCGATCTGGCCATGCCCAAACATCCCGGACTGGAGGCGTTGCGCGATCTCAGCGTTACACCGAACGCTACTCCCGTGCGGGTCATCTTGCTGACGGCGGCGGCGGAGAAGAGCCAGATCGTGGAAGCTTTGCAACTCGGCGCCCGCGGTGTTGTGCTCAAGGACTCGGCTACGCAACTGCTCCTCAAGGCAATCCACACCGTCATGTCGGGCGAATACTGGGTAGGGCGCGAGAGCGTTTCCAACCTGGTTCAATACCTGCGGACACTCATGCAATCTTCGAATGACGAGGCGAGACAGAGAAAATTTGGACTGACGCCGCGCGAACTGGAGATTGTTTCGGCGGTGGTTGCCGGGTACTCAAACAAGGAAATTGCCGAGTACTTCAAAATCAGCGAAGATACCGTCAAGCACCACTTGAGCAACATTTTCGACAAGCTGGGCGTCTCCACACGCCTGGAACTGGCGCTGTTCGCCGTGAATCAGGCGTTGCCGTTGAAGAGCATCGCTTGAGGGAAAGCTCTTTGTTTGCCGTCAGCTAGAGACCGGAACCGTGGCACTTTCGTGCCATTGGCGTCATCGGTAGTGGGCGGCTAACATTTGCTTAGCGATTCGTCTTCCTTGGGGAAAGACTGCTTGTGTGCCGTCAGCCATTCCCTGGTTTCGCGTGGTGGGGTGCGGAGAGCTTGCAAACTAAGGAGCCCTGTGACAGAACTTTTACACAACCTGTGGCACGATGAATCTGGTCAGGACATCGCAGAGTACGCGGTAATGCTGGCTGTCATTCTGGTCATCGTTGTCGGTACGATCCGGCTGATCGGATCCAATGCCAACAACGTGTTTTCGCAAGTTGGCAGCAGCATCCAGTAACAGGTCGGCAGCTTCGGGAACAGTTGACGGCCAGATAGACCTTCCCTGCACATAACGTCCGCTGGCTCTCGGGTCCTTCTCCGCCTAGAGATGTCTTAGCTCGCCGCCCAGCGATCCATCTCCGCCGCTCGATTCTGCTAGGGTTTCTGTGCGGGGGCGGAGGGCTGCGACGTTGTCAGGGCGACCTTCTCGGTGCCTCCAGCCGGCAGTCGGGTCAAGTAAGGAAAGAAGGGAGTAACTTCAAACTCCATCTTCTCACTGGCCGACGTTAGCGCCACCGGCTTGGACTTGGAAAGCTCCACCTGATCGCTCCAGGGATCGAGCTTGATGCGGCCGCCGAGCGGCAGTGCTGCGATCTGGTCCAGGCGCTTCTCGTCGAGCGCTGGTGCGGACCCCAGTAAAGTCGACATGCGCACGCTCTTACCTTCCGCGATGCTGTTTCCTAAGTGAGGCCGGATCAGATTCGGTAACTCGGGCGCTTTTTCCTGCAATGCCTTGAGAAAGAGCCCTGCATTGCCCAGTTTGTCTTTGTAGGGCGAATTCTGAAGTAACTCCAGGGCTTTCTTGTCGGCGGCTTCCTCATCCGCGGGATTTCGCTTGAAATCGAGACGCTGAAACGAATCCTGATCAGGGAAGAAGAGTTTGTCGTTGAAGGCGAGTCCGGTGTCGAGGCGATGTCCGAGCACGATGTGGCTCAGTTCATGAGCCAGCACCATGGCGAGCGATGCTTCATCTGGCAGAACATCCAGCAAACCGCGGCTGATCACGATCGTGTGTCCGATAGTGAAGGACTCGAGCGGGGCGGTCAGCAGCACACGGCAATGTACGTCTCCCTGCAGATCAATATTGTTTGTGACCAGCAGATTGTTCACGACGGTGCAGAGGACCTTGTCGACGTCTCCGGGAGGAGCCAATAGTCCGATCTTTGTGAGCCGATCTGTCGCATTTTCCTCGGCCTGTCGTTCCCACATCCGCTCGGCCATGACAGGTGAGGGATCCGCAGCGGCATCGCTCTGATCCTGCACCGACTGTGGGGAGTCCACGAGAATCTGGGTGAACTCATCCGTCCGACCCAGGCCCTTGAGGTCATAGCCCCACAACCGGGTCTGCGCCTTGAAGTGCAAGGACCGGCTCAAGCCCGTCTTGAGATTGGACTCTTCCGTGTAGATGTAAGCCGGCAACCACATACCCGGACGCATATTCAGCCGCCAACTGTCGAAATGAAAAAAGAAGCTGACTTTGGGCTGCGGATAATACGACCCGTTGAAGCGAACTATGTTGTAGTCCTGATCCTCGACCCAGATTCGTCCCTTGAACCGCGCGACCTTCTGCCCAGGTTTCGGCTGGACGTCGATCACAAGGCAACGCACTTCACCGAGGAACTCGCGTCTGACAAAAGTGAAGTCGTAGAATTTTTTCTGGAAGTCCGTGTCGAGGACCACCATCTGGGCGAATCCGAGCGGGAGAAAATGCAGCGAGTAAACTCCGGTTAGCTTCGTCAGCAGACGCCTTCCGAAACCCGGCTGGCCGACAAAGGAGATATCCTCGGGGCCATCTGACATGTCAAGGCGGCCGAGGAAATACCGGTCATTCACCGGAGACGGATTATCGGAGTTGTCGTTTTTCAAGTCCTGCAGATAAGTTTCGACCATCGGATGCAAATGCCGCATCTGTGCCAGGAACAAATGCTCGCGCTGCACAACCCGGTCGAGGACCTGGCTGAATGTCGTCGGCGATCCAGGCGCCGGAGCTTCCGGGGGAGCCGTAGTCACGGAGTTCGTGGTTGATGCGGGAGTGGCAGCGGGAACGTCTTGCGACCAAACGGGGTGCAAGCCGAGACTAATGAGAACACAGCTGAAGAACAACCGCATTGTCGCCGAGCGAATGAGAGACATAAAACCTTCTTTACTCAATCACGCTAACTGGAAAATGATATGCAGGACGGCGGTCGAATCTGAAGGCTGGCCATCCTGCAGGGCGGGTTTGAAGCGAATCTGTTCGGCGGCGCGCACAGCCGCGTCGTCCAAACCATACCCGAGCCCGCGGATCACGCGCAAGATGCGTATTTTTCCGCTCGCCTCAAAAACCACTTCGAGCAGTACCTCGCCTTCAATCCGTTTCGCGCGAGCTTCCGGAGTGTAGACGGGCGTTGGTTTGGAAAGGATTTCAGCGGCTACCATTCTTGACGGAGCGGGAGCGGCCGCATGCGCCTGAACCGTCGGAGGAGCAGCAACATCGGCGTCGCCAAACCCGGCTTGATGCACCTTGCCTTGATTCGAGCGCGGATCGGCGATGGCTACGCCCGATCCGAATCCTGCGCTGGCTACGACACCTCGTACACCCTTCGCTCCGCCTGTACCGTTGCCATAGCCAGGGCCGGCGGGAAGATCAAACCCTCCAGCCTGAGCGATGTTCACCGGGGCCTTGCCGGTGTTCAGCTTTGCCGGCACGCCATTGGGATCTCCGAAACCGCCGGTTTGAACCTGCTGCGCGGGGCGATTGATGGTCTGTGGCGCTGAACTTCCGGTGGAGAACAGATTCGTCCGGATGAGTTGTTTCGGAATCGCCGGAGCTGCGGGCAGCACGGGCGCGGGCTTCTTTTCCGCGATCTTAATCTCAGGGGCCGGAGCGTTCTCGATGGCTCTCGGTTTAGGCAAAGGCTGCGGGGCTGGCAACCGCAACGCCGCCGGAGGCGGATCGAGTTTGGCCAGGATAACCGGCCTGGGCAACTGCCGCTGCGGTTCATGATTCACAGGAACCGGCGTTGGCACCAGTTCGATGGCGTGATAATCGCGCTTCGGTCCCTCCAGAACCTCGGGGTGAAGCACGGGAATCCAGACGAGGATTGCGATGATGACGGCTTGCGTCCCGTAACTGAACACGAACTCGTACCACGGCGCCCTCCATTTCGGAAGTGAAGAGAACAGCTCAGGCTTGGCCACGGAGGATCCCATAAAATGCGTCACGGCCGTGCCTCACTAGAAACACAGGCCCGGCAGAAAAAGTTGTCCAGTTCCCTTGCTTGAACCCTGGGAGTCAGGATCCGATGCCATACAGAGTTTACTATCCTGGTCTTATTCGTGCACGGCGAAGGCCATTTCAGGCCCTCCGTCTTCGCCTAAAAATATATAAAAATCAATAGGTTAAACGCCGTAGGAGCAAATCCAGGGGCGCCCAAGCATCGACAGCATGCAAAAAACTACACCTGTCCGTAAACAGATTTCCGGATCACCCTCCAAGCGAATCAGGCCGATTCAATGCCAAAACACCGGAAGGTCGCCTAATGAGGGTCAGACGTTGTAAGTTCTCTCAGGGCCCCCAGTATTTCCCGGTCTGTTAAGACTCAAGCTTCCAGGATGGAGATGCCCGGCAATCTGAGCGATGTACTAACGAGAGTCATGCCGAAATCCCCAGCTGAAACCTCGAACATGACGTTTGCAGGACAACTCGCGTGAGAAACGACAGAAGACAATGAAGCGATTCTGGATTCCAGCGACCTTCGGTTTGGCGGTAGTGCTGCTGGCGGCAAATGCAGGGAAGATTCTGGTGGTGAATGATCCGCGTCCTTCCGACATCATCCTGGTGCTGGCGGGCGAAACCGACCGCCGGCCGGCGCGCGCTCTGGAACTTCTGAATCAGGGCTATGCAAGCCGGATTGTGATCGATGTGCCGGCGACCGGGAAAGTCTACGGATTCACCATGGTTGAGTTGGCACAGAGGTACGTGCAGGTTCTTCCGCGGGCATCATCCATTCGAGTTTGTCCGACCGAGGGGCTATCGACGCGCGACGAGGCTATCGATGCCGGCAGATGTCTCGCCCAGGAAGAAGGGAACCGCGTGCTGATCGTTACATCAGATTTCCACACTCGACGCGCTCTGAGCACGTTTCGCAGAGTCTTGCCCACAAGAAGCTTTTCGGTCGCAGCTGCCTATGACGAGACTCAGTTTGGAACGCACTGGTGGAGACATCGACAATGGGCCAAAACGTTGGTTGACGAATGGCTGCGTTTGCTGTGGTGGAACGCGGTTGACCGCTGGCGCTAGCCGAAACGCACGTTACGAGCCAGAATGCGGCCTATTCGCAGATGAGTTTTCCACCGGAAAACCAATTCACGAGCACAAAAGCCATTGACTGACAAGAATCAGGCAGGTAGGATTCCTGAAAAGGTCACCTCACTAGTTATTAACGGAGTGTGGGAATGGCAAGAACCGCTTTGCGCGGGATGGTTAGTTGCGTGCTCATGATTCTGTTCCCCGCGGCGACGTTTGCCGCTGATTCCGATGCAGCAATGCTTTATGTAAACGGCCCGGCATGGGTCAACGGGGCTCATGTTCCCCGCACCTCGTCGGCGATCTTTTCCGGCGATCTGCTGCAGACACGGTCCGATTCAGTTGCCAACATCAATCAGCCGGGATCGAGTGTGACCGTACTGTCGGAATCTCTGGTTCAGTTCGAGGGCTCTTCTGTCCGGATTGAGCACGGAGGCGTTACGGTCGCCACCTCGAGGCGTCTTGCCACCACGGCTGGAGACGTGAAGGTGTCTCCGGCATCGAGTTCGTGGACCGAATTCAACGTCACCGATGTCGACGGCACCGTGAAAATTGCGGCGCGCAAGGGCGATCTGACGGTTACCGACGGCAAAGAGGTGTTTACCTTGGCGCAAGGCCAGGAAACCAGCCGCGACGAGACCTCCGACACAGACAGCAACGGCGGCAAGAAAAGGAAAGGCGCAGCCGCGGCAGCCGGAGCGAACGGCGGACTTCTGAATTCTCCCCTTGCGATCGGCATCGGAGGAGCGGCCATCGTTGGTCTCGGGACCTGGGTGTTGATCAAGAATGACAACCCCGCGAGTCCAACTCAGCCGTAGTCCGCGAGCCCAGTTACTACAAGCACGGGTCTTCACTCTATCGGATGCCCTCAGACCGCTGAACAGGCTCCGTTTGCGCAGTCTTTTGAGATTATTGTCGTTCGCGGTCTTTCAGCTGGGGGCAGGCTGCGGGAAAAACTCCTTTTCTGTCCAGCAAGCATACCTAAGCGGCTAAAGCCACGATGGTGTTGCGCCGCTTCCGGCGGGGCTAGAAGCTGCGCCCCTTCAAAACACAATAAAGACCGAGCGTTTTCCGCAGCCCGCTAGACGACCTCTGAGGCAGGGACGATCTCTTCCGAAACGCTTGGCACAGGTTTGCGTTTCTGCGCACGTTGCAGCAGTGGCGGCGCGGCCGCGATCGTGCAATACACGTAAAACAGGGCGGCATTCGCAGGAACCTGGAGATTGAAATCCAGCAAACTGTGAACAAGAATGCCGCTGCATCCGAGGATGCAGGCGAGAGTTACAGCGCTGGTCGTGTCCGTGGACCAATCTCCGATCTTCCGCAGCGCGCTCCGGTACAGGACGATCAGAAACCACAACATGATGCCGAACCCAAGCACACCGGTCTCGGTCAGCAGTTGGAGATAATCGTTATGGGCCTCGTTCACAAAAAAGTTCGTGTAGAACGAGCGGAACTGCGGATAGACCACGGGAAAAGTTCCGAGTCCCCAGCCGAGAATCGGCCGCTGGCGGAACATATGCACGGAGTCCCGGTCGATGGAGAGCCGCATGCCGCCCGAAATCTCGGTGCGCGTCTCGGTTGAGATGCTGGATACGCGCGTCGTCAGTTCTTTCCCGCCCAGCCAACTGAGCAAACTCACCAGCACGATTGCAAAGGCTCCCAGCCCGAGCGCGATGCGCGCGTTTCGTTGGTGGCGCAGGAGAACGATAGCGAGAATGGCGAACTCGACGAAGATGGCCAGCATCCCGCCGCGCGATCCGCTGAGGAAGATCGTGCCGGTCATGATCGCCGCAGCCACACCGGACGCGATGCGTTCCTTGCGGTGAACAAAACGTGACAGCGACAAGATCAGGGGAATCGGAACCAGCATCTCCATCAGCCCCGCATAATGATTATGGTTTACGTAGGGACCGTAGATCCATCCCCCCAGGCGCGGTTGACGCAGCCAATACAATTTGCCATTCGGGGCGACACCCTGAAATAAAGCGAATGCCGCCACCGCGGAGCCGTAGATCGCGAGAACTACACCAATCCTTCGCGCCTGGGAAGCGCGAAACAGCGCCTGCGCCGCGAGAAAGCAAAGCATTGCGTACGCAGCAAACAGCCATGTGCTAGACAAGGTGTCGTGAATGTAGGAGCTGCGATGCAGCAGAATCTGCGCCGAAATGAGGAGTCCAAATGCGGCCATGGGAAGAAACAGAGGATTCCAACGAATCTGGAGTTGCCCATCGAGCCACTGTCTGCCGAACCACAGCAGCATGAGCCCGAGGGCACTCATCTCCAGGACGAAAATCGACCACGGCTCGACCGCGCCAAAGGCCAGCGGCCCGAACATGAGAACGCCGAACAGCAGAAAAAGCAGAGTTCTACCCAAGCGATCGGACAAGAACCGCCGCTCTCTCTCGGTCATGGGACGGGGAGCTTTGCGATCGATAAGCCTTCGGCGATGGGGACTCAAGCGGGTTTCCTGACCAGGCGGAGATCGTCGATCCAGAGCTTACCACGGATGGGGCTGCCCTCCGGCAGGCGCCGCAGATGAAGGACGACCAGTTTGCAGTCCGGACCGGTCGTAAATTCCCCTTCGGCAGCCTTCCAGAAGGCGGCATCTTTCAACTCATCACTCTCGTAATACACCGTTTTCGTATACATGTCCTGAATGGTGAAATGAGGTCCCCCCGCGCCTTCAAACTCGCTGTTCTTGTAGTAAGACGAAAAATCGTAAGTAGTGTTGGGCTGTACCGCAATGAACTGATAGATGCCGGCGTCGCTGATTCCCGGGCCGTCGAAGGCAATCTGCAACGAACGGCGGCCGGCATGAAAGTCGCTGGGATCGAGAGTCAACGTAACCGCCCGTTGCTTCTGATATTGCCAGTCAAAGCCGCCGTCGAGAACCGGAAGATCAAACTTGGCGTTGACGATCAGATTGCTCTGCGAGGGCAGGTACGACGAGAGGCCAAAGCGATTCGCAGCCTGTTCCCAGACCCGTACCGACTGGTCCACTTGCTTATGGAGAATGAGAAATTGCAGGTACTCATAGACGCGAGACAGTTGAAAGCGCTCTTGCGTTTCCATCAACGCGTCCCAAACCTTGAAGGTTCCGCCTACCACTTGCTTGCTCTCCAGCAGAGCTATGAACGCGACATAGGCGTCGGCATTGTGGGGGACGATGTCGCGCAGCAGGGCATCCACATCGGGTTCGAGCCGCCAGCAGAATTGGATCGCGCTTGAGACCAGGGAAGGGTCGTTCGCCATAACAACCCGGAACTCGCGCAGGGCCTTATCGTCCTGCCCCTGCACCAGATAGAGATTGGCAGCCTCCCAGGCCACATCGGGGGTCATGGCATCAGCCTCGATCGCGTGCTCGAGAGCCGAGGTCTGGCTTGCTGTATCTCCGAGAACCTGCTCGGCGCTGGCAAGATCAAACCAATAGCGAGCTGAGTGCGGATTGAGTTGCACTGCCTCTTTGTAATAGGCCGCCGCAGTCGAAGGATCCCGAACCATCAGATCGTAGTAACGGCCCAAGTGATCGCGGTAGTCGGCGTTGCCCGGGTCGAGCCACACGGCCCGCTTCAGGCTTTTGAGTTCGACTCGATTGCCCAGCCAGTTGGCCAGGAATTCGCGGCCGACCACCAGACTGTATGCGGCGGCGAACAGCAGCACGATTGCGGCTGCGGCCCGTCTACGGGCGGTCGTCTGAAGGGCGATGTTCATGAACAAGTCGCGAAGAACACACGTTAAGCGCTGCTCGATGAGGGTGACGAGATTTCAGTGTCCTCGTCGTCCTCCTCAGTGCTGGAAGAATCGTCTTCATTCTGGTAATAGCGAGAGTACTTGTCCTGATATTCGTAGTAGTAGTAATAGTCCGGAGAACTCAGGTCCACGGCGTTCAGTAGAACCCCGACCACTTTAGCGTTGACGCGAGCCAGAATGTCGCGCGAGCGGCGCAGCGCCTGCTTGGTAGTCTGGCCGGAACGGATCACCAGCACGACCGCGTCGGCGCGCTGCGAAAGTACAACCGCATCGGTGACTGACAGAGAAGGCGGCGTATCGACGACGATATGGTCGTATTGCTCGCTCAGCTTGGCCAGCACGTCCTTCATCTGCGAAGAAGCGAGTAACTCCGCGGGATTGGGCGGAGGCGTGCCCGCCGGGAGCACCGAGAGATTGGGCAGAACCGGAGTATGCGAGATGGCCTGCTCCAGCGTGGTGCTGCCCGTGAGCACGTTGCTTAGACCGCTGCGCGGCCCCATACCCAGGGTTTTGTGAATGCTGGGACGGCGCAAGTCCGCGTCGATGAGCAGTACCCGCACGCCTTTCTGCGCCAGCACTACGGCGCAGTTGATGCTGGTCGTCGTCTTTCCTTCCTGGGGCAGAGCGCTGGTCACCATGATCACTTTGGGAGGGGACCCCAGATTGGAGAGCAGCAGCGACGTGCGCAAGGCGCGATAAGACTCAGCCATTTGCGACTGCGGTCGCACCTGGGTGATCAGCTCCACTGCCTCTTTGGACGATGCAATCACGAGTCGTTTCGGGCTCGCAGGATCTCGCGAAGCCTTAGAGCCGAGAGGAATCATGCCCAGCGCGGCGAGTCCGGAAACCATCTGCGCCTGCTCAGTAGTGCGGATTGTATTGTCGAGGCCCTCGAGCAGAAAGGCGAGACCAACTCCGGTGGCCAGGCCGAGCGCGATCGAAAACAGAAGATTCCGGGGTACGTTCGGCTCAATCGGGGCCGTTGGCGGGCGGGCGCTGTCAACGATGCGGAAATTGTTGGACTTCAGCCCGGCCGAAACCCCGGCCTCTTTCAGCTTCTGCAGCAGGTCTTCGTACAGGGTGCGATATGTGTCGGCGTCGCGCTTGAGCAGGTTGAACTCGATGGCACTCTCGTTGAGCTTGTTTTCCTCCTGCTTCTGCTTTTCCAGCGCTTCCCGGAGCATATTCTCCCGCTGCAACGAGGTCATGTACTCGCCACGGACCTTGCTGGCAATCTGCTTCATTTCAGCGCGAATCTGCGCGTCGATTTCCTTCAGCTGATTGTTCAGTTCCGCCAGTTTCGGATACGACGGCCCGAATGTTGTATTCAGGTCCGCCGCCTGGATCTTTAGATCGGCCTGTCTGGCGCGCAGAGTGTCGAGCAGCTGTGAGGCGGTTTGAATCCCCGATGCCCCGGTATCGACGCTGCCGGCGCTGGCGGCGATGGCGTCAGGATCGCCGGACTCGACCAGGCGATAGAAAGCCTCCTTGTCCATGCGGTCGCTTTCAGCGGCGGTCAGTTCCTTGTTGAGTTCGTCCAGCTTGGCCGTAGTGATGTTCTGCTTCTCATCGATGCCCAGGATTTCGTGTTCTTTCTGGTAGCGGACCAGCTTCTCCTGCGAAGTCTCGACCTTCATCTGCATGTCGACCAGTTGCCGCTGCAACCAGTCTGATGCCTGCATCGTCGATTCAAAGCGCGCCTTGAAGTTATTCTCGACGTAGGTCTGCATCAGCGCGTTCACAATGTTGCTTGCCATCTGCGGGTCCGAACTGCGGTAGTGAACCTCGATGATGCGCGAATTAGGGCTCAGCGCGACGTGCAGGTTACCTTTGAACCCGCCCAGCAGCGCCGAAGCGCGAGCAGGATCGGCTTGCAAGGGATCGGGCGCCAGCTCGATGGATGGATCCATTGGCGATGCGCCGCCGAAGGCTGGACTCCGGTCGAGGTTCAGTTCCCGAATCACCTGCAGGGCCAGAAGGTCGCTCTGCAGAATCTTGAGTTCGGTTTCCAGCTCAGTCGGGTCGTAGTAATCCAGACTGAACGTCGCCGAGTTCTGGAAGTTCAGGCTGGCGTCAGGCTTGTTGATCTCGATTGTGCCACTGGCCTCGTAGATAGGAGTCATCTTGAGGCTGGCAATCGCGACGACGGAAAAAACTACAGCCAGGCAGGTCACGATCAGCCACTTCCGCTTGATCAGGATGCGGATGTATTCGCTGACCGGGGATTCTTGAGAGGGAAGCGGGGCATAGATTTGTGGGGCAGACGTTCGCCCCGGCTCGAAGCCGGGGGCAGGCTGCATCTCGCGAACAATCGAGCTATTCGCCTGGACTAGCGGTCCGAAATCCATGCACACTCCTCAACGATTCTGAAACTCCTCCGTGGCCTGAGCAGACCTTTCCTGCGGGCGCAAAGGTAGTCCCGGTTCGAAGAGGCTGGGTCGTCGCGGGGGACTGTCTCACCCTGGGTATTTGGAGAGTTCGACCGACATTCTAGCACTGGAGTTGAAGAAAAACAGAGTCAAAATTTCTCTATGCATGATGGAGCCGATATGGTCGCGGAGATTTCCCGGCAAAATTCGCTATACTAGCGGGCAGCGCCAAACCCAGCACGGTGAGTGCGAGCGAAGTTTCTTAAGTGACAACGAGGCGTATCGAATGAATTGGTCGGAACAGGCGGTGCTGGTCACCGGCGGGACAGGATCGTTCGGAAAGAAATTTGTCGAACTGATGCTGAGAGAGTACCACCCGCAGCGGCTGGTGATCTTCAGCCGCGACGAACTAAAGCAGCATGACATGCGCGCCGCGGGGCTGGATCATCCGAGCCTCCGCTATTTCATCGGTGACGTGCGCGACGCATCACGGTTGGAGCGCGCGCTGGCGGGAATCACGATTGTCGTCCACGCCGCCGCGCTGAAGCAGGTTCCGGCGTGCGAGTACAACCCGTTCGAAGCGATCCAGACCAATATCATGGGCGGCCGCAATGTGATCGACGCCGCGATCAATCAGGGCGTGCGGCGCGTGCTGGCGCTGAGCACCGACAAAGCCGTGAATCCGGTGAATTTGTATGGTGCCACGAAGTTGTGCGCCGAGAAGATGTTCGTGCAGGCAAATGCGTACGCAGGCGCGCAAGATTCGCGCTTTGCCTGCGCGCGTTACGGCAACGTGGTGGGCAGCCGGGGCAGCGTGATTCCAGTATTTCTCGAACAGCGCCGCCGCGGACGCATCACGCTGACTGATTCCCGCATGACCCGCTTCTGGCTGACGCTGGAACGGGGTGTGCGTTTTGTCGTGAGTTGCATCGAGCAGATGCACGGAGGCGAAATCTTCGTTCCCAAGATTCCGAGCATGCGGATCGTCGATCTCGCCGAGACGATCGCGCCGGGATGCGAGATTGAGACGATCGGCATCCGCCCGGGAGAAAAGCTGCACGAAGTGCTGGTTTCGGAAGACGAAGCGCGGAACACGCTGGAAGTCGAAGACCGGTATGTGATTCAGCCGGCGCATCCTTGGTGGCGGCGGGAGAACTGGATCGACGGCCGCCCGCTGCCGGAGGGGTTCCGCTACACCAGCGACACCAACGACCGCTGGCTGACCAACCGCGAACTGCAGGAATTGATTGCGCCGGAGGCGGCAGAAGAACAACCGGTACCGGCGCGCATTCCCGCTTAGGACCGCTACTGTGAGCGCGACCACCATCCCTTCCCAAACTCTCGCCATCAACGGGGGAAAGCCGGTACGGGCGAAGCTCCTCCCCTACGGCCGGCAAGCTATTGATGAATCCGATATTCAGGCGGTCGTGGATGTGCTGCGCTCGGACTGGCTGACCACCGGTCCGAAGGTTGCAGAGTTTGAAGAGGCCTTCGCGGTCCGCGTTGGCGCGGCACATGCGGTGAGCTTCACTTCGGGGACTGCAGCGCTGCATGCGTCGGCTTTCGCCGCTGGGTTGAAGGAGGGCGACGAGGCGATCACTACGCCGATGACGTTTGCCGCTACGGCAAACTGCGTGTTGTATCAGGACGCGACGCCGGTTTTCGCCGATGTTCAGCGCGACACGCTCAACCTGAATCCCGAAGAATTGCGGAGAAAAATCTCGCCGAAGACGCGCGCCATTCTGCCGGTGGATTATGCCGGGCATCCGGCGGATTTGAAGGCGATTTCCGAAATCGCACAGAAACACGGACTGACCGTGATTGAAGACGCGTGCCATGCGCTCGGCGCGGAGTACGCGGGAAAGCGCGTAGGCGGGCTCGCGGATATGACGGTGTTCAGCTTTCATCCGGTGAAGCACATCACGACCGGGGAAGGCGGCATGGTCACGACGAATGACGCGGAATTTGCCGAGACACTGCGGCGATTTCGTAATCACGGAATTTCCTCCGACGCGCGGCAGAGGCAAAGCACCGGGCAGTGGCACTACGAGATGGTGCTGCTCGGCTACAACTATCGGCTGCCGGATTTTGCCTGCGTACTGGGAATCGAACAGTTGAAGAAGCTGGATGCAAATCTGTCGCGCCGGCGCGAGATTGCCGCGCAGTACACTGCGGCGTTTCGTGACATTGCGGGAGTCATTCCGCCGGTGGTCGGCAAAGATGTGAATCCGGCGTGGCATCTGTACCCGATTCGCCTGGATCTGGCGAAGCTGAGGGCGGACCGGGCGGAGATTTTCCGCGCGCTGCGGGCGGAGAACATCGGCGTCAATGTGCACTATATTCCCGTGCACCTGCATCCGTATTACCGGGAACGATTCGGATTCCGCGCCGGAGATTATCCCACCGCAGAAGACGCGTACAACCGGTTGATCAGCCTGCCCATGTTTCACGCCATGAGCGAGCAGGATGTGCAAGATGTGATCGCGGCGGTCGGCAAAATCTTCGCATTTTATGCGCGCTGACTACGGATCGAATCCGGGAAAGACGACATTCCAGAAATGAGTCCAGAGAAGCGTTTGCCGGCGCACGGAGCGGCCTTTCTAGAAGGATCGCTGGTACGATTGCGTCCGCTTGAGCACAGCGACCTGACTGAGCGTTATCTGGGCTGGCTGAACGATCCGGAGGTGACCCGGTACACGGAGGCAGGAACGTTTCCCTCGACAAGAGAAGACCTGGAGAACTTTTATCGCAGCGTCACCGGATCGAAAAACGATGTAATGCTTGCCATCGTCGACCGCGCTTCAGGTCGGCACATCGGCAACGTGAAGCTGGGGCCAATTCACTGGATTCATCGCACGGCGACACTGGGGATTCTGATCGGAGAAAAAGAATTTTGGGGCAAGGGCGTTGGTCTGGAAGCGACCCGGTTGATGGTCGAGTACGGATTCGAACGTCTGAACCTGCATCGCATCGACCTTGGAGTGTTTGCCGAGCACGAAGCGGCGGTCCGCTGCTATGAGAAGGCCGGATTCAAGATTGAAGGTCGGATGCGTGAGGACCTGTTTCAGGACGGGCGACATAGAGATCGCTTGTGGATGGGCCTGCTGCGGTCGGAATACAAACCGCTGAAGGGTGAGGCGAAGAAAAACGGGAAGCGGCGATGAAAGCGCTGGTGGTCGGCGGCGGGTCGATCGGGATTCGGCATCTGCGAAATCTGAAAAAGCTGGGCATGGCGGGACTGGCGCTCGTCGAAAACGATATCGGCCGGCGCGAGGCGGTCGCAGCGGAAGTGGGAGCGGCCGGTTTTGAAGACCTGACGGAAGGTTTGAAGTGGGCTCCGGATTTCGCCGTCATCGCCTCGCCAACCTATCTGCACATCGGGCAGGCGCTTGAAGTTGCGCAGATGGGCGTTGCGCTGTTTGTGGAGAAGCCGCTGGCCCACGTGCCCCAGGGCCTCGCGGAACTCGTCGATCTGGTCGAGAACAAGCAGCTGACATCGTTGGTGGGATGCAACATGCGGTTTCATCCTGGCCCGGCTAAGGTAAAGCAGTTGCTCGATGAGAAGCGGCTGGGGATGGTTTTGTTCGCGCGGGTGCACACGGGTTCATACCTGCCTGATTGGCGGCCACACTCCGATTATCGCCAGAACTATGCGGCGCGGGTAGCGACCGGCGGCGGTTGCCTGATGGATTGCGTCCATGAGATCGATTTGGCACGGTGGTTTTTGGGGGAGATGGAATCCGTGTTCTGCTGCGCGCCGCATCTGAGCTCGCTCGAGATCGAGACGGAAGATGTCGCGGCGTTGATCTGCCGGCATGCGGGTGGGGCGATGTCAGAGATTCATCTCGATTACGTGCAGCGAACGTATGAACGGGGATGCCAGATTGTCGGCGAATGTGGATCGATCTTCTGGGATTTCAGCGGCAGAAGCGTACGCTGGTATGACGCGGCGAGCAAGGAGTGGAAGATTTTCGCGCAACCGGAAAGGTGGGAAATGAATGACATGTATATCGACGAGATGAACCATTTCCTCACCTGCTTGCGAGAAAATCGGCCGCCGACCTTGCCGATTCCTGACGCGGCATCGCTGATGCAAGTCGTGTTTGCGGCGCGAAGCTCGTCGGAGCAGGGAAAGATGATCGACGTTGGAGTCCGCCCGTGAAGCTGGCGCTGATCCAGGCGCGTATGGGATCGTCACGCTTTCCGGGGAAAGTGTTGGAAGATCTCGCCGGTCGGCCCATGCTGTGGCACGTAGTGGATCGCGTGCGCTGCGCGAAGAGTGTGGATAAAGTTGTGATCGCGACGACCGATCGAGCAGTGGACGATCCGGTGGCGCAGTTTTGCTGCCGCGAGCGGATTGGGTGCTTTCGCGGTAGTGAGGAGGATGTGCTCGACCGCTTTTATCGGGCGGCGCGGACGAATGGCGCCGATATGGTCGTGCGGATTACGGCGGACTGTCCGCTGATCGATCCGGCAGTGATCGACAAGGTTGTGGCGCGATTTGAGCGCGGGGACTGCGACTACGTTTCAAACTGCCTGCGCTACACGTATCCCGACGGACTGGATACGGAAGTATTTTCCTTTGCTGCACTGGAGCGGGCATGGCGCGAGGCAAAAAAGCCCTCCGAACGCGAACATGTCACGCCCTACTTGCGGACAGAGGGTTTTCGCACTGCGAATGTGGAGAGCGAGATTCCCGTTTCACCCACGCAGTATCGCTGGACGGTGGACCATCCCGCCGATTTGCAGTTTGTGCGTGCAGTGTACTCCGCATTTTCAGAAAATGGCGCGTTTGGATTTGAGAAAGTATTCGACTTGTTGAAACGGAGACCGGACTTGGCAGCGATTCAGGCAGAAACGATCACGAATGAGGGCTATTACAAGAGTTTGTACGGGCAGGCGGAGGCGGGCGCGGCGCCTCGATTGAGACTGACGCAGTCCCATGCCTGGCTGGAGCGGGCGAAGGAAGTCATTCCCAGCTGTGCGCAAACATTCAGTAAGGGACACACGCAGTATGTACAGGGCGTGGCCCCGGTGTTTCTGGAGAGGGGCAAGGGCTGCCGCGTCTGGGACGTCGACGGCAACCAGTACATCGACTACGTCCAGGGCTTGCTGCCGAACATTCTCGGCTACGCGAATGATGAAGTGAACGCCGCGGCTGCGGCGCAATTGGCCGAGGGGCACAGCTTTTCGCTGCCGCACCCTCTGGAAGTGAAACTGGCGGAACGGCTCACGCGGATGATCCCCTGCGCCGAGATGGTACGCTTCGGGAAAAATGGAAGCGATGCGACTTCAGGTGCGGTGCGGGCGGCACGCGCTTTCACCGGCCGCGAGCGCATCGCCTGCTGCGGTTATCACGGCTGGCAGGACTGGTATATCGGCAGCACGACGCGGAATGCGGGGGTGCCGCAGGCCGTGCGGAATCTGACGCATCCGTTTGCATACAACGATCTGGCCAGCCTAGAGAAGGTGTTGTTCGCGCATCGCGGCGAATTCGCCGCCGTGATCATGGAACCGTTTAACTTCACTGAGCCGGCGGACGGATTTCTTGAGAGCGTGAAGGAGTTGGCGCACGAGCATGGCGTGCTGCTGATTTTCGACGAAATCTGCGTCGGCTTCCACTTTGGATTGGGAGGCGCGCAGAAACTGTTTGACGTGAAGCCTGACCTGGCGTGCTTCGGTAAAGCCATGGGCAACGGTTTTCCGATTTCGTGCGTGGTGGGACGCGCCGATGTGATGCGCATCTTCGACGAAATCTTCTACAGCTTTACTTTCGCCGGGGAAGTGGCGTCGATGGCGGCGGCGATGAAAGTACTCGACGTGCTTGAACAGACCGACACCCTGGCCCAGATCGAGTCCAACGGCCGTACTCTGCAGGACGGACTCAATGCCATGGCGAGAGAGGCACGACTGGGTGCGCGGATCAAAGCGATCGGGCGTCCGCAATGGTCGCTACTGAAGTTCCTGGATGAAAAAGGAGCTGACAGTCCGCTGCTGAAGAACCTCTTTCAGCAAGAAGCGGTGAAGCGCGGCGTGCTGCTGCTGGCCACCCACAACATGACGGCCGCGCACGACACGCACGCGATCCATCAGACGCTCGAAACCTATGCGGAAGTGCTGAAGACGCTGGCAGAATGGCTTGGCGATTCCGATCCCGCGCGCTTCCTCGAAGGGCCAATGACGCAGCCGGTGTTCCGAGTGCGATGAATCTGCTGATTCGCGCGGACGCAAGCGTTGCCGTCGGCACCGGGCATGTGATGCGGTGTCTGGCGCTGGCGCAGGCGTGGCAGGACGCGGGCGGTCGAGCGGCGTTTGCCCTGGCAGAGTCGACGCCGCCGATTCAGTCGCGGCTGGCGGCGGAGAAGTGCGACATCTCGTCGATCACGGCGGCGGTGGGATCCGCCGAAGATGCCAACCGGACCATTGCCCTTGCGCGGCAGCGCCAGGCGGACTGGGTAGTTGTCGACGGCTATCGCTTTGGCGCGAACTATCAACGGGCTCTGAAGACCGAGGGCGTCGAGGTTCTGTTCATCGATGACTACGGTCACGCGGAGAGTTACTGCGCAAACTTCGTCTTGAATCAGAATGTGAGTGCTCGCGCCGAACATTATGAGCGCCGTGAGCCTGGGACGCGGCTTCTATTGGGTGCACGGTACGCTTTATTAAGGCGCGAGTTCGCCGCGTGGCGGCAGTGGAAAAGAGAGATTCCGGCGAACGGCCGCCGCGCGCTGGTAATGATGGGAGGTAGCGATCCGGCAAATCTCACAGCGCGGGTGATGCAGGCGGTCGCGTTTACGGGCATTGAGGATCTGGATGCGACCATCGTAGCCGGCGGAAGCAATCCGCATTTCGAGATGCTGGAGGCTTTGGCCGCGAAGACCCACGGTGGCGTCCGAGTGCTCAAAGATGCTTCGAACGTAGCGGAGTTGATGGCAGCCGCCGACGTAGCGATTTCCGCCGCAGGGTCGACCTGCTGGGAGCTTTGCCTGCTTGGGTTGCCCGCGTTGCTCATCGACGTCGCTGACAATCAGACCGCCGTGGCGAAGGAGTTGGATCGCCGAGGATGCGCCAACCATGTGGGCGGACGTGAAGTCTCCGTCGACAAGATTGCGTACCAGCTGAGAAGCCTGCTCGGGTCACAACAGATGCGGCAGTCGTTGTCCGAACGGTGCCGGCGTTTGGTAGACGGCAAGGGAGCGCGTCGCGTAGTCTCAGTTTTGCGCGGAGAAGACGCCCTGCGGTTGCGGCGGGCGCAGCCCGACGATTCCCGGCTGCTGTGGGAATGGGTCAACGATCCTGGAGTGCGAGCAGCATCGTTCTCGCAACACCCGATCTCCTGGGAGACGCACGTTGCCTGGTTTGCCGAGAAAGCGGCCAGTCGAGAACGGTGCCTTATCTTTATCGCTGAGGATGAGGGGACGCCTGCCGGGCAGATCCGGTTTGACCGACGGTCCGACGGCGACTGGGAAGTCGACGTGAGTGTCGCAAACGAGATGCGGGGCTACGGGCTGGGCGCCGAGTTGATCGCTCTCGGAGTGAGGGAACTGAGGCGCGAATTTCCTCAGAGCTGCGTGCATGCTTTCATCAAGAAGGAAAATGCAGCTTCCGTCAGAGCATTTGAGGACGCCGGGTTCGAGCCGGCCGGAGTAGACCAGGGTCAGAGCCGTCCCGCCATTCATTTCCTATACGAAGGCGTTACGCCGGCATAGTCTTGCCGGACCTATTCCATGAAGCACAATGCGCAGAAAAAGTCGCCGAGCTATCTGGTGCTGGGATGCCGGCCGTGGAATCGCCAGCTCTACGAGCAAGAACTCGAGCGATTGCCGGGGCGGTGGCATTACGTCAGCGTCCCGGCAGATCTTACGGTCGACTTCGTCGACCAAATCCATCCTCGCTACATCTTTTTTCTGCATTGGTCGTGGAAGGTTCCCGGGGAATTGGTCGAGCGCTATGAATGTGTGTGCTTCCACATGACCGATGTGCCCTTCGGGCGCGGAGGAAGTCCTCTGCAGAATCTGATTGTTGGCGGCCACCGGCAGACGAAACTGACGGCGCTCCGGATGACCCGTGAATTCGATGCCGGACCGGTGTATGGAAAGGAACCGCTGTCGCTCGAAGGTGGCGCAGAAGAAATCTACATGCGGGCCGGGAGATTGTCGGCGAATATGATCCAACGTATCATTCGGCTGGAACCGAAGCCGGTGCCGCAGCGAGGCGAGGTCGTGACCTTCAAACGCAGGAAGCCGGAAGAAAGCGAGTTGGGCTCGCAGGAGTCCCTGGGGCAGCTTCACGACTTTATTCGTATGCTCGATGCGGAGGGATATCCGCGAGCATTCCTGGAGCATGCCGGCTTTCGCTTTGAATTCAGCCGCTCTGCGCTCTATGAGGGCCGCGTTGTGGCCGATGTGAAAATCACTCGAGCTGAAAAGAAAGCGAGTCGAAAGTGAAGATCTTGGTGATGGCTGCGCATCCGGATGACGAAGTGCTGGGCTGCGGAGCCACTGCGGCGCGGCTGGTGACGGAAGGCAACGAAGTGCACTTCGCTATCCTCGGCGAAGGCATGACGTCGCGCAGCGCCGATCGGGCCGACACCGATGCGAAACATCTGGCCACACTGCATCGGCATGCGCACGCGGCAGCTGCCAGGATCGGCGTGAAGAGCCTGACGTTGCACGAGCTCCCCGACAATCGTCTGGACTCGGTGCCGCTGCTCGAGGTGGTTAAGATCGTTGAAGGACTGATTGATCGGTTGAAGCCTGAGGTTATCTATACCCATCACGCCGGCGATTTGAACGTCGATCATGGCATCATTCACCGGGCGGTGCTGACCGCGACCCGTCCCATGGTCGGGCAGCCGGTGCGCGAAATTTACGCCTTCGAAGTGCCTTCATCGACGGAGTGGTCGTTTCAGCAACTAGAGCCGCGCTTTCGTCCGAATACATTTGTGGATGTGACCCGCACGTTGGAAACGAAGATCGCCGCGATGCAGTGCTATTCGAGCGAATCACGCAGGTTCCCGCACCCACGATCACCGGAGGCGCTGCGCGCCATCGCGATGCGCTGGGGGAGCGTGGCGGGCTGCGGAGCGGCGGAAGCTTTCGAACTGATCCGATCCATACGCCCGCCACTGGATTGAGCATGGCCGATTCGATCCAAATCGCCAGACGATCCATCGGGGCCGGGCATCCGGTCTACGTGATTGCCGAGGTGTCGGCGAATCATCACCAGAATTTTGATGAGGCCGTGAAAATCATTCACGCCGCCAAAACTGCCGGTGCGGATGCGGTGAAGCTGCAGACCTACACCCCCGATACGATGACGATCGCTTGCGGCCGCGCCGAGTTTCGCATCCAGGGCACGATTTGGAATGGGCGCAATCTGCACGATCTTTATGGGGAGGCGTATACGCCTTGGGACTGGCAGCCTCGGCTGAAGCAGGTCGCGAATGATCAGGGGATGGACTTGTTCTCGACGCCATTTGACGCGACCGCGGTGGATTTCCTTGAGGAGATAAAGGTGCCGGCATACAAGCTGGCGTCGTTCGAGTTGGTCGATCTGCCGCTAATCCGAAAGATGGCTCAAACCGGCAAGCCGCTGATCATGTCGACCGGGATGGCGACGGTCGACGAGATCGACGAAGCCGTGCACACAGCGCGCCGGGCAGGGGCGCGTGAGATTGCGCTGCTGAAGTGCACCAGCGCCTATCCCGCGCGAGCAGATGAAATGAACCTGCGAACCATTCCTGAATTGTCGCGTCGGTTCAGGGTGCCTGTAGGGCTTTCGGATCATTCGATGAACGAAGCCGTGCCGGTAGCCGCTTTAGCGCTGGGGGCGTGCATTATCGAGAAGCACATTACGCTCTCTCGGATCGAACCCGGGCCGGACAGCGCCTTTTCGCTCGAGCCGCAGGAATTCAAATCGATGGTGGACGCACTGCGCATCGCCGAGGCAGCGCTGGGCACCGTGCATTTCGGGGTGGAAGGAAAAGAGGCTGGGAACCGAGTATTCCGGCGATCGCTGTTCGTGGTGAAGGACGTGCATCGCGGCGAAATGTTTACCGCGGAGAATGTTCGTTCGATCCGCCCGGGCCACGGCTTACACACGCGGCATCTGGAAGAAGTTCTGGGCCGGCGTGCGACGCGCGACATCGAGCGCGGAACTCCCCTGAGCTGGGAATTGGTGGATACTCGATGAACGGGGGACTAGAATGGTGACCGGAATCAAGGCGGGCACTAAATTTTCTACCCGCTTCACGCTACAACTGGTTCAGCGTGAGATTCGTCAGCCCAATCTTGAAGAGGTTGGTTTATCCGGGAATAGCAAGCACGGGATATTTTAGCCTTTCAGAACGGCCCGGGTTGGCCGTGATCACCTACCACGGTGTTCTTCCTGGCCGATACCAGTCGATTGATTCTGGGTTCGACGGCAGCCTGATTACCGCCGACACCTTCCGGCGGCAGTTGCGTCTGCTCAAGAGGAAGTACACAGTCATCTCTCCCGAAGATCTGCTGCAATGGCGTCGTCACGGGGGGCAGTTTCCTCGTCGGGCGGCGCTCCTCACCTGCGACGATGGCTTCCTGAATAACGTCACAGAGATGTTGCCCATTCTGCAGGACGAGGGTCTGAAGTGCCTGTTCTTCATCACTGGCGGATCGCTGGGTGCACGCCGCACCATGCTTTGGTACGAAGAACTGTTTTTGATGTTGATGCGAGCCCCGGCGGGGCACTTCAGAATCTCCCATGGAAACGTCCATGTCGAAGGAGTTCTCGGCCCACGGGAACAACGCCGCGCCCTCTGGTGGGATGCTGTAAAGCGGCTTTCACAGGTCGATGCAGAATGCCGAGAGGAATTTCTTGCGGCAGGCCATGCCCACTTCGGGCTAACGAGGGCCTTGGAACACTACCTGGCAACTTATCCTCAGGCGGAGCGACACTTTTGCTTACTGACGGTTTCGGAAGTACGAGAACTGTCTGCGGCAGGAATGACGATCGGCGCTCACACCCTCAGTCATCCGGTGTTGACGCAACTGCCGACAGAATTGGCGTGGAGTGAAATTCTGGACAGCAAGACTGGACTCGAGTCAGCCCTGAACAAACGAGTATGGGCCTTTGCTTATCCCTTCGGCGACCCGCCTTCCGTGAATTCCCGAATTCTGGCAATGTCCAAGCAGGTTGGATTTGAGGCTGCTTTTCTGAACACCGGGGGCGGGCTTGGTGCGAAACTTCCACCTCATGCCATCCCACGCGTACATGTTACGGCGAATATGAATCTGGGAGAATTCGAAGCTCACATCTCGGGTTTCTACGAAATGATGCAGGGGTGGAGACGGCCCAGACCCGAGACCCCGGCGCCCGCCCTTGCTCCCGCCCGCCCGTGATCCTCACAACAAGCCGTATCTGAAATTTTCCTCACCGAAGACTCTGCCTTCAACGCGGGCGGTTTCTATGGAGTCTGCCGGCTCCTGGGCATAATGTTGACAGAGTAAAGCGGATGCTGAAAATCGTGGAGGACGTAGATCTGGTCGTTCCACGGTTCCGGGTGAACCCGCATCCATCGCAGCAGGTGAAGCGGAGTAAGTTTGACGTTTGTTCTCTGTTCGTTGAATTCCCGGATGGCGCACAGTTCACCGGTCCACGGATTGTGGCAAGCGAACTCTGGGTTGATGATGTCGTCGAAATAACAATACACGCGCGGCAGCCGGGTCGAGTGCGCGAAATCGAAAATGGTCAAAGCTTGCCGGGTCGAACTGTAATAGTCGAGATCGAAGGCGACAAAACCGATGGGATCAGAAATCGACGCCAAATGCTGCACGGTTTTACCAACATCTCCGATCACGAGTCGCGTATCCGCCTTTAATCGTGCTCTGAGCCGGGCTTGATCCATCTGGTAGAACCCCTTGGCCCAAACATAAGGCAGGTCGCGATAGTCCGCCGCGCCCGGCATACCTTCGCCGGAATCAAATCCAAAAACCGAAATGCGGATTCCGAAATGGCCCGCGACTTCTCGCGCCACCTGCTCGAGAGCGAGCAGGCCATCGCCTTCGGCAACTCCGAATTCGATTGCCGTAATGCCGTCCAGCCCCAGCTGCTTGGCTTGCTGCGCGGCATGAAAAACCCCGTACGCATACTGTGGGCGAGACCACGCCCCATAGCGCGTCCGCAATGCCACAGACCCAAGCGGAAATCGCCGCCAAAGCGAAACAACCTTGGGCACTGCGGTGACTGAGTTGAGGAAAAGTTCGCCAATAACGCTCATGCTTTGCGGAGAGGTCCAACCTGCACGTTTCGCAGATTGGTATTATACGTATTCGCAATACGAGATCAGGAGCGGATCAGAATTTGCGTCTTGTCCGTCTTACAGAGATTCCAGACGATGCAAGCCTGCGCGAACAGTGGAATACGCTGGTGTCGCGGATGGATGAGCCTCAGGTGTTCTACACCTGGGAGTGGGCGTTCGCGGTGCAGCAAGCCTACGGCTCCAGGTTGTGCCCGCTCGTATTTCTGGCCTATGACGAGCATGAGACTCTATGCGGGGTGGCTGCGCTTGCCACGGACCCGGCGGGCAAGCGAGGTTCCTTCTTGTCAGCAACCACCGGGGACTACTGCGACGTCATCAGTGCACCGGAATACAGGGATTCTCTGGTCTCCGGGGTCTTGGCGGAATTGCGGAAACAGAATATCGATGCCTTGGTATTCACCAACCTTCCTGCCGATTCGGAAACAGTCGCAGCACTCGAGAAAGCGTCGAAGCAGAATCAGTACTACTGTTTTATGCGGACTGCGTACGACTGTGCTCAAGTGGTCTTTGAACGGCTAGAGCGAGGACGAGATGGAAAGCCCGTGGCCCCGGGCAAGAAACGGGTCCGGCGATTTGCCAAGGCGATGGTCAGTGAAGGGAGACTTGAGGTTCAGCACCACCGATCCTGGGATGGCGTGGCTCCGATCCTGCCACAGTTTCTCCGCGCCCACGTCGCGCGATTCCTGGAAATCGGGCGAATCAGCAATTTGGCAGACCCGCTCCGCCGTGCATTCTTGAGCGAGCTCACGAAGGTCCTTTCTCGGCCCGGCTGGCTGGTTTTGAGTCGCATGACCATAGGGGAGCGACCCGTTGCATGGCACTATGGGTTTCAGTTTCATCACACATGGTTCTGGTATCAGCCGACCTTCGACAGCAGCGTGGAAAAACACTGGCCGGGTTTTTGCTTGCTGACCGAGGTGATCGAGGACGCGACGGAGATCCCCGGCATCACCAACCTGGATCTTGGTCTCGGATCGGAAGCCTACAAGGCAAAATTTGCCAATGCGTCGCGGCGCACGCTGTATGCGATGCTGCACCGTTCTTTGGTCAAGCACTGGATGGAGATCGGGCGCTACCGCACGGCGTTGGCTTTCGCCGCACATCCTCATATCGAAGAGAGGGTCCGGAAGTGGGTCGCCAGGACCAATGATGTAAAGCGACTCTTCCGGAAGTCAGGTGTACGCGGGACGCTCCGCAGACTTCTCTCGCGAGTGGGGGCAGGGACCGCAGTCCGCAATGAGGTTTTTTTCTTTGAAGCACCCGCGGGCGCGAGCAAGGATACATCAGCCACGCTGCTTCCGCTCACCTTTGGGTTGCTGGCCGAGGGAGCGATGCGCTTCTGTGATCATGAAGAGACACTCCCTTATGTTTTGCGCGCGGCTGACCGGCTGCGGGAGGGAAGCGCCGAAGGATTTGTCCTGGTGAAGAAGGATGACCCGACGGGTCCTCTGCACTTTGCCTGGATAAAGGACTTCGAACGCATCTTTCTCACAGAATTGAATGCCAGGGTGCCGGCTCCCACGCCGAATTCCGTGATGATCTTCGATTGCTGGACGCCTCCCGCCTTTCGCGGTCATCGCTACTACGGACTCGCTCTGCGTCTGATCGTTGAGCAGATGCGGGCGCGAGGCAAGCGGCCCTGGATCTTCAGCGCCGCGCGAAACCGATCGTCTATTCGAGGGTTGGAAGATGCCGGCTTCCATGTCCGCTATTCCTTGACGCGCCGGCGATTGCTTGTGTGGCAATGGATCCAGGGCACAACGCCTACCCTGGTCGAGACACCTCCCGTGGAGGTTTCAGCCCATGTTTGAGTAAAGGGCGCAGCCGATCATGCGTGCTCTCCTGCTTCATCCCGAGGATTCTCCGCGTCGCGGACCATGGGCGGCCGAGCGTTGGGACCTTCTCATCGATCTAGGAAAATCGTCTGCCTATTCTGAGGCGAGTTGGGCGGCGCAATATCGGTGTCCAGTCTTTCGAAACAGTTCCTTCCGCCAGGGAATCGAAGACGTGAAGCAGACGCGCCTCACCCTTTCTGCGGGACGCGGACGCATGGTTGGGCGTGCCGGAATCGACTGGTGGGAGTTGTGGTCTCTGACCATAGCACAGCCGGCACTGACCGTATTGTCACTGTCGCGGATGGTGCGCGAGATCAAGACGCCTGTCGAACTCTGGGCCACCCGGCCGGGCTGGCCTGCAACAGCGGTTGCAGCGCTGACTGGTCAGCCATTGCGAAGCTTTCACGATGACCGGCTTGTGCGACTCGCGGCGCAGGCGATGCGCTCCGTAGGGATTCTGCGGCGATTTTCCGCGGCCGAGATCTCGGGAATTGCGTTGGACAAATACGACGCCGGGTACTGGTGGCGGTCCCGATTGGCATTGCGGCCGAGACCGCACGCCGAGCCGGTCGTTCTAGTCCCCAGCGCGTATGGAAATGTGTCAAGGGGCGCTGCAGAATACGGCCGGTTGCTTCCACGCCAGCAGTTTCTGATGGTAGCGACACGACGAAGTGCCAAGCACGCTTCGCTGCCCCCCAACATGGATACGCGTGACCTGGGTGCCTATGCGGAGGCCAATCCTTCGAGCGACGAACTTCGCTCGATGTTGGCTGAATGGCGGCAACTAAGGACTCACTTGCTCACGTCCGGCGAGATGGGAATTCTGGCGCAGACGGGAATGCTCGATTCGTTTCCCGACTGGCTGCGTAATGGTCTGCGCGTGCGCGAAGCGTGGAGTGCAGTTCTCGATCGCGAGCCAGTGTGTGCGGTTCTGTGCGGAGATGACAGCAATCCCTATACTCGGATGCCGGTGCTGCTGGCGACAACAAGAAAGATTCCGACGCTCGATTTTCATCACGGTGCGCTGGACGGACGCTACCTGCTCAAGGACTTGCCATGCGATCTCTACCTGGCCAAATCCGAGATGGAGCGCGATTATCTTGTGAGAGTCTGCGGTCTGCCGGCCGAGCGGCTCGCGATGGGTGCTCCGCAAGGGACGCTCGCGCAGGGCCCAGCCGGGCTCGGCGAAAAGTCCTGCGCGGTTTTTTTCTCCGAGCCATATGAAAGCGCGGGAATGCGAGCCGAGGAAGTCTATCGTGAAATTCTGCCCGAACTGTGCCGCCTTGCTCGCGAGAATCGACGCACAGTCATCATCAAATTGCATCCCTTTGAAAGCCGTGCGCAGCGCCAGAGGATGGTGAGCGAAATCCTGCCGCCTGATCTCCACCGCATCACCGCGCTTGTCGACGGTCCGCTCACGAAAGAACTGCTGTCAAAGGCCTGGTTCGGTCTCACCCTCGAATCGACAGCGGCCATGGACTGTCGAAAAGCCGGCGTCTGCTGTTTCCTTTGCAGTTGGCTCGTTCTTTCACCCTTTGGATACGCTGAACAGTACGCCCGCTATGGGATTGGAGAATTGCTGTCAGGCGCAGACGAACTCAGCAGGATTCCTGACCGTTTGCAGAGTTTGGGAAACTGCACAAGAACGACGCCTTTGTCCGAACCCCTGGACCCGGTGTTGTTTGAGGCATGGCTCAAGGACGCGCATCAGCCACTGGGGATGAGGTCGGTATGAGCGAGGGCGCGGTTCAGATGCCGCAAGTCTCGGCGGTGGACGACCAGCAGTTTCGATCGCAGGTCGGACACATTACCCGGCACTCCGGGGTTTTCTTCGCCGGAACCGTATTCAGCGCGGCGTTCGGCTACATCTTCAAGGTCTACCTGGCGCGGGCCTTGGGCGCGGAAGCTCTCGGCGTTTACGCTCTGGGCATGACTCTTGTCGGCTTCCTGAGCATCTTCAACACGCTGGGATTGCCGGGATCCGCTGTGCGCTTCGTAGCCTCGTATCAGGCCGCCGGCCGGTTCAAGGAACTGCACGCCCTCATCTGGCGCGGCGCCGCGTTGCTGCTGGCGGCCAACCTTTTTTTCGCGGCTGTTCTGCTATCGCTCGGCCGGGTCTTCGCGGTGCGCTTCTATCACTTGCCGGGTCTCGTTCGTTACTTGCCATGGTTCGCATTGCTGATGCTGTTCAGCGTGGTCGGCGGTTTCTACAGCAAGGTGCTTGCAGGGTATCGCGATCTGAAGTGGAGAACTCTGATCGTCAATTTCATTGGCAGTCCCCTCACGATGCTCCTCGCCGTGCTGCTGATCTGGCTGGGGCTGGGGCTGCGGGGATATTTGATGGCGCAGATTCTCAGCGCCGCGGTCGCCGCCCTCTTGCTGGTGGTGGTGGTGCAACGCTTTACGCCGCCCGCCGCCCGGCTTTCCGCCATGCCGGGTTCTTATCCGGAGAGGGAAGTCTGGTCGTTTTCGGCGGCTGTGCTGGGCATCGGATTCCTGGAGTTCATCATGAGCCAGGTCGACAAGGTCGCCCTTGGCTACTACTGGAGTCCGCGGGATGTCGGCATCTACTCCGTGGCCGCAGCGCTCGTAGTCTACGTTCCGGTCGTGCTGAGTTCCGTCAACCAGATCTTCGCTCCGACGATCGCACATCTCTACACAAAGGGAGATCGGGTCCTTCTATCGCGGCTGTTTCAGTCTCTGACCAAGTGGGTCATTGGACTGACGCTGCCGCTCGCGGTGGCGATCATTGTGTTCGCTCGGCCTCTCATGCGCATCTTCGGACACGATTTCGAGTCAGGGTGGCCCATCCTCATCATCGGAACCTGCGGTCAACTGGTAAACTGCGGAGTCGGTTCAGTTGGTTATCTCCTCCTGATGTCGGGCAACGAAAGGCGTCTGGTGAAAGTGCAGGCGACGATGGCGGCCCTTATGGTTGTTCTGACCGCCGCACTGGTGCCGGTCTGGGGAATCGTCGGAGCGGCGATCGCGGCAGCGGTCACGAATGTGGGCACGAACGTTTGGAACTTGCTCCTGGTACGCAAAGTGTTACGCCTCTCGCCGTATAACCGCGGCTATCTCCGGCTTCTACCGGGAGCGGCGGCCACAGTAATTGTGGCGCTCGTTGCCAGAGAGGCGTCCGGCATTTTTCATCACGACTGGATCATGGTGGGCGCTGGGACGGCGATGGCGTATCTCATTTTTGCTGGCGCGACTCTCGCCATCGGCTTAGATCAGGATGACCGGATGATCGCGTCGGCAATCTGGGCCAAAGTTCGCTCCGCGGTCGGAATCCACTCTGGAGTGAGCGCATGAGCGAGACCAGAACCGTGCAACTCCCGGAGGATCTGTGTGCAGGGGCCGAGAAAAAGTTTGGCAGTTCGTTCGCATGCGTTGAAGAATTGCTGGTCTTCCTCTTGCACAATCTGCTGGACGATCAGGCTGCTGCGTTTGACGATGCCGAACAGAAATTCATCGAACAGAGATTGCACGAACTCGGCTATCTCTAAATCCATGTCCGCTCAACACCCTGAACTTGCAGCAACATTGCCGGGCGCCGCTCCATGCTGAAATTGACTCACAAACTCTGGCAGCGAAGCCGAGAGCTTCTGCCGGTAGCCGGGTATCATTTTGATCGCCCTCTGGTGCTGTTTCAAAGCGATGATTGGGGGCGCGTCGGGCTGCGTGATCAGCAAGCTCTGGCAGAGTTGCGGGAAGCAGGGCTCCTGCTCGGCGAGCGGCCTTACGACTTTTACAGTTTGGAAACCGCCGGCGATTTGGCCGCCCTGACGGCAGTTCTGAAGAGTCATCGCGATGCAACCGGCCGTCACCCGTGCCTGGAGATGAATTTCATCCTGGCGAATCCCGACTTTGAACGCATGCGCGACGAGGGCTTCGGCCAGATTCACCTTCTGCCCATCGCCGATGGATGGCCTCAGGGATGGAAGCGTCCGGGCTTGCTCGAAGCGTATCGCGAAGGAATCGCAAGCGGGCTTTTTGAGCCCGCCCTGCACGGGATCACGCATTTCTGCCGTGCTGCGGTCGAAGCCAATCTCGCACACAACAACGAGCGGGTGGCGTTATTACGCCGACTTTGGCAGACAGGGACGCCCTACATTCACTGGCGCATGCCTTGGATCGGCTACGAGTATTGGGATCCGGAGAAGAACGAAGATGACCGGTTCTTGCCCGCTGCCTCCCAATCCGAGTTGATTGGGCAGGCAGTCGGAGCTTTCGCCAAGCTGTTCTCCAGTGTGCCGCATTCTGCTTGCGCTCCGGGTTATCGCGCCAACAGCGCGAGTCACTCCGCCTGGGCGAAACACGGAGTTGCAGTTGTACAGAACGGGCCGGGAAGAGCCCTCCCCCCTTATTTCGACCGCTATGACTTGTTGCAGCTTTCGCGTACCGTCGAATTCGAACCCGCGGTCGACGCCCAATTCTCTCTTGAGACCAGCCTGCGGCAAGCAGGAAACTGCTTTGAGCATGGGATTCCGGCGGTCGTTTCCATCCACTCCATTAATTTTCATTCAGCCGCAAGAGACTTTTGCACTCCGACCTTGCGGTTGATCGATGAATTCCTCACCGCTCTTGAGTCGAAGTATCCCAATCTCCTGTATCTTCACGATAGAGACCTGCGTGATTTGGTGAGTCATGGTTCCTATCGATCGCCGAGCGGCTCCGTGCGGATGAACGTATCGCGCAAGAGTTTCATCCGGTCGGCAAATGCGCGGTGGTGGGGAGAGTAGATGTCGCAGCAGAAATCGATCGTTCTGGTGACGGTAGATTGCCTGCGCGCTGACCACGTCGGTTTCATGGGATACGATCGCTGCACGACCCCGTTCCTGGATTCTCTTGCCGCCGAGAGCTTCGTCGTTCCCGCCGCGATCGTGGCCGGTGCGCCTACCTACTACTCGTTCCCCGCGATCCTGGCATCTCGCTATCCGCTGGCTTTGGGACGAGATGTTCTGGGTCTTGCGCCCGGAGAAGTCGCTCTGGCTTCAGTTCTGCAGCAGTCCGGATATGCAACGGCTGCCTTCAGCGCCGCCAATCCTTACATCTCTTCAAGGTTCGGTTACCGGCAAGGTTTCGACACGTTCGAGGACTTTCTCGCTGGCGAGACGCTTCCGGAACTTGAGCAAAGGCCGCCATCGAACCCGACGCGGCGTCGTCGCATCAACCAGAAGCTGCAGCAGCTTCGCGGCGTCATGGGACCTCTGCGTCTTGTCTATGACGAACTTTATTTTCAATATTGTCAGCGGGCGGCGCCGCAGCCGGGCCCGCTGGATGCTCTACGTCGCTTTCCCGCGGCGGATATCATTGTCGATCGCGCCTGCGAATGGTTGCGCTCGGCGGGCGAGAGGCCGGCTTTTCTCTGGCTGCATCTGATGGACCCGCATTCACCGTACTATCCGAAGCCCGAGGCCCTCGAGATGATGGAAAGCAACGTTATGACGGCTTCGCGCGCCCGCTATTTGAACTCCTACTGGAATCGCTCCGATCTCGGCCCATCGCGGCTGGCGCATCATCGCGACAGCATTCTTGGGCTGTACGACGCGGGGATTCGCTGGGTCGATACTCAACTGGCGCGCCTGATCGAGACCCTGCGCCAATCGGGTCGCTGGGAGGATTGCATCTTCGCGCTTACCGCCGATCATGGTGAGGAATTTCTGGATCATGGCGGACGCTATCATCCTCCGTCCCATCTCGCGGAAGAACTGATTCGGGTGCCTTTGCTGGTCCGAATTCCCGGGGCCGCGAAAAGAGAGGTATCGAAGTCTCCGTTCAGCATGATCCATCTGGCTCCTACTTTGCTCGACGCAGCCCGGTTAACGGCTCCTCGGTCGTTTCGAGGCCGGAGCTGTTTTCCGCAGTTGCAGTGCGGCGAGACTTTCGAAGCGCCTGCGATTTCAGAGTGCGTGTCAGGGTGTACAAATCCGTTCTCACGCAAGAGTCGGCTGGGTTCCCGGGTTCTGTCGGTGCGCGAAGCACGATTCAAGCTGGTGGTGCATTTCGATTCTCGAACGGAGAATCTGTACGACCTTGAATCCGATGCCGGAGAACAGGCTCCGCTCGCTGCCGACGCTGAGAAAGCTGTGCGACGCCGTCTCCTCGCGATCGCCCGAGCGCACCTGACCCAGTCGGCGCGCGAACTCAACGGTATCGACCGGGTGCGAGCCCTGTTGCGGGACCTTCAGCTAGAATGGAACGCACCAGCCGGTAGGTCCTTGCCAGTCGCGCCATGAGTCGCGCGCTGGCTCTCTTGACGCCAAATGATCAGAGTTTTCACGCCGTCGCTTGCCGACGAAGCCGACACGAACGCGCAGAATCTGTCAGTGAAAGAGATCGCGGCTCGCCTGGATCCCGCAAAGACTGCGATCACGATGCTGCACATCGGCGCGGTGGATCCGCGTATCGCAGCACGGCCGAACACGACGCTGCTGCGCTGGCGCGCACATGGCAACACGCCCAGAATCGTTCTGCGATTGCTCACGAGCGTTCCCGACGTTTACTTCTTTCCGCGCGAGGGACCTCTCGACGCTGCTTTTCTGCGTCTGCGTCGCTCACTGGGCCTGAAAACTGCGGTTGTCACCTACGTCGTCTCCGGCGGCTTATACAACCCCGAGCCGCCGCGTCCAACTCTGGCGCGCAATGTCCGCGAGGCGGATCTGGTATTCGGCAATTGCCGCTATCTTGGTGCGCTGGTCCGCGAACGTATGGGCGTCAATGCCGGGATTCGCTACGACGGAATCGACCGCCGATTTTTCTACCCTCCCGCTCAAGTGAAATCGGGAGGTGAACTGATCGTCCTGTTTGCGGGATCCCTTCGCGGTTACAAACGGGCCGACCTCGTCGTCCGTCAAGCGGCTCGTTGGCCGCAGATCAGATTTCGCATCCTCGGCCGCGGAGAAGAGGAGCAACGCTGCCGCGATATGGCGGCGAGCCTGGGCTGCTCCAACGTGGACTTCGTGGGCCACTTATCTTCGCAGCAGGTTGGCGAGGAGATGCGCCGGGCTGACGTCTTCTTCTTGCCGAGTATCGTGGAAGGACACCCTCAGGTGTTGGCGCAGGCGGCCGCTTGCGGTTTGCCGGCCGTCGCAATGAACCTCTACCGCCCGGAATTTGTGATTCACCAACAGACCGGGTTCCTTGCCGATTCGGACGAGGAACTTCAGCAGCAATTGGACACGTTGCTCACCCAGCCGGAGCTTCGGCGCACCATGGGCCGGGCGGCGGCACAACATTCGCTGCGCTTCGATTGGGACGAGATTGCAGGTCAGTGGCAGGAAGCGTTCGAGGAAGCGATCAGGAAGCGGCGACAGCGATGAATCCCACGGGCGAGGCCAAGCAGATTGCGGGCATGGAGGGTCTCCACGTCCTGACTCTGACGCCGTTTTATCCGTCCGAAGGAGATGAGGCGAACGGTTGCTTTGTTGCCGAACCTCTCCCCATGCTTCGGCAGTTGGGCTTTGTGAGCACAGTAATCGCGTTGCAGCCCTTTTATCGGAAGAAAATCAGCGCGCTCGGCTTGAACAAGGAAGCAGAGTGGCTCCGCTACTTTTCGTTGCCCGGTGCGATGGGCCTGCCATTTGCCGGGGCGTTCGCTTTCGCGCGTATTGTAGGACACGTGCGCCAGCTGCACCGCTCGCATCGCATCGATCTGATCCACGCCCACGCCCCTCTGCCGTGTGGTCACGCCGCCATGTTGTTGAGCGCCGAAATGGGGATCCCGTATATCGTTTCGGTGCACGGCCTCGACGCATTTTCCGACCGATATGCGAGCGGATTGGCCGCCCGGTGGTGCCGGCGCGTATCGCAGCGCGCTTACCGGTTCTCGCGGCGCGTCGTGTGCGTCAGTGAACATGTGCGCGAACAGGTTCTGGAAGGCATGGGACGCAATTGTCGAACGTCCGTTATATACAACGGGGTCGATGCAGAGTTGTTTTCACCCGCCAATCCAGCCTTCGACGAACAACAGCTTGTTCTCAGCGTCGGCAACCTCATCCCGATCAAAGGGCACGATCTTCTCATACGCGCTGTCGCATCGCTTGCCGGCGAACTTCCCGACCTCAATCTCGAAATTGTTGGAGACGGTCCGGAACGTGAGCGTCTGCAGACGCTCGCCGGTCAATGCCAGCTTTCTGACCGGGTTCGTTTTCCAGGCCGGCAATCGCGCCATCAAGTGGCGACGGCGATGCAGCGCTGTACCGTGTTTGCGCTCCCCAGCCGCTACGAAGGACTCGGATGCGTTTACCTGGAAGCGATGTCTGCGGCAAAGCCGGTGATCGGTTGCCGCGACCAGGGCATCGCAGAGATCATCCGTCAAGGCACAAACGGTTTCCTGGTCGGTCCTGACAACGAGAAGGAACTGACAATCGCTCTCGGCATGCTTCTCCGCGACCAGAATCTTCGTCGCAACCTCGGCCGGGCAGCCCGCGACACCATTCTCGACAGGCTCACGCTTGCCCATCACGCCGAGCAGATGGCGCGAATCTACCGGGAGTCGCTGAGATGAAACGCCGCCTGGTCATTCTGACGGAGATCATCTCGCCGTATCGAATTCCGCTTTTCAACGCGCTTGCTCGGCAGGGAAGTGTGGAGCTGCATGTGATCTTTCTGGCGGAGACGGACGCGGGACTTCGCCAATGGCAGGTTTACAAGGAAGAAATCAAGTTTTCTTATCAGGTTTTGCCCTCATGGCGAACCCGGCTCGACGGCTACAGTATTCTGCTCAACCGAGGAGTCGGCCGTGCTTTGCAGGCTGCGGCACCGAATGCGATTCTCTGCGGTGGATACAACTATATCGCTTCATGGCAAGCCCTTTGGTGGTCACGGCGGAACCGTGTTTCTTTTCTTCTTTGGTCGGAAAGCAATCTGCGGGATACGCGCAGTGGCAACACTTTTGTAGAATTTCTGAAGAGTGAATTTATTCGGAAGTGTTCGGGATTCGTTGTTCCGGGGAGGTCGGCGCGCGAGTATCTTCGCGGCCGCCGGGTCAAGGACGACTTGATCTTCACCGCCCCAAATGCTGTCGACAATGATCTGTTCGCGGCAGGAGCCGGACAGGCCCGACACAAGAACCTGACGATCCGTCAGGAGTTGCGCTTGCCGGCTCGATATTTCCTCTTCGTCGGCCGTCTCGTTCCGGAAAAAGGAGTGTTTGATTTGCTCTCGGCTTATGCCAAACTATCAGATTCGATCCGCGAGCAGGTGGGCTTGGTGTTCGTCGGCGAAGGAGTAGCTCGGCGTCGGCTGGAAGAGCAAGCGGCCGGCGTTTCGCCCGGAACGGTTCAATTCGTTGGATTCGCCCAGCGCGATCAACTTCCGGCATACTACGCTCTGTCGGAGGCTCTCATCCTGCCGACTCACACGGAGCCGTGGGGGCTGGTGGTAAATGAGGCGATGGCTTGTGGGGTACCAGTGATTTTGAGCGAGGTCGCAGGTTGCGCGGCGGACCTGGTAACCGACAATTGGAATGGATTGCTGGTTCCGCCGAACGACAGGGCGGCGCTTGAGACTTCGATGACCAAGATTGCGACTGATTCCGAACTCCGGATTTCTATGGCAGCCGGTGCCAGAGAACGCGTCTCGGCCTATTCTGCCGAGGAATGGGCCGCGGGCATTGAACGGGCTGTTCTGATAGGGAGCGACCATGCCTGACCGTATTTCGAAGGCGCTGCCCGTCCTTGGCCTCGGTCTCGGCCTGTCGCTTTTTGTCGTCCTTGCCTATCTTCGCCCAGGCTACTTTACGAGTCCGAGCTACCTTGGTGCTTTGATCCTGCTCGAATGCCTGGTCGTGTCTCTCTGGCTGTACCGGAGGATCTTCTTCCCGATCGTCATTCTGACGTTTCTCTTTGCCGGCACCAATTTGCCGCTCGGCGGAATCTGGACTTCGGCCCGTTGGTTTTTTCTCGCCGCGGGAGCGCTCGTCGGCTCTTTCATCATGTTGAAGGAGCATCGCCACCATTTCGGACTCTTTCACGTCTTGGCGGCGTTCGCCGCTCTGGCCGGGCTTGTCTCGGCGGTCGTGTCGAAATATCCGGGATTTGCGCTCCTGAAGGCTGTCAGCCTGGTCTTGCTGTTTCTCTATGCGAGCACGGGAGCTCGCCTCGCCGTACTGGGGCGCGAAAACAATTTCTTCAACGGCCTGCTTCTCGGATCCGAAGTCTTCGTCGGCGTACTTGCCGCTTTCTACCTTGTTGGCATCGAAGCGATGGGCAACCCGAATTCACTGGGAGCCGTCATGGGGGTGGTGGCCGCGCCGCTCCTGCTTTGGGGCTCCATGCTCGAAGAAAAACCCATGGTCCACTTGCGGCGGCAAGTCTTGTTCGTGGTTGCAATGTATCTCACGTTCCACAGTCAATCGCGCTCGGGACTGGCTGCGGCGCTCTTATCCTGCGGACTGCTCTGCTTTGCTTTGAGACGGTACAAACTGCTTGGGCACGGAATCGTGGTCATCCTGATTCTCGTTACCGCCTCGGCGATTTTTGATCCAGTGGCATTTTCCAAGACGGTTTCGATGCTCACCGAGCGCGTCGTCTACAAGGACAAGGACCCAACTTTGGGCCTGTTCGAATCGCGCCAGACTCCATGGCAGTCCGCCGTTGACAGCATTCACAAACATTTCTGGCTCGGTTCAGGATTTGGAACTACTGACAAAGGCCAGGATGCCTCGCGCTATTTGAATCAGTCGTATGGCCACTTCTCGAGCAACGAGAGTCTGACCACAGAAAATGGCAGCAGTTATCTCACCATTATCACCTGGGTGGGGGTGCTCGGGGTGGCGCCTTTCCTCGTGCTGTTGCTGGCACTTGTGGGGAACGTTCTGCGGACGTTGTGGTGGATGCGCAAGACCGGAAATCCGTCCCACCCTGCCGTCCCGCTCGCGATCATCATGGTGGCTGGCTTGATCCACGCCGGTTTCGAGGATTGGCTGTTCGCTGTCGGTTACTATCTTTGCGTTTTCTATTGGAGCCTGGCCTTCCCCCTCGCGGACCTCGCGCCGTCAGTTTCCTTTTTTGGATGGGCCGTGAGATGGCGATCCGCTCCCGTGCAGAGGGGCCGCTGGCTGACGCCCCTGCCGGCCAATGATGCATCTCTTCATCAATAGCCTCGCTGCTAGCGCGGGGGGAGGCTTGACCTACATTCGGAATGTAGTCCCCTGGCTCGCAGACGCAAATGATGTTCGCGTCACGGTCGCCCTCTCGCCCGGCCTGGCATCCGAATTCCAGAAGTTCTCCAATATCAGTCTCGTCGAAATGCAGGTCTCCGCGCCCCGCCGTTTCTGGTATGAGCAATCGGCTTTGCCCGAAGCGATTCGCCGGTCTGGCGCAGACATTCTGCTTTCCACTGGCAATTTTGCAGTGCGAAGATCGCCGGTTCCGCAGATACTGCTTTCGCGGAACTCCATCTATACGTCAGGGGCTTTCTACCGCGACCTCCTTGTCCGGCATGAGTACCGGATGTGGCTCGAGACCCATGCGCAAGCTTTCCTGGCGAAGAGATCGATGTCGTGGGCTGAGGTCACGGTCGCTCCTTCTGAGGCCTTTGCCGCGGGATTGCGCCACTGGATCGGACCTCGCATTGCAGCGAAGGTTCGCACGATTCACCACGGCTTTGACCCCAAGGCATTCACCCACGATGAAACGCCCCTGGCCGCAGAGGTCGAGGAGAAGTTGCGAAAAACCGAAGGATCGCTCCGGCTGCTTTTCGTCAGCCACTACAACTACTACCGGAATTTTGAGACCTTGCTTCGTGCTCTGCCGCTGTTGCGCAATCGCCTGGCCAATCGTCAGCTAAGACTCCTGCTCACGTGCCGGCTCGCCGCCGGGAAGAATCCGGGAGCCTATCGCGCGAAGAGCGCGGCAAGGCTGGTGCAGGATCTCGGAGTGTCTGATCTCGTCGTGGAACTGGGTGGCGTTCCTTACCACCACCTGCACCAGGTCTACCGTCGTGCTGATCTCTACGTGACGCCGGCATACACGGAAACTTTCGCTCATCCTCTGGTGGAAGCCATGTCCTGCGGACTTCCGGTTGTTGCTTCCGACTTGCCGGTCCACCGCGAAATCTGCGGAGGTTCTGCGATCTACTTCCCTCGATTTTCTCCGCAGTCGCTGGCCGGTTGCGTGGAGAAGCTCGCATGCTCCCCTGAATCCGCTGCTTCTATGGCGCGTCTTGGATTGGAGCGTTCGCGTGGATTTTCGTGGAAAACTCACGTGGACGAGCTGATGCGATTGTCGCGCGAGCTCGTCAACGGCAAACCAGACAAGGCTTGACCGGGAGTACAACCGTGGGACCTCGCAGATAGAATGTCGTAGCGCATCCATTCGAAGATCTTCGGGTGATTGTGCCCGGCTTCCAGATGGCAATCGATTCTATACAGTCGGAACTTGGCGCGTTACTCGCGTGTCCTCGCGACAGGGTTGGGTTACGGCAGGATGGGACTCGGCTCGTCTGCGAGCGCGGGCACAAGTACGCCATCGTCGAGGGCATTCCCATCCTGCTGGTGTCTGACGCTGAACAGACCCACATCGAAGGTGAGCGAGCTCTGCTTGTCGCAGAGAGCGGGAATACGTCTTTGCTTCCGAAGCTCAACATTCGCGAAGGGGAAATTGACCCCTTCGTTCGGAACGCCATTGGGGCGACGAATGGCAGCCTCTATCAACACCTCGTCGGAGTCCTCACCGAATACCCGATCCCGCGCTTGCGTCTTCCGGCCGGAGAGAATCGGCTCTTCCTTGAGGTCGGCTGCAACTGGGGGCGTTGGTGCATCGCAGCGGCAAGGTCGGGATATCGACCCATCGGCATCGACCCGTCGCTGAAGAGCATCCTCGCGGCCCGGAGAGTGGCGAAGCAGTTGAACGTCGACGCGGCATATATTGTCGCGGACGGCCGCTTTCTTCCCTTTCGCGATCTGACCTTCGATCAGGTCTTTTCCTACAGTGTGCTGCAGCATCTCTCCAAGGAGAACGCGCTGGCGACCCTCTCGGAGATCCGGCGTGTGTTGCGCCTGAAGGGAGGGAGCCTGATTCAGATGCCGAACGTTTTCGGCATGCGATGTCTATACCACCAGATTCGTCGAGGATTTCGGGAGGGGCGCGACTTTGAAGTGCGGTATTGGAAGCCGGGCGAACTGCTCTCGGCGTTCGGCGAACGGATCGGTCCATCGGAGTTGACCGTGGACGGATACTTTTCCCTGAATGTACAGCCGAGCGACATCCACCTGCTGCCACCGAGATACCGTGCCGTTGTGCGTGTATCCGAAGGCCTGCGCAGGATCAGCAGCAGGATTCCATGGTTGACTCAGCTTGCGGACAGCCTCTACGTGAGCGCAACGCGGTCCGGCTAGCTCGGCAGCATGCGAACAGCGCCTGCGCGTGCAGCTTCATCCTCTGCCACGCCTACGCCGCTTCGCCCGGTCCGGTACCGAGAATATCTTCGACAGGCGCCTGATCTTCCTCTCTGGCGACGGGCTCTGCATCCTGTCGCCCTGGGCTCGGAGGCGGAGCCAGGCGATGTCCGAGACGGATCAGTGGCCGCTCTACAAATCGATAACTGAGTGCCGCCACCGCGAACAGCAATACAAGATTCACAGGAAAGCGCTGCAGTTGCGACAGAGGAGATTTGGCGCCCGGTTCCAGAAAGAATTGCTGCCATAGGTAGAGGCTGTACGAGAGACGCCCGATCCATCGCATCCAGCTGAGTTCAAGCAGGCGCGCGACCCACGTTTCCGGGCGAAGCACCGTGGTGGCAACGATGACGGCCAACAACACCGATTCGAACAGTGTGTAGTAGTGGCGCCGAAACAGAATCTGCAGGCCAAGATACACGGCCACGCATGCGGCCCACATCCATGGCCTCATGATGCGGAGAAACCGTTCGCGCCAGCGGGAATCCGCCAGCAGCAGCGCCGCCAGGCATCCCATCAGGAGCCCGTCGAGACGCGTATCGGTGCGCGAAGCGAATAAGACACCGGGGACGTGTGACGCAAAGATCTGATGGCGGAAGTCCCACGACCTCCAGCACGCAACCACCAGCGCAAGCCCCCCGGCGACCCACCGCGATTTCTTCGGGCCGCTGAGCACCAGAAGAGTCGGCCAGATCAAATAGAAGTGTTCTTCAACCGCCAGCGACCAGTAGTGAATGGTGTAGCCGCCCCAGCCGCTGGTGATGGCGCCTCGCGGCAGGTAGTTACGAAAGAAGAAGACGCAACTCCACCATTCGAGAGGGCTGACGAGAATCCAGCCGGTCAAGCCAAGAATCCCGATGATGATCAGGTAAGTCATCGCCGGCGGCAGGATCCGGCTCGCCCGTCGTATGTAAAACCCGGAGAGACTGATCCGGCCCGTGGCTTCATGTTCTTCCAGCAAGCGCGAGCAGATCAGGAAGCCGCTGATGGCAAAGAAAAGGCTGACCCCGTTTGGACCGATTCGCGTGACCGACATCAGCACCGACGAATCGGTATGGAACTCATAAGCGACAACGTGATCAATGATCACCGCAAGAATGGCCACGGTCCGCCAGCCATCCAGCGTCGGAAGATAACCTTTTTTCCCTTGTCCCATGAAGGCGTGGGTATAGTCTCTGTCCGAAGACGCGCTTACTTCCTTGCTATCACTGCATTCACGATATGCCCAACCAGGTCAGTCTGCTCCCGTCTCATCTCGGGATAAATCGGGAGCGACAGCACCTGATTCGCGGCCTTCTCGGATTGCGGAAGACTCCCGCGCGCATAGCCCAGGTCCGCGTAGGCCGGTTGCAAGTGCGCCGGCAGGGAATAGTGTATGGCCGTTTGAATTCCATCAGACGCCAGGGCTCGTTGCAACTCGTCCCGTTCTTCCGCGCGCAAAGTGTAGACATGGTACACATGGCGAGCCCACGGCATCTCCACCGGGAGCTGTAATCCGCTGCCGCCCAATGATTCGTTGTATGTCTTGGCCACGACCCGGCGAGCTTCGGTCCAACGCTCAAGATGGCGCAACTTTACCCGCAGGATGGCGCCCTGCAGACCTTCCATGCGGTAGTTGTATCCGCGCAGCAGGTGATGATATTTCCGGTCCTGCCCCCAGTCGCGAAGCATGCGAATGCTGCGAGCGTATTCGGGGTTGCCGGTCGTGAGCGCGCCGCCCTCGCCATACGCACCCAGGTTCTTCGTGGGATAGAAACTGAAACAGGCAATGTCGCCAAGAGTTCCAGCCGCCTTACCTTTGTATGTCGCGCCGTGAGCCTGCGCCGCGTCCTCGATCACCACCAGTCCGTGGCGCCGTGCAACCTCGAGAATCGGATCCATGTTGGCGGTTTGACCGTACAAATGGACGGGCAGGATTGCTTTCGTGCGTGGCGTGATTGCCGCTTCAATGGCCGCGGGATCCATGTTGAAGGATCGCGGCTCGATATCGACCAGCACCGGCCGCGCTCCGGCATAGAGAATCGCGGCCACGCTGGCCACGAAGGTAAATGGCACGGTGATTACTTCGTCGCCGGGCCCGATTCCCGCAGCGAGCAATGCCAGGTGCAGGGCGCTGGTGCCGGAATTCACCGCAATGCACGTAGAAGCGCCGCAATAGGCGGCAAACTCCCGCTCGAAGTGCTCGACCTCGCTCCCAAGCACAAACTGCGCGCTCTCCAGCACGCCTACAACGGCGGCATCAATCTCGGACTTGATGCTGTGATACTGAGCCTTCAAGTCGAGATACGGAACTTTGACCGACGGATTCGCCATGTATCAGTGGTTAACGCGCCTAGACAGCGTTCCTTATCATACGCACGACATTCACCATTCCAAGGACCGAACTCGCCGCAAAAAGGGAACAAATGACACAATGCCCTAGAGCCTCCGGTCCCTGGACATCGAACGATGCAGGGCCGCCAACACGAAAGGAAGAACCGGATCGCTAAGCAGGCGAGATTGCCGCGCGCCCGGTACGGATAATTGTGACTGAGGAGGCACCACAACGCTCGCCCCGCTATCTCAATCCTCGAATGCCGGGGAGTAAATTATAAGGCCTGGACTCGCTCTGGTGAAGAAAGATGGCCCGTCGAGCTGCGCAGAGTATTCGTTCTTGCGACGGTGGTGCCCGGTGCGACTGACTATTCCTGCGCAGCCTCTTTCCTCAGCAAGAGCACAGTTCCCACTTCTCTTTGCCGTCCGTCCTCAATCCGAGTCTGGACGGCTGAATCATGAGTCTCGTGCAGCCGCTGGACCAAAGATGAATATGCCGGATCCGATGGCGTTCCCCAAACCATGGCCGCATCGGGAGACAATCTCGTCAGGTCGGCGTCGACCGAATCATCGCCGCTCGCCGGCGGCAATTCGTAAAGGCTCCCCACAATTCGTGATCCGGAAAAGTACGCAGCATACATCCCCGCTTCCCATCCCACGCCCCGCCGAGGATTAGGACCGGAGCCAATCACTGCGACGGTCTTCACCGAATTGTTGCTCAAAGTTCCAGCGGCGCTGTAAACGCACTCTTCTGCATCCTGCCGTATCGTCCGAAAGGGCGAAGCCCAATAAACCTGCACGCCGATCAATCCCGCAATGAGCAAAATGGCAACCGAGGCGCGAACCCCGCCGATTCTCTTGAGACCGGCGGTCAGCTCGTTTGATGTAAGTCGACCGGTGTCTTCTCTCGCAAAAAAGCCAAGCGCCAAAGCCATAAGCAGTGGCGTGATGGGAATGACGTATCGTCCGTCGAAAATCAGCATGCAATACGCCGCCACCAGGCAGGCCGTCGTCAGCACTACGATCCAGGCGAAGGCGAACGGGGAAGGGAACCGCGATCGTTCGCGCGTGATCCGCACGATGGCTAGCAGCAGCGCCAGCACGCCTCCCGGCGTCAGCAAGACAAATAACTCTTTTCCCGCACTGGGGATATACTGCAATTCCCTGAGCAGAATCTGGTTCACGAACCCCGCGCGCCAGACCTTCGCATGCCAGAGCGGAGACCCCGGCGGCATGGAGTCTGAAATCATGTACGCGTCATAGCTCTTGCGAGTGTCTCGCAGAGCGAGCATTCCATCATTTCCCGCTTCCGTCTGTTTCACCTCGGGGCTGAGCAGGTTCCAGTGCAACTGATAGCCGCTGGTGAAGACGCCGTACTTTGCTCGCAGTGCCATCCCCCAGCCAGCCCAGACGAAAACCGGGAGCATCGCAGCACAAACTACAGCAGTGAAGGCGCGCTTTGGTCTGCGGCCCAGGCTCCATAGCGCCGCGACCACAGTTGCCATGGCGAACAATGGCATCGCAATCGCCTTTGCGAGGAAGGCAATCGCGTGCGCCAGGCCGAGACCAATCCAACTCCGTGAGTTTTCGGGATTCTCCAGACATCGCAGCAATTGAATGAAATAGATCAAAACCGTGGCCGTCAGCAGCAGGTCCGCCCCGATAAAGCTGAACGAGAAGAGGGCGATCCCGCGGGCCATGACGAACCAAAGCACGGCACACGCGCTGAGCAACTTCGATTTCCACAGCTTGGCGGTAAGGAGATAGAGAAGAGCCAACGAGGCGGCAAACAAGGGGAACATCAATAGCCTGGCCGCCAGCGTGCGATCGCCGCTAACCACGAACACGGGCGCCATCAGCCATGAAATCAGCGGGCTCCAGTAGCCATGGAGAGCGCGCAAGAAGTCGCCAGCCCGAAGATGTCTGGCGATTCCGATGTACGAGATGGCGTCGGCATTGATATTCCGGCCGCAGTAATGCCAGAACCAGGCGATGTTGAAGATCCAGAAGGCGCCAGCCAGGGTGAGAATTGCACCGGAAACGCTTTCTTCACTGATCCGTGGTCTTTTCAGGCCAGCGCGAGGAACCACTATGCTCGAAACGGCGTCAGGCATTGTCTGTTGGGCGAAGTCAGACTACCACAGTCAAAGAGGCTCTCACTCCCGCCGGACTGGTGTTTAATAGTAGCTGCTCCCGATAGGGAGTTAGCCCCAATGTGTGGAATCTTTGGCATCGTTGGCGCCCGCGTTGCACCGGAGTTGGTCGAACGCGCAACGCGCTCGCTCGCCCATCGTGGGCCTGATGACTCGGGCACGATTCTGCTGCGTGAGTCCAATCCTGTTTCCATCGAGATCGGTCTGGGACATCGGCGCCTCTCCATCCTTGATCTCTCCCCGCTCGGACACCAGCCCATGCATGATCCCGCAACGGGCAACTGGATCGTCTATAACGGCGAGATCTACAACTTCCGCGACGTCCGCAATGAGCTGGAACGCCAGGGAACGCAGTTCGCCAGTCATTCGGACACCGAGGTTCTGCTTAAAGCCTACGGGCACTGGGGAGAGCAATGCCTCGCCAGGTTCCGCGGTATGTTTGCCTTTGCCATCTGGGACGCGCGTCAACATCGCCTGTTTCTCGCCCGTGATCCCATGGGCATCAAGCCGCTCTACTATGTCCAATCCGGATCCTATTTCCTGTTTGCGTCGGAAGTCCGAACCCTGCTCGGGACCGAACTTGTGCAGAAGCGAGTCGATCCGGCCGGACTGTTGAACTATCTGACCTACGGGTCTGCCTACGATCCGATGACGCCTATCGACGGAGTGCGTGCGCTTCCACCGGGGCACTCACTGAAGTGGGAAGCTGGAATCCTCCGCATCGGACAATACTGGGATCTGGTGGATAGCCAGCCTGGTAACCAGCTCCGCGCTCCTTCCGCTTCAGAAAGCTTCGCTCCAGAAAACTCAGATCACCGCCGACAACTTGCGCCGCTTCTTGAGTCAGCTGTTCGTCAGCAACTGGTCAGCGACGTTCCGGTGGGTATATTCCTCTCGGGCGGCATCGATTCGAGTGCTCTGGTCAGCCTTCTCAGCCATGCCGAGGTCAAGCCGAGCACTTTCTCGATCGTCTTCCGCGAGGCCGATTTCTCCGAAGCTGAGTTTTCCCGCGAGGTGGCCGCCAGATTCGGTACCGACCATCACGAGATCGATGTTTCTCAGGGCGACGTGCTGGCGGCCATCCCCGACGCGCTATCGGCCATGGATTTGCCCACCATGGATGGCGTCAACACTTACTTCGTTTCGCGCGAAGCGCGAAAGGCCGGCATCAAGGTCGCGCTATCCGGCTTGGGGGGCGATGAAGTCTTTGGGGGATATTCCAGCTTTCGTTCTGTCCCGCGGATGGAGCGCTTCCTCCAGTTCTGGAAATACATTCCCGGCGTAGCCCGCAACCCGCTGGCGTCGGCATTTGCGGCGCTCGCCCGGGAAAATGACAAGAATCGCAAACTCCTTTCCCTGGCCCGTGACAACGGCCGCCTGCTTCACCCTTATTTCCTCACGCGGACGTTGTTCACCTCCGTTCAGCGGGATCTCCTGATGTTGTCGTGCCGGGACGCCGCCGAACCTGCCGCGGTCGCCTCTCAGCAGTCCGCGCTTCGCCGAGCGGCCGTGCTCGACCCCATCAACCGCGTTTCCTATCTCGAGTCGCGTTGTTATATGCTCAATACACTGTTGCGCGACGCGGATTTCATGAGTATGTCCCAGGGCCTGGAGATCCGTGTCCCTCTGATCGACCACGAACTCGCCAAGGCTGTGCTCGCTCTTCCCGGCGCGTGGAAGCTGAACAGCACGCCCAAGAAGCTTCTGGTGACCGCTCTGACTGAGCCATTGCCGGAAGGGATCGTTCATCGTCGAAAACGGGGATTCACCCTCCCCTTCGAGTATTGGATGCGGCAGGAACTGCGCGCCCAACTCGAGCCCGTTTTGGACGCGAAACGCGTCGGCAGCGGCCCCTTGGGCCATTTGCTCGACGGCTGCCAGGTTCGAAATATCTGGGAAAGTTTTCTGCAGGGGACTGTTTCGTGGACGCGTCCGTGGTCCCTCTATGTGCTGCAACGCTGGAGTGAACTGCACCTGTAATTCTCCGCATGCAAAGGGTAGAAGAAATCGAAAAGGCGCGGGCAGCCAGGCCGGTCGGCAGATTGCCCGTCAGCGTGATCGTAGCTGCGCGCAATGAGGAGAAAAATCTGCGTCGTTGCCTTGAGGCTTTGCGTGACGCCGGCGAAGTCTATGTGATCGATTCGCAGAGCACCGATGCGACTCCCGAAATCGCGCGCTCGTTCGGCGCCAAGGTTGTGCAGTTCCACTACGCTGGTGGATGGCCCAAAAAGAGGCAATGGGCTATCGATACTTTGCCCCTGGAGTTTGACTGGGTGCTTCTGATCGACGCCGACGAGGCCCTGACTCCGGAACTGGCGAACGAAATTCGAAGTGTTATCGCCGACGATCGCATCCACGGCTATTCTGTTTCCCTGCGGATGCACTTCCTCGGGCGCACGCTCCGCCACGGCGATGCCAGCTTCTGGAAGCTGGCGCTCTTTCGCCGCGGGAAAGGCCGCTATGAATGCCGCCTTCGCGATCAGGATGCATCCATGGCCGACATGGAGATCCACGAGCACGTCGTGGTCGACGGGACCACTTCTCGCCTGAAACATCCGTTGATTCATCACAACGTCGAATCACTGTCGCGCTACATTCAGAAGCACAATGAGTATTCCAACTGGGAGTCGCGGGTTCTGTTGCAGGGGCAGAGCGCCACGGAACTCCCGCCAAGATTCTTCGGCACCCAGGCGCAGCGCCGCCGCTGGTTGAAGAAAAGACTCTACGGGCTACCCGGTTCTCCCGTCCTGCTCTTTGTTTATCGGTATTTTCTGCGGCTTGGCTTTCTTGACGGCGTCCCGGGCCTGATCTACTGCAGCTTTCAGGCCGTGCAGATGTTTCATACGAAGGCGAAAATTTACGAACTTCAGTTGCCAAACGAATCAGGCTCGAAAAAGGACTAAGCCCGAATGTGCGGCATTAGCGGACTGGTGAATTGCGGAGATCGGGAGACGCTAGCGCGCATGACGCGCGTGCAAGCGCATCGCGGCCCCGACGACTCGGGCGTCTGGGAGCGGCAATTCCCCGATGGCTCCTACGTCGGCCTGGGCAGCCGTCGGCTCGCGATTCTCGATCTGTCCGCCGACGGCCACATGCCGATGTGCAACCAGGATCGCTCGGTGTGGATCACCTACAACGGTGAGATCTACAATTTCCGCGAACTGCGCCGCGAGTTGGAGAGCCACGGCTATGGCTTCACCTCACACACAGATACCGAGGTGATTCTGCATCTCTACGAGCAGGATGGGCCGGATTGCGTCAAGCGGCTGAACGGGATGTTCGCTTTCGCGATCTGCGATATGCGCCCAGCCTCTCCCTTGCTCTTTATGGCGCGCGATCACTTCGGCGTGAAGCCTCTTTACTATTTTCACGACGGCAGGAAGTTCGCCTTTGCTTCCGAGATCAAAGCGCTCCTGCAGATCCCCGGAGTGGACGCACAACTCGATGCAGCATCACTCGATCAATACCTTACGTTTCTCTGGGTTCCGGATCCGAAAACGATGTTCCGCGGCATCCGAAAACTGCGGGCCGGCCACTCGGCGACCCTGCATAACGGCGAACTGAAGCTCTCGCAATATTGGGATCTGACTTTCCCTCCCGCCGAGCATTGTTACGAGCGCTCCGAGGCAGACTTGACCGACGAAGTTCGCGAGCGCTTTCGCCGCTCGGTCGAGGCGCAGATGGTGAGCGACGTGCCCATCGGAGCCTTTCTCAGCGCCGGTCTCGATTCGTCCAGCATCGTCGCGATGATGCGGCGAGCTACAAATCATCCGGTGCGCACCTATACCATCACTTTCCCGCGCACGTATCGCGTGGGCGAGACCACGCTTGACGATCCCGAGGTCGCCACGCGCCTGTCGCGCCGGCTGGGGTGCGAGAACCAACGCATCGTCGTCGAGCCCGATGTCACGAATCTCCTGCCGAAACTGGTCTGGCACATGGACGAACCCACCGCCGACCCGGCGATCATCACCGCCTATCTTGTTTGCCGCGAGGCGCGCAAGCAAGCCACAGTCCTTCTTTCCGGCGTGGGCGGAGATGAATTGTTCGCCGGATATCGCAAGCATGTCGCCCATTACTGGGCGCAGGCCTACAACCGCGTTCCTTCGCCGGCACGCGGCTTGTTCGAAGCTGCCTTGGCTGCGTTGCCCGCTCTAAGGGGCACTGCATTGAAGGGAAGATTGCGCCTCACCCGGAAGATGGCGCGCAGTGCAGCTTTCAGCCCGATCGACCGGTTCGTCACGAATTGCACCTACCTCGACACCGCCCAGAGGACAGCTCTCTACGCTGATCTCTTTGCTGGACAACTGGAATTCGACGACCCCGCGGGCGAACATCGGGCGGCATTCGATCGCGTCGGCGACGCCGACTTCCTGCACCAGATGCTCTACCTGGACACGAAGATTTTCATGACCAGCCTCAATCTCACCTACAACGACAAGATGAGCATGGCCTCTTCAGTCGAGGTTCGCGTTCCTTTCCTGGATAGAGATCTCGCGGAGTTTGCCGCCTGGAACATTCCACCCGGGCTCAAGCTCAAAGGGCGAATGCGGCCGACAACAAAGTACATCTTCCGCCAGGCCATGCGCGACATTCTGCCGCGGGAGGTGTTGCAGCAACCAAAAGCCGGCTTCGCCGCTCCAGTAGACTATTGGCTGGCGAATGATTTGAAAGAAATGACCGACGATCTGCTTTCCGATTCACAAATACGCCGGCGCGGGCTCTTCCAGCCCGCGGCTGTGCGGCGGTTGGTTGCGAATCATCGCAGCGGGCGGCAAGATTGTTCGATGCAGATCTGGCAATTCCTGACGCTCGAGCTGTGGATGCAGACGTTTCTCGATGGGGCCGCGGAGAAGTTCGAAGGCGAAGCTTTACCGCCCAGTCAGGTAGCTACGGCATGAAACAGGTTCTTCAACACGCGCGGACCGGCGAGATCGTTGTCGAAGAAGTTCCCACGCCGCAACTCCTGCCCGGCTGCGTGCTCGTGCGGGTCGCAGCCTCGGTGGTCTCTGCCGGAACCGAGCGTGCCTCGGCTGAATTCGCCCGCAAGAATCTGGTGCAGAAGGCGCGCTCCCGTCCCGATCTCGTGCGCGAAGTCATCGGCAAAGTGCAGCGGGACGGAATCTTCTCGGCCATTCAGGCCGTGCGCAGCCGCCTCGATCAACCGCAATCCCCTGGATACAGCAGTGCTGGAACCGTCGTCGCCCTGGGCGAGGGCGTGACTGATCTTCAACCCGGAGATCGCATCGCCTGCGCCGGCGTGGGCTTCGCCGTCCACGCTGAAGTCGCCTGCGTGCCCCGCTTGCTGGTGACACGAATCCCGTGCCGCTCTTCCGTCGATGGCAGGGACCTTCCTTTTGACGAGGCCGCCTTCGCGACCCTGGGTGCGGTTGCCCTCCACGGCATCCGCACATCGGAAGCCAAGTTGGGTGATTCTGTCGCCGTCATCGGGCTTGGCCTGCTCGGCCAGCTTACCTCTCAACTGCTGAAGGCCGCAGGCTGCCGCGTGCTCGGCATGGATCTCAATGCGTCGCGTGCCGATCTTGCCCGCCAGTTGGGAGTCGACGCCGTCGCCACTTCAGCCTCGAATTTTCGCGCGCTTTGCGAAGAGATGTCGGCCGGAGCCGGAGTCGATACGGTCCTGATCACTGCGGAAACTCCGAGCAGCGACCCGGTGAACCTCGCCGGCGCAATCGCGCGAGATCGTGCCATTGTGGTCGCCGTGGGCACGGTCGGTATGGATATCGAGCGCAAGGCCTACTACGAGAAGGAACTCGATTTTCGTATTTCCCGATCTTATGGCCCCGGCCGCTATGACGCCGCCTATGAGCAGAAAGGGCGCGATTACCCGATCGGCTACGTGCGCTGGACCGAGAACCGCAATATGGAGTCCTTCCTGCGATTGGCCGCCGAGGGGCAGATCGACGTCGGCGCCCTCATCACGCATCGATACCCGGTCAACGACGCGCAGAAGGCATACGACCTGATTACCGGCAAGTCGCAAGAATCGTTTCTGGGAGTCGTGATTCAGTATTCGGGCGCTGTAGAGATTTCTCAGACGCTTTCCCTCGTCAGCCCTTCGTCACCACCGCCCCAGCCCGCAGCCCGGTCCAGCGTCTCCGTGGGAATGCTCGGCGCGGGACTATTCGCTACGGGAATCTTGCTTCCCGCTTTGAAGGCGTCGTCTGAAACGAAGTTGGCGGCGATCTGCGCCGCCACCGGCGCTCATGCGCATCATGCTGCCCGAAGATTTGGATTCCGCTCTTCGACGACGAACGACCTGCAGTTGATCAACGATCCTGCCGTCAATACAGTGGTCATCACCACGCGGCATCATCTGCACGCGCGCCAGGTGCTCGCCGCAATCGAAGCAGGGAAGCATGTCTTCTGCGAGAAGCCGCTGTGTCTCTCTGAGACCGAGTTGCGCGCCATTGTCTCCTCCTGTTTCAGCCGTGCTGGCCATTCGCCCCTGCTCATGGTCGGCTTCAACCGCCGCTTCGCGCCGATGGTCATCAGCATGAAGGCGTTCCTGCAGCAGACTTCCGAGCCGCTAACGCTGCACTATCGCATCAATGCAGGCTTCCTACCGCCCGATCATTGGATGAACGACCGCGAGCAGGGGGGCGGCCGGATTCTCGGCGAAGTATGTCATTTCGTCGACCTGCTGGGGTTCCTTGCGGGATCTCCGATCGTTGAAGTCGAAGGCCGCGCCGCCGGGAACCTGAGCCGTTATGACGGCGGGAACGTGCTTGCCTCGCTGCGCTTTGCGGACGGATCGATGGGAACCATCAGCTATCTGGCGCGCGGCGACAGGACTTACTCCAAAGAGCGCATCGAGGTTTTCGGTGGCGGCTCGGTGGCTGTGCTCGACGATTTTCGCCGTCTCGATCTCGTGCGCGCGGGCCGCAAAGCGACGACTCATTCTCGCTGGCGTCAGGACAAGGGCCACGCCGCGGAGTGGTCGGCGTTTGTGCGAGCGATTGAACAGGGAAGTCCCGGGCCCATCGACTTAGAGGAAATCGTGGGCTCGACATTGGCGACTCTCCGCCTCGATGAGTCTGTCGCAGTGGGTAGGGCACTCGGCGTCGACACCGCAGCCTTTATCGACATGGCTCTGAGAGGACCGGACGCCAACCGAAATCTGAAGTCCAACCAGAACGAATGATCCCTCCAATCACGCAGAATCTGAAAGGGCGACGCTAGTTCATGCTCATTTTGGGTCTCAACATGTTTCACGCCGATGCCTCTGCGGCCATCACGCTCGATGGCGAGATCAAGTTCGCCATCGCAGAGGAGCGACTGAACCGGCACAAGCACTTTGGCGGATTTCCCGCGCTGTCGGTCAAGGCCTGTCTCGATGCGGTGGGCGCGAAAATCTCCGACGTCGATCACGTTGCCGTTGGCCAGGACAGCGACGCGAACCTGGCAAAGAAGTTTCAGTACGCGCTCGCCAACCCCGGCAAAGTTCTGAACTTCATCCGTCTGCGCCAGCGCAAGGAGGCGATGCGCGACGTGCGCTCGCTGCTGGCCAAGGCGCTCGATGTGGATTCGGCTCAACTCCGATTTCAGGAGCATCATCTCGAACATCACATCGCTCACATCGCCAGCGCTTATTACTGCTCTCCCTGGGAGACGGCCGCCGGCTTCAGTTACGACGGGTCGGGCGATTTCGTTTCGACGATGACCGCCCGCTGCGAGGGCAATCAAATCGAAGTTCTCGATCGCGTCTTTCTTCCCCACTCGCTCGGCAGCTTCTACACGATGATCTGCGAATTCATCGGCTACCAGAAATATGGCGACGAAGGCAAAGTGATGGGCTTGGCGCCCTATGGCAAGCCAACCTACGTCGAGCAGATTCGCCAGATCGTCGCTCCGAAAAACGGCGGCTTCCACCTCGATCTCGGCTATTTCAAGCCTCTCGGCAGCAACCAGGGAATGCAGATCCTCCCGGACGGCACCGTTCGTCTGGCGCGCCATTTCTCCCCTCGCATGGAGAAGCTCTTTGGCGAGCCGCGGCGTCCGCACACCGAAATCACCCAGCGCGATATGGATCTGGCTTTTGCCATGCAGCACCGCTTCGAAGAGATCTTCTTTGATCTGCTCCATGGTCTGCATGCTCGTGTTCCATGCGACGATCTGGCAATGGCAGGCGGATGCGCCCTCAATAGCGTGGCCAACGGGAAACTCTTCGCCCGCACTCCCTTCCGGCAGACTTACATTCACCCCGCTGCCGGTGACGAGGGGCTCGCCATCGGGGCCGCCCTGCACACTTATCACTCCGTCTTGAAGCAGTCTCGACGTCATGAGTTGAAACACTCCTACCTCGGACCCGAGTTCTCGGAGCCGCAGATTCGTTCCGCGCTCGAAGGCGCAGGCCTCGCGTTTCGCAAATTGGAGCGTCAAGAATTGTTAGAGTCCACGGCAGCGCACATCGCCGCCGGAGATGTCGTCGGCTGGTTTCAGGGACGCATGGAGTGGGGGCCGCGCGCTCTCGGCAATCGCTCGATCGTGGCGCATCCCGGCCGGCCCGACATGAAAGACATCCTCAATGCGCGCATCAAACATCGCGAATGGTTCCGTCCCTTCGCGCCCTCGATCCTCGCCGACTATCAGCACGAGTATTTTGAGCACAATCACCCATCGCCCTTCATGCTGCATGTGCACAAGATTCGGCCGGAGAAGCGGCAGACGCTCTGCGCGGTCAATCATGTCGATGATACCGGCCGCTTGCAGACCGTGACTCGCGACGAAAACCCGCTCTACTACGATCTGATCTCCGCCTTTCACCACAAGACTGGAATTCCGGTCATCCTCAATACAAGCTTCAACGAGAATGAGCCGATCGTGTGTACGCCCGAAGAAGCGATCGATTGCTTTCGGCGCACGCGGATGGACGTCCTGGCGATCGGACCCTTCGTGGTGGTGAAGCAGGCGACAGGCGACGTGCCTGAGGCGCCGGAAACTCGATAAACGCCGGCTACCTGGATTTCATTCTCCCATGACCTTGACGATCACGCGCTTGTCGCGCTGGCCGTCGAACTCGGCATAGAAAATCCGCTGCCACGTCCCGAGGTCGAGCTTGCCCGCGGTGATGGGCACGATGACTTCGTGATGGACCAGCAGCGCCTTCAGGTGGGAGTCTCCGTTATCTTCGCCCGTTTCGTGATGCCTGTATTCCTTGCGGAATGGCGCCAGATGCTCCAGCCACTGATCGATGTCCTCGATAAGGCCGCTCTCATTGTCATTGACGTAGATGCCGGCAGTGATGTGCATGGCTGACACCAGCACCATGCCCTCGCGAACTCCGCTCCGGCGAACGATTTCTTCGACCTGCGGCGTGATGTGGACATACGCACGGTGCGTGCGGGTGTGGAATTTCAGGTATTCCGTCAGAGTTGTCATCTTGTATTCGATTCCGGATTGGATCGCTGAGGTTCTACCGCAGAATTGTCGCGAGCTGTCCTGCTTCAATCAACGCCGCGACTTGTGTGAGGTCCCCGTACATCACGCGGTCATGCTCGGTCCTGGCGCACACTGAACGGATAGCCGCATGGGCCGCCTGTCCGCGCTTTGACGTTTTCAACGGAGCCAGGCAGTCCAGCGCCTGCGCCGCTGCCATCGCCTCAATCGCCAGCACGTTTCTTGTGTTCTCCACGACGCGCTTTAACTTGAGTGCCGCTGTCATGCCCATCGATACGTAGTCCTCTTTATTGCCGGAAGTGGTGATCGAGTCGACCGACGCGGGATGCGCGAGCACTTTGTTCTCACTCACCAGCGCCGCTGCCGTGACCTGCGGCATCATGAATCCCGAGTTCAATCCGGCGCCCGACGCCAGGAACGGCGGCAGCCCTTCATTCAGCGAGGGATTCACCAGTCTTTCGATTCGCCGCTCGCTGATGCCGGCGAGCGCGCTGAGTGCAATCGCCAGAAAGTCGAGTGCGAAAGCCAGCGGTTCGCCATGAAAATTGCCGCCGGAGATTACGTCTCCCTGGGCGCTGTCGGCGTTGGTGACAAAGACCAGTGGATTGTCGACAGCAGAGTTCGCTTCGGTCTCGAAAACTGCGCGGCAGTGAGCCAGTGTGTCGCGGACTGCCCCGTGAACCTGCGGAATGCACCGCAGCGAGTAGGCATCCTGCACGCGCCCGCACTGGCGGTGCGATTCGCGAATCTCGCTGTCTTCCAGCATCCGGCGCAGGTTGTTCGCGGTGATCGTCTGTCCCGCGTGAGGCCGCACCTTGTGGATGCGCTCGTCAAATGCCGTGTCCGTCCCTTTGAGGGCATCGCAGGAAAGGCCGCCCAATACGTCGGCGGAATCCGCGAGAATCTCCGCTGCCAGCAGGGCTAGTGTGCCCACCGCAAGCATCGCTTGCGTGCCGTTGATCAGCGAAATCGTCTCCTTGGATTCGAGCACCAGAGGTTTGATCTGCGCCTGCTTCAGCGCCTCGCTGCTGGGAAGTCGTCGTCCATCTGCCTCGAGACATTCGCCCTCGCCGATCAATGCCAGAGCCAGATGCGCCAGCGGGGCAAGATCTCCGCTCGCGCCCACGCTTCCCTGCGAGGGAACGACCGGTGTCACACCGCGATTCAGCATCTCGCAGAGGGTATCGATCACTACCCCCCGGACTCCGGAATGTCCCTTGGCCAGAGAATTCGCGCGCAACACCATGATTGCCCGCGCTTCGGGAATGGAGAGCGGTTCTCCCACGCCGAAGGCGTGGGAACGCACGAGATTGACCTGCAGTTCCCGGATCTGATCAGCGGCAATCCGCACATCGCTGAGTTTGCCTACGCCGGTGGTGATCGCGTACGCGACCGTGTTGCTCGCGACAATTTCATCAACCACGGCCCGGGCGCGGCCGACCGCTTCACGGGCATCAGGCGAGAGCAGCACGGCTCGCCTCTGCCGCAGGTCCGCGACCTGCCGGACGTCTTCCAGCGTCAAGTCATTCCCCGTGATGTGCAGCGCGTTCAAGCGAGTCCTTCCAGGGCCGTCATTTTCCCAGTGCCGTGCGAAACACCTTCAGATATTTCTGCGGCAGGGCCGCCGCTTTCATGCTGGTGTCGGTCACGATGTGCACCGTTTCTCCTTCCGCCAGCAGCGCACCGTTCTGGGCGCGCACCAGTTCATAGGCAAACACGACGACCGAACTCCGTACTTGCTTGACTCGGGTTCGCACAACGATTTCTTCATCGTAATAAACCGGAGCCCGGTAGCGGCACTTAACTTCAGCCACTGCAATGTACCGACCGTCGTCTCGTTCCATGTCGCGATAGGTGACGCCCAGCTGCCGCATCAGTTCCACGCGGCCCACCTCGAACCAGATCAGATGATTCGAGTGATATACCACTCCCATCTGATCCGTCTCGGCATAGCGCACCCGCAATCGAGTCTCATTCACCAAACCGATGATCGTCCTCCGTCATTTCCCCGTCCAGACCGGTTTGCGTTTCTCGAGGAAGGAAGAAATACCCTCACGGAAGTCGGCCGTGGAGCGGATGGCCGCGTTCTCGCGGACTGCTGCTTCGATCTGCGCGTCCAGCTCGGCACGCCCATGATCGGTGAGTAACTGTTTGGTAGCCCGCAACGATGCTGGACTGTTTTCAATCAACAACGCCGCCAGTTCCTTCGCCCGCGTCATTAACCGCTCCGCCGGCACGACCTCGTTGATGAGGCCCATCATGGCCGCTTCTTCCGCGCTAAACAGCCTTCCTGTCAGCAGCAGGTCCCGAGCAGTCTTCTCGCCCACCTGCCGCAAGAGAAACGTGGAGACAATCGCCGGCACGAATCCAATGCGAACTTCGGTATAGCCAAGCTTCGCCTCCGGGACCGCCAGCGTGAAGTCACAGAGCAATGCCAGTCCCGTGCCGCCCGCGATCGCCGCCCCATTTACCGCTGCAATCGTCACTTTCGGAAACTCGTACAGCTTACGAAACAACTCGACCATCCGGCGGGAGTCCTGCAGGTTTTGCTCCGGAGTTCTTTCCAGCAGAGCTCTCAGATTCTCCAGATCCATTCCTGAACAGAATGCCTTGCCCGCACCGGTGACGATCAGCACAATCGCATCCGATGCCGCGACTTCATCGAAAGCCCGCAGCAGATCGTCGATCAGTTCGAAGCTGATGGCGTTGCGCTTCTCTGGACGATTCAGCCGGAGGCTCGCAACCTTCCCCTCGTAGGCGAGTTGTATCGTGCTCAATGCCATGCCGGAAACATCGTCAGCGAATGCAGAAAGCGCGGCCCAAATGCCGATTCCTTTGCCTCAGTCCGCCGCATGCGAACTCGAATATTTTGCCGCCAGTCCAGTCGTGGCTTTCAGCAGAGGATCGAGCGGCTTCAATCGCGGCAGATCTACGCCACGTTCGCGTAGCGCCTCGATCAGGACCTCGGTCGGGATATTTCCCACCAGCGCGTCCTGCGCGAACGGGCAGCCACCCAAACCGCCGAGCGCGGAATCGAAGCGACGGCAGCCGGCGTCATAGGCCGCCAGAACCTTCTCCTGTGCCTGCTCCGGGCGGCTGTGCAAGTGAACCCCAATCTCCAGAAAATCGAACTGGTTCAGCACGCCGCCGACGATGTCGGCAATCTGCTGCGCCGTTGCCACGCCGACCGTATCCGCCAGAGAGATCATGTGCAGGTCTTCGGCCTCGAGCAGGCTGATCGCCTCAAGAACCTCGCTCGCGCTCCACGGATCGCCGTAAGGGTTGCCAAATGCCATTGAAATGTACACCACAACGCCAAGGCCGGCATTCTCCGCCTTCTTCTGCATCTTCTCCAGTTCGTCGAGAGCGTCTTCCGGCGACTGGTTCTGATTGTTTCTCAGGAATGTCTCGGAAATCGAATAGGGAAATCCCAGCGTCGATACGGCCTGCGTGTCGATCGCACGCTGCGCGCCCTTTTCATTTACCACGATGCCGATGATCTCAACATCATCGGGAGGGTCGAGCTCTTTCAGCACCTCTTCCGAATCGGCCATCTGCGGAACCGCCTTCGGAGAAACGAACGATACCGCATCAATGTGCTTGAATCCCGTGCTGATCAGGGCTTTCAGATAGTCCGTCTTCAGGTCGGCAGGGATCAGCCCGGGCAGCCCTTGCCAGGCATCGCGCGGACATTCGATGAGTTTGACGGATTCGTTCAACTGATTCACCACGGAGCCACGGAACCGCAGAGGACCAAGCGATCCCGCCTCTCAGCCCCGAACCTTCTCCGTGTCTCTGTGCCTCTGTGGTAAGTCACGTCTGCAACACGCCCACCTTGAACTCTGGCACATCCGGGTTCAGCGCCGCCGCCTCCAGGGCCTCCGTAATTGCTTCGCGGGTTTCGATCGGATCGATGATCTTGTCGACCCACAGCCGGGCTGCGCCGTAGCGCGGATCCATCTGCTCGTCGTAGGTGCGCTTGACCGATTCGTAGAGTTCTTTGCGTTCGTCTTCGCTGAGCTTCCGCCCGCCGCGCTCCAGCTGTTTCACCTTGATCTCCACCAGAGTCCCGGCCGCCGAATCGCCGCTCATGACCGCGTATCTCGCGCTCGGCCAGGCAAACACAAATCGCGGATCATATGCTTTGCCGCACATCGCGTAATGTCCCGCGCCAAACGAGCCGCCGACAATCACCGTAACCTTCGGTACCACCGAGTTCGAGACCGCATTCACCATCTTCGCCCCGGCCTTGATGATGCCGCTCCACTCCGCATCGCGGCCCACCATGAATCCATTGACGTCGTGGAAGAAGACCAGGGGAATCAGATTCTGATTGCAATCCATGATGAAGCGAGCGGCCTTCTCGGCCGACTCCGTATAAATCACTCCGCCAAATTCCACCCGCTTTTGGCCTTCATGGTCCGTCTGCTGCGCATGGATCTTCTGATTCGCGACCACGCCCACGGCAAAGCCGCCAATTCTCCCATATCCGCAGATCAGGGTCTTGCCGTATTCCGGCTTGTACTCGTCGAAGCGGCTGCCGTCGAGCACGCGCGCCAGCACTTCCTTCATGTCGTAGGGGCGGGCGGGCGAAGAATCATAGATGCCGTAGATTTCCTCCGCCGCAAATGCCGGTTCCACCGGCTTCTTGCGGTCCCAGGGGGAGAGCCGCCGGTATCCCCACTTCTCCACAATCGAGCGGATGCGGGCGATGCAGTCTTCGTCGTCGGCTTCGCGAAAATCAATCGTGCCGCTGATGGAGGAGTGCATGGCGGCTCCGCCCAGATCCTCGGCCGACACTTTCTGCCCGATCGCTGCCTGCACCAGGGCAGGGCCGGCGAGAAACAACCCGCTACCGTCAGTCATCAGCAGGCTGTCGCACATCACCGGCAAATAGCCGCCTCCCGCCACGCACATGCCCATAATCGCGGCGATCTGCGGAATCCCCATCGCCGACATCACCGCATTGTTGCGGAAGACGCGTCCAAAATCGTCGGTGTCAGGGAAAACATCTTCCTGAAGCGGCAGAAAGACACCGGCAGAATCGACCAGGTAAATCGTGGGGATGCGGTTCTCGATGGCGATGTTCTGGGCGCGAATCACTTTCTTCGAGGTCATGGGAAAGAACGCGCCTGCTTTGACCGTCGCATCGTTGGCGATAATCATGACCAGCCGCGTCTGCACGCGAGCCATTCCGGTAATGACGCCTGCCGCCGGGGCTCCGCCCCACTCCTCGTACATGCCGTGGGCCGCGTATAAACCCAGCTCGAAAAATGTATCCCGATCGGCTAGCCGTTCAATGCGCTCCCGCGCTGTCAGGCGTCCCTTCGTATGCTGGCTCTCGATTCCCTTGGCTCCGCCTCCTTCACGAATCGTTTCTTCTTCATTGCGTACCTGCGACATCAGGTCCGCCAGAAAACGCATGTTGGCTTCAAAACGTGCCGACGTCGGATCGACCTTCGTGGTCAGCACGTCGGTCGAAGCAGAGGCAGTCGGCGTCGGGAGTTCGTTACGGTCGGCCATAGGTCCAGGGACAGGACTGACTACGGTATACCACACGGTCCGAGCAGCGCAACGGCGCCGCATCGATCGGAGACCTCCACTTCGACCGGCCACTCGGCCGCCGTTGCGGACGATCGTTGCGGGCCTTTCCTTAGTCCTCGCCGGCATACCAAAGTAACCCAATGTTTTGACCGCGGGTTGCCGAAAGTCATCTTGGCGGCTTGCTCAATCCGCCCGGCAAGCTGGCCGACGAGGGGAGTATTGTGCACAGAGTAAGATTGCGAAATCTCGGTGTCTCCGGATTGGCGCTTGCTGTCCTGATGCTGCCCGGCTCTGCCCTGGCGCAGACGCCCTCATCGAACGATCAGGCCCTGATTTCCCTTCTCATGCAGCAGATCAAAGAGTTGCAACAGCAGGATCGAGAGCTGCAGGAGCGTGTCCGCCAGCTGGAAGCAAATCAGGTAAACGCACCTAAATCCGGTTCCCCAGCTCCGGCGGAGCCCACGCCTGCCACTCCGCCGCCCGAGTCTGAAGCGAAACTGCCATTGCCGCCGCCGCCGGAAAACCATAGTCTCCACGGGATTCAATGGCGCGGCTTCGGTGAACTCGACTACAAAGTGCTCGACCAGCGCGCACCAGAGACGGGTACTTATGGCTTCGTTCCCGGATCGGCCGGCAACTTCTACACCGGCGACTTCGATTTGTTCCTGACCTCCCGGCTGACCGAGAAAACCAGCGTCCTCTCCGAGATTGATTTCGAAGAGCAGGATGCGCAGAAATTCACCCTCGACCTGCGCCGCATCCTCCTCAAATATGACGTGAATGAGCATCTGCGTGTGGCTTTCGGGCGATACCAGACCAATATTGGCTACTACAACTGGGCGTTCCGCAGTGCTTCCTGGCTGCAAACCACGGCTGACCGGCCGTTGGTCATGGAATATGCCAGCGACGGAGGCATTCTCCCGACCCAGGCCATCGGCATCTCGGCCACAGGGACCATTCCTTCCGGAAAACTCGGACTGAACTGGGTCGCCGAGTACGGCTCTTCCGACACGGCCCGGCCCGACATCAACGGCGACGGCTTGCTGAACGACGAGAACAACGGCAACCACTTCAACCTTGGTTTCTTCGTTCAGCCCGACCAGATTCCCGGACTGCGGATTGGCGGTTCGTTCTATCACGATCAGATCAGCGACCTGGTATCGCTGGCGGACGATGGTGCGATCATCGGTACCCAGGCCAGCATCGTCGGCGATCCCCCGACTTCCGCACGCTGGAACCAGAGCATTGTGAATGGCCATCTCGCTTACGTCTCTCGCGGCATCGAATTTCTCAACGAAGGCTTCCTGATCCGCCACGCTCCGGTCGGACCGGGAACCACCTTCAATACACCCGCTTTCTATTCCCAATTCTCCAGGAAGATCGGACCGGTTCGCCCGTTTTTCCGCTATCAATACGTGAACTCAAATCCGGGGAACGCGATCTACAACGACATCGGCTTGCGCTACGGGCCTTCGTTTGGCGCCCGCTATGACCTGACCGAGTACTGCGCTTTCAAGGCGCAACTCGACCACACCACCCGCCGGGGAATGCCCGACCTCAACGGCCTGCATCTTCAACTGACGGGGACTTTCTGATGGGCGCCCGAACGATGGCCGGCGCGGCGGTCCTGATGTTGACGCTGATGCTGGCGGCCGGGGGAGCCTGGGTGTCGGCCACGGCTCAGAGTGCCGATGTCGCCGTCATCGTGAATCCCGCGAACTCTGTCAGCAACATCAGCCTCGCCGATCTGCGAAAGATATTTGCCGGATCGAAGCGCTCCTGGTCTGGTGGGGTCCCTGTGAGGTTGGTCGTCCGTGCTCCTGGCTGTCGGGAGCGCCTGTCTTTACTGCGACTTTTAGGGATGTCGGAAACGGAATACAAGCAATACTGGACCGCTCAGGTCTTTCGCGGCGATGCCGACTCCGAGCCTGTGGCTCTGCCGTCGTTCGGGATGGTGAAAGAAGCGGTTGTCGCCTTCCCCGGTGCCATCAGCCTCGCGGATGCCGGCAGCATACGCACCGGCATGTACGTCAAAGTCCTCAAGATCGACGGCCATCTCCCGGGAGATCCCGGCTACCCTCTTCGTTGAACAGGATCTCCGTCACCCGGCTGCGGGCACACTCGGCCCCTTTACGTGCGTGCGGATGAACTGCACGATCTCATCCATCGCCGTCCCCGGCTGGAAGATCGCCGCTACCCCCGCTTTCTTGAGCCCCTCGATATCCTGGTCCGGAATGATTCCTCCCACCAGCACAATCACATCCTCCATCTTGTTCTGCCGGAGCAAGTCCATCACCCGCGGCACGATCGCATTGTGCGCTCCCGATAGAATGGAAAGCCCGATCACTTGCACGTCTTCCTGCAGCGCCGCGCTCACGATCATCTCCGGGGTCTGCCGCAAGCCGGTATAGATCACTTCCATCCCCGCATCGCGCAAAGCGCGCGCGATGACCTTGGCCCCGCGGTCGTGTCCATCCAGACCGGGCTTGGCCACCAGCACTCGAATCTTGGTATCAGCCATCGCCACAATTTAACCACAGAGAGCGCTCGGGATCACAGCCCTACGGTCCGCAACTTCAGTTATAGCGTCTTGATATCCAGGCTTCGCCACAGGTACCAGCACGCCACGCTGCGATACGGCGCCCAGGGACGCGCAATTTTCTCCATGACATGGGGTTTGGGCATCTTCCGCTTCTTATAGTGCTTCTTGATCGCCGCCTGAATGCCGTAGTCGCCGGTGGGCAAGACGTCTTCGCGCCTGAGCGTGAACATCAGGAACATCTGTGCTGTCCACACGCCGATGCCTTTTACTTGAGTCAGATGCTTGATAACTTCTTCGTCCGACAACTCCTGCAGCCGGGCAAAATCAAGCAAGCCGTCCCGTGTCTTCTCCGCCAGATCTTTCAAATACTTCGATTTCTGGGTGGAGAGCCCGGCGGCGCGCAACTGTCCATCCCTCAGTTTGAGAACGCCCTCAGGAGTCAGCGGCTGTCCCGCAAGAACCACAAATCTCTCGAAGATCGTGGCCGCTGCCTTGCCATTCAGTTGCTGGTAAACGATCGCCTCCGCCAGGCTGTGGAACTCCGCCGTCCCGAATTCCATGCGACATGCGCCCACTCGCTCGATAATCTCCCGCATGACCGGGTCCGACTTCTTGAGGTGAATGACAGCTTTTCGCATGGTTTCTACATTTACCACGAAACGGCCTGTGAAGGCGAATAAAAAACGAATCCGCGGACGGGCAGGCGCTCCTCATTTTCCTCGTTTTACCGCGATCCCCATCACTTCGAATCGTCCTCCCCGTAGCAGGTTGCTGGCTCCGACGAATGCCCGCGCCGGGTAGTCGCCATGAAAGTAGGTTTTGTACGCATTATTGAAGGTCTCATACAGCTTTAGATCGGTGCAGAAGACCTGAACCGAGACCACGTCGTCCATCGACATCCCCGCCGACTCCACAGTTTTCTTGACGCCTTCCATCACTAAGTGTGCTTCTTCCTCTGCGCTCTCCGGTGCCATCCCTGTCTTCGGATCGAGCCCGATGTGCCCTGCGATATAGAGGGTGTCGCCCACCAGCACCGCGTCGCTGAAAGGGAGGCCACCGGCATTAGCCGGTCGTGGATTCACGATGTACTTGCGCTCCGCTGCTCCAGCCGCCACGCAGAACACCAGAACCCATGCCCCCACAAGGATCATGCGTATTCTCATAAGTCTCCTCTCGATTCCCCCTTGAAATTCGGAATCGCAGACTACTACCTTCGCCGTGGCCTGACAACAGGAGTTTTCTCTACCCGTGGAACGATCGCTCGCACAAGAATCGACGAGGAACTGCGCGCGATCAGTCTTTGACGTGGAACTTCGGTAAGGCGGGAGGTTTATACCCCGGAGGCAAGCCCTTGGTGATGAAGGCAAAATCATCCGGATTCGCCACCTGAATCCGGCCTTCCGGCGTGAGCTTATAGGCTTTGCCGTCAGGATCGACGGGAATGCCGGGCAACTGCTCGGCCGCCGCCAGTTCGGCCATGCTCGCGGGCAGACGGCCCGTGTGCTCGCCAAACCGCGTTACGGCTTCCTGCAGATGGGTGACGTCCTCGTCCACCTGCAGGGCGCGCAGGTGTTCAAGCGCATTTTCGCGGACCTCTTTTTCCCGGCTGGTTTCGAGCGCGGCGCTCCACAGCATGCGCGCCGTCAGGAAATCGCCGGCGTGCTCGGCCATCTGCGCCGCCATCACCTTCATAAACGGATGCGAATTCGGAACCTTCGATCCTTGATCGAAAACCTGCGACGCTTTCCGGTAATCGTGCAGCTCCGTGTAATAGACAAAGCCGAGATTGTAATAAAGCTGCCAGGTGTCGGGATTCTGCGCGATGCCGTATTGCATCAGTCGAATCGCACGATCGGGTTGGCCGGCGCCAACCGGTGGCTTCGGTGCGAGAAAGCTGGCGCCAAACTGATAGGCCGGCAGCAGATGTGGATCGAGCGCGGTCGTGATCTCCAGCAGCGGAGCCAGTTCATTGTAGGTGCCCGCGCCCGTGAAGTGACGGTGGCCGAAATACTGCACCGTCCGCGTCCAATAGATGCATGCCATCAGCCCGTCAAAACCCAGGCTGGCTCGCTTCAGCACCTTCGGCGAATCGACATAGAGCGCATCTTCAATGTTGGCCTGCGGCCGCGCCCGGTCCACTCCCCGCAGCAGCCACACCGACGCTGTCAGCGATAGCACAAGGCAGCTCGCCGCGATGATCGTCGTCCGGCGCCGCGCCTTCATCGCTCTCGCCTCGGACCTGCGCCTGTCATTTCAGGTTCCTTCGCTCGAAGATCAGAATGGCGCCGCTCAGCGCTGTCGCCGTATAAAACAAGGCGTAAAGCGTGTTCTCGAGGATCAGGTGCATTCCCGGCGACTGCTGATGTGCTACCAGGCTGATCACATTGAGAGCGGAAAAATTCGGCACCAGATACGCTGCTCCGGTCGCGAACCAGCGCGTGATGCCATGGGTCATCCCGGCAAAGCCGCGCAGATCATCGGCGAAGCTGCCGATCACGAACAGCGAGAACGCGAAAACTGCCGCCATCAGCGGTGACGAGAACGACGAAAACAGCAGCGCCAGCGCACAGATGATCAGAAATTCCAGAATGATCAGGTACAGCGCCACCAGGATGAACGCGTCCGGCTTGCTGAATTTATGCGCCACATACAACAGCGCGCCGAACACTCCGATGGCCATGAAGAACGTGTTGACGACCAGCGTCCCGGCCAGCCCAAAGAATTTTCCGATGATGAACTCCCACCGGCGTACCGGGCGCGAGAGCACTGTGTACAGCGTCCGCTTTTCGATCTCCTTCGAGACCAGCCCGATCCCGATGAAGATGGCGATCACCACGCCGAACAGAGACACCGCCGTCAGCCCCAGGTTCACCACCACCAGTCGCTCGATATCGATCGAAATCTGCCCCACGAAAATCGCCGCTCCCGAAATCAGCAGCGCGAAGGCGATCAGGTTGTAAAGCACCCGGTCGCGCACCGCTTCCCGAAAGGTGTTTCCCGCGATGCAGGCGATGCGCGAGGTCATAACCCGCTCCCCACGCCGCTGCCCGCGGCGGTCTGCACGTGCTGCAGCTTCTCCACGAAGTACGCCTCCAGCGAAGTGCGCAGCGGAGTGATGGCGATCAGCCGAATGCGCTCCCGGCGCAAAACGTCGATCGCGGCGTCCTGCTGATGTTCCGCTATCACCGCCCGCACGCTGTCTCCGGTCACATGGCACTCGCCTCCCAACGCCTTCATCGACGCCGGAATGTACGTCCCCTGCCACATGATTTCCACCTTGCCCTCAACGCTCGACGTGAGGTCTTCGACCGCTCCCACGCTTCGCAGTTCGCCTTTGTGAATGATGGCCACGCGGTCGCACAGCGCCTCCGCGTCCGAAAGAATGTGGGTCGAGAAGAAAACTGTTTTCCCGTCCTGCTTAAGCTGCTCCATCAGGTCGCGCACCTCGCGCCGCCCCAGCGGATCCAGCCCTGACATCGGCTCATCCAGGAACACCAGCTTCGGGTTATGCAGAATCGCCTGCGCGATTCCCGCCCGCTGCAGCATTCCCTTGGAGAACTTTCTCAGCTGCACGCCTTTCACATCGTGCAGCCCGACCTGGCCGAGCACCTGCTCAATGCGCTGCTTGCGGCCTTTGCCCGGGACGCCCGAAAGCTGTCCGTAATAGTCGAGCAGTTCGTGCGCGGTGAGATAGTCGTAGAAATACGGCTGCTCGGGAAGGAATCCGATCTGCGCTTTTACCTCGGGCTCCGTCCAATCCCGCCCCAGGATGCGCGCCGTCCCCGCCGTCGGGAAGACCAGGCCCATCAGCAGCTTCAGCGTCGTCGTTTTCCCGGCGCCGTTCGGCCCCAGGAATCCAAAGATCTCCCCTTCCTCAACAGTAAGATGAAGCGGCTTCAGCGCCCGCTTGGGCCGCTTCCGCCAGAACCCTACCTTGTAGGTTTTCTCCAGGCCAAGGATTTCAATAGCTGCCATCGTGCGAAGGAAACTCCGTTCGAGTGCTTTAAAAATTATAAGCAACTCCCGCGCAGTTGAGCACCCGGCTTCTAGTTACGAGAGTACTGTCGCGCTGGAATTTCTCCCGGGGGCGCAAGCAAATACTGCCCTCGAAAAATCGAAGGCAGTTTCTCAGAATGGCTTCAGACTGTGCGGCTCGCTATTGCGCCACAGGGAAGGCCAGACAAGTGGCCAGCGCATTAGCCGGCGTGCCGCCAGTGCCCATTTCGGACCGCAGGACGCCGTCATTGGTCGAACAGAAATCGCGATTGCCCGTCGAATGGACCGTAATCGGAGCCGCCCCGATCACATACGCGTCGTTGAAGGTCGCGCCCCCGTTCATGATCCCGGTCGCCAGGAAATAGTAGCCGGCTTTGCCCGATCCTCCGGGCACTGCCGTCGCCAGAAAATTGTCGATCAGGCAAGCCGATGAGGTGGTGATGGTGCACGGCGTCGCCCCGCCCAGGTCCTGCAGTTTCACCGCATAGCCGACGGTCGGGTACGCGTTGAAATACGTGATCTCAGCGCTGGTGATCGCGTGGATCGATCCCGCGGCCGATGATTCGTTGGCCGCCAGCCGCGCCTGGAGCAGGTTGGGGATGGCGATTGCGGCAATAATCAGGATTATCGCCACCACGATCAGCAGCTCGATCAGCGAGAATCCTTTGCTTCGACCCATAAAGCTTCCCCTCGAATGCTCCCCTCAGAATTGGTTACTAAAGGTTGATTAGTAAAGCGCCATCAGCAGTTTGTCTGCAGTTTCAAAGCCATTTGTAAAGCCCGCCGTTCCAATCGCTGAACTCCATGCTTGTTTCTGCAGATCAACGACTTAGCGGCAGCCCAGTGGAGGTGAGGAGGTGAACTCGGACCCGATTCGGGACAATCGCTTGACAGAAATTGTCAGAACCGGGGTTTTCCAGCGTCAAGCCTTTGTAGCCGAAAAACAGCGAGGGCAGCGAAGTAACCGTACTTCGCTGCCCCCTCGATGCTTCTTGTCTTGCTTTACTGCAGCGGGCTGAGGCCCTGGCAGGTGTTCTCCGCCGCGATTGCGGCGCCCGTGGGCTGAACCCGAACCACAGCATCTTCGTACGCGCAGAAGCTGCGGGTACCGGTCTGGTTCAGTGTGACCGGCGTCGCTGCCCAGAAGTAGGTCGTGGTCGGAGGACCGCCCGCGGCCGTACCGTTGTACTTGAAACCGCTCTTGGTGCCGCTGGCCAGAACGCCATCGATCAGGCAGGCGTTGGTCGAGCTCGCGGCGCAAGGCACAGCAGCGCTGGGCCCGAGAGCCACCAGCGTGGCAGCATAGCCAACCGTCGGATAGGTGGAGTTATAAGTCACTTCCGCCGTGTTCAGAGTACGGACCGCCGCAACTGCCGACGACTCATTGGCCGCCATGCGGGCGCGCAGCAAGTTCGGAATCGCGATAGCCGCGATGATCAGGATGATGGCTACCACGATCAGCAGCTCGATCAGCGAAAAGCCTCTCTGTTTACGCATTGAAAATTTTCCCCTTTTGAATGTGTTCGGTATGTCGAAGCTGTCGTTCTGCTTCATGTCTCCGTCGCCATTTACAATTGCAACCCATCAGCCAAAGGTGAGAGACCCCTTACCATCGCGCAACCCCTTTATTTTCAGCGGTCAAGCCATGACCTCCCAACCTTCGTACATGCACCTTCTCCGCGGCCTTGACAGAATTTGTCACGAAAGCAGACGGGCCCAAACAAAAACCAGACAAGAGCCGGACAGAATGGAAAAAAAAGAGCAGCGAATTTGTGTTCGCTGCTCCCTGGCTTCGTACCCTCCCCCAGGTACTCGCCAAAACCTTATCATCCTCAACAATCGCTCTTGCGCCGGTGAGGATCCGCGCGAGCCGTGCGGTTCCTGCGCCGCAATTGGCGCGCCTGGCTCGCTTTCTTATCTAACTTGCGCCGCTACGTTTCCTCTGCTCGCCATTCTGGCGGCTTGTCTATGGAATTGCACGCAGTGGGCCAAGCCGTGCCTGGGATGACTCCCGTTCAACGATGACTAAGCCGAGTGTTTTCAGCGTCGGGCAACGCGCCGTTTCAACGGCCGGTGGCAGGCGCATCGGCTCCAGCCCGAGCCCGAGTGACACCGAATGTCATCATGCCGTGAATTGGCATTCGGGACTACTGGCGCGCGTTCCCCGCCGCAATTCTCTGCGCCCGCTCGTAGGCCGCCCGAGCTTCTTTGGGGTGATTTGCCTCCGCCAGCACTTGCGCCAGGCGCAGGTATCCCTGACTACTTGGCTGCAGTTGAATCGAGCGCGCCATGCAGCCGATGGCATCGTCCAGGTTGCCCTGCTTCTGCAACTGCGAACTCAAGCCCTCCCAGGCTCCGGGCAGATAAGGATTCAGCCGCACCGCTTTCTCAAAGCTCGCCAACGCGGCCGAGTCGTTGCCCAGTTCCGTGTATGCCGACCCCAGGTTCGCATAGGTGGCGGCGAGCAATCCGGGCTCCGTGCCCAGGCGCAACGTCAGCTCGTATTGCGCAACCGCCTCTGCTGTCCGCCCATGCTGGTCGAGATAGGTGCCGATGTTCAGTCGGGCCACCGGATCGTTGGGTTCGTCTTCGGCCGCCCGCACGAAGAGGGAATACGCTTCGTCGGGGCGGTTGCGCTGCGCCAGCGCCACGCCCATACTCTCCTCGGCTACGAAATTGTGTTGCGTCACTTCCAGCGCGTGGGACCAGAGAGTCACGTCATCGCGCCAGTATTGGATTTGCCGGTAAGTAACCACCGACAGCGCCAGCAGCAGCCCAATCGCCGGCCCCAGCTGCACCGCAGGTCCCCACTTCTTCTGGTCCGCCCACTCGGCCGCAACGAAGGCGATCATCACAAAGATGCCGATCAAGGGAACATAAGCGTAGCGGTCCGCCATCGCCTGATTGCCGACTTGAATGATTCCGATGACGGGAACCAGCGTACCCAGAAACCACAGCCATCCCGTCAACAAATAACCCTGGGAACGGTGCAGCCGCAGCACCGCGGCGGTGATCGCAACCAGCAGCAGCGCTGCCGCGCCAACCCGCCACAACGCCACCGAACGTCCCATGTAGGGATAAAACACGGTCAGATGGCTCGGCCAGATCGTCTTCCATAGATACACGGCGTAAGCGTAGATTGCGTTCTTAAGGCGCGCGCCCAGCGGAAAGGGAGCGGCGCCCACGGCTCCCGACGCCCGCTGGGCAACGACTGTGATCACCGAGCTCGCCGCCACCAGCAACAGCAGCGGCAGCTTTTCCAGCAACAGCTTGCCCGCCGACGATTGCTGAATCGCGAGAGCCTTCGTTGGCGAGCTCCATCCCCGGATTCTACCCAGCGGCCAGTAGTCGAGCAGAAGCAGCACGAACGGAGCCGTGACTACCATCGGTTTCGAGGCCAGTCCGCATGCCAGAAGACCGGCTACGGCGCAGTAGCGCTTCCAGCCGGGTTTCAGCGCGTACCAGCCGTACGCACCCAGGGTCAGAAGAAAGAACATGGTGCTGAGCACGTTCTTGCGCTCGGCAATCCACGCCACCGACTCCACATTCAAAGGGTGAACCGCAAACAGCGCCGCCACCAAAAAGCTCGCTCCCGCCCTCCGCGTGCTCCGAAACAGAAGCAGAAACAGCAACACCACATTGATGGCGTGGAACAGGAGGCTGGTGAGATGGTGTCCCGCAGGATGCAACCCGAACAGATCGCAATCGAGCGCATGCGAAAGCCAGGTCAGCGGGTGCCAGTTGGCACAGTAATGAGTCGTGAACGCCCACTTGATCGTCGTCCACGTGATCCCGGCGAGAACGTAGGGATTCTCAGCGATGTAGTGGTTGTCGTCATAGTTGACGAACGACCATTGAGCCACTCGGCTGTAAAGAGCCAGGGTGGCAACCGCCAGCAGCAGCGAGATGACAAGCGCAGGTCTCTGAAACCGCAGGATTCGGTCCGCGATTCCGGCGGGCGATTCATTCGACGACTGGGATTCGACGTCAGTACCCGGCACAGGAAGCTCCATAACCGCCCGATTATAGGTGCACCACCGGATGACGCAACTCAACCGGTGGACGCCTTTGGTAACGCCGGTAACCTGGAGCCGGAAAGTCGGTTTCACTTCGCAGCAGGTCAAAGCACGGCAGAAAAGGCGAAGGAGCAGCGAACTTGCGTTCGCTGCTCCTCTCGTACCCTCCCGGGTACTTCGCATAAAGCCGCTAACGTTACTGCAGTGGGCTGAGGCCCTGGCAGGTGTTCTCCGCACCGATCGCGGCGCCCGTGGGCTGAACCCGAACCACAGCATCTTCGTACGCGCAGAAGCTGCGGGTACCGGTCTGGTTCAGTGTGACCGGCGTCGCTGCCCAGAAGTAGGTCGTGGTCGGAGGACCGCCCGCGGCCGTACCGTTATAGTTGAAACCGCTCTTGACGCCGCTGGCCAGAACGCCATCGATCAGGCAGGCGTTGGTCGAGCTCGCGGCGCAAGGCACAGCAGCGCTGGGCCCGAGAGACGCCAGCGTGGCAGCATAGCCAACCGTCGGATAGGTGGAGTTATAAGTTACTTCCGCCGTGTTCAGAGTACGGATCGACGCAACCGCGGACGACTCATTGGCCGCCATGCGGGCGCGCAGCAAGTTCGGAATCGCGATGGCCGCGATGATCAGGATGATGGCCACCACGATCAGCAGCTCAATCAGTGAGAAACCCTTCTGTTTGCGCATCTCTAAATTTCCCCTCGTGTTTTTGTGAAGTCTGGTCGTAGATGACCCAGTCGTCCTGAATGTTTGCACTTGCCAGACCAAAGCCGCTAGTTACCTTGGTTCTAAGGGGCATGGAAGAAACGGCTTTGTTTTCAGCGGTCACATGCACTTCAGTTCTATTCGCATCGAGTGACTGGACCGCCAGTCTTCGCAATTTCCGTCTTTGAACTGACAAATCATGTCAATCTGGAACTGACCCTTAGGGTGTCATCCCGAAGGCCCGCGCTTTCAGCAGCGGGCCGAGAAATCTCCCATGGCTCATGTGTTGGAATGCCCCATGTCTCGCCGTTTTTGCGAGACATGGGCACCGCACAGGCTCTGCGCTCCCATGACAATCTCGCAGGAGAACAAACGGGTAGAATGATCCTCCCGCATATGGACCCGACGAACGACGCATTCCGCATCGAAGCCGACATCGCCCGCGCCCGGACGCTCCCCGCCGATCTCTATGTCAACGCCGCCATCTTCGCGAAAGAGAAAGAGCGAATCTTTTCGCGGACGTGGCAGGTCGCCGGACACGCCAGCCAGGTAGCGAATCCCGGCGACTACTTCACCACCGAGTTGGCGGGCGAACCGATCGTGCTGGTGCGCGGTCTCGACGGCCGGTTGCGCGGCTTCTACAACGTCTGCCGCCATCGCGCCGGGCCTCCGGCCGAAGGCTGCGGATCGCGCAAGCTTTTCCGCTGCGGTTACCACGGCTGGACCTACAGCCTCGACGGCGCTCTCCTCAGCGCCACCGAAATCGATGGCGTCGAAGACTTCCGCCCCGAGGACTTTGCCCTCGTCCCTGTGTCCGTCGAGGAGTGGTTCCAACTCGTCTTCGTCAATCTCGATCCGCACACTCCTCCCCTGCGCCAGACTCTCGGCGAACTTCCGCAACAGGCCGAAAAGTTTCCCTTTGCGGGGATGAAGCTGTTCGAACGCCGTACGTACGATATGAAGTGCAACTGGAAGACCTATGTCGACAACTATCTCGAGGGTTATCACCTGCCCAGCGTCCATCCCGGACTCAATCGCGAACTCGACTACAACGCCTACGTGGTCGAGCCCTACGCCCGGCATGTCCGCCAGTTCAGCCCGATTCGCGGGGCTCAGCCCGGCGATGCGGCCCCGCGCCGCTATCAGGAGGCGCGCGAAGATCTCACCACCGACTACTTCTGGATTTTTCCCAACTGGATGCTCAACTGCTATCCCGACAACGTCTCCCTGAACATCGTCTTGCCGGTCGACCCCGAGCGATCCCTCGCCATCTTCGAGTGGTACCTTCCCGAAAAGGATCACAGCTCTCCGGCCGCCAACGCCTCGGTTGAGTTCAGCGACCAGATTCAGATCGAAGACGTCGCCATCTGTGAAACCGTGCAGAAGAACCTGCGCTCGCGCAGTTATTTGCGTGGCCGCTACAGCATCCGTCAGGAGAAGGGCGTGCACGCCTTTCATCGGATGTACGCCGAAGCCATGACCCGGATCTGAATCCCGCCGACGGATTACGAAAGTACCTCGTACTACCAATCGGGTGAGTCGGAGCCTAAATCCTTGAAGCTATAATCCGATTTCCGACGATTCGGGGGAGTGCACTTCTTGCCGTCAACCGCCACCAGGATGCAGCGCAGCCAGGCCGCCGAAGAGAGGGTTCCCAAATCGTTTTCCCCGGCGGAAAACAAGGCTATTGCCTGCCTGCTGCTGGTCGTCGCCACGCTCGCCTTCTACAATCCGATCGCGCATTGTGGCTTTGTTTATTCCGACGACGTCGCCTATATCACCAGAAACGCCGCCGTGCGCGCCGGACTCACCTGGTCTACGGTGCAGTTCGCCTTCACCGAGTTGCACACCGGCTTCTGGCATCCCCTGACCTGGCTCTCCCACGCCTTGGATTGTCAGCTCTTCGGGCTGAATCCGGCGGGGCACCATTACGTCAGCCTCCTGTTTCACACCGCCAGCGCCGTGCTTCTCTTCCTGCTGCTTCTGGAAGCGACGCAAGCCGGATGGCTGAGCCTCATCACTGCCGCTCTCTTCGCCCTGCATCCGGAGAACGTGGAGTCGGTCGCCTGGGCCGCCGAACGAAAGAACGTGCTGAGCATGTTCTTCTTCATGCTGGCTCTCTGGGCCTACGGACGCTATGTCCACAAGGGTGGTACTCGACGCTATGTCGCGGTGGTCTCATGCTTTGCCCTGGCGCTGATGGCAAAGACGCAGATCGTCACGCTGCCCTGTGTGCTCCTGCTCTGGGATTACTGGCCGCTGCGCCGGATGTTCGCCGCGCCTTCCGACCAGCCAGGGGCCTGCGCTCCGCGGAGTTTCTCTTACCTGCTCAAGGAAAAGGTGCCCCTCTTCGCGCTTGCCGCCACAGCCTCCGTGATTACAGTGGTGGCGCAGCAAAAAGCCAGCGCCATCCGGACCCTGGCTGAGGATTCGATTTCTGCCCGCCTCGGGAATGTGATTGTCTGCTACGCGCGCTACATTCTGCATACCGTCTGGCCGGTTCGTCTGTCTCCGATCTATCCGCGCGCCGAAGGCGCTCTCTCGATTGTGCAGATCGCAGCCGCGGCGGCAGTGCTGCTGCTCATCACCGCACTGGTGATTCTCCGCCGCGACCTCCGCTATCTGGCGGTCGGCTGGTTCTGGTTCCTCGGAACCCTTTTTCCCATGATCGGAATCGTGCAGGTGGGCGAGCAAGCCATGGCCGACCGCTATGCCTATCTTTCCATGATCGGCCTCTTTCTGGCGCTCGTCTGGGGCGTTGCCGAACTCGCGAAGACGAGGCCCCTGGCACGCACGTGGGCCGCAGTCCCGGCTGGCGCTGTGATTCTCGCTCTCGGCCTGCTCACCTGTCACCAGCTTGGATACTGGCGTGACGGCGAGACCCTCTGGGGATATGCCTTGACCGTCACCGGGCCGAATTATCTCGCGCACGACAATCTCGCCATGGTCATGGATGGCGAAGGCAAGTACGACGAGGCCATTCAGCAGTTTCATGATGCCGAGGCCCTGCACACTTTTACCCCAGACGAGATTCTGAAGATCGGGATGTATGAACAGACCAAGGGCCATCCCCAGGGAGCCATCGCGCAATACCAGAAGGCGCAGCAAGGCACCTCCGATCCGACATTTCGCTCAAATGCCGATATCCAGATGGGAACCGCCTACCTGCAGATGGCGAGCTATGACCGGGCGAAGCAGAGCTACGAAACCGCGCTGCAGTTGAATCCTGAGAGCCCCAGCGCGCTGGTCGGGTCGGCCCTGCTCCAAGAGCGCGACGGCAATTATGAGCAGGCCGTCACCGAGCTGACGCGAGCTCTTAAACTTCAACCCAACGATATCGGTCTTCTTTTGCTGGCCGATGCCCAGCGCCATGCCGGCCATTTCCAGGAAGCCGCGTCGACCGAAGATCTCGCCCGCAAAATTTCTCCCGATCTCGACGCCGCCCGGAAAAACGCGGTTGCCACCCAGTCGTTCTTCGGCTCGGGCACGAACTGACCAAGAACAATTCCCGGGTTATATGAAGTAGATCCAACGGGAGGGATACGGCTTCCGTCGCGGCGTGCTTACACCGACTTCAGCAGCATGCAGGTCACGTCATCGTGCTGCGGCGTATTGCCGACGAACACGTCCACCTCGGCCATCAGCCGCTTCAGCATGTCGGCCGGAGTCAAAGCTCTTCCGGCTTCAAGCACCGCCAGCAATCGGGCTTCGCCATATTCTTCCTGGCGCACGTTTTCGGCTTCGACTAATCCATCGGTGAAGATGATCAGCCAATCCCCAGGTGCCAGGGTTACCCGGCCCGAGGAGTAGGTCAGGTCCGGCTGAATGCCGAACGGCAGCCCGCCGATGTCAAGACGCTCAATTTGCCCGCTGGCGCGGCGCAGGATCGGGTTGTTGTGTCCGGCATTGATGTAGTCGAAAGTGCGGCGCGCCTCGTCGTACTCGGCGAGAAATGCAGTGGTGAAACGCAGCCCGCCCTGGCTGTTGGTGCACGCGTACTTGTTCATGTTGGCCGCCAACTCGGGCAACGCCACCTGTGCGGTTGACAATGTTTTGAGGCTTGCTTGAAACGTTGCCATCAGCATGGCCGCGGGGATGCTCTTGCCCGCGACATCGGCCACCGCAAAGACAACGCGGTTGTCGTCATTGGTCTTGCCCGGCCGCGGGAAGACGTCGTAGTAATCGCCCGCGACGGTGTTTGCCGGACGCGTCGCATAGGCCAGCGTGAGTCCGGGAATCTGCGGCGGCGCTCCGGGCAGGAGCCACGTCTGGATTTCGCGCGCGATCTGCAGGTCGCGCTTCATCACCACGCGATCGGCGATTTCCAGAATGAGCAGCAGGAGCAGAAGCACTCCCGCCCAGAAGTGCAGATCGAATTCGAAAGCCCAGACCTTCGGATGATTGCCGTTGTAGTCGAATCCGCCCTGCGGAATCAGCAGAAGGATGAGCGCAACCAGCAGCAGCACACGTCGCGCCGGCGACAGCTTCTCGAATACCGCCCAGAAGAATTCCTTGACGATGTGCAGGCGGCGCCCGCCGTGCGTCAGTCCTTCAGGAGTCTTCGACTCGACATCTTTCGAGTAGAGACGGTAGCTGGCCCGGGCCTCGGATTCGAACTGCGACCAGAGCTGGCTGACCTCGAGCCCTTCGGTCACGCGCCGCCAGAACTGCTGCAGACGAACGCCGAACGGGACGGGTTGCGCCGGTTGTCCGGCCGGTGGAGAAGCGGTAGCCATGATTTAAGTCAAATACGGTTCAAGTCGCATGACGGTTCAATCCGATACCAATTCAGTTGGATTATAGAAGAAATTGCGGCCGCATTTTCTCGATTCCCCCTGGTCAGCGCCGTTCCCGATCATGAATCGGGAAGCCGCCATCGCAAATCGCAAGATTCAAAGCAGGTTCATCTGCTCCGCCATCCCCGACACCGGCCACTTCGTCGCGAATGCCGGACCATCGCGGCGCTGCCCTCGCGTCAGCCCATGCTTGGCGCGAAGCCGCCGCACCAGCTCCGATAGTCGCTTTGCATACGCTGGAGGAAGGAATGCCCGGTTCTGATACCGCTGCCGGTAGCTTTCCGCCAGATGCGGAAAATTCTCCTCCAGGAAGGGAAGGAAGATCGCTGCTGAACATGGTTTGAGGAAGAGCGGGTTGGCAAAAAGATGATCCGCCCCCGCTTCGGCGGCCGCGCAGATCACGGCCTCCAGATCTTTTGCGGAGTCCGTGATTCCCGGCACTACGGGCGAGCAACTCACGCCCACTCGCAGCCCGGCGCGCACCAGCGTGCGAACCGCCTCCATGCGCAGATCCGGACGAGGCGCCCGCGGCTCGAGAATCCGCGCCAGGTCGGCGTCGAGCGTGGTCACCGTCATGTGAACCGAAAGCTTGTTGCTCCGGGCCACTTCCTGCAGCAGGTCAAGATCGCGGACCACCAGATTCGACTTGGTGACGATGCCGAGTTCGAATCCACGATGCCGGGCAAATTCCTCCAGAATGCTTCTCGTCACTTCGTAGCGCCGCTCCGCCGGCTGATACGGATCGGTCGCCGTCCCCAGCGCGATCGATTCCTCCGCCTTGACCCGATGCAGATCGTGCCGCAGCAGCCCCGCCGCCTGCTGCTTCACGTAAATCTTCTGTTCGAACTCCAGGCCGTCGCGCATTTCCATGAATTCGTGGGTGTAGCGCGCGTAGCAGTAACGGCATCCGAACTCGCAACCGCGGTACGGATTGATCGTCCAGGTGAACGGCATAGCTCGCTTGCTGACGCACCGGTTCAGCAGCGACTTGCTCGGCAGGGTGAAGTATTCGACTTGGTGGCCTTCTCGCAGCGATTCGCCATTGGCCGCGAGCCGGGCAATGCCCACAAGTTGCGGCTGGTCGAGGACGGGGAACAAGGGCAGGGAAGCCATACGATATTCGCCTTTTGTTCGCTATAGTAGGCCGGGAGGGAATTGGCTGTCAACTGGTGGCAGGGGTGTAGTATCTATCGGGAGAATTTTTTGCTACCGCGCGCTCTTCCGCTTATCGCTTTGACTGCGTGGTCCCGGTTGCGACCGCCCTCTCACGCTCATTGGTTTTCCAGCAGAATTGGTTTTGCTCCCACGTACTCGATCGCAGTCGCCGGCTGTTTCGACCCGTCCAGGTCGCGTTTGGTGACGTATCCATCGGGCACAGCGTATGACATGCTGCCGCAGACTTCAGGACTGGCCTGGCCCGCGCAATCCGTCAGTACAGCCGTATACCAAACCATCAACGCTTGATAGCCGTTCGGCCGCGTCAGAGTGCAGGTCGTAATCCCAGCGGAGGTCTGACAGCCTTGCAACTGCGTCCCCACCAGCCAGTCGTAGGTCTGGGCATAAGCGATACCGGCCTTGGTCAGGCAACCGGCGGCCTGGGTGCACCCGTTCTTGCCCTGCGGATTCCAGAGCGTACCCCAGCCCTGGTTGTCCCAGGAGAACCACTCGGCCGTGGTGACATGCCGCAGCAGAATCCCCACAAACCAACGGGCTACAAATCCTGCTTGCAGGTCCGGATCGGCGAAAGTCTGGTTCGTCCCCCAGCTTCCTTCATCGCAGAAGAATGGCTTCGCCGCATCCACTGGGCTAAGCAAGGCTACCGATTCTGCTATGTATGTGCTGACGTCGTCCGCGTTGCCATCCCACACGTAGCAGTGAAAGTTCACTACATCGGTAGCGGCGCTTCCACGCGATCCCGTGGTGCAGCCGGAGCCAGCACGGGGGCTCTGATTGCAATTGAGGAAATTCGCCACCACCAACTGCCCGTTAACCTGAAAATATGTCTGACCCGATGGCGTCAGAATCGACGCCGAGCCATCGATCGCTTCCCGGGAGCAGGGAGTCCCGTTGACCGATCCCACTCCTTTGATGATGCAACGCATATCTTCCGCAATGCGTACGAGCTGCGCGTAACTTCCGTTGTAACTGCAGGTATGGGTCGTCGTGCAGATGGTCCCGCTTATCGTACTGCTGCGATAGGGCTCGTTAAATGGCTCCCAGTATCGGATGTGGGCGTGCGTTCTCAGATAAGTGGGATCATTCACGTGGGCGGCAATACTGGCGATGGCTTCCGCAATGGTTTCATCTGTTCCTGAGCCGTCAAAATTCAGATCTGTAGGAAGCCAGCAGCTTCCGGTCATGCCGTTCATCACATCGCAAGTATTGTCGGCGGGGTTGCTCGAGGCCCACTGCGGAACGTAGCCAAAAGTGAAAATACAACCATCGTCAATGCCGCTCTGTTTGGCGGCGGCCAATACCTGGTCCAGAGCCGTGAAATCGTAAATGCCTCGAGCCGGCTCGATGTCGGCCCAGTAAGCTCCGCGAACATCCCACACCCGGCACCTTCCGTAGGGCAATGTGACCGTATGCGACGGATTGAAGTGCATGCCGAAGAACGAAGGCGGGACTTGCGCCAAATCGACCGTGACTGCCGTTGAGCCGCTGACGGAACCGGATCGCGCGCGCACCGCCGTGCTACCCACCCCGCGACCCGTGGCCGTGCCCGTCGAACTCATCGTCATGACCGCGCTGTTCGCGGAACTCCAGGTGACCGCATCGGTCAGGTCTTGCGTGCTGCCGTCCGAGTAAGCGCCGGTCGCTTTGAACTGGCGAGTCGTGCCCAGCCCAAGACACGCCGACGTTGGGGAGATTCTGATCGAGACCAGCGTCGCGGCAGCGGCAGAGCCGCAGGTCAGCGCTGAAAGAAGAACAACTACGAGGAAGGACCTCATGAGCGAGCCTCCGCCTCGACAGGTTCTGCATGGCGAAGGCGGAGCCGCTCGAATGAGAACAGGGATCGCGAAACTATCTGGGAAGAACTAAACCTACCTTATGGATGACTGCGGTCCGCCAGGCGCTAGCAGACAGATCAAGACACTCGACGGTAAATCCTGCTCTGCAGCAGGACTGTGATATGCCTCACCTGTGAGAGTGATTTCAGCGCTTGAGCATTCCTGTGCGCTGTAGAGGGATGTCCGCCATTTCGCCGGGCGCTATTGTTAAGCTCGCCAGTCATGGCAAGACTGGCATTCGGACCACTCAAGCCGGGGCGCTGTCGGAAAACGTCTCTGCCTTGGCGTCCCAGAAGATCTTCCTCCCAGTCCAGTAAGCCTCGGTCGCCATCATGCATGCCACCGAATGGGCGAAGCCTTCGTTTACCGAGCAATGCGGCTGCTGGCGAGAACGCATGCATTCAAACCAGTTCGCCATGTGCCCCAGCGACAGGTCGTCGATGCCCATCGGCGGCAGCTCCTTCTCGCCCGGCAGCAGGATGTATTTCGACTCCCGCTTCTTGTCGATGTCGGGGTCGTCTTCATGCGTTCCCTTTTCTTGAATGAGCTGATAGCGAGGGCTGCCTTCTCCGCCAATATTGATCAGCGATGCCTTCTTCCCCATGTAACGCGTGAAGCTGGGAGCGTCGTTGCCAAAACTGGTCGAATAACTGACCAGAAATCCCTTCGGATACTCCAGCAGGGTCTGGAACGTGTCAGCGTTTTCGCGGCCATCATGCCACGCAAATACACCCCCATGAGACACGACCGACCTGGGATAGTTGTCGTCCATGAACCAATGCACCAGGTCGATGGCGTGGCTCATCCATTGATCGGGAATGCCGCTGGAGAACTCCTTATACAGGCGGAATTCAAAGTACAGTTGCGGATCGAACGGGCGATCCGGCTTGGTCATCAACCACGCTTTCCAGTCGGTATCCTGTTCGCGAATCTCTTTCACTTCATGGCGTCCACGCCACCGCGGCCCGTGATAGTTCCACACAACTTCGACCTTGCTCACGTCACCGAGCGCTCCGCTCCGCGCCACCTCCTGCGCCGCGCGCGGATAAGGCTCGCTGCGATGTTGCGTTCCAACCTGCACGATGCTTTTGCCGTTGAGCACCGCATCCCGCGCGGCTTTTGCTTCCGTTAAAAAGTTGCCCATCGGCTTTTCTACATAGCCATCCTTGCCCGCTTCAGCCACAAGTTTCAGGATCGGAGAATGAGAGTGCTCGGGCGTCGAGATCAGCACTCCGTCGACGTCCTTCATGGCGAGCACTTCCTCCGGATGCTGCACCGCCCGCGGAGCCCGCCCGTAGTATCCCGTGTTGGTCGCGGCAGCCCTCTCTCGATTCCCCGTCCACAAATCGCAAACCGCGGTCATCTCGACGTTGTGGCTGCTTTTGAGCTTTGACGCGATCAGGTCCAGATCGGTGCCGCGGCTCCCGATTCCAATGTGCGCCAGCGAAATGCGGTCGTTGGCGCCCAGAATGCGGGCGTAGGATAACGCGCTCCCGGGAAGAATCGTCGCCCCCGCAATCGCCGCAGCCGACTTGCCCAGAAAATCCCTTCGATTCAGGGAGGTAGAATCGCTCATGCTCTGCTCCTTGCCAGCACGATATTAAATTGAATTCGTAGTCGAAGCCAGAACCGGTTCGCGACGCAATCGGTCCCTTCCACGTATCATCTCCGCAGCCGGGTTTGAGTGGAGCTAGAGTCCCCCGCCGATTGGCGAGTTGCTACTATAGGCAGCGTTGTTTGCGAGGTGAACCTATGGCCGTTGCCTCTGTCCCGGGAGTGAATGTCAAGCAGGCTGTGCCGTTTTTCGGCGTCACCGACATGGAGTCCTCGCTGCGGTTTTACATGGACGGGCTGGGATTCAAAATGAAGAACTACTGGATTCCCGATCACGCTGAAGACCATCCGGACGGCAGAATTCGCTGGTGCTGGCTTGAGCTCGGCGATGCCGCCATTATGCTTCAGGAGTTCCGGCCGCAAAATCGGCCAAAGGAAACTCTGGGGACCGGCGCTTCGGTCTGCTTCGTGTGCGAAGACGCGCTCGCTCTCTATCGCGAGTTCAAGTCGCGCGGAGTTCAGATGCGAAAACGCCCCTTCGTCGGCAACCGCTTATGGGTTGTGCCCGTCACCGATCCCGATGGCTATCGCATGGAGTTCGAGAGTCCCACCGACGCGCCCGAACAAACCGAGCTTGAAGAATAGGCCCGAGTGAACTGGGCCGCGTCCGCGACTAATTTCCCGACTTCCGCATGAGACCTGTGGCCTTGGTTACAACTTCGGCTCGAGCAGCCAATCGGGAGTGTCGTATTCCGTCACAACCGTGATCTTCGCCACGGCTCGCGCATCCGGATTCTCCTCGCTCGTCGCAACCACATGATAGAGCCCCATATGCTGTGGAGCGGTATAAACTCCGCTTTCCGTGATCTGACCGCCGTCAGGCTCTTGCACCGCCCATCGTATTTTGGCCCTCCGCGTACCTTTGGCGACCAGTTTGAAAGTCTGCTGTTGGCCCACGTGGAGTGTGGCCTTCGTCGGACTGATGGTCATCGAGGCCGAGTCCCGCGGAGTCTCTTGTCCGAAAGCCGATGAGAAGGGAATGGCCGAGAGAGGTAACAGAAGGGCAACCATTAGCAGTGCGTGAGAGTGAGTCATAAGCACCCTCCACGCGCACTTTACCACTCCCGGCCTTCCTGTGCGAACGATTCGAGAAGAGGCATCCCGGATCAGTTTGAAACTGACCGGTGCGGCAAAGCAATCGTTCTCAGGAGCAGCTCCCGGCCCGATCGACTTTATGGCTTAGCCGCGTACAGGCCTGCCTGCTTCAGCACTGCCAGCATGTTCCAGGCGTTCCACTCCTCAGAAATCTTCCCAGCCGTGAAGCGGAACAGAGTCATGCCCGACACTTTGATCGCTTTGCCGGTCGCCGGAAGTCCCATTCCCGGCTGAGTGTTCGTGCCCGATACGGTCCAGTGCACGACCACCAGATCTCCCTCGGCTACCATGTGGTTGATGGCGAACCGCAAGTTGGGCATTGCCATGCGTTCTTCCCGCGCCGCCGCCATATCCTCCGCGAGTGTGTAATCCCGCTCGCTTCCGTGAGCTACAAAATCGCCGGCATGCGACTCCGAATACTTTTCGAGCTTTCCCGGACTGAGCACTTCTTCAAAGAACGCTCGCGCCACCGCTTTGTTTTGCGCCTCCTCGCTGGCGGTTTGGGCCGGACAGGGACGAGTCATGGCAATGGCGACCAGAGAGACAAATAGAGATAAAACGAGAGCAGACTTTTTCGGCATAGAGCCTCCTTGCCCGCGCCCGCCTCAAATGGCGGACAGACTTCAGTCTCCGGTCTATACCGCGCTATAGAGTCAAGGGGAAACTTAGGAAGCAGTCTTTGCGGCGGCTGCCGCGGACTTGGACTGGCTCGATGCAATGTTCCGGCTCAGCGGAATCTTGAGCCCGGCGCGGATTTGGCGTAACGCCTCCTGCAATTCGTCGCGCAGGCGCATCGACGCGAGGATTTCCTCATTCATCGCTTCCAGCTTCTGCTCGCCAAGTTTCAGTGCCTCGCGCAGACATTCCTGTGAGCCTTCGCGAGAAGGAGACGGCGCGCCCGTGTCGCCCGGCAGTATCCACAACTGCAGCACGCGGCGGATTTCCACCAGCTTGAAGCCGAATCGCTGCATGGTCTTGATCACGGTGACAATCTCAAGGTCTTTTTCGTTGTAGACGCGATATCCGGCGGCCGTCCTGCGCGGGGTGCGCAGCAGGCGCCGCCGTTCGTAGAAGCGTACCGCCTGCACGCTCACATCCGCGCGTTTCGCCAGTTCTCCGATTCGCATATGCAAATAGTAGACAATGCAGACTCGCCTATGAGCAAGATCAGCTGAATTTCGACGAGGTCGTGCGCACGATCAGCGCCGGTGCCTCGACGAAAGCCGCCGCACTTCAGCCGCGCTTGATCTCCTGTTCCATCACCTTGCGCAGGGCCGCATTGATGCGCGTTTGATACCGCCGTCCGTCCTTCTTGAACCAGGCAATCACATCCGCATCCAGGCGCAGCGTGACCGGCTTCTTCAGTGGCTTGTATAAGTCCGAAATCCTCATGTTGTGCAGGGGCAGGAACACCCGTTTTTTCTCTTCTCGTAACCCCTGCAGATTCAGAGGTTTGCGCCGCCGTCCGGCCGCCGGGGCCCGTCGCTTTCTCGAAAGGGAAGATTCATGTTTCATAACTTGTTGTCTCCGCATGAGTTATCTGGATGCGCACGAACTTGTATGTACAGGATTGTACCTCAGAATGTTCCGCAAGGAACATTGTGGAAATCTCTTGTGGAGGCGGGATTATCCCGCAAGGTCTTCTGCCACAATCACTTCCTGATCTTCCTCGGCCATAAAGGCAAACGCCTCCTGGGGCACCGGATTCTGCCAGACCGGCGCGAACGACAGGCGGTGCAGCGGGCTGGGCCCGTGTTGGCGCAGCGCTGCCAGGTGCTTCGCCGTGCTGTATCCCTTGTGCGCCGCCAGTCCGTACACGGGAAACACCGCGTTCCACTCGCGCATCATGCGGTCGCGCTCGACCTTGGCCAGAATCGAGGCCGCCGCAATCGATGCCGAAAGCGCGTCGCCATGAATGATCGGGACCTGCGGCAGGTCGCACTCGATGCGGATGGCATCGATCAGCAGATGATCGGCGGCGGGAGCGAGTTGCCGCACGGCGTCACGCATGGCAACGCGGGATGCCTGATAGATGTTGATCTGGTCGATGCGAGCGGCGTCGACCGCGGCGATCGCCCACGCGAGAGCATGTTCACGAATGCGTCCCGCCAGCACTTCGCGCCGCTCGGGCGGGAGCAGCTTCGAATCGCGCAATCCGCGCACGCGGTAGGCGGGATCGAGAATCACCGCTGCCGCCACGACCGACCCAAACAAGGATCCGCGGCCCACTTCATCCACCCCCGCCACCAGCTGCGCGCCGGCTTCCCAGGCTCGCTTTTCATAGTGCAACGTGCAGCGCAGTTTCTTCAGCAATTGCAGTTTGGCCGCAGACGCCGAGAGGGCGCCGGATGGGGACGGCTTCATGCGGGCAGGCAAGGGATTCTGCAACCATCATCAGCGACACCGGGGGAATCGCGCAAGAGGGCTTCGCGCGGCCCGGCGAACGATCGCCGGCCTGCCCCCCACGCTCGTAACGCCGGTTGGTAACCATCCCAGAGGATTACCGGCGTACATTGCCCACTCGGACATGTACTGGTAACTTGGCGACAGCATAACTCCTCAGGAGCGGTTCTTGGAGACCCTGGCCCACACCGAAGCAGGCCTTCCCGGCGAAAAGGTTGTGCACCTGGCGTTGCCCTTGCGCTGGAGTTTCGCGGCGCAACACGGACGCGTCCCCATGGAAATGGCATGCACCTATGACATCCGCCGGCGAGGGGCGCGCCTGATGAGCGCGCGCGAAGTGAATGTCGGCGATCTGGTGCTGGTGGAACGCGGCCGAAACAAGGCCGTATGTCAGGTAGTCTGGGCGGCTGATCCGGCCTCGGCTCTGCGCGGGCAGTTCACCGTGCAGTGCGTCGATGAGGGCAAGACTCCGTGGGAAGAGGAACTGCGGCAGATGGCGGAGCAGTATCAGCCCGTCATACTCGACGGGCCGAGGCGAAGCGTCGGTCGAGTCTTTCCCGGCTCGGACGGCAATCGCCGGCGGCGTCCACGATTTTATGTCGAAGGGCAGGCGGAAGTGATCGACGGAGTGCAGAGAGTCGCAGGGGAAGTGAGCCAGATCTCCGAATATGGCGCACGCATCATGGCGACGGGTACACTGCGCCCCGGAACCGACTTCCGCCTGCTCTTGAACGTCTTCGATGTCAGTCTTGGATTGAAGGCGCAGGTGAAGTACCTGGTCGACAATCTGGGGATGGGCGTCGAATTCCAGGAGATCCGTCGCGGAGACCGTCCGTTGCTCAGCTACGTATTGAGCAGACTTCGGACCCGCCGCGTCGAAGAATTTGCCCGCGTCGAGGTGGTTGCCGAGCCGCTCGCCGTCGCCGGATAGCGCCGGATTCCCTTTCATCCCGGCAACTTAGCCAACCGTCTCGCAACTGCACCAGAACTTTTCCCGGCTCGCTGGGTTCTACGAATACAGCGGTCTGCCCCTAGCGCTTGCACCTCATTCTTTCGTTTACAATTGACACCAGTCTGGTCGAGTTCTGGAATGTCCTCCACAGGTAAGGCAAATGCTGCACTCGCCGCTGCTGTGATCTTCCTTCTCCTCAGCAGTTTGGCCGCGTACATCGCCTTTGACCGCCTGCACGCCAGCGAAGGCTGGGTGCAACACACGCGAGATGTGCAGAGCGCGTTGTCGCAGTTTGCGATGTCGGGGGCGAGAGCCGGCCGCCTGCGCGCGGAGTATGTCGATACGGGGAACCCGGAACTGCTGGAGCGGCAAGGTGAGGTAGTTTTGCAGCTCCGCAGCATGATGGGCGTGATTCAACACCTGGTTGCCGACAACGAGCCGGCGCGCGATAACTGGCAGAAACTGGAACAGCTGAATGAACAGCGCATCGCGCTGATGGATGCTTCGATTGATCTGAAGCGCAGCGGTAAGTCGACCCTGGACGCGCAAGCCCCGTTCTCACGAAAGCTGGTGGAGACGGGGGAGCAAACCGACCGGCTTCTGCGCAGCATGTACGACGACGAGGAAACGCTGCTGGCGCGGCGGCAGGCTCGAGTGCGGCGGACATCTTCGACGACGACGGTGGTCCTGGCGACCAGCCTTTTCCTGGCACTGATCCTGTTCCTGATCCATCACCGCTTGCTCACGGATGAGGTGATTGCCCGCACGCGTGCTGATACCGCGCAGAAAACGCTCAGCGCGCGCCTGCTGACCTTGCAGGACGAAGAGCGCCGTAGGTTTGCCCGTGAACTTCACGATTCCGTAGGACAGCACCTGGCAGCGATCAAGATGGGGATATCCATGCTGCAAGACCGCCTGCCGGGCGATACGACGGTAGAGGACTGCCTTAAGATGTTAGATGACTCCATCGCAGAGACGCGCACCATTTCGCACCTTCTGCATCCTCCGCTTCTGGATGAGGCGGGCCTGAGGTCCGCCTGTCGCTGGTTTGTCGAAGGGTTCGGCAAGCGTAGCGGCATCGAGGTCAACCTCGATCTGGGCGACGAAACCACGCGGCTGGCACAGGCGACCGAGTTGGTCCTGTTTCGTGTGCTGCAGGAGAGTCTCACTAACGTGCACCGGCACTCCGGAGCGACCCGGGCCGACGTCAGCATGCGAACCCTGGCAGGTCAACTCGAACTGCGTGTCAGGGACAATGGCAAGGGGATGCCAATGAACACGGTGCAGGGGTTCAGCAATCATGAAGATGGGGCAGGAAGGGGAGTCGGTCTGGCGGGAATGAAAGAACGCGTGCGGGAAATCGGAGGTCGCCTGGAAATCCACTCCAACGGATCCGGGACCGAAATTGCCGTACGCGTGCCGGTGCGCAATCGAATGGCCGAGCCGGCCAGCGTGCTGCGTCCCGGGCGGGAAGTCCAGAGATGAATCGCAAGCGACTGACAACCCTACTGGGCGCGCTTCTTTTGCTCATGGCGGGCTCGTGCTCGAGGAAAGAGCGCGCATCGAATCTTATTGTCGAAATCCCGCAGGGATTCAGCGGAAACTTTTCATTGCAAATGGGAGTGCAGGGCGCTCCTCCGCTCGTGCGGGATGGCGAGGCTTACCGGTTGACGCTATCGCAAGGAGCAACGGCTTCGACTTCCACACTGCTGATCGATGCGCAACCGCTGTTCCGCAATGCCAGCGACGGCGCGATCTGGGGATACTCCCACAAGGTCTTCAGGGCCGGAGACGGACTTCCGGTGGGGGGCAAGATCGAGTTCTTCGTGGGAACCAGAAAGGAATTCGAAGCGGAGGAAAGCCGCAGAAACCACTCCGAAGGGTTCCGGGCTCCGCTGGAATGGTCGAAGACGAAGGCCTGACGCGAGGCCCTCGGTCGGTTCGAAAAAAGGGTTGGGGAGGCGGTGTGCCTTTCGTAGCTTCTGGGTTTGCCTAGGCTTTTTCGACGTCGCGCAGACGAGCCGCTTTTCCCTTCAGACCGCGCAGATAGAAGAGGCGCGCACGACGAACCTTGGACGAGCGGACCAGATCGACCTTGTCGATGACCTTGGAGTGAATAGGGAAGATGCGCTCGACCCCCTGTCCAAAGCTGATCTTGCGGACGGTAAAACTGGCTTGCGGTCCGCGGTCGCGCTTAATGACCACGCCTTCGAAAGCCTGCAGGCGTTCCTTGTCCCCCTCTTTAATCTTCACGTGCACGCGCACAGTGTCGCCGGGGCGGAAATCGGGGATGTCGGAACGCCGGGTCTTGGCCAGCAGCTTTTCAATGATGAGATTTGACATGTTCGTTATCCTTCGTTCGTTGAATCCTGTCTAAAGCTTTTTTGTCTTCGTTCTGCAACCCAACCGTCTGGAGCAAGTCGGGACGGTTGCGCAATGTCTTCGTCAACGCCTGCTCGCGGCGCCAGCGGCGAATCTGCTCATGGTTGCCATTGATCAGCACTTCCGGCACCACCATGCCGCGAAACTCCGCAGGCCGGGTGTAGTGCGGGTAATCCAGCAATCCGCCCGAGCCGCAGGTTGAATCCGGCCCCACGGTCGGCACCGAGTCCGCCTCACCGCGCGCCGTGAAGCTTTCCTGCCGCGTCGAGGCTTCGTTGCCGACCGCTCCGGGCAACAACCGCGTAACGGCTTCAATGACGACCGCAGCGCCCAGTTCGCCACCGCTCAACACGTAGTCACCGATTGAAAGTTCGCGATCCGCGAGAAATTCCGTGACCCGCTCATCGACGCCTTCATAGCGCCCGCAGATCAGCACGAGGCGATCAAGCGCAGCCAACTCCACGGCGATCTTCTGCGTGAAGCGCTCGCCCTGCGCCGAAAGCAGAATCACGCTTTCTTTCGCAGTGCGGTTCAGCCGCTGGTCACGAGACGCCAACCGTAGCTTTTCTAAACATTCAAAGATCGGTTCCGGCTTCAGCACCATGCCTTCGCCGCCGCCGAAAGGGCGGTCATCCACGGTGCGGTGCCGATCGTGCGTGAACTGCCGCAAGTCGTGGATTTCGATCGCCGCCAGGCCAGCCTCCCGGGCGCGGCGGGTAATGCCGTAATCCAGCGGTCCGCGAAAGAAGTCCGGAAAAATCGTGACGATGTCGGCCTTCATTTTGCGGAACCCAATCTCTTTGCAACGAAAGCTTGGAGACGCGGAGCAACTCTCAGCGTCTCTTCTTGTGCGCCCCGGCCTCCATCCTTGCCTGCTGCTTTTCCTCGAACGTCATGGGCGCATTGATCTCGAGCATCCCTTCGGGGAGTCGCATGCGCACTTCCCGCCGCCCGACGTCGACGCCTTCCAAATAAGCCTCGGCGAAAGGGACATCGAACCTCTTGCCTGCATCCGCCACGATCAGCAGGGGAGCCTCGCCGGCCCCGAACTGAACGTCTTCAATCTTGCCGATCTCGCGACTGGTCCCGTCTGAGACATCGGAAACCGTGCAACCGACGAGGTCGCTAACGTAATTCCAACCCTGCGCCAGTTCAGCACGTTCAGCCCGTGCGATCTGCAACTCCGCGCCGATCAGCGATTCCGCGTCGTTCATGGAATCGACGCCAGAAAACTTCAGAACCAGCAAGCCCTTGTGGGGCCAGAGGTCTTCAACTTCCAGCTCCCGTCGCGCGGCCTGGGAGCGATCCAGCGCAAGCAGTTTCATCCCGAGCACGAAGCGGTCCGGAACGTCGCTGTGCACTTCCGCTGCAACTTCTCCCTGCCGACCCTGCGTTTTGACCACCCGGGCCACAGTGATGAAGTCGCCTTGCGAGTCGGAGTCCACCGCCTACTCGATGATCTCAAGCGTGTAACGCTTACGAGCGCGGAGTCCGGCGGCGCTCAGCAACGAGCGCAGAGCGCGGGCCGTGCGTCCCTGGCGTCCGATGACCTTGCCCACGTCGCTCTCGGCCACCTCGAGTTCGATGACGCCATCATCGAACAGCTCTACAAACACGTCGTCAGGCGCATCGACCAGCGACTTGGCGATCAACTCAAGCAGGGCGCAAACGTTTCCAGAAGACTCAGTCATAGTCGGCATGCTCGATGTGATGAGATTGCGGCAGCGGCTCAGGCCGCCCGAGAGAGGGCAGGTTCCGTTCGCAGCGCAGTAGCGCCGCTCCACCCGAACTCATAGCCGGGCTTACGCGGCCGGGGCTGGAGCCGGCGCCGGAGTTTTCGAGAACAGCTTGTTCACCCGCTCCGACATCTGCGCGCCCTTCGACACCCAGTACTCGACACGGTCGCGCTTCAGTTCGATCGAGGCGGGATTGGTGCGGGGATTGTAGGTCCCCACCACTTCCACCGGACGGCCGTTGCGCGCGCGCGCCTTCTCAATCACCACAATGCGATAGTGCGGTTGTTTGCGCGCACCCGTGCGCGCCAGACGAATCATTAACACGAACGTATATCCTTTGTTTCCGGAAGAGTCCGGCGAGGTCAAGACAAACTCTTATTATGCCGGAGGTTAGGCGCAATGGCAAGGCCACAGTCGGGAGTTCGGCTGGCGGAGCTGCGCTGCCTGATCCATTGACAGCGCCCCGCAAGGAACTTAGATTGGCCCGTTCCTCACCCAAAAGGAGCACGATATGCGCTACGTGGTGACGATGGCGGTCATGTTTCTATGCCTTGAGTCGTTGTTTGCCCAAGGCAAGGCGAACGCAAATCTGCAGGTGCATGAAGAAGACGGCGGCAGCGTCGCGGTGCGCACGGCCAACGGAATTCTGAATCAGGACTCTTCGCTCAAGCGCAAGTGGTATGTCATCGACGATCTAAACTCACCGGTGCAACTGGATCATGCGGGCGTCTTTCCCCGGCTGGATGACAAGGAGAATGTGCAATATCTGGCGCCCGTTGGGGTTGCGTCTCCCCGGCGGTCGATCTCAGCGCTGGAAGTACGCTATCTGCTCTTCGACGTCTGGGGAGACCGGCTGCGGACGCTGGCCGTGACGCGGTTGACGGACTCATCCACTCACATCGATCTGCGGGGCAGCGATCGATGGCCGGCGTTCGACTGGGAGGTGTCGCGGCTTGTCGTTGTGGTCGCTTTTGTGGCGCGCGTCCGAACGGCAGAGGGGCAAATCTGGACGTTCGATGCGGATCGAATTCTGCCGCAGATCGAGGCGCTGGGACTGAACGTCGCCCCCGAAGATCTGGCTCCGGATGAGCGACGGCTGCCGAATCTGGGACTGGTGTACTGGATGATGCTGCACAACCGAAGAACGCAGCCGCAATAACTTATGAAAAGCGCCTGTCTCAACCCCCATCCGCGTTACAGTCCTGTGATGCCGCGTGGGAAAAATCCCCACTTCCGGCAACAGCCGCCAGAAGTGGGGCACCCGTGTCGATCCAATTGCCGGCGACGGTTCGGCGAAGTTGATCAGGCGACGGCTTTCCTCTTTGGTGCAGTCTGGCCTTTGACCGCCGGCTTCGCCAGGAAGTCCAGCAGAGCCTTGTTCACTTCGTCAGTATGAGTCCAGGCGACATTGTGCGGCCCGTCTTTGATGACGACAAGTTCTGCGCCGGGGATCAGCTTGGCCGTGCGTTGTCCCGCGGCTGAGAATGGAACGACGCGGTCCGAGTCACCGTGAATCACCAGTGTGGGAACGTCAATCTTCGCGAGATCCTGGCGAAAATCTTCGTGCCAGGTGGGGACACAAGCCAGACTGGCCGTAGCGGAAGAGATCGACGCGGCATTCCAACTCGCCTGTACCGCCTCTGCGCTGACGCGCTTTCCCAGATTCACCTCGGTGTTGTAGAAGTTCTTGAAGAACTCCGTGAAGAACGCATAGCGGTCGGCGGCCACCGCGTTTTCAATGCCCTGGAAGACGCCGGCGTCGACTCCTTCGGGATTGTCGTCGGTTTTCAGCAAGTATGGCGGGACGCCGCTGATAATCACGGCCCTGGCAACGTCCTTGGAGCCGAACCGTCCGATGTAGCGGGCAACTTCGCCGCCTCCCATGGAAAAGCCGACCAGCGAGAAGTCCTTCAGCTTCAGATGGGTGACGAGCTTGTGCAGATCTTCGGCAAAGGTGTCGTAGTTATAGCCGGTGGTGGGCTGGCTGGACTTGCCGAAGCCGCGGCGGTCGTAGGCGATGACGCGGTATCCGGCAGCCAGCAGCGCGGGCAGTTGTTTTTCCCAGGATGCGCTGCTCAGCGGGTAGCCATGGATCAGGACGACGGGTTTCCCGGTGCCATGGTCTTCATAGTAGAGATGGATGGAAGTGGAGTTTTCTTTTCCGACATCAACGTAGGACATGGTGTTCCTCCTGACGAGTGTTGAATTGTAGGCAGAATGAAAAGCTGGTTGCGGCTCGAGAGATGTACGCTTGCAGTAGATTGTAGACGAGGGGCAGAGGATTCGGAGACGGGAGGATTTTTCTCGGCAGAATTCCGGTCCAGGCCCAAGGCCACGACCTGCCCATGGTCGATAAACCCTGCTAGACTCAAGCGTTTGGAGGGAGAACTGTGCAGGCAGTGTACATCCTTTCGGCAGTGCGAACTCCGATTGGCAAGTTCGGAGGATCGCTGGCCACGCTGACGGCGGCGGACATGGGAGTCGTGGCGGCAACGGCTGCGATGGAACGCGCAGGAATTCAAGCCGAACAGGTGGAGGAGACGATCTTCGGAAACGCCCGCCAGGCCGGCGTCGGACCGAACCCGGCGCGGCAGATTTCGGTGCGCTGCGGCGTGCCGGTGGAGGTCCCGGCTTTCACGGTGAACAAGGCATGCGCGTCAGGAATGAAGGCGATCGCGCTGGCCTATCAGTCGATCCTGGTGGGCGATGCCAGCTGCCTTCTGGCGGGCGGCAGCGAATCAATGTCGCGGGTGCCCTATTTGCTCGATCAGGCGCGATGGGGATACCGGCTTGGAAATCAGCCATTGGTCGACGGCATGTATCGCGACGGTTTTTTCTGTCCACTGGCGAAAATGGTGATGGGCGAGACCGCGGAGGTGCTGGCCGAGCAGTACAAGATCTCGCGCGAAGAGCAGGATGAGTACGCGCTGATGTCGCAGGCGCGGGCAACTCGGGCGATCGCGGCCGGGCGGTTTGAGGCAGAGATTGTGCCGGTGGCGATCGAGAGCAAGAAGGGAACGACCGTCTTTAGCCGCGACGAGCATCCGTTTCCTGATGCGAGCCTCGAGAAGCTTGCGAAACTTCCGCCGGTATTTTCGAAGGCGGGGACAATTTCTGCCGGAAATTCTTCAGGGATCGCCGACGGCGCCGCGGCCGTGGTCGTGGCCAGCGAGTATTTCGTCAAGCAGAACAATCTCAAGCCGCTGGCGCGGATTGAGGGGGTTACATCGGCGGGCGTCGATCCGCCGACGATGGGCATCGGCCCGGTTCCCGCCTTGAAAAAACTCGAAGATAAACACCACCTGCGGCTTCAGGACTTCGGGCTGATTGAGCTGAACGAAGCCTTCGCGGCCCAGGTACTGGCATGCGACCGGATGCTGAATATAAATCGCGACAAGCTCAACGTGAACGGAGGCGCGATCGCGCTGGGGCATCCGATTGGATGCACGGGAGCGCGCATCGCGGTGACGCTGCTTCACGAGATGCTGAAGCGCAACACCAAGCGCGGCGTGGCTACTCTTTGCGTAAGCGGCGGGATGGGCATGGCCCTGGCGCTGGAAAACGTCGTGTGAAGCGGTGAGGATCCAGCCCGGAAGCAGATTCCCGGGACAAAAACCGGCATCGACCATCGTCGCCGTTATCCGCAGGACCCCTTGAGCCGAACGCATCCCGATCAGACCAAACAGTCCGAAATCTCGGTAGATTGACCGCCGAGGTTCGGCCAGCCCTTTGCTCCGATTTATCGGTTGTTCCGGGGATGCCTTCTGGTATGCTTTGTCCGCTTTTCGCCCTTGGGGTGAACTCACCGCGTCGGGAAATCCGACGCCCAACGAAGGAGAGTCCAGTGCTTCGACCGATGATTCGGGTGGCGTGTTTGATGATGGTGACGGTAATGGCGAGTTTCGCGTTGGCTCAGACTCAGTTCTCAGCCGAGATCGTGAACAACGATAACGATAAGGAAGGCAAGGACACGACGAAGGTTTATTTCGGGAAAGAGAAAATGAGGTTTGACTCCATGAGCAACGGCCAACATGGCGGAGGCGCCGTGATCATGGACCTGCACACCCAGACCTACACGGTGCTGATGGCGGACCAGCACATGTACATGGAGATGCCCGCCCAGGCGATGGAAAACCGCGGCATGTTCACATTCTTCGAAAGCGGGGACGTCGAGAATGCGTGTCCCGAGTGGCTCAAGCTGGCGCGGAACACCCACGGCACCTGCCACAAAGTCGGACATGAGACGGTTAACGGACGCGACACCGTGAAATACGAAGGAACGAATTCAGAAGGGGAGAGCAGCACGGTGTGGCTTGATGCCAAAGTGCGGTTCCCAATCAAGTGGCAGGGGAAGAAGGATGGCGGAGAACTCCGGAACATTCAGGAAGGCTCGCAACCGTCGAGCCTGTTCGAGATTCCGGCAGGATTCACCAAGTTCGACGCGGCGCAGATGATGCAAATGCGGCAGCAACACTGAGCGGCGAGCTCAGATTCTGCTGCGAGACCTCATGGAACACAGGGGTGCCGATCCGTCTCCCGGACCGGCACATCCTTACAGGATGGGCCTGATCGGCAAGGCGGCCACCGGGAGCCACACCCGATTCATCAAACCAAAGTTACTGAATTGAGCTTCCCACCTGCGAAAAGATGTTGCTGGCGTTGGAGCCGATGAGTCGAATGGTGCCCACCACAATGACGAGAACAACCGCCAGCATGACCGAGTACTCGGCGACGTCCTGGCCCTGCTCGTCGAACCAAAGATGATGAAGTATAGTCCGCATAATTCTGTTCTGCCTTTATGCAGCTCCTGTTGAGGCATGCGATGCTTCGAGCGGAGGAGCGACCGGGATTTTGAACTCGCCACCGCCAAATCCCCAAGCCTCCCCATCCTGCATCATGGCCTGCAGTCCAACCTGAAACTCCGAGCTTCCTTTCATTTTTTTCGTCCAGACGACGCGAAACTGCAGCTTGCGCTGCCGGTAAAAAACCGTGATCTCGTCAAGGACGTTCAGTTCACGACGGACGGCACCCAGACGAACACCTGCGGGTGTGACGTCCAGCGTGTGCACCAGTTCATCGAATGCAGCCCCCGCGCTGTCTTTTCCCTTGATCCTCACGGGAAGAACCGCTTTCTGACGATTTCCCCGACGCTGGTTTTTCTCTGCACTGCTCGATGTCATCTGGCACCCAAAGACAGTTTGCTCGCCGACGCGAGATTTGGGAATGGCTCGGACGTGGGGTGCCACCCCACCAAGGGTCACGTGTTGCATCGATGGTGCAGGGACCGCGGAATCAGCGACTTAGAAGTCCCGGAAACTTTTGACGAGAAGCTGTGGTCTAATTGGGCAGGTAGGGATCTTTTCGGGTCTTATCCTGAGAATAGCGATGAAGCTCGCGTTCTGTGCCGCATTTGCCGTGTCTTTGGGGGTTTTACCCGGTCTGCCTGGAAGGCCGCTGAAGGCTGCCGCCGCGCAAAGTCTGCCTGCCTCGCAGAGCGCGCCCGAGGAGAAGGCAGCAGCATCCGCCTTGCTTCCCGACACTTTTGGTGGATGGCAGATGCAGGGCAGCGCTGTGACCAGCAAGGATCCGGCAGCGGCCGACGCCGGCAACGCTGCGGTTCTCAAGGAGTATCGCTTCACTGATTTCGCTTCAGCTACATACAAGCGGGATGACGGCCGCACTCTGAAGATCCGGGCGGCACGGTTTGACGACGCTTCGGGGGCATTCGGCGCCTACACCTTTTACCTGCAGCCAGAAATGAACCGCGAGGAGATCGGAGATCAGGGCGCGTCGCTGGGGACGAACCGCGTGCTTTTCTATCGCGGCGACGTGCTGATCGACGCCGGGTTCAGCCAGGAATCGGCGATGTCCGCGGGTGAACTGCGTGAGCTTGCCGGAGACCTGCCGCATCCCACTGGGGGTGCAGGGAATCTGCCGACGTTCATCGAATTCATGCCGCATCGCGGGTATATCGCGAACAGTCAGAAATACGTGATGGGGCCGGCGGCGCTGGCGGCGCAATCGGCGCCGGTGTCGGCGGGGCTGGTGGATTTTGGCGACAGTTCCGAGGTCTCGCTGGGGCGCTACAACACGCCCAGCGGAGAAGCGACGCTGATGCTGATCTCGTATCCGACGCCGCAACTGGCGGCAGATCATCTGCGGCGCATCGACGCGGCGGAGCACGTGCCGGCGCCCCAGGCGGACGTTTCCACCATCGGAAACGCAGGTCAGTTCTTCGACAAGCGGACCGGGCCCATTGTGGCGATTGTGACCGGACCGATTTCCGCCAGCGATGCTCGATCACTGCTCGGACTGGTGAATTACGAAGCCAGCGTGACCTGGAATCAAGCCACGGATCAGCATGAAGTGAAAGACCTGTATTCGCTGGTGGTCAACGTGGTCATCTTGTGCGCGATCGTCGGCGGACTGGCGATCGTAGCGGGCGTGGCCTTCGGCGGAATCCGCATTCTGATGAAGCGCTGGTTCCCGGATAAGGTATTCGACCGCCCGGAGCAGATGGAATTCATCTCCCTCCATCTCACCGAGACCATCGGGTCTGGGACCGTGGTTTCGGAGACCATCGTTTCTGAGACCATCATCGAAGAGGGGCCGGAGCGCGCCAAGAGACTGTGACTTTCTCGACACGGAAGCCGTCCTGATCCCTCCCCGGCGTGCGTAACTAGCTTTAAAAATATTGGCTTAGGTCATTTTCGGGAGGTATTTGTCTCAATTTGACACACTTTTTCCCGCTATTAATTGCTTTTGTAACATATTGAAAACAAAGACATTTATTTCGGAAAAATCGCTTGACACCCCCGTTTTTAGGCTCATAAGATTTCGGCAGAAAGTTTTGACGGAATTCAAAGCCTCCGTTGGAACTATTCTCCCTTGAAGAGAAGGCCGCCCAGTTGCCGGGTGGCCTTTTCGTTTTTGCGCGTCTGATGTTGGCAAAGAGTAAACGGGGAATCAGAGAATGAGCGGAACGCAGTTGCGAAGTTCTCCGTATTATCGGTGGAAGGTAGTTTTGTCGCGCGGGGGAAAATTCGAAATGAATCGCGGAGGGCAGCATGTTCTGTGACGGATGCGGCGCGGCAGTGCAGGCAGGTCAGGCGTACTGCGGCCAGTGCGGAAAACAGATCGTGGGACCGGTGGCGGCGCCGGCGAGTCCGGGACGCGTGCAGCAGCATATCCACCTGCTGTCGATCCTCTGGCTGGCGTTTTCGGCGCTGAATGCGGTGGGAGGATTAATCCTGCTGGTGCTGGCCAACACGCTGTTTATGCACTTGCACGAGATGGGCGCGCCGCAAGAGGTGCCGACCGGCTTTCTGAGTTCTTTGGTGACGACGATCGGCGCGCTGGTGCTGGCCAAGGCCGCCATCGGGTTCTTCGCCGGCTGGGGATTGCTGCAGCATGAGTCGTGGGCGCGCGTGGTGATTCTGGTGCTGGCGTTCATCTCCCTGATTCATGTTCCGTTCGGGACGGCGCTGGGCGTGTATACGCTGTGGGTGCTGCTGCCGCATGAGGCGCAGAGGGAATACGAGGCGCTGGTGAAGGCGCGCGGAGAACGGTAGGTTCGTTTCTTCTCCCGGTTGAAGCGCGCGTGCGGCTTTACGCTTTGCAGTCGGACATTTAAAATCGAGGACAAGCCGACGTAGCTCAGTTGGTAGAGCAGCCGATTCGTAATCGGCAGGTCAGCGGTTCAAGTCCGCTCGTCGGCTCCAGAATCTTCCGCATTCGTGCTCTTCATGCGGAGTCTGGAAGCCCGCACCGATCTGGCACCTCCTTTGTCCCGTCCCTAATTTCCCGCTTCTCCCCGCCGATGTTTTCGGACCGGAGCGAGTTCATTCTTCCGCAGCATGAATGATCCGTTACCAGGGATGCGTTATCGTGACGGGACACCTGCGCTTCTCCTTTATCTGCAAGGCTTTCCAGCGCCCTACCCGATCGTGCCCTGCTTTAGCACGGCCGGGCCATTTACCGGACGGGGGGTGGGAAGTAGATTGGACTTGAGCAGCACTTGGGGGAGGGCTGATCAACAGACGTCCCACGACTCAAATTGAGTCTTGGGGCGTTTTGTTTTGCGCGGGAGAACGGTTGGCCCGCCTCGAATTTCCTGCAACTTCCGCCTTTCCGTCACCACGCCTGAAGGGTCTCCTGCCTGGCACGCGGCGATGGTGTTAGATTGGTAAACGCCTTTCATTCCAATGCCAGCCCTTATTTAAGGAGCAGCCCATGCCGGTTGGCTTCGCGCGCCGCGACTTTCTTGCCGGAATGGCAGCCGTGACGGTTGCCACCTCGACATCCCGCCTGTCCGCATTTCCCGATTCCGCTTCGCCGTTCCGCATCAGCGTGATCAACGACGAGATCAGCCAGGATTTCGGCCACGCCTGCGAGGTGGCGTCGCGCGAGTTCGGCATGGGATGGATCGAACTGCGCAGCATGTGGAAGAAAAACATCGTCAACCTCGACGAGAAAGAGGTCGCCGAAGCGCGCCGCATCCTGCAGAAATTTGAGCTGAAGGTCACCGACATCGCGAGTCCTCTTTTCAAGGTGGACTGGCCGGGAGCGCCGAAGTCGAAGTTCGGCTCGGAGGGAGGGTTCCAGGCGGACTTTACCTATCAGCAGCAAGATGAAGTGCTGGAGCGGGCGCTGGAAATGGCAAAGGCTTTTCAGACGGATCGCGTGCGATGTTTCGACTTCTGGCGGCTGGAGAATCAGGAGCCCTATCGGGCGGCGATCAACGAAAGGCTGTTGCAGGCGGCGGAGAAGACCGGGAGCAAGGGAATGATGCTGATCGTGGAAAACGAGCCGTCGTGCAACACGGCGACGGGAGCGGAAGCAGCGAAACTTCTGGAAGCGGTGAAATCGCCGCATCTCATGCTGAACTGGGATCCGGGCAACGCGGCGACGCTCGGAGAGACGCCGTATCCCGACGGATATCGGATGCTGCCGAAGGAGCGCATCGGACATTGCCACTGCAAGGATGCCGTTAAGAAAGGCAACAAGTATGACTGGGCTCCGATGGGCGGAGGAATCGTCGACTGGGCGGGACAGTTCCGGGCGTTGAAGCGGGACGGTTACACGTTTGCGGTGAGTCTTGAAACCCATTGGCGCGGCGGAGGCTCTGCAGAGCAATCGTCGCGCAAGAGCTGGGCGGGAATGAAGCAGTTGTTGCAGGAGGCTGGGGCATTGCAACTCCCGGAGCACGCATGATCGGAGCGGTCGACATCGGAGGAACGAAGATCGCAGCCGGCGTGGTCGACGACAGCGGAAAGATACTTTCCCGCATGGAAGCGCCCACCGATCCGAATCGCTACTCCGACGGAATCGAGCTGATCGCGCACATGCTGCGCAAGACGGCGCAGCGGGCCGGAGTTGAGATTGCTGGAATCGGCATTGGATCGACCGGGCCGGTCGATCCGCTCAAAGGCGAGTTTGGCGATGTCGATTTTCTTCCGGGATGGCGGGGGAAAAGTCCGGTGCGAGATCTGGCGCAGGTGTTCAACGTCGAGGTGGCTCTGGAGAATGACGGGGACGCGGCCGCTCTAGCCGAAGGCGCGTGGGGCGCGGGACGAAACCGGAAGCGGCTGATCTACGTGACTGTCGGAACGGGCATTGGCGGCGGGATGGTGTTCGACGGCAAACTGTACCGCGGGGTGGAGGGTGCGCATCCGGAAGTGGGACACCATGTCGTCGATCCCGCCGGGCCGGAATGCTCGTGCGGATTTCGCGGTTGCTGGGAGTCGCTGGCGGCGGGTCCGGCCATGGTGGCGTGGATGGAACGGAATGCTTCCCCCGACTATCCGCATCTTGCGGGAATTACGGCGAAGCGAATTTGCGAACTGGCGGAGCAGGGAGAGGCGATGGCGCTGCGGGCGGTCGAGCACGAAGCGTTCTACCTGGGACTCGGCCTGGCAAACCTGATGAATCTGTTTACCCCGGATGCCATCGTTTTGAGCGGAAGCGTGATGAAGAGTGCGGCGCTGTTTCTGGAGCGAATTCGCTCTGTGATCCGAAAGGGGTGCCGGTTCATCCCAGCGGATAAAACGGAATTGATGCTGGCATCTTTGGGCGAGGATGCCAACCTGATCGGTGCGGCGCGGGTGTGGCATTACCGTATTGGCAGCTGAAAAGATCGAGAGCAGGGCTCGCCGTGTACCGATCCAGAGCAACACCTTTCGGTAACTCAGTGCAATCTGTTAGTGTTTTCTGTTTGCCTTTTGCATTCTGTGGCGGACGTCACAGAAGCGGCAACGGGATCCGCGACAAGATGCTTTGGCCGGGGATGCCGGGCGGCGTCACCTTCGTTGCCTGAGGGAGAAAGGACGGGGTCCGAGTGATCGTCGGAGTTCCAAAAGAGAGTTATCCCGGGGAGCGGCGAGTGGCGCTGGTGCCGCTGGTCATCCCCAACCTCACCAAAGCCGGACTGGAAGTGATGATTGAATCCGGCGCCGGAGAGCAAGCCGGCTATCCCGACAAAGCGTATGCGGAAAAAGGCGCGAAGATCGTTCCCGATCGTGCATCGGTGTTCAGCGCCGCCGACATTGTCGTGCAGGTGCTTTGTTACGGATCGAACGACATCACAGGCCAGGCTGATCTGCCGCTGATGCGGAAAGGGCAAACGCTGGTCGGGTTCCTGCGTCCGCTGGGATCAGAGGAAGTGGTGCAGCAGATCGCGCAGGCGGGCGTGAACTCGTTTTCCGTGGAACTGATGCCGCGCACCACCCGAGCCCAGAGCATGGATGCGCTTTCGTCCATGGGAACGATATGCGGCTACAAAGCGGTACTGCTGGCTGCGGAGACCTCGCTGCGAATCTTTCCCATGATGACCACTGCTGCGGGCACGATCACGCCGGCGCGCGTATTCGTGATCGGCGCGGGCGTGGCCGGGCTGCAGGCGATTTCTACTGCGCGCAGGCTGGGCGCGGTCGCGTCGGCCTATGACATGCGTCCGGCGGCCAAGGAGCAAGTGCAGAGCCTGGGCGGGCGTTTTGTGGAGCTGCCGATTGAAGCGCAGAACGCGCAGGACGCACGCGGCTACGGCACGGCACAGGATGAAACCTTCTATGCCCGCCAGCGCGAATTGCTGACAAGGGTGGTTGCGGAAAGCGATGTCGTCATTACCGCGGCGGTGATTCCCGGCAAAAAGTCGCCGGTGCTGATCACGACGGACATGGTGAAAGGCATGGCGCCCGGCTCGGTGATCGTAGATCTTGCTGCCGAGCGCGGCGGCAACTGTGAACTAACGCGCACTGGGCAAACCGTCAGGGAGCATGGGGTTGTCATCATCGGAGCGATCAATCTGGCCAGCAGCGTTCCCTATCACGCCAGCCAGATGTATGCGCGCAACGTCACGACGTTTCTCACCTACATGGTGAAGGACGGCAAACTGCAGGTGAATCCGCAGGACGAAATCGTCCGCGAGACTCTGGTGACGAGCGGAGGCGACATCGTCAACACGCGGGTGCGCGAGTTTTTCAAATTGCCGGCGCTGGCGCCGAAGTAGTCCGCCAGAGCGTATTGTTTTCGTTGCGAGAGGATCGGCGAACGGAGCCAGAAGGAATGCGAAGGAGCAATCATGCCAGCGGATTTCATCTCTAACCTTTACGTTTTTATTCTCGCCGGATTCGTTGGGTTTGAAGTGATCCGGCGGGTCTCGCCCCTGCTCCACACGCCACTGATGTCACTGACCAACGCGCTCGACGCCATCGTGGTGGTGGCAGCCATCATCATCGCGGGACGGCATGAGACGACTCTGACCACGGTGCTCGGCGCGATTGCCGTAGCGGCTTCGTTTAGCAACATGGTGGGCGGATTTCTGATTACCGACCGCATGCTGCGGATGTTCAAATCCAGGTCCAAACAATCATGACCGCGATTGCGCTTCAGCAGTATCTTGACTTCGCCTACATCGTCGCGGTCGTTCTCTTCGTTCTGTCACTCAAGTTTCTGAGTTCGCCGACGACCGCGCGCATGGGCGTGCTGGCGGGAGAGATCGGCGCGGCTCTGGCCGTCGGCGCAACGCTTTTCAATCCCGAGGTGGTGCAGTACCGGTGGATCCTGATCACGTTGATCGTGGGAGCTGGGGTCGGCATTCCGCTCGGCCTGGTGCATATGACCGCGGTGCCGCAACGAACGGCGTTGAGCCACGCCTTCGGCGCGCTTTCGGCGGCCATGATCGGTATTGCCGAGTTTTACGTCGGGACGGCGCCGGTCACGCGCTTTGAGATGGGCGAGATCGCGCTGGAAGTCATCATCGGGTCGCTCACCTTTACGGGCAGCGTGATAGCTGCCGGAAAGCTGCAGGAGTTGCTGCCGCAGCGGCCGATTGTCTATCGCGGCCAGAATATCGTCAGCTTGTCCGTTCTGGCGGGAGCGCTCGGACTGGCGATCGCGTTGGTCGTTAATCCCGCGCACGCGATCCTGTTCCCGATCATGGTGGTGGTGGCGCTGATTTTTGGCGTCCTGCTCGTTACCCCCATCGGCGGGGCTGACATGCCGACGGTCATCTCGCTGTTGAACTCTTATGCCGGTTTCTCGGCAGCCCTGCTGGGCTTTGTTCTGAACAGCAAGGTGCTGGTGGTGGCAGGAGCTCTGGATGGTTCTTCCGGTTTCGTCCTTTCCGTGATCATGTGCAAGGCGATGAACCGCTCCTTCACGAACGTAATGTTTGGAGCGTTTGGGCAGGTGCAGGCGTCTGCCGCCGCGGGCAAGGAAGAGCGAGTCGTGCGCAGCGCTTCACCGGAAGAGGCTGCATCGATTCTGGCGGCGGCGAACAAAGTCGTCGTCGTGCCCGGATATGGCATGGCCGTCGCGCAGGCGCAGCACAAGGTCCGCGAACTCTATGACCTTCTCAGCAAAAAAGGCGTTGATGTCCGCTTCGCGATTCATCCTGTGGCGGGACGCATGCCCGGCCACATGAATGTGCTGCTTGCCGAGGCCGATATTCCTTACGACCGGCTGGTCGAGATGGATGACATCAACGGCGATTTTCCGCAGACGGATGTCGCGCTCGTGATCGGCGCGAACGACGTGACCAATCCCGCTGCGCGCACGGACCAGTCAAGCCCGATTTTCGGCATGCCGATTCTTGATGTCGACAAGGCGCATACTGTGATGGTGATCAAGCGCAGCATGAATCCAGGCTTCGCGGGGATCGACAACCCGCTCTACTATCTGGACCAGACGCTGATGCTGTTTGGCGACGCGAAACAGTTTGTCGGCGGAATCGTGCGAGAGTTGGGCGGTGGACACTAGGCGCTCCCGAACTTTCGGTCTGCAGTCCTGCGAAGTCGTAAAAGCTAAGCGTGTAATCCTGCGCGTGTGCAAAATATTCCGGGTGAACTCAATGAAAAATCTAATTCTGGCAGCAGGAGTGATCCTTGTCGCGTCATTTTCGACGGCGCAGACGCAAACGAATCTCAATCTCATGCCGATGCCGGCGAGCGTGCAGGCGGGAACAGGTCGGCTTCCGATTACGCAGTCGTTTTCCGTGGCGGTGACGGGCTTTCATGATGCGTCGCTCGATTTGGCAGTGCAGAGGTTTCGAACGCAGCTCTCGCGCCAGACCGGGATTCCGTTCTATCCCAAGGGCGGCGCCGCGGCTACGTTCACGGTTCACGCCGATCATGGCCGCGAAGCGGTGCAGAGACTGGGCGAAGATGAATCCTACGAGCTTGTCGTCGCCGATTCCGGCGCGCAGCTTAACGCCGCAACGACCTTGGGCGCGTTGCGCGGTCTGCAGACTTTCCTTCAGCTAGTCCAGATTACGCCCGGAGGATTCGCCGCCCCTGCCGTCACCATCAAAGATCAGCCGCGCTTCCCATGGCGTGGTTTGATGATCGATGTCAGCCGCCACTTCATTCCGATCGAGGAACTCAAGCGCAACCTTGATGGCATGGCGGCGGTGAAGATGAATGTCTTCCACTGGCACCTTTCCGACGATCAGGGATTCCGCGTCGAGAGCAAGAAGTTCCCAAAGCTCCAGGAGATGGGCTCGGACGGGCTCTATTACACGCAGGATGAGGTTCGCGACCTGATTTCTTATGCGCATGAGCGTGGAATCCGCGTCGTGCCCGAATTTGACATGCCGGGACACAGCCGCTCGTGGTTTTTGGGGTATCCGGAACTGGCCAGCGGACCAGGCCCGTACAAGCTCGAAGGCGGCGGCATCGATCCCGCTATGGATCCGACACGGGAATCGACGTATAAGTTTCTCGAGAAATTCGTCGGAGAGATGGCGAAGCTCTTTCCCGACGCTTACTTTCACATCGGCGGCGATGAAGTCGACGGCAAACAGTGGGAAGCGAATCCGAAGATTCAGGCCTTCATGCAAGAGCACGGCATGAAGAACAGGCAGGATCTGCAGGCCTACTTCAATCAACACCTCGAAAAAATTCTGGAGAAGAATCACAAAATCATGGTGGGATGGGACGAAATCCTGCGTCCTGATCTGCCGAAGACGATCGTGGTGCAGTCATGGCGTGGCCAAGCATCGCTGGCTGCCGCCGCGAAACAAGGCTACAGCGGGTTGCTTTCCTACGGATACTATCTTGACCTGATGTGGCCGGCGGAGCGGCACTATGAGGTCGATCCCATGAGCGGAGCGGCGGCGAGCCTGAGCGCGGAGGAGAAAAGCCGGATTCTTGGCGGAGAATCCTGCCAGTGGGCGGAGTGGGTCACGCCGGAAAATGTCGATTCGCACATCTGGCCGCGCAATGCAGTTATTGCCGAACGGCTCTGGTCTCCGCAGGATGTCACAGATGTCCAGTCAATGTATGCGCGGCTTCATGCCGTCAGCCTAGATCTGGAGTGGCTCGGATTGAAGCATCGTTCCGCACGAGCCCTGATGCTGGAGAGAATGGCGGGAACTTCCGATATTTCGCCGCTGCGGGTTTTGGCGGATGTTGTCGAACCGGTCAAGGATTACAACCGGTGGAACGACGAAAAGGGCCCCATCGATTTTCACGCGCCGTTAAACCGGCTGATTGACGCTGTCTATCCAGAGAGTAATGTAGCCCGTCGTTTCAGCAACCTGGTGAAAAAGTTCGCCGAGAGCGGCTATAAGGACCGAGAGGCGGAGTCGCAGATTCGATCGATGCTTACGCTGTGGCGAGACAACGACGCGAAACTGCATCCCGTGCTCGAGCGGTCCTATTTGCTGCAGGAGGACATTCCGCTCTCGCAGAATCTGACGATGCTGGGCGCGGCCGGCTTGCAGGCTTTGGAGTACCTGGACGGGGGACAGCCTGAACCTGATCTATGGAAAACTCAGCAGATGGCGGTCGTCGCGCAGGCGAAGCAACGGAACGCCGATCTTCTGCTGATGGTGGCGGATGCTGTCGGGCAGCTGATCGAAGCCAGCGCAGCACCGGCACAACACAACTGACAATAACCGGCAACGGTCCGGCAATCTGCGATTATCGTCGATTTCGCGCCGAAGCGAAGTCGGCCTGTCCCTGCAAATCGGAGGCGCAACTTTCCGGCATGATATTCTATTGATAACAGCTGCGCACCGTCTTGGCGGAATTCCCCGCAGTTCCTGAAGAAACTCAGAAGCGGATCGAAGAGAAACCACAACCATGCTTTCCGTGAGCAATGTGTCCATGCGCTACGGCGCCAAAATACTGTTTGACGAGGTTACCGCCTCATTCGCCCCGGGCCGACGCTACGGTCTGACGGGACCGAACGGGGCGGGGAAATCGACCTTCATGAAGTTGCTGAGCGGCGAACTGGAGCCGCAGAAGGGAACGGTGGTCCGCCCGCGCAAGCTTGGCGTCCTGAGCCAGGATCAGTTCGCGTTCGATGCGTATTCGGTGGTTGACGCCGTCATTATGGGCAACAAGCGCCTCTGGGCAGCTCTGCAGGAGCGGGACGCGATCTATGCCAAGCACGACATGACTGATGAAGACGGCATGAAGCTCGGTGAACTGGAAGGCATCATTGGAGAAGAAGACGGCTACTCCGCCGAGAGCGATGCAGAGGTTCTGCTACAGGGCCTCGATATTCCTGGTGAACTGCATGCGCGCAAAATGAGCGAGTTGCAGGGCGGCCAGAAAGTGCGCGTGCTGCTGGCGCAGGCGTTATTCGGACATCCCCAGGCGCTGCTGCTCGACGAGCCTACGAACCACCTCGACCTCGATTCGATTCACTGGCTGCAGAACTTCCTCGCTGCCTACGACGGGGTGGTGATCACCATCTCGCACGATCGTCATTTCCTCAACAGCATCTGCACCCACATTGCCGACATCGACTACGAGACCATCATCACTTATAGCGGCGCATACGACGACATGGTTGTCGCCAAGACGCAAGTGCGGTCGCAGATTGAAGCGCAGAACGCGCAGCGCGAGAAGAAGATCGCGCAATTGAACGAGTTCATTGCCCGCTTTGCCGCCGGCACGCGATCCAGCCAGGTGCAGTCACGGCGCAAGGAAGTGGAGCGCCTGCAGGTCACCGAACTGGCGAAGTCGAATATTCAGAGGCCATTCATCAAGTTCGAGCAGAAACGTCCCTCGGGAAGGCACATCCTCGAGATCGAACATCTCAGCAAGTCCTACGATGACAACCGCGTTGTGCGCGACTTTACTGCGAGCATCGCCCGCGGCGAAAAAATCGCGCTGATGGGTCGGAACGGGGCGGGGAAGACCACACTGGTGAACGGGTTGCTGGCGAACTCGCCCACGACGCCGGAAGCGGAGTTGCGCAGGACCAGCGGTTATGACGGGCCCTTTGCTGATCAGGGGAAGGTGATCTGGGGGCATGAGGCATCGATCGGTTACTTTGCCCAGGATCACCGCAGCCTGATTGAAGACGGCACAACTGTTCTCGAATGGCTGCATCAGTGGAATCCTTCGGCGGTGGGGGAAGAATTGCGCGGAATTCTCGGCCAGATGTTGTTTGCGCGCGAGGAAGCAACGAAATCGACCAGCGTTCTCTCCGGTGGGGAAGCCGCGCGGCTACTCTTCTGCAAGCTGATGCTGCAGAAGCCGAACGTCCTGGTGCTGGACGAACCAACCAACCACCTTGATCTGGAGTCGATCAACGCACTCAACATCGCGCTGCAGCGCTATCAAGGTACGGTCCTGCTCGTGACGCATGACCACGATCTGATTGATGAAGTTGCCACCCGAATCTGGCACTTCGAAGGCGACCACCGGATCACCGATTTCAAGGGAAGCTATGAGGAATACCAGGCGGCGACGGTTGCGGTGTAGGCGCACGGGGCAGCGAATGGCGAGCCAGAGGAGGTTTGCACCATTCCGGTTGCATGTGAACTACCCGGGTTCTCCACAGACTTCCACAGCGATTGCAGTTGCGTTGTTGGGGATGAGTTGAAGATAATGTCGGCGAGCGTTTGCCGGGCCCGGGAAGTAGTGTATTGCCGTGTATAGCCGAACCGATCTACTGAGGATTTTGCACATCACGCAGCGCCAGTTGGCCAACTGGGAGAGGATTGGTCTGATCGCGTTCGCCGAGTCCTACTCCTTCGCAGACCTGCTGGAAGTCAAGAAAGTGCGGGACTTGTGCGCGATGAGCGTGCGTCCCACGATGATTCGCCAATCCCTGGAAGCGATGCGCAAGCAGGCCGCCGGCGTGGAGAAGCCTTTGCTGGAAGCCGGAGCCTGGTCGACGAAGAAGCATCGCGTGGCGTTTCGGCATCAGGGCAAACTGTTGGAGCCGATCGCCGGGCAATTTCTGATGGACTTCTCCGAACGCGAGAAGGTGGTGGCGAGCACTCCGATCCCGCGGACTGATCCAACTCCTCGGGAAAATGAAGCGGCAGCATGGTTTGCGCGCGGCATTGCTCTGGAAGAAGATCCCGCTACCCAGACCGAAGCCATTGCGGCGTATCAAAAAGTGTTGGACATCGAGCCGGTTCATGCCGCTGCCCACATCAACCTGGGCACGCTGTATTACAACCGGCAGGATTTCGCATTGGCCGAGCGGCATTATCGCCGCGCCATCGAAGCCGATCCGCGCTACGCCTTGGCCTACTTCGACCTGGGCAACGTGCTCGATGAAACCGGGCGCGTCCAGGAAGCGGTTCAGACCTACAAGACGGCGCTGCAACTGGCACCCACCTATGCCGACGCGCACTACAATCTCGCACTGGCTTTCGAAAAGATGCGCGAGCCGCGCAAAGCGCTTAAACATTGGCAGGCGTATATCAAGCTCGACACCTCGGGTCCGTGGTCGGTGCATGCGCGAAGCCAGATCAAGCGAATCTTGCAGGCAGATAGTTTGAAGCTGGTACACTCCCGCCGCAGCTAGGCCGATCCCTGCGACTCAACCATCCTGGTGCTAGAATTCAAAGTTTGTCTATTCTGCAGGTAAGGGGTATCCCATGCCCGAAACCGCGCTCCAAGCCTTGGTTCCCGCGCCACTTACTACGTTGACCGATGACGAGATTCTTTTCCGCGATAACATTCGCCAATTCGCTGACGAGAAGATTCGCCCGCTGGTCAAGGAAATGGATGAGAAAGGCGTCTTCAACAGGGAACTGATCCGGGAGTTCTTTCAACTTGGGCTCATGGGCATCGAGATTCCCGAGCAGTACGGCGGGGGGGGCGCCAAGTTCTTTGAGGCCATACTGGCGGTCGAGGAACTCTCGCGGGTCGACGCATCTGCCGGGGTCATAGTCGATGTGCAGAACACGCTGGTCAATAATGCGCTGCTACGCTGGGGAAATGAGGATCAGAAGAAACGCTACTTGCCGAAAATGGCGGTTGATACAGTGGGCGCCTATGCGTTGAGTGAAGCGGGGTCCGGATCGGATGCGTTCGCGCTGCAGACGCGGGCCAATTTGAAAGGATCAGGCTACGTTCTGAACGGGCGCAAATTGTGGATCACAAACTCCAAGGAAGCGGGGTTGTTTGTGCTCTTTGCGACACTGGATCCGTCCGCCGGGTACAAAGGCATCACAGCGTTCCTGGTCGAGAAGGATTTTCCAGGATTCAGCGTCGGCAAGAAGGAAGACAAGCTCGGCATTCGGGCTTCATCGACATGCGAATTGATTCTGGAAGACTGCCGTCTGCCGAAGGAGAACGTTCTGGGCGAGCCCGGCAAGGGCTACAAGATCGCGATCGAGACTCTGAATGAAGGCCGCATCGGCATTGGAGCGCAGATGATCGGCCTGGCCCACGGCGCGTGGGAATTTGCCTGCAAGTACGCGCAGGAGCGCAAACAGTTTGGCAAAGCAATCAGCGAATTCCAGGGGATTCAGTTCCAGATCGCGCAAATGGCGACCGAGATCGAGGCCGCCCGGCTCATGGTCTACAATGCCGCGCGCATGAAAGACGCGCGCGTCGGATTCGTGAAAGAAGCAGCCATGACCAAGCTATTTGCGTCGCAGGTCGCGGAACGGGTGACCTCGCTAGCCATTGAGATCTATGGCGGGTACGGGTTTACCAAGGATTATCCGGTCGAGAAGTACTGGCGCGACGCCAAGATCGGCAAGATCTACGAAGGCACGTCGAACATGCAGCTGGCCACGATTGCGAAGCTGCTGCTGGGCAAATGAACGCGACAGATCGTCATTGTGCGGACGGGTTGAAACGCAGCTCGACGATTTCTCTGGATTCGGAAGTCGCCGGGGCAAACTTCCACTGAGAAACAGCGTCTTCCGCAGCCTGGATCAGCACCGGGCTGCCACCCATCGGCTGAACCGATTTCACCTTGCCGTCCGGGGAGACAACTGCCATCACTTTCACGGTTCCGGCCAGGTTCATCCTTCGGGCAATTTCCGGGTAGCGCGGCATCGTCTTACGGAGAATTTTTCGATCGCTGGAGGTGGGTTCCGTCTGGGTCTGAGCTGCCGAAAACGCCTGAAGGCCAGAGAACAGTAGCAACAGAACTAGGAAGTATCGCATTCGCATGTTCGCGATCCTTGGGGGTAGATTCTGTTCCACAGATTTAGAAAAATCTTATGGGACAAGGCAGTTTTGCGACAGTGACGGAGGTAATGGCAGGCCGAGGAGGCACTCCGAAACCCTTGCTGGGCGGGCAGTTCGGCCCGGATCGAGGCCGGTGGAGCTGAATCCGGGTTGCTCATTATGTGCAGCGACTTGCACTTGAGGCGCCACTGAAACTGTGAAAAGACGTTGCTAACTGGATTCATTTCAGTGGTTTATCGAAGGTTCTTCTATTGGCGGATAGGGTGCAGGTTCCGTATTGCCCGCCAGTTCGGGGCAAAGATCGAGGTGCCGTTTTGACGACCCTGTTCAGCAACCCAGCCGTGAGTGCAGTCGCCTCCGTGGATGCTGCTCCTGTACGCAAGAAGCACAGCTGGTTGCCGCTGTTGACCGTCCTATTTCTGATCTCGTATGGGTTGATGACCATGCTGATCGTAGAGCAGGGGTCGACGATTGAGTCGCAGCGCGCGCTGATTCGCGAACTTTTCCGCGACAGCATGGAACTGTCTGCCGTCAAAATGAAAGCGCAGCAGGAGAAGGCGTTGAGCGACGGGGCGAAGACCCAAGCCTCCACAGCCAACCCGAAAGCTCAGAACCAGTCCCCGTTGACCCAGGTCCCCGCAGATCAGGCCCCGTCTTCCCAGGTGGCGCCGAGGAGTGGAACGCAGAACCAGGCGGTAAAACCGAAACAACGATTCCAGCTGCCGTCGAAGCCAGTATCCGACCCAGGGGATGCACGGCGAGCGTTGATTACGATCTAACTCCGCGAACGAAGTCGCGCCGAAAGGCGCAGGTGGAAAGAAACGATGAAGGCCCTGACCCTAGCCTTGTTGTTGAGCCTGGCTGTTCCACAACTAATCCCGCAGAAACCACTGCGGGAGCCTGTATCAACGACCGCGAAACATGCCAAAGGCGGACGTTGGTATCTTGCGGCCACTGGACACGCCGTCTATTGTTACGGGCCGGTCATGACCGTGCCGCGCGCGAACGGGGATCTGCAGCGCGTAGCCACCTTTTGCCGCAACGGCGACGCAGTAGTGCCTCTGAAAGACTAAGCTTCCCCATCCGCGGTCACCTGCCGATATCTTCGTTCCACAGGTCGGCGTGGGTTCGGATAAAATCCCTCATCATTTCAATACATTCGCGATCGTTGAGGACGACGACTTCGACTCGGTGTTGGCGAAAAAGCTCTTCGGCGCCCATAAAATTCTGATTTTCCCCGACGATCACCCGCGGAATCCGATAAAGGAGAGCGGTCCCCGTGCACATGATGCAGGGACTGAGCGTGCTGACTAGCGTAAGTTCGCTCCAGTCCCGACGGCGACCTGCGTTGCGCAGGCAGACGGTTTCGGCGTGGGCTGTGGGATCGCCAGTCTGAACGCGCAGATTGTGTCCGCGCGCAACGATCTGGCCGGCCTTGTCGGAAAGCACCGAGCCGATTGGCAAGCCACCTTCCGCCAGTCCGTTTCGGGCTTCGTCGAGCGCGAACCGCAGCAAAGCGTGATCGTCGATCATGGACAGTGCGCTGCCCGGGCCACTTTACAATTTGCCCTGCAGGAGATCCGATTTTCCCAAGGAATTGAGGCGAAGCGCGTCTTATCCGCTCGAGAAATCATCGCAGCCATTGTATTCGTATTGCCTCGGCAGGTTAAGAACACCACGGAGACTAGGCTGCAGATCCGGAGACGACGCGCGCCGGGACCTCCGAATTCTTCTGGAAAAACCGCCGGGGGTAGATGCGTTGAAAAGCTTTCCTATCGCGGTACGATCGAGCCATTTCAAGAAACATGCCGACATCTCGCTCGAGATCCAGCTGCTGACCGTCGAAATAGAAGTTGCGGATCGGGATTCGGGCGAAGTCCCGGCTGAGCTTTGGGTAGAGGGCTTCGCTTACGACGCCATTCATACAGGTGAACGGGCTGATGTCCACGATGCCGTCGATGCCATGCAGGGCAAGGTAGGCGCTTCGACCGACATTCATGACCATCTCTCCTTCGGCGCCGGGAAAGGGAAGGTACGGGTGCGCGAGCTGAAGGGTTTCCGCCACGCTGGGCTCTTCGTATCCGGCGAAATCATCAGCGAAGAGAGCTCGCAGTTTGTGCTCGTCACCGTGCTGGATATGTGCCCGCAACCTGGACTGAAGCATGTCCCAGGTGTAGCCTCGGCCGGCCAGTTTTAGGTTCCGTTGTTCCTCCATATTGGTGTAAGCAATCCATTCCGAGATGTCGCTCATCCAGCACTCAGCCCCCTGCGCCTCGAGCCGGCGCAACAATTCCTGGTTGCTGAAGGTGTTGAGCCGGCAGTAGATCTCTCCGACGATGCCGATTAAAGGCCGCTTGCGATCGAAGCGGGCAGGCACTCCACGGAATCGCTCTCTTGCGCGCAATAAAGCGGCGGTAATCGAACGCATCTGGCACGTGGCATTCGAACAGCTCTGTTCGATGACCTGACATAAGCTGTCAACCGATTCGCGGTAGGCCCGGTCGGCGTCTCCCGGCTGCATTTCGTAAGGTCGAACTTGCAGAAGCAGCTTGCGCAGAATGTCGGCCGAGACCAGAGCGCGCCACGCGCTCCGGACGAAGGCAGTGTCGAAGTTCTGGAAGTCGCTATATCCATGTTCCCCATGGGGAGAAAAGACGCGAACGTCTCCGTAGCCCTGTTCCTTCAATACCTTGCGCAAGAATGGGGCGTACTGGCCGAAGCGGCATGGTCCGTCTGTGGTTCCCATGAAAAAGACGGTACGCTTGGCTTCGAAGCCGGGTTGCTGAGCGATTTTCAAGAAGTCGCCGGTGGTGACTTTGGCCGGGAAACATTCGTCGCCGCTGGTGTACCGAGATCCCAACTCGAGCGTGCATGCGTCTGGAGGAGGAGTTGGCTGGGCATCCACTCCCATCCAGCGCAGAACGGCGCAGAGAGCCTCGACACTTCCCTCGGCCATGTCGGGAACATAGACCTTCGTCCCAGCCAACGGATGGTCGGAACCGATTTTTCGCGTTACGCAGCGGTGCGTGAAGAATGACATCGCAAAAACCCCGTGCTATCGAGAAAGGCTTCACAGCGAGTGATGTAGCCGGCGTCGTTCGAGTGTCCGTCGAATTGCAGGATTAAACTCGGTTTGCCGCTCGCCTCTTCTATGAAGGACTTGAGATACGAGTCCGGGCCGCATTTGAAGTTCGAGATGTAAATCAGGTGCAGGAACGGATGGCTGCGCGCGAAGCGGGCAGCGGCAAGGATGAGCCGCCCGGAGTGCCAATACATGTTGTCGTTGATTTCAGAAACATCCCCGGTGTCAAGTGGCAGAAAATCGAGTGGTACGATATTTACGCCGTACAGCGTCCGTAGTTTGCGGGGAATGTCGCAACAGGCAGCCCGGTCGTAGATGTTGTATGGGCGCCCCAGCAATATGATGCCCGGCTCCTGTTTCGCCTCGAGTGCCCGCACAGCCGATTGCCCTGCTTGTTGCAGGTCCCGGACAAATGATCGTTGTGCCTGGTAAGCCTGGGTCACGGCGAGGTCGCTCTCTCTTTTGCTGTGTCCCAGACTTAGAGCCAGAGTGCGCAATTCCGCGCTTACATGCTGCGGCCCCTGGCGAAAGTGGACGGTCGGACACAACAGTCTGCCCTCAAGGTCCCTCTCCAAGTCCTGCACGGCGCGCACCACGAACGGCAGAGTCTGGTTCCAGGGACAAAACTTCGACTCAGCCTTCATGAAGGGCGTCTCTGCATCCACAGCATTCGGCAGCAGAATATGGTGGACGTCTGATTTCAGCAGAGCTTGCACATGTCCATGCGCCAGTTGGACGGGGAAGCAGGGCTGAGCGATGGCTAATTCCTCGCCCTTGGCGGCGATGCCGGCATCGGTTGGCGGGGAAACGACTACGTTGTATCCCAGCGCCTGCAGATACGCGCACCAGAATGGAAAGCGATCGTAGAAGAACATGGCACGAGGAATGCCGATCGCCTTCCGGTCTTGCTGTGATGGCTTAGAGGAAGCTTCGAGCAGTCTGTCGCGGAGGGAAATCAGATCGTCAACGACCGGTTCGCGCTCTGTGCGGGATCGTTTGCGAAACTTGTCGGAGCACTGGTCGCCCCAATAGGTTTTCTCTCCTTCGATCACGAACTCCTTCATGTCGCAATAATTCGAGCAGGCACGGCAGACGAAATCACGGCTCGTCCATTTCACTCGTGCCAGGTCAAATCCACGGAACTTGCTGGCTTGGCCGCTGTCCAACATGCGGTCGCGCGCGATCAGGGCCATGCCGATGGCGCCAATCACTCCATTGTGGGGCGGAACGATAATTGGCCTCTTGAGGATGATTGAGAAAGCGGCAGCGATGGCGTCATTGTAAGCTGTGCCTCCCTGAAAATAGATGACGTCACCGAGCCGGCGCCCGCGCACCACGCGGTTCAGATAATTGAGGGCGACGGAGTAGGCGAGTCCGGCACAGAGATCGGGGACGGCGGCCCCCTTTAGAAGCAAACTGCTCACGTCGCGTCCCATGAACACAGTGCACCGCTCGCCGAGCCGGATAGGGTGCTGCGAGGACAGGGCCAGTCGCGCAAACTCGCCCTTGATTGCGACCCCAAGCTTCTCCGCCTGTTCTTCCAGGAACGAACCCGTTCCGGCGGCGCAGGCCTCATTCATGCAGAAATCGACGACCACGCCATTGCGGAGACGAATGAATTTGGAATCCTGTCCACCAATCTCGAAGATGGTATCGACGAGTGGCATGTTCATCTTCCGGCACACGTGGGTTGCCCCGGTCTTGTGCGCGGTGATCTCGTCGCTTACCGAGTCGGCGCCGGTAAGTTCCCCAATGAGCTCTCTTCCTGACCCGGTGGTCCCGACGCCTCGAATTCGGATGCCTGAGCCCAATTCTTGCTCTATTTCACGCAGGCCCGCCGACACAACCTCAATCGGCCGGCCAGCCGTGGGAACGTAGATCTCCTTGAGCAAATTGCAATGCTTGTCGAGCACCACGAGGTTCGTGCTCACTGAACCGACATCGATGCCGAGGTAAGCGTCGACGCCGCCGGACGGCAGACCTGGACGGACAGCCGGCATCTGATTGCGAAGCAGACACACGTTGTCGAGCGAAAGGGCGTCAGTCGTTGGAATCCGCTCGGCGTCGCCAGTTGTATCGCGAAACTCCGGGAAGGCAAGCCGTTTGGCTTTACCCTTTGCGTCAAGGGCAGCCATGCCCGCTCCGAGTGCGGGCATCCAGCAGGGCGCATCTGGGACCACGAATTCGGAGTCGCGCAGGCCGAACGCTTCCTGCAGGGCGCGGCGCACGCCTGCATTCAGAGCGACTCCGCCCACAAACGCGACGGGTGGCACCAACCGCCGTCCCTTGACGATGCTCGATTTGAAATTCCTGGCGACCGCGTCGCACAGGCCGCGAAGGATCTGATCTGCGGCATATCCTTTCTGCTGGGCATGGATCATGTCGGTTTTCGCGAAGACCGAACAGCGGCCCGCCACCCGAGCGGCGCACACGGCACGGCAAGAGGCAGCTCCAACGTCCTCGACGTCGTAAAGAAGGCGCAGAGCCTGCTGATCAATAAAGGATCCAGTTCCAGCCGCGCACTCGCTGCTGGATTGGTAGTCGAGGATGCCGAGGTCGTTGGAGCTGCAGGACTCGCTCAGGCGAAGATACTTGGAAGTGTCTCCTCCGATTTCGATTACGGTGCGAACCTGAGGATAGAGTGAGCGGATGCCGCGGACCAGTGCACGAAATTCGTTCTCGAATTCGGCATCGAAGATGGCAGCGATTCTCTTTCCTCCGGATCCCGTGAAACGAATGGCCGCAATCGAATCCTCTGGCACCAGTTCATAGAGGTCCCGCAACAACTCGGATGCGGCCCGCAGGGGATTACCCTGAACGCGCCTGTATGTAGAGAAAAGGAGAGGAAGGTTGCGCCGGCCATCGGTTACGGGCAGGGAGGGGAAGAAAAACGTCGATTCGGCGATGCGTTCGGCGATTGGAGCGTCTGCGATCGCTCCGACGGCGGCCAACTTCACGCTGACTGCACCGACATCGAGGCCAATGTGGATCATCCGGCGAGCCCTCTTCTCTGTTCTTCCCGACTCCGGGGGACGGCAATCGTTCAGCCCAATATCAGGAGTCCTCAACAGCGAAGGCAAAGGCCTACTTTGGCGAGAAAAGTGAGGTCTGGGTCAGGCGAGGATTCCGCTTGCGCAGTGCCGCATGAGCGAGGCATGTTCAGCAGGTCGGGGGACTCTGATAGACGCCCAGAAGATCGTGCGGACGAAGCAGAAGGATTTCCCTGCGCATGGGGCGCTTCCTGCTGCGCAGCGGAGGGGGCCATTTCGTAAGCGAATCCCTCGGATTCATCATAGGGAGTGTTCGGTATATCTTCCGCCGGCACGACGGAAGCGAGGACGATCAGCAGAACTGCCAGAAGGGCGAAACTGCGATGCAATCGCCTCATTTGGTCCGTCTACCTCCACCGGACGAGCGAGCTTGCCCCAACTATGGCCGGATCGGTCGGTGACGGGCCTTTCCAGCCGCTGGTGAAGACTCTTTAGCGTATTGGGCCTGTTCTCGTCTGTGATTCACGTCACTGCTTGGCGGAGAATTCCACACTCAACCCACCGGCCATGGTGGTCGTTGCGGACTGATCAGGGTCTTGATCCTCTTTTATTCATCATCAGTTAACATGCGTGAAACCTGTACGAAATCTTGCGGCAATAAAGTGGCGGGGCTCCAAACAGCGGCGTTTGTGCACTTGGAGCGGCTCAAAACTTTCGATATGGATAAGCCGATTTTCGCCATTCCAGCCGGGCCGCATCCACTCGTCTTCGTTGTCGAGGACGAGGAGGAGATTGCGGGCTTGATCTCATTTGCCCTGCGGTCCGCGGGATTTGACGTACAGAGCTTTGCCGACGGAACCTCGGTGCTGACGGAAGGAGTTCGCCTAAAGCCGGCGCTGTTCCTGCTGGATGTCATGCTGCCGGGTTGTGACGGCTTTGAACTCGGGCGTCAAATACGGAAGGATTCTGTTCTGGCCACTACTCCTGTGATCTTTCTTACCGCCCGGGCTTCGGAGGCTGACCGCATCAGGGGCTTGGAGATAGGTGACGATTACGTCACGAAGCCCTTCAGCCCGCGCGAGTTAGTCGCTCGGATACGCGGAGTGCTTCGCGCCTCGCGCGAGGCTCAGGCTGAGGCTGAGATTATGCGCTTCGGCGAGCTCGAAATCGACCTTTCGTCGATGACCCTCAACCTGCGCGGGGAAAATGTTCCGGCGACCGTACGGGAGTTCCGGTTGCTGCAGTATCTCGCCAGCCACCGCGGCAGGGTGCTTACTCGCGATCAACTCCTGAAAGCAGTCTGGAAAGAAACGCCATTCGTGACCCCGCGGTCGATCGACGTATATATTCGCCGGCTTCGGGAGAAAATCGAGCCGGACGCTCGGCGTCCGCAGTACCTCAAAACCTTGCGCGGGATCGGGTATCGGTTCGAGTCACCGAAGTAGCAAACGAGCCCGGCGCTGCGGAAGAATACTCGCACACCATCGAAGAGCTCCCTTCGCGAAAAGGGAAGAGCGGATCCTAATCCGGCGGAATCGCGCCCGAGGATGCGGTCTGCTGGGCAATGCTGCCAGCCAGTTCGCTCCCGCTTGTTCCGACGATGAGCGAGGCGGATCCGTCGGAGATGAGATAGAGAATCTGGGTGTGGTCGCCTCCGACGGTAAAGGAAACAACGCGGCCGTCGGAACTCACGCTGTAAGTTCCAGAGGCCGGCCCCTTGCGCGCCGTCTGTCCGCCCAGATCGACGAAATAGTCGTTGAACGTTACCTGCGAACTTCCGTCGAAGGTCAGCACGCCGACCTTGTTCACCGATGGAGCGCCCTGAGACTCGGTTCCAAACATGTAGAACGCGAAGTTCCCTTTCAAGGAGGCCGCCGAAAACGAGGTTTCCTGCTGCTGATCGATCCTGCCGACGACCGACAAATTGGCGCTATTCACCATCAGGAGTCCGGAAGACGAATTCACCATCCACACGATGAGCGAGATTGGGCTCATGCCCTGAGGATTGAGGGTGATGGCGGCACGTCCGGTTGAATCGACCGCATAGCTGCCGGTGAGAGGCACGTTAGCGGCCGCGTTGCCGTCCTGAACCGCGTCATAGCTGCCGCCAGTGATGTTACCGTTGCCATCGCTTATGAACTCGCCCAGGCTGTTGGCGCCGAAGGAAGAGGTCAGGGTATCGCCCCGGCCGCGGAAAGAGAGTCCGCCCTGCAAACTTGCATTACTGAAGGGGCCGGCAGACTGCTGGTCGGCGCGGCCGCCGCCCAGAGTTCCTGAATCGGTTTCCAGGAACTTGAGGATATTCGAGTCCACGACGTAGTAGATGTAATTGGACTCATTTCCCGCGCCATCGTTCAATTCGACCGTTCCACGGCCGTTGGTGTCGGGCGACGTCATTACCCCCAAGATCGAGGTAGCCCCCGGCACTCCATCGCGGACGACGTCCTCAGTGCCGGTGATGGCGCCTTGCTGCAGAATCATTTGACCGACGCTGGAGACCGACCCTTGCGCGGCACTATTTGCAACTGAAGAGTGGAGACGAAACACAAAAGTTCCGGTGGGGGCTGCAGAAAACGCCGCCGGATTTTGCTGCAGAGCCACGCCCGATCCGGTAGCGAACGAATCGTACTCAATCAGGTATAGCGAAGAAGTGGAGAGGATCGTCATGGCGAACTGCACCTGGCCCCGAGAGGAATTCAGGGTCATGGTCACGTTGCCATTGTTATTCACCGTGTAGGATCCGGTAATTGGGTTGCTTGAGACGGTTGAATTTTGTATGAAGTCATCGATCCCGTCAGTGATGTTCCCGTTGCCGTCGGCGATAAACGTACCGGATTCCTGGTACGGTCCACCGCCGGAGCCGTATGAAGTACCTGACAAGGTATAGGTGAAGTTTCCTTTGAGGTTTGCGTTCGAAAACATCGGATGGGAAGAACTGGAGTTACTGCAGCTAATCACAAAGCAGAGCAGAAGAAACACAATGGCCGACAGTCCGATTCGGATCTCTGGTTGCGGTCCGCTTCGCGAGAAAGAACCGCTGTAACGACGAGCCACGACACGCATTTCAGAGTTCCTATCGCGAGCCAGGCATGAGTTTCATTCTTCAGACCGCAGAAACTCAGGCCCACAACGGCTGCAGTGGAAAAGTAGACAATCCTCGGGGGAGTAGCAATTCGAGCTACAGTGGCGCTTTTCAGCAGAGTGAATTGTATCGGAGATAAATGAAACTGTCGTCGGAAAAAATCCCGAAGCGGGAGGGTCAAACTTCTCCAGAGTAAGAAGGGCAGGCCGTTTCAGCCTGCCCCGACTGCGGGTGATTGGCGCAATGGATTCAATGGCTGGTATTTTCCGGACGGGATCCCAGCTTCCGTCTGGTAAATAGCCCCACCGCAATCAGGCCACTTCCGAACAGGGCGAGGGTTCCCGGCTCAGGGGAAACCGCGAAGTTCCCGCTGAAGTTCGTTTGCCCCCCTGCGTCCGTGAAGGTGATTTGTCCATTCTGCATGGTGACTACTACGTCCTTCACCGTGGTTGATTGAATCGTGATAGGTCCGCTATTTACGGCTAGTTGTTGCCCATCAATCGTGATCATCACGTTTGTGAGAGTGCCGGTGAAGGACCAGGTACCTTTCCACTCGTTCGTAAACCCATTTACCAAGTGGCAACTTGCGCCGACCGCGCAGGACCAGCTCGCAGCCGAGAACTGGCCGGAGAACGTGAAGCCGCCGAAACCGCCGTTGTAGGTGTCCACGACCTTGAAAGCTCCACCAGGGCCGAAGACGGATGTCTCGTTTGTGCTTCCCGTTCCAATCACGCCATTGCCAAGAGGCACCATGGTAGTAGCGCAGGTAGCAGAGCCGCAACCCGTCGTGTACTCCAGGTTGCCGGTAGTGAATGTGAGGGTACCTATATTGCCGTCAGTCACATCGTATCCAGCCATGGAGCCAGTAAATCCCATGATGCTGACGAGGGTCGAACCGCCCAAGCTGAGAGTCCCGGAACTCTGACCGGTTCCAGTAAAAGTGCCGTCACTGTTAAGAAAGGTCACATCGTCTTGGGCCAAGACCGGCAGCCAAGCGTAAGCTGCGACCAAAGCGAACAACAGAACCCTGACTAGCTTCATCGTCCACCTCCTTAGAACTCTGGGCGGCCTTACAGCTTCTGTGTCGGTTGTTCGAATGCTTCCGGGACTATCTGGCTCAGACACCTAAGCCCGAACGCAAATACTTTAGAATGCGATCGCTACATGTTTATGACCGCAATTTAAATAGTCGATGAATTTCGAGTTGCCCGAGATACCGGCTGTGGAAAACAGCTATCGGCGGATGATTTGAGAGGGCTAGCTTCGGCTGAGGTCGGTGGCTATCCTCTTCGCAACTGTCCCAGCAACTTTCTGACATCGTCGGCGCTGGAGTAGTTCGGGTCGAGCTTTAAGACTTCTTCCAGATGATGCCGCGCAAGGGCTGTCTGGCCGCTTCTCTCGTAGGCGAGCCCCAAGTGGAAGTGAAGTGTCGGATTCTCAGGCGACTTGCTTTTCTTCGATAAATCCATTGCTTGCAGAAACGAATCAATAGCGGATCGGTAGGCTCCCTTTTGATAAAGCACCCACCCAAGCGTGTCGGCGGCATTGGGAGAGTTGGGCATGTTGCGACGGGCGCTCTGGGCGAGCGACAGCGCAATGTCGAGATTTCCGCCGGTGCGGGTCAAAAGCGAAGCCATATTGTTGGCGGCCTGAGGGTTTCCGGGCTCGATATCCAGTGCTTCCTGATAAGACTGCCGGGCATCGTCGGGATCGCGCCGGCTTTCGTAGATGCGGCCAATCAGAATGTAAAACTCGATCTGCCTGGGACTGCTTTGAAGGGCGAGCCGGCTGGTCGTGAGGGCTTTGTCGATTTCGCCCCGGGCCACCTGGACCTGGGCCAGTTTGAGCCAGGCGTCCGCGTTGTTCCTGTCGAGATCAGCAGACTTCTTCAGGTCTGACTCTGCCGTTTCCAGATCGCTCTTCGTCTTACGATGATCGAAAAGAACGCTCCCCAGAAGATCGTAGAATGCGCTGATCTCGGGCACCTTCGCGATCTGGGTCTGTGCTGCGGCGATAGCCTTGTCGGTTTGCCCTTGGGCAACGTAGGCTTTCATAAGACAAGCCAAAGCGTCGTTCGAAGTCGGATCGCGATCCAGAGTCTGCAGATAGAACCGTTCCGCCTCGGCGTAATTTTTCTGTGCGAGCCGGATGTTTCCCATTTGCATATAACCATCGGGCGCCTGCGGGCCGGTGCTGATCGCTTTTCTGGCATCGCTTTCTGCGCGCGGGAGGTCATTCCGGTTCAAGAACGAGATGGCCCGCATGGCGTAGCCCCCCGGCGAGTTCGGAAGAAGACGGATGACCTGATTCGACGTTTGTTCTAGGGCTTCCATGTCGTTTTGCCGGAGCTCTGCCGTGGCCAACGCGACCTGCGCCTGGCTCAGATCGGGATTCCGCTTCACGGCGTTCTGCCAGGAATTCTGGGCTTGGGCAAGATTTCCAGTTCTCGCAAATGCGAGGCCAAGGTGGTAGTAGGCCACGGCGTTGTCGGGATCGCTTTGCAGGGCCGCCTGCAGTGCCTGGGTGGCTTCTTTGACTTTCCCGTTGTGCAGATCGATTTCACCGCGGAAGGTCAGAGCCGCCGCATCCCTGGGCGTTGCCTTCAGGATCTCGCTATCGAGTTCGTCAGCCTCGTCAAACCGGTTTTTGAGAATGAGAAGCTGAACGTAGTTCTTCCTCACTAGAAGATCGCTGGGGTGCTCCCGAAAAAGCTCGGAGTATTCGGCTGTGGCCTTATCAAGATCGCCGGTGGAAAAATAGAAGTCTCCGAGCATGCGATACGCCTCCGTATCACTTGCCAGGTCGCGCTTGGTTTGTTTGAGAAACTGTTCAGCCTGATCCTTCTTGCCTTCGTCTAGGTAGAGGCGGACCAGGGCGGATCGAGCGTCGAGGTCCCTGGGGTCTTGCGCAATGGCGGCTTGCATCTCGTGCTCCGACTCGGATAGGCGGCCGCGTGCCTGATCATAGGTGGCCAGAGCGAGGCGAGTCTGAACCGCCCTGGGATCGAGTTCGACCGCTCTTTTGAAATCCTGCCCGGCTTCATCCGGTTCCTCGGCCTTCATCTCGAGTGAAGCCAGCATTACGAAAGCTTGCGATCGAGTTGGATCGAGAGCGATCGACTTCTGCATTTCGCGGATCGCCGCCGGGATGTTGTTTTGAGCGGTCAACAACGCGGCAGCGGTTGAGTGTACGACCGCATCATTCGCTTTCTCCTGAAGCAGCCAGTCCGTCTGCTCCTGAGCCTGCGGAAGTTGGTGCGCGGCGATGAGCAGGTTCGCCAGATCAACGCGAGCAAGGTAATTCTCCGGCTGAAGTTCAACGCTGCGGGTAAATTCCTGATAGGCGGGAGTCCATTGTTGCAACCGGGTGTAGACTCGAGCCAATTGGTAGTGGGCCTCTGCGTATTGCGGATCCACCTGGATGGCGTTGGTGAACTGAATCATTGCCTCGCGGTACTTAGCCTTCTCGAAGTACCGTTGTCCACTTTCGAGATACTTCTGTTTGCGGACATTCGGATCGCGCGAGCAGCCGGCGAGGGCCAGAAGCAAGGCAATCAACGTGGCTGAACGAAAAAGAGGTTGATTCATAGGTGTCTCCAGGTATTCCTGAACCTCAACATGCCGCTGTGTTTACCGCGGCACATAAACGTCAATTCTGGGTACAGCGACGCTCAGCAGCGAAAGTAAACGTCGCTGGGCGTCGGCTGGGCTTTCGTTCTGCCGAATTTCGGTTGCAACGCGGATCAATGACCCATCACTTCGGTTCAGTCGAATAGAATCCTCGACGAGATAGAACTTTGCCCAATATTCACTGGCCACGGCTCGGCCGTGCGCCCAGTACCAGTAAATGGCCAGACCGCGTTGAGACCCTTTGGAGATCAGGTAACGATTGGCGGCAAAAGGTGCGCGCCCCGGCAACGAAATCTCGATCAGGCTCGACCGCAATGGGGTCCAACCGGCCCCGGGCAGGCAGTTTTTCGGGGAGTGGAGGGTGTCGCCTGCGCGTTGGCTGGGAAAGTACGCGACAAACAGGTTTACCGGCAACCCCTGGTTTGCGGTCGTGTAATCGCGAAGAAGAAAATCGCCGGGACCGAGAGTCTCGCGAACGTCCGGATCGATCTTCAGAGGTTGTCCTGCCCATGATCCCAGGCGGTAGGGAAAAGAATCGAAACTTGGGCGGGAAGCGATAATCTCCCCTCTTCCCCTCGCCGCCAAGAAAAACGCGCTGCCGGCAAGCAGCATGCAAACAGCGAGGAAGCGGAGGTTCTCAGTTGTGACCATGAGGCCTCCAAGAAGCAGCCCCGGTGAGAGCCTGTTGCACCAGGATGAGCATCGCGAGCGAGACCAGAAACACCAGCCAGCCTGAGAAGCTGTGGAAGAATCCTTCTGCAGTGCCCGGGCTCCAGTACTGCACCAGTACGCCGGTGACGACAATGCGCAGGCTGTTCGCGAAGACCGCGATTGGAACTGCAGCCAGGAGCAAGGCTATCCGCACGCGCTTGCTGCTATGAGTCAGATAACCGTAGATTACGGCCAAAGTGATGAGGGACAGTAGAGACCGAATCCCGCTGCAGGCGTCCGCCACCTCCAACGACATCGTGGGCAGGTTGATGATATTTCCTTCGCGCAGGACGGGTACGCCTAACAGTGGCAACAAGCCGGCCGCAATTCTCGATGAGACCTGCTGCAACGGGAACGTGAGCTCGTTGAAGACCAATGCCGGGAACGGAATCATGAGCAGCAGAAATGCCAGGGGGAACCAGGCAGCGCGCAGATGATTCGTTCCCAGGAAGACCACAACTAATCCGGCGATCAGGAATAACAGAGAGACTCGGGCCAGAAACAACTCGGCGCCCAACACTCCGAGAACCAGCACCAACTGGGCCAAAGCCACGAGCAATAGTCCCCAGGAGGATGGGTTGCGAGGCAGAGCGAGCAGCCGGGATCGGTCTTTCCAGAGGACAAAGGCAGAAAATGCCGGGACCAGAAATCCGTAGGAGAAGTTCGAGTCCGCGTGCCACTGAAGAACGAGATGAAGAAGAATCGAAGAATACAGCCAGGCCACCAATGCAAAGGCCAGGAGCGCCTGCAAAGCAAGAATGGCTCCAGGCGAGCGCAGGAGAGTCTCGTCGCTAACGAGTGCGAGTTTTGATAACTGATTCATGCATCAGTAACGATGCAAGTAACTCGAGCCCGAGCCTGCGGGATCACACCGCCGACGCAGCCAGCGACAACCGGGGAATACTGTCGCGCGGCGTCTGATCGTCGAAGTCAAGTCCGCGCGTCCATTTTCGCGCGCCGTGATTTGACACAAAATAACGCGCGACGACACGGATGATGAACGCACCAGTGAATTCTTCACAAGTGGGCATTCAAAGGGAACAAAGAGCAGGCACTTTTAACCGAAAATTAACAGTGGCTTATCAGCAGAGTTCACTCCGTGTGGTACCTTGACTAGCAATTTTGCGGCAGAGGTTTGACTGGTTTGTACTCTTCGAGGTTGCGAGTCATTCGAAGAAATCTTAGCTTCCGATTGCGTTTGGCCAGTTGCGATCTGACGCGGATATGGTGCAAAGAGGCAACCGTCCGGCTGATTCCGTCCGCCTCATCCACCAAGGGGCGTTGCCGAAATCGGCTTTCGCGACAACGGTTTGCAATGAACTGAGCGCGTGCAATACCGATCGCTCAAAACGAAGTGTGAGATAACGTGTCGCGACCGGCGACCCATCGTATGAAGGCGGCGATTGCTCTAGCAATGACCTTGACCGTCGTATCTCCGGCGATTGCGGAGTGGTCTGGGGTCCCGCGCAAAGCCAAGCCAGCGCAGGCCGCCACTTCCGTTGCTCCAGTTTTGTCCAGCGACTCTGATGCGCCGCCAGATCCGGCACCGTCCATCGTTCCGGGGCCTGCCTACACGATCGGATTAGGTGACGTGTTGCGCATCTCAGTCTGGAAGGAGCCCGAGTTTTCGTCCACTTTGCAGGTTCGTTCTGACGGGATGATCTCACTTCCTCTGCTCAACGACGTGAAGGCTGTGGGATCCACTCCGATGGAACTGGCCTCGTCTCTGTCTGAGAAATTGAAGAAGTACGTGGACGATCCGCGAGTAACGGTAATCGTCACGCAGGCGAAGCCTCCAATTATCTACATGGTTGGAGAAGTCGGGCACCACGGACCCATGTCACTGACGCCCAACATGACGGTGCTGCAAGCCCTGGTGACGGCGGGTATGACGACGTTTGCCAACACGAAAAAAGTTTACGTGCTGCGCATGGAGAATGGCGTCGAGAAGAAACTGCACGTGAATTACAAGAGTCTGGTCAAAGGCAAGGCGATGAACCAGAACATTCTGCTGAGGCCGGGAGATATGGTGATCGTGCCATAGCGGACTTGAATCGGCGCAGCGCGGCGAAGGCAGTTCGCCTGGTTGGAAGCGCAACAAGGATGATTGCGAATCGTGAACTCGGGATGGAAGACTACCTGGCCATTGCCCGGCGGCGCTTTCTTTGGGTGATTGTTCCCGTGCTCATCGCGAGCGGAGTTGGCTTCCTCTCCTCCTATCTGGTCACGCCTGCATACACGTCGCATGCGCTCCTGCTGGTGGAGGGGCAGGTGGTTCCGACAGGTTATGTCAACCCGATTGTCACCGAGCGCGTGAGCGAGCGCATGATCACGCTGCAACAGAATGTTCTCAGCCGGGAGCGATTGCAGCCGCTGGTGAATCGCCTGGGATTGGTGCGAAAGGGCAAGCCGGTTGACAGCATCATCGATCAGATTCGGAGCAATCTTACGGTCAGTCCATACCACCGGGGCGGAGCAGGAGGCACAGCGGATGTTTCCGGCTTCTACGTAAATTACACGACGGATAATCCCCGTGACGCCCAACAGGTTTGCGCCGAGGTGACTTCACTCTTGCTGACCGAGAACGTGGAAGTGCGGGAGCAGGTGGCCCAGACGACCACCGATTTTCTCTCCCGCCAACTGGATGAGGCGAAGCACAACCTCGACGAGATGGATTCCAAGCTGTCGCGGTTCAAGATCGAACATTTTGGCCGGTTACCGGGCGACATGGAGGCAAACCTGAGGATGTTGTCGGGCTTGAACTCTGAGCTCGACGCGACTACGCAGAACATCAGCCGTCTGCAGCAGGACAAATCGTATGCGGAGATGCTCCTGGGACAAGAGCTGGCGGCGTGGAAATCGGCCCAGGCGGCCCCGAGCTATTCGAGTCTGAGGCAGCAGCTTCTAAGACTGCAGAATCAGCTGGTGCTGTTGCAGATGCGCTATACCGACGATTTCCCCGACGTGGTGAAGACCAAGAGTGACATTCAGCAGCTGCAGGTCAAGCTCAAGGAGATCAATGCGGAAGCCGACGAGTCCGATGCTCTCCGCGACGCCACCGTTCCGCGAGGGGGAACACACCTGGAACCGCCGGAAATTATGCGTTTGCGGGAACAGATCCGGCTCACAGACAGAGCCATCGAGCGCACGACCGCGGCACAGAAGCGTTTGCAGGATCGCATCGATGCATTTCAAAAGCGCTTCACGATGGATCCTGAGATTGAGGACGAGTACAAGCAGCTGACTCGAGACAGCGCTACCGCGCACAACATCTACGATCAGCTTCTGACCAACAAAAGCACGGCCGAGATACAGACCGAGATGGAGCGAAGCCAGGAGGGTGAACAGCTGAAGTTGCTGGATCCGGCGGGCCTGCCGGACTCTCCCAGTTCTCCGGTCCGGTCGAGGTTTGCGCTGTATGGCCTCGGCGCCGGTCTGGCTATCGGGTTAAGCCTTGCTTTCTGGCTTGAGGTGCAAGACAAGGCTCTCCGCAACGAAGCCGATGTCACGGCGGCGCTGGAACTGCCGATGCTTGCCTCGGTGCCGTGGGTGGGCATTGAGGCCAATGGCAAAAGCTTGAAAGGGAGATTGACCAGCATTGGGCGCGCAGGGTAGTGCCTGAGTTCAAATCAGGCCAGCTGGACGGCTGAGGGACCTCATGGGCGCAATCCGGAAGTTACGAAGGAGCGTTGGGTTGGACGAAGGCGCTTTCCAGGCTTTTGACGCGGAGTTCGATGGCTTGGACGAAAGTCCTGAAGCTGCGCCGGTGGCAGATGTCATTGCTCCGGAGCGCTCCGAGTCGAACCTCAGGTCGTCAGGCGACTCCAGTATCCGCGACTCTTTGTTAGCGGGCTGCCGTCGCGCCAACTGGGTCCTCGATCCGCAGATGACGGTTTTCTTTCATGGCGGAGAACACGTCGGCGGGGCGGAAGAGTTTCGGTCGCTTCGTTCCCATCTCTACCGGGCGAGGAAAAAGCAGAGTTTGAAGTCAGTGCTGGTCGCCAGTGCCCTTTCGGGGGAAGGCAGATCTTTCGTTGCGGTGAATCTCGCTCAGGCTTTGGCCCTGCAGGCGGGTTGCCGAGTGTTGCTGATTGATGCCGACCTACGCAACCCGCGACTCCATTCTGCGCTGGGAACTGCCGCCGAGCCGGGATTTTCGGATTACCTGCTGGGAGAAGCCGATGAGCTGGCGGTCATGCAGCGGGGGCATGCCGATGGGTTCTTTCTTATTCCTTCGGGCCGGCCGGTCGGCGGTCAAACCGAACTCGTGGCGAATGGAAGGCTGCAATCGCTGATTGAGCAGGTGGAGTCGCTCTTCGACTGGATCATTGTCGATTCGCCACCAGCGATATCGGTGACCGACGCCTCCTTGCTGGCCAATTCCTGCGACGGGGTTGTTCTCATCGTTCGCTCGCATTCGACGCCATTCGACGTTGTGCGAAAGGCCCGCGAGAGATTCCGCGAAGAATCGATGGTCGGCGTTGTGCTGAACAAGATTGTATCCAAGGCTTCTCCTCGGGTTTCCTTCTGACCGGTGAGGCGCCCCAGTCCAGACCTTCATGAGGAATTTCCCTGCCCATGGACTTAATCAGCAGACCCGCAAAGGAAAGGCTGACGGCGACTTCGGTGCTCGACCTGCCCAGCGTCTTGGTCATCGCCGCAGCAAGTGTCGCTCTAGCGTTGCCAATGCTCATTTACGGACCGATGCCGTGGGGCAACGACACCTACCAACACCTCAACTTCGCCAAGTACTTCAGTGAACAGTTTTGGGCGGGCGACTGGTATCCGCGGTGGTTGATTGGAATGTGCCACGGGTTGGGCTCACCGACGCTTTTTATCTATCCGCCGTTCCCAAGCTATGTCGTCGCGCTGTTCGTGCCACTGGGGAAGGTACTGCATTTCGACGCATTCAAGATGGGGGAGTTCCTGGCCCTCTTCGGGTCCGGGATTTGCGCGTTTCTGTGGTTGCGAACCATGGCAAGCCGAGGTGTCGCGCTCCTGTGCGCCGCGCTTTACCTTATGATGCCCTTTCATCTCGCGATTGATTTCTACCGGCGCGATGCGTTGGCGGAATGCTGGGCGTTGGTTTGGATGCCGCTAATCCTATATTTCACGGCGAAGACGGTGGAACGAGGAGGCGTATACCTACTGGGCCTCGGCGTGGCCTATGCGTTGCTGATCGTGAGCCATCTAGTGGCCGTGTTTCTTTTCTCTCTGATCCCATTGGCTCTGGCCCTGTTCCTTGCACCTCGCGGCAAGGAATTCAGATCGCTTCTTCGCGTCTCCGAAGGAATGCTGCTGGGGATCGGGCTGTCCTGCTTTTACCTAATCGCCGCGCTCGCTCACAATCGATATTTTACGCTGACTGTGATTCCAGATTGGTCGACCAGAGCCGATCGCCACCTCCTGGACCTGGGGACGCTTTTGCACCGAGTAGGAATCAACCATACGATTTCGGTAATCGTTTTTGACATGGTTGCTCTGTGTATCGTGTGCAGCGCGACAATTCTCGCAAAGGGATCGCCGGAGTGGAAAAAAAGAGTCCTTTTCTGGCTCCTGCCCTGTGCCGTTTCCGTTTTTCTGATGCTCAGCCTAAGCTCCTGGCTATGGAGGGTGGGGCCCTTGCTCCACACGTCAGTACGCTATCCGGGGCGTCTCAATCTTATCTTGTGTGTGGGATCGCTCCCGATCCTGGCGGCCCTGTTCTCTGAAATTCCCCGGTTGCCACGATTCTCGCAAGGTCTTCTTGTCGTTCTTTTATTAGCTGGTATTGTGCCGTGGCTGGTTTGGTACAGAGCGGTTTGGATCAGTTACCCGGAGCAAACGCCGCCTCCGACAACCGTAGTGAGTGACTTCGACGGATTTTTCTTCACGTGGCCGGCTCCCGGCACCGACCAAGAGAGTGCGCTTGAAGCGTCCACAAAGCCCCCGGCCAGATTTCTTACGGGCGCGGGCACCGCCAAAGCAGTTCTGTGGGAGCCAAGACACATTGAGATCGAAACGAATAGCCCCAGCGGTGGAGAGGTGCTGGTGAATCAGTTCTATTATCCGCCGTGGCGCGCGATTCTAACCGGCGAAAACCGGCAGATCAAAGTGGAGGCTGAGATTCCCGCGGGCATAGTGAAGTTGAGAGTGCCAGCGGGCCCGCAACATGTCCGGCTTGAAATCCCTGTCGGCCCGACGGAATATATTGGGCAGTGGATCAGTGGCATATGTGTATTTTTGACCTTGGGGCTGGCCGCAAAATCGCACCTCACAGTCAGAAGGGAAACTGCCGCTGCCAGTGCCCCGGTGGAGTATCAATGACACTGGTTTTCTGGTGTGCCGTGGTTCTGATCGGCTACGCATATTTTGGCTACCCGGCCTGGATCTGGCTGCGGAGTCGCATCCGCCCACGACCGGTCCGGATCGGCCCCTACACTGCCTCGATTTCCGTGATTTTGGTCGTCCGAAATGAAGGTCTCGTAGTGGAGCGAAAGCTGAGAAACCTTCTCAGTCTTAACTACCCTGTGGATCGAACAGAGATTATCGTCCTCTCCGATGGGTCGACGGACGCCACCAACTCCATCCTCTCCGCCTTCGCCGGCCCGCCGCGACTGATGTCGATTATGAAAGAGCACGCGGCGGGAAAGGCGGCCGGTCTCAACGATGCAATGCGCATAGCGACGGGAGAGATCGTCATTTTTACCGACGCCCGACAGTACGTTGAGCCGGATGCGATCCGCTTTCTGGCGGAGAATTTCGCTGATGCCCAGGTTGGTTGCGTCTGTGGACAGCTGATGCTGGGCGATCCGGAATCAGGAGAAACCAATAGGGGCTTGGGGTCGTATTGGAAGGTCGAGAAGAAGATCCGCCAAATGGAATCGGCAGCTGGATCGACGATTGGCGCGACTGGCGCCTTGTATGCGGTGCGGCGCAGCCTGTTCGTCCCGTTGCCACCAGAGACGATCCTCGACGACGTGTTTACACCTATGCAGGTATTGCGTCAGCGTAAACGGGTTGTCTTCGAGCCGCGCGCCCGAGCGTGGGATCTTCCTTACCAGGGACATCGGCGAGAATTTGTCCGCAAAGTAAGGACGCTAAGCGGCAACTATCAACTATTTCAACTCGCGCCGTGGCTGTTGGGCAGCTCCAATCCCGCCTGGTTCGCGTTCTTCAGCCACAAGGTATCTCGCCTGCTGGTGCCCTTGGCATTGGTGGCGATGCTGCTCTCGTCGGCCGTGCTTCCGGGGAAGATGTACCACGCGCTTTTTGCCCTGCAGTTGCTGTTCTATGGATTCAGTCTTGTAGCGTTAGCAGGGCTAAAACAGGGCCTCGTCGGCAAAGTGGCAGACGCTTCCTTTAACTTACTTCTGCTCAACACTGCTGCCTTGTTCGCTTTGGCCAAGTTCGTCTTGGGACGGAGGACGGCATGGGCATAACGGGACTCTCGTGTCCGAAGGACCAAAGCAGAATGGAGACGGGCCGGCCGAAGGCAACAGGCATGACGGCACAAGCCAGAGAATCCGTGGCGCGATTATTGCGGACTCATACCTTGCCCGCCTGCCTCATCATTGGAGCGCAAAAGGCGGGCACGACTTCTCTTGCCAGTTACTTGTTTGCGCACCCGAGTGTGGTTTCTCCCAGCTTCAAGGAGGTGCACTTCTTCGACCTCAACTATGCTAAAGGTCCCGAGTGGTACGGATCTCAGTTTCCAATCGGAGGGCGTCGACGGGTGGCCAATCAGTTGCAGGGTCGAACCGGATTTGCGCTTGATGCCACTCCTTACTATCTCCTGCATCCTCTGGCGGCTGAGCGGGCCCGCAAGCTTGTCCCCGCTGCGAAGATCATCATCTTGCTTCGTGATCCTGTCGACCGGGCCTACTCGCATTATCATCACGAGCGCCGGCTTGGCCATGAACATCTGCCATTCGAGGAAGCGCTTGCATGCGAATCTTCTCGCACTGCAGATGAGGCCGAGCGTTTACAACGCGAGCCATCCTACGAGAGCTTCAACTATCAACACTTCACCTACCTGGAACGCGGAATCTATGCGAATCAAATTCGGAGATGGCGGAAGTTCTTTCCTTCCGAGCAACTCCTGATTTTGAGCAGCGAGGAATTGTTCGAAGACGGAGCTCGTGTATATCGAAGAGTATTGGGATTCCTCGGCCTGCCTGCCTTAGACCTTGCCGCTTATCCTGCCGAGCATGTCGGAAAGTATCGGCCGATGGCGGCGCGCATGCGGGACCGCCTGGACGAGTTTTACGCGCCCCACAACCGAGTGCTTCGAGAGGAACTGAACGCCGAGTGGCCGGGAGTCGGCGACACTATTGTAGACAGGTTCTCGGTCCGCTCCCGCCACGCAGGGTAACTTCAGACACTCGTTGAAAGCAAAAAAGTGCGCTGCCGCGTAGCAGCGCACGTGCCTATCAAGCCGGCCTCCCAACGGTGTATCGGTTTACCTCTTCGGCAATTTCTTCAGACCAGCCACGCCATCTCTGACAGCATTGGCAACCGGTCCCACTGCAGGATACGTGCAACTGGTTGTCGAACTCGCGATTGTAAAGGGCACATTGAAGAACGTGTTTCCAGAGTCGGTATTGGCGTTGGTCACGCTGTCCGCCAGGATCCCGGCGCAGGCGCTGTCATTGATGGTGTTACGGGAAACGACATTGCTGCTTCCCGTGTTGTTGCCGCTGCCTGAGCAACTGCTGTCGAGGTGAATCGCGGATTCGCCGCTGTTCATAATCGTATTGCCGGAAATGGAGTTGAAATCGGTGCACACATCAATCGCATCCGTTGCCAACGTCGAGTCGAAATCAGAAGAGCCAAGAATCTGGTTGCCGGAGACAGTCACGCCATCGTCGTACTGAGCCGGCGCGAAGTCATCGGTGACAAGAGCGATCGCGTATTGGGTGTTTCCGACGGTGTTTGAGCTCACGACAATGTTGCCGTTCTGACCGTCATACAGCAGGATGCCTGACGAGCCGTAGCAGACGGGCTGATGAGGACCCCCGCAGGCCGGATTCATATAGACATCGTCGATCACGACATTCCCGCTCACCGTGCCCGTAGCCCCAAATGCGATCTGGATTCCGTTTTGCGCGATAGACGGAGTCGGGCCCCAGCCCTGCACATCGTTCGAGAAGACAGAGATGGTAGTGCCAGGGTCGTTCCCGGTGATTCCGTTTTTCTGATAGTTGCGGACAGAACTGTTTGCCACGCTGAGCGCCGACGTGAAGCCACTTGCAGTCTGCACGAAGATCCCCTCTCCATCCTGGCAGCCGTAGAGCGACGGAGTCAGGGTCTGATCACGCACTGCAACGTCATTCACGGTGCCGGAAGCGTTTTGAAAGAGAATTCCGGTAACGTCGGTAGCGCAACCCGATAGGCCATTGTTAGCGCCATTGACACCAAGCTTCTTGATCAACACTCCGGTCGTGTTCTGCACCAGTATCTGGGCCGCGATGGGAAGGCCGGTGTCGACGTCGGAAGCATTTGGCAGCAAACCTCCGGAGGGCGAAACGACCACAGCAGCCGCTTGACCTGCGGAGTTGGTTACTCCCTTCAAGGTCAGGCTCTTGGCGATAGTCACCTGTTCGGGGTAGTTGCCGGGGCAAACCTCAATCGTCGTGCCTGCTATCGACGCATTCACCGCTTGCTGGATTGTCGCATAGCTTGTGAGGCCCGAAACGCATGTGCCAACCTGTACTTGAGCGAGCGCCGATGAAAGCAATGCCGAGGCCAGAATGGTTGCGCCAAGCGCCATTCTGCGAACAGTCAGCTTCATTGTTTCTCTCCTTCTGAAAAGTTCACACGCGCTAGGTGTGCATCTAGGGGGCTGCAACGCGGAGCTCAACTGAGGTGGGGCAAAGCTACACTTGGACCGCGAAGTATGTCAATCAGGATCTGGCAGGATCATCCACAGTGAGAGTAACGAATGCCGGTGAGGCCTGAGTTAAGTGTAGCTGTCCGGTCGGAGTATGTGTATTCAAGTCCGCGATACTCCGGATGTGCGAAGGAACCATTCTTCGAGTCAACCGCTCAATCGTGGGACTCTATTACCTGCAGACCTCAAGCGGCAGTAGCTCGAAGCTGTACACAGTAATCGTAGAAGTGAATATCCTCGGAATACCATTGCAAGAGGTTGTGAACCGACAGCGGGCTCAGCGATCGATCAAACTGCGGCGGGGTACGGTGGGAAAGTACGTCATCAGTGGGCAGCAAAAGCGTTTCAGGCAAATTCAACAGCTTCTTGAGGTATTCAAAATCCGTATCCAGCTGCTCCTGAAGACCTACGAGCAAGATTGAATCCACTCTGGCGGCGAGTTCGTCTGTTCCGGAAAACCAGTCCTTGTAGGTGTATTTGAGATGGGCAATGTTGCGCATTGCCTCCCGCGCACAGTGGGCCAGTTCCGGGTCGCGAGCAGAAAGGGCCTCGGCCAAGTCGTTTGCCGTTTGGAAACGACCAAACGCTTCAGACTCAGCAGGGCTCCACTCATAATGGTGGCGGGGAAGCCCTCTTCGCAGACGGCTGTAGAAGCCGCTCACGAATCGCGTCACCGGATGGCGAACGAAGAAGACCACCTGATGGTCGGGGGGGACATGGCACAATCTCGTCGCGTGTTCGTGAAGCACGAGATGGTAACGATCCGCCAGCGGCCGCAGCGCTTCTATGACCGCGGTTCCTCCAGTCTTGCGAACGTGCAGGAAGTGTACGGGGACACTGCCGATCGCTTGGGGAGCCTTTGAATCTCGGTAGCTGGGAGAAAGAAGGCGCATATGTTGAACAGCCACTGCTGCTTAGAGCTCAACCGCGTCCGGTCTGTCGCGAACGTCCAGATGTCCTTAAAAACTGTATTTCAATCCAAATTGGATTGTCCTCGGGCGATGCGCATCGACGGGATGCAGAAAGGAACTGCCAGTTACGCAGTCAGTACCGGTGATGACTCCGTTAATGATTGGACCCTGAAAGCCGGCCGTGTAATCCGGCCCGCCATAGCAACTGATGGAATTGCTGCCCGTATTGCCCAGATCCGCATTGTAGAGACGGAACTGCGTATGGTTGAACAGGTTAAACGCCTCGGCGCGAAATTCAAGTACCTGGCCCTCGCGTACCTGGAAGTGCTTCAGCATGCTCATGTCGAAGTTCGTCCGATGCGGATTGCTTAGAAAGTTGCGGCCGGCATTGCCGAATGTGAGTCCGCGAGGAGCTACGAACAGATTCGGATTTCCCAGTAAAGGCCCAAAACTCTTGGTATTGTTCAGCTGGCTGGGACGCGATCCGGGATAGGGATTGACGTCCGGATAAGAGCCCGCCCCGACGCCATTGGCGACGCCGGCGTTATCGAGAACTGAAACCGACGAGCCGGCTTCATTGATCACACTAAAGGGCGTTCCCGATTGGAAGACGGTGATGCCTGAAATCTGCCAACCGTCACCCAGAAGCCGCAGGAAGCGAGACGGAGCAGATGGAGAGGGCTCATCCTGTCCCTCGCCGGTTGGTTGCCCCGGCCTGCCGGTTGTCCAATTCTGCAGAACCCGGCTGAGGTTCGGGAGAGTGTAAATATAGCTGACGTTCAACAGGTGACGTTCATCGAAATTCGAACTCGCCCGGTTTGAGCGAAGATCGTAAGAATTCACGAACGTCGCATCGGAGCGGTCGGATGAATCGTCGATCGAGTGGCTGTACGTGTATGACGCTCCGATCGTGACCGGGCCGCTCGTCCGCCGAATCACTGCTTGAAGCCCGTGGTATGTGGAATCAGCGATATTCTGCAGCGCGAACACTTCTCCCAAACCCGGGTAGGGACGCAGTGTATTCACGTTAGGCGTGGGATTTAAGACACCGTTCACGCCCGCGCAGGAAGCAACCAGGTTGTAATAGGCCGGGTCGCCCTGGGGGATGGTGGTTCCGTTAATTAATGTGAACACGGGATTGGTGGTTCCGGCGAAGCTATAGGCTCCGCAATCGCCGGCTCCCGATTGACCGGGAGTTATCCCCGGCACGGTCGGGATAAGCGGTTCGGTCGGTCCGAAGGGATTCTCCGAAACAGGGATGGGTTTCAATTGATTGATCTGACGTTCCACCGTAAGATGAGTGCCCTTGCTTCCAACGTACGCCACGCTGGCCACCAGCGATGAAGAGAGTTGCCGTTCCACACTGAGACTCCACTGTTGAGAGTAGGGCCAGAGTGCCGTTGTTGGAATCGACGTAACACTGAGCGGATAAGCACCGGGTCCGGCAGGCAGTTGCTGGGCGCAGAGAGGATCAGAACTGAAAGAGGCGCCTCCTACGCAGCCGTAATTCACCGGAAACGTTTGCGTCATGCTCAGCACATTGGGAGCACTGGCTTCGAGAGATCCGGTGTTCGCTTCTTCCCCAGTGCCATGCTCGTAGAAGATGCCATAGCCGGCGCGGATGGAAGTCTTTCCGTCGCCACGTGGATCGAAGGCCACCCCGATGCGAGGAGCCGGATTGAAGAGATGGCCGGTCATGCAGCCATTCGGCACTCCGCTCACTCCACATCGAACAATGCCGTTAATGATCCGGGGATCGGGATTCGTCAGATTAATGGGAATGGCTGCCCCATCCGGAACGCTGAGAAGTTCCCCTGTGATCGGGTCGACACGCAATTGAGCGGCCAATGCAGGATTGTAGTTTGCAGGGTTCCAGTTATAGGCCTGGTGATATTTCTCGTTCCACAGACCGAATAAGCTGAAGCGGACTCCAAGGTTTACGTTCAGACGGGAATTCACCTTCCAATCGTCCTGCAAGTAGGGCTCGAGGATCTGGTAGCGGTTGTAATACTTATATTGGGTACTGTCCTGGCTGAAGCTCTGGATAGCCTCGTAGAGACCCTGAGGTTGCCCGAAATAGTAGAGCAGGTTCGCGAAGGCGTTTCCGGTATTCACCAGACCGCCGTTGACGTTGCTGAACGTGAGTAATCCCTGCACATCACCGCTGGCAGCGCCAATCGCGGGATTGGTCTCGCTGCGCTGGGCAAGGATGGCCTGAACGCCCCCCTGGATCGTGTGCGGCCCGATCGACTTACTAAGATTCTCGCGGAAACTGTAAGTCGGATTGGTATGGATGAAGGGCATGTAGGAAGGATCGACCGAAAAGCCGCTTCCTCCGTACTCCTGGTTATTTCCGCCGATAAAGATGCCGGGCGCTTTTCCACCGAAACCGTTGTTGAAGATGGCGCCCAGCGCGCAATCCGGAGGACCGATGGGAGTGGAAGGGCAGGCAGATCCGGGCGTTTGAAGGGCTGTTGGACGCTGGAAGTTGGCGCCTCCCGGCCCGTTGACGTCATTGAGAGTGATGTGGGAGTTGATAAAGCTGGCTTCGATTTCGTTCAGAAGAGTCGCGTTAATGGTGTGAGTCAGGTGAGCCACTACGCTGGTGCCGGGGCCCACGAACTTGTTCTGCACCGTCGGAAAGCTATTGGCGACGTTGTCCAGCGGCCATTGTGGGACCGGGACGGTCGTGCTCCAGTTGTCATAGATGCCATGGAGCGACAGTCGAAGCTTGGTGCCGAAGTTCTGATCGAGCGAAACCAGTTCTTCCCGCCAGCGAGTGGGTTCGGAGATCACCGCGTCATAGCAGGAGCCGATGCTGGAGTTGCAGCCACTCGAGGCATTCGGAAGAGGAATCAGGTTCGTGGCCATCAGTGCGGCGGCCGTATTGCTCTCCCCGAAGCCGCCGGCCTGCGAGAACACATTATTGTTGGGGAAGGTGAGGTCATAGCCGGCGATATTGCCACCGGGCACGACATTCGGACAGTCCGGCCAGTTGGAGCGGAGAAAATTCACCTGTCCGCCGCCAGGCGTCGGAGGGCAGACATCGCTGAAATCTCCGCTGCGTTCGGCCAATGACGGCACCCCATGGTTGAAATCCGGATGTTGATCGCTGGGCGAGTCCTCGTAGCGAAATTCCTCCGAGAAGAAGATGAAGGTCTTGCCCTTCCGAATCGGGCCGCCGAGGGTGAAGCCAAAATCGTTCCGTCGATATTTCGGCGCCTTGGTGGTTTGATCAAAGTAATTGCGCGCGTTGAAAGCCTCATTCCGGATGAACTCGTAGGCGTCGCCGTGCCACTGCGCTCCGCCACTCTTGGTGGTAACCAGCACGGTTCCGGATGCCGTTCGGCCGTACATAGCGCCATAGTTGGAAGTGAGTACCTTGACTTCCTGAATGGCGTCGAGACTTGGATACACGACGAGGGTACTCTCCGCCCCGTTCAAGCCCGCATTCAGGACGTCACTGCCGTCGACCTCAAACGTGTTGTATTCGACGCGGCCACCGTTGACGCTGTATTTCACGCTGCCGACGACTCCGACCTTGGCCTCGTCCTGTCCTGTCTGATTGCTCACCCCGGGCGTCAGGGCGATCAGTTGTGTAAAGTTGCGGCCGTTGAGGCCGAGTGTGGTGACCTCTTTTTGAGTGATCGTTCCCGAGACTTCCGCCGTTTCAGTTTCTACTCTGCCGACACTTTCGCCGACGACATTGACCTGGGTCTTTTCACTGGCGGGTTCGAGCGCGGCATCGAGCGGGAGTTGAACACCGGCGCCGAGATTGATGTTGGTCGCGACGAAGTCCTTGAATCCGGGTTGCGAGACCGTCAGCGTGTAGGATCCCGGTTTCAGTCCTGCAATCGAGTAGTTGCCTTTGTCGTCGGACGCGGTGGTGGCTGCGACCTCAGAGCCGGTCGTGAGCTTGATCGTTGCCCCGACCAGTACGGCGCCGGTTTGATCAGTGATGTTGCCAGAGAGAGAGCTGCCGTTCCCGCTCGGGACTGCCGCCGGCGAAGGCGGCGTGGATTGCGGTACTGCGGCCGCAGGCGCAGGGGAGACGGTGGCCGCCGCAGCGGCTGTATTCGGGTTCCCTGAAACAGGGGCTTGCGCGACTAATGCTCCGGCAACTCCCACCGTCACCGCCTGACCTGGGCCCAAAATTACACTCGCCAGAAAAACCTTCGCACCATTTGCGCTGACGGAGACGTTGTAGGAGCCGGAAGGAAGTTCGGCCGCATACAAGCCCTGGGCGTCCGTGGTCGCGCTCTGAGAGAATCCTGCGCCATTATCAACGGCAATCGTGGCGCCGGATACGGGCACGCCCGCCTGGTCGCTGACGGTGCCAATGATGGCTGCCTTGCCTGCGGGCGAAGCGGGGCTGGGGGCGACTGCCTGTGGCCCAACCGCGACAATTGGGCCGCCCAGGCCGAATGTCAAAACCTGACTCGCGCTCAGGACAACCTTACCTTGGAAGATCGTGACGCCTTTGGCGCTCACGGAAAGATTGTATGTTCCGGCCGGAAGTTCGGTGGCGTAGAGGCCCTGGCCGTCCGTCGTTGCAGTCTTCGTGACTCCGGCGCCATCGTCTGCGGTGACGGTGACTCCGGCGACCCCGGTGCCTGTCTGATCGCTGATGGTTCCGGTCAGGGCGGCATTGCCGCCAGTTGCCGACGTTGTGCCGGCAGCATTTCCTTGCGCCCCAGCAGCCACAGCCATCATCAGAGTCGTGAACCACAGCAGCAGAATTCGCGACTTCACAAACTACCTCCCTGCAGCCGAGAAGAAGAACGACTCTGGATTGGTCGAACGAACTACTCAAAAAGCAAGCTTGTCCGGGAAGCTGCGAGTCCCCGAGCGACACCTCAAGCAGGAGCAGCACAGTCTAGGGATGGCGTATTACGACTCGATGACAAAAACGTTAAAATCGGGTTACAAGATACCGACGGTTGGATTCTGAGAGGGGCAGAGCGAGATGACGCGTCCGCAGGTATTCGAGTCTGCTTTCGCGACTCGCCGGGTGCAGTTCGCCGATATCCACAAATTCGATTGCTGCCCCCAATAAAATTTATGAGAGTTTAACACTTCGGTCATTCTGCCATCACAGGGCCGCCCGATACTGCTCGCGGTGCTTACACTCCAAGTCTGCAATGTTCATGGCCTGCAGGTCTTGTGCGGCTGCAGCGCTGCACCAGGGGAACTCCCCTCCAACCAACGAACTGAGTTCCGAAAAGGAGATTGGCAGATGACAAGAATCAGGTTCATGTTTGCGGCCCTGGTAGCGGCTCTGGCCTTTGCGGCCGTCCCCTCGGCTCTCGCTCAAAGTTGTCCCAATCATGGGACATCGTCTACTCCCTGCATCCACGTGGTCGCCGCTGGATCTTCGGCTATCTTCCAGCAGGCTGCCGTCGACGTTGTCGACAGCGTTGCGCCCCACACCGACGCGTTTCTCGGCGGTGGGTCGATCCATCACTTCACCATCAAAGGGAACTGCTCCGACAGCACCCACGGCGGAGTGTGCGCCGCCATGGTCGACAGCCGTAACCCAGTCATTCCAGTTGAATCAGCAACCTACTGGCTGGTTTGGGTAGCCGATTCTGCCGGCCACGTAACCGATCTCTGGCTAGACAACCAAGTCGACTCGATCGTTGGTGTGCGCCTGTTCCTCGCGCAACCCAGCGCGAAGTCGTACCTGGCTACCGGAACACAGTCAGGCGCAGACCCTGCCGGCAACCTGATCAGCGCCGCGCTGTTTGCGTATGGCGACGCCAGCGGTTCCAGCAACACCAACTGCACGATCAACCCCAGCACCTGCGACGCGGTAGAGGTTCCGGCTGACGTATACGCCTTAGCCAATGGCGCCTCGCTCAATACCGGTTTTTCTGATATTCGTCCGGAAGATGCGCTGTTTGGCACTGAGCGCGCCAATTCAGCTCTGACTGGTTCTCCCTGGACCGGCTTGGGCTACGGCGGTGGTCCAACCACCAAGGTCGGCGCTTCCATCGTTAGCTCTTTCACGGGTACGTACGCGACGCCGGTTCTGTTCGGATTGCCGGGTTCGGCCGACCCATTCAACACGAGTGACATCGTTCCCTCGACCATCACGGCTCTGCCGGTCGGCGTGGAACCGATCATCTTCATCGTTAATCGTACAAACGCGAGCGGCCTCGGCAGCGTAAGTGGTGTGACCCCGTTCTACACCAACGTGGTCGATAATGCTGCAGGACCGCAAGGAACTCCAAACCCACTCGGACAGTTGTTCGGTGGCGTGGATTGCAGTGGTTCCAGCCCAGCCTTCGGTCTGGGTGGTTCGGTACCCGGCGGGGTCGATTTCGCGGTGAACCCGGTTCTTCGCGAGCCGCTCTCCGGAACCATGAATACGACTGAGTTTAGCTCCTTCCGTACCTTTGGCGGCAGCCTGGCGCTGAACGGCAACAACTCCCTCGCTGACGGCACTGGGGCTAACGCCATTCCGACGACCTCGCAGGAATCGAATGTCGGCGGCGTTAATCCGCTGGGTGGAACGGGTCCGAATCCTCCGGGAACGCCCTGCAACGGCTCTCCGGCCGGGCTCGGAAAACGTTACAGATCTGTCGGTACCGGCGAAGAAGTCGGAAAGCCTGGTACCTGTAACTCCAGCATCACTGGCGTAGGTTGCACTAAGGACGGAATCGGCTATACGTTCTACAGCTTTGCCAACGTAAGCTCCTTGTCAAAGAACGCGAACTACGGCTATTTGACTCTGGACGGGGTTGATCCGCTCTTCAACAGTTACGCGGGTGGCGATCCAGGACAACCAGCCACCACCTCAGGAGTCGAGCAAGGTGAGCTGCCGGCCTGCAGCGTGGCTTTGAACGGCAGTCCGGGTGGGTGCCTGACGACCGACATCTGGACTTCAGGAAACTCCTTCCCGCATATCCGCGACGGATCGTATCGCTCGTGGTCGATTCTCCGCGCGTTGTGCGACACTGCTGCACTGAATTGTCTCTCCTCTTCGGACTCGTTCGGCACCGAAGCCTTGATTGAGGACGCGCAGGAGGACATCCACAACGCCTCCGGTCACTCGGTGGCTGATATCCTGCCCCTGAGTCTCAAAGGGGATTTCGGCCCGGCGGGCACCACTTTCGGTGATGCCAACTACGTCCGCTCACACTACATGTTCAATTCTGCGATCGGCTTAGGCTACCCGAGCGCTTATCCGGGCAGCCACACCACACCGTCGATCTCGGTCAGTGGGTTCACCTACGCTGGCACCACGCTGAACGCGGATCAACCCAATGGCACGTTCACCGCTCCCAATCCCACCGGTACGCTTGAAGCCGGCGGCGACGCGGGCGGCTGCATCATCAACTGGTCGCAGTCGGGCGACGTGGTTAAGGTTTCCGCCGTCAACATCGTCGGCATCACCAGCAACCCGACCCCGCCTCCAACAACTTACCCGAACCACATGAAGGTCGCCTTTACCGAAGTGGCTGGCCCGAATGCTACGGGTGGGCCGGGGCCAAATGCTGCCAACAATGGTCCCTGGGGCTGGTGCGGTGGTGGCTGGACGCCCAACGCGCTCTGCGACGAGAGCAACACTGGCGGAAGCTCCCCGGCTTTCGGACAGTGTGGCTCCAACCCGACTCCTGCCGACAAGAAGGCGAATCTGAATCTGTTTGGCTACACCTGCAACCCGACTCACTTCCCGCCTCCGTATTCGGCGGGCGACGGCGAGTCGATTGCGATCACTGGCCTCACTGGCACGGCGTCAACCTTCAACGGCAACTATCGGATCTCCAAGTTCGTCCTGCCGGGCTCGATCAAGGTCAACCTGGTAGGAAAGACGTATCCGGAGGTCGGCAACAAGACCGGACTTAGCGGTCAGGGAAGCGTCTCAGCTGACTGCGCGCAATAAGCAGTTGAGATCAACGAACCTTAGGTCATAGAAACTGAGGCAGGCCGCTCAATTGAGGGCCTGCCTCTTTTGAATTAGTGCAGGGTCCGCTCGTACTCAACGAATGCTAAGAATGGAAGCAAAGAATTCACGAAGAAATGTTCCCGGGAGAAGTTCCAGATGAAGAGATTTCGCTTGCTGGCAGTAAGGTCATTCTTATTGATGCTGTCTCTCTGCTTTTGCGCGCTCCTTGGATTGGCTCGGGAATCGTCGGCCCAATCTTCCGATGCTGCTGCCGCACCATCAAAAGCCGTCCACCCAGCCTGCGCGGCTCCTTCCGCATCGCAGACGAAGACTGAGGGAGAGGGCGGCACCGCAAGCAACGCTGTGACAAATTCCGGACCGTTGCGTGATCCAGATCTGTTACCCAAGAACGGCAGTCGTCCGATGGAAGATTGGAACACGCTCAAGGTTCCCAGCGGTTTCCGCTATGCCGATCCAATGCCGCCGCTGCGCGGAGAATTTCCTGAGTTCACACGTGAGATTGTGCAGCTCACCTGGCGTCCGTGGGACATTATCGATCTTTATGTCATGAAGCCGAAAGGTGTGAAAAAGCCGCCGGTCATTCTCTATCTATATAGTTTCCCTTCCGATACAGATCGCTTCAGAGACAACGAGTTTGCGCAGGTAGTGACAAAAAACGGATTTGCCGCGGTCGGATTTGTCTCAGCTCTCACCGGTTCGCGCTACCATGATCGGCCGATGCGGGAGTGGTTCGTCAGCGATTTGCAAGAGGCGCTCGGTTCCACAGTCCACGATGTGCAATTAATCCTGAGCTATCTTGCCTCACGCGGTGATCTGGACATGACCCGGGTGGGAATGTTCGCCGAAGGGTCCGGGGCGAGTATTGCCATCATGGCTGCGTCAGTAGATCCCAGAATCCGGGCTCTCGACCTGTTTGAGCCATGGGGAGATTGGCCAGACTGGCTGGCCCATTCGGCTTTGATCCAATCCGATGACGAAAGAGCGAACTACCTGAAGCCGGAGTTTCTGAAGAGGGTAGAGAATCTCGACCCGGTCAAATATTTGCCACAACTGAAGAATCAGAAGGTACGGGTGCAGTTCCTGGAAGACGACAAGATCACGCCGAAAGCTGCCCGGGAACGACTTGAAGCCGTACTTCCGCCCGATGCGGCGAGTGTGCGCTACCAGGATTCGAGAGACTTTCTGAAAACGGTCCAGACGACCGACAACATGTTTAACTGGCTTCAGGAACAGGTGGTCGCACCGGCCGCCAACGCGGAGAAGGAGCCAGCGACCGGAACTCCGTCATCGGCGGTGAAAGCGTCGAATCAGTAGGCGAGGAAGCGCCGAGAGACGCGAGTGCGGTAGATCGGCTGGGCGGTTTCCGGAGTCTTATTGGAACGAGAGCGTCACGCCGCCGCCTGTCTGGCCTGCCGTGAAGCCGGTACAGCTGCTCGAAATCGCAGGAAAGTTAAAGCCGCCGGTCAAGGTCTTTGCATCAGCGGCGACCGTGGCGGGTGGAGAGCCCGGACCCGGAATCTGTCCGATCTGCGAGCCGTCGGGACCGAACAGAGTCAGCGTGACGGACGTCCCGCTAATAAGTCCGGTGACGGTTGAATTCCCGATGTAAGAACAGAAAGACGGGGATCCGGTTGCGCTGATCGTTCCCGAAAGAGTAGCCGTGCTGGCGCCGACATTCTGTCCTTGAATGAGGGTCCCGGTAACATTGATGGTTGTCGCACCCGGCGACACGAAGCTCCCACTGAAGTTTCCGGATAGAGCGGGAATGCGAACGGCTGTCCAGACGCCTGCGGACGAGAAGCTGATGCAACCACCGGCGGTATCGGTGAACTGTCCTGACATGGAGTCGCCCTGAGAAGTCCCGGATGTATTGCTGAGGCTGAAATCTTGTCCGAATGCCGAGACCGTGATCTGCAGATTCTGCCCATCGAAGGTTCCCGTCACTGGACCGACCCCCTGACAGCCAGCGGCATTCAGGATCACACTGCCGGTAATGGCATTGCCCGACTGAAGCAGGAATCCTGAAAACGTCCACTGCTCTGTGCTGTTGTGACGTACTAGCGTGAACTGCCAGTTCCCTGAAATCGTCGAAGCGGTGGAGGCAGGCTGACTGTCGCTCCCGCAAGAAAGTGTGGCTGCGAGGAGGGACAGCAACAAAGCCAGGTTGAACAGTTTCAACGCTCTCTCCATGCGTATTGAAAATCGGTAGCCGACGATTTTCCGCCGGGAATACACAGCTGATTCACGGCACGATTGGTTAGCTTGTGCCGGATGATGCCTGTACTGCGACTGTCGCGTTGCCCCCAAGATTCTGACATGCTCCCAGCACGCTCGGATCGGAGGCGTTTGAAAACTTGAAAGGACCAGAGAGCGAGCTAGCGTCAATGGTCATTGTCCCCGAGTACTTTCCCAACTCCTGTCCATCGGATGTGAGCAGATTCAGAGTTGCTGAGGTTCCAGTTACCAGCCCTGCGATGGACGCGCTTGTGAAACACGGAGAGTCGGACGAACTCATTGTCCCGGAGATGGTCGCTGCGCTTCCGCCGGTATTCAGTCCCTGCGTTATTGTGCCGGCAAAGTGGAAGGTGCTTCCGGAATCTGGTGTGAAAGTGGCCTGGAAGTTGCCCTTCAGAGCGCTGACCTGAGTAGCTGTCCAGGTGCCGATTTCGGTTTGACCGCATCCCGCCGAGAGAATCGAGTAACTCCCGCTCATGCTGGAACCCGCGGAAGAGGTGGAGGCCGTGGATGTTCCAGTGAGATTGATCGTGAGCCCCGGCGCTGTCTGCGTGATCGAGATGCTGGCACCGTTGGTCTGGCCCTGAATAGTGCCGACTCCGGCGCACGTGATCTGGCCAGAAATAGTTTGGCCGGAAAACAGAAGAGCGCCGGTGAGCGCACTCCCAGACTGTAAAAGAAAGCCCGACTGTGTTTCTGAGGAAGAGGAGGAACTCTGCAGGGTCATCTGCCAGTTCCCCGACAGACCTGCCGCAGTCGCATTGTTGTTGCTGTTGTTTCCGCAGCCGGTCAGGACGATCGCGGAGATCAGCGCGGCTGCCGCCAGCACTCTCATGCGGAGTAAATCTCCCTCGGAAATTCGGAGTAACTGCGAAAGGCTAGGCAAACCGCATTACTGGAGTACGACAGAATGATGAATTTTCCGTAAATATCGAGCCCAGTTGGAGTCGAGCCTGCCGCCTGGCGAACTTCACGACGGCTCCTCGCGAATGTGCAAGCGCCGGACAGTAGATGCGACGCCGAATTCGGAGTACGACTTCGATGGGATCGGGCGACGAGACGCAATTGCAGGATTTACATGAATTTTACTTGGGTGTCACATTTGCGAAATGGTCCCATTGTGTACTGGCGCCTGCGAAAGCTCCAATGAAATGAGGATATTGGCGAACAGACGCATGGCGGGTGCGCTTTCGGGAGCAGTGCTGCTATTTCTGGTTCTGTTTGCGATTGCCCGTATCCTTGCCGCCGATCAGACCATAGCGCAGGGCTTCGATGAACCTTGTCACATCGCCGCTGGGATGAAGTGGCTGGATGAGCACGATTACACACTGGACCCGCTTCATCCTCCGTTGGCTAGGGACGCAATCGCCCTGCCACTCTATTTGGCAGGCGAGCGTTTCCCCGAAATCAAGCCAGAAGAGGGTCTTCAGGGCTACTGCACCGAATTAGGGAACACAATCCTGTCGAACGGTGGCCGATATCGCCGGAATCTCTCTCTCGCCCGAGCAGGCGTTCTCCCGTTTTTGTGCGTGTGTGCCATCCTCGTATTCCTGTGGGCCGGTCAGGAGGGTGGAAAGTGGGTAGGATGCGTTGCGAGTTTTTTGTTCCTCACTCATCCTAGCGTCCTCGCGTTTTCTGGCCTTGCCTACACCGATGCCCCAACGATGTGTACGCAGTTTGCCGCCATTTTTGCCTTTGCGATGTGGCTAAAGAAGCCGACTCGCACGCACATGATCCTTCTCGGTGTTGCCGTGGGGCTGGCACTTTCGTCGAAATTGACGTCTTTCCTCTTCCTGCCATCGGCTTTCGCTGCGATGGCGCTGGTGAAGCTCTTATTTGTGCGGCGAGAGAATAAGGAAACAACAACCGAAAGAACGGGCATGAAGCAGGCGGCTTCATTGCTGGCGGCAACCTGCATTGCCATGGCTGTACTCTGGGGGAGCTATGCTTTTTCCGTCGGGCGTCTCGATTCAGCGCTTGCGTTGTCTCAGGCAAGTCAGAGGGCTGGCGGTTCAGGGAGTGTCTGGCGCCGGGTGCGGATGGCCGATCCTGTCATTCCAGCTCCCGATCTGATCCGGGGAATGCACGTCGCGCTCCAGAAGAACGAACGCGAACCGGAAAGTTATCTGCTCGGCAATGCAAGGTCCGGAGGCTGGTGGTATTTCTTTCCGGTGGCGGTTGCGCTCAAGACGCCGTTACCAGTCTTGATCTTGGCGCTTATAGGTCTGTTGTTTGTCCTTCAGCGGGCTCGCCAAGATGACTGGCCAGCGTTGCTGCCTCCAGTGGCGGTGGCTGCAGTATTTGGAGTTACGGCATTTGTCACCCTGCAAGTGGGAACTCGTCACGTTCTGGTCGTCTTGCCGATTCTTTCAGTTCTGGCTGGCTGGGGCGCAGCCTTGTTGTGGAGCAGTCCGGGAGTGAGACGGCGGTGGGGGCGGGCGGCGCTGGTCTTGTTATTGGCTTGGCAGACGGCGGCAACGATCCGGGCACAAGGAGACCTTCTAGCGTATTTCAACGAGTTGGCGCCTGCTGATCCGGGCGAGGTCCTCGTGAAAGGGTGCGACCTCGATTGCGGTCAGGATGTCTTCCGACTAAGAGAGGAGCTGCGACTCCGTGGCGTGGCCCGCTTAGGCATTGGTGTTTGCACCAGCGCCGATCTTGCACTGGCTGACTTTCCGACGCTCGATATCCTGCCGCCACGCAAGGCGGTTGTCGGCTGGGTGGCGGTCAGCGTGCGTGCACTGAAAACGGGATCGTTTCGGATTTACCAAAATGGCCGCGGTTCACCCAACGAGCAGTATCCGCATGATGCCCTATCCTGGCTCGAGAAGTATCGGCCGATTGCTCGCGTGGGCAAAACGATTTTCCTCTATTACATCCCAGAGAAAAGTGTGGGAGATCCGACTCAGGCAAGTCGATGAGAAATGAGAAAGGGACGGATGGCGGTTGAGTCCTGCGGAGTGGCGGAACAGCAAGCGGTGGTTTCTGCGGCGAGTTTCGATTCGCGAAGCGGAGAGACGGCCGCAGACTGTGCTGTTCTAGGACTGGCGACGATTCTCCCGGTGATCCCAGTCATCGGACGGCTGGGTGTATACGCCGATGATTGGGGCAATTTTGGCCGCTTTGTGGGCAATGGGGATACCACGATTCCACAGCTGTTCGAGAGGCTTTACGCTCTTCCGGGCACGCGAGGCCGGCCGGCTATGGATCTCTACCTAGCAACGCTCTTCAGAATATTCGGCATCTCGCCCATCGGTTATCACCTGGTTAACGCAGCTGTGATGTTTGCGGCGGTTCTGCTCTTCTATCTGTCATTGCGTCTGGTGTTGCGACAACGATTGCTGCCCCTGACTATTTCCCTCATTTTCGCGATGCTTCCAAATTACTCTTCTGCGAGGTTCGTGCCCTGCACGTTTATGGTGGGCCTGAGTACAGCATTCTTCTTTCTTAACCTCTACGCGATGCTGAGGTCGAGTTCGAAGCCGCGGCTTGCGATCCGCTGGACTTCAATCAGCGTGACGGCAGTCCTGTTGAGCGGACTGCTGTACGAGATGCTTCTGCCGTTGTTCGTCCTGAACTTTCTGATCGTGTGGGCCCTCGAGCGGCGCAAGTCCGCAAAAGAACGCCTGCCTCTGATCTCCCTGGTGTTCCTCCTGATAGCCAACCTGGCCGCCCTGCTTGCAGTGGTTATTTTCAAAATGCTGACGGCAACCAGGCCTCATAAGCTGGCAAGCATCAAGGAAGTCGTGATCGAGGCCGTCACTGTGCACTTCTACAAGCTTGGCGTGCGCCTGCCCGTGATTGTGGCGAAGATCATCATTCTTTATGGGAATCCCGTACTGGATGTCATGGTCTTGCTGTTTGCAGGGTTCGTTTTCGTGTACTTCTTGCGCCTTCAACGCCGCGAAGACGAGGATCCAGGAGCAGGCGCGGCGATTCGCAGCGTCGCGTTCGGCCTTCTGATTTTCGTTTCCGCCCTCACGATGTTCGTGGCGGCTGGTGGTGCCACGGGGTTCACGGCCACCGGGTTTGAGAACCGAACGGCAAGTGGCGTTTCACTCGCTATGACATTCATCTTTGCAGGAGGGTGGCTCGGGTTCACTTCTATATTTCGAACTCGCCGAGTATTTGTGGGGTCGTTGCTGATTGCGTTGCTATGTGCCAGCGAACTGATGGCGACGAGCACCATCGGCTCTTTCTGGGCGGCAGCAGCGGATCGGCAGAAAACGATCCTGGACGCCCTGCGTCAGGACTTGCCGGTCCTCGCACCGAACAGCGCTCTACTTTTGGACGGCGTCTGTCCTTATATCGGTCCGGGGATTGTCTTCGAGGGACACCAAGACATGGGCGGCGCGTTGCAGACACTCTACCGCGATTCGAGCCTTCGTGGCGATGTCGTGACTCCTCAGCTCCGGGTCCATGAAGACGGCATTGAGACCAGCATTTACGGACGCTACCGGTACTATCCGTACGGAAACCTGAAGGTCTATGACCTTCGCAGGAGACAGGCGTTCGACTTACGAGATGTTAAAGCTGCGATGGAATACTTCGGGATGCTAGGCCCCGCTCACACCTCCTGCCCGGAGAGCGATCTGGGCGAAGGAGTGGCGATCTTTTGAACCTCCATCGATCAACTTTCGTTCAAGAGAATTGGACTGCGCACCCTGTTCCTTCCACCTCGTACACGCGGACGCGTCCAACGCGGCGCAACGCTGTCAGCACAGTGGCCTGGATCACGGGAGCCGTGAGCTTTGTGCTTTGCATAGCACCGACCTTCATCAGCTATCGACCGTACGAATTCAGCTGGGACGACTCGGACTATCTGTTGCGAGCCATCCGGGTAAGCCGTGCCTTTTGGTCGGGAAACGTCCACGGTCTCGGCTCAGCGATGGTGAGTGGGCATGCTCCTATTATGACTCTGTTCGGGTTGCCGTGGGGAACGTTGACTTCAAAGAATGCTGCCGGTGACTGTTTTGTCGCGCTAGCGATGGTCACGGCGCTCCTGGCAGCCACTTGTCTATATCTACTGCTGCGAATCGGGGTGAAGCCCATCTTTCTGGTAATTGCGGGCCTTTGCGTGGGCGCCTCACTCGGTCCTATCCAGGCGGGCGAGCATGCGAATCACATGCATGATCTTGCAACCCGATTTCTCGCAGACAATGTCTTCGCCTGGGCGACTCTGGCGATTGTCCTTCTGATTCCCTACGAAGCGCGCACAGCGGGTTCTTCCATCCGAGGGGTTATGCTGCGTGCAATCTTATGTGGGTCCATCTCCTCGCTCGGCGCGCTGACGAAAGTCAGCTTCCTTTACTTCATTGGGCTGGTTGTTCCTGTGGTGGTTGTCATCAGGCTTTGGCGCGGAGGGATTCGGAGTGCATTGGTCTGGTTCATCGCGTTCATTTGCTCAGTGGCCCCTGTTGCGGTCTACTTCCTTCGATTCGGGCGATCCGCATTTGCCCAGGGTGAGGCAGCGTCCTTCGGCGGATTGGCGGAGTTCTATTATGTTCCACTCGGGAAATTCCTTGCCGCCACCATCTTCGAATCACCCGGGCTGATTCTTTCCCTGATGCTCATCGCTGTGACTTGCATTTACCTCGCGGTCAAGAAGCGGCCGAGCGTGCTGCACCCGGGTCTCATCGCTTTGCTGATCATGTTCGGGTATCTTGCGATCGTGCTCGCATCACCGAGCAAACAGATTCGATACCTGTTTCCCGCGATGGTCGCTGTGCCATTCTTGTTGACCGTACTCGCCTGTGATGAAGAGGATTCGGTTCCTACCCCGCGGGCCAGGCTTCTTGCAGTTATTGTGTTCCTGGGCCTTGCGGCGGCCGCGGCGCCGTTGCGACATCGTCCTTACCAGCAGAGTCTGTCTGGTGCACAGGCGATCCTGGCCCAGGCGGCCCGATGCAACGCGAAGAGCATCATTCTCGCCACGGACAGCCCAACGCTGAACGTTTTCTTGCTGAACTTGGCCTCCGAGCTGTCGTCTTCCCCGTCATCCCAAACTTCGATACGGACATTGGCGTATCAGGCCATGTCGGGCGCACCGATCCAAGACGATCTCGACGCGATCGCCAATTCGGATATGGTCGTCTTCCAGGATGCAGCTCGCTTGCGCCCGCAATTCACGAATCAACGAGTGCCCGAGTACGAGCAATACGTGCGGCGAGCAGGCCTTCTCCCCGCCAGAATGGAAGGAGACGTAAATCTCTACTCGGCTTGTACCGCACTGCGAAAATAAACTCTCACTGGGACGAACTGCTCGCTATCGAGAGTGCACAGTCTGGGGCAACGCCCGCTGAATTAACTTCTCCGCGGCGCTGATACAACTGCAGCGGAATGTCTCGGGCGCAGTAGATGGGAACGTAATTCCTGTATAGCTGCTGCAGAGCCATCTTGCCGAGCGGGGTGGTCTGGCTCCATCTCTGGAGGTCCCATATCATCACATAGTCGACAGGGCGGCCCGTCATCGCTTCGTATTGAGAGATATCCGCCAGCGGCCGGTAGGCCGACGATCCCTCGTTCCGGATCACCGTCATGGGATCGAAGCCCGGTCGATAGATGATCGGGAAATTTCGGCTGGCAGTTTCATAATTATCCAGATCGACCAGATTGCGCTCAAGAGCGATGAGCGCAGATGCATTCAGGAAAGGATCGTAGCGCAAGCCGGGGTCTCGAGTACTGCCGTAGCCTGTCACCTCAAATTGCAACCTCAGGAAGGATTTGTGCTCCTCCATCCGCGACTCTGCCTTTCGATACTCGTTGAGAGCGGCAGACAGCCACAGATCCCGCTGCAAGTTCCTTGCCACCAGTGAAATACAAACTACTGCCGCGGAAAGCGAGATTCCTACCACGGCGGGTCTAGGTTGAGGCTGCAACGTGATCCACAGGGCCAAGGTGACCATGGCAAGCAACAGGACGCGGTAATTGATCTCGCCTCCCCCAAGAGCCCGCTCAGGCAAAGCGACGTAAAGAATCAACTGCAGGCCGGCCGCGGCCAGGAGCAGATCGGAATACACAAGAGATGTGCGGCGGCGCCGGCGCACGTACACGGCGGCCATCGTGGCCATCAGCAAAACCAGCGAGAAAAACTCCGAGAGCTTTAAGTCAACGGCGTTAAAGCTGGAAACCAGAATCGGGGCTCGCGTAATCGTCCAAGCTACAGAACCGAGAGTCAGGTGCGAGGAATGGATGAGCTGACTTCTGCCGTGTAACGCGAAGAAGGCGACTGACAACGGAACTGCCAGCAGCGCGCCCAGTTGGGGCTTGGCAACCGCCTTCCACCAGGTGTCGATGCGGGAGCGTTCGGCGAGAATCGCTCCGAGTGAAAGCAGTCCTACGGTTGCAGCGGCCAGGTAATAGGAAAGACCGTTACAAAGATAGATGAGAAGGGACAGTCCGATCAGTATCGAGACTTGAGAAAGGCCGAGACGATTTCGCGTTCTGCTCCAATATCCGAGGAAGAAGAGGTATCCGACGAGGCTCAGGCAGAAATTGAAGAACCCCAGATTAAAAAGATGGTTCCAGACAAACACGAATCCGAGGAAGTAAACATATCGTGAGGGGTGATCGAAGGAACGGGAGGCATAGCGAAAGCTCACGGGCAGCAGAATCGCGTAAGCGCTTAGCAACAATCTCTCCGCCAATAGAGGAGAGAACAGTTGAATAAGGATTGCAAGAATCGCCGTCGAGAACCAGTTTGGAACGGGCGCTGGATTGAGCGCGAAGTAAGTACGATCGATGGGAAATGAGGCCTGCCACCACCCGCTCAGGAGATATGCGTTGTAGAGATGCGCGGGCCCGTCTTGCGTCGGAATCTGCGACAAGCACCAGATAGGCAGTACGCATACGATTAGCAGGCAACAAAACAGAGCATTCTCAAGCGTCCATCGCGCGCCAAGCCGCTGCGACCATCGCTTGGTCATTCCCGAAGCCCGGGGTCTTTGCAATGCATCGATTCTCAAGTAGCTTTCGATTGACTGCAACGTAGAGTTGAGGTCGTCAATCCTAAATGCTCTGCCTAGCGGGCCGGAGGGCTCAAGGCATTAATTTTCGATGAATTTAAGGCGTTCTTCCCATCGACAGAAAGGGTGGACTCGATGCGATTACGCGAAGGCTGACCGTACCGGCGATTTCGTGCGCGGTCGAACAGACAGATGGAAGCCAATGTCAAGAGAGAAAACGCGCTCAGCCAGGCACCCCAAATCTCGGAACGTTCATAGGGCAACTGCATATCTATTTCATGGGCGCCAGGACTGAGGGACACTTGGGTCAGGCCCGCCCGACTCGAAGGCTGCAGATCCAGCATACGTCCCGAGCGTTCATGTGCTCGCCAGAAGGGGTAATAGACCAGGCTCAGAAGGAGAGTGCAAGAGTCCACGCAGTTCGCTCTCAGGCGGACGTGCCTTGGCGTGATGGCATCGACCCCGGCGGTGCCCCCGCCGGCCAGAAAAACAACGCCGCGCTCCATCCCGTCATTTGGTCCGAGCTCCTCAGGCATCGGCATGGCAGTTACGCTGGCATACGCGGGGTAAGGGCTCTCAATCCGATGCTTGATCTCAGTCACAAACGGCGGTGTGAGATTTCCGCGAAGATCCAGTGCGATCCAAGTGGCGACCACGATTAACAGCCACAATCCTGCCGACGCGAACAGAATCGCCTTGCGATAGCGCCATGCCGACTTCCAGACTTCTCCGAGGGCAACGGCGATCAGCCCCAGCCCGAACAACGAAAGCATTCCACCCAACCGCCAGGGAAATTGAATATTCCACAAAGCAGCAGCGTGCTGCCATAGCCACTCGCTCCAGCGCGTGGACAGGAAATAGCAGGCAAGACAGGAAGTGAACAACAGTCGCGGCAGTCTCTGAGCCTGATTTCTTAACATGGCAAACGAGAGCAGGGCAGCCTCGAGCGTGAGAAAGCTGATCAGGAAGATGCGTGATCGGACGTCAATCACGCGTGGAATCGCCAGCTCCGCGTGTGGCGCGTATCCGAGCCAATGCAGCCACGGGGCGGCGCAGGTAACCAGAAGGCAAAGAATGGCCGCGCCAGCCGCGATTCTGGATGTTTTGACGTCTTTCCATCGAGCCGCCAGCAAGCCTACAACGACAAGGGCAAACACTTCGGCGAATAAATCAATCGCCCGAAGAGACAAGTGCCCAGTCGGGAACAGACTCGTGCCGAACGGAAACAGATTATCCCGATAGTAGTAGATATTCGGCCCAAGCTTAAGCAAGTTAGTCAGATGAAAGAAGGTTCTGTGAGCATTCATCGGGAGTAGATACACCGCCGACAATCCGAAGCCCAGGAACATTCCCGCGCTGGCGAGCGCCAGGGGCCGCAATATCCGCGATTGCGGCCCAACGCCCAGCACGTAGAGGAGAAGCAGCGGCGCAAAGAGAATCACTGTAAAGAGATTGGAGAGCGTCACCGCAGCCACTGAAATAGCGATGCCTGCCAATGCACGCCCAGGCTTCGACTGCAATCGATGGACAAAGTACAACGCCAGCGGCGCCCAAGCCAACGCGCTGTACTCCCCAATGGCTCCGCGGTAGTACACGTCACAGCCATACACGTACGGCATCGTTAGATAAGCGACCGAAGCCAAGGTGGCGATCACCGAATTGGTGAGGCTGCGGCACCAGAGCCACGAAGACACTCCCGCGATTACGCCGCTCAAAAATACAAAGAGGCCCAGGGCATGCGCTTCGCCCACAGGAGTTGCAGGAAGATGAAATGCCAGGTGGAGCGCCGATGCAGCGTAGTAGGGCAGTGGATATTGAACAAAGAAGATAGGGCTGCCTGCTCCGAAGTTGAGACCGCTGATCCAACGCGGATACAGCTCACCAGTTCTAAGCTGGGCCTCGAAGAAGTGCAGATATGTCACGTGAAGGTTGTGATCATGACCGAATTGCAGGCCCCACAAGATGCAGGGCCAGTTGACGAAACAAGCGAACAGAATCACGATCACGAGTTGCGCGGGGCTCGAGGCCGACACGGCCGCGCTACTGGCCGTGCGAATTCCTCCCGTCTCAAGCACTGCGGCTGAAGGTTCGGATCGCGATGCGGTGGATTGGCTTAGCGCTGCCATCGGGATAGAGCAAAGAAATTGTACGGGCTGGAAATCACGGGGCGCCGGACCCGAAGCTCGGATGCGGTAATCAATAAGAGCAGGCAGGCTAATACTGCCAGCGGTGGAATCCGTTTGCGGAAGTGCCCGGTTACCCATTCCAATCCGCTGGCGTAAATTAGCGCGAATGGCAACAGGGCCCCAGAAATGATGCGGCCCGAAACGAAGAACGGATGAACCTGAGAGGGATAGAGATGCTTGTGGTAGTCAAACATCATCGATACGGCAAGTATGAAAAGAACGGAGCCGCCCACCAGCCAAAGTGACTGCCATCCCGCCCACCGTTGTGAGTCCGGCGGGCTGCGGCGTCGACGCAGGAAGTCAGCCACGAAGATCAGAATCATCAGACCCGACGAGAGCACATAAAACCAGTCAGCGGTCGCGGAACGCATCGGCAGACCATGCCAGTCATAGTCGCCGTGCCAGACGCTGCGAGTCAGCTTGACAACGAAAAACGAAAACCCGCTCCACGAAAATATTGGATGGTGCCACATTTGCATGAGAGGTTTGACAGTCCATCCGAAATTCTGAATTTTTGCCTTGCTGCCGGTAAGATCTCCGATGACTCGATAATTTCTTAGCATCCATAGGGACGGAGGAAGGAAAGCGGCAACTACACATCCGCTCAAAACCCATCTCTTCCTCTTGGGCGGGACTTGTGAATGCCGCAGCCAGATCCAGATCGACGCAGCCAGGGCTCCATACAAAACGCAATTTGAGACTTCCAGCAGAAAAGACAGCCCAACCAAAAGCGAAGCCGCGATCAGGAAACGCGGACGATGGTCCTCTCCGAAAACGGCGTCAGCCATAAATAAGAGGGCTGCAGCCCATAGCGTGGGAGGCAGCACGTCTCGGTTCATGCCAAAAAAAACATCCTGGGGAAAAACTGCGATAAGGCCGGGCACGGCGACCTGTAGAAATTGGCGTTCCGGGTAAACCTTCCGGACGAAGAGAAAAGAAAGCCACACCAGCAGGCCATAGGAAATGGGGTTGATAAGGCGCAACCAGAAAGCCAGACGCCAGCCGCCGAACCCGAGAGTCGTTCCCAGGTCGTACCAAGCTCCGGCTATCAGATAGTAGAGCGGTGCGCCTTGCGCTTCAAAGTTGAGTCGGTGTTGCAAGTCCTCCACTTTCCATGCCCAATATCCGTGATCGATCAGCGCGTTATAAGCCTGCGGGGAAAGTTGATAGAGCGGAACACCAGCCTCCTGACTCATGAACCTCGCGTCTCCCATGTACTCCGGAGACCAGTACGGCAGGAACTCCCCTACGAATTCCCGATCGATGCGCGGCAGTTCCTTGCCGGGAAAATGTCCTTTTGCATACATCTGGATCGTGAGAAAGTGCAGTTTTTCATCGAGGTTATTGAACAGAGGAAACGCCAAAGTGAAAAACAGAATTCGCAACGTGGCATAGATACAAAGAGCGAGCGCCGCAACACGAATTGGATCGGGGACGCGCGAAGCCTTCTCAAACAGAGCATCCGGCCCTCTGTACTCTCCATGCCGGCTTTCGAGAGTCCCCGGGTAGGGTGCGGTTGTGATCACGAAGGTACTCTCCTGTAAAGCGGTCTCTATGGGTGCAATCGCAAAAGCGCGAAGAAATTGTAGCGGCTCGCGAACACAGCGCTCCTTACGTGAACCTCTGAGATCGTAATGAACAGCACCACGCCACAGAGCGCCGCTGCGGGCGGCACCCATTTTCGCAGTCGGGTTAGAAACAGTTCCAAGCCGATTGTGTAAATCAATGCGGCCGGCAACATCGCTCCGGAGATGATCCGGCCGGACACGAAAAACGGAAGTTGCCGCGAAGGGTATGCACAATCATGAAAATCAAAAGCAAGGGAGAGAATAGCGAGAAAGAGAACTGAGACTGCTATGAGGAAGATAGCCTGCAACTCGACCAGCTTCTGGCAGGCAGACATTGCTCGCCTTTGCCTAAACAGGTTGATCGCGAACAACAGCCCAAACAATGCCGAAGAGAGAATGTAGAATCGGTCGACTGCGTTTACCTGCATAGGCAGGTTGTGCCACACATACTCGCCACGCCAGAACCTGCGCGTCAACTCCAGAACAAAGTAGCCGGTCCCGGATAGCGAAAAAAGCGGATGATGGAAGACAGAGGCAATTGGCTTCACCGTCCAGCCAAAATCGAACGCCTTTGCTTTTCCGCCGAGGAAGTCTCCCATCACAAAGTAGTTGCGCAGCATCCAAAGAGCGGGAAGCACGCCAGCAATGAAGGCATTCGCGAGAATCAATCGTCTCTTATGCGCTCGCGTTTCCGGCGACCGCCGCGACCAAATCCATAAAGCTGCCGCTAGAGCTCCATAGAGCACGAAGTTGGAAATGCTCGACAGAAAAGCGAGGCTGACAGCGAACGATGCCGGCAACAGCGACGAGTTCCGGCCGGAATGCGCGACAGCCCGAAGCATTAAGAGCAGTGCAACCGCTGAGAGCGGAGCGGAGAAGACATCCCGATTCATTCCATAAAAGACGTCCTGGGGAAAGACCGCCATCAGTGCGGGAACACCTGCTTGCAGAAATTGTCTAGCGGGATAGGCGCGGCGAGTGAAGAGATAGGAAGCCCATACGAGCAGCGCATAAACGATCGGATTGAGGAAGCGAGGCCAGTAGTCGAGTGCCCAGCCGCGCATGCCAAGCAACGATGCGACGCGATACCATGCGCCCGCCACCACATAATAGAGCGGCGGCGATTGCGCCTCGTAATTGCGTCGGTGAGACCACTGTTTGAGCTTGTCCGAATAGAAGTTCTGAGCCATGGCGACATCTCTGGTCTGAGGCGGCAACGCATACAATGGCGCCACGATGCCATCACGATCCATGGCCGCTTGTGAGTGACTGAATTCCGGAGACCAATAGAGCAGCAGTCGTTCGGCAACGGCAGGATCCAAACTGGGAAGATCCTTCTCTGGCAAGTCGCCCTTGGCGTACATCTGAATCGTCAGCAGATGGAAGCGCTCGTCAATCGTATTGGTCAGAGGAAACGCTGCGCAAAACAACAGAACGCGTATAGCCGCAAAGACGGATAGCGATATGGCGATCCTGCGGGCATTTACGCCAAGAAACGCATCGGTTTTGGATTCTGGGGAGTCGATTGGGAGAGGCGGCAATGGCGGAGGGAACAGCTCATCGACCTGAAGCTGCGAAGCCATATTTGCGTCGACCGCGGTAGAGTTTGCACGATCCGGCTGCGGCCAGAGAAACTCGCCGTTTGTACCGTTCTATGCCGCGAGAGGAGATTCAACCCCGTCAGGATCTCCGCGTCGCGGTGTCTCCAACCGTCAGATCAGATATATCCAGGCAAAATAGATACACAGTCCCAGGATTGCCGCTACTACAGCAAATCCGATCACATCACCGACTCCTGCACGCGACTCTGCGCCCGCGGAAATGTTGTGAGTCCTGGCTGGGTCGGGATCGTCCAGCTTTACTCGAAAGCTCGCGCGGTCAATTTCTTTTTCTACTTCGTTCGTGGAGACCGTGAGATTTACAGACGCCACAGCCGGTGTACCTCGCGAAGTTGGACCCGCGCCCCACAACAGGGCATTAGACGATCTGTGATGGTAGGTCATGCTATCCCATTCACCAGCGCGGCGGATTGACCCAGAAGTTAATTTTTGATGAATTTCATTCCTTTGATGTTTTCCCGCGGCAGCAACGAGCCAAAATGGTACCTCTTAGAAGGCTTGCCCCATAAGGCGTTGGCTGGATCTGCCAAACCATGAAAAATGGGATCATCCAAAAACGGATGTCGGCACTTACCATGCTGGCCGCTGTCTTGTTGACGGGCTGCGGGCAGATTCGGAACATGCGCAGCGCCGCTCTGCAACAGCCACAGGAAGTCGCGACTGATCAGATTTCGCCCCAATTGCAGAACGCTGAACCGGATGGTGAAGATCAGCAAAACCACTTAGTCGGTTCCAGAGCGTCCCAGGAAGTTGATTCACAGGCCGGAGATGGGCAGAGTGGTCCGGATGCGATTGACTCGAGCCAGCCAAATTCGAGGGCAGATCAATCCGAGACTGAGGGTCGAATAGAAGACAATCAAACTTTCGACCCCGCTGATTCAGGCGGAAAGCCGAAGGCGTCGCCTCAGGACGACGGAGCTCAGGGAGAGGGCAATCAAACCGCAACAAGGGTCTCGGATTCGTCTCAAACCCCAACAAAGAGCGATGAAGACGAATCGCACCGGCAAGCGGGAACTCAGCCGTCGGGCGGTGGCTCTGCACAAGATCAGACGAAACCCATCTCGTTCCAGCAAGTGCAAGGTGAAGAAGAGGCCGTGCCTGGGCCGGCGCCGTCCGACGTGGAATCGAACCGATTCAGCTATCTGGTTGCGGGAGTCAATCTCGATGAATTCTCCGAGTTCGTTCCCGCTGCCAGCGATGAGAGTCCCTTCCAAGCATACTCGAATACGCGGCTTTTCGGAACTTTCAACTTCGTGAAGAAAGCCCGCCGTTTCAATACGGCTGTTAATTACAAGGGCGGAGTTGCGGTTAACGAGAATACGAATTCCCCCCTGTACGGGAATACCCTTCAACAGGTAACGGCGCAGGAAAACGTTACGTGGAAGCGAACGAAACTCCTGATGGAAGACGCGGTCAGCGATTCCCCTGGCGCAAGCTTTGGGTCGGCCGCATTCGGCGGCGCCAGTGCCTATACCCTCGGCGAGGGCAGCACCGGCACATCGGATTTTTTTGGTTTTAACGATTTCGGCGGATTCCGCGCACAACACATCACCGAAGTGGCTTTGGGCCAGGTCACCGAACCGTTGACTCCGCGCTCCGGGATTACATTCGCCGGCGCTTTCGCGATGACGCACTATTACAAGGCGAATGCAATTAACAGCCAACAGAGTTCAGGGCTGATCGGCTATGGTCATCAGTTTACGGCGCGCACTCAGCTGGGCGTGTCATATGGATACCAATATTGGAAGTTTCCCGGCAGTTCGGCTACCACCGGCCAATCAGCGCAGCTGAGCTACATGCGTCAGTTAAGTCCGCGCGTGGCGCTCACACTTGCCGGCGGTCCCCAGTTCGTCCGATCGAATACGACGCTGGAGCTTGTCGTGCTCGGCACCCCGGTCACGGCAACTCTGCATTCGCGTCAGACCGGCTTCAACGCAGGGGGTTCCTTGGGGTACAGTTTGCGAGATGAGACTCTTGCGCTCTACTACGAACATCTCCTGACCAGCGGTTCGGGTTTGTTCGCAGGAGCGTCGAGCGACATCACGGAGCTGTCGATGAGCCGTACGTTTCTCCGGTCCTGGGGAACCAGTTTCTCGAGCGGGTTCGTGCGGCTTAGCAGCGTGACTCCCGGCTCTTCGGGCATATTAGGCAATTCCTACCAATACTGGTTTACGGGCCTCGGAGTACAGAAGAGTCTGGGACCGCATTTGCGAATTCTGGGCAGCTACCAATTTAACGACCAAAGCAAAACTTCAGGCTGCACTGCGCAAGCCTATTGTGGCAGCGCACTGCACACGGCGATACTCAGCATTTCGTGGCGCACTCTGCCGATTCGCTTGGATCGAGGAAGCGGCGGAGGTCATGACAGTGTCGACAGCGTCCCGATCAACGATCAGCAGCCCTGAGACCATGTCGCTCAACCTCCGGTGCGCACCTTCGCTTCGACAGCGCACGCAGCACAGCTGAGCGTGAAAGGGAAAACGAGGAAGTAACGTGATTCGACTCTTCAATGTCCATTACCCGCTGCGAACACTGATTCTGGTCGTTGGAGAAGCGTCGATTGTCTGGGCATCGCTCTTGCTTGGGACCATGCTGCGGTATCGCGAGGACAGCTACCTGGTTCTGAATTTCGAATATGGCTATTACAAGATCTGGGCTGTTACGCTTGTCGTTTTGTTGCTCTCGCACTGGTTCGATCTGTACGACCCCACGCACTTTGATGCCAAAGGCGAACTCTATTTCCGGTTGCTGCTCATTCCCGGCCTGCTGGCGTTGGCGCTTGGCGCGCTCGGGGCAGTCTTCCCCAGGTTGGGCTGGGGCACGTCTCTTTCGCTGTTCGGGCTGATGATTGTCACGATCGCCCTCCTGGCGTGGAGAAGCGCGTACTCATGGTTGTCGCGGCAATCGTACTTTCGGGATCGCGTGTATGTTCTGGGTGCGGGAGAGCGAGCCCAGAGACTGGTGAGCGGGCTAAGAAGGCGCCCGGAATTAGGGGTCGACGTGGTGGGGTGGACCGGGGAGCTGGATGGGGCAATGACACGCGAGCGCCTTGCGTGTCACTTGCGGAGAATCGCTCGGGAACGTTCCATTCATTACGTGATTGTGGCCATGCAAGATCGCCGCGATGCGATGCCGATGCAGCAACTCCTGCAACTCCGGTTGCGGACCGCGGTGCGGATCGAAGAAGCAACGTCGTGGCTGGAGAAAATCTCCGGCAAGATCGAGATCGAGACTCTGTATCCCAGCTGGATCATCTACGCCGACGGATTTCACCTGACCGATACTCTGCATTTTGGGAAACGCGTTCTCCATTTCGCGGCCGGGCTGATAACGCTGCTGGTGGCCCTGCCGCTCATTCCTTTTATAGTTCTGGCGGTTAAACTCGATTCTTCGGGTCCAGTGCTTTACCGGCAAAAGCGGGTGGGTCGAGGAGGGAAGACATTCTACTGCTACAAATTTCGCACCATGCGGCCAGACGCTGAGGCCGACATCGGACCAACCTGGGCCGACGACGACGATCCGCGCATCACCCGCGTGGGGAAATTCTTGCGTGTCACACGACTGGATGAGATTCCTCAAGTGTGGTGCGTGTTGAAGGGGGACATGGCTTTCGTTGGACCCCGCCCTGAGCGTCCCGAGTTTGTCGAATGGCTCACTGAGGAGATTCCGTATTACAGTCTGCGGCATCTGGTGCCTCCCGGGATTACCGGATGGGCGCAGATCCGGTACAAATACGGAAACACAGTGGGAGATGCTAAGGAGAAACTTCAGTATGACCTCTTTTACATCAAGAACGCTTCCATTGGTCTCGATATCCTAATCATGTTTCAGACGATCAAGATCCTGCTTCAGCGTCGTGGTGGTCAGTGACGAAACGGCCAGGCTCGGTGAGGAACATCTCTAGTACATCTCTAACACAGAGCGGGAAAGATGCCGAAGACCGTGTGCATGCCATGCGGTTCCAGGTCGATGGCTTGCAGACACCGCCGCTCAACGATATCGAAAAGCGCGATTTGGGTGGGCTTGGCCACCGTGCCTTCCTGCAAGACAGTTTTGACCCAACGAACATTCTCGCGGAGCAAGGTTTGTCGAATGCGTGTGAATCCTACCCAAATTGTTTTTTCGTCAATCGGGAGTAGTCCTCGACACCAGGCGGGTAGTATTCCCTTGTCGCGGTCCTGGATCTTCCGGAGGTCGATGGTCTCCTCGATCGCCAGTGTGCGGCGATTGGCGATAACGATCTTTCCTTCGACTCCAGTGAACAGGACTCGATCTCCGCACACTAGCCCGTCGTGGGGACGATAGACGCCGGTTGCGATCCGCTTTCCGGAGCCATTCAAAGAGATAGCATCTCCCTGTTCAAAGCGTGTAACCCAGGTCTCTCCCTCCAGTTCGAAGGTGAAGTTAGGATGCGACTGATGCGGCCGGGTCGTGATTACGGTGCGATAGTCTACGGCGCGCGAAAAGCGAGACCAGGGAACTTCGTCGATCACGCACCACTCTTTTACGACATCGCCGCTAAGTTTGACTTTGAACACCATGTCGAGGCCGGTGCTCACGACCAGAAGATCGCCGTCGCGGGCCGGGGTCACATGATGAAGATCATTAAAGCAGGGAAGGGAGATATAGCCGACCTGTTCAAACTGAGGCACCCGGTAGATGAGGATCTCGGTCATTGTGCAGGTATAGAGCCTGTCGCCGATCAAAGCGCCACTATGAAAGTTTCCAGCGCGTTGGTCGCCCGCACGCTTCTCGCGAGGCGTCTCGTGTTCGACGCAGGTGCGTGCCGTGCCGGCCTCGGTGTCGACTTCCAGAATGAGAGCCGCCTCGTAGAGATACCATTCATCCCGAAAAGTCGGTGCCTTCAGTCCGACCTTGCGTTGGCGTCCTCCTAGAACGTAGAGTTTCGACAAACCATCTCCTGATGGCGGCTCCCTGGCCCGGGAAAGCGCAATAAAGTGCAACTGAACGGCAGATGGTAACATCCGCGATTTGGCCGTTCCCTGAACCGGAGATGAATTTTTGGTGAATTCTGGACAGCCTCGTACTTCCTCTGGGGGATGATCGCTTAACATCACTCCGAGTCGGGTGGGGGTTTCGGTGACGTCTCCGGCAAGCGATATTTCGGTAATTATTCCTTACTACAACCGCGAGCGCTACATCGATGAGGCGGTACAGTCCGTCCTGTCCCAGACGTTGAAACCGCTGGAGATCATCATTGTCAACGACTGCTCGCGGCAGGCTTCGCGCCGCTTTTTGGATCGCTATGCCGGCATCTGCAGGATCATCGACCTTCCGGCAAATGTTGGGTTGGCTGCATCGCGGAACGCTGGCATTCGCGCCGCTCGCGGCGAGTTTATCGCTCTATTGGACGATGACGACATCTGGCTGCCTCACAAGCTCGAGGCGCAACGCAAGTATCTTGAGGACCATCCTCACTGCTCGGGCGTCCACTCTGCAGTCTGGTTGATGGTTCCCGATCAACCCGACACGTTCTACCGGCGTTTTGGGAGGTGGTGGGAACCGGCCAGCGAGATTCGAACCGGGCCGCTGAGATTGGCCGAGGCGCTGATGAATGACAGCTGGGTTATTCCTTCCACCATGATGTTTCGGACGCAGGTTGTGCGCGCTTTAGACGGATTCGATTCTCGGTTTCGGCAATGCGAAGATCGCGATTTCATCGTTCGATTCTGCGCGGCGGGGTATCACATTTCGGCTATTGATGAACCGCTGGCCCGGTTGCGGCGCGAGGGCCATGGTAGCCTCTCCAGCCGCCGCTGGCGCATCTTCCGCACAGATTTGAAGATGTGCTGGAAGCACAAGGCGCTCTATCTCCGAGCCTATGGCCGGTTGGGAATTGTGTGGTTCGTCCTCGACAAACTGCAGCAGCCGACCTACGGGATACCTCGTGTCTACGGTGGAGTGAGGCGCCTGCTTTGGTTCGTGCAGTCGAAATGTCCAATCAGGTCAGATTACAGGGAACCGGTCGACGATCAACCTCGAACACCGTCGTCGGCGCAGCCATCCATGGATGAAACAACACTTATCGGAGGACATGCCGTATGAACTCTCTTGCGGATGTTTCCGTCATCATCCCGTTCTACAACCGCGAAACGTATATCGACGAGGCGGTTCAGTCCGTGCTGGCGCAGACCCTCAAGCCGCTGGAGATCATCATCGTGAATGACTGCTCTCGCGAATCTTCGAGGCGGTACCTAGAACGGTACGCCGATGTTTGCCGGATCGTCGACCTTACGAAAAATGTGGGCCTGGCCGGCGCGAGGAATGCCGGAATCCGGATGGCGCGGGGCAAGTTTATCGCGCTTCTCGATGACGATGATGCCTGGTTGCCTCAGAAACTCGAGATTCAATATCGATATATGTTGGAGCATCCAGAGTGTTCGGGCGTCCACACCGGAGTTTGGATTCTGCTTTCAAACGAGCCGGACGAGCGCTACAAGAAGTTTGAACCAGGTCCTCTTCCGTTGTCCGAAGCTCTCACCCATTCTCAATGGGTGATTCCCTCGACCCTGATGATTCGTACCGAGGTGGTTCGCGCGGTTGGCAACTTCGACCCCTGGTTTCGAGAGAACGAAGATCGCGATTTCGTGGTGCGGTGCTGCGCCGGAGGTTTCCGGCTGGAAGGCATCGACGAACCGCTCGTCCGATTCCGCCGCACCGGCCACGATCATCTCGCTGGGCGCCACCTGACCATGTACAAATCGCACCTGAAGCTGTGCTGGAAGCATCGAGCGCTCTATCAGAAGGTATTCGGTCCGAGTGGGATCTTCGCATTTGTGCTGCAGAGCACCTATCTGGTCATCGGCGGGTATTGCTGGGACACCCGGACAAGCACGAAAACCAAACTGCTGCAGGGCGTGATGTGGCGTGTGCATCAACTGATCCGGGTGAGGTACGAACTCAGGCCCGGTTACAAGGATCCGGTAGCATCGAGAGCCTAGTCTTTCATTCGTTCCATACCCCAGGTATTTTCAGGTTCCTCGCATGGATGAGCGTTTTTCACGCCGCCTTAACCTTGGGAGTATTTGCCAGTGCTAGACTCTCTGGCGATTCCGAAGGCCGGCAATTCGCGCGCGCGACTATGACTGAACTCTAATCTCGGCCGACTCCTCCATGAACAGGAACTCGCCAACACCTCCGGAGGCGGTCCTTGACGCGGCGACCGAGCAGGTAGCTGAGGATATCTCGGCGCTTCCCTCCGCACCCGCTGTCCCCAGTGATCGGCTGCTGGTTCGCAGCATCGCGTGGAGTGCGGCCGGCGACTGGGGAACTCAAATCTTCACCTGGCTGGCGTTTCTGGAAGTGATGCGGGTGCTCACCCCGGCCGACTTTGGAATCGCCGCACTGGCAGGCATTCTGATGCCTTACATGGGGCAGCTCACCGGACTGGGCATGCCACGAGCCGTAGTGGCCATTCGCGATCTCAGCGAAGATCAACTCGCGCAGATGAACACGCTGAGTTTGCTGTCGGCGACGACGTTGTTCCTATTTGGGGTTGCGATCGCGAAGCCGTTCGCCGCGTTCTTCAGAACCCCAGCCCTCGCTCCTGTCTTCATCGTGGCCTGCAGCGGCCTGATCATGAGCGCGCTGTGCGCGGTTCCGAACGCGACACTCGCGAAACAGATGCGCTTCCGATTGCTTTCCATCCTCAGCATTGTGTGCACCCTGACGGCAGCAGCCGCGACCTTGGCCATGGCTTTACTGGGACTGGGATACTGGGCGTTGTTGTTGGGGAATATGTTGTCGGGTGTAATCAAGACGGTGGTCATCCAAAGAGCACGGCCCACAAGACTGGCTTGGCCTCGCCTCAAGACGATCCGAGAACCTTTGAGATTTGGCTGGCAAATCTCGGTGTCGCTGATTGCCATGAACTCTTATCAGCGTCTGGATAATTTTGTTGCCGGGCGGGTACTGGGGCCAGCCGCCCTAGGGTTTTACGGAAACGCATGGGAACTCGCTAACGTGCCCATTGAAAAAGTCTCCTCGTTGGTGACCACCGTCATTCCGAGTTTCCTATCCGCGGTACAAGATCAGCCGGCCGCTCTTCGCCGCTATCTGCGCGGCCTGACCGAAACCATAGCCTTAGCGGCGTTTCCTGCGACGGTCGGGCTAAGCCTGGTGGCGCACGAGGCGGTCCCGCTCGTTCTGGGACACAAGTGGGATGGCATGGTCGCGCCCTTGCAGGTGCTCTGTTTCTATGCGGCCTTTCGCGCGATTGTGGCGCTGCTCCCGAAGGTTCTGGTGGCCATTCACAAGGTCCGCTTCGTTATGTGGAACGATCTGGCTGCTCTGGCTCTGCTTCCGATCGCTTTTTTCATTGGCAGCCGACGAGGAACTGCGGGAATTGCATGGGCCTGGGTTGTGGCCTATCCATTCATCGTCTTGCCGCTCTATTGGAAGACGTTTCGAGCCATTGGCATGAGCCTAGCGGAATATCTGCGGGCTCTCCGCCCCGCCGTCAGCGGAACGATCGTGATGATCCTGTGTGTCGAAGCGGCGAAGCACAGTCTCGCCCCGGCGGGTGGCTTGCTATTTCGACTGACGGTCGAAGTGGGCGTGGGAATGATCAGTTACGTCGCTCCGGTCTGGCTGCTGCACCGAGACCGTGTCATGGCGGTAATTCGAGTACTGCAGAAGATCGGGCCCCGAAGAACTCGGCGGGCCCAGGAGCCTGTGGCATAGCCGGACGGTGTGCGATCTCGCCCATTGGCTGTGAGCAGCATTATCTGCTGGTCGCCTGTTGCTGCAGCACTGGTGTGTTGCCGGATGCGGTCTGCGCACGGGAGAGCCGCCGAGACTCCAGGATCTTGCCCGCGCTCCGATACGTACGCAGCTTGCAGTTGAAGCGCCGATTTCGATCGACGGAGAGCATCCAGCGGATCCAGTCCGCGGAAAGTTCGCGATACAACCATCGCGGTACTCCGAAGTAAGCAGCTCCGAAATTCGGCAAGCCGGCGGTTCTGGTCAGCGAAACGCCATTGTAGTAGTACCAGTCCAAGAAATACTTCTTGGTAGTTCGCTTGGGGTCCACCGGGTGGTACACGATCGCATCGGGAGAATAGATGATCGTTTCCCCGGCGTTGAGAAGGCGTAGACCGAATTCGGTGTCTTCGCAGGTAATGGTGTGCCTGGTGCCCGACACTCCTAAATCGAGTCGATATCGGCCGTGCATCGCGAAGACTTTCCTTCGGAAGGCGGAGTTGGCTCCCAGCGGAGGCACCCGGATCACTTTAATCTCGTCGCCGAGTTCAAAGTTGACGACCGCTTGTTGCCCAGCTATCTCGAGCCACTCCGGTCGATCATGATTCCACAGCGGCACGACCCTGCCCGCGACCGCCGAACAGTCAAACCGTTCGAAGGTTCCGATGAGATTTGCCAGCCAATCCGGGTGCAGAAGGACGTCGTCGTCGGTAAAGGCGACAATCTCGCCCTGAGCAATCGAGATCCCGTGGTTCAGGGCAGACGACTTTCCCTGCCGTTTCTCGAAGAGGTAGCGCACGCAGAAAGCTGCGGATCGACAAAAGCCCTGTACGAGCTGGTGAGTGCTGTCGGTGGAGTTATTGTCAACCACCAGTAACTCCAATTCCAAGTTGCGGGGATAAACAAGGTTGGAGAAGCTGGCGAGTGTTTTTTCAAGACTTGGCGCTCGATTGTAGGTTGCCAGTACGACGCTCACATGCATGGCGGAGCCTCAGGCTTGCGGCTTCGGATCACATCTGGGTGTTTCGTAAAGCCCGCCCCAACGGCAGTCACGGTGTCGATGGAGGAAGAAAATCGAATCGTTCCGCGAGTCCCTCGACTACGTTCTCTTTCTCACCCGTGATTTCGGCAATACGGTTGTTGTGGCTGACCAGCAAAGCTCGAGTCTCCTGCAAGGGAACCGATCCCGGGGTGTTATCAGCGGCTTTGGTTGTGACTGTCCCCTGCAAGCCGCTCCAGGTTGAAGAATTGATTCCCTCGGCATTGACGGTCTCGACGCTGTGCAGCATCCATCTTCCGTTCTCCTGACTGAACCCGAGATCTTTCTCCCCGTCTTCGGGGGTGCCATCCCGCAGGCTTAACTGAACTTTCCCATCGCTCGGAGCCGGAGAGGTAATCGTGAACACACAGCTTTTGTGCCCAGAGGGCGTGACCTTCCAGTGTTCCGGCAAGGCAATTCTGAAACCGCACGCCTTGTTTTCGATGGGCGCGGGTTCAGTGTCGGCCTGCGCGGCGGCGATGCCCGCGCTCGTAACGAGGAGCAGTACGAACAATCTAGAGAGTGTCATCGAAGGTTGGCTCCGCCGGCTGGACAGAAGTCGGGAGTACGGGCACCAGCTCCCAGCATCCGGAAGCTCAGATTTTTTCGAGTGAAGACTACCAGTTGCCGGTTGCGACAGTGTTACGAGGAGGTTAATTCTGCTGAAATTATCCGCCAGGGAAGTCTCTGGAATCTTCGTGAGCGAGGATTGGCTGCGTGATCGGCATTGCCTGTTGTGATACACATGCATCTCTCGTATTCTGGCTGACTCTCGGGCCCCGCTCCGAAGGGTTGTCGTGCCATCGGTTTCGAGCAAGGGAAAGGAAAGTACGAGCGGTGGATAGCCTATGAGGACGATCGTGAGAAGCGCCGATCTTCACCATGACGGGCCGCAAATCGTCGATTTCCTGGCGAGGAACCATACGCCCGAATCGACCACCACTCGCTTCGAGTGGCTTTACTCGACCGGGACGGCGGGTGAGGCCCGCTCATGGATAGCATGCGACCAGGTCAGCGGTGAGGTGATCGGAGTGGCTGCCGCCTTCCCGCGCCGGATGCGTGTATTCGGTGAAGAATTACCAGGCTGGGTGTTGGGAGACTTCTGCATTGATCCGCGCCACCGCGCTCTTGGGCCGGCTCTCCAACTGCAGAAGGCGTGCCTCGAATCGCTTCAGAGTGAAGCGCCGGCTATCTATTACGATTTTCCGAGTCCGGCGATGACCGCCGTCTACGAGCGGCTGGGTATCAGCATTAACCAGCGGTTGGTTCGATTGGTCAAGCCGTTGCGCTTCGATGCGAAGATCAGCAGGGTGATCCGCCAACCGCAGATCGCGACCGCAATGACGGCGGTCGTAAACCGCGGGCTTCTTGTCTTCAGCAACAGGAGGCGTGCAAAAGCCGCTGTGGACTTGATTCCGTGCAACATTCCCTGTGGCGAGGAATTTACAGAATTTGCTCGCAGCGCGAATGCTGGTCTTGGAATCTGCCTTCTGCGGTCAGCCGAGTACCTGAACTGGCGTTTCCGGGGACACCCTTATCGACAACACGAAATCGCAACCCTGCGGAGAGGTGATTTGTTGGCCGGATACGCTGTGATTCACGACGAAGGTCTTAATCTGAATGTGGTTGATTTGTTTTGCCAAGCCGCAGACATTCGCGAGCTGATCGGGGGCGTCATTCGGATCGCAGAGGATCGGCGAAAGGAAACGGTCACGGTCGGAGTTCTGGATTCCCAGCCTTACAGGAAAATTCTCCGTCGGCTTGGTTTCTTCAGGAGAGAAAAGACTCCGGTCGTGACGTTCTGGACCGGACGCGTACTTCCGCCCGCCGATGCGGGGTGGTTCCTCACCAACGGCGATCGAGAGAGTTGAATTTGCCGTGCAGAAAGCTCGCTTTCAAAATGTCTTAAGAGATTGACTCGACGACTGAGCCGAGTGGAATCACATCGCGCAGCGCATCCTGGCTAGCCCCGCGTCTTCTGATCAGAAAATCCTGGCCGTCTTGAACCCACACCTCGGCTGGTGCTGGATGGCTCAAAAAACCAAGCGGGCTGGCGGTTCGGGCGTAAGCGCCTGATTGAAAGACTCCCACCAAGTCCCCGACCCGCGCGCTCGGTAGAGTCACACCGCGTCCGAGAGTGTCGAGAGGAGTGCAGAGTGGACCAACAAGATCGCAGAGCTGCGTGGCTGGATCGTCGAGGCGATTCAGAATGGCTATGGGGAAATTTCTTCGAACCACCTGCCCCAAGTTCCCGCTAGCCGCCAGATGATGATTCATGCCGCCGTCAAGAATCAGGTAGTTCTTTCCACGCGAAGTCTTTATATCGTTGACGGTGGTCACATAGACTCCGGCTTCGCCGGCCAGAAATCGGCCGGGTTCCACGATAAAAGTTGTGCCGGCAAAACAAGGCTCCCCTTCCGTTGCCGACATCAGTTCGAGCAAGCCTCGACGTAACGATTCCAGGCCGAGCTCGGAGTCACCGCGAAAATATGGAATGCCCCAACCTCCTCCGAAATCAAGGGTATGAATCTGCGTATGCGATATTCTGGCCGTACGCCGCGCGATTTCGACTCCGCTGCGGTATTGGGCCAACAGCACGCCCTGGTCCAGGATCTGCGTTCCCACAAAGAGGTGAATGCCTTGGAACCGGAGATAGGGATCCTGAGCGATTCGCTGAAGGAGCGGTTCCAGCTTTTCTTCGTCAACTCCGAAGGGGGCAGATCTGCCGCCCATCTGCATGGCGCCGCCGCGACTTTCTTCGGCCGGGTTGACACGGATGGCAACTCGGGTGCGGTGGCCCAATCTCCTGCTTAACTGGCTGATGCGTTCGATCTCTAGTTCTGACTCGGCGTGGATCTCGCCGATTCCGTCAGCGATGACCAACGCCAGTTCAGCTTGGGTTTTGCCCGGGCCGGCGAAGAGAATCTTGTCGGGCGGACATCCCGCGCTGCGAGCCTGATAGAACTCGCCGCCAGAGGCGACTTCCAGCCCGCATCCCTTATCGAGAAAGAACTTCAAGAAAGCGGGGTGCGGATTTGCTTTTACGGAATAGCATACCGAGAATCGCTCGGGCAGAACCTTGCGTAAAGCGGCATATTTCTGTTCAAGGATGTTGCGGTCATAAATGAAAAGTGGAGTGCCATGTCGCTCGACGATCGACGAGATCCGGAGTTCGCCAACCAGCAGCTCATTGCCCTTACGATCCCAGCGGGATGTCAGAAACTCGGGGAGGTGGGACATTCACAGGCCCTCCCGGCGCCGCAACGAGGGGTAGTCGATCTTGCCGCTGCTGGTTTTTGGTAGCTCATCGAGTACTTCGATGGCGCGGGGCACCATATATCGCGGCATGCGGTCTTGGCAGAAGGTGATCAGAGAACTCTGATCGATCGGATTGCCGTCGCGCGGAATCACAAAAACTTTGACAGCTTGCCCAAGGATGGCATCCGGAATGCCAATCGCCGCCGCATGTCGAACCTGGCCGCTTTGGAAGACGACTTCTTCCACTTCGGTCGGGCTGATGCGGAAGCCCGAGCACTTGATCATCGCATCGCGGCGTCCGACGTAGTACAGAAATCCATCCTCGTCAGTCTTGACCAGATCGCCCGAGTAACAGACTCGCTCGATATCTCCGATCCCGGCCGGGAGCATAGGATTCGGCCGAAGCACCTGATCCGTCGCCTCCGGTTTTCCCCAGTACCCCATCGAAACTGTCGGACCACGGTGCACCAATTCGCCAACTTCGCCGGGCCGACAAATCTGCCCCTGCTCGTTCAGGACCAGAATCTCCGTATTCGGGATGGATCTTCCCATCGAGGCCGGCCTGCGATCCAATTCCTCCGGAGGCAAGTAGGTCGACCGGAATGCTTCGGTGAGGCCGTACATCAGGAAAATGCTCGTCTTCGGCAGGGCTTCGCGCAGCGCCCTTAACACATCTTGTGGCATCGCGCCGCCGGTATTGGTGATATAGCGTACGGGAGGCGAATATTTCTGCAGACTTGAATTCGGCTGCGCCAGCAGGCTCCAGACCGTTGGCACACCGGCCAACCCTGTGATGTGCTCCTTGACCAGTACTTCGACGATTTGCCTGGCGAAAACCCAATTGATCAGGACCAGCGTTGCTCCTTGCTGAAATGCAGTTGTCAGCTGATTCAGGCCGGCGTCAAAGGTGAAGGGCAGAACCGCGAGGATGCGATCCGACGACGCAATTTCCAAATAAGTAGAAACGATGGTTGCGCCGGCGATCAGGTTCGCATGGCTGAGCATCACGCCTTTGGGTTTGCCGGTTGAACCGGAGGTGTAAAGAATTGCAGACAAGTCCTTTTCTATTCCCCGGTCCTGCCAACAGGTAGCGCGTTGCGCCGTCAGCGCTTCGAAGCTGTGGATCGGCAGATCGGCATCGACCGATTTCGTGTCGCCCACGATCACCAGAAAGCGTAGGGAATTGATCCCCGGCAGAATCCTCGAGATTGCCTCGAATCTCAGCCTCGAGACAATTAAGGCGGAAATTCCGCAATCGCGAGCAATGTGGCTTACCTGATCGGGAAACAGAACAGAATTGATAGGAACGAAGACCCCACCGGCCTGGGAGACGCCGTAAATGGAAATTGCCTGAGCGACACCAGGATCGAGCAGGATGCCGACGCGGTCTCCCCGGTTCAACCCGGCGTTCCGCAGGCCGAGTGCAAGTCCAGCTACACGAGAGCTCACATGAGAATAGGTGAGGCGTTCCTCGCCGTGGACGAGCGCCTCCTTCTCAGGGAATTGCTCTGCACTCGTGCGCAGCATGTGATGGAGCAAGAAGTCCATTTTCGCGATAGATTGAGATCTCCATTCAGGTTTATGGGTACAGTTCGGCAGGCCCCACATTCCACATCGGGTTCGAGTTCGAACCAGAAGCGCATGAATCCGACTTGCTATAAGCGACAACGCGTACATCTCTTTCGCGTGCACGGAAACCTGCAGCTTCAAAAAACGGTTTCAGTTCGCTCGATTCGGAACAATACGCCTCGAGGCTGATCAGCTTCTTCCGGCGGCACATTTCAAGGGCCGCGGTCAATAACGGGAGCCCAACCTCTCTGAGTTTGCAGCCGAAGAGATCGTGGATAGAAGCTCTGCCATTCTTGTCCACACTGAATGCGAGGAAAGCCAGCAGTTCGCCACGTTTGCGCGCCAGGACAACGTCAACATCTCCGCTGCGGATCCCATTTCGGCGTCGAAAGCGCCAGTTGAGGAGCTCTGCCGCACGACTGGCGCGGATCACTCCAGAGCTCGGCACGATCTGGTCGAGATAGGTAAATTCGTCGCCGAACCATCCGCTTAGAACAGAGATCTCCAGTCCTGCGACCTGATGATTCTGCCGCCGCGTGTTCAGCAGAAGGTTCCCACTACGGACCAGGGGTTTGGTCCACGCCGCTGCCCCCAGTATTCTTGCCACAACTTCGTCGATACGCAGAAGAGCCACATAACGGATGAGGCGGCACCTCGGCTGCATGCCTAAACGAACAAAGGGCGACATCCCCCGCTGGTCGGGCGGGCAGTCGTAGCACACGGCGAGTTCCCCGGAGTCGACCGGTCCAAACATGACACGTTGCAACATGACAGCCGGGCCGAGGCTCCGATGAGTGGCGTCCACCGCAAACTCGCCGACCTGACCGCATAACACGGACCGTCCGTACACATACATGGGACGAGGAAGCACCGAAGCCATCCCGCGGATTGCCCCGTCAGCGCGGTCGTAAAGAACCCAGGACCAACCCTGCCCAGCAGGATTTTCCTCATGTCGCCATCGGAAATGAGATTGCGTGCCCGGGAAGTTTCTCTCCAGCAATCCGAGGAGTTGCTCCCGATCGTCGACAAGCGATGCCGGCCTGACAGCCATGTCCATATGGCACGTGAGCGCTACCGGACCTTCGGCAGCCTCGAAGCGGCCAATTCTAAGTCGGCGATGTGAACACGATGTAAATTCTGGGGATAGATCTTGTCTGAAAAGCGCGTGTAATACGCAGACTTAAGACAAGGCCTGGGCATAGGTGTTGGGCTAAATTGGCCCAACAGACAGGGACGGGCATTAATCTCGCAGCCTTCACCACCGGATAAGCGTCTTAGCCGAAGATCAGAGATTCATTTGTGCTGTGCGTTGCTTCGAATCCAGCCGCTGCCTGAATCCAGCCGTACCACGCCGATATGCGTAGCTCGATGCACGCCTCGCGCCGTCGGCAATGATATGGGTGAGAGCCCTCACGATCTCTGTCGTGAACGGCATGGGATCAGAAAACCGGAATGTCGCGTCGTGGACCTGTGGTGCGAAATCCTTAAGCACTTGACGAACATCCTCAAACAGAACCTGCCGGGCCTCGCCAGAACCCGATTGCGCCCGATCCAAGAGATTGTGCAGCCGCCAGATGTAATCCACGGTGCTACGCCATTTTGTGGCGGATGCATAACTGCCAGGGATCGTCGGTTTCTCACCATGCGCAAGTTGCCACTGATATAGCGGAAAATCGATGCCGGCGGAAATGGCCAAACCGATGGTGCCCCAGTAGCGTCCGTTGACCTCCATGAATGCAGCGTGTCCATCTGAGCTGACTTTGTACTCAACCATGGCAATGCCGTCCCAGTGCAATTCCTCTAACAGGGATAAAGCCGATTGCATGAGGTCGTCGTTCAGAGGCTCAGCGACGGCAGTGACAGACACTCCGCCGGTGTGGGGCATCTCCTTCAGGCGGCGATGTTGAAACGCCGCCAGGCATTTCCCCTGATGAAGCAGCAATTCGACACCAATCCCCGCCCCTGCGCAGTATTCCTGTACGAGCAAGGGGGGAGCGAATTTGTCTCCAGCGGGGAAGCTGGCGCGGACTTCTTCTGCGCTTGCCAAAGTGGCGCTCTTCAGGTTTTCAGCGCGCGTCTCTCTCCATGCCGGTTTGACCACCCAAGGGAACGGAATTCTTCCGATCACGTCGTGCAATTCTGACGCAGTTGAAACAACGGTAGTCTCGGGCACGTTCATTCCGCAGTTCTGTGCAATTCTCAACGTCTCGATCTTGTTGAGAACGAGCTTCGAGATCGATGGTGGAGGACAACACAGATGCAGAAGATCTGCCAGATCGTCATAGTGTTCGACCACGCCGGTCAGTACCCAATCATCAGTCGGAATCAGCATGTCATGCCGGTTTTCGACGATGAAACGGCGCAATTGTCTGAGAAATTCCTGTCTGTCGGCGTCTGGTGGCGGGAGGGTCCTGTGCTCGCGGACGGCGCGCGAAAGAATGGGCGGGCAAGGGGAGAAACTTACTACGTCGACGGGAATGCCATACTGTCGCAGAGAGCGGGCAATGGGAAGGACGATCCGAGGGATACGGCCCATGACTAAAACGGGACGATGCACGCGCGCTCCGATTGCGGTTCAACGGCGTCAGCTTCCGCCAATTGAGTACAGCCGTAGTCTTGGCACATTTATGCGGAGGATGCCGCCACTTGCTCCCGCTTGTTCTCGACGAAGGACGCCAGATGATGAATATTTCCGAAGTTTTCCGGTGTGAGTTCCTCGTCGGCCACCTTGATCCGGAACGACTGTTCCAGGAATCCGACGAGTTCCAGAACGCCCAAGGAATCGACGATCCCGGCCTCCAGCAGGGGAGTCTGCTCGTCGATACCGCGCTTACGCGCTGCCGGAAACTTCCGGACGATAAAGGACTGTATCTGTGTCTTCAGCGGATGCCCACCGTCCATAGCGTGAATCGTCTCCTGGAAGCCGGCGCCGACGTTGCCAGAACCGCTTCAGGTTGCAGATTCTACATGGCGCATATGAATGAATTGTGAACGCGAGCAAAAGGCAGGCAGAGTCAGCCCGCCACGCCGATTCGCTCACAGGTGAATTCGCCCGTCGCCGTCTCCGCGATTGACATGGATTCGATCCAGAGCTCCCGGTTGGGACTGCAGGGCCTCTGCCAGAGGCTTCGAGAGAGCAACCAGATAGTTCGAAGAATAGCTGATGAACCCAAGCCGTCGTAAGGCGGAGCGCCAATTAAGGTGCGCCTGGTTTGTCAGAAGCAGTTCCGCTCCCATCTCGCGCACCGCGCTGCAGGTGAGTGCCGCTAGGGCATCGACATGCTCGCCGGAGGCCAGCCCATCCAGGATGGTCCCAACGGTCAGGTTGCCGAAGTGCGGGTGACTATGCATCTTCGTAACCAAGGCTACAGACCAGCCCACAACCGCACCGTCGAAACAGAGCACGAAGCGCTTCAATCGAGGCTGCGAATCGGGATATAAGTCAGCGAGGGACGGTTCATCGCGCAAGAGGGAGAAGCTCACTTCCGTCCGACACCGCTCCCAAACGGCATTCAAGTTCTCCGGCCAGGAATGCGCAGTTTCCAGAGAATAGAGTCTGGTGAATTGCGGGACATGAGCGGACTGCCATGCGGCGAGACCCAGCGATCCCAGACCGGACACGGCAAGCCCTTGAGCGAGCCATCCTCTGGCGCCCCGGCGCAGAATGCCGATCTGGCCGAGAAATCGCGCCGCGGACCCCACGGCAAAAAAGAAAGGAATGGCACTCACGGACCATCCGCAGCTTCGCAGGAGCCGCGGGAAAGGCATTTGCTCGCTGCCCATTCCGACTGCATAGGCATATGGACTGCGGCGCTCGATGAGTTTCACGATCTGCAGTCCTACGCCGGCAAATCTCGAATCTGCGATGCCTTCACTCAGCGGGCTTTGGGCATTGGTCAATCGTACTTCGTTCCCGCCGATCCAGCCGCGCTGTTCCAGCAGCAGAACGCCGCCCCGCACGGCGCCATCTCGATCGAGCGCCAGATACTGGGCTGAGGGTATCCCGGCGCTTCCACCGCAAAGCGCTGCCGCCGCCCCTATCTCGTCCGGCAGCAGGAATGGCGGGTCCCCCCTTCCGCGCAGCCGCTTGTTAAAGGCCTTGCAGGCCGGAAGCAACGATGGTGTTAGAGGAACAAAGTCGACGATCATGGAGCTAGGAAGTTCCGCGAAAAGTTTTCTCGGCGAGCCATCGCCACTCTATCGCGCGCCTCGTACGGTCATCGAGTGTGAAAACGCCGCGCTCTGCCGCAAGATGGTCAAGCATCGAGTGCGCTGGCACGAACCATCCGTTTTTCTTCCGCAAGCGCCGCATAAGGCGCACGAAACTCGATTCAAGCTTGCCCTCTCTCACGAAGCCGTGTCCGAAGTGCGTATAAACGATTGAGGCTCCCCCTTCCTCCTCCAGACAATCCTGATTTGCCTCGGAAAGAGCGTTCAGAAACGCTGGGCCGGTTGCGCCGTCACTGGCCGCGAACCAACTCCGCACCCACGGGCGGCGCAGGTCGCGGTAGGGCATCCAGGGACAAAACCGCAAGGTGTTCAGACCGGAGAAAACGAAATTGCGGCAATAGGGAATGCGCCCGTGGCACAAGTCTCCCCAAAAATATGGGTGACCTTCGACGTGGCCAAAATAACGATTCACGGATTTGTAGCGCGTCAAGAGCAGGTAAGCGGAGCGCCGAATGCCAGTCACCCGGTCCGGCCCCCAGTAGAGCGCTTCTCCGTTGTAATGGTTTGCCATCGAGGTAGGATCATGGCCGAAGTAATCGCGAAATCGTTCCAGAGCCAGCGCCGTCTCGTGTCGTGTCGACGTATGCGGCGCGGCGTTGTGCCATGCGATTTCAAAGCCGTGGGCGGCGAGTCGCCTGAGATGGTTCAGGTATTCCGGATTGGCGCAAGTTTCGCCTCCCGAGTTTGGTTCACCAGACGCTCCCAGCGGCCAGACAGCAATCGTTGTATGAAAGCCCAGGTCAGAGAGGAAGTCATACACAATTCGGCTGGTCGTCAGCGTCTGGCCGTCAGGATCATCGAATATCGTAAACGCGAACTGTTTCCCTTCCGGCCACTTCACTGGCTTTTGGTTGTCATCCATCTGAAGAGTCGTTCTCCCAGATCCCGAAAGTCTTAGCTGCGAAGTTTCGATGCCTCAAACTCGCGCGGTGGAAATGGTTCGACGCGTCGCGGCCTGAAGGAACGGACCTCCCTCCAAACGAAGTCGAGAGTGACCGCGGAGCATAACAGGAAGGTCCACTCAATCGGTTCGCGATATCGCGATGACCAATAGGTTACGTAGTAGATCAGAGGAAAGCTGGCCCAGATTGAGCCGATCAGCCACGCGGCAAGGTGGTTCCGCAACACCAGGAGTACAAACCCACAGGCCGAAAGAACAGTTATGACCGCCAGTAGAATTCTGGCGAAAACGTAGTCGTTGGGAGGAAACCAGAAATCAAATACGTGGTCGCCGAACAAGCGAAGCGCGCCCTCCGGATGCTGGCGAATCCACTGGATGGCTTCGTGTTCGCGTTCCCGATTGAAAGCGATTTCCCCGATTTCCGCGACATGTTGACTGACCGCTCGATTCATCAGCGGATGAGATGCGGTTATGGCGGGATCCAATGCGCTGGCGTATTCACGGTCATTGTATGCGAGGGAGAGTTCCAGGCCGAAATTGCTTCGAATCACCGGACTGCCAAGGGCCCGCTCATTCCGTATCAGCCACGGCAGGACCACCAGGAATGCAGCGACGAATAGCACCGAGCACCACGCGGCGTAGCGACCCCACCGATGCCGACCGAAGCGGGCTGTGCAGACGAGAAACACTGCCATCGGGGGGGCGAGAGCGGGTGAGAGGAGCACTCCCACGCCTGCAGATAGTCCGAAGACGACTGCCGTTCGAAAGCGAAGTTCCGGCGCTCCGTGGAAACGGGCAGCCATCATGGTAAGAGCGATCAGGAACAGGCCTGCAAGAGGGGCTTCCCAGGATCCTCGTAACTCGGTATTGAACGCGGTGATGTAGGCGACGCTGATGCAGCCGGCTATCATGCCGGTTCTGAAATCGAGTCCGAGAATGAGGGCGAGCAGTAGCAGCATCGGGCTACGAGCGGCTGATACCGCGCAGGCAAAGATGGCTTGAGCCCGATGGCCGCTGACGCCAATGCCAAAGACGCGATAGATCAAGCCCAGCAGAATGGGATAGACCGGGGAAACATGTGCCGTTCGACCGGTACGAGTGGAGTAGGGATTTGCGAGTTGGCCGGTGACGGCCCAGGTCGCGGCCACGCGCTCCATTTCTCCCTTGATGGGGACGTCAAAGTGCTGCAACGAGAGCGCAAGAATGGCCCGCACTGTAAAAGCCACCACAAATAGCGCTACCGCGGACCTGATGAATCGACGCTGCGGATGTTGGATGAAAACGGAAGTAGTGCGCATAAGTGCAAACGGCGCCTGCAAGCACCGACGAACTGTCAGGCATAAAAGTATCCTGCATCCAGCCGCGGGTCCGGTTCGGGTAAGGAATCCGGAGGTTAGAATCGTACATCGCGGCCGCTTCGCCGACATTCTCGGCGTCCAAAATTCATCAAACTTTTATATTGTTCGCCCACTTGATCAGATGAAATAGTCCCTGCCTCAAAGTTGAGGCGGCCAGGCGTCGAATGTTGGGGGGAGGACTGAGAGCTTAGCTCGGTCGAAAACCTCCGCCGGCGCGAGGTTTGATACAAGTCACAATTCGGTTTTCGGCTCAGGTTGACGGCCGGCAGGTTTTGGGGGACGAGGTTTGGAAAGAGTTCTAGCACCGAGGCGACCGGAAACTCTCAGCGGAGCGTTCTTCTGGCTGACCGCTTTTTACGTAGTGTACTGCGCCCGGCCGGGTGATTTTTTCAGATTTCTGGCCGTGATACCAATGGCCAAGATAGCGGCAGTGCTGGCGCTTCTAAGTTTGCTACTCGCAGCCGGTAGAACGCCAAGGCGGTTTAGGGATTTGCCCAAGGAGGGCCGATATCTGCTGGCGATCATTGTCCTGCAATTTACCGGGGCGGTACTGTCGCCCGTGTGGAGAGGAGGAGCATTCTTCAGCACGATCGATTTTGCGAAGATATATCTCGCCTGGGTCCTCACATTTTTGTTGATCACGACTACGGCCCGTCTGAAGCGGATTATTTTTCTTCAGTCAGCCTCCGTGGCGCTCGTGTCGGTCATCGCGGTTGTGAGAGGGCATTCGGTGCCCCGGTTGGAAGGAGTCATGGGAGGCTTTTACTCCAATCCAAACGACATGGCATTTGCGATCGTCCTGTCGTTTCCTTTCTGTATCGCATTCCTGCTTACGGCAAAGGGCGGCTTACGCAAGGCGCTGTGGTGTTTCGGCATGCTGATGATGGGCGTCGCCCTCGTCTTGACTGCTTCGCGTGCGGGGTTTATCGATTTGATCATCGCCGGAACCGTATCACTTTGGTATTTCGGGATCCGCGGAAGACGCTTCTACCTGATCGTCGCGACGGCCTTTCTGGGGTCTTTGTTGCTTCTGGTCTCCGGGCATAGGCTTATCAACCGGTTTCTCGCAATCTCCAGCCATGACGTGAATACGTCCGAGGAAGACACCGCCCACAAATCGTATGAAGAGCGAAAGGAGTTAATGCTCAGGGCTCTGGATGCGATCCGCGAGTACCCCGTCTTAGGCGTCGGCGTGGGCGATTTTATCGTCTACTCGGGTTTGTGGAAGCAAGTTCATGCATCGTACCTGCAAGTTGGTGCCGAATGCGGCATCCCGGTTCTGATTTTGTATCTCATGTTCTTTTCCCGCGGCTTCGCAAACCTGAAGAGCCTCAGCCGCAGTAAGAATCTGGATAGCGACACCAAGCTGTTTATCGGCGCATTGGTCAGCTCACTGGTTGGTTTCATGGTGGGCAGTTGCTTTGCGCCAGAAGGGTATCAGTACTTCCCATATTTCACCGTCTGCTATACCTCTGTCTTTCTGGCCATGAGCAAAGAACGGGAAGCGTCTACCGTTGCCCCGCAGGGGTTCGCGACTCCTCCGGTTCGGCGCTTTTCACCGGCTTGAATAATCCATGGGGGACCTCTTGCGTTCGCGCGCTCTCTCCGATTGGCTGCCGTTTCTTCGCTGCCCTGTCTGTGGACATTCGCTCGTCGAGGACGGGCAGGGCGCTCGTTGCTCATCTTGTCGCAAGGCGTTCCCCTTGGTACATGGGGCGCTGCGCTTCGTCGGATCCGGCAACTACGCCGATAGCTTTGGATATCAGTGGGAGAGGTTTTCGCGAACCCAACTCAGGCCCGAATTCTGCGAGCGGAACCTCCGACGGAAAACTGGTCTCACCGAGGGGGATGTGCGCGGCAAACTGGTCCTCGACCTCGGGTGCGGCATGGGACGCTTCGCTGAAGTCATTACGCGATGGGGCGGAATAGTAGTCGGCGTAGATCTGAGCCCGGCGGCTGAAGTCGCCGCCGCCAATCTGGCCGATCGTGATTTTCTCGCTATCCGGGCCGATGTCCTTTCTCTGCCTTTTGCTCCAGGCACATTCGACTGCATCTACAGCGTGGGGGTGCTGCACCATACCCCGGACTGCGAAAAGGCCTTTAAGGCCCTGCCACAATATCTCAAGCCCGGTGGATGCATCGCGGTATGGCTCTACAGCGGCTACAACAAGTGGTATCGGTTTAGCGATCAATATCGCAAAATCACGCATCGGATTCCGACCCGCACGCTGCATGCGTTCTTGCGTGTAGCGGTGCCGTGCTTGTATTGGCTCGACCGTGGAATTCGTGCGATTCCGCTGATTGGCCCACCCGCCGCCGGCATTCTGCACCACGTCTTTCCGGTCAACCGGAACCCGAACCCTGAGATCAGAATCCTCGATACCCTGGATTGGTACGCGCCCCAATACCAATCCAAACATACCTACGAAGAGGTTTTTCGCTGGTTCGAAAGCTGCGGTTTGAAAGACATGACCGTCGCCGATGCTTCAGTGGGTGTCAAGGGACACGCTGCCAAACCCAATTACCCCTCGTGTGAGATCCGGGATGAGGCGAACGCGGAGCTCATCGGATTGCGCCCGGCGAGTACCGTATGACGCGGCCGACTTCCAATCGAGGCTTTTCGGCGCGAAAGAAGGCATTCCGTACGATGCGATGGTTTCCCTCGTACGCATGGCAGAGGATCACGCGCCGCTCGCCTAGGGGTCCCAGACATCTAATCATCGCGTTAGCGGATCATTTCGAACCGGCGATTCTTCCTCACGATGGCTGGGCCCGTGCGCCCTATCACGAGCAGGAGCGCCGGTTGGAAGACTGGAGCCAAATTTATCCAAAGGTTTTTGATAGCGTGCGTGACTGCGACGGGCGTCCCTTCCTTCACACTTATTTCTATCCCGCCGAGCAATATGATCGCGGGCTTCTGCAGTGCCTCGCCGCCCATTGCCATGCCGGCTGGGGTGAGATTGAAGTGCATCTGCATCACGGCATGAGGCGCCCGGATACCGCCGACAATACACGGCGGCAGCTTCTCGATTTCTGCCAGACCTTGGCATCAGAACACGGGAGTTTGTGCTATCTGGATGGATCGGGTCCGCCTCGCTACGGCTTTGTTCACGGGAACTTTGCGTTAGCAAATTCTGCCGGCGGGTACAACTGCGGAGTCGACTCCGAAATGCAAGTGCTTTCAGAGACTGGCTGCTACGCGGATTTCACCTTGCCGCCCGGCCTCTATCATCTTGCTCACATTCCTAAGATCAATTCGCTCTACGAGTGTATCCCACCGCTGGACCGGCCAGGCGCTCATCGCCGCGGTTGCGATCTGAGCGTTGGCCAGCCGCCGGCGGTTTTTCCACTGATGGTCGAAGGACCGCTGATGTTGAGCTTTGTGCGACCGGATGGTCGCCGAATGGCTGGGGTCGAAAATGGCTCGCTGACGATCAAGAATCCTCCAACTTTATATCGGCTCACGCTCTGGAAGAAGGCGAGCATCAAGGTTAAGGGACGTCCCGACTGGTTGTTCATCAAGCTGCAGTGTCATGGCATGGATCCTCGAGACCGGGAACTCATGTTGGGAGAAGCCGGACATCGGTTCCTGTGTGAACTCATCGACGCGGCAGAGCAACGATCAGAAAAACTTCATTTCGTTTCCACCCGAGAAATGGTCAACATCATTCTGGCAGCCTGCGATGGAAGGGAAGGGAATCCGGGCGAGTATCGGGATTATCGGCTGAAACGCTCGTCCAGGACCCCGGCTCAGCATTCTGTAATCGATTCGGCGGAAGTTGCCTTGAAGGCCTGATCCCATTATGTGTGGAATCGCTGGAATCGTCGGCTCCGAGTGTCAAGGATCGCATGGTTACGATCTGCTCCACAGGATGTGCGAGTCGCTTGTTCACCGTGGCCCCGACGACGAAGGATTGTTTGTCAGGTCCGGTGCCGCGCTGGGAATGCGCCGCCTGAGCGTCATCGATCTAGCCGGCGGCCACCAGCCGGTGTTCAACGAGGATCAAAGTGTCTGGGTCGTGCTCAACGGAGAGATCTATAACTTCCGCGAACTCCGCAAGGAACTTCAAGACGGAGGCCATCGCTTCCGTTCCCATACCGATACCGAGGTGATTGTGCACCTCTACGAAGATCTTGGCGCCGATTGCGTGCACAAGCTTCGAGGGATGTTTGCGTTTGCCGTCTTCGACGAGAAGCGGGGGCTGCTGCTCTTGGTACGGGACCGGCTGGGAAAGAAACCCTTGCATTACGCCGTCACGGGCCAAAAGCTCCTGTTTGCGTCTGAAATCAAGGCCATTCTGGCAGTAGCTCCTGAGCTGTCGACCGTCAGCCAGCATGCTCTCCTGCAATATTTTTACTTCGGGTATATTCCCGATCCAGCGACAACGTTCTCGGAAATTCAGAAGCTCCCTCCCGGACACTTGCTGGAATTTGTGAATGGAGAGGTTCAGCTGCGGCAGTACTGGAATTTGCCGCAGTACGGTACGTACTCGCCGCGGGACGAAGGCGAATGCCTTGAAGAACTGGAATCCAAGCTCGCCGAAGCCGTGCGGGCCCGGCTGATCGCGGATGTGCCCCTCGGGGCGCTGCTCAGCGGAGGAGTCGATTCCTCGACGATCGTCGCTCTGATGGCGCGTGGCAGCCCACGGCCGGTTAAGACGTTTTCGATCGGCTTTCAGCACGCGGACTTTAACGAGGCCAACCATGCCCGGTTAGTGGCGCAGACCTTCTCGACCGAGCATCACGAGCTGATCCTGGAACCAAACATCGTCGAGACCGTCGAAAAATTGACGCAATCTATGGATGAGCCTTTCGGCGACTCTTCCATGTTGCCCACATATTATGTTTCCCGCCTGGCGAGGGAGCATGTAACGGTTGTCCTTTCAGGAGACGGGGGCGACGAAGCCTTTGCCGGGTACGACCGTTATCGTATTCACCTGCAAGACCGCGCAGGCTATCCGATCCCGCAGTGGGTAGGCCGTTTGTACCGCGACCGGATGTATCGTCGACTCCCCTATGGGGCGCCGGGACGCAATCTGGCCTATAGCATTTCATTGCCCTGGTCCGAGCGCTATGTCGAGGCGGTTTCGATCGCGCCCGCACAACGAAACTACTCGCTCCTTTCCGACGACTTCGTGAGTTCTTTTCGAAGCGATGACCCGTTGAGCCTTTTCCGCGAGCACATCTCCGACGCGCCGGCAAACGATGCACTGAGCCGGGTCTTGTACCTCGATACGAAGACTTATCTTCCCGGGGACATTCTGACGAAAGTGGACCGCATGAGCATGGCTGTGTCCCTGGAAGCCCGAGTGCCGATGCTGGACCACATCTTCCTGGAATGGGTCGCGTCACTCTCGCCGGAGTGGAAGATGAATCATCGGGGGCAGAAATTCATCCTTCGGAAGCTGGCTGAGAGGCTTGGTGTGCCGGATGCGGCGCTGCACAGGCCAAAACAAGGGTTCGCGCTACCTCTTCTGCATTGGATGCGCGGGGAGCTTAAGGATCTGGTGCTCACGCTGCTATTGGAGTCACGCACATTGCAGCGCGGATACTTCAATGCCGCAGGTGTAAAGCGGTTGCTGAACGCTTTCTTTTGCGGACGAACCGACGACTGCCACGAGATCTGGCGGTTGATGATGTTCGAACTGTGGCAGCGCAACTTCCTTGAGCGGATCAACAGACATCAACCCGGAGCTGATGCAGGTTATGCAGCCTTGCCCATGGGGGCGGCATGACAAGCCCAACTTCACTCCGTGCTCCGGATCTGTCCCTTGCCATCTTTTTTATGACAGACAGTTTCGAAACGGGGGGCAGCGAGCGGCAGTTCGTCGAACTGGCTCGGTCCCTCCGGAACCCCAGCTTTCGCCTTCACATCGGTTGCATGGCGAAACGGGGCGGCCTACAGGAGGGTATTGCGGACGCCGTTGAGTTCTCGCCGGGCGGAAGTCTTTGGGGCCTCGCCTCGTTACGGGCGCGGCTGCGTCTCGCACGCTACTTGAAGACTCAGCGAGTCACCATCGCACACTCTTTCGATCTCTACACGAATCTGTTGCTGATTCCCGCGGCGAAATTGGCGGGCGTACCCGTGGTGATCGGAAGCCAGCGACAGGTGGGCGATCTTCTCAGCTGGGGCAAGACTCACGCGCAGATGGCCGCATTTCACTCCTGCGAACGGGTTGTATGCAACTCGCGGGCGGCGGCCGAACGACTGATAGCGCGAGGGCTTCCGGACGATCGTGTCGCCGTTATCGGTAATGGCCTGCCCAATTCAGCGTTCACCCCGACCCTTCCGGCGGTACCACGAAGACCCGATGTACTGCGCGTAGGCATGATCGCGCGGATGAACACGCCTTCCAAGAACCACCGTGATCTTCTTCAAGCCGCGGCTCTCCTCCGCCGCAGGTTCCCAGCCCTCGAGTTCGTTCTCGCGGGTGATGGGCCGATGCGGTCCCAGTTGGAACTTCTGGCTGAGACGTTAGGAATTCGCGACTGCGTGCATTTCATAGGGGATCGCCGCGACATTCCCGGGGTCCTCGCGAGCGTCGACATATCCGTATTGCCATCTGTGTCGGAGAGTCTGTCGAACGCGATTCTCGAGTCGATGGCCGCGGGTGTTCCCGTGGTGGCGGCGAATGTCGGCGGCAATCCGGAACTCATCGCGGAGGATCGGGGAGTCCTGGTGCCGCCGAACGACACCGCTGCACTCGCGTCCGCAATCGAAAACCTTCTGCAGGACTCGGCGATGCGCACGGCTTTGGCCAAGAATGCCAGACAGTTTGTCGGGTCAAAGTTCACAATTGACGTCATCCGCAAACGGTACGAAGAACTCTATCTTCAGTTGCTCGATGAGAAGAGGCAGAGACCGAATGCGAGACACTCCGCCGATGCGAATCGTTATGCTTCATCCATTCAACGTGTTGCGATCGTTGCGCCGTCATTACGCTATGTGGGAGGGCAATCCGCCCAGGCCGATCTTTTGCTGGCAAACTGGCGGGGCGATCCCGAGGTTCGTGCCTCGTCGATCGTGATGGATCCGCCTTTGCCTCGGGGGTTCAAGTGGATCGAGACGGTTCCATTTTTGCGCACCATTGTTCGAGAGCCGTTCTACTTGGCATCATTGTGGACAGGAATACGCGCGGCGGACGTTGTTCACATTTTCTCTGCTTCTTACTGGTCGTTCCTGATCGCGACGGTACCGGCATGGCTGATTGCGCGGGCGAGAGGAAGAAAATCGTTGATTCATTATCACAGTGGCGAGGCGCGCGATCATCTGCGGAGATTTCGTTCCGCCCGGCCCGCGCTCGCAAGTGCCGACGCCCTGGTGGTTCCTTCGCAACACCTGGTTGACGTCTTCCGCGAGTTTGGGCTGCGGGCAGAGACCGTACCGAACGTTGTGGATCTCGCGCAATTTGCGTTCCGCAGACGCGCTCCTTTGCGGCCACATCTGGTTTGTACTCGAGGTTTTCATCCGTACTACCGGGCGGACCTGGTCGTCCGGGCATTTGCGCGGGTCCGGCGGGAGTTTCCATCGGCTCGCCTTGATCTGGTCGGGCAGGGCAGCGACGAGCCTCAAATTCGCAGATTGGTCGCAAAGCGCAACATCGAAGGAATCAGGTTCTGTGGCGTAGCATCCCGGCGGGAGATTTCCTGCGTTTACGATGAGGCCGACATCTTTATTAATGCTTCGGAATTAGACAACATGCCGGTCTCGATACTGGAAGCCTTCGCCTGCGGCACCCCGGTTGTGAGCACAGCACCAGAAGGGATGCGCCACTTGATTGAGCATGGACGCACGGGACTGCTGTCAGAGCCCGGCGACGTGGACGGGCTTGCCCGCAACGTGAGCCGGTTACTGCGAGATCCGGAACTGGCAAGTCGCATCGCTCTCAACGCCCTTGAACAATCACATCTGTACACCTGGACCGCTGTGCGCGACCAGTGGCTTGCGATCTATCGATCCCTCGCCGAGCGAGGTTGGGAAACGACTGTGCAGGCCACGACTGCGGCTTGAATCGTCTTCGCTGAAGCGGAGAAAAACGCGTGAGGAAGCTATGAGCTGGTTCTTCCTATTCTTTTTTGTTTCGGGGTGCTGCAGCATCATCTACGAGATCGTGTGGCTCCGGCTGGCAATGGCACAGTTCGGGGTCACCACGGCGTTGACCTCAATTGCACTTTCGGCCTTCATGGCGGGACTCGGCTTGGGGTCGTGGGCCAGCGGCCGCCTGCTGCCAGGATTTGAAAAGCGCATCAGCTTCCCGCCGCTCCGTCTTTACGCCCTGACCGAGCTTTTGATTGGAGCTTCGGGGCTTCTCGTGCCGATCGAATTGGCGTGGGGCAGGAACCTTCTTGCGCGGATATCGCTGACATCTTCTCTTGCCTACTATCTGGGTTGCGGAGCCTGTCTCGCGATCACTCTGGTCCCCTGGTGTGCTCTCATGGGAGCAACGATCCCGGTTGCGATGTTCGCAATCCGAAAGTCGTTTTTGCAAGAGTCGCAACGATCTTTCAGTTTCCTTTACCTGGCGAATGTTCTCGGTGCGGTGGCCGGAACTATCGTGCCGCTGGTTCTCATCGAACTGTATGGTTTTCACGGAACCCTCGGGTTCGCGGTTGGTCTTAATCTGTTGCTCGCTGTTTCCGCGATCGCTCTGACCTTGAGACGAAATCCGGAAAGCCGCGAGTCTCCTCCAACCGAACCGAGCCTTCCAACACGAGTTCCGAGTGCGGCGTTCTCGACACGCATTCCTTTGCTGCTGTTGTTCTCGACGGGACTGACCAGCATGGCGGTTGAGGTAGTGTGGATCCGCCAATTCACTCCATTTCTGGGAACGGTGGTCTACGCTTTTGCCCTGATTCTCGGAGCTTATCTGGCGGCGACTTTCGTGGGATCACAGTTGTACCGCTTTTGGAGCCGGACGCATTTCGCAGAAGGGCGATTGATCTGGATCTCGCTCGGATTTTCAATTCTCCTGCCACTGATAACGGCTGACCCCAGTATGCATGTCGGACCTTTGCCGGTGGGGGCATGGATCTCAAGGCTAACCCACGTCTCGGTGACTCTGGATGTTACATCTCGTGGAAATCTGTGGTCTAAACTTCTGCGGTTGTTTGTCGGTGTTTGCCCGTTTTCTGCAATCCTGGGTTTTGTAACGCCAATGCTGGTTGATCGGTGGTCGGGAGGAGATCCCGACCGTGCGGGAAAAGCCTATGCGGTAAACGTGCTGGGATGCATTTTGGGGCCGCTTCTGTCTGGGTTCGTCTTGCTGCCGTGGATGAATGAACGCTGGGTATTGTTCGTCTTTGCAGCGCCCTGGCTTTTGATCGGGATGCTTCCCCACTGGTCATCGGCGGCAGGAGCTGCAATCGAGAAAATGGCTTGGCAACGGCCGATTCCTTATGCCCTTGCTGGCACGGCCTTGCTGTTGGTGTTCACCAGTAAAGGATATGAAGACCGGTTCAGTCCGAGAATTGTTCTCCGCGATGACACGGCAACCATCGTCGCGACGGGACAGGGCATGGGGAAGCGTTTGCGAGTGAATGGGGTCGGCATCACCGCGCTGGATCCAATCACCAAGATCATGGCTCACCTGAGTTTGGCCTCGCTAAACCATGCCCCGGCGAGTGCGCTAGATATTTGTTTTGGAATGGGAACGACATACCGCTCGCTGCTTTCCTGGAATATCTCGGCCACAGCGGTGGAACTGGTTCCTAGCGTGCCCAAAGTCTTCTGGTACTACCATGCCGATGCGCCGCAAATCGTGAAGTCTCCCTTGTCGCACATCTTGATCGATGATGGCAGGCGTTTTCTGGAGCGAACTTCCGAGCAATTCGACGTCATCAACCTCGATCCTCCCCCTCCGGTCGGGGCTGCGGGTTCAAGTCTCCTTTATTCCAGCGAATTCTACGAGACGGCCAAGCGCCGCTTGCGGCCAGAAGGCATCCTGGAACAGTGGTTGCCCGAAGATGAGACCATGGGCGACCCCATCGTCCCGGCTTCTGTCGCCAGGGCGTTGCGCAATTCCTTTGAGTACGTCCGCGTCTTTCATTCGTCCTCTCCGGCAATCGGCTCGAGACTAACTCCGACGCAGGGCTTGCTGTTTCTCGCCAGCAATGCTCCTTTTGAGGCGCGTACTCCTGCTTCTCTGGCGGAGCGAATGCCGCAGTCGGCGATCCGCGACCTTTTGGAATGGGGGCCGGAAAAGAGTGCCGAGAAACAACTGTCAGACATTCTCGACAACGAAGTGCCGATCGAGACCCTTCTTGCTCGAGCCCCGCAATCGGTTGCACTCGACGACGACCGACCGGTCAACGAATACTATATGCTTCGCCGGGTGCAGAGATCGCAGACCTGGCAACACCTGGCGCGAGCCCTCGGGATCGATAACTCGGTCGCATCGGCGATGACCGATACCTCGACGGTGCGCTGATCATGTCGACATGAGCCTGCTGCGCAACTACTCGCTTCTGTGGGCCGAGCTCGGATTATTGCTCGCCGGGGCGGCTGTTGCGTCTGTCGCCCCGAGGCTGCTCGCAGCCTGCTTTCGGCCGTTGCACAAGATCGGCGCCCAGATTGTGCGCCGACGTGCTGCTGCGTTTGCTGTTGCACTTGTTTTGCCCCTGGCCTTGCGACTGGTAGCGTTGCCGGTTCACGGAATCGCGACGCCAACGGTACAGGACGAATTCAGCTTCCTGCTGATGGCAGACACTTTTGCTTCCGGTCGACTGACAAATCCGACTCATCCGATGTGGATTCACTTCGAGACGATGCATGTGTTGCAGCGTCCGAGCTACGCGTCGATGTATCCGGTTGTACAGGGAATGTTTCTTGCCCTGGGCCAAATTGTGGCCCGAGTCCCGTGGGTCGGCGTCTGGTTGAGCGTGTCGCTGATGTGCGGAGTGTTTTACTGGGCCCTTCTGGTGTGGATGCCTTCGATCTGGGCTTTATCAGGGGCTGCATTGGCCGCTATTCGAATTGGAATGTTCAGTTATTGGATGAACAGCTATTATGGCGGGGCGCCTGCGGCCCTTGGAGGCGCTCTTGTTCTAGGTGCCTTGCCGCGCGTTTTCCGAACTCAGCGGATCAGCGACTCGGCATTGCTTGCTCTCGGCTTGCTGATTCTCGCGAACAGCCGGCCGTACGAAGGTTTCTTCTTTTGTCTTCCGGTAGCATTTCTGCTTTTTGCTTGGATACTCGGTGCAAAGAATCTCTGCCACTGGTTCGGACTGCGGACGGGTCCGCAAGCGCATCTGGGCGTTGTCCTGCGTCGTGTCATCGGGCCTATCGCTCTGATTCTGATCGTTGGCGGGGCCGTCATGATGTATTACTTTTGGCGCGTGACAGGGAGTCCGGTAAAGATGCCTTACGTCGCTGATGCCGAGCAATACAGCGTTACACCGCTTTTCATCTGGGAGAACCTACGGGCGGCACCGCATTACAACAACGGCGACCTCCAGTATTTCTACACCCATTGGAATACGGGACGGCCGACTGAGTATGGCAGATTCTTCCGCTATTGGTGCTTCTACGTCGGGCCGGCCTTGACTCCTCTGTTGGCAGTGGCACTGACCGCGTGGACCGACCGGAAAATGAGGTTTTTTGTCTTGCTCTGCGCAGTTTGCGGTGTAGCTTTGGCGATTGAGTGGTGGGGATTTCCCCAATACGCGGCTCCGATGACCGTTGCTATTTATGCAGTGATGATGCAGGGCTTGCGCCAGATGCATGCGATGTTCTCTCGCCGCAGAGCTTCGCGCTGGCGAGGCCTTGTCCCTCTGCTTCCGGCCGTGATCGTCGCCATGATCCTGGTTCGATTTGTCATGCCTGCGCTTTCCATTACTCCCATGCCAACATGGCCGGCGGTTTGGGCCGCGGGAGGGTATGGTTCGTCGGGGCGCTGGCATGTACTGAAGTTCCTAAGAGCTCAGCCCGGCAAGCAGCTCGTGCTGGTTCGTTATGTTAACCACGATAATGACGAAGCGATCGGGGATGAGTGGATTTACAACCACGCTGACATTGATGGTTCGCGAATCATCTGGGCCCGGGAACTCGACGAAGCGCACGATCGCAAATTGATGCAGTATTTCAAGGATCGCCAGATATGGCTGTGCACTTCGAACGATGGAAAGCTGGTACGGCTCAACTGATGGCACTCCGGCCACGCTATCGGGCAGCCTTCAAAACTGGGCTTCTTCGGTCTTTCTTACAACCGTGTTAATTTCTCGTCGTGTCGAATTGTTGACGACAAACCCGCTTATAATCGCAACCTCCTGAAGAGTTGTCGCAGAAGTAATACCCGACTAGCAGCATTATTTTCGGCGGGCCAGACCACCGTGACCACACTGCTTCGATGAGGCACCCAACTCCAAAAAACGCTCTTCTGCCGCTAAGGGTTTGCATATGTATGGTTGCTTTTTCTGCGGCGGTGGCTCTCGGCCAATCGGACCTTCTTGGAACAAAGCACGAACGATGGCACTCCGCACAGAATCCCGCTGATAGCAGCGCTTCGCTCTTCTGTGGCCCGCCTGATTACAGGTGCTCTTACGATGGCCTCGATCCCAAGCCCTTGTGCACTGATTGTGCTCTTCCACCAGTGCCCGACATGAGCGCAGAGCCGAACGCTGTTTCCTATGACAAGACGTTTGGCATCAAGGCAGGAAATCAGATCGTTCGCTGCACCTATCCTGACACCAATGAAGGCAACAATCACACGTACGTGATCGGCTCGGGTGGCTCAGGAGACAGCCACGTGATCGGAGTCGCCGGAGGTTCTCCCCCTTCATACCGCCTCATCATTGGGGACACACACGGAACCGCATATCCCTTCACCTTTGTCCCGGACCCGGTTCATCCCAAGTGTTATCCAACCTATAGCCCCATCTCGAATTTTGTGATTGGGGATGGTTCGTTCAGTTGGATCAGTCCTCATCTTTACTATCAGTTTGGCCGTTACAAGGTGAAGACTCTCGATCTGGGAAGCCCTAAGCCGCCCCCGCAGATTCCGATCGTGGATTTCAAGCAGATTCTTCCTCGCGATGCGCCCGACTGGCCCGGAGCCGGGCATACGGTCGCGCTCGGAATGATCATTCAGCCTCGCGACAACAACCCGGGAAAATATCTCTATCAGGCCACATGCCCGGCACGAAAAACGAGCTGCTCTCCGGGAGTGACTGGTAGCCCTCCTCCGGAGTTCGGCCAGAAGGTCATGACCAATACGGGTGACGGAACCGCGATTTGGCGAAACATCGGCCGTGGATTCAACTTTCCGCCGACCTGGACCGACATCGGCGGCGTTTCAACCGATGACGATGTGTTCGTTGAGGCGTTTTCGGATGCGCAAGGACAAGGAGGAATCGGCGCAGTCTTCGTGGCCGCGTACAAACGCAGCGCGAACACCTACTACTTGTACAACGTTGGCACGGGGATCATCTCGTATTTCAGCTGCGTGGATGGAAAGGGCTTTCGATGTGCCGGCGGATCATGGCAAGAGACCATCCTGGGCATGGTTGCCATTCCCGATCGCTACCTCCTGCACAACGTGAAACTGAACAAAAGTGGAGAGTGGGTGGTGATCGTGCAAGAGGGATGCCGATTTAACTCGTGTTCGATCACTCCGGGAACCTGGGGGCCGTATTTCTGGAAGTTGAGCACGACGGAGGCGAAAGTAAGCCGGGTCTCGACTCATGCTTATGGCCACTGGACTGAGGGATTCCGTCTTTTCGCGAATCAGAATGGAGAGCCGGGAATCAATCTCAACGGCAGAACCTTCGACGCGCCCCAGGACGAATTTGCTCTGAACAACGCGTCTGCCCCGCCGCATCCCAGTCAAGGCGTGGATGCGCACCCGTCGTGGAACTACAACGACGGTTCCGACACCACGCCGATTTGCACCGCTACCGTCGGTTTCGATTGGCCCTATACGATTCCCTGGGAGAATGAGGTCGTCTGTTACGGGACGAACCCAGATCCAAGTTGCACCGAGAAGGGACACTCCTTGTGCCGTAATGTTGTGAAGCGATTCTTCCACACCTACAATCCCGCCACTTGCGACCAGAATGAAGGCTTTTGGGGATGCTGGGGCGTCGGAGCCCTATTTCAGGACGGCAAATACTATGCCTTCACCAGCAACTGGGGCGACACCTTGGGCTCGACCTCGCGGGGTGGACATGGGCCGGGCAGTTGCCACGGCGCGTTCAATTTTCAGCTGGGCCACTCCTATCAGGTGGGCGATGTCTTTGAACCGAGCAATGGGACAAACCGTCATTCCAACAATACTTTCGCGATCTTCAAAGTTACAGTTGCCGGCAGCTCGGACTCATATCCTTCGGGCGATTGGCCGGCTGCATGGCGATGGAAGCGCAACGCATCGGAAGGCTTTTACCAGGATGGCGAGGTCATTCTCCCGCGCGGGCGCAATCCGTGCAACCATTCCTTCCGGGTGAGTGGCGGAGGAGGTAAGGCGAATGGCGCCGATCCGCCTGACTGGCAAAAGGCTTACGACGACAATCACTCTTGCAGTGCGCAGGCAACCAGCCGGACGATCATCGACGGAGGTATCACCTGGACTGACATCGGTGATTACGTGCTGGGAACCATGCACTTGGCGAACGCAGGCCGCGATAACTGCAGATCCGACGTCTTCATCGGGGCGTTGAATTAGCCGGCTGAACCGATTCCACATGCCTGCTCTTGATACAGTTCCGCCTCGCCCAGCAGTTGCCGCGCCCGTCTCCGCCGCACCGAGCGAACGCTGGCGGATGATCTATGGCCTGTCGGCATTCATCTATGTTGTCGCCAGTTCTCTCACGCGCCCGATGTTTCTAGGCGATACGATGTACTACCTCCGAACCGCTCACCCTGGCGCTCCGGAATTCTGGGATTTCGGGCATTTATTCTGGCGGCCATTGCTGTACCTCTTGCTGCGACACCTGAGCGCTCTCGACATCGCCGGCAGATTTCTCAGAGCCTTCCACATTCTTGATTTCGCCAGCACGATTGCCGGATTGCTTGCGGTGTGCTTCACAGTTGCTACCGTTCGACTGTTCACGCGAGGGATTGTGGCAACCACGATTTGCGCCGTTCTGCTGAGCTTCAGCCAAGTCGTACTGACGTACTCGAAAGGCGGATGCGCTTATATCTTCGGATTCCTGGCACTGTCAGCCGCGTTCTACATTTCGCTCGGCAGTTCGATTCGAGAACAAAGAGGATGGCGCGTTCCCATTGTTTCTGGGGCCCTGTTGGCCTTATCGGTCTGTCTGTGGTTGCCGTATGTGCTTGCCATCCCCGGTGTTCTCCTCGCTCCCATCGTGTTCTCGGGCAACCCCAAAAGACGATGGCGACTCGCCGTTGCCACGGCGATTGTATGTGCCGCCGCTGGAGCCGCCAGCTACGGTGCGGTGACCATACATCTTGGCATTCGAAATCTTCACGGCTTCGTGACCTGGGCGCAGGCGTCCTCCCATTCTGTGACGATCTCTGGAGCCAGGCGGGCGGTCTTCGGCTTTGCGCGGTCCTTCCTCTCGCTGGGAGAAGACGGAGTCATTTTCAAGCGCTATTTGCTTCATGATCCGTACAATCCTGTTGGCTTTCGAGAAATATTGGCGACGGCGTTGTGGAAAGTCATCCTCTTCTATTTCTTCGTGGCGTCGATCCTTGTGAATCTGGCTCGATCGCCGTTGGGACGAAAAGCTTCGACGGTTCTCCTCGTCAGCGCCGTGCCCGTGCTTGCGTTCGCCGTCAGCTGGCAGGGGACAGACTTGGAACGCTACCTGCCCCTGTTTCCGGCGCTGATGCTTGCGATTGGCCTGGGAGTAGGCGACGCAAAGCTCTCCACCGCCACGACCTGGCTCGCCGCCGTTTTCGTGGCTTCGATGCTGATCTCGAATGTCTCGGCATTCTCATCGGGTGCTCGCGCCAGGCAGCTTCGCGAGATGAGCCGAACCTTGCAATCGCTGAACGAAAAATTGCCTTCAGATAGCCTGGTGCTGCTTCCGCCGATGCATCCATTGCAGAGAATCTATTGGGATTTTCCCGAGGCTCTTCCGCTTGACGACCACGGATTAAAACTGGAACGCATTGTCGATCTCGGCGAAGCCGATACTCCGCGCTGGCGGTCGCTGGCCTGCGCAGACATGCGGCAACGCTGGAGCCGGCAGGCGGCGGTTGTGATCGCTTCTTCGCTCCTGGAGGACTTACCGCCGCGCGATTCTTCCTGGGTAGAAGGCGACGACCCGCGAGTGCATTGGCACGATCTGAACGACTTTATCTCACAGCTACAAATGGGGACCCAAGTCACTGAGACGGAATTCCGTCTCATCCCTCCAACAGAAAACAACCTAGCTGTGATCAGGAGTTGCCGTTAGGTGAATATTCACTGTTAGATTTCTGCGCTGTGTGATGGTTCCGGACATAAGACGCTGATTTGGGACGCGGCGGTTCGCACCGAATCACTTGGACTCCTTTGTCCGATCGTGACCGTATCATAGGGGCGCTCGACCGGCAGCCGCAGCAGCTCGGAAATCTTTGTGATCGTTCGGGTTCCCCACCCGCCGTGGTCATAGATGTTACCCAGCGACCGGCCAGGAATGTGCCGCCGCAGGTGGGCATCTTCCAGCGATTCGCAACGCGAAGTGATGACGCTGAGACCGGCTTCTTCGTAGAGTGCCTTCATCCCCTCGGGGTACGCCCGCCAGCAATCGATCGGATATTCGTGATACGGCCAGCTCACCGGATTGATGGTAATCACGTAACCGCCGGGCTTGCAGACGCGCGCCAGTTCGTGAATCCATACCCAGGGCTTCCGGACGTGCTCCAAAACATTGGTCGCAATCACGATGTCAACCGCGCCGCTTTCGACCGGGTAGGAATATTCGCTGCCCACGTAGGTCACGGGGTAGGTGCGGTCAATTCCAACAGTTTCCCAGCAGATCGAGGAATCCCCGACGATGGTTTGGATCAGGGATGGAAGGGCACCGGGGCCTACTTCAAGAACATGCATGTTCGGCCGGAAGTATGTCTTCGCGTATTTTTTGAACAGCCTGCGGGTATTGCCGTGCACGGTGGATGACATTCTAGTCCGGAACGCCTGATCGGATACCGAGCCCGGCCTCAATTAATCGAATATTAAAGATTGGCCTGAACCGCCCGGCTTGCAAGTCGGGTAAACTGGTCGTCCCGCCGCCGCACAGAGCCATGCCTATGGCCGAGACCACCCTTCAAGTCGAGCCGGAAACTCAGGCAATAACCGCGCTATGGAGAAAGAATGTCCCCCTTGCGATCGTGATTGTGACGTACCTGGCAGTCTGGACATGCACGGGTGCGCATTTCATGGCCGACACGAACGTCTACACTCAGGCCATACTGCGCTACCAGCACGGCGTGAGGAACGAGAACTACCATCTGACCACGTCCAACCCTTTTTGGGACTTTGGTCACGTCCTGTGGCGTCCTATCGGCTGGCTGTGCTTCACATGGACGAAGCCGGTTACCCGGTTCTGGGCTCATCAGAACCAACAAGCCGAAGTGCTCTTTACCCTGTTCGGCATCAACTTCCTGGCTAGCTTGGCGTGCGTAATCCTGTTCTTCCTGCTGGCGAAGAGCATGATTGCAGAACGGTGGTCCGCCGTAGTCGCCACGATCGGGTTTTTTTCCGCCGACGCGTTCTTGAACTATGCCCATTCGGGCAATGCTTATGTGCCCGGCCTTACCTGCCTGGTAGCCGGCATGTATGTTTCATGGTCCAGGGAGCGATCAGATCCAGGCTTGTGGCGAAGTCTGGCTGCGGCTGTGCTGCTCGGCCTGGCTGTTTTGTTCTGGCTACCCTACGTCTTTGTCCTGCCGGCGGTGATGTTTGCTCCTCTTCTGTTTTGTGGGGACGATAGAAAACAAGTCCGCTCACTCCTGCTGACCGCACTGACTTGCGGGATTTTGGGCCTGGCGGTTTATACGTCTGCGGCCGTCTTTGCCGGAGTTCGCAATCTGGCCGACTTACACGACTGGATCTCGTCTTCCGGCCACGGGCACGTTCAACTCCGAGGCCTGCGCGCGATTGCCGGTCTGGCCTTCGCTGTGCCGCGATCGTTTCTGTATATGGACCGCGATGGGATGTGGCTCAAGCGCTTCCTGATTCATGATCCGTACGCTCCGGTCACGATCAGTACTTTGTTGAGGTTGAGCCTGTGGAAGCTGGCGCTCTTCTATGCCGCGGCCCTTGCTGTTTGCCTTGAATTGCTGCGCTGGAAGCGCGGTCAGATGTTGTTTGCGTTGCTCGCCGCCACAGTCGTGCCTGTCTTCGTTTTTGCCGTTTTTATTTTCGAGTCCGGATCGATCGAACGCTATCTTCCACTCTATCCTTTCATCTTCCTTGCCTGCGGATTCGTACTTGCTCGAGAAAAGGCGGGACGAAGCATTCGAGGTCTGCTGGTCATCAGTCTCGCCGCTATGGCCATAGTGAATCTGAATGCCATGCGCTTGGCTGCTGTCGAAGGTCGGAGGGCTGAGGCTGTCTCAAGAATCGCGGATCTGGTTCCAGTGCTTTCACCGAATAGTCTGGTTCTCGCCGTTAACGAGCAGGATAGTCTGGCTGAATTCCGCCAGAATTTTCCGCTTGATCCGGTCAACCTGAGCGCCCGGTGGCGCACGTATGACGTGCTGGAAATCAATGCAGAAAGGCTTGCGACCTGGCGTCGGGACCTTGCCGTCCGCGTGCTCGATACCTGGAGCCAGGGCGGCACAGTCTGGCTTCCGTCCCGTTTCCTCCAAACTGATCCTCGTCCAGAATGGAATTGGGTGGAGGGTGACGACAAGCGAATCCGCTGGTCCGATCTGCCTGCCTTCTTTTCGCGATTTGATGTTGGACCGACTGTCGGCGGCGAGGACGGATTCCAGCCACTACAGGAAGACCAGAAAGACCGAGACATATTCCAGTCACTCATCGGTCCGACGTTCCACTCCGCGGTTCAATAAGCCCACCAGGCTCCCGTCATCGGGTCACAGGAAGTCTGCGCTGAAGTGCAGGCGTCGGTGTGCGAGAACACTGTTCGTCCATAGAAGAACGGCAGTCCCCAATCGAATACACAAGAGATATTGCCGCCGGAACAGGAATTGTATGTTCCTTCCGGCCCGGCCAGCGTACTGAAGGCGGCGCTCGTGGGACTGGTAGACAACAGGCTGTCGGCATTGTCGACGCTGAAGTTGACGGTGTTCTGCCCCTGTGTCGCTCCCTGCGCTACCGCGGAGTAGCTTGTGAGGGAGGAGGGACAGAAGAACTGAGTCTTGTCGGCGCAGACTGTCAGCGAGTCGGGGAAATAGAGCGCATTTGATCCGCTATCGATGAAGCTGTTGGTCAAGGTCTGGCTATTAAAGATGGTCGTGAAGTGGTCGTTGGAGTCGAGAGTGAAGACGGTAGCGTTTCCCAGCTGGTTATTCAGTTCTGTCGTAGAAACGAATGTAAGCGTGCCCATCGCCGACGGTGCCGATCCCGATACACCCGGAAGTTGAACAACAATGCCGGTGTTTTCGTTGCTCACTCCCGACAGATTGTTGATGCGAAACAGGGACGCGGGATTGCTGACCTGCTGAACCGCGGCAACGGTTACAGGAGAGTCGGTCATCATGCAGCCCACGCTCGGACAGCTGTAGTACAGGTTCGGTGGCACTGCCTGCGTGCTGCCGTCGCAATAGTTGACGCCTGCCACAGTACAATCCGTTGGTTCCGGCCCGATACCGAGGATTCCATTGGCCCCCAGAAGCTGGGGCGTATTCAGTTCCGTCGTCCCGCCGTTCGAACAGCCGTCGGGAACCACGGCATTCGTGCTGCTAATGACCTGAATCGGAACTGAAGCGCCAACATCCCCAGCGATGTACACGTCGCCGAGCGAAACCGGTCCCCACAGGTAGGATCCGTCGGCCAGAGAATCGCAGTTCTCCAGGACATTGCCGTAAGGGTCAATCAGAGTCGGAAGATTGAGACGAGGGATTTGCGCTTGGAGAATCCTGAGGCCATAGGACCCCGTGTCGATCAAAACTCCGTCGACCACCTGGCATGCCGTGGCCCCGCTGCTGCTTTCGGGATTGCATATCGTGACACTGGTGAAAGCGCCGTTTGGATAGATCTGTGTCGGAACGGGTCCGCCATCTACGTTGACGATGGCTACGTTAGGACCGGCTCCCGAAGGTAGTACAGTGAACCGCATGCTCGCCGTCGCGTTGGGATTGGATTCAACGGTTGCCGTCACCGTGGCAGTTATCGGAGACGACACTGTAGCCGGGGCAACATAGGTGATCTCGCCTGCCAGGGGAATCGGATTGATCAACGAGCCTGCGTCTGCGGGCGCCAGCGTCCACGACACCGGCTGACTGGTAGTTGTGACCGTCGAGGGCAACAGAGCGGCAAGAAGAGTGAGCTGCTGGCCCGGCCCAACTGATTGGGAGTATGCCGTTTGAACCTGAGTGTTCGTCACGGGCGAGAAAACCTGCAGGGTGATACCGATTGGCGAGAGCTTCACTCCGATCGAGGTTGATATGTACGGGTTGCTGATCGAGGTCGCCGTGATCGTGACGGTTGTGCCGGCGGAAAAGTTCGACGGAGCGGTGTAGGTTACTGACTCCAACGCTTGACCACTTTGCGACTGACTCGTTGACGTCGGTGCGCTCAACGATCCAAAGTTCACTGGCACCATTGTCCAGGTTACGCCCTGGTTGCTCTGGTCGTAGATGGTCGCGGTGATCGTTGCCGAGCCGCCGGGAATCACTGGCAGCGTGCCCGAAGAAGAAGAAAGCTCAATCGTTACCGCTCCGCCAATTGGAGCCGGGCCTGGCTTGAAGCAGGCTACTAGCGAAATCAATCCCAGCATCGACGCAGTGAGCGCCAGTCTACGCACACTACCTCCTCTATCGGATGTCATTGGGAGTAACAGATGAAGGTAATAGTCTGGGATCGTAGGCCCGGCCGGCGTAATCGAGCATATGACCCACGTTTTCGAAAACCAGTCCCGGCTGTCGAATGTCCAAGGAATGCAGCCCAATGCGATTCTGTCGTTGGACGGTCGCGGCTTTTGAGTACTGCTGGAAGTAGCTGCCTAGAAGTTGCTGTAAGTCAGGAATAAAGGGCCCCTGCCATGTCACGGCGAAGACATGTCCATCGCTCCGGGACACATACTCCCTGACAACAGTGCCAACCGGCAACTTCAGCTCCAGGATCGTGTAATCGTCGGCTTCGGTGGTTTGTGCGCTCGCCCTCATCTGCTTTTGATCCGCCTTCACCGATTCCAATGTATCTCCGAGCGCCGCGAACGCCGGGACGCCGGATATCAGTCCAAGCACGAGAACCGCAACCGCAACCGCGCACTTCGGACGATTTCGTTCGGTTGTCATCCTTCTCCTGGGTGATTGCACCCGCCGTCAAGCAAGAGCGTGCTGACACACGCCGCAACTGTACAGATAGCGGACCGAGCGGACCGCTAAGGCTAGCACAACCGTGATTAGCCAAAGTTAAAAGATGAAGAATGTTTCGGGCGTTTTTCCTCACACGGACGGCGTCGCCATTGGAATGGAAACACACTTCCGTCGTGGAACTCCGGAATCTCGGACTGTTTCTGTGTCAGAGTCCCCTTCCAGACAGACGCGATGCCATAACTCCAGATTCAACAGTCGCCATAGGCGTTCGCCGTGATCGCAAGTGTGGCTCTTATGTTCGTGGAACAGTCTCGCTAACTCATCGGGTCGGAACAGCTTTCGCTCCAAAGTCCGTGGCTCGAGTAGAAAGTTCTCAATGTCGTCGATCAGTGGACCCTTCAACCAGGCACTCCAAGGAGTAGGGAAACCAAGTTTCTTTCGTCGAATCACTGCATCGGGCACGAGCCCCCGCATAGCCTTCTTCAGAGTCCTCTTGCCTGCGAGCCCGGCGATCTGAAACTGTTGTGGGATTTGCAAGGCAAACTCGACCAACTGGTGATCCAGGAAAGGCACGCGGCTCTCGATCGAAGCTGCCATGCTCATGCTGTCCTGTTTCATAAGCAGTTCGACCAGATAGGTTTTGATGTCGGTATAAAGAAGCTTGTGGAGCATCTCTCCGGACGAGCGCTCCCAATGTCGGAGAACATGCTGATAGGCTGCCCCGGGCTGAAAATTATGCGCGAACTCCGGGTGAAACAGTCGGTGTTGCTGGGCCTCGTCGAAAGCACAAAGGAAGTTGTCAAAGTACAGGGAGATCCAGGATTGCCCGTCCCGGGCCAGGAAGCTGTGGGAGAGTTTTCTGCGAACAGTGGAGTTGATCAGGGATGATGCGGCTACAGAGTCCATCACGCGTTTTCGCACTGCATCCGGCACAAACCGGCGATATGGCCGATCGATGGCGGTGTTCAGTAGAGTGGTTGCATAGCGCGAATATCCGCCTAGCGTTTCATCACTGCCTTCACCTGTGAGAACAACCTTCACATGTTGGCGGGCCATGCGAGCAACAAAGTAAAGCGCCACGCTAGAAGGCCACACGATGGGTTCGTCTTCGTGCCAGACAAGACGGGGGAGCGCCGCGAAGAACTCACGATGGCTGACTACAACCTCGTGGTGGACTGAATGTAAATGTCGGGAGACGGCGTGAGCATAGGGAAGTTCACTGTATCTGTCTTCCGAATAGCCAACCGAAAAGGTGTCGATGGGTTGTTTTCGTGCCTGGGTTACCAACGCGGCAATCGCGCTTGAATCGAGGCCGCCACTGAGGAAGACGCCGAGCGGAACATCGCTCATCAGGTGACTGCGGACAGCGTCTTCCAGACCATCGCGATACGTGTTGACGTAGTAGGCCTCGTTGCGGCCATTCTCTGCCGATCCAGTCGGGATATCCCAGTATTGTTCGATCTTCAGATCGCCTTGGCTCGTGATTGCGAGCCAATGGCCGGGCATCAACTTCTCCACTGCGCTGTAGAGCGTTTCGGGACCTGAGAGATACCCGAAAGCCAGATATTCAGGCAAGACGCTCGGGCGAAGTTCTGCTCGGCATCTCTCGTGCGCAAACAGAGCTTTGATTTCCGAGGCAAAGAGAAAGTGTTCTGGTGTGACATGGTAGTAGAAAGGCTTTATCCCCAGGCGATCACGCGCCGCGAAGAGGCGCTGCCGCTTGCTGTCCCAAATGGCGAAGGCGAACATTCCGCGCAGATGTTGAACGCAATCATCCCCGTATTGTTCGTACAAGTGAACAATGACTTCGGTATCGCTGTGTGACCTGAAACGGTGTCCGTCGGCAATCAGATCCTGCCGCAGGGATGAATAGTTGTAAATTTCACCATTGAATACGATCCAGATCGAGTCATCTTCATTGTTGATAGGCTGATGGCCGGTGGATAGATCGATGATGCTGAGGCGTCGCATCGCCAGACCGATACTCTCGCCGACGTACACTCCCTCGTCATCCGGCCCACGGTGCGCGATCGCGCGACACATTCGACGCAGAGTGTCTGCCTCGATCCGCCGTCCTTGCCCGAATTGTAGGATGCCCGCGATGCCACACATTTTTTCCTGGGATCTCCTAGGACTCGTTTTTCCCAGTCTCATTCCAAGTCGAGCCAGGATCAAAGCAATCAGGATCGACAACATTCCAACGCAGAACCGGAGAACGAACCAATTGCATTGTCATCAGATGCAAACACACTCGCGTGTACCGCTTCTCTTACCCATTCAAAACGCTCGACTCTGGTTGAATGTTCAAATAACCGATCGCCGCGCAGTTCGGCACAACTCCCATTGCAGAAGACGAGGTGCGTGATCTCTCCTCTCCGCATCCCGCAATAAAGGAATTCGGCGTCACTAACCCACGGCCCGAACCTCCAGCGGTTCTCTTTTTGGGAGAAGATCATCTGGTGAACGGCGCCGGCGGCGGCACATTCATAGGCGCGTACGCCGGAATCGGCGCCTTTGCAACTGGAGGTCAGCCTCATCGGCATCATTGCTGCGCGGGAAAAGTCGGCGATCGGCACAATCGCGGTGGCCTGTTCCGCGGGAAGGTTCGCAAGCGAGCGCGAGCGCAGAACTTGGATCGACTGGACTGCGCCATATGCCGGCGACGACTCGCCGCATTCCAGATTGTGAATCCAGTTGGCCGATTGAGCGCAAATCAGAGCCAGATCGCTGCGTTGGCTCGGTGAAGCTGCCGAGTCGAATGCCCAAAATGTGTTCTCTTCTCGTCTCAACTGCAAACCGGGGGCGAAGTGCCATGAAACCACCAGCTGATGAACTCCTTGTCCTTCGGCCATGTCGCGAATCAGCCAAAGCGATCCACGAAGGTAAAACACAAACCGCCGATGGACTACAGGATCCGGCAGACGGACGTATCCCTTGTGACTCCCAACGAATAGGGAGAAGCTCTTCCCGGCCACGTAGCGCTCTGTCTGCACCGCCGGAGGATTCTGCCAGCCAAAGGGCCCGTCCGGAATAGCCTGGTCAAGACCGTCCACCTGCAGAGTATTGTGGGCGGAAGTCCCACGAAATTGATCTCTCCTCTTCTCGGTTCCCACATAACAAAAGGTCCCCGGATCGATCAGGGATTCGCGTCCGTCGAGCGATAGCGTAACGTTGAGGGCATCCGCGTGCCCGTGTCCGCCGCGTCCTGCCGCGATTGGCGCGGCATCGATCACCATCTGCTGGAGGCGAGGCTTCGGGCTGGCCATGACATAGATCCCACTCGACTTGAAAGCAGCCTGCGCAACTTCCTGTGCAAGGTGCCCGCGATCGAAGTGCGCAACGGCTTCGAACCCGAAGAGCCATAGTGCCTCTTCGGTCAGGGGTGAAGCGAGGCCCGCGCGGTCATACAGAATTGCGCCGAGCGCCAACGGATCGCGTAGATGTTCTCGGCGGTTGCGCTGTGGGTTAAAGACACGACCCCCGTCGTCGTCCCCGAATCCCTGAGGAGGTCCCGCTTGAGAAAGTCGCTGCAAGACATCGAGCATCCGGTTCACAATCGCATCGAAGCATGCAGAGATTCCGATGTCGTTCCTCTGAGCAAGCAGGCGAAAGTGAAGAAACAAATCCAGCGCATAGACGTGGTAATAGAGAGATTGTTCGAAATGGACTCCGTCGGCCCGCACTTGTCGCTCGGCCTCGCGCAAGAGGATCTCGACGCCCTTATGCCACCACTTTCCTGCAGACCGCAATTGTGGGCACAGGGTTCCAATAAAACAAAGCGCGACTGCTTCGCCCAGGAGATGCGTGTTGGGCGAGAAGTATGTCGAGAGATAGTTGTAGATATATTTTCCGTTGAGCGCTAATCCTTGCAAGAGATCCAGGTCGAATTGCGCGTCTTTCCTGTCGAATCCCGCCAGCAGGTTTCGCACCCAAAGCCAGGACAGACTGCGGAATGCTACTTCCAGGCTGCTGGCCCAGTTCACCCCCATGGGAAATGGGTTCGACGATCTCCACGAGTACCATTGTCGAATTGCTTCGGTCGCGTACTTCTCTTGCTGGGTGAGAGCCCACGCCTTTGCCAGAGTGACCAGATGCTGGTGCCGATTCAATTCCCAAATCACTTTGTGATCTCCGACAGTGGAAAAATCGAGGAAGGGAATTCGATACCAAGGCCGAAACGGCGCTCTCTTGCCACTTACAGCATCCAGATGCCAGTCGATGTCTCGACCATAAGCAACGCTGCCATGACCCAGCAATCGAAAGCAGTGATCGCAGATTGCGTCGGCAGAGAAGATAATCTGATCCGCCTCATCCGGCAATCTCTCTCGCAGCAGGGAAGTGATCTGTGGCAGGTCTTCGGCCGAAAAAAAGAACCGTCCCTGGCCGGAGGCAACATCCTTAAGTGAGTTCAGCTGGCGAGAGAGGCGCAAGCGATATGCGGCGAATTCAAGTCTCTTGCCAAGGCTTTGACTTACCCGCGTTCCAACTTCGCGCCAGGTTAGTTGAGCAACTCGAGCGCGGCTTGTCTTTCCGAAATCGAGCAATTCGTCCTGCCTGAATGAGGTTGTGAAACAGGGGGTTCGTATCTTCTGCGCTGCGAGCGCACAAGTATATCGACCTGAACGAAGAACTCGCTGCAACCGCAGGAAAATTAATGTTGCCCAAAATTCTCCAATTCTTAACCTTGGCGACGGCGGAATCTGCTACGGTAGTCGATTGCTTTGGCTGGTTGGCCTCAGACGGCCTGACTCTTGACGCAGAAGTCCTGCCAGAACTCGCGAGGTAAGGGTTTGGAGATTCTGTGGGTCAAACCTGGAAAGCTGCTCCCCCTGGATACGGGAGGCAAACTCCGCAGCTATTACATTTTGCGTCATCTCTCGAAGGCTCATCGCGTCACATATCTTTCATATTACGGCGGAGATCGTGACATTTCATATGAGGCGGAACTTCGGAACGAGATGCCCGGTGCGGTTGTGGTGCATGATCCTGAGCTCGAGTTGAAGGGTTTTCGGCGCTATCTCTCCTATCTTGGCTCTCTGCCGGACGCGGCTCCCTATTCGATTCGGAGCTTTACGACGTCACGCGTGAGGCGCCTGCTCGCAAGCCGCGAATTTACGAGTCAATTTAACGTCGCGGTCTGCGATTTCCTCGCGAGCACACTAAACTTCCCCAGCCGATTGTCCACTCCGACGGTCCTGTTTCAACACAACGTGGAAGGCCAATTATGGCAAAGGCGGGTGCGGTTTGCCTCCAACCGCCGTAATCGTATAGTCGCGATGATCGAATGCTCCAAGATGAGAAGGTTCGAGTCGGAACAGATCCGTCGCTTTCACCACGTTTTCGCTGTCTCGCCAGAGGACCGCGAGGCCATGGCGTCGATCGCCGGCGACTCCCACGTCACGCTCATCCCCACCGGGGTTGACGTCAGGCGCTATCAATACGATCCCGGACAGCGCTCCAGTTCTCCTGTGGTCATGTTTTCCGGATCCATGGATTGGGAGCCGAACATCGACGGAGTGGAATATTTCGGCAGGCAAATCTGGCCCGAGATACTAAAACGAGTGCCGGAGGCGCGCTTCCGAATCGTAGGGCGCGATCCTGACCCCAGAGTACGGAGACTGGCGTCCTCGTCGATCGAGGTGACCGGCACCGTGCCGTCAATGATCGATCATCTGAGGGCGGCCAGCGTTCTCGTCGTGCCTCTGCGAATCGGTGGAGGGACGCGCATCAAGATCTATGAAGGAATGGCGATGGGCAGAGCCACGGTGTCGACGCGTCTGGGTGCCGAGGGTCTTGACGTGCATCATGGCGGCGACATCCTGCTGGCCGATGATCCCCTGGAGTTTGCGAAACACGTCGTGAGCCTTCTCCTCGATGAGAACCTGCGCTGCGAGTATGGCAAGGCGGCCGCGCTGACCGCCCAAAAACACGACTGGTCTGTAGTCGCGGCAGTCTTCGCCGGAGCTTTGAGGAATGTGTGCAGCACGAAGGATAAAGCTACGTCAATCTTGTCCGTAACTAACTCATTGTCTGATATCGATACGAAGGCTCTGCAGAGTCAGGGTTGATCTGCACCAACGCTGTTCCGCGGTGCTCACATATTTCTTTTGGAGGAATCGCATTCAAGATGGCGCAACAAACTGTCGATGCAAGCCCCAAGCACGCGGTAACAGTGGCTTGTCGCTTGGGGGCCTTCAAAAAAAGGATCGGCGATTTCCAATCGGCGTGGCGTGTCAAAGCTGCCCAACATCAGGGTCTTGGCTCGGGCCGCTGGGAAGCGCGAAATCAGTTGCGCGTAATTTTGAGTATCCATCGTGAGGATCAAGTCAGCCTCTCCGATCATTTCAGGCCTGACCGACCGGGCACGATGCTCCTCCAACGACACTCCAAGTTCGCGAGCAGCCGAGATCGCCCAGGGATGTGCTTCTCTGCCGTCGGTGGCGTTGAGTCCGGCCGACATAACCTTGATTGGCCGATGGGTTCCGGATTGCAGAGCGCGGCTCATCAGAGCTTCGCACATCGGGCTGCGCATGATGTTTCCGAAACATAGAAAAAGGACACATCGAACCTCCTGCAGATGCTGGTTGCGCGGAGAAGAGGCTCGGATCCCGGCCGATATTCGCAATTTGACGTAGAGCGGCAGTGCGACGTCATTGCTGCGTCGATAGCGCCGCAGTTCGTCCAGAACGAATTTGGGAGTCAGTTTTCTAATGCCATCTTTCAGAATCGACAGTGCAGTTCGCCGCCTTATAACTGTGCCCGCGTTTGGGGCTGGCGGATCGATTTGGACCGGACGAGACGTCATTTCTCAGCTTTCGTGGGCTAGAGAGCAGCGGACAGTGCGTCGTTACCGGTTATAGCACCGAATCGCTATTGAGATGCAAGCGTTCCTCAAAGGCCGCACATGAAGAAACTCGCTCTCCAATTCTTACGGAATTGCGGGGTCTTCGATGCCGCCAGGACCCTGTCGTCTGGAATGGCTCGCGTCCTGATGTACCACAATTTCTCTTGCTCGGCGGAACTTTGGGGCGACAGTGTTTCGGTGCATCAGGCCAGAACGCAACTTGCATATCTTCGCCGCCACTTCCACATCGTTTCCCTTTCCACATTGGTTGAGCAGTTAGGCGGCGATGTGCCATTCGAGGATCGCATGGTTGTCCTCACCGTCGACGACGGGCGCCGTAATTTCTACGAGTATCTATTTCCACTGCTCAAGGAATTTGCAATTCCAGCGACTTTTTTCGTCGTCACCTCGTTCATTCGCGGGGAGGATTGGATTTGGACGGACAAAGTGCAGTGGCTTGGCGAACAGCCGAATCCCCTCGAAGAACTCTCCCCAGACAATATCGGGCGTTTGTTCGAGACCTTGAATCGCATGCGTCCCGCAGCGCGCGATGTTCAGATTTCCGAGTTGGCCGAACGCATGCATGTATCTATCCCGGGAGCGCCGCCCGCGAAGTATGCCGCGTGTTCCTGGCCTGAGTTGCGCGAAATGGTCGAATCGAGACTGGTTGAGATTGGTTCGCATACGGTGACACATCCCATCCTGTCTGGCTTGACGGAGGAGGAATCCCGGTGGGAACTCGTGGAATCACGCGCCGAAATTGAAAACACTCTGGGCTGCAAAGTTCAATCGTTCTGCTTCCCCAATGGGAAGCCAGCCGATTACCGGCCCACTCACCTACAGCAGGTGCGTGATGCCGGCTACGCCAGTGCTGTTGTGGCAGGCTTTGGCATGGCGGCCAAATCGACAAACGCATATGAATTGCCTCGAATCGGTATTGCCGGTAGCTCCGACCTGCTGTCTTTCTCCAAGAACGTCGACGGGGTTGAGTATTATCAGTCAAAAATACGCTCCGGTCTTGGATTTCGATCTGTCCGGGATTGAGTTTTCCTTCTCCGAGTGGAACATTTGTCTCGGTGCTGCCGCGTGGGGGTGGTGCCTGAAGGCACCATGCTCACGATGCAGGGAAAATGCCAAAGACGATATTCATGCCGTGCCTTTCCAGGTCGAACTCCTGCAGGCAGCGCTTTTCCTGCGTGTTGTAAAGTGCGATGTGCGTCGGTTTCTCGCTCATTCCGGGACGAAGAGCATTCTTCACCCACAGAATGTTCTCTCTGAACTGAGTTTTGCGAATCCGGGTAAAACCGACCCAGATGTGCTGTTGGTCGATGGGGAGCAGCCCGCGGCACCAACCCAACAGCGCGCGCTGGTCATCGATCTGTTGCAGATCGATGACATCAAGCACCCGTAGACACTTCCGCCCGACAATGACCAGCTTCCCGTCTACCGTCGTGAAGTAAACGTGCTCTCCGTAAGGCACGCCATCATGTGGCTTTTGCGCGCCAATGTCGATGCGCCTGCTCGGATCATCGAGGCAGATGGCGTCCTTCTGGTGAAATCGTGTGACCCAGATGTGCCCCTCCAGTTCAAAAATGAAGTTAGGGTGGGATTTGTGCGGTTTGGTGCTCTGAACTTTCCGGTAGTCGGTGCTCTTCGCGAAGCGCGACCAGGGAGTCTCGCCCAGGACGCTCCATTCCGAAATCACCCGGCCCTCAAGGCTGAACTTGACGACCATGTCGAGGCCCGTATTGGCAGCAGCTATTGCGCCATCCGAAAGCGGTACAACATGATGGAGGTCGTTGAAGCAGGGCAGCGAAATGTAGCCGATACGACGGAACTGAGGAATGGAATAGATCAAGACTTCGGTGGACGTGCAAGCATACATCTGCCCGCCGCTCAGCGCTCCACTTTTGAACAAGATGGAGGAATTCGTTCCGGCTCTGGCTTCCAGAGGCGTCTTGTATTCAACGCAGGTTTCCACTCTGCCGGAACCGGTGTCAAGTCGAAGGATAAGAGCTGCCTCATACAGGTTCCACTCGTCTTCCTCTTTGAGCAGCAATTTCCGCTGCCGCCCACCTGCGACGTAAACACTCCCCATGAATCTCCTTCGATTCACTCCTCAGCTATGTTCTCCGAACACACGCCTGCAGGGTCGCAGTGATCGGCGCGATCGCATCTAGCCGGAACGGCAGCTATGGTCGACGAGCATGACAGTCGCCGAGCGACCTGTTCGGGTCAGCCTTCCGCCGACTCTCTTCGGCGCTTGAGCCCCGCTTCATGGAAGCGGAGTGCGCTGATTCTTGTTCGGCAGGCGTGACAGTCGCATATCTCGGTCGGAGCAGACTGCCAGATGGCGGTGGCATCCATGCGATATCCCACTCCGCGGACGGTCTTGAGCAGGATCGGCTTGGCGCTGTCCGGCTCGATTTTTTCCCGGATTCTTCGAATACAGGCGTCCACGCTCCGCGGGTTAATGAACCTCATGTCTCCCCAAACAGCGTCGAGAAGGAAATCGCGAGTGAAAACCTGTCCCGCGTGCCGCGCCAGGTACTCCAGAAGCCGGAACTCCAAAGTGGTCGCCGGAATCTCAATCCCCCGCACCATCAGCTTCATCGCCCAGCTATCGATGACGATATCGGCAGTCCCAGCGCTCCAGGCCGACCGGGATTGAGAGGAACGCCGCAAGACTCCTTCCACCCGCGCAAGCAGTTCTCGCGGGCTGAAGGGCTTCACGATACAGTCATCCGCTCCATAGTCGAGGGCTATCGCTCTGTCTCCGGCGGAGCTCCCATCCAGCATGACCAGCCAGGGTGTTCTGTCGCCCGAGGTTTGAGAGTTCTGATAAGGAATGACAAAGGAGTGCTCCTTGAGCAGGCTCATGCCCACTACGATCAGGCTTGGAGATTCAGCCTCCACATCGAAGCGGGCCAGAATACTGGATGGGATCTCCACCGAGTAGCCTGCTGCTTCAAGGCTGTTGCGAGCCAATTCACAAACCTCGGGCTCGGCATCTACCACAAAGATCAATGACTTCATGCATCCAGTCCTGATCGGTCGGCACAGCGGCGAGAGCTACAGTGTTTAGACCCGTTTACTTGTAAGGAGATGACCGGCCGCCATGAGCGACGTCGCACGACAGTGTAGCTAGAGGTCTGTTACGGTCGGATTACCAAAAAATGAATCTCGCGTGAATTCTTCTTTCCCTCGCGAGTTTCATCGTTCTGCCGATTGCAGTTCGACTCTCGTTTAGAGCGAGCTCTTCAGCCGATGCTGTCAGAGCCAACGTCAGAAGTAGCCCACACAAAAAAGGGCGACAGCTGATCGCTGTCGCCCGTGAGTGAACAGCTATACGCGACTAAGGCAAGTAATAGCGGAAAGAAGTGAAGAACATGTTCTCAAAAGCGTTCGGATTTCCTCCCAGGCCTGCCCATGTGTTGCGATTAATGTAGGAATACTGTGGTCCCCACTGCAGGCGGCCTTTCGGGCCGTTGTAGAAGCGATACCAGAACCCAACCGTTCCTTCCATCAGAGAACGCGTGTCTCCGGTGCAATTGGCGGGGTTGGAGGAGTTGTAACCTGGAGTCAGCGGCGCGCCCCCCGGTCCGGTGATGGGTACCGTTCCGCTACCGGTCGTTCCGGGAGTGCCGGTCGGGGTATCAACATTCGTGAACGTCGGACTTGGGGGCCCTTCAACCAGGCAGCCCGTGTTGTTGAAAAGCGAAGAACCGTAGCCTGCGCCACTTCCAGCGAATGTATAGGCAGTCCGGGCCGCGTACTCCAACCCGAAGTTAGTGTAAAGATCCAACCTCTTGGAATGATACTCGAGTGTGCCCAAGGCCTGATAATTCCGAACCGGTACCAGCACGCCATCCGGACGCGCGATAACGTCCGGCAAGCCGCCCGAGCCATACCTTCCAATCCCGTTGCCAGCCAGTACATGAATCCCCAGGTCGAACTTCCCCATCGTTCCTCGGGCATTCAAGCCAACGCCGCCCCCGACTTTGTTGCTGTTGTAGGCGCCGCTAGCATTGGGGATGAAACCCGTGCCGCAGGGTACCGGAGGAGGCAAGACTCCGCCCGTGGCGATGATTGATCCGCCACAGGGATAAATGCGGTCGCGGAAGTCACTGACCAGTCCAAGAATTTCGTAGTGACCGAACCCGGCTGGTTGATAGACGAACTTGGTGATGAAATCCGGCGCCGGGTTGAAGGAATAATTGGACGTCGCGTTATAGAGGCCGCTGCCGTTGCCCTGCGAACCAATTACAAAGTTGTTCTGGCCCAATACAGCGTGTCCGCCCAGCGTGGCCTGGGAGTTCTCGACGGAGAATGCCCACCACATGTCATCGCCGACCTTCTTCGCTACACGAAAGCCATATTGTCGGGCCCAGCTGAAGCCCACGTTGTACTGTGGATCGATCGTCATGGGGAGGGCTTCGCTCCGGTTCTCGACGCCCTGCCTGGTCTCGGTGACCAGACTCCACATCTGACCGCCAGTGAAAGTCCACCCGCTGTCGAGCGCGGCCTGCGCCCATACCTGCCGCTGGCGCATCGTATAGCTGTTGCTTTCGTTGTTATTTGAAGTGATTCCGGCCGACAGGAAGTCGCTCTCCAGGTAACCCCTCAGTTGGATGTTGCTCAGTTTGCCTTCTGCGAGCATCGAAACTCGCGACTGTCGCCCCGACCCATAGAACTCCGACAGGTGACTCGCTTCGGCTCCGCCGAAAGGCACCGAGTTGAATGGTGTATTGATATCGGACCCGAGAGCATGGCCTCGCCAGACTGTTTCACCTGCCAGGAATCCTCCCGGCGTGACGGTGATTCCCTTGAAGTGCACTGCCATCGGACTTTCGACACGGTTGATGATGTCCTTTTGGGTGTCTTGCAGGCTGAGGGCGGAATTGGTTGCGTTCTGCTGCAGGTCGGTAACATCGGTTCGCAAATTAGACACCGTTTGCTGCTGTTCGGCCGCTTGCGATGCAGCCTGATCGGCTTTGCCCTTTGCCTCGACAGCGGCACTTTGCACCTGCTCCAGAGCGGCGTCCCTCTTTCGCATTTCATCTCGCAGCATTGTCACCTCCTGCTGGAGAGCCTGGATTTCCTTTCTCTCCTCAGCCCGGTCGTCGCGAAGTTCCTGCAACTCAGCCGCGACTGCCTGGGTAGTGGAGACTCTCTTCTTGGGAGCCGCCGAAGTCGTTACTTGCGCCACAGAGGCTGCGGATAGCAACACCATGACCCACCATCTGAACACGCGCTTCATCTTTGTCTCCTTTGCCCCGTGTGTCCGAGGCGGTTGTGAATATCAAGAAAAGTCGGGCAGGATCGGGAACCGTTCCAGATTTGCCTATCCGGAGTCGACAACGACTCGTCTTGGATCGTTCGAGAGATACATTCTTCCGGGCCAACTGCGCTGGCTGTCGGTCCGCAGCGTCTGCCTTCTTCTGTGCAACTGTGGGACACCGACGAGGCAAAGAGATCATCTGCCACAAGAGGTGGATCAGTTTGAGCGTGTGCGCGAAAGCGGGAACTGCCATCGGCGGACGCAAAGTGCATCCAGCAAGCATTCCTCCGGCTCTGGAATCAATCTCTGAGACCTGGGACTTTTGCGGGCAGGATTCTTTTACGTCGGCTATGTTACGGAAGGGTTATCACTGAATGAATTTCTTATGAATCGGTCGCGTCTCGGTGCGTCGCCTGGGACAAAACGCACGAGCGCCTCGGCTCACGCCGGTTTTTCCATTGTGTTCAAGTCGAGACGAACTCGAAAGAGATTATTGGCCGAGCAACAGTCCGTCACTGGATCCTAAATCGTAGTCGAACACCAGCAGGGAATTCGGCATTTTTGTGTACGCGCCAGAGCGGTCGTAATAACCGAACAAATCCACCGTCTGCCCGCTGATCGTACCGGACACAAACATGATGTTTCCGACGGCTGTGCCCGTGAGAGTGAAGGTGCCGTTATCAACTTGTCCGGTCAGTGCTGCGCTCACGGTGAGGGTGTGGTCGGTGTTCTCGGTCAGAGTCAACGCTGCGTCGTCGGGACCATTCGGCAGGGTGAGCGATCCGGCGAAGGTACCGCTCAGGTTAGGAACTTGATTGCCCACAATGCCTCCTGAATCAGTTCCCGGCGGAAAGCCGACGACGCCCACCAAGTCGGGGCAGTTGCTGCCGCTGACGGCATAGTTGCCGTTGATCGTCGCGCCTACGAGCACTCCCTGACCCGGTAAAGTGTTCCCACCCTCATCGAAGGTGAGCGCCACGTCGTTATTGTTGCCGAGGTTTACAGCCACGTTGTTCTGTCCCGGAGAATTGCCTGGGCAGATTCCATTTACATACCAGATCTTTTTTTCGAACGTCAGAACCTGTACCTCGCCTGCACCGTTCGCCGTGCTTTGATCGCCGCTCGCGGACAGGTTTGCCTCGATGAGGGTTACGCCTCCTGTCACGGTGGAGGTGACGACGAATTCATATGCCCCGGAAACGCTTGTGCTTGCATTCGAAGCGCTGCCTCCGCCGCAGGACCCAGTCAGAAGCAGAAGCAAGGTCAGCCCAACCGTGCTCGCCACCACTGTCGCTTTCCTTATCCGTGTCGCGGGTGGTCTATCAGCGAGTTCCACAATCTCCTCCAATGGACAGCATTCCCTGTTCGGGCTGAAACGACGAAGTATAGCGTCGCTTTTATGACGATTCCGCTACAAGAAGATGAAGGTTCGATGAATTGTCGCCGTCCCGTTAACGCTCAGTTCGGATGACTGCACGCGGAATTACCCTTGCCCACATCTGCTGCTCACTTCAAACCAGAGGAGCAGACTCTAAGCGAATGAAGTTATCTTCCGCAGAAAGCGCCCCAGTCTCGAGAATGGCGAAGCGACGTATACCAAGACCTTCGGGTCTGCGGGAACGAAGACTATCATCGCCGCCTACTCTGGGGATAGCACAAACAAGGCCAGCACCTCGGTGATTCTGAGCCAGACTGTGAACTGAGCACTCGCCCGACTTGCGATGACATCTATCTCCGCGGATTGTATTCTGGGTTGACGGATATCGTATATCGATGCGTCGGGAGAGAATCTCCTTAAATCTCGCCGAGTCAGAAGGCCGTTCGGTCGCCTTCGCGGAGCAACTTTGTCGATGGAATTCTGGAAGTTGCGTTTGAGCCTCGCAGGCGCTGTCGTCGTCTTGGTCACGGCTGCGGCAGGTGGGCAGGTTCATGAGAGCACAACTCGGTGGGTGGGCTCCTGGTCCGCCTCACAGCAGTTGGTCGAGCCGGCCAATGCTCTGAGTTCTGCCGATCTTCGCGACGCCACTCTGCGCCAGATCGTGCACTTATCCATGGGCGGAAGCGTAATCCGGCTACGTCTCTCCAATCGCTTCGGAACCGAGCCTTTGCATTTCACTGGGGTGCATGTTGCCATCCCTGTGTCGAGTTCGGCTAACTCGATCGTCGCCGGCAGCGACCGCGGGCTTACGTTCTCGGGACTGACCGAAGTGACGATTCCGCCGCATGCCGACTATCTTTCCGATGCCGTTGCCTTTCCGGTCAAAGCTCTGTCAGATCTGGCGATCACGCTGCACATCGACGTTCCTCCCTCCGACGAGACGGGGCATCCGGGCTCACGAGCGACCTCCTATCTGACTCATGGAGATTACATGGCGGCGCCTGATTTTCCGAACGTCAAGACCGTTGACCACTGGTATTTCATCGCCGACGTTGAAGTCGAGGCGCCCTCGTCCGATCGCGCCGTCGTGGTCCTGGGAGACTCAATCACGGATGGGCACGGTGCCACCACCAACGGCAACGACCGCTGGACGGATAGTCTCGCTCGCCGCCTGCAGATGCAGGCCCGCACAAGCGGCATCAGCGTTCTCAATCAAGGCATCGGCGGGAATCACCTTCTCACCGACGGCGTGGGGCCAAACGCCCTTGCTCGATTCGACCACGACGTGATTGCGCAGCCGGGCGTGCGTTATCTGATCGTGCTGGAAGGAATCAACGACATCGGAATGCTGGCGCGCGAAGAAGATGCGTCGCGCGCTCAGCACGCTTCTCTGGTGCAGGGGGTCACTGCCGCCTACGAACAGATCATTGCCCGCGCCCACGCCAATGACATCGAGGTCATCGGGGCAACGATCATGCCCTTTGTCGGCTCGGAGTATTATCATCCCGGCCCTGTGAACGAGGCCGACCGTCAGGCGATCAATGAGTGGATCCGAAGTCCTGGTCGGTTTGATGCGGTTGTCGATTTTGACAAGACTACTCGCGACCCGGAACACCCCGATCGACTGTTCCCTGCGTTTGATTCCGGCGATCATCTTCATCCTTCCCCTGTGGGTTATGCAGCGATGGGCAACAGTGTGCCCCTCTCTCTGTTTGAGTCGACGGCAGGCCCCGGCGCCCAGCCCGGTCCATCAGCCCGGTAATCGGCGCGGGTTGAGTAATATCTCTTCAGCCCCAATAATTGCCGTCGCGGCTTGACAGCACCGACAGCTGCAGACTACTTTGATCGCACCTGGGGTAACGCGCATTGAGACAGACATATTGGCTGGGGATTCTGCTATTGCTGGGAACTGTAGTCTGTGCGGCCAGTGTCTCCCGAGTAGATGATCCCGATACCGCCATCAATGAGTCAGATCTTCAGATCAGTCTCGCCGTTCCTGTGCCGCTCCGGATCAAACTCGGCAATCCGGTTGATGTTTCTACGGACCCGCCGAACCCGACTTCGTTCCAGAAGGAATTTGGAGTCGAGTACTCCGCGCACGAGGTCGCACTCTTGCCGGCCCAACGGCGTTCACATTCCATCCTCAAACTTCTCTGTCGATTCCTGATTTGACACGTTCTTCGGAAGCGGACTCATTGTTATACCTGATGCGGCAGCTTTGGAAGCCGTCGGCCCGCCAGCGGCAAATGCCGTCCGCGTGACTTACGTTCGCTGGGAATTATCGACCGAACATTATCTGAATAAAGAGGGAGGGATATCTCATGGCACAGTCCATTGAACAATTGAAAGCGGCGGTTCGCGGGGAAGTCATTCAGCCAGCCGACGCTGGATATGACGCGGCCCGCAAAGTTTATAACGGGATGATCGACAAGAAGCCGAAACTGATTGTGCGTGCCGTCGACGTCGGCGACGTCATGGCGGCGGTTCGATACGCAAGGGAGAACGGACTGCTTACAGCTGTCCGTGGAGGCGGTCACAATGGGGCAGGTTTGGGGACTTGCGACGGTGGTCTCGTTATCGATCTTTCGCCGATGAAGGGCATCCGCGTGGACCCGGCGGCGCATACGGTGCGAGTTGGCGCCGGATGCGTCTGGGGTGACGTAGACCACGCCACGCATGCCTTCGGCATGGCAACCCCCTGCGGATTCATTTCGAGCACCGGAGTTGCCGGTCTGACTCTCGGTGGCGGCATCGGCTACCTGACGCGCCGTTACGGATTGACCATCGACAATCTGCTCTCCGTCGACATGGTTCTGGCCGATGGACGATTCGTGACCGCAAGTGCAAAAGAGAATGAAGACCTGTTCTGGGCAGTGCGAGGCGGCGGCGGGAACTTCGGTGTCGTGACCTCATTCAAGTTCCGCCTGCATCCGGTAAGCACCGTTCAATTCGGGCCAACCTTTTGGCCTCTGGAGCAGGCTGCTGACGTTTTAAAGGCTTACCGCCAATTCATTCTGACCGCCCCTGAGGAAGTCAATGGATTCTTCGCCTTTCTCGTGATTCCGCCGGCGCCGATGTTTCCCGCCGCCCTGCACATGAAGAAGGTTTGCGCGATCGTCTGGTGCAGCACCGCAAGTGCGGAGGAAACAGAGAAAGCCACGAAGCCTATGCGCAGCGTGGGGACCCCATTGCTCGATCACGTTGCTCCGGCACCATTTCCTGCGGCGCAGAGCACTTTCGACGGTTTGTTTGTTCCCGGGCTGCAGTGGTACTGGCGGGCGGACAACTTTACGGAATTGTCGGATGCGGCGATCGCCAAACACGTCGAGCACGGCCCGAAGCTCCCGACTATGCTCTCAACCATGCATCTCTATCCGGTCAACGGCGCCGCACAGCGGGTGGGCAAGAACGATACCGCCTACAGTTTCCGCGAGGCCTTGTTCGCAGAGGTCATTGTCGGCGTCGATCCCGACCCTGAGAATGCCGGCAAGATCACAGACTGGTGCAAGAGCTATTACGACGCGTTGCATCCTTATTCGGCCGGCGGCGCCTATGTGAACTTCATGATGGACGAAGGTCAGGAACGGGTTCAGGCGTCCTTCCGCGACAATTATGGACGCCTGGCTGCCATCAAGAAGAAGTACGACCCGACGAACTTCTTCCGCGTGAATCAGAACATCAGCCCCGCGACCTGAGAGAACTGGACATCGGACGATGGGCTTGCGGATGGAGAGGTCCGTCGCGCATCCGCACGCCCCTTCGCCTGTTGATTGTAAATGTCGTCTTGACGTTATTCGTTACAACAGATAGAATTCGACGTATTGAGCAACCGAGCGTCATTCCGGAAGCGCCACCCGGCGAACGCGGAAGAAGATCTCTTCGTCGATCTCTGGCGGACCTGCGATTTGCTCTCCCGCCGCCCCGCCCAGGTCCTGAAAACGCAGGACCTGTCGGCGACGCAATACAACGTGCTGCGCATCCTGCGTGGCGCCCCGGAGGGCTTGCCCTGCGGCGAGATCGCCAGCCGCATGATCACCCGGGACCCGGACATCACCCGGCTGCTCGACCGCCTCGAAAGGCGGGGATTGATCTCGCGATGCCGGGAGAACCGGGACCGGCGGATGGTTATGGCCAGAATTGAACCAGCAGGACTCAAGCTCCTGGCGAGCCTTGATGGAACGGTTCAGGAAGTCCACCGCGACCAGTTGGGCCACATGGGGGGGCAACGCCTGCGGCAGTTGACGGTCCTCCTGGCATTGGCTCGGGAAAAAGTTCCGTAGTTTTTTTGCTTCAATAGACGTTGCAACGAATATCGTCCAAACGCATCTAACACAGACTGGAGGAGATGCACCGATGACCACCATGACTACACCGCACAGCGCTAGCACTACCTGGAAGATCGATCCGGCGCATTCAGTTGCCGAGTTCAAGGTCAAACATATGATGATTTCTAACGTGAAAGGGCACTTCGCCAAAGTTTCCGGGGCGCTGGTTCTCAACGAGGCTGATCTGGCCAGTTCCCGGGTTGAGGCGACCATTGACGCGGCTTCCATTGAAACGCGCGATGCCCAGCGCGACGCGCATCTGCGCAGCCCGGACTTTCTGGATGCGGAAAAGCATCCGACCCTCTCTTTCAAGTCCGGACGGATCAGTGTGGTGCGGGACGGAGAACTGTCGGTCGAAGGCGAGCTGACCATCCACGGAGTGACTCGCAAAGTGACCTTTACGGTGGAAGGCCCGACTCCGCCGGCGAAGGATCCCTGGGGCAACACTCGAGTCGCGGTATCGGCCACAACCAAGATCAACCGCAAGGATTTCGGCCTGACCTGGAATGCGGCCCTGGAGACGGGAGGCATTCTAGTCGGGGAGGAAGTCACGATTACCCTGGACGTCCAGTTCGTAAAAGCTTAAGCCTTGCAGGTGTCGGAACGCAGTTGGCGCTCGCAAGCCGGAGAGGAGTTTCCCGATGTCACTCAGAGCTGTTAAAGAGATCATTCAGCCGAAGCCTACGATCGAAGGAGCCGGTGTGAAACTGCAGCGTGCTTTCGGCTTCGGCAAAACCAGGGAATTCGATCCCTTTCTTCTTCTGGACGACTTCCGCAATGACAATCCGAGCGACTATGCGGCCGGATTTCCCTGGCATCCGCATCGGGGCATCGAAACCATCACCTACGTGCTCGCCGGCTCGGTCGAGCACGGCGACAGCCTCGGAAATCATGGCCAGATGAGCGCCGGCGATGTGCAGTGGATGACAGCCGGCAGCGGGATTCTCCACCAGGAGATGCCGAAGGGCGACGCCCGGGGCCGGATGCACGGCTTTCAGTTGTGGGCGAACCTGCCCGCGGCACTGAAGATGACCGACCCGCGCTACCAGGATATCCCTGCGAGCGAGATTCCCGAGATCACCGACGACGATGCCACTCGCGTGCGTGTGATCTGTGGCGAATTCTGGGGGAAGCGGGGACCGGTGGAAGGAGTCGCGGCTGATCCGAATTACCTTGATGTCTCGGTCGCCCCAAACCGGCGCAAGCGGCTGAAGATCGAGACTACGCGCAACGCCTTTGCTTATGTCTTCGCGGGCTCGGGAACCTTTCGAGACACGTCGAAGCCGCGCGCCGTCTTGACCGAATCGGCCGTGGATCCGGACGCCAAGCCAGAATATGATGCCTCCAATCACTCCTTGGTGCTCTTTGACCGTGGCGATGAGGTTCTCGTCGAGGCGGGCGACGAGGGCATACGTTTCCTCCTGGTATCGGGCCAGCCGATCGAGGAGCCCGTGGCCTGGTATGGACCGATCGTGATGAACACGCAGGAAGAGCTGCGCCAGGCCATGGCGGAATTGCATACCGGAGCCTTCATCAAGCATCGCTGAACGCCAGCCGGAGTTCGGCCAGACCAAGCCGAGGCGGTGGTCATGACGAGGGGGCGGCTCAATCTCCGCGATGGACCGTTCTCTCTGTCGAGACTCGATAGAACGCTACGAATACGTACCGGTTATGCAGATTTTTGGTGCGAAAGGGGGGACTCGAACCCCCACGGTTTTACCCGCCAGATCCTAAGTCTGGTGCGTCTGCCAATTCCGCCACTTTCGCACGGCCCGCGGCAATTCAAGTATAACCGTAGCGTTCCGCCACGGGATCTTATCGCGCTCGATACACGGTCTTGCCGCCGAACATCGTCCACAGAACCTTAGTATCCCGCAGCTCGTCTGGAGACACAGTCAGCACGTCGCGATCGAGCAGCACCAGGTCGGCCTGCATGCCCGGGGCGATCGATCCAATCCGGTCCTGCTGATTGAGTGCGCGCGCTGAGTTTCGCGTATAGGCGAAGAGCATCGCCTCCCTCGGCATCCTTTGTTCGGGATCGAGCACTCCCTCGGGCCCCTTCCTGGTTTCCGCCTGGTAGATAGCGTAGAAAACGTTGGGAGTGGAAACCGGCCAGTCGCTCGCTCCCGAGATGGTTGCCCCGGCGTCGAGCAGAGAACGCGCGGGATACTGCCATCGATAGAGTTCCGGGTCAATGTAAGGCTTGAGCAGTTCAACCGAGTCTGGCTCGGCCGTGGCCCAGAAAAGTTGCAGAGCCGCCACGACTCCCAACTGCTTAAAGCGAGGAAAATCGTCGGGATCGGCCAGTTGCACATGTGTCAGTGTGTCGGGAAGTCCACTGTCGCCGTTCGCTTTGCGCGCCTCCTCGATTCCGTTCAGCGCCTCTTTGACGGCGCGATCCCCGATGGCGTGCACGTGTACGATCAGCCCCTGTTTGTCGGCCAGAATCGCCAGTTGGGCAAATCGCGCAGGATCAAACAACAGATCGCCCGACCTTCCCGAGTTCTTGTATGGTTTGCTCAATGCCGCCGTCTGCGACGGATATTCGGCCACGCCGTCGCCGAAAACCTTGATGCCGGGTACGGTCAGGTTCGGCGTTCCGGCGTACTCCTGCCGCGCTCTTTGCACGATCTTCAGTTCTTTCGTGGGATCGTTGCGCGGATTCACCTTCCAGAACGCCGCCACGTGGGCCGTCAATTCTCCACCGTCAGCCAGACTTTTATACGTGGCCAGGACCGAATCCGTCGCTAAAGCATCCAGCCAGCCCGTGATTCCGAGACTGTTCAGATACCGCACGGCAGCGCGTCCACCGATGACTAGTTGTTCTCGCGATGGCGCAGGCACGACCGCCTGAACTTTATCCAGGCCAGCGTCGACGGCGAATCCGTTGGGTTCCCCGTCCTGATCAGTGCCGTAATAAGCCCGCTCGCCAGCCGAGAGGTGCGCCAGGAAATCCGCGGTGACGCCGGCCCGTTTGAGGACGATTTGGTTCGCCCATCCGGTATGTCCGTCCATTCCGGTCAGAAAGACAGGCACGCCGGCAAAGTCTCCACTGTTAAATCGAGAATTTAATTCTGCAGTTTTCGACCAGAATGCCAGCGGCAGGCTGCTGATAGAAAGCACGTCACCGCGCATCCCTCTGCCGGAGTTTTTTGCCTCGAGTGCAAACCGCACCAATGCGTCGACCGATTTGAGGTTCAGATCACTGACATCTGCCGAGATCAGGCTGATTCCACCATCGATCGGATGCGCGTGGCTGTCGATGAAGCCCGGGAACAGGGTTCTCCCCCGCAAGTCGATTTTCTCGACGCCGCTTCCGACACTCTGCATGACCTCGGCGAGATTGCCGACGGCCACGATCTTGTCACGGCGGATCGCTACCGCTTCCGCGTAGGGATGGTCCGGGACGCCGGTAAACACCTTGGCATTGAACAGTACACGGTCCGTCCCGTCAGCGCCTTGCGCCCGCAACCCTGGGCAACCGCATACCAACGCTGCCAGGCAAACGGCAATGGCCCCATAAAGAGACTTCATCTCCTCCTCCGCGAAATAGATTTTGTGAAATGCTGATGAAGAAGTGTATGCCAAATGATTCGGGCGGTAAAACGGAAGCCCGCGCAGCGATGGCATTAGCCGTATCGCCATCCTGCGGTTCCATTGCAACCAAAGCTGGTCTTCCTAGCGCGTCAACTCGGCGATCTGCACGTTGTAGGGTTCCAGCAATTGACCGGTGGCGTGGTCGAGGCCGGCTACAGCTAACTGATAACCGATCTCCGCCTGAAGCAGGCTCTGTTCCGCGGTCGCGAGCTCAGTTTGCGCCTCGAGAACGAGGAAGATGGTTCCTTGTCCGAGTTCGTACTTGCGCTGCTCGGCAGCGGTGTTCTTTTTGGCCAGATCGACCGCTTCCTTGCCGGCGGCGATGCTGAGTTTGGACTCTTCCAGCTGGTGGACGGCATTTCTCACATCGAGTGCCACCTGCTCGCGCCATTGACGTTCGTTGTACAGGTCGCTTCTGCGCGAGACCAGCGCGTTCCCCAATTCCGCCTGCGCACTCCGATTTCGGATCGGCAGGCTCAATGAGATCTGGGCCTGGTAGGTGGGATAGTTGAATCCCATCAATTGGCCGATCGACGACGAGGTCGTCTTGTTTCCCATTGCATTGAACTGCGTCCCGCCCACACCGTTGCTTGTGTAATAGGCGTTGAGATCGAGTTCAGGCATCAAGTGATTATGGGCCAGCCGGATGCGTGCATCGTCGATGGCGAGCGCGGCGCTGGTCACCTGAAACTCCGGACGCTTCAGCAAAGCCTCCTGGAGAGCCGTCGCGTTATCGATCGTGCGAAGCTCGCCCGCCGGCTCGGGAGTTTCCGTAAGATCCAGATCGAGCGCTTCGTAGTATGGGTCCTGGTCTGCCCCGATCGTCATGCGCAGGGTGTCCTCTGCCTGCTTCAACGCGTATTCGGACTGGATCACCTGCACCCGCCGCGACGCGACCTCCGACTCCGATCGATAAATATCGAGCGGCGGCAGCGCTCCCAGTTCCAGCGCCCGCTTGTCGCGTTTGTAGGACTGCTCGGCGGCGTCGAGCGATCGCTTGGCCACGTCCAGACTTCCCTGAGCTTCTACGACCGCCCAGTACTGGTTTGCTGCCTGCAGAATGTTGTTGCTGACCTCGGCGGCGAAGCTGGCTTTCGATTGTTCCAGATTGCGTCGCGCAATAATCAACGGAGCTCGATTCGGGAACAGCCACCCATTCCGCAGCAACGGTTGCGTGAATTGAAACGTCAGAGCCGATGTGATGTAAGGATTAAGCAGATAAAACGAGTTGTTCGTGAAATTATTGTTGCTGGTCATCCCCACTTGCAGGTTGGTCCCGCTCTCAAATGTCTGGGAATAGTTGAACTGCGCAAACTGCGTGGTGCTCTCGACATTGACGTTCAGTCCACCCGTCCCCTGCAACGTGCTGACGGGCGCTGCGGTTGTGCTGTTGATGCTGTACGAACTCGTGAGCAATGGATCGAAGGGCGAATGAGCCCCCAGCAGCGAGAACCTGGAAAACTCCACTTGCGTTTCCTGCACTCGCACCAGGCTGTTGTTTTCAAGTGTCAACACGACCGCCTCGCGCAGGCTTAGCCTTAGCTTCCCGTCAACGATGTAATTCCTCAAGTCATCAGGCGGAGCCAGTTTGTTGGACAGCGTCTGCGGCGTGGCGAGGTCGCGGTATCCCTTGTCCTTCTGTGCCTGTCCCAGTATGGAGAAGAGCACCGCGAGCGTTACGAGAAGACAGGAAAGGCAGGGGTGAGAATTTCTCATTCCATTCCTCCGGAATCAGTTGGGTTTTGTTATGAAAGCTGCCTTGCGAAAAGTCGTGCTCTGCCGAACTCCGGTCTGACATTCCGCCGCGGACTTGTCAGCCCGCTGCCGACGCGCGCTTATCGCTCGATCGCCAGAGAGTCGATCCGCCCGCATTATTCGTATCGGATAGCCTCCACCGGATCGAGTTTCGCGGCCTTGACCGCCGGATAGATTCCGAACACCAGCCCCACTGAGATCGACACGACGAAGGCGAGCAGAATCGAACTGGCGGTGACGATCGTCGACCACCCCGCCAGGAGTGCGATTAACCGCGACATCACGAAGCCAAAAACGATTCCGAAGCTGCCGCCCACGAACGAGATCAGCATCGCTTCGACCACAAACTGACGGATAATGTCTGACTGCCTCGCCCCCACGGCTCGCCGCACTCCGATTTCCCGCGTCCGCTCCAGGATGCTGGCCAGCATGATGTTCATGATTCCAATACCGCCCACCAGCAATGAAATAGAAGCGATCGCCACCATCACGGCGTTGAACAGCCTCTCCGTCCGTTGTTGCTCGGCGAGCAATTCGGCAGGCACGATCACGCTGAAGTCTCCCGCTGAATGATGGGAGGAGTTCAGAATCGCACGGACCACCTGCGCCACCGAGGCCATGTCGGCGCCATCGCGAATCTGCAGATAGATTCCGTCAATCTCATCCCGCACATCGCTGTAAGAATCCTCCAGACGCAGAATCGCGGCATTCAGAGGAACATACATAATGTTATTCAGATCCTGCGTCGGCACTCCGGCCACTTCCGTTTGGGAGCTCAACTGCGGCGAAGCGACGCCGATCACCCGGAACCACTGCTCATCGGCCTTCACATACTGCCCGATTGGATCGGTTGCTCCGAAGATGCCAGTTCGCGCCGCCGCGCCTAGGACGCATACTGCCGCGCCTCGCGTCTCTTCATCTTGGTTGAAAAATCTTCCTTCCAGGACGTGCAATCCGGCAATGTTCAGATAGCTGGGGTTCACTCCGTACACGGCGGGTGGATCCTGTTGGGATTTTGGCAAGGTCTTCGTCAAAGTCATCCGCTTGCGCGCGGTGGAAGCCGCGATTTCCGGCACGTCATCCCGGATGACGCGATAGTCCTCGAAGGTCAGACCAGGTGAAATCTTGCGAATTTTCTGATGCGCCTGCCACTCCGTCGTCTCTTTGGCTTCGACGATGAGGTTGTGAACGCCCATCTGCTCGATCAGCGCCATGACTTTCTGCCGCGCGCCGGCTCCAATCGAGAGCATCGAAACCACCGCCGCCACGCCGAAAATCATTCCCAGCATGGTCAGCAGCGAGCGCAGACGGTGCAGCAGAAGGTTCTGCAACCCAAGCTGCACATCGGGCAGCCATTGCCGATGACCCCGCACAGCCAACACCGGCCTGGTTGAGGCGTCTGACACTAGAGAGTCCCTCCCCCAACCCCCACGCCGCCACTCGGGCTCGTGGCTTTTCGTGGCGCCGTAGGATCGATCAGCGCCACCTCCGTACCCACTCCGATTCCCTCGATCGCCGCCTGGCTCTCGTTCTCCGCATCAATCTTCACATCGCGGGCGGCGAAGGTATTTCCGTTCTTCATGTATACGATGCGCTTGTTATCCTTCAGAAACAGCGCCTGCCGCGGCACATAAAGCACGTTCTTCTGCGGCTCGCCATCGATCAGGACCGCTGCCGTCATCCCCGGCCGCAACCGCGGGTCGAGTTGCGATCCCGCTCCCGAACCCAGTTCAATCGTGACTTCGAACTTGGTGCTGGTGTCGTCGTCCCAGAACATGCGGTTGACGTTGCTTCCGCCCACAATCTTCACGGTTCCATGCAAGGTCTCGCCGGGAAGGGCGTCGAGTCGAATATCAACCGGCCGGCCCTCCTTGACGTTGTTGCGCTCCAGTTCGCCGACCTTCACGATCACCTGCATCTGTTTCGCATCGATCACTTGAGCAATGGCGCGGCCGGCATCAACCTGGTCTCCCTCGCGGTAGTCCGGCACAGACATACCCGTGAAGTAGAAATCGCCGTGATTCTTGTTCACGAAAATCAGGCCGTCCATGGGCGCCGTGACACGCATCTTGTCGATGTTGCTCTGCGCCTGATCCATCTGCAGCTTTGCCTTATTGCGTTTCTCTTCGGCCAGCGCGATGGTGGCTTGACCTGAAACATCGCGTGATTTCACGTCTTGCTCGAGCTCCGCCAGCACCCGGTTCGCCTGTTCCAGAGCGAGGTCATTCTTGCGCGCATCAATCGTGCTTACGAGTTCGTTCTTTTGCACGTCGAGTTGAGCACGCCTTACATCGTAACGCGCTTTCAGCAACGCCACCTTGTCCTGGGCTGCCGTCACCGCCGCGTCGGCTCTTGCCTTGGTAATCTCCTGCTCGGCCTGCAGCAATTCGGAGCGGTTTTGCTCCAGTTTGTAGCGCTGTTCCGTGGGATCGAATGCCATCACCAAGTCGCCCTTCTTGACCGCCGTCCCGGTTTGCATCAAGTAAGTGATTTGCAGTGAGCCCCCGCCGATCGGAGGCGCCGTCAGAGTTTCCGAGTGAATGGCTCGCAACTCGCCGTTGGCGAACACCTTCATCTCAAGATCGCCGCGTTTTACCCGGCTGATCGGGATTTCATCTCCGCTGCTGACGGGTGAGGCCCGCCTCACCGCGGCCACCACCCCTACGACGGTGAGGACGATGACCGCCACGACCGACCAGGTGATGGCTTTTCGGCTTCTCATCTCAACGGCTTCACTCCTTCGCGGTGGGATCGCTCAGCGCGATTTGTTCTCCGCCCCGCAGTCCTTTTGCGATCATAATCTTGTCGGCGCTTCGTCGCCCTACATCAATCTCGCGCTCCTCAAACTGCGATCCTTCCCACACATAGACCACGCTCTGCCCCGACTTCTGAAACAGCGCCTGTGCGGGGATCGTGAGAGCATTGGGCACTCGATCCAGCACCACCGTGACCTGCCCGGTAAGGCCGGGCTTAAATCGCGAATCGGTTTGGTCGAGCACGATCTCTAGAAGAAAGTTGCGGGCGAACGGCCAGCCTCCACTGAAATCCGTGCTCGCGATCGCGCTGATTTGTTCAATGTGCCCGGTGAATTGCCGGTCCGGAATGGCATTCAACTGCACCGTAACCCCCTGTTTGAGCGCAAGCCGCCCGCGTTCGGTTTCGTCGACTCGGGCTGTAATCCGCAAGGTCGTGGCGTCGGGCAACTCTGCGATTGCGGCTCCCGGCCAAGCTCGATCGCCGGGGCGGTATGGAACCGGACCAGAACCTCCCCAATGTTCAAGCAGGCTGATGATTCCCGCTGAGGGCGCCTGCAGGCTCATCTTTCCCAACGCCCGCTCCGCTCGCTCTACATCGTATTTCGCCTTCTGACTGGCTTCCACCGCGCTTTCGATGGTTGCCTTGTCGAGAATCAGGTCAGACTTCTGTTTCGTCTCCGCCTCTTCGAGTTTCTGTTGCGCATCGGCCAGTTTGAGTTTGGCTTCTTCACCTTCGATCCTGGAAACGATCTCCTGCTTGCTGGCCTCGAGCTTTGCCGCTTGCACGTCGTAGCCCGCTTTTAGCACGGCGGTCTTGTCCTCTTCCTCGGTCAGCTTGGCTTGAGCCCGCGCCTGGTCGATCGACGCCTCGGCTGATTTGAGAGTGGAACGATATTGCGCCAGGTCCTGTTCAGTCTTGGTCTTGTCGAATTCGACGACCACATCACCTGCTTTGACCTTCGTTCCGTCGGGTGTGATCTTCACGATCTGCAGATCGCCTGCCTCGGCTGGTGCGCTGATCGTTACCGATTTCATGGCCTTCACTTCGCCGCGGAACTGCTCCGAGTCGAGAAACTCCCCGCGCTTCACTTCGAAGGTCGGCACCGTCGGGACCCGTCGTGTGAATCGAACCGCGCCCAGCACCACTCCACTGGCTGCGATGACGGTGATCGTGATGACCAGCGCCTTCCGGCGCATCCACAGCTTCTGGAATCGTTCCTTCACTGCGTTCCGCCCGCCATGGCTTGCCGCGTCGCGACACTGTTTGCATCAGGAGTGACATTGACATCAACCGCCGCGGAGAGATCGGGCATCAGTTTGGGATCTGTGCCTTCGATGTTGACGACCAGCGCAAACTGGCGGAGCCGGCTTGAGAAGTCTCCGCTCTCGGCGATCGGGGCCAACTCCTCAACTTTTGCCGGGAGTGTCAGATCCGGATATGCGTCCAGTCTCACCGTGGCGGTCTGCCCGATGTGCAGGCTAGGGAAGTCCTGCTGATTCGCGAAGGCCTGTACCTCCATTGCTGCCGGGTTGACGACCTGCATGAAGCTGACCCCCGGCCGCACTTGATCTCCTTCCTGCACTTCTCCCATCGTGCCTTCCTTCCAGATCGTGTTCAGCACCACGATGCCGTCGATGGGAGCCCGAATCTGCATGAGATCGGAATTGGCCTGCGCGTGCAGCATCGTTTGCTGGGTGCGATCCCGCTGGATCTCCAGAATGCGAATCGCCGCTTGCGCGGCCGCCCGCTTCAGGCCGAACGTCTCTTTCAGTTGGTCATACGTAGCCTTGGCTTCGTCCAGCGTCTCCTGGTTCTTTTCAGCGTCGATCCGAGAAAGGATTTCCGCTTTTTGTGACTCCAGTTGCGCCTTGCTCAAATCATCTTCCGCCTGCTTCAGTTCAGTCTCGTCCTTAGCTCGGGCAGCGCTTTCTTTTGCCTGTTCCTCTGCAACCTGGTCCACCAGCTTCTGGTACTCCGCCTGTTTGTCGAAGTAGTCGCGCATCTGTGCCTGCCGGTCGAACTCAACCAGGAGATCCCCTTTCTTCACGCGCGTTCCTGCCGGGGTCAAGTGGATGACCGTCAGCGTGCCGACTTGCTGCCCTTCCAGTTGCGGCGCAAGCAGAGATCGCGCCTGTACCGCCTCGGTGGTGCCTCTGAGCCGAAGGATGACGGGAGGGTTGGAAGAAAATCGGGAGTGAGATGAAGTCGCCAGCGACTTCCGGTGCCGCGACACCAGGAAAGCCGCGGCAGCTACCAGGATCACCACCGCCGCCGCGCTCACCAGAATGCGAATCCGGCGGGCGCGATCACGGATCTCCGGCGCGCCGGGTAGGGCCGCCGGGCTCGACGGAGTCTCGGAATTGGGAGTCACTTCCGCTGGAGCCGATTGCATGATCGGATACTCGACGTAGGAATCTTACTTCACCGCAAACGTTGCCCGATTGCTCTCGCCCGACGACCGGTTTCGCTCGCGCCTCGGCAGCGACCCGGTTCTAAGGTTTTGACGATTTCAAGAACGAGGCGTTACATCCCCCGACTTTCCGATCCAGCATGAATAGATCGCTGCCGCTGGGCACACTTGCACCCGTTTTCTTGATTCTTGTTCGGTCGATTCCTGGCGAGCTACGGCCTTGACTGGTTCGACCACTACCGCTCCGGTCAGCCCTGGGACTTCACTGGAAAGGAAATACCATTGTCCCCTGAATCCGCATGTGCGCTGGATTCCAGGTGGCAAAAGTTTCGCGCAGCCCCGTGGCCTCGCTCGAGATTGGCCGGAGGTTGCGAGCGCCGAGTGTGTTCGTGCTACTGCACTTCGCTCAGCTTCTGATAAATCAGCAGCGCAACCAGCACAAGCAGGAAGACGCCGGAACCGATGCTGAACACCCGCACCGGAATTGTTAACCGGTTCACCTTGGTCAACAGTTCCGTCTGTTCCTCTTGCATGTGCGAGTTTGCCTCGTCCAGGAACAACTGGTCATCCTCGTGCATCGTTAGTGTGCTCTTGTAGATCAGGAGAACGATCAGCCCGATCGCAAAAAGTCCGAAAACGACCGCCACGACAGTCAGCGCCATAAGCCACCTCGCGGATTCCAATCCGTCTAAACGGTATCCCTGGCTGTGCAGGAGCGCGGCGAAACCCGCGCACAGTCGGGAAAAGCCCAATTACGGTAACGATTATAGCCCCGTTTGGCAAGCCCTCATCCTGAGAATCCTCCTCTTTCAATGCTGTTACGAAATCCGGAAAGTGCGACGGCTTTATGGCCCAATGCATCCAATCTATCGGAGAGTCACGTCTCCATTAACTCGGCGGATTCGGATTCCGCAGGGATTTTGCTATAATCAACCAGCTTTAAAGCCAAGGAGATACGAATGGCCACCACTACAGTACCGGAAGTTACCAAGAAGGCTGCCCCCGTAACCCTAACCTCCCGCGCGGTTTCTAAGGTGAAGGAAATCATGGGTCAGCAGAATCCCGTCCCGGCAGGGTTGCGCATTGGGGTCGTCGGGGGAGGCTGCTCCGGCTTCTCTTATTCCATGCAGTTTGAGAATGGCGCCGGCATGATGGACAAGACCTTCGAGATGGAAGGCCTGAAGGTCTTCGTTGATGCCACCTCGGTCATGTATCTCAACGGCTGCACAGTCGATTATGTTGAGACCCTCGAAGGTGCCGGATTCAAGTTCGAGAATCCGAATGTGAAGAGCACCTGCGGCTGCGGATCATCGTTTAACGTTTAGGCTTTAAAGCAAGACAACCTCGAAAAGATCGAATGCCCCACTCCTCGCTCGATTGCCGGGAAGTGGGGCATTCTAGTTTTTCTGGGAGGCGAGTGCCTTGTGCTCCCTTTTCCCCGCTCTGGCTGGAAGGCTCGATCGCTACTGCGGATTATTCCCTGGTGGGGTGGGCGAGGTCGGCGCCGGCTGATTCGGGTTGTTCTGCGTTCCCGTCCCAAATCCACTGGTGCCAAATCCGTTGCTGGTGCTGCCGTTCTGTCCGTTGCCATTCTGTAGATTCGTTTGCCCCGTACCCATCAATGGAGGTTGGTTCGGCGTCATCAGTAAGCCGCCTTGGTCGGTGCCGGGATCGTAAATAAACTGCCACTCGTTGTACTTCCTCTTGTGATTGAATTCGCGGAAGCCTTCACAGTCATCCTTCGGCCTCGGCGGGCATTTGGCATTGCTCACCACTCCAACGATCGGGCCGCCGCCTATGACCTGCCCAGAGCCGCTCTGCCCGCTCGAACTGCTGCTACTGTCGTCGGACCCCGTCTGACCCGATCCGGCATTCTGTCCTGGGTTCTGCGACGTATCCGAGGTTGAAGCGGACGGATTTTGGCCCGCAGCTGACGACGAAGTGGACGAGGAAAATGACGAGCCGGAATTGTTTCCGAATCCGCCATTGCCGCCAAAGGTCGAAACCTGCCCTAAAGCCCCCGCGCCGCTCGTTGTCATCGGGGCGCCGGCCGGACTTGCTCCCGGAATCGTGCCGCCTCCAATCCCGCCGGTAAAGGTCAGCTTTACCTCGCCGAAGTGCAGCAGGCGGAAGTCTTTCCCGGTCATCGGATCTTTGTAGCGCTTGCGCAGAAATCGGAGATTGTTGGTATTCTCCAGATCCTCCAGCTTGGTCGGATAACGCCCGAATTTCTTGTAATAGAGCCGAATTGCCCGCGAATACTGCACTCCCCGATGAATCAATTCTTCTTCGCGGTCGTGTTCCACCTGGTACTTGATCGAAGGGATGATCGCCACCGCGAAAATCGTCATCAGGGCGACCATCAGAAGCAGGCTGAGCAGGATGTAGCCGCTTTCCTTCGGAGAGGTCTTTGGCCGCCGGTGGGGTTTCAAAATCATCGAGAGAGTCTCAGAGTTCCCCGCGAACTCGAACCGATCGCGTGCCACGGAGATCCAGCCATCAGCCCTGCGTGAGTGGGATGCTTTGCGGTGGCCCGCTGTTGACCACATCCTGAATCTCGACCGACATCGGCGAGATTCGAATTACTTTGTAGCGCCGGTCGACAACCTCCCCCTCGCCCGCGACGAACACGTCTTCGCCGAGCGAAAGAAATATCCGTTTCGGCTCTCCGGCTCGACTCGCGAAACCGTAGAATTTCAGTGGAATCGGGGTCGGAATTGGCGCGGTCGGCAGCGTGTATTGCGGCGTGGGATCCGTATTGGCCGCCTTGACCGGAGCCGGTATATCGACCGGTTCCGCCTGCGACACGAAAATGTTTCTGCCATTTCCTCGATACTGGGTTTGCTCCACCGCAGCCAGCAGATCGAGTCTCAGCGTGGGATCGAGATTCTCGGTGCGCAGTTTCCGGGCTGCCTTACCGGAACGTCCCGGAGCGCGGCTCTCGGCAGTAGCCGGAGCGGCGGGCTGTGTGCTGCTGGTAGGCTGAGACGACGGCGTGAGCAGCGGAATGAACACGTAGCCCGCCGCCACGACGGCAATGGCTCCCAGCACAGCAGCCCATGTCGTCTTCTTCTTGTCTTCCAGCCCGAGTTTCACTGCGAACCTTCCTTCAGATACGCTTCCAGCTTCATATTCAGCTTGATCGGTCCCTGCGGCTCTCCGCCAAGCGTCACGCTGTTGATGATGAAGAACATCTGATCCTGCTCCAGCACGTTGATGAAACGTGCCAGCGAGTTGTAAGTGCCGGTCAGGTCGGCCTCGATTTCGACGGGGCGCAGCCTGGCCGGGCCTTCATCGTCGACCTTATACCGCGCCTGTTCGATGATGACCCCATTCGTGGAGGCCATCTTGCCAAACTCGGCAGGAATCTCCGAATTCTGGGAAGGGAAGCGCTTCTTGTAGAATTCCGCGATCTCCCGGTTCGCCAGGATCACCTTCTGGGGCAAATTCTGCAACGGGGCCACCTGCCGCGTTTTCACGATCAGTTCTGCCTGCAGCCGGTTCAGTTCCTGGCGGCGCGAATCGGTCGAGCCGACCAGCGGCGAAAAGTAGACAATCGCCGCCGCCAGATCCACAGCAATCATGACTGCCAGCGTGGTCTTCAGTTTCTTCCGGGTTTTCCGCAGATCCGACATCAGCGTTTTCCTCCGGCGGACGCTGAATTCCTTGCCGTCGTCACCGGCGACCTCTTTGTGTCTGCTTTGTGCGGCGCTTCTTTCTTGGGTTCCGCCTTGGGCTCCGCCGCAGCGGCGATGGGCTCGGGGATGTAAATCGCCGTAATATCGAAGCGCTCATTGTCGCCGGTGGTGGTCTGGGCGAAGGTCTCTCCGGTGATCGTCGTCTCGGCAAACCGCCGCGAATCTTCCATCCGCTTCGCCAGTTCGATCGCCTTATCGCGCGAAACTCCGGCCACCGTCATCTTGAGCGCCAGCTGATTGTCGTCGTCCAGATGCGGACTGATCGAAACTACATGGACTCGTGCCGGCATCACCGTTTCCAGGCTCTCGAGCACGCGCGTCCAGGAGAATGCTTTGCGTTCGATGAGTTCATTCAAAAACTGCGAGGTGTCTCGCGTGTCGCGGTTCTCCGGACGATTCAGGAACTCCTCGGCATTCTGGCGGATCTGGTCCCGCTGGGCGATGAGCGTGCGCTTTTCTTCCATAGCGTTGCGGTCGCGACGGGCGTTCAGCCAGCCCGTTACGGTTACCGTCAGCAATACCAGAGTCAGCAGTCCCACGCCGCCCACAGCCGCGCCCCAGCGCATCCAGAATTGCCGTGCATCTTCGTACGGCCGGCTCGCGAGATTGATATCTAAACGCATAAAAATTCACTTCTCATCCCACGGCATTTCCTGGCCTGTCGAAGGACTACGGCGATCCGCGGAAAGCGTCGTTATTAGGACGCAACCACGTGCATTTGGATCGCTTTCTTATTCTGAGCCCCGGACCAAAGCATCCGCTGCTCCGCTACGAAACCAGCGCTCCTACCACTCCGGCCATTCTCCAGCGCGGCACCGGAGTGCCCGCACTCGACCCCAATTGCGACGATACGATCAATTCCTGTACTTCCGCTCCAGTCTGGGCACGCAGGGCCGGAGCCGCGCCTCCGGACTCGGGCAATCCCGCTACGTAGATCCGCTCGAGATTGAGATGATACGTGTCCTGGAAAAACACCACGGACGGGTAAACTTCCTCGGCCAGTTGCTCGCCGGAAATCGTAATGCCGCGCGGATTCTCGAGCGTGCGGAACAGCTGCAGCTGGTCGTCATTCAAAATCGCGATGCTGGTCGTGTGCGCATCCACTTTCACCACCAGCGTGGGACGCTTCGCATCGGCCGCTCCGAGCGCAGCCAGCATCGAGGGCAGAACGACGCCGGGATTGAATCCAGCATCCTCGAACGCCTTTTCATAGTCTTCGATCACCGTGCTCAACCCCACCGCCGCCACCACCCGAAGCTCATCACTCACCTTCTGCGCGTGAAATGAGACCTTCGCTTTATCCACATCAAAGGGCAGGGATTTCTTCAATCGGAAGCGCACCACTCCCAGCGCTTCCTCGTGATCGGAGGGCAGAGTGTCGAACTCCACCAGCATTACCCGCACGGCCGCGTCAGGCACGATGGCAATCACATCCTTCGAGCGCCCGGCCACCATGCCGAGCGCCGCTTCAATGCCGCTCCGCACCGCATCCGGCTGGCGCAGATTGCTCTCCACCAGATCGGGCACCACGCTGCCCGGCGCCAGTTCGCGTGCGGCGCAGGCCTCCAGCCCGCCTCCATGATCGGAGAAGCGTCCGGCCAACACCCGGTCCGCCGCGATTTCGCAGGCCAGTTTTGGTTTGGGTATGTTAACCGTCGAACTCATTTAGGAAAACGCCTTTGCGAGAAACCTCTCGATTCATCAAAAACCGGGCCGGCCGGAAACGCAATAGCTCCAAAGGCACTCGGCCCTTCGACCAACCGGTCAACGCCTTGCGACGTGCCGGCGGGATTCCTTGGAACCATTTTTTCGGGAACCGGGAATGTGTTGCCTACCGCATCGCCTCGATGAACGTGACCTTGTTGATCTCCTTCAGAGTGGTCAAGCCAAGCCGCACTTTATCCAGCGCGGATTCTCGCAGGAAGCGCATGCCCTCTTCGCGGGCGGCGCGCCGGATTTCCGACGTCGGCTTCTTGGCCAGAATCATCTCGCGGATGCGGTCGCTCAAGTCCAGCAGTTCGTGGATTGCGGTTCTCCCGCGGAAACCCGTACCCGCGCACTCGATGCATCCCGGCCCTTCATACAAGGGAACCTGGCCCCACTGTGCCGGGTCCAGCCCGCTGGCTTCCAAAACCTCCGGCGCGTAATGCACCTGCGTCCGGCACGAGTCGCAAATCAAACGCACCAGGCGCTGCGCCAGGATGCAGTTCAGCGCCGAAACGAAGTTGTAGGGCTCGACGCCCATGTTCAGAAATCGCCCAATCACATCCACGACGTTGTTGGCGTGGACGGTGGTGAACACCAGGTGCCCGGTCAGGGCGGACTGAATGGCAATCTGCGCCGTCTCGGTATCGCGGATCTCGCCGACCATGATTTTGTCGGGATCGTGGCGCAAAATCGATCGCAACCCGCGCGCGAAGGTGAGTCCCTTCTTCTCGTTCACGGGAATCTGCGTGATCCCGCGCAACTGGTACTCGACCGGATCTTCGATCGTAATGATCTTGTCTTCGTCCGTCTTGATCTCGTTAACCGCGGCGTAAAGCGTAGTGGTTTTGCCGCTGCCCGTTGGCCCGGTGACCAGCACCATGCCATAGGGTTCCTTGATGTAGCGGCGGAATTTCCGCAGGTCCTCTTCGTCGAAGCCGACCACATCCAGAGTCAGAGTGCGGAACTTTTCGCTCATCGACTCTTTGTCGAGTACGCGCAGCACGGCGTCTTCGCCGTGAATCGACGGCATGATCGACACGCGGAAGTCGATGGCGCGCCCGTTGTATTTCACTCGAAAGCGCCCGTCCTGGGGCACGCGCCGCTCGGAAATATCGAGCTCACTCATGACCTTGATACGCGAAATGACGGTCGAGTGATGTTCCTTGCCGATCGGCGGCATGGCCTGAGTCAGAACGCCGTCGATGCGGAACTTGATCACCACCGAATCATCGCGCGTTTCAATGTGAATGTCGGAAGCGCGCCGCTGCAGGGCGGTGAAGATCGTCGTATCCACCAGCCGGATAATCGGGCTGGTATCGCCCGCAGCCGTGAGTTTGTCGATGGTGAGCGTCTCTTCCGCGCCCGTGGCTTCATCTTCGCGGATGATGGTGAACCCTTCGCTCGCTTCCTCCAGCACTCGCTGCGACTGCTCGGTCTTCTTGAGGATGTCGGAAATCTGCTTCAGCGTCGAAACTTTCGTGATGATCCGCTGTTTGAGCAGCAGGCTGATCTCGTCGATCATCATCAGTTGACTGGGATCGGCAATCGCAATCGCCAGCTTGCCATCCGCCGTTTCCTCCAGCGGCACGAAGTTGTAGCGGAACATCAACTCGACAGGAATCTTCTTGAAAAGCTCATGGTGCAGTTCGTAATTGGTGAGGTCGATGAATTCGCAGCGGTAGCGCCGCGCCACATCCTGCGCGCGTTCCAAATCAGTGACAGCATTCCCCGTCGGGCTGATCGGTGCCCCGTTTCCGCCACCGACGAAGAGTGATTTCTTATCTGCTGTTGCCATAAAAAACTCTTGTCATCCTGGGCAAAGCGCTTCTTGCTCTGCGAAGGATCTGGGCGAGCCGCGAAGCGTGGCGTTCTGTGCGACGCGTAAAACGCGCGTCTGGCTCGCTTTCCTAATGCACTCCCAACGTAAAGATCGGCAGATACAACGAGATCAATACTCCGCCGACGAAGATCGCCATGATGATCAGGATCAGCGGTTCGATCAACGCCATTGCCGCTCCCAGCGCCGTCTGCACATCTTCTTCATAAAACTCAGCCACCGAGTTCAGCATGGCCGGCAGCGCTCCGGTCGACTCTCCGACTTCGATCATCTCCACAGCCAGCTCGGGAAAAATCTTCTGCTCCTCGAGGCTGCCGGCGAGTCCCTGACCTTCGCGCACCCGTGCTCCAGCCCGAATCACTCCCTTGAGGATCCTCCGGCTGCTCATCGAAGAGCCCGCCGTTTCCATCGCCGGAACCAGGGGCAATCCCCCTTGCAGCAAGGTGGAGAGCATCCGCGAGAAACTCGCGACTTGATGTTTCAGCCGGATTTCGCCCAGCAACGGCAGGCTTAAAATCGCCCGGTCGATACGATCTGCACCCCGATCTGTGTCCTTCCACCGCCACAGTGCGATTCCCAGAACGACCAGTCCAACCAGCACGAACGGTGCGTATTTCTGCGAGTTCTGGCCCACAGCCAGCATGAACACCGTAATTGACGGCAGCTTCGCGTCCAGACTGTTGAACAGTTCGGCGAACTTCGGCACGACGTAGGTGAACAGGAACGTCACCATCACCAATACCACGCTGACCAGCAGTGTGGGATAAATCAGCGATACAAACAGCTTCTTGCGGAAGGTCATCGCCAGCCGCTGAAAGTTGATGTACCGGGTCAGCACTTCATCCATGTTCCCGCTCTTCTCGCCGGCCATCAGGGTAGTCGTGTAAATCTTCGGGATGACTCCCTGCGCCGCGAAAGCGTCCGAGAGAAGCTCGCCGCCCTTGACCCGGTCCCGCACGTTCTCCAGAATCTGCTTCAGATGCGCATCCTTCTGTCGCTTGATCAGCAGTTCCAGCGAGTTCAGGATCGGCAAACCAGCCCGAATCAGGGTCAGAAACTGCTGGTTGAAAACCAGAAAGGTCGCTGCTTTGAGCTTCCGCCGGCGGTGCAGCGAAAGCCCGCCCGTCAGCACTCCCTGCGGCTTCACCCAGTAGACGAGGTATCCCTGCTGCGAAAAGCGGTCGCGCACCTCCGCTACCGAGTATCCCTGCTCGACGTGCTGCTGGACTCGACCGCGCTCGTCTGCGATTTTTACTACAAATTCCGCCATTTGCTGGGTTTTCTGGCGTTTTTTCCGGGATACGCCTTGTCGCTCAGTCTAACATTCCCGGTTCCTATTCTATTCGGCTGATCCTCTACAAACCTCCGCTGGCTGGTACCGCAAGTAACCATCAGGAGCGCGCTCCTCTGCCCTCGAGTCCCTTCCAAACCAGCGGGCTTACGGTCCCAATCCCTGCACAACCTCGGTTCCCGCCGGAGGCTTGAACTTAAAACGCTCGTTGGCAACTTCGACATCCTCTTTCTGATCACTGAAGCGGAATTCGGTGGAAGCCCCGTCTGCATCCCGGATGATGATCCGCCGAATCTGGTGGTCCGGCGTGATCTCCAGCACAATCTCGCTGATCTGATCCTCCATAGCTGTGGGAACGCCCCGCAGGACCACGTCCCCGGCTGTCTCCGGAGTTACGTCTGGCGCCCACGACAGTCCCCGTAACTCTTTTTCCAGCTTGGTCTTACCCAGCAAAAATGCGAGCGGCGAGCGAAGGTCCTGCAGCTGTTGTGCTGGTGTCGCCCGCGCCTGTCGGTCGCCGGGAACGTAAAACCAGGCCTCTTTTCCATCGCTCACGAACAGCTTCTCCCTGGGAGAACGGTATTCCCATCGCATCTTGCCAGGTTTTTTCAGCCACAAGGTCCCGTTGTCGGTTCGCTCCAGACCCGCCCCACGGTAGATCTCGGTGAATTGCGCCTCAAGCGAACGCAGATGGTCGTAGCGGAAATCTACTCCAGCAGCCAGCGCCTTGACATCAACCGAATCCGCCGCCACTTTCTCCGAATTCGCAGTCGCCACCAGGCATGCAGTGACCCAGAGGCTAATGAGCCATACCGCGACTCTGCGGCAACCTGATCGCATCACAAACGGCTTCATTTGTTCACCGGATACCCGCCAAAAACCGTCGTCCATCCGTTTGGTCAGGACGGGAAGTGCGGGCTCGTTCCTATCGGGGGGACTCCTGTGGCAATTGTAAGCCGTTCGGCAAGAACTGTCATGCAGATTGCAGCTCTCGTGAAACGTCGAAGAAATTGCGGCAGCGACACTTTTTCTAGTGGATGCTTACCTCCAACCCGAAGTTACAACTTCCGGAGAAATACAAGCGATGGTTGGTCGCCTCGCCGATTTTTCACAATTTGTTCACGCGCCCGCGTAACTTCGTTCCTCGTGCAGCATCCCCTTGTTCGGTCGCGATTGACCGCAACCCATCTCATCAAGGAGCTGTCTATGTTCAGGACAAGTCGCATGCTGCTGATTCTCACGCTAGCCATCGCCGGATTGACCCTTCTGGGTCATGCCCAAACGAACGCCCATTCTGGTGCGGTGTTTGTCATGACCAACAACGCTGAGAGAAACGAAATCGTCGCCTACAAACGAAATGCAGATGGCACGTTGATGGAAGGCCGCAGCTTTCTGACGGGCGGCCGCGGCAGCGGCGGGGTCACCGATCCCCTGGGCTCGCAGGGATCGCTTACCCTGACGCAGGATCGCTCGTTCCTCTTGGCCGTGAATGCCGGCAGCGGCGACATTTCCGTGTTCCGCGTCTTCGGCGATTCGCTCTGGCTGGTCGATAAAACTCCCTGCGGAGGCAGCGAACCGGTTGCGGTTGCTCAGCTTGGCCATCTCGTATACGTCGTCAATGCGGGGGCAGCCAGCAACGTGACCGGTTTCTGGCTCGACTCGTTCGGTCGCCTCTACCAGATTCCCCATTCGACTACTTTTCTCACCACTACCAATTCGGGCGCATCCTCACTGGCGTTCAGTCCTGATGGGCAGTTTCTTCTGGCCACTGAGAAGCTGACGAACAACATCGACGCGTTCCATATCAATGCTGACGGCACACTGGCTCCGATCGTAGTGAATTCCAGCGCTGGCCCCGGGTTGTTCGCGATTCTGTTTGCGCCGAATGGAACCGCCTTGGCTGTCGAAACCGGTCCCGCCGGCGGACATAATGCCTCGGCGATCTCGTCCTATTCGCTGCAAACCAACGGAACTCTGACGCCGATCAGCACCAGCGTTCCCACACTGGGCACCGCGACTTGCTGGCATGTGGTCACGCCGAACGGACGTTTTGTCTATACGTCCAATGCCGGCTCGGCGACGATCTCCGGCCTTTCCATCGGGGCGAACGGGTCGCTGACCCCGGTCTCCACCACCATTTTGGCGACGCTTCCATCAGGCAGCACGAATCTGGATATTGCCGTCAGCGCTGACGGTAAGTTTCTCTACACTCTCGATTCCGGAACAGGCACCGTGGGTGCCTTCGGCATCGATTCCGATGGCACGCTGACCACACTCTCGGAAGCGAACGGCGTGTCAGCTTCTTCAGGCTTCAACGGCATCGCGGCGAATTAGTCGTAGTCGACTTCCAACAGCAGATCCCGTCCGCTATCGGGCCTTTCGTAGCGGACGCGATTTCCTATTCTGTGAGCGCTTCCGGGGCAGCATCGCGTCACGCGCTTCCCGTTGCCCCGGGCTGTTTCTTGTGTGAAAATCGGTGTTCCGCGCCATGGTTCCCCTAGTCTCGGGCCGGACTCAGAGGTCGCGCATGAGCCAGGTTCTGCGCCGCAGCCTGATTTTCGCGCTGCTCTGTTTTTATTCCGTTGCTCAGTCCTCGGCTCCCGCGGCCACCTCCACGTCGGTTCAACAGCCCTCGAATTCTGCGCCTTCCGCCGCACCGCAACCCTCATCGACGGCGAACTTTTCTTCCGCCGGCTCCGAGGTGGTGGCCAATCCGATCGGGGCGGCTCGCGCTTTCTACAGCAAAGGCGACTTCGAGCACGCCCTCGCCAAGTATCAGGAATGCCTGAAGGACAATCCCAAGTCTCCGGATGCATATGCTGGCCTAGTCCACGTCTATCTCAAAGAGAAGCGAGTGGACGAAGCCGCACAGGCCGCGGAGCAAGGACTGGCACGCACGAATTCGCCTCGCGTGCGAGTGGCGCGCGCGGAAGTATGGTTTCGTCAGGGCCGGATCACCGACGCGGAGAAAGAATGGGTCGAAGTCGTCAATTCCGGGTACCCCGAGGCCCGTGCCTACCTTGGCCTGGCTCGCGTGCGTGATGCCCTTGCGTTGTATCAAGGCGCGGTCAAAATGATCGTCAAAGCTCACGAGATCGACAGCAGCGACCCTGACATTGAGGAAGCGTGGGTGGGCACACTCTCTCGCGACGAGCGCATCAAGTACCTGGAGACTTCTTTAGCGGGCGACAACACCTGGGACACGGACAAACGCTCCGACATCGCCAGTTACCTCGAATTCCTCAAGGAGCGTGCCCGGCAGAACATCAAGCCCTGTCGCCTGGTCAGTAAGTTCAAAGCCACCGAAACGCCACTGGTCCGCCTGTTGAACGATCCTGAGCATTTGAGAGGCTACGGCCTGTCCGTCTCGCTCAACGGGCACAAGAACTCCCTGATGCTCGACACCGGCGCCAGCGGAATTCTCATCAATCGCGGAGTTGCCCAGCATGCCGGCATCTCGAAGATCAGCGAGACGAAAGTCTGGGGCGTTGGTAAAAAAGGGCGCCGCGATGCTTTCTTTGGAGTTGCCGACTCAATCAAGATCGGCGAACTTGAATTTCAGAATTGTCCCGTCGAAGTCATGGAGAGCCGATCCGTGGCCGGCGAGGATGGCCTGATCGGTACCGATGTTTTTGAAGATTTTCTGGTCGATGTGGATTTTCCAGACGAAAAATTCAAGCTCAGTGAACTTCCCAAGCGCCCCGGAGAGACAGGTCAGAATATCGCTCTCAAGAGCGGAAACGATGACGACGACTCCAGTGAGTCTGAGAACACCGCTTCTGATTCGAAATCCGCCAAGTCAGACTCGAAGACTCCCGCTTCCTCAGGACCGCGCGACCGCTACATCGCTCCCGAGATGCAGGACTACACCCGCGTCTTCCGCTTTGGCCACGACCTGTTAGTTCCCACTTCGATTGGCAAGGTCCCGGAGAAACTCTTCTTACTCGATACCGGTTCGCTGACCAATCTCATCTCTCCCGCAGCCGCGCGCGAAGTCACCAAGGTGCACGGCGATTCCGACACGATTCTGGAAGGCATCAGCGGGCGCGTGGACAAGGTCTACAGCGCCAACAAGGCGGTCCTTACGTTCGGTCGCTTGCGCCAGGAAAATCAGGACATGACCGCCTTCGACACCACGCCGCTGAGCGACGACGTTGGGACGGAGGTTTCCGGGTTCCTCGGATTCGTCATGCTGCGTATGCTCGACATCAAGATCGACTATCGCGACGCTCTCGTCGATTTCCACTACGACGCCAAGCGCTTTGGCCGCTAGGCCGCATCCTGGCGCCGGTTGGCCATCCCCTGCGGCACTTCGCAAACCTGGTTCCGCCGACACAAACAATCCGCCTTGGCTCGCATCCCACAGTGAGTCATAATTTTCAATTTCTCCACTCTCTGTCCCAGCGCGTCGGCGGGAGTGTACACTGCCCACTGGAAAGGGAAAGTCCTGATGAAGCTCTGGCAGCCGTTTGCAGTATCGGTGTGTCTGCTGTTTTTGGCGGTCGTCCCCGCCTATTGTCAACAAGGGACGTTTGGAATTGACGTGGGATCCACTTCCGACAAGTTTGGCGACCTTGCCCGCAACTCGGCGGTCGAGGCCGACATCGAGGGCCAATTCGTCGTCTATCACAGCAAAGATGCGCAGCGCGGAACCAACGTCGTTGCCGGTGGAGAACTCCGCTTCCCTTTCGACACCAACAACCACGCCACCGAGTACGCGCTCTTTGTCGGACCCATCTTTCGCGTCGGCGGCAATTTCTCTTTCGGCTTTCACATCCAGCCCAAGGAGATCGTTCTCCCCTCCAGCCTGGTCAATGGCATCGCCTTCAACCGCTACAACATGAGACTGCTCGAACTGCCGCTGGTGCTGGAATACAAGTTCGGTTCCGAGCATCATGCCTTCATCCAGGCTCAGGTGACGCCCGAGTTCACTCCGCACTTTATCAATCCCGCATCCGGTCCAACGCCCTATCCGCATCCGAGCTTTGACCACGGCTACGCTTTGCGCGGGGTCGCCGGATACAACTTCGGCAGATGGTATGTGAAGGCTACGTATGAAAACCGCTACTTCAAGTTCGATCCTACCCTCGGCAACCCGGACGGCCTCTACAACTGGCGCACCAATCTGGCAACAGCAGGTGTGGGAATTTCCTTCTGAGTCGAGGATAGGGGCGCAGACTGCTTTGAACTCCCGAAGGCAACAGAGCGCCCTTTCCTTTCAACAACTTAGCTCCATCTAATCCCAGAAAACGCCGCTAAACCCCGATTTTGCCCCGTTCATTGGGATATTGATGCGCCTTTCCCGGCCTTTCCATTAGGCTTATTCCAGCCAACACCCAGGGAAAAGTGTAGTAACCCAGGTCTTTACGCCCGGGATATTTCCAGGGAAAGCCATAGCTTTTGGGTGAATCTCAGGTTCATTCGATAGCCAAGGCGGAAAAACAGAGGCAGTTTCAGGGATAGGAGTATTCGGTTCGAGCCGAATCGCCATCCTAGATGTGGCACGAGAAGAAAGCCAGGAGCTCATAGCGAAATGCGCAAGCCCATCAAGTACGTTGAAAAAGCAGCCGTTACCGCCGCTAAGGCCACATGGGTTGTTTTCGACCGCCTGAACCGGATCAAGCCCAATCCCTCGCCCAAGCCGAAGTGGTCCGACAAGCCGCTGCTGAAGTCCTATGAAAAGTCCAAGCCGCCGCTGGGCTGGCCGCGCTCCACCGATTCCCTCTGCCCGAAGTGTGTGCCGGAAATTCGCCAGGAGATTCTCGACGGCCACCTGCCCCACGAAGTTCTGATGAACGAGAAAGTCGGCGAGATCAAGGCGCAGATCGTCGAACGCGACGGCAAGCTCTACATGGTGAAGGATTGCCCCAAGCACGGCCACTTCGAAGACTTGATGTCGATGGATACGCAATTCTCCAGACACCTTGAAGACGTCTTTCCCGGCCGCGACATCCGCGCGCATAACGACGAACACCTGCATCATCACGGCTCATCGACGGTGAAGTATGGGCGCGGCGCCGTGCTCACCATCGACTTGACCAACCGCTGCAACATGATGTGCGACCCCTGCTTCATGGACGCCAACCAGGTCGGCTTCGTGCACGAACTCACCTGGGAAGAAATCAAGACCATGCTCGACAACGCCATCACCATCAAGCCGCGCCGGCAGATGTCGGTGCAGTTCTCGGGTGGCGAGCCGACGCTGTCACCATACTTCCTGGATGCGGTTCGCTACGCGCGGCAGGTTGGATACAACTCGGTGCAGGCCGCGACCAACGGCATCGAGTTCGCAAAGAGCTTTGAGTTCGCGCAGCAAGCCGTCGAAGCGGGATTGCGCTATGCCTATTTGCAGTTCGACGGTATCGGCAACGCCGCCAACGCGCACCGCATGGTCGGCAACCTGTTCGATGTGAAGCTGAAGGCGATCGAGAACCTGCACAAGGCCGGATGCGAAATCGTTCCCGTCATCACCATCGTGAATGGCATCAACAACGAGCAGGTGGGGCGCATCATCAAGTTCGCCCTCGACAATCCCAAGACCATCAGCTTCCTGTCGTTTCAGCCCGTTTCGTTCACCGGCCGCGACGAAGCGGTCACCGATGAGCGGCGGCAGGCGCAGCGCTACACCCTCTCGCATCTCGCGCACGACGTGAAGAGTCAGACCGGCTTGGGCGAGCCCGCGCGTGACTGGTTCCCGATCAGCTTCATGGGAACCTTCAGCGACTGGGCCGACCTGATGCATTCCCAGGACGCCAACAACGACTGGGGCCAACTCTCCTGCGGTTGCCACCCCAACTGCGGCACCGGCATGGCGGTGATGATCGACAAGGAGACGAAGGAAGCGGTTCCGGTCACGGCCTTCCTGCATGGCGATCAGCTCGCAAAGGACATTGCCAAGGTGAACGACGCCGCGCGCGGCAAGTTCCTCACCGGGGTCGGCATGGCGCTGTGCCTGATGAAGAACTACGACCCGTTCCAGTCGCCGACTCACTTCAAGCTCATCGATCTACTGAAGAAGTTCGACAAGAACTATCACATTACCGGTCGCAACTACGGTAAAGTCGGCCCGGACCGCACGATCGACGATGTGATGAAGCGCCGGACCACCGACCGCTGGAATTTCCTGTTCGTTGCCGGAATGTGGTTCCAGGACCTGTTCAACTACGACTTCCGCCGCACCGAGCAGTGCATCATTCCCTATGCCACCCAGGAAGGCGAGATTTCCTTCTGCGCTTACAACACCGGCGTGGGATGGCGGAACATCATCGAGAAAATGCACATGACGGCCACGCTCACCAAGTGGTACGAGGAGCATGGACGGCACGAGATCTTTGCCGGCGGCAAGAAAGTGAAGATGGAAGAGCAGCATGTCGACTATCTGAAGCTGCGCGAGGAAATCGTGACCAACGAACTGCAGCACGATCTCGACAAGCTGGGCATCGCGAAGAACGCGCGCGAAGAGAAGAAGCGGGCTCGCGACGCCAAGGCCGCCGAGGCTCGCGGTCCGCAGAAGAACGACGCGGCTTATAACGCGCGGATGGCGTCCCTGTACCGCGAAGTCGTTCTGAAAGAGAAGCCGGTGCAATCGCAGGACGGCTTCATTCCGCTGGGCGCGCTGGCAAAGCCGAACGGCAATGGAAACGGCAACGGCGCTCACGAGGCCAAGCCGGAGATCGCCGAGCCGGTAGCGGGAGACTGAGAGACCAGACTAGAGATTAGGCGGGGGACTTCAGACCTCGGACGTGAAACGAACAGGGCCGCCGAAAGGCGGCCCGAAGTTTTGGGTGGTCGCTGCGGGATTTGTCAGGTTTTCCCGCGTCTGCAGTGGTCGTCCGACATTCGGCCTCATTACGGAACGGCATTCTCTTTCCAGCCACTTAGCATCTGCATGCCGGATTTTCAGTCGGGACGAAATGTGGCGGAGCGCTGCCGCTTTTGGAGTACAATTCTCGCCAGTTTTGCTGTATTCCCTCCCCCCCGGCCCAACGAGTCCGTAGATACTCCCATTGTTCCCGTCAGATTCGTGAGAGGAGATCCTCGGTGACATACTTGAAAAGATTTGGAGTCTCGCGTGTTTTCCGTGCTGCCTTGTGTTTCCTGGCCCTGTGCTTGTTTATGGCACTGCCGGCCTTCGCGCAAACCTATACCGTTCTCTACAATTTCGGCCAGAGCGAAACGGACGCGTCATTCCCCAATGGCGAACTGATCCAGGACCCAGCGGGCGACATCTACGGGACGACCTATGCGGGCGGTGCATTCGGCGCGGGCACCGTGTTTGAACTGGATACAAACGGCCAGGAGACAATTTTGTACAGCTTCACTGGCGGCAATGATGGGGCTGCGCCTGAGGCTGGACTGTTCCGCGATCCTAGGGACGGGTCTTTCTATGGCACCACGACAGGTGGAGGAGTTTACGGACTTGGAACGGTCTTCAAGCTAGATACGAGTAATTCCCTCACCACCTTGCACAGCTTCAAAGGCGGCACGGATGGAGCGTTTCCCGCTTATAGGCTAATCTCGGTCAACGGCGAGCTTTACGGTACGACGTACTTCGGGGGCGGTTCGGGTTGCGACAGTACTATCGGCTGCGGCACGATTTACAAAATCACGAAGGGCGGCTTGAAATCGATTCTGTATCGCTTCAAAGGCCATGCGGATGGTGGTTATCCGCAGGGCCTTATTCAGGACTCGGTGGGTAACCTCTATGGAGCAGCGGAGGTGAGCAGCACACCTCATGGCGGGACCATATTCAAACTGGACGCGTCGGGAGTGTTCTCAGTGGTTTATGCCTTCACCGGCGGCGCCGATGGCGGGTCTCCGCAGGGGAAACTCATTAGAGACGCAAACGGCAATATCCATGGCGTAACAACGTTGGGCGGTGCCTTTACCTGCGACCCCTCCGTTGGTTGCGGAGTTGTGTTTCGGCTGGATGCCAATGGCAACGAAAGCGTCCTGCATAGATTCTTTGCCTACGGCGGCGGTGATGATCCCCAGATCGCTGTGCTGGATGTCGGCGGCGTGCTTTACGGAACGACGGTTTTCGGCGGCGACCTTAGTTGTAACTCTCCCGACGGTTGCGGCGTATTTTTTCAGATCGGCAAGACTGGCCAGTACACAATCCTTCACGACTTTGACAATTCCTTCGCAGGGCATATGGGTTCGCCTACTTTTGGCGGATTAACTCTGGGACGTGACGGAAATATATATGGTGCAACTCGATATGGTGGAACCGGAACTAAGTGTGCCGACAGCGAAACGGCATGCGGAGTAATCTTTAGATACACCCTTGAACCAGAACAGTGAATTGCAAGTAGGTAAGTGCCCAGTTGAGATTCAATCCTGTCCCTAACGCACATTGGAGGTCAGGGGTATGAGAAAAATATCATTGGCCCTCTATCTTTTGTTTATCCCAGTAAGCGCAGCCGCACAAGGCGGAACTGTTATCGTAGGTGGTCAGATGGAATTTCCAACGGGTCTGGGAAACGTCAGTCAGATCATCGGCCCCACTGATCAGCCTCTGGAAATTTCCACGCAGAACGGCCAGAACCTCGATTTGCTCCCCGACACCGATGCACCGGTATCTTTCCCGGTCGGAAGTCTACAGTATCCGTCGATTTGCCCATTTGGCAACAATAGTGGTCTCTGTTTCTATTGGCTCGGTACTGTCCAGAACGTTATTGCCTGGCGCGACTGCAATGGTGGTGCCGGGGGCGGTTCGTGTCCCACATCCCCGAATGCCGTGGCGGCGGGACTCGATGACGAGGGCATGCGGGTCACCCCAAAGGGAGCAATACGTTTTACTGATGGGAATCTTTCAGGAATGATCAATTACACCAACGGATGTCTTACAACAGCCAATAGCACTGACGGCACACTTTCAATCGGGAATGGGGCGAGCTGTGAGACTTATGGACATGACGGAAATCTGAATCTGACAAATCTAACAAGCTACGGTTCTGTTACTGTGTCACCAACGGGGTCGACCCCCGGCAGCATCCAGCTCAGCGGCGGTACAGGTGCCCCCACGTGTGCGACGAATGATTTCTGTATCTTCGGTTTCAATAGTTCTTCAGCTACGGCCTATGGCTGGCAGCCGTCGGCTACAGCTCCCAGTGGAACACAAGTTATGCTGGCTGGAACTCCATCAAGTGGAGTCTCGCCGGTTACCTATCAGTCTGTAGCGGGTGCCGGTACAGGACTCACGAGCGGGCCTACAACCTCGACTAGCGGCGACCTAGTAACGTTTACAGGAACCGCAGGACAAATTGCCGACTCTGGTAATAGTTATGCGACCGCCACAACAGCCACATGGGGATGCTACGGTTCGGCTGCCACGACAAGCACTCTGGCTGAATGCCAGTGGACCCTTCCGTTCGGAAATCACCGTAGTCCAGTTGGACTTATATTTCGTGATCGCGCCAGCAACCTGTAGTACGTACCCGACTATCGCGCTTTACGATTCTACAGCCGCTGCCAATGTTTCGGGCGCGACGAAAACGCTGTCAAACGGCACGCACGGGTACAACGTTGCCAGCATAGGCACCGCAGTTACAGATGGTCACGTTCTCCAATTTAAGAGTTCGACTGCTGGCGCGAGTTGCGGCACGGACGCAGCCGGCGAATAGTTCACGCTCACCTATCACCAGTGACACACCCCGTTCGATTTCGCCCCCGCGAGGGCTTCACTTCGTTTGCCGCGGCGCGTATTCGAGAGGCCCGGACGAGTGATTGAGGAATGATGGGCGTCCCACCGCTTGCACGCACAAAGCGTTGGTCTGCGGCGGCAACTGAAGGTCGCCGAGTCGCACGGAATGGGATCGCGGCGAAGTATCGCTGACATCGATCCAACCCGATCCGGCGCGAGCCAGCACGGCGATGTGATCGATGGTGTTATCCCGCCCCGAGATCGACCACTGGACCTTGTCGCCAGCGATGGAGGCGTTTACCGAGACGCAGTTGTCGATTCCGGATTCGATTTCGGTGCCTTCCTCGTAGTCGTTCCAGGTGGGGATGATCAGTGCCGGCAACTGATGGCTGGAGGAGTAAAAATGACCGGCCTCGGCGAACGTGGCCAGCCAGGTTTGTCCGCACTGCTGATCGATGACCCGGCCTTTTCCCCAGCTGGCGTCGGCGTCATTGAAACCCTTGTAGGCGGATCCCATGGCAATCTTGTCCGATTGCTGCGCCTTCGAATAGAAACGCTGCAGATACTGAAGGGCCATCGGATCGCTTCGCGTGGCCGATTCCGGGGCGATCCACGCGTAAGCGCCGTCGGCATCAGGGTTGCTGAACGTGCCGGAATTCCGGAAGAAGAAAAGCGGTTGCATCGGAAGCGCCTGGCGGACTCGTCCCCAGTCGATAGGGAACTTCTCCAGCCCGAAAAAAAAGACGGCGGGCCGGTTGTCGAACCGGACATAGGACGGCGACGACTCAAAATGGTCGGCAACGTACTGCAGATCCGAGATGAGCAGCGCGTTGATGTCGCAGTGCCGCTTCATACAATCGCCCATGGCTCCGGCATCTTCTGAAATGGCAAACTCAAAATTCTGAGCTTCCGCTTCCCGCATCAGGAGCATGGCGCTTTCATTTTTCAGACTCGCCTTCGGCCCGTACCAGTCGATGATCGCACCCTGAATGCCGCGACTGGCCATGTCCTCTACCTGGCGATGAACTTCCTGTGCATCGTCAGAGCGGTACCCGACATCGCGGTGGTGCTGATCGCCGAACCAGGGCATGTAGCGAACGAAGATTCGCGTGGTTGAGCCGGAATACAGCAACGACCGAATCGGAAGTTTGCTGACATTGCCCGGCAGGGCGTTGCCGCTGTCTCCGTGGTAGGCAGAGTTGGCGCTGGTATTGTTCACGTTTTCGCAGGTCACCGGCGCCTGAGCCGGCAACATCGCGGGGCACAATGCAGCGCAAAGCGTGAGAAACAAAAGGACTCGCAGCATGCCGAAGTTGGATGCCAGAACCTATGCGGAGAGTTTGCGGACAAAGAAGTCCGGGAGCAAAGCGGAGTTCGAGCATGCTCCCGGAGGGGGAATCGCTATGGGTTCGGCCTCAGTTGTAGCCGATGTTCATCTTGTCGACGTAAACGCTGTAGGGCGATTGCTTGTAGTTTCCGTCGAGTTGGAAGTTGACGACGACGCCCCACCAGCCGGGCGCCGAAATCGGGGGATATTCGATATTCAGGTTGGTCGTAACGCCGTTGAGCGTCACTGACTTATAAAGAAGCTGATCGCCGGACGTGCGTTCGAAGTCCAGAACCACATGGTTCCACGAGTTGCTCTTGGGTTTGCACGGAACGCTGGTTCGCACCCACTTGTTTGAGACGTTGTTCCAGACTCCCCAGACCTGACCGTTGACAATCTGGCACTGCAGGCCGAAAAGATAAGCCTGGTTGTTGAAGAACTGACCGAGATCGAGTTCGATGTTCTCCGACAGAGACAGATTCGTGCCGTAAAAATAGACGTCGTAGGTGAAATTGTGCAGAGTCGGGATCAGGGTATGGCTCGAATCGGGCAGACCTTCGGTCGAACCGTCGCCGATCAAATGGTTGACCCACAAGACGTCCGCGTAGGGCGTCTTTCCCCCAATACTGAACTTCGCCGCGTTTCCACTCAACGCCGGAGAAGTCACACCGTGACCCAAGGACCAGGTCACGCCAGAGCCGCAACTGGTGCAGATGGCGTATTTGGGAGGAAGCTCGCCGTAGCCGATCCAGCCTTTATTAGCCTGGACTTCGCTAAAGGTTTTGCCACCAGTGACAGTAATGCTGGAGGCGGCGGTCGCTGCCCCGCCGCACTTGTCCCACTCTTCGATAGTAGTGTTGTACTTGCCGGGGCTGAGGGTCAAGCTTGTGTCAAGAGAATCTCCGCTCACGACGTATGCTTTCTGATAGGGAGCAGTGTAGATACCCATCGCCGCGACTCCCTTCGAGCAAGTCGAGGTCGCCGTTGCGGCGAAGTGCACGCTCGAGCCGACGGTGCTTCCACTCGAAGGCGACGTTACATATACGCCGCTCTTTTCGGTGACGGTGATGCTGACATGCGTGGTTGAGGCCCCGCCACAGTTATCCCATTGTTCCACAGTGGAATCGTAGGTGCCCGTGGAATAGGTGAGATCGGTGTCGAGAGTCGTGCCGTTGGAAACATAAGCCAGGACACCGGGGGAACTGTAAACTCCCATCGATGCGACGCCATTCGAGCAGGAAGTGGAGCCCGCGGTGGCGCTGAAGTGCACGACCTTGGGGACGGTCGCTCCATTCTTGGGAGCAGTTATGTTTGGTCCAGCAAACGCGAGAGATGCAGGCAGAACTACAGCGGACAGGAACAGCAGAAAATCCCTAATCATTAAATCGCTCTCCAATAGAGTTGGTCTTGCTTTCGTTCGAAAACAAACGGGTAGCGCAAGATCACAACCACGCTTGAGCGGAAACGCAGCGGAATCGAAAGAAGTGGCTCAGGATTTCGGTACTGCTCTCAAACGCCCCATGGACCGCGCGGCCAGCGATGATCCGCTCTGGGATTTGCTGCGCGAAGCGTGAGCGCTTGAGAAGTTGAGAGGAGCGTAGCAAAAAGGAGCGGGATTTCCTAGAAAAGATTGCGTTTTGCGGTACACAGAAGTACTACTCTCATCGGACATTTGGTCAGCACCAAGGCGCAGCTCATTCCCTGACGTTCTTGCCTTCCGCGAGGCTTGCGAAGGCTCAAGGCGGCAAAAACGGTGTGAGCGCTGCCACAAAAGGCGGCGCGCCGGCACAATGCTCAACAACTGTTGACCCTCCGTTTGGCATCGAAAAGCGGCCTAATTTTTCCATCGATAAGGAGTTTCCATGGTGGAGCGGCGCCTGTCCTGCGCAGGCCTCTGCGTTCTGATCATTATTTCCTTGACCTTTCTCAGCTGCAGCACTGGAACCGCACAGCAGCCACCAAGTCTTTCGACCACCAACTATGCCGGCGTGCTGATGTGGAAGGGGGATCCCTCGAATCTCGGCCTCTACTCGAGTGAAACCACATTGACGCCCGCGAATGTAAACGTGAATCAATTCGGAAAGCTGGGAACCTTTCAGGCCGACGGCATCATCATGGGACAACCCTTGTACGTGTCAAATGTCTCTTTGGCGCCGGGCGGAACGCACAACCTGATTATTGTGGTGACCGAAAACGACAGTGTCTATGCCATCGACGCCGACAACCCGAGCGGCGGTTCGCTGTGGGAGAGGCACTACCTTGACGCCACCAACGGCATTACTCCGCTGGCAGACAGTTTCTGTGGAGGGCCGGTGATGGGCGGCGAAGTCGGCATCAGCGGCACTCCCTATATCGACTCGAGCACAGGCGCTCTCTATTTCGTGAGCGCAATCGAACAGAACGGGGTGCCGCAGCAGTGGCTGCGTTCGATTGACATCACTTCCGGAAAAGACTTCGGAGCGGGAAGCGTGCAAGTTCAGGCGAGCGTGCCTGGAGACGGCAAGGGAACGGAGAATGGACAGATCGCATTCGATCCGTCGCTGGAAAATCAGCGCGCGGGTCTTACGAAAGTCGGCGGGGCGATCCTCGTCGGATGGGGTTCGTTCTCCGATTGCAATCTCTATCATGGCTGGCTGATGGCTTTTGATCCCTCGACGCTGAACCTCCTCGGAGCCTTCAATTCGACGACCCAGAGCCAGCCGGTGGACGTAACTACGGGTCCTTCGTCGAATGGCGGCGCGGGGTCCTTCTGGCAGGGTGGCGCCGCTCCGGCCGTCGACAGCAGCGGCAACATCTATGTGGACGCGGCCAACGGCAGCTTCAACGCTGATCAAGGAGGCAACAACTACGGCGACACTTTGCTGAAACTGACATTCAGCGGCAGCAGTTTTCAGATTGCGGACTGGTTCACTCCTTCCAATGCCGACTGCTACGACGAGCAGGATCTCGAACTCGGCTCCGGCGGGGTGGCGCTTCTGCCCAGCAGCGTCACGAACGGCGCAAATCTGGCTTTTACCTTCAGCAAGGAAGGGCGGCTATTTGTCGTCAACATGGATACTCTCGGACACTACAACGCGGGCGGCGACAACTTGATCCCCCAGGAATTCATGATCGGCAACTACACCTGCGACGACACCGTCAGCGGCGGAACCGAAGGCCCGGTCTGGAATCGGCTGTACGGCGATGCTTCCTACTGGAATGGAAACCTGTACGCGGGAGCTTCGAACCTGCAGTTGAAGCAATATCAATTTCAGAACGGATTGCTGGATCCCACGCCGGTTGAGACCTCGCCGACGGCTTACGGGTCCCGCGGAGCGAACACGGTCGTGTCAGCCAACGGAAATCAGAACGGCATTGTGTGGGCCTACGAAAAGGCCAATTCCGGGTTGGGCGTGCTGCATGCGTACGATGCCACGAATGTTTCGAACGAACTTTGGAATAGCGGAATGAACCAGGGCCGTGATGGGATGGGAGAAGGCATCGGTTTCGCCACCCCGGTGGTGGTCGACGGGCACGTGATTGCAGCCTACAACAAGAATGTGGTGGTGTACGGAGAGTTGTCGCAGTAACGCATGTGAGCTGGACCTGCCCGCCTGTGGGGATATCTTTCCCGGAGCGTTAGGGAAATCGACAAATTCTTGACAATCCGGTGACAACTCTACCGCTGCATCGGAACTAGCCTGTCCGCGGTCGCGGGCCACAGGTCTCGGGGTGGTCTGCGCGAACCGTCTCTCAAAAGCAAATCTTTTCTGAAGGAGCATCCCGCATGCAGCGTTCGATTCACCGTGTTTTCTCTCTGTGTGCCTGCTGCGTTCTTGTGTTGATGTTTTCCGGCGCAGCTGTCGCGCAGTATTACTCGTACGACATCCTTGTCGCGAACATCCCCGGCAAGGGAGTGCACACTGATACGCTCTTGGCCAATCCCTGGGGCTTGGCCTACGGTCCGGGGGCACCATTCTGGGTGAGCGATGAAGCTTCCGGGTGGTCGACACTCTACAACCGCAACGGCGTCGCCGAGCCGCTGCAAGTCATCATTCCGTCATCGTCGGGGTCGGGATGGGGCACTCCCACGGGAATCGTCTACAACCCGTCATCAGAGTTCCAGATCGAAAACTGGACGTCTGCGTTCTTGTTCGCAACCCTCGACGGGACGATCAGCGGATGGTCGCATTTCGAGCCGAACACAGCGCTGATTGGTGCGCGGCAGCCGGGCGCGATGTATACCGGGCTGGCCATCAGCAAAAGGAAATCGGGCAACTTCCTGTATGCGGCAGACTTTGCGAACAACAAAGTCGATGTGTATGACGCCAACTTCCACTGGGTGAAATCATTCACCGATCCTTCGCTTCCGACGGGGTTTGCTCCCTTCGGGATACAAAACATCGGTGGGCGAATCTATGTGGCGTTCGCCAGTCAGAGCGGCGGTTCGGGCGGTTACATTGAGATCTTCCACGAGGATGGCACATTTGTGAAACGGCTGGTGAAAGGAGCGCCACTAAATCAGCCTTGGGGAATCGCTCTGGCACCTGACGATTTCGGTCCCTTAAGCGGCACCCTGTTGGTATCGAATAACGTCGATGCCGGAACGATCAACGGTTTTGATCCAGCCACGGGGGCGATGGTGGGCACTCTCAAGAACAGAAACGGCGGAGTAATCAAGATCAACGGATTGTGGGGCATTGCCTTTGGCGGAGGAACCCTGGCGAACGGCAAGAAAAATCAACTGTTCTTCGCTGCCGGGCCAAACGATACTGATGGATATTTCGGAGTGATTAATTCACACTAGTTTTTCGCTACACGCGGGGTCTCAACACAGGGCCGCCCCCAAGGCGGCCTTCGTGTTTTTACAAAGAATCCGCCGGGATGCGGAGCGTATCCAATCCCGAGGGAAAGAGCTTATGGCGAGAGTGTTCATCACAGGTTCCTCGGACGGGCTAGGCCGCATGGCCGCCCAACTCCTGACAGAGCAGGGACACAACGTGGTGCTGCACGCACGCAATGATCAGCGCGGAAAGGAAGCCATGTCGCAGGTTCCGTCCGCGGAGGCTGTCACGTCAGGTCTGGCAGGCGTTGTCGGACTGCTGTTGGCTTTCTGGAGCAAGTTGGTGACTGCGTTTTTCCGTGTCGTGAGAGTCTTTCGCCCGTCCCGGGGCTCGGAGGGATCCACGGTGGGCAAGAAGGACTCCAGAAACGCGGCTTGATTTGGCGCGATGCAAGTCTTGAGTAGTTGCTACCGTCGAGCTATCGCGGCCGGCGTCTCGCGCGAATTCAAACGGGATGATAACCTAGTTGTCTGGCGTGACTGGCGAGCGTTTCGGCGAACTGTATATCGCCGAGCCGGTCCTGTCTGCTGGCTGTTTTCGCTGTGGGCGCGTAGCTCAGGTGGTAGAGCAATGCCCTTTTAAGGCATGGGTCGCAGGTTCGAATCCTGCCGCGCTCACCAAATATCTTAAGCGGTTCTCCTGCCTCCGTCCTTCTGCCCCATTATGGTTCGCCGCCTTCTGCAGGCCCTTTCTCTCCGAACGACGTGCTTCCCGGGAGTCGAGGCTCCGCACGCTATACTCTGGGGTGCTCAAAACTCATCTTTGGTGCTTACTTCTCTTCCTTCTCGCTTGCGCGGCAGGCCTGGCGCAGGCACAGTCCTACAAATACTTCCGCATCGGAAACGAGAAAGATATCCGGACCAAACCCAGCGCCGGAATCGCGATGATGGGCGGTGGCACGGATATCGACGAAGCTTTTCGCTGGCTGTGCGAGAAGGGCGGCGGCGGGGATTTTCTCGTACTTCGGGCCAGAGGCGATGACGATTACAATCCGTACGTCAACGGACTCTGCAAAGCGAATTCGGTCGCCACGCTAATCCTTCCCGACCGGGCGGCCGCGAGCGATCCAAAAGTAGCCGACATCATTCGCAGCGCCGAAGTGCTGTTCATCGCCGGTGGAGATCAGGCGAATTACATTCGCGGATGGAAGGGAACACTGGTGGATCGCGCGATGAATGAAGACATCGCCCAGGGAAAGCCAGTCGGCGGAACCAGCGCAGGATTGGCCGTGCTCGGCGAGTTCGTGTACGGGGCTTTGGGCGACAAGCCCGATGATAAAGACCTGGCGTCGAGGGAGGTATTGGAAGATCCCTATTTTGCTCGCGTGACGCTCGAACGCGACTTTCTGAAGGTTCGGCTTCTCGACAACCTGATTACCGATTCGCATTTTGTGAAGCGTGACCGCATGGGAAGAACTTTAGGATTTCTGGCGCGTCTTATGAAAGACGGATGGAGTTCGTCCCCGCGGGAAGTGGCGATCGACGAGAGATCGGCCGTGCTGGTCGACGCCAGGGGAAAAGCGATGGTGATTGGAACCGGCAAGGGGGTGTATTTCCTGCGTCCCACCCGGCAGCCGGAACTCTGCGAGAACGACCGTCCGCTTACATTTCGGGCGGTCAGCGTCTACCGGGTCCCTGCGGGCGGGCACTTCGATCTGCAATCGTGGACAGGGGACGGAGGGACGGCGTATTCGCTATCGGTGGAGGCGGGAGCGATTCAGAGCACGCAGGCAGGTAACCACGTTTACTGATCGTTCAAGGCGATCCGCATGATCACTCCTCACCGCGTGGCTACCTTGATTTCGAAAAGCTTCGGCCACAGCTTTCCCGTCACAAAGAGTCGGTCGGCGGCTGAATCGTAGGCGATCCCGTTGAGAACGGCGCCGGGGTCCAGTCCGCGCTTGTCGATGAGGCTCCCCAGGTCGATGCGTCCGAGAACCTTGCCGGTGCGGGGCGAGATACGCGCAATTTCATCCGTCTGCCAGACATTGGCATAGATTTCGCCGTGAATGTATTCGAGTTCGTTGAGATTGTCGAGGGAATGACCCGTTTCGTCTACGACGCGGACGCGCCGCGTCACCCGAAATGAATTCGGATCGAGAAATCGAAGATACGCTGTACCGTCGCTCATAATCAGTTGTTTCGAGTCATGAGTGAGACCCCAGCCTTCGCCTTCATACTGGAAGGTTTTCAGAAGAGAGAAACGGAATCGGTCGTAGACGAAAGCCTTGTGCGCCTTCCACGTGAGCTGAATCAGTTCGCTGCCCCATTCGGTGAGGCCCTCGCCGAAGTACTCCGCGGGCAGGTTGTATCTCTGCAGGACTTCTCCGGTTGACAGGTTCACCATGCGCAGCGATGACCTGCCATTGAGCCCCGTGCTTTCGTAGAGGTGGCCATCGACGTAAATCAGGCCCTGCGTAAAAGCCTGCGGGTCGTGCGGAAATGCATGAATAATCTGATAACTGTCGTTGGCGCTGCCTATGGCCGGTGCGGCGGTCGTCGGCACGGCCATCGCGGAGAGCATCAAGAGTGCAAGGCGGAGAAGGCGGGGCATGAACCGTCATCTTAAGGCAAAGCAGGTTCGCGATGACGGAGAAATGTGAGTGCTCAAGGCGGTCGTGTAGGCTCCAGCTCTGGCCGAGGGAGCCGGCTCCCACTCCCGGGCACAGCACCGCCTGTTGGATATAATGCCGAAAAGACAGTGCCTCCATTCATTGTGCTCAGCGTAACGTCCAGGCGCGCTCTTCTCCTTGCATTGGCGTTGGTCAGCACTGGTGGTCTCGCCTCCGGGCAGGCCGTGCCGAACTCTGCGTCTAATGCGAGAGCCTCGAAGGCGACCGCCGAGAAGGCTGCCCTGCTGCGGGGGCAAGAGGCGCTCAGCAAGGGAGATGCGGCACAGGCGCGAGCCGAATTCGAACGAGCTGTCCGCCTGGTTCCGAGCGACGCGATTGCGCAATCGGCTCTCGGGTGGGTCCTGACCCAGCAAGGCGACCTGGACGACGCGGTGACGCATCTCAATGCCGCAATCAAAGTTCAGCCGCGCGCCGTCGAGGCTCGCTTGACGCTGGCCAGTGTGCTGGCCCGGCAGGAGCGTCCGGCGGAGGCGGAGGAGCAGGCGCAGGAGGCAGTGAGAATCGCGCCGCGAAATGCGGAAGCACATCGCATTCTGGCGAGGATCCTGAACCAGCGCGGGATGCAGGATGCAGCCCTCGCCGAGATGAAGCGCGCGGTCGAACTAGCTCCGAAACGGCCAGAGTTGCACGACGAGCTAGGATCACTGCTTGCCCAGCACAACCAGCCCGGCGACGCAGAACTGGCTTTCCAGGAGGCGGTGCATCTTCAGCCTGACTTCGCCGCTGCGCATTTTCATCTCGGCGTGATCGATTTGCAGCAGCAACAGCTTGGCGAAGCGGCCGCGGAATTGAACAAAGCCATTGCGCTTACCCCGCAGGATGCCGCCGCGCACTACTATCTGGCGAAAACTCTCACGGCTCAAAGCAACCACGCGGAGGCGCTGCAGGAACTCCGGAAGGCGGCTTTGTTGAAACCGGACTGGTTTGAACTACAGATCGAGCTAGGGATTGCCTGCCAGCGGGCGGGCGACGGCGAATGTGCAGTGGCTGCGTTCGGGGTGGCGGTCAAACTCAATCCACAGGACGCGGAAGCCTACAACGACCTCGGTTTGGCTTTGGTGGACAAAGGTGAAGCGGAGGAAGCCATCCCGAAATTCCAGACGGCGGCGCAGTTGCGGCCTGACGACGGGACCTTGCGCGGGAATCTGGCGATTGCCTACCTGCAACGAGCGAACTTCGATGGCGCGGTTACGGAGCTGGAGGCAGCCATCAAGCTGGCGCCCGATAACGCGTCACTGCACTACAACCTGGGACTTGCCTACAAGCTGAAGGATCAACTCGACAAGGCCGTTCCCGAATTCGAGAAAGCGATTGCCCTGCAGCCTGATCTGGCCGACGCGCACTACACGCTCGGTGTTCTTTACTGGCAGGAAGGAGAATTCGATCAAGCCACGGACGAATTGCGAAAAGCGATTCAATATCAGGCGAATTATGCGGAAGCCCATTACACTCTCGGCACCGTTCTCAAGCAGCAGGAGAAACTGCCCGAGGCGGCAGCGGAACTGCGGGAAGCGATTCGTTTGCAGCCTGGCTTCGCAGGAGCCCATACCACGCTGGCCGCGGTTTTGCGGCAGTTAGGCGATGCGGAGGGTGCTGCGGCGGAAGCGCGCGCTGGAGCGGAGATCGCCGCTTCAACCAATAATCGGCAGGCCGCAATCTTCGCCACGAACTCGGGGAAGCGGCTGCTGAGTGCCGGTGATGTGGAAGGCGCCATTACTCAGTTCCGCTCCGCCATTCACTCTGAGCCGAACTATGCGGCGGCTCACTATCAACTTGGACTCGCCCTGCGGCAGAGTGGAAAGAAGGAAGAGGCAAGCAGGGAATTTCAGAAAGCCGCAGAACTTGATCCCAACCTCACTCCTCCCGCGCCGTAACGCTAGTTGCGATTACGAACCGAGACCAGTTCGGTCAGGACGGGCACGCCGTGCACGATCTTGACGTGCAGAAGAGCTTCAAACGGCTTCAGTTCGCTCGCTTTTGAAACCTTCAACTGCTGCAGCAATTCCTTCAGCGAATCCTCCCTGGAAACATATTCCACGGCGGCCTGTGTTCCAAAGGTTGTATTGCCGGCGAGAATCAGGACCGATCGCGACGGGTCGAGTCCGGGCAGAAGGCTTACGACGGCGTAGTCTTCGGTCGTGGGCTGGTTCGCAAGTGTTCCGATGAAGAATTGAGGTTCGCCGGGTCTGGGATGGACATTAAGAACCGCCAGATCGCCTTTGCGAGGGCCCGACGCCAGCCGCTGGAAGACAAATTCTTGCGTCCCGGGAATATCGGCCAAGGTCAGGTTTTCCGATGGCGATCCGACAAAGATGAGGTCATTATTTTTGGCGTCATCGAGCGAGAACAACGCACCTCGTTTCACACGCAGGGGCCGGTTCAATAGATCGAAGAGATGATCGAGTTGATGAATGGCAAGCACTTCGCCGACACCAGTGTAGTGATCGAGAATGAACGAACGGGCATCCGTCGCCGGGTTGAAATAACGCATGCCGGTTTCGGGTCGTCCCACGAAGCTGCCATTGCTGAAGATGACCCATGGTTGCTGAGGGCTGTCGACGAAACGGTACCAAAAAGTCTGATAGGTGGCCGGAATTGGAGAAGCTGAGAGTACCTGTGCGCGCGAGCGCTGCATCCACAGGACGCTGGTCATTACCCACGAGGCTAGAGTCAGGACGGCCAGTGCGAGAACGGCCACCGTCCAATTGCGGCCCGCAACCAGTGCATGCTCTTTCTGCGGGGGCTGCTCGATCGCCGGGACTGCCGAAGGTTGCGCTACTCCCTTGGACGACCGCAAGTGAAATGTCAGTGCATACGAACCCTTGGGGAGTTCGACTAAGATCGCATCGTGGGAACCCTCGTGCCCGTAGTACTCCGCTAACTTGACCCGGAGTCGACCTGCCTGCACCCGGACGGTCGAGTCGCTCTGCGGATCAAAGCCGGCTGGACGTCCTAAGACCTCGGTGGCGATCTGATACTCCTTCAGCGCTAGACCCGGGTGATCCAGCGAGTGCTCTGCCAGATACCGTAGGAGTTTGCACAGGGATTCGGAACTGTGGAGGCTATGACTATTTGTAAGTTTCTCTATTTCCTGGAAGCACTGATCTCGATCGAGCGCGAAGGTGTGCGTTACAGCCATATCACAGGGTGGTAACAGGATTCCCTATCCCGTTGCAGTACTGACACTTTACACCTGTAACGGTATCAAACCTAGTGAAACTTCATCCAGATAATTGTTTTGTATTACGACTGCACACCATTCAGCCAAACTCTCACTCTGCATTTCTGGGGCAAGTCTGAGGAGGAAGTTCATGAGAAGGTCACTGTGGGCGGCTGTTGCTGCGTTGAGCCTAGTGTGCATGGCGTATGTACCTGCCTTCGGTCAGGCCGTATATGGGAGCATCTTGGGAACGGTGACAGATCCTTCGGGGGCTGCGGTTCCCAACGCGAAGGTGACGGTCACCAGCCAGACGAAGAACACCTCGCAAGAGACGACGACGAACGAGAGCGGAAACTACTCGGTCACTCACTTGATCCCGGACGTCTACACCGTTCGCGTCGAGGGCACCGGCTTTAAGACGCTCGAGTTCAAAGACATTCAGGTGTCGGCGGATACCGGAGCGCGTGTCGATGGACAGTTCCAAGTCGGTTCGACCAGCGAACAGGTCGAAGTGACCGCTGAAGCTCCGCAGTTGAAGACCGACCGCGCCGACGTTTCGATTGAATTCAATTCGCGCGCCGTCGAAGATCTCCCGGTCCTGAACCGCAACTTCACTTCTTTTGAGCTGCTTTCTCCCGGCACGCAGAAGCTGGTCGGATGGAGCCACGCCGCCACAGAGAATCCGCAAGGCGGACAACAGATCTTTGTGAATGGGCAACACTTCAGCGGAACCGCGTTTGAGCTGGATGGTACCGACAACCAGGATCCGATTCTGGGAATCATCGTTGTCAACCCCAACCTGGACGCGATTCAAGAGACGAAGGTCACGCTCGGGAACTTCGACGCCGAGTTTGGCAAGGCGGTCGCCGGTGTGGTCACCGTGCAGACCAAGTCCGGCAGCAACGATTTGCATGGCAGCGCCTTCTGGTTCCGGCGCACCGATGCCGAAGCGGCTCGCGATCCCTTTGCACAATCTACGGTTAACCCTGTAACCGGCAAGTTCATTCCGTCTTCGCGCTGGCAGCAATTTGGGGGAACCATCGGCGGTCCCATCATCAAGAACAAACTTTTCTTCTTTGGGGACTACCAGACGACGCGCCAGAAGAACGGCATCAGCAATCAGGAGACGATCCCCACGGCTCTGATCAAGAGCACGTGCGTGGCTGGCGGAACCTACTGCGACTTCAGCGACTACGGACAGGTCATCGCCAACAATGGGTCGCCCTACATCTACGACCCGACCACCGGCGCTGCCGACGGATCGGGACGCCTGGCTTTCTGCGGCCCGACCGGAGAAGTGGCAAACCCGAGTTCGTCAAATTGTCCGGCGGCCAACCAGTTCCTGGTTCCTGTCAGCGCGATGTCGGCAGCCGCACTGAAAATGCTCGCGGCGTTCCCGGCCCCAACTAACTCGGGCACCTGCCCGTTGGGCACGAGCGATCTGGCGTGTCTGAACAACTTCGTCGGTGCGGGCGCGGGTCCGTACAACCAGAACAGCTTCGACACCCGAATCGACTTCGCCGCCAGCCAGAGCCTGAGCGTTTTCGGCCGGTTCAGTCTGGACTACTTCAGCTTGTCCGGAGCTCCCAGCCTCGGCCCCGTAGGCGGCGTCGGATTCGGTCCTGGAGGACTCGCCGGTAGCTCCAACGTGCACAACTACAGCTTGGCGATCGGTGCGACAAAGACCTTCAGCCCGACCTTATTGGGCGACTTCCGCTTCGGCTTCTTCCAGTACAACCCGATGACGAACAAGCCGGACGCGGGGACCACCGCCATGACGAACTTTGGCATCCCCAACGCCAACATGGGGGACAACTTCACCTCCGGCCTTGGCGAGTTTGACATGCAGAATGCCAGCGGGAATAACACCAGCGCCAACCTCTCGAACTTCGGAGATGGTCTGGGGGTTGCTCGCTGCAATTGCCCGCTGATCGAAAAAGAACGGCAATATCAGTTCGTCGGGAACATCACCAAGATCAAAGGCAATCACCAGTTCAAGTTCGGCGCCGACATCCGCTACGCGCAAAACCTGCGCGTGCCCAGCGATTCAAATCGCACCGGCGTTTACGCCTTCAGCAGCGGCGCAACGGCGGATTCCGGCTCCGGCGGCCTTGATCTCGCTTCGTTCCTGCTTGGCGCGGTGACCAACTTGAGCCGGTACGTCAGCACCAGCACCAACGCGGCGGAACGGCAACACCGCATGTTCTACTACGGGCAAGATACGTGGCGGATCACTCCAAAGCTGACTTTGAACTACGGTCTCCGCTGGGAGGTTTACTTCCCCGAGTATGTGAATGGCAAGGACCATGGCGGTTTCGCCAACATCGTTCAGGGTGAGGACCGGATTGCCGGTGAAGCCGGAATCGGGCTCAACGGGAACATCGATAACAAGTGGAGCTATTTCGCGCCGCGCTTGGGAGTTGCGTACCAAATCAACGAAAAGACCGTGGTGCGGATGGGCTACGGACGCAGCTACGACATGGGCGTGTTTGGCTCAAACTTCGGCCACGCGGTCACGCAGAACCTGCCGGTACTCGCAAGCCAGCTTGTCCAGCCTGCGGTGACCAATCGTTCTGCGGCTTTTCTTCTCGACAACGGGCCGCCAATTTTCAATTTCCCGGCCATCCCATCGAATGGATTGTTGCCAGTCGCCGGGCCACAGTGCTTCCAGGCGGGGACGGTGGTCATTGGCGGCAACACCGAAGTGCAGAGCTGCACCCAGCCCCATATCCGTCCGACTTACCAGCGGCTACCAACGCTGGACTCATGGAACGTCACCGTGCAGCGGCAGTTGAACCCTTCCACCTCTCTTGAAGTTGCCTACATCGGAAACAAAGGGACCAATGGGTTTGCCGGCGACGGAAACACCTACAACATCAACCAGCCGTCGATCGTCGGATTCGGAACTCTGAGCCAAGTTGAGCGGCGGCCTCTCTACAACCGGTTTACCTATTCGGATTATCCTGACCCGAGCAGCACAAGCGGTTCACTCATGTGCTGTTCCACGGACCAGGGGAACTACCTTGGCAATGATGCGAGCAGCATCTATAACGCGTTGCAGGTCAAAGTGGATCGCCGGTTCTCGCACGGCCTGCAATTCCTCTCGCATTACACGTTTGCGCACGCCAACAAATACGACTCGAATTACTACGCAGACAGTCACCCCATCGCTTACGGTCCCGACGATCAGGTTCGCAACCACGTCTGGGTCACCAGCCTCGTCTATGCGCTGCCGTTCGGCAAGGGCAAGAGTTTTGCCGGCAATGCGGGCCGGGCAGAAGACTTGGCGGTCGGCGGCTGGACCATCACCGGTACCACCAACTGGAGCAGCGGCTTGCCCTGGACGCCAAGCTTCAATGAATGCGGTCCCGAAGAAGACGTCGGAGTGTGTCGTCCGGATAAGGGAAACCAGTCGTTCCATCTCGGTGCTGGCGGTCTGCAGCACACAGCCAGTGGCACGCCGTTTGTGCAGTATTTCACGCCGGTAACTGATATCACGATGTCCACCAGCGGTCCGTTCCTCGATCCCGGAGCGGGGAATCTGGGTAACTATGGCGTAAACAGCCTTCGCGGTCCGCGCGCATTCTTCGCCGACGCGGCCATCATGAAGGACTTCTCCGTAACTGAGCGTGTGAAAGCTCAGTTCCGCATGGATGCCTTCAACGTCTTCAATCACCCGGTCCTGGGCTTCAACGCGAATCAAAGCGGCAGCGGCCAGTGTATCGACTGCACCGGAGCCGGGCAGATCACTTCGATTGAAGCGGACTCATCGCCCGGTTCGACGACCGGTATGCGACAGTTGGAGTTCGCGTTGAAGTTCACCTTCTAGAGATCACGCGGTTACTCGGAGAGGGATTCCTTCGGGAGTCCCTCTTTTTTCTGACGATCGAGAGTAAACGATTTCTTGACGTTTGAACCGCAGGCATCCCCCGCTTGACTGGTTATGCTTATGAAAAAGAAAGTGGTGGGACTTGGAGAAGTCTTGTGGGACCTGCTGCCGGGGAAGGCGTGTCTGGGTGGAGCGCCCGCGAACTTCGCTTACATCACCACGCTGATGGGCGACCAAGGCATTGTCGCCAGTCGCGTGGGCCAGGATTCCCGCGGACTGGAAGCCTTGCGGCGCATGGAGGAACTCGGGCTCGATATCGATCACGTGCAGACCGACAGTGAGCGCTCGACCGGCACGGTGAACGTCGAGGTCGATAGTAAAGGACAGGCCCGCTTCGAGATCGCGCGTTCGGTCGCGTGGGATTATCTGGAGTGGACGCCAGACTGGGAGGATCTGGCGCGGAGAGCGGATGCCGTCTGTTTCGGGTCATTGGCGCAGCGCGACGAAGTCAGTCGCGGCACGATCCGCCGGTTTCTCGAGTCCACCGGTTCGTCAACGGTGAAAGTCTTCGATGTCAACCTCCGGCAGTCCTACTACTCGAAACAGGTTCTGTCCGACTCAATGAAGCTAGCGGACATCGTGAAAGTCAACGATGAGGAACTTCCCAAGGTGATGGAACTTGTCCAGCTTCCGCACAAGGCCGACCGGCCTTCGGCCCAGAGGTTGCTCGAAGAGTATGATCTCAAGATGGTATGCATCACGCGAGGCGGCCAAGGCAGCCTGCTGGTGCGCGCTCACGATGCAAGCGAACATCCCGGGTTTCATGTGAAGGTGGCCGACACGGTAGGATCGGGAGACGCTTTCGCGGCCGGACTGTTGCATGAATACCTGCACGGTGCTTCGCTGGATCTGATGAACGAAGTGGCGAATCTGGTGGGAGCGTGGGTGGCCAGCGAAGTGGGTGCAATGCCCACGCCCAAGCGCGGAGCGCTGGAACATTCATTGGCCGAAATTCGCTAGCAGCGCCGGGCCCCTCGTGATGGTATATTACGAAAGGTTATTTTTTCTTTCGTTATCTAACGGAACCTAGAGGGGAAACCATGACCTGCATGAAGCGCGCGCCCCGGTGTTTGGACTCCTCCGATCATTCATCGACTCCGGCCTTTTCCGTCACATCTGGCCGCACCGCATTCTACTGGTTGATGGCGCTTGGCCTTGCGTTCATGCTGCTGACCAGCGCTTGTTCGCGGTCGGCTGTCCCTCCTGCTCCGAAACCTGAACCGTCTCGGCCCTCCGACATCAGAGTGGAGGTGCGCACCGGAGGACCTCTCGTGATCACGACCGCGGCAGCGGAGTTCCAGGTTTTGCCCTCGGGTTTCCTGCAAGCTTCGCTACTCAAGGACGGCAAACGGCTGACCCTAGACGAGCCGGAGGTGGGTTCGGCTGGCGGCAGCGACTCGATCGTCCATGAAGGCAAAGAGCTGGATTTCGTGCCAGATTTCAGCCAGACCAAAATCCTAGAGGCGACCGGCAAGCTAGGGCGCGGGAAACGGGTAGAGATTCCTGCGCGCCCGCTGGCTCCGGCGGGAACCGGCATCGAACGACGGCTGGTTGTCGAAGCGTATGACGATTTCCCTAACATCGTGCTGGTCAGTTCCACCTATACGAATGTCGGCAATGCGGATTTCCAGATTGAAGAAGCATTGATGCAGCAGCACCGTTTTAACGCCAGTCAAGCGGACGCAAGAGTCCTACCCTATGACATGTGGTCCTTCCAGGGCTCAAGTTACAACTGGGGAGCCGATGTGGTGCAGAAATTGACGCGTACCTCCTCGCAACCCAATGCCATGGGAGAGATGGTCAAAGGAGGCTATGGAGGCGGCATTCCCGTAGTTGCGTTCTGGACCGCTTCGGTGGGTGAGGCGATAGGTCACGTGGAAACGCTGCCCTGGACGTTGTCAATGCCGGTGAAAGTTGAGAAGGATGGGCGGGTCGCGGCCAGCCTCGAGATTCCTGTTCACGAGGCGCTCAAGCCCGGCGAGAGCTACACGACCCCACGCAGTTTTGCCGCGGTGTACGGCGGTGATTTCTATGAGCCGCTGCGTATCTGGTCGAGCGTGCTGCAGAAAGAAGGATGGGAAATCCGCAAGCCTTCCAGCGAGGCCTACAACGTCAGCTGGTGCGGCTGGGGATATGAGTTCAATGTGACTCCCGCGCAGATGCTGGGCACGATTCCGAAGCTGAAAGAATTCGGCATCAAATGGGCGACTCTCGACGACCGCTGGTTCGATACATATGGCGACTGGAATCCGCGGAAAGACACGTTTCCCGGCGACTCCATCAAGCAGATGGTCGACGACTTTCACAAGCAGGGAATGCTGGTGCAGCTTTGGTGGCTTCCGTTGGGAGTGGAAGATGGTCAGGGCGGATACGAGTCGCACAAATACGTCGTGTCGAAAATTGTGCAGCAGCACCCCGACTGGCTGATCCTCGACAAAAACGGACAACACGCCCGGATGACGCGGGATCTCGCAGCACTATGCCCCGCCGTACCGGGCGTGCAGGCTTATTACAAGCAGCTGACCGAGAAGTTTATCCGCGATTGGGGATTTGACGGATCGAAACTCGACAACATCTATAGTGTGCCCGCGTGTTACAACCCCGCGCATCATCACAAGTCACCGCAGGATTCGGTGAAGGCGATGGGCGAAGTGTACCGAGCGATCTTCGAGACAACCCGCGACATCAAGCCGCAGAGTGTCACCCAGGCGTGTCCTTGCGGAACGCCGCCGTCGCTGGCATGGCTGCCGTTCATCGATCAGGCGGTGACCGCGGACCCGGTCGGCGCGGTGCAGGTGCGGCGCCGGATCAAGATGTACAAGGCGCTGCTCGGTCCCGAGGCGGCGGTATACGGAGATCACGTTGAACTCTCGGCAATGACTCCGGTAGGTCGCGGAAACTGGAGCGAACACGGCGAGGACTTTGCATCGACCCTTGGAACCGGCGGAGTGCCGGGAACGAAGTTTGTGTGGCCGGACCCGGGGCCGAAGTTCAAGCCGGTGGCGCTGACCGCCGAGAAGGAAGCGCGCTGGAAGAAGTGGATCGGGTTGTATAACCAGAAAATGTTGTCCTCCGGGAAGTTCCTCGACCTTTACGTGTATGGCTATGACGTGCCCGAAGCATATGCGATCGAAAAGGACGGCGCGATGTACTATGCATTTTTCGCGCCTAAGGAGACCGTCCCTTTCAAGGGTGAAGTAGAGTTGCGCGGGCTCAAGCCGGGCAGCTACCACGTCGTCGATTACGTCAACGGAAAAGATTTCGGAACGGTGCAGGCAGCCGACGGGAAAGCCCCGAGGTTGAATACAGAGTTCAAGGACAATTTGCTCCTGGAGGTGAGTGCGCAGTAGCGGTTTTTTTGCAGACGCGCTCTTACAGACGGCGCGGATGGTGCTTCGTTCCGCGCTCGAACACGGGCCCGCTAAGACCACTCTGATGCGCCCAGGCGTCAGGGAGACTTCGCAGACAGGAATCGCAAGATCTCCCGCATGACGCGGTCACCTTGATCCGTCTGGAAAAGAAACTGGGCATGCGCAGAACCTTCGACGATGACCAGCTCTTTCGGCTGCGGAGATCTTTCGTACTGTTGCTGAATCCAGGGAAGGCGCAACCCGTCCTCATTGGCGTCGTGGCGCGCTACGATGTACAGGACAGCCGACTTGAGCCCGTCGGCCGGTCTGTTTGGGGCCGAGCCGAGCAACACTAGGCGGTCGATCTCGCCCGGTTGGCTCGCCACCGAGGCATCGCCCGCCGCGCTTCCTCCCATGCTGCCTCCAACGACGGAAACGCTCTTCACCCCGATTCCGTGCAGATAGCGCACGGCCGCCAGCACGTCCAGATGAAGCGGCGCGTCCATGGGATCGGAATCTCCCGGGCCGTGTGACTTTCCGTAACCGCGGAGGTCGATAGATAGCACTTCAAAGCCAGCGGCGACCAAACTCCGGGCCTGTGTAGCCCAACTCTCTTTATTGAACTGTCCGCCGTGGACGAGCACCACACCTCGATCGCCCTTACCGTAGAGATCGGCAAAAACAACGCCGCCATCCTGAGTCGGAAATGAGACAGTCTTCTGCGCGCCCGCATTTTGCCAAAAGAATAGGGAGGCGGTCGCAATGGCGAGGAAAACGCGCACCGTGTAACTCTACCATCACGAGCCTAACGTCGAAGATTGGCCTGCTGAAGGAAGTTTCGAAGATGGTCGGCGTCGCGAAAGGCTTCTGTGCCGCCGGGTCGGGTGGTTGAAAGCGCGCCCGCCCGATTACCGCTGGCGAGACAAGTCCGAAGATCGGCGCCCTTGAGATATTCGTGCAGAAATCCGGCATCGAAGCTGTCGCCTGCACCCACGGTGTCGACGGGAACCACCGTTTGGGCGGGACTCGTGACTCGCTCGCTGCCGCGCTGCGCAAAGGATCCTTTACCGCCGACCTTCACCACCACGAGCGGAACCATTTGGGACAGTTTCTGGACCGCCGCTTCGAAGTCGTCTGTTCCAGCCGCCTTGCAGGCTTCGCGTTCGTTCGGCAGAAAGATATCAACGTGGCCTAAGACTTCCTCGAGATTGTCCCACCGATTGTCCGGGTCATCGTTTGTGTCGAGCGAAATTGAGAGCCCCTTCGATTTCAAATGCTGAAACAGCTCGACCATCCGCGGCCGCAAGCCTCGCTGCAGATAATAAGAAGAGAAATGAAAGTGGCGCGAATCGGCAAGATAGGCAAGATCGAGATCGTCCCAGACAAGTTCGGCGATTGTGCCGGAATAAGTGAGGATGTTGCGCCAGGCATCATGATGCAGGATGACGGTAAGCCCGGTGGTGGTTGTACCGGGAACGATGCGGACTTGCGAGACATCCACGCCGCCATCGCGAAGGCGTTCGAGTGCGATCTGTCCCAGAGGATCGTCTCCAATGCGCGACTGAAATCCTACACGGCTGCCGAGCGCAGCGAGATTGTGCGCGACGATGGCCGAAGAGGAGCCGAGTGTAAGCATCATCCGCTCGGCAAGCAATTCACGTTCAGGCAGAAGTTGCTCCGGCAGACCGTACAGAATCAGGTCGAGATTGAGCTCGCCGGCGATGGTGACGTCAAAACGGGTCATGGGGGAGAGTCAGAATGAAAACTGCGAACTGCAGATGTTGGACCTCACTAGGAAGATTTGAAATTGAACAATGACTGTCGACACGGCTTTCTGTTCCAAGGCCTTCACTCTACGAATCCGAATCTGCAATGTTCGTCATACCTGCGTGACTTCGATTCCGGCCTGCTTCAACGCGCGGACATCGGATTTCGGCGCACCGCGGTCGGTGATGACTTCCTGAAGTGCCGAGATCGGCGCGATCAGCGACAGACTCCGGCGGCCAAACTTGCTCGAATCACAGACCGCAACTGTATTCCGCGAGACATCGACCATCACCCGATTGACTTTCGCTTCCAACAGATTCGGAGTACTGAGACCGAAGTGAACGTCGAAACCATCGACGCCCAGGAAAAGGAGATCGGCGCTTAAGCGGCGCAGGGTCTCTTCGGCAATCGGTCCCACTAACGAGAACGAATTCTTGCGCAGCGTGCCGCCGGTCAGGATGACCTCGACCGCCGTGCCGGCCAATTCCGCGGCAATGTTGACGGCGTTGGTAATGATGGTGAGATTCTGAAAATTACGCAGAGACCGGGCGATGGCGGTTGTAGTCGTGCCGGAATCGAGAATCACCACCTGGCCCTCCTTCACCTTCGAGGCGGCATTCTCGGCGATGCGCAGCTTCTCCTGATGATGAAGCTTCTCTTTCTCCCGCAAGGTCGGGTCTTCGAGGGCACCGTCACGCGCCGGCAGAGCTCCTCCGTGCGTCCGGTGAATGAGTCCGTGGGCGTGCAAAACCTCGAGATCTTTGCGAATCGTAACCTGTGAGGTTTCGAATTGCCGCGATAATTCGGTGACGAGCACGCGGCCCTGGTTGGTCAACAGGTCGAGGATGGCGCGACGGCGTTCTTCATTGAGCACGGCAGTCCGCTTCGAGGCGAATCTATCGCAGCGCGATAACTCGCACTGCCGTATTTCCTTTTATAACGTTTTCTTTCGTTTGTCCACTCGAAACGAGGCCATCGCTCTTCCTACAGACAGATGCAACGGAGCCTGCATGTCAGCTGCGGGATCGCGGACGCCACCCCGCGGCAGCTCCCTAACCCCTGATTTGTTGCAGGGTTGGGAACCATTTGCGGTGATAACCAACCAAGTACCTGCCCGGAAGTCCGATTGTTTTCCTCTGATCCTTTTGCCGTAATCTCAATGTGGGACGAAAGGGGTCCTGCTTTCGAAGGCTAGCGTTTGTTACGAAACCAGAACAGAGGAGAAGGCGCCTTGCAGTCCCCGCCCAACCAAGAGGAGAGGCTGATCCGTTCGCAGTCCGTGGTTGCACGCGTAGTCGCCGGGGAGACGCTTATCGTGCCGGTCCGATCCAGCGTTGGGGACCTGGGCTCCATTTACAGCTTCAATGCCACAGGAACTTTGATCTGGAAATGGCTGGAATCGTCGCGAACGCTTTCCGAGCTGGCGGCTGCGGTCGCCGATGCCTTTGAGGTCGATCCGGAACGTGCGTTACGCGATGTGACCGAGTTTGTGAAGGAGATGAAAGCAGTTGGTCTGGTCGAGGCTCCTGCGGAGTTGGCGATGGCAGGGGACTGAAGACCAGTGGGGCGGGTGGAAGCGGCAAGCAGCGGACGCGACCAGCGTCCGCTGCTTTCAGATTGGAGCGGGATTGGAACGCCTCGATTACGGCACGTTCAGCGCAGACCTGCATCAGCGCCAGGCGGGGGAGCGTGTTCCTCTGCAGGTTTCGATTGAGGTCACGCGCCGTTGCCCCTTGGAGTGCCTGCATTGCTATAACAATCTCGCCATGGACGACATGGACGCCCGGCGACGGGAGTTGACGAAGGAGGAGCACTTCCAGATTCTCGACGAACTCGTCGAGATGGGCTGCTTCTGGCTGTTGTACACCGGCGGCGAGATCTTCGCCCGCAAGGATTTCCTCGAGATCTACACCTACGCGAAGAAAAAGGGATTCCTCATCACTCTGTTCACCAACGGAACGATCCTCAACGAGTCGATTGCGGATTACCTGGCCCAGTGGCCGCCCTTTGCGATTGAGATCACGCTGTACGGCCGTACGCGCGAAACCTATGAGGCGCTCACCGCGATCCCGGGTTCCTACGACCGCTGCTTGCGGGGAATCCAACTCCTGAAGGACAGACGGCTGCCGCTCAAGCTCAAGACGGTGGCGACCAGCATCAACAAGCATGAAGTCGTGGCCATGCGGCAGTTTGCCGAAGAGGAATTGGGCGTTGAATTCAAGATGGATGGCCAGATCAATCCGCGCATCGACTGTTCGCAGAGCCCGCTGGCCGTGCGCTTGACTCCTGAGGAAGTAGTCGCGCTCGATATGAATGCGCCGAAGGGGATGAGCGAGTACCGCCGCTTGGCGAAGCATGACCTGGAGAGGCCCGCGAATCTCTCGGACGTCGACACGATCTACTACTGCGGCGGCGGGATGAAGGGCTTCGCCATCAATGCCTACGGAGAAGTGGGCATTTGTGTGATCTCGCAGCAGGAGACTTTCAGTATTCGAGGCCGCAGCGTGCGGCAGGTTTGGGAGAAGTCGCTCCTCGAGCTCCGAATGCGAAAACGGACACGGCTGACGAAGTGTGTTCAGTGCCGCATCCAGTCGCTTTGTGGAATGTGTCCGGCGAATGGAGAAATGGAAAGCGGAGACCGCGAGAGTCCGGTTGAGTTTCTCTGTCACGTCGCGCATCTCCGGGCAGCAACCATCGGCGCCGAGATTCCTGCGCATGGGCAGTGTGAGTTCTGTGCTGGAGGCAGCCAGCACGAGGCGGTCATGGATTCTGCCCGGCGCATCGCCAGCAAAGAAATCGATGTGGAAAGTTGGGTCGGACCGCAGCACATATTTCCAATCTTGAACAATTCCACCGCAGCGTCGGGTTGTGGCCACTGCGGTCACGGACCGTAAGGCAAGGAGTGTCGTTCATGAATCACGAGCCCAATCCGGTCGAGAGCAAGAAGCAGAAATACGAGCCGCCGCAACTGGTCACCATCAGCCTGCGACCCGAGGAAGCCGTGCTCGGGCATTGCAAGATGTCGGGAGTTTCGGGTTCGGTCGGAGCCATGTGCACTGTGCTGTTCTGCAGCAGCATTGGATCGTAGGCGACTCGGAACTCAGGGGGCCAGGAGCAATGCCGGCCGACGTTGGAGAGAGGTTACCGCGATTATCCCAGTGGCCGGTCGCTGCATACACGAGCGATTTCCGGGTCGCTGGCGTGTCGGTTCAAATCACCGGAGCCCGCGAGAGCGACGTTACGTTAGTTCGTTCCCTGGAACCGTTTCGGACAGACATGTGCATCTCCGACATCCACATCCAGGTCGAGTGGACCCGGCACTTTCCTCCCGTTTCCGGACGAAGGCTTTTTGATTCCGGTTCGGTGTGGAAGTTGTATGAGGACGAAGCCGGTTTTCAATTCGATCTGACCGCTCCGATCCTGGGCCATGAGCCCTACAAGCGTTTGCTCGTGGATGAGTCCTTCACCCGGGCAACGCTGTGGATGAACGAGAGCTATTTCTCCGATGGTCCAAGGGCGCCCGTTCCGCTGGATTATCCTCTGGACGAATTGCTCATCGCCCACCGCCTCACCCAGGAAGAAGCAATCGAGTTGCATGGGTGCGGAATCGTGCGGGCGGACGGCACTGGGAATCTCTTTGTCGGGCATTCCGGGGCAGGAAAGAGCACGACGACCCGGCTCTGGACGCACTGCGAAGACGTCGAAATCCTGAGCGATGACCGCATCATTGTGCGCCTTGAATTGGATCCTGACGAGAAGACGAGTTTTCCATGCCGCCGCAAGGTCCAGCCGTCCCGCTTCATGCGAATGTATGGGACTCCCTGGCATGGGGAGGCAATGTACGCATCCCCGGGGAGCGCCCCAATCGCAAGGATCTTCGTTCTCGAACATGGTTTCGGGAATGTGCTGACCCGGCTTTCCCCCAGCGCCGCGGTGGCTGAATTGTTTGCCCGCAGCTTCGTTCCGTTCCACCGGCATGAATACGTCGAGTCGGCTCTGGCGTTTCTGCAGCAAGTGTCGGAAGCGGTTCCCGTGTACCGCTATGAGTTTGAACCCGACCAGCGTGCCGTAGATACGATTCTCAATCTCCATGATTGACCAAGGGGCCGACTCGAGAGTTTTCGAAGAGGTCGTCCGGGAACTGCTGAAGCAGGGCCTGAGCGTGCGTTTTCAGGCCCAGGGCGCCAGCATGTCGCCGACGATCCGCGACGGCGAGATGGTCGAGGTTACTCCCGTAATCGTGAGCAAATTACGAAAGGACGATATCGTCTTAACAAAATCAAATCATGGCTTCCGGCTGCACAGAATCGTTCTGGCGGACCACGATGCCGATGCGTTCGTGACCCGCGGCGATTGCGGTCGAGACGACGATCCGGTGCTGAAGGGGAGCCAGATACTTGGACTGGCTCAGTCCAAGGAAGTGCGGTTGGGACGACGGATGGTCCGGGCGAGGTTGAATAGCGTGAGCGGACGCGTATTGCGCGGAGCCGCCCGCAGCCAAAGGTTGACCCAGAGGCTGTTGGATCGAATGACGACATTGACGAGTCGAGGACGAAAAGCTCTCCGGAAACTGGCGGTTCCGCTTGCACTGCTGCTCGTGGTGCTGGCTGCGCATTCTTCTAACGCCCAAGTGGCCGTGGACAGCAGCTCATCGGGCACGGCAGCCCTAGCTGGCACGGGCACGAGAACTCTCACCTTTACCCACACCACTGCGAACGTTGCCAATCGTGTGCTTGTCGTCGGCGTATCAATCAATATCACCAACAATAACGCTACAGCTGTCAGCAACGTCACTTATAACGGTGTCGGTCTTACAAAGATTGGTGTACACAACGACACCAGCGGAACCCGGCGGGTCGAAATGTGGTACCTGCTGGCGCCCGCGAATGGAACCCACAATGTCGTTGTCTCGGTAACGATTCCGTCAGGCGTGACCGTCGGCGTGGTAGGGGGAGCAACTACTCTGACCGGCGTAGATCAGACTGTCCCACTGGGATCTTTTGTTTCAGCCGACGGCGCAGCGGGCACCTATTCACAGCTGGATGTGCCGAGCGTTGTCAACGGAATGATTCTCGACACCCTTGCGACGGATGGGACGCAAACGATCACGGTTTCCGGCCCGCAGACACAGGAGTGGAACGCACGCAGCGCCAACAGCACGAATCCGGGCGTAAGAGGCACTGGCAGCAGTCGCTCGGGTGCCCCCAGCGTCCCGATCTCTGAAACCTTCAGTGGCACTTCCAATTGGTCGCTGGGAGCCGTTTCGATCAATCCGACTACCGCCGACATCGGCGTGTCGACCAGTGTCAGCGCGGTTGCTCTCGGACAGAATTCGACGTACAACATCACCGTCACGAACAATGGACTGTCCGCAGCCCACGCGGTAACTCTCACAGACACATTGGCTGCTTCAGGACTCACACTGGTGTCGGTCACTCCAAGCGCGGGGACAACCTGCACTGGAAGTGGCCCGATTACCTGCACGCTACCCGATCCATTCAATAGCGGCGCTACCGCGACAGTAGCCGTTACCGTGACCGCATCAGCGGCGGGGTTCTATCCGAATACCGCGACCGTCGCAGACTCCGGGACTCCTCCCGACCCGAATACCGGCAATAACACCTACGTCTCACTGGCGCCGGTGGTGAGTGTGGTTTGTGCCGTCAACACCCTGAGCGCGGGTGGAACATTGAGCGGCGTGCTGAATACGTATTATCCGGGGACCGCGAATGTTGCCGCCGGAGCAACCTCGATTCCGGTCGGCACTCCCACGGGCGCTGGAGGCGCCATCGCCAACGGCAGTCTGCTGCTCGTGATTCAGATGCAGGATGCAAGCATCAACACCAGCAACAGCGTTGCGTATGGAAATGGATATACCGGCAGCGGATTTACGACGATCAACAATGCCGGCAACTACGAATTCGTCAAAGCGACCGGCCCGGTCAGCGGCGGATCGGTGCCGATCACCGGGGCAGGAAGTGGCGGGGGCCTGGTGTTTGGCTACACCGCCGCGGCTGACTCGGCCACGAAAGGACAAAGCACTTATCAGGTCGTCCTCGTGCCGCAATATCTGTCCGCGACCTTGGGGGCGGTGACAGCGTCGGCATGGAACGGATCGACAGGCGGAGTCCTCGCCCTCGACATAGCCGGACAGCTCAATCTGGGAGGGACAAGCGTCTCGGTGGATGGCCTGGGATTCCGGGGCGGCGCGGGCATGCAGTTGACCGGCGGCGCTGGAAACAATACGGACTACCGCGTGGCCGCGCCGGCTACCTATACGGGCGCGGCGGAGGCCGGAGCGGACGCGCCAAAAGGCGAAGGAGTGGCTGGTACGCCGGAGTGGGTCGAGTCGGGCACGACGTATCTTGCAAGTGGAAGCAACTATCCCAGCGGATCAGCTGCCGACGGGAGCATGGCGCAGGGCGCCCCGGGCAATGCCGGCGGCGGTGGGACCGACGGCGATCCTGCAAATAACGATCAAAATGCAGGCGGCGGCGGAGGTAGCAACGGCGGATCGGGCGGCACAGGCGGAGACTCGTGGAACACCAACCTGAGCTCGGGCGGGGAAGGCGCATCTTCATTTCCCGCCACGATTGATCGCATCGCGCTGGGCGGAGGAGGCGGTGGCGGGACGCGAAACAATTCTGACGGCGACACTCAGGCGAGCAGCGGCGCGGCGGGTGGCGGAATCATCTTCATTCGCGCCGACAGTTTGACGGGAACCGCGACTCTCACTGCCAACGGCGCTAATGCTTACAATCTCACGGCGAACGATGCCGGCGGCGGTGGCGGAGCCGGGGGAACGATCGTCATACTGTCCGCTAATGGCGGAGAGGGTGGCCTGACCCTGAATGCCAATGGCGGCGCTGGCGGAAATGCGTGGCTATCCCAGCCCTATAGCCTGGCGAACCGGCACGGCCCCGGCGGCGGTGGCGGCGGCGGCGTGATTTTTGTTTCCGGCAGTCCGGCAGGCGCCAGCGTCAGCGGAGGCGCGAGCGGGCTGACGCTGAATACTCCTTCGGTCGCTTACGGCGCTACTGCCGGCAGCGCCGGAACCACCGCGACGACGGCCACCCTATCCCAGGTCACGGGCATTCAGTCGGCGTCGCTCTGCTCACCAGACCTGACGCTCGGCAAGAGCCACGTCGGGAATTTCACGCGCGGGTCCAATGCCAGCTACACGATTCCGGTTTCGAACGTCAGTGCTTACGGCGCGACCAGTGGCCTCGTCACCATGAATGATACGTTGCCGGTCGGCCTTACCCCGACCAACGCGACTGGGACCGGATGGACGTGCTCCGCCTCTGGGCAGACGATCAGCTGCACGCGTTCGGACTCGGTCGTGGCCGGGGGCAGCTATCCTTCGATCACTCTGAACGCGGCAGTGGCGCAGACGGCCCCGGCCACGGTGACCAATACCGCCACGATCGGCGGCGGCAACGAAGCCAATCTGCTGAATGACATGGCAACCGACGTGGCCAACGTCGTCTCCAGCGCGGATCTGAGCGTAACCGACGCCGCCTCTCCTAATCCGGTCGCTGCGGGAAGCAACATCACCTATACGCAGGTGGTCACAAACAACGGACCGAGCGCCGCAGATAACGCGACGTTGATTGCCCCGATCCCCACCAACACCACGCTGGTGTCAATGACGGCTCCGGCGGGATGGAGTTGCGCGTCTCCCGGCTCCGGCGGCACAGGAAACGTCGTGTGCACGAATGTGAACATGGCCGCCCTCACCACCGGCACCTTCACATTGATTGTGAAAGTGAACAGCGGGACTGCGAATGGGACGGTAATTGCCGATTCGGTCTCGGTGAATTCGTCAATCGCCGATCCGAATTCCGCCAACAATACGGCAACAGCGAGCACACTCGTGGGAACGTCAGGGCCGGACTTGACGGTCACGAATTCGGCTTTGCCCAATCCGGTGCAGGCGGGAAGTAACATCACCTACACGCAAGTGGTGACCAACACTGGATCTTCGGCCGCAACAACCGCAACCTTCACCGAGTCCACCCCGGCAAACACCACATTTGTGTCCATCACTCCTCCCGCAGGATGGACCTGCACCGCCTTCCCGCCGCAGTGCACGAATCCGAGCGTCGCCGCCGGCGCTTCCGGAGCGTTTACGGTCGTCTATAAAGTGACGGCGGGGACAGCCAGCGGAACGACCATCACCGATACCGCTACGGTCAACGCGGCGAATCAATCCTTTGGATCGAATTCTGCTACCGCTACCGATGTGGTCGCATCGGCAACGCAGGCAGACCTGGCCCTGAGCACGACGGCCACCCCTTCGACGGTGTTTGCCGGCAACAACATTACATATACCCAGGCGATCACCAACAATGGTCCCGCCACGGCTACCTCTCTGAGCTTCACCGAGGCAACCCCGACCAACACCACATTCGCGTCGGTATCGGCTCCCGCCGGCTGGACATGCACGACGCCCGCAGTTGGAGCCACCGGCACCGTCAACTGCACGGCGACGAGCCTGGCTGTCGGAACGGAGGCCGACATCATCGTTGCGGTCAATGTTCCCGCTTCGACCGCAGCTGGAACAATCACCGCCAGTTCCTCGGTGACTGCAGCTACTGGGGATCCGACAACCGCCAATAACAGCACGACCGTTGCGACGCCACTGATTGTCGTCTGCGACCTGTCGGTGACCAACAGCGGAACGCCAAGTCCGGTTACTGCCGGCAACAACATTACGTATACCCAGGTGGTCACGAATTCCGGTCCGAGCAACTGCAGCACTGCAACGCTGAACGAGGCGACGCCCGCGAATACGACTTTCGTGTCAGTCGCAGTGGTGACGAGCGGCGGCGGAACCTGGACCTGCCCCAACACCGCACCCATTGCTTGCACTAATCCCAGTGTTCCGCCCGGTTCGACCGCGACCATCACCGCGATCTACAAAGTAACCGCCGGAACCGCGGGCGGGACAATCATTACCGATACGGCGACCGCTGCGACCACCTCACGCGACACCTATCCGGGTAACAATTCTGCCACTGTGAATATCCCCGTCGCCTCAGCGACACAGGCCGATCTGAGCGTGACTAACGCTGGCAGTCCCAACCCGGTATCCGCCGGCAACAACATTACTTACACCCAGAGCGTGAGCAATGCCGGATCGGCCACCGCGACCACAGTCTCTTTCACCGATCCGGTCCCGGCGAACACGACCGCGGTATCGCTCACTGGTCCAGCGGGATGGACGTGCAGCATTGCAACCACGCCACCCAGTTGCACGATTGCGTCCCTCGCGGTGAATACCACCGCGAACTTCACCTATGTCGTGACCGTAGGTCCGACGGTAGCCGCGGGCACAACGATCACGGAAACCGATTCGGTGACGTCGGCGACTACCGATCCGGTGAGCGGCAACAATAGCGCGACTGTGAACGTGCAGGTCGCCGGGGCTGCTGATCTTTCCGTCACCAATACGGCCAATCCGGTGCCGGTACAGGCCGGTGCCAACATCATCTATGCGCAGGTGGTCAGCAATGGCGGTCCCAGCACGGCCACAAGCGTGACCGTGACCGAGACCTTGCCCGCGAATACGACCGCGGTCTCCTTAACCGGACCCGCAGGCTGGACCTGCTCCCTCGTGTCGCTGACTTGTACCAATCCTTCGTTTGCTTCGGGCACTCCCGCGAACATCACCTTCGTCGTGAAAGTGACGGCTGGGACGGCTTCGGGCACGCCAATCAACGATACCGTTAGTGCGAGTTCTGCCGTCAGCGACCCGAATTCCGCGAACAATTCGGCCACTGCTGCCGACGTTGTGGCTACCGCTGCGCAGGCGGATCTGGTGACCACCGATTCAGCGTCCCCGACCACGGTCGCTGCCGGAGGCAATGTCACCTATTCACAGAGCGTGACCAACAAAGGCCCGGCGGCGGCCAGCGGGGTTACCTTCACCCAAACCACGCCGCCGAACACGACTTTCCAGTCAATTACTCCGCCGGCTGGATGGACTTGCGGAACCGTGCCGGCAGTGGGTGGCACAGGTGCGATTACCTGCACTGATGCCGTCAATCTGGCGGTCAACGGCACCGCAAACTTCAGTCTCATTTTGCAGGTGAATTCCAGCACGCCGTCGGGGACTTATATCACCGAAACGGACACCGCCACGGCGACCAATATTGTTCCCAGCTTGACGAGCAACAGCGCCCAGGCAACGGTCGTAGTTGCGAATGCGAACAGCGCCGACGTGGCGATCGTGAAGACCGCGACTCCAAATCCAGTCACGCAGGGAACGCCGCTGACCTACACCTTGGCGGTGACCAATAACGGTCCGGCGTCTGCGACCAATGTCACCGTGACCGACACTCTGCCTTCGGTGGTCACATATCTGTCCTCGACCACTACGCAAGGTTCGTGCTCGGAAGCGGGGGGAACCGTAACTTGCCTCCTGGGTACGATGGCCAGCGGCGACAATGAAACCGTTTCGATCCTCACCATTCCAGGATCGGCGGGTATTGTTTCCAACACCGCGACTGTGTCGGCAGATCAAACCGATCCGGTTCCGTCGAACAATTCCTCCACGCAGACGGAAACCATCACGGCCCCAACGACAATCACACTGCAGTCTTTCTCGGCTCACCTCGGTACGGACAAGAGCGGAGCCAACCGGGTGGTTCTGACGTGGAAGACTGGCGGAGAAGCCCGCAACCTCGGATTTAATGTGTACCGCGAAGTCAATGGAAACCGCGTGCGGGTGAATCCCTCAATGATTGCCGGCTCGGCCTTGCTGATGAGCGGAGCGCTGCCCAGACATTCCGGGCGAAGCTACGCCTGGATTGATCCTTCGGTCGGAACTTCCGCAGCCTCCTACTGGCTCGAGGACATCGACGTGAACGGGTTGCGCACCCTAAATGGCCCGGTCAACGTCCAGGGTGGATTGCCGTCCGGCAGCGATGTCACCGCCGCGGACACGCGCATGTTCAGCCAGATCAGCCAGGCGCAGGCGTCTAATTCTGGAAGCGAGATAAGCCATCGAGTCGAGGGTGTGCTCGTGCAAGCCGCGCCGAGCAAGGCTCAGATGCAAAAGCAGTTTGAACTCGCGGCGAACCCGGGCATCAAGATCTTCGTGCGCAACGAAGGCTGGTATCGCGTAGCGCAACCCGATCTGGTGAAAGCGGGTCTGGATCCGAATGTCGATCCTTCGCGATTGCACTTGTATGCGAAAGCGATCGAGCAGCCCATGCAGATCACAGCAGCGACGCCGGGCCCCGGCGGTTTTGGGTCACAGGCATCCATCAACTTCTACGGTACGGGAATTGACACCGAGTTCTCGGGCACCCGCGTCTACTGGCTGGTGACGGAAGGCGGGAAGGGTGCGCGGGTTCCGCGTTTGCAGCCTTCCGCAGGATCGAACCAGCCTCCGGCCAGTTTTGCTGCGACCCTCGAACTCAGGCAGCACACGACGTACTTCGCCGCTCTTTTGACTCAGGATGGGCAGAATTTCTTTGGTGCGCTGGTTTCACCTACGTCGGTGGACCAAGTGCTCAACGTCTTACACCTTGATACGGGTTCTCTCCAGACCGCGCGGCTGGAGGTGATCCTGCAGGGTGTGATCGTCGGATTCCCGCATGACGTTGAGGTCGCGCTCAATGGAACCCCCGTCGGCGATGTGACGTTCACCGGACAGGCCAAGGGTACGCTGAGCGTTGATGTTCCGCCGGGAAGCCTGCAGGAAGGAAACAATACGGTTACCCTGACGGCGCAGAATGGCGACTATGACACCAGTCTGGTGCAGTCGATTCGCATCACGTATCCGCACCGATATCAGGCAGATTCCGACGCGCTCAAGTTCACGGGGCGAGCGGGAGATGAATTAACGGTTGGAGGTTTCAGCAGCGCTCCCACCGTGCTCGACATCACCGATCCCGATCGGCCTGTCCAAGTTACGCCACAGGTTGCTTCGAGCAGCGGCAAGTTCACTATCTCGCTGCAAGTGCCCTGGACAACTACCAACCCAGCGACTCCGACGCGCCACGCACTATTGGCCGTCGCCGATGACCGGATCGCGTCTGCAGCCAGTGTACTGGCGAGCCACCCCTCACATTGGCACAACGCCCAGACCGGCGCCGACATCGCGATGATCACGAACTGGCAGGTGGAAGGCCCGCTCGATCTGCTGGTTCGCAAACATCAGGCAGAAGGGAAGTCCTCGGTCGTGATCAGGATCGGCGACCTCTATGATGAATTCAACTTTGGAGAGCGCAGCCCTTACGTCATTCGCCAATTCCTGCAATCGGCCAAGGCGAATTGGTCGAAGGCGCCCGCGTACCTGCTGCTGAACGGCCGCGCGTCGCTCGATCCGCGCAATTACCTGGGATTCGGGAATCTCGATCTGGTGCCCACAAGAATCATCCCCGGCGGCAGCTTGATGACGGCTTCCGACGACTGGTTCTCCGATTTCAATGACAGCGGTATGCCCACGATTGCCACGGGGCGGCTGCCGGTCACTACGCTCGATGAGGCGAAAACTGTCATCAGCAAGATCGTTGCCTACGAGGGAAAATCCACTAACGGTCCGTGGACCTCCCAGGCGCTCATGGTTGCCGACAACGACGACACCGAGAACTTCTCTGACGACAGCCAAGTCGTGCAGAGCCAGTTCCCATCGTCTGTGCAGGCGACCGATGTTTTCACCAGCGTCATCGGAAGTGCCGCTGCGCGCCAGAGCATCATCGACGGGATCAATTCGGGTCAATTACTGGTGAACTATCTGGGACACGGTTCGGAGGATCAGTGGTCGGGCTCCGATCTCCTCGACTCAAATACTGTGAATTCTCTGACCAACGGTTCTCAGCTTCCAGTCTTTTTGATCATGGACTGTCTGAACGGCTTCTTCCAGGACGTCTACTCTCAGCCACTCGGCGTTACTCTCTTGCTCGCGCCCAACGGAGGTGCGGTCGCCGTGTTGGCCTCCACCGGACTCAACCAGCCTGCTCCGCAGACCAGCCTCGACAAACTCGTGGTGCAGAGCGCCTTTGGTGCCAGCCGCTCAACCCTGGGGGATGCCATTCTGAAGGCCAAATCGCAAATCGGCGACGTCGGGGTGCGGCAAACCTATGTTCTCTTCGGAGACCCGGCCATGCTGGTCAAGCAGCCGGCCGCATCTTCCGGCCGCTGAGCGACGACGCCTGGCTCGATCCAACACCATTCATTTCAGTGCAATTTGCACCGGATAATACTTCTGAATCATTCGTCCCGTCATTAAGCCGCCTTCGTATTCCGGGATGATGACCTCGTCCGCTCCCGAGTTTCGGATCGCGTTGGCGTAGCGCTGCTGTCCTGCCCGGGTAATGATTTTAATCTTGGGATTAAGCGAACGGGCAGTCACCGTGATGTACAGGTTGTCCGCATCGTCGTCGATGACGATGCAGATGCCGCGCGCGCGCTCGAGTCCGGCCTTGAGCAAGACGTCGTGACGCTTGGCGTCACCTTGAATCACCGGCGTCCCATCATTGAGCAGTTCCCGGTAAAGGCCCTCGTTGGTTTCGATCAGTACAAACGGGATTTCCAGCCGCTGCAGTTGGTCGACGACGGTGCGGCCTACCTGGCCATATCCGCAGATGATGAAATGATCGCGCAAGCGATCGACGTTCAGTTCGTTGATCATAGACTTCCACGCCTCCACGCCGTGCCGGCTGAAAATCGTGAGCAGAACGCGCTCCGCAATCCAGATCTGGAAAGAGAAAACCCCGACGTACACAAACAAGGCAAAGACCTTCGTTGTCGTATGTACCGATCGATATTCAATGGCATGCGGGTGAATGATCCAGAACAGCGCGTCCAGCGGGCGAAGTCCCTCCAGGCGCATGTACACCAGCACGCACGCGCCGAGAAAGCCCGTCAACAGCACGAGCGGCAGCCACAATCGCCGGGCAAAAACAATGAAGATGCGTCCCATACGTAGCACCTGTACAGCCAGGTTTCCTCATACTGCCAAGTCAACGAAGGAACGAGAAATACACCTCGGATCCTCTGCTCGGAGCCGATTTTTCGGGGCGCTATGACGCCGCGCTCACGGCCTCGGGCAGGCTGGCGGTCCGGCGCAGCGGTTCTGTCAGCGCACGCATGACTCTCCCGAATCCCGCGAAATCCAGAGACTGAGCGCCGTCGGACAGAGCTCGCTCGGGGCAAGGGTGTACTTCGATAATCAGTCCGTCGGCGCCGATTGCCACCGCGGCGCGCGAAACGGCGGCAATCAGGCTTTGCTTGCCGGTGCCGTGCGAAGGATCGGCAATCACCGGCAGGTGCGACAGGTCCCGTGCCAGGGCGATGGCCGCCAAGTCCATAGTGTTGCGCATCTCCGTCTCGAAAGTCTTGATGCCGCGTTCGCAAAGCACTACCTGATGATTTCCGCCGGAGAGCAGGTACTCCGCTGCTAGCAGCCATTCCTTGACGGTGGCCGAGGGGCCGCGTTTCAGCAGGATGGGTTTGTTGACCGTAGCCAGGCGGCGCAGCAGGGCAAAATTCTGCATGTTTCGTGCACCGACCTGAAGCATGTCCACGTGCTCGCAGATCAGATCGACATCCTCCGTGCTCATCACTTCGGTGACCACCGGCAGTCCGGTCTGTTCGTGAGCCTCGCGCAGGATCTTGAGCGCCTCCAGGCCAAGCCCCTGAAAATCGTAGGGAGATGTCCGAGGTTTGTAAGCGCCTCCGCGCAGCATTGAGGCTCCCGCGCGCTTGACGGCGTGCGCAGTATCCAGCAGTTGTTCCCTCGATTCGACCGAGCACGGACCGGCGATGACCACAACTTCCGGCCCGCCGATTGCGACTCCGTTGATCGTTACGATCGACCGGTCCGGCTTGACCTGCCGGCTGACCAGCTTGAAAGGCTGGGCGATCGCGACCACGTTGTCGACGCCGGGCGCAACCTGCAGGGCTTCGATCTCGTGGCGACGCCCGCTGCCGACCGCAGCCACAATCGTGCGCTCCGTGCCCCGCGTGACATGAGGCTGATACCCGGCTTCACGGACGCGCTCGATAACATGATTGATTTCCTGTTCGGTGGCTTTCTCTGACATATTGACAATCATCGGACTGCTTCTCCTTGGTGAAATTCGCCCTGAAAGCAAAAACCGCGATCCTTGGATCGCGGCTCGCGGCTGGCTTGTCTTAAGTTCGGTGGCCTCTACTGGCCTTTCCTCACTCCAAGCTGCGTCGCAGCCGCTACGCCCGAAAACCAGTAGTAGCGGGCAAACGTAAAGCTTGGAGTAAATCGCTTCATAAGTCCGTTTCTGTGATCCTGACAGCTAAGCCGTCTATGACCTGACTACTGAATCGCGCTGGATACATTCGAGAACACGTTGTTCGCATTCGAGCCAATCAGCCGCACCGTACCCACGACCAGGACCAGAATCACCGCGAGCATCACCGCATACTCCGCAATGTCTTGTCCTCGATCGTCGGCCCAGAACCGGCGTATCAGTCCCGACATGGTGCTTTCCCCCAGAGACTAGCTTTCTCCCGCTAAGGGAGCGTACTTAAGTCCACCCATGATGCACGCCTCAGCGGTCGTTGTCAAATAAATCAACTGATCGGTGACGGCGGATAGACAGTTTACTGCGTGGGTGCGACCGGGGGCGCTTGCGAGGCCGAATTTGCAACTGCCGCGGGTGCGGCTGTCGACTGGGGTAGCAAAGACTGCGCGGATTCGTGGGCGTAGCCCAGCACCCGGTTCGGAAGAATGCCCAGGTAAAGAGTCGCGACCACACTGAGCGCGAGGGCGAATCCGAGCGCAACAGGAACGCGGGTCACCGGCACAGGCCGACGGGCTTCACGCATGTACATCACCACGATTATCCGCAGGTAGTAGTACGCGCCGATAGCGCTATTGATCACGCCAATGAGCGTCAGCCAGATCAGATTCGCTTTCAGGGCTGCACTGAAAACATAGAACTTGGCAAAGAAACCGCCCGTCATTGGAATGCCGATCAGCGACAGGAGGAAAATCGTAAGGGTGGCGGCGAGAAGCGGGGAAGTGCGTCCCAGTCCTTCGTAATCTTCGAGCGTCACGTATTGCTCGCCGGCGCTGGCGAAGTGGCTGACGACGGCGAATGCGCCGACATTCATCGCGGCGTAAGCGGCAGTGTAAAACATAGCGGCGGAAATCCCGGTTGCGGCCGTCTCCGGACTCGTCATGGCGAATGCCACCAGCACATAGCCCGCATGCGCAATGGAGGAATAGGCCAGCAGGCGCTTTACGTTGGTCTGAACTAACGCGCCAACATTGCCCAGAGTCATCGACAACGCGGCGGCCACCCAAATCAGCCAGAATCGACCCGGGGCGTCAATGGCAAACACAACCCGCAACAGAACGGCGAACGCCGCAGCCTTCGGCGCGGTTGACATAAATCCCACTACGGGTGCGGGCGCTCCTTCATAGACATCCGGAGTCCAGATGTGCAGTGGGGCGGCAGCTACCTTGAAGCCGAGTCCGACCAGCATGAGTCCGGTCGCCACATAAACCAGGGTCGGGATGCTTCCATGCTGCAGGACTTCGGCGATCTTATCCACATTCGTCGATCCCGTGGCCCCGAACATCAGGGCCACGCCATAGAGGAAAAATGCTGTGGCAAACGATCCCAGAAGGAAATACTTGAGCGACGATTCACTGCTGGATGCCGCGTTGCGCCGGAATCCCACAAGGATGTAGGTCGCGATCGAAGAGATTTCGAGCGAGATGAAGACCAGGACCAATTCCACGGCCGATGACATCAGCGTCATGCCCACGGTCCCGAACAGGATCAGGGCATAGTATTCCCCGGCGCGAATCTTCTGTACTGCCATGTATTCGAAGGAGCTGAGAATCACCACAGCGGCGATGACAATGATCAGAAAATGGAAGAACACGCTGAAGCTGTCGACCTGCACCATCCTGGAGAAGGCGAGGCCCGGAGACTGCGCCATGTACCACGTCGACAGCAGCCCGGCTACAGTGCCGATCAGCGCGATCCAGCCCAGCGTCTGCTGGCTTTTTTCCTCGTCGACCAGAGGATCGAGCAGCATAACGGCAATTCCGAAAGCCAATAACACCAGTTCGGGAAGGATGCGGACGTAATCCTGGCCCTGCGGAATTGCTTGTGCCAGCAGGAGAGTGGTCATTGTCCCACCACCTTGCTGAAGACTTGTGCGATCGGACTGAGCGCGGACTGCACCGCGGGATCGATCGCTCCCAGCCACAGAATCGGCGCCACCCCCATCACTAGCGCCGCTGCGGCGCACGGCCAGACCGCGGCCTTCTCGAAGCCGAGAAGATCCGGAAGGGATTCGTTGACCGCGTGCGTGATCTTCCCGTAGAAGACTCGCTGGTACATCCAGAGCAGATAACAGGCGCTCCAGATCACGCCGGTCGCGGCAAGAATCCCATAGATGGGCCTCGCCTGGAACGCTCCGCTGAGCACGAGAAACTCACCGATGAAGCCGTTAAGCAAGGGCAGGCCGACGGAGGCGAGCACGATGAACAGATACGAGGCTGCATACACCGGCATGGAACTCGCCAGGCCGCCGAATTCCGTGATCTCGTATGTGTGCCGCCTTTCATGCAATATGCCCGCCAGCATGAAGAGCGCCCCGGTGGAAACGCCATGCGCCAGCATGACGAACATCGCGCCGTTCAAGCCAAGCTGCGTGAAACTGAAGATGCCCAGCACCACAAAGCCCAGGTGGCTGACCGACGAATATGCGATCAGCTTCTTCATGTTGGGCTGCACCATCGCCACCAGCGCCCCGTAAATGATGCCGATCAAGGCGAGAATCATGATCCAGGAGGCGTTCTGGCGCGACTCGTGTGGGAAAAGGCCAAGGTTGAAGCGCAGCATGCCGTAGGTGCCCATCTTGAGCAGCACGCCGGCCAGCAACACCGAACCCGCTGTCGGCGCCTCTACGTGCGCATCCGGCAGCCACGTGTGAAACGGAAACAGCGGCACTTTTACCGCAAATGCAAGGAAGAATCCCAGGAAGAGCCATTGCGCCGCCGCCGGGAAGCCGGGAATCGACTGCACGTGGTCGCGAATGTAGGCAAAATCAAACGTGCCGGTATGCACATACAGCCAGATGATTGCCGCCAGCATGAATACTGACGCGATCATCGTGTACATGAAGAACTTCACCGCCGCATAGACCTTGCGCTCGTGCCCGAAAATGCCGATCAGCAGCGCCATCGGAATCAGCGTGGCCTCCCAGAAGAAATAGAAGAGGAAAAGATCGAGCGAGGTGAACACGCCGATCAGCGCCGTTTCCAAAATCAGCAGGAGAATGAAGAACTCTTTCACCCGGTCATGCACCGGCTTCCACGAAATCAGCACGCAGAGCGGTGCGAGAAAAGTGGTCAGCAGGATCAGCCACAGGGAGATCCCGTCGATGCCCATGTGGTAATGGATGTTCGGGGTCGAGATCCACGCTTTGTCGATCTCGTACTGAAAACCAGCTTGGGATCGATGGAAATAGACCGGCAGGTGCAGCGAAAGGACGAATGTCAGCAGCGAGATGACGAGCGAAAAAATGCGGATATCCCGATCCCGCCGCGGCAGCAGAATCAGCAGAAGCGCACCCGCCAGAGGGGCGAAAGTGACCAGTGTCAGGATCTGGTGGTCGAGTGCGTTCATCGTCCCACCCCCAGCCAGACCATGTAAGCGATCACCACCGCGGCCCCGGCGGCGATCCATCCCGCATAGGAGCGCAAGTTGCCGGATTGCATATGGCGCACTTCGTCCGAAACATGACGAGCCGCGTCGGCGGCGTCATTCACGCTGTCGTCGATCACCTTGCGGTCAACTCCCTGCCACAGGATGCGCCTTGAGCCCTCGATCAGCGGCTTCACGAACAACGTGGCATACAGCTCATCGACGTAATACTTGTTCAACACCGCTTCATATACGCCGTTGAGAGAGCCGGCAATCTTTTGCGGGAGATAGGGCTTGCTCACATACAAGACATAAGCGAACCACGCACCCAGCAGCGCCAGCGTTACCGAAACTCCCATCAAGAGCAGCTCCGTGCCGTGGCCGGCGGCTTCTCCAGCGGCCTCGGCAAGACCTGAGCCGAATACCGGCTGGAGGAAATGATCAAACCGGTCGCCGATCCCCACCAATCCGCCGATCGTCGAAAGCAACGCGAGAATGATCAAAGGCACCAGCATGACCATCGGACTCTCGTGCGGCTCGCCGTGCCCGTGTGCATCGTGACCGTGTGAGCCGCGACCATGCTCGTCCACCTGCGCGCTGCGGTAATCCCCGAAAAACGTCATGAACAGCAGGCGAAACATGTAGAACGACGTGAGGAACGCCGTAATGGCGCCGATCAGCCAGTAAATCCAGCCTCCCTGGCCGCTGGAAAAAGCCTTCCACAGGATTTCGTCCTTGCTCCAGAAGCCGGCAAACGGTGGAATTCCCGCGATCGCCAGCGTGGCCACTCCCATTGTCAAAAAGGTCCAGGGAATGTAGGAACGCAGGCCGCCCATCTTGCGCATGTCCTGCTCGCCGCCAACCGCGTGAATCACCGAGCCCGCCGCCAGGAACAGCAGCCCTTTGAAAAATGCATGCGTCATCAGATGGAAGATCCCGGCGGAAAAGGCTCCTACGCCGCAGGCCATGAACATGTAGCCGAGTTGCGAGACCGTCGAGTAGGCGAGAACTTTCTTGATGTCGGTCTGCGCAATGCCGATGGTCGCCGCGAAAAACGCGGTCAGCGTGCCGATGATCGCCACCACGGTCAGCGCGATCGGAGCCCTTTCAAAAATCATGTGCGAGCGCGAAACCATGTAGACGCCGGCGGTGACCATGGTTGCTGCATGGATCAGTGCCGAAACCGGAGTTGGGCCTTCCATCGCGTCCGGCAGCCAGACATACAGTGGAATCTGCGCCGACTTGCCGCAGGCGCCGACCATCAGCAGGATGCCGATCGCGGTCAGCTTGCCGGCTGAGGGCTCCGAAGCCATCGGCTGGACCTTTGTGAACACCTCTGTGAAGTCCAGCGACCCGAAATGCTGAATCATCAGGAAGAGGCCGATCAGGAATCCAAAATCGCCGATACGGTTGACGATGAATGCTTTCTTCCCGGCCGATGCCGCGGAATCTTTCGTGAACCAGAATCCGATCAGCAGATATGACGCCAGGCCCACGCCCTCCCACCCGATGAACATCAGCAGGTAGTTATTGGCTAGCACCAGCGTCAGCATGAAAAACATGAACAGGTTCAGGTAGCAGAAGAAGCGGTAATAGCTGGGATCGTCCCACATGTACCCGATCGAATAAATGTGGATGAGGAACCCCACTCCGGTGACCACCAGCAGCATGACCAGCGATAACTGGTCCAGATAAAACGCGAAGTCGGCGGAAAAACTTCCGGCGCGGATCCAGTGAGCTAGATCGTAAACGTACGGAGCCGCCGACGAAGAGAATCCGGCCGCGATCCACAGCGCCAGGCCAAATGCCAGGCCGGAAAAGACGATCGCGATCGCCGTGACCGCGTTTTTCGACGACCGGCGCCCGAGGAATCCGTTGATCGCGGCTCCCGCCAGCGGCAGCACCGGAATCAGCCAGAGATAAGGGTTCTGCGTCATAGTTCGAGCGGACTCATAGTTTGAGCAGGTTCACCTGATCGACGTTCAACGTCTCGCGCGTGCGGTAGACGGCGATGATGATAGCCAAGCCAACCGTAGCCTCAGCCGCTGCTACCACCATCACGAAAAAGACGAAGACCTGCCCCGCCAGCGCGTGCCAATGGGCAGCGAAGGCAACAAACGAGAGATTCACCCCGTTGAGCATCAATTCAATCGACATGAAGATCGTGATGATGTTGCGCTTGATCAGGAATCCGGTCACGCCGCACGCAAACAGGATTGCGCTGAGCACCAGATAATAAGAAAGAGGAACCATCAATCCACCTTCCTTGGTCCGCCTGCCGGAGACGCCGCCGGCGGGCCTGTCGGCGGCTTGCTGGCAAGCACCACCGCGCCCATGATGGCGATCAGAATCAGTATGGATGTGATTTCAAATGGCAGCAGGAACCCGTGGAAAAGAAGAACTCCAATCGTTTTTGGGGCGCCGGGAAGAGCGCCAACCGCAACTTCTTCGGTCCCCGAATGCTGCAGAACAGTCCAGGCGACGAGAATGCTGCTAATCAGAACTCCCGGGATGCCAAAGATCACCGCCACACGGCTGCCCTTGGTATGTTCTTCCACTCCCGCATTCAGCAGCATGATGACAAACACGAACAGCACCATCACGGCGCCGGCATAGACGATCACCTGCACGGCAGCCACGAATTCGGCGCCCAGCAGAAGGTATTCGCCGGCCAGCGCGGCCATCACCGCAATCAGCGAAAGCGCGCTGTTGATCGGGTGCGTCTGCGCCAGCAGATTAATGGCTCCTGCCAAAGCGACTGCCCCGAAGGCCAGAAACAGAATTAAGTGAATGCTGATCATGGAATCTGATACTGACTACTGACTTCTCACCACGCCACTGCGATCGCCGTCGCAATCAGATTCACCAGCGCCAGCGGCAGCAGGAATTTCCAGCCAAACGCCATCAACTGGTCATAGCGGAAGCGCGGCAGCGTGCCGCGCACCCAGATATAAATAAAGAGAAAGACAAAAACCTTGGCCGCGAACCAGAACACGGGCAAAATCTCCCGCAGAATCAGCGGCCCGAAAATCGGCCCGTGCCATCCGCCAAAGAACAGAAGCGTGGCGAGGCACGCGACCGTGATCATGTTGGCGTACTCGGCCATGAAAAACATGGCAAACTTCATCGCGCTGTATTCGGTGTGATAACCGGCCACCAGTTCGGTTTCCGCTTCCGGCAAGTCGAACGGAATCCGGTTCGTCTCCGCGTACGCCGCCATGATGTAACAGAAAAAGCCGATAAACTGCGGAAAGATATTCCATCGCGGAATAAATCCCCAGAAGTGTCCAGCCTGTGCGTCGACGATCTGGGTCAGGCTGAAACTGCCCGCCATGATGAGCACGCCCACCAGAGACAATCCGAGCGAGATCTCGTAGCTCACCATCTGCGCGCTGGCCCGCAGACCGCCCAGCAGCGAATATTTGTTGTTCGACGACCAGCCTGCCAGCGCCACGCCGTAGACGCCGATCGAAGTCACGCCGAGGATCAGCAACAATCCGGTATTCACGTCCGTCGTGATCTGCAGAGGGATGGTGTAGCCGTCAATCATCACCGGGTTGCCGAACGGAATCACGGCGATCGAAGTCAGCGCGAAAACCACCGCGATCAGAGGCGCCGCCAGGAACAGCGGCTTATACACGTGCGGCGGGGTGAGGTCTTCCTTGAAAAGAAACTTGATTCCGTCAGCGGCCGGCTGCAGCAGTCCAAACGGGCCGACCCGCGTGGGTCCCCAGCGGTTCTGCATATGCCCGACAACCTTGCGTTCGAGCCAGACCGTGTAGGCCACGGCCGTCAGCAGCACGCCCAGAACGATCGCCGACTTAATCACCGATACGACGATAAAAAGCCAGATTGGCAACGCCCCGCTTCCTCTCTTCGCCGAAAAGCGTTTTCAAACCACCACGTCAAACTGCTCGAATAGGAATTTCAGTCTGCCGCAACTTCCGCGGGCTTGACTTCATGACTTTCAAGGACCGACTGCAAAGCGCGTGAATATCGTCCGAGCGTCCCGGATGTGAATAAGGTATCTTCGGCCGGAGAAATCGATTCTGCGGTGTGATCCGCTCCCGGCCCACTCTTGGCCAAAGAAGTATGCTCGCTGTTGCCCGCCAGAAGATTCATGCGCGAAACGTCGTACCCTGGAACCAGCCTCTGAATCTCATCGAGAATCGCCGTCGGATCGAAGGGGCTCATCTTGGGTTCAAGCCCCTGCATTTCGAGCCATACCGCCTGCCGGTCGGCCTCTCCCGATTGTGCGCCGCGAGATTGGCCCATGTCAGCCCGCGTTCCGCCGCCGAAGGGCACCAGCTTGTGAACATCGAATCCCATGGCATCGGCAATCCGCACGATCATCTCGAAGTCCGTCTTCGTGCCCGAGACTTCTCCGGCTTTCTTGATCAGTTGCACATCGCCGCAGGTGTTGGTCACGGTGCCCGACTTCTCATAGGCGTTCGCCGCCGGCAGCACCACATCGGCCATCACCGCGGTCTCTGTCAGGAACATATCCTGCACGACAACGAAAGTCTTCGAAAAGACGAACGGATCGATCTTGAGCCGGCCCACCGGGTTCGATCCAACGACATAAAGAGCACCCAGCCTGCTGCCCTTGGCCGCTTCGACGATTCCGGGGAGCGCAAGACCCTGAGCCTGGGGAACCGTCTCCCACTCTTCGTGAAACGCGCTGTTCCCAGTCGTCGGGTGATACCCGGGGAGCAGGTCGGGATACAGCCCCATGTCGGCTGCCCCGCGCGAGTTCGAGTAATCCGCCAGGCAGATGAACTTCGCGCCCGCAATGCCGGAGCCGAACGCGATCAGGTTGCCGAGATCCTTCCCGCGAATCTCTGATCCGAAAACAATAACCAGCTTTTCTTCTGCCCGCAGTTTGTCGCGCAGGGCGAGCAATGACTCCTTATTGGTCGACGGACCAGCGAGAGCCTCTGCGGCGGCATCGTTGCCGTCAAGGAAAGCCGCGAGTTTGCCGTCGCTGCCTGCGGGAATCTGGGTGAAACTCGTCGCCTGGCGGCGCAGCTTGATCGGTTGTGAGTTGGCGATGTACAGCTTCGCCCGGTGCAGGCGCACATTGTTGCGAATCTGCCAGGCCAGCAGCGGGTGCTGCTCCGTGGGATCATTGCCGATCAGCAGGATCGCGGGAGCGTTGTAAACCTCGGCCATGCTCGCTGTCGCATCAGGCTTGTTCCGCAGCGCCGCAGCCAGGGCCGGAAAATCTGCCGTGCGATGGTGATCCACGTTGTTCGTCCTCAGAACGACGCGGGCGAACTTCGACAGCAGGTAGGCTTCTTCGTTTGTGGTGCGGGTCGAGCCGATGACTCCGATCGCCGGGCCGCCATTCTTTTCTCGCACTTCGGCGAACTTCTTTCCCACCAGTTCAAAAGCTTCTTCCCACGTCGCGGGAGTCAGTTTGCCGTTCCTGCGAATCAAGGGCTGGGTCAGCCGGTCTTCGCGATTTGCGAAGTCAAAGGCGTAGCGTCCCTTGATGCACAGGAAGTCTCCATTGGTTCCGCTCTTGTCGCGGTTATCGCCCCGGACGATCTCCATGCCCGTATCCGAGCGGCGCACTCCCAACGTGGTTTTGCATCCGTCGCCGCAATGCGTGCAGACCGTACCCACGTGCTTCATCTCCCACGGCCGCGTCTTGTAGCGGTAGGCGCCGGAGGTCAGCGCGCCGACGGGGCAGATGTCGATGCACATGCCGCACTCTTCGCACTCCAGATGGTCTTCTTTATTCGGAGCGATGATGGAACTGACGCCGCGGTTCTGCACGCCGAGCGCCCAGACGTCCATGCCCTCGCCACAGATGCGGACGCAGCGATAGCACAAAATGCATCGAGGACGATCGAAGAACACGACCGGCGACCACTGCTGTTCGTCCCTGTGATTCTTGGCCTCCATGAACTTCGATTCACCGGCGCCGTAAGCGAAGGTCATGTCCTGCAGTTCGCACTCGCCGCCGGCGTCGCAGACCGGGCAATCCAACGGGTGGTTGCCCAACAGCAATTCGATCATCGATTTGCGGGCCTGCTTGACCTCGTCGCTGTCGGTGGTGACGACCATGCCCTCGCCGATGACCGTGGTGCAGGCGGTTTGCAGCTTGGGCATCTTCTCGATCTTCACCAGGCACATGCGGCAGGCGCCCTGTAAAGAGAGGTTGGGGTAATAGCAGAACGAAGGCACCTCGATGCCAACCGACTTGCAGGCTTCAATGAGCAGCGTCCCCGCGGGAGCGGTGACCTTCTTGCCGTCGACTGTGAGAGAAACGTCAGCCATGTTGTGAATTCTCAGTGCGCCATTACAGGAAGTTGCTCGATCGCGCCTTCTTTCTCGTACGGACACGGCCGGCCTTCCAGGTGATCTTCAAATTCTTTGCGGAATTTCTTGACGAATCCGATCGTCGGCATCGCCGCCGCATCGCCCAGCGGACAGAACGTGCGCCCGAGCATGTTCTCTGCTAGGTACTGCATGTTGTCGATATCCTTCTTCAGCCCGCCGCCGGCGTGAAAACGAATCAGAGTCTTCTTGAGCCAGTCCGTTCCTTCGCGGCACGGGATGCACCAGCCGCAGCTTTCATGCTGATAGAACTTCATGGTGCGTAGAGCGAATTTCACGATGCACTGGGCATCGTCGATGATCACCACTCCGCCCGAACCAAGCATCGATCCGGCCTTCGCGACGGAATCGAAATCCATGGCAACGTCGATCTCATCCGCGGTAAGACATGGGCAGGACGCCCCTCCCGGAACGACGGCTTTCAAACTGCGCCCGTTGGCAATGCCGCCGCCAACCTCGTAAATCATTTTCTTTAAGTTATAGCCCATCGGCAGTTCGTAGACGCCGGGCCTGGCAATATTCCCGCTCAGGCAAAACAGCCGCGTGCCGCCGTTTTTGGGCGTGCCCAGCTTCGCGTACCAATCGGCGCCGCCAAGGATAATGTGCGGTACGTTGGCCAGGGTCTCGGCATTGTTGATGACCGTCGGGCCGCCCCAAAGCCCGACCACGGCTGGAAACGGCGGACGAATCCGCGGAATACCCCGCTTGCCCTCCAGCGACTCCATCAACGCCGACTCCTCACCGACCTCGTAGGCTCCCGCGCCGCCATGCCAGTAGACATCGAAATCCCGCCCGCTGCCAAAGATGTTCTTGCCAAGGAATCCTCTGGCATAGGCGTCTTTGATTGCCTTCTGCATGATGACCGACAGGTATCGGTATTCGCCGCGGATGTAGATGTATCCGCTCTTCGCGCCTACCGCCAACCCGGCGATCATGACACCCTCAATTACCGAGTGCGGGTCGTGCTCAAAAATCAGGCGGTCTTTGCAGGTGCCCGGTTCGCTCTCGTCGCCGTTACACAGAACGTATTTCGGCTTCGCCGACTGCTTGGGTACGAACGACCACTTCATCCCGGTGGAGAATCCGGCTCCGCCGCGACCACGCAGCCCGGAGCTCTTGACCTCGTTGATGATCGCGTCCGGCTCCATCGAAAGAGCCTTCTGCACGGCCTTGTAGCCGTCGAGCTCGAGGTAGCGGTCGAGGTTCGTTGCCCCCTGGCCGAAGCGCCGGGAGACGACCTTTACCTCGTCGGGATGAGAAACCAAGTCAGCCATTTTCTAATTCTGTGATCGGGTAATTGCGCAATTTGCAGCCTGCTTGCAGCGGTTTTCAAATTACAAATTACCAATTACCAGATCTTCTTTACTGCGTACCCTTCTTCTTGTATTCATCGAGAATCCGATCCATCGTTTCCGGAGTCAGATTCTCGTGAAAGTCGTAATTCACCTGGGCTGCCGGAGCCCAGCTGCAAGCTCCGATACATTCCACTTCCTCGAGCGTGAACAGTCCATCCGGCGTGCTCTGCTTGTGTCCAACGCCCAGCTTCTTCTTGCAGTGCTCGAGGATCTGTTCCCCGCCACGCACCATGCAGCTGATGTTGGTGCAGACCTGCACGTTGAATCTGCCGCGCGTCTTGGTGGTCAGCATCGAGTAGTAGCTGATCACGTTCCGGACCTCGAGTTCTGTCAGGTCGAGGCGTCCGGCAATTTCGACGATGACTTCGTCGCTGAGAAATCCGATCTCGTCTTGCGCATAGAGCAGGGTAGGCACCAGCGCCGAGCGTTTCGTCGGATAGTGCGGAACCATCTCCGCAAACCGCGCCTCGAATTCGTCAGAAAATTTCATCTTGCAAACTCTTTGTATGCCCCAGTACGCTGTGCGGCGCGAGAAAAACGATTGACCCAGAGAACCGCCGATTCATCGGTCGATTTCTCCGAGCACAATATCGATGCTGCCGATTGCCGCCACCACATCCGCTATCAATTTACCTTCGCACATCTTGGCGAGCGTCTGCAGATTCGCGAAGCAGGCCGAGCGCATATGCACGCGGTACGGCTTGGCGGTGCCGTCGCTCACGATGTAATAGCCCATCTCGCCGCGCGGCGATTCAACCGCCTGGTAGACCTCGCCGGCCGGAACCGCAAAGCCTTCCGTGATTATCTTAAAGTGATAGATGAGCGACTCCATCTGTGTCTTCATCTTCTCCCGGTCGGGCAACACCACATGCGGAGCATTGGCCTTGATCGGACCCTCCGGCATGCCGTCGAGCGCCTGCCGGACCATTCCGATCGATTCCCGCAGTTCCTGCACGCGGCACATATACCGGGCGAAAACATCCCCCTCCTGCGACACCGGCACTTTGAACTGGAACTTCTCGTAGCTCGAGTAGGGCATGTCGCGGCGCAGGTCGATATCGACGCCGCTGCCCCGCAGCGTCGGGCCGGTCGCTCCTAATGCAATCGCGTCCTCCGCTGTCAGCTTGGCGACGCCCTTGGTGCGCATCAGCCAGATGGGATTGCCGGTCAGCAGATTTTCATACTCGTCCACCTTTTCCGGGAAGTAGCCGGCGAAATCGCGCACCCGGTCGAAGAATCCCAGCGGCGGTTCCAGCGCAATGCCCCCCACGCGGAAATAGGAAGTCATCATCCGCTGCCCGCTGACCATCTCGAACATGCGCAGCACTTCTTCCCGCTCCCGGAAGCAGTAGAGGAACACCGTCATGGCGCCGATATCCATGGCGTGCGTGCCCAGCCATACCAGGTGCGAGTTGATACGGGTCAACTCGTTCAGCAGCACGCGCAGCCATTGCGCCTTCGGAGGAATTTCCAGCCCGAGCAGCTTCTCCACCGCCAACACGTAGCAGAGGTTGTTCGTCATCGGGCAGAGATAGTCGATGCGGTCGGTCAGAGGCACGACCTGCTGGTAGAACTTCGCCTCGCAGGTTTTCTCGATGCCGGTATGCAGGTAGCCGATATCCGGCATGAGGCGCACTACGTTCTCGCCGTCGATCTCCAGCAGAACGCGCAGCACGCCGTGAGTCGACGGATGCTGCGGCCCCATGTTCAGGATCATGGTCCGATCCTGTCCAGGTTCGAGCACGGGCGTGGGTGCCAGGTGGGCCATCTAGCGGTATCCCTCCACTGGATAATCCTTGCGCAGCGGATAGCCTTCCCAGTCTTCCGGCATCAGAATGCGCCGCAGATAAGGATGCCCGGTAAAACGCACGCCGAAAAGGTCGAAGACCTCGCGCTCAAAATAGTTTGCGCCTGCCCATACCGAAGTGAGCGACTCGACCGCCGGGCTGGCACTGTTCAACCGAACCTTGAGCCGGACGCGCTCTTTTTTCGGGATCGACAACAGGTGATAGACAACCTCGAATCTCGGTTCTGCGGGATACCAGTCCACGCAGGTGATATCGGACAGAAAGTTGAACGGGCAGGCGGGGTCTTCCTTCAGCAGAACCGTAGCTTCACGGAGGTTGGCGCGGTCGACATAGATCGTCATCTCGTCGCGATCAAACTTGATGCTTTCAATGGAGTCCTTCTTCCAGGCTTGCAGGCGCGCGACCGCGGGGTGGCTTTTCAGTTGCTCCAGGTCAGTGATCGCAGGGGCCAAAGGCATCAGGCTTGCCCCCGTCCGGTCTCACCCCAGTCCAAAACACCCTTCTTCCACACGTAGAAGAAGCCGACCAGGAATATTCCGATGTACACCAGCATCTCCCACAGCCCGAAACGCTTCAGATCGCGCAGAATGACCGCCCACGGGTAGATGAAGACTGCCTCTACATCGAACAAAATGAACAGCATGGCCACCAGATAGAACTTCACGGAAAAGCGCTGGCGCGAGTCCCCGACCGGGGTCATGCCGCACTCGTAGGGAGAAAGTTTCGCGCGGGTAGGCTTACGTATGCCAATCAACCAGGAAAGCAGCAGAATTGCAGTCGCGATCCCGCCCGCCATCACTATATGGATCAGAAAAGGGAGGTAGCGTGCGAAGTAATTGTCGGGCATACGAAGAGATATATATAATTCGCGCCAAGCGTTGCTTAAACATTCTAGGTTATGGGCTTGCCCGCAGGAGTGTCAAGCGAACGAGGAGCGATTTTGCAGGAGTGTGATCGAGTCATTGAGCGATTGAAGACCGAAGCTGCTTGATCGCCAAATGTCACCATCACCGACCAACCAATATTTATGATTTTTGGCTTTAATACCGACGTCAAGCACGGTGACACGATCTATCACGTGCAGAGCGAGGCACGCGAGAGCGAACGCCTGCTGCAAACCCAGGTCTTCGTGCGCGGGCGCTGCATCGGCAAGAAGGCCACATCTTACGCCAACAAGGCCGAGGAGTCGCAGTTCGGCGATACGCAAAAAGAACAGCAACTGCGCGAACAGCACCGCCAGGTTCTGGATGCGATCCGGGAAGGGAAGCTGGAATCCGTGCTCGATCGCGGTGAGCCGGAAACCCTGGCAGCCGTAAAAGAATTGGATGTGGAATGGCTGAACGCCGAGTCCGTCCATACCAATCGCAACCTCACGATGCAACTTCGGGTGACCGAGGGTGGCTCGGCAGCGCCGGGCGCCCGCCTCACCTTCCGTTTCGCCCGCCCCGGGGAAGCGCCGTTCTACACGCAGGCCGTCGCCGATTCCATAGGCGCGGCCGAGATCAGGATCGAAGTCGAGGAATCGTCACTTCCGGACTCCTCGCTGCTGGTGCAGGCCAACTACGGCGGGCGCACAGCCACCCGCAAGTTCGTGTTGCGTAAGGCCGAGTAAAGCCTGCGCTACAATTCCTTCGAGGTCGCGAGATCACCGGAAGTTCTTTCCGCATGAAACTCCGCATCAATGGAGATGACAAAACGTTCGACCACTCCAGCCCGTTCACGCTCGCCACGCTGGTCGAACTGCTCGGCATGAAAGCCGACCGCGTCGCTGTCGAACTAAATCGTGACATCGTGCCACGCGACCGCTGGTCCGAGACGCAACTTAGCGACGGCGACCAGTTGGAGATCGTCCATTTCGTGGGCGGTGGTCTGGGCGAACCGATTTAGTAGGAACTCCTTTAGTCACTCCTCTTGGTGCAATTCTGTGCTGAATCCACAGCAGGTCATGCCTAAAATATCCCCAACATTTTCAATATGAACTGCTTCCGGAAGAGATTTCGAGCGAAGATTCCGCATACTTCGGTAACTTCGTGCAATGACTGGAAGCATGCTAGAAAGGCGCTATAGCGACTGTTTCAGGGCAGCAGGGAGAGCACAGGAGGAAGACATGGTTGGTGAACTGGACATCCTCAACGAGTGGATTCCGGAACAGATGCAGCCTGGCACCGTCTTTGTGCTGGAGAACGCCGGCGAGATCGGCGAGAAGGAAGATCCCTACTGGGCCGTGCTCTCTTGTCCTTCCTGTGGAATGCTGGGTCTGATCACCCGCAAGCAGATCAACGGGTTGCTGCCAGTCATCTGCGGATCAGAGCAGTGCTCGGCGCAGTTCTTCATCCGTGAAAGTGAAGTGGTCGTGCGCAAGCCATTCTAGAGCCGCCCTGCTGTTCCGGTTCCCCCGCCCTTAGTTCTTACCTGCCTTGACTGTTCCCAATTCCACTGGCACCTGTTCGACGATTTCAATTCCAAACCCTTCCAGCGCCGCGACCTTCTTCGGCCGATTGGTCAGCAGACGAATCCGGCGCAGATCGAGATCCGAGAGAATCTGCGCCCCGATGCCGATCTCGCGCTGCACCTGCTTTTCATTGTCATAGAGGGAAGGCAGAGTGCGGCCGCGATGAAAGCTGAGCGCGGTGCGGTCTCCGACTTTTTCAATCGAAAATCCCTGCGAAGTCTGATGGAGATAAATCAGCGCACCGCGGCCCTCGCGCGCAATTCGTCGCAGCGAGCCTTCCAGTGTGGCATGGCATTCGCAGCCGGTGGCGCCGAAAACGTCGCCCATCAGGCAATGCGCGTGCATGCGGACCAGCACCGGCGTCTCGCTGTGCTCAATCTCGCCGCGGATCAACGCGACATGCGACTCGCCGCCGTCGACCTCGCTGGTGTACGCAATCAGGCGGAACTCGCCAAAGCGGGTGTCGATGAGCGCTTCGCCCACGCGATGCACATAGCGCTCGTGCGCCATGCGGTAGCGGATGAGTTCGGCGACGGTCAGCATCTTCAGTCCGTGCTCGGCGCAGAACGCCGCCAGATCCGGTACGCGGGCCATGCTTCCGTCGTCTTTCATGATTTCGCAGATGATGCCGGCGGGGATGAGTCCTGCGAGCCGAGCCAGATCCACGGAGGCCTCGGTTTGCCCCGCCCGCACCAGCACCCCGCCCTTGCGCGCGCGAAGAGGAAACACGTGGCCGGGCCGCGCGAGATCGGTGGGTTTGGTGGCAGGATCAATCGCGACCTGAATGGTGCGGGCGCGATCGTAAGCCGAGATGCCGGTGGTGACTCCCTGGCGCGCATCGATGGCTTCGCAGAATGCAGTCCCGTATTGCGAGGTGTTTTCCTGTGTCATCGGTCCAATGCGCAGATGTTCCAGCCGCTCTTCCGTCATGGCCAGGCAGACGAGGCCGCGTCCGTGCTTGGCCATGAAGTTGATGGCTTCGGGGGTGACTTTCTCGGCGGCGAGGGTAAGGTCGCCTTCGTTCTCGCGATCCTCATCATCGACGACCACAATCATGCGTCCCGCGCGGATCTCTTCGATCGCGTGGGCAACGTCGGTGAATGGCGGCTGGGAGGTCATGGACTGGATTCTAGCAAGATCGCCGTCCCGAGGGCGGAGTTTCGGGGAAGTCGCAGCCCACCCGTACTGCGAGCCCACCCTCGACCAGATTTCCCAGGTCTCGCAGCAGCGGACATCCGGGCATCGTCGCATTCGAAACTCGCCTTTAGGTTTAGAATCGTGCCCAGCTTCAAAGGGGATTTCCATCCATGAAACTGCGCAGTCTTGCCGCCGTCGTCATGACCGCATTGTGTCCGTTACTGCTGGCCTCATCATCACCGGAGGACCGCGCGCTGACCGATCCGAGGTCGGTCGGCTCCGAATCGAATGCGAGCGCACATCCGGTTCCCATCGATGACCTCTACTACACGCGTTCGGCCAGCGATGCCGCGTGGTCTCCGGATGGAAAGGAAGTGGTTCTGACCACCGATCTTTCCGGACGGCAGAATCTGTGGAAGGTGAATGCAGCCGGAGGCTGGCCGTTGCAACTGACACAATCGGACGATCGCCAGTTCGGCTCGGCCTGGTCGCCGGACGGCAAGTGGATCGTCTACCAGCAAGACAGCGGCGGCAACGAAATGTGGGATTTGTATGCGGTCCCCAGCGAAGGCGGCGAAGCGGTGAATCTGACCAACACTCCAGAGATCCGTGAGGAGGGAGCGGTCTGGTCGCCAGACGGCAAGACGATCGCGTTTGCTTACAAACCCAAGGATTCTCCGAATTACGACATCGCACTGCTCGATTGGCAGAGCCGAAAAGTGCACAAGCTGACCAACGAAGAAACGCAGAACCATTCCTGGGGAGCGGTGGCGTGGACGGCGGACGGCAAGACGATATTCGCCAACCGCAGCGAGACCAGCGGGAGCAGCGAGTCCGATGTCTACGTGATCGACGTGGCCAGCGGAAAGGCTGAGAATCTGACCGCGCACGAAGGCAAGGTTCTCTTTGCCGCCACCTCGCTTTCGCCGGACGGCCACACCTTGCTGATCACCTCGAACCAGAAAAACGGCGCCAACAACGTGGCGCTGCTCGACGGTGCCACAAAAAAGCTGACATGGGTGACGAACACGAAGTGGGACGCCGCCTCCGGCAGTTTCTCGCCCGATGGCAAGAGCTTTACCTATCTGATCAATGAAGACGGTCGAACGGATCTCTATCTGGCCGACACAGCAACGCTGCAAGGCACGAAAATCGATTTTCCGGCCGGCCTGAATTTCTTCCTCGGCAATCCCACGCCGTTTTCGAGCGATGGCGGCCGTCTTCTGGTCTCCCACGAGAGTTCGACGAGACCGGGGGATATTTGGGTCTACGATCGCGCCGGGCACAGCGCAAGGCAGCTTACCTACTCGGCGGTAGCCAGTCTGGAAGCCACCCCGATGCCGGGAGCGCAGATCGTCCATTACAAGACCTTCGACGGGAAGACGATCAGCGCCCTCCTGTGGATGCCATTCAACCTCAAGCGGGACGGCTCGAATCCGGCGATTGTGCTCCCCCATGGAGGACCGACGGGACAAACCGTGGATTACTGGAATCCGAAGGTGGCAGCCCTGGTCTCGCGCGGCTACATCTGCATCGCGCCCAACGTGCGCGGTTCCACCGGATACGGGATCGAATTTCAGAAGGCGAACTATCAGGACCTGGGCGGCGGCGACCTGCAGGATGAGGTGTATGCGGCGAAGTTTCTGGAGGCGACAGGCTATGTGAATTCGAAAAAGATCGGGATCACAGGCGGCTCCTACGGCGGATATATGACGCTGATGGCGGTGGGCAAGACGCCGGATGTCTGGGCGGCCGGAGTGGAGGAATACGGCATCATCAACTGGTTCACCATGCTGCAGCACGAAGACTCGCAACTGCAGGCATATGAGAAGAGCTTGCTGGGCGATCCGGAAAAGGATCGCAAAGTCTACGAAGCCGATTCGCCGATTACGTATATCCACGCGGTGAAGGCGCCGCTGCTCGTGCTGCAAGGGGAAAACGATCCACGCGTACCCAAAGAAGAAGCGCAGCAGGTGGTGGACCTGCTCAAGAAAGATGGCAAGACCGTGGATGTGCACTATTATCCGAACGAAGGTCACGGCTTCGAGAAGCGGGAAAACCGCATTGATGCCATCCGCCGGATGGTGGCATGGTTTGACAAGTATCTGAAAGGCGCGTAAGCAGGCGGTCGTACCGCAAGCGAATCAGGGAGACTGCTGTTTCCCTGACTGCAGTGCCAGCGCTCAGACAGCCAGTCTCTCTTCTGCGCCGCGAAACAGCGCGCGCAGGGCGCGCACGACCCAGCGCGCCAGGATCACGATAATCACCACAAGAACCGCGACAATGCTCGCGGCAACGTATGGATGCCGCGTCGCCAGCCAGGTCAGTCCTACGGCAAGCATGTCTTCTCCCAGGCTTAGGCTGGTATTCGACAGTGGTTCGGGGGACGGCGTGACCGCCGTGCGGGCAGCCATCTTGCCGCCGTGTGCGGCGAAGGCGACCCCAGCGCCGAGCAGTGTCGCCAGAAGCTGCTGTCCGGGAGAAAGCTGGCGAGTGGCTTCAAAGGCCAGTAATCCCGCAACGGGTACGCGGATGAAGGTATGCAAAGCGTTCCAAATGAGGTCGAAGGCGGGGATTTTGTCGGCTACAAACTCAATTCCGAACAACGCGGCGCTGGCACCGATGATCGGCCAACTTGCGAGCAATGTGAGGCTCGGCGGCAGCGGAAGGTGTCCGAATCGCGCCAGCAAGCCCAGCGCAGCAGTGGTGGCGTAAAGATTTAGACCGGCGGCGAATCCGATCGCCGCCAGCAAGGCAAAGAGCTGAGCGGGTGGAATCTGGAGAATGTCAGGCATGGACTTCGATCGATAAAATCTCGAATCTCAGGGTAGAAACCCGGGTCCATGATAACGGGCTGGAACGCCAGAGAGAATCCCTGTCTGGCCAGCACCAGGCCTGCTCCCGGCAACTGCGCAACAGCAATCGCCAGCCAGAAACAGAAAGGGTCGCTTCGCGAGCGACCCTCAAAAACGCACGTCAGTTAGTTGGATACGCAGTTACAGAGTTGACTCAATCTCGAAGCCCCAGGCTTCCAGCAGGGGTTCCGGAATGTACTTCGAGTTCTTGTTCCGGCGGGCCCACTCGCGCAGCCGGGTCGAGCGCAAGTACTGGTCGGGGGAGAGCTTATACTCGCGCACAACCTGTTCGAATTCGGTGATGGTGGGGGTAATCGGCCCGATCGGCTCGGGCTTGCCCCAGTTAGGATTTCCGCGACGCTTCGCCATGAAAAATGCCTTTCCACCTCAAGGGGATGAACTGATAACAGACTACAAACCATTGTTAACTATGTGATTCTCCGAGTTGCCTGATCGATTCATTCTGTGAGGCACGGCGCGAGGACGCAGCTTGGCCGTAGTCCTGCAGAATGAGCCTGATAACTGAATCGGAGCATCTTATCGTAGCCCCGGTTTCCCTTAAAAGTCAATGGAATTCTCGCCTCCAAAACGTAAAGAAATGTGACCTAAGTACATAAAAATAAAACGCTTATTCGTTTGAATTCGGTTTTTGGAAGGTCGAAAAGGTCCACTCCTCTAGAACGACATACTACCGGCGGCTTGCGCAGCATCGACAGACTTTTCATCCAGGCAGCGCGCGTGCAGGCCTCGGTCCCGGATAGGAGCGGTTCTCCTTAACGATTACGAGCGTAACCGCGTTTCCGCGTGCGCCGTTGATCGTCTGCTGCAATCGACTTAGAGTTTTGAGAGGAAGCTGGGGGGAGCCACGTCCGTTATGGGTCTGAAAGCGTTGGTGTTATGCGCCGATGAGAAGATCGTGCGGGTGTTGCGGCGCACCCTGGGAGACCTCGATATCGCCGTGGAACTCTGCGCGGACGCCGATTCGGCCTTGCGGCGTCTGACTCGTCAGCGCTACGAGGCCATGATTGTGGACTGCGGAGTAGAAGGCTCGCCCGAGGTGCTGCGCAGCGTTCGGACAGCGCCCTGCAATAAACAAGCGGTCGCGGTAGCGATTGTCGATCCGATCATCGGGCTCAAGGCGATTTTCGATCTGGGCGCCCATTTTGTGCTCTACAAGCCGGTGTCGACCGAGCGGGCGAAAACCAGCTTCCGCGCTGCAAGGGCGCTGATGAAAAGCGAACGGCGGCGGAACGCGCGGGTCGCAGTGCAGATTCCGGTCGGCCTGGAAAGTCCGAAGACCGGCGCCAATATGCGAGTGACGACCACCGACCTGAGCGAGGGGGGCATGGCGGTCGGCGTTCGTGGCGGCCATCGCCCGACCGGGCGGTGGAAGATCACATTTACCTTGCCAGGAACCGATACGCTGCTGGATCTTCCTGCCGAGTTCGCGTGGGAAGGGAACCGTTCCCAGGCAGGGCTTCGGTTTCTCGAGATCGCTCCGGAAGCCGCATTCAAGCTGCGCGAGTGGCTCAAGCAGAACTCCCAGGAAGTGGAACAGGATGATCCGCCGATCCGGTGCCAGCTCACCGATCTGAGCCTGGGTGCCTGTTACCTGGAGATCGCCTCGCCCTTCCCGGTGTCGACGCGTGTGACTTTGTCGATGCGGGCGGCAACGGTGGAAGTGCGGGCGCAGGGACTGGTGCGGGTGATGCATCCGGACAAGGGCATGGGCGTGGAGTTCACCCAGACGACCCGGGAGCATCGAGCAGCGGTGGAGCAGTTCCTCCAAGTCCTCAGCGAAAACCGGGCGTTGCTGCCGGAAATGTTTGTCGAGCCGGAAGGCCTGGAAGCCGAGGCAAACACCAGGAAAGCGGCTGCTGCTGGCGGCGACGATCCGCTATTACAGTTGTTCTATGGAGAACCCCTGAGCCCGGAGGCTTTTCAGGACGCCCTCCGCAAACAACGCGCGGTGCCGCAGGAAATCGCTGGGAGCGCGGCCGCCGGGGCTTCCGTATAGTCCATCGGAACGTTCTACTGCACTCACCCCGTCTCGCTCGCCCCGTTTTCGACCCGAGTCGCGCGTCGTATCTTCCCTTCGCAACACTGACCTCAACCCTCGCAATCGTCTTCGCGCATTCAAACCTGGCGTTATGGTGGACGCATCGAGTTTCTCGGGCTTACGCCGTTGGGAAGACTGTCGATGCGGAACTGCGCGGGTTTGGCGAACCTTCAAACCACGATCTTGAGCCGAGCCCCATACATTGGAAGCAACAGCAAAATGGATGTTCAATCGGAGAGTCGGAGTATGTCAATCAGGGCTGACAGAGCCGCGGGTTGATTCCGACGGCTTGGGTAGTAAAGGAAATAGCCGGGGAAGGTAGGACACCAATCTTTCAGGACTTGGATCAATCGTCCGTCTGAAATCATGCCGCTGAGAGGCTCTTCCATCGCGGTTCCGATCCCTACGCCATTCAATACCGCTTGGATGACCAGGTCCGGATCGTCAAAAGACGCTGGCCCCTGGGGGCTGACTGTGAGTGTCTTTCGACCTTTTCCGAACTCCCACCGATAGAGACCGTTGCTGAAGCGAAACCCTATGCAGGCATGATCTTTGAGATCTCGAGGGTTTCGGGGAATGTTGCATGACTTGAAATACTGCGCCGATCCGACGACCGCGAGACGCATTTCTCGAGTAACCCTGACGGCAATCATGTCCCGCTGGATGAACTCGCCCAGCTGAACGCCGGCGTCATACTCCCCGGCGACAAGATCGACTGGGTCATTCGAAGACGTGACCTCCAGAACGATTTCTGGGTAGGCGCGCGCGAACTGAGCCAGCTTCGGCAAGATCACCATCCGCGTAGCGGTTCGCGGGATGATGAGCCGAATTCGGCCTGCTGGACTCTCTCTTTGTTTTCTCGTTTCGGCTACGGCTCGCTCAATCCGCTCCAGTGCCGGCGCGAGATCTTGCAAAAGTGCGGTCCCGGCGGCCGTGGGGGAGACGCTTCGCGTGGTTCGCGCGAGCAACTGAAGCCCCAGTCTCTTTTCCAGGCCGCGAATGGAATGGCTGAGAGCCGATTGCGACACGCCTAACCGCACCGCCGCGCGGGTGAAGCTACGTTCTTGGGCAACCGTTGCGAACACCGAGAGTTCTCCCAAGTCGTTCCTCATGATTCATGAATGGTACTCATAACTCCTTGCGATGGCAACCGTATTGTGTCATGAACGATGGAAGGTTAGTCTGCTGTCAGATGCACTCGCGATGAGGTTTCGAGCGGATGTTCAACTAAGGAGGAAGGCGATGCGAAAACGGAAATTGGGAACGGGCGGGCTGGAAGTATCAGAGCTGGGTTTCGGCTGCATGGGGATGAGTTTCTCCTATGGGCCTCCGAAAGACATCAAGGAGATGACGGCCTTGCTGCATGCTGCGGTGGAACGCGGCGTGACGTTCTTCGACACGGCTGAAGTCTACGGCCCTCTCTTGAACGAGGAACTCGTCGGTGAAGCTCTTGCCCCGTTTCGCGGCCGGGTGGTGATCGCCACAAAGTTTGGCTGGGAAGCCAATCCGGAGGATGGCGGCAAATGGAACGCATTGAATAGCCGCCCCGAACACATTAAGCAGGTCGCGGAGGCATCGCTCCAGCGGCTCAAAGTGGACGCCATCGACCTCTACTATCAGCATCGGGTCGATCTCAACGTACCGATCGAGGATGTAGCCGGGGCGGTGAAGGAGCTTATAAGAGAAGGCAAAGTAAAGCATTTCGGCCTCTCAGAAGCGAGCGCCAACACGATCCGGCGCGCCCACGCCGTGCAGCCTGTCGCCGCCCTTCAGAGTGAATACTCGTTGTTCTGGAGGGAACCGGAAAAGACCGTGATGCCTACACTGGATGAACTCGGCATTGGTTTCGTTCCGTTCAGCCCGCTTGGGAAGGGCTTCTTGACGGGGAAGATCAACGCCCAGACAAAATTCGACAGCACTGATTTCCGCAACACGGTGCCGCGATTTAGTGAGGACAATCGTAAGACCAACCAGGCCTTGGTGGATGTGATTACCGGATTTGCAGCGAAAAAGAGGGCGACACCCGCACAAGTTGCGCTGGCATGGCTGCTGGCAAAAAAGCCTTGGATTGTTCCCATTCCCGGTACGACGAGGCTCTCGCGTCTCGAAGAGAACCTCGGCGGAGCCGACCTGGAGCTGACGGCAGAGGATATGCGGGCTCTGGAAGAATCTTCTTCGAAGGTCAGGATTGAAGGGGCTCGCTATTCGCCGTTTCATCAACAACTGGTGGGCCGATGAGCAGCCCTCGAAGGACGCGAGTTTCAGCCAGAGCCGTTTATGCCGCGACATTGGCGGTTGGCGTGACCTTCGCCATCTTCGCGAATGGTCAATCCGTGAAGAAGACTAGCGGCAGCCGCGGAGCCAGGGAAAAGCTTATTGGAGCCTGGCATCTGGTACACATCGATGCCGGCCCAGACGGAAATGCCATGCCTATCCCCCAGCCCAAGGGCATGCTCATCTACACGCAGGATGGGCACATGTCCGTGCAGTTAATGTATCCAGCGTCAGCGAACACTTTATCGAACGAGTATGTGCTGAACGGGTACGAGGCATCGTTTGGCAGTTATGACGTAGACGAGATCGCCCACACAGTGACGCACCATGTGCAGGGATCGAACACGCGAGATTTGCTTGTCGGCAAAGATCTGCCTCGCAGGTACGAATTCACGGCAGACGGACACCTCGTCATCAGGTCCACCAGGCCGGACGAACACTGGTTCGTCACCTGGGAGCACTACTAACGTCACCGCATTTTGGGAAGCACGAGCCGCCGCACAGGAGAAACTAATGACGGAAACGAGAAAATCAAAGATGCGGCCTCCAGCATTGAGCCACGACGATGTTGGCGCGGTTTCGCCCGCACTGGAGCACTACATGAAAGGGCCGCTCCTTAGGGGTCTGTGGAAGCGCCGGGAAATATGCCCACGCGACCGCAGCATGGTCACTGTGGCTGCCCTCATTGCCCGGATGCAGACAATCGAGATGCCGTTTCATTTTGCGCTGGCACTCGACAATGGCGTAAAGCCCAGCGAACTCTCTGAGATCATTACGCACCTTGCGTTTTATTCGGGATGGGCAAACGCTATGTCTGCCGTTGCCGCAGCGAAGGACATCTTTTATCAGCGCGGAATTGGAATCGATCAACTTCCACCCGCGAAGGACAAACGGATGCCGCTAAACGAAGAGGCTGAGGCGGAGCGAGCCACTCAAGTGAGCAGCAACTTCGGGCAAATCTCGCCGGGGCTCGTCCAGAACACCACCGACCTGCTCTTTCGCGACTTGTGGCTGCGGCCTGCGCTCGCACCCCGTGACCGCAGCCTTGTGACAGTGAGCGCACTGATTGCTTCCGGCCAGGTCGCACAAATCACCTATCACCTGAACCGTGCCATGGACAATGGCCTGACACCGGCACAGGCCTCGGAGGTTCTGACGCACATCGCTTTCTATGCAGGCTGGCCGAACGCTTTTTCTGCCCTACCCGTCACTAAGGAGGTCCTTGAGAAGCGGCAGAGATAGCGACGCGTATCAACAACCTTGCGCGTGCCAAGTTGAAATCTTCCAAGGCGACGCATTTTGCTCGTGGCATTCGTATTTTCATGCGTTAGGCTGCGGCAGGATAGACGAGTAGAATACGCCTACAATCAGTGGTTTATCGGCACCGCCGGGATGGCGAAATTGGCAGACGCAGCGAACTTAAAAGCGGGCGTCGGCGTTCGCGTAAGTTTATGTAAATAAATGACATCCACGTTTAGTGAGAGACGCAGGGGATTTTTGAGTCTTAAGTTCATCAAAATACTCCGCGTGCTGAGTTGCCCAGATTTCCAAGGAAAATTTGATGTGGTGGGACTCTAAAAGGACAAGCGTCCATGACACCCTTAGTCGACCGGAATCCGGTAAAGATTGCTTCGGTGGAACACGTTCAAGAAGGAATACACCGCCGGAGTTGGTCCTGGGGCGATCGCTTTCGATATTTTCTGGACACCCTTTAGCGAGCCCAGCTTCGCCTCCAGAGTCTGACCGGAAAGGTTTTGACCCGGCGCCAGCAGTTCTGGAGGAAACATCTTTCCTTGACTCAGTGCAATCGCGTAAGTAGTTTGCGCCCCTGCCCCACCAATGCCGGCCGGAGTTATGTAGAGAAACTTCGAATCCGGCGACCACGCGACGTAACATCGAGAGTTGCACAGTTGTACAGGCGAGCCAGCGCCGAGGGGGTACGCATTGGTGACGTCAGTGGATCCGGTGCTGGTGTCGGCTACATTTGCGACCAGCCATTGCGCGTCCGGTGAGACAGCGCTGAGCGCGATCACGGGCGCCGAGGGAATCTTCTCAGGCGCTTGTCCTTCTTTTCGAATACGAAACAAAGCGGCTGCAACCTGATCTCGCGAAACAAAAAAGATCTCTCCCCGCGGCCCGAACTGGCCTTGAGATTCTTCCGGTGCATCGGGAGCGCTAAGTTGATGGGGCGGGGTACGGCGATCGGTGGGAGCAATCCACAGCCGCGGCTTGCGAGCTTTGTCGAGGGCCGTGAACACAACCAGCTTGCCATCGAAAGAGAGCGAGTAATCTTCGATTTCGATTCCGGGCAAAATGCGTTCGATGCTGTTCGTGTTCAGTGCGGTCGCTCGCAATTCTCCGGCGAAGAAGGCGCCGGTCGGAGGACTGGATCGCCACAGATAGAAAACTTTCTTTCCGTCTCGCGAAAATGAAGGTTGATCGGTGAATCCGTCGGAAGAGATCGCCTGATCGCCGGCCGGCCCGTGCACCCAGACACTTCTTTCTTCACTGGTGACCGCGGTGATAAGAGACCGGCCATCCGGTGAAATCGTGAGGCCTTTTTCCTCTGTGGGGCCGAACGTGACCTGCTCGATTGAACCCTCCGGAAAATGTTCACGAAAAATGTGCATGCCTTGGCCCGCATTTGCGCCGAAGTACATCCATTTGCCATCCGGCGACCAGACGGCATAGAAACACTGCGCACTCCTCGGCCCCACCAGACGCCCGCGGGAACTCCCATCAAAGGGAACCAACCGGCACGGCAGAAAGCCGGAGTCATCCATTTCGCCGGATATCAAGACCCATTTGTGATCGGGAGACAGGTGCGACGAGTGGGCCATCCCGCTGGCTGAATTTGGAAGGTAGATGTCGCGAGCGTCGGTCCTGCCGTCACCGGCGGTGACGACTGCCATGTGGATTCCGCTCTTGATCTCAGAAAACAATACCTGCTTCGAGTTGATCCAGTGCAGACCGGAGGCGTTGGGCAAAAACAGAGAAGCCTGACCGCCCAGTGATGGAAGAACCCAGGTATCCCATGAACTGGCGACCGTGTAGGTGATGCGGGAACTGTCCGGAGAGAAGGCGAGCATGCCTTTCGAAACGTCGTCATGCGTTAGCTGTTGGGGCTCGCCATCCGGAAGCAGCATGGCGTAGACTTCGCCCTTCGCAAGGAATGGGAAACCGCTTCCCAGCGATTTCTCCCGGATAAAGGCGAGCATACGTCCGTCCGGAGAGAGCTCTGGTTCCTGGGCCGCGTCCGAAATGTGCGTCAATTGGACCCATTCGGCCGGCGTGTGAATGGTTGTGCGCCTGGTACGGTAGGCTGCCAATCCGAGGAAAGCGAACAACACCAGGCAGACCGATGCACCCACAGCAACGAGCCAGCCGATCTTCGATTTGGGCGGATACGCAAGCGGCGAACTTTCTGTGGCGATCTTCTCAGCTGTTTGAAGGGAATCCTGCACCTCGGCGGCACTTTGAAATCGGAGCGCTGGATCTTTCTCGAGTGCGCGATTGATCGCATTGCCAATATCCCGTGGCAGCGATGGGTTCAGCTCGTTCGGAGGCGTTGGAGCGTCTTTCAGAATCGCATTCATGACCAGGACTGTATTTTTTCCTGTGAATGGCCTCTTCCCGGTTGCGGCCTCATAGAGGACGACTCCCAGCGAAAACAAATCACTACGAGTGTCGAGCTCTTCACCGCGTACCTGCTCCGGGGACATGTAGGCCGCTGTCCCGGGATGAACTCCCATCTTCGTTACAGCTTCTTCGTCGCCGTCCGCTTCGACTGCGGAATGACCTGAAAGGAATTTGGCCAGTCCGAAATCGAGAACCTTGGCCTGGCCACGATCATTGACGAAAATATTTCCCGGCTTGATGTCGCGATGAATGATTCCCTTACCGTGTGCGGCGTCCAAGGCATCGGCAAGTTGGATTCCTAGTCTGCGCACACGGTCTGCGGGCAATGGCCCGTTTCGCAGAACTTCTTTCAGGGGTTTTCCTTCGAGGAGTTCCATGATGATCACGGGCCGTTCCTCATGTCCCTCGACCTCAAAAATCGTGCAGATATTGGGGTGGTGCAGGGCAGAGAGAGCGCGCGCCTCACGCATAAATCGAGACATCGCCTCCTTTGTTTGCACGACCTTATCGGACAGAAATTTCAAGGCGACATGACGGCCCAGTCGTATGTCCTCGGCCTCGAATACCACACCCATGCCTCCGCTACCGATCTTCTGCAGAATGCGGTAGTGGGCTATGACTTGCCCCGCCGGCAGGGCAGCAACTGGGACAGGTGGTGGTGCGGCAGCCTCGACAGCGACGGCCGGTTGCCGGACTTCAATCACTGGGGCGATAAACCGGTATCCTTTGGCCGGAACAGTTTGCACATAGCGCGGCTGCTCGGGGTCATCGCGCAGGGCTTGGCGGATTTTGCGAATTGCGGTATTGATGCTGTTGTCGGTGTCCAGGAAAACGTCCTTACCCCAGAGCTTTTCGACGATTTCCTCTCGCGTGACAATCTCCCCGCGACGCTCCACCAGCAGCAACAAGAGTTCCATCGGAATTCGTTCGAGCTTCAGAGGGCGCCCCGCGCGGCTAAGGGCATAGCGCCCCGCGTCCAGCTCAAATTCTTCGAATCGAACTAACTCCGGCATAGGCCTCCACAGGCGGTTCATTTTACATCGCTGCGAGCGCGTCTGCCCCTAAGTTGCTGACTATTAAAGCGCTTGTTTCTTCATAACGCTACAGGACGGTCCAGCTTTCCTCCATTGTCACAAGCCTGAGAGCGGTGCAGGATGGCGCCACGTTGCAGCCGTGAGGAGTTCGATTTCGAAAGGTTCTGAGGCTCCCTCGCCGCCGACAACAGCGATTTAGTCGAAGCAGATTTCGTCAAATTCAAGGAGAAGACACCATGAGATTGCATTTCGCAAAGCCGTTCCTTCCGCTCGCCGTTTTGGCAGGACTCTTTCTGTCGGTTGCCGACGCAGGAGCACAGACTTCGGTTCGTACCGGTAAGGCACTGGAGGGAACCTGGCAGGTTGTCGTTACGCAACGGGACTGCACTACGGGCAATCCTCTCGGTCAACCCTTTCAATCCCTGCTCACCTTCGCAGGCAACGGAACTATGACGGAGACCACAGACAATCCTTTGTTCTATCCCGCCGAGCGCGGTCCAGGCCACGGCGTGTGGAGCTTTCGGGGTGGAAAGCGATACATCGCAGCCACGACTGCCTTCATCACCCTCAACGGCGCCCTGGAGAAGACTCAAAAGATCACCCAGAGCATCGTGATGGGTGACGACTGGAATTCCTTCACCACCGTGAAAGCAACGGTGCAGTTCTTCGATCCGACGGGGAATCTGCTGATCAGCGGCTGCGCTAGTGCGACCGGAGTTCGGTTCTGGTAAGCGACTCGCCTACAAACACGAGAAACTGACGTGTGATCGCAATTTGAACGATTCCACCGTTCCCGGACGGTGACGGGGACGGTGGAGATCGGCCTTGACCGGGTTCCCTGTTGGACAAAAATGGGACGGTCTGAAGCCAACATTCAACGCAAGGACCTGTTCGGGGTGTGGTCCTCGCAATTCAGAAACCTGAGGCGGAAGCCAAACTCTGACAAAAGCCGGAATATGACTGCTAATGCGAAGAAATCAGTATTGCGCCATTGCGTAGTGTCATTGATGCTCATCTCGTGGCTTGCGCTGAGTACCCCGTCTGCTGCTCAGCATGATCACGGCAGCGCCGAACCGGAAAAGCTGGGTGCGGTCCACTTCGCCACTTCATGCAATCCGGCGGTGCAAGTGGAATTTGATCGTGCGGTTGCACTACTACACTCGTTCTCGTACCGGAAGTCCGGCGAGACCTTTGCCGCGATTGCAAAGGAAGATCCCGGGTGCGCGATGGCGGAATGGGGCGTGGCCATGACTCACTACCGGCAGCTTTGGGATCCACCAACACCGGCCGATCTTGATGCCGGATGGGCCGCGGTTCAAAAAGCAAAGTCCATTCCTCTCAGTTCACAACGTGAGCAAGCCTACATCGCGGCGATGGAAGCGTTCTATAAGGATAGCGACAGGATCGATCATCACACTCGTGGCCTTGCCTACGAACACGCCATGGAGCAATTGCAAGCCCACTACCCAGAAGACCAGGAGGCGGCCATCTTTTATGCGCTTGCATTGCGGGCGAATGCATCGCCCAGTGACAAAACCTACGCGGATCAGAAGCGGGCGAGCGCAATTCTGGAAGCGATATTCACCAAACAACCGGACCACCCCGGCCTGGCGCATTACATCATTCACTGCGACGACTACCCTTCGTTAGCTTCGCAGGCTCTCAACGCGGCACGCCGTTATGCACAGATTGCGCCGGACGCTCCTCACGCCCTGCACATGCCGTCGCACATTTTTACGAGATTGGGATTATGGCAGGAGTCCATCGATTCGAACCTTGCATCGGCCAATGCGGCCCGAAAACAGGGTCTCGCAGGAGATGAGTTGCACGCGACGGATTATCTGGTTTATGCATACCTGCAAATCGGCCAGGGCCGCGAAGCAAGGAAGCTGGCTGAATCGATGCCGACAGTTCATCGGAATGACGCCGCTTACTTTGCTGGTTTATATGCGACAGCGAGCATCCCAGCGAGACTTGCCGTTGAAGAACATCGCTGGGCGGATGCGGCCAAGCTGACTTTGCCTCCGAACATTTTCCCCGGCGGCCGTTATCGTTGGACAGAGGCGGATTTTTACTTTGCGCGAGGCCTCGGAGCGGCGCGAAGCGGAGATGCCGCGAATGCTACAACCGCTGGGCGAGAGCTCACCTCCATTCACGACGACTTGACCCTCAATGGAGACCTATTGTCTGCGGCCCTGGTCGATATCCAACGGAGAGCGATCATGGCGTGGGTCTTATTCACGCAGGGGAAAAAGGATAGGGCTTTGATCGAGATGCGCGGTGCCGCTGATCAGGAAGACTCTATCGATCGACCACCGGTCGCACCGGGCCCGATCGTACCGGCACGCGAACTCCTCGGGGAGATGTTGCTCGAAGCCCAGAAGCCTGTGTTGGCGCTGGATGCATTTGAGGCTGATCTGCGCACGGCTCCGAGCCGTTTGAACGCCCTGTACGGGGCTGTTCGCGCTGCCAAGCGGGCGAAAAACCTCAGCAAAGCACAGAGTTATTTTTCCCAACTCGTCGCAAACTGCAAGCAGGCCTACCCTGAGCATCCTGTAGTTCGTGAAGATAGAGCGTTTCGGCTCGCGGGCCAGCGTCCAGGAATACAGGACCTCGCTAGAGAGCTGCATGAGCACTCGGACATTACAGCGCCGCTTGACTGAGCAGGGCATTACCTTTCAGCGGTTGCTCGACGCGCGGCGTGAACTAGCGCCCACTACCTGCTCGACTCATTCGGCAGTTGAACGAAACGGCTTATCTCTTAGGCTACGAGGGCGCTAATCTTTCGTCCGCGCGCTTTCCGGCACTGGGAAGGGACCTCACCTGGACATTGAGAGCGTCGTGTGCTTCCACGAAAAATGCCAAAAAACCGACACATTTTCTTACACACTTTCACATTTAACACGTTAAGCTATGACCAGATCAACGAGTACAATACGCTTGTAATCAGTAATTTATAGTCCAAGCCGGGATGGCGAAATTGGCAGACGCAGCGGACTTAAAATCCGCAGGGCCCAGAAGGCCTGTGGGGGTTCGATTCCCCCTCCCGGCACCAGCATCCGACATCGAAGACTCGCTCACGTCGGCTCGGGATTTCGCGTTCGCCCTCCCGTTCCTCTCACTTTCGCAGAAGCCGACTCGATTACTCATTTCTCAACGTGACTATGGGATCGACCTGGGTGGCGCGGTGGTCGGGCAATGAACAGGCCACCAGCCCCTGGGGATTTTCGCGTTCAAAACTGGGGAAACTCGGGTACTGGTGTCGTTTCGGAAACGGCACCAGTACCGAAACCCGGGTAATGTCCTAATACTGCACTATTAGGACACTACCGAAACCCGTGCCCATAGCCGCAACGGCACGACTCGGGTGTATACTCCAGTCCGTTTGCTTTTCTTCCCCGCCAGAAGCGCATGAGGTGTTTCTCTACTTCTGCTTCGATCTAGAGTTACGAGGAGTCTGGACATGGCAAGGCTGAAATTCTTCGCCCTGATTTTCGGGATGGCGGTTGGAATCTTGTTTATGGCGAGCCAAGCTGCACAGGCGCAAACATTTGCCATCGTGCACAAGTTCAACGGCTTTCCCAACGACGGGCGCATGCCCACCGCACCGGTAATCCTCGATGCGCAGGGCAACATCTACGGTACGGCCTATGCCGCGGGCAAGTTTGGCGGTGGGGTCGTGTTCAAAAAACCCGCCAATGGCTATGACACGGTGCTGCACAATTTCACGTCGGGTTCAAACGCGGCTGGAAGGAATGGGGCGAATCCTGCCGGCCTGGTTCGGGATGCGGCCGGCAATCTTTATGGGACAACGATGAGCGGGGGAAACTTGAGTTGCCCACTCAGCACGGCCGGTTGTGGAACCGTATTCAAGCTCGACCCCTCAAACCGTTTGACGGTGTTACACCGCTTCGACTATACGGACGGGGCATTACCCAACGCCGGGTTGCTCCTAGACGCAGCAGGCAACCTCTACGGCACGACAGGTTTGGGCGGCCAAGCGAATAACGGGACAGTCTTCAAGATAGATACTTCAACCGGTCACCTAACAGTCCTCAAGAGCTTTCCCAATCAGTTCGGCGTCCCTGCTGGAGCTATCGCTATGGATGCCGCCGGAAATATTTATGGAACCTATGGACTCGGCGGTGACTCCGACTGCGAATGTGGCGGAGTGTTTGAGCTTACCACGAACCACAGTCCCACTTTCTTCACGGATCTGTTGGATTTCACAGGCTCCAATGGAGCAACCCCGTACGGGGGCGTTGTTATTGATGCAGACGACAACCTATATGGAATGACCAGTGCAGGAGGTAACAACTCATGCGCCGCCGGGAAGGGCTGTGGGGTAATTTTCGAGCTGCCCCTGTACGCACGTGAAACGGTCCTCTATACCTTCTCGGGTCTTGCAGACGGATCCACCCCGCAGGCGAGCGTAATTCTTGATGCCGATGGAAACTTATACGGCACCACGGCCTTCGGCGGAAATACAACAACTGCGGGTGGCGGCCATGGGGTGGTATTCAAACTTGATACAAGCAGGAACGAAACGGTGCTGCATACCTTTAATGGCACCGATGGTGCGCAGCCGATGGCAAATCTCACGATGGACTCTACAGGGAACCTGTATGGCACAACGGTGTACGGCGGATCCACCGCCTGCACGAACGGCTGCGGAGTTGTGTTCAAGGTTGCGCCCTGACAATTTGGTCAGTGACCGAAGCACACGTACGAGATGCCATAAGTGGCTAAGTTGGCCAGCCCTCCGCCCGTGTCCGTCCAAGTGACCGTGACATTCGATGTCGTCGCAGGGTTTCCGATTGCTGTCGCGCTACTTGTCCAGTTATAGAGTGGGGCTGAAGTACTCACGAGAGTCCATTCGCAACTGGGCGCGTTGAGAGAGGTGGTCGAGAAGGTAAGAGTTACCGTTCCGGTAGAGGCAGCGCTTGTCCCGGCGGTCAGTTGAACTGTTCCCGACGTGTCCGTTCCGTTTACGTTACACCCGCCTCCCGTTCCGAGCCCGGTAGACGCGCACGACGGTGCGGTTCCACCGACACCCGCGATCAATTGCGGACCATAGTTGGTCGCCGTTGTAGGATCAAATAGCTGGGCCAATCAATGGATGAGCAGAGGTTCGCGGTTCCGACCCGGACCTGGTCGATCGAACCGCTATTCACTACATTAAGCTTGATGCAAGTCGCCGAAGCCGACGTTGTGTTCGGCGTACTCGTTATGTTGTTCCCCTCGACAGCGCCTCCCACAAGCGGCGTACCGAGGACGAGTGAGGATCCGGTCAGGCCATTGTCCACGTCAATTCCATAAGATCCGCCTGTGGTGTTTCCGGCAGTGTCCCAGCCGGGATCGAGGATGGTGTTGCCGGTGATCGCAAATCGGCTTGATCCGCCCGATGTCGCAATGCCCGCGCCCTGAGAACGGTAGACCGTGTTGCCGGAGACGACGATAGAGGCCATCCTTCCGGGTACGTCCACAGAGAAATCGTCGACCCAGATATTTGTGTAAGAACCTGTTGTGTTGCCGGCCTTGGCCACAAGCCCAAAGGATTGCACGCCGGGGTTATCGAAGGTCTGCGGCCAGTTCGCAGGAATAATCTCGAGGTACTCAAGTTTGGAAGCAAGAATCTGGGGAAGGTCAGTGCAAGATTCCGGCGCGACCAGATTCGCCTGTGAGGAAAGGCAAAGCTGAAAGTCCCCAGGTTGAATTGTAGTTGGGGAACCAATGGCAAATCGCCAAACTGGAAGGGTCAGCAGATTCATTGCATTAGAGCCTAGACAATTCCCTCCCGAGGAGCAAGGAACGTTGACATAAAAAATTGTTCCTGCAGCGAAGCTTGCTGAAGTGCATCCTGAGTTAGGACATATCTTCTGAGACCCTGATCCCTCAACGTACTGGCCAGCAGTTGAATCATTGTATGCAGTGTTCGTTCCTGTTGTCGTAATCGCTTGCACGTTGAACACTACGCTTTTGCTGTTGCCGCTGCTCGTGAACGACACATTGTTGTGAACGAGCTGATCGTCTGCGCTCCATAATTGATGCCCGCTTGGTGTGGTGCACCCAGAAGCCACGCAGGAAGCGGTAGCATTCGAGTTCGATCCCGAATTTTCAAGACGGCTGTTGAAAAAAATGCCCGGCCCTCCCACGTTGTATACCGAATTGCCGGTTACAGCGACTCCTTTGCCAACCTCAACCCGGATTCCCGGTCCTCCTGATACGGGCTGCGTGGAGCCTGGAAGCGCCTCCGGGTCCCCTATCGTATTCCCTATGATCGCTGTGCCAACGCAGGTATCGCAGTGGAGGTTGATATCAGTACTTACTTGGTTCGAAACGATAACGTCGTGCAAATCGTTTGATGCTCCCAGGACCCCACCATACAGGAAGACGCCGTGCAGTGCCACCGCAGCAGCGTTGTTGGCGGTACACTGATTTCCAATTACCCTGGGAGCAATGGCCTGCTGAAAGTTGTAGCAAGCCCCGGAGCTCCCGCCCCCTGCCGAACTGAAAACTGTGTTATTAGAGAAGCTAACGTGCGATGCGCGAGTCGCAGTGATACATGAGGTGCCGCAATCATGAACATAGTTCTCTTCGAAGACAAGGTCGGAAGCAGTTTCGGCAGGTGGGACCGAGCTGCTGGTTATGGTGCCCGTGTAAATTGCGTCTCCTACTGTGTGATGGACATGGTTCTTGCGAATGAAGATGTGCTGCGATTTTAGCGAAATACTGCCGGTCGAAGCGGTACCCGTAGTGGTATCAGAATAGGAGAAGCTACAAGCGCCCGATCCGGTGCAGCCCGTAACTGAAATGGGACCTCGATTGACGCTATTGTAATTGGACCCGGTACCGAAAACGGTCACGAATTCCCCGTTCGAAAGGCTACAGTTCGCCGCGGAGCTCAGCACTATGGTCGTGGTTCCGCTTGCATTGCTGATCGAAGTGATGGCGCATTGCTCATCCACCACCTCGATTGCATTTTGAAGGTTGTAGCCGATTTGGAATGAGCAGAGCGCTCCGGAACCGGAACAAACGCTGGTTCCCTGCCATTTAGTCAGATTGACAGTAGTCCCGCTTACACCAGTCGATGAGATTGTCGCACCGTGGGCATGGGTAGCGATTCCATCCGATGCAGTTCCTAGTACTGTAAGCCAGCCACCGGTCATTGGACCTGGGTAAGTTGGCGCGATGCTCAACATCGCGGTGGTCGGGCTCATGCTCGCCGAAAGTGAGTTTATGGTGCCCGAATTGAAGACCTGCCCCGTCATCTCGCAACCTTCAATCGTAATATTACTGGACCCCGAAATGAGAAACAGACTTGCGGGCAAGAACGTTGCGGACGCTGGTACGGTGATTACCGTGCCCTGGGAGCATAGAATCCTCATGTTCTGCACGTTGTTGATCACAACCTGATGGCTGAATGTATATGGGCTATAAGAGGCGATAACATCCCGATTGGAGCCGATTGCCGAAGAAAAGCAAGTATCATCCAGAGCTCCACAATTCGCGGACACGATGACCGACTGACCTACCCCGAGCGGCTGAGGGCAGGCTAAAGCTAATCGCAGCCAGCGCGAGCAGTAGCAATGTGTTCCTGTTGTACCGCGGCTCTGCGGGAAAGGTCGTCATAGGCTACTCCTCTCTGTTTTGTTTACGATTTAGGCTCTGCAATTCTTGATCGACGACTTATGCCACGAGAGTCAGGAACAGCAGCTTCAGAAGTCGTGCGAACGATACCAGGGAATGCAACTTCGACGCCACAGCACCTCACTCGGTAAACCGCTGAAAATGCATCTTGACCCGGCAATTTGAGGGGCCGTATGAGGTCCATTCTATGTCCGGACGACGACTTTGGTGTCCATTGCTGGACAGTCTTGGACACTGCACCCGGCCCGAATCGGGGCGGAGCCCCGGTACCTTTTCGGAACGACATCTGGTCCCCATCCTAAACCGGAACCACTTTCGTGCCGCACGCCCCAAAGGCAGGGGTGCATACGGAGACATCCGAATGAGAATGATCGCGGTAGCTCCACTTGGTTGCGGAGAGGGAGACGTCGGTCATGGCGAAGCTGAAGCAGTTGATTTCCGGTTCTCTGTTGCTGTTCATGTTAATCGTGCCGTTGTTCGTAGGAACGAGCAGCGCCGACGACGGCACTTCATCAGCAGGGGCGAGCACTAAAGCAGCCCATCAAGCAGCCCGGGCGGATCTTACTCCGGCGGCGCAACCGGTCAACGTGACGGCATTGCTGGGAGTGCTGGTGATGAAAGGAGTGCTTTCCCCGAGCGAGGCGAACGCGATTCGCGACGCGGCTCCAAACGAGGAATTCCAGCGGCTGGTTGAAGCGCTGACACGCAAGGGGTTGGTGAACGCGGCCGATCTGCCCGCGGATACCTCGACAAGCACGGTGCCGCCGATGCAGACGACCAGGGCCCCGGGCGTGTCGCCTGCAGGGGGCGAAGGGCATGTGAAGGACGTCAAACCCGCAGGACCGCGGGTGGTCTCGGCTGTTACTCCGCTGCGGGTGCTGCCCGTCGATCCGCCGCCGCGCGGAGGACTCAAGGCCGCATTCACGCTGGGACCGGTCAAGATGACCCCGTACGGCTTCTTGCGGGCGACGGCTGTCTATGATGACAGCAATCCCAATGGCGACGACATGCCGTTTCCGGGCTTGTTCCTGAATAATGCGGAGTTTTCGACCAGCACCGGCCCGACCAAAGATCCGGAATTTCATCTGAAGGCGCGTCAGGCGCGGATGGGAGCCAATTTCGAGTTCCCCGACCTCTCGCCCAGACTGACATTGACCGGGCGGATCGAAGGCGACTTCGAGGGGAATTTCACCGAAGTCGACAATCGCGACGTATCTTCCATTCGCAGCAGCATGTTTTCCTTCCGCCAGGGATGGGCGCGGCTGGATTATGCCGCCAGCCAGCGGACCGATCTCTATTTCGAAGGCGGGCAGGACTGGACCCTGTTTGGATCGAGTGCGCTGCCGAACCTGCTGGAGACGACCGCTCTGGGCTATTGGTATGGAGACGTCTACGAGCGCTCGCCGCAGTTTCAGTTTGGAATGGTGCAGAAGCTCGGAGGTGCGCGGAATTTCAAACTCTCGCCAACTTTTGCCATCATGATGCCAACCAGCAGCGAAATCGAAAAGCTGGGCTCTCTGGGCGTCACCGGGCAGCTTGCCCAAGCCGAGCGCGAAGGCGCGGACTCCGGACGGCCGGAGTTTGAGGGACGTCTGGCGCTGCAGTTTCAGCTCGACAAGGCTCCGGGGGTGGCGCCGGCGCAGATCATATTTTCTGGAGTGGAAGGGCGGCGATCCTCGGTCGTTCCCAACTCGTCCCTGGCGTACGCCGGCTTGCCTGCCAACTACGCGGCGGCCTTTCCTGACGGCTTCACCGCGTCGAGCAGCATTTACGGCGTGCAAGGAGCCCTGCAGCTGCCCACTCGATGGTTCACGCTGGTGATGAGCGCGTATCGCGGCGGCGATCTGCGCTTCTTCTTTGGTGGCCAGGTCAACTCCTACGCCACGTCCACGGCGGGACTCACCAACATCGAAGGATCACCGGGACTTCCCACCCTGGACGGCGGTCCGTTGGCGGCCGCCGGCGGCGCCGTGCTGGGCTGCAACATCAACGTCGCCAGCCCCCAATTATGCCCGGAAGGGAATGTGGTTGTGGCTCCGCAGAAACCGATCCGGGCGTTTGGCGGGTTCGTGAATCTTGGTTTGCCGCTGTCGCGCTGGTTCAAGGCGAATCCCGAGGGCCACAACGCGGGCTGGCAGTTCTATCTGCATATGGGCAAGGACCAGGTGTACAAGGGGGACCTGAACAATCCCGGCTTCACCGCTGACGCGAATACTCTGTCGCCGTTGCCGCTGCTGATGGGCAAGCTGACGGCGGCTACCCTGTACTACAAACTGAATCCCTACGTCACCTTTGCAGGCGAGCAGTCGATCTACGCCACGCGACTTGCTCCCGGCCTGACCTATACGATCGCCGGCAAGCCGAGTAACGAGTGGCAGGATCACCGCAGCGAATTCGGGCCGATCTTTACGTTCTAGATCGAGCCGGTGAGCCAAATCGCGGATTCGTGTTCCAGGGGACAGCGCTCGACAGGACAAACAGACGAACGGAGCTGGCGGGTGTACTATTCTGGCGGTCCCGAGGGGCTTGCGGACCCAGCCGTACACCCGCATCGAGGCCAATGCAAACAGCGAGAGATCGAGAAGTCCGGTGGTCGGAGAATCAAGACAAAGCGGAAGGTTCGATTCGATTCGTCAATCAAGCAGCGGTGAACAGCCGCGCTCTGAGGAAGGAAGAGAAAATCATGACAGACGCGACAGATGCCGGAATCTATCGGGAGTGGTGGGCCAATCCGGCGGTGGTGGGCTTGATGGGTTTCGCAACGACCACCATGGCCACCGGATTGCACAACGTCGGCTTTTGGGGAGCGGGGCCGACACTCGCATTGGCGATTGCGTTCGGCGGGACAGCGCAGTTCATTGCCGGGATCATTGACTTGCGGAAAGGCAGCATCTTTGGCGGGTCGGCGTTCATGTCGTACGGTGCGTTCTGGTGGGCGGTGTTCTTTTTGCTTCACATCCAGGCAAAAACCGGCGTAGTGCCCGGGCCACACGAACTGCTGGGGTTTTTCCTCATGTGGACGTTATTCACCTTTGCATTCTGCGTCGCCGTCCAGCGAGTGGGGAAATTCCTCGCGGTTCTGTTCTGGATGCTGTTTATCGCGTTCGTCCTGTTGGACGGTGTGGCTCTCGGCAAAGTCCCGGCACCGGTCGCGGGATGGGAGATTTTCCTTACCGGTCTGGTTGCCTGGTACATCGCGATGGCCACGCTGGTGAACACGGTCTACGGCAAGAAAGTACTGCCGCTGTCGTAACCGGGACTAAGACTCTGGCCACGGGGTTCTCTAAGCAGACATCGTGCGCGTTCGGTTCTTGGAACGCGAGAACGGTGTCGCCCCCCAACTGTGCGAAGTGATTATAAAGAGGATAGTACTAAGAGCTTCAGCGATTCCCGACATGGCTATTGAGCTGTTTGCGGCGTTTCACCTGTAAGGTAACCTCGGGTTGGTTACTCGTGGAAGCTTCGATCTGGTACCTTTTCATTCCCTTTGGTAACGAGCGATAGCGGGGTGCGGGCAACTAAGCTTCGACGCGGGGGTTTACTCTCGCATGACCAACACACTCAAGCAGTCGCTCTTAGTCCTGGCAGTGGGTGGTCTGATAGCTGTCGGATCAGCCGCTGCGCAAGCCCAAACCGATACGTCGGGAGCCGGCCCGGGGCAGGTTGATCCTGGCCATCCGCGCGTCAACCAGGTCAATGGCCGTGAGACGAACCAGCAGAATCGGATCGCCAATGGCGTGAAGAATGGCCAGCTGAAGCCGGGACAAACCGCGCGACTGGAGCGCGGCGAACAGCGCCTTCAGAATAACGAGAAGCGCGATATGTCCAAGGACAACGGGCATCTGACCAAGGCGAATCAGCGTCAGCTGAACCGCGAATCCAACCGCATGAGCCGGCGCATCGCGGCCGACAAGCACTCGCAATAAACATCCAGCAACTCAACATAGATTGGGAAAAGGAGAGAGCCGCCGCTGCTGCGGCTTTTTTCTTTTTCCCGAGGCGGCAGACACCTAAGCGGGGCCGGAGTAACTCTCCAGTCGCTGGCGTCGCGACGCCGAGAGAGAAAAGAACGGGCCTTCCCGTATAATGACCGGGGCTTGAACGGTTTTCTCAGTGTCTTCCATTCCAGAACACAACCGCCCGCGGACCAAAGCTATCGCCTCCGATCCCGAAAATGCCCGGACCGGGGTGGAGGTGGCTGTGCTCACCGACCTCGGACGGCAAAGGCCGAACAATGAGGATTCGTCCTTGTACTGGGAGCCGGAGAGCGGCGAAGAATTCGCGCGTAAGGGGCGTCTGGCGATTGTCGCCGACGGCATGGGCGGCTACGAAGGCGGGCAGGAGGCGAGCCGGCTGGCCGTGGAAACCGTGGCCGAGATCTACCGCAGCAGCGAGAGCGATCCCCAGCGCTCCCTGCTTGATGGCTTCGCCGCGGCCCACCAAGAGATTCAACGGTACGGAACCGAGAATCCCGAATTCCAGGGAATGGGAACGACCTGCACTGCGCTTTCGATCGTGGGAAGGCAGTTGCATTTTGCTCACGTCGGCGACAGCCGGCTGTACCTGCAGCGCACGGGAACCATCTCGCGGCTGACTCGCGATCATTCCTACGTGAGCCGGTTGGTGGAAAGCGGCATCGTGCGCTCCGAGGACGCCGAATCGCATCCTCAACGCCACATTCTGACGGCTGCGCTCGGGTCGGGAAGAGATATCGTCCCCGATGCTCCCGAAAGGTCGGTTTCTCTCGAGGACGGCGATCAACTTCTGCTATGCACCGATGGGCTTTGGAGTCTCGTTGCCGATCATGAGCTCTCTGCTGTGCTGAATGCGAATCGTCCGGTGGAGTCGTGCGGAATCCTGGTGCAGATGGCGCTGGATCGTGGTGGTCCGGATAACATCACCGTAGTGGTTCTCCGGATTTCAGCCTGACAGCCGATTCTCTCCTCCTCAGTCCCATCACTTAAGTCCTGTAAGGACTATCATTCGCATCCCGATTGCTCCTCACTTTTCCACAGCGCACCGAACCGAGAGCGCGTTGAGCGCAATCGGACGCATCAAAACTGCAAGCTCATTCACATCATTTCGAACTTCCGTAGGTGGCGGGTGCTGTAACTGCTTCACTTTAAAAAGGACGAGGTGTCTTAAAGACCTCCAGGGAAGGGCAGCCGAATTGCTATGTCCCCTGTGCAAATAAAGTCTATAAAACAAATAGACTTTATGGAATAATGGCACGCGCTATGGAAATGGGCTGGCAAAGGTTATTCAGGTGGTGCCGCGGCCGAGGGGCGAGGAACGCCGCACGGGCCGGAATCCTCGTCCTGGCGGCGGTGGTTTGGTCGCAAGCGCAAGAGACCATCCGTGTGGGAGCTTTTCCCAACCTCACGCATGCGCAAGCCATGGTGGGCAAGGCCAGCGGATGGTTCGACAAGGCCATGGGGCCGGGCGTGAAGGTGCAGTGGACCAGTTTCAACGCGGGTCCATCGGCGATCGAGGCGTTGTTTGCCGGCGCCATCGACATGACGTATGTCGGCCCTAACCCCGCCATCAATGGATATGTTCGCTCGAACGGCGAAGCCTTGCGCGTGGTCTGCGGAGCGGCCAGCGGGGGCGCGGCCCTGGTCGTTCGCAACGATGCGGGTATCAACCGGCCCGAAGATTTTCATGGCAAGCGTGTAGCCTCGCCGCAGTTCGGCAATACCCAGGATGTGGCTCTGCGCAACTGGCTTAAGAACCACGGGATGAGGCCCGCGGATAAAGGCGGCGATGTGCAGATCATCCCCATGGCCAATCCGGATCAGCTGACCCTGTTCCTCAAAAAGCAGCTCGATGCCGCATGGGCTCCCGAACCGTGGGCAACCCGGCTGATCCACGAAGGCAATGCGCACCTGTTTGTGGACGAGCGAACGTTGTGGCCCAACGGCCAGTTCGTGATCACGCTGCTGGTGGTGAACACGAAATTTCTGAAAGCGCATCCGCAGCTGGTGAAGAACTGGATTCGCGCCGACGTCGATCTCACTGACTGGATCGAAGACCACCAGGCCGAGGCGAAAAAACTGTTGAACCAACAGATTCAGCGTGAGACGGACAAGGCCCTCCCCGCGGCTGTCCTCGAGGAGGCATTCTCCCGGATCCAAGTCACCTACGACCCTTTGCCTAGCGCACTGATGACCGCGGCGAAGCAGGCTTTCGACGACGGCTTTCTGGGACGGCAGATGCCCGATCTCTCCGGTTTATACGACTTGACGCTGCTGAATCAGGTGCTGGCCGAGAAGGGAAGGAAGACTATCCAATGAGCGCCAACGCACACGACGTACCCTCGCGCTTTCCCATCCCGGTCGATTCGGCCCTGGCGAAGGCCGGCGCCTCGATACGCGGCGGAAGAAGGGGGCGGGCTTCACTGGAATGGCGGGGTGTCTCGCCGGAGGCGGCCAAGGTCGGACTGGCGGAGATCTCCCTCAGCTATCGCACCGGGGCGGGAGAGCACCTGCTGGCGCTCGACCGTATCAACCTGCAGGTGCGGACTGGCGAATTCGTCTGCATCGTCGGACCATCCGGATGCGGCAAGTCGACCCTGCTGCACCTGATCGCAGGGCTGCACCAGCCGAGTTCTGGACAGGTTTTGCTCGACGGCAAACCAGTCGACGGGCCGGGTCCGGACCGCATCATGATCTTTCAGGAGCATGGCCTTTTTCCCTGGCTGACCGTCGGCCAGAACGTCGAATTCGGCATGAAAATGCAGGGCGTCGCCAAAGCCGAGAGAGAAGAGAGGACTCGGTATTATCTCCGCCTGGTGCATCTGGGAAAGTTCGAGAGAAGCTACATCCACCAGCTGTCCGGAGGTATGCGGCAGCGCGTCGCGCTGGCTCGAGCCCTGGCGGCGGAGCCGGATGTTCTGCTGATGGACGAGCCCTTTGCGGCGCTGGATGCGCAAACCCGCGATCTGCTGCACGACGAACTGGAACGCATCTGGAACGAAACTGGCCGCACCATCATTTTCGTGACCCACAACGTGCGCGAAGCGGTCCGATTGGGCAATCGGGTTGTCCTGCTGACCTTCCGCCCGGGCCGGGTGAAGAATGAATTTCCGGTGGACCTGCCGCGGCCTCGGCGACTCGAGGACCCGCTGGTGACCCGCGCCGCCGGAGAAATCCTGGAAGAGCTGCGCAGCGAGATCAACCGGTCGCTGGAGGCCGAATATGCGGAGGGGGTGAAGCCGCACATCGAGCCCAGAGGGGGCGCATGAAAAGGGCGATCCGCTATCTGATCTTCTACGGTGGGCTGTTCACGGTCTGGGTGGTGCTGGCCCAGCTCAAGATTTGGCCTCCTTACTTGTTTCCCACTCCCTGGGGAGTCGCCGAAGCGCTCTACGGGGGCTTCGCCGATCACACGTACTTTATCGCCATTCGCGTGAGTATGGGGCGCGTCCTGGTTGGGTACGGCATCTCGGTCCTGTTAGGGATGGTTCTCGGGCTGGGCGTAGCCAGCAACAAGTTTCTGGAGGAGACCATGGGCGGGTTGCTGGTCAGCCTGCAGAGCCTGCCCAGCATCTGCTGGTGGCCGCTGGCGCTGCTGTGGTTCGGGCTCTCGCAGAATGCGATTCTGTTCGTCGTGGTGATGGGTTCGTTGCTATCGGTAACCCTCGCCATGGAAGACGGACGCAAGCAAATGCCAAAAATCTTCGGCATGGCGGGACGCAATCTGGGCGCCCGAGGATTCAAGTTGTTCTGGTACGTGCTGCTACCTGCGAGCCTGCCGTTCATCGTGACCGGACTCAAGCAGGGCTGGGCTTTCGCCTGGCGGTCGCTCATCAGTGCGGAGATGCTTTACCTGAGTCTGGGGCTGGGGCAGGTGCTGATGATCGGACGCGACTTGAACGATATGAGCGCGGTCATCGCGGTAATGTTGCTGATCATCGCCATTGGTTACGTGGTCGATGGAGTCGTATTCCGAGGAATGGAAAGGCATTTGCACAATAAGTGGGGACTGACCCCGGCCAGCTAAGAATCTCATAAGAGAAGCCCGTACTCGGGCTCGGGGACGGCCACCCAGAGATCGCCAGCGGAGTCTTCGCTTTTCCTGGAAATTTAGGAATCACACATGAGGCGAAGCGAACTCCTAAGTATCCATAGTAACTGAATTCAGATAGTTGACATTGACAGGACCCGCAACCGGCTAATCCGGTCGAAAAAACTTCCCAGGAGAAAGGTAAGCCCAAAATGCTGACTCTTCGATCCAGAACCGCAGTTTCCCTATCGCTATTCGCAGTGCTCTTTGGCGTTACCGCCTCTTGGGCGCAGGAGCAGACCGCTGCCCGAACCTCCGGACCGGCGGCCAGTTCTACGGGCGGGGAGAGCGATACCACGACCGATTCCAGTCTTCGCACGCAACTGGAACAATTGCGGCAGCTGGTGCACGAGCAGCAGCGGCGAATCGACGCGCTGGAATCCGCGCGCAGCGCGGAGCCCGCGTCTGCCCCTGTCTCCACCCCGTCAAGCGATCCGGTGGCGAGTACGGTTCCGGCCGTCGCCGCCAGCCCGGCAACCACTGCGAAAACGTCCGTGGCACCACCGGCCCAGCCCTCTTCGTCGGCAGCGCCCACGCCGGCGGCCGCGCAGAATCTGCAGGCCGGGAGCACCGATGAACGCATTCGGAACCTCGAACGTCAGATCAAGGGCCTCGGGCCGATCTCCTTTAGCGGAGACGTGCGGCTGCGGGGTGAACCCTTCTTTGGCGGGCCGACGAACGAGTCGATGGATCGCATGCGCGAGCGTGTGCGCGTGCGCTTTAACGCGTTCGCCAGCCTGGGCTCGCAGTTCGAGACAGGGGTAAGTCTGGCCAGCGGCGACGTCAACGACCCCACGTCGACCAACGCCACCCTTACCGGTTTTTACACCCGCAAACCGGTTGCCTTGGATCAGGCTTTCGTGCAGTTCAAGCCTGATGGTTTCAAAGCGCTGACCTTCATCGGCGGAAAGTTCCGCTATCCCTGGTACAACACCGAGCTTACCTGGGATAAAGACCTCAATCCGGAAGGGGCAGCTGAGACGCTGGCCTTCAATGTGGACAGTCCCGTGCTCAAGCGAGTCGCCCTGATCGGATTTCAATTGCCGTTCGCCGAAATCGCGGGAACCTCGTCGACGGACCAGCGAATTGCCCAGCAGATTACTTATGGCGGGCAATTGCAGACCCAATTGCAACTCGCGCCGCGTGTGACCTTCGGAGCGTACTCGGGTTTCTATAACTATCACGGCGCGGACGCGATCGCGCTGGCTTTGGCGCGTGCCAGCAGCAAGAATCCTCAGACTCCCTTCGTCGGCCTGCTGCCGCTGACCTCCGGCAACCCGGTTCAGGATTCGACTTACACCACTACCGCTACGACGGTGGTCACCATCGGTGGGACGACCTATCCGACCGGAGTCACATCTGTGGCCAGCGCGCAGTTCGCCTCGAAGTTCTCGCTGTTCGACAGCCTGGCTCGCCTCGACATCGACACCGGAAAGGCCAAGTTCCCGCTCTCGTTTATTGGGGACTATGTGCAGAACATGGGAGCTTGCGGCAACCTGGCTAACATCGGTCCGGTTCCGGCCGCTACAGCGACGCAGACCTTCAAGCAGACGGTCAACGCGCCTTGCATCTCAAGCCAGCGCCGCGGCTATTGGGCGGAGGGCAGACTTGGACGCTTGCAGGAAAAGAACGACATCCAGTTTGGATACACGCGGATCTACATCGAGCGGGAAGCCGTGCTCGGTAACTTCAATTACAGCGACATCCGACAAGGCACAAACGTGACGCAGCACCGCTTCGACATGTTCTACCAGTTCGATCGCAGTGTGCAGCTGGGTTTCACCGCCCTGGTCGGGCGCCCGCTGGGGACGACCGAGCCGTGGCTGACGCGGCTCCAGTTCGATACGGTCTACATCTTCTAATCGAGGCAGGTGCGAGTGTTTTTTGGAGCGCGGCAGAAAATGCAAAGCGCTACCGACCCAGTATCCCGCACGCTGGACACTACGGTAGCGCTGCTGCTTCTGAGCCCAAAACTATGAGGCAAGTATAGGAAGCCGCATGCACTTCTCATAGTGCAAGATCGGGTACCAGGAGGTTAATAGTACCCGGGTCATCCACTATTTACTTTTCGCCGTCGGGCTCCGCTGCACCGGAACTTTCGGGTCGAAGCAGGGGAAACAGAATGACGTCGCGAATCGTGTGCGAGTCGGTCAGCAGCATGCACAGCCGGTCGATGCCGATGCCGACGCCCCCGGCTGGAGGCATGCCATAAGACAGGGCCCGGATGTAATCTTCGTCCATCTGGTGGGCCTCCTCATCGCCGCGCTCGCGCTCTCTTAGCTGAGCCTCGAAGCGGCGGCGCTGATCCTCGGGATCGTTGAGCTCGCTGAATCCGTTGGAGATCTCCATCTTGCCTGCAAAGATCTCAAAGCGCTCGGTCCAGTCCGGCTCGTCGGGCTTCTGCTTGGAGAGCGGGGACACGGCGGTAGGGAATTCATAGATGATGGTGGGCTGCATGAGGTGCTCTTCGGCGGCTGCTTCAAACAGCGCCGCGATCGTCTTGCCCAGCGGGTCGTTGGGGTCGTAGGCGATGTGCGAGTGCGCTGAGTTGAAGCGATCGACGAGCGCCTTCACTCCTTCCTTCGTCGCAAAGTCGCTCATCTGCGGCTTGGCGCCGGCCTGCTCCGGCCAGAACTTGATGATCGCCTCGCGCATGGTCATGCGTTGCCAGTTGTCCCATTCGAGCTCATGGACCGTCTCCTGTCCCCTTTCAGAAATCGTCCATCTGGATTTTGCGCTGCCGTTCACTGCCTTGGCGGCCTCTGTGATGACCTCCTGCGTGACCCCCATGATGCCCTGATAGTCGGTGTAGGCCTGATAAGCCTCGAGCATGGTGAACTCGGGATTCCAGCGCCAGCCGAGACCTTCGTTGCGGAAGTTGCGGTTGATCTCGTAGACGCGATCAAAGCCGCCGACGAGCAACCGCTTCAGATAGAGCTCGGGCGCAATGCGCAGGTAAAGATCCAGGTCGAGCGTGTTGTGGTGTGTGATAAACGGCCGCGCTACCGCGCCGCCCGCGATCGGCTGCATCATGGGCGTTTCGACTTCCAGAAATCCGTGCGCCTCCATCGTGCGCCGCATTGACTGGATCATCCGGGTGCGCTTCAGAAAAACTTCGCGTACCTCGGGATTCATGACCAGATCGACATAGCGCTGGCGATACCGCAGTTCGACGTCGGTAAGCCCGTGCCACTTCTCGGGCAGCGGTAGCAGATCCTTGCTGAGGAAGGTGATCTCCTCGACGTGCACCGTGAGCTCGTTGGTTTTGGTGCGAAACAAATATCCACTCACGCCGATGTGGTCGCCGAGATCGAGCAGTTTGTACAACTCGAAACCCTTCTCGCCGACCGCGTCTTTCTTGACGTAAATTTGCAGCTTCTTCCCGCTCTGCTGGATGTGGGCGAAGCCCGCCTTGCCCATCAGCCGGATCGCCATGATGCGTCCGGCGACCCGGACGGTCACCCGTTCTTTCTCCAACTCTTCGCCGGTTTTGCCGGAATACTGGGCCAGGATCTGCTCGGCGGTATGGGTGAATTCGTATTGGCTGCGGTACACCGGCTGGCCCAGGGCCTCAATCTGTTTCAGTTTTTCGCGCCGGAGTTCGTAAATCTTCTCGTCGAGTGCCAAGGCTTCCCCTTCTTCTGGAGTGAAATTGCGATTATAAACAAGGGCGCGGCCGACCACCGGCCGCCATCAGCTTTTCCGTGATGTTAAGATGTGTGTACCATGGTACAATGGTACCGATGAACGAGCCGAAACTGGAAATCGAGCGAGTGCAGACGGGGGTGCGCATGGAAAGACGCATCCTCAAAGTGTTGAAGGCCTTTGCCGAATATCACGATATGACGCTCGGAGATGTGCTGGAGGGCATCGTGCTGCATGCCTTCGACGGAAAGACGCCGTTCAGCACGGCCTCGCTGGAACGCATCCGGGAGTTGAAGAAGTTCTACGAGCTCGATCTCGACTCGACCGCGAGCCACCGGCTGAAGGAAATCAAGGCGCGATCCTCGCGCAAGCGAAGCGAATAGGAGCCCGGAACAGGAGCCAAAATGAGCGCGCAGCCATCGAAATGTTCGTTGACCGTCCTGCAGTGGGCGCTCGGGGTCGTTATCCTGATCGAGGCCATCTTGTTCGTAATGCCCAGCGCGGCGCACGATTTCGCCCGCACGCACATGCCAGGTTTTGTGCGGCTGGTGATCGGATTCGGCGAGATCGCCGCCTCCATTCTTCTGCTGATTCCAAAGACTGCGGTTCGGGGAGCGTGGCTTCTGCTCGCGGTTTTCGTGATGGCCATCCTGATTCATCTGTTGCACGGGGCTTATAACATGGGCAATCTCGTGATCTACGCAGCGGCCGCGTTTGCGGTTGCAGCCGGCAAGGGAAATTGACTCGACCTCCCGTTTCTGGCAAGACGGCCGTGCGCCGCCCCTCATTGTTCGCGGCAACGGAGATACCGGCGCCGATCCGGATTGGCTGGTGGTGGTGTTCGACAAGATCGCGAATACCGATCCTGCCGTGGCCGCGCGCGAGTCGTTCTTCACCCTACGCCAGGCCGGATTCGGCGAAGTCCCGCGCGGAGTCTCCTTCACGCCGGGAACTCCGGATCGACGGTAGCGGAACCTGCGGTCGTCTTGAATGAAGCGGAGGGCCACTCCCTCCGCTTTACTCTTCTCGGGATGCAGGGAATCGCTTGAACCGCTGGCAGGTGTGGCGCTACTATGGCGTTGCTCGAAGTCAAGAGAGCGACATGCCGCAAAACTACGTTCCCATTTTCATTTTCATCGCCATTGTTGGAACACTTCTGCCCATCACATTGCTGCTGGCCAAGCTGGTACGGCCGGAAAACCCCAGCAAGACCAAGCTGATGCCTTACGAATGCGGCATCGATCCGGTGGACAATGCCCGCGGGCGCTACACGGTGAGGTACTACATTATCGCCATTCTATTTGTAGTGTTCGATGTGGAAACCATCTTTCTGTTTCCTTGGGCGGTAAAGTTCCGGGCTCTCGGCCTGTTCGGGCTGGCCGAAATGCTGATCTTCCTGATCATCCTGATCGTCGGATACATCTGGATCTGGGGAAAAGGCGCGCTGGAGTGGGTGTAGGGTAGTTGCGGAAGTGAGTGAGCAAGGCATTGGCTGCCGATTCCAACAGTCCGATTGATTCCTTCCCAGCCCAAATCTTCACCGCCTCGCGCTGGACGCAGGGGAACTTCCTGTTTCCAACGAAGTTGATTGTCAGTCCGCAGCGCGTCATCCGAACCAAGGCGCGTTTGTTTGGAAGTAACGAAGAGAGCATTCCGATTTCGAAGGTTGCCTCCGTGCACATTTCTACCGGAGTGTTCTGGTCAGAAATTGTCATCGAATCGACCGGGGGTACGGATCCAATCACCAGCCACGGGCACCGGAAGAAAGATGCCCAGCGCATCCGCGATCTGATCGAGAGCTATCAGGCGCAGGCAGCCAAAGCCTGACATTGCGCCGCGTTGACAGCATCCCATCAAGCTGATAAAAGTGAACGTTCTTCCCGAACGCGATCGTGCCGGAGGTTTGTGCCTTCGCGATCTATGCCGGACGAAACCAAATCCCCCTCATCACCGCCGCCGGGCGGTGAACCGAAGCCGGCGGCGGATCAACCCGCCGCAGCGGGAGGCGGGAAAGTCAGTTCCTCCGGTTCACCTCCAACAGAGAAGGGTACAGCGGTAAATCCAGCCGCAACCCCACCCAAGCCACCCGCTGCCGCAGCACCCGCAAAGCCTGCTGCTCCCGCCCACCTCGCACCACCGAAGCCCACAGGTCCCGTCCCTACGTCGTGGGACTCGCCCATGATTGCCAAATTCAAGCGCGAATACGGCTCGGGGATTGAGGCTCTGACCCACCTCGGCCAGAACTATATGGTGGTCGATCGCTCCCTGATGCCGGCAATCCTGCAGTTGCTTCGCGATGATGAGAAGTTCGACTACTGCGTCGACGTTACGGCGGTCCATTATCCGAAGCGCGAAAAGCCGTTTGACGTCGTGTGGGTGCTCTATTCGTTTTCCCGGAACGAGCGCATCCGGGTAAAGACGCAAATCGCGGATGGCGAGAGTCTGCCGAGCTCCGTGCCTATCTGGGCTACGGCCAACTGGCTGGAGCGCGAGGTTTACGACATGTTCGGCATCAGGTTTGACGGGCATCCCGACTTGAAGCGGATATTGCTGCCGGATGGCTGGAAGGGATTCCCTCTGCGCAAGGATTACGGGATTCTGCAGCAGGACAACGAGTGGGTGCAGATCAACCTGGGAATCGAGAGTGGGCAATAAAGGCAAGCGCCCCCGCATTTTAAAGGCTGAGAACTGGCAACCGGCAATCAAGACTGTTTTCCAATGACCGACCCCCGAACACTCTCGCCGCTTGATCTCGATACGCGGGATAAGACGTATCTCGATGCGAACGAGCTCGTCATCAACATGGGGCCGCAGCATCCGGCGACGCACGGCGTGCTGCGCGTCATCCTGCGGCTCGACGGCGAGAAGGTTCTTGGTCTCGAATGCGTCATCGGATACCTGCATCGCGGCGTTGAGAAGATTGCCGAGAACCGCACTTACACCATGTTCAATCCCTACGTCGACCGCATGGACTACGTGGCTGCGGTCTCCAACGGTCTGGGATATTGCGAAGCGGTCGAGAAACTGCTCAGCGTGGAAGCCCCGCCCCGGGCCCAGTACATTCGGGTCATTCTGACCGAACTCAACCGCATCGCCAGCCATCAGCTCTGGCTGGGCACGCACGCGCTCGACATCGGTGCGATCACCCCACTCTTCTATACATTCCGAGACCGCGAAGAGATTCTCAAGATTTTCGAGAGGTATTGCGGCGCGCGGCTGACCACGCACGCCTTCCGCATCGGCGGGCTGCAGTACGAGGCCTACGACGGCTTTGAAAAAGATGTGACGACCTTTTGTTCCTTCGTGAAGCCGAAGATCGACGAGTACGAAGAACTGCTTACCACGAACCGCATCTGGCTCGAGCGGACCAAGGGCGTCGGCGTCATCTCGGGCAAAGACTGCATCGCGCTGGGAGTGACCGGCCCTGTGCTGCGGGCGAGCGGAGTGAAGTGGGACCTGCGCAAGGCGCAGCCGTACGCAAATTACAAGAACTTCGATTTCGAGGTTCCGGTCGGTGCGAATGGCGACACCTACGACCGGTACATCGTGCGGATGATCGAGATGCGGCAGTCGTTGCGCATCATCGAACAGGCCGTCGAAGCCATTCCCGAAGGGCCAATCATGGCCAAGGTTCCCAAGGTGATGAAGCCGCCAGTCGGCGAAATCTACCACTCCATCGAAGCGCCAAAAGGCGAGCTGGGATACTTCATTGTCAGCGACGGATCGACCCAGCCCTATCGCGTGCGAGTGCGTCCGCCCAGCTTCGTGAATCTGCAGGCGCTCGACCTGATGTGCCGCGACCAGTTGGTCGCCGACGTGATCGCGGTGATCGGGACACTCGATATCGTTCTCGGCGAGGTGGATCGTTGATGAACGACATCATCGTCTACATTCAGTCCTACCTGAATACGAAAGATCTCACTCCCGGGGCCGCGGGCAACTGGTTCTGGGCCACTGTCTATATTTTGCTGGTCTTCGCGGGCCTCTCCGTCGCGGTGATCGCGATGAACTGGCTGGAGCGCAAGATCCTGGCGCATATGCAGGTGCGCCTCGGACCCATGCGCGTCGGGCCGCACGGCTTGCTCCAGCCCATCGCCGACGCGCTCAAGCTGCTGCTCAAAGAAGACATCATGCCGGCCAACGCCGACAAGCTGGTCTTCTGGGTTGCGCCTTTCATCGTCGTGCTGGCGGCATTCACCGTGTTCGTCGTCGTTCCCTTCGGTCCGGCGCACGCCATCACTGACATGAACATCGGCATTCTGTTCATGCTCGGCGTGTCGTCGCTCAGCGTTCTGGGAATCGTGACCGCCGGATGGGCATCGAATTCGCACTATCCCCTGATCGGTGCGCTGCGCTCGAGCGCGCAAATGGTCTCGTATGAAGTCGCCATGGGACTCGCCGTGGTTTCGGCCATCCTGCTCACCAGCCTGCACGGCCTCGGTCTCTACGGCGTTGGCGGCGCCGGCGCGCCAGACACCGGCACCCTCAGCATGATCGGCATCGTTCAGGCTCAGCAGGAACAGGGTGTGTGGTTCGTCTTCAAGTTCTTTCCGCTCGGCCTGATTGCCTTCTTTATCTTCGCCGTTGCCATGGTGGCCGAGACCAACCGTGCACCCTTCGATCTGCCCGAAGCCGAGTCCGAACTGACTGCCGGATTCCACACCGAGTACAGCGGCTTCCGCTGGTCGCTGTTCTTTCTGGCGGAATACTCGGCGATGATCGCCGTTTCTTCGATCGCGGTGACGCTCTGGCTGGGCGGATGGTTGCGGCCGTTCCCGAATGCGCTGCAAGGCTCGACCTGGGATTTCATCTTCTCGCTTTGTCCGGGACTGACTTTTCTTTTCCTCGGCGCCATGTGTTTCTGGAATGTGCTGCGGATGCCGAAGCACCCCCTGTTCAAGATTCAAACTATCGGCTTGGCGGGATTCGGTGCCGTGCTCGCTCTTGTCGGCCTGGTGTTGCTTCTGCCGGCGGTGAGCAGCCGGGTCGGCGATATTTTCTGGTTCTCCGCCAAAGTTGCTGCGTTCATGTACCTCTATATCTGGTATCGTGGCACGTTCCCGCGGTACCGCTTTGACCAGCTCATGAAAGTCGGGTGGAAAGTTCTGCTGCCTACGAGCCTGGCCTTGCTGATTGTCACCGCCGCGCTGGCTTTTATTGAGCCGTCGATCGCGGAGTGGATGAAACGAGTCTTATGAATGCTCCGGTCGCCACGCCGTTTTTCTTCTACCTGCTCTCCGGCATCATGCTGATCGGCGGCGTGCTGGTGATTACACGGAAGAATGCCGTGCACTCGGCGCTGGCGCTCATTACCACGCTGCTCTGTCAGGCAGGACTCTATCTGATGCTCTATGCGCCCTTCGTGGCCGGCGTCCAGATCATTCTTTATGCCGGCGGCATTATGGTCTTGTTCCTGTTCGTGATTATGCTGATTTCGATCGAACGCACCATGAAGGAGCGCCAGTTCAACCAGCAGTGGCTGGTCGGCATCGCCGCGGCGGCGGTTTTGGGCGGGCTGTTCATCGCTGTCTATACGAAAGGCAAGACGCTGTTTCCGCAGGGCCGGTTGACCTATGCGGAGAGCCAGAACACTCAGGACATTGCCGCCCTGCTCTATGACTCGCATCGCGGCATATACATGTTCTCCTTCGAGATCGCGTCGCTGTTGTTGCTGGTCGCCATCATCGGAGCGGTGGTAATGGCGAAAAAACGGATTTGACGATTTGGGTTGGACACGGTTTTCGCCGCGCCGACTGGATCGCACAAGTAATGCTGGCCTTTAGGCCGCCCGGTTTGATGGAACTGCGTAACTGAACGATGCAAGCAATGCTCGACATCTCGATTCTGCATTACCTGGTTTTGGGGGCAGTCTTGTTCCTGCTCGGGGTGATTGGCGTGCTGACGCGGCGCAACGTCGTCATCGTGCTGATGTCGATTGAGCTGATTCTGAACGCGGTCAATCTGAACCTGGTCGCCTTCTCGCGCTACTGGCAGGGATTGCACGGCCCCGCGGCGGTTCACGGGCAGGTATTCGCGATTTTCATCATCACTGACGCCGCAGCCGAAGCCGCGGTCGGCCTGGGAATTCTCATCGCCTTCTTCCGCAATAAAGAGACGGTGAACGTGGATGAAGTGAATCTGTTGAAGTGGTAAGCAGCAGTTAGCGCCCGGCAATTGGCCAGGAAGGATTTGGGAAGGGCGCGGCTTCAGCCGTGCCGTTAGGCTGCTAATTTGAGTATGCTTTTCCTCGACCATATCTGGATGATCCCGCTGCTGCCGGCGTGTGGCGCGGCGATGATGTTCTTCTTCGGCCGCCGTCTGCAGAAGTCCGCGGTCAGCGCGGTCTGCGTGGGGGCGGTGGTTCTTGCCTTCCTGTTCGCCTGCGGCGCGGTGCTGCAATATACGACTTGGGCGGCCGCCCATGACCACAGCCCGTACGAGAAGATTGTCTACACCTGGCTGGGCTCCGATACCGGCCATCTGACTTACACGACGCAGGACGGCTCGCCGGCCAATTTCCAGGCCGATGCCGGATTCCTGCTCGATCCGCTGTCGAGCATCTGGCTGCTGTTTGTCACCGGCGTCGGCATGCTGATCCACATTTATTCGATTGGTTACATGGCGCATGAGGGCGGGTATTACCGGTTTTTCGGGTACCTGAACCTTTTCATGTTCTCCATGCTGACGCTCATCCTGGCCAATAACTATGTTCTGATGTTCGTCGGTTGGGAAGGCGTGGGCCTGTGTTCGTATCTGCTCATCGGTTTCTATTTTCATCGCAAGTCGGCCAGCGACGCCGCCAACAAGGCATTCATCGTCAATCGCATCGGAGACGCCGGGTTCATCCTTGGAATGTTCTTTATCGCCTGGCTGTGTGGATCGATGCGCTTCATCGACGTCACGCATCTGGCCCGCAGCGGGCACTTCTCGATCGGCGATCCGTTCGTAACCGCCGCAACCCTTCTCCTTTTTGTCGGAGCCTGCGGCAAGTCGGCGCAGCTTCCACTTTATGTCTGGCTGCCCGACGCGATGGAGGGCCCGACTCCCGTCAGCGCGCTGATCCACGCCGCAACCATGGTTACTGCAGGCGTTTACATGGTGGCGCGGTCGAATGCACTGTTCGTGCTGGCGCCGACCTCGATGAAGACTGTAGCGATCGTCGGGGCGCTCACTGCGATCTTCGCGGCATCGATCGGCTTGGTACAGAACGACATCAAGCGCGTGCTGGCTTATTCCACCGTGTCTCAGCTGGGATACATGTTCCTCGCCCTTGGCGTCGGCGCTTTTGCCGCCGGCGTGTTCCACGTCTTCACCCATGCCTTCTTCAAGGCGCTGCTCTTCCTCGGCGCAGGCTCGGTGATCCACGCCATGTCGGGCGAGCAGGACATGCGCAACATGGGCAACCTGCGCGATCGCATTCCGGTCACTTACTGGACGATGCTTATTGCCACCTTCGCCATCTCGGGAATCCCGCCCTTTGCCGGATTTTTCTCGAAAGACGAAATCCTCTGGCAGACCTGGACCAGCGAGGGAGGCGCGTATCGCATCCTCTGGTTCATCGGGTATGTGACCGCGCTGATGACCGCCTTCTACATGTTCCGCCTCGTTTATCTGACCTTCTACAGCAAGCCGCGCATGAGCCACGAGGTCGAGCACCACATCCACGAATCGCCCGCCTCGATGACGATGCCCCTGATCGTGCTGGCGGTGATGTCGCTGTTCGCCGGATTTCTGGGCTGGCCGCACAGCCTCGGAGGATCGGATCGCTTTGCGAGATTCCTTGACCCGGTCTTCGCGCGCGGCGAGGCGCACGTCCTCAAGGCCGGGGGCGAAGCCAGCCAGTTGGCCGCCGGAGAAAAAGAAGAGGAGCACACCAGTTCAACCGAATACCTGCTGATGTTCTTGTCGGTCGCGGCCGCCGGGGCCGGGTGGTGGATGGCCGGCAGGGCCTACGCGAACGCCGACAAGGGCTTCGTGGAACCGATAGCCGCCTCCGCTCCGCCGGTCTATGACGTGCTGCTCAACAAGTACTACGTCGACGAGGGCTACGATTACGTCTTCACCGGACGGCGCAAAGTGGGCGACGTGCGCCTTGGCGCCATGGGCCTCGGCGAAGCCAGTTCGTGGTTCGATTCGCATGTCGTCGATGGCGCAGTCAACGGCGCGGGTTGGACCACGCGGGCAGTCGCCACTCTTTCCAGTTGGTGGGATAAGTGGATCATCGACGGAATTGGCGTAAACGGTCCGGCGATTCTCGCGCGCATGTTGAGTTATCCCGCGCGCCTGTTGGAATGGGGACTGGTGCAGTGGTATGCGCTGGTCATGACCGCGGGACTGGTCGGGTTCGTGTTCTATTACGTGTATCACTGATGCATCGGCGCAGTCCGTGGAGATGTAGCTGGCTGCGTTGCGGCACATAGAGCTGACATGTACAACCACATTCTTTCCATCATTCTCTTCACGCCGCTGGCGGGCGCGGTCCTGCTCTTGTTTGTCCCCAAGGAGAACAAGGGCGCGATTCGCTGGATTGCGAACATCTTCGCGCTCGGCGGATTTCTGATCTCCCTGCCCCTGGTGCCGTGGTTCTGGGCGCTGCGCTTCGACCCGGGATTCAAGTTCGTCGAAGGCACGGCCAACAACTGGATCCCCTCGATCGGCGCCGGCTACGTGCTCGGCATCGATGGCATCTCGTTCTTGCTCATCATGCTGACCACGCTGCTGGGCTGGATTTCGATTCTCTCGTCGTGGACAGCGATCGAGAATCGCGTGAAGGAATACTACATCTGGTTCCTCGTCCTGCAGACGGGCATGCTCGGCGTCTTCATGGCGCTCGATTTCTTTCTCTTCTTCGTCTTCTGGGAAGCGATGCTGGTCCCGATGTACCTGCTGATCGGCATCTGGGGCGGCCCGCGAAAGCTGTATGCCGCGATCAAATTCTTCCTCTACACGCTGGCCGGATCGGTGCTGATGCTGTTGGGCATTCTGTTCCTCTATTTCCACCATCACGCCCTCACGCAGGTCTACACCTTCAGCATTCCGGAACTGTATAAAACGGCGCCGCAGATCTATTCCGACTACGGCCCGTACGCCGCCACGCTTCTGTTCCTCAGTTTCTTCTTCGCCTTCGCCATCAAGGTTCCAATGTTCCCGTTCCACACCTGGCTGCCCGACGCGCACGTGGAGGCGCCGACTGCAGGCTCAGTGATCCTGGCCGGCGTCCTGCTGAAGATGGGGACATACGGGTTCATCCGCTTCTCGCTGCCGTTCTTCCCCGACGTTCTGACTCACGGCAAAGTTCGTTTCTGGGTGATGGTGCTCTCCATCATTGCCATCATCTACGGCGCGCTGGTTTCGCTCATGCAGAAAGACATGAAGAAGCTGGTGGCGTATTCGTCGGTCAGCCACCTCGGCTTCTGCACGCTGGGAATTTTTGCGCTGTCTCCCCTCGGCCTGGAGGGTTCCGTGATCCAGCAGATCAATCACGGGATTTCGACCGGCGCGCTGTTCTTGATCGTGGGCATTCTTTACGAGCGGCGCCACACGCGCGAGATCGCCGAGTACGGCGGCATTTCCAACGTCATGCCCCTGTACGCGACCATCACCATGATCATGTTCCTGTCCTCCATGGGACTCCCGCTGCTGAACGGCTTCGTCGGCGAGTTCTCCATCCTGCAGGGCACATTCATGCAGAAGGAAATCGCCGGGCATCCCGGATGGTTCTGGACCGCATGGGCGGTTCCCGGAGTGATCCTGGCCGCAGCCTATCTGCTCTGGCTCTACCAGCGCGTGTTCTTCGGCACCGTCACCAATCCGAAGAATGAGAAGCTGCATGACCTGACGCCGCGTGAGGTCGCGACGTTCGTTCCTCTGATCATCATGGCATTCTGGATCGGCCTCTATCCCAAGCCCTTCTTCCAGATCCTCGAGCAGCCGGTCAACAACCTGGTGGCGACCATGCACAGCCAGTCCACGGCGGGGAATGTGAATGCCGCAGCTCAGCCGGCCATGCCCGACATGCCCGAGATGGCGATGCCCGATGCCGCTACCGCTGGTGCTCCTGCCGCTGGCGGGCACGCACCTCAGACACCGGAGCCGAAAGGGAAGCACTAGTGGGCGCGTTCTATCAATTGTCGTCGACCGATTACGTGCTGGCTCTGCCCATCATCCTGCTGGCGCTGTTTGCCCTCGGCATCCTTCTCATCGACCTGATGCTGCCCGCAGACCAGAAATGGGCGAACGCCTTGACGGCGTTCGTCGGCCTGCTGTTCTCCGCCAAGGCGGTCTACAACCTTCAGCACTGGCTGGCCGGCTCCGGTGGTTCCTACGGCATGATGCGGACCCTGCTGGTCGATCACGTGGCCATCTACTTCTTCTATCTGTTCCTGGCCGCCACGGCGATCGCCATATTGATGTCCGTGCGTTACCTGGAAACTGTGCACGAGAACCACGGCGAGTACTATGCCCTCCTGCTGATGTCGGTAGCCGGCATGATGTGCATGGCCGCCGGATACGATATTGTGCTGATCTTCATCGGCCTGGAACTGATGGCGATCTCTACTTACGTGCTTGTCGGATTTCTCCGGCGCGATCGCCGTTCCAATGAGGCCGCTCTGAAATATCTCCTGCTGGGCGCATTTTCCTCCGGCATTTTTGCTTACGGGCTGTCGCTGCTCTACGGCCTTACTGGCAGCACGAACCTGGGAGTGATCGGCGACGCTCTATACGGTCTGATGCAGCATCCGCAATACCGGCCCATCCTGGTTGTGGCCTTGTTGACCACCCTCACCGGCCTGCTCTTCAAGATCGCGGCGATTCCGTTTCATCAGTGGGCGCCGGATGCCTACGAGGGAGCGCCCACCAGCATCACCGGATTCATGTCGGTCGCGGTAAAGGCGGCGGGCTGGGCCATGCTCCTTCGCATTCTGATCGGAAGCCCGATCCGCTTCGGCGGTCTGATGTTCCTGCGTTCCCTTTGGCTGCCCGTGCTGGTTTTCGTCTCGATCGCCACCATGACCGGTGCCAACTTCGCCGCGCTCACGCAAACCAACACAAAACGGTTGCTGGCTTATTCCTCGATCGCTCATGTCGGCTATATGCTGCTCGGCCTGGTTGCGGGAACTGCCGTAGAGCTCAATTCCGACGGCATCAAGGGCATCCTGATCTACCTGCTGGTTTATACCTTTATGAATCTAGGCGCGTTTGGAGTCATTACCTCGCTCCGCCGTCGCCACGTGATCGGTGATGAACTCGATGACCTCAATGGACTCTATTCCCGCTCGCCGGTGGAAGCTGTTCTGATGCTCGTGTTTTTGCTTTCGCTGGCTGGCATCCCGCCGCTCGCCGGGTTCTGGGGCAAGTACTTTATCTTCCTCAGCCTGATCGAGTCGGGACACTACACGCTGGCAGCGTTGGGCGTACTCTATTCCGTCTTCGGCCTCTATTACTACCTGAAGATGGCGAACGCAATGTTCATGCGTCAACCGGAGAAGGGTGAAGAGACGTTGCCGGTCAGCTATTCCATGCGCCTGGCGCTGGGCCTCACCGGATTCGCGACTCTCTTCATCGGCATCATGCCCAACCGCTTCATCGAACTGGTGAACTGGGCGTTAAACTTGTCGCAGAATACCAACATGGCGAAGCTGATCCGCTGAGGCCGCGACTTGCCCCGGCGCGTACGCCGCCTTTTCCGAGTTGGGATGAATGCCGATCGAACCAGATCCTGATAAGAAGAAAAACCCCTGGGCTCAGGTAGGGCGGTACAGCGAACTGGCCTTCATGCTCCCCGCGGGGACGGTCGCCGGCTGGCTGCTGGGGTCCGCGCTCGACCATTGGCTGCACACTTCCTGGATCGGCGTCGTCGGCTTGGTTCTGGGAAGCGTCGGCGGAATGATTGAACTGGTTCGCACGGTTTTGCGGGATACCAAGTAGCTTGACGCGTCATTGCGTCGTTCTTCAAAGCGCAGCTTGCTCCCGGCTGCCCCTCCCATCCATACTGCACGCAGAGATGTTGCTTCTGACATCTTGACGAACCGAGTACCGTGACCGATCAACCAGAACAGGTCTCCGTGCCGGAACCGGCGGCATCCGAGCTTTTCTATGCCTCGGCCCTGATCCGCATTCGCAACTCCATGCTGGTGCTGGCTCCTGTGCTCTCGCTCGCAGCCTGGATCGGATTTGGCCGCTGGGCCGCCCTGGGATTTCTGCTCGGCTGTGCCATTGCCTACCTCAACTTCCAATGGCTGAAGAGCGGAGTCTCCGGGTTGGCCGATAAGGTCACCCATACCGGTAAAGCTCAGTCCGGAAAGGGAATCATGGCCCGGTTCCTGCTGCGCTATCTATTGTTGGGGGCCGCCGCGTATGCTATATTAACCAGTTTTCCCGCGAGCTTAAGGGGGCTGTTTGCGGGCCTGTTTTTGCCCGTTGCGGCGATTGCCTGTGAAGCGGCGTATGAGATCTACGCCGCCGTGGCGCGCAAGATCTAGGCGGGAAGAATACCTGTCGGGGGCGGAAGGCTTAGAGCTGCATGCCGGAACAACTCTGGTTCACCAAGATCCTTAACCACCTGTTTGCCGGGCCGGTGGCGGCCATGCTGCAGGCGGCTGGGATTCACCCCAAGCACGTTCAGGCCCCCATCACGAATTCTTTCGCGATGGAATTGCTCGTCTTCCTTTTCCTGCTGATTATTTTTCTTCTCGTCCGCTCCCGCCTCTCGGTCGACTCGCCTGGCGGACTGCAGCACGTGTTTGAAGGCATCGAGGGCTTTATCGTCGACCAGAGCAACGACATCATCGGTCATCACAACGAGCCCTATATCGCCTTTTTCGCGATCGTCTTCATCTTCATTTTGGTTTGCAATCTGATTGGTCTGATCCCTGGCTTCGAATCACCTACCGGGGTGCCGGTCGTTCCCCTGGGCTGCGCGATTTGCGTGTTTCTGCACTACCACACCCAGGGATTCAAGCACTCCGGCATCAAGTACCTGCTGCACTTTTTCGGTCCGCCCATGGAAGGGATGCCGCTTGTGGCCCGCATCCTGTTGGCGGCGCTGATGCTGCCGATTGAGGTGGTCAGCCATTTCGCCCGCCTGCTCTCGCTGACAGTTCGTCTTTGGGCCAATATTTTCGCGGGTGACCTGATCACCCTGGTGTTTTTCTCGATCATTCCAATCGGCGTGCCGATCCTGTTCAGCGGCTTGCACATTCTGGTTGCCGTTCTGCAGGCTTACGTATTCATGCTGCTGTCGATCATTTATGTCTCGGGCGCGGTCGCCGAAGAACACTAGCATGCTGCGGAGAAACCCTCCGTTTTTTTGTATTTTGAAAAGCCGCGGCTTTTAGCCGCGCCGAAAGTGTGGCGGCATCACGGCTTTGGCCGCTGAGGTACCCTTGCTGGTCAGAGATAGAATTTTTCCGCAGCCTGCTGGACCGAGTTTCTCAGTTCTGAGTTGTCAGTTCTCGGTGCGCTGAGTGCTGATTGCCGAGTGCTGAGTACACAAGTCGTCAGCGTGAGGGCGTCTGCACGGTATGGCGTCAACCACCCACTGACGGCAATTTGATACGAGGAGAAACACCGATGCGCAAATTGAGTTATCTGTTCATGACCCTGTCGGCCCTGTGCTTCGCCATGCCTGCCTTCGCGCAGGGGGGAGCAGCGGGCGAAACCAATTGGATCGCCATCACTGCCGGCTTCTCGATGGCGATTGCTTCCGCCGTCTGCGGACTTGCCCAGGGCAAAGCCGTGGCCGCGGCCACCGAATCGCTGGCCCGCAATCCTGCCGCTCGGCCCGGCATTCAGTTCGCCCTGATTCTCGGCTTGGTGCTGATCGAGTCCCTTGCGCTTTACACCCTGGCGATCATCTTCCTGAAGGTGAAGTAAGGCGGGAGTTCTCTGAAAAGGTGGAAAAGCCTCTGCCGATGGCAGAGGCTTTTCTGTAAGGCGTCAGGTTGTAAGCCGCAGGGAAGTCCAAAGCTTCTAAACTTTTCGGTCTCCGCCCCAGTCCTGGTTCTTGTTCTGCGGGACGTTGTTGAACGCGTCCACCAGCAGCCGGCGCAGGCGATAGCGGCTCTCGATGTCGGTGTCGACAATCTCAAATCCCACTTCGTTGACGCGCGCCCGGCGAAGCAGGACGTGCGCACGAATCTTGGACCGCATGCCGAGCGAGATTTCGAGGTCCGCCTCGCTGCCGATGCGCAGATTGTCTTCCTTCGTGCCCATGCCGCCGCCCAGGCTGAGCTCACGAATGTGAATCTTCGACTTGCCCCAGGAACTGCCGATCGTTCCCGTAACCGTCTTGGAGAGGACCATGCGCTCATAACGGCGCTGCCGAACCCACGGGCAGGCTGGAGCCATGTCCAGCGGGGCGATGGCCAATTCCGCAGGTTCCAGTCCGCTGTCGGCAAGCACCTGCGAACCATAGCGGGGATCGGTCTTGGAGAGTGCCTGAGCCGCCGCGATTCGCAACTCGCGATGGTGGACCCATCCAAACGTTTTCTTGGACTCGAGGATCTCGCGCAACGTCGGCACGGCTTCGGCATCGCGCAGCCTTCCCAGAGATTCGACCGCTTTCAGCTGGACGAACTGGGAGCGAGACGCGGTGTCACCGGGGCGCGCCATGGCAATCAGCGGCGGTACCGCCGTGACGTCGCCGCTCATGCCAATCTCATCGACAGCTTCCGGAAGCACGAACGGATCGAGAACCTCCGCCAGTTCGAGCAGCGTGCGTCCACGGTCGCTGGCCGCGCCGAAGGCGATCTGCCGCACTACGACGTCGTGATAAAAGCGATTCCACTCGGGCATGCGCACGGGCAGCAGTTCCAGCAGAGTTCGCACGTCCAGACGGCTGAGCAACCCCACCGCGGTGGAAGCCTGCCGCGGCTGGCCGGTGCGCAGGATTTCACGAAGCTGCGCCAGTACGGGCGATCCCAACTGCATGACCAGATCGACCATACGATCGCATTCGTCGCGCCGCATGCAGCGGAAGAAGCGGTCGGCAAGATGTTCGGCTCCGGCTTGGCTGGTGCGGCGCAAAACCGAGAGGAGATCCGGAGGCACCGTGTCCACGTGGAGAGCTTCTTCAATGAACTCAGGCAAGCGGTTCTCCACGCCGACGCGCGGCCGCAAATCGTTCACCAGCACCGGCCGCTGCACGCCCACTAATTCCATGCCGGCGCAGACTTCGTTGACCGCCGCATAGTTCTTCGCGGCGCTGGCCTCCTGGCTCAGGCGCACGAACGCGGCGCTGAGCAGGCTCTGCAACTCGGGATCCTTGTCGGTTACCAGTTGTTCGCACAGCCGCCGGATGGCCAGCCCCATCGGCTCTCCGCCCAGCCGGGCATAGAGGTCGGCAAGCTGGCTGAGTCCGATTGCCGCCTTGCGCCGCGGCTCAATCTCTTTAGCCGTCAGACAACTTGAATAGTTATTGAGAATGTCGGCAGCGTTCTGGTTGTCTTCGCGGTCCAGAAGCACTTCGACGAACTGCCGCAGGTTGCGCGGCGGCACGCACGGCGCTTCATGCGACAGCAGGACGCTTTTCTTCCCCGACTCGGGCACCTCCGCCCAGAACATCCGGTCCAAGATGTCGGCGTGGGATTCCACCAGAATCCCGGCCTTGCTCATCTTCTCTTCCTGCATCTTCAGAATCTGGCGCAACGAGTCCATCTGGCGGCTCATGTGCTCCATCATCTGGTGTACGGCGTTGACCTTGATCTCGCCCTTCTGATAACGCTCCAGCGCGAAGCGGATCGCCATATGCTCGGCGGCCTTCATCAGCAGGGGCGTATCTTCCTCTTCGGCGGACGCCTTCGCCGCCAGGCTGCCCAGCAACTGTTGCAGGTTCAGGCGTGTGTTGGGGTCGGTCTCGCTTACTTCCTTCTGCAGGTCTTCTTCTTTGATCGAAGGATCCTGCTGCACCTGGCCGAAGCGCGTAAGCAGGCGGATCGCCTGGATGACTTCCTGCTCTTGCAGGGGCACGATGCCGCCCGTCCAGGCCGGAGCCGCGCCTACCGCTCCAGTGCCGACTCCCGCGCCGCCTTTGCCTGCTGGCATATTCGGGACGCTGCCTAGAGGAACCATCGGAACGCCCGGTTGTCCCTGGCCTCCGCCTCCACCAGCGCCTCCGCCCCCGCCACCCCCGGCGTTCGCACCTTCTGCCGCCGCAATCAACTGCAGCAGTTTCTGGGGATCATTCAGCCATTGCTTGAACTCCGGTCCAAGCGTCTGCGCGGCAATCTGCGCGGCGATGCTCACATCCCCGGTCAGGGGATCGGCCGCCACAAATTTCACTTCGTTGATCTTGATCGTGCTGTTTTGCTTGCCCGCGCCCAGCGCCTCTTTGATTTGCTTGGCTACGTCGGTGGCCTTCGAGCCGGCAACCGTGAAAGCCCTCACCAGACGGGTGAAGTCTTCTTCCGTAACTTCTTTCGAGAAATGCAGGCTGGCCAGTCCGGCCGTGGTCAGCAGTTGGGCGAAGCTCTTTTCCGCCTGGCCGGGATCCAGGGGAATGCCATCCAGCAGGAGCTTGTTATCGGATACGCCCAGCAGGAATCCGCCCTCGCCGCCGGCCGGTAAAGCGTTTTGCAATTCGCTCCACGTGGTCTCGAATTGCGCTTCCGTCCGTTTGTGATCATAGCCGTACATCCGGGCGTACTTGATAAGGATGTTGAGGCTGTGGACAAACGCGCGCGCCGAGGCGGAACGCGCTCCTTGCGATGGGCTTGTGCCGGAGATGGTAAGCTCCTCAAAACGCGACTTTGCACCACCAGCCTATAGCGAAAAGGTAAGGCCTAAAACGTTACGGAGGTAATTAGACCGCGGGTCCGACCTGCTGGGAGTAAGCTGGGGTGCGGCTATCTCCTCAGCTGCGTTCAACGCTGACGACGGCCGCCACGCTGGTCCGCGCGCTTGAGTAGAATACGGGACGGAGACGAGAAACGCTTTGAGGTGGCCAACGATTTGAAAACCTCCAGCAAGACCACCGGCCTGCGCTATTGGATGGAGCGCGTTCTGCATGAGTGCGACCGCGTCTCGGCTGGTTTCGACGCTGATCCCGTGCATGACCTCCGGGTCTCCCTGCGCCGTTGCCGCTCAATGGCCGACGGCATGATGGCGATCGATCCTGAACCCGACTGGAAAGCCATGAAGAAGGCGGGCAAGCGTCTGTTCCAGCGCCTGGGCAATCTGCGGGATGTCCAGATCATGATGGACTGGATCGATAAGCTGACCGTGACGCCCCTCAGTGCCCCGATGCAATTGCCCCCGCCTGCTGATGGATCGGCGGGCGATGCCGCGGCGACGGACGGCAGCCAGCACGATCCCGCGGCGTATGCGCTGCTCCACATTCTGCGAGCCCGCGAAACGGAACAGAAGCACGAAGCTCGTGCAGTACTCGAAGCATTCGACAGAAAAGATTGGAGCCGCTGGAGTAAGTTCTTGCCGTCCCGGGCCTCACATGTCCGTCCCGGAAGCGTGGTTTTCAAGCACCTTGCGCTGGAGCGCTGGATGGCCGCCCGAGAGTTGCATGTGCGCGCCATGCGCAACCGCTCCCAGGTGGCGTTACACACCCTGCGCATCGGCATCAAGCGCTTTCGCTATATCGTGGAGAATTTCCTTCCCGCTGAACATAAAGCCTGGAGCAACGACCTGAAGCACATGCAGGATCTGCTCGGCGAAGTGCATGATCTGGATGTACTCTGGGCGACCGCACTCGCCTGCCGCGTTTTCCCGGACGAAACCTCGCGCAAGGCATGGCATGCCCGCATCATCGACGAGCGAACCAAGCGGGTCGACGAATACCGGCAGAAGATGACTGGCCCCGGTTCGCTCTGGCATGTGTGGCGGGCCGGATTGCCGCAAGGCAAACAGATTCAGGAAATTGCGACCCGCCGCATGAAGTTGTGGGCGAAGGCGCTGGACCCTGATTTTCGGCATTCCGAGCGGGTTGCGCGCCTCGCGCTCCAACTCTATGACGGGCTGAGCAAGGCTCGACTCCTGACCCCCGACGACAACGGTGATGCGGCCCGATCGCGCGGCGCTCTCCGTGTGGCCGCTCTGCTGCACGATGTGGGAAAGGCAAAAGGCAACAAGGGACACCATAAGCAGTCGATGGATCTGATCAACAAGCACGGCACACCGCTTGGCTGGACGCCCGAGATCATGCAGCGGGCCGCTCTGGTGGCACGCTTCCACTGCGGAGCGCTTCCCACGCGGAATCACAAGACGCTGCGCGACCTGGTGCCGCAGGAGCAGAAGATCATCGTTCGCCTCGCCGCGATCCTGCGCCTCGCCAACGCATTTGACGTCGAGCACAACGGCAGCGTCCTTCGCCTGAAGGTTGAGAACCCCGTCTCGATTCCGGAAGGCCGTAAGCCCCGAACCAATGGCTTTCTGCGCAAGGCCGCCACGCTTGGAAAAAATGAAGCTCTCGTCATCGAGGCCGAAGGATACCTTCCCGGAAGCGCGACCGCCCAGGCCGTCGCCGCCGAACGGTATCTGCTTGAAACCCTCCTGCGCCACCCCATTCTCATCAAGCCCATGGAACGGAAGCCGGAGATTCTCAGCACAGAAATTGGCGTTCATCGCGCCGCCATTGCCTAGCGGACAGGCGATCCTGCGAAGTTCCGGCCGCGTTCTTCGCCCGCGCGACACCGGATCAGGTGGATTGCCATTTCTCCTGCAGTCACCACGCGAGCCAATACCCGGCGCCTCGCGCTGCCAGTAATCTTGTCAGAAGGAAAAGTGCGGATGTGCGCCGTCTCGAGATACATGCATTGGCGCGGTCTGGTGTGTCTTCATATGATCGCGATCCTACCGGTGTCTCTGGTGGCTCAGGACACGGCAACAGCCATGTTGCACAGCAACGGTGGGGGAGTGTTTGTGAATAAGAATGCCGCCCCGGCCTCAGGCGCCCTTTTCGCCGGCGATTTAGTCGAGACCGACAAAACGGGGGTGGCGCGGCTTCAGACCACGGGATCCACTGTCGACATCAACCCGGAGACCGTCGTACAGTTCGAAGGCGATGAACTCGTCCTCGATCACGGCCGGCTCTCGGTGAACACTTCCAGAGGCATGAAAGTCCGAGTCGGTTGTTTGACCATTACTCCCGTCAATGAAGCCGATTGGACGCAGTACGATGTCGTTGACCTGGATGGGCGCGTCACAGTTTCAGGCCTGAAGAACGACACCTACATCGATTCCCGCACCAACGCCCGCTCCGAGAAAGAGGCGTCGGCATCGAACCGCGCCATTGTTCACCAAGGCGAACAGAAGTCCCGGCAAGAGAAGTGCGGCGCGGCCGAGATAAAGCCGTACACTCCGCAACCGGCTCTTGGCGCTATTTTGAATTCCCCGTGGGCGGTTGCCACCGGTGCAGCCGCAATCGGAGTTCTGGCCTGCTGGAGTCTCTGCCGGGGAGACGACCCGATCAGTCCCAAGAGCCCGTAAGCGCATCGCCAGACCGCCTCCAGGATTCCATCCCAGCAGTGTGAAAAACTCTTCATCTTGACAAGGATTTTGCTTTAACAGAGAATTGCCGCGCTTTGGAGATGCGCGTTCTGTGGCGTGCTTCTTCAGATTGTTATTTGTTCCTCCCCCTCATCACAGCGACTGTCGCCGGACTCGCAGCAGAGCCGGCGAACGTGTATTTGAAGTCGGTCCGAAGTTTTCAGCCTGAGCTATCTGAATCAGCTCTTCGCCCACGAACGCCTAGGGCGCGCCGGCGAAGAGTGTGTTACCAATCTGCCGTTTCCAAGGAGGACGTCATGAAGTTTGTGCGCCCGACCCGGGCTGGGCTCGCTTGTGCGCTGTTCGTCGGTCTCACGCTGGCCGTTGTCACGGCTTCAGCCAACACTGGGCAGAAATTCTCCGGCTATTTCGATGTGAGCGGAGTGCAGGAACAAGGCGACATGGTGCAACTCACGCTTCATCTGCAGCTGTTCAACCATGGCAGCACCGATCTCAAGAGCGTCATCGTGACACTCATGGATAACTCGCCCGTGATGACCCTGCGGGGCAACTTCCAGCCAGTACAGGTTTGGAAGCACCAGCAGTTCATCGAGATGAGCCAGGAATTCACGGTGACGAAGAGAGAGTATGCGATGTGGACGGCGGCGGGGCCGGTGGCGCCCAATCTGATCATCATTTACGCCGACGGGAATGGAAAGACATGGCAGAAAGGCGTGCAGATCAGTCATCGCGGCTTAGTGGCCGCAGACAACCGCTAAACGGGCCCCGAAGACGAACCTAATCTCCCAGGAGAAAAATCTCATGCGTCGCCTGACGATCTTGGTCTCACTACTGTTGCTGGCGCTGCTGGTGTCTCTTTCTGCCCCGGCGCAAGACGTGATTACGACTTTTATCGGCGGAGGTCCGAACGGAATCCCCGCCACTGATGCCTTTCTCTACCAACCTTACGGAGTTGCCACCGATGGTGCGGGCAACGTCTATTTCGCCGCCTGGAATCAGAACCGGGTGTTCAAGGTCAATACCAGCGGGGTCATCAGCGTGGTTGCCGGAAGCGGCGCCTCCAACTACAGCGGGGACGGCGTCACCGGAGGAGCCGGCAATGCCGACCTGGAACATCCCTTCGGAGTCGCGGTCGACAGCAGCGGCAACGTCTATATCGCCGACGAATACAACTGCGTGGTGCGCAAGGTCACCTCGGCAAAGACCATTACCACCATCGCTGGAACCGCCGGCCAGTGCAACAGCACAGGCAGCGATCTCTCGTATCCTACGGGTCTTGTCGCGGATACCTCTGGGAATCTGTTCATCACCGACACCAACAATTGCGTCGTGCGCAAACTTGTCCTCTCCAGCGGCGCTATGAGCGTAGTTGCCGGTACTCTCGGCGGCTGCGGTTACAGCGGGGATGGCGGCACGGCAACCAGCGCCAAGCTCGCTAATCCTCAGGCCATCGCCATCGATAGTTCCGGAGACTTGTTTATCAGTGACACGAATAATTACGTCGTCCGGGAAGTGAAGAAATCCACCGGCAACATCAGTACCATTGCCGGAAACCATACGTACGGCTATACAGGCGACGGCAATCCCGCGACCTCGGCGGAATTGACGCAGGTTCAGGGAATCACCGTGAACAGCGCGGGAACCACCGTGACCGTAGCCGATTACAATAACCAGCGCATCCGGCAGTTTACGGTCGGAGGAAATATCACTACCGTCGCCGGAAACGGCACTGCCTGCAGCGGAACGTGCGGTGAAGGCGGCACGGCCACCAGCGCCGAGCTCTACTACCCGGTCGGTTTGGCGGTTCACTCCGGCACCTACTACATCGGAAACAATGACAACGAAGTGCTCGACAGCTTTACTGTTGCCGGCAATCTCAGTCTGTTTGCCGGAAATCACTCAGCCACGACAGAAACCATTATCAATGGAGCTCCGGCCAACGGCGTCCAGCTGAACTACCCGTTCGCCGTGGCCAATGACTCTTCCAACGATGTCTATATCGGGGACAGCCACAACTTCCGTATTCGCGAATACGTGAAATCCACCGGCCTGGTGAATTACTTCGCCGGAAACGGAACCTACGGATACAGCGGCAATGGCTCGGTCGCGACCGACGTCGAAATCACCTATGCCTATGGCGTTGCCAATGACAGTTCAAACAACGTCTATGTCGCGGATTACAACAACTGCCTGATCCGCGAGGTAAACACCTCCGGCGCGATATCCAACTTCGCCGGCTACGTGAACGGTACCAGCGCCGGCTATTGCGGCTCGGCCGGTGACGGCGAGTCGGCCACCAACGCAAGGCTCAACGGCCCCATCGGCGTCACCGTGGACAGCAAGAAGAATGTGTACATCGCGGACTTCAGCAACAATGCCGTCCGCAAAGTCAGCAGCGGGACGATTACAACCATTGCGGGCATCGATGGCGTTCAGGGATTCTCCGGCGACGGTGGCCTTGCCACAAACGCCCTCCTGAACCGGCCGTCGGCCATGGCGGTAGATAAGGCTGGCAACGTATTCATCGCCGACACCTACAATTGCCGCGTCCGCGAGGTATTGGCCTCCACCGGCATTATCATCACCGTTGCAGGAAATGGGTCTTGCTCCTTCTCTGGAGACGGCCTGGCCACTTCCAACGCAGTCGGCTACCCACAGGGCGTGGCCGTCGATGCCAATGACAATCTCTTCATCGGCGACTACAACAACCGCGTTCGCTGGGTCGCGCCGAACGGAATCATGACCACGGTCGCAGGTACTGGCGCAGGTGGTTTCGATGGCGACGGTGGTCTGGCGATCTATGCGATCATGAATGAGCCTACCGGAGTAGCGCTTGACACCTCGGGCAATATTGTCGTCTCCGACTACAACAACGCCAGAATCCGGAAAATTTCAGTCTTTCCGGCGGTCAGCACCAGCACCGGAAGCCTCTCCTTCGGCCTCACCCCGGTAAAATCCACGAGCTCGCCGCAGACCTTTACGGTCAGCGCTTACGGACCCGTGACCATCAGCAACATTGCTACCAGCGGCGCTTTCAGCGAGGCGGACGACTGTCCCGCCAGCCTCACCAACGGCAGCACCTGCATGATGTACGTCTACTTCGCACCCACTGGTTCCGGGACGGCGCAGGGAAATGTCACCATCAACAACAATGGCTACTTCAGCCAGGTCAACACCGTGACACTGACCGGACAGGGAAGCGCCATCTCGCTCTCTGGTTCTCCGCTCAGCTTCGGCAACCAGCTGGTCAAAACCACCAGCGCCGCCAAGACCGTCACGGTCAAGAATAACGGCACGACGGCGGTGACCATGGGCGCCATCACCTCCACCAACACCACCGACTACACGGAAACCAACACCTGCCCGGCGTCGGGCAGCACGTTGGCCGGCGGCGCAAGCTGCACGGTCACTGTGAAATTCAATCCGCAGGCAACCGGCGCGAAGCGCGGCACGATCGTCGTCAACGACAGCGATCCTTCCACGCCCCAATTGATCGGTCTCAGTGGAACCGGCACCAGCAATGTGTCGCTCAGCCCAACCACTGTCACCTTCAACACGACAGCGGTTACGGCCACCAGCGCGGCTTCCAAGATCACTCTCACCAACAACACGGGAGCTTCGATCACGCTGGCCAATCCGGCCGTTTCGGTAACCGGTCCGTTCGTTGTTGCCACGACGACGACCTGCACGCCGGATCTGGTGATTGCCAGCACCGGAACTTGCGTCATCAACGTGGAGTTCAAACCCACGGTGGTGGGCTTCGCGTCCGGTTCGGTGAGCGTCTTCGACAACGATGTCACAGGCGCCCAGAGCGTCGCGCTCCAAGGATATGGAACGGCGGTCAAGTTCACGCCCGGCTCCGTCACCTTCGGCGCCACCAATCGCGGCACCCAGGTGTATGCCTCGGTGACCATCACGAACGAGGGCAAAACTCCGGTCGCCTTTACCGGCGGAGAAATCAGCGGTGCGAACAGCGCTGACTTTAGCGTCAGTTCCAACGTGAATCCGCCTTGCAACAACGGCTCAAGCACTCCGCTTCAACCCGGCAAGACATGCCAGATCACCGTGTATTTCGATCCCAGCATCGTCGGGTCCGAGAGTGCTACCTTCAAGGTTTTCGACAACAGCGTCGGCAGTCCCCAGACAATGTCGTTGAAGGGAACCGGTCAATAAGAGGGAAGGAGTGTATTTCCTGGGCCGCCGGAGATTTGATCCGGCGGCCTTTTTTCTTGTCGAAGAGTGACAAGGTGTTTGCCGGGGCCCGCGCCCACGTGCCATCAGACCTCGCCGCGCTTGCGCCAGCGCGCCTGTGCTCCTAGAATGTCCCGTCCGGTTGTAGCAAAACCCTACGCCCCATCGAGCTCGACGGTTGAATGACGCACATACCCCTGCGAAATTTGCTTCCATATGAAAAGTTAGCGGCCCGGCTCGTTTTTGCCCTCTGCTTCATCTTTGCCCTCGCCCGCTGCTGGATCGGTCGCTTGTCTCTCGGCGCTGACGGCATCTCCTATATAGACCTCTCCGACTCCGTTCTCCGCCATGATTGGCGCGGTTTGTTGAATGCCTACTGGAGCCCTCTTTATCCACTTTTGCTCGGAATCTTCCGCCTCGTTCTGCCGGATACCAAGCCTTGGCAGCTCTTCGCTGTGCATCTGCTGAACGTCGCTATCTTCGCGCTCGCTCTCTTTTGTTTTGAGTTCTTTTATGCGGGATTGAGGAAATCTCGATCATCGGACGCTGCGCCTTCAGCCGACACGTCTGTGCTCATCCAGGAACCGGCCTTGTGGATTCTGGCGCACATGTTGTTTCTTTGGGTTTCTCTGGATCTGATTTCCCTCTGGGACGTGGGTGCCGATCTCCTGGTGTCCGCGTTCGTGTATCTCGTCGCCGGGTTGATCCTGCGGTTTTCCTCGGACTCGACCTGGAGGCTCTCTGGCGTTCTGGGGCTCGTTCTGGGCGCGTCATACTTCGCCAAAGCCCCCATGTTCCCGCTCGCGTTCGTATTCATTGGCATCGGGATGATCGCAGGAGTGAGCAGCACCAAGGCTGCCCTGAAGCGGGGTGTGATCAGCGGAATCTCGTTCCTCATCATCGCCGGCCCCCTGGTTGCGATGCTGAGCCTGCAGAAGCACCGCCTGACGTTTGGCGACAGTGGCCGCATCAACTACGCCATGCTTGTCAGTCCCGGCGGTATGACGCGAAACTGGCAGGGCGAACCCGCCTGGGGAATCCGGGCCGTTCATCCGACCCGCAAGCTTCTTGACGGCCCTGCACTTTATGAATTCGCGACACCCATAGGCGGCACCTTTCCCCCGTGGTCTGACCCCTCGTATTGGCAGGAAGGCCGAGTCGCCCGCTTCCGGCTCGCCCCTCAATTCAGAATGATTGCCACCAGCCTGCTTCTCTATTCCGGGATGCTTCTGCAGCGCGAAAACGAATTATTGGCGGCGGTGGTGGCGTTGCTCCTCTTTCTCGGAAAGCCTGGCCTTCGGGCCATCCAGAGCAACTGGCCACTCATCCTGATGTGCGCCGCAGCTTTCACCTTGTACATGTTTGTCCATGCGGAGACCCGTTTTCTTGGCGGCTATGTCGCCGTGCTCTGGCTTGCCTTGTTGAGTCCGTTGTTGGTTCCAGGGATTGTCCGACGCTTCTCGGCTTGCCTGCTCTGGGCAGTTGCCGGATGTCTGTTGCTCAGCGTAGCCGGCAATACCGTGCGCGCCGCCCGCGACGGAGGCCCTTACTCGGCGGCACGCGATATCGCCATTTCGGATCGCCTCGATTCCTTGGGACTACGCCCCGGCGATCGCATCGGCATTATCGGAGACGGGGGCATCTTCCCGGCGCGATTCAGTCACGTGAAGATCGTTGCGGAAATCATGCCTCAGAATGCTCCGGAGTTCTGGAGGATGCCTGTCGAGAAACATGACATGGTATTCGGCAAGTTCGTCGATGCGGGGGCGCAGATGATTCTTGCCACCGACCCTGGCCCGTCGGTAACCGTGGACGCATCCTGGTTCCGAATCAACGGAGAGCCCTTGCTCGTCCACAAGCTCAATCCTGCCGGCGCTCCGTAACAACGTCCTCCACGAGCATAAAATCGCGCGAACGCTCGCACGGCTGCCCACGCATCCTGAGCAGGATCCAATGGAGGCCCCGGGCAGAGTCGAACTGCCGACCAACGGTTTAGGAAACCGCTGCTCTATCCATCTGAGCTACGGGGCCAGGGGGAACGCACCGATTATCTCATGCCCGATAACGCCGGCTGACCCGTCGAAATTCGCCCGCCGATTCCACCGGGTGGATGACACGCGATACCAACCTGCCCTCGTGATCTGCATTTCAGCCTCGCACGGACGCTTCAGCAGAAGTGTTTGATAGCGAGAGCCGGGATTTCTGAAAGTAATAAACCGATCCTGACAGATATAGGCGCTACATGCACCAAAAGCCATTGTCTTCTGTGCCGGGCCCTCCGTTGCTCAAGGCTCGCTGCATTGGACCCTCTGCTGTCAGTTCTTCGTTGCCAACGACACGCCAATCACAAAAAGCTTAAGATGGAGACCGGGATCGCGCTTTCCGGCAATATGTTCATGGGGTGATCGCAACTCGCCGATGCCGGTCGTACATTTTGAATGATGTTTCTCCTCCGCATGAAGACGGTCAATTGCTCGCTCGTTTTCTTCGCTGCTCTTTTGTCCGCCACAGTGATCCTTCCACTTCGAGCACACGGAGAGACCAGCGCCGAAGCGTGGCAGCGTTACGCTCCGCTCGACTCCAAAATGGCCGGGCATTATGCATCATTGCCGCGCCAGACAGTTGTGATCGGCGATTCCCCGGTCCTCAAAACAGCTCAACAGGAATTGATGCGAGGACTGGGGCACATGTTGGGAAGTACCTTGCTCTCTGCCACCGGGAAACCGACGGAAGACGCGATTGTGCTTGGGCCGCTATCCGCGCTCCAGAGCTTCGATCCGTCTCTGCATCCTCCCCAGGAATTGACTCCTGACGGCTACTGGCTGACCCGCTCGCGCTTCGACGGACATGAGTGCTTGGTCATCACCGCGGCGAACGATCGCGGCGTTCTGTATGGAGTGTTTGACCTGCTGAGCAAGGTTGCCCGTGAGCAGGACATCGCCTCTATTAATGAATTACAGCAACCCTATGCTCCTATCCGGTGGGTAAATCAATGGGACAACCTTGACGGTCGCATCGAACGCGGCTATGGCGGCCCGTCGATCTTCTTTGCGGATGGCAAGGTTCGCGAAGACCTCGGCCGCGCCGGCCAGTACGCGCGCCTGTTGGCCTCAGTCGGCATCAATGGCTGCACCATCAATAACGTCAACGCCAACCCGCATGTTCTGGATGACAGCTTCATCGCGCAACTCAGCCGCGTTGCTGACGCCTTTCGTCCCTGGGGCGTGCAACTCTCGATGTCGGTGGATTTCAGCAGTCCGAAGACACTCGGCGATCTCGATACCTTCGACCCGGTCGACCCCAATGTCGCCGCCTGGTGGAAGAAAAAAGTCGACTATATCTACAAGCTAATTCCTGATTTCGGCGGCTTCGTGGTCAAAGCCGATTCTGAGGGACGGCTCGGGCCCTCCACTTACGGCCGAACTCCGGCCGACGCCGCCAATGTGATTGCCCGCGCCCTCAAGCCCCATGGGGGCTTGGTCTTTTATCGCGCCTTTGTTTACAACCACCATCTCGACTGGCGCAATCCGAAAAACGACCGTGCCAAGGCCGCCTACGACAATTTCCATCCGCTCGACGGCGATTTTGATGAAAATGTCGTCATCCAGATCAAGAACGGGCCTATCGACTTTCAGGTGCGCGAGCCAGTTTCGCCTCTATTCGCCGGTCTCCGACGCACCAACGAAGCCATCGAGCTGCAGATTACGCAGGAATACACCGGACAGCAGCGCCAACTTTGCTTTCTCGTTCCTATGTGGAAGGAAGCACTCGATTTCGACATGCGCGTCGACGGCGGCAACACCCCGGTCAGCGACATTGTCTCCGGCCGCGTCTTCCATCGTCCCACCGGAGGCTTTGCCGGCGTGGCGAATGTCGGCATGGATGCCAACTGGCTCGGCAGTCCGCTGGCCATGGCTAACCTGTACGGTTTTGGACGCCTCGCCTGGAACCCAAAGCTGACTTCTGAAGACATTGTCGACGAATGGACTCGGCTCACCTTCGGCAACGATCCGCTGGTGGTTCGAACCATCGATGCCATGCAACTCCATTCCTGGCACATCTATGAGAACTACACCGGGCCCATGGGAGCTGGCACCTTAACCGACATCCTCGGCAATCACTACGATCCCGCGCCGGAGTCATCCGAACGTAACGGCTGGGGACAGTGGCATCGCGCCGATCACACCGGCATCGGCATGGATCGCACCATCGCCACCGGAACCGGCTTCATCGGTCAATATCCGCCCGACGTGCAGAAGCTGTATGAATCCCCGGCCGCGTGTCCCGACAATCTGCTGCTCTTCTTTCACCATGTCCCCTATACGTACGTGCTGCATTCGGGCAAGACGGTGATCCAGCACATCTACGACTCTCACTACCAGGGCGCCGAAGAAGCCGCGAACTATATTGCTCAGTGGAAGACTCTCGCCGGACACATCGACGCCGAGCGCTATCGCGACATCCTCCCTCGATTCGTGTACCAGGCCAAAGAAGCGATCGTCTGGCGCGATACCATCTGCAACTGGATTTACAACCTTTCCGGCATTCCGGATTCCAAGGGCCGCGTCGGTGGCCCACCTGCTCGCTAACCCTCATCCCCCTTGTCGCTTTCGATTCCAATCACAGACTCGCCCTCGCGTCCCTGGGCTACAATCATCTGCTGTCCAGAACGAACCCTGTCGTCCTATCCACTCATGGTGACCGAATCTTATGGCTGATATCGCGATGGCAGCGAGTGCTGCGCTCGACCCCAGAAAGATTTTCTACAACCGATTCCTGTTGATCGTGGCGGGCCTCGGCGGCCTGCTGTATGGCGTCGATGTCGGTATTGTCGCCGGTGCGCTTCCGTATCTCGAGGCAACCTCGGGCCTGAATTCCGGTCAGCTCTCCTTCGTTGCCGCCGCCGTGCTGCTGGGCAGCGTGATCTCGACTCTCTTCGCCGGCCTGCTTGCCGACTGGATGGGGCGTCGCTCCCTGATGGCCGTGAGCGGCCTCATGTTCGTCCTCAGCATTCCCGTGATCGCCCTGTCGCACGGATATTCGCCGCTCATCCTGGGGCGTCTATTGCAAGGCGTAAGCGCAGGATTGATCGGCATCGTCGTCCCGCTCTATCTGGCCGAATGCCTGACCGCCGCGAAACGGGGACAGGGCACAGGCATCTTTCAGTGGCTGCTAACCCTGGGCATCGTGAGTGCGGCGCTCGTTGGAGCGTACTTCAGTTATCGCGTGGATCAGGTCGCGAAACTCGGGGATGCGGCGAAGCTTCTTGCCTTCAAAGACACGGCGTGGCGAGGGATCTTCTGGGTCTCCTTGCCGCCGGGGATCTTGTTCGTCATCGGCAGCCTGATGGTCGCTGAGTCGCCGCGCTGGCTCTTGCGCCGTGGGAAGTCAGACGCCGCTTATGCCGCTCTCCTTCGCTCCCGCTCCTTACAACAGGCGGATCTCGAACTGAAAGAGATGCAGGAAGTCACCGCCGCGGAGAAAAGCAAAAACGCCGCTGGCACGAAGGTCAAGGAATCTCTGCTGCGCCGCAAGTACGTGATCCCGTTCGTGCTCGCCTGCATCATCCTGGCGTTCAATCAGGCCACCGGCATCAATTCCATCATCGCCTACAACACCAACATTCTTCTGCAGAGCGGACTCTCCGATGTCGCGGCGCACTGGGGCTACGTGATCTTCACCATTGTGAACTTCCTGGTCACTTTTGGCGGCGTCATGCTGGTCGATCGCAAAGGGCGCAAGTTCCTGCTCACCCTCGGTACCGGCGGCATTATTGCCTCCATGGTGTGCACCGGAGCAATCTTCCTCCACACCGAGAAGTTGCGCGTGGATGCGAGTTCCACCGTGCAATCGATGGTGACGCCGGATCAGAACCTCACCTTGCTCTACAACCGTGAATTGGCCGACAAGTTGACGGGCGGCAGCCCCTCCACCCGGCCAACGTCGCTGGTGGTGATCTACGCCTATGGCGACTTCCGCGCTGCGAGCCAGGCCGTCCGTTCCGACGATGCTGCTGCCAAGCCCATCTCGCTTACGCGCGACAGCTGTGTCCCGGCTAATAAGGTTGTGGCATTTTTCTCAAATCCCTTCGGAAACCTCGATGCCGCCCGCACCGCGCCGCTCAAAATCGAAAATGCGCTCATCAGCCCGGTTCCGGGTTCGGCCAACGGATGGTTCGTGGCCATCACCCTCTTCATATTTATGGCCTTTTACGCGGTCGGCCCCGGAGTTTGTGTCTGGCTTGCCCTCTCGGAACTGATGCCAACCCGTATCCGCTCGAACGGCATGAGCATCGCGCTTCTTCTGAATCAGGCGGTCGCGACCCTGATCGCAGCCATCTTCCTGCCCACGGTCGGTAAGTATGGTTATTCCACGATGTTCTTCGGATTCGCCGCCTGCACCGTGGTTTATTTCATTACCGCTGCGTTCTTCTTGCCGGAGACGAAAGGGAAAACGCTGGAAGAGATCGAGGCACACTTCGAAGGAGCGGCTCATTAGCTACGAAGTCTACAGACCGTCGCGTTGGGATTCCGCGCCAGTTCGCCTCCAAACCGTTGTCTGCCCCGAGTTTGCCCCTCGCGCGGCAAATGATTTACTCTCAGCCCGAGCATGATGAACCCGACGAATTCTCAAACCACCGACGCCGACACTCATTCTCACGCCATGTGGCGCGAGATCTACCAGCAGCCCCAGGCCATTGCCAAGACAGTTGAGAAACACCTGAAAGACGACATCATCTTCCCGGGAGAACTCGACGCCATCGAGAGTGCCCTGCTCACTTTCAGCAAGCTCATCATCGCCGCCAGCGGTTCCAGTCGCCATGCCGGCCTGGCCGGGGAAATCATGATCGAGGATCTCTCCGGCGTCGCGGTCGATGTGGAATACGCCAGCGAGTATTGCTACCGCTCGACGCACGCCGCCATCGAACCGATCGTCATGGTGATTACCCAGTCGGGCGAGACCGCCGATACGATTGCCGCCCAGCGCGAGGCCCTCACGCGTGGCGTGAAAACCATCGCCATCTCGAACGTCTCCCCGGCAACGATTGTGCGCGAAGCAGCGGCGGCTCTGATCACCGGCGCCGGTCCGGAGCTCGCTATCCCGGCGACGAAAAGCTTCACCACACAGCTGACCATCCTTTATCTGATGGCGCTCTTTCTCGCGCGCAAGCGCGGCCGCATGACCTCGGAAGTGACACGCTCTTACCTGCAACGCCTTCTTAAACTGCCCGAGGCGATCGAGCGCAACCTGCATGCGTGGGACGATCTGGCTGCGCAGTATGGCAAGGCGCACTCTGCAGCAGAGAAGTTCCTTTATCTCGGGCGGGGTGTGCATTACGCAATCGCCCGCGAGGGAGCCTTGAAGCTGAAGGAGATTTCCTACGCCCATGCGGAAGGCTATCCCGCGGGCGAACTCAAGCACGGGCCGAACGCTCTGGTGGATGAAAACCTGCCGGTGGTTGTGCTGGCGACCTGCGACCACCGCGATCCCGATTCGGTCCTGCGCTATCGCCGCACGTTGGAGGTGATGAAAGAAGTCAAATCGCGCCGTGGACCGTTAGTCGCGGTAGCCACCGAGGGCGATAAGGAAGTGACCGCTATTGCCGAGCAAGTCTTCCACGTCCCGGCGGCGCCCGAACTGCTTCTGCCGATTGTCGAGGTCATCCCCCTGCAGTTATTCGCCTATTATGTCGCGGTCAACAAGGGATACGACGTCGACCATCCGCGAAATCTGGTGAAAGCGGTCGTTACCGAGTAACCCAATCTAGGCGTGCATGGGAAGCCGGCTCAGCACCGACTCCAGAACCTCGGCCTGCTTCTGCAGCGTGATTTTGTAGGCGCGATGGTCGGTGCGAGCAATCTCAAACATTAGAATGCGGTCGCGTTCTTCGAGGACTCCCTGAAGCAATTCGGCTTCTTCTTCATTCAGTGCGAGCAAAACCCCAGTTCCAGCCATTACAGATCTCCCCTCAGCCTTCTTCTACCATTCTAGTCCGTGGCAGGCTGAGAGGGATGGATTGGCACAGGGGGTGGGTGCTTAAGCAGAACCGGGCGGGACCATCTCGATCGCGGTTTCCTCGGCCTGATGGCTTTCCTTCGACAACTTCCGCAGCGACAATCGCTCGTGATGCGCCAGCAACAGTCCCAGGGGCACGACCGCAGCAAACGTCACCAGCCAGAGCAGTATGCCGCAACTGACGGCCATTTCGGTGGGTGCCGCGAATGGCCCCGACAGGACCGCGATCACCGCCAGTTGCGATCCACCTCCCACTCCCGGTAACTGCAGAATGGATCCCGCCATGCTCGCGCCCATCAGAATCAACACCTGAATAAGCGGGATATCGAGCGCAGCCGCGCCGTAAGAATGCGTGACGGCCTTGTAGGACAGCGCGATCAGATACCACATCCCCACCGAAGTGACGGCAGCCCACAACATCCCGACAGGTCCGTGGATCGTATTGAGCCCGGTACCGAACTTCCGCACTTCCGCCGCCGCCCTCTGGCCCAGATTGCGTGGCAGATGCGAAAAGGAGTGCTCAATCCAGGCGGCGATCTTGTCTCCCCAGCGATTGATGGCGACCGCGCCGATCGCCACTGCGGCTACGAGCAGGTTCAAAAGCAGCACGCCGCCTCGCAGTGCTCGATAAAACGGCCCCGGGTCGGGAATTGAGAGCATTCCCCCCTCGCGGAATACGGAAACGGCAAGGAGCAGGGCGAACGCTCCAAAATCGAAGATGCGCTCGACTGCCCAGACCGCCAGCTGCGAAGAAAAGGACAGGTCGGTGCGGCGCGCGATCAGGTACGGACGAATAAACTCTCCCGCCCGCCCCAACAGCGCCAGTCCCGTGAAGCCGATAACCGTGGGAGAAACCAGTTCGCGCACTTTCGTCTTCGGCCTCACCGGTTGCAGAAAGACCTTCCAGCGCAGCGCGCGCACCCAGTAGGCAAAGTAGATTAGCCCGACCGCGTAGAGGATGCGCAGCTTGTTGACGCGGTGAGTCGTGCTCCAGAACGTGCCCCAATCGAACGTTCGCCAGTGCCGGTACTGCAGGTAAACGAGAACGGCCAGAATGAGGAAAACAACCGCACTGGCCAGGATGCGCTTTTTGTCCATGAACCGGAAAAACTCCGCGCCGCGGCCCTCGCAACGCGAAGCGGGAAACGGCAATTACAAGGTAAATGACCAAGACCAAGGGGTCAAACAACTTCGAGAACCGCGCTCTTACGTAAACATGAGATGAACGTTACTGGTGGGTTCGCCGGCATGGGTCTAGTTGCTCGACTGCGGCTTCGCCTGCGCGACCTGCCGCGCGTTGCTCGACGATGCTGCGGGAATGTGGGTTCGCCCCTTGGCGGCTCGGGCCGACGGCTTTGCACCGGCAGCCTTCTCCTGAGCAATCTTTTTCTTATTGAAGTCCTTCACCACGCGGGCCACGTAAGCGCGAGTTTCATAAAACGGAGGCACGCCGCCAAACTGCTCGACCCGCTGTGGCCCGGCATTGTAGGCGGCCAGCGCTTTCACCATGTCGAAGTTGTAGCGCTCGAGCAGTTCGCGCAAATATTTTGTGCCGCCCTCGACGTTGGCCTGCGGATCGAATGCGTTGTGAACTCCCAGTTGCGATGCGGTCCCCGGCATCAGTTGCATCAGGCCTTGTGCGCCTTTCGGCGATACCGCACGCGCATTGAATCCGCTCTCAGCTTTGATGACACTGTTCACAAGATCAGGATCGAGCCGGTAGCGCCCGCTCGCCTGGTTCACCACATCCGCCAGATCGGGACTGGCCCAGTCCGGAAGTCGAGGCGCGGCTTTCGTTGAGAGCTTTGTGAATTCTGGCGGTGTTGGCACGTCCGGCGCTGCTTCGTAGTGGTCAATCTCAGCGCCGGGTACATCAACGTAACTCGAGCCATCCCCGCTCACATAGAGCCGCGTGATGTTTCCTAGAACCTGGCGTCGCTCGTACCGGATCGAAAAGCCATTTTTCAGCACCGCCACTTCCGCGGCCAGACAAGGAATCGCGGCCAGCAGGATGATCGCCATCACTCCGACCCGCCGATGCGGTGTGAGCCTTCTCATACAAATCCCAACGGAAGAGACCTAGCAGTTCGCCGGCACCGGCGACTCGCCCAGCGCCAATTCAACGGCTGCGGCCACGCCGCATTCATGGTTACCGCGGGTGACTGTCCAGCCGCGTCCGCGCAATTCCTCGCACGCATTCCCCATGATAACCGGATGCCCCGCAAACTCAAGCATCTCAACGTCATTGTGATTGTCACCGACGGCCATGACCTGCTCGCGGGCAAAGCTACGGTACGCGGCCCATCGTTCCAGCGCATGCCCCTTCGAACAGCCTGCCCGCAGCACGTCAATCATCAACAGGTCGCGAGCCGGATATTCGGTGCGCAGCACCGTAATCTCTCGCTCTAGGCCGGCATGTTCCAGGACGTGAAGAGCATCATTCATGCGCGCCAGGGTTCCGCAGAACATCGATTGCACCGGATCGCTCACCAGCGCACTCTCGATCGGGATCACAAACTCGATGAACTCCATGTTCTTTTCCAGCCAGCGCCGGATGCTGGCTCCAATCTCATCGAGCGTTTCCAGCACGAGCGCGCCTTTGGTTTCCCGGTCAAACGTCAGAACGGTGTTGCCCCGGAATTCTTGCATCGCCCGGCACAGGCGGCGGCAGGTTTCTCTCGGCATTAAATCGCGATGAAAGGTCTCTCCTGCCAGCGATCGCGTGATCGCCCCGTTGGAACTGATCAGCCACAGATCGAATCCAAGCTGTTTTGCGATGGGCAACGCAAAACTATGGCGCCGTCCGGTCACCAGCACAATTTCAATGCCGGCGGCATGCGCCCGCCTCAGAGCTTGCAAGTCGCCTTCGGAAATCTGAAATTGTGGGTTGAGCAGGGTGCCGTCGATGTCCGTCGCCAGCAGCCGAATGGAAGACTTGGGAGGCTTCACCACCAGCAATTTTAGCATTGCCTCGGAAGACACCGGCTCAGCGCGCTCGGCCCAAATGCGTGTTACGTTCGCAGCCGCATCAGCAATGCGCTCGCCTTTCGAAACCAGGGACGCTCGCGCCGGCGCAGATATCCCGGCATCGTAGCTTTCTTGTCGAGAATCTTCTGCGCCCACTCGCGTGCTTCCGCATTGCGTCCCTGCGACTGAAGGAATAGCGCATAGTGATAGTACGTCTCCGAAAGGGTTGAGATGCGCGTCGCCTCGCGAAACATCGCATTCGCCTTCTCCGCCTGCCCAGTCTGCGCGTAAGCCCAGCCCAGCAGTCCCTTGGCCCGGTGGAAGTCATAGTCCGCGTCGGCGCTGACGGTGCGTTCAAGATCGGGGACGGCCGCCGCGAAGTCTCCCAGTTCCACCTCGGCAACGCCGCGCCGGTAGAAGGCATCGATGGAGTCGCTGCGGGCGGCAATGGCTTTGTCGTAGCAGGCTCGCGCCCGGCCAAAATCGCCTTCATCGAGATACAGCAACCCCAGCTCTTCGTAGTTTCCCGCCGAAGGATTGTCGAGGACGATGCGCTCCAGTTCGTGGATGCGCCGTCGCCGCGGAAACGTCTGAAACGAAGTCCGCAGCAACCCGGCGTCCGGGACCACCTCGACCACGATGTACACCAGCGCCCCGATCCAGTGAAACAGGATGACAAAAATCCAGAAGAAGTCCGGCCGTCTGCGGATGAAGTGGACGATCGCCACCACCCTCAGCAGAATCGCCCACCAGGAAAAAGCAAAGAAAAGAAACGATCCCATGCGAAACGCACTATAGCACGCAGCCTCCGGGACGCGTGCACCGCGCCACCGCCTCTCCGCCGGCGATGTCCACTACTTCTTCTTGGGCTCGACTGCCGGCGCCGGCTGCGTTCCTGCCAGGCTGTCTTTTACGCTCGGTGGAAGCTTGTCCGCGTTGGCCAGCATCAGGCTGACCTGCCACATCTGCGTGGTTGAGAGCGATTTGTCGAATCCCGGCATCCCGGTCATCCGAATTCCCCCCGCCACTTTCCAATATGTCTCGCCCGCCGGATCATCGGTCACGCCCGTACCTTCCATTAACATCGGAGGTCTGGGAAACATCCCTTTGGAGATGGCCGTTCTCGGCTGGCCCGGCAGCCCATGGCACACGGCGCAGTGATCTTTGTAAATCTCGGCGCCGGCAGCGAAAGCCGCGTCATCGGCCGCGATCGGAGCCGACCTTGGCATCTCTTTCTCCAGGCGCGCATGCAGCGCCATCCGCGCAAACGTCTTCTCGAACGGCATTGGCGGAGCCGACGTGGCGACCGGCGCGCTTCCGGACGCGAAGTAGAAATACACCGCCAGCGGAATCAGCGCCAGCCCAATGATCAGCCCAAAGACAAAAGCTTTCATGCGTTCTCCTTCGGAATAAGAAGCTGAGTCATTGATACTAACTGAAATCAGGCCAGGGGCGGGAACGGGAGCGCCTCGCCTCGTGCCCGCTTTTCGCCTGGCGTCTTCCTGATCGGAGCCGTCTTTCAGGGCGACGCATCTCCCCGCAATCCGCCGTCCGCCGTCATCCGCCATTCCCGCGCTAGACATCACTCCCCAATCGCGCTACCCTCTCGGGCATGAATCGACGAGACTTTGTCGTAGGAACTGCCGCCACCGCGGCTGCGCTCAGCCTTCCCCATCTGACATATGCCGAACAGGCCGATCTTCAGCCCGTCTTTGCGGAAATCGAAAAGCGCCACGATGAGGCGGTGAAGCGTCTGCAAACCTGGATTCGCCAGCCTTCCATCGCCGCAGAAAACCGTGGCGTCAACGAAGGCTGCGAGCTCACCATGCAGATGCTGCGCGAGGCGGGCTTCCAGTCGGTCAATAAGATCCCTACCGATGGCCAGCCGGGCATCTTTGCCACGCTCGATGCCGGCGCGCCCCGCACCGTGGGCGTCTATTTCATGTACGACGTCAAGCAGGTCACTCCATCGGAATGGTCGTCGCCGCCCTTTGAGGCCGCCTTGGTCGACAAGCCCGGTCTCGGCAAGGTGTTGATCGGCCGCGGTGCCGTGAATCAGAAGGGTCCGGAAGCCACCTTCCTCGCGGCGTTGCACGCGATCCGCGGCGCGGGAAGAAAAATGCCGGTCAACTTCGCCTTCGTCGCGGAGGGCGAGGAGGAGATCGGCTCGCCGCACTTTGCCCAGGTGGTGCATCGTCCCGAGGTCGTCGAGGCGCTCAAGAAAACGGAAGGGATCTTTTTGCCCGAAGCCTCGCAGGACCTGGACGGCAGCGTCACCGTGATTCTGGGCGCAAAAGGCGTCATCGAATTGGAACTCGTCTCCAGTGGCGAACATTGGGGTCGTGGCCCGACCCATGACATCCACTCCAGCGAGAAGGCGCGCGTCGATAGTCCTGCTTGGCGCCTGGTGCACGCGCTGAACACGTTGGTCTCTGCCGACGGCAACACTCCCGCCATTGCCGGATTCGCCGATAAAGCTCGCCCACTCTCCTTCGCAGAGAAACAGATGATCGTCACTGCGGCTGGGCGCATGGACGAGAGTCTGGCGAAGAAGGCGTTCGGCGTCTCCCACTGGATTAACGATGTCGGATGGGAAGAATCCATCGAGATGCTGCTCTCGCGGCCTACGGTGAACATCGAAGGACTCGTCGGCGGCTACACCGGTCCTGGCGGAAAGACCATCCTGCCCCATCGCGCCGTGGCGAAAGTCGATTGCCGCTTGGTCCCCGACATGACTGCGGCGGAAGCGCTGGCGGCATTGAAAGCACACCTCGCCCATCAGGGATTCAGCGACATTGAAGTCAACATGACGGGCGGCTACGATCCCAACACCACGGCCCTCGATGCCAGAATCATCCAGGTCGAGCTGAACGTCTACCGCTCCAAGGGAATCGATCCCATCGTGCTGCCGCGGAGTCCCGGTTCGTGGCCCGGCTATGTCTTTACCGGCGAACCCCTCCATCTGCCCGCCGGTGGCTTCGGCCTCGGGCATGGCGAAGGGGCGCACGCTCCCGATGAGTACTACCTGATCGAATCGTCGAACCCAAAGGTGCAAGGGATGGACGGCGCGGCGCGATCCTACGTCGAGTTTCTGTACGAGATCGCCGGCTAGCGGTCGCTGACTGCCAACTCGACGCGATGCTACACTCAGCATCGTCATGCTGATTCATCTGGAATGCACTCGTTGCGGAGAGCACTATCCTGCGGACCGCCCGCAGACGGTCTGTCCGAAGGATGGCGGCGTTCTCTACGCCCGCTACGATCTCGCAGCCGTCAAGAAGACATTTTCTTCCGGACACCTCGCCGCGCGCATGCCCACCATGTGGCGTTATGACGCCGTGCTGCCCGAAGCCGATCCCGTCTCGCTGGGCGAAGGCTTCACGCCGATGTTGCCCAGCCGCGAATATCCGAACGTCTTCATTAAGGATGAAGGGCTGAATCCAACCGGATCATTCAAGGCACGTGGACTCTCCGCCGCCGTGACCATGGCGCGGCGCTTCGGGATCAGGAAGCTGGCGATCCCTTCTGCAGGAAATGCCGCCAGCGCTCTTGCCGCTTATGCCGCCGCGGCCGGTCTGGAGGCTCACATTTTCATGCCGAAAGACGTGCCGGCAGCCAATCGCATCGAATGCGACTACTACGGAGCCCGCGTTACGCTGGTCGATGGGCTGATTAGCGACTGCGCCAAGAAAGTGGCTGAGCTGAAAAATTCGCCGGCGTGGGAAACGGACGCATGGTTCGATGTCTCGACCACCAAAGAGCCCTATCGCGTCGAAGGCAAAAAAACCATGGGCTACGAAGTCGCCGAGCAACTCGGCTGGAGCCTGCCGCAAGGCATCATCTATCCCACGGGCGGCGGCGTCGGTCTGCTCGGCATGTGGAAGGCGTTCGAAGAAATGCAAGCGCTGGGATGGATCGGCTCCGAGCGGCCCAAGATGATCTGCGTGCAGGCGGCCGGTTGCGCGCCTGTCGTCAAGGCTTGGGATGAGGGAAAGTCCACGGCTGAAATGTGGACGGATGCCACGACGCTGGCCTCCGGCCTGCGCGTGCCCAAGCCGTATGGCGATTATCTGATTCTCGACATCCTGAAGAAGTCCAAGGGCACCGCGGTCGGCGCAACCGACGAGGAGATCCTCGAAGCTGCGCGCCACTGGGCAAAAGTCGAGGGCATCTTTGCCGCTCCCGAAGGCGCAGCCTGTCTGGTGGCCTATCGCAAACTGCGAGCCAGCGGATTCTTCAAGGAGCGGGATACCGTCGTTCTGTTTAATACCGGCAGCGGGCTCAAGTATCTCGACGTGCTGGATACTCGTGCGGGCGGCTCGCCCGCGCAGTCCGCCGGCGCTAAGCCCGCGGCGCGCCACATCGGCGGAATCATCGGACCTTATTGAAGTAGAGCTCTCGACAGAGAGCTTCATTTCCTCCATGTCCTCTGTGGTTAAATAAAATCATCCCATGACCGATCGCCTCTACTACCGCGATTCTTTTCTCTACGACTTCGACGCCGAGATTCGTGAGGCCGTAGAGAACCCGCGCCCGGCGCTGGTTCTCGATCGCACGGCCTTCTATCCCACCAGCGGCGGGCAGGTGTTTGACACCGGATCGATCGCGCTCGCCTCCGATCCGGCAAAGAGAATCCGCGTCACCGAAGTCGCCGACATGGAAGATGGCCGCATCGTTCATTACATCGAGGCTTCCAAAGACTTCAAGCCCGGAACCCACATCCGCGGCCAGATCGACCCCGCGCGCCGCCGCGATCACATGCAGCAGCACTCCGGGCAGCACGTCCTCTCCGCCGCCTTCGTCCGCCTCCACAATATGCCGACGGTTTCATTCCACATGGCCGGCGATTACTGCTCGATCGACCTCGACACTCCGGCGCTCGCGAAAGAGCAGATCGAAGCCGCCGAGCGCCTGGCGAACGAAATCATTCTCGAGAATCGCCCGGTCGACATCCGCTTCGTCACGCGCGACGAGGCAGGGAAGTTGGGCCTGCGGAAGCTTCCTCCCGCCGCCAGCTCCACAGAAGGGGATGCCCCAGGTTTCGCTGGTGTTGCGAAACCTGGGAGAGGTGATGAACTGCGCATCATCGACATTCGCGACTGGGATCTCAGCGCCTGCGGCGGCACCCACGTGAATCAGACTGGGCAGATCGGATGCATCCTGCTGCGCAAGGCGGAAAAAGTGCGCCAGGGATGGCGCGTCGAATTCGTCGCGGGCCAGCGCGCCGTAGCCACGGCGCGGCGCGACTTCACCACCCTGACCGAAGCGGCGGCACTGTTTTCCGCGCACATCTGCGATGTCCCGCAGCATGCCCGGAAGTCGCTGGAGGAAATCCGCACACTGCGTAAGCAGCGCGAGCACTCGCTCGAAGAACTGGCCGAGGCGCAGGCCGCGTCGTTCTTGGCAGAAACGCCGGAGAAGAATGGACGCAGGCTCGTGGTCCGGACATTCGCCGAGCGCGACCTGAATTCACTTAAGCTGCTGGCGCAAAAACTTACCCGCCTGGCGCCGAACGCAGTCGCGCTGCTGGGCACGACTTCCCCCCAACCCTCGCTCGTGTTCGCGCAGTCATCTTCCTTGCAGTCCATTGGTCAGCCCTTCGACATGGGAGCGCTGATGAAAGAGACGGTGGCCAAACTCGGTGGGCGCGGCGGCGGCACCAAAGATATGGCGCAGGGTGGCGTCGCGACCGGCGACGGGATCGAATCGGCGCTGCGCGACTTGGCTCAGCGATTCTGAAGCTCGGACGACTGGTCTCATCCCAATCGGCGGTTTGCACCCTCGTTCCTGCGGTGCTATCGTATGCGGTCCGCCAAGCCGGCCCTGCTTGGGACGCAACCGCAATGACGGTCCGCGATCCGTAACATCCCCCGGCGTCGCTGGCTCCGCGCCTTCGGATCGTGCTAACGAAGACAGCCGGCGGGCGTCTGTGTCTCAGCGATTCTCTAAAAGCAGAAGAGTCTTTCAAAAGGAGCGACTCATGAAGCACGCGATTCTCGTTTCCGTTCTGGCTCTGATGGTTTCGTTTCCCGGATATGCCCAGAATCAGCCCCAGCCGCCGGCCACCCTGCGCAGCATCCTGTTGCACGAGCTGCACACGACTCATAATCAGGCCGATTGGTTCGTCCCCATCAACGTGGCCGTCGATGGGCTGACGGCCGAGCAGGCCAGCTGGCAGCCACAAGCTGGAACCCACTCTGCCGGCCAGCTCGCTTACCACCTGCTCTTCTGGAATCGGCGCATGTTGCAACAACTCAAAGGAGAGCCGCAGGCGAAATACAGCGGCAACAACGATGAAACCTTCACCAAATTCGACGACAAGCAGTGGAGTGACATCGTCAAGCAACTCGACCAGGTCATGGCCGACTACGAGAAGCTGGTCGAATCGGCGGACGACAAGAAGCTGTCAGAAATAGCTCCCATGGTGGCCAACATCTGCGAGCACAACGCCTATCACGTCGGACAGATCGTCTATGTGCGGAAGCTGGAAGGCGCCTGGAACCCGGAGAAGGGCGTGAAATAGCTTCGGCGCGTCTTAACGAGAGAGGCCCGGCGTCGCAACGCCGAGCCTCTTCAATACAGCGCGAGAACCGGAGCTACGGCATGTACATCCACAAGTCGTTCAGATTTCCCGTCGTCCCCGAAACTTGCCCATAGCCGCCAAACAACCACAAGTTGCCGCTGGCGTCGATCCATCCATTAAGAAAGAAGCGGCTGCCGGGAGCATTGCCCGGGCTCAACGTTCCCTCCGTCCCATAGCTCGAAATCTGGTTCGGCGAGTTCGATCCGCTCACCCAGGTCCACTCTCCGCCACGGTATTTCCAAAGATCGTTGGCGAAGCCTGCGCTCGTCGATGTGAAATATGCGCTGCCCCCGAACAGCCAGGCATTCCCCGCGGAGTCCGTCCACGCCATCCCCGACCAACGCGCCCCTGGGATGTTATTCGCCGCCGCCATGCCTTGGGTCCCGTACACGCCGGGCTGGCTCACGACATTCGATCCTCCTATCCACGTCCATTCCCCGCCGCTGTATTTCCAGAGATCGTTCAGGTAACCATTCGAGCCGTTGGCGTCATACCCGTATCCGCCAAATAGCCAGAATCCGCCCGAGGCGTCGACCCAGGCGTACGCGCCTTCGCGAGAACCCGGGATGTTCGTCGCCGCCGCCGTCCCTTGCGTCCCATAGACGCCTCTTTGTGCCTGCGTAGTTGACCCGCCCATCCAGGTCCATTCGCCCCCGCTATACTTCCACAAATCGTTCAGAGGTCCGTTGATCGGGTTCGACCCGTCGTACCCCGTTCCGCCGAACACCCATATGTTTCCCGACGAATCCTTCCACACTGCCGAGGAGAAGCGTCCACCCGGCAGATTGCTCGGATCCGCCACTCCCAGCGTTCCGTAATGGCCGTTCTGGCGTCCAACGCTCGAACCGCCGACCCACGTCCACTCGCCCCCGCTATACTTCCACACGTCGTTCATCGGAGATTCATTGCCCACCGAGTCAAACCCGTTCCCGCCAAACATCCAGAAGGTGCCGGACGCGTCAGTCCAGCTAGCCGGCTGGAAGCGCGCTCCCGGAATGTTGTTCGAACCGGCGACACCCACCGTTCCGTAGTTCCCGCTTTGCCCGCTGAGCGTCGGGCCGCCTCTCCACGTCCATTCGCCGCCGCTGAATTCCCACAGATCGCTCATCGGCATGAGAGTCTCATTCGAGTCATAGCCATATCCGCCGAACAGCCAGAGACTCCCCGAGCTGTCCGTCCACGTCGCAGGATATTGGCGCCCGCCCGGACTGTTCGCCGGGGCAGGACTCCCGAGCGTTCCATAAGTGCCGACTTGATTGCCGCTCTTCGACCCGGCCATCCACGCCCATTCATTGTGCCCGCACTCCACCTTGATATTGCTCACATCTGCGGTTGCCATGCCGCTTCCGTTCGCCACCGTGCATTGCTGCGTCGGACTCGAGGGCTGCGTCCCGACCGTCACGTTGTATGCGCCGCCACTCGCAATCTTCGTCACAAACTGAAACCCGCCATTTGCCGTGAGCGGGAGATTGTCTCCGCCGTTGTCCTCCAGTACCACTCCACCGCTGCCCGTAGCGAGATCTGCCAGCGTGCCCGAGATTGTGTATTGTGCCGGAGGAGGTGGCTGCGTGTTGTTTGCGTTTTGCGATGCGCAGCCGGGAATAAAGAGAAGAGAAAGTGCGAGAATCACTGCCGAGAGTGCTTTCATGTGCCACCTCGTCAGGCATGCGCTGGCTGAGCCACCGCACACCCGAACTGAGAATTAGAACACTCTCGCGCAAGAATGGAAGTCTTACATAGGTAACCGAAGGATTACCGGGATGCCCGTGCCGTGGCGGCCACGCGCTGCCCGCATCGCTAGCTTCCCGGCAGCAGCACCGCCACCGACGACACGCACTTCCACGTGCCGTTGAGGTTGACCCAGGTATCGAGAAAGCGCTCGCGCCGCGTCACCGATCGACCTTTTTCGACGCTCTGCGTCCGGAAGATTCCCACCACCACCGCCGAGTCTCCGTAAACGTCGACCTTGCTCTGCTCGGTTACCGCCTGCGAGGGCCCGTGATATCCCGGCACTTTCAGGCTGGCCAGGAACTGGTGCTTCGTCTGCATGCTGCCGTCAATGTCAATAGAGACGAAGCTCTCGGCCAGCAACATGTCCAGCGCCCGGGTGTCGTTGGTTTCGAGCGCGCGGTTCCACGAATTGTCGAGCGCCAGCACATGCGCGCCCTCATCCGTGGCGGACGTTTGCGCCCCCACTCCCACGCTCAGGACAAGCGCAACCGCAAACACCAGGATCGATTTCATGACGAGCGGCCTCCGGCTCGGCGTTGTCAAATTAGAACATTCTTATCCTGAAATTGCGGTCTTACCGAGGTAACCGTCGGCTTCCGGCACAGATTTCTCGCCTCCCGCCGAGTCCGCGCCCCGCCCGCCAGCGCAGCCGGCAGTCGAACGGCGACGCCCGAGGCGCGGTACTCTTGCGCAACCGCGGATCGCTTCGTATAGTGCCGGGATGAACTGGATCGCATTCCTGCTGCTGGCCATCGTTCTCGCCTTCTGCGGGGTCGTCTACGCCGGCTGCCGGTCGTGGCCAACCATGAGCCCGAGACGTCGGACAGTGGGCGCGCTGCTCCTCATGCCTCATTTTCTGATGATCGTCTGCATTGTTTTGTCCCTGCTCTGCGGTCACCCGCCGCAGGGATCGCCCTGCTTCAATCGTCAATTTGCTTGTGCGGTTCTTGTGGTCTTCATCCTGCCGCTTCCCGCTTTCGCCGGGACCGTCGGAGCCCTCGTGATCTTTCTCCGAAGCCGAGGCGCTTCGTAGGGCCCCAGGCAAGGGCACGAGTTCCCTCGTGCCGACAACTGCTTTGTGCCAAATGCGGAAGCCGTGCCAGAAAAAAGTTTCCCGCAGGACGTTTGAGAGTAGCCCGGCGTTTCAACGCCGGGTAGGCTGGAATAGGCCGAGAGCGTCCCGCACGGACGCTTGAAACGATGTCTCACGCTTACATCTCCGAACTCGTGCATTGCGTATTCTCAACGAAGAACCGGCGCAATTTGATTCGTCCCGAAATTCAGTCCGACCTCTGGGCCTTTGTCGGAGGCATCGCGCGCCATAACGGCTTCAAAGCGCTGATCGTCGGCGGCACGGAAAATCATGTCCACCTTTTATTGTCATTGCCGGCGACCATGCCGTTGGCGAAGGCGATGCAGTTGATCAAAGGTGCATCTTCGCATTGGATGAACGAGAAGCATGCGAGAAATTTCGCATGGCAAGAAGGATACGGGGCCTTCACCGTCGGCATCTCGCAGAAGGCGGACACGATTGCCTACATCCGCTCGCAGCCGGAGCATCACCGCAGGCGCAGCTTTGAGGAGGAGTTTGTTGCGTTCTTGAAGAAGCACAGTGTGGATTACGATCCGCGATATGTGTGGGGATAATTTTGTGGCGCGAGGTCAGGCGTCCCTCCCGGACGCGGTGTCGTGCATGCCGCATACCCGGCGTTGAAAACGCCGGGCTATTACCAGACGGTCCCTCTGGAACCCTGCGTTCAAGGAGAGGTAACGCTAGACTTGATATAGAGCGGACGCAGCGAGACAAATGTCCCGTAGAGCCTGCCCTGAGCGCTCGAGCGAAGTGAGGAGTCGAACGGGGGCCACTGAAAATAGCCCGCCAGTTCACTGGCGGGGAACGCATCCCCTAAAATCCGCACCCTGTCCCGAAGAGACACATCAAGCATCATCAGGCATCGGCAGCATTGATCCACACATCGAAACCCGTGTCGTACGGGTCACCCATGTCTCGGGAATGGTCCACCATTACGCAAAGAGCGCAGGAAGACCGGCGCAACCAGGCGGCGTCATCCCGAACGCGGGCGCTTTCACTGAGCAAACGAGCGCAGAGAGCGCGCCGAATGGGGATCTCGGTCTCCGCCAACCGCACCATCCTCTACGAGGCACCACGGCTCGAACGGGAAGGGCACGAGTCGCCTCGTGCCGACAATTGCTTTGTGCCAAAATGCGGAAGCCGTGCCAGAAAAATTGTCCCGCAGGACGTTTAAGAGTAGCCCGGCGTTTCAACGCCGGGTCGTGCGGACAACGCATCCGCAGGATGCCCGGCTTCAGCCGCTGAGGGCCACCCGAGTTCGGACGAATTGCAGAAGAATGGGGGAACGTCCCGTCTGTCCCCAGATTTCCCATTGTCAGACGGTCCCTCCGGGACCTGCGTCCGTGGCTGACGCCAATAGAATTTGAAATCGAAAGAGCGAGCGTAGCGAAGCAAGAGGTCCCGTAGGGACCATTGATAGTAGCCCGCCAGTTCACTGGCGGGACCGCCCCATCCCAACCAGTCAACCGCGCCCCGGAGGGACGCCTGAACCAAGGCCCCATGAATCTGATTCTAACGCTGCAACACTGATGTTTATTCAGCCGATCGTATATCAGCAACAACGCCCAAAGTAAAAGCCCCGCCTTGCGGCGGGGCTTTGGTTGTTCCGCTTTGGGAGCTTGCGGGGCGGCTTGAAGCCGCGCCCTTTCAAAACGCGTCCGAACAATTGCGCCGAAAGCGCGTCTGCCTGGACGGCCAGTCAGATCCTTCGTCGGGCCGAAATCGCCCTCCTCAGGATGAGCGCCCGCGGCTCAGACGCCGCGGACTACGCGCTCAGTACATGTCGCCCATGCCGCCGCCGTGGCCGCCCGGGGCCGGAGCTTCCTTCTTTTCGGGAATCTCGGCGACCAGAGCTTCGGTGGTCAGCATCAGGCTGGCGATCGAGCCGGCATTCTGCAGCGCGGTGCGCACGACCTTCGTCGGATCGAGCACGCCGGCCTTAACCAGGTCTTCGTACTCGTTCGAGAAGGCGTTGTAGCCGTAGTTGGCGTCTTTCGCGTCGAGCACCTTGCCCAGCACGACTGCGCCTTCTTCGCCGGCGTTTTCGGCGATCATGCGCAAGGGTTCGGTGATGGCGCGCTTCACGATGTTGATGCCAATCTGCTCATCGCCCTCGGTCTTGAGCTTGTCGAGCGAGGCCGCGCAACGAGCCAGAGCCACGCCGCCGCCGGGGACAATGCCTTCTTCCACGGCCGCGCGCGTCGCGTGCATCGCATCTTCCACGCGGGCTTTCTTTTCCTTCATTTCGGTTTCGGTTGCGGCGCCGACTTTGATCACGGCCACGCCACCGACCAGCTTCGCCAGCCGCTCCTGCAGCTTCTCGCGGTCGTAGTCGCTGGTGGTCTTCTCGATCTGGCTGCGAATTTCCTTCACCCGGCCTTCGATCTCGGCGTGCTTGCCCTTGCCTTCGACGATGGTCGTGTTGTCCTTGTCGATGGTGACTTTCTTGGCCTGGCCGAGGTCGGAGATCTGCACGTTCTCCAGCTTGATGCCCAGATCTTCGGTGATGGCCTTGCCGCCGGTCAGGGTGGCGATATCCTGCAGCATCGCCTTGCGGCGATCGCCGAAGCCCGGAGCCTTGACGGCCGCGACTTGCAGCGTGCCCCGCAGCTTGTTGACCACGAGAGTGGCCAGGGCTTCACCCTCGACGTCTTCGGCGATGATGAGCAGCGGCTTGCCCGACTTCGCGATCTGCTCCAGCAGCGGCAGCAGGTCCTTCATCGAGCTGATCTTCTTTTCGTTGATCAGGATGTAGGCGTTCTCGAGAGCAGCTTCCATGCGCTCGGGATCGGTGACGAAGTAAGGCGAGAGATAGCCGCGGTCGAACTGCATGCCCTCGACGACTTCCAGCTGGGTCTCGAGCGTCTTCGACTCTTCGACCGTGATCACGCCATCCTTGCCGACTTTCTTCATCGCTTCCGCGATGATCTTGCCGATGGTCTCGTCATTATTTGCCGAAATCGTCCCCACCTGCGCAATCATTTCGCCGGAGACGGGCTTGGAGAGCTTGTCGATTTCGCCGTTGACACGGTTGCCTTCCTTGTCGAGCTTGCCGGCGATGGTGGTGACGGCCTTCTCGATGCCGCGCTTCAGGGCCATGGGATTGGCACCGGCAGCGACGGTCTTGACGCCTTCGCGGTAGATGGCCTGGGCGAGAACGGTGGCGGTGGTGGTGCCGTCGCCGGCGACGTCGGACGTCTTGGAGGCGACTTCGCGCACCATCTGCGCGCCCATATTCTCGAGTCCGTCTTTCAGCTCGATTTCTTTCGCGACGGTGACGCCGTCTTTGGTGATAGTCGGCGAACCGAATTTCTTTTCAATCACTACATTGCGGCCCTTGGGGCCGAGTGTGACCTTCACGGCGTCGGCCAGAAGGTTGACGCCGCGGAGAATCGCCTGCCGCGATTCCTCTCCGTGAACGATGTGTTTTGCCATTGTGTGTCTTCTCCTAAAATATTCGATTGCAGGACTGACCTGCGGAATTCGGGAAGTTGCGTTGTTCCGTATTCGGAAGCTGGTCTGGCGCTTTATTGCAATCGCATTCTGCGATTGCACGCCGGACTCGCTCAGGTCCTTCGTTCGGCAAAGTGCGCCGCACGCAGGATGACAATGCGCGATTACCGCTTGGAGCCGGCGAGTTCCTTCTTGGTCGAGCCGGTGAGGATTCCCAGAACTTCCTCTTCGCGCATGATGATGTAGTCTTCGCCGTCCAGCTTGATTTCGGTGCCCGAATACTTGCCGAACAGGATGCGGTCGCCTTCCTTCACATCCAGCGGGCGGACCTTGCCTTCCTCATTGATTTTGCCTTTGCCGGCGGAGACCACTTCGCCCTCCTGCGGCTTCTCTTTGGCCGAGTCGGGAATAATGATGCCGCCGCGTGTGGTTTCGCCTTCCTCAATGCGCCGCACCAGAATGCGGTCATGGAGCGGGGTGAATTTCGCCATGGTTGAAACTCCTTTCTGAGTCTTCAGAGGTTGAGTGTGTTGCGATTGACTGTGTGTAACCCTATGATTTGATGGGGCTAGGCTTTGATGTTAGCAATCTTGCCTATCGAGTGCTAATTTTAAGAAAAGAGTGGGCGGGTTGTCAAGTCGGCCGGTGATCGGCCCCGTGGTACGATGGCCGCCGCGACTTGGGGGCTCTCAATGTCCTCTTCTTCTGTTTCTACCTCTGAAGCTGACGCGCCTACGGCACGGCATCTGGCCGGGCTGCTTCTGATCTCGCTCGCGACGCTCTTGCTGGAACTGGCCTTGACCCGGGTGCTGTCGGTGACGCTGTGGTATCACTTCGGATTTTTGGTGATATCGACGGCGTTGCTCGGCTTCGGGGCGTCGGGAGTAACGCTGGCGCTGTGGACGGAGCTGCGGGAGCGGACGGACCTGGATCTTGCGCTGGGCGCGTGCGCGCTGGCGTTTGCCGCCGGCGTGGTCTTCAGTTTCTGGTGCATGCAGCGGATCCCAATGGATCCGTTTTCTGTTGCCGTGGATCATCGGCAGTTCTTGTTCACGCCCATCTATCTTCTGCTGGTGGCGCTGCCTTTCTTCTGTTCCGGACTAGCCATTTCGCTGCTCCTGACCCGCGGATCGAAACAGATCAACCGTCTGTATGCCTATGACCTGGTAGGCGCGGGATTGGGATGCGCCCTGGTGGCGGCCGTGATTCCGCATTTTGGGGGAACGGGCAGCGTCATGGTTGCGGGGTTCGTGGGCGCGATCTCTGCCGTGCTTTTCGCGGGGAACCGCCGGCGCGCCGTGGGCGCGGTGGCGGGAGTCTTGGCGATCGCGCTGCTGGGGGGCAGTTTTTATGGCGAGCGAATCATCCCGATTCATGTCAGCGCGAACAAGAGCCGGCGGCCGATCCATCCTATTTATTCCGCCTGGAACACTCTGTCGCTGGTACAGGTCGTGGAGTATCCAGCGGAGGGCAAAGATCCGGCAATGCGGGTGATGTACATCGACGCGGGGACGGCGGCGACCGGAGGCGTTGATTTGAGGCCGGACGTGCGATCCTCGATCGCGCGGCACCCGGAAAACGTGGAACAGTTATCGATGATGGCGTACGTGGGGAAGGCACATCCGAAGATCCTGATTATCGGTTCCGGCGGAGGAAGCCAGGTGCTGGCAGGAGTGGCGTCGGGGGCGAGTTCGATCACGGCGATCGACGTCAATCCCGCGGTGAACGACATTGTCGCCAACCTGATGAACGATTTCTGGGGAAACCTGTACCACCAGCCGGAGGTACACGTGTTCACCGATGAGGGACGCAGCTTCGTCCGGCGGTCGAAGGAGCAATACGACGCCATCATTTCTGTGCACACCATCAGCAATGCCGCGGTTGCGTCGGGAGCCCTGGGGCTGGCGGAGAATTATGTGCTCACGCGGGAGGCCTTTGAAGACTATCTCGATCATCTCGCGCCCGATGGGGCGATATTTTTTACCCGGCCTGAGTTTCAGATTCCGCGCCTGGTGTCGACGGCGCGGGAGGTGTTCGCCGAAAAAGGATGGGGATCGATCGGCGACCACCTGTTTGCCTTCACCGAGACGGAGCGCCGGCCGGCGCCGGGCCGATTGTCGTTTGTGGCGGGCTTTCTGTTGAAGAAAAGCACGTTTTCGCCAGAGGAGTTGAAGGAAGTTCGGCGGATCGCTATGGCGGATGTTGGACAGGAGCCGGATGCCGCGAAGATCGAGGTTCTTTATTCGCCGGACGAAAAGCCCGCCGGCAGCTTGTGTGCGGAAATGGTGTCGGCCCCGCGGCTCGCGGATGTTCTGGAACAGAATGATTCCGAGTTGGCTCCGGCGACCGACGATAAACCTTTCTTCAATCAACACACGCGCTGGTCGAGGATCCGCTGGCACACGATCGTGGATCTGTTCTCGCAAAACAAGCCGTTTGGCGCGCGTATGGCGCTGGAGGACCGGCCAGTCGCCGAGATTACGCTGCTGATCCTGTTCCTGCAATCGGCGCTGGTCGCTGGAGTGTGCATCCTTTTGCCTCTGGCGCTGCTGCACCGGCGCGGCCTCGCGGTCCACGGGCGTTGGGGATGGCTTGGGTATTTTGCGGCGTTGGGGCTGGGATTCATCATGGTGGAGATTGCTCTGCTACAGCGATTCCTGCTGTTCCTCGGACAACCGATCTATACCTACGCGGTTGTGCTGGCCGGGCTGCTGATTTTCACCGGCGTTGGCTCCTCCGTGGCAGGGAGGTGGAAGGCTGGCGCTTGCGCGATACTGCAGCGTGTGCTGCTGGCCGCGATCATTGTCGTGCCGCTGATGGCTCTGCTCACGCCACTGGTGTTTCGCGCTTTCCTGGGATTCGGGATCGAGTGGAGAATCGCCATTGCATTGCTTCTGGTCGCGCCTCTGGGATTCGTTTTGGGGATGCCATTTCCCCTTGGACTCCGGATGGCGATGCAACGGTCATCCGCTTTGGGGGCGTGGGCGTGGGGCGTGAATGGATTCTTCACCGTGATCGGAACCGTACTCGCGCTGATGCTCGGCATGATGGCGGGATTCCGGATCGTGCTGCTGCTGGCATGCGTGTGCTATCTCGGCGGGTTACTGGCGATCTCGTGGCTGGCCAAGGGCGCGCATATGGAAGCGACGGGCTAGAAATGGTCTGGAGGGCGAGTTCCGCGCCTGGCGCGCTCGCGCTCCATGACAGAACCGAGGGCACGAGACGGTTCCTCACCTTAAGACACCCAGTAACGTGGAGTTTCAGAGTTCCCGTTCCGAGTTACGGGTATATCATTTGTAAAAAGAACCTCCTGCCAAGGTCCTTTCACATATCTCCTTACCTGGAGAGCAGAATGACGGCCCTACGTCTTTCCATCAATGACCATCTGTACACAGTTGATACCGATCCGCAGACCAGCTTGTTGAGCGTTCTGCGCGACACGCTGGATCTAACCGGCAGCAAGTACGGCTGCGGCGAAGGCATGTGCGGCGCGTGCACGGTGCTGGTCGATGGCAGAGCGCAGCGGTCGTGCATCACGAAAGCCGGCTCGGTTGTGGGCAAGCAGATCACGACCATTGAAGGGCTGGCGAAAGGCGAGCAACTGCATCCGGTGCAGGAAGCCTTTCTGGAAATGGGCGCGATGCAGTGCGGATACTGCACGTCAGGGATGATCCTGTCAGCGGTGGCGTTGCTGAAGAAAAATACGGCGCCGAGGGCGAGCGAGATTGTGGATTTCATGGACGGAAATGTCTGCCGTTGCGGGACCTATCCCCGGATTGTGGAAGCGATTCAGAAGGCGGCGAAAGGGATGTCGGCCTCGGTTGCTGCGAAGGGAGCCGGACGATGAACGAAATGAATGCGCAGATCACGATCGAGCCGGAACGCTATGAGCTCACGGCAGCGGCCCCGTATCGCTTCGATCTGGACCGGCGCGAGTTTTTCAAGTTCCTGGGTGCGGGCATCGTGGTGTTCTCGGTGCTGAAGACGGCCGCGGCGCAGGAGTCGGGCAGAGCGGGCCAGTGGCGCGGCGAAGCCCTGCCGAGAGAGATCGATGCCTGGCTGCATATTGGCGAAGACGGCAGAGTCACGGTGTACACGGGGAAGGTGGAAGTAGGGCAGAACATCCGCACGTCGCTGACGCAGGCAGTCGCCGAAGAGCTGCACGTCGCGACGGAACGGATCGAATTGGTGATGGGCGACACGCAGTTGACGCCTTTCGATATGGGGACATTCGGGAGCCGGACGACGCCAACGATGAATCTGCAGCTGCGAAAAGTGGCGGCGGCAGCGCGCGAGACGTTGATCGGGCTGGCCGCGGCGGAGTGGAAGACGGATGCCGCGCATCTGGTTGCGGAAGATGGAAAGGTTCGAGATTCGCAGGGCAGTCGGTCGGTGGAATATGCCGCACTGCTGAAGGGGAAACAGCTGGCGCAGACCCTGCCGGCGGAGGATCCGCTGATTCCCGCGGCGCAATGGAGAGTAGCGGGACAAGCCGCGCGGAAGGTGGATGGGCGGGAATTCGTGACCGGAAAGCACCGGTATCCGTCCGATCAGACGTTGCCCGATATGTGGTATGGCAAGGTGGTACGTCCAGAATCGTTTGGAGCGACGCTGGTTTCCGTTGACACGATCAAGGCTGAGCAGTTGGGCGCGAAGGTTGTGCGAGACGGGAATTTTGTGGGCGTGGCGGCTCCGACGACGGAGTTAGCGGCCACTGCGGCAGCGGCCATTCGGGCAGAGTGGAAGTCAGAGCCCCAGATCTCGAATAAAGAGTTGTTTGATTATCTGCGCAACAATCCGGCGGAAGGGCATGATCCAACGGGAGACGGCGACCGCTACGACGCGGGGACGATTGATGCCGCGATGGCCACGGCGGATCACAAGCTGCAGCAGACATACACGGTTTCCTACATTGCGCATGTGCCGCTGGAACCGCGGGCGGCGCTGGCGAAGTGGGATGGCAACAGCGTAACGGTGTGGACGGGAACGCAGCGTCCGTTTGGCGTGCGCGGGCAACTGGCGGAGGCGTTTCGGATTCCGGAAGAGAAAGTACGCGTACTGATGCCCGACATGGGGTCGGGATACGGCGGGAAACACACGGGTGAGACGGCTATCGAGGCGGCGCGGCTGGCGCGGGCGGCACAGCGCCCGGTGAAGGTGGTGTGGACGCGGGAAGAGGAATTCACCTGGGCGTATTTTCGCCCGGCGGGCGTGATCGACGTGAAGAGCGGCGTCCGCAATGACGGCACGATTACGGCGTGGGAGTTTCATAACTACAACTCAGGATCGGCAGGCATTCGAACGTATTACGAGGTGCCGAATCAGAGGATCGTGTTTCATCCGACGAAGATGCCCCTGCGGCAGGGATCGTATCGGGCGCTGGCGGCAACGGCCAATCATTTTGCCCGCGAATCGCACATGGATGAAGTGGCGCATGCGGTGAAGATGGATCCGCTGGAATTCCGGCAGAGGAATCTGAAAGAGGAAAGGCTGCGGGCGGTATTTCAGGCGGCAGCGAAACAGTTCGGCTGGGGCAAGCCGAAAGCCGTGCCAGGGCAGGGTTTTGGTATGGGCGGCGGCTACGAGAAGCTGGGATACGTGGCCACATTTGCAGAGGTGAATGTGGATCGGAAGTCGGGCGAGGTGAAAGTGGCGCGCGTGGTATCTGCGTTCGAGTGCGGCGCGATCGTCAATCCCGATGGGCTGCGCAATCAGGTGGAAGGCGCAAACGTGCAGGGACTGGGCGGAGCGCTGTTTGAGGCGATTCAGTTTGAGAACGGCAAGATTCTGAATGGGCGGCTGTCACAGTATCGGGTGCCGCGATTCAGCGATCTGCCGAAGATCGAGACGGTGTTGCTCGATCGCAAGGATTTGCCGTCGGTGGGAGCCGGGGAGTGTCCGATCGTGGGGCTGGCGCCGGCGATTGCGAACGCGATCTTCGATGCGACGGGGGTGCGGCTGCGCTCGTTGCCGCTGGTGCCGGGTGGGCTGAAGGTGAGTTGAGCGGTCAGAAATCTCCCCTATTCCGCGGCCGCCACTGGAACGGTAAAGGATTCGGATTCTCCATTTTCATTTTGAGGGATAGGCGAATGACGAAATCGGCAGGGAAATTCCTTGCGTCCTGGCCGGGCTGTTTAGGGCTGGCGCTTCTTGGTTCGGTTTTCGCCGCGGCGCAGACGCCGTCGCCGGCGCTGCTGGTGCTGGAAAAAGGGGAGCGGTCGCTGGCGATTGTGGATCCCGGCAGCTTGAAGGTGGTGGGACGCGCGGCGGCGGGAGACGATCCGCATGAGGTGGTCGCGTCGGAGGACGGACGGTTTGCTTACATCTCGAACTATGGCGCATTCGGCGACCACCCCGGACGTACCTTGTCGGTCGTGGATCTGATCGAGCAAAAGCGGTTGGCGTCGGTGGAATTGGGGGCTTTGCGCGCTCCCCATGGGCTGCAGATGGCGGAGGGCAACGTCTATTTCACGGCGGAGGGGAGCAAGGCGATCGGAAGATATGATCCGGCGACCCGGCAGATTGATTGGGTGCTGGGGCTGGGGCAGAACCGCACCCATATGCTGGTGGTGGCGAAGGACGGGAGCCGCATTTTCACATCGAATGTAAATTCGAACAGCATCGGGATTCTGGAGCCCGACCGCGAAGGCGATGTGTCGGGCTGGAACGAGACATTCGTTTTGGTGGGCAAGGGACCTGAGGGCTTTGACGTTTCGCCGGATGGGAGAGAGCTGTGGGCGGCGAATTCGCACGATGGGACGGTTTCGATCATCGATACCGAGGCGAAGAAAGTTGTGGCGACTCTGAATGTTCCGACGAAGTTCGCCAACCGGCTGAAGTTCACGCCGAACGGGAAACGAGTGCTCATTTCGGATCTGGGTACGGGCGATCTGGTCGTGCTCGACGCGGCGGAGCGGAAGGAGATCAAGCGCCTCAGCCTGGGACATGGGGCGGCGGGCATTCTGATTCAGCCGGATGGAGCACGTGCCTATGTCGCCGTGAGCCCGGATAACGCCGTGGCCGTGGTCGATCTGACTACGCTGACGGCAGCGGGACGGATTGAAACCGGCAAAGGTCCGGACGGGATGGCATGGGCGGTGCGGAAGTGAAAGCTTGCCTAAGGTGGGAATCTTTCTTCGTACTTGTAGGTCACCGTGTGCTGGATGAGAGTGAAGGGACAGAGAGTTCAAATCCGAGGACAGGAAGAAGCCCTTGCAATCACCCTTTTGCCTGCGCTGCCGGCGGGAGATTGAGCCCGGAGACAAATCGGTCGCAGTCTACATGTTTGCCCAAACCGTGGGGGTAAAGCCGCGGCAGAAATCGTCGGCGCAACGCATTTGTTTTTGTCCGCAATGTGCGGTATCGCTGGCCATGGGCCTGCCGCCCGAAGGCGCGCTGAATATGGCGGCGTGGGATATGATCCGCGACCTGGTGAGCGCGGATCCGTCGCTCAATGAGGCCGCGTGGGAGAACCTGCGCGGGGTGGTCGCTCTGCTCGGCTCGGGAGAAGATGGCGCCGTCCCGATCTCGGGAGCCAAGTATCGCCGCGCCGTATAGGGGTCTCGGTGGCGCTCATCTGGAGCACCGCAAGCTGCCACGCGACGGGCGGCGTATAAAGCGCAGAGTCAGGCGCGCTCTGCTCCCAATACGTCTTCCGCGACCCACCTACTGCGGTTTCTGATCCGCCGGCTGCGCTGCAGGCGGCTCCGTCTCGGTCTTCTTCTTCGAGAATGAGCGGACGTAGTTGACCAGGTCCCAGAGTTCGTCGTTCTTCACGCGCGGGCCCTCGGGCGGCATATCTTCGTGGCCGTTCTTGATGATGTAGAACAGTTCGCCATCCGTGCGATCTTTGAGCGTGGCAGGATCGGTAAAGTCGCCGATCGTCAGCTTCATGTCCTTGGCCGTGTCGCCCTTTCCGTCGCCATTCTTCCCGTGGCACATGGCGCAATCGATCGTCCACCACTTCTTACCGCGGGCCAGAGAATCGGAAGTGGCCTTTTCCGGGTTCGGCTGTTTGGCAATATCCGCGGGAATGGCCGCATACGAGGGCGTCTTTTGCGCTCCCGGAGTTGCGCTCTGCTGTTGAGCCACAACGGACGGGGAGAAGAAGAGAAGAAGAAATACGGGAAGCACCAGTGCAAATCTGTACACGGGAACCTCCTTCGATTCGAGGTTAATTTCGGGAGAATTGTAGCACCGGGTAAAAGCGCAGGCTGTGCTCCCGCGCACGGCCCGCGGGCGCGTATGATAGCCATACGTGGGAGTTTGCGTAAACATCTCAACTCCTCTCAAATCATCTTCAAAAAAATGGACAGAAAATATCGCGTCTTTGCCACGTGTGACATTGGAGAAGCGATCGAACTGTTGCGCAAACGCGGCTACGAAGTCGAAGTGTATCCAAGCCCGGAAGCGCCGCCCAAAAGCCTGATCCTCGACAAAGTACGAGCGGGGATCGACGGACTCATCACTACGCTGCGCGATCCCATCGATGCCGAAGTGTTCGAAGCGGGGAAGGGCAAGCTGAAAGTCGTGGCCCAGTATGCCGTCGGCTTCGACAACATCAATCGCGGGGACGCTAACCGATACAAAGTTCCGTTCACTCACACCGCCGATGTGCTCACCGAGGCGACCGCGGAGTTCGCCTTTTTCATGATGGGAACGTTGGCGCGCAAGATGTGGCCGGCCGAACATCTCACGCGCGAAAACAAGTGGGGATACTGGCATCCCTATCTGCCATTCCTGGGCGACGAAGTGACGGGGAAGACCGTGGCGGTCATCGGGACGGGAAGGATCGGTCTGGCATTCATCAAGAAGTGTGTCGGGTTCGACATGAACGTTCTTTGCTACGACCCCGCCTATCAGAATGATGCGTTTGTGGCCACGATTCAGGAGATGAACGACCTGAGGCACGTGCGCGGGTTGAGCAAAGACAAGGCCTGGATCAAGTACGTACCGCTGGAGGAGGCGCTGCGCGGAGCGGACTTTGTGAGTGTCCACGTGCCGCTGTTGCGAGCGGGAGAAAGCGCGACCCCGACCTATCATCTGTTCAATGAGCAGACGTTGCGCCTGATGAAGCAGACGGCATTTCTGGTCAATACCTCGCGCGGCCCGGTCATCGACGAAGGGGCGCTGGCTCGGGCGCTGCGGGAGAACTGGATCGCAGGCGCTGCCCTCGACGTCTATGAGAAGGAGCCGCTTCCCATGGATTCCCCGCTGCGAGACGCGGCCATTGCCGACCGCTGCCGCCTGATGCCGCATTTTGCCAGCGCGGCGCGGATAACGCGGCTGTCGACCGATCCGAATAAAGGGATGGCTGGGCGTTGCGTGCAGGGATTGATCGACGTGCTCGAGGGCAATTACGGCGGTGATGTTACCCGCATGCCCTATGTCGTGAATAAAGAGACATTTAGCGCGAAGCCGGGTTAGAAAAGACGAGCCGTAGGACGGGCGACCATTGACGAGAAGGTTACATTTTCGTGACCTGCCTTTCCGCCGGGCGCGTACAATACGCTCTGGGGCTCGTCCATCAAGGAGTGGAATGAACAAGCGATTGATGTTGATTGCCGTGTCGGTGTTGCTGTGTCTGAGTGCTGCTGCGCTGGGCGAGCGCAGCCATGAGACCGAAGGGATTGATCTTCATCCCCAGCCCAAGGAAGTGACGTTGCACGAAGGGGGATTCCGCGTGACCTCGGGAACCCGGATCCTGGTGCAGTTCGGGCACCAGTCTGAGGACCGGATCGCGGCAGAAACTCTGGCGGAAGAAATCGAAGACGAGTCCGGACTGCAGCTCGATATCGTGGGCACCAAGAACAGCGCGAAGGCCGCCGGCGGCGCGATCGTGCTGGCGCGGCTCGACGATCGCAGGGTACGCGAATTCCTGTCGGACCGGGGCCTGCAGGCGGATCAGCTGGCCGATCAGGGATATCTGCTGTTCTCCGACAAGTCGCATCTGATTGTGGCGGCGAAAAGCGGCGAAGGCTTGTTCTACGGCGTGCAGACCTTGCGGCAATTGCTGCGGCCGAACGGCACAGGCAAGGGACTGGTTTGCCCGGCGGTGACTATTCGCGATTGGCCGAATCTTGACAAGAATGAAGCGCGCGACAGAGTAAGCCGGGAATCCGTCCCCGAATTTCTGAAAATGCATTTTCGCGGACCGGGCGAGTAGAATTGCATCGGAAGTATTTCGAGGTGCCCCGACGGGCGCCTTTTCTTTGCGCCGCGCTATTCGCATGCGGTCTGGTCAACGATCTCGCTTCCCCGCGACGATCGACCAGAACCTCTGACTCCGTCGTGCTCGGCTCACCCACCTGAAATCCCGCACGATCAGCGAAGACCGGCGAAAGCGCCTCATCACTCCTCGGAACAAACGCGGGCGAGGACGCGTATTAAGTTAGCGTATCCCTCCGAAGGAGTTATCTCGCGCATGAAGAAACTGCTGCACTTTGCCCTGCCTGTCTTTTTGTCCATATGTGCGGTGCATATCGATGCACAATCCAACTCTCAGCCCGATCCTTTGTTCACGACGATACGGTCATTGGACGCGAAGCTTTTTGACGCATACAACCAATGCGATTTGAACACCCTGGGCGCGATGGTTTCCGACGACCTGGAGTTTTATCACGACCAGACGGGGCTGTCGGTGGGGAAAGAGCCCTTCCTGGCTGCGATCAAGCAAAACATCTGCGGAAAGGTGCAACGCGAGCTACTGCCGGGCACGTTGGAGGTGTATCCGCTGAAGGGATATGGAGCGGTCGAGCTCGGGATTCATCGCTTTCATCACCCTCATGACCCGCAGAATGTCGGCGACGCGAAATTCATCATGATTTGGCAGAACAAAGATGGAGCCTGGAAGGTTACGCGAGTGATCAGCTACGAGCACAACCACGGGCTTCTGGTGAAGTAGGCGCGGTTCTCGATGAGGGACGCCCTTATGGTCAGATGCAGCTCCGTCAACTGTAATGCTGGCTCTCTGTATTCAGACAGAACGAACTCTGTCTTGGCTGCATCGGGTCCAGATCGAATAAAATCCGGGCATGTTCTCTGAGCGTACGAACTGGAGGCTGGCACACAACCGGCTAACGGAGGCGATCGAGAGTGTGCGCGGGGGCGGCGCTGCACTCCTCGACCTGACCGCTTCGAATCCCACGCGGATCGGGCTGCACTACGATTCGCAAACAATCTTGGCGGCGTTGCAGTCGCCGCGGGCGCTCGACTATGATCCGCAGCCCAAGGGACTGCTCGCGGCCCGCGAGGCAGTGGGACAGTACTACCGTGTCGACCATGGCGTGCGTGATCTTGATCCGGAGCGGATCATCCTGACCACCAGTACCAGCGAGGGATACTCGTTCGTGTTCCGGTTGCTGTGCAACGCGGGCGATGAACTGCTGGTGCCCAGGCCGAGCTATCCGCTGTTTGAGTTTCTGGCCGACTTGCAGGATGTGAAGCTGGTGCCGTATCCACTGATTTATGACCACGGCTGGCAGATGGATTTTCCGTCGCTGGAGCGGGCGGTGACAGCGCGGACACGGGGCGTGGTGGTGGTGCATCCGAATAATCCGACGGGATCGTTTGTTTCGGCGGGAGAACGTGAGCAGTTGAATGCATTTTGCCGGGAGCACGGACTGGCCTTGCTGGTGGATGAGGTGTTTCTGGATTATAGGATGGATGGCCCCGAGGGGCTGAAGCCCTCGTCCTCCGTGGCGCTTCATGGCATGGCTGAAGCCGTGTCGTTCCCACACACAAGGTCCCTCGACGCGACACTCGATCGACGGGCGGCGATCCAAAGGCTTGGTCGGGATGACAACGCCAGTTTTGCGGGGAACGCGGAGACGCTGACGTTCACGCTGAGCGGGTTGTCGAAGATTGCGGCGCTGCCGCAGATGAAAGTGGCATGGGTCATCACGAGCGGTCCGGAGGAAATTGTGTGCGAGGCGACGGCGCGGCTGGAGGTGATCGCCGATACGTATCTGTCAATGAATGCGCCGATGCAGTGGGCGGTGCCGGTGTTGCTGGAGCAGAGAAAAGACATTCAGCAGCAGTTGATAGCGAGGGTGCGGGCAAATTTGTCGGAACTCGAGCGGCAGCTCGCGGGTCAGAAGGCGTGCGAGCGGCTGGAGGTCGAGGGCGGATGGTACGCGGTGCTGCGCGTTCCGGTCACCCGGCCGGATGAGGAACTGGCGATTGAGTTGGTGCGGGAGAAGCAGGTGCTGGTGCATCCGGGACATTTTTATGATTTTCCGAGCGATGGATATCTGGTGGTCAGCTTGATTGGAGAGGAAAGGGAATTCAGGGAGGGAGTGGGCAGGGTGTTGGAGAGCACGGGTTCGTAGACCAGCGCGGCCCGGGGAGGCCGCTCTTCCACGATGGCGGTAGAGAGTCTAACCCTTCACCAGGAATGGGTTGGTTTCGCGTTCGGCGCCGACAGTCGTTAATGGGCCGTGGCCGGGGACGACGACGGTATCGTCGGGCAGCGCGAGAACCGTGTCGCGCAGGGAGCGCATGATCTTCTGCATGGAGCCGCCGGGAAGGTCGGTGCGACCGATGGAGCCGGCGAACAGCGTGTCCCCGGCGATCAGTTTTTTCTCCGGCTGGAAGTAGAGGCAGATACTGCCCTCGGTGTGGCCGGGGGTGTGCAAGATTTGGGCACTGTGCTGTCCGGCGGAGACGGTTTCTCCGGTCGAAACGCTGCGGTCGATCTCGACCTTGCCGGGATCATTCATGCCAAGCCAGGCGGCCTGCTCGCCGAGCATCTTGAGCAGCGCGTAGTCGTTCTGGTTGAGCAGGATGGGCGCGCCGGTGGCGGCGCGCAGCTTCATGGCTCCGCCGACGTGGTCGATGTGAGCGTGGGTGATCACGATTTGTTTGACCTGGAGATGATGCTGGGCAATGAGTTCGAGGACTTCTTCGATGTCGTCGCCGGGGTCGATCACCATGGCTTCGCGCGTCGTGTCGTCGCCGACAATCGAGCAGTTGCAGCGCAACGGGCCCACGGGCAGGATCTCGTGAATCATGGTTACATTTTAGTCTGGGAGTCGCGAGTCCTGAATTGAATAAGGATGCGTCCCTTTGGCGTTTTATTGCTCGCTTTCGCTCGCGCGCCAATCGGGGCGCCCAGGTCCTTCGACTCGCGCAAAAGCGGCGCTCGCTCAGGATGACAACGGACTTGCGCGGGAAGGGCGTTGGCGAGACAATACCCGCCTTGTGGGGGCTCGGGAAGATTATGGCGAAATATCGGCAGCACGGCTATCAGGATCGTGATTGGGAATCCAAGGGCAAGGATTCGGGAAAAGAAGCTCCGCGGAAGGCACCGGCGGAGCGCAAGAGCGGTCCGCCGAAGTGGGATTATTCGCTTGGCCACAAATCGGTCAATCTGCCGGGGACGCGGGCGGTATCGCGCTGTGCTCAATGTGGCACGGTGCTGCAAGGAGCGGCAAGCACGGGCGAAGGGCAGTGTCCGAAATGCGGGTTCGCCCTGCATTCGTGCAAGCAATGCACGTATTTCGATCCGGGTAGCCGATTTGAGTGCATGCAGCCAATCAAGGAGCGCATCGCCAAGAAAGACGCACGCAATGACTGCACGTTCTACGAAATTCGCGTGACAAGGGAGAAAGAAACTTCGACGCCGGCGACTCCGCGTCCGAATGATGCGCGAACGGCATTCGAGAATCTGTTCAAGAAATAGCTTTGTTATCCCGGGTCGCGCAAGACCCGGGAGACGTCGGAACAGCCTCCCAGCTTGAAACATGCGCGAGCTAGGGCTTCTGCGTGGGCCGAATCAGAACCTCACTGACAAACGACTGCGGCGTCTGGGTCACCAGCATGCCGACCGCATGCGCGATATCCGCCGGCTGAAGCATCTTGTTGGGGTCCTTGCCGGCGTGAGGGCCCAACTCAGTTTCGGTCGATCCCGGGCAGATGAGCGACACGCGGATGTTGTGGCCGCGCAGCTCTTCGGCTACGGAGTAGGTCAGCCCGTTGAGTCCCCACTTCGAAGCGGCGTATGCGGCGCCATTGGGCAACGCGTTCTTTCCTGCCAGAGAAGAGATGTTAATAATGTGCCCGGAGTATCCGCGGATCATGAGCGGGACGAACGCGCGGATGGCGTAGAAGACGCCGCGCAGGTTGGTATTGAGTATGTGGTCCCAGTCATCCGGCAACAGGTTTTGCAAGGGCTCGTTGAAGCGGCCGACGCCGGCATTATTCACCAGGATATCGAGGCGTCCAAAAGTGCTCTCGACCCGGGCGGCGGCGTATTCGAGCTGGTGCAGGATGGTCACATCGCAGGGGATGACCTCGGTCTTGCCTCCGGCTTCGAAAATATCGCGCGCAGTTTCGTCGAGAGTGGATTGGGTTCGCCCGCACAGGACGGCGGTGGCGCCGAGTTGCGCCAGTTTGCGTGCGATGGCGGCGCCAATACCGCGGCCGGCACCGGTTACGACGGCGACTTGCCCGACCAGGGGCTTTGCGGTGTCCATATAAATGTGTGCTCCGCTCAGAAAAGCTTCGGCGGGCGTGCGATTGAGAAAACCTCCGCAACGTCCGCTAGACGCATCTTAGCAATAAAGTGGAGGATGATTTTGAAGTCGCTTGCCTTCGGAGACACAGGTACTTATAATCCGGCCAACCGGGAAACGGGTCGGCCGCCGATTTTGCAACAGGGTTCCCCCGCTCTCCGGGGCCCTGCCAGGAAGCCCGGCATTCCAAAGCAGGATCCGAAATCAAAGCGGTCCCGAAGGAATGCAGTCGCTGCTCAGGTTGAGAGAAGTGGTTTCCAAAGCTATTTCCCGAATGTCCAAGGAGCCATACTGATGAAAAAGATTCTGCTTACGGTTGTGCTTGGGGTTGCCGTGGGAGCGTGGGGACAAGATGCCGCGCAGCCCGCACAGGGACAACCGGCGGCGTCGACGCAATCCTCGGCGCCGGTGATCAAGGATCCTGCAGAGTACAACGCCTATGTGGCCGCGGTCGGCCAGAAGGACAACAACGCCAAAATCAGCGGGCTGGAGGCGTTTCTGACGCAATATCCCAGCAGCGTCATGAAGAATGAAGCTCTGGAAATCCTGATGGGAGCCTACCAGCAGTCCGGGAATATAGCGAAAACGACGGAAACCGCCGTGAAGCTGGTCACAGCCGATCCTTGCAACGAACGCGCGTTGGCGCTGCTGGCCTATTTTGACCGCGTTCAGGCACAGAGTGGAGCAGCCAACGCGACGCAGTTGCTGGCAGACGGCAAGAAATACGGTCAGGAGGGCATGGATTGCTTCGCCAAGGTCACAGATCCTGAGATCAAGAAGATGCAGCCTCAGATGACGTCGATCTTCCAATCCGCCATCGGGATCGACTGTCTCCAGGACAAAGACTATGCCTGCGCCACCCAGGACCTGAAACCGGCGGTGGATGCCAATCCCACCGACTTCAGCATCGTGTACCCGCTGGCGCTGGCTTACCTGAGTCAGACTCCGCCGGACTACCAGAATGGAATCTGGTTCGCCGCCCGGGCAGCGGCCGTAGCACCGGCTGCCGCAGAACCTCAGATTGAGAAGTACGCCAAATCGCAATACGTGAAATTCCATGCCGGGGAAGACGGCTGGACCGATGTACTGGCTGCGGCCAAGGCGAACAGCGCGCAGGTTCCGATCAAGCCGGCGCCCACGCCCGCCGAGCAGGCCCACAACATGATCACGGCAACGCCACCTGACAAAATGGATTTCGCCACCTGGGAGTTCGTCTTGACCAATGGCAGCCAGGCGGATCAGGACACTGTCTGGACTGCGATCAAAGGAAAGGCCGTGCAGATGAATGGCACGGTGATCAGCACGACTCCGACGGAGTTCATGATCGCCGGCAGTTCCGATGATATCGACGCGAAGAAGGCAGACATCACGCTGCAGTTCGAAGACAAGGTGCCTGTCCGCATGATTCCGAAAGATGGAGCCAGCTTTGACTTCCAGGGGGAACCGGCTTCGTACACCTCAAACCCCTTCATGATGGTTATGGAGAAGGGGCAACTTCTGAGGGCGGCGGCACCGGCGAGAAAGCCTCCGGTCCATCACAAGCCGCAAGCTCAATAGAACCTTTTGCCGGAACTGGAAACGGCAGCCTGCGGCTGCCGTTTTTGTTTGGGTGAAGGCAGAAGGCGAAAGAGGCCGACAGGTCCGCCGAACGGCGAGAGATTACTGGCGGCTAACCGGTCTCACCAGCGCGAGCGCGCGACGATTCGGTGGCTCAGAATCGGGCGCAACTCCGCTAGCGCACGACTTTCTTTTCCATCGAAACGGGGCGGGCGCTGCGCGGCGGACGCTTGCCGCCATCGCGCAGCTGGCGGGCGTCGATCTTGAGTTCGTTGATGGTGCGGCTCAAAGTGTTGCGGTGCATTCCCAGTTCGCGAGCGGCGCGGCACTGGTTGCCCTTGTTTTCCTGAAGCACGGTGAGGATGAAGCGTTTCTTGAATTCGCGCACGCCTTCAGAATAGAGAATATTGCTTTTGTACATTTGCAGAACGAGTGCTTCCAATTGATCTTTCACAGTGCGTCTCTCTTTGCGGGGAAATTGTTCACTGCACCGCGCTTACTTGTTCGGAGGGGCAGGAGCGCCGGACATCTTTTGCGGAGCCTGATGGAGCAGATCCAGACCCTGATAGAAGCGGGCGCGCAATTCGGACGGCGCCAGCCAGATGGCGGCGCGGCCTACCACGAGGAAATAAGGTGCCAGTTGCGAATTGGCCAGCAACTTCGACGTGGGCGCAAAAGCCGTCATTCCCATCAGGATCACCGCTACCATCAGACCGCCCTTCAGCAGCCCCAAGACTCCACCGAGAAAACGGTCCAATCCACTCAGCCCGGCTTCTTTCATCAGCCAACGGGCAATCCTGGCGGCCAGGCCGAACAGGAGAACGATGGCAAAAAAGATGATGAGAAAACCGAGAATCTCAGCCAACCACGGATTCTTTAAAAATGTTTCGAACCACTCAGCCAACCTGCGATATTGCCAGGCGGCCGCGATATAGCCCACCACCAGTCCGGCGATGGTCAGAGCCTCAGAAAAAAAACCCTGCACCGCCGCTGCCACTACGTTGACCAGAACCAGCGCGCAAATCAGCCAATCCGCAGGTGTCATCCCTTGCTCCCGCGGGCGGACGTGGTGCCAGACGTCGGTTCAGACATCCAGTTTGTGTCCCGTCAGCTGCAAATACGCCTCAAGGTACTTTTCACTGGTGTGCCGCGCAACGTCGGGGGGGAGGGCCGGCGCGGGCGGTTGCTTATTCCAGTGAATTTGCTCGAGGTAATCGCGAACATACTGCTTGTCGTACGATTCCTGCGACCGCCCGGGAGCGTACTTGTCGGCGGGCCAGAAGCGGGAAGAATCCGGAGTCAGGACCTCATCGGCGAGGGTGATGCCGAGGCTTGTGCGTCCAAACTCAAACTTGGTGTCGGCAATGATGATGCCGCGCTGGCGGGCGTAAGCGGCGGCCTTCTTGTATACGCGTAACGTCAGATCGCGCAAATGGCTCGCCGTTTCGACGCCCACAATCTCGCACATGGCGTCGAACGAAATGTTCTCGTCGTGGCCCGTGACTGCCTTCGTCGCCGGAGTGAAGATCGGCTCGGGAAAGGCATCGGATTCCTTCAGCCCGGCGGGCAGAGTAATGCCGCAGACCCTTCCGGTTGCCTTGTATTCCTTCCAGGCCGAGCCGGAAATGTAGCCGCGCACCACGCACTCGACGGGGAACATCTCGGCCCGCTGTACCAGCATCGAGCGGCCCCGCAGCTGATCGGCGTGTTTTTTGATCGCGTCAGGATACTTGTCGACGTTTGCCGTAATCAGGTGGTTCGGAACGATGTCAGCCAGGAAATCGAACCAGAACAGAGAAATCTGGCTCAGCACCCGGCCTTTATAGGGAATGCCCGTCGCCAGAATGTAATCGAAGGCCGAAATGCGGTCCGTTGCCACGAAGAGCAGTTGCTGGTCGTTTACGGTATAGACATCCCTCACCTTACCGCTGGCGTGGAGCTTGAGTTCGGGGATGTCAGTTTGCAGAAGGACGGAATCGAGAAGCGCGGGGCTCATAATGGGATTTTACGGAAGCAGCGAGGCGTATTCTAGCTGCTCAGAAATTTTTGTCAACGATTCTACGCAATGACCGACTCCGTGTCGCACTTTCGCTGGGAACTGAAGATATTGAGAGCAAAGCAGATGCTGAAAAGGCTTGTGGAGTAGGTCTTTGGCATTAATACGCGCTGTGGAAAAGCTGAGGACAGGAGTGGATAAAGTGGACAATCCGCGCGGAGAGAGCTGACGGAAATGACCCGCGGAAGCTCCTGAGCGCCTCTGCCGGATCGCCGGCGGCCTATTGCATTCCGAAACGCACCGAAACCAGCTTCGAGACGCCGGGCTCCTGCATAGTGACGCCGTAGAGCACCGGGGCGATACTCATCGTCTTCTTGCTGTGAGTGATGAGCACAAACTGGGTCTGCACGCTCATTTCCTTGACCAGGTCGGTGAAGCGGCCGATGTTGGCCTCGTCGAGCGGGGCATCGACTTCATCGAGAATGCAGAACGGGCTGGGCGCGTACTGGAAGATGCCGACCAGCAGCGCGAGCGCGGTCAGAGCCTTTTCGCCACCCGAGAGCAGCAAGACATTTTGCAGACGCTTGCCGGGCGGTGAAGCAATTACGTCGATGCCGCTTTCGGCGCTGTTCTCCTCGTCGGTGAGCTTCATCAGAGCGTGGCCGCCGCCAAAAAGTTTCTTGAAGCTGGCCTGGAAGTTCAGGTTGATCTTGGAGAAGGCTTCCTCAAATTTCTGACGCGAAATCTGGTCGATTTCCTTGATCGTCGCAGTCGTGTTCTCGATGGACGAGATCAGATCCTTGCGTTGGGTATCGAGAAACGCATGACGCTCGGCGGTTTCTTTGTACTCTTCGAGCGCCATCATGTTGACCGGGCCCATGGCCTCGAGCTTGGCCCGCATCTCGCGGTAAAGCTGGTCTTCGGCGATGAGCTGTTCTCCCGCGAACACCCTGATGGTGGCGTCTGACATCAGACCGGCGGGCTCGATGCCGAGTTCGTTGAGACAGGTTTCCGACATGTATTGAGCGTCGGACTGCAGGCGCGCCGCGGACGCGGAGAGCTCTCCACGGCGATCGCGAGCCTGATCGAGAAGCAGACGGCTGTTGCGGAGGAGTTCGTCGATTTCGGTCAGCCGGGCGCGAACCTGCTCGGTCTCGAACTGCAACAGACCTTCGCGGGTCTGTGCGGCGTTGCGCTCGGCTTCGAGATCGGCAGCCGATTGCGCCAGCTGATCATTTTCTGCCTCCCGCTGCAGTTTCTCGGCGGCGGCGCCTTCAATTTGCGATACGAGCGCGAGAACTCGCCCTTCCATTTCCGAGAACAGAGATTCGATGCGCTGCAGCACCACACCGGCTGAGCGATGCCGCTCTTCCAGCGTAGCGACGCGAGCGGCCTGCTGTGAGATGGTCTGGGCGGAGGCTTCGCGGGTCTGGCGTAGTCCGACCAGAGACTCTTGAGCGGCGGCGAGTTGTTGGTCCAACTCGGCACGCCGCAACTCGACGACTTCAATCTCGGACTGCCGGGCGCAAAGGATACCTTCCTGCTCGGCACGTTCGGAGGCCAACCGCTGCAGTTCCAGCTGGCAGATGTTCTGGCGTTCCCGCACGCGCGCCATTTCGCCTTCGAGCTGCTGCAGCATGTGGCCGGAAGTGAGGGCCTGATGCTCGGCCTCGCGCTTCTCGTTCTCCAGCCGATCGAGCAGGGAAGTGAGCTCCCTGATTTCGCGGCCCAGGGTGAGCACGCGGGTTTCTTCTTCGCGCAGAGCTCGCTCAAAGTCTTCCAACTGGCGCAAGACGTCGCGCAGTTCGCGTTTCATCGAAAGCGGGCCTTCGGCGCGCTGCTTCCCGCCGGTGACGGTGACGTTATGGAAACATTCCCCGGCCTGCGAAAGAAAGAAAGCATCCGGATTTTCCAGCGCCAGACCCCGGGCGACGTCGGATTCGGGAACAATGTAGCCGTCGCGCAGCTTGGGAAGAATCACTTCGAGCGACTTTCCAAAGCCGTTGAGGACGCGAATCGTGTGTTTGAGCGGAACGATCTGCGCGGCCGGCGGGGCGGAATGCGCGGCCTCGTCGAGCACGAATGAGAACTTGGCTTGCGCATCTTCGGGGTGAACGAGGAAGGTAGCGCGGCCATCGACATCCGTGCGCAGCATGCGCAGGCCTTCGTCGGCAGCGTCCCATGACTTGACGACGATGTAATTGAGTTCGTCGCGCAGGAAGTCTTCCACAACGCGCTCGAATTGCGGCTCGACCTCCAGAAAATCCGCCAGCACGCCGACGGGCGCCAGGCCGCTTTGCATCACTCCGGACTGGAAGAGGCGGCGGACCGATTCGGTGGAGTATCCGTGCTCGGCGATGACGGATTCAAGCGAACCTTTCTTGCCCAGCGCGGTCGCGTATTCGGCCCGCAGTACGTCGAGATTGGTCTTGGCGCGAGTTTCTTCCTGCTTTTTCGACTCGATTACGCGGCGAAGCTGGCTGATCTCTTCGGTGATGCCGGCGACGCGTTGGGTGACAGTTTCGAACTCGAGAGCGAACTGGCCGCGCTGTCCACCGAAAGCTTCGATCTGGACATTGGCATTGGTGATTTCGGCATCAAGGCGGCGAGCTTCGCGATCGGCGGCAGCGAGACGCTCCTCCGCCTGGGCCAGTTGATTGCGCAGGCGGGACGCGGATGAGACCGTATCGAAGATGGCCACGCGAGACTCTTCCTGCCGGCGCTCGATTTCGGCGAGGCTGGCCGACGCTGCGGCGGCTTCCTGCTGGCAAAGAGCAAAGCCGGCCTGGGCGGAGGCGAGATCGGCGGCGGCGGATTCAAGAATCTGGCGGTTCGATTCGCGCTCGGCCTCAAGCGCGGTCAGGCGATGGCGAGCCTGTGCGAGTTCAGCTTCGGCGGAAGCGGAGCGAACCAGGAGTTCGGCACAGCGCTCCTGGTTGTGACGGCGGCGTGCGTGCGCGCGATCGATTTCGAGAGCAATCTGCGCAATGCGATCGCGGTTCTCGCGCAACTCGGCTTCAATGGCGTAGCCTCGCTGCGTGCGCTCGGCATGCTCGGACTCGAGATGCTGCACTTCTTCGCTGCGATGGCGCAATTCCTCGGCGAGCGTGTTGAGCTGGGAATCAATTTCGGCGCTCTCGTGTTCCAGCGCTGCGAACTTGCTGGCCAGAACCACCCGCAACTGGGCGCGCATCTCTTCGCGCAGGCGGGCGTAGCGCTCCGCCTTGGAGGCCTGGCGCTTCAGCGAATTCATCTGCCGCGTGACTTCGTCGAAGATGTCGTTGACGCGGGCAAGATTGAGCTTGGCATCCTCAAGACGGGCCTCAGCCAGGCGCTTTTTGGTCTTGAATTTCGTGATGCCGGCGGCTTCTTCGAGAATGGCCCGCCGGTCGGTGGGCCGGCTGCTCAGGATCTGCCCGATGCGTCCCTGCTCGATCAGCGCGTAGGACTCGGGTCCGAGCCCGGTGCCCATGAAAAGCTCCTGAATGTCGCGCAGGCGGCAGAGCTTGCCGTTCAGAAGATATTCGCTGTCGCCGGAACGGAAAAGCCGGCGGGTGACGACAATTTCGCCGTGGCGGAATTGCTGCTGATTGAACTTGCGGCGGCGAATCTTGAGCACGACATGCGGCGCCGGCGTTCCAATCGACGCGGCAGTGGCTGGTGCGGTGACGTTGTGAGCCGGAAGGGCGAAGATGGGCTCGTCTTCGGGGAAGGCAACGGAGAGGATGTTGACCTTCGACCGCGGAACTTCAATTTCTTCGATTTTGCCCGGCTGGGCGTCTTCGACGGCGCGCTCGGTATCTTCGGCGGCGCGGGCGCGGATCGCGGCTTCGTCCCAGTCATCGGCAGTGTGCCCTTCCGACGGCATGTCGTCCTGAATGTCGATTTCCGTGGCGGCGTTGGCGTCGGCTCCCGCGTAGGCTTCGGGATCGATCAGGGTGAGCGACACTTCGGCCATGCCGGTGGGCTTGCGGTCGCGGGTCCCGGCGAAGATCACGTCTTCCATGCGCGATCCGCGCAGGGTCTTCGCCGACTGCTCGCCGAGCACCCAGGAGATCGCGTCGGAGATGTTGGACTTGCCGCATCCGTTGGGGCCGATAATCGCGGCTACGCCGTCGCCGTGGAACTTGAGCTCGGTGCGGTCGCAAAACGATTTGAACCCGAGAATCTGAAGCCTCTTCAGTTTGAGCAAAGCATCAACTCCAGTGGCGAGCGGTTTTCGGCCGGTTGTCCGTGGTGCCCGGCGCCCCATTCTGCCCGCTTGATTTCCGCGAAGAATGGAGGTTTTGCTCGCATTGGTGCGAAGTTGCGCTGCGAGCGGCCGTGTTTACTCGGCGGATTCCTCCAGCCGGCGGGATGCACGTACACCGCGCCACCTTCGCACGTTTCGCCCCTGGCTGGAAAGGGCAGGCACAAAGTTAAGCTACTGTAACGGTGAAAACGGGGCGGGGTCAAGCAATATAACACTATATATAGTGGGGGGTTAGAAGCGACCGCCGTGTATTGCACAGACATTGCACCCGCCGCGTGGTTTGCCAGGGGAGAGTCCGAAGGAGGTGGGAGAACCGCGAGAGCAAGATCAGGCTAGCGCAGAGGGGGTGATGAGTGCAATCGGGATGTTTCAACAGTTGGGGAGGCTGGTGCATAATTCGTTTGCATGAAGAACACCTTGCTGACGCTATTGGGCCTATTTCTGATGGCAAACGTTGTCATGTCTGCTGGGACGGCCAACCCAACTCCTGTTGAGGTATGGACTGGCGGCGACGATGGGCTTACACAGCGGCTTAGAGATGAGATCGAACACAAATTCAAGTCATCCTCGGATTTCGTTTTGAGCAGTGGCAAGAAAGCGGGAACGTTGATTGTCACGATTCCGACGCACGTTGCGTGGACAACGGAAGGAGCACGAACACATCTGCGCTACTCGGTGGAGTTCTCGTCCAGCGATGGCAAGGTACTCAAGAAAAGCAGCGGTTCGTGTTGGGACGACAATCTCACAGAATGCGCGGCTCAGACATATCGCGAAGCACAAAAGACCGCACACAAACTGCACTAGCTGTTGCAATCAGGCGATTACACTCAAAACCCCGGAAAAAGGGACTGCATTATCCTTTGCTGCGCTCAGGATGACAAAGCTTCGGCATGCGAGGACACGAAATTGAAAAACGCGGGACAGCCGAAACGGCTGTCCCCGCAAACTACCGAAGCGATTCCCGCTTTCAGCCCAGCTTCTCGAAGAAGCGGCAGATGGTTTCGATCCCGCGGTAGAAGTTCGGGATGTGGAACTTCTCGTTGGGCGCGTGCAGGTTGTCGTCAGGCAGGCCGAAGCCCATCATGACGGATGGAATCTTCAGCACGTCCTGAAAATCGGTGACGATCGGGATCGAGCCGCCGCTGCGGATGAAGACCGTGTCTTTCTTAAACGTGTCGTGCAGCGCCTGGGTTGCGGCTTCGATGTACTCGTTGTCGGTGGAGACGACGCAGGCCGGGCCCTTGCTCCAGATTTTGACCTTGGTCTCTATGCCTTTCGGAGTGACCTTTTTGACGAACGCCAGGTATTTCTTCAGGACGTCGTCAGGATCCTGGTTGGGCACGAGGCGCATGGAAACTTTCGCCTTGGCCTTGGCAGGGATGACGGTCTTGGCGCCGTCGGCGATGAAGCCTCCGGGCATGCCGTGGACTTCGAGCGTCGGCCGCGCCCAGGTGCGATAAAGCACCGAGTAGCCCGGCTCGCCGGTGAGCACTTTCGATCCGACTTCGGTCTTGCGGTAGTGCTCTTCGTTGAACGGCAGGCGTTTCCAGGCTTTGAGTTCGGCGGCGGTAGGGGCTTTCACGCCTTTGTAGAAGCCCGGGATCAGGACTTTTCCTTTCGCGTCTTTCATCTTGCTGATCATTTCGATCAGGGCAAAAAACGGATTCGGCGCGGCGCCGCCATACATGCCGGAGTGCAGGTCGGTCTTTGCGCCGTAGGCTTCGATTTCCGTGTACACCAAGCCACGGAGCCCGACGCAAAGCGTAGGAAGATCAGGGGCGAAGAGTTCGGTATCGCAGACCAGAGCGAAATCGGCGTGCAGCTTCTTCTTTTCCTTGCGGATGTATTCGGCGATGGATTCGCCGCCGACTTCCTCTTCTCCTTCGAAGATCACTTTCACGTTGATGGGCAGCTTGCCGCCGCCGGCCTGCATGAGGGCTTCGAGGGCTTTGACTTCCATCCACAGCTGGCCTTTGTCGTCAACCGCGCCACGGGCGTAGATATTCTGATTGCGCTCGGTCGGCTCGAATGGCGGCGTGTGCCATTCGTCCAGCGGCTCGGCGGGCTGAACGTCGTAATGGGCATACATCAGGACGGTCGGCTTGCCCGCCGCGTGCAGCCAGTCGGCGTAGATCAGTGGATGTCCTTTGGTAGGGATGACTTCCACGTTTTCCATGCCGATGCGGCGGAGTTCGTTGGCGACGAAGTCGGCGGCTTTCTGGATGTCGGGCTTGTGTTCTTCAAGAGTGCTGACGCTGGGGATGCGGAGAAGATCTTTAAGTTCGTTCAGGAAACGCTGCTGATTACTGCGGGCAAAATCGACTGCAGGAGAAGCCATAGTGAGTCCTTTCGTAAGCGACGATCTGGATTCCTGGGCAGACGGAGAAAAGGCAGATCGATAGTCCGAGGAAACGGATCAGTATAGCGCGAAGAGCAAGGCTTGTGGCGCCGCAAAGAGGGGACTAGGTGCATGTTTCCCGGCGAAGCTCAGGCATAGCCCAGGCTCTGTCGGCGGCGCAGATAAGCAGCGGTCAGAAGGACTGCGGCAGCGATGGCATACACGCCGGGTGAGCTTGAGGCTGGAGTGGTGCCCATGAAATCGAGCCCCGGCATCTGGTGAGCCGGCCCAACATACCACCAGACGGTGTAGAGCGCTTCGAAGGCCCGGCTGTTCCCGCTCCAGGCGCCAAGCGCCAGCGCCAGGCTTGGGATGAACACGGCTCCGGCGAGCCAGGCGGCAAAGCTGTGCCAGTCAGCGGCAAGCAGCAGGCGAATTCCTAACCCGCCGCCGGTCAGCATCGCCAGGATGACTCCCGCGGTCCAGAGGGCGGGGAACTGCCTCGTCAAGCTGCGCTCTGAAGAGAACAGCAATGCTGAGGTGGCGTAGCAAGTCTCGCGGCATCCCATCTGCGACCAGAGAAGTACGGGCCAGATCCACGCAGCAATCAGGAATCCGGCGCGAACACCGCTGTCGGGCGAAACGGTTTCGCCGACCAGCAATCCTAGCGCGGCCGTGTACCACCACCAGCGCTGACCCTTCACGAGCAGGCGAAGCTCGGAGGCGACCAGTCGCACAAAGCGCGGACGGCTCCATCCACGGGCAAGTGGCGTGAGATGAGCGGCAGCCACCGCTGTAGGAAGGGGGCGTGCTTCGGTTTTTGCGGCTGCCTGTATGGATACTACTGGCTGTTTCTTCCGCCAGCATCGCGCCGGGTCAAAACGATGAAAGAAAATTGAAGCCGCGAAAGCGATGCCGGCCGCGACCAGGACCCAAAGCAATCGGCCCAGCAGCGCTTGCGAGGTCCAGTCGATGCCGTTCCACAAGAAAGTTCGGACCGCGTGCTCGCCACCGATCGTCAGGCTGAAATTGAAATGCTCGCTGCCGGAAGGATCGATCGCGCTGAGCGTACGCCGCGTGCTCCGGTAGATCAACTGCAAGCCGGTTGGATCGTCGAATCCGGTTGCGCCCAGTGCGATCATCGCCGTCCACAAGAAAAAATAGCCGACGTTGCCGGCGCCGCCTCGGGCAAACGGGATCGTCTCGAACAACAGTGCAAGGCTGCCGGTTAGAAGCATTACCGGAAGCGCGATCAGAAGAAACGGCGACCACAGTTTCCACAGCGAGAAGGAATGAGCTTCGGCTCGCATGCCCTGCATCGCAACCGCGGCCAGCATGAGGACTACGACCATGCACGCCAGCACCGCGGAGTTGCTGAGCGTTTTCGCGACGGTGTAGAAATCCTTGCGCATGGGAGTGGCAGCCAGGATCTGTCCGACCCGCGTATCAGCGTCGCGCTGCACGGAATTTTTCACGATATAGAAGCCGGCCAGCGAGAGAAACGTGGAGCAGCAGGTCGCCATCAGCGCGCCGATCCAGGCGGAGTTGTAGACGCCGCGATAGCCATTGCCGACAACGATCCAGACCTTTTCAGTAGCTACGCCATAAGCCAGCCACAGCGCGCCGGCCAGGGTCACGAGAAAACTGTAGCGGCGCACCCGCTCGAGGAAATCGGCGCGGACCATCTGGTAGAGAACGCGGGCTGAGCTCGCGTGCGTCATACCGAAACTCCCGACTCAGCGGGAGATGGAGCTCCGAGGGAAAGATGGGCGACGTCGGCGCGATGCTGCGACAGGCAGTACAGGTACGCGTCCTCTAGGCTGGGAGTCAGCGCCTGGGCGCCGTTCGGAGGCGCGACAGCCAGCACGCGGGCATGGACGCCATCGCTGCGGCGAGCAGTGTTGCTGATCAGATATCTCTGGCGGGCGACCTGCAAGTCGGCGCTGGGCAACACCCACTCCCAGACCTTGCCATCGACCTGGCGCAATAGTTCCTCGGGCGACGCATGCGCCACCAGCGTTCCTTGCGAGATCAAGGCGATGTCCGTCGCCGTGGCTTCGACATCGGAGACGATGTGGGTGGAGAGAATGACGATGCGTTCGCCGGAGAGCTCGGAGAGCAGATTACGGAAGCGAACGCGCTCTTCAGGATCGAGGCCGGCGGTGGGTTCGTCCACGATGAGCAGTTGCGGATCGTTGAGCAGGGCCTGGGCGATGCCGACGCGCTGCTTCATGCCTCCGGAAAAACCGCCCAGCGAGCGTTTGCGGACATCGGTGAGATTGACGAGATTCAGGAGTTCGTCGATGCGGCGCTTTGCCGCAGCCGCGTCGAGGCCCTTGACGGCAGCGAGGTATTCGAGGAATTCGACGGCATTGAGATTGGGATAAACCCCGAAATCCTGCGGCAGGTAGCCGAGCGTGGCGCGCAGAGAGTCTGGCTCCTCGGCGATGTCTTTCCCGTTCCACACAACCTGGCCGCAGCTGGCGCGCGTGACCGTGGCGAGAATGCTCATCAATGTCGTCTTGCCGGCGCCGTTCGGGCCAAGTAATCCCAGAACTCCGGGTTTGAGTTCAAGGCTGAAGTCTTTGAGTGCCCAGTTTGAGCCGTACTGCTTGCTGACATTTCGGATGACGAGTTCCAAAGCTCCTCCGAGTGGAACAGCCTAGTGCAGGAACGAGAAAGACTCAACAGAAGTTCCAGCTTATCGGGCCGGGGCATTGAACCGGGCGGGAGAGAAGGCTGCGATGTCGAGCGCGGGAGTTGTGCCATCAATCACGTCGGCCAGGATCTCGGCCGTGATCGGTGCGAGCAGGATGCCATCCCGGAAGTGGCCGGTAGCGACGTAGTAGCCGGGGACATCGGTCGGGCCGAGGATGGGCAAGTTGTCGGGTGTGCCGGGGCGAAGCCCGGCCCAGTCTTCGAGGATGCGGGCGTCAGAGAGTTTTGGGAAGAGCTCGATGGCCGCGCGATGGAACTTCTTGATGGTCGCGGGATCGGTGCGCTTGTCGAATCCGGCTTCCTCGACCGTGGCCCCGACGAGGAGACGTCCGTCGCTGCGCGGAATCAGATACGCCTGCGGCGAGCGGATGACGTGGCGGACCAGTTCGCGGGGCTGCATGATCAGGCAGAGCATCTGGCCCTTGACGGGTCGGGTGGGAAACGGATAAGGGGAAATCTCTCCGGCCCAGGCGCCGGCGCAGTTGACGATTTTGGCCGATGCGAAAACGGTCTTGGTCGTCGTCACGCCGGTCGCTCGGCCATTGGAGACGTGCACGGCGGTGACCTCGTCGCCGGAGGAGAAATCCACGCCGCGATTTTTTGCCGTTTTGAAAACCGCAGCGGTGAGGGCGCGTGGATCGACGCTGCGTTCTTTCAGATGGAAGGCCGGAAGCTTTGGATTGGCGAGCGCAGGCTCCAGTTCGGCCAAAGGAGCCGGTAAGAGGCTGGCCAGAGTGAATCCGGGGCGTTCAAAGACGTGCTCTGGAGGAGGAAACACGATCGTGCCGTGATCGCGCAAATCGACTTTCATTCCGGATTCGACTTCGATTTCGTGAGCGAACTCGGGATACATTCGGGCGCTGGCGACGGCCAGGGGTTGGAGCGCCGGCGGCGTTTCGAGCGAACAGTCGACGAGCATGCCGCCCGCCGCGTGGGAGGCTTCACGTCCCGGCTCGCCGCGTTCGACAACCAGCACGGCCGCTCTCCTTTTTCGCAGAGCGATGGCCAGCGACAGGCCAATGATGCCTCCGCCGATGACGATGACATCCCAGGCTTTATCCGTATCTTTGCGGCCCCTGTGCATGCTATTCAGGCATTGTAAAAGAGCCGCGGCATCGAAAGGCGCTGCCACAGAAATTGGCGCTGCCGGGCTGACGGATAAAATCGTTTCGTCATAGAATGTCAGGAATGAGGCCTAGAACAATCTCTACCGCCATAGTCGCGACCGTGCTCCTCACGGCTGGGTGTGCCTTTGCGCAGAAGGACGCCGACAATGAGCCGACCGCCTCGCTCAACTTTGTGGTTCTGAAAGACGATAACGGCAAGCCGGTGAAAAACGCCGCCGTCATAATGCATCCGGTGGATTCACGCGGCAGGCAGGAAAGAGGGGACTTGGAGCTGAAAACCGATCCGGAAGGAAAGACGGGCTTCGACGGCCTCCCTTATGGCAAGCTACGAGTTCAGGTGCTGGCGCAGGGTTTTCAGACCTATGGAGAGGACTTCGACATCGAGAAGCCGAAGGTGGAGATCACCATCAAGCTGAAACGTCCGCAGAAGCAGTACTCGATCTACGATGACCATGCGGGCGAGTCGACCACTCCGGCAAAGCCGGATAATCCTCCCCCCGACCAGAAAAAGCCAAATTAACACTGGCTGCCAGGAACGGATCGATTTTTTGGTGCGGAATTTCCTGTATCACGAACGGGCAAGCTATGAACTATCTCCTGAAGACTGAGCCTTCCACGTATTCGTTCTCGGACCTGCGACGGGAAAAGACGACGATCTGGGATGGAGTCGCAAATCCCGTCGCACTCAAAAACCTCCGCGGCATGAAGCCGGGCGAGCGGCTGGTCATCTATCACACGGGGGATGAAAAAGCTGCAGTCGGCACGGCGGAGGTCGTATCGGTCGACGCCACGGATGCGCGCAATCCGCAGGTGAAAATTAAAGTCGGGCATGCCAACGCCAAGCCGGTGACGCTGGCGGAAGCAAAAGCAAACGATCTGTTTTCGGAATCGCCTCTCGTTCGTCAGGGACGGCTCAGCGTCGTGCCATTGAATGATGCGCAATTCCGTTTCCTGACCGGCGAGTAAAAGTTTCGGGAACCTAGCGACGGCGTTGCAACGCGGCCCAGAACTCCCGCATCCTCAGCACAGAATCCCGAGCTAGTTAGAGATAGGAAAGCCCACGCCTCGCAAAGCGCGTGACGTGGGCCACCCCAAGCCACCCAAGTCAATCTTCAGGAAGCGCGGGCGTCGCGGCGAATCAGGACGGAATCGATAAAGAAGCCCAGGCCGAGCGTGAAGGGGATTGCGCCGAAAGCCGCTGCTTCTATGGCATCAGGCTCGAAGCGCGCCAGAATGGTAAAGGCCAGCATGTAGCCCACGGCTCCGGCTACCAGCAGAATGCCGCTGCGCCGGGAATGAGCGGCTTGGGAGAGTTCGGGCTCCATGGGAACGCTCACGCCGCGCTGAATCGCCGCCAGGCGCTCCTCGGTGCGCAGTTTCCGCACCCGGTAAAAGGTGTACATGGCCAACGCCGCGGTTGGCATGCCGAAGATCATGACGATTGCTGCAAGGCCGGTGAGTCCATCCATGACATTTCTCCCTTTTCCGGGCGCCGTTTCGCGTCGCCGGAGGCAAATCCTTAAGTCAATGGAAACTACGAACCAAACGCCGGGAAAGTTCCCTTGCGGCCAACTCAAAGCCGGGCCTAGGCTTCCAAGCTAGTCAGACTGCTCGGGGCAGGCGGGTCGTTTATCGAGGAGAGGTGATGAAGGCTGGAAGATTACCTGCCATGCGCCTGACCATAAGCGCGGCTCTGCTGGTCATGCTCGCGGCCGGCGCGCGGCTGCAAGCCCAGGAAACCAAGGAAAAAGTCACGGTTGACGATGTGGACCGAAATTTTATGGTCCGCTTGCCGCAGGGATACGATGCCCATCGGCGCTACCCGGTCGTCGTCCTGCTTCATGGCATGAATCAGGATGCGGACGACATGGAGCGGCTGACCCAGTTTGACGCGCTGGCTGACAAGGACGGAATCATCGCAGTCTACCCGGAGGCCCTGCACGGCCGGTGGAATATCGGCGTGCAGCCGGAGATGCACCACCCGATGGGCATGGGACCGGGAAGGCACCGCCGTTATGGCGGAGGATATCCAGGAGGGGGCTATCCCGGAGGCGGCGGAGGGGGATACCCTGGCGGTGGAGGCGGCGGAGGATACCCCGGTGGTGGTGGCGGTTATCCGGGAAGTGGCCAGCCGAGCGAGGAAAGAAGAACACCTCCCGCCGATGACATCGCGTTCTTCAATCAAATGCTCGATCAGGTGGGCACGAAGTTCTCTGTGGATTCGTCGCGCATCTACGCGGTCGGCTTATCGGATGGCGGTTTTATGAGTCTCCGCTTAGGTTGCGACCTGGCAGACCGGTTTGCCGCGGTGGGCGCGGTGGGCGCGGCGATGCCGAAGACGATGATCTGCCTGCCCTCACGCTCCGAATCGGTGATGATGCTCAACGGGACGTCCGATCCGGTCGTTCCCTATGGCGGCGGGCGCGAGCACAATCTCGATCTCTCCACGATCTCGGCAGAGGATAGCGCCAAGGCCTGGGCGAAGATCGATCGCTGCGCAGAGAAGCCTGAGCACAGCAAGCTGCCGTCTGCCAAAGGCGGCACCGAGACCAAGATCGATACCTATACCGGATGCCAGCAGGACTCCCAGGTCGTGGCCTATAGTCTCAAAGGAGTGGGGAACACCTGGCCGGGCGGCATGCAATACGAAGTCGAGAACCAAGTCGGCAAGACCAGTAAAGACGTCAATGCGAATGAGGTTCTCTGGAGTTTCTTCGTGTCCAAAAAGCTCCCGGGAAAAGATTCAGCCAAGCAGTAGCCGACGCAGCGACGCGAGCCGGACAACCCGCCGCGGAGGCCGTATGACAGCCTCCGCGACCGGCGTTCATTTTTTCTGTTCTGACTTTTTTCCTTAGAGCGAGCGCAGGAAGTTCAAGAGATCCTGCACCTGCGATGCCTTCAGCTTGTTGAAGTTGCGCACCACCCCGTTGGCTTCCGATCCATTGCTGCTGTGGGAGTGGATGGCCTGGATGAGGTCGCTGGTGCGGCCATCGTGGAGGAAGAACAGCCGCTGACCTAGTCCCCACAAAGGCGCGGTACGGAATTGATCCGGCCCGGCCCCTCCCTGGTGAACGCCATCCGACAGCCCGGAACCCATGTGGTGCAAGGCGAAGTCGGAGTACGGGCTGTAGGTAACGCTACTCATGCCGGTATAGGGAGATGGACCGGTCGTGAGCGCGGGGGAATGACACAGAGCGCAGCCAATCGAACTGAAGAGTTTGGCTCCGTTCTGAGTCGAGGACGTAGCCGGAGCCGGTGCCGGCGGCGCCGAGAGCCGGATGAAGGCCGCGAAATTGAAGACATCCGACGCCATCTCTGACGGTGTTCCCACCGTTGTCCCGAAGTTCGGACTGTTGGGGTTCTGGTTTAGCAGAGGCGTTGCGTCCTCTGGCGAACCGTTGAAGACGCAGCCCGTGACAGCACTGCGCTCATTCGGGAACAACTCGTTCGAGACTCCCTGCTCGACGTTGTAGGCTTCGCCGGCAAACATCTGAACCGACTTGTTCTGAGCCTTCCAGCCGAAACGCGTGATGGTCCCGTCGTTTCCGCTCGTATTAAAGACACCCCCAATGTTGAGCGAGGCGCGGGCGGAGGCTGTCGAAGCGAGATTGGCTTGCAAGGCCGAGTCTGGGGTCGCTTCCACCAGCCCCAGGCCGAAAACTGGCGTGGGAATGCGGTAGGCGATGTTGTTGTTGGCGATGGCGGTGGCGAAGTCCGGCTGCGCGAGATTGCAGCCGCCGGCATCGGTTCGGCCCGCGATGGTGTAGAGACCGTGAACTCCGCCGTCGAGCGCGCCGCTGGGAGTCTTGATGAAGCGCGCCTCACGTACCGGGCCGTTGGTCGTAATGAACGCCGGAACGGTATTTGTCGCGCTGTCGAGCACAGCCAGAGCGACCTGCGGATTGGGGATCGAATTTTGCGGACTTGCCATGCCGGGACTGCTCCCGCCCAGAGTCGGTTGCGCATGACACATGGCGCAACTGTTGCCGTTGAATGTTGGTCCCAGGCCGCTTCCCGTCTCACCTGCGACATTTCCAGAGACGGAGTCGACCTCCATGAACCGCTGCAGGGCCTCATTGAACAAGGCCTGCTCGTTGGGGTTGAGAGTCGGGTAATAATTTCCGGCGGCCGGCGGGCCAGAGCGGGGCCCGGGGTCATTTTGCGATTGAAGTTCAGAGCCTGCAAGGAAAACGAATGCGAGGCAGAGAACCGTTTGGCAGAACTGCAGACGCCTCATTGTTGCACCTCCAGACGGGGATAGACACACTCGTGCAACGTGCTTGACTTGCGTGCGAAGGCGGGCGCGAGGTTGGGATTGCCTGCTGTTCGTCCGAGCTATGGGCCGGCGTGTTTACGGTCCCATGCCCCACCGCGAACGGAACAGCGCAACGGGTTGGCGGGAGCCCCAGAAGTTCCTATCCTCGGACGAGGACAGAATGGGACAACATTGCGAGCCAATCTAGCCCCGACTCTGGAGAGGGTCAAGGGCACACAAGTGCATCGGCGGATTTCTGTTCCCGCACTGCAAACAGTCAACTCGTAAGTGTGAAATCGGACAAAAGTCAGGTGAGAGATTCTCGCAGTTCGCGGCGCAAGATCTTGCCAGAAGGCGTTTTGGGCACGCTGCCCACAAAGCGGACTTCGCGTGGTCGTTTGTAATGCGTGAGTCGCTCGCCGACGAAAGCGCAGAGTTCGTCGCTCAGGCCGGCGCTTTCGGCGAAACCATCCCGCAGCGCGATAAAGGCGACGGGGATCTCTCCTGCGGCGTCGTCGGCGCGTCCCACGACGCCACATTCCCTAACCGCCGGATGCTCAAGCAGCACCGCTTCGACCTCGGCGGGAGCCACCGCAAAGCCCTTGTACTTGATCATCTCCTTGCGCCGATCGACCACGCGGTAGAAGCCCTCGCGATCGCGAGTTACGATGTCTCCCGACCAATACCAGCCGTCGCGCAGCACGGCCGCTGTGGCATTCGGCTCATTCCAGTAACCCAGCATGAATTGGGGACCGCGCATCACAAGTTCCCCGGGTTGCCCCGACGCTGCCTCGGTCAGATCATCGGGAGAATCGTCAGGATCGACCTCGCTTTGGGTGAGCACGCGGCAGTCGGTCTGTGCCAGCGGATGTCCGATGGAATCCGGCCGATACAACTCCGCTTCCAGGAAACCGAGATGCGTAACCGGAGACGCTTCCGTCATGCCATAGCCTTGGCACACCGGAATGTTGGTGAGCGCGGTGAAGCGGCGGGCCAGTTCCGGCGCTAGCGGCGCTGCGCCCGACTTGATCCATCGCACGCCATGATTGTCTGGGAACTGCTTTGCCTCCGCTGCCAGACAAAGTGCATTGATGGCAGGCGGAACAAGCGGCATCATGGTGATCGCTTCATCGCTCACCAGACGAATCAGCGTCTCCACCTGGAAGCGCGGCATGAGCACGAGCGTCGCGCCGAGGATGAGTGCGGGATTCAGAATTACGTTCAGGCCGTAGATGTGATAGAGAGGCAGGCAGCACAGAATGCGGTCGCCAGAGTTGAGCCGTGAGGCTCCTGGCCCGAGAAGCTGATAAACATTGGCCAGGAGGTTGTAATGCGACAGCATGACTCCCTTCGGCAATCCAGTGGTGCCGCTGGAGTACGGCAACGAAGCCAGGGCTCGCTCTGGACTTTGCTCGAGACTGGGATAGCGAGCGGCCGCGGACCGCAACAGGGAAGCGAAGGATTCGGCGCTGCCTGACGGCGTTCGCGTGGTATAGACCCGCCGCAGCGCGGGCAAGCCGGCGAGATGGATGTCCTCGAGATTGCACCCGTCGCTGATGAGAACCGAAGCCCCGGAGTTCTCCACCTGGTAGCGGACTTCGCGCTCTCGGTAGGTCGGATTGAGGAGTGTCGGAATGGCGCCCGCGAGCTGGGCACCGTGATAGGCCACGCAAAACTCCCAGGAGTTCGCGAGGAAAATGGCCACTACGTCTCCAGGCCGGATATCGATGGCGATCAGGCTGCGAGCCACGGCTTCGACGGCCTCGCCGTATTGACTGAAGCTGAGCCGTCGTCCGCAAGAAGCGTCGACCAGCGCAGTCTTTTCGGCGTATCGCCGGCAAGAGTCGAGCACGACATCGTGCAGAAACGATCCCTTCGGGTCCGCGTAGAGCTCCGTGCGTAACATGCCGGCAGAGATTGTACTGGAAAGCCGCAATCCCGACTCAATAGGTCAACTTCCGGAGGAATTCGTGTTCGTCCATGTGGTATTTGAAGGCTTTGCGGCCGTTGATGAAGACCACCGGCACTTCGTCGTTGAATTGACGGCGCAGGTCGGCGTCGCTATCGACATCAATCTCCCGCCAGATGAAGCCGCCGCGGCGCGATAACTTGGTCAGACTCTCTTTCACAACCTCGCACAGGTGGCAGCCTTTGCGCGAATAAAGCACCACACTGCGAGGCTCGTCCATGGGCGGAGATTCTAGCGCGGCTCCTGCGGGTTGATCCAGCGGGAAGTCAGCGGAAAAACGAGCCTCACGGGAGCTTTTCTGGCTCTACCGGATTGCCTGCGGGAGGCCCGTAGGTTCCAAAGAACTTCTCTGTAACGAAGAAGATGCAATTCGTCAGTGATTGTAATCACAGCGCTCGGGTTCGGGTTTTTGCTAATGTCCGCGCAGCGGGCTGCTGACCGAGCGCTTGGGGCATCCGTCCAACCCCAGAAAGCGGGGGTGAACATTGGGTAACTCACGAAGAAAGACGGTACTCTGCGTTGGGAACGACCTCCTGCGCCTCAATCGGCGATGCACGGCATTGGGGAGGAATGGTCTGCGGATACTGAGCGCAGGCGACGGGCACGAGGGCATTCTGCGGGTCCAGCAGGAAGTTGTCGACCTGGTCGTTCTTGACCTGAACGACAACGGGGCTGAGGCGGCCTTGATTGCCGGGGAGCTGAAAAGGCTTCATCCGAAACTGCCGGTCATCATGCTGGTCCCGGAGGAGGTAACCTGGGCTCCCGAGGCCACCGATCAGGCCGATTCGGTTGTAACGAGGTCAGATGACCCCAGCGGATTGCTGGCGGCAGTGAAAGCATCGCTGCTCGTCGCCTGACCCGGCGTCGCCGACCGGCCGTGCCGCCGGGCTCGCAAGCAGGTAGAATTCCCCCATGCCTGCAATCGACGCCAGGCCGCTTAGGGGTAGGACTGCGCTCGTAACCGGGGCGGCCAAACGGCTCGGCCGCTCTTCGGCTTTAGCGTTGGCGCGGGCCGGTGCTGACGTTGCCATCACCTTCCGTGAATCGGCTCGGGAGGCGCAGGCCACTGTGGAAGACCTCAAAGCCCTCGGTGTGCGCGCGTCAGCGATATCCTGTGACGTCACCGACGAGTCCAGCATCCACGCGGCGGTCGAGAAGGCCGGGCAGGAATTCGGCGGCATCGACATTCTAGTCAACAACGCTGCCAACTATGAGACCGCCGAGTTCGAGAAGTTGACCGTCGAACAGTGGGACGCAATCTTCGCCTCAAATACCCGCGGACCCTTTCTGGTGGCGCGCGAGGCGCTGCCCTGGATGCGGCGCAGGCGGAAACAGGCACGCTCCTCCAGAATTCCTCGCGAAGCCAAAATCATCAATATGGGGTCGTTGGGCGGACTCCGCCCATGGCCGACGCATGCCCACTACTGCTCGTCAAAAGCCGCCCTCCACATGCTGACCAAAGTGATGGCGAAGGCGCTGGCTCCGGAAATCGCGGTCAATGCGGTAGCTCCGGGAATGATCGATCTGGGAGACAAGGCGGCGGCCGCGTTCATGCGCCGCATGGCACAACAAACGCCCATGCGGCGGAACGGGCGTGGGGATGAAATTGCTGCCGCGGTCTTATTCTTCGCCACCGCTCCTCAGTTCATTACCGGACAAATCCTGGCTGTGGACGGTGGGCTGGGCCTGTAGCAGCTATGCCTCGGCCGAAGTCGGGTCGATCATGACCTTGACCTCGGAGATGCGGTTCGCCGGAAACCCTCCCTGGCGTGCATGCTCGCGCACCAGTTCCTCATTCGGAGCGATGTAGATGCAGTAGATCTTGTCCTGCGTCACATAGCTGTGTATCCACTGAATTTTCGGTCCGAGATTGCTCAGCACAGCGCAGGATTTCTGTGAGATGGCGAGGAGTTGGTCTCGCGTGGCGTCCCCAATGTTAGGGATCTCCCTTTCGATTACATATTTTGGCATGGCAGCTCTCCCCAGTCTGATTGCGCACGCCCCGTGGAGCTTCGTGCGTGGAAATGATTCTAGGGTAGTCCGCAGAAAATAGCCACGGCGCCGCGTGCGCTTGTATATTGGGGCGAATGAAGAAAACGAAGGGCAGCGCTTCCCGGCAATCGTCGGCATCGCAGTCTTCCTCGCTAACCGCGGCGGCGCCGCCGCGCATTGCCGTGGCCATCATGGCGGCGGGCAAAGGCACGCGGCTCAAGTCCCAGCTTCCGAAAGTGCTTCACGAGGCAGGAGGCAAGCCCCTGTTGGCGCACGTCATCCGCGCTGCCCTGCAGGTGGCTTCAGCAAATGACATCTTTGCCATCGTCGGGCACGAGGCGGATCGCGTCCGCAACGCCGTGAAAGACACCGGGGTCCAATTCGTTCTGCAGGCCGAGCAGCGGGGAACCGGCCATGCCTTGATGGCCGCCCGGGAAGCACTGGCCGGCTACGACCTCGTGATTGTGCTCTCTGGAGACGCGCCCCTGATTACTCCCCAGACGATCGGGCGTCTGCGCGACTTTCAGCTGCAGCAGCGCGCGGCCATGACGCTGCTCAGCGCGGAACTGGAAGATCCCACCGGCTACGGCAGGGTGCTGCGAAAGAGCGCTCGCAGCGCGGAAGTGCAGGCGGTCGTCGAAGAGAAGGCGGCCAGCGCGAAGCAAAAAAAGCTTCGCGAAATCAACTCCGGATTCTACGTGTTCGATATAAAGGAACTCTTCACGCACATTGGCCGGCTCTCCACTGCCAACGCGCATGGCGAGTATTACCTCACAGACATGGCGGAAGTGCTTCGGAAGGCGCAGAAGAAAGTCGTCGCATGGAAGACGGCCAGCCCGAGCGAAGTCCTGGGAGGGAATACCCGCGCCGAGTTGGCCGATCTGGACCAGAAAATGCGCATGACGAAGTGCCGGCAGCTAATGGATGAAGGCGTGACCATCTTCTATCCCGCAACGTGCGTCATCGATCCTGATGTCGCTGTCGCGGCGGACACTGTGATCGAGCCTTACGTGCAGTTGTTGGGAAAAACGCGCGTGGGCACTGGCTGCCGGATTCGCTCCTACTGCGTTATTCGCGACACCGAAATCGGTGACGGCGTCATGATTTTGCCCGGCTGCATCATGGATGAATCGCGGGTCAGCAATGCGGCCATCATCGGCCCGTACTCCCGCCTGCGACCAGGCAGCGAGATCGGCGAGGGCGCGCACCTCGGGAACTTCGTCGAGACCAAGAAGGTCAAATTGGGCAAAGGATCCAAAGCAAACCACCTCACCTATCTGGGCGACGCCGAGATAGGCGCCGGCGTCAACGTCGGCGCCGGTACCATCACCTGCAACTATGACGGTGTCGCCAAGCACAAAACCGTGATCGAGGATGGAGTCTTTGTCGGGAGCGACAGCACCCTGGTAGCTCCCATCCGCGTCGGTAGGGGCGCATACATTGGCGCCGCCTCCTGCATCACCGATGATGTCCCCGAAGATGCACTGGCCATTGCGCGGGGGAGACAGATCGTGAAGGAAGGCTGGGCGCGCGAGAAGCGGGCCGCGCGGACTTCCAAATAATTAAGCAATCCGGAACTCCACCATCTCTCGCCGGTGCCCCGAGTTCTCAGAGAGTCCCTTCGAGAGCATCTCCCGAGGCTGCAAAACAAAAGGCACCGTCGATACGGTGCCTTGGTCGAACCATCCCGGCGAACTGTCAGTGTGAAACGGCTGCGAACAGGTCCGAGTGCATCAGCGACTGGAACTGCTGATCATTCGCCTTGAAGTGCAGTTGGAGATTCGAACTGTCGGAGTCGACGGTGGTGTTGTCGACGGCAACTTTCTCCGCCGGCGTAGCGTTCATCTTCTTGTAGAGAATGCCGGCCTTTACCAGAGAGGAAAGCGTTGCGGCAGTCACCGAATCGGAAGTCAGCACGGTCAGGTCGAAGTTCACGCCGCTGCTGAAGCTCATGGTGTAGCGGGAACCCAGCAGGCGCTTCTTCAAGGTCTCATAGTCGGCAATCTTGGCCGCATCGCCCAGAGCGGAGCGCATCATGTTCTGCGTGCCTTCCTGGTCGAGGATGCTCCACACCGGCGCCGAGTCAACGTCGGTCATCATGTCGGCCATATTGCCGTTGGTGTCGAGATCGAGGATTGTGCCGTCGCGGGTGTCGATGGCCGTGTGCACCGCGGTCGGTTCGCCGAACAGCAGGGTGCTGTCATCGAGGAACGTCATGATAAAGCCGCCATCCATCGGGTAGACGTCGGAATTGCCGTACTTTTTCGGGGTGAATTTCTGCAGCTTCATCTTCTTGATGACGGTCTTCATATTGAACGGGCCGCTGGCAACGCCGATGTTGCGAACGCCCTGCTTGCCCGAGCGGAAAGATGCGAAGGTCAGGGTATCGATGTCTTTGTCGGGATCGATGCCGATATTCTTGAGCGCCGCTTCAAACTGCTTCAGATTGTCGGGCAGCAGCTGCTGCTTCAGCGCCATCGCCGTGGGGGAATCCTTAAGCGAGCGGTAGTCCACAGAAATCAGTTGCAGCAGGTCGGCCGGAATGCAGGTGCGGGCTGAAGAATTCAGCGGCATCGCAGCGGCCGCGCTCACTAGTAAGAGGGAAGTCAGGCAGATCTTAAACAGTTTCATAACACCTCAAACTCACGAAGGCATTTAGGGTTACGCGCTTTCCAGTTGGATGCACGATTCCGCCCTGTCGTTCTTCTTGGAAATCATTCTATTTTAATTCCAGCAGCGACCGGCGGAACAAAAGTACCTGCCCCATTGATGGGTTGGAGTCCGCCCCGGCACGACTCGACATAAGAACCCAGTCGCCGGCGTTTTGACTCGGATCACCGGAATCGCCCCAGGCAAGACTTCGTATCGTTCCACTCAAAAAGCAGTTTGCAAGCGCTGCCGTCTATGACGTTCTGAGTACGGCGGTCCGCCGGCGAACCTCCGCGGCAAAAGATTCGTCTTTCAGAGAACTGAGATTGATCTCGACATTGGCGAGGGCTCCGGCAATCGCGGCCCGGGCGAGCGCGACTGACGTGGTCAAATCGCTCTTCATGTTGGGATTGGTGATTGGCTCGAGCGCCTGCGCGACCTGAAGGATTTCGTGTGCCTTCTCGGCGACGCTCAGCGGCACGGAGGTCGCTTCTTTTAGCGCTGCCTGGATCATTGCTTCGCCCGTCTTTTCGTCCGACGCCTTCGCGTCTTTGTAGGCTTTCATCACGGAGTTGTAGGAAGCGGCATCGGCATCGACTGCGGCTTGCAACTCCTCTCGCAGCGGAGTGAGACGGGCGATCGCGGCGCTTAATTGCGATTCGTACTGCAAATAGGCTTTCTTTCCCCGCGACATCGAAGCCACCATCGAGGCGAGTCCAGCGGCCATGGCGCCGGCCGCCGCCGAGGCGCTGCCACCCCCGGGAGTCGCAGTCGGCGCAGCCAGTTGCTCGATGAAAGGCTCGATCCCTGCCCGCAATCCGCCGACGGCCATCTTCCCGCCCATGACAGCCGACAGCCGATTTTCAAGAATCAACGACGAATCGAAATTCTCGACTTGCAGGAACCATTCGGCAGCCTGTTCCAGCGCTTTCTTGGGGATCAGTCCAACGATCTCGCTTGAAACCGGCGCCACGCCGTAACGGGCGGCCTCGCGCTTGACCATCTCAAAAACGCGATGGATCGGGGTCTGCTCGAAATCGGTGAGATTCATGGAGACCTGGGCCAGTCCGCGCACCAGGAATCCCGCGCCTTTGACAAAACGCAGCCCGCCGCTAGAGAAGCGCACGGCCTTGGCAATCTTCTTGGCAACGTCGACATCTGCGGTGTTCAGAAAAACGTTATAGGCAATGAGGAACTTGCGGGCTCCGACGACTGTCGCTCCGGCCGTAGGGTGGACGCGCGGTTCGCCGAAATCCGGACGGCGCACGGGATTGGTCGCAATCTCGGCGCGGATGCCTTCGAACTGCCCGCGGCGAATGTTCTCCAGATTCTGCCGTTCGGGCGTTGTGGCCGCGGATTCGTAGAGATAAACAGGAATCTGATATCGCTTCCAGATCTCGGCGCCGACATGGCGCGCCACGGCAACGCAATCCTCGATGCTCACGCCGTCAATCGGAATGAAGGGCACGACATCCGCGGCGCCCATACGGGGGTGCGCCCCCGTGTGCGTGTTCAGGTCGATCAACTCGGAAGCCCTGCCTACGCCGCGAATCGCAGCTTCCTGAATCGCTTCCCGCTCGCCGACGAGGGTAATCACGCAGCGGTTGTGGTCGGAATCCATTTCGCGGTCCAGCAGGTAAACGCCGGGCAGTTTCATGGCGTTGATGATGGCGTCAACTTTTGCTTGGTCGCGGCCTTCAGAAAAGTTCGGAACACATTCGACGAGCGTGGACATAACGGGAAAGGATAAAGGGCGGACGAGTCCTGGCGCAAACACGGTTCCAAACGGCGGTGTGTCAGTCTGAACAATCGGATCGGAGCATCAGTCGGCCAACCTCTTCTTCGGACTATAGAAGATCTTATCCAGGACTCGGGAGAGTGGCTGGCCACCCGCCGGGGGGGATAGAGAGGCCGCGATAGCGGACGGAGAATCCAGCTGTCTTATATTCAGAACGTTTAACTCGTGCTCCTCTGCGAGCCTCCTCAGGTCTTGGAAAAGCTCTCTGTTCATCGCCAAGAAGTCTGTAGTCGTATAACCCGCCTGCCGCATTATCCTGATCGACGTAGTGTCGTAAGGAACGAGCACATCGTAGAACAGTTGCGACCACATCTTGGCCTCGTATAGGTTCTCAACCCTACGTTCAATGCTGATGTTTGGGCCGCACAAGCCGCACTGGTTGCATCCTCTGGCCTTGGCGAGGCTGGAGGGCCAGTTCTGCTGGAGCCATTTAAGTGGCGGAATCGCGTTCCGTTGGCGACCTGCAAATGGCCTACCGGTGAGCACGGCGGCCTTGGTGCTCTCGCGGAACCGGGGGGGTATCCAGAGTTTTATATAGGTTTCAAGGAAACCCTCAAACGATAGTTCCTTGATCCGATAGTGACCCAGGCAACCTCTGGGTCTGCACCAACATTTCGATTCGCAGGGACAAGTGGTGAATTCGTAATCTGAGTGTAAGGCGTGGTTCTCCCAACAAACGTACTGAGCTTCACTCTTGTAGGAATGTCGATTTGACTCGTCGATGAGCTCGCGGATTCTTTCGGGAGACAAGCTAGATATGCGCAGCAGACAAAGCCTCCGCCGGAGCAGCTAACGACGCCTGAGCAAAAACCTTCCCACTCCGAGCCGCACCTGCACCGTATTGATTCCAGGATTCAGATTCCCCAGCCCTGCGTTGGAGATGTGCATATAGCGCAGTTCGAGGCTCCAGTTATATTTCGGGCCCAGGATGTGTGTCCCCAGCGCAGCCTGGTCCATGAAGTTCACCGTGTTCGTATTCGCGGGAATGTTGTGGTCGGTGAATACCGTGCCCCCGGTCAGTTCCAGATAGGGCGAGAACCGGCCGTGGCGCTCGAAGTTCCACTTCAGCCCAAGCGGATCAAATCCTACGCCATAAGCAGTGTTCGCGGGCTGGAAGATCAGAAACACCGGCACCGCATCGACCGCATATTCGAAGCGCCCTCGCAGAAAGCCGGGAAGATGCGAGCCGGTGAGGATCCATCCGTAACGTAAGCCCGCGTTGAACGCCCCGGTATGACTGGTGCCGCCGGGGACAGAATGTCCTCCGCCTGCCCAGATTTCAACTTCGTGCCCGCCTCGCTCCGGACCCGCTTGACCGGCAGCGCGGCCGCAAACTGCAACGAAGAAGATCGCGGCGAACCAAAGAAGGCTGCGCGGGAACACGCTGTGGGCGATCATCTAGTGGATGCGCTCGCGGGGCGGAGGTTGGGCGGCAAGTTCCATCAGGTCGCGCGCGACGCGCGCGGTATTGTGACGGGCGACGCCGGCTTCTTCAAGATAATCGCCGAACACTGGGATGACACCGAGTGCTTCGATCGCCTCCAGGTCGTTCACGATCTGGCAGGCGCCTTCCAGCGCATATTTTGCTTTCAACTCGTTCGAGGCTGGGGTGCGATTGATGAGAGCATAATCGAAAAGCTGCGTCCGGGCATGACGGTTCAGCGCGCGGATGTGCTCGGCTGCCGTCAGGCCCAGGCTCTCGTTGGCTTGCGTCATCAGGTTGCAAACATAGACTTTCGTCGCCGGAGACTCAACGATGGCATCGGCGATGCCGCTCACCAGCAGGTTGGGAATGAGGCTGGTGAACAGCGATCCCGGGCCGATCGTAATCATGTCGGCGCGGGCGATGGCCTCCAGAGTCTGGGGCATCGGTCCCACATTGGGTGGAACCAGGAACAGCTCGCGGATGCGTCCTTTGCTGGCGGTAATCTTGGTCTCGCCGCGAACTCGCGTGCCATCTTCCATGAGCGCTTCCAGTTCGATATTCGACGTGGTCGCGGGAAAAATGTGGCCGCGGGTGAGGAGAATTTCCGACGACAGCCGCACCGCCTCCGAAAAATCGGAGGTGAGAGAAGTCAAGGCCGCGAGAAAGAGATTGCCGAAACTATGACCCTCGAGGCCCGATCCCTTGTCGAAACGGTGCCGGAAGAGCTTCGAGAGCAGCGCTTCATCTTCGCTGAGGGCGACGATGCAGTTGCGAATATCGCCCGGCGGCAGCATGTTCAGCTCTTTGCGCAGGCGGCCGCTCGATCCACCGTCGTCGCTGACCGTGACTACGGCGCAAAGTTCGCGAATGGCGGGAAGTTCCGCGGGGGCCTTACTGCTTTCGCCGGGGGCAAGGACGAAGCGCTTGAGCCCCTTGAGCAGGGTCGAGAGTCCCGTTCCGCCGCCGATGGCGACGACGCGGAGACTTCGTTCGCGCCCGGTTCTATCCACCGGCGGGAGCTCAGCCGTCTTGATTTCCATGCCGCCGCCCGCCGCTACGCGATTTCGTTTTGGTGGAGATCGTCATCGCCAGACCCGAGTTCAGCGCCGGGATCCGGATACAACAATTCCGTAAAGCGGGGATCCTCCGCCAGGTTCTGGAAATCCGAATCATTCCGCGCCTGAAAGCGCAACTGCGGATTCAGGCGGAGCGATTCATCCAGCCTCTTGAGCGAGTCCTCGACGTGACCGGTGAGGCAGTCGAGCGCCGCCAGGCCGTAGACCACGTAGTCGGCCTTCGGACTCTGTTTCAATAATTTTTCCAGATGCTCGCGGGCGGTCACGTAATCGCCCAGGTTCATCAGCGAGACGGCATAATCGAAGTGCTCTTCGGTCGTCTTGAACTGCACGGCAGCGTTGCGTTCCAGATGCTGGTTGCAGGTGTTGAGATGTACGTTAGCCCGGTCAGCAAGCTCCTTGACAAGACCGCCAACCACTTTCTGGAAGTGAGGCTTCGCCTTGTCGAACTTGTGCTCCTGCATGGCACGCAGTCCGGCTTCGTAGCTCTGCAGCGCCTGGGTGTAATGCGGATCGTCCGCCATCGACTTCTTTGCGGTTGGTTTCTGAGCCATGTGCAGAATTCTTCCTGTGCTCTTGGGAATAGGAACTCCTTGCGGTCCTGCGTTTAAGTAGAGCAGTAAAGTATCGCCCAAACCGCGGGTAGAGGGCAATGTCCCGGCAATCGGGAGCCTCTGACCCTAGTTCATTGTGGCAGCGGAGTCCAGATCGATCTGCCGCCACTCACCCTTGATGATCCCGGCGCGAATCTGGGCCGCGGTTTTACCTTTCTTATGTTCCTGATACGAGTAATAGAGCTCCTTCAGGCAGGTCGCGCAACGCGCCCCGTGGGTGCCCTCGAAGCAGCTGTGCAGGCTGTTATGCCCCATCCGGTCGCAATAGCAATAGCAGGGTTGTTGATGCAACACGTTCGGAATCTTCGCCGCCAATTCATAGGCGTGAGTCTGATAAGGGTACTGCGCATCCGCGCCCCAAAGATCGGCTTTCGTAAGAATGGCGGGCAGTTTGGTTCCTTTTGGCGGCGGACCTGCATTGTAGGCCGGAATCCCTTCGTCTTCCTGCGGGGCAGCCCACTGGGCCGACAGTCCCAGAGTGGCAAAAAGAAGGATGAGCAGCGTCAGGCTGCGATAAACCAGCTTGCTGTGAAGAGCGCCTCGAATCATAGGATTCACCCCGGTCCGCCTATTGTAGCCTGTCGCAGCGTCCGCAAAAAGGTCCCATCGCGGAACGGCATGAACTTCCCGGCGCTCGAATGCAGACAACTCCGCGCGGTCCAGACAGGTTCTGTATACAATAGAAGCGAATGCAGGCGCCCGCACAAGATCCGAGCCCCGCGGAGACGGGAACCACTTCGACGCGCGACTCCGATCACCGTCCACCCGCCACCAAACTGCATCCCGGGCTGGGCGTCTGGATGCGGGATTTGCTGATCTCCCTGGCGATTTCCGCCTTCATCATCGTATTCATCTACCAGCCCGTCAAAGTGGAGGGCACCAGCATGATGCCCTCGCTCGAAGACCAGGAGCGCATCTTCGTCAACAAGTTCGTCTATCGGCTGGAACCGATTGAGCGCGGCGATATTGTGGTTTTTCGCTATCCGCGCGACCCTTCGAAAAGCTACATCAAGCGGGTGATCGCCATGGCCGGGGACCACATCCGCATCGATAGCGGCCAAGTCTATGTCAACGGGCAGGCGCTCGACGAGTACTATGTGCCTCCTGCCTACACCGACTCCCGCTCGTACCCGGATACGGTCGTGCCGCCCGATAGCTACTTCGTGCTCGGCGATCACCGGTCGATGTCGAACGACAGCCGCGACTTCGGCCCCGTGAATCAGAGCTACATCTATGGCAAGGCGGTGTTTGGCTACTGGCCGATGGACAAACTGGGGCGGGTGCGCTAGCGGCGGATCGAAATCCCGTGAGATTGACCGCGATTTCCACAATCTGCGCGGCAAATAATCTCCGCTCCGCCAAACTTCCTGATAAAATCTACAAAATCCACCTCCCGGAGCGAGAATGCAGGCTATCCTTGCGCTGGAAGACGGCAGGGTCTTCCGAGGCAAAGGCTACGGCGCCAAAGGCGAATGCTACGGCGAAGTCGTTTTTAATACTTCCATCACCGGATATCAGGAAATCTTCACCGATCCTTCCTACTCCGGACAGATCGTCGTTCTGACGAATCCAGAAATCGGAAATTACGGCACCAACCAGGAAGACAACGAAGCTACGCGTCCATGGATCGAGGGCCTGATCGTACGCGAGTTCTCCAAGGTCAGCTCGAACTGGCGCTCGCAGCAGGTCGCGGAGGAATACCTGGAGCAGTTCAAAGTTCCGGTGCTCTCCGACATCGACACGCGAGCGCTGGTGCGCCATCTGCGCGATCATGGCGTGATGCGCGGCGTGATCTCGACTATCGAGAGCGACGTCGAGAAGCTGGTCGCGAAAGCGCGCTCGATTCCGAAGATGGACGGAACAGACTTGGCCAAAGAAGTCAGCACCAAGCGTTCCTATGTCTGGGAAGTCGGCGAGCGCTCCCACGAGCCAGTGGCTGTGGTCGGGGTAAAAGACGAGCCGGCGCGGTTTCATGTAGTCGCCTACGACTTCGGCATCAAGCAGAACATTCTGCGAAAGCTGCGCGGGGAAGGCTGCAAAGTCACGGTAGTCCCGGCCCAGACTTTAGCCGAAGACGTGCTCGCACTGAAGCCTGACGGAGTTTTTCTGTCAAACGGCCCGGGCGATCCCGAGCCCTGCACGTATGCCGTCGATTCCATCCGGCGATTGATGGGACGGCAGCCCGTCTTCGGAATTTGCCTGGGACATCAGCTGACGGGATTGGCGCTCGGTGGAAAAACGTTCAAGCTGAAGTTCGGGCATCATGGCGGAAATCATCCAGTGAAGCAACTGAAGACTGGCAAGATCGAGATTACGGCGCATAACCATAATTTCGCCGTCGATCCCGACTCGCTGGCGGATAGCGAAGTGGAACTGACGCACGTTGATCTAAATGATCAGACTCTCGAAGGCCTGCGGCATCGGAACCTGCCGCTGTTCAGCGTGCAATATCACCCGGAGGCCGCGCCCGGCCCGCACGATTCGCACTATCTGTTCAAAGAGTTCACCAAGATGATGGAGGAGTGGAAAGGATGAGCAAGCCGTTCATTGGTTCATCGGGACCGTACCGGCAGAGAGACTAGTTCACCGGGACGGAATCCTGAAGTGCTTTGAAAGGGCGCGCCGTAAGGGGCAATATAGATTTGCGGCTTTAGCCGCTGAGGTTCCCAGCTGAGACCGACACGAGAGCACGCGACGAGCTATGCCCAGACGTACATGATCACGTCGTCGACGTGGGGCCGGCGAGCTCTTTTCTCCCGAGACACTTGGGCAAACCTCTTGATCGACACCCTCTATCACTATCGCGGAACTGCCTATCTGCTCCATGGATTCGTCATCATGCCGGACCATATCCATGTTTTGCTGACGCCGACGACAAGTTTGGAAAAAGCAGTTCAGTTCATCAAAGGCGGACTTTCATATCGCGCGAAGAAGGAACTCGGCTCGAACATGGAAGTCTGGCAAAAAGGGTTCTCGGATCACCGCATTCGAGACGCGAGCGATTACGGGTTGCATGAGATTTACATTCGTCAGAACCCCGTTCGAAAGCGTTTGTGCGAACGAGCCGAAGAATATCCGTATTCTTCCGCGAGGCCTGGATTTGAGCTCGACCCTGTACCTCAGGGGCTAAAGCCCTTCCTTCTTGGGGAGCGCGGTTCGGCGCGCCTGGAAGGCGCGCCCTTTCAAACCGAAATCGCTGGCGAGGACGAAGGCGCGCCCTTTCGAAACAAACCCGTGAGCGGTGCGTCAAAAGACGTGACCTGTCAAAACAAAGTCCCAAGCAAGCGAGAGAAAGCTCCGATCATCGGAACAAAGAACAAAACCGCATAAATGCCCAAACGCACTGACATCTCGAAAATCCTAGTTCTCGGCTCCGGGCCCATCGTCATCGGACAGTCCGCCGAGTTCGACTACTCCGGCACGCAGGCCTGCAAGGCACTTAAGTCTGAAGGCTACGAAGTCGTGCTGGCCAACTCGAATCCGGCCACGATCATGACCGATCCGGAGTCGGCGGATCGCACTTACATCGAGCCGCTCACGCTCGAGTATCTCGAAGAGATCATCCGCATCGAGCGCGAAATGTCTCCCGGCGCCGGCTTCGCCGTGTTGCCCACGGTCGGCGGGCAAACCGCGCTCAATCTCGCCATAGAGCTTTCCGATGGCGGCGTGCTCGAAAAATATGACGTCCATCTGATCGGCGCAAACGTGGCCGCCATCAAGAAAGCCGAAGACCGGCTCTTCTTCAAAGATGCGATGCAGCGCATCGGCCTCGATGTGCCGAAATCGGCGCTGGTCAACAATGTGAAAGATGGCGTCGAATTCGCCGGTAAGATCGGATTCCCCGTCATCATCCGTCCGTCGTTCACGCTGGGGGGCACCGGCGGCGGTCTCGCTTACAACCGCGAAGAGATGGCGGACGTGCTCGGCCGCGGCCTCGACTTCTCGCCGGTGCACGAGGCGCTCATTGAGGAATCCGTGCTGGGATGGAAGGAATTCGAGCTGGAGGTGATGCGCGATACAAAAGACAACGTCATCATCGTCTGCTCGATCGAGAATTTCGACCCGATGGGCGTGCACACCGGCGACTCGATCACGGTCGCTCCCGCGCAGACGCTGACCGATCGCGAATATCAGGCGATGCGTGATGCTTCGATCGCCGTCATCCGCGAGATCGGGGTCGATACGGGCGGATCGAACATTCAGTTCGGCGTCAATCCCGAGACCGGGCGCATGGTGGTCATCGAGATGAATCCGCGTGTATCGCGGTCCTCCGCGCTGGCCTCGAAGGCGACCGGATTCCCGATTGCCAAAATTGCCGCGAAACTCGCCATCGGCTACACGCTCGATGAGATTCCCAACGACATTACCCGCAAGACTCCGGCATGTTTCGAGCCGACGCTCGACTACGTGGTCGTGAAGATTCCCAAGTGGCAGTTTGAGAAGTTTCCCGGAGCCGACGACACGCTTGGGCCGCAGATGAAATCCGTCGGCGAAGTGATGGCCATCGGGCGCACCTTCAAAGAAGCGCTGATGAAGGGCATTCGCTCGCTCGACACCGGCAAGCGGGTCGGCGGAGCCAAGATCGAGCCCAAGATTCTGACGCAACGGCTGGTCACGCCGCATCCGGAGCGCTTGGCGTATGTGCAGTACGCGCTGCGCCAGGGACACACGGTCAAGCAGATCGCAAAAATGACGTCGATGGATCCGTGGTTCCTGTATCAGCTCAAGGAGATCAACGACCAGCAACTGGAGCTCGAGAAGCATCCCCTGGAGTCGATCCCCACCGAAGTCTTGCGCGATTCAAAACGCATGGGCTTCTCCGACGGCCGGCTGGCTGCCGTGTGGCGGCTCGAGGGACAGGAGAAGGTCCGACACCTGCGCAAGAAACACGGCGTAATGCCCGTCTACAAGCGGGTCGACACCTGCGCCGCCGAGTTTGAGAGCTACACGCCTTATCTTTACTCGACGTATGAAGACGAGGACGAGGCCGCACCCACCGACAAGAAGAAAGTCATCATTCTGGGCAGCGGGCCGAATCGCATCGGGCAGGGAATTGAGTTCGACTATTGCTGCTGCCACGCTTCTTTCGCTCTGCGCGACGACGGCTACGAGACGATCATGATCAACTGCAATCCGGAGACCGTCTCGACCGACTACGACACCAGCGACCGCCTCTACTTCGAGCCCCTGACGTTCGAAGATGTTTGGTCGATTTACCAGCACGAAACCTCGAAAGGCGCCGACGTTGGGGTGATCGTGCAATTCGGCGGGCAGACGCCGCTGAACCTGGCGCTGCCGCTGAAAGAGGGCGGGGTAAAGATCATCGGCACATCGCCGGAGTCAATCGACCTCGCCGAAGACCGCAAGCAATTCAACAAGCTGCTCGAAGACCTGCAGATTCCGCAGGCGCCGGGCGTGATGGCCACGTCGATCGAGGAAGCGGTCGAGGGGGCCAAGCGTATCGGCTACCCCGTGCTGGTCCGTCCTTCTTACGTTCTCGGCGGACGCGCTATGGTCATCGCCTACGATGAAGAATCGATCGTGCGCTACATGCGCGAGGCCGTCGAGTACTCACACGACCGTCCGGTGCTGATCGATCACTTCCTGGAAGACGCGATTGAAGTCGATGTCGACGCGCTTTCCGACGGCGATGACGTCGTCATCGGCGGCATCATGCAACACATCGAGGAAGCCGGAATTCACTCGGGTGATTCTTCCTGCGTGCTTCCCGCGGTCGACATCCCTCACCACCTTCTCGAGCAGATGCGCGAGTACACCTTCAAGCTGGCGAAGGCGCTGAAAGTTATCGGCCTGATGAATATTCAGTTCGCGATTCCGCGCCGGGAAGGCCATGGAAATGGCACAGAAGGCGGCAAAGTCTATGTGCTGGAAGTGAATCCGCGAGCTTCGCGCACCGTGCCCTACGTCTCCAAGGCCACCGGGATTCCCATGGCGAAGATCGCTGCGCGTCTCATGACCGGGCGCAAGCTGCGCGAATTTCTGCCCGAATACATCGAGCGCCGCGCCGACCTCGATACCGGAAGCTGCTACTACGTCAAATCCCCGGTCTTTCCCTGGAATAAGTTCCCCGGCATCGATACCGTGCTTGGCCCGGAGATGAAATCCACCGGCGAAGTCATGGGCGTGGCCGACAATTTTGGCGAGGCCTTTGCCAAGGCACAACTCGCTGCCGGACAGAAACTGCCCACCAAAGGCGCAGTCTTCATCAGCGTGACCGACACCGATAAGCGGCACGTTGCGCAGGTCGCTCGGAAATTTGTCGAGATGGGATTCAAACTGGTGGCGACCGACGGCACCGCCCAGGTAATCGAATCTGCCGGTATGAACGTGGAACGCGTCTACAAAGTCAAAGAAGGGCGTCCCAACGTTGTGGACTTCATCAAAGGCCAGCGCATCCAGTTGGTGATCAACACCCCGCACGGCCAGGAGCCGTGGTTCGACGAGAAAGCCATTCGCCGCGCGGCCGTCGTGGCACGCATCCCGACGATCACCACTCTGGCGGCGGCACGAGCCGCGGCGGAAGGCATTGCCGCCCTCCAGCGCGGAGAAGTTACAGTGCACGCGCTGCAGCAGTTGCATGCCGAGCGGAATGTCGTGATCCGGCGCCCGGCTTAGTCCTTGTCGCTGCGCAATTCCCTTTGTGCTCTTTTCATGGTAGGATTCCCGCCATTATTGGGCCTGTCGTGATCTCACTTGGGGGAGAACACCATGGCGCACACCATCTCGGCTCCGCTGGGAGCGCGCTCGGGAAACCATAAAGTCAAACAAGCGGCGACGATATTGGCCTGGACCGGCATCGCCTCTCTGGCCGTCGGCTTTGTCGTCAAGTACGTTCTTTTCTACTTCCGTCACTACGACCCGGCATCCTTCGATCCTTACTGGCCGCGCCGTGGCTGGCTCTTCCTGCACATTAACGGCGGGACATTCGCGCTGCTGACCGGTCCGTGGCAATTCTGGACCGGCCTCCGCCGGCGAAGTCTCGCCATTCATCGCTGGACGGGACGATTGTTTCTGCTGGGTGTCGCGATGGGCGTCACCGGAGCCGTGGGCCTTTCCGCCACTACGACGTATAGCTGGGCTTTTGCTGTCGCGTTGATGGGACTGGCCTCCGCATGGGCCGCGACCAGCACGATGGCCTACATCGCAATCCGCCGGAAACTGGTCGACCAGCACAAAGAGTGGATGATCCGCGCCTACGTCGTGACCTTTGCTTTCGTGACGTTCCGGGCGCTCAGCGACTATGGTCCTACTTCGAGACTGTCACCGGAAAACGACAAGATTGTCACGATTGGATGGGCCTGCTGGGTCGTGCCGCTTGCGATTACCGAATTGATCTTTCAGTTCAGGCGAATGAGCAAGCGATTGCCCGCGCGCCAATAGCGGTCCAAGCTGCTAAGCTAGCACCATGCTTCTTCACGGCATTTTCCCTCCTATCACCACGCCGTTCTATCCCGACGGCAACGTGTATTTCAAAAAGCTCGAATCGAATGTCGAGCGCTACTCGCGCACGCCGGTCGCGGGCATTGTCGTTCTGGGCTCGACCGGCGAATCGATCATGCTCTCCGATCAGGAGCGGCGTGACGTCCTCAAAGCAGCGCGACAGGCCGCGGCGCCCAATAAGGTTTTGATCGCGGGCACGGGCATCGAGTCTGCGATTGAGACGCTGCGCCTGACCGAATATGCCGCCGAACTGGGATATGACGTGGCTATGGTGCGCACCCCCCACTATTACAAAAAGCAGATGCTTCCGGCGAACATGCTGGCTTTTTACCGGACCGTCGCCGACCGCTCGCCGCTGCCGGTGATCATCTACAACTTCCCGCCCGCCACCGGCTACGACATTCCCGCCGAAGTCGTAATCGAGTTGGCCGAGCATCCCAACCTGATCGGAATCAAGGAGTCCAGCGGAGACATCGAGAAGGTCCGGAAGATGGTGGAAGGCGCGCGCCACGTAAAACGCAGCGCGACCGTGACCGAAACCTTTGAGGCTGTGACGCCGCGCATGCTGGCGGCAGCCGCAGCGGGCGAATCCGCGAACGGCGGCGAACTGGTTCCGGTCGGAGCGCTGTCGGGAGACTCGCATGCGAAACCTTCGTCGTCCGCAGTAATGGTGGTCGGCAAGATGAAGACGCGCCAGAAGGAAGTCGGATTCCAGGTGCTGGTCGGCGCCGCACACAAGCTGCAAGCTTCGCTCGATGTCGGCGCAGTCGGCGCAATTCTGGCGTTTGCTTGTCCCGCACCAACAGCCTGCTACGAGATCTACGCTGCATGGAAGGAAGGAGATGCCCCCCTGGCGCAACTCAAGCAGGAGCGCATTGCCCGGGCGGCACAGCGCTTGGGCGAACTCGGCGTCCCGGGCTTCAAGTACGGGATGGATTTCAATGGCTACTATGGCGGCCCGGCGCGCTTGCCTTTCTTGCCGCTGACCGGCGCGTTGAAGAACGAAGTCGAGGAACTGCTGGCCGACGTCCGCAACTAGCGACGCTCACGCCGCAAATTCAAGAAAACTATACGGATTTCCACAGCTTGTGATTGGAATCACCCCGGAGTATACTGAATTCGAACGAACGTTCGAATGATTGGGGTTCCGGGGACCATGGGGAGTCCTTCGACAGCAACTCGCATCCCGGGCGTGCGCCGTCCGCGCCACGTCGCGCCGCAGTCCGGGACGCGCTACGACCGCCGTCTCGCCGAAATCCTGTCCCACGCCACCGAAGTCTTCTGCAAAAAAGGATACGAAGGCGCTTCCATGCGCGATCTTTCGCGCGCCAGCGGCATGTCGCTGGCCGGACTTTATTACTATTTCGAGTCCAAAGAGAGGCTGCTGTTCCTCATCCAGAAACACACGTTCTCGACCGTTGTGCAAAGGCTCAAGCAGCGTCTGGAAGAGGTGAGCGATGCGGAGGCGCGCGTCCGGACGTTCATTCACAATCACCTCGAATATTTTCTGAACAATCAGCCCGCCATGAAGGTGCTCACGCACGAAGATGACGCGCTGAAAAACGGCTTCGGATCGGAGATCGCAGCCCTCAAGCGCGAGTATTACCGCCTCTGCGTGGGCCTGCTTGAGGACTTGAAGAACGCTCGCGGGCTGCAGTTTTCGACGCGCACCGCGGTGATGAGCCTGTTCGGCATGATGAACTGGATCTACACCTGGCACAATCCTCGGATCGATGGCGGAGCCGAACAACTGGCGGGAGAAATGGGGCACATTTTTCTGCAAGGGGTGATGGCGGACGGCAAAACGCGGAAGGGCCCGCAATGAGCAACTGGCAATGCGCAATGAGGCGGAGTCTCGGGCTTGCTCATTGCCAATTGCTCGCGGCTTATTGCTGAAATTCGACAAAAGGAGTCATTTCATGGCGACCACATTGCAGCCGGAAACCGGCGAGACGACGAAACAGCTGATCAATTACCGCACCGACGGCGGCGTCGCCGTCATCGAGATGTGCGATCCACCCGCCAACACTTATACCTACGAGATGAATCGCCAGCTGGACGAAGCCATCCTCAAGGCGCGTATGGCGAATGACGTCTACGTCATCGTACTGACCGGCGCCGGGGACAAGTTCTTTTCCGCCGGCGCGAATATCAAGATGCTGGCCAGCGTCGATCCGACGTTCAAGTATTTCTTCTGTCTGCACGCCAACGAAACCCTGCTGCGGCTGGAGCACACGCCGAAGCTGGTGATTGCGGCCATCAACGGCCATTGCGTGGGCGGCGGACTGGAGATTGCGATGGCGGCTGACATTCGCATCGCGCGCAAAGATGCCGGCAAGATCGGGCTGCCGGAGGTGAATCTCGGCGTGCTGCCGGGCACTGGCGGGACGCAGCGGCTCTCCCGGCTCGTCGGTAAGAGCAAAGCGATTGAGCTGATGGTCACCGGCAACACCTTTTCGTTCGAAGAGGCGCAGGAACTCGGGATTATCAACGACATCTATGAGCGCGAGAACTTCAGGGAAAACATCATGGAGTACGCCAAGCAATTCTGCCCGCCCAACAAAGCGGCAAAGGCCGTGGGGCGCATCAAGCGCGCGGTGCAGACAGGCTGGGAAATTCCCCTGGAGTCAGCACTCGCGGTCGAGCGCGAGAATCAGCAGTTGCTCTTCCAGAGCGAAGACGCAAAAGAGGGCCTGGCTGCGTACGTGGAGAAGCGGCCGGCGGAGTTCAAAGCGAAATGATCGTGTTTGCAAGGCGTGAGCGAAATGCGAGCCTTGCGCGCTCATCCTGAGCGAAGGATCTAAGATACTGGATCCTGAAAAAAAGAGGTTTTTATGCCCGGCAAAGTAGCCAAAATCGGAACTTTCAGCGACTGGGTCGGTCTCTTTAATGACTGGCGCAAAGAAATCGGCGTCAACACGGACGACATCGAAGCCTTCCAGTTTGACACGCTCTATGGCGCGATCGAACTCCAGGACATCGAGTTCGGCCACTACAAGGGCCGGCGCAAGTGGGAGAACCTGAGGCAAATTCCTACGCAGCAGATGCGCGATGCGCTGATGAACATGATCGTCTACCAGGGCGACACGGAATTTGCCAGCGTCGAGCAGCAGCGGAATCTGCTCGAAAATGCTCCCACCGATTGGGATCGCCGCGCCATCACCCGCGTCATGATCGAAGAGATGCGCCACGGCTGGCAGATGTGTGCGCTGCTCATCGATCACTTCGGATACTCCGGCAAAGTCGAAGCCCAGAAGATGCTGGAGCGCCGCGCCTTTGAGAACAAGCGGTTGCTTGGCGCATTCAACGTCGACGTCGATAACTGGATGGACTTTTTCACCTACACCGACTTCGTCGACCGCGATGGAAAATTTCAGCTGCAGATGCTGAAGTATTCGGCTTTCGCTCCTCTCGGCCGATCCATGTCCTACATGCTGCGCGAAGAAGCTTTCCACATGGGCACGGGCAACGACGGCATCCGGCGCGTGGTTGAAGCTGGAGTCCTGCCGGCGTGGCTGATCCAGAAATATCTCAATAAGTGGCTCTCGAGTTCCTACGACCTGTTCGGCACCGACCACTCGTCGTCGGCGCACTGGGCCTACGTGTGGGGCATCAAGGGGCGCTATGACGAGCCGAAAAACGACAAAGCTGCCGATCTCGACGATCTGAACGATTACAACCGGCATCTGTATCGCGAAGAAGTGGCGGGACTGATCGAGCGCTTCAATCACTCTCTGAAATCCGGCGAGACCAAACTCTACGCGCCCGACATCAAGTTCAATCGCGCAATCGGCCGGTGGGCGGGACAGAAATTTCACGCGCAGACGGGCGAGCCGATCGAAGAGAAATACTACGGCGAGCATTTGCGCGAGTATCTGCCGATCGCTGCCGACAAAAAGTTGCTGCTCGATATCATTGAAACCGAAAGGAAGTGGATTGCCGAAAAGACCGGCGCGCGCGATCCTCTGGCCACGATCGGCGAGGTGCGCAAGTCGGCGATCAATCTGTGATTCAGGATCTTCACCACGGAGGCCGCAGAGAGGGCGGGCAACTATGGGGATGGTAGCGTCCGAACTCGGTCGGCTGACGTTGGAAGTCGTGGCGCCTGTTGCGCGGATCGCGCTTCGACATTCGCCGCTGAACGTCATCGACATTCCGATGATGGAAGAACTGGTGAAATCCCTGGCAGAGATCGATGCGCGGCCCGACGTTTCCGCGATCGTTCTTATCGGCGACGGCAAAGCGTTTTCGGCTGGTGTGGATGTGGCGGCGCACACGCCGGACAGAGTCGCAGAGATGCTCGCGAAGTTTCACGCCGTGGTTCGAGCGCTGATCGCGACAAAGAAGGTCACGGTCGCGGCAGTGCATGGAGCTTGTCTGGGCGGCGGCGCGGAAGTGGCGATGGTTTGCGACATCGTCTACACCACAGAATCGGCCCAATGGGGATTTCCCGAGATCAAGCTCGGATGCTATCCGCCCGTTGCCTGCACCGCATTGGTAGCGCTGGTCGGGCAAAAGCGGGCGGCGGAATTGATCCTGACCGGCCGGACGATTGATGGCAGGGAAGCCGCCGAGATTGGATTGGCGACGCGGGTCGTGCCCGACGATCATCTGGCCCCTGGTGTGGAGGAATGCGTGGCGCAGATTTCTCAGCTCAGTCCCGCGGCCCTGGCCATCGCGAAGAAAGCTTCGTATGCATGGGACTCGATGCACTTCGACAAAGGCCTGGCGCGGGCCGAGAAGGTTTATCTCGAAGAATTGATGGAGGCGGCAGATGCTCGTGAGGGCGTCAGCGCCTTCCTCCAGAAGCGTGAGCCGAAGTGGAGCGGAAAATAGCGGTGGTTACGCTCTTCCATTGAGAGTGCTTGCCGATGAAAAAGGAATTAGTCGAGCTTCGGGTGAACGGCCGGACGCATGAGATCGCCATCGAGCCGAATGCTCTGTTGCTCGACGTGCTTCGGCAGGAGTTGCGACTGACCGGGTCCAAGCGCGGCTGCGACGATTCTTCCTGCGGAGCCTGCACCGTGCTGGTCGGTGGCGTCGCCATGATGTCGTGCACGCTGCTGGCGGCGAGTTGCGAAGATCAGGAAATCACAACCATCGAAGGCGTGAGCGAGCACGGCAGCCTGGCCGCGATTCAGAAGGCTTATGGGGACTGGGGTGGGGCGCAGTGTGGATACTGCACGCCCGGATTCATCATGACCGTGAAGTCGCTGCTGGCGGAAAATCCGGATCCGTCTGAGGCGGACGTCCGCGCTGCATTGAGCAGTAATCTTTGCCGCTGCACCGGCTACAGCCAGATGTATGAGGCGATCCGGGAGGCGATTAAGCAGGCAAAACGCGAAGCGCCTGTATCGGTGAGCCAATGACCTACGTGGTTGTGACCATCAAAACAATCAAGGACCTCGCCGCGTTCCGCGACTATGCCGTACGCGCGGAGCCGATCATTGCCCGGCATGGCGGCAAATATGTGGCGGTCGACAAATCTCCGGACGTTCGGCAGGGGGAATGGCCGTTCGTGCGGACCGTGATCGTCGCATATCCCGATTACGCGGCAGCGCAGCGCTGGTACACCTCGCCGGAATACCAGGAGATCATCCCCATTCGCATGCGGGCGATCGATGCAAACATTGTGATGGTTCGGGATCCTGAAGAAGCACAAGTTGACATGGACCCGCGAAAGAGCGGCGCGTGAAAAACGGACTCGGCGCGGCAGCGATCCGCGAGGCGCGAAGAACGGCAATATGACCGACTTCTCCATCATCGGCAAGCCGACCGCCATGATCGACGCGGCCGAGAAGACCACTGGCGCCGGTAAATACACCGACGACCTCGCGGTTCCCGGCATGCTGGTCGGCAAGATTCTGCATTCGCCCCATCCGCACGCGCGCATCAAGAAAATCGGCACGAGCCGTGCGGAACAACTCGACGGTGTTGTCGCGGTCGTCGTCGGCACGGATGCTCCCAATCCTTACGGCATTCTTCCCGTCGGCCACGACGAGCACGCGCTGGCGCTCGACAAAGTCCGCTACGTGGGCGACAACGTAGCCTGTGTAGTCGCGACTTCCGAGGCGATCGCAGAAAAGGCGCTCGAATTGATCGATGTCGAATACGAAGTCCTGCCTGCACACTTTGATCCCGAACAGTCAATGCAGGCCCAAAGCGATTTCATTCACGACAATAAGCCGCACAACGTCGAAAAGGATTATCACCACGTCTTTGGCGATCCTGAGAAGGGATTCGCAGAAGCCGATGAGATCGCCGAGGCGCGGTTTCTGGCGAACGAAGTCACGCACGCCGCCATGGAACCGCATTCCACGCTCGCGTCCTTTGAGATCGATCCGCACACCGGAAAGCCGGGGCGCCTGACGGTCTGGTCATCGACGCAGGTTCCGTATTATCTGCAACACAAGCTGTCGCTGGTCCTCGAAATGCCAATGCAGCAGATTCGCGTGATCAAGCCGCTGGTCGGTGGAGGATTCGGCGGCAAGAGCGAGGTGATCCCGCTGGAAATCATCGCTGCGATAGCGGCGCGTAAAGCGCAGGCGCCGGTGAAGATTACGTATACGCGCGAGGAAGTTTTCTGGGCGCATCGCGGTCGGCCGCGCACGATCATCGATCTCAAAACCGGCGTCAAGCACGATGGCCGCATCACCGCCGTGAAAGCGCGAGTCGTGCAGGATGGCGGCGCGTACTGCTCCTACGGCATCGTAACGATCCTGTATTCCGGCGCGTTGCTTGGCGCGCTCTACGACATTCCCAACATTCAATACGATGGCTACCGCGTGCTGACCAACAAACCCGCCTGTGGCGCCATGCGCGGTCACGGCACCGTCAACGTCCGGTTTGCCTTCGAGTCGCAACTGGATGAACTCGCGGCGAAGGTCGGGATCGATCCCGCCGAAATCCGGCAACGCAATCTGCTGAGGCCGCCCTGCATCACGGTGAATGGTTTGCGGGTACGAAGCTACGGTCTGCCCGAGTGCATCGAGAAAATCGTCGAACGCTCCGATTGGAAGAATCGCCGCGGGAAAATGCCCAAGGGCCGCGGCCTCGGCATTGCCTGCAGCCATTACGTCAGCGGCGCGGCCAATTCGATTATCCGCTCCGACATGCCGCACTCGACCGTGAACATCAAGATTGATCGCGACGGCGGCGTAGTCGTCTACACGGGCGCGTCAGAGATCGGCCAGGGATCGGACACGATGACAGCACAGGTCGCCGCGGAAGCGTTGGGCTGCTCGCTGGGGCGCGTGCGGATCGTTGCCGCCGACACCGATCTGACTCCAATCGACATTGGGTCCTATTCCAGCCGAGTGACCTTCATGGCGGGCAACGCCACTTTGCGCGCCGCGAATGAAGTGAAGAAGCTGATCGCCGCGGCCGCCGCGAAAAAGATGAACTGCGCCCCGGAAGATCTGACCTTCCGGGACGACCGCGTGGAGCGTCTGAATTCATGTGGCGACGGTCGCCCTCGGCCGGCCGGCGAGGCGAAGGCGAGCGCCGCGGTTGACGATCAACCATCTGTTTCCGGCCACGTCGAAGGCCAGATCCTCCGCGGCTCGCTGCAGCAGAAGCGCAAAGACGAAGGACCGAAAGATTCGATGAGCTTTGAAGAGGCTGTCGTTGCCGCCATCGATTTTCACGGCGCGCTCACCGGCACCGGCTCTTATGCTCCTCCTGCAGAGGCTCGCGGCGGCAAGCACAAAGGCGCAGGCGTGGGCCCGTCGCCCGCCTATTCCTATTCTGCACAGGTCGCGGACGTCAGCGTCGACGAAGAAACCGGCGAAGTCACCGTCCACAAGGTCTGGGCGGCGCACGATTGCGGCCGCGCTCTGAATCCGGTTGCGGTCGAAGGCCAGATCATCGGTTCCGTCTGGATGGGCATGGGCCAGGCGCTTACCGAAGAGATGGTCTGGAAAGACGGCATGCTGATGAATCCCGGACTGCTCGAATACCGTAGCCCGTCGTCGGTCGAGTCGCCCGAAATCGAGCCGATCATCGTTGAAAGTATCGATCCCGAAGGCCCGTTCGGTGCGAAAGAATGCAGCGAAGGCTCGCTGGCGGCGACCATTCCCGCAATCGCCAACGCGATCTATGACGCGGTCGGAATCCGCCTGCACGAGTCGCCGTTCACGCCGGAGCGGGTTCTAGCGGCCCTGCGCGCGAAGAAGAATGCCAAGGTCTTGAATCTGACCGAAGGAGTGGATCCGACGGAGCCACAACGCTTTCGCGAGCACGGCGGCGCATTGTGCTTCAAAGGCAAGGGACCGGAAAGACACGAAATGGATCTGTCGCGCGGGACGACGCGATCGGAGTCAGGAGCCGCAGATTGACCCTGCCCGACTTCAAACTCTTACGCCCACGCTCGGTCGAAGGAGCGATCGGGCTTCTGGAGCGACACGCCGGCAGCATTCGTGTCATAGCCGGCGGCACCGACCTGATCCCCTCCATGCGGCAGAAGTTGTTCGAGCCGGAATATGTACTGGATCTGCACGGAATCTGTACCCTGCGGGGAATCAAGCCGCTTCCCGATGGCGGCGTCGAAATCGGCGCCCTGACGTCGATTCGCTCGATCGAGCACTCAGCCTTCTTGCGCCAGCGCTATCCCGTGCTGAGCGAAGCGGCGGCCACCGTCGCCTCTCCTGTTCTGCGCAACATGGGCACAATCGGCGGCAACATCTGCCTCGACACGCGCTGCCTCTGGTACAACCAGTCTCTTACTTGGCGCAAGGGCTGCGGATTCTGCATCAAGAAAGACGGCGACCTCTGCCACGTTGCGCCCGGCGGCACGAAATGCTGGGCCGCATTTTCAGGAGATACGCCGCCCGCTCTGCTCTGCCTGGATGCTGAAATTGAAATCGCAAGCCATACTGGCGTGCGCCGAATGCCGTTGCGGGACTTTTACACCGGCCTTGGCGACTCTTATCGCAAGCTCGCGCCGAACGAACTCGTCACGCGCGTGTTTCTTCCAGCCTCCGCTGCGGGTTACCGCGGCGTATACCGAAAATTGCGCGTGAGGGGATCAATCGACTATCCCCTGGCGGGGGTTGCGGTTGTTCTGAAACGATCGAATGGCCATATTGCCGATGCGCGCGTGGCCATCACTGCCGTGAATCCGGCTCCTTTGCTGGTAAGTGGAGCGTCAGAATTGCTCGCAGAAAAAGTCATGAACGAGTCGCTTGCCAACGCCGTCGGAGATTTAGCCGCGCGCACCGCCAAGCCGCTCACGACCTCTGCGCTGACGCCGGAATATCGCCGCGAAATGATCCGCGTGTTTACCAAACGCGCCATTCTTGTGGCAGCCAGCAACTGAGTCCTCTGGTATTCTTCTTGCGATCTTTTCCCGGATAATTCACCCGCAATGATCACCGACTGCCACATCCACATTCAGCCGATGGAGATGTTCAAGCCGCATGCGCTGCAATTGATGAAGCAGAAGCGGCCCAATTTCGACCAGATCGTTGAGTTCTGCCAGTCGCCGAAGGCGTTCCTGAAGTTTCTGGATGCCAGCGGCATCGACCGCGCCATGCTCATCAACTATGTGGCTCCCGAGGTGATCGGCTTTACCAGCGGGGTGAACCAGTTCGTCGCCGACTACGTGAAGGAAGATCCGAAGCGCCTGCTCTCCTGCGGCAGCCTGCACCCGCGCCACACGACCAATGTCCTGGCCGACGTCGAGCAGATTCTGCGGCTGGGATTGAAAATGATCAAGATTCATCCGCCGCATCAGTTGCTCTATCCCAACGATTATCTGAGCGGCGCCAAGGAACTGGAGATCATCTACCGTGCCGCCGAGGCCAATGGCATGCCGGTCATGTTTCACACCGGAACATCGATTTTTCCCGGGGCGCGCAACAAATACGGCGATCCGATTTATGTTGATGACGTTGCCGTCGACTTCCCCAAACTGAAAATTCTGCTGGCACACGGCGGGCGTCCGCTGTGGATGCAGACTGCCTTTTTTCTGGTGCGCCGCCACCCCAACGTCTATCTCGACATCAGCGGAATTCCTCCGAAAACGCTGCTCAAATACTTTCCGCGGCTGGAAGAAATCGCGCACAAAACGCTGTTCGGCACCGACTGGCCGGGTCCCGGTGTCCCCGATATCAAGAAGAATCTCGACGAGTTTCGTGCCCTTCCGCTGAAGCCTGAGATTCAGCAGCAGATCCTCAGCCAGACGGCGCTTTCGATCTGGCCGGCCTGAACTCCTGCTCCCGGTTTCCCCGGATTGGAAACCCGGCTGCCTTTCAGGTATAAAAAAAGGTTGCTGCCCCAGCGCCCCTGCCGCCGCGGTCCGGCAACCCAAATCAAGCGAGTGACGAGGGAGGCGAGCTCAAGCCGTATGCCCAGCCTGACTACAGCGCATGCTCCCAAGGGGCTTGAGGGCGTCGTCGCGACTACCTCAAAAATCTGCTACATCGACGGAGAACACGGCGTCCTCGCCTACCGCGGCATCGACATCCACGAACTGGCCGACCACTCGAATTTCGAAGAGACCTGTTATCTGCTGTGGTTTGGAAAGCTGCCGACGCGGCGCGAACTGCGCGAGTTGCACGACCGGCTGGCCGAAGAGCGCAAGCTGGATGCTTCCATCGTCACTCTTCTGCGCAACGCTCCTCGGCACGCACTGCCCATGGACGTGCTCCGCACGGCCGTTTCCGCACTCTCGTTCTACGATCCCGAGGAGAAAAGCAACGACCGCAACGCGAATGTCGCCAAAGCCATCCGGCTGACCTCGCAGATTGCGATGATCGTCGCCGCTTACGACCGCATCCGTAAGGGACATTCCGTCGTCGAGCCCGACCATTCGCTCTCGCATGCGGCGAACTTCCTGCTCATGCTTAATGGAAGGCATCCCTCGCCCGTCGCCGAGCGCGCTCTCGATATCGCCCTGATCCTCCACGCCGACCATGAATTGAACGCTTCGACTTTCGCCGCGCGCGTGACCGCGGCCACGCTTTCGGATATGCATTCCGCGATCACCTCGGCGATCGGAGCGCTCAAAGGCCCGCTTCATGGCGGGGCCAACGAGGCTGTGTTCAAGGTGTTGGAAGCCGTCGACGCGTCCGGTGCCGATCCCATTGACTATGTGAAGGGTATGCTGGCACAGAAGAGGAAAATTCCTGGCTTCGGCCACCGCGTCTATCACACCGAGGATCCGCGCGCCACTCATCTGCGCGCCATGTCGCGTGACCTGGGCACCTCCAGCGGCCAGGCCAAGTGGTTTGAAATCTCCCACAAGATCGAAGAATTCGTGAAGGCCGACAAAAAGCTGAACGCCAATGTCGATTTTTATTCAGCCTCGACCTACCACACGCTCGGCATCGATGTCGATCTGTTCACTCCCATCTTCGCGGTCTCGCGCATCAGCGGATGGGCGGCCCACGTCATCGAGCAACTCGACGACAACCGGCTGATTCGCCCGCGCGCCGAGTACCTGGGGCCCGAGTATCCCAGCCCTTACGTCCCCATCGATCAGCGGTAAGCCGCACTGAAGACGGGCATCGGATACAATAAAAGTTTGTCCTATGCGCCGAATCTATCTCGACAATAACGCCACCACACCCGTCCTGCCTGAAGTCCTGGAGGCTATGCGTCCATACTTTGCCCAGCGCTTCGGAAACGCCTCGTCCATTCACCACCACGGCCAGGAGGCTCGCGGAGCCATCGAAAGCGCCCGCGAATCGGTAGCGGCGCTGCTGGGCTGTCAGGCTTCGGAGATCATTTTCACCAGCGGCGGCACAGAAGGGGACAATCTCGCTATCGCAGGTCTGGTTCGGACCGGCGACCATGCCATCACTTCGAGTATCGAGCACCACGCCGTATTGCATCCCTGCCAGCATCTGCGCGAACTGGGATGCGAACTCACGATTCTTCCCGTGGACGGCCGCAGCCGCGTCGATCCTGACGACGTGCGCCGCGCCCTGCGTCCCAACACGAAATTAATCTCCATCATGATGGCGAACAACGAGACCGGAGTGCTGCAGCCGGTCGAGGAGATCGCGAAGATCGCGGCCGAAGCCGGTATTTGTTTTCACACCGACGCGGTGCAGGCGGCAGGCAAGGTCCCGGTCGACGTCGAAAAAATCGGCTGCCACTCGCTCACCATCTCGGGCCACAAGATTCACGCGCCGCAAGGAATTGGCGCCCTGTATGTGAGAAAGGGAACGCAGATTCACCCCTTGCTCCGCGGCGGGCAGCATGAACGCTCGCTTCGCGCCGGCACCGAAAACGTACCGGGGATCGTCGGCTTGGGCAAGGCGGCTGCCCTGGCCAAGGCCGGCCTCGACCGCGGCGATGACAAGAAAATGGCCGCGATGCGCGACCGCTTGCAGCAGGGAATTCTGGCGCGAGTCGAGGAAACGGGCGTCAACGGCGACGATGTGCCCCGCGTGCCCAACACGGCCAACATTCACTTCGATCACATTGAGGGAGAATCCCTGGTGATTGCGCTCGACCTGAAGGGATTGGCGGTTTCGGCCGGAGCAGCTTGCTCCTCGGGCGCAATCGAGCCCTCGCACGTTCTGGTTGCTATGGGATTGCGAGGCGATCGCGCGCACGCCAGCATCCGCTTCAGCCTGGGGAAGCAGACCACCGATGAAGAGATCGATCTGACGCTGGCGCTCGTGCCCGAGACCGTGGCCCGGCTGCGGGAACTATCGCCGAGCTACAAGAAGCAGGCCGTTAGCCAATAGCGCTTGCCGAAAGACACGTTCAGTTGGGGAGCGGCCCTTCACGCGCCGCGTGAAGGTGCTTTGAACAAGGGCGTTCGCCTTGGGGTTAAGCTAGTAATCAGGAGCCGGAAGCTGTCCACAGAGACCATTGCCGTCGCCATGTCGGGCGGTGTGGATTCCTCCACCGTCGCGGCTATGCTGCGCGCCGAAGGCCACGACGTGGTCGGCCTCACCATGCAGTTGTGGAACCAGCGCCGCCTGGCCGGACGCGAGGGCATGCCCGAGCAGGTCACCGGACGCTGCTGCTCGCTCGACGATGTCTACGACGCCCGCCGCGTCGCCCGGCAGATCGGCATTCCCTACTACGTGGTGAATCACGAGGAGCGCTTCGAGCGCGAGGTGGTGCGGCCGTTCGTCGAGGAATATCTCTCCGGGCGGACGCCCATCCCGTGCAGCCTCTGCAACAATCATCTGAAGTTCGATCAGTTGCTGACTGTGGCCCGGCAGATCGGCGCCGAGCGCGTGGCCACCGGCCATTATGCTCGAGTCGCGTATGACGAAGCGCGCGGCCGCTGGCTGCTTCGTCGTCCCGCCGACCTGAGCAAAGATCAGACGTATTTCCTCTTTGGCCTGACGCAGGAGCAGCTGAGCCGCACGCTGTTTCCGCTGGGCAACATGACCAAGCCGGAGGTTCGCGAGCTGGCGCACCACCACGGCCTGGCAATCGCCGAAAAGCCCGACTCGCAGGAGATATGTTTCGTCCCCGGCGGCGACTATAAGCGTTTCATCGATGCTTACCTCGCCGAGCAGGGCGAGAGCCTGCCCGATACGGCGGGCGAGCTCGTCACCACTGGCGGGGAGGTGATCGGCGAGCATGCCGGCATTCACAACTTCACCGTCGGCCAGCGCAAGGGACTCGGCGTGGCCACCGGCTCGCCGCTTTATGTCATTCAGATCAGCGGCGCCCAAAAGCAGGTCGTGGTCGGAAGCGAAGAGAATCTGTATTCCAAGAGTTTGCGGGCGAAGCGCGTGAACCTGATTTCTGGGGAAGATCTGCGCCGGCCGATGCGCGTGTCAGTGAAGATTCGCCATCGCCACGAGCCCGCACCGGCCGTGATCGAGAAGATTGCTTCCGCTGATACGGGAGCGGGCGAGATTCTCGTCACCTTCGACGATCCGCAGCGCGCCATCACGCCGGGACAAGCCGCGGTCTTCTACGACGGGGATGTCGTGGTGGGCGGCGGCTGGATCACTTAGATGGCAACTTTCCCCGTTCGAGAGTTCCTGATTTTAGTTGAGGGCTTTCTCGCTGGAAAGCGGAGTTGGGATGACGTCCATGGTTTCGTGATCGATACCGAAGCGGCAGGTGCAGATAACCTGCCGCGCTGGTGCCCAGCCGCTTTCGAAGACCTGCGTGCAGCTTTCTTTGCCGATTCGAGGGATGACGTTGAATCTCTCTTTGCTGAAGTGTCGGAGAAACTCCCCGACAGTGAAGGTCGCTCAGGGTGACGAAGAGCGAAAGAGATTTCTGACCGTCCCTTTATAATCCCCCGCATGTCTTCCCCCAATCCTTCGCTCTCCGCCGCGACGCCCGTCGCGCCGTCATTCTGGGCCCGTGAAGAGGCGTCGCTCAAGCAGGGCATCAAGACCGGCCTTGCTGGCGCTATTACCTACGCCATTTATGCCGGATTTCATCTGCATCAGGGATACTGGGCGGTCTTTGCCGCGCTCGTGGTGACGCAGGCGAATCTCGGCGCGTCGTGGAAAGCCGCGCTCTATCGCACGATCGGATCGACGGCCGGAGCGCTGGCGGCGGCATTGCTGATTCCCCTGCTCGGTCCGGGCCCAGCCGGAGTCGGCGTCACGCTGTTGATCCTCGGCAGCCTCTTCGGATACCTCACCGCGCTGCATCCCGCCTTCACCGCCGCAGGGTTTACCGCAGCCATCATTCTCGTCTTTGGCGGCCAGTCGGAACCCTGGCACACAGCGTGGCTGCGCGTGCTCTACACGGCCGAGGGAGCGTTTATTGCGTTTGCGATCGGCGCATCGATCTGGCCGGTCCATGCCCGCGTCGCGCTGCGGTACAAAATCGCCAACATTCTCACTGGCTCCGGAAGACTCTATCGGGCAGTGACCGCAGCCGCGCTCGAGGGCATCGACAACGAAGCGGAGGTGCGAGAACTCGACCGCAAACTCCACGATCTGCGGCGCGGCATCACCGAACAGATGGACCAGGCGCGCAGCGAACTGGCCTTTTCGCGCTTCAATCAGGGTGCCTATCAGCAGGTCGTCGAGTTCGGCGATCAGATTCGGCGGCGCCTGACCTCCATGGCCGAAGACAGTTCGCTCTATGTGCATGCCCAGATCGATCCGGGCATTGTGCCTTCGCTGCCGTTGCTGGCCGACAAGACCGCACAGAACTTCGAGGCGCTTGCCGAGGCGATGCGCAATCCCGGCAAAGCTGTGAGTTCCGTCGAACTGGAAGCGGTGCTGGCCCGGCTCGACGCCGAACTCGCCACGCTCCGCGAGCAGCGCGTGACCACTCCGCTGACTCTCGACCGCATGCTGCCGTTCTGGGCCCTGGTATTCAACCTGCGGGAAGTGGCAGAAGACTTGAAACAGTTGGAATCGGTTTTGCCCGAACTGGCTTGAGCGATGTTGGGATCTCGCGAGGAATGTTTATCGTGAGCTGCCCGGTCGTGCGCAGCTTGATTTTCCGTCGGCTGCTGAGCGCTGGGGCTTGCCGCGCAGCAGATTCAGAAACGGCGTTCCCGATTGCTTCAGCTTCGCTTCCAGCCGCGCGGTGCAATCGCACTCGCCGCACGCCCACGGCTCGCTGCCATTCTGGTCGCGGCACTTGCGGCGGTCATGGGCGTCTTGAATCCGCGTGAGTTCGAAATACTTTTCCCAGTAAGGACGCTCTTCGAGCAAGGGCGTCGGACAATAGCAAACTTCCACCCAGCGCGCGGTGCCATCGTCAGATTGGCGGGCGTCGGCCATGTTGCGCAGGTATTCGCCTTCCGCGACCGACCCCTGCCCCAGAGTTTCCTGCTCGATAGCTTCGAGCAGGTCGGCTTCACGGCCAGGCTTCACCCGGGCTCGCACCAGATAACGCATCTCAGTTCCTCACTGCAACCCGGCTCGCGCCAGCATTTCCTGGAACTGGTTTCGCGTGCGCATGTCAATCGACTGCGCCACCAGTTTCCCCTCCCGGTCATATACAAAGCTCTTGGGAATGCCCTCGACTTCGTAAAGGTCATGCACCTTGTCTCCCGGATCGAGCACGACCGGATACGTAATCTTCTGTTCCGCGATGAACGGGGCCACCTTGGCTGCTTCTTCATCAGAGATGGAGAGCACCACGAATCCCTGATCTTTGTATTTCTCGTACAAAGCCTGCAGGTCCGGCATTTCTTTCCGGCACGGCGGACACCACGTTGCCCAGAAGTTCACCAGCACGACCTTCCCGCGGAGGTCTTTCAGATGCCACGAAGTACCCTGCAGATCATTCAGTGTGAAATCGGCGGTGGCGCGCTTGCTGTCGGCGGCTTCGAGGCTGCTCATGGCCTCGGCAAACTGAGGATTGTCCGATTCCGCCTTCATGTGCTCATAGCGCACCAGAGACGCAAGCTCGACAAAGAGAAAGTCCGGCGTGCCGGGCTTGCCGGCAGGCGGCGCTTCTCGGAGAGCGGCCGCCAGGGTGGTCGTGACTTCCTGCAGGGCATCGCTCCCGAAATCGCCTTCGGTCGAGAGAGTGGCCAGCGCTCCGGCGAGATGCACTTTGTTGGTGTCCGCCGGCAGCTGGCGGATTCGCAAGGCGAGATCCTTGGTAGCGTGAGCGCGGGTCGTGTCATCGAGCTTCCGCAAGCCACGGATCTCAGTCAGGATCTGTTTCTCTTGCTCTGCGGCGTCCGGCTTGTCTTGCGCGAAGCTTGTCAGGGATGCCGCCGAGAAGATAGCCGATAGGCAGGCGAACGAAATAAGAGTTAGGGCGCGCTTGGATGACAGAAAGAGAGAGTGCATGAGATTGACTCGGCTTGAACAGGGAAGAGCAACTTGAGGGGGCGAATACCGCCCGCGGCTCAATTCAGGCAAGATTCTGGCCCGAATCAGATGAACATCTCGTCCTGCGGCACCGGACGCCGTTCTTCCCGGCTTCCGCCATTCCGGTGGCCGCGCCCGCCAAACAGGAATTCCAACCCCACCGTGATCCCCTGCATCAGTCCCGAAAGCTGGCGCACGGGCGAAATCACGGTCTTATGCACCATGTCTGACGTTTGTTCGACGCGGTCCATGGTGCGGCTGAGCAGTTCGTCCGCCCGGATGATCTGCAGCCGGGCGCGGTCGACCACGTCGTTGACGGCGGCGTCCACGCGCTGCACCTGCGCCCGCATCGAGGTGGTCGACTCCTGCAGGTTCTCGGCAATCACCTGCAGTTTAGGACGAAGATCCGCCAGAATGGATTGGACCTGCTCCGCGGCTGGCAAGACCTTGACCTTCACCTCATTGGCCAGGCTTTCCATGCGCGCGCTGCTTTGACGCATCGCCAGGTACATGGCCAGTAGAATGCCGGCCTGCAAAAGCACCGCAAACCCGGTCAGGGCGATGAATATATTCAGATGGTCCATAGCGGTCCCTCCCTCCCCGTCGCGCTAAGCGCCCCCGGCAGAAGAATCGAGCAGCTAAAGATTCTTGGGCGTGCCGGCGTCGGCCGTGGCTTCCTGATAGGCCTGGCGTCCAGCTTCATAAGCGGCGCGGAATTGCTCCTTTTGCTGATTGACGACTTCGCGGCCGCGATCGGCCCACTGCGATGCCTGCTCGCGCGCTTCACGCGCCCGGTTTCGAACGTAATCCCGGCCTTCTTCGGCTCGCGCCCGCAATGCATCGCGGGTCTCGCTTCCGGAACGGGGAGCGTAGAGCACGCCCGCCAGAGCTCCCAGGCCTAACCCTGCCAGGAACCATACAAAACTATTGCTGTCACGGTCCGACATGACGACACCTCCTGACGAATACGCCTAGAGCGGATGGTAGCATCCCGCCTTAGGCAAATACAATTACGGGAACTATGTAGAACGCTGCCGCGGGCGCAGCATTCCAGCTCTGGGAAGCGGACGCAGAGACGCCCCGCTCCGGCTGCAACGAGCTGTAACGAAAGCTACTTCTGGGGTGCCGATGGAGTCGCGGGGCTGGGCGCGGGCTGAGTTTTCACCGGCTGTGACTTTAGTCCCTGCAGCACCGACGACGGGCTGCTGCCGCGCTTGGACGCCGCAATCGACAGCACGATCGACGTAATCATAAAGGCCACCGCCGACCACGTTGTGGCCTTCGATAGGGCGCTGGCTGCGCCGCGCGGTCCAAATGCCGTTTGACTGCCCTGGCCGCCGAAGGCGGCGGAGATGTCGCCGCTTGTCCCGCTTTGCAGCAGCACGACGACAATGATGAAGAAGCAAACCAGAATGTGGACCACTGTCACGAAATAGATCATAAGTTCGTTTGCCCCAGGCCCTTCCGGTCTGGAAGCGAATCCCTCAAAAGTTCGGTCGGGTATTCCGGCGAACAGAATTATGGTGCGGAAGGGGGGATTTGAACCCCCACGCCTTTCGGCGCCACCCCCTCAAGATGGTGTGTCTGCCAGTTCCACCACTTCCGCACGGGTGTGAACCGCGAGCGCCAGGCAGCGATTCATTATAACAAAGCAGGCCGAGCACTCGAGCGCAGCCTGCACCATGTCCTAGTGATGGCGTCTACGGTCATCCTGAACGAAGAGGTGGCGGAGCCGTGCGGGACCCAAAAAAAGGCCGACCTGCTCGGCAGATCGGCTCCTTTTCTGCGTCACCATTCTGCGTCACCGCGTCGGTGACCGTCTAGTCGCCCGACGGCAACAGCATTTCTTCCGGAGCCGGATCGATCGTCACCGGAGCCTGCGGACATTCTCCAAGAATTGGCCGGCACGCCGCGTCGGGCCCCCGCTCCGGACGAACCAACTCTCTTTGTCCGGCAAACTGTTCTGACTCGGTCGAGCCGTCCAGCGCGGTGGTGGAAGCCAGCCCGCCGCTGATCACCTGTTGCACCTGATCGAAATATCCGGTTCCTACGAAGCGTTGATGCTTCACCGCCTCGTAGCCATATTGCGTTTCGCGGCTGAATTCCTTTTCCTGCAGGCGGGAATACGCGGTCATGCCCGCAAGTTTGTACGCCCGCGCCAGCTCGAACATGCTGAGATTCAGGGCATGAAATCCAGCCAGCGTCACGAATTGAAACTTGTATCCCATCCGCGCCAGTTCGGGCTGGAATCGGGCAATCGTCGCTTCCTCCAGATTCTTGCGCCAGTTGAAACTGGGCGAGCAGTTGTAGGCCAGCATCTTTTCCGGATACCGGGCATGAATCGCCTCCGCGAACTGTCGAGCTTCTTCGAGATCCGGATGAGAGGTCTCGCACCAGATCAGATCCGCATATGGAGCGTAAGCCAACCCCCGGGCGATGGCGGATTCGATTCCACCGCGAATGCGGAAGAATCCTTCCGAGGTGCGCTCACCGGTGCAGAAGGCGCGATCGCGCGAGTCGATGTCGCTGGTGAGCAGATGGGCGCTGTCGGCGTCGGTGCGCGCCATGATCAGCGTGGGCACGTCCATTACATCGGCGGCCAGCCGCGCCGCGACCAGCTTCTGCACCGCCTCCGCGGTCGAAACCAGCACCTTGCCGCCAAGGTGTCCACATTTTTTGGCCGACGAAAGCTGATCTTCGAAGTGGACGCAGGCGGCGCCGGCCTCGATCATCGCCTTCATCAGCTCGAAGGCGTTGAGCGTTCCGCCGAATCCTGCCTCGGCATCGGCCACCAGCGGCGCGAACCAGGTTTCCCCAGGCGCGACCTTTCCTTCCACGTGGTGCACCTGATCCGCGCGCAGCAGCGCATTGTTGATGCGGCGGCAGAGATTCGGCACGCTGTCGGCGGGATACAGACTCTGGTCCGGATACATGGTTCCTGCATTATTCGCATCGGCCGCGACCTGCCATCCGCTGACGTAAATGGCTTTGAGGCCCGCCTGCACCTGCTGGACCGCTTGATTGCCGGTCATTGCTCCAAGCGCGTTGACGTAGGGCTCGGTCCCAAGCAGTTGCCACAGGCGTTCCGCTCCCAGGCGCGCCAGCGTGTGTTCGATGTGAATCGATCCCCGCAATCGCAACACGTCTTCCGCCGAGTATGGCCGCTCCACGCGTTTCCATCGCGGATTGTTCGCCCACTCGTAGTGGAGACAATCCTGGGCGAGCGCATATTGTGCGATCCGTTCGGTTTCGCTCATCAAGGGCTCAACAGAGCGACGAGTCCCCGCGGGTTGCAATTCGTGCTGCTTCGGCTGCATAACCGTTCTCCTGGAAGAGAAATTCGACAGAAGTGGTGCGCGGGGGAATGTCTATGCCGGGTTGAATTCTCCATTCACGATCATGGCTTCGCTGATCTCCCGGGCGCGGCGGAAGCGATCCGCCTCGCCGGGCGCGCTGTTGCCCGGGAGCTCAGCCAACAAGCGGGCAAGTTCCTCATCGAAAAGCTGGGTGATGAACGCGGGCGTATGCTTCACCGCTCTGCCCAGGTCGTCTTCAATGCGGATCAGATCCCGGTGCAGCACGCGCTGCGCGATCATCAAGCGGTAAATGCGATCGGTAGCCAGGTCTTCCATGTATCCGTCGAGCAGGCTGGCGCCGTTGCCGGAGAGCACACCGTGCCGGTAGCGGATCACGGTCCGGACCGCCGCGCGGGTGCCGGCGACTGTTCGTTTGCCGATGCCTTCCGCAGAGGGCCGCAGGTCAGGATGGCGGCTCCGATTCTTGGGATGGGAATGCAGTTGGTTCGGGCAAGGGAATTGCGAGACCGCGATCGCGTTCTGATCGGGATGGCCGGTCCACGCGCCGTCCATCAGGCAGTTGGCCTCGTTCTTCTTGTCCTTCTCGAGAACGGCCAGCGCCCGCGCATTCAGTTCCGCATCTTCGCGGCTGGGATAAAGCGCAGTCATTCCGCCAATCGCCAGAATCCCGCGATCGTGGCAGATCTCGACCATCAGTTCGCGCAGGTTCTGAAAGAAGCGGACATCGTGCGGAATCGTGTTTCGGTCGGGCAGCACCCAGGCCGGGTCGTCGAGATTGAAATGGATCAGGCTGGCCATATAGTCCCAGCGGCCCAGGTTCAATCCCAGAATATGATCGCGCAGGTGGTAGGCGAATTCTTCCATCTGAAACGCCAGCGGATGCGATTCCACCAGCGCCATGCATCTGATGTAGTTCGAGGGCAGGCCTCGCCGTTGCCCCAGCGTCTGGAACAGGTCCCGCCACCACAGAGCTTCTTCCGCCGATTCCGACTTGGGAATGTAAAAGCACAGCGGATGTTTCAGTTCCGCAGGATCAATGCTGTAGACGATGCGCGCCACATCAAACAGGGATGCCGATATCAGTTCTCCCGGAATCACCCCCGCCTGGCTCAGATGAAGCCCGCGCGGACGTGTGAAGATTACCGTCATGCTCGGCTCAATCCTCACCGTGCGCTCCCGCTTTGCGTCGTAGTAGCTGAGTTCGCCGCGCAGGCAGGCCAGAATGTTGTCGACTCCCGTCTGCTGGTGCGACCACTGGTTCACGCAGGAATCCTCCAGATCGAGCATCACGCCGGGAGCTCCGGAGTTGAGCATCTTGACGCAGAGTTCGGCGTCGTCGGCGGGCCCGGTCATCTGGTTGCGCTGGTCCTGGCACCACTCCGGCAGCGCGACCCGCCAGCCGTTGCGCACGGCGGCGGAAGGAAAGCGGTGCGCCGGCTTGTTACCCTCGAGCGACTCCTGCAGCGCTTCCGCTCTTTGCATAATCACTTCCTGCTGCCGGGGAGTAAAGACGTCGTGCAGGGGAAGCAGAAATTCCAGGAATCCCGGGGGCAGGTCGCGCCGGGGATCGAAATCCGCGGGCGCGGAGTTGACCGGGTTGATGAGGCTGGCGGTTTCGGGTGTGGCGAGTGCGGTCGGTGTCATGATTTCGGCTCCATCCCAGGATATGAATGCGATTTGTCAATGTTCAATATATTGAACATATATTCGTAATGCGGGTCTCAGCCTAGGGCCGATTCCGCGCCCGGTCAAGGCCGTTGTTCAATATGCAGAACATGAATTCACTTTGTTGTACATGCAGGATTTTGCTACCATAACGTTTTGGTATGTCCGCCGATCGAGAATCTCCTTCCGTTGCGGTCGAGCGCGCCCTGGGCATGCTCGAAGCCGTGGCCCAGCAGCCCGAGGGCCTGAGCAACGCCGAGATCAGCCGTAAACTGCAGATTCCCAAGAGTTCCGCCAGCTACATCCTGCGCACCCTGGAAAAGCAGGCCTACCTCAACCGCGACGCCGAAACCGGCAAATATCGCGTCGGGTTGAAGATTCTCAGCCTGAGCCGGGGCGCACTCAGCGGCATCGATGTGCGCGAAGTGGCGCTGCCCATCATGCGGCATCTCATGGAGAAGACGCACCTGACCTGCCATCTGGCGATCCTCGATGGCCCGGAGGCGGTTTACATCGAAAAGGTCGAGCCTCAGGGATTCATCCGCATGGACACCTGGGTGGGCCGCCGCATGCGCGTGCACGCGACCAGCGTCGGCAAAGCTCTGGTGGCCCACATTCCGCAGGGCCGGCTGGAGAAAATCATCGGCGAACGTGGCATGGAAAAGCGCACGGCCAAGACCATCACCAGCCTGTCTCGCCTTTTGAAGGAACTGGAAAAAGTCCGCGCACAGGGCTATGCCGTCGACGACGAGGAAAATAATCTTGGCGCGCGCTGTGTTGGAGCCCCCATCTTCAATCAGCAGGGAACGATTGAAGCCAGCGTGGGGCTGAGTGGAACCATTCACCAGGTCAACGAACAAACCATGCCGCGCATTCTCGAAGCCTTGAAGGACGCGGCGCGGCACATTTCCATGCAGCTCGGCTATCGCGCTCCGCACCGGCGGTCGAGCGGCGCGTAAACGGAATTCCGGCCATCTCCGATGAGCGAAGATTCCAGCGAGAAAGTTGTCCGATTCTACGGCGAGGCAGACGAGGCGGCGCGCCTGCGGCAGGGGTGGTTTCAGCTCGAGCGGGCACGCACCGAGGAACTGATCCTGCGCCACCTGCCGCCACCGCCTGCGACCCTCCTCGACATCGGCGGCGGCGCTGGAGTTTATGCCTGTTGGCTGGCGGCGCGCGGATACCGCGTGCACCTGATCGATCCCGTGCCGAAACACGTGGAGCAGGCGCGAGTCGCATCCGCGGCGCAGCCGGAGCATCCGCTTGCCTCCGCCGAGATCGGAGATGCCCGCCGTCTTCCGCAGGCTGACGGTTTCGCCGATGCCGTGCTGCTGCTCGGTCCGCTCTACCACCTGGTCGAGCGCGAGGATCGCCTGGCTTGCCTCCGCGAAGTGCACCGCGTGTTGAAGCCCGGAGGTCTGGTCTGGGGTGCGGCGATCAGCCGCTTCGCCTCGTTGTTCGACTCGCTGTCGACCGGATTCTTCGACGACCGCGCCTTCGCTCCCATCGTGGAACGCGATCTCGAAGACGGCCAGCATCGCAATCCCACCGGCAACCTGCTCTATTTCACCGACGCCTTCTTTCACAAGCCGGGCGAATTGTCGCGGGAGTTCCTTGCCGCCGGATTTCAGATCGTGGCGCTGGCGGCCATCGAAGGGCCGGGCTGGATGGCCCGCGATTTCGAGCGTCTCTGGAGCGATCCCGTGCAAAGGGAGCGGCTGCTGGCGGCCATGCGGAAAATAGAGCGCGAACCTTCGGTGATGGGCGCGACCGCGCACCTCATGGCGATTGCAAAAAAATAGCCTGGGCCCGCCATGGTTGCCTCGCGAGAGACTTGAGCGAGCCGCGCGAAGCCCGGCATCGGTTGCGATGCAATCCGCGCGGGTTGGGCTCGCCTCCAAAACAAACTTCCTAAGCCGCCGCCGTGGACGGGTGATGCGCCAGGTCGGCGATCTGCGGATGCACCAACCACACCATGTCCGTCCATGACATGCGGACCAGTTCCCGGTGCGTACCCGCCGTAAAAGTGATCTCTTCGTGCTCCGCCAGGCTGAGATCGGCATACACGCACATGTCATAAAGATTCCCGAACGGCGGCATCGCCCCGGTTTCGCAATCCGGGAACGCATCCTTGAACTCCGGTTCGGTGGCAAGTCCTACTGTTTTCGCGCCTGTCAGCGCCCTCAGCCGCTCCAGGTCGACGTGCAATGCGGCGGGCACGACGACCATGGCCAGGACGCCATCGACCTTCACGATGACCGTTTTCGCGAGCCTCTTTCCGGAAACATGCGACAGGGCGGCGATTCCCTGCGCGGTGTAGGCGGGAGAGTGCGATAGCACGAGGTACTTGATCTGGTAGGAGTCGAGGAATTCGCGAAGCTTGGTGAGCGGCATAAGACCTCCTCGCCGGAAAAGAACGCTGGCGCGTCCTTCTCATCCGCGAGTCAGTCTATGAGCCGAGGTGAAAAGAATCTGTGAGCCCGATCACGTTCAGAGGCAGGGGATCGAGTTTGCTCTGTTCGCGGCTGAACGTTTTCAGTACTTTACGATCGCCGCGAACGATTTCGGATCGAGCGAGGCGCCGCCGACCAGGGCGCCGTCAATCTCCTCCTGGGACATGAGGGCCAAAGCGTTCTCCGGCTTGACCGATCCGCCATAGAGAATGCGCAGTTGCGCGGCAAAGTCTTCGCCGAAGATTCTCGCGGCCTCCTGCCGGATCACCGCGTGTGCTTCGGCGGCGATCTCCGGAGTCGCCGTCTTGCCGGTGCCGATGGCCCAGACCGGCTCATACGCGATGACCAGCTTAGCCGCCTTCTTCGCCGAAATCGCGTGGAAGGCCCGCGAGCACTGCCGCCGCAGCACGTCATCGGTCGCGCCCGCCTCGCGTTCTTCGAGCACTTCGCCCACGCAGCAGATGGGCGTGAGTCCTGACTCCAACGCGGTTTTCAGCCGCAGATTGACCGTGTCGTCGGTCTCGCCGAAATACTGCCGGCGTTCCGAGTGGCCAATGATGACGTGGGTGACGCCGAGAGAGAGCAACATCGGTGCGGAAATTTCTCCCGTGTAAGCTCCATCGGCTTTCCAATGTACGTTCTGCACGCCGATAGCGACATTCGTTCCGCGAGCCGCTTCGATCGCGGTCGCAACGTCGGTGTATGGGGGGCACACGACGATTTCGTCGCGCTCATGCCCCTTGACCAGGGGCAGGAAATCGCGGAAATAGCTTTGCGTGTCTTCCGGGGTCTTGTACATCTTCCAGTTCGCCGCCATCAGTTTCTTTCGCATGATTGCAACCTTTCCATGAAGAGTTCATCTTCTGGCAAATTCAGTTTCTTGAAATCTACTGTCCTTTGCGTCATCTTTCTTTTGCGTCATCTCGAAGGTCCGCGTCTTTACCAGCGGCTTGAGGGATCTCCGTCGCGCACTCCGGAATGACGCATCCAACCCAGACGCAACGAACCTCAGATCGAGGAAAGCCGGCATCTGGACTACACTTCTCTCAACGGCCGAGAATGCGCGTATGTACCCGGAACGCCCCACCGTCGCCAGTTCGGAAGTCGATCCCTTCCGCCTCGAGCGTTTTGTCGAGGCCCAGGCGTCCACTTTTCGGTGGGTTCTTGCCGAACTCCGGGCAGGAGCGAAAATGGGCCATTGGATGTGGTTTATCTTTCCCCAGATTCGCGGCCTCGGGCGCAGTCCAACCTCCATCGAATACGCGATCTCCGGCCGGGACGAGGCAAGGGCATACCTGGCGCATCCACTGCTGGGTCCCCGTCTGAAGGAATGCACCCGACTGGTCCTCGAAGTAGAAAATCGTTCGGCCGAGCAGATTTTCGGGTCTCCCGATGACATGAAGTTCCGCTCGTGCATGACCCTCTTCGCGCAGGTTGCGCCCGACGACGATATCTTCGTCCGCGCGCTGCAAAAGTACTTCCGGGGAATCCCCGACCGCCTGACGCTCGATCGCCTCTGACGGCTATTTCTTGTCGGTCAGCGCTTCGACGCCCGGCAACTTCTGGCCTTCCAGGAATTCCAGCGACGCGCCGCCGCCGGTCGAGATATGCGTAATCTTGTCGGCGACATTCGCCGCTTTGACGGCTGCTACCGAATCGCCACCGCCGACAATCGAGGTCGCACCCGCGTTGTCCGCAACCGCACGCGCGATCTTGAATGTGCCCTTCGAGAATCCCGGCACTTCGAAGACGCCCATCGGGCCGTTCCAGACGATGGTCCGCGCCCGCGAGATTTCCTCCGAGAACAGCTCGATCGTTTTCGGACCGATGTCGAGCGCCATCTTGTCGGCCGGGATCGGTTGTCCTTCGCCGATCTGCTGGATCACGGCGTTGGCCTCGGGCTTGGTCGCCACCACGTGATCGACGGGCAGCAGGAACCGCAGATTCCGCTTTTGCGCTTCGGCCAGCAGTTCCCTGGCCAGATCGATCTTATCGGCCTCGAGCAGCGACTTGCCGATCTCCTGTCCCTGCGCCTTGAGGAACGTGTAGGCCATGCCGCCGCCGATGATCAGCGCGTTCACCTTCGTCATCAGGTTGCGGATCACGCCGATCTTGTCGCTGACCTTGGCACCGCCCAGAATGGCGACGAACGGTTCCTCCGGATGCTCCAGCGCCTTGCCGAGATATTTCAGTTCTTTCTCCATCAGCAGGCCGGCCGCCGAGGCCTTCACAAATTTCGTGATGCCCGCGGTCGAGGCGTGGGCGCGATGCGCCGAGCCGAACGCGTCATTGACGTAGTACTCGGCCAGGTTGGAAAGCTGCTTGGCGAATTTCTCGTCGTTCGCTTCCTCTTCGGCATGGAACCGGAGATTTTCAAGCAACAGCGTCTGGCCTTTTTCCAGTTGGTTGGCGACCTCCTCGGCCTCCGGGCCGACGCATTCGGGGCAGAAACCGACGTTCTCGCCGCGAGCCAGCTCCTTGTCGAGCAGCATGCGCAGCCGCTCCGCCACCGGCTTCAGGCTCATCTTCGGATTCGGCTTGCCCTTGGGCCGGCCCAGGTGCGAGGCCAGAATCAACCGCGCGCCGTGGCGCAGCGCATATTCGATTGTGGGCAGAGTTTCACGGATGCGGGTGTCGTCCATGACGCGGCCGTCTTCGAGCGGCACGTTGAAGTCGACGCGCATGAAGATACGATTGCCATCGAGCGGAAGATCACGAATGGAAAGCTTGGACATGGCTGGCCGTCCTCTGTAAGGATGCGAGCCCAGCGCGCATCTTGTGCGTCTCACACAACGAAACGCCATCGCGCGGCTCGCCCAGATCCTTCGGCGGGCCAACCGCGCCCGCCTCAGGATGACAATTCTTAATTACAGGCCCTTGCCTGCAATGTAATTGATCAGGTCGCGCACGCGGCAGGAGTATCCCCACTCGTTGTCGTACCAGGAGATCACCTTCACGCAGTTGCCGCCGACCACCATCGTCGAAGGCGCATCCACGATCGAAGAGCGGTTGTCGCCCTTGAAATCCGACGACACCAGTTCGTGCTCTTCGTAGCCGAGATATCCCTTCAGCGGTCCGGCTTCCGATGCCTTCTTCAGAGCGGCGTTCACTTCTTCCTTGCTCGTTTTCTTCTCCACCCACACCACCATATCGACCACCGAAACGTTCGGCGTCGGAACGCGCATGGAGAAGCCATCCAGCTTGCCCGCCAGTTCCGGAATCACCAGCTTCAACGCCTTGGCGGCGCCAGTGCTGGTCGGAATCATGTTCAACGCCGCCGCCCGCGCCCGCCGCAGATCCTTGTGCGGGAAGTCGAGAATCACCTGATCGTTCGTATACGAGTGAATCGTCGTCATGGTGCCGCTGACGATATTGAATTCGTCGTTGATCACCTTCGCCACCGGCGCCAGGCAATTCGTGGTGCACGAGGCATTCGAGATGATGTTGTGCTTGTGGCCGTCATACTTCTCGTGATTCACGCCCAGCACAACCGTGACGTCCTCGTTCTTCGCCGGAGCCGAAATGATGACCTTTTTCACCGGCCCATGCAGATGCTTCTTGGCCTCGTTGGCGTCGGTGAACTTGCCCGTCGACTCGATCACGACCTGCGCCCCGACCGACTCCCAGGGCAGCGCCGCCGGATCTTTCTCCTTGAAGACCTTGATGGTCTTGCCGTCGACCGTGATGCTGTCCGGGCCCGCCGAAACCTGATTCGCCAGGTTGCCCAGCACTGAGTCATATTTCAGCAGGTGTGCGAGCGTTTTCGGCTCGGTGAGGTCGTTGACCGCAACAAATTCGAGGTTCGGATCCTTCAACGAAGCGCGCAAAACGTTGCGCCCGATCCGTCCGAAGCCATTAATGCCTACCTTGATTGCCATGTCTCCTCCGTAGAAGTTATGAAGGCGTCATCAGATTGGATTGCCGCTTGAGTGGTAAACAAATGATGTTAGCAGGGAAGGGGAAGGGACGTAAATGACGGGCGCTGACTTTTGCATCACCCGCAGTTCCAATCACGGAATCGAGTGCGCGCCGTCACTGACATTTCTTGGGACGGAACAGAATGAGGACGATTGCACGGTCAGGTGGGATGGTCCGTGTGAATGGCTGGATGGGTCAGGTGAAAAGGGAGACTAGAGGTTACCCCGTCGCCCCATTCTCGTCGCGCTCTTTGCGACCGGGTGGGGAAAAATGCGACAGGATGGGAATCAAAGACGAGCAAACGTTCCGGCCTTGAGCAGCGCACTTCCCAGCCTTAATCTAGCCATATGTTCCGACGCTCGCAAAACTGCGTCCACCCCATGGCAGGGGCGCTCATGAAAAACCTTTCCGGGCTTATTGCTCTCCTCGTTGTTCTCGCCCTCGCTCCGTTCGCCTCGGCCCAGAGTCCTCCTGCTCAGGCGGCGCCGATCGACGAAGCACACGCTGCGGGAAGCCAGCCCGACGATCCCGGCCCGCTGGTCGCTGATCTTTCCCCGCGAGTGAAGCGCCACGACATTCTCAAAGTCATGAGGAAAGTTGCGGATTGGCAATTGCAGGAGGCCGAAGGCAAGTACAACATCCAGTGGACCTACGCCGCTCTCTACGACGGCTTCCTGGCTGCCTCGAAGGCGACCGGCGACCCGCGCTATCGCGACCGCGTCCTTCAAGTGGCCGAGCAGAACCAGTGGAGCCTTGGTCCGCGCTCCGGCCACGCCGACGACGAAGCCGTCGGCCTCACCTATCTCGCCTTCTATGCGGACAAGCACGACCCGCAGATGCTCGCGCCCACGCGCGACGGCATGAACGCGGTGCTCGCCCGGCCCGACGACCCGGAGAACCTGCTTTGGTGGTGGTGCGACGCTCTCTATATGGCAGCTCCCGTTCTCGCCCAACTCTCCGCCGCGACCCGCGACCCGCGCTACATCAACTTTATGGACCATGAATGGACCTTGACCGCCGCGGCCCTCTACGATCCGGCCGAGCATCTCTACTATCGCGATAAACGTTTCCTCGCGATGCGCGAACCGAATGGCCGGAGAGTCTTCTGGTCGCGCGGCAACGGATGGGTCCTCGCCTCTCTGGCTCTCGTGATCCAGCGCCTGCCGCCTGATTCGCTTCTGCGCGCAAAGTATGTCGCGCTTTACCGCTCCATGGCCAAGCGCATCGCGACGCTCCAACCCACTGACGGCCTGTGGCGTGCCAGCCTGCTCGATCCTGATGCTTACCCCGCGCCCGAGATTTCGGGCACCGCCTTCTTCACCTACGCCATCGGCTGGGGCATCAACAACCATATCCTTGACCGCGAGCAGTACCTTCCCGTCGTCACCCGAGCCTGGCGCGGCATGCTCTCGCACGTCTATGCCAGTGGACGCCTGGGCAACATCCAGCACATCGGCGCCGAGCCCGGAAAATTCAAGCCGTCCTCGAGCTATGTTTACGGCGTAGGCGCATTTCTGATGGCCGGTTCTGAGCTATGCCATCTCGGCAAATAGTCTCGGCCGATCAGATTCCCACCCTCGCAGAAAAACGCAAGAGTCGGCCCTCATTCGTCTGAACTTGAGTAAAGATGAAAGGCGGGCCGCCTTCCCGGTTTTGAATTCAAAAGGAAATTCCAGTTGAAAGAAATGTAGGCTTAGACTCTCATGAGCGCGGGCGCGCAAGAGGAGATCAGGACAATCCAATGAGGAATTTGATCTACGCAATCAACCTCACCCTGGACGGCTGTTGCGACCACACCAAAATGACCGGTACTGAGGAAATCCTGGAGCACTATACGCAGCAGCTGCAGGAGGTGGACCTGTTCGTCTATGGGCGAAAGACCTATCAGTTGATGGTTCCATATTGGCCGAATGTCGCAAAGGACCCGTCGCAGAACAAAGCCTCCATCGAATTTGCCCGGGCATTTTCTTCGAAAGACAAGGTAGTTTTCTCGCGATCTTTAGAGAATGCGGAAGACAAAACTGCGCGAATTGTCCATCGGAACCTTCGCGACGAAATCCTGAAATTGAAACAAGAAAGCGGCAAGCCGATCTTGGCCGGTGGCGTCGATATCCCTTCCCAACTGATCCAGCTCGGCCTGGTGGATGAGTACCGTATCGTCGTTATGCCCATCGTCGCGGGAGAAGGAAGGCGGTTGATGGAGGGCGTCAGCCTGCCCGAGAAATTGCAATTGAAACTGGTTGAGTCCAAGATCCTTAAATCCGGGTGTATCGCGCTTCGTTACCTGAAACAGTGATCGGGAAGTCTGCAAGCACGGGGGCAGCAACGTATAAGCGACCCTCCCAATAACGTCTCGCGGATCGCGCTCGCGGTCGAGTGACCTCAACGGTTAGGACCACCCGCTCGGTGCAAAGAGAATAAGGACCATCGTCGTATAATCTCGTGCGCCCAACCAGGGAGCAGAACATATGACCGTACAGGAACAGATCAAGAAGTTTATTGCCGGCCAGCCTGAGCCCAAACGCAGTGACATGCAGGCGTTGCACCGGCTCACCCTTCAAGTGTCACCGGACTGCCAGTTATGGTTCTTCGATGGTAAAGACAGCAAAAATCATACTGTTTCCAACCCTACGATTGGATACGGATTTCACACGATAAAATACGCCGATGGAAAAAGCAGAGAGTCTTTTCAAATTGGTGTGAGCGGAAACAAAACCGGAATCTCTGTCTATATTCTTGGTCTCAAAGACAAGAACTACTTGGCCAAAACGTATGGGAAAAAACTGGGCAAGGCGAACGTGACCGGGTATTGCATTCGGTTTAAAGCCCTAAAGGATATAAACCTCGATGCGCTGGAAGCGGCAATACGATGTGGGCTCGCGGCCTCCGAATGAAAGGCCGCTGAGGAAATAGTTCCCCTGTTCAAGGCAGTTATCGGAGCAAACGCGCTCCCTTATACGCCCCTACAGCCCTGACACGCGCCACCACCCCTCGCTATAAAAACGGGTCTCCGGCAATCCTGACGCGACCCTGTCTTGGTTCAGCCTGAAATGGAGAAGCGACGTTCTCCGTTAGTGTAGGTTCCGCCCTTTCGGGCGGGGATTTTCAAGGCATGGGGGTCTTTCGACCGATGGAGGTTGGGCGGCGCAAGAACGAGTCCTCACGCCCCCTTTCATCGTCTCGATGAGCCCACCGGGATATCCCTCAGCATGGTTGCGTCCCCGCAGTGCCCGCTTCCGTTTCACCCGGCAGGTTCATTGTAGCTCCGCAACGATCTGCCGTTTCTCAACATCGGGTTGGCCCCGATTCCGCCAGAACCCAGCCCGGCCAGACCCGAATCGTGAGCGTAATGCGCTGCTTACAACCGTTGAGAAGCTGCCCTTAGTGTCCTTGCGCCTTTTAAGACACCGGAAAGAGTTCCGATCACAATCAGGAAGACCCACGCGAGTACCAGCACTAGAGACAAAACACCGACAGGGATTGCGGCAATCTCAGCGAGCGCCCTCGGAACGGCGAGCAAGGTCATCACAATTCCAAGCACCGTCATACCGGCGGCGACAACTCTGAGCACTCGCACAAACGGGACAGGATGTTCAAGCCATACCCCAACCAACCACCACTGCAAGCACACGCTCAACAGGAGACCCACGTCAAGCGTCGCGACCCGGCCTTTCACGGACAGATGCCGGGTTACACGCAAAAGAGATGGCCCCAGAATGGAGTTCGTCTGGATTGATAACGGATGCGAGTACCAGCCCAACAAGGCGGACGTCGGGAGATTTAATGTGTGGAAGGTTCTGATTCGGGCATTAGGCCAATAGTCCACCGACATTGCCTGCTGCGCCTCCTTCGAGAGCACGGGACTGAATGCTCTTTGGGACCTCTGCTCTTCTAATTGCCAGTACTCATATTGTTGCCAATCACGGAATTCCTCGGTGCCTATCAGGAAGAATGAAAGGCATGAATTAACGGCAAGCAGGAATAGACTCCAGCGTCGCACCATACTGAACATTAGACACCGCCCAGCGCCGGGAGGTTGATGACTGGCGTAACCTCGCGATATCACTCAGCTACTGTGGGTCAAAATAGCTTTCCCAGGCTCCGACATCGCGGCGGCTGGCCGCTTCGCTCTTCACGCGGCTTGCTGGCGGTGACTCTGGCGCTGGTGTCTGGCGGCTTCCAGCTTCTTGTCTCGTTCGATGTGAATTTCGTGCTGTCGTCCCGCCAGCATATCCTTCGGCGTGATGTAGCCGGTGGCGCTGTTCAGGCGGACACTGTTGTAGTGCTCCACGTAGCCCTCGACCAGACGCCGTGCATCTTCCAGCGACAGCGGCGTTCCCGGTCGGATGCATTCGCTTTTCAATGATTTGTGCCAGCGCTCGATCTTGCCGTTCGACTGTGGATAGTAAGGGGAGGTTCGGACGTGCGTCATGCCAGAGATACGAATGAACTCCTTGAAATCGCGGGCAATGAACTGCGGCCCATTGTCGGAGATGATTCGCGGCCCCGCCTCCGGGTACTTCTCCTTGGCTCGCTGCAGGATCACTTCGACATCGGCTTCTCGCATAGACTCCCGCAGATCTCAATGCACGAGGAAACGGCTGAACCCATCCAGAATGCTGCACAAGTAATAGAATGTGCCGCACAGCCGCGCCGAAAGCTAGGCAAAATGATCGCGGCTTTAGCCGCTGCGGTACGCTTGCTGGTGAGAAAGAGAGTTTTTCCGCAGCCCCTAGATTCCAAACCAGATTCCCGCTGTGACCCGGCTCACATTCCCCCGCGACCCTTGTCACTGCCCACCGCCTCCTCCTGACCTTTAATACAAGCTGCGGAGTAGACGGTGCGAAGCGGCGCCCCGACCCACACGATTTCCCGACCGAGAGGGTGGCGATGATTAACGACGACGTTGTGAAGTGTCCGCTGTGTGGCGGATTCACCCATATCGAGAAGCCCGAACTGCTGAGTGCCTTGCGCGATCCGCGCCTGCGCGAGCAGATCGAAAAGTATATCGCCGAGCTTCTCCAGTCCCCGGTCGACGAACTCAGCACAGTCAGCGCGACCCAGTCCGGCCGCGACTTCCAGAAAGACGTGCACAACTGGAATCCCTGTGTGCCCATGTGGCGGAGGAGCCCGAAAGAATAAGTTCCGGGCCGCTGCCCCTACCGGCTTCCGCGACGAAGTACGGAGGAGATTATGTTAGTCAGCAAGCAGCAGGCCCTCGATTACCACAACGGTTCGCGGCCGGGAAAAATTGAAATTGCCCCCACCAAGCCCTGCCGCACCCAGCGCGATCTCAGCCTTGCCTATACCCCGGGCGTTGCCGAGCCCTGCCTCGAAATCCAGAAGAATCCGCAGGATGCCTTCAAGTACACCGGCCGCGGCAATCTGGTCGCGGTCATCAGCAATGGCACGGCTGTGCTTGGCCTGGGCGACATTGGAGCTCTTGCCGGCAAGCCGGTCATGGAAGGCAAGGCCGTCCTTTTCAAGCGATTTGCCGACGTCGACGTATTCGATATCGAAGTCAACAGCCATAATCCCGATGACGTGATCAAGCTGTGCCAGCTGCTCGAGCCTACCTTTGGCGGCATCAATCTTGAAGACATCAAGGCTCCCGACTGCTTCTACATTGAAGAGACGCTGCGCAAGACGATGCAGATTCCGGTCTTCCACGACGATCAGCACGGAACCGCGATCATCTCGGGCGCCGCGCTGCTGAACGCGCTGGAAGTCGTGGGCAAAGACATTCGCCACGTGCGCGTCGTCTTCAACGGCGCGGGCGCGGCCGGCATCGCCTGCGCTGAACACTACATCCGGCTGGGCGTGAAGCGGGAGAACATCATCCTGTGCGACACCAAGGGCGTGGTCTACCAGGGCCGCAAGGAGGGCATGAATCCTTACAAGGAGCGCTTCGCCCAGGACACCCCGCTCCGTACTCTGGCGGAAGCTCTGGTCGGCGCCGATGTATTTGCCGGACTCTCGGTCAAAGGCGCGCTTACTCCGGAGATGGTCTGCTCGATGGCGCACGACCCGGTCGTGTTCGCCATGGCGAATCCCGATCCCGAAATCACCTACGATGAAGCCAAAGCCTGCCGCAGCGACGTGATCATCGCCACCGGACGCTCCGACTATCCCAACCAGGTCAACAATGTTCTTGGATTCCCCTTCATCTTCCGCGGAGCGCTCGACGTCCGCGCTACGGCGATCAACGAAGATATGAAGCTCGCCGCCACGCGCGCTCTGGCGAATCTGGCCAAAGAAGATGTGCCGGATTCGGTCTGCCGCGCTTATGGCGTCGAACGGCTGCAGTTCGGACGGGAGTATCTGATCCCCAAGCCCTTCGATCCGCGCGTCCTGCTGTGGGAAGCCACGGCCGTGGCCGAAGCCGCGATGCGCAGCGGCGTGGCTCAGGAGCCGGTGGACCTTGATGCCTATCGCGACCAGCTGGAGCGCCGTTTGGGCAAGGCCTATGAGGTCTCGCGCACCATGATCCACAAGGCGCAGGCGAATCCGAAACAAGTCGTCTTTCCCGAAGGCGACAACGAAAAGATCCTGCGCGCCTGCCATGTCCTGGTGGAAGAGAAGATCGCCAAGCCGATTCTGCTGGGCGATGAAACCAGGATTCAGAACCGGGCCCGCGAACTGGGCGTCAATCTCTCAACCATGCAGATCGTCGATCCCTCCACCTCGGAGCATCGCGAGGCCTACATTCAGGAGTTGTTCCGGCTGCGCCAGCGTCACGGCGTGCCGATGAATGAAGCCGAAAGCCTGATCAACAACCGGAACGTCTTCGGCTCGATGATGGTCCATATGGGGGACGCCGACGCCCTGGTTTCCGGCGTGACCCAGCATTTCCCCGACACCATCCGTCCGGCGTTGCAGATCATCCGCATGCGCGAAGGTCTGCATCGCGTCTCCGGATGCTATGCGGTCATCACCCGCAAGCGGGAAGTCTTCTTCCTCGCCGACACCAGCGTGAATATCCAGCCCACTGCCGAGGATTTGGTCGAGATTGCCCTCTGCACCGCGCACATGGCCCGCCGCTTCGATATCACTCCACGGGTCGCCATGCTCTCCTTCTCGAGTTTCGGCAGCGTGAACCATCCCATCTGCTCGAAGGTGCGCAAAGCGGTGGAACTGACGAAGTTCGCCGATCCAACGCTGATCGTCGACGGAGAAATCATGGCCGACGAGGCGCTCTCGCCCGAGATCATCGAAGAGCAATATCCGTTCAGTTCGCTGAAGGGCGGAGCTAACGTGCTCATCTTCCCCGATCTGGCGTCCGCTAATATCGCCACCAAGCTGATGGCCAAAATGGCCGGCGGCGAGACCATCGGTCCCATCCTGATGGGCATGAGCCGTCCGGTGCATGTGCTGCAGCGGGGAGCGACCGCCGAAGCCATCGTCAACGTTGCCGCGATTGCCGTGGTCGATGCCCAGGAGAACACCACCTACAAACATCCACCTGTGCACATTTCGGTTGAACCTGAACTGGTAGGGCAGGACTGAGAAGGTTCCGGGGAGGAATCGGCCTATGTCGACCGCTTGGAAGTCCCGCTACGCGCAGCGCACGTTCGGAATCAGGAGTTCGGCCATCCGCGAGCTGTTGAAAGTCACGCAGCGGCCGGACATCATCTCGTTCGGCGGCGGACTGCCCGCACCCGACGTCTTTCCCGTCAAGCGCTTTGATGAAGCCTGCCGGAAAGTCCTGGCCGAGCACGGCTCCGATGCCCTGCAGTACGGACCCACCGAAGGCTACGGGCCTCTGCGCGAGATGATCGCCCGGAACCTCTCGCGCTACGGCATTGCTGCGAAAACAGAGAATGTGCTGATCACCTCCGGTTCGCAACAGGCTCTTGACCTGATCGGCAAGCTGCTTATCAATCGTGGAGACCGCGTGCTGGTCGAGGCCCCCACTTATCTCGGCGCGCTGCAGGCCTTCAACGTTTATGGAGCGCAATATGTGTCGGTCCCGGTCGATGAGGATGGCCTGCTCACCGAACAACTCGACTCCAGCCTTCGCGCCGGGCCGAAGTTCATGTACGTGCTGCCGAACTTCCAGAATCCCTCCGGCGTGACCTTGTCGGAAGGCCGCCGCCATCAACTCATCCTGCTGGCGGACCGCTATGGCATTCCCATCGTGGAAGACGATCCGTACGGCCAGCTGCGCTATGAAGGAGAGCACGTCGCCCCGCTGGTCGTGCTCGACCGCGAAAACCTCCGCCGCGACAATGGCTTCACCCTCGGCAACGTCATTTACCTGAGCACGTTCTCGAAAACGCTGGCGCCCGGAATCCGATTGGCCTGGATCGTCGCTCCCGAAGACGTCATCAGCAAGATCGTGATGCTGAAGCAGGCCGCCGATCTGCATACTTCAACCTTCAATCAGTTTGTCGCCTACGAGGTCGCGCGCGAGGGCTTCCTCGATCAGCACGTTAAACTGATTCGCCAGGTCTACCGCGAGCGCCGCGATGCCATGCTGCGCTCTCTCGAGGAGTACTTCCCGCATGAAGTTACCTGGACTCATCCCAAGGGCGGGCTGTTTCTCTGGGTGACGATGCCGGAAGGCACCGACTCGGAGGCCCTGTTCCGGGCGGCTTTGGCGGAGAACGTCGCGTTCGTCCCCGGCGACAGTTTCTATGCCGGCAACAACCACGAAGGCGGCCGCCATATGCGGCTCAACTTCTCCTACTCGCAGCCGGACCAGATTCACGAAGGAATCCGCCGGCTCTCGGTCGCCGTCAAAATGCAGTTGCGTGCCAACCACGTCACTCTGTAGGCGTCACGCCGCGCACACCCGCTATCGCCCGATTCCCGGGCTCTGGTGAACGCCGAGGTCCGCTCAGATTAAAATGGAAATGCCATGATCATTAACGAACTGAGCGAACAAGAGTGCTCCGAAATTCTGCTGCGGGCTTCGCTGGGACGATTGGGCTGCGCGCTGCAGGACCAGCCATATGTCATTCCCATTCATCTGGCGTATGAAGCGAATTTCATTTACGTGCTGTCGACTTTTGGCAAGAAGATCGAGTGGATGCGCGCCAATCCCAAGGTCTGCATCCAGGTCGACGAGTTGCAGGGCGACGCTCGCTGGGTGAGCGTGATCGCCAATGGCCGCTATCAGGAACTGCGCGAGCCGCAATTCACCGACGAGCGGGCACACGCGCGCAAGCTGCTGGAGAAGCGCCATCGCTGGTGGCAGACCGCGATGGCCGAGCGTCAGCTCAAATCCGGAGATGACCTGATCGCCCCGATCTTCTTTCGCGTCCAGGTGGAATCGACGACCGGTCTCCGCGCGGAACCCGAGCCCACCCCGTCCAGCCGATCCTAGTAGCGAGGCGAACGTCGCGCCGGGCTGGTTACATGAGCGGCCGGTAAGAAAAAGCATCCGTGCCGGTGTGGTCGGCGAGCACCGGCGCCGAAATCGCCTCTCCGCAGCGGCAGAAGGAATCCCGCCAGTGAAAAATGTCTTCGCGGCGGATGCTAGCCCGGATCTTTCGCATTCTCTTCCGTTGTTCTGCCGGCGGCATGTTGCAGGCTTGCCGAATCGCCTCAGCCACCGCCCGCCGGTCATACGGATTGACCAGCAGGGCGCCACGGTGTAACTGAAAAGCCGCTCCCGCAAACTCGCTAAGGATGAGCACTCCGTCCTCATTGACTCGCGAGGCGCAGTATTCCTTGGAAACCAGATTCATCCCATCCTTCAGCGGCGTGATCAGGGCGATATCGGCCGCGCAATAGTAGGCCAGCAGCTCGGGTCGATCCAGGTTGCGATGAATGTAGTGCACCGGAACCCACCCGGGTTCGCCATAATGGCCGTTGATCTCGCTCACCAGCCGCTGAATCTGGGCTTTGAGCTCTCCATATTTGGGGATGTCTTCGCGGCTGGGCACGACGACCTGCACCAATGTCAGTTTCTCCTGCAGTTCCGGATGGCCGTCGAGCAAATGGCGAAATGCGTTGAGCCGCTCCGGAATTCCCTTGGTGTAATCCAGGCGGTCGACCCCCAGGATGATCCGGCTTCCGTTCAAGCCGTGGACAATCTTTGCCGTCCGCGCCGCAACCTCTTCGGTGGCCGCGCCGGCCGCAAATTCTTCGAAATCGATGCTGATGGGAAAGGCGCCCACGATGGTTCGGCGGTCGGGTTCCTCGACGATCAAATGATCATCGGCGGTTCGGATCTCAACTTCTTTCACGAAGTGCCGCAGGCAGGAAACGAAATTCCTCCGGTCGCGAAGCGTCTGAAAGCCGACCACGTCGAACTCCAGCAACCCGGTCAGGATTTCTTCGCGCCATGGCAGCTTTTCGAAAATGTCAGGGCTGGGAAAGGGAATGTGATGAAAATAGCTCAGCATCTCGTGCACGCCCAGCTTCCGCAGGCCCCCGGCGACTGACATCAGGTGATAATCGTGCACCCAGATCAGGTCGCCCGGGCGCGCCTCGCTCGCCGCTTTCCGGGCGAACCGCTCGTTGATGGCGAGATGCGTATCCCAATACCGCGGATCGAAATTGCAGCGCGACTGCAGGTCGTGAAACAGCGGCCACAGCACCTCGTTGGAAAAGCCGTTGTAGAAACGGGCCCGCTCCTCCGCATTCATGTAAACCGGCTTCAGTTCGAAGCTGCTTTGCCGCGAATAGTCCTTGACGATCCTCTCGATTTCCGGGGATTCGTCGGTGCCCGTCCACCCGATCCAGACTCCGGCGCAGTCGCGCAGCAGAGGCCGAAGCGCAGTCACCAATCCGCCGGAACTCGGGGACAGAGGGTATCCCTCCGCCTTCTTTCCGATCGTAACCGGAAGGCGATTGGAAACAATCACCATGCGGTGTTTTGCGGTTGTCATGAGGCACCTCCGCGAATAGCAATCCAGTCGGCCAGAAATGCGATCAGACCCTCCGGGGGACGAATCCAGATGTCGGCAACGGTGGGCCGCCGGTCCTTACCCACGCGGACGCTCAAGCCGTAACCCTGCAGCGCCGCGAACGCATCTTCGTCGGTGTGGTCATCTCCCAGGTAGGCGACGGCGGCATCGCGACTGACCTCCGACAGGATCGTACGCACGGCGTCTCCCTTGTCGAAGCCCTCCACGCGAATCTCCATTCCGCCGTCGAACTCCAGCAGACGAAGACCCTCTCGAGTGGGTAGGGTCGCCCAGATGCGCTCCACTTTCCGCGCGACCTGATTGGCCCCGGCTTCGAATCCCCGCCAGTGAATGGCGGTGGAGGCTGGCTTGAATTCCAGCAGGTCAAACAAGCCCTCGTTCACGAGCAATTCATTGGCCCGCGCCATGCGCCTGACTTTCTCTTCGTTCAGCTTGGGCGAGCAATAAGTTCCGTCCGGCAGCAATCGTGAGAAGCCGTGGCATCCCCAGACCTCGAGGTGTTTCATTCCCAGCAGAGCGGCCACTTCGTAGGCGCGACGCCCCGTAACGAACACCAGTCGCGTATCATCCCGGTCGCGGATGCGGTCCAGCAGCGGCGGAACTGCCGGGTAGGGCAGTGCCCGGTGCCGCTCGGGAGAGAAGGGAGCCAGCGTCCCGTCATAATCGAGAATCAACGCGCGCGCCGGAGCATGCGCCAGCCGCTCGAAAAAGTGCGTAAGCCTCGCATGGGAGTCCGACGAAATGTCCTGTGCTTCAAGATGCAGCATGTGTCCTCTCCAGCCTTAGATGGCGCTTCGACGATCAGCGTGGAAAGAGGCAAATCCCCAGGACGAAGCCTGGCGCAATTTGCAGATCAGGGATGGAAGGGACGGTTCAGCAGAGACGACTGCAGTTCAGCTCCAACCGATCCGCTGTTCTGGCCAGAGTTGGATGCCATCCGGGGGGCGGATCGAAGAACTGAACTGTGATGTAGAAGCCGGTTGCGCAAGCCGTGCCGGCCAGGGCCAGAGCGGCGAAAAACAGATTCGCCAGTTGCAAGGCTCGCAACGCCGTGGGCTGCAAATCGACTGCGGGCGACGCAAAGATGGCAGTCACCACCAGCAAAAGCAACATCGCCACCCGGAGCTTCGTCCTGCGGCTCATCTAAAAGCAATATTATCATGGAGTTAAATCGAGTCTCAAGAGCAATCGCGATCCCCCGCCAGCCGGACCCCATCCACTCACTTTGCGTGGCCCGCCGCCTCCAGCTTGCGCCCAAAAATCACTCCCATCCCGACCAGTGCAGCCACCAGGGCTGCGATCAGCGCCAGCCAGCCCCAATACCGACCGGGATGCCGCAAGATCGCCGTGAAGTGCCGGCCGTAGTGCTCGGCGACCAGGGCGATCACGCCGTATCTCGCCGCACGGCATAAGCCGACCACGGTGATGTATTTCCTGGCGGGATACTTGGTTGCGCCTACCACGGCAAAGAAAGTCCCGGTTGGAAACGGGAAGGGGACGGCCGTGACCACAGCCAGCGCACCGGTGCCCCATTTCTCGAAGTATCTTGAGAGCGCTTGGGCCTTGCCGCGCCCGAATTTGTGCCAGAAAGACGATCCCGCCCGTTCCGCCGTGCGAAATGTGATCCAGGCGCCCGTGAGCGATCCCAGGGTTGCGGCGATCGCGTAGTAGTACCAGGGCTCGGTGTGCCGGGCGGCCAGGATGGCAGTAAAGATATCGGATCCGCCGAACGTGGGAATCGGTGAACTATCCACAATCGAAAACAGGAACAGACCGGGCGCACCGAAGTGATGCAGCGCGGAGATCCATCCGCCATGCCGCTGCCTGCTCTGCACCATAGCGGCGAAACTCGCGATTTCGGCGACAAAGTCCAATCGAGGTCGGAAGCGACTCAGATCTCGTCCATTCTACGGCTCGGCCACGAATTTGGACGGAAAGCCGGAATTTGCTGTCATCCGTTGGCCAACCGATCCTCATCTTACCCGGGGGAACGCCAGTCCGGGATGGATCCCAAACACGCGAACCCTCCCCGGATTGGAACTGCCGCGGAGACTCGTCTCTCCGTCGGAGAGCGAGTTGGTCAAGGAAAGCGAACCTCGTCTACTGGCGGAAACGCTGATGCTTGGCGTTGTCGGCGGGCTTGCGGCCCAGGTGTTCATGTGGGCGCTGCGGCTCTGCGTGCACCTGTTTCTGGTCTGGATTGCCGGCTATCACCCTCCCGGCTTGCCGCAAGAGGGAGGCATGCTGCGCCAGGTCATTGGCGCCCACGGCCTGTGGTGGATTCCCATCTCCACTACCCTCGGCGGATTGCTCTCGGGATTCCTGGTGTACACCTGGGCGCCAGAGGCGGAGGGACATGGCACCGATACGGTGGTGAAGGCGTTTCATCGCGCCGGTGGTTTCATTCGCGCCCGGGTCGCGCCGCTGAAGCTGGTAGCTTCGGCGATCACGATCGGTTCCGGCGGCGCCGCTGGCCGCGAAGGCCCGATCGCTCTCATCGGCGCTGGCGTTGGCTCCATCTATGCATCGATCACCCACCGGTCCGACGACCAGCGCCAGGTCCTCGTTCTTGCCGGCATGGCGGCCGGGCTCTCCGCCATCTTCCGCTCCCCCATCGGGGCGGCGATCTTCGCCATCGAAGTGCTTTACGGCAGCATGCAGTTCGAGTCCGAAGCCCTGCTTTATACCATGCTGGCTTCGGTCGTGGCCTATGCCGTCAACGGATTCTTCGTCGGCTGGCAGCCTCTTTTTTACTTTCCACCCGCTCCCCGCAGCCTTCGTGGTTTCGAGTATGCGGGATTCGCCATTCTTGGTGTGGCCGCCGGCCTGATTGCTACCTTGTTGCCGATCGTCTTCTACCGGCTGCGCGACGCCTTCCGCGCGCTTCCTTTTCCCGCTGCCTTGAATCCGGCCATCGGCGGCCTCGGCGTCGGACTGCTGGCGCTGAAATATCCGCAGGTGCTCGGCGGCGGATACGGCTGGATTCAGGAAGCCATTGATGGCCACATCGTGCTCAAGCTCCTGCTGATCCTGCTCTTTCTGAAAATGATCGCTTTCGCCTTCACGGTTTCCTCCGGCGGGTCGGGCGGCGTTTTCGCTCCCACTCTTTTTGTCGGCGCGATGCTGGGCGGCGCCCTCTCGTCCTTGATGCATCTGCCCCCGGCGATGTTTGTCGTTCTGGGCATGACCGCGACCTTTGGAGCGGCTGCCCGCGTGCCGATTGCCGCCCTGATGATGGTCACCGAGATGACCGGCGGCTATCGCTTGCTCCCGCCCGCGACCTTCGCCGTTCTGCTCAGCTATCTTGTCCAGACGCAGCTCTCGGGCCATCTCAAGTACAACAGCCTGTATGAGGCTCAGGTATTCGGGCCGGGGCAATCTCCAGCCCGGTATCTCGACAACGTGCAACTGGCTCTGCGTCTGCTCGGTACGCGCAAGGTTCCGCGGGCAGCCAGGATTGGGCATCTCGACCTCGTCGCGCTCCTGGACTCCGGCATCCCAATCATGGTGCATGGACGCAGGAAGCTCGACCTCGGCGTCATCCACGCCCGGAGTGCGTTGGTGGGAAAGACAGTGCAGTCGTGTCAGGCGATGGCCGGCGACCGCAGTCTCGAAATCATTGCAATTCTCAGAAATGAGGAAGTGATCCTGCCTGAGCCGGAAACGGTTCTCCAGCGGAACGACCGCCTGCTTATCCTCGGATCGAGCAAGGCGCATGACAGCATGGCGGAGCATCTCGACCCCTTTTCTCCCGCGAATGATCGGCCCAATCGCAGGATGGTTGCCTGAAGGTCATCCGTTCGCTGGATCCCGGGCGGGTTGTTTTCGCTACGACTCTTTACAGGAGGCATTTCTACGTATTCGCGGGAGCATACTAATGACATCGCCTGATTCAAAATGCAAAACCTCATTTCCCGATTGTTGTGAACCGCCGAGGAGGTATTGATCCCATGGCCAGCCCTCATCGCATCCCACCCGCGCCGGAGCCCGAAGTTGATTTCGGCACTGCTTCGCTTCAGTTGGTCGAATCCCGCCTCGGAACCTCGACCTCCGGCCTGACCCAGGCCGACGCCGAAAACCGACTGAAGCAATACGGTTTCAACGCGCTTCCCGAGGAAAAAGGAAATCCGCTGCTCAAGTTTCTGTCGTACTTCTGGGGGCCGATTCCGTGGATGATCGAAGTGGCCGCAATCCTCTCGGCGCTGGTGCACCATTGGGAGGATTTTGTCATCATCCTGGCCCTGCTGCTCATGAACGCCGGAGTCGGCTTCTGGGAAGAATTTCAGGCAGGTAACGCCATCGCCGCTCTCAAGGCCACGCTGGCCCTGCATGCTCGTGTCAAGCGGGATGGAACCTGGACGACGGTACCCGCGCGCGAGCTTGTTCCCGGCGATCTGATGCGGCTGCGCATTGGCGACATCGTTCCGGCGGATGCGCGCCTGCTGGAGGGCGACCCGGTCGAAGTAGATCAGTCCGCACTTACGGGCGAATCCTTGCCGGTGACCAGGAAGCCCGGCGATGCCGTTTACTCGGGCTCGGTTCTCAAACAAGGAGAGATCGACGCTCTCGTCTACGGGACCGGACAAAACACCTACTTCGGCAAGACTGCGCATCTGGTCGAGACCGCCCACACCATCAGCCATTTTCAAAAGGCTGTTCTCAAGATCGGCGACTATCTCATCGTGATCGCCGTAGCCCTGGTCGTCCTGATTCTCGCCGTGGCCCTTTTCCGTGGCGACAAGATGCTCACTACCTTGCAATTCGCGCTGGTGCTCACCGTGGCCGCGGTTCCAGTGGCCATGCCCGCGGTTCTGTCGGTGACCATGGCCGTAGGCGCCCGCACGCTGGCGCGGAAAAAGGCCATCGTCACCCATCTGGCGGCGATGGAAGAGCTGGCCGGCATCGACGTTCTCTGCTCCGACAAAACCGGTACGCTGACGCAAAACAAGCTGACGCTGGGAAATCCCTTCTGCCTGCCGGGAGTGAGTCCGGCCGATCTGATTCTGGCCGCTTCGCTGGCTTCCCGCGCGGAAGACAAGGACCCCATCGACCTGGCCGTGCTTGCCGGCCTGAAAGATCCGCATCAACTGGAACTGTATCCCGTGCTTCATTTTCTGCCCTTCGATCCCGTCCACAAGCGGACCGAGGCCGAGGTAAAAGGACCGGACAACGTGACGTTCCGAGTTACCAAGGGCGCGCCGCAGGTGATTCTCGCCCTCGTCGCAGACGCCGCCGAGGTTCGCGATGGAGTCGGGAAAGCGGTTGACGGGTTTGCTGCCCGTGGATTTCGCTCTCTCGGCGTGGCCCGCGCGGATGCGGAGAACAACTGGCAATTCCTCGGTGTATTGCCCCTGTTCGATCCTCCACGCGAGGACTCGAAGAGCACGATCGCTACCGCGTCTCAGATGGGCATCAAGGTCAAGATGGTGACCGGCGACCAGGTCGCCATCGCCCGCGAAATGGCGCGGCAGTTGGGGCTTGGTCAGAATATTGTCGACGCCTCAGTCTTTTCCGACGCCCAGCATTACCAGACGAGCCAGTTGGAGCAGGCCATTGATCAGGCCGACGGATTCGCCCAGGTCTTCCCCGAACACAAATTTCATATCGTGGACGTTCTTCAGAAAGAGAAACACATCGTGGGTATGACCGGAGACGGCGTGAACGACGCTCCGGCGCTCAAGAAAGCCGATGCCGGCATCGCCGTGTCCGGTGCGACCGATGCGGCCCGCGCCGCCGCCGACATCGTTCTGACGACTCCCGGCCTGTCGGTCATCATCGACGCCATTAAAGAGAGCCGGAAGATGTTCCAGCGCATGAACAGCTATGCCATCTACCGCATTGCCGAGACCATCCGCGTCCTCTTGTTCATGACGCTCTCCATTCTGGTCTTCAATTTCTATCCCGTCACCGCGGTGATGCTCGTGCTGCTGGCGATTCTCAACGATGGGGCGATCCTCTCGATCGCCTACGATCGCGTCCATTACGCCGATCATCCCGAATCCTGGAATATGCCGGTGGTTCTCGGCATCGCCACCGTGCTGGGCGTTGCCGGGGTGGTGGCCACGTTCGGGCTCTTTTATCTGGCGGAACAGGTCTTCCACCTCCAACGCGATGTCATCCAGTCGCTGATTTATCTCAAGCTGTCGGTGGCCGGACACTCCACCATCTTCGTGACGCGCACGCGGAAATCGTTCTGGTCGATCCGGCCGGCGCCCATCCTGCTGGGTGCGGTCCTCGGAACCCAGACGGTGGCCACGCTGATTGCGGTTTACGGCGTTTTCATGGCGCCTCTGGGATGGCACTGGGCCCTCTTCGTCTGGGCGTACGCTCTCACCTGGTTCGTGATCAACGACCGCATAAAGCTGGCTGCGTACCGCGTCTTTGACTCGCGCGAACCGGGGCTGATGGCCAAGCTCGGTGGTCTGGCGAGACGAGGCATGCCGGCTGCCTTCTAGGGGCTGGCCTTTTACGCTGCGGCGGGTTGATGAATCAATGCTTTGAAGGCCTGGGCATCGAGCGTTTCGTGTTTCAGCAGCTCTCCGGCTACCAGGTCGAGCTGATCCCGATGCTGTTCGAGGATCTGCTTCGATTCGGCGTAGGCGGAGTCCAGGATTCTGCGCACTTCCAGGTCAATCGTCCGCGCGGTTTCTTCGCTGCAATCCCGCTGCATCAGGCCGTCGCTTGAGGCCGGAAGAAAAGGATTGGGTTGCTGCCCGCAATGCACCAGCCCGACAGACTCGCCCATGCCGTAGATGCAGATCATCTGCCGCGCCACCGAGGTGGCGTGCTCGAGATCATTCTCCGCTCCGGTGGTGATTTCATGAAAGACGACATCTTCCGCCGCCCGGCCGCCAAGCATTCCTTTGATCTTGTCGACCAGCTCGGCGCGGCTCATCAGGTATTGATCGTTCTCCGGCAACTGCAGCGTGTAGCCGAGCGCGGCGTGCCCATGGGGAACGATGCTGATCTTGTGGACGACATCGGCATGCTTGCTGTAAGCCGCCACCAGTGCGTGACCGGTTTCGTGATAGGCCACGCGCCGCTTGTCCTCGGGAGTCATGCGACGGCTCTTCCTTTCCGGACCGGCGACCACCTTCTCGACCGCATCCTCCAGATCGGTCTGTCCGATGGTCTTGCCCGCGTGCCGCGCCGTCAGCAGCGCCGCTTCGTTGATCACGTTAGCCAGGTCCGCACCCGAAAAGCCCGGCGTTTCTTGCGCGATCTTGCGCAGGTCGACGTCGGGCGCCAGCGGTTTGCCGCGGCTGTGCAGTTTCAGAATTGCGTCCCGACCCTCCAGGTCCGGAGCATCGACAACGATCTGCCGGTCAAAACGACCGGGCCGCAGCAGAGCACGGTCCAGCACGTCGGGACGATTGGTGGCCGCCAGCACCACCACGCCCGCATTGGCATCGAAGCCGTCCAGGCCGACCAGCAACTGATTCAGCGTCTGCTCGCGCTCGTCGTTGACGGCGCCGATGTGAACGCCGCGCTGCCTTCCCACCGCGTCCAGTTCATCGATAAACACGATGCAGGGGGCGTGTCCTTTGGCCTGCTGGAACAGATCGCGCACTCGCGCCGCGCCGACGCCCACGAACATCTCCACGAACTCGCTGCCGCTGATGGAGAAAAACGGCACCTTCGCCTCCCCGGCGACGGCCCGCGCCAGCAACGTTTTTCCCGTGCCCGGAGGCCCCACCAGCAGCACTCCCTTCGGAATCTTCGCTCCCAGCGACTCATACCGCTCCGGATGCTTCAGGAACGTCACCACCTCCTGCAGTTCGTACTTTGCCTCTTCGCATCCGGCGACGTCATTGAAGGTGACGTTGGTATCCTTGTCGGCCACCAGCTTTGCTCCACTCGAACCGAAGCGCATGACCGACTGACCGATTCCACGCATGCGTTTGGACAGAAAAACCCACAACAGCACCATCAGTCCAATGGGCAGAATCCAGACCCACAGAAATTCCGACATGAAGCCGGGACGCACTCCGGTGAACTTGACCCCGGCGCTTTCCAGTTGCGATACCAGGTTGGGATCGTCTACCCGCACCGTGCGGAACAGGAATGCAGCCGGCGCCTTGGGCTTCGAACTGGCAGCTTTTGCCGCTTCCGGCTTGGATGATTCCTTGCCGGCGGCTGCATTCTGATTCTGTTCGGTTTTGTCCGGCGGCGCCGCTTTCGCAGCCGGCTCTTGTGGTTTCGCGGGAGGCGCCGTCCCGGCTTCCTTTGCGGGCGGAGTCTTCGGCTGAATCTTGCCCGTGATATCGCTCTCTTCCACCGAGCACTCGACCACTTCGCCCTGCTTGAGATCGTTCTTGAATTCGCTGTAAGGGATGGTGCGATAGACGATCTGATGCGCTGCCTCTTGCCATACCCACAGCAGGCCCGCCATCAGAATGATGTACCAGATGAACGATGACCAGTGTGGCATCGGCGGCCAATTGTCCGATTGCTTGGTCTGCTTCGGATTCGGCAGAGAAGATTTCATATTTGCCTTCTGTTTGGCGGTCTGCGATTCCACCGGCCAAGACCGGAAATCCAGTCCCTTCATCCTTAGTCGAGGAGTATGCTCAAATGGGTTGGATGTTTTTGCTTCGCCCTCAGCCAGCAGCCGCTAACGTCATCGGTCGCCAGCCGCGCTCGCGCGAAAAACTCTGAGACAGGTACCGACTCGAAGGTTCTGGTCGCTTCCAGGGGACGTCGGCCTGATTACAATGTCCGCAATTCCAAATGGAGGTGAGGCATGGAAGTAAGTCCGCTGGCAGGAACGATTCCGAACCCTGCGCTCCTGGTTGACGTGCCCAAACTCATCACCGCGTACTACGCGGAACGTCCCGATCCGGAGATTCCGGAACAGCGCGTGGTCTTCGGGACCTCGGGCCATCGTGGCTCTTCGTTCAACCGCGCTTTCAATGAAGCGCATATTCTCGCCACCACGCAGGCGATTTGCGCCTACCGCAAACGGCATCGCATCGGCGGACCGTTGTTCCTGGGGAAGGACACGCATCCGCTTTCGGAACCGGCGGCTGCCAGCGCGCTTGAGGTTCTCGCGGCGAACCAGGTCGAAGTCATGATCGCCGGAGCAGAAGACTACACGCCCACGCCTGCGATTTCTCATGCCATCCTGACCTACAACCGCGCCCGCAAAACCGGGCGCGCCGACGGCATCGTCATTACTCCTTCGCACAATCCACCCGAGGACGGCGGCTTCAAGTACAATCCGCCGACCGGCGGACCGGCCGATACCGAAGCCACCAACTGGATCCAGGCTAAGGCTAACGAATATCTCTCAAAGAAACTGCGCGGCGTGAAGCGCGTCCCCTACGATCAGGCGCTGCACGCATCCACCACCCACAAGCACGATTACGTCGATGCCTACGTGGCGGACCTGGCTAACGTCATCGACATGGACACGATTCGAGCTGCCAGCCTGAAGATGGGAGTCGATCCGCTGGGCGGAGCGGGCGTTCATTACTGGCCGCGCATTGCCGAGCGCTATGGCCTCAATCTCACGGTCGTAAACCAGATCGTCGATCCGACCTTCCGCTTCATGACCCTCGACTGGGACGGCAAAATCCGTATGGATCCCTCTTCTCCATACGCCATGCGTTCACTGATCTCGTTGAAGGACAAGTTCGATATCGCCTTCGCCTGCGACACCGATCATGATCGTCACGGCATCGTGGCCAAAAGTGCCGGACTCATGCCTCCGAACCATTACCTGGCCGTTTGCATCTACTACTTGTTTGCCAATCGTCCGCAATGGCGGAGCGATGCCGGAGCAGGGAAGACCGTCGTGAGCAGCAGCATCATCGACAGGGTTGTGGCCAAACTGGGGAAGAAACTCTATGAGGTTCCCGTGGGCTTCAAGTGGTTCGTCAAAGGATTGCTCTCCGGTTCTCTCGGCTTCGGTGGCGAGGAGAGCGCCGGCGCATCTTTTCTGCGGCGCGACGGAACCGTCTGGACTACTGACAAGGATGGAATTGCTCCCGCGCTGCTCTCGGCCGAGATCACGGCCAGAGTCGGCCGCGATCCGGGAGAGATTTATCGCGACCTGACCCAGGAACTGGGCGATCCCGTCTACGAACGGATCGAGGCGCCCGCGACACGCGAGGAAAAGTCGATTCTGCAGAAACTTTCGCCGCAACATGTGCGCGTCTCGGAACTGGCCGGCGAACCGATCGAAACCATCCTGACGTCAGCTCCGGGAGACGGCGAGCCCATCGGCGGCGTGAAAGTCATTTCGAAGGGCGGATGGTTCGCCGCTCGTCCTTCGGGGACCGAAGAAATTTACAAGATTTACGCAGAGAGCTTCCGCGGCAAGGAACATCTGCTGCAAATCCAGAAAGAGGCGCAGGAGATCATCCGCGGCGCCCTGGCAGCGGCCGGCCAGGCGGCCGCCTGATGCTGCGGCCATCCGGGGAGTTCTGATGCTCGAGCAAACGGAGAACCTTACCGCCGAATCCGTCTTACCCGCCCTCACCGAACTCGCCCTCGACCTGCGCTGGTCCTGGAACCATTCCACCGATGGACTCTGGCGGCGGCTCGATCCCCACCTCTGGGAATCGACCCATAATCCCTGGGTCGTGCTGCAGACCGTCTCCCGGCAGGTGATCGAGGAAGCCTGCGCCAGCCCCAACTTCCGGCAGGATGTCGAGCGGATGCTTCAGCGGAAGCGCGATACCGACAGCGCGTCCGCCTGGTTCCAGACGACTCATCCCAATGCGGGGCTAACCTGCGCTGCCTACTTCAGTATGGAATTCATGCTGAGTGAAGCGCTGCCCATCTATTCCGGCGGACTCGGCAATGTCGCAGGAGATCAGCTCAAGGCTGCCAGCGATCTGGGTGTCCCGGTGATTGGCATCGGCCTGCTTTACCAGCAAGGCTACTTCCGCCAGGAAATCGACCGCGACGGCTATCAGCAGGCGCTCTATCCGTTCAACGATCCCGGCCAGTTGCCGATCGAACCGCTGCGCGATGCCAATGGCGAATGGCTGCGCATTCCCATGCAATTCCCCGAAGCCACGCTCTGGGTTCGCACCTGGCAGGCGCATATCGGTCGCACCAGGCTCTATCTGCTCGACACCAATGATCCCGCCAATCTGCCCACGCACCGTGGGATCGCCAGCGAGCTCTACGGCGGCGGGCCCGAGCTCCGCCTGCAGCAGGAGATGATTCTCGCCATGGCCGGCTGGCGTCTGTTGTCGGCGCTCGGAATCCATCCGGAAGTCTGCCATCTCAACGAAGGCCACGCCGCTCTGGCCGTTCTCGAACGCGCCTTCAGCTACATGCAGGATCAGGATCAGCCCTTCGAAGTCGCTCTGACCGTCACCCGCGCCGGTAATCTCTTCACCACGCACACTCCCGTCGAAGCCGGATTCGACCGCTTTCCACCCGAGTTGATGCGGCAGTATCTGCGGCGGTATGCCGAAAACGAGCTGCGCATCGATTTCGACGATTTACTGGCTCTCGGAAGAAAAAATCCGCTCGATGTTTCGGAACCTTTCAACATGGCGTATCTGGCCATTCATGGAAGCGGAGCGGTCAACGGCGTGAGCCAGCTTCACGGCAAAGTCAGCCGTCGCATCTTTCAGCCGCTGTTTCCACGCTGGCCCGAAGCCGAAGTGCCCGTCGGCCATGTCACCAACGGCGTCCATGTTCCCACCTGGGATTCCGCGGAAGCCGACCAACTCTGGACGGAAACCTGCGGCGAAGAACGCTGGCGAGGAACCTTGCAAACGACGGAACTGGTGCAGAACTCGAGCGACGAAAAAATCTGGGATTTCCGCATGAAGGCCAGCGAATCTCTCGTCGCCTACACCCGCGCTCGCCTCTCCCGCCAGCTGACCCATCGCGGAGCGACCGCCGACGAGATCGCCATGGCCGGATCGATTTTTGATCCGTACGCTCTCACCATCGGCTTCGCCCGCCGTTTCGCCACCTACAAACGGCCCAATCTTCTTCTATATGATCCCGTGCGTCTGATCCGGATTCTGACCAACCGCAAACATCCGGTACAGCTGATTCTGGCCGGCAAGGCGCATCCCCAGGATCGTGAGGGTCAGGCCATGATCAAGCAATGGATGGACTCCATCGTTCGTCCGGAGGTTCGCAGGCACGTAGCTTTCCTCAGCGACTACGATCTGCAGCTCACCTCTCACCTGGTGCAGGGCGTCGATCTCTGGCTGAATACGCCGCGCCGGCCCTGGGAAGCCTCAGGGACAAGTGGTATGAAAGTTCTGGTCAACGGCGGCCTGAATCTGTCGGAACTCGATGGCTGGTGGGCCGAAGCCTATTCGCCCGAAGTGGGCTGGGCGCTGGGCGATGGCCGGGAGCACGACGACGATCCGCGCTGGGACGCGCACGAAGCCGAAGCGCTCTACGACATTCTGGAGAACGAAGTCATCCCCGCCTTCTACACGCGCGATGACCGCGGCGTGCCCACGGCCTGGGTCGCCAAGATGCGCGCCAGCATGGTGCGCTTGACCGCCAGGTTCTCCTCGAATCGCGCCGTCCGCCAATACGTCGAGAGCTATTATCTGCCGGCTGCCGCCGTCTATCGCGAACGCGCCGATCAGGGAAGCCGGCGCGCCATCGAAATCCTGAATTGGTCGCGTTCCTTGACGCGCAACTGGGCCAGCCTGCGCTTCGGTGAAGTAAGCAGCCGTCCGGAGAACGATCAACTCGTCTTCGAAGCGCAGGTCTCGCTGAACGAGCTCACTCCCGACGCCGTCGACATCGAACTCTACGCCGAGTCCCTTGAGAACGGCTGCCCGTTCCGCCAGACGATGGTCCGGCAAGCCAACCGTGTCGGCCCGTTCACGATTTATACGGCGAGAGTCCCCGCCAACCGGCCGTCCAGCGACTACACCGCTCGCATCATTCCACGAGAGCCGGGCGTGGCCGTGCCTCTGGAAGCGCCGCAGATCCTGTGGCACGCTGAGGAAATGCTCGACTGATCAGGCGTTGCGCCGTCGCTGCCGTTACCTTTTCGCCATCGCGGTACCCGCGTCGGCAAACGAGAAGTCGAGCGACACATTCGGATACTCCACGCCATCCACCTCCACATACGGATACACAAAGTAGTTCAGCGGTTTGCCCTGCTGCGGCGGACTCAGCCGCAAGTCGCGTCCCATGGTGAATTGCACCCGGTTCACATCATGCGATCCAAAGAAATAATCGCGCTTCTCCGGATGCTTCCACGCCTCTGAAATGTCCACCGGAATCCATCCCTTGCCGTCGACATAAAAATCCGACCAGCAGTGATAGCCGGCGATCTCCGCCGAATGTTTGTCGGGCGGGGGCAGCGGAAATCCAATTTCGAACCGTGCCGGAATGCCCTGAGACCGCGCCATCGAAATGAACAGCGAGTGAAAGTCGGTGCAGTTGCCCTTCTTCGCGTCGCAGGCGTAGAGCACGTCGCCGCGCCCCCAGCCCGTGCCCGTCTTGTCGTATTTCATGGTCGTGAAGACGTAGTCGTAAATCGCGCGCGCCTTCGCCAGCGGATCCGTCTTGCCCGCGGTCACTTTTGCCGCGAGTTCGGCCGGAAGCCCGGTGATCCGCACCAGCGCATTCGGCTGCAAATCGTCCTGCCGCTCTTTGCGGGTCAGCGAGGCCGCGACAAGATGAGCGTCCGAGCCAAGCGCGATTCGCTCCTGCCGCACCACGTCGTAATCGACCGCGAAGTGCAATTCGGCCTGCTTCGCGCCAGTGGTCTCCGCGTAATAGATTTCGTTGCCGTACTTTGCTTCGTGCGTTTTCCTAAGGGGCAGATCGCCTTTGGCGGAGACGACTCTTACCGACTGAAACCGGTCCGAGTGCGCCGCCGGAATCCACACTCGAACTTTCTTCCCGGCCGGAACATCCTTCACTGTAAATGCGTAGTGGAACGTGAAATGGCGCGACTCCTGCGCCGTCAAAACAGATTCCAGCACAAAGAATAGAGACAATAAGACGCAAGTCCTGCGCAGCATCATCGTCGGCTTCCTTTCAGGTTCGGACCGGCCACGGATCCCTGGCCACTGGGTTTCTCAACGACACACGGGCGTCTTAGAGGGAACGCCGTCAAGTGAAGCCGCGCTGGGGAATGCGCATCATGAGTCTGCAGAAAAAGATGCGGGAGCGCCTCTCGGCGTTGCGGTATTTTAGCAGGACACCGAAATGTGTGGGGACTGCCGTCTCGTCTCGTCGGCCGCAGTTCGACGCCGATGTCGAATACGTCCCGCTCCTCCTTCCGGTAGAATCCCTTCATGCCCGCCGCCATCCAATGCCGCGACTTGCGCAAGACCTACGACGGCAAGGTCGAAGCCGTGCGCGGGCTGAACCTCTCAATCCAGGCCGGCGAATGTTTCGGCCTGCTCGGCCCCAACGGAGCCGGCAAGACCACGACCATCGAAATCCTCGAAGGACTGCTTGCCCCGACTTCCGGCGAGGTCACGATCCTCGGCCACAAATGGAGCGAGAACGAGCGCGAGATGCGCGAGTGGCTCGGCATCTCGCTGCAGGAGACGCGCCTCTCGGAGAAACTCACCGTCCGCGAGACTATCGAGCTGTTCGCCAGCTTCTACCGCCAGCCGCGCTCCTCCGACGAAGTTCTCGAGCAACTGCAGCTCACCGAGAAAGCCGACGCCTGGGTAGGCAAGCTTTCCGGCGGACAACGGCAGCGCCTCGCCGTCGCCACCGCACTTGTCTGCAATCCCAAAATTCTTTTTCTCGACGAGCCCACCACCGGCCTCGATCCGCAAAGCCGCCGCCAGCTTTGGGACATCATCCGCCATTTTCAGCATGACGGCGGCACGGTTCTTCTTACGACGCACTATATGGATGAAGCCGAGCGACTCTGCGACCGCCTGGCTATCGTCGATCACGGCCAGATCATCGCCGAGGGCTCGCCCGACGATTTGATTGACCGTCTAGGCGGGCATCACGTCGTCGAATTCTCCGTGAGCGGAAACTCCCATGGCGCCGGTGCTGCCGAAACCCAGACCTGGCGCGCTTTGCCCAGCGTTGAGTCCGTTCGCGCCGATGACGGCCTGATCGCGCTCAACGTGAAGCAGCCGCACTTGACCATTCCGGCATTGCTCGAAGCCATCGACCAGCAGGGACGCGCGCTGCAGCACCTGACCACGCGGCAGGCCAGTCTGGAAGATGTGTTCGTGAATTTAACCGGCCGCCATTTGCGCGAGGAGTGAGATCGCGGAGAAAAGGGAATCCGTATGCGGAACACTGCCAGATTCGCGATATCGGCAATTTCGATACTGATCGCGCTCGCCATCGGCTCGTCGGCGCAACCATCCCCGAACGACGAGTCCACTTTCGCCCCGTTTCAGCGGTGGATGGCTGCCGTTCTGACCGGCGATACCGGCGCGCTCAAGTCGCTCTACAGCACCAATCCTCCGGCGCAGATCCGCATCAAGACCGTAATGCACGACGCCGACGCCGATACCGGCTTCTGGCTTGACCTGAAATCGCCGACCATGAAAGTCGAGATCGTTCGTTTGATTGTGCGGCCGACTCGAGCCAATGTGATCTTCCGCGCCGACGTGGAGTCCGGCGGCCAGACGATCACCGTCACCGATGATCAGGGCTGGCAGAAGCAAGGCGATCAGTGGCGTCTCCTCTATGCCGAGCGGACCGACGACCCGAAGTTGCAGCAGCCCGCCGACATGAAGAAGGATCTCTATCCGGCCGATGCCGACGCGCACGCCGAGATTCGGGAAGCCGAAGAGCGGGCCGCGAAGCAGCACAAGCGGCTGTTGCTCGTCGTCGGCGCAAACTGGTGCTTCGATTGTCACGTGCTCGATCTGGCTTTTCACAGTCCGCAGTTGCAGCCGATCCTGGCGGCGAACTATGAAGTCGTGCACATCGATATCGGACCCGACGGAAAGAAAAATACCGATGTGCTGCAGCAGTTCAATGCCTCCACCGACAAGGGAGTTCCGGCCCTGGTCGTCGCCGAAAGCGACGGCAAGGTCGTCTTCAGCCAGAGGAACGGCGAGTTCGAGGATGCGCGCGGCTTGACTCCAGACGCGCTTGCCGAATTCCTGAACAAGTGGAAGCCGCAGGCGCGTTGATGACCAATGGCAATACCGCAGGCAAGCGTGTCGCGCCCTGGGGATACACAGTGCTGGTGCTCTTGCCTCTCGCGGCCGGTTCGGCTGCCAGCGCGTATCAGCACACGCTGGAGCACGTGAGCCTTCCCGGCGTCAGCGACCGGCTCAGCGCCTACTTTGCGGTGTTGGTGGAGGAGTGGCTCGCCGTGTTCCTGGTATGGCTGCAAGCCCGGCGCGGCGGACCGTCGATCAGGGAACTGGTTTCCGGGGGATGGCCGAAAGCCGGCGCCTTCCTGAGAGATATGGGGCTTGCGATCGGATTCCTAACCGTAGCTGTGCCGCTGGAGGCGCTGATGACCCGGTGGCTGGGAGCCTCGGACGATGGGATAAGCTTTCTTCCCAAAAGCAGGTTGGAAGCGGTCGTCTGGGTAGTCCTGGCGGCTACGGCGGGTTTTGCAGAAGAGCTGATCTTCCGCGGTTTTCTCACGTGGCAATTCCAGGCGTGGACCAAGAGTTCGGCGCTGGCGATCGTGCTGCAGGGCTTGCTGTTCGGCCTGGCGCATGGGTACTATTCGCGTTCCATGCTCACCATCGCTGTCTACGGTTGCCTGTTGGGTTGGCTTGCCTGGTGGCGCAAGAGTCTGCGGCCAGGAATGCTCGCTCACCTGCTTGAAGACGAAGTTTTTGGCTTGCTGGCATTCACTATGACGAAATGAATTCGGATGGATCATGAGCCTCACACAAGAAATCCCGGCTACTGCACCGAAACCCGCTCCCGCTTTGCCGCGCCTCAACGGCCGGTGGTCGGGCTATCGCCATCTGCTGATGGCGCGCATGCTCGAACTGAAGCGCGAGCCTGAAGTCGTCTTCTGGGTCTTCGTCTTTCCCTTGCTGCTCGCGCTCGGCCTGGGCATCGCCTTCCGTGACAAGCCGGTCGATGCCATCCCGGTCGCGATTGTCGACGGCGCCGGTTCCTCGGGCACGCAGAGTCTGCTCGCCCGCTCGCCCCAGCATGATCACTTCAAAGCGCAGGTTGTCAGCGATGCCGACGCGCTCAAGGGATTCCGTCTGGGCAAGTTCGATCTGGTGATCGAGCCTGACGGCAAGGGAGGCTTCGAGTACCGCTACGATCCAGCGCGTCCGGAAAGCGTTCTCGCCCGGACCGAAGTCAATGACGCTCTGCAGTCCGCCGCCGGCCGAAAAGACCCGCTGCCCTCGGCCGCGGTCGAGTCCTCTGAGCCCGGCTCGCGCTACATCGACTTCCTCATCCCCGGCCTGCTCGGCATGAACCTGATGAACTCCGGCATGTGGGGCATCGGCTTCGCGCTGGTCGATATGCGCCAGCGCAAGCTGCTCAAGCGCTTCGTCGGCACGCCCATGCGGCGCGGCGATTTTCTGCTCGCCCTCGCCTCCAGCCGCCTGATTCTGATGATCATTGAGGTCGGGCTGCTGCTGGTCTTCGGAGTGCTCTTCTTCCACATGCGCGTGCTCGGATCGGTCGCTGCCATCGCCCTCATCGCCGCTATTGGCTCGCTCACCTTCGGCGGCGTGGGTTTGCTCACCGCCAGCCGTGCCCAGAAAATCGAATCCGTCAGCGGCCTCATCAATCTCGTCATGATGCCGATGTGGATCTTCTCCGGCGTCTTCTTTTCCTACGAGCGTTTCCCGGCCGTGATCCAGCCGTTGATCAAGGCTCTGCCGCTCACCGCTCTCAACGATGCCTTGCGCGCCAGCATTCTCGAAGGCACTCCGATCGCCCACCAGTGGCCCCGCCTGCTGGTGATGGTGCTCTGGGGAGGCATTTCCTTCGTCCTGGCGCTCAGGTGGTTTCGCTGGACTTAGACTGCGGGTTGAACTTGGAGAGGATTTTCTTTCGAGGTTTCCTCCGCTTCCGGCCCCGCCCGCGTCTTTTTAGGGAGTTACGAACGAGGCCGTCTGCGGTGCTTGCGAAAAAAATTACTGCTACTACGACTTGACTAGCTTGGCTTTCCGCACTTTTGCCCAGCGTAGTCGTTGCGCCGCGGCGATCCGCTCCCGGGCTTCCTTGCTCAAGACTCGTTTCACTGCCTTGAGCCTGGTTCCGTTCGCCTGACCGAGGGCGTCTAATGCCTTCCCTACGCGGTCCATCTCTTTCTGGAGACGGGAATACTCGTGCCGCAGGGAAGTGACTACCTTGTTCAGGTTCGTCATCAATTACCCCCTATTGTGGTCAAGGCTAACATGAAAGTAGAAGAAGTTAGGCAAGGATTAGAAAATTAGTGGCGCACATGTGTGAGGCCTTGTGAAAAACTCCCGCCCTCTGGAACCGGAATCGCCAGCCGGCCGGAATCCGGCTACGGACGCGTAATCGACAGTTGCAGCATGCCTCGCACCTGGCCCCAGTCATCGGTCTCGCGGTGGAAAACGACCTCCCGTTTTGGCCCCGAATAGCGCGGGTCGATCAGGAGTAGATTCTGGATGGAGTAGGTAATCGTCCCATCCGTGTTATCTACTGTCTGAAGGTAGGTCACTCCATACAACACGTATAAGTGCGTGTTCCAATCGAACAGCAGCGCATGCTGGCCGCGAATTGCCGCGATCAATCCTCCAGAATTAATCGCCGGCGCCTCGGTATAGTCCGCCACGACCTGGATCGGACGCCCATCGTTCAGCAGGTGTCGTCCCTGCAACTTGCTGGCAACGTCTTTCAGCGACGTCGGATCGGCGCGCCGGGCGCTGTCTTCGAGGGCGGAGTCCCTCCCGCAGCAGATTTCCCGGTCATGAACGACGGTGTCGAGCGAAGTGAGCAGCACGTCCGCCGGATCCTTCGTCTTTGCCATCAGCGAGGGTAATCCGCTGACCCGGACTTCTTGCATGGAGTAGTAGTCCTGCCCATAGGCAAGACTGGAGAGTAGCAGCGCCGCCAACAAAGCGGCTTTCCCGCGGAATGTGGATCTCCGAAACCCGGATTGGTTCATACGTCCACCCCGGCCCCAGAGCTTCATTCTATCGCTGATCCTAACTCTTCAGCGGAATCGTCGGCAGGAACCGCGGTGACTGACGGGCCCGGGTCGCCTGCTCAAACGAATAGGCCAGCCGGATGAGCGTGGGCTCGCTCCAGGCCCGGCCGAAGAAAGAGATTCCAACCGGCAGACCCCAAAGCTGTCCGGCAGTCACATTGATATTCGGATATCCCGCCACCGCCGCCGCGTTCGAGCTGCCTCCGGCCACGTGATCGCCGTTGATCAGATCGGTCATCCACGCCGGGCCGCCCGTCGGAGCGACCAGCGCATCCAGATGATTCTTGTCCATGACCGCGTCAATGCCTTCCACCCGCGCTAACTGGTGATTCTTCGCCAGCGCGTCGAGGTAGTCCTTCTCGGTAAGTGGACCCTTCGCCTCCGCCTTGATGAATAAGTCCTGCCCGAAGTATGGCATCTCCTTCTCGCGGTTGCGTTCGTCGAACTCAATAATGTCCTTCAGGGTTTTCACCGGAGCTCCGGGTTCCAACTTCGCCAGATAGGCGTTCAGGTCGGCCTTGAGCTCGTACATGAAGATCAGCAGTTCGCTGTCATCGAATTTTCCCAGCGTGGGGATATCCGCCGGATCGACCAGCGTCGCTCCCTGCTTCCGCAGGACTTCGAGCGCCCGCTCCATCAACGCGTCGACCGCCTCGTTGAATCCAAAATACTTCCGCGCCACCCCGATGCGCGCGCCCTTCAACCCATTTGGATCGCAATACTGCGAATAGTCGGCCTGCGACTTGCCGGCGCTCGCCGCGGTCGCCCCATCCTCCGGATCGACTCCCGTCAGCGCGCCCAGCAGAATCGCCGCATCTTTTACCGTGCGGCACATCGGTCCAGCGCTGTCCTGGCTGTGCGAAATTGGAATGATGCCGCTGCGGCTGATCAGTCCCACCGTCGGTTTGATCCCCGCGAGGCCGTTCGACGACGACGGACAGACGATCGAGCCATCGGTCTCCGTTCCGATCCCCACGGCCGCCAGATTGCCGGAAATGCCCGCGCCCGTGCCCGAACTCGATCCGCACGGATTGCGATCGAGCGCGTACGGATTGTTCGTCAGCCCGCCGCGCCCGCTCCATCCGCTGGTCGAGTGACTGGAACGAATGTTGGCCCACTCGCTCAGATTCGTTTTGCCCAGAATGACCGCGCCCGCCGCCCGCAGCCTCTGCGCTACGAACGAGTGCTTCGGCGGTCTCGATCCCACCAGCGCCAGCGACCCGGCCGTGGTCATCATGCGATCGGAGGTCGCGATGTTGTCCTTGATCAGCACCGGAATGCCGTGCAGCGGCCCACGCGGCCCCTTCGCCTTGCGCTCTTCATCGAGCGACGCCGCAATCGCCTCGGCCTCCGGATTCATCTCGATGACCGCATTCACCGTCCGCTTGTCGATGTCGGCGATGCGCTCCGAATATTGTTCGACCAGCGCCCGCGCCGTGTACTTGCCGGACTTCATTCCATCCTGCAGTTCGGCAATCGTGATTTCCTCGAGGTCGAAAGGCTTGATGTCGGGTGGTGCAGCAGTTTTTGGGACGCTCGCGGCCGCCCGGCCAGCGCCCAGCGCCGGATACACGGCAGCCCCCGCGCCCGTCACCAGCGTGGACTGTAAGGCAGATCGTAGAAAAGACCGGCGGGAAGAAACGGATGGCGAATTCGCGCGATTGTCGGGCATCCGGCGAAGGTCCTTGAAGAATGATGTCGAACGCTACCCAGGTTGCGAATCAGTCGGCAGGGCGAATCAGCAGTGTACTCCAACTCCGCGCGCGGAACCTCCACTGTCCACTTCACGTGCTCTTCTTCCTCGCCCGCGTCCTTCGCGCCTGTGCGCTCGCCAGCAACACCTGCGGATGATCCTCATACGGGTTGTACTCTTCCTCCGGATACCACATCCCGGCAAACAGCCCAGCCTGCCGAGCGATGGTGCAGCGCTGCACATGCACCGCATCGATGAAACTGTGCTCGATCGCCGGGTCGCCCCAATCCCCGCCCCAGATCAGCCCGCTGGCCCGCGCCAGCTGCCCGAGAAACGAGAAGTCTCCCTTCCACGACGGCTCGCCGTCCACGTCGCGCACCAGATCGCAGGCCAGCCCGTAGTTGTGCACGCCTACCGCGCGCAACCTGGTCGCCCCGGCATTGAACAGCGCCAGCTGCCGCGCCTGGCTGCGGAAGGTTTCAAAGATCATCAGCGGGATGCCCATCTGCCCGGCCGCTTCGACAATCTGTTCAACCAGCCGCCGCGTTACCGGCTCGAGCAGCGCCGGATCGGCAACCCGCGCCGTTGACGCAAAGCGCGTGTCTTTCTGAATGACGTCGCTGTAGAAGCTGCCCACGGCTCGCCTCCGCCTGGGAAACGATCAGCTAATCACGAATCGCCACGAAGTCAACGAGAAACTGAGGATTGTCCGAAAGGACGAATTCCGTCGAACCATTTTGGGACGGACGGCCGAGCCTCGGTCTCAGACGGGGTGGCTGAAGCCCGAGCCGGCGCCGATTCCTTCGCCGGGGAAGACTAGAACTTGAATACGATGCCGCCGCCGTAGCGCATGCCGCTTGGGTGCGGCAGCCCGCTCGTCGGATTTCGTTGCCACTCGTAATCGATTTGCGCAATCCGCACGGCGAATCGCCTGGAAACTTTCACGTCGACTCCGCCGCCCAGCGCGATCTCCGGCGCGGTAAAGGCCGAACTCGCACCCAGCGACTCTGTTTCTTTCACTACTCCGAACAAGGCGTGGGCAAAGGGCGTGATCTTCGGCAACGGAACCGCCACCGTCGGCCCAAACAAGAAGCTGTAGCGGGTATCGCCCGGCTGGTCGAAGGCATGATAGTGGGTTGCAAAATCCGCGGTGAAACCCACGAAGCGGTCGACGTAGCCGGTCATCGCCGCTTCCCAGCCGTGAATGAAAATGTTGCTTGATTGCAGTTCGCCCTCCTCCAGCCCGCAGGAGAAGCCTTGACCGTAGGTGGTGACTGTTCCACACGGAGCGATGTGCTCGGCCGAATAGCCTCCGAAGACTTCGAGCCGCGCGCCATTCTGGCTCAGAGCCGAACCAGTGACCAACAGGAGGAAGAGAACGCCAGCCGCCAGAATCTTCATGCGCCCCCCAAGCAGATCCAAGAGCAGCAATTCCGACATCTTAAGCGACTTGGAAGTGGGAGTGGAACGAAAGGTTGTACGGCGCTGTATCGTCGCCAAAAAAACCACGGCCGACCGGCGATTCGTCTCACTTCGGCGGCTGATTGGTTCGCGATCTCTTGCCGGTGAATCGGTCTATCGAGAACGGTCCCGATCCGCCAAGCACGAGCGCCGCGAGACACGCGAGATAAAGAAGATTCACCTCATAACCAGGCGGCCCAAACTGAGGTCTGCCCGCGGTCACCGCCATCAGTTTGATCGAGCTGAAGCCGAAGGGAAGATGCACGGTAAACATCGCGACCAGCAGGATCCCTGCCATCGGTACGCTGGCCACCGGCACGAAAGCTCCCGCCAGCACGGCCAATCCGCCCACGAGTTCAATCACGATCGTTGCCCAGCTCATCAGATGAGGCGCGGGAACACCCAGCGCCTGGAGTATTGCCGAGAAATGCTCGGGTCCTTTCACCAGCTTGGCATAACCGTGCGCGAGGAAACCGTAACCGACCATCAGCCGCAGCGGAATCGCGGACCATTGTCCAAGCTTCAATCTTGCTGTGAATTGGTTTGCTGTCCGAGGAATGTCCATGTCCAGTGGATTCCCGGCGGCGAAGAAAGTGACAAACTCACCGAATCCCAATTCTTGGTGATCGCCATCACATCCCCTGCCTCAATCTGCTGCAACAATTCACCCAGCACGTGTTACAACGCGCGAAGACTCTTCCGCAACCAGGAACCAGATTCACATGCCCTTCGTATATTGGGTCATGCGGAGATTCATCGACAGCTTCCGCCAGGTGCTCGCGGCCATGTGGGCGCACAAGCTGCGTTCGTTCCTCACCATGTTCGGCATCGCATGGGGAGTCGGATCGTTGCTGCTGCTGGTCGGGCTCGGAGAAGGCTTTCGCGCCGGCACGGCGAAGCAACTAGCGAGCTTCGGCGATGATTACATGCAAATCTTCAACGGCCGCGTGCCCGCCCTGGGCAGCAGCCAGCTTTCCTCTCGCCAGTACTACCTGAACTACCAGGATTATCTCGACATTCGCAGTTCGCCTTATGTGCGCAATGCCACGCCGGTCATCTATCGCGGCGACCTTCGCCTGGTCAGCGACTACGGTAGCAGCAACGGCTACGTCGATGGCTCCGAGCCGCAGTTTTATGACATTCGCTACCAGCCGGTCGACCAGGGACGCTGGCTGAGCTGGACCGACGAGCAACAGCGCAACAACGTTTGTGTGATCGGCAAAGAGTTCGTGCGCCTGCTGTTTCCCGGGCGGCCCGTCGTTGGCAGCCGGCTTCTCATCAATGGCGTGCCCTTCGAAGTGATCGGAACCATCAAGAGTATCGGCCACGGCAACAACAACGACCAGAACATGCGTCTGGTGATGCCGTTTTCCACCATGGCCACGTATTTCCCCATGCCGGGGGAAGGCAACGCCAACGCCATCAAATACGTCGCGTATCAGCCGATCACGCGTGCCATGCACGAGCGCGCCAAGAAATCCGTGCGCAGCATCGTTGCCAGAAATCATAACTTCGATCCCGAAACGCCCGACGCTTTTGACGATTGGGACTCGGTCGAAACCGCGGAGATGGTCGGTAAAATCTCCGACGCCATGGATGCCTTCCTCGGCGCGGTCGGCCTGGTGACGCTCGCTCTCGGAGCCATGGGAGTGGTGAACATCATGCTGGTCTCGGTGGCCGAGCGCACCCGCGAGATCGGCCTGCGCAAGGCGCTGGGCGCGACTCGAACCAGCATCCTGTTCCAGTTCTTTCTGGAAGGGCTGATGCTGACCGGCATCAGCGGCGGCATCGGCGTGCTGGCGGCTTATGCCGCAACCCGGCTGTTCGGACTGGCTCCGCCGATCGACGGATTCGAGCTGCCGCACATCTATCCCGCAACCGCCGTGCTGGCCGCGGGAAGCCTCGCCGTCGCCGGCATCGTCGCCGGGCTCTATCCGGCGCGGCGCGCGGCGCTGCTCACGCCGGTCGAAGCGCTCCGTCAGGAGTAGCCCATGATTCTGCCGAAAGACGTTCTCTCCGAAGCCTATGGCGCCCTCCGGCAAAACCGGCGGCGGACCGTGATCACCATGCTCGGCATGGCCTGGGGCATCGCTACCGTGGTTCTCTTGCTCGCTTATGGCACCGGTTTTTCCACGGCGATCGTCAGCATATTCCGGTCTTACGCCAGCATGGAGGCCATGGCCGTCGCCGGCGGCCGCACTTCCATGCAGGCCGGAGGCAGCAAGGCCGGCACCACCGTCCGCTTGACCAGTGATGACATCGATCGTCTTCTGACCAACGTTCCGCAGATCACCCGCATCAGTCCGGAATCCTATTACGAAGCTCCCATCAGCTATGAGGGGCGCTCATATACGTGGCAGGTCAGCGGCGGCAATCCCGCGCTGCAGGAGATTGAGAACCTGAAGATGGATGCCGGGCATTTCTACACCGCCGAAGACATGCAGCTCCGCGCGCGGGTTTGTGTGCTGGGTTCGGAATCGAAGGAGAAACTGTTTTCCGGCCGCTTCGCCCTGGGGGAACGGGTCCGCATTAACGGAATTCCCTACGAAGTCATTGGCGTCCTGAAGCCGCGACCGCAGGAAGGCAAAGAGAACAGCATCAACCGCTTCGTCTACATTCCGTTCCCGACCATGAGCGATTTCCGCGACACGCGCTACCTCGACGTCATCTGGCTGGAATTCCTCGGCTACGACTACGGAGCCGTGCAGCGCTCCATCCGCAATACGCTGGCCGCGGAACACAATTTCCGTCCTGACGACAAGCGCGCGCTGTTCGTCTTCAGCCTGATGGAGCAGATTTCGCAGTTCCACATCATCACGATGGCTCTGCAGGTCATGCTCGCGTTCATCGGAACTCTCACGCTTGGCATCGGCGGCGTAGGGCTCATGAACATCATGCTGGTCAGCGTCACGCAGCGCACCCGCGAAATCGGCGTCGAGAAGGCGATGGGCGCCCGCCGCCTCGACGTGCTTCTGCAATTCCTCTCCGAAGCGCTCGCCATTACGTTTCTGGGCGGCCTGTTCGGCATCGTGCTCGCCTACGTGGTTTCGTTTTCCGTCGGAAAGCTTACGTTTTACAGCGCCCTGGCGCAGCACGGCGAGGCAGGCGACATCCGTCTGATCATTTCGCCGGCGAGCGTGCTGGTTTCCACCGCCATCCTGACGGCCGTCGGACTGGTCAGCGGCATGATCCCGGCCATCCGCGCCTCGCGCCTGAATCCGATTGAAGCCCTGCACTACGAATAGACCGGCTTAGCTAAGTCGGCGCCTCCAGCCAGCCGAATGCGGAGATTATAGGGAGACTCGCGCAAGAACATGGAGCGGGAGACCGGGATCGAACCGGCGACATCCAGCTTGGGAAGCTGGCGTTCTACCGCTGAACTACTCCCGCCCAAGACAACGTGAAGATTTTGAGATCCTTCGCCAACTGCGCTCAGGATTTCGCCGGCAGGCTCGCGCTTCGCTCACCCCTGCTAAACGGCTCAACTACTCCCGCCCAAGACAACGTGAAGATCGTAAGAGCCGACGGAACGTGCCTAGACTATCACTGCGCCCCCGGCAGAACAACCGCCGTCCCACCGCCCTTCCTTCGATCATCTTTCGAATCAGCGCGCCTGATTCAACTGCTGCCGCCGCTTCTGCCATTCCGCGCTCTGGAACACATGCGGCCCGACTTCGATCAGCCGCGGCAGCATCTCGAACACCGACACCGGAGTCCACTTCGTGCCTTCGCGGGTGCGGAATCCGCGGCGGATGATTTCCTCGGCAATGCGCGCGTATGAGCCTTCCTGCACGATCAATTCCATCATCTCGAACAGCAACTCGCGCTCTGACGGATTTTCCTCCAACCGGCCGCCGCTCGATTCCACCTGCAATCCGAATGGAAGCTGCGCCGGCAATCCTGCCTTTTCCGTGGCGCTCGCCGTCTCAGGAATCTCGACTTCACGCTCCCAGTCAATCGCCACCAGCTTCCATCCCTGCCCAGTCCGCCGCTCAAGTTCCTCTGCCGCCGGTGCACTCGAAACCACCTGCCGCTCCCGCTCTATCTTTTTCATGACGACGCACCTCGCCCGCGAGCTTTGCCGATCCGGCAGCATTTCGATCGCCAAGGAGAATCTACCCAGGCAATCCGCAAGTGGTTTCCCTTCAACGACGCCTCATCCCAGCCGGCCGGCGCGCCGTCCGCTGGCGGACGCGACTGTCCAAAATCGGATGCGGCTGTCTGGCGCGAAAACGGACCCGAGCGGAAGTCAGTGACCGGCGTCCCGAGGTCGTCTGCCGACTCTCGGCTGTCAGGCATACAATTGCCGCGAGCGCGACATCCTCATGACCGAAGAAGCCAGCGCGGACCGCTTCGCCCAGATCGTCGAGTGGGCCTACAGCACGCTCCCCGAGGAGATCCGGAACTTGCCCGATTTTCCCGGCATTCAAGTTGCCGATGAGCCGCCCTCGGATGTGCTGGCACGCATCCGGAAAGAAAGGAACTGGTCCAGGGAAAAGGAGTTGCTCGGATTGTACAGCGGCCTTCATCGAAACCAGCCGCAACACTTTTATTCGAGAATGGCTCCTGACCTCATTTTCGTTTTCCGCGGCCCCATCCTGCGATGCTCGAGGGGCAATCTGCCGGCGGAAGTGAAACAGGTCGTGTGGCATGAAGTCGCCCACTGGTTGGGCCACAACGAAGCCGAAGTAAAGGAGCTGGGGCTCTCCCGCGCTTTCGACGACATTGCGCACGATCCGCCTGAAACCCAGACACCGGCCGCCGTTTCTCGCGAGGGATTGCCGGACGCCATTGCGCCGGACGCGGAAACAAGCCAGCACCTGCGCTGCATCAAGTGCTACTCCAGCGATGTCACCTGCCGCGAAGTCGACAAGCCCCCGAGCTATCTCGGAGCCAACCCGTTCGATCCCACTGTTCTGCATGCCAAACGCTGCCAGTGCAATTCCTGCGGCCATGAATGGGACGACGAGGATGGCTACTGAGCGGTTTTTGAGAGTCCGCTACCCAGGCTTCTTCCGAGCGCGCCCCATCATCCCGCGGAGTACAATTTTGAACCGAGTCCACAGGATGCCCGACCGCATTCAGTTTGGCCGACTGGCCACAATTCTGCTTGGAATTCCGGTTCCGTGGGTCTTCGTCCTGACCTATCTCGCCGGAATCGGCATTGAAATCCCGTTGCATCGGGGAGGCTTCTTCCCGGATTTCCAATTGCTCACCCCCGTGGGTTCCGTAATTTTCACCCTGGGGATGGGATTGGCCGCGTGGGGATGGTTCATCTTCCACCGGGCGCGAACCACGCGGGTCCCGGGCGAGGACTCCGCCGCGCTGGTCACCCATGGCCCTTATCGGCTGATGCGCAACCCCATGTACGTCGGTCTCAGTGTGGCGTATGTCGGAGAGGCCGCGATCCTTCATCAGATCGTTCCCGTCATCCTCCTGCCGCTGACCATTGTCTACTTGAACCGGGTCGTCATTCCGCTCGAGGAAGAACGGCTGCACGCGGTGTTCGGCGCTGCATACGACCGATACCGGAATGAGGTTCGTCGTTGGCTCTGATTGGGGAGGGCAGTGTCAATGAGCGATAACGCAGGTTGGAAAATTTCGTTCGCCGAATGTGTGGCTCAGGATCACGGAGAAAATCTCACGCCGTCGGCAGCATCGTACCCGCCCTCGCCAAAACCGGCGGGGTGGCCCGCCCTTGGTCTTTCAGATTCACCACGACTGAGGGTGCCCCATCCTTGCGCAGTTTGCAAGGGTGGGAATCACGGACCCACACCTCTGCGATTTCAGGAAATTGAAGTTGGTGCTACCCATCCTTTCCCGCAGAACGCGAAAGGATGAGGCACCTCATTTCATGACGGTACCAGCGAGATGAAAAGGCCGGGCCACCCGTCCCTGCGCATCGCAATCCCGCCCACTTGAATCCCCGCCGCCGCTTGAACCCCCTCTGGTCCGATGCCATACTTTCTTCCGTGCCGCGCTTTCGTCCTGCCGCGAAACACTCTCTTGCTTCTGCCTTGGGGCTGCTCGTGTGCGCGTCTCTCCTCAGCGTGGGGTCCTCGGCGCAGATCACGCCGGAAATGCAGCGCATGTACAGCACGCGCGATGATCAGCCGATTACCACCTACGAAACCGCTCCTAACACCGCCGTCATCATCTGTCATGTATTTGCCGAGGAGAAGCCCGCCCGGCTCGACCGCTCCGCCCGGTTCGATCTCACGAATCTGGGCAATCATTTCGGGGTGTTTCTGATCGTTCCCGGACACGAAGACGCTGTGTTCACCAACACCATCCTCGGAACCTACGACGTGACCGTGACCGCCGTGGGATATCTGAGCGCCCATCAGACGATCAGCGTCCTGAATGCGGTGACCCAACACGTTGACGTTGTTCTTCAGCGGGACCCCTCTGCCGTCATTCTGAACGAAGCCTCCGGTCTCATGCCCGGCAGAGCGAAGAAAGAGGCGCACCGCGCCGTCTCTTCATTGAAATCCGGGGAACTCGACGACGCTCAGCGGCATCTGGAGGCCGCCTATCAGCTGGCGCCCTCCAATGCGGACTTGAACTTCCTCCTGGGATATCTCCACTTCGTGCAGAGAGACTACGCGAAAGCCGGAACCTATCTCGGCGCAGCGGCGAACCTCAATCCGCACTCGGCGCAAATCCTGACTCTGCTCGGCAGGACGAATCTGGTTCGAGAAGACTATCCCGCCGCGCGGTCGGCGTTGGAACAGGCGGTTCTGGCCGACGCGGAAGACTGGCTGCCGCACGATCTGCTGGCCGATGTCTATCTTAAGCAGAAGGAATACGGCAAGGCCCGCAATGAAGGCCAGGTCGCCGTTGCCAAAGGCGCGAAGTATGGCAAAGATGCTTCCGGCCCCGCCGAACTGGTTCTCGGACAAGCCCTGATTGCACTTGGGCAGAAGGAAGAAGGAATTCAGGCGCTCGAAACTTTCTTGAAAGACTCGCCTCAGAATCCCATGGTCTATCAGGTCCGCGCCCTGATCACGAGAATCAAGCAAAGCGATCCCGCTTCTGCCGCCGGAGGAAGCTCTGCCGCGACAGAAATAAATGCGTCGCGGGCCGATCCCCTTGGCGCTGTGCCCGATCCCGAACTCTCGATGGAAACCTGGCGGCCACCCGACATCGACGATGCCAAACCGACACTCGACGTCGGAGTGACCTGTCCCGCTGCTCATGTATTGGCTGAGGCGGGCAAGCGCGTGCAGGAATTGGTTCTGGATGTAACCCGCTTCACCGCCGACGAAAACCTGTTCCACCAGTCGCTCGACGCTGCCGGTCTTTCCACTGGTGCCGAAACAAGAAAGTACAACTATGTCGCCGCCATCTCATCGGAACCGGGCAAGATCTTCATCGAGGAATATCGTTCCGACAAAGGCCTGAAGGCAGACGATCCGGATGCCATCTCCAGCACCGGCTTCGTTATGCTGGCGCTGGTGTTTCACCCGGAGATGCAGGGCGACTTCGATTTCGATTGCGAAGGCCGGGGCGAATGGCGCGGACAACCCACCTGGCTCGTACACTTCCGCCAGCGTCCCGACCGTCCCAATCACATGCACGGTTACATGGTCGGCGGCCAATTGTTCCGCGTCGACTTGAAGGGCAGAGCCTGGATCTCTGCCGACACGTTTCAGATCGTACGTATGGAAGCCGACATGGTCAGCCCCATGCATGAAATCGAACTGCTCAGCGAGCATCAGACGGTCGAATACGGCGCCGTGCCGTTCGCCAAGAAGAATACGACGCTGTGGTTGCCGAAAGATGCCGAGATTTACATCGACCTCCGCAAGCATCATTACTACCGCCGCGACAGTTTCGATCACTACATGCTTTTCGACGTGGACGCAGAGCAAAAAGACAAACTCCCGGCCGCAACTGACCGCTAACCTCAGCCGAACACCGCTCTTTCGTTTCTTCTTCGCATCGCCGAATCCAGCTCGTCAACCCTGCCGCGCCGGGTTCTGCCGCCTCCGATCCCGCGTGATTACTGAAGTTTCGGCACTTTTGGCGCTTTCGTGATTGCGATCACAAAGAGCCGTGATGAAGGCCATTTGCCCCAACCGCGCTTTTGCCGATGATCAGCTTGAGCAACGGAGATGTGACCCGCCGAGGTCGCATCCCCTGGCATCCCGGGCAAACCGGCCCGGTGGGGTGAGACAGGGAGGCTCCTATGAAGGGCACAATCGACATCCACGACACCGATGTGAAGCCAGCCGGACCAGCCGCCCGTCCGGCCGCGGCCGTGTTGCCGCGCAAAGAAATCTCTGCCACGCCCGCGGTTCGGCAGCGGGTGATGTTTTCTGACAGTCTTCTGGAGTTCGGGCCGCAGCGCAAACGCAAATTCTTTGCCACCACGACTTCATTTGTTCTGAACGTACTGGCGTTATCGGTTCTGCTGATTGTGCCGCTGGTGTTCACCGAGCAGCTGCCCAAGGCGCAGTTGCTGACGTTCCTGGTGGCGCCGCCGCCACCGCCGCCTCCTCCTCCGCCGGCGGCCGCGCCGCCGCAGCGCATCGTCCGGCAGATTCAGACGGATGTGCTCTCGAGCGGGCAGCTGCGCACTCCGACCAAGATTCCGCAGAAGATCGAGATGATCAAGGAAGACACGGCGCCGCCGCCGATGCCGGCGACCGGAGGTGTGGTCGGCGGTGTGCCGGGGGGCATCCCTGGCGGACAGCTGGGAGGCGTCATCGGAGGCATCGTCAACTCCTCCAGCCTGGCGGCGATTCCCAAGTTCGCGCCCGTCGTTCCGCAGCGCATACGCGTGTCGTCGGGCATTACCCGCGGGTTGCTGATTCATCGCGTCGAGCCGCCCTATCCGACTTTGGCCCGCCAGGCGCGAGTACAGGGCGAAGTCGTGCTGAAGGCGGTCATCGGCACCAACGGCGAGATTCAGGACCTGCAGCTGGTCAGCGGCCACCCCATGCTGGTGCCGGCCGCGATCGCCGCAGTCAGGGAATGGCGCTACAAACCATATCTGTTGAACGGACAACCGGTAGAGGTGGAGACCACGATCACCGTGATCTTCCAGCTCTCCTCTTGATGAAGGTGGGCGAGGCGCGTCGGGGAGCGCCAGGAGTCTGAATATGGCTGCTGAATACACGTACCGCGTTTCGGCCTGGTGGACCTCAGGCCGCACTGGACTGGCCAAGTGCGAGTCCTCCCCCAATACGATCCATTTTTCCGAGGCGGCCGAATTGGGCGGCCTGCCCGGCCGCTGGACTCCCGAGCAACTGCTGCTTTGCGCTCTGGCCGGCTGTTTCACCACAACCTTTCACGACGTGGCGCGCGGCGCCAAGTTCGAATACACGGATCTGGAAGTCGAGATTGAGGGCTGTGTGCGCCGCACCCGCGCCGCCGGCTGCAATTTCAGCGAAATCCTGATTCGTCCCAGACTCACTGTGCATTCCAACGAGCAGCGCGAGGCCGGTCTCGCGCTCCTGCGCCGGGCCAAAGCTCTATGCATCATTGCGCGTGCCGTCACCGCTCCGCAGACTCTGGAACCTGTGGTCGAGTGCGACAAGATTCCGGTCGAAGGCTGGAGCGCTCAGGAACCGGCCATCAAGCTTGGGGTCTAGGCCGGGCCGCGCGAACCCTCGGGTTCGCGAAGCAAAGACGAGGGGGTGCCTTATGATGTTCTCCTATCGGCTGGTACGTCTGATCGAGTCTCACGCCGACGCCCTCGCAGCCGGATTGGAGGAGAAAGTCCAGTCCAGCCCTCAGGTCGGCCATTTCCGTCAAATCCCGCCGCACGAACTCCGCGAGCGCGTCTACGAAATCTACCGTCACCTGGGCGAGTGGCTGCTGGGACGGAACGAACTCGATATCGAGGAGCGCTATGGCGAAATCGGGGCCCGCCGCGCCCGTCAGGGCGTGCCCCTCAGCGAAGTCGTGCAGGCGATTGTGCTCACCAAGGAAAATCTTTGGGAGTTCCTCAAGAGCGAAGCGGTGATGGACCGCGCCGTCGAGATCATGGGCGAACTCGAGCTTTTGCAGATGCTGGAGATGTTTTTTGACCGGGCGATTTACTATGCAGCCATGGGGTATGAAGAGGAAATCGCCCGTGCTCCGCGCCCCCAAGGCGCGCTGCGGGCAGTTTAGGGGAAAGAACCGATGTCGATGTCGTGGGAAATGGAATACAAGAAGAGGCTGAAGACTGCCGACGAGGCGCTGCAGTGCGTCAGGTCCGGCATGCGCGTCTACATCCAGCCGGGCTGCGCCGAGCCGGAGACCCTGGTCGAGGCTCTCATGCGCCGCGGGCCGGAGGTCTTCAACGTGGAAATCGTCCACATGATGACCATGGGCTGCGCGCCCTACGTCGCTCCCGAGATGGCCGGCCACTTCCGCCACAATGCCGTCTTCATCGGGGCCAACGTGCGCGATGCCATCAACGATGGCCGCGCCGACTACACTCCCATTTATCTCAGCGAGATCGAAGGGCTGTTTGAGAGCGGCGCTATGCCCATCGATGTGGCCCTCATCGAAGTCTCGCCGCCCGACTCCCACGGCTTCTGCAGCTTCGGCGTCGGCGTGGATACGACTCTCACCGCCGCCAAAGTCGCCGGGCATGTCGTCGCCCAGATCAACGACAATATGCCGCGCACCTACGGCGACAGCTTTATTCACGTCAGCGACATCGATGCCTTCGTGGAGTCGTCGCGCCCGCTCTGCGCCCTGCAAAAATCTGCTGTGACCGACCTGCAGGTGGCCATCGCTCGCAACGTCGCCGGACTCATCGACGACGGCGCCGTCATCCAGACCGGCATCGGCGGCATTCCCGACGCTGTCCTGCCCCTGCTCATGGACCGCAAGGACCTGGGTGTCCACAGCGAACTCGTCTCCGACGGCGTGATTCCGCTGATTGAAGCCGGCGTGATCACCGGCGCGCGCAAGAACTTCAAACCGCGCAAGATCATCCTTGGCTTCGCCCTCGGCAGCAGACATCTTTTCGAGTTTGTCGATAATAATCCGATTTTCGAATTCCATCCCACCTGCTACACCAACGACCCCGGGCTGATCGCCCGCAACGACAACATGGTAGCGATCAACTCCGCGGTGCAGATCGATCTGACCGGGCAAGTCTGCTCCGACTCGATCGGCAACCAGTTCTACTCGGGTATCGGCGGACAGGTGGATTTCCTGCGCGGCGCCACCCGCTCCAAGGGCGGCAAGCCGATCATCGCGATCTCCTCCACGGCCAAACACGAGGCCATCTCGCGCATCGTGCCCGTGCTCGACCCCGGCGCCGGCGTCGTTACCTCTCGCGGCCTGGTCCGCTATGTGGTCAGCGAATATGGCGTCGCCTTCCTGCACGGCAAGTCGATTCGCGAACGCGCCAAGGCCCTGATCGAGATCGCGCACCCCAAGTTCCGCGAAGGTCTGTACCAGTACTGCGAACAAACCAAGTGGCTGCAGCACCCGCACGCGGCGCCTGCAGCCGTGGTGCAGTGAAGGGATGTCAAGAAACGAGGTGAGCTCAGTATGGCGGGTCCGGCACGCGGCAACGTCACCATCGATATCGAAGAGTGCAAAGGATGCGGACTTTGTGTGGAGTCCTGTCCGCCGAAGTGTCTTCAACTGGCTCCGGAACTGAGCCCGTACGGCGTCCACCCCGCGCGCTACACCGGGCACGATTGCACCGGATGCGGCATCTGCTTCTACTGCTGTCCCGAGCCCGGCGCGATCACCGTCTATCGCCTGGTGGCCCCGCCCAAGGCCAAACCTCAACCCGTGACTGGAGAATCCAATGCGGCAACTGTGTAAAGGCAACATTGCCGTCATTAAAGGAGCGGTGCTCGCCGGTTGCCGGGCGTACTACGGATATCCCATCACCCCGGCCAGCGAGGTCGCCGAAGCTGCGGCGCTGTATCTGCCCGAGGTCGGTGGCACGTTTGTGCAGGCCGAAAGCGAGACCGCATCCATCAACATGGTCTACGGAGCCTCCAGCGCCGGCCAGCGCGTCATGACCGCATCGTCCGGTCCCGGCCTCAGCCTGATGCAGGAGGGCATCTCCTACCTCGCCGGCTCTGAATTACCCTGCGTCATCGTCGATGTCATGCGCGGCGGTCCCGGCCTGGGCAACATCGCCCCCGAGCAGAGCGACTACTTCGCCATGGTCAAAGGCGGAGGCCACGGCAACTACCGCAACCTGGTCGTCGCTCCCGCCTCCGTGCAGGAGATGGCCGACTTGACCATCCTCGCCTTCGAACTCGCCGACAAGTACCGCAACCCGGCCATCGTGCTGACCGACGGATTCGTCGGCCAAATGATGGAGCCGCTCGATCTGGAATATCGCCAGATCGAGGCGCCGCCGAAACCCTGGGCCGTGAAAGGAACCGGGGAGACGCGCAAGAACATCATCAGCTCGATCGTGCTGGAACCCGACGAGCTCGAAGAGCACCAGCGCCGCATGGAAGCCAAGTACATCCGCGCCCAGCAGCTCGAGACGCGCTGCGAGGAATATCGCACCGAGGATGCCGACCTGATTATGGTCGGCTTCGGCATCGTGTCGCGCGTGCTGCGCTCGGCGGTCGATGAAGCCCGCAAGCAGGGAATCAAGGCCGGATTGTTCCGGCCGATCACGCTATGGCCGTTTCCGTCGAGGCAGCTCGCCCATACCGTGTTGCATGCCGAGAAGGTTGTGGTGGTGGAACTGAGCAACGGCCAGATGCTCGAAGACGTTCGGCTGGCCGTCGACGGCCAGCGTCCGGTGGAGTTTTACGGCCGCGTCGGCGGCAACGTGCCCAGCGTGGAGGAGTTGCTGGAACGCATCGCCGACCGCGTGCCCGCCGGCGTGTGAACGCGCCCGCCATCGGGCCAGGGTTTTTGACGCGTGGCGCGTGAGGCAGGAGACAAGAGAAGGTGAGGGGCTTCGACCCCAGGCACGGCGGAGGCTGGTTTTGGGTAGCGCAGCCCTTCAGCGCTGCCATCACCGCCGCAGGAAGTTGCGGCTTTCGCCGCTGAGCAACGACACAGAACGGGGGATGGAATGGCCACACACGATGTGATTCCGGAGAACGCGAAGCAGGAAACAATCGCCGAAGAACCGAAGGTGACGGCCGATCAGTACGAAATCATCCATCAGAAATCGCCGCTGTTCTATCCCGAATACGAACGCAAGTCCGACCTTCGCCATCAGACGCATTACTGCCCCGGCTGCGGCCATGGCGTCGCTCACAAGCTGATCGCCGAAGCCCTCGAGGAACTCGAACTGCAAGACCAGTCCATCCTCGTCAGCCCCGTAGGCTGCTCCGTCTTCGCTTATTACTATTTCGATGTCGGCAACGTGCAGGTCGCCCACGGGCGCGCTCCTGCCGCCGCCACCGGCCTCAAGCGCGCCTGCCCCGACAAGATCGTTCTCGCCTATCAGGGTGATGGAGACCTGGCCGCCATCGGCACCGCCGAAATCATCCATGCCGCCAATCGCGGGGAAAAGATCACCGTCTTCTTCGTCAACAACGCGATCTATGGGATGACCGGCGGGCAGATGGCGCCTACCACGCTGGTCGGCCAGCGCTCCACCACTTCGCCCTGGGGACGCCGCCCCATCAACGAAGGTTTCCCCCTGCACATGTGCGAGATGCTGTCGTCGCTGGAAGCGCCGGTTTACATCGAGCGGGTCGCGCTCTCCGACAACAAGAACATCATGAAAGCCCGCCGCGCCGTGCGCAAAGCCATCGAACTGCAGCGCGATGGCGCCGGCTTCACATTCGTCGAGATCCTCTCTCCCTGCCCGACCATCTGGGGCAAGGACCCCGTCGAGGCGCGCAAGTGGGTGGCGGACAAGATGATTCCCAACTTCCCGCTCAACGTCTTCCGCGATCGCAAAGTCGAGATCCCTAACAACAACGTTCCCCCGCACAAGACGGTTCAGGAACTGGTCGAAGGCGAGCGCAAGTCCGGAGACGACGCCGCCTCTACCCGCCATCACCATTTCCGTGAACTCGGCATCAAGATCGCGGGCTTCGGCGGACAGGGCGTGCTCCTCCTGGGCCAGCTTCTCGCCGAGATGGGCATGCGCGAAGGCCTCGAAGTCAGCTGGCTGCCCTCCTATGGCCCGGAGATGCGTTCCGGCAGCGCCCACTGCCACGTCTGCCTGTCGAAAGAGCGCATCGGATCTCCGGTGCTATCGCGCCCGCAGGTGCTGATCGCGATGAACGAAATCTCGCTGCGCAAGTTCGCCGCACAGGTCGAACCCGGCGGCACAATCCTCTATGGCCGCGAACGCCTGCCGGAAGATTTCGAGTGTCCGCAGGCGCAGGTGGTCTGCGTGCCGGCGGCGGAAATCGCCGACAAGCTCGGCTCTGCCAAGGTCGCCAACGTCGTCATCATGGGAGCGCTGCTCGAAGAGACCGAATGCCTCTCAGCCGGGACGGCGATGAAAGTTCTTGAGGCCAAAGTCAAGAACCCGGCCCTGCTCGAACTCGATCGCAAGGCTCTCGACGCCGGCCGCGTCTACGTCGACCACTCCGTCGCCGTCGGCGCCGTCACCCAAGCCGACGGCTTCGCCCAATAGCAGCAGAGGATTGCGAACGCCGGGAATGGATCGGTCCATCGGCATTGTCATTCCGAGCGGGCTTCAGCCGCGAGGAATCTGCTTCTAGACAGGAAGCGAATCCGGCACGGCAGGACTTGGCGGACGGGTGGGGTGGCCGGCGGTGATGCGTATCCGGCAAGAGCAGATTCCTCACGGCTGAAGGCCGTTTCGGAATGACAACCTTCTCCTGTGCGATCCGAATCATCAGCTCCAGGTTATCGGTATCGATCACGCCATAGTAGGCTTCGGTTTCCGTGATGGCCTTAGCCGTCCCCCTGGTTCTTTATTAGCGATTGGGCATGGAACCGCAAGCGGGAATCCCAGGCCTATTGGTGGTCGTAACTGATGACCCGAACTAGCTTCCAGCTTCCGCTCGCTTTCGTCCAGACCTCGGTAAATTTTGCAGTTGCATCCAAACGTTCGGTGCCGTCCTTCTGTCTCGCGTAGAAGTGATGAGTGCCGGCTTCAATTGCGCCAAAGCCCGGGGCGGCGTTGATAATCAGTGAATCCTGGACTATTTCTCTGCGCAGCACGAGCCCCTCACCGCATCGTTGCTGCAGGGAATCGAGCTGCTGCTGGTAACCTGTTTTTCCTCCCCGATCGTGATAGAACTCCAGATCGGGGCTAAGATAGCTTGCGTACGCAGTGATGTTGCAGGTATCGAATGCCTCAAACAGTTTTCGATCGACATTACTGATTTCAGCAACCAATTCACCGTGGGGAAGCAAGCCCGGCGCAGGCTGCACGTCGATGACCGCTTGTACCTTTCCGCTTGCGGTGCCTACCAGATGGTTGCCCTTCCGTTTCAAGTGAAAGTCCAGTCCGCCCATCGCTTCCATGTGAAAACGAATCTCGTCGCCGCCGAACTGCACATCGCCGATCGGAGACTGCTGGTCGATGCTGGAGCCTGCGCTGCCGGCCAGGTGTCCGCAGTCGCCAGTCAGAACGATAACGGCATTGTCGCGGTTCGATCTGCCGTCAGGAGTGCGAACACGAAAGGAGCCGTACCAGGTCCCAGACACGCCGGAACAGGGTGTAGGATTGGTTTGCGCTGACAACGACGTTGCCATCAGCAGAAGACAAACAGCGCCCAACGGCCAAATTTTGCTCGGCATTCGAATTACTACGAAATGCCGCCGCAAAATGTTCCCCTTCCATTTTCTCGGTAGTCGGTTCCAAGGCAGCGAGGCGGGTGGCCCACTCGCGCTGGGTAACATGATGCGGGACATCGACGATGACGACCCGGGGAATCGAGCTATGATCGAAACCTAACCGAAAGCACTGGTGGGCAGGGCCGAAAGTTGATTTCGTTTCGCAGGGGAAAGGAGATTACCCAATTCGAGCCGAAAACCTGGTGAACGTCCCGTCTGTCCCCAGGTTTTCCCCAGCAAGTAAATCGGAGCCGCCAACGTAACCGTTGTCGAGAGATATCTCATGGTTTGAACCCACGGTTGATTAAGGCCATGACCAGTCGGATGGTGCGTTTCTTGATTTCTTGAAAAGGTTCTTGAGGATCATCGCACTCGCCCATGCCGAGAAGAAGCAAAATCAGCTTCGACACCGTGCGGAAGATCGGCTTGACGCTGCCGGGCGTGCAGGAGAGCACCGCATGGGGCGCACCTGCGCTCAAAGTTCACGGGAAGCTCTTGGCGTGCGTGCCTGCGCACCGTTCGGCGGAGCCGGGTTCGCTCATGGTTCGCGTCGGCTTTGATGACCGCGCCGAACTGCTCGCGGCGGCTCCCGAGGTCTACTACGTGACCGACCACTATCTCAACTACACAGCCGTGCTGGTTCGCGTGTCCCGTGTTACGCCCGATGTCCTGCGGGACTTGCTCGGCATGGCTCACAAGTTCGTGACCGCGAGGAGGCGACAATGAACCGAGAACGTGCGCTGAAAGTTGTGCTGGTGGTGGTGGGATTGTTCTTTACGGCTGGAGTAATACCGCTGACGATGTTTTTCTCGCGAGAACCTGCGGTGTCAATGCTAATGAGCATCTATGTCACGCTTGGAATTTTCTTGCTGCTGGCGGTTCGTAACCCGGCGGCGAACCGCAGCCTGATCGCCTTCGGCGGATGGGCAAATCTTGCTCATGCTGGAGTAATGGCAGTGCAGGAATTCCAGCATGTGATCCAGCGCCGGGAACTCGTGGGAGTGCTTGTGTTCGCAATCGTCGGGGTTTTGCTGGTCGCGCTGGCTCCCGCAAAACAATCAACCGGGAGGGCGTCGGCCGCCACTCCGTAGGGCCGGTGGCCCGGCCCTTTCATCTCGCTGGCGCCGTCATGAAATGAGGTGCCTCATCCTTATCGCGGGTTGTGCGAAAGGGTGGGTAGCGCCAACCTCAATTTCCTAAAATCGTAAGAAGTGTGGGTCCGTGATTCCCCACCCTTGCAAAGTGCGCAAGGATGGGGCACCCTCAGTCGTGGTGAATCAATCAAACCCAAGGATGGGCCACCCGCCCGTTCAACGGGCAAGTTCGTAGTGGTCGACAACAACACAGGTCAAGTAATCCAAGTATCGAAGGCAGGCTACTCGCCGAACCATTGGGTGCAATGACAGCCGATTTAAACAATTTCGGAGACTTCGAAGCAATACCCGCTGTCAAAACAAAGGCCGCAGGTGCGATAGGCGATGAACTGACTTTTACGTATCCCGAGGTGCTGGACGTAATAGCCCTTTGCTCAGCAAACCAAATCGCAGTCCTCGGGATCGAACTCATGAAACTAGGCAGCGACGGCCTCTATAGGACCGCCGGACTATCTGTCTATGACCTTTCGAGCGGAAAGGATCCCGAGACGATACAGCAGTGGCCTGAGTACGTCAGGGCCAACAACGATCGAGCGGACGAGTTTGTGAGACAGAACCCAACAGGCGACGATCACGTGTATGTACTCACAACTTCTTCTTGGCGGGAGCTGGGCCAAATAAGAGAACTTAAGAAGAAAGCGTGAATAGAACCGGCTGCGCGCGTTTCCGAATCGCCGCAACTGTACTCATGCTGCTGACTGGCTCTGGGGGCTGGCCCAACCCTTCGGGTTGAATTCCCATTCCGGGGTTGCCCCACCCGCCCCATCCTTCTCGCGTTTTTTGCGAGAGGGTGGGATTGGCATGCGAGTGGAGGGAGCGGTGGAGATCGAGCCGCAGTGGACGGCGCGGAGGCCAGAGCGGATGGGAGTGGTACCCATCATGGGAGGAATCCCACCCTGTCGGGCGGGTGGCCCGGCCCTTGAGACTGGCTTTTTCGCTACGTCATTCGTACAACTCTGGGTGCCCCGTTCTCGCGCTTTTGGCGAGGGCGGGCACGATGCTGCCGATCCCATAGGATTTCTCACTTCCCCGCCGCCGGATACCGCTCCATCCGCTTCTTGAACAGCAGCAGCACGCTGGGCCCGAAGGCGATCAGCATGATGGCGATGCCGCTGGTGATGCCGAAGCCGGTGACCATCGGGGCGCAGCAGTCGTCGCGCCGGCGCACGATCACGTGCGAGGGCACCGCCACCAGCAGTTCCAGGACGCTTCCCCGGAACAGCCACGACAGCGCGCGCGTCACCGGATCTTCGGAGTTCCGGTACAGCCGGTAAAACAGCACTCCCCAGATCATCCACAGAATCACAAACACCGCAATGACGTTGAGCCAGCCGCCGGGGTCGGGAACCTTGCTCTCGCCGCGCACCACGACATACAGGGCAAGCACGACCACGGCGGTGATGGTCGCCGTACACAATCCCGTGATCACGGCCGAGACGGCAATCGGAGTCCGCGAGCGCATGCGCGGGCGAGTCTGATCCACGCTGAGCGACAACAGCGCGACCTGGCAGAGCGCAAAAATCCCGGCGAGCATCCAGGTGGCCCAGTGTTGGTACAGTTTCGTGATGTCAGAAAAAGACGGGGGAAGGTCGGCCACCAGGATGCCCGTCGCAGGCACGAGCAGAATCAGAACGATCAGGAAATAGAGCAGCGTGACCACCAGTCCCCACTTTTTCATAGATGCCTCCCGACTGGAGCGGCAAGCGCGAGTCAAGCATCTGCCGGCAAGGAAAGAATATTCGAAGCGGCCACGCCTGGCGCGGGTATCTTCCCGGATGTGATTGGAATCACAAATTCTGGTGACACCGGACATACCCCCGATCCGCGCTTCGTCCGATCCTAAGACAGGGTGTGGGAGGTGTCCCATGGCACCTGTTGATACCAAAAGCGAAGCCGCCCCCAGTGTGGTTGGACTCGGCTCGACCCTCTCTCCGGTTTCGATCCGAAATATCCTGTTGGCTACCGATTTTTCCGCGACCTCGGAAGCGGCTCTGCCCTATGCGGCCGCACTTTGCCGCCGCTTTGGCAGCACGCTGCACCTCGCCCATGTGCTTTCTGAAGCCACTCTGCTGATGATGAGCGGCGGGGTGGACTACGTCAGCATGGGCACGATTTACGACGACGCCGAAGCCGCCGCCAAAGAGAAGCTGGAACATGTGGCGGCGCGTCTGGAAGGAATCGAGCATCGCAGCTATGTGCGCCGCGGTCCCGTCTGGAACAGTCTCACCGGCATCGTGCAGCGTTATCCGATCGATCTGATCATCCTCGGCACGCATGGCCGCACCGGGCTGGGCAAACTCCTGCTGGGCTCGGTGGCGGAAGATATCCTGCGCCATGCGCCGTGCCCGGTGCTGACCGTGGGCCCGAAAGTTTGCGGCCACGCGAGGCTGCCGGCCTTCCCGCCCGGCCGCGATCTCGCGCCGGTGGAACTCGACATCCGCCAGATTCTGGTGGCCACCAACTGCGGCGACAACCCGGTCGTGCTGGCGCGCACCGCAGCCGCGCTCGCCGCCGAATTCCGCGCCCGCCTGACGCTGATGCACGTGGTCGAGGACTACGCCCATCTCGGCACCCGTCCCGAGCTGATGCAGAAGGGAAGAGAGCGGCTGCAGGCGCTGGTTCCGAAAGATGTCGCGCTGCAATATCCGCCCGACGTTCTGCTGGAATTCGGTTCGGCCCACGAGCAGATTCTGAAGATCGCCGACGACCGGGAAGCGGATTTCCTGGTACTCGGAGCGCGCTCGGCCGGCGAAGTCGGCACGTCCCATTTGCCGTGGTCCACGGCCCATCACGTAATCGCGCACGCCCATTGTCCGGTGTTGACTCTGCGCGGATGAAAGAGACGATGCCTTGATCGCGGAATCAAAGAGGCGAATCCCGGCGTTCTATCTGAAGCGGTTTATCCGCCGCCAGCAAAGTTACATTGCCATCGCCGTCGCGATCTGGGCCGCCCTGTGGGCCGTGGGTAACCGTCCCGATGTCAGTTCCACCCTCGCCTATACTCTGCCGCTGGGCAATCTCATCTCGCTCGTGCAGGACTGTCGCGGTTTTCTCTACGCGCGAAAGTCGCCCGCGCGTACGTGGGTGCTTTATTTCCTTCTAATGATTCTCGTCGGTATTGTGGGCACCGCAGTCGTGAACGTCCTCGACTACCCCTTGAGCCGCGTCCCCGGCCAGACGTTATGGGCGAATCTGCAATCGAGATGGAAGATTCCTTTCATGGCGACGATGATCGTCGGCATCAGCACCGAGTTCTACCGCCGCACCCGCGAGCGGCTGGAATTGAAGAACCGCGAACTCGAACAGACGATCGAACGGGAAACGGCGGAACGCGAACTGCAGGGACAGGAACTGCAGCAGGCGCGCGAGATCCAGCAATCGCTGCTGCCCAAGGAGATTCCGCAGATACCCGGCTTCGACATTGACGGCGCCTGGGAGCCGGCGCGCGTGGTCGGCGGAGACTATTTCGACGTCATCCGCCTCAGCCGCACCCGCCTCGGAATCTGCATCGCCGACGTCGTCGGCAAAAGCGTCTCGGCGGCGCTGCTGATGGCCAACGTGCAGGCCAGCGTGCGCGCTTTCTCCACTGACTCCACATCGCCTTCAGAACTCTGCCGAAGGGTCAACTCCGTGTTATGCCCGAGCATCGGCGTGGGAAAGTTTGTGACCCTGTTTTACGGCATTCTTGATGCCGAACAGCGCACATTTCGCTACGCCAACGCCGGGCATTTACTTCCGATCCTGATGCGCGCCGGAGGAGAAGTTTCGGAACTCGAAAACGGCGGCGCGGCTCTCGGCGTGTTTCCGGCGTGGAAGTATGAGGATTCCTTCCTGCGCCTGGAGCCCGGCGACCGCCTGCTGTTGTTTACCGACGGCATCACCGAGGCAGGATTGCCCGGCGCCGACGAATTTGGCCCGCAGCGAGTCATCGCCAGCGTGCGCAAGTGCCGCAGTCAATCCGCGCGCGAGTTCACGGCTTCGGTGCTCGCCGACGCCAGGCAGTTCTGTTCCTCGCAGTTGACCGACGATGCGACATTGGTGGGTATAGCGACTCTGCCGTTCGACCAAACCGAGGCCGCAGGCGCGCACCAGGCCGGCTTCCTTACGTCTGTCGACACCCGTTGACCAAAATGGAACTGCAACAGATACCTTCGTGACGAGCATCACAATGTGGCTTGCCGCTCCGGAGCTATAATTCAGGGTTATTCGCAAACGCCATCGTAACTTTCATAACCTTTACCCTGAATTCATCGGCGAGTGCCAATAGACATGTCATCCTACGTTGCCAAGCCCACTCCTCCCACTCAGGACAAGCGTTGGAAGCTGGTGGATGCCACCATCCGGCGGCAGGGCCAGCAGGCGCGCGGTCTGATTGAGACGCTGCACACCGTGCAGGAAGCCTTCGGCTACCTCGATACCCAGGCCCTGCGTTACGTTGCCATGTCGCTGCGCGTGCCGCTCAGCCGCGCCTATGGCGTTGCCACGTTCTATCACTTCTTCACCCTGAAGCCCGCCGGCGAGCACACCTGCGTCATCTGCATGGGCACGGCCTGCTACATCAAAGGCGCGCCCCAGTTGCTGGACGCGGTGCAGCGCGACCTCGGCATCGTTCCCGGCGAGACCACTCCCGACAAAAAGGTCTCGCTGCTCACTGCGCGCTGCCTGGGTTCATGCGGGCTGGCTCCGGCGGTGGTCTACGATCAGGAAGTGGCGGGCAAGGTCAGCACCGCCGCCGTCCGCGAACACCTGAAGAAATGGACAACCGCATGACCCCCGAGGAACTTGACGAGATTGCCGAAACCGAACGCGCCGCCCAGGGCCAGTTCACACAGCAGGTGAATGTGTGTGTGGCGGCCGGCTGCCTCTCGTGCCAGAGTCAGGCGGTCAAAGACGCGCTCGACCAGGAAGTCGCCCGCCGCGGCACCAAGGATCACTGTCAGATCAAGGGCGTCGGCTGCATGGGACTCTGCTCGGAGGGCCCGCTGGTTTCGACCAGCGTGGTGGCGACGAATGCCGAGGGCAGCGACGGCGCCCGCAAGGAAGTTCTGTACAAGAAGGTGGAAGCGGCCGACGGCGCCGCGATTCTCGACAGCCTCGAAGCCGCCCCGGTCTCGCGCCTGGTGTGTCCCACGGATGTTCCGTTCTTTCAGCGGCAGAAAAAAATCGTTCTGGAAAATTCCGGCGTGATCGATCCCGAGCGGATCGAAGACTATGTCGCCCACGACGGCTATGTCGGGCTGATCAAGGCCCTGACCGAGATGACGCCGCGCGAAGTCATCGACCAGGTCACGAAAAGCGGGCTGCGCGGCCGGGGCGGCGCCGGATATCCCACTGGCCTGAAGTGGAGCACGGTTTCAAAAGCCGTGGGCACGCAGAAATATCTCATCTGCAACGCTGATGAGGGCGATCCCGGCGCGTTTATGGATCGCAGCGTGCTCGAAAGCGATCCGCACCGCGTGCTCGAAGGCATGCTGATCGCCGCCTACGCCGTCGGCGCCAGCGAGGGCTACATCTACGTGCGCGCCGAGTATCCGCTGGCCATCAAGCGCTTGCGCACCGCGATTCGCCAGGCGGAACGCGTGGGATTGCTGGGCTCGAATATCTGTGGCACGCGCTTCAGCTTCCGCGTCGACGTGCGCCTGGGAGCCGGAGCCTTTGTCTGCGGCGAAGAGACGGCGCTGATCGCCTCGGTCGAAGGCCGGCGCGGCATGCCCCGGCCGCGGCCCCCGTATCCCGCCATGGAAGGCCTGTTCGGCCAGCCCACGCTCATCAACAATGTCGAGACCTATGCCAACGTTGCGCCCATCATCCGCAACGGCGGCGACTGGTACGCGCAGATCGGCACCGAAAAATCCAAAGGCACAAAGGTCTTTGCTCTCGCCGGCCGGGTGCAGAATACCGGCCTGGTCGAAGTGCCGATGGGCATCTCCCTGCGCGAGATGGTCTTTGAGATCGGCGGCGGCATTCCCGAAGGCCGCAAGTTCAAAGCCGTGCAGACCGGCGGACCCTCCGGCGGCTGCCTGCCCACCGACTGCCTCGACATGCCCGTCGATTACGAATCCCTGGCCAAGGCCGGTTCGATCATGGGATCGGGCGGCATGATCGTGATGGACGAGAGCTCCTGCATGGTCGACGTGGCCAAGTTCTTCATGGATTTCTGCATGACCGAGTCCTGCGGCAAATGCATCCCCTGCCGCGTCGGGACCTACCAGATGCACCGCATCCTGACCGCCATCGGCAACATGACCGCCACCCAGCAGGACCTCAAGATGCTCCAGGAACTCTGCGATCTGCTGCGGCACACCAGCCTGTGCGGCCTGGGTCAATCCGCGCCCAATCCCGTAGTCAGTACGCTGAAGTCGTTTGCCGAGGAGTACCGCGCCCACATCGAAGATCATCAGTGTCCGGCCGGAGTCTGCGGCCGGCCGGCTGAAAAGGAGACCGCATGACCCACGTCGCGCCGGTCAAGACGCTGAAGATCGATGGCCGCGACCTGAGCGGACGCCAGGAAGAAACCATCCTCGACGTCGCCCGCCAGAACGGCATCTTCATCCCCCGGCTCTGCGAGATGGATGGCCTCTCCGACGTCGGCGCCTGCCGCATGTGCCTGGTCGAAATCAAGGGACAGAACAAGCTGCTGCCCGCCTGCGTGACCGCGGTCGAAGAAGGCATGGAAGTCACCACCAACTCCGAGCGCCTGCAGAATTACCGCCGCATGATCCTGGAACTGCTCTTTACCGAGCGTAATCACGTCTGCTCGGTCTGCGTCTCCAACGGCCATTGCGAGATGCAGATGCTCGGCCAGCGGCTGGGCATCGACCACGTGCATTTTCCGTACCGCTATCCCAAGGAAGACGTGGACGCCTCGCACGACCGCTTCGTCATCGACCACAACCGCTGCATTCTGTGCACCCGCTGCGTGCGCGTCTGCGACGAGATCGAAGGCGCCCATACCTGGGACATCATGGGCCGCGGCATCGACGCCAAGGTCATCACCGATCTGAACGAGCCCTGGGGATCGTCGGAGACCTGTACCAGCTGCGGCAAGTGCGTGCATGTCTGCCCCACCGGGGCGCTGTTCGAAAAAGGACGTTCGGTCGCCGAAATGCTAAAGCGCCGCCAGTTTTTGCCGTATTTAACCATGATGCGCGGGGAAAATGAATAGGATTATCCGCCGAGAAAGACGAATGGGTTGCTCATAGGAGGAGATGCGAGCAACCGTGGAAGAGCGGCGCTTCAGCGCCGCGTTGCAGGCAAGCGGGCGAGAGGGCTTTAGCCCTGTGCACGCGGAGATGAAATGAGTCCGATTCATGGATAAAAAACGTATCGCCACCGTCTGGCTGGATGGCTGCTCCGGCTGCCACATGTCGTTTCTCGATATGGACGAGCGCCTGCTCACCATCGCCGGCCAGGCCGATCTCGTCTATAGCCCGCTGGTCGACGCCAAGGAGTTTCCCCAGGATGTCGATGTGGCTCTGGTCGAGGGAGCGGTCAGCAGCGAGGAAGACCTGCACAAGATCCGGCTGGTCCGCGAGCGCACGAAGACGCTGGTTTCGCTCGGCGACTGCGCCGTCACCGCCAATGTGCCCGGCATGCGCAATCCTTTCGGCACCAAGGCGGTCTACGACCGCGCCTATCGCGAGAACGTGACCTTCGATCCCGGCATTCCCAATCAGGTGGTGCCGCCGCTTTTGCCCACGTCGCGGCCGATTCACGAATTTGTGAATGTCGATGTGTTCGTCCCCGGATGTCCGCCGTCGGCCGACACGATTTTCTATGTGGTCAGCGAGTTGCTCGCCGGGCGTACGCCGGAGGTGAGCCCGAAAACGCATTTTGGGTCGTGAACGAGGGTTAAGTCGCGAGCGCGAGCCGCGAGCGCAGGAAATGGAATGAGCCCCGATCGCTCGGGCTCGCCGGTGAGAAAAGGAGACGTTGTGAAGCAGGGCACGATCGTGATCGATCCGGTCACGCGCATTGAAGGGCACTCCAAGATCACGCTGCACCTCAACGATGATGGCCGCGTCGAGGAAGCGCGCTTCCACGTCACCCAGTTCCGCGGCTTCGAAAAACTGTGCGAGGGCCGCCCGTTCTACGAGATGCCTTCGCTGATGGCGCGCATCTGCGGCATCTGCCCGGTCAGCCACTTGATTGCCTCGGCCAAGGCCTGCGACGCCCTGCTCGCCGTACGCATTCCGCCGACCGCCGACAAGCTGCGCCGCATCTTCGGGCTGGCCCAGGTGGTGCAGTCTCACGCCCTCAGCCTTTTTCATCTCTCCTCACCCGACCTGCTGCTCGGCATGGATGCCGATCCGGCCAAGAGCAACATCTTCGGCGTGGCGGAAAAAAAACCCGAGCTCGCGCTTGACGGCATCCGCCTGCGCCAGTTTGGCCAGCAGATCATCGAACGGCTGGGCGGCAAGCGCATCCACCCTGCCTGGATCGTTCCCGGCGGCGTCAGCGAGCCGCTTACCGAGGCGAATCGCGATGCCATCCTGCGCGGCATCCCCGACGCTCTGGCCATCGCCGAGCGCACACTCGAGTGGTTCAAGAGCACGATGGAAAAGTTCCGCGAAGAAATTTCCGTCTTCGGCAACTTTCCCACGCTGTTCATGGGCATCGTCAAAAAAGATAACGGTCTCACTTTTTACGACGGCACGCTGCGCCTGGTCGATGCCTCCGGGCACGTGGCCGCCGAGAAACTCGATCCCACCGACTACGCCGAATATATTGGCGAGAAAGTTGAGCCCTGGTCGTACCTGAAATCCAGTTACTACAAGCCCAAGGGATTTCCCGACGGCATCTACCGCGTTGGCCCGCTCGCCCGGCTCAACGTCGCCGACCGCTGCGGCACGCCCCGCGCCGATCAGGAGCTGGCCGAGTTTCACGAACTGCAGCGCACCGCCGTGCTCAGCTCGTTCCACTATCATCACGCGCGGCTGATCGAGATTCTCTATTGCGTCGAGCGCATGGAGCAGTTGCTTAACGACGAGGAAATTCTCTCCACCCACGTGCGCGCCAAAGCCCGGCCTAATGCCTTTGAGGGCGTCGGCGCCGCCGAAGCGCCCCGCGGCACGCTCTTCCATCACTATAAGATCGACGATCAGGGACTCATCCGCTGGGCCAACCTCATCATCGCCACCGGCCAGAACAACCTGGCGATGAATCGCAGCGTCTTGCAAGTCGCCAAGCATTTCGTCCATGGCAACCGGCTCACGCCCGGCATGCTCAACCGCGTCGAAGCCGTAGTGCGTTGCTACGATCCCTGCCTGAGCTGTTCCACCCATGCTTTTGGCGAGATGCCGCTGCAGGTTCAGCTTCTCGCTCCCGATGGCGAAGTTCTCGACGAAGTCGCGCGCTAGCCGGCTGTCCGGCTGCCCAAAAGCTTTGTCATCCCGAGCGCTGAAAATCGTCCGCGTCGAGCGGGCGATCTTCGCAGTTGAAGGACCTTGCGTTTCGCGCGCCGGCTTGTCATCCTTCGAGCACACCATGCCCCGCATCCTCATCGTCGCCTACGGAAATCCGCTGCGCTCCGATGACGGGCTCGCCAGCCGCGCCGCCGGCTTGCTGGAACGCAAGTTTCCATCCGCGGACGTCGAGATTCTTCGCCTGCATCAGCTCACGCCCGAACTTGCCGAAACCCTCCGCCACGCCGAGGCCGTGATCTTTGTGGATGCTGCTGCCCGCGGCGCTGGCGCTGCCGGCGATCTGCGCTGCGCGGAAATCTCCGCACCGTCTCAGATCTCAGCCAGCACTCACCATCTCATTCCCGAGGCCGTCCTGGGACTCTCACAACAGCTTTACAAAGCCACGCCCCGTGCCTTCTCCGTCACGCTCGTCGGAGAAAGCTTCGACCATGGCGAATCGCTCTCCCCGCGCATCTCCGCCGCCCTGCCGCAACTGGTTGCGCAAATCGAAGAGGTCGTGCAGCAACTCCTCAAGGCGGACCCGTCATCTTCGCATCGTTAGAGGTTGTTCTCTGCGCTCTCCGGCAGGAAGACATATCGACACTGCCGCGTGGTTTCCGCTTGAGCTGCCTACGCCGTAAAATCATCATCGCCGCGATTCATGTCCGACGCCGCTCATCCCGCGCTCTCTCGTCTCCGCGTCACGCTGCGCGGCGCCGTCCAGGGAGTCGGGTTCCGTCCCTTCGTCTACCGCTTGGCCACCGAAATGTCGCTCACCGGGTGGGTGCTGAACTCTTCCGCGGGGCTCGTCGTCGAAGTCGAAGGCACCGCCGATCAGCTCACTCGCTTCGAACAGCGCCTCGAGCGCGAGCGTCCCAAGGCCTCGGTCGTCACCGTGCGCGAGTCCGCATGGCTGCCCGTGCAGGGATTCACCACGTTCGAAATCCATCACAGCGAGGCAGACTCCGCGAAGTCGGTCAACGTTTTGCCCGATCTGGCCACCTGCGACGACTGCCGCGCCGAATTGTTCGATCCCGCTAACCGGCGCTTCGCTTATCCCTTCACCAACTGTACCCATTGCGGCCCGCGCTACACCATCGTCGTCGATATCCCTTACGACCGCCCGAACACGACCATGCGCGAGTTCGTATTGTGTCCCGCCTGCCGCGAAGAATACGAAAATCCCGCCGATCGCCGCTTTCACGCGCAGCCCAACGCCTGTCCGGTCTGCGGACCGACGCTCACCGGCACGGTCGAAGACGTTGCCGCTGCTTTGCTCCAGAGCCGGATCGTTGCCCTGAAGGGCATTGGCGGATTTCAATTGCTCGTCGACGCTCGCCAGCCCGCCGCCGTCGCGCGCCTGCGCCAGCGCAAGCATCGCGAGGAAAAGCCCTTTGCGCTGATGATGCCTTCGCTCGAAATCGCCCGCGACTATTGCGAAGTGTCTCCGGCTGAGGTGGAGCTGCTCGAGTCGCAGGCCGCGCCCATTGTTCTGCTAAAGCCAAAGTCCGGCACCGACATTGCCTGGAACGTCGCTCACTGCTCGCCCTATCTCGGCATCATGCTGCCGTACTCGCCGCTGCATCATCTGCTCGTGCAGAAATGCCGCTTTCCCCTGGTCGCCACCAGCGGCAATCGCAGCGACGAACCGATCTGCATCGCCAACGACGAAGCCGCGACGCGCCTGAAAGACATCGCCGATCATTTTCTGATGCATAACCGCCCTATCGTCCGCGCCTGCGACGACTCCGTCGTCCGCCTGACTCGCGGACGCGGCGGCGTCCTGCGCCGCGCCCGCGGATACGCCCCGCTGGGAATCCGCGTCCCGCGCGAGCTTCCGCCCGTGCTCGCGGTGGGCGGACATCTCAAGAACACCGTCGCCATCGCCGTCGGGCAGGACGTTTTCCTCAGCCAGCACATCGGCGATCTCGACACGCTCGAAGCCCGCGCTGCCTTCGAGCGCGCCATCGCCGATCTCTGCCGCCTCTACAGTTTCCAGCCCGAAGCAGTCGTCTGCGACCTCCATCCCGACTATGCCTCGACTCAGTGGGCCGAAAATTCCGGCCTGCCGATCATCCGCGTGCAGCATCATCAGGCGCATGTCGCGGCCTGCGCTGCCGAAAATGATGTCGGCGAAGAATATCTCGGTGTTTCCTGGGACGGCACCGGCTACGGCCTCGACGGCGCGATCTGGGGCGGCGAATTTTTCCACGCCGAAGGAAACCGCTTCGAACGCATCGCCCACCTGCGTCCTTTCAATTTGCCCGGCGGAGACACCGCCGTCCGCGAAGGCTGGCGATCCGCGGCCAGCCTGCTGTTCGAAGTGTTCGGCGCAACCGCGGCCAAAGAAGTTGGGATGCCCCATGCTTGCCCTGAGCCGGGTCGAAGGGTCTCGCCAACGGCGAACCCGGACGCAGCCAACTCCCGAGACGAGTCTGCAGTGCGCGTCATGCTCGAGCGCGGCATCAACGTCGTGCCCACGACCAGCGTTGGACGCCTCTTTGACGCCGTCGCCGCCATCACCGGCCTCGCCCGGCAGAACCGCTTCGAAGGCCAGGTCGCCATGCTGCTCGAAAACGAAATCGGCTCGCTGCGCACGGAAGAGGCGTATCCTTTACCCAGTGGCGATTGGCGGACGTTGATCGAGGCTGTCGTCGCCGATGCCGCATCTGGGGTCGTCGTTCCGCGGATCGCGGCGCGCTTTCACAACGCGCTGGTGAACTGGATCGTCGAAGTCGCGGTCGCGTCGAAGCTCAAGCATGTGGTGCTGAGCGGCGGAGTTTTTCAGAACCGTTATCTGACCGAACGCGCTGCGGCTGAACTCGAGTCGCGCGGATTCGCGGTGCACACGCACCGCCAGGTCCCGCCCAATGACGGCGGCATCGCGCTGGGCCAGGCGGTGATGGCGCAGAAGACTTGAAAGGGCGCAGCTTCAGCTGCGCCGCCCGCGCAACAAACAATCCGGGGTTTCAGCCCCCAGAGGTGAACCGAAATGTGTCTCGCCGTACCCGGCCGCATCGTCGAAATTGCCGATAGCCAGGACATCGCCTTCCGCGTCGGCAAAGTCGATTTTGGCGGCATTCGCAAAGACGTCAACCTCGCCTACACGCCCGAAGCCGAAGTCGGCAAGTACGTGCTCGTTCACGTCGGCTTCGCCATCAGCGTCATCGACGAGGCCGAAGCCCAGCGCGTCTTCCAATATCTCGAAGAGATGGGCGGGGTGAAAGAGGAGCTTGGTGAAATTCCTCAGTGAATATCGCGATCCCAAGGCCGCCGAGCAACTCGCCGTCGCGATCCGCCAGAAAGTTACCCGCCCCTGGACCATCATGGAAATCTGCGGCGGCCAGACGCACACCATCGTCAAGAGCGGCCTCGAAGATCTGCTCCCCAAACAAATCACTCTCGTTCACGGGCCCGGCTGTCCCGTCTGCGTCACCCCGATCGAACTGATCGACAAAGCCGTCGCCATCGCCAAACGATCCGACACGATCTTCTGTTCCTTCGGCGACATGCTGCGCGTGCCCGGATCGTCGAAGAGTCTTTTTGATGTGAAGGCGGAAGGCGGCGACGTGCGCATCGTCTACTCGCCGCTCGACGCGCTGAAACTCGCGCGCGCGAATCCGGATAAGCAAGTCATCTTCTTCGCCGTCGGGTTCGAAACCACCGCGCCCGCCAACGCCATGACCGCATGGCAGGCCGATCATGACGGCATCGAAAATTTCTCGCTGCTGGTTTCGCACGTGCTCGTCCCTCCCGCGATGGAGGCGCTGCTCTCGTCTTCGAACTGCGTGGTGCAGGGATTTCTCGCCGCCGGCCACGTCTGCACCGTGATGGGATTCGAGGAATATCTTCCCATCGCCGAGAAATATAAAGTTCCGATCGTGGTGACTGGATTCGAGCCGCTCGATCTGCTGGAAGGAATTCTGATGACGGTCGCGCAGCTCGAAGAAAATCGTCACGAAGTCGCAAATCAATATTCGCGCGCCGTGCGCCGGGAAGGGAATCGTCCCGCGCAGCAGACGATCGCCGAAGTCTTCGAAGTTGCTCCCCGCGAATGGCGCGGCCTGGGAGAAATTCCTGCCAGCGGCTTTCAGCTCCGCGGAAAATTTCAGAAATATGACGCCAACCGCCGCTTTCCGTTTTCCGGCGAGCCCGCGCACGAATCGCCCGACTGCATCGCCGGACTCATCCTGCAAGGCATCAAGAAGCCGCACGACTGCCCGGCTTTCGCCGTGAAGTGCACCCCTGAAAATCCGCTGGGCGCGCCCATGGTATCGTCAGAGGGCGCGTGCGCAGCCTACTATCACTATGGCAGACGCCAAAACCTTCAACCTGAGCTGTCCCGTCCCGCGAGTCGCTGACGACCGCATCGTGCTCGCGCACGGGGGCGGAGGACGCCTCACCCATCAGCTCATCGAAAGAGTTTTCATCCCGGCATTTTCGAACGACGCGCTGGAGCAGCGCCACGACGGCGCGGTGTTGCCGATCGACGGGTTGAAGGCTGGCTCGCGCCTCGCCTTCACGACCGATTCTTTCGTCGTGCGCCCGCTGATTTTTCCCGGCGGGAATATCGGCGACCTGGCCGTCAACGGCACGGTCAACGATCTCGCTATGTGCGGCGCGCGGCCGCTCTATTTGAGCGCCGGATTCATTCTTGAAGAAGGATTGGAAATGGCGACGCTGCGCACCGTCGTTCGTTCGATGCAAGATGCCGCGGCGAAAGCCAACGTCAAGCTCGTTACCGGCGACACGAAAGTTGTCGACAAAGGGAAAGGCGACGGGATTTTTATTAATACATCCGGGATTGGAGTGATCGAGGCCGGGCCCGATCTCCCGAGCAGCCTTGAAGGGGCGCGGCTTCAGCCGCGCCATCAGGATTCCAGAATGGCGGGGGCTTTAGCCCCTGAGGAAAGACCTGCCATCGGTCCAGCTTCCGTTCAACCCGGCGACGCCGTCCTCGTCAGCGGAGATCTCGGCCGCCACGGCATCGCCATTCTTTCCGTCCGCGAAGGACTCGAATTCGAATCGCCGATCCTGAGCGACTGTGCCAACCTCTGGCCCGCGGTGGAAGCGCTGCTCAACGCCGGCATCGAAATTCACTGCCTGCGCGATCTCACTCGCGGAGGCCTCGCCACCACGCTCAACGAAATCGCCGCCGACCGCAACGTCTGCATCCAGCTTGAAGAAGCCGCAATTCCGGTCGAGGAAGTTGTGCAGGGGGCGTGCGAGATTCTCGGTCTCGATCCTTTATATGTCGCGAATGAAGGCCGCTTCGCCGCGATTGTTCCCGCGGCGCAGGCCGAGGCGGCGCTCGAAGTCATGAAGAAAGTAGAAGTCTCGCAGGGAGCCGCTCGCGTCGGCCGCGTCGAAGAGACTCCCGGACGCACGGTCGTGCTTCAAAGCCGTATCGGAGGAAACCGCGTCGTGGATATGTTGAGCGGCGAACAGCTGCCGAGGATCTGCTAGAGGCATTGCCGGTCCCTCAACGCAAATGTCATCCTGAGCGGCCGCTTTTGCCGCGAAGGATCTCTGCATTTCCTCTACCCCGAAGCCAGAGATGCTTCCAGCAAACTGCATAGATCCTTCGCTGCGCTCAGGATGACAACGGGGCAGGAGCCGCAAAGGGAATTCGCACGATGCCTGGCGAGCGTTCAGAGAACCCTTCGCCCAGCCGCGACAGCTTCCAGCAAACACGGGGACCGTCGACTGCGCTGTCGCTCCGGCCAGCCGGAGCAACATCCTCGCTCCGGATGACAAGGCTTACGAGAATGATTCCTCGCTCGGGATGACAAGTCGCTACGCTCATGATGACGCAGCTGGCTTGGACTCCGAGTGACGGCGCCCAGCAGTCGCAACCCGCGTCCCCTCCTTTACTCCCCCTATCCCCTTCATTCCACACCACATCCCACCCCTAGTGATCCAAATCACCCCCGCCGGTGAGAATTATCACGGCGCCCGTTGCCGGATGAGCGACAATTGACTCCGGCATGATATGCCTGCTGTATCCCGTCAGGCAGTATCCCATTTGCATTGAAAATAGAGTTGTACCTACGGAGGTAGGCCTATGTCTGTGATGACGCCGCCTGGAGTGCGTACTCCGGCGGACTACATTGAATCCGTGATGATCAGTGTGAAAGCCAAAAACCCAGCCGAGCCCGAGTTTCATCAGGCCGTGCAGGAAGTGTTCGATTCTCTCCGTCTCGTCCTCGCCAAGCATCCCGAATATCAGTCGGCGCGTCTGCTCGAGCGCATTGTCGAGCCCGAGCGCGTCCTCATGTTCCGCGTACCCTGGTTCGACGATATGGGCAATATCCAGGTCAACCGCGGATTCCGCATCGAGATGAACAGCGCGATCGGGCCCTACAAGGGCGGGCTGCGCTTCCATCCCAGCGTGAATCTCGGCATCCTGAAGTTCCTCGCCTTTGAACAGGTTTTCAAGAACTCGCTGACCACGCTCCCCATGGGCGGCGGCAAGGGCGGATCGGACTTCGATCCCAAGGGCAAGAGTGACAACGAAGTCATGCGCTTCTGCCAGAGCTTCATGACCGAGCTGCAGCGCCACATCGGGCCGGACACCGACGTCCCGGCCGGCGATATCGGCGTGGGCGGACGCGAGATCGGCTTCCTCTTCGGCCAGTACAAGCGCCTGCGCAACGAATTCACCGGCGTGCTGACCGGCAAGGGCCTGGGCTGGGGCGGCTCGCTGATTCGTCCCGAGGCCACCGGCTATGGCTGCGTTTATTTTGCCGACGAGATGCTGAAGACCCGCAAAGACAAGCTGGAAGGCAAGCTCTGCCTGGTCTCCGGCAGCGGCAACGTCTCGCAATATACGGTCGAGAAGCTGCTCGACTTCGGCGCCAAGCCCGTCACCGTGTCCGACTCGAACGGCGTGATCTACGATCCGGAGGGCATCGATCGCGAGAAGCTGGCCTGGATCATGGAGCAGAAGAACGTAAAGCGTGGGCGCATCCGCGACTACGCCGACAAGTTCAAGAAAGCCATCTTCATGCCGACCGACATCAAGCTGGAACACAATCCGCTGTGGAACGTGAAGGCCGATTGTGCTTTCCCCAGCGCCACGCAGAACGAAATCACCGCTAAGGATGCGGCGAACCTGCTGAAGAATGGCATCAAGCTGGTGGCCGAGGGCGCGAACATGCCCTCGACGCTCGAAGCGACCAAGCTGTTCCTCGATGCCAAGATCCTGTACGGACCGGCCAAGGCCGCCAACGCCGGCGGCGTGGCCACGTCCGGCCTCGAAATGGCCCAGAACAGCGCCCGGCTGAGCTGGACCCGCGAGGAAGTCGACGACCGTCTGCACAAGATCATGATCGCCATCCATCGGAACTGCTACGAAACGGCCGACAAATACGGCACGCCCGGCAACCTGGTGAACGGCGCCAACATCGGCGGCTTTCTGAAAGTCGCCAACGCCATGCTGGATCAGGGACTGGTGTAGGTCGAAATAAATTAACCGAAGCGGTTGCCCCACCCTTGTCGCTTTGCGACAGGGTGGGGATTTTCATGTAGGGGACAGCCGCCCTCGGCCTCAGGCCTCGCTGGTGTTGCGAGACCTGGGGTAATCTAATCCCGTAGTAGAGCTTGTGAAACTAACCGATGTATTCCGCTAGCTTCCGCGCACGAGTGTTACTGATCACAGCTGCATTGGGGGGCGCAGCTTTGCTTTTCCTTTACCTCATACGTTCCGGTCACTGCGTGTTGTACTACTACGGGGCTGCTCCGGCGGAAGTGCCCGAAGCGACGGCGATCGCGATCCTGAATCCCTTGCGAGACAGAAAGGACGAGAAGAACGCGGAATGGCTGATTCGCGATCTTCGGACCGAGAAATGTGTGTCGGTCTCAATGGAGCTGCTCGCGGATCCGAATCGAATCTGTTCAACAATGCGCGGCAACACGAAGGCACGACTTGTGTGGCTCGATCCGCCAAGTGACACTACTCATGGCCGTACTCGTAGACTAATCTATGACTTGCCTGACAGGAGAGCGCGATTGGTCGTTTACTTCGGCGCCGGCGAACCCAGCTGGGGCGTGAAAACAGTTTCTGTAGTGCATTGATCTGAGGTTCTCCCTTGTCTCGCAACATCGGCGAGACATGGGGCGCCCAACTCACGATTTAGCTAAAGCAAGCCCGACTCCCACGTGGTCTTTGGTCGAACTGTCATCACCAGGATGTCGGTGTCATCGATCTTCACCGGACCCTTCTCACGCGACAAATGCCAACGGAAGCTGCTCCGCTGGCGCTCCCGAACCCCCCAAAGTCAAGACCTCAACCGGCTACCCGCTGCACCGAAAACAGTGCAACCTGGCCACAAGTCCCTGAATTTCCACCGCATTTAGTTCTCAGGGAGCTGTGCAAATAAAAGCTCGTAAGCCTATTGTTAACAATCATTTAGACTCGACAGTTAAATCGATTTACCTTCCCCTCAGGGCGCCCGAAATCGTGCCCGATGAACAAGCCATCCCGACCCCAGAAGTCTCTCCTGGAGGTTGCAGCGGGCCGCGAAAGGGCATTCCAGCACACGAGCGGAATCACGCCCGCCGCAAGTCGCACCCGCAAGAAAGCGCCTCGTCTGGGGCGAGTATGATGAACCGTTGACCCCCATGTCCCTTCCGCGCACAGCCGCACCCGTGGTTCCTGCCGCGCAGCTTGACGCCGAAGAGCGCTTCGAAGGCTTCGATAACCTGATGCCGTTCCGGGTGCAGAACATTCTGCTGGTCTCGAGCCTCTACGATTCCTTTATCCTGCGTGAAGACGGACGCCTGAACGAACTCCTCATCGACGAATCGCTCGAATTGAACCTGCGCCAGATTCCGGGCATCACGCACGTGGCCAGCTGCTCGGAGGCGGTCGAGCTGGCGAAATCGAATCCGCAATTCAACCTGATCGTGACCAACCTCACCGTCGGCGATACCGACGCCGCGCAGCTGGCGCGCGAGGTCCACCGCGCCGGGCTCGATGTGCCCGTGGTCGTGCTGGGCTACGACTACCGTGAAATCAAGAATTTCGTGGCGCGCAATCCCGTGACCGAGATCGAGCGCGTGTTTCTTTGGCAAGGGACGCCGCGCATCCTGATCGCGATCGTCAAGTTCGTCGAAGACAAGCGCAACGTGCTGCACGACACCCGCGCCATGGGCGTGCCCGTCCTGCTGGTGGTCGAAGACAACATCCGGTACTACTCGTCCTTTCTGCCCGTGATCTATACCGAGCTGATCAAGCAGTCGCGGCGGGTGATTCAGGAAGGGATCAACGTGGCGCACAAGCTGGTGCGCATGCAGGCGCGGCCGAAGATTCTGCTGGCTTCGAATTTCGAAGACGCCGCCGAGCTGGTGCAGCAATATCGCGACTACATTTTCGGTCTGGTTTCCGACGTCGAGTTTCCCTGGGACGGCAAGCTCAGCCCCGAGGCCGGCTTCGAGCTGGCGCGCATGGTGAAGTCGCTCACGCCCGACGTTCCTATCGTGCTGCAGACCAGCCGGACCGAGTTTCGTCCGCGGGCGCACGCCGAGGGCTACGCCTTCCTGCGCAAGCGCTCGCCCACGCTCCTGAAAGACCTGCGCCGCATCCTGACCGACTCGTTTGGCTTCGGCGATTTTGTCTTCCGCTTGCCGGACCAGCGCGAGGTCGGACGCGCCACGGATTTGACCGAACTGGAGAAGACGCTTGAGACGCTGCCCGCCGAGAGCCTGATGTATCACGCGCAGCGCAATCATTTTTCGCACTGGCTGATGGCGCGCACGGAATTTGCCCTGGCCGCCAAGCTGCGGCCGCGGCGCGTTTCCGACTTCGACGGCCCCGAGCACCTGCGCCGCGATCTGATCGAGTCGATCAACGACTATCGCCGCGAGCAGAATGAAGTGCTCATCGGCGACTTCAAGCCTGATACCTTCAAGCCGTCGGAGTCGAGTTTCCTGCGCATCGGCTCCGGGTCGCTGGGCGGCAAGGCGCGCGGCCTCGCCTTTGTGCGGCATCTCCTGCGCACGCGCCGCATTGCCCGGCGCTTTCCGGGCGTGCGCATTTCCGTGCCGCCGGCGGTGGTGGTGGCGACCGACCTGTTCGACCAGTTTCTTGCCGAAAACAATCTCAGCGATTTCGCCCTGCATTGCGACGACGACTCGGAAATCCAGCAGCGTTTTCTCGATTGTCCGCTGCCGGCGCCGTTGACCGACGATCTGAAGGCGTATCTCGATGAGGTGCGCTATCCCCTGGCGGTGCGATCGTCGAGTCTGCTCGAAGACTCGCAGTACCAGCCGTTCACCGGCGTCTATGAGACGTTCATGTTGGGCAATCATCAGAGCGATCAGGGACGCCTCGAAGAGCTCTCCGAGGCGATCAAGCGCGTCTACGCCTCGACGTTCAGCCAGCATGCCAAAGCGTACGTGCGGGCGACTCCTTATCGGCTGGAAGAAGAAAAGATGGCGGTGATCCTGCAGCAGGTGGTGGGCACGCTGCATGGGCCGCGCTTCTATCCCGATTTTTCGGGCGTCGTGCGCTCGCACAATTTCTATCCGGTCGCGCCCATGACGTTTGCCGACGGCATCGCCGCGGTCGCGCTGGGCCTGGGCCGCACGGTGGTCGATGGCGGCAAGTGCCTGATGTTCTGCCCGCGCTATCCGCGCAACCTGCTGCAGTTCTCTTCGGTGGAAGACATTCTGGCCAACACGCAGACCGAATTCTGCGCGCTCGAACTCGATGGCGTGCCGCACGGCGCGGGTCCCGGGCATTTGCGCGAAGGCCGCTTCGGGCTCGATGTGGCCGAGGCCGACGGCACGCTGGCTCCAGTGGCCTCGACCTATTCAGCCGAGAATGAGGCGGTCTACGATGGCTTGAGCCGGCCGGGCGCGCGCGTCGTGACCTTTGCCCCCATGCTCAAGCATGGCATCTTTCCGCTGGCGGCAATTCTCGAAGTGCTGGTGCGCTCCGGCGAAGATGCGCTGGGCAATCCGGTGGAGATCGAGTTCGCCGTGCGCCTGCCGCGCGGGAACGGGGACCCGGCCGAATTCGGATTTCTGCAGATTCGTCCGCTGACGCTCGCCCGCGACCATCAGGATCTCACCATCGGCGAGGTTGATCCCGCGCAGCTGATCTGCCAGTCGACAAAAGTTCTGGGCAACGGGCGCATCGAGAATCTGCACGACGTTGTGGTGGTGGACTCGCATCGCTTCGAGCGCAGCCGGAGCCAGGAGGTCGCGCGCGAGGTGGCGCACTTCAACGCCAGTTTGAGCGCCGCCAACTGCCCGTATCTGCTGATTGGCGTGGGCCGCTGGGGATCGAACGATCCCTGGCTCGGAATTCCTGTCGAGTGGGACGAGATTGCCGGAGCCCGCGCCATCGTCGAGGCCGGGTTTCGCGATTTTCGCGTCGAGCCCTCGCAGGGCAGCCACTTCTTCCAGAACCTGACCGCCTTTCAGGTGGGATACTTCACAGTGAATCCCGATGCCGGCGAAGGCTCGGTCGACTGGCAGTGGCTGGCGGGGCAGCCCGCCATCGAAGAGCGGGGATGCGTGCGGCATCTGCAATTCGCGCAACCGGTCCGGGTAGTGATGAACAGCAAGTCAAGCCAGGGCGTGATCTATAAGCCGGAAGGGGAGTAAGGGGAGCTTGCAATCCCGGGCCCAGACTAGCGGATCGCGTGAATGGGAATGCCTAATTTCAGATTCTTCCAGGACCGGTCAGCGGTATAGGCGGGAGCGCCGGTAAATGGCATCGCGGGAGACGTTTTGTCATCCTGAGCGAAGCTGGAGCTTCAGGAAGTGAAGCTCCGCGGATTCGGACCTCGCGCCACCTACGTCACGCAGGAACGCGGAAGGGAATTCGCACGATGCTCCCGGGGAAAATTCTCATGAGCCGATGAGAGAATTCCCGTCCGGGCCGCTTGGAGTTTCCGGCAGACACGCGGTCCTTCGACTGCGGTCTTGCTCCGGCAAACCGGAGCAACGTCCTCGCTCAGGATGACAAGACATCTCAGAAAGTCCCCGCACAGCGTAATGTGACCCCAATCACAGCCCGCCCGTGTGATCCCAGACACAATCATTTCGTGGGGGAATACGCTGTCGATCCCCGTCCGCGGAGCGCCTGTGTTCAAAATCATCCACGCCCAATTTCTTGCGCCTGGCATTAAACGCTTCGTGATTGAAGCGCCGCGCATTGCCCGCAAACAACAGCCCGGACAGTTCGTCATCCTGCGCATTTATGAGGAAGGCGAGCGCATTCCGGTCACGATCGAGAATTCCGATCCGGAGCAAGGGACGATCAATATCGTCGTGCAATCGGCGGGCAAGACGACCAACCTGCTGAACTCGCTCGAAACCGGAGACTCGATCCTCGATGTGGTCGGGCCACTGGGCAAGCCCTCGGAGATCGCCAACTACGGCACGGTGGTCGTGGTCGGAGGAGGCGTGGGCACAGCGATGGCGTATCCGACCGCCGCGGCGCTGAAGAGGGCGGGCAACCGCGTGCTGTCGATTGTCGGCGCGCGCAACAAGGAACTGGTGATCCTGGAATCCGAGATGCGGGCGGTGAGCGACGCGCTGATGACCACCACCGACGACGGCAGCTACGCCGACAAGGGATTCGTCACCGACAAGCTGCGGCAGCTGATCCAGAACGGTACGCGCATCGATCTCGTGGTCGCGGTGGGGCCGCTCGTGATGATGAAGGCGATTGCCGAACTGACGCGTCCAGAACGCATTCGCACCGTGGTCAGTTTGAATCCCATCATGATCGATGGGACGGGAATGTGCGGCGGTTGCCGCGTGCTGATCGACGGCAAAAGCGAATTTGCCTGTGTCGATGGGCCGGAGTTCGACGCCCACAAGGTCGACTTCTCGGTGCTGGTGCAGCGCAACGCGATGTATCGCGCGGCGGAGCAGAAGTCGATGGAGGAGTTTCAGCGCGCACAGGCTAAGGCGCATGAATGCGCAGTCACATCCAGCGTCCGGCAAGGAGGGCAAAGATGAGCCCGACGGTGAAGCAATCAATGAATCCGGTGCCGATCAAAGATCGCATAAAAGTTCCGCGGCAGCTCATGCCCGAACAGCCGGCGGAAGCGCGCGCCCACAACTTCGAAGAAGTGAATCTCGGCTACGACGCAGAACTGGCGAAGCGCGAAGCGCAGCGCTGCCTGGAATGCGCCAAGCCGACCTGCACCGACAATTGCCCGGTGGGGGTAAAGGTGAAGGAATTTGTCGAGCTGATCGTGGCCGGGGATTTTCTGGGAGCGGCGGCGAAGGTCCGCGAAGACAATGTGCTGCCGGCGATCACGGGCCGCGTCTGTCCGCAGGAAGATCAGTGCGAAGGGAAGTGCTTGCTGTCGAAAAAAGTGAAGCCGCTGGGCATCGGGTATCTGGAGCGGTTCGTCGCCGATTTTGAGAAGAATCACGGAACGGCGATCATTCGTAAAGCACCGCTTACGGGAAAGAAAGTTGCCGTCGTGGGCAGCGGGCCTTCGGGGCTGACCGTGGCCGGAGACCTGATTCAGAAAGGCCACCAGGTGCGGGTGTTCGAAGCGCTGCACGAAATCGGCGGAGTGCTGGTGTACGGCATTCCGGAGTTTCGCTTGCCGAAGCAGATCGTGCGCGAACAGATCGACACCATGCGGCAGATGGGCGTGGAGTTCGAGACCGACGTGGTGGTCGGCCGCACGGTCACGATCGATGAACTGCTCGAAGAGGAAGGCTACGACGCGGTGTATATCGGCACGGGCGCGGGGCTGCCGCAGTTCATGGGCATTCCGGGCGAGCATTTGAATGGCGTCTATTCGGCGAACGAGTTTCTGACGCGCATCAACCTGATGAAGGCGTACAAATTTCCCGTCTATGACGAGCCGATGCTCGATCTGCATGGCAAGAATGTTGCCGTGATTGGCGGCGGCAACACTGCGCTGGACGCGATTCGCTCGGCACTGCGGCTGGGTGCGGCCAAGGCATATGTGCTGTACCGGCGAAGCGAGGCGGAGATGCCCGCGCGCGCAGAGGAGGTGCATCACGCGCAGCAGGAGGGAATCGATTTCCAGATGCTGACGGCGCCGGTGGAATTTCTTTCCGACGGCAAGGGATGGCTGACCGCGGCGCGTTGCGTGCGCATGGAACTGGGCGAGCCCGATGCTTCAGGGCGGCGGCGTCCGGTGCCGAAAGCGGGATCGGAATTTGATCTGCCCTTGTCGGTCGCGGTGATTGCCATCGGGACGAGCGCGAATCCGATTGTGCAGAGCACGACGCCCGGACTCGACACCAACAAGCGCGGATACATCCAGGCGAGCGACGAGACGCAGCGGACGTCGCGTAAAGGCGTGTTCGCCGGCGGGGACATCGTGACCGGGGCGGCGACGGTAATTCTGGCCATGGGCGCGGGACGGCGCGCCGCGCACTCGATTCATGCGTATCTGACGACGGGGGAGTGGTAGGAGCTCGATGTCATCCTGAGCGAAGATTGGCTTCGCGCCGACGAAGCCAACCCGCAGTCGAAGGATCCCTTTCAATTCAACTTGATTAACGGCTTGGCGAGGAGTTGTTGTCCGAGCCGTGGTGTAGATTCCCGGAGGAGCCGAAGGGCGGGCAAGTTGCGAGGGGTCCTTCGACTCCACTCACGGCTCGCGTCGCGAACCCCTCATTTCGCTCAGGATGACACGACTTGTAGCCGTCGGGTAACAACCTTATCCGAATGTGATTTCGAAGTAGGTGTCGGTCTTAGACCAGATCAGCGGCAGCCGCGCCATCCAATATTTGCGGTTGATGGTCTGGCGGGCATGGGCGTGTTCTTCGGGCGGCAGGATGCGGGCGGCCGCGGGGAATTCCGCTCCGGTGACCTTGCCGCGAATCGTGCAGGGCGCAACTGCCACCTTCGGATTATTGCGGATGCGCTTGGCCTTGCCGAGATCGTGGCGCGTCATCACGTAAAGCCGGTCGCCCTCTTCGCCGAACCACACGGGCGTGGCGACTCCTGCTCCGGTTTTGCGGAAGGTCTTCAGTGAAATGTATTTCTGGCCATGAATGGCCGAGGGAACAGGACTTGGCATAGCTTCATTCTAAAAGCTAAGGGAAGAAAAGTCGCGGAGCGCGAGCAGACTTATTCCGAGCGCAGCGCGGTCGCCGGATCGAGGCGCGAGGCGTGCCATGCCGGAGCCAGGCAGGCGACGGCGGCAACCAGGAGCAGCATGATGGCCACGCCCGCAAACACAACCGGGTCGAAGGGGCTGGTTCCGTACAACAGCGAGCGGATGAGTTGCGCCGCGGCGTAGCCGCCAAGGAGTCCGACAACAAGGCCAATGAAAGCCGGACGCAGGCCGTCGAGCAGAGTCAGCCGCAGTACGTTGTCGCGTCCGGCGCCGAGGGCGATGCGAATGCCGATTTCCGTAGTGCGCTGAGTGACGAGATACGAAAGCACGCCGAACAGACCAGCGGCGGCAAGTACCAGCGCCAGCGTGCCAAAGACCAGGAGCAAGGTAGCGTCGAAACTGGTATCGACGGCGGAGCGCCCGACGATCTGATCGATGGTCAGAATGTCAGAGACGGCAAGTTCGGGATCCAGCTGCTGAAAGACCTGCTGAACCGGCAGCGCCAGGCTGGTGACGTCGATCCGGGAGCGGACGGCCAGAGTGGCGTAGTCGGCGAAGGGGACGATCTCGATGGGGTAGTACATCATGGGCAGCGGCCGATTGCTGGCGTGGAAGCGCGTGTCGCCGACAACGCCGACGATGGTGAACAGCTTCCCGCCCATGAATCGCAAATGCTTGCCGATGGGATCCTCACCCGGGAAATAAACGCGAACGAAAGATTGGCTGACGATGACCTGGCCGATATTGGTCACGCGCAGGTTGTCGTCGAAGGTGTGGCCTTCGAGGAAGGGAATTCCGAGAGCCGAGAAATATCCGCGATCGGCCCAGCGCACAATCGAGTAGACCTCCTGGCCCAGGGCCAGCGGAGGATGTTCGGCGATGGTGAAGCCGCTGTCGCCGCCGTAGCCCTCGCCCGGGACCTTGCGCACCAGGCCGGCGGCTTCGACGCCAGGAAGAGCGCGAACCCGATCAAGCAGGGTGTCGTAGAAATTCACCCGCTGCGTCTGCTGACCATATTTCGCGTCGGGCAGGTGGAAGTGCATGGTGAGAACGTTGTGCGTGATGCAGCCCAGGTCGGACGAGCGAAGTACGCGGTAGCTCTTCAGCAGAAGTCCGGCCGCAATCAGCAGAACGACGGTCAGGCCCACCTCGACGGCAAGCAACCACTTGCGGAGGTTCAGATGGCTGCGCCAGGAACCGTAGGAACGGGACGATTCCTGAAGCGCGGGAAGCACCTGGTTCCTGCGGGTGGAAAGCATCGAGACCAGCCCGGCGAAAAACGAACACAAGAAGGTCAGACCGATGGCAAAGCCCACGACGACAGCATCGATGTGAATGGCTCCGACGCGGGTCATGTCCTGCCGAGCATGCACCACCCACTGCACCACGGACGCCGCGACCAGCAGGCCCAGCAGACCTCCCGCAGCGGAAAGAAGGAAGCTCTCGGTCATGTACTGGGTGAAAAGATGCCAGCCGCTCCCGCCGAGGGCGGCGCGAATGGCGTTCTCTTTTCCGCGGGCCGCTCCCCGAGCCACCAAAAGACTGGCGACGTTGAGGCAGGCGATGATGAGCAGGCACCCGGTTGCACCCAAAAGAGCATAGAGAGGAGTCTTGAAGTCTCCGACCATGCCTTCCAGGAGCGGGCGGGTGTTGGCCGCTTTGCTGACGAAGGGATCATCGAGGTGGGCGTTGTGCAGCCGCAGCGTGATGATGGACAGTTCTGCCCGAGCCTGCGCTTCACTCGCACCCGGCTGCAGACGGCCGACCGCGCCGAAATCATGGGAATCGATGGCGCGAATTTCCGCTTCCGCCTCCTCGTGATAGATCGGCGCCCACAGCTGCACGAACTGGTTTGGAAACGCGAACCACGCCGGCATGACTCCGATGACCGTGTAAGGCCGGGCTTCAAGGCGAATGGTCTGATTCAGGATGGAAGGATCGCCGCCGAAGCGGCGTTTCCAGAGGCCCCAGCTCAGGACGACGGTAGCGGGCGCGGAGGGCTGGTCATCAGCGGCGGTGAAGCCGCGGCCGAGGGCTGGCTCGACCCCGAGCAGCGAGAATAGATTCCAGGCACAGTGGCTGCCCAGCACTTTTTCCGGCAGCTGTCCGCCGGCACTGGAGAGGTTGTAGGAATCGCCTTCGTCATAAATGCTCAGATCCGAAAACGAGTGCGCTTGCTTCTTCCATTCGTCGAAGACGCCGCCCGCCACATAGTTATAGGGAAACTTATCGTCGGAGCTGTGCTCGTAGAGGCGCAGCAGGCGGTCCGGGTCTTTGAAGGGCAGCGGCTTCAGAAGCACGGAGCGCACGACGGTGAACATCGAGACGTTTGCGCCAATGCCGATGGTGATGATCAAGATGGCGAGCAGGGCGAAGCCCGGCGTGCGCGCCAGAGTGCGGATGCTGACCCGCAAGTTCTGCAGCAGGAGTTCCAGCCGGTTCCAGCTCCAGGTTTCGCCGGTCTGCTCGCGCAGAACAATGGGATTGCCGAAGGCGCGCAAGGCAGCCTGCCGCGCTTCGACCGGACTCATTCCGGCGGCGATGTTTTCGGCAGTGAGCTGTTCGAGATGAAAGTTCAGTTCGGAATCGAGATGTTGCCCGGCCTGCTTCCGGCGGAAGAGCATTTCGAGGAGCATCCGCAACTGGTGAACGAAACGCATGCGCGGACTTCAAGCCTCCGTGTGCTGAATGACGAGGTCGATGGCTGCGGAGAGGCGCCGCCAATTGGCCGCTTCCTCATCCAGCCGCTTGCGGCCCGCGGCGGTGAGGGAATAGAACTTCGCCTGGCGTCCGCTTTCGGTTTCCGCCCACCGGGCGCGAATCCAGCCCTGCTGCTCCAGGCGATGGAGCGCGGGATAGAGCGAGCCCTGCTGCACCTGCAGAACGTCGCGGGAAATCTGCTGAATGCGCTTGGCGATCGCCCAGCCGTGTTTGGGTTCGAGCGAGAGCGTCTTCAGGATGAGAACGTCGAGCGTCCCCTGAACGAGATCACTAGGTTTCCCCATACTATGACTATCTACAATAAGGATTGTAGATAGTCAAGGGGTGCGCTGCGGGGATTGCGCGGCCGCCCAGAGTCGAGATGCTCCAAGGCGTCATGCCCGGCGGACGGAGGGAACCCAGATCCCTCGCTGCGCTCGGGATGGCAGGGGCTGAATCGGGGCGCGGTATGCAACTGTGGTTCGTGCCAGATTGCTCCGGTCGCGGCATCTGTGTTACAAGCCTGAATATGCGTAAATGGATGCGCGAGCGCATGCAGCGCCGCAAGAAGAAATCTCCGGAGCAGGGAAGCGAGCCTGCGCCGCCGCCGCTGCAGCCCGCCTATTTTGACGCTGCCGAAACGCCGGCTGAGGCGCCCAGTCGAAGCCGAGCGGAGGCGCCGTCCACCCCCGAACCAGAGCCGGAGTTGCCCTCCGCCGAAGCATCCGAATCGCCGGAAGCGGCCACGCCAGCCCGTGCGCCGTCGCAATCCGGAGAAGCCCGCCGGGCCCGCGGCCGCCGCCGCCGGGGCGGGCGTGGCCGTGGAGGCCGAGGCCGGGAGAAGGCCGTGGCCCAGGCTTTTGCTCCTGCCGCCGGCAAAGGAATCGTCGCCGAAGCTCCCGTTTCCGCCGAGAGCGAAGGGCCGCTCGAGGGCCAGATCGGCGAGGAAGCGGCGGAGCCGGAAGCCGAGGTTGCAGCCCCGAAGCGGCAAGCCGCGAAGGCCGCCGCGGCAGTGCCGGCGGCGCCGGCGCGTCCGCCGAAGGGCATCGTCGTACTGGCGATCGGACTGCCGGGGTCGGGCAAGAGTTCGTGGTTCAAGCGCCACAACGTGGTGCCGCTGTCGAGCGACATGATGCGGTCGCTATTGTTCGATGACGTCCGCGAGCAGCGTTTTCAGGACCTGGTTTTCTCCAACCTGCGCTCGATGCTGAAGGCGCGGCTGATCGCCAAGCGTCCGATGAATTATGTGGACGCGACCAACCTCACGCCGCAGGAGCGGCAGCACTGGGTCAAGCTGGCCAAAGATTACAACTATGAAGTGCACGCCGTGTTTTTCGATGTGCCGCTCGAAGTCTGCGTGGAGCGGCATCAGCGACGCGACCGCGTTGTGCCGGAAGAGATGATGCGGCGCATGGCGGCGAAACTGAAACCGCCGTCGTTCGACGAGGGGTTTGCCAAAATCACCGTCGTCCGCGTAAAAAAGAAAGACCAGGAACCGGCGGAGTCCGCCGAAGCGTAATCCGTCAACTACTTCTTCTTTTTTTCTTGTTTGTCTGCCTATTCCGAGCGAAGCGAGAAATTTCGTTCTCGGGCGACTCGCATGCAAACCGCAGGTTCCTCCTGGTCGCTCGCGCGACGCGTCGGAATGACAAGAGATGATGGGCGTCGAACCGGTTACAGCGACCCCTTCAAATGCGGCAGAAGTTCCTTGAAGGCCGCAGTTGACGAGGAGCGCATCAGTTCGTAAATGATCATCTCGGTTGAGGAGATGACCGCGCCGGCATCGTGCATGCGGTCGAGCCCGATCTTCCAATTCCATTCCGTGCGTGAACTGACCGCGTCTGAAGCAACGTGGACGAGATATCCGTCGCGCAGGGCGGCGAGCGCGGTCTGTGCCACGCAGATGTGACTTTCCATGCCGCACAGGAGCAGAGTGCTACGCTGGCCGGGCAAGCGCTGCAGAAGATTGCAGAAAACGTCGCTGCCGAAGCACGAGAACAGAGTCTTATCCACCGGCCTCGCGCTGGGCAGCAACGAAGCGATCTCGGGCACGGTGGCGCCCAGTCCCTTGGCGTATTGCGTGCTGATCAGCGACGGGATTTTGAGAATGCCGGCTGCGCGGATCAGCAGTTGCGCATTGCGGACCAGTTGTTCCTTCTGGAAGATGGGCGGAAAGAGTCTTTCCTGGATGTCGATGACGATGAGCGCGCATTCTTCGGCTTCCAGCGGACGGCGAACGATCTGAGTGTAATCGGTATGGGTTGAGGATGGCAGAGCGGTTTCCATGAGAGTCCTCGTTATTCTCCAGGTCTGGCTGTTTCGATTTTACGCCGCCGGCTTTGCCGGCCGGGCAATTCAGTTGACCATGCTTGCGTGGCCCCAATAGAATCGAGTGTGCCGGTGCTCACCGGCGCACTGCAGAAAAACTGCCCCCTCGTTCAACGGCAGGACAGCTGACTCTGGATCAGCATATCGGGGTTCGAATCCCTGGGGGGCAGCCAAATCTTTTCCAGTATTGACGCGACTTTCGCCACAGGGCGAGAGAACAGTTCGGCGAGATGATGGGAGTCGGCCAGACGACCCTATCGAAGTATGAGAAGGGCAAGCAGCGCCAGCGCTCGAATTTCTTGTGCGTGTGAGGGCGCATTCGGGTAGGAGTATCGACTGGATCGTCACGGGCGAGGGAGCAAATTAGGTTTTGCAACAACTACCGACCGACTTGGCATATTATCAAGTCCCGATAGTTTGGCGTCATTCATGGAAACTCTAACAGTCTCGCTGACGATATTGATCGGTGTTTGTTTCCTCTTGCTGGGACGGTGGTTCTACCGGACTCCGCGCAGAATTTTTCCGGCTTGGGGATTGTTGAACCCCGAACATCCCGGCGTCCAAAAGCTGGGCAGAGTGTACGGAGTCTTCTTTATCTTTTTTGGGATATTTGCTTCGGTCGCAGTGAGCTTTTCGTTCTTTCTAAGAAGTGTACCCGGACTCGCACTGCTTGCCTTTCCGATTGCCGTGGCGGGTGCTTGGCTTCTCCGTCCGAAGTTGCCCCAAGCTGAGCCGCCGCCCATAGATGCGGCAAGCCAGCAGCCACGAAAGCAACCTCTCTTCAGTAAACACTGGAAGCGGTTCCTAGCAATTGCTGCGTGCTTTGCGGGGGTTTTAATCGTTGGAGTATCGCTAATCCTTAGTGATTCCGAGGTAAGCAAAATGGCGGTTGCGGCGGCGGAATCCAATCGGGTCGTCAAACAGCGGCTTGGAGACCCGATCAAACGGGGGTTTTTCACGTCTGGAAGTATTGAAATTGATGGTCCATCAGGTCACGCAGACCTTGAAGTCCCTATCAGCGGCCCCAAAGGCAAAGCTAAAATCTATGCAGTTGCAAAGAAGAGCGCAGGCATATGGAAATTCGAGACGCTTGATGTAGCTTTTGATGAAGCAAGCCCAAGACTGAGCCTCCTGCAAGACGAATCGAACACTTCCAACCCTTGATTTGAACGCTGACGAAAACATGCGTTCACCAAAAATGCAACTAGCGCAGTATTTAGTAGATGGGGGTCGAAATGCCAATCGAGGGCAACCGTTCTCAGTTTCGCTCAAAACTGCTTCAGCGCCGTGCCGCTGCGGAAGTGACGCTTAACAAGATTTACGATGTCTATATGAAGCCCGATGGCCGTGTCGAAGGCGAAGGCGAAGATATTGGGGAGACGCTAGACCGTAGCAACGAGAGGCTGCGGAGAACAGCAGTTTCGAATCAATCTCCAAAAAGGTAGATGAGATAGCCAATCCGTCCGCCTTTGTTTTAGTTGCTTTTGCGAGTGTTTTTGAGAGAACGATCAGGGAACGATACCTGTTCTCGACCGCTCTTTTCCGCTCTTTCTCGCATCCACGAATTCCTTGTAAATGCTTGAAAAGACGTAAAGCGGCAGGTTCGAATCCCTGGGGGGCAGCCAAATCTTTTCCTGACGCTCGCGGGAGCGTTGGGAAGCTGCTCGCGGCAGCCGTGACCAACCGTCCAACATTTCTTCCCTTGTGCCCCGGCGATTCTGTCATTCGCCGCCGGGTTCGGGCATTCTAAGTTGACGAACCGGCGGATGGCCTAAATGTCGAAGCCGGGCGTGTACCTCTGGTAACTGGTGAACCGCTACAACTTCTAGCTAAACTCCGATCCACCAGGTGTTCCAGGAAGGGATGGCGAGGCCACTCGCGAGGGGCGTGTGCACGGCAAAAAAAGACTGAGGGGTCCGACTCGGATCGGGTTGGGTGTCCCAACCCCGAAGCCGTGTCACGGAGCTACGAAAAGCGCAAAGCGGGTTTCCGCCTGGGCATTCTTCTGCCTGGTCTTGTTGGCGGGGCCGCGTACAACCACGGCGCAGATCTCTCCTGGACCGCTCTCGCGACCACATCAATCGTTGAATGGATCGACGAACTGCGCCTCCTGCCACAAATTTGGGGGCGAGGCGAGGCTGAAATGCCTGGACTGTCACGCCGAGATCGCGAACCGACTGTCGGCCCACCGGGGCTTGCATGCGAGCTACAAAATTGCCGCCGGCTCCAGCCAGGAGTGCGCCAATTGCCACTCCGAGCATAACGGCGAAGATTTCCCCCTAATCAAGTGGGACCTCAAGACGTTCGATCACCGGCAGACGGGATACGTGCTGGAAGGCAAGCACGCCGGCCTTGAATGCGCCAGGTGCCACAACCCGAGTCACATTTCTCCGCAGGAACGTTCCACGATCAAGGTCAAGGACGTGGGTCGCACCTACCTCGGCCTCTCGCCCGCGTGCCTCTCTTGTCACGAAGATGAGCACAAGGGACGGCTCGGTGCGAACTGCCAGCAGTGCCATAACTTCTCGGACTGGAAGTCACTCAGCATCGGACAATTCGATCACTCGAAAACACGGTATCCGCTGACCGGCATGCACACACAGGTGACCTGCGCCAAGTGCCATACGAACGGGCAAGACGGCAAGCCACAGTATGTGGGCATCCCGTTCGATCAATGCTCGGATTGCCACAAGGATCCGCACCACAGCAGTTTCGCCCAAGGCTGCCAGTCCTGCCATAACACGAGCGGCTGGAAGAAGATTTCTCTCACCGCTGTGCATGAGCGATTCGACCACTCCAAGACGAAGTTTCCTCTGGAAGGCAAGCACATGAGCGTCGGTTGCGCTGCTTGCCATGCGGGCGGCGATTTCAAGAAGCCGCTGGCCTTTCAGAAATGCATGGACTGCCACAAACCTGATCCGCACGGCGGCCAGTTTGCCAAGCGCGCGGATGGAGGCGAGTGCGCGTCCTGTCATACGGAGCAGGGATGGAAACCCTCGACGTTCACCGTGAAAGAACACGCGGCCAGCGCGTATCCGCTGCAGGGCGGGCACGCGCGGCTGGCATGCGCGCAATGCCACATCCCCAAAGGAAGAGACACCCTTTACAGAATCAAGTTCGACCGCTGCACGGATTGCCATGCCGACCGGCATGCAGGACAGTTCGCAGCAGATCCGTACTTTAATGCTTGCAACCGCTGCCACAATCTGGATGGTTACAAGCCCTCCACATTTACACTGGCGCAACATAAGAAGACAAAGTTCGCGCTGACCGGCGGCCACCTTGCGACTCCGTGTGCGGACTGCCACAAGCAGTCGACCGATCTGCAGGCACAGCCGACGGCCATCTACCACTGGAAGGATCTGGAGTGCACGAGTTGCCACGCGGATCCGCACAAGGGCCAGTTCCGGGAACGCATGCTACAGAAACGGGCGGACGGCTCCGCGGCAGGATGCGAGGCCTGCCACAGCACACAATCGTGGCATGAACTCGCGGGATTCGACCATTCCAAGACATCGTTTCCTCTGCTGGGAACGCACCGCGCGACCGCTTGCGTTGCCTGTCATAAGCCGCCGAACCTGGAGACCCGGCTGACCAACGTTGACTTCAAGTCGGCGCCAACCCAGTGTGAGGATTGTCACGAAGATGTTCACGGGAAGCAGTTCGCGCATGGCGAAGTCACGCATTGCGCAGACTGCCACAACAGCGCGAAATGGAAACCTTCGCTGTTTGATCACGACAAGCGGACAGCCTTTCCTCTGCGAGGAGCCCATCAGAATGTGCGCTGTGAGGGCTGCCACAAACTGACGCGCGTGGTGGCGTCTAAGACCGTTCTGTTCTACAAGCCGACGCCAAAGGATTGCGCGGCCTGCCATGGTCCAGTCAGCCCGGTTCCGGGGAAGCAGCCGGGACTCTAAGGCCAGGAAAGTCGTTTTTGCACCGATGGTTCTAAAACCGGCGCCTGTGAGCCAGATGGTGAGAGAAAAAAGTGCGAGGCAACTCGCAGAAACTACATTTCACTCAAAGTAATACCGGCCTTGCGCACAGGCGAGAAGATTGAACGATCGCCGCGACTGGCATGGCCTTGAGTAACTTTGGCGCGGGAGAGCTCAGGCGATATCGTAATTGGACTGAGAATTGCATAGCTTGTCGCTACTTCGTCTTGGGGTTTCCATACATTCAGGCTATAGCGTAAGGCGCGGGTCATGGCGGCGTCAGGGGGCGTGCTCAATCTCGTCGCAGTGGTGTTGCTGTCGCTTTCGGGGTCTACGGGAGCATTGTCGGCGCAGGTTGCGGCAGGCACCCACAGTCCTCACGGCAACCTGGCAGTCCCCTGCCAGAACTGTCATACGGCCAACGGATGGAAACCGATCCGAGCGATCCCGGAGTTTGATCACAATCAGACGCGCTATCCTCTCCGGGGCATGCATCAATCCGTGAGTTGCAGCGCATGCCACGTCAAGCCCGTATTCACCAATGTTGGGCAGCGCTGCCAGGATTGCCATGCCGATATTCACCGGCGTCAACTGGGAGCCAACTGCGAGCAATGCCACACGGTGCGGGGCTGGCAGGTTTCGACGCAGCAGATCGAGCAACACGATAACCGCTTTCCCCTGACCGGAGCCCACGCCGCCGTGGACTGCGATGCATGCCACAAGGGCGCCGCCAGCAGCCAGTTTCAGGCCATGTCGACGCAGTGCTACTCCTGCCACCAGCCGGATTATCAGGCGACGACCAATCCCAATCACGCCGCCGGCAAGTTCTCCGTCGCCTGCGAGACCTGCCACAGCACTGACAGCTGGATGGACGCGAAATTCGACCACAACACGGTGGGATTCCCGCTGACCGGAGCCCACAGCGTGCCGCCGCGGCAGTGTGCCGACTGCCACGTCAACAACAATTACAACCTGAACAGTACGGCCTGCGTGACCTGCCATCTGACGGATTTTCAGGGCACGACCAACCCCAGCCATGTCTCGCTGAATTTCCCTTCGAATTGCGCGCAGTGCCACACGACGGTTGCCTGGTCGCCGGCCACCTTCGATCACACGACGGTGAACTTCCCCCTCACGGGCGCGCATACCGTACCGCCGCGGCAATGCGCCGACTGCCACGTCAACAACAACTACAACCTGAATACGACGGCATGCGTGTCGTGCCATCTCAAGGACTTCCAGGGAACGACGAATCCCAACCACGCGGCCGGCGGTTTTCCGCAGACGTGCGAAACCTGCCACAACACGTCGGCGTGGTCTCCGGCGACCTTCGATCATTCGAAATCAGGATTTCCGCTGACCGGATCGCACACGGTACCACCGCGACAATGTGCGGATTGCCACGTCAACAACAACTACAACATCACCAACACCGCCTGCGTGAGTTGCCATCAGAGCGACTACAACAACGCGACCACGCCGGTCAATCACGCCGCGGCCGCGCTCCCGACGACCTGCGAGAACTGTCACGACACGGTGCAGTGGAGCGACGGCACCTTTAATCACGCGTCGACCGGCTTCACTTTGACCGGGGCGCATACGGTGCCTCCGCGGCAGTGCACCGATTGCCATGTCAACAACAACTACAGCCTGAACAGCACGGCGTGCGTGACCTGTCACCTGAAGGACTATCAGGGCACGACGAATCCGAATCATGTCACGGCGAACTTTCCGCAGACTTGCGACTCCTGCCACAACACGAGCAGTTGGGATAACGCGACGTTCAACCACAGCAGCACGGGTTTCGCGTTGACCGGATCGCATACCGTGCCGCCGCGACAATGTACAGATTGCCACGTCAACAACAACTACAACCTGACGACAACTGCCTGCGTGAGTTGCCATCAGAACGACTACAACAGCGCGACGACGCCCGTGAACCACGCGGCCGCCGCGTTTCCGACCACCTGCGAGACCTGCCACGACACGGTGCAGTGGAGCGACGGGACGTTTGACCATACCTCCACTGGCTTTGCCCTGACCGGCGCCCACACGGTGCCGCCGAGACAGTGCACGGATTGTCACGTCAACAGCAACTACAGCCTGAACAGCACCGCCTGTGTGACCTGCCACCTGAAGGACTACCAGGGCACGACCAATCCGAACCACGCTTCCGCGGGCTTCCCGCAGCAATGCGACCTGTGCCACGACACCACGGTGTGGACGGACTCGACGTTCAACCACAACAACACGGCGTTTCCGCTGACCGGATCGCACACCGTGCCTCCGCGGCAGTGCACCGACTGCCACGTCAACAACAATTACACGACGCTGCCGACCAACTGTTACGGCTGCCACCAAACCGACTACAACAACACGACCAATCCCGGCCACGCGGCGCAGCAGCAGTTCTTCCCGACGACCTGCCAAAACTGCCACAACACCACGGCCTGGACGGGCGCGACCTTCAATCATTCGCAATACACGCAATTTCCCACGAGCCACGGCAATGCGAACAACGTGTGCTCGACGTGTCACACAAATTCCAATGACTATTCCGTCTTCCAATGCACCGGCTGTCATGGCGGGAATAATGCAAAGACTTTCGAACATCCGAAGGTAAGCGGGTATGTCTACAACAGTATCAATTGCTACCAGTGCCATCCGAGCGGCCACGGCGGATAGATGCAACGCGCCGGCTGACAGGTGAAGACACTCGATATGTAGAACCGGAAATCCTGAGAGGAAGAAGCGGCGAGCGCCGACCAAAGATGACTGTGCTTCAAAGATACGCCGGTAGCCTGCTGCTTCTGCTGTCGTGCGCCGTGGCGCAGGAGGCTGGTCCGACGCTCACTGTGAAACAGGTAACGGCGTGGACGAAAGGAAATGCTCTGCGAGTCGAAGTCACATTGACCGGCACCGTGAATCCTTCCGTGGCGAATGCATTTCATCCTGACCGGCTGCTGCTGGATTTTCCTCAAACCGTTTGCAGCGGTTGTGCGAAAAGCATTGAGACTCACGCAGCGGGAGTGCGGCGTGTCCGCATTGCGCAGCATAGTATCGAACCTCCGGTGACCCGACTGGTGCTGGAAATGGATCATCAGCATCCTTACGCATTGGCGACAGAGAGGAACAAAGTCATTCTTGTCGTCACGTTGGACGGCGCCGAGGGCAAGGCATCGAAGGGCGCTCCCGCAGCGGCGACGTCCGGCAATCTGATCGGAGTCTTCCGAAGAAGGCGGGAGCCAACGTCGAGTGTTTCGGAGGACGATTCGGCGGATAACGCTCCGCCGGCGCCTGGCGCCGATACTGCGCCTGGGGCTGAACCCTCGTCCGGTGTTTCGGAAGGACAAAGGGCTTCGGAGCAGCAGCCCGCGACTGCGGGTTCCGCCGGTGGGTCAGAGACAGCCGATAACGTGCCTCCTTTCGCGCAGACGCAGGTCATAGTTGCGTCAGGCGCAAAAAGTCCTCGACAGTCTTTGCCGGCGGCTGTGCCTCGGGCTGCACCGGCACTGATTTCGTCCGAGCCATCGGCCAATACGACTGCTGCAGCGGAGGCCGAGCCCGCCGCCGTGATTACCCGTCCGGATGACCCCAGCCTGCGCACGGTTTTCAGAGTGAAATACGTGGCGGAAGGTGTTGCCTATCTCGATGGCGGCCGGGCCCAGGGACTGACCGAAGGCATGAAACTCGAAGTTGAGGACTCGAACCTGCCGGCGCGTCAAGGCGAGAGCGTGAATGCAACCGATCCGCGAGTGGTCGCGGAACTCCAGGTGAGCGCCGTGGCGGAGACGTCAGCGATCACAGATATTCATGTTTCGCAGCGCGCAGTGAAAGTAGGCGACCTGGCCTATCTTTCCAGCGGCGATGCCGAAGCACTGATCCAACAGCGGGCGCTCAGCGCAACCCGGCAGTATCCCGCGGTGATTTCGTTCACGGAAGGAGATCCTCTCGACGAAGAAGTGCGCGAGCAGGTCCCGCGGCCACCGCTGCCCTCGGTGAACCGGGCGCGCGGCCGCATCGGGTTTGATTCGATCGAGACCATCAGCCACGGCAGCAGCACGATCACAAGCACTGACGCGGGCATGGTCTTCCGCGGCGACATCACCCGGATCGGCGGCACCTATTGGAATCTCAGCGGCTACTGGCGCGGGGAACTGACCAAGGAATCGGCCGCCAGTCAGCAGACGCTGCAGAGCCTGATGAACCGCACCTATCACCTGAACCTGACCTATGACAATCCGAACTCGACCCTGGTGGCGGGCTTTGGCCGCTTGTATCTGCCGTGGGCTCCGAGCCTCGACACCATCGACGGAGGGTACGTGGGCAAACGGCTTTCTCCGGGCACCACGCTTGGGGTATTCGGAGGGTCGACGCCAGACCCGTCGTCGTGGGACTACAGTCCGGATCGTGCGATGGGCGGAACGTTCATAAACTTTACGGGCGGTCAATACGACGGCTTCCACTACAGCAGCACGGCAGGAGCCGGAATCAGCATGCTGAAGTGGGCGATCAACGATCCTTTCATTTTTTTCGAAGACTCCCTGTCGTACCGGCGGACATTCGCCGTCTACGAGTCCGCGCAATTCGACAGTCCGAAAGGCAACTCGGTCGCGCCCGCCGCCGGCGCAGGATTGGGCCGGAATTTCTTCACTCTGCGGCTGAGTCCGCAAGCTCGGGTGGAACTCGACGTGAACTACAACTACTTTCGCGAAATCCCGACGTTTGACCCCACTCTCGTCGGAACCAGCCTTCTGGACCAGTACCTGTTTCAGGGCTTCAGCGCAGGCGGCCGCGTGGAAGTCTGGAAGCAGGTCTGGATCTCGACGAACCTGGGAAAGAGCAGCGGCAGCGGCGACGCCAAGAGCTCTCTGAATGAGATGTATGGCATCACGATTGGGCGACTGCCGTTTCTCAATCTGCGCGCGGATGCGCACTACACCCGGTTCAACGGCTCCTTTGGCAATGGAGCGTATGAGGCGCTGTCGTTGTCGCGGCAGATGAGCGACCGCCTGCAACTGGAGGTGTTAGTCGGACAGCAGGATTTCAACTCCGGGTTGACCGCCAACAATCGCGCGCGATTCCTGACCGGCACGGTCGAGACCACGATCGGTCCGCATTACTACCTGCAAAGCAGCTTCACCACTAACCGCGGCGACTTGAACTATGACCAGATGATGTTTTCCGTGGGCTACCGTTTTGATTCGAAGAGGAGAGGCGAATGAGAGGCGGGGGAATCGCTCAAGTCGCAGCCAGCATGTTCGTGGTGATTCTTCTGCTGCAATATGGGGTCGCGAATTCGAGCGCGGGATCGCCCGACCCGCCGGGTCTGGACGATCTCCTGGCCCGGACCGCCGGGGAAGAGGCATCGTTCCTCGATCAATTCTCGGACGTGAAGTGCACTGAATCGGTGGTCCAGGAAAAACTGGACAAGAACGGCAGGCTCGAACTGAAAGAGGAGTCTTCCTACGACTACCTCGTGATCCTGACGAACACGGCGGGGGAGCTGAGCCTCTCGGAATCGCGCATCCCACTGCGCCAGGCAAAGCCGGACCGCAAGGACACTTCGATGCTGCTCAGCAACGGCTTCGCCACGCTGTTTCTTGTCTTTCATCCTTACTATGCGGATGCCTTCAAGTTCAGTCTGGCCGGCGAGGAAGCACTCGACGGGCACGTATTCGAGAGAGTCGCGTTTGAGCACATTCCTGGAATGAAATCTCCGGCGGCACTGGCTCTGCGCGGCAGAGAGTATCCGCTGGAATTGTCGGGGATCGCATGGATTGACCCGAAGAGCGGCGCGATCGCGAAGATCGAGGCCGGAATTGCAGACAGCCTGGTCGATGTCGGGTTGAAATCCCTGAGTTCGGAGATTGACTTCGCCCCGGTGTCGTTTGCCGAAAACCAGCATGTCTACTGGTTTCCGGCAGAGGTGCGCGTCGAGGTGGAAACTCCGAGACAGCACTGGCGCAACTTGCACCGTTTTACAGCGTACAAGAGGTTTTCCGTGAGCACTGAGGATCAGGTCATCAAAAAATGAGCACAAACGCCACAGCAACAGCGCGAATCGGAGTCGTTGGACCGAGGACGGCGACGACGGCGGAGCGACGCCATCGTCTTCGACTCTACGCCTTATACGCTCTCGCGATTGCGACCAACCTCGCAATCTTCATCTACGGCTTCGACTATTACAGACTGCCGGCCATGGAGCGTCCGTTCTCGCCGAAGCATCACTGGCTGCGACCCAGCGGGCCGGTCGGGCTGTACCTGGGATTCATGGGCGTTGCCCTGTTTCTCGGCATCTTCCTTTATCCGTTACGCAAGCACTGGCAGTGGCTGAGCACGAAGGGAAGTACACGGCACTGGCTCGACATCCATGTGCTGATGGGCCTGACGGCGCCCTTCATCATTGCGTTCCATTCGACGCTGAAGTTCCGTGGCATTGCCGGAATGGCCTTCTGGATCATGTTCGCGGTGTCTGCCAGTGGCGTCGTGGGACGCTACCTTTACGGGCAGATTCCGCGCAAGGTGACTACGGCGGAACTGTCGATGAGGGAACTGCAGGAGTTGCAGGAAAGCCTGTCTTCGCAGTTGGCGGCGCAGCACCTGTTGCGGGAAGAGGACTTGCGCGCGTTCCTGCGGATGCCGGATGCCAACCGGGTGTCGCGTCTGCCCATCGTGATCGCCTTGCCGTACATGATGATTCTCGACGTGATTCGCGTTTTCGGAGTTGCCAGGCTGCGGCGTCGCGCGCTCGGCTTCGGAGCTACCCTCCGTACACTCGGGGGATTCCTGCCGACGCGGAATCGCGAACTGGAGACAGTCATCCGAGCGGCGGCGCAAGAAGCTGCGCTTTCCAAGAGAATTCTGTTCCTATCGCGCTCGCAGAAGGTGTTCCATCTCTGGCATGTCGTGCACAAACCGTTCAGTTACGCCTTTGCGGTGCTGGCTTTGCTGCATATCGGATTGCAGTTCGTTCTGGGGTACTTCTAGCGCACATGGACACTCTCATCACTTACGGAATCGGGGCCTGCATTTGCCTGGTCTTCCTGGTCAGCTACCTCAGAGGCCTGAAGAAGAGAGAGGCGCGGGCGCGCGAAGCCGCGGAGAAAGGGGAACTCTTCTCGGAGGGTCCGAAGGCGCAGCATCCGCATATCGACACCAACCACTGCATCGGATGCGGTACGTGCACGAGCGTGTGTCCCGAGGGCGACGTGCTGGCGATGATCGGCGGCAAGGCGGTAATCGTCAACGGACATAAATGCATCGGTCATGGCCTGTGTGCCGATGCGTGTCCGGTGGGCGCAATCACGATGGTGATGGCGAGTCCGAGCATGGGAGCGGACATGCCGCAGCTGACGCCGGAATTCGAAACGACTGTGGCCAACTTGTTCATCGTGGGGGAACTCGGCGGCCTGGCCCTGATCAAGAATGCGGTCAATCAGGGGCGCGACTGCGTGGACACGATTGTTGCCCGGCGTAAAGCCGGTACTGCGGCTGCATCCTCGAGCGGCGTCTACGATGTTCTCATCGTGGGTGCGGGTCCTGCAGGAATCAGCGCGTCGCTGCGCGCCATCGAGCACAAGCTCCACTACCTCACGCTCGAGCGTGATGAAGTCGGCGGCACGGTCGCCAAGTACCCGAGGCAGAAGCTGGTGATGACCAGTCCGGTGGAATTCCCGATGTACGGCAAGTTCAAGAAGCTGCAGTTATCCAAAGAGAACCTTCTGGCGTTCTGGGACATGATCTTGAACCGGTCGGACTTCAATGTTTCCACCGGAGAGCACGTGCAGGATGTTCGGAAGGACGGCGACGGCATCTTCACGGTAGTGACCGGGACGAATCAATACCGCGCACGGGCCGTGATTCTGGCATTAGGTCGTGCGGGCGAACCACGCAAGCTCGGAGTCAAAGGAGAAGATCTGCCCAAGGTGATGTACCGGCTGATCGAAGCCGATCACTACATCAACAAGAAGATTCTGGTCGTCGGCGGCGGCGATAGCGCCGTGGAGGCGGCCATGGGCCTTGCCCGGCAGCCGGGCAATCAGGTGACGCTGTCATACCGCGGACAGCGCTTCAGCCGAATCAAAGAGCGCAACCAGAAACGCGTGGAAGAATGCAGGAGAACGGGGATGGTCAATGTGCTCTTCAATTCAATTCCTGTCGAATTCAAGTCCGGTTCGGTAGTACTCGAGATTGCGGGTCTGCCGCAGGAACTCGCCAACGATTTCGTCTGGATATTTGCCGGAGGCACGCCTCCGAACGAGTTCCTCAAGAAAATCGGCGTAGGTTTCGGTGCGCGCGATCTGACGCTCGAGGCCAGCCGCGCTGCCCAGCAGGCGGACGCGGAGGCCAAGCAACTGGTGCAGGCTGCGAGCGCGTCGAACCGGCCATGAATGGTTCAATCGCTTCGGAACGAATCCCTTCCGGGATGGGAACTCTGGCACGAGGACGAGTGACAGGCTCCTGGACAGCACCCGTCATGCCCGTCGCCAGCAGCGCGGCTTCCGAATGCGCCTGTAGGCTTCCCATCGTCCATCGCCGGGCGAAGCAGGTCTCCGCGCCGCACGTCTTCCGAGAGAGCTAAACTCCGCGACGCCAGTGCCGATAGAAGAACCTGCAGGTATTTATTGGGTCTTCGATCGGGACTGGGCGCGCGCCGCGTGTGAGTTCGAGACGGAAAGGCAGGCGTCGCCTCAGGGAGAGGTCCTATGTTGAAATGGTCGCGATGTTTGCTTCTTGTCGTTCCGCTCGGGTTCTTCCCGATGCTGGGATGCGCCGGTGGAGTTGGCGTCAGCCCGACTTCTCCGTCGGCTCCGGCAGCTTCCTATCAGGTCGTAACCATCTCCGACCTGCACTTTAATCCGCTGTACGATCCCAGCCTGTTTCCGCAGCTAGTGGCGGCCGCTCCCAGCCAGTGGGACGCCATCTATAGAACGTCCACGATCTCGGCTCCCTCGATCGGGGGAACGGACACGAATTATCCCTTGCTTGCATACGCACTGGCGAGCGTGTATCAGACCATGCAGCAAAACCAAAGCAACAGTCCGGTGGTGCTGTTTACCGGCGACCTGCTCGGGCATAACATACCGGCGAACTATTGCGCCGCGCAGTACAGCCCGAACCCACCGCCCCCGGACTGCGTCACCAATGAAAGCTCGGCCATCCAGACATTCATCAACAATACGTTCACTTTTGTGGCCGGTAAGATGCGCACGGCCGTGGGCACTGCACCGGTGATCTACGTGCCGGGAAATATCGATACGTACTCCGGGGGCTACGGACCCAGTACGTCGTTTCTGGTGGCGAACGGCGCAACCGTCTACTCGGAGTTTCTCAATGGCGTTGGCGACAACGCGACCTTTACGAGCAATTTCGAAACCGGAGGATATTACTCGGTGGCACCTCTGGGATCGAACTTGCTGGTGGTCGGGTTGAACAGCAACTCCTTCGTGTACGGATGGCCCAGCTATGGCAGCGCCGATACGGAGATTGCGTGGTTGGATGCGCAACTGCAAGCGGCCCAGAATGCCGGCCAGAAAGTTTGGATCCTGATGCATGTTCCGCCCGGAGCCAATGCCCAGGAAATCGTCCTGGCAGCCCCTGTTCCGAAAGATGTGAATGCGAGTCTGTTTGCGAATGAGGCCGAGGATATGTGGCAATGGGACCCGGGCGTGCAGAAATCGTTTATGGACACACTGAACCGGTATCCCGGCGTGGTGACGCTCATGCTGGCGGGACATACGCACATGGACGAATTCCGCATGCTTGCGCCCGGCTATGTGGTGGAACAACTGCCCAGCATCAGCCCGTGTTTTGGGAACAATCCCGCCTACAAGGTTCTCACGGTGACGCAGGACACGTTCACGCCCACCGATTACCAGTCGTTCGATTTCAATCTGGCATCCCAGATGCCACTGCCGTTCCTGCCGCTTTACGATTTTTCCAGCACGTATGGCGCAACCCAGGGCCCGCTGGCGAATTCGTTGGCGCAACTGTATCCACAGCTGGACTCGAACCCGAGCACGCTGGACATGTACAGGTTCTTTTACACGTCGGGGGGCCAGGGCGTGAACCCGAGCACCCAGTCGCCCTGGAATCCAATTAACGACCTGAACTGGCCGATCTTTGGATGCACGATCGGCGAAGCGGACGAACCGGGGTATATCAGCTGCGTGAACACCTCGGAGCCAAGCACAACGGATTCGGCTCCTGCGCACCACTAGGGTGACGAAGAAAGGAAAGGCTCGGGGAAGCGCGTGCAATCTTCCCCGAGCATCTTCTCCTGGCCGAGCGGCGCTTCGATCAGTCCTGGTCGGGCGGCGGTTTTGACACAGACTTTTCTATTGCCGGTCCGCGATGGTCTGCGGGTCGCTTCTCGACCTTTTCGCGCCGAACGTCGCCGTCATCCTCAGAATGCGCCTTCATCAACGACGGAGGGTAAGGCCGGTCGTGCATCATGCCCTTCCATAAAATCCGGTTATAGAGCAGCGGATCGACGCGATCGGCATCGGTGAAGTCCAGCCCTTGGGTGACGCGCGCCCAATACGTCGCGTCGTGCGTCGACTGCGGAATTCTCATACCGGTTGGGGCGGAGGGCAGCGGCAACGCGGTCGCGTAGAGATAAGGCGAAGGCGTGGCCGCGAAACTCCACTTCTGCGGCGTCGTGGTAAAGATGTTGGCCATGGGATGGCCGAGGGCATCATTCAGATTCAGGAACTGCTTAACGCCTAAAACCTCTTCCATGGTGCGGATGAAGTCAACCGTGTTGTAGGCGGTGGAGACTACCGCGCCTTGTTTCACGTAAGCGCCGGCGACAAAGGCGATGGTGCGGTGAGAATCCACGTGATCGGCCCCATCCTGCGCGTCGTCCTCGATCACGAAGATCAGCGTATTTTGCGCATAGATGCTGTTTGCGATCTTCTGCACCAGCAGCCCGACGGCATAATCGTTATCGGCTTGCATCAGCTCGGGAGTGTTGACCATGTCGATGGCAGTATCGAAGCTTCCGGTGTGATCGTGCATCAGGCGCACCAGGCTCAGGGCCGGAAGGCCACCCTTGGCATAGTTGGCGTCGAAGTCGCGCTCCCATTCCTTGAAGCGGTAGAAGTCGGGGAAATTGTTATCGAAGCCGCGATAATAGGGATCGGTGTAGGGAGCCAGCGCCGGATTGCTGGGATAGGCGACCACGGTGCTCGATGCTGCCGGGTCGTGGATCACCGGAATCGTACAGGCGGGCTCGTTGTAGCAGGTCGTATCGATGAAGAAGCCGTAATTGCGCACGGTGAGACCGGCTCGCAAGGCGGCATTCCACAAGTATCCGGTATCGATCTCGTCGTTGGGGCCGTCGGGAGCGCCCACCGCAGCCTGACCCGGCAAGAGATCGGGATCGTTGGGTGTAAGGGGATCAGCAGCTATGCGCTCGGCCAGGGTGGGCAGCCCGACGTTGACGCTCCGATTCAGCCCTTCGGCATCGATGCTGAGAGCGCGGAAGCCGTAGGTGACGGGAAATTGATGTTCGGTGACATCGGTGCATTGCGCCGAAGTGCTCCACACCCATCCGTCGTAGCTGACTTCCGAGGTAGCGTAAAAGTGGTCAAGTGTGACGAAGGTGCGGGCCAGACTGTGCTGGTTCGGCGTGATGGCTTGCCCCCACTGCACCAGGCCGGGGTCCTGATCGCCGATGGGCGCGCCTTTGGCATCGACCAGGTCGCCGAGCACCTGATCGTAGGTTCGGTTCTCCTTGATGATGTAGATCACGTGCTGGACGCCTTTGCTGACCGCAGCCATCACTTGCGCATCGCTGCTGCTCTCGGTGCTGGAGAACCGGTCGTTATTGGCGACCTGCGTAGTCAGTTGCGGCAACTGGCTGGCGCTCGGAATCGGGAAGCTCTGCAAACCGGCCTTCGTCCGCTGCGGATTGTATTGATTGTTGGGAAAACAATTCGGCTCGAACAGCGTAGGCCCGTAGCCGTAGCACCAATCGGGGTTCGATCCAGTCGGAGACTTGGCGTTGGCGACATACATCCAGGTGCCGGAGGAGTTGATGCTCACCGAATTCGGATACCAGCCGGTGGGAATCAGTCCGATGACGTGATCGCCGGAATTAGTCCCGGTCAGCTGGACGACGGCAACATCATTCAGGTTGCCGTTGGTCACGAAGAGCGTTTTTTCATCCGGGGAGAGCGCGAGGCTGTTGGTGTTCGCGCCCCTGTAGATCGGATTCGCGATGGGATTGCTCGAGGCGGAATCGTAAAAAGAGGACGGCAGCAATCCGGCGGGGGCGAGCACCGGAATGGTCTCGATGACGGTATTCAAGGTCCGGTAGTGGGTCGGGTCGGGATTGACATCAATGACGTCGACGGTGTCGCTCTGATCTTCGGCAACATATAACAGAGTTTGCGCCTGGTTCAGGACCATTTTGTTGGGCTGGCCCTTAACGGCAATGCGCGCGGTCACTTGCAGCTCCGGACCATTCGGGTTACTGCTCTCGCTAAGCGGCACGACGTCGATCTCGCGGTCGCGAATGCTCGAGACATATGCAACACCATGCGCGTCGTTCGTGTCGTTGGCGACGGTGTCCTGGATCACTACCCCAAACGGGTACTCGCCTCCCGCCGTGCCCGAGGCCGCCGATGCCAGGTTCTTTCCCGGACGCAGGTCCAGGTTCGACAAAGCTGCGCTGCCGCCCGAGGGCACGGGCTCGCCGGTCGAGACATTCTCCGGCGTCCAGTTTCCATATCCCCCGGTGAGGATGGAGATCGAGTCGTTGTAGTAATTCGCCACCACCATGGTTTTCCCGCTCGGAGAAACAGCGATGCCGGCGGCGCAAGGATAGACATAGACCTGGGAGTTGACCGGAACTGAGCCCACTGGCGGAGCCGCGCTGAGTCCCACTCCCATGTTATTGTGTCCCAACTGGAGTAAAGGCGCCGGGCCACTTCGCGTCTGAACCGTGTTCTCTTCCGCCCATAGTCCGCCGGTGGAGGAGAAGATATGAACGTCGTCCATGCTGCAACCGGGGACATAGAAATGCGTGCCGCTCGGATCCCACGCGATTCCGAAATAGGTGACCGGAACCTGCAGAACCTGTTTCTTGAGGGGAGCGCCGCTCGAGATATCGTAGACAAATACGTACTCGTTCGAGTCAGGCTTGTAGAACGAAGTGAGTGAGTTGCTGCCCTGATCGAAGACCCGGTTGTAGCCGCTGGTGAGAACCAGCAGGGTACTGCCGTCGGGACTTACCGCAGTTGTAGCGGCATGGGTCGCCAGCCACGCCGGATCGTCCGGCAAATCAGGATTGAGCTGCTGGAACTGCGATCCAGCCGGTGCAAGGGGCGTAATCGTCTGATCCATGTTGGGGATGATCTGCGCCCAGGGAGCCACGTCATCGACCGTGATGCTCGCCGCTCCCACGGCATTGCCTGCGGAAGTCGATGCCGTGACGGTATAAGTCTGCGTCGGGGTCACGGCGGACGGAGTGCCAGTGACGGTTCCGGAGCCAGCGTCAAGACTGAGTCCGGCGGGAAGCGGCGGGTTCACGGAATAGGTGCCGTTCACCCCATTGGTAACGGTGAGAGGCGTGATGGTTTTTCCGAGGGTGTAGACGACTGTGCTGGGCGAATAGAGCAAAGTTGTGGCGTCGCTGCTTTCGACCGTGATCGTCAGCGGGGCCGAGGCGGCGCCGAACGCGTTGCTCGCTGTGATGATGTAGGAAGTTGCGGGTGACGCGGTCGAGGGCGCGCCACTGATCACGCCGCTCGTCGAGTTCAGGGTCAGGCCGGCGGGAAGCGCAGGGCTAGTCTGGCTGACGGCGTATTGCGTCGGCTGGCCGCCGGTGGTGATGGGGAAGTTCGCCATGATCGGCGCATTCACCGTGTAAACCGCCGACTGGCTGCTGTAGGCAAGAGTGGCGGGAGCGCCATCGGTTACGGTGATGCTCAGCGCGGTGCTGGTGCTGCCGCCGGCGTTATATGCGGTCACCGTGTAACTGGCTTGCGGCGTCGGAACCGTGGGAATTCCACTGATCACGCCCGAGGCGCCATCCAGGTTCAAACCCCACGGAAGGGTCGGAACCACGCTGTACGAAGCCACCGTTCCGCCACTGCTGGTGGGGCTATTTGCGGTAATGGCTGCTCCTACGGGATATGTCGCCGATGCCGCGACGTAGCTCAAGTGTGATGGCGCCTGCATCTGACCCGGTCCGGGTTTTGAGCCGTTGCCGACTCCACCACCACAACCGCAAATGGAGAACAGCAGGGCCATCAACAGACAAGTCCAAGGCATCGATCGCATTAGAGAACTCCCGTGGAATCGTGATTTGCCTGGCGTCAGGACAGGACCGGTCGGCTCGTCAAGGCTGGGGAGGCATAAACACCGCTCGAAACAGTGTTCGACGAATGACGGACCGGGCATCGGCGCACCCTGAAGCCCGGCAGGGAGCGATGCAGTTTATGGACCGAAACAAAATGAGAAAACGCTAATTGATGGACGAGGGGCGTGGGGCCGATGGGGATCGCATTCTCCATGTCGTGGTCGGCGCCGCCGACTCCGTCGGAGGCGCCAAAGGCCTGGAAATCAGCATAAGTGGTACCAACGCGGGCTGGCATTCCGGAACCAGCGGCGAAGATGGTCGAGAATTTCCAGCCGCCCGATACTGGCTGTGGACGCAGGTCACCGCCCATCGAAGAGCCGGCTAGAGGTGTTTCGGCGGTCCGAGTTGCTCGTCATGCGCCCGAGTGCGCGCCTTTCTCCTGGGGACACCTGTGGTGTGGCAATCGATGCACTTCACGAAATGAATGTTGTGAGGGCTCTTGACAGACTTGAAGGTGGTGTCCATGGTTTCGACGTTCAGACCACAATTGGAAAGTTGCGGATGGCAGGTGGAGCAGGAGGCGCGTGTTCGCAGCCCGTGTCCCTGGTGGCAGGCAAAGCAGCTGAGTCCTTCATGGACGCCGATGGGAGTGCGGTCATCTCCCGAGCCGACATTCATTGCGGCCAGTGGGGCGTGACATTGATAGCAGAGAGCCTGGCGGATATCGGGACTGATGGGAACGAGACGATTGCCGTCGTGCATTGCGGGCAAGGGCAGGCTGTGCACGGATACGTAATCGAGCTCGCGGCGATCAAATAGCGCGAGGGAGGGTCTCAATATCTCCTGACTCGGGCCGGGATTGAGGGGCTTGAATTGGGGCCGCTCCAACGGAGAGCCTTGGCGGTGCATCTGGTGACAGGCTAAGCAGGGAACAGCCGGCTGATTCGCCAGTTCTGGATGGAGGAGGCGCCACGGGCCTTTCGTGTCGAGCGGCGACACCAGGTCGCGAATGCCGCCGCTGAAATAGGAGCCGTGGCAGCGGAGGCAATCGTCCATAAGCGGCTGCTGGCGGTTGTGAGTGGGGTCGAGAAAGATTTCTCTGAAGGTTGCCGAGTGCGGGCTCGCGGACCAGTCTGCGAATTCCTGCTGATGGCACTGGCTGCAACGGAGGGCCATCTTCTGCACGTCGTCAGTTTTTAAACGGACCTGCTCGGGGAGGCGGTTGCGCAGATGAGCGGCTAAGCGGCTGATGTTCTTGAGGTGAAAGCCCGCATCGAGCGTGAAGACGTCGCCATGACACGCCGAACAAGGGACGTTTCGGTGGGTGGAGGCGTGCCAGTCGGTATAAGGCTGCCAGATTTCATGACAGCGGGCGCACGACTGTCCGCCGGAGTAGCGGTAGTAAACGCTGGCGCCGGGCACCAGAATGATCGCAGTCAGCACGAGAAGCATAACGGGGAACCGCCGGTACCACGGCTTCGGGGCGGGAGTCATCGGAGATTCACCGGGCAACATGATCTATGCGACGCCATGTCGGCCTTTCCAGGATTTCACCAGGTTGTCGGAGGCGTAGTAGGCAATCGCCATGATGGTCAGGACGGGATTGAATCCGCCATTGGTGACGTGAACGCTGCCATCGATCACATAGAGGTTGTCGACGTCATGGACCCGGCAATACTTGTCCACGACGGAAGTGTTCGAGTCATCCCCCATGCGGCAGGTTCCGGCCTGGTGCTGGCCGCCGCTCAAGCCAGAGCCCGGGACGAACTTCCACGTGGTATGCGCGCCGGCTTCTTTCAGCCAGGACTCGGCTTTTGAGGCGAGAAACTGCCCGACGAGGGAATCGTTTGGGTGACGGTGGCCGGAAAGGCGAGCGACCGGAATGCCCCAATAATCTTTGACACCCGGATCCACTTGAACGCGCGATTCGAAGACGGGCATCTCCTGCACGGGGCCCATGATGCCCATGCTGCGCCGGTACGATTGCCGCATGTATTGCTTGTGAGCCAGGCCCCATCGCGGAACGTGCGTCGGGCGCCAGCCGACGAACTGGTAGGGAAGACGGATGAATTCGTTGGCCAGCAATCCGCCGCCGATCAGTCCGGCATTGCCGTGGTTGAAGTCGCAGATGGCAACTCCGGCGCCGGGCCCGACATCGTCATAACAATCGAAATGGAACAGACCCACCGCGCCGGTGTAAGCGTGGCCTTGCAGGTTGCGCCCAACCCAGTCATGGCGGTTGCCGATTCCGGCAGGAAACAGGCGACTCTTCGAGTTGAGGAGCAACCGGGCGGATTCATTGGCCGATCCGGAAATCACAACCAGATCGGCGGTCTGCTGCTGGAGGCGCGGGCGGGAATCGAAGTAGGCGATGCCGGTGACTCTGCCTTGCGCATCGGTGAGGATTTCTTTGGCAATGCATTCGGTGCGCAATTCGCAGTTGCCGGTGGCGAGTGCGGCGGGGATGACTGTGTTTTGCGTTCCGTTCTTGGCGTTGACCTCGCAGGCAAAACCGACACACCATCGGCAGCGCATGCAAGCGGCGCGTCCGTTGTAGGGAACGGAATTGCGGAGCATGGGAATGTCGAAGGGATGAAGACCCAACCGTTGGGCGGCCGGCCTCAGGATCTGGCATTCACGGTTGGGAGGCAGAGGCGGCATGGGCAAGGAACGCCGACGGAGCGCCTTGAAAATGTTGTTGGAATCGTCCCCCGAGACGCCGATCTCCCATTCGGCTGTCTCGTAGTAGGGCTCGAGATCCTGGTAAGTGATGGGCCAGTCGGCGAGCGTGCTGCCCTCGACGGCGCCGTAAGTCGAGCGCATGCGGAAGTCTTTTTCCATGAAGCGCCAAGCCATAGCGCCGTAGCTGAGAGTTCCGCCTCCGACGCAGGCGGCGTTGTTGTTGTAGGCGCCGTCGCGCGGCTGCACGAGCTGCTCGCGGCCCTGTTCATCCACGAAGACGCGGGGATTGCGTTCGTCGTCCGGGCCAAAAGGCGCGCCCAACACGGTTGTGCGCTGGTTGCGGAGGTCATCCTTGCGATCCTCGAAGGGCGTGCACCACTTGCCGCGTTCCAGCAGAACCACGCTCAGGCCAGCCGAGGCCAATTGCTTGGCGACAATGCCGCCGCCGGCGCCCGCGCCGACGACAATCGCATTCACGTGCTGTAGAGCCACCGTCTCCTCGCTGCGCGATAAAAGCCGTTGGTGCGAATTACTGCTTGCTTACGTCGAAGTGCAGCCGCCCACGAATCGGCGGATAAGGAAGGCCCAACATCTTCCAGCTGGCTCGGTCGCGATTCCCGCCATGTCGTGGGTCGCCATAGAATCCCTGCATAGTGTGGTCGACCAGTAGATCGAAGAAGGCTCTGGACGAAAGCTGGTTCCAGGCATCGGCCGGTGCCCGGCAGGCTTCCATGCGGGCCAATAGTTCGGTCTGCTGAACCGGAGTGAGCGCGGCAAAATCTGCGCCGTAGAGGGTGCGGCTGCTTTTGTCGACGGCGGCAATTCCGTAACGATAGGAGTTGCGAAGGTGCTGGAGCGGACCGCAAAGCTGGCGGTCGATGTAGTTCACGACCTGGGCCCAGGCCGCGCCAGGGTCGTCGTCGGGAGGAATAATCTGATCGCAGAGCGCAGCCAGCGTTCTGGCCTCGTTGACCCTCAGAAATCGCCACGGGCTGGAAAACTTGCCGCATGCAACGCCCGAGCCGGCCGCTGCCATGGCCATGGCAGCCTGCAAGAATCGGCGGCGGCTGAGCTTGTATGCCGGTTCCAACTGCGATTCCTCATCAACCTGACCGGCGAATATGCGTCACACAGGCGGGGCGGGTCAGTGACTTCAATCACTCCGCGGATTGCTTGACGATACAGAGAGGAACGATGAATGCGTGCTTTCGGCTGCGGAATTTCGCCTGGCAGGGATGGGATGGGACAGGGCGAGCAGGCCGTTATTCTCAGCCTTCCTCGATGGTGGCGCGAACCAGCACAGCGTCTTTGAAGATGAGGGCGACGGTTGGCCCCCGGCGGACATTCATGACCAGCGCAGGCCGGAAACACGCCAGGCAGGTGCCGCCCTTGTGCCGAACGCTGGGATAGACGATGCCGGGAGAGCCCTCATCCAGCAGATCTCGCGCGAGGTTTTGCGAGTTGCGATAGCTGGCCGGATCGAGGCACTTGTCGAAGTTAGCGTCACCGCGGATGTCGTGGAAATCAGCCCGGAAATCGGCGAGGTAGTCGGCATAGGTCACGACTTCCTCATCCGGCCAATGGATCTCCTGCAGTTCCTGAGCCTTGTGAAAGGCGACTTCGGACTGAGAGGTTTTCAGCGCGAAGGCGGCGTACCAGGCACCGCGATCCGGCAGATTGAATCGGCTGCCCAGGGGGTGGGCGTGAGTGAAGGCGGCGTTTACGATGTGCGCGTAGGAGATGCCAAATACAAGCTCGTGCACGCTGATACCGGGGAGGAGACCGGCTTCGCCGAGCAGGCGGTCGTTGGTTGCGCCCTCAAGCTCGAGTAAACGATCGAGATCTTCCTGGTTTGAGGTCAGCCGAGCCAGGACGCTCTGGTCTTCGGGAATATATTTCGTGGGAATGAGACGATGGGTGTCGTTTCGGCGGAGGGTCGTGGTGCGAGGCAGCTTCAACGACCGCCTCTGCGCGCGTCGACTAACTGACGCACCCGCAGCATGGCAGGGACGCCGCCTTTCATCATGTAGGTGAGCGGGGTTTCTCCGCGGAAGATAGGATTGGAATTCGGCAAGGAGATCCAGGCGTCGGCCAACCGTTCGCTATACAGAATATTCAAGGCTTTGAAGATTCCCAGGGTCAGAGAGACGCGGGTGAGCTGATCCTGGTCAAGCTTTTTGGTTTTGCCGCCCTTGAGATGGTAGAAGGCGCCATTGGAAACTCCTCCCAAGAGCTGGCGGGCATCTTCGTCGCGTAGTTTCCAGGAGCGTGCGATCCGGAAGAATCCCTTGATGGCGGATGCACTCAAGCGGGCCTGGACCTCTGCCCTTGAGAGATCCACCGGAACGTCCCAGGAGAATCCCGCGATCGGGTCCTGGAGCGCGGCGGTGGTTTCTGGCGGCATAGCGTGCTCCATTTATGGAGTATTATACATACAAATATGGAGTAGTGCAAGCTTCCCTTCGCTCGACGGCTTTCTTGGGCTGAGGATGGAGTCTGACATCGGCTCGCTAAATTTTTGACCAAGATTTACTCTGTTGGCATCTTCAGGTCTGGATTCGTCAGGCGTGATGGCGCAAGCATAGCCGGTCGAACAGGCCGCTGAAAGGTTCTAAAGAGCGATCTCATGAAAACATTTTCGGCAAGCCGCCGGCAGTTCCTGCAAAAAGTTTCTAGCGGAGCATTGGCGTCCAGCGCGGCGACGGTATTTCCCCGGCACTCGTGGCTGGCGGAGTCTTCTCTGCCGCAGGCTAGCGAGACGGCAAGCCAGACCTCCGTCGCCCGCGTGTACGTCGATACGCGGCGAACGATCTCGCCGATCGATCCGAACCTGTTCGGCTCGTTTCTCGAGCACCTCGGCCGCGCGATTTATGAAGGGATCTATGATCCCGGGTCGAAATTGTCGGACGCGAACGGCTTTCGCAAAGACGTTCTGGAGGAAATCCGGGAACTCGGTGTCCCGATCATTCGCTATCCGGGAGGGAACTTTGTCTCAGGGTACAACTGGCTCGATGGCGTGGGGCCGAAACAAAACCGGCCGCGCGTGCTCGATAAGGCCTGGGATACGCTCGAATCGAACCAGTTCGGCACGAATGAGTTTCTGGCGTGGTGCAAGGTTGTTGGAACCAAGCCGATGATGGGACTGAATCTGGGGACGGGGACGCCAGAAGAAGCGGCAGCGCTGGTGGAGTACTGCAACGTCGACAAGGGCACGAAGTGGAGCGATCTGCGGCGACAGCATGGCGTCGCCGATCCCTGGAAGGTTCAGCATTGGTGCCTGGGCAACGAGATGGACGGTCCCTGGCAGATTGGGCACATGACCGCGACGGAGTATGGCCTGAAAGCGCAGGATGCTGCACGGCAGATGCGCGATGTCGATTCCGACCTGAAATTGATTGCATGCGGATCGAGCGGACCGTTCATGCGTACTTATCTTGAGTGGGACCGCGAGGTGCTGGAGCAGTGCTACGAGTACGTGGATGGTCTCTCGCTGCACAGGTACTTCGGCAATTGGGAACGAGACAGCGGAGGAGACACGGCCAAATATCTGGCGCTGAACCTGAGTATGGAACAGCAAATCGCCGAGACCCTGGCGGTCTGCGATATGGTGCGCGGGCATAAGCGGTCTCCGAAGCAGCTTTGGCTTTCCTTTGACGAATGGAACGTGTGGTACCGCACGACCGGAGGGAACGACGTCGACGGCCATCGTCAGGAGGCGCCGCACCTGCTGGAGGAGGTGTACAACCTGGAGGATGCGCTTCTGGTGGGAGGACTGGTCAATTCATTGCTGCGACATGCCGACCGGGTCAAGATTGCCTGCCTGGCGCAGCTGGTGAATGTGATCGCGCCCATCATGACCAACGCAACCGGGTTATACCAGCAGACGATCTATTATCCGTATCGCTGGGCGCTGCAGTTCGCGCGCGGCGCGGTGCTGGATTTGTTGGTGGAATCGTCAACCTATCCGGTAGAAGGAATGAATGCGGTCGCGCACGTGGATGTGGCCGGATCGCTCGACAGCGGCAGCGGAAAGCTCTCGCTATTCGTGCTGAACCGGGACTTGTCCAAATCGCATGACGTGGAAGTGGTGTGGGAAGACAAAGGACCGGCGCGTCTGGTTTCCGGATCTCTGCTGACCGGCGACGATTTGAAGGCGGCGAACAGCTTTGCCGCGCCGAATCGGGTCGCGCCGCAGGCATTTAGCGTTGCGGCGGCCAGCGGCGGACGCACCAAATTTGAGATTCCGGCGCACTCCTACGCTGTGATTCAGTGGTCGATGTAAAGGATGGGTTTATGGGAAGGAAAGCATTTCACGGCGGCAGTTCGTCGCGTCGGTGGCGTCGGTGGCTGCGGCATCGTCGGCGCCCGCGCGGGCCGTTGATCTACTGCCTGGAGGAAATCGACCAGCCGAGCGGCACGGTCCTTAGCGACGTAGCAATCCACTCGGGAGGCCGGGCAGCCGATGCCTTTCAACCGGAGTTCCGGAGCGACTTGCTCGGTGGAATGGTGGTGCTTCATCACACCGGGGTGGTTTATGAGCGCGGAGGCGCAGAGAACGCGCTTTATTCGAGATACAGCGAGAGCAGGAAGACGCGCAAGGTTGCGCTGACGTTTATCCCGCACTACGCGTGGGCGAATCGGCAGGCAAGCTCGATGCAAGTTTGGAATCTGGTGCAAACCTAGGGCGCCGCGGGACTCACCAGGCAAGGCGAATGAGCGAAAGACCCTGGCGCGGCAGGCTGAACTGCATTTCGAGTTGCCCGTGGTCGATGTCAACCCATGCGGGCGAAGTCAGAAGCTGGAGCTGACCGGCGCTCTCCAACCCTTGAAGCTGAGCAGCCGAAATGGACTGGGGCGAGCCCATCGCGCGCCAAGCCGTGAAAGCATTGCTATGGTTGGAATCGACGCGGAAATGTTCTACCAGTCCGTGTCGCACCTCTGGCGGAAGCTTTGTAATCAGAAGGTCGATAGAGGCGTCAGGCGAGGGAAGATCGTCGTCGTGATAATTCCAAACCAGCACTTCAATCTCGCGTTGCTTGCGAGTCGCCAGAGCGTTGATGTCAGGATGTCCACGAACGCCGCTTTGCACAATTTCTTCGCCGGGCAAGGCTCCTGAACTGCTGACAGTGAGCCGCTCATTGCCCAGCAATCCCAGCAGGCGAAAGGCGTTGAGCACCGGCTTGTCCACACCATCGGTAGCCAGGTCGCGGAAGCCTGCGAATGGCGGCTGACCCTCGAATTCAAAGGCCCAGGTGACCGCTCCTTTGAAATGGACGTGCTCGCGACGAGCCAGCGCGAGGATGTTGTCTAGCACTTCGACGGTATAGGAGCCGTAGAGCGGGCCGTTGCGATAAAGGTTCTGCGGATTCTCCTGGGCAGAACAAGCGGCGCAGCCTTCCGGGTCCGACTCGCCCAGAATGATCGGAGTGTCGTGCCATTCGGGAAACGACGCCACGATTTTGAATCCTTCCTGAATCGCGGTGAGTTGGTGACTGATTCCCATCTGGACATGGTCCACTTGCCACTTCGGAAACCCCTTGGGATGAAAGCTGATGAAGTCGAGGCGGGATCCGATCTTTCCGGTGGCGTAGTTCTTTTCATGGGCGCAGTGATCGAGAAATGCACGGAGAAAGTCGGCGGATTTTGGACTGCCCGGGCCTGTGCTGTCGGGCCCGCCGATCCGGGCGCCGGGGTAAGCCCGGAGCACAGACTCAACCGTGAAGTCATAAAGCTTGAAGAATTCTTCGCGAGTGCCTTGCCAATAGCCGATATCGGGCTCGTTCCACACTTCCCACAGCCAAGTCTTGACTTCCGCGTCGCCATAGCGCTGTCGGAGATGCCGAACGAACTGGTAAACAAGTTCAGACCACTTCGCATAGTCCTTCGGCGGATAAGCCCAGCCGGTATAGATTCCGGCTGCTCCAACCTTCGGAAAGGTGTGACGGTATGGTTCGGGGTGAGTCGAGAGTGCTTCGGGCATGAAGCCAATTTCGACCAGCGGCTTGATGCCGGCATCGTGAAAAGTGTCGAAGATGCGATCCAGAATCTCCCAGTTGTAAACCGGATGCCCCGTCGCATCCTCTGTGTATACGTTCGTCGAACCCCATTTCAGAGAGGCGGAGCCGTCGCCGCTGGTGAACAGGTTGTGAACGCGCACGTATACGGGCTCTGCATCGAGGGCGGACAACTCGCCGAGGAGCTTCTTGCCATGCGGTGCGTAGGTGTAGTTCGGCTCGTCGTAGCCGAAGTAGTTCCAGACCGGATTCAGTGGGCCCTCGGATTGATCGACCTGCACCTGGATGTTGACATGATCCGGAGGCTGGTCAGAAGTCGCCGTTAGCGGCGCGGTGAGAGCGAGCATCAAGAACAGCAAGATGCCGAGCGATATTTCGAGGTCACGCTGATTGCGCATGCGAACTTTCCTTGGGAAGGCAACCAGGTTGCCTTCTGATTCGGCCCATGGGATCAGCTTGGCGCAACGCCAGCCAAATGCAATTCATTGCGGCCCAATGTCCCCTTTCCCACAGGCGATAAGCTGCCGGCATCCCTGTAGATGAGCAAGCGTTTGCTCACCCCCCCGGCCATGGCCCCCAATGGAGATTCTCCAACGCAAGCGAGAATTGCTGCCTGCAGCGACTATCGCGACACAAGCGAATTCTTGCGGGAGCTGTTCCGATTGGGCCTCGCAGGACCACCCGATACGTTGTCACCGGGCGCGAGTGCCGTGGATCGCCGCAGGACCAACGACGTGACCAGCTCGTAGATATGGCGCTCTTGCGAACGAGGCTGATCCACCTCGTTCAAGAGCGCCCGAAATGCAATCTTGGCCAGCTCGTGCTGGGACATCTGCACCGTGGTCAGCGGAGGAGTCGTGAACTCAGTCAGATGAATATCGTCAAACCCAACCACCGACAGTCCCTTCGGAATTCTCAGATCCTCTTCGTATGCCTCCCGCATGACTCCAATGGCGGTCATGTCGTTCGAGCAGAGAACCGCAGTGGGCGGGTTGCTGAGCGCGTGAAGCTCGCGAAAGGCCCTCATGCCGCCTTCCATCTTGTGATCTCCGACCACAATTAAATCCGCGGAGAGTCCAATCTCGGTCATGGAGGTTTTGAAAGCATCTCGCCGGGCGATTGCGGATTTCAGGTGCTGGGGTCCGGCAATGAAGGCAATGCGAGTATGGCGAAGTGCAGCGAGGTGCTGAACGGCCTGACGGATTCCACTCAGGTAGTTGATCCGTATATTTGCCACGCCCGGCACGTCCGGACCGACGTCGACGAAAACCAGAGGAACCTTGCGGTAGCGGAGGTGCTCAATCAGGGCTTCCTCCATCCCGAAGGTCAGGATGGCGACCCCATCGACGCGGCGTTCGATCATCCGGCGTACCGCGGACTCCATGCGTTTGGGGTCATGCACGGTCGAGGTCAGCAGGATCTCGTAGTTATTTTCAACGGCGAGATTTTCAAATGTCTGAACGATTTCGGGGAAAAATGGGTTGGTAATTTCGGAAACAACCAACCCGAAGATCCGGCTTCGGCCGAGGACGAGCGCGCGGGCCTGCGTATTGGGATAGTAGCCGAGTTCGTCCACTACCTTCCACACGCGCTTGGCGAGTTGGGGATCGACGGTAGGAACGCGATTAATGGCCCTGGAGACGGTGGCGGTGGAGACTCGCGCCCTCCGGGCGATCTCGCGAATGTCCATATAGGGAAGAGGCCTTTTTCCCGCGAGATATCCTACCACGAGATGGCAGCGGGTGTGTAAACGTTTTCCCGCGGTCGGATGAAAGAGCGGAAGAACCGGCTCAGCGCGTGCCCACCAGCCTGACCCAAGTGGTTTGGCGGCCGAGGGGCACGACGTACGCCCCTCTTTCCGAATTGATCTGTGGGTCGGGATGATATGCAGCGATACCATCCGTTCTCCCGGGTTGTTCGACGCGAAGCCGGGCAACTGGAGTGTACTCGTCGGCGGGGGAGAGCCCGATGCGCACGACGCCGGTCTTTGCATCGAATTCGAGCGAGTCGAATGTTCCCGCATCCAGCGTTAACCACAAGCCGATGGGAGCAACGAAGATTCGAGATCGGGAGGAATCGCGCGGAATCACAGTGACGGTGCTGCCCTCGACTTTCACGTTTCCGCCAAAAGCGATCCATCCAAACTCGGGGTGGTCGAGAAGGTACGTGGCCGTATTCCATGCATGTCCAAAGAAATTGGGCCCGTAATCCCCGCTGTATGGATCAGGTTTCAGCATGTCAGGAAACGAATGGAAAGCAGCCGAGGCGAATCCCTCCTGGTCAATGTCAGTGAGTGCGCCCATGGTGCCGCCATAACCGACGCGCAGCAGGTAAGCGTCGTCGGGGTGTTGGCGGAATTCAGCCAGCAGCGGGATTGCATTCAAGCCCGAGCCGTAGTGGTGAAGCTGTCGCTCAAGACGCCGGTCCTTGGCTGCGAAGATGAAATCCCAATAGCGTCGCGCGCTACCGTTGTATCCCCAATGAGGAATCGCGGGGTCGTAGCCGAGGATGGCGTTGAGCGTTACGGCGGCCTTGTCGTCGTAGCCGAAATATTTGGTCCACGCGTACACCTCTTCCTGGCCCGTGGAGTCCCAGGGCATTTCGCTGCCGAACGGGTAAGCCTGGCTCTTCCAGCGGTCCGCCCGTTCTCGCATCTTCGCCTCCATGGCGTTGGCCTGCTGGTCCATGTTTTCGCGGCGGAGGTCGGTGAGGATGGCGACAAAGACGGATCCTTCCATTTGACCGAAAGCCGAGAGGCCCTCGGCGTATTTGGTCATTGCCATCGAGGTTTCATATGCCTGATTCAGGTACCAGTCCCATGGGTGGTTGGTCACCAAACCCCGGTGATTGCGGGCCAGCCGATACAGAACCCAATACGCGGCGGCGACGTGCGGGTAGTCGTAGGAGCGATCGACAGCTTCGGACGCCTGTTTGTTCCAACTCGTCCAGGATTTCCAATTGAAGCTTTCGTTGTAATAGTGCGGAGGCATCTGATTGGGCTGGTAATAGAACAGGCTCTTGCGAACGCCAAAAGGGTGCGGTTCACTGTTGGATTGCAGATGTCCCCAGAGAACATCGTCGACGAACTGCTGAACCTTGGCCAACTCTGATTTGTCCGGCTCAACAAATTCCTTCATCACGGCAGCCAGCCATGATCCGGCGCCGCCTTCGTCGCTCAGGCCCGCGATCCACACCCGGCTGTCTTGCAATACGAATTGATTGGTCTCGCGATCGTAGCTGATTACGGACGGAGCCCGATGGAAAGGGTCGCTGGCATCGTTGAACCATTGCCTGGTTGTGAGAAAGTGACCCATATCCGCGACGGCCTGGGCCTCAGGTTTCATGACGAAATACTGAATGGTCTGCACGAGGCCATCGCCGTAAGTGACGGTTACTCGCGCGCGTCCCCAGGTTTTGCCGTGAAGTGTGTACGCTTTCTGTCCGCCGCGGGCGGGCGAATCTTCGTGGATTTCGATCGCCGACAGCGGGTCCACGGTTAATGAAATGACAGGCTTGTCATACTTCAGGAACAGGCGGCCATCAATGTCCTGAGGAAGCACGTATCCCGGAATACCGACGGCGACGGGCCGCTTGTTCTCCGACAAAGTTTTCTCGATGTCGCGAATGGAATTGGAAAGCACGAACTTCAGCCCGTAGGTTTGTGACTCGCCCGGCTTGAGTTCGAAACCGGTTGCTGGATTCCACTCTTGCGCGTTGCGCCATTCGTTCTCGGCGTAGGCCTGGCTGTGAACCATCCACTGATAAAAGCCTTCGAAGGTGATACCGCGAGGGGTGGGATCGGTGAAAACCGGCTTGGCGCCCCACGGTCCCTTGTGGTCCAGAATCGGGTTATAGGCTTCGAAAGGTGTCTTTCCGTCGGGGATGACCAGCAGCGCCGGACCGTGGCCGTTCAGGCGAGTGACTTGCAGATAGCCGGCGTCCTCGCCGATGTAGGGATCGTAAAAGGAGCATATCGCGTGAGCCTGCTCCAGGGTGCGATCGTTGAGCACGTTGTTGAAGATCATCGGAATGCCCAATGCGCCGATTTCAACGGGATGCGCCGACTTGTTTGTCAGCGTGAAGCGCAGAACGAGTTTCCCGTCATCGACAGCCCATGCGCGGATGATCTGCAGAGGAATATCGCCGGGGAGGGTGGGGCCGAGATCGGAGACAGCCAGCGCCTTCCCAGACGTCGTGAGTTGGTGAACGGGCATGCGGGCGGCGGCAGTCGAGTAGTTCAGCCACTCGGTTGAACCCTGCGCGCGCAACCGGAGAGTAAGATCCCCCAGATGGAAATAGCCATCTTGCGAACGTGCGATCAGGAGATCACCCGGAGTGAAATCGAAACCGTCTCCGTCTTTTGGTTTCAGGGCGGCGACAGTCTGGGAAGAGCGCACGAGGCTTAAGGTGAACTCAGGGGTCTCGTAATCCTGGATTCCCTGTTGCAGCATGGGTCCGGGAGTCGGCGGCTTTTTCTCCGGCACTTGTTGGCAGGCGGAGTATTCGGCCATCGAAGCCCAAAAGAGCGTAAGAAGGGAAACGAAAAGAACGTATTGTTGGGATCGGGTCTGGTTCACCACGTCAGTTCCTCATTTCTGAGGCGCGATTGATACGGCGCCAGCGTCTCGCGAGACTTTGCTCACAGCAGAGAAATCCTCATCTCCGTGGCCTTCGGCAATAGCCCGCTGGAAGAGCGAAAGAGCCGCCGCCGCAGTCTGCAGGGAGATGTCGTTCGCGGAGGCCTCCTTCAACGCGTAGGAAAGGTCCTTGGCCATCCACCGCAAGGCAAAATTCGGAGCAAAATCGTCGGCTGCGACGCGATCGGCTACTCGTTTTACGATTCCGCTGCCCGGAGCTCCATTCGCGAGGATCGACAGGGCTTTTGCGCGGTCAAGACCTCCGGCGCGAATGAGTGACAAGGCTTCAGCAAGGGAGGCAGCCTGTACTGCGCAAACGAAATTATTCACCAGCTTCATCAGGGCGCCACTGCCGACCGGGCCGAGATGAATGGTGTCGCGTCCGAGCACCGAAAAGACGGGTTGAGCCGCCGCTACCGCGTCGGAAGAGCCGCCTACAAGGAAAACCAATTCGCCGGATGCGGCGTGCGGCCTGGTTCCGGTTACAGGAGCATCGAGGAACCGGCAGTGGCGTTCGGCAGCCTTGGCGGCAAGTTCGAGAATCCAGCTGCTACTCAAAGTGCTGGACTCGATCAGCAGGGAATCGGCGGCTGCGCCCGCGAGAGCGCCATCGTCTCCAAGCCAGACGTCACGGGAAGCCTCGTCATTCGCCACCATGCTGAGAACGATCTGAGAGCGGGCGGCGGCCTCGCGTGGGGTTGCGGCGGCAAATGCGCCCTCGGAAACCAGGGGAGCACATTTCTCCCGGTTGCGGTTGTAGACAGCGAGGGGAAAGCCCGCCGAGAGCAAGCGGTGGGCCATGCCGGAGCCCATGATGCCGAGGCCAAGAATCGCAACTTTTGGTTTCGCCATGATGTTACTCATCCTAGAGGAATGACAGTCGTCAAAGTGGGCGCCGAGTTGGCGGCGCGGACGGGATTGCGCAGCGGTCTTCCATATCCTTCGGCAGAAACCTGCATGACGTCTCCATCCTGCAGGCGAACGTTGTCACTGTAGCTGAGGCAGTCGGTTCCGAAGAAATGCACATGAACGTCGCCTCGGCGCCGATGGGCCTGGTACTTGAAGTGGTGATGCTCGAGGTTGGCAAGACTGTGGCACATTTCGCGATCGCCGGTGTGAAAGGTTTTGTTCCAGAGGGCGACTCCATCGCGCTCGATCTTCACGTCGATGCGAACAGAATCGAACTCCGGATCTACGACCAGTTCCGGGCCCAGCGCGCAAGCACGCAACTTTGAGCCGGCGAGGTTCAAGTAATTCTTCTTTTCAAACTCGTGATCGGAGAACTCGTTCCCGGTGGCCAGCCCGAGGCGGTAGGGCTTTCCATCGGGCCCGATCAGATAGGCTCCGGCGATCTCCGCTTCTTCTCCACCGTCTTCTGCGTAGGAAGGAATCTCGAGCGGTTCCCCGTGCGCACGCAAGATCGATCCCGTACCCTTGTAAAACCACTCCGGGGGGATTCCGATATCGCCGGGCGCGGGACGCCCGCCTTCCATTCCCCATCGGAACATCTTCATGCTGTCGGTCAGGTCCTCTTCTTGGATCGCGTGCATGGACTGGCGGTTGCGCGCGCTGCCGAGATGGGTCAATCCAGTGCCTGACACCAGGCAGCGGGCGGGCTCTTCCGGGTGATCGAGCGCGGGAAGCAGCTTCCACTGCGACTCCCCGCGGTAGATGGGATCGTAAGGGAGAGTCTCGTGCCTGGCCCGTTGCCGAGCCGCCTGGCCGAGCTTCATTTGAGCGGCGATGGCGACATGCGCCAACTCATAGATCGACGAACAGGAATCCAACAGGCGGATACCCGGCTCCTCCACCAGAGCCACGCGCCTGACTTTGCCTTTCCTAATCTGGATGAGTCGTGTCATTTCCATGGTGCTTATAAGTTTGACTTCATTCAACGATCTCGAACTGCGACAGCCCAGCTTCATCAATCTGGAGTCCCAGGCCGGGCGTATTGTCGTCAAGATCGATAGCGCCGCCGCCGGCCCGAGGCTCTCCCCGGAAGATGTACCAAAACAACTCATTGCCGACTTCGACATCGACCACAGGAAAATATTCGGCCATTGGCGAGTTGAAGCTGGCCATCACCAGATGGTAGTTGTGCATTTGGCCGGCATGCGGAATGACGGGAACGGAGCAGGCCTCGGCGAGAGCCGCGATCTTGCGAGCCTGGGTAAGGCCGCCAACCCGGTTCGTGTCGAACTGAATGTAGTCGAGGGCGCGAGCTTTGAGGAGCTCCTGAAAACCGTAGAGGGTGAATTCGTGTTCTCCCCCTGCAATCGGAATTCGTGCATAGGATTTGAGTTCGGCATATCCGCCGAGGTCATCGGGAATCACCGGCTCTTCGAGCCAGCGCAAACGAAAAGGCTCGAGCAGGGGCAGGATGCGCTTGGCGTAGTCGAGCGTCCAACCCATGTAGGCGTCCGCCATCACATCGATCTCGTCGCCGACCGACTCACGGACGGTCCTGACCAGTTGAAGGTTGCGCTGCATGCCGGAAGCGCCGTCGACGGGGCCCCATCCGAAGCGCAGCTTCATGGCCTTGTATCCTTCGTCTTTATAGCGCTTGGCTTCAGCCGCCAGTTCGTCCAACTCGACACTGTAGAGGCGAGAGGCATAGACGGGAATGCGGGTCTTCGTGCGGCCGCCGAGAAGGCGAAAGACCGGTTGCCTGGCGGATTTGCCGAGCAGATCCCAAAGTGCGATGTCAACTGCGCTGATCGCCACCATGCCGATCCCCTTGCGGCCGAACGCCATGGTTTTGCGGTACATGTGTTGCCAGAGGCGCTCGAGATCCCATGGATTCTGACCGATCAGCAGAGGCTTCAGGTAGAGATCGATCACTTTCTTGGTGACTTGGGGCGCCAGGGCGGCGTTACCCAGGCCGACGTGACCTTCGTCGGTAAAGATCTCGACCAACAGCCAGCCGTGGAAGGTAAAGGTCCGCATAGAAGCTTCGGGCAATGCCAGGAGATCCATGGGATTGGTGCAGAAGTGCGGCGGGAGCGGAACAGTGTTTCCGCGCCAGCGCACGACTCTGGTTCGAATATCGGTGATCTTCATCGAGCAGCCTCGTAACCGACAGTATTGCTCAAAGCTAATGGCTCTACGACAGGAACGGAGGCGAGAATGATCGCGAAAGCCACGAGGTGAAGCATCCCCGCCAGAGCGAACACGATGCCGTACCCGAAGCCGCGGTCCAGGAGGTAACCGACGAGCTCTCCGAAGACGATTCCTCCCCAGGCTCCGCCGAAGCCCACCAATCCGGCAACGGAACCGACCGCACTTTGCGGAAACAGGTCGGCGGGCAGGACCATGACCAGGGTCGACCAGGATTGCTGTCCGAAATAGGCGACACAGAAGAGCACGATGACCCAAGCGACGGGCGCGTGCGGAATCAAAATTACCAGCGGCATGAGGGCAGCACTGAGGCCGAGCGCCGTCTTTCGGGCAACACCCAGTGAAAATCGGCGTCGGACCAGATAACTGGAGAAGCTTCCGCCCAGCAGGCAGCCGACTCCCGCGGCCGCACTGGGCATCCAGGCAAAGGTGCCGACGGCTTTGACATCAAAACCGCGGGCATCATACAGATATTTGGGCAGCCAGAAGAGATAGAAGAACCAGGCGGCATCGCTGAGGAACTTGGCGGTGACGAGTCCCCAGGTTTCGCGGACCAGCAATAATCGCCGCCATGGGATCGGGCGTCCGGCATCCGGGTTTCCGTGCGCCACGAATTCAGAATCCGGTGCGCCGGAAGTGAAGCGGGACAGTTCCCACGCGAGCGTCCAAAGCAGACCGAATCCCGCGGTGACAACGAAGATCCAGCGCCAGCTCGTATAAGCAAGGATCAGCGCGATCAAGGGCGGCGCTGCCACGGCTCCTGCGGCGGTGCCCGCGTTGATGATTCCCATCGCCGTGGCTCGCTCCTGTTTGGGGAAAAACTCGGCCACCGCGCGGGTGGCCGCAGGAAAGCCGCCACCTTCGCCCATCCCGAGCAGAAATCGGCTGGCGACGAGCAGCGCGAAGCCGGTGGCTAGAGCATGGCTGGCACAGGCCAGGGACCAGAACAGCATAATGACAGTGAGACCTCGGCGAGTTCCGAGGACGTCGACGAGTTTGCCGCCGCCGGCATACATGAACGCGTAGGAGAATAAGAATGCGGATTGGAGAGCAGAAAACTGCGAATTGCTGAGCGGAATGTCGTGGCTGATCGACTGCACGGCAAGCGGCAAGGTTTGCCGATCGAGATAGCTGATGGCGATGGCGACGCTGACCAGGATCGCGATCCGCCACCGCACAGAGTTTTCCCTCCAGTTTCGCAGGCCTGTGAACTTCGCGTCGCGGTATTATATCGCTGATCGGAGTAAGCGTTTACTCATTTTCAGGCGCTTCGACTGGAATCTTTCAAACGCGTCGCTGTGAGGAGATGGAGCTATGGAGTCGCACTGGAATCGCCGAGATGTCCTCAAGGGATTGGTTGCGATCTCAACTTCGATCCTGATTCCGCGAAGCAGGGCAAAGGCGAAGGATGCGGTTCCTGACGAAGACATGGAACTCCAGATTGCGCTTGTCAGTGAACACAGCTTGCGACTGACGCTGCTTCTGGCGAGCCCGGCATCCCAAGGCCGTGTCGTTTCCGATGGCTCTCTTGTACGCGAGTCATGGGGCACGCCAATTCGTGAAGCTGCGAACGGTTCCGGGAAACTGCTTCGCGTCGGTGATTTTCGAGTAGTGATCTCGCAGTCTCCCCTGAGCATCGCGATCAACAAGGAACACGGCAAGAGCATTCAGCAGTTTGGCTGGGATGAGGATTCCGGCGCGCTATCGTTTGGGACCGGAACCGGGCCTCTATTCGGTCTTGGGGAAGGAGGGCCGCAATTCGATCGCCGCGGTTCGACGGATGAAATGCGCAACGGACAAGGAGGCTACAAGCTGGCTACGCACGGCAGCCGCGTTCCAATCCCATGGATCATCGGAACGGAGGGGTGGGCGATCTTTTTTCACCAGCCGTTCGGGAGTTTCGATTTCACTGCAGATCCGGGTAAGTTCACTCCCACTAACCGGGATTCGGCCCTCCCTCTCGATCTCTTCCTGATTGTCTCGCCAGATCCGCCGACGATTATGGCGGAATATGCAAAGCTGACCGGTCATCCCGAGATGCCCCCGCTTTGGAGTTTCGGCTACCAGCAGTCGCATCGCACACTCGCCAGCCGCGAGGAAGTGATCGCAGAATCGAAGACTTTTCGCGAGAAAAAGCTCCCATGCGACGCGCTGATTTATCTGGGAACAGGCTTCTGTCCCTCCGGGTGGAATACGGAGAACGGAAGCTTTGCGTGGAATTCGCGCGTATTTCCCGATCCCAAAGAAATTCTGGAGGAGTTGCACGAGGCACATTTTCGCGCGGTCGTCCATGTGGTCATCCTGTCTGACCAACTTCGTGGCACCGTTCATGAGCCATGCAAACTGTCGCGTTTCGACGAAGCGCAGGCAAGCTGCTACTGGGACGCGCACCGGAAAGATTTTGCGATGGGTATCGACGGTTGGTGGCCGGATGAAGGTGATCCGCTCGACATCGCCTCGCGGCTGGTCAGAAATCGGATGTATTGGGAAGGCCCGCAGATCGATCGTCCGAACCAGCGCCCGTATGCCCTGCATCGCAACGGCTACGCCGGAATGCAGCGCTATGCGTCTTTCTTATGGTCCGGCGACGTTTATTCCACATGGGAGACGCTGAAAACGCACATTTCTGTCGCGCTGAACACCGCGCTGAGCGGCGTTCCGTACTGGGGCACCGATATCGGAGGATTTGTTCCAACGCCGGAGTTCACAGCGGAGCTCTACCTTCGCTGGTTCCAGTTCGGCGCATTTTGCCCCTTGTTCCGTTGCCACGGCCGCACCTGGAAGCTGCGCCTGCCGTGGGGATGGAACACGGGAGATCCTGGCCCTGTCGAGATCAGCAGTTACAGACGAGCGGCGATTCCAGATTCGGGCCAACTGCACGATACCCGGGTCGAGCCGATCTGCAGAAAGTATCTGGAGCTGCGCTATCGGATGTTGCCGTATATCTACAGTGCTGTGCACGAATGCGCCAAAACCGGCATGCCCATCATGCGGCCGCTCTGGCTGCACTTTCCCAACGATCCCAAATCGGCGGCGTGCGGCGACGCATACTTGTGGGGAAGGAGCGTGCTGGTCGCCCCAGTTGTCGAAAAAGGGGCAACCACTCGCCGGGTCTACCTGCCGCCTGCGAGCTGGTATGACTTCTGGACTGGCGAACGGCTCGAAGGCGGCCGCGAAATCGAACGGGCGGTTGAGCTGGAAACGCTCCCGCTCTATGTGAGGGCCGGATCCATTCTGCCGCTAGGTCCGGTGAAGCAATACGTGGACGAGAAGGTGGACGGCCCGCTTGCGATTTCGATCTATCCCGGCGCAGATACTGCCTTCTTACTTTATGAGGACGACGGCATCTCGTTTGAGTATCGCAATGGCGCGTGGATGGGGATTGCGATGACCTGGCACGACACGCGGAGAACCCTGGAACTCGAGCTCGCTCCCGGCTCGCGCATGCTGTCGCCTAGACCGCGGGCAATCGAGGTGCAACTATTCGAGCGCATCCATCGTGTGGCTTTTGACGGCAAGCCAGTGTCGGTGTCCTTCTAAGAAGAAGCGGATTCAGTCACAGCCAGGATTCCCGGCGAATCGTGTTGCCATAGGCTACAGCTGACTATGTCGTCTTGTTCTTCACATTCCAATAGACAGCGTAACGGTCGTGAATCACCTGATACAGCGGAACCATGGTGACTGCGTCAGTCTGTCCTACCGTATGGAACGTGAGTGGCTGTTTCGCGTCCGGTTCGATCCAGGCGGTAGGTTTGGCGACGTCAGCAACGATGTCTGCAACCTTCTTTTCATCTCCCGGCTTTGGCTCGTAATCGCCGTAGGTCATGTCTTTCGTGACCGCTTCGAATCGTCCAGCCAGAACCAGAGGCCCGTACATCGCAGCCTGCACTTGCTGGTTGTCGGGCATGCTATCGATGTGAAGGTTCATGGGCAGGCTGAGCTCAATCTTGTCGCCTGATTTCCATACACGATTGAGCGTGAGATAGCTGCTGGGGCTGGCAAAAGCAGGAAGCGCAGTCCCGTTGATCTTGACGCTTCCTTTCTGCGCCCAGTAGGGGATGCGAAGATTAATTCCCAGTTCCACGGGATTCCTGGCGTTGACGGTGATCGTCGTCCCTTGGTCTTCGGGGAAACGCGTCTCCTGCTTCAGGCGCAGACCCTTCTCGGGCCACTCCAGGTCGGAGCCGATGTAGAGATTCACGTAGAGCGAATCGTCATCATGGAAGTAAATGCTGTCGGTCAGCTTGGCGTATTCTTCGGATCCGGTGCCGGTGCAACACCAGAGGGAATCGAAAGGTTTGCCAAACGTTTTCCAGTATCCCGACGCGAGCGGCAGATAGTACATCATGGTGCCATCTTCGGGGTTGATTGTGCCCAGACGGTGGTTGAAAACGAGGCGCTCGTAATAGTCCATGAGACGCGGATCGGAATCCCATCCGAACAGGTGACGCGTGAGCTTCATCATGTTGTACGCGCAGCAGCACTCGGTAGTGCTCGGACCGAGTTCAGTGGAGAGCTTCCCGGGATCGGTGTTCCAGGACTCGCGGTTGCTGGTCCCGCCGGTGCAATAGGAGCGCTCGCTCACTACTTCCTCCCAGAAGTATGCGGCGATGTCGCGATAGCGAGTGTCTCCCGTGAGTTCGTAATAGCGCGCGGCGGCAATGACCTGAGGAATATGTGTGTTGACGTGCAGGCCTTTCAGTTCGTCACGATGGTCTGCCAGGGGATCAAAAAACCACTTCTTGTCGAATCGCTGCGCGAGGTGCAGATAGTAGCCTCTGCCGGTGACAGCGTAGAGATTGCAGAGCACCTCGCCCATACCGCCGTACTCGGTGCCGAGAATGCGCTGCATCTGATCGTAACTGAACGGACCGGTATAGCCTGCCACCCAGCCTGCCATTTTCTGAACCATGTCGAGCGCCTGCTCGTTCCCGGTGTGCACATACATGTCCAGAAGTCCGGCCATGATTTTGTGGATGGTGTAGAAGGGAGCCCAGACTCTCTCCCGTTCGCGCAGGCGGTCGAAGAAATCGATCGGAAACGCGCTCAGATATCCGCTCTTCAAAGCTGTCTGGCACTTGCCGAGTTCCGCTACGACCAGATCTGCGTTTTTCTTCAGGTCTTCATCGCCGGTGCTGGCATACATCAGCGCACAGGCGGAGAGATAATGGCCGCCGGCGTAGTGACCGCGGAGCTCGCAATCGGGTGCTTCCCATCCACCCAACGGCTGCGCCGATGACGGGATGCCGGCGTTGATGCGAAAGGTATGCAACAAGCGATCGGGAGGAAGAGAGTGCAGATAAAGCCGATCCGCTTCCATCGCGGATTTGCAGGGACCATCGCCCAGCCGCACTTGTTTCATTGGAAAGGGAATGGTTTTCCAAGGCACCTTCTCGCGTTCTTCATTCCCCTCTCTGGGATTCTTGACCTTAGCCTGCGCGTCGACCACCGGATCCTGGGCCCAACCGATGTGCGACAGGAAAGTAGAACTGGCGGCTGCAGCGGCAGCCGAAGTCAGAAAGTGCCGGCGAGAAAATTGCATCATGGGTGCCTCCCCACACAATTGCTTGAAAAACCTCTGATGGTGGATATTGTATACATCGAATGAATCTTGGGAAAGCCTTTACTTGATTTAAAGACGATGCTCTCGACACACGCGGGTTTGAATGCCATGCGAGCTATACTGCCCGGGAGCGTAGGCCCACAGAGTCCCATGTCTAAGTATGCGCTGATTTCTGCCGTTGTGATTGCGGTTTGCGGCTCTCTTCCCGCTTCGAAAGCCCAGTCCACGCCAGCCGGACCTGATACTGCGAGCGCGGAACGAGCCCTTGCGCTGGCCGGGCAAGGCCGGTGCCGCGAAGCTCTGCCGGTTTTGAAGAAAGCAGCAGCGCAGAGTCCCGCCAAGACCGTCCGCTACGACTTACTGATGGCGACGGCCCGCTGCGCCATGAGCGTGGAGCGAACAGAAACCACGGTCCAGGCGTTGGTCGAACTAAATCGCGATTTCGCGCATGACCCCGAAGTGCTCTACATCACGACACATTTCTATTCCGAACTGGCCTCTCGGGCGGCGCAGGAGCTGGCCGACAGCGCTCCTACCTCTCCGCAAGCCGAACAGCTTGAGGCGGAGGCCTACGAATCGCACAACGACTGGGACAGTGCGGCGACCGAGTACAAAAAGATTCTCGAGCAGAATCCGCGCCGCCATGGCATTCACTATCAGCTGGGCCGGATCCTGCTGCTGAAGAGTCCGCCCGATCCCGAGAATGCAAGAAAGGAATTCGAACAGGAATTGAATGTTGACCCTGCGAGCGCTTCGGCGGAATTCATGTTGGGCGAAACCGCCCGCCAGGCTGGGCAATGGGACGAAGCCATCGCGCGCTTCACGAAGGCTTCCGAATTCGACGTTGGTTTTGACGAAGCCTATCTCGCGCTGGGAATGTCGTTGAATTCAGCGGGGAAATTCGCAGAAGCCGTCAGTCCTCTCGAAACCTACGTCAAGCGCGAGCCCGGTGACCCCGCGGGACATTACCAACTGGCGACGGCCTACGCACGAACCGGCCGCAAGGAGCAGGCCGAAAAAGAAATGCAGTTGCAGCGCGCTGCCGCCGCCAAAGCTCCGAGAGATGCGCAGTGACCCGAAGGATATCCCAGCTTGATTCCCGACGGCGTTTTTTGCGGATGCTGGGATGCGCCGGAGCCGGCCGCGCCCTGGGAGGATTCAACCTGCTCCCGCCGCTTTTTGCTCGGGCGCCGGCTGCATCGCCTGCGTTCGAAGCCGTGCCAGTCTCCGCCACCGGCATCGCCTGGAGGCATGCCAGCGGGCTTTCTCCGGAAATGTGGCTGCCCGAAACCCTAGGTGCGGGCTGCGCCTTCTTGGACTACGACAATGACGGGTGGATGGACCTCTATCTGGTGAACAGCGGACCATGCGACTTCTGGACTCCCGCGCCTCCGATTCGCAATGCGCTCTACCGCAACAATCGCGACGGGACGTTTACCGATGTGACCTTGAAGGCCGGCGTGCCGGGGAACGCTTATGGCATGGGGGTTGCCGTGGGCGATTACGATGGCGACGGGTTCCCCGATCTCTATGTCACGCAATATGCCCGCAGCATTCTTTATCACAACAACGGCGACGGAACGTTTACTGACGTCACCGCGAAAGCGGGAGTCACGGCTCCGGGATGGGCTACCAGCGCAGTCTGGTTCGATTACGACAATGACGGACGGCTCGACCTGTTCGTCTGCCGTTTCGTCGACTACGACAAAACCAAAGATGTTTTCTGCGGCAACATCATCACCCGTGAGCGTTCTTATTGCGAGCCGAGCGCTTACCGTCCGATGCCTTCGTGGCTGTTCCATAACAACGGCGACGGAACTTTTACCGATGTCAGCAAACAGTCCGGGATTGCCCAGCACCTGGGAAAGGCATTTGGAGTGGTGGCAGCGGACATCAACAACGACGGCTGGATCGATCTCTACATCACGAACGATACAGTGGCCAATTTTCTTCTGGCGAATCGCGGCAAAGGCCGCTTTGAAGACATTGCTCCTCTGGCGGGGGTAGGCTTCAGCGTCTTTGGACGGGCCCGCTCCGGCATGGGAGTGGATGCAGCCGATTATGACAATGACGGCTGGATCGATCTTTTCGAAGCCAATGTCGACCACGAGTTCTTCTCGCTGTATCACAACGACAAGAACGAAGCCTTCAGCGATGTCGCTCTGTCAACCGGGATCGCAGCGGCAACGCGGCTGATGTCGGGATGGGGTCTCAAGTTCTTTGATTACGATAACGACGGCAACATCGATCTTCTGCTCTGCAACGGCTATCCCGACACTACGGTGGAAAAACGCATGGAGGACATTAAGTACCTGGAGCGCATGCTGCTGTTTCGCAACACCGGCAAGGGATTTGAGAACGTCAGTGCGCTGTCCGGTTCTGATTTCACCCGGCCTCTGGCGGCGCGCGGGATGGCGCTGGGCGACTTCGACAACGATGGCGCGGTGGACTTCCTGGTGTGCCAGAACAACGACGCGCCGGTTCTGTTCCGGAATAGCGCGGCACGAGAGAATCATTGGATCGGGCTGAAACTGACTGGAACGAAGTCCAACATCGACGCGGTCGGCGCCAAAGTGAGCTATCAGTCGGGCGATCTTCAAAGACATCAATTCAAAGTTGCCGGCGGAAGCTATCTTTCCTATCACGATCCGCGCATGGTGCTAGGCTTAGGAAAAAGAACGGAGATTGACTGGCTGGACGTCGAGTGGCCACAACCCAGCGGGCGGACCGAGCGCTTCAAGAATCTTCCGATCGATCGATATGTCAGCATCGTCGAAGGAGAAGGGAAGTGGAAGTGACTGCGTGATGAACCGGGTTTCTGTCGCGGCTGCATTGATCGTGCTGTTAAGCCCGCGGCCTGACATTCAGGCTCAGGCGAACGGCAGGATGTCGGTGAATCCCGGTGCCGATCCGCATCAGCAAAGCGAGAGCCAATCCGATTTCAGCGTTAATGCAGAAGGGGAGCAGGAATTGCAAAAGGGAACTGCTCTCACCCGCGACGGACATTTTGCCGAAGCCATTCCGCATCTGGCCGCAGCCCGTGGACGAGTCACCAACGAGTATGCGGCCAGTTTCAATCTGGCGCTCTGCTACGTTGCCACGGGGGATTACAAACGCGCGACAGCAGTCCTGACCGACTTGCGCCACGGCCATGACAACGCTGACGTGGAGAATCTGCTGGCACAGGCTTACATCGGCAATGGGCAAGACAAAGACGCCTTAACGACGGTCGAGCGCGCCGCGGCGATGTCGCCGCAGAACGAAAAGCTCTATGTCTTCGTTGCCGACTCGTGCACCGATCATCAGGATTTCGCGCTGGGGCTCCAGATTGCAGACCTGGGGCTCCGCAACCTCCCGCAATCGGCCCGCCTGCATTACGAACGCGGCGTGTTGCTGGCGAATATCGATCGTCTCGATGAGGCCAAGACAGATTTCGAATTGGCGGCGAAGCTGGCGCCGGAGGGTGAGATCGGATATTTGTCCCGGGCCGAGCAATCAAGGCTGAATGGCGATATTGCTGCGGCGGTGACCATCGCCCGGGAAGGAATTGCCAAGGGTTTTCCGAATCCGGTTTTGCTTACCGTTCTTGGGGAAGCCCTGCTGCGCAGCGGCATTGCTCCCGGGCAGCCGGAGTTCGCCGAGGCGCAATCGGCGTTGGAGAAATCTGTCGCCGAACGTCCCAACGACCCCACGTCACAAATCGCCTTGGGACAAATCGAGCTGCAGGCCGGTCTGCTCGATGATGCGATCAGCCATTTGGAAAAAGCGCGGCAGATGAAGCCGAACCAGCCGGCGGTGTACGCCAGCCTGGCGAAGGCATACCAGCGCAAAGGAGACGCGCAACGCGCACAGGAAGCATTAGCCGCGCTCGAGAAACTGAACCTGGCGCGCGCCGATCAGATTCGGAATGCCCCCGGGGAGCGAAAGATGAGTTACGCGGGAACTCAGGGGAGCGACGAGAAACAGCAAACTCCGAAGTAGCTCGATGACGTGTAAGCGGAGGGCTTCGGGCTTTTTGCTCCGTCACGAGCTTGAAGGTCCTGGCTCGCTTTATGGTCTTAGAGCTATGCGCGGAAACGGGCGGCTGACGATTCCTTCGGCTTCCTTGATCGCGATGATCTGATCGGCCCTGATGCCCGCCAGCTTCGTGAGGGACCCACTCGGCCACCTGATTTCGATGGCATCAATCTTGGTCAGCGCTCCAAGTCCGAAGTGCAATCGCGGATCCTGCGCCGACTGATAGCTCATCCCGCCTTTGCGCTGGTCATAGAGCGCCAAGTCCCCTGCCATGATCTTCACGCGCGCGCCGACGCCGTCCCGGTTCGACTTCGCCCCAATGAGAAAAATCTCCAGCCAGTGGTTTGCATTCCCGCCATCGTTGCGAAGCAGCTGGGCAGCTTGTCCGCAGTTGTTCACCAGAATGTCGAGGTCGCCATCGTTGTCGAAATCGGCGATGGCGGCGCCACGGCTCACGCGCGGCGATTGAAAATCGGGGCCAAGCCGGTCGCTGACGTTTTCGAAAATCCCGTGGCCGGTGTTGCGAAACATCAATTTCGGCTCGGCATATGTGGTATCGGCGTGATAGCGCTCAATGTTGTCGAGGACGTGGCCGTTCGCCATGAAAAGATCGCGCCAGCCGTCATTGTCGTAATCCATGAATCGCGCGCCAAAGGTACTGATGTGAAAAGTGGCGTAGGAAAGCTTGGAGCGGAAGGTCGCGTCGTCGAAGGTTCCGTCGCCGAGGTTGCGATATACGCGCGCCAGTTGCATGTCGAGATGGGCCACGATCAGGTCCATGCGGCCGTCCCCGGTGGTATCGGCCGCGTCAGTGCCCATGCCGGCTTCAAACTGACCATCCGCGCTGACAGAAACGCCTGCCAGATAACCTACCTCGCGGAAGGTGCCGTCCCGATTGTTGTGAAACAGGTAATTCGGCATGTGGTCGTTGGAGATGAAGATGTCCTGCCAGCCGTCGTCGTCGTAATCGAAGGTCACGACCCCCAAGCCGTTGCTGCCCTTCAATCCAACGCCGGATGGCTTGCTCACATCGGTAAACGTCCCATCTCCATTGTTGTGATAAAGGGTTGGAGGCTGGCCGTGAAAGTCGTCAGGATGGCAGTAGCTCCGCATGCCGGGGCCACGATCGCCGCAATAAAAGTTCCGCTCCGGAGACCAGTCGACGTAGTTGGCAATGACGAGGTCGAGGCGTCCGTCATTGTCGTAGTCGAACCAAGCTGCGCTCGAAGCCCACATCCCGGAGTTCGCGACACCCGCCCGAGCGGTGACATCGGTGAACGTGCCGTCCCCATTGTTGTGGTAGAGAATGCAGCGCCCGTAACCCAGGACGAGCAGGTCCGGGGAGCCGTCGTTGTCGTAATCGCCGACCGCCACCCCCATGCCGAAGAGTCCTTCCGCCCCGACCCCAGCCTTCGTAGTGACGTCGGTAAAGGTGCCATCTCCATTGTTCCGGTATAAGGCGCTGCGCAGGGGCTGATGAGGCGTGTAGACCCGAGTGGCGGCGCCATTGACGAGGTAGAGATCGAGCAAGCCGTTCTGGTCGTAATCGATCCAGCCGCAGCCCGAGCCCATGGTCTCAATCAGGTACTTTTCCGGGGAGGCCGCGTTGTCGTGGCGGAAGTTGATCCCAGCCTGGGCTGCGATATCCACGAAGGTGACCGGTTCCGGGGGGGTGAGGCTGAACCGCCCGTAGGGGCTGGCGAGGGTGAGACCGAGCGTTCCCAGGTCACGCAGCAGCTGGCGTCTGGAGATTTCCCAGTGGTCCTTCACAGAGGCATTCTCGGGGATTTCCCGGTGGGATGGAAAGGAGTTAAGGGCGGTTGAAAATTCATGGTTGACAAGGCCAGCGCATACAGTATACAAAATCCGACCAAGAGAAAACGTTTGCTTGCTCCTGCTGTCTGGGAGTGAGCGCGGTTTTTCTTTTGCATGCGCGCTAAGGAGGAGCCATGACGCGCCGAGCTTTGATCCATTCCGCTTCCTGCGTGGTCACATGCCTTTTGGCCTTGTGTTTTGCCACCACTCCTCAACTCTGGGCACAGCATGGCTCGGAGGGCACGGTCGCCGTTACCGTCCTCGATACCAGCGGCAGCGTCGTGCCGGGCGCGCAACTGCAACTGCAGGATCTGGCGACGAATAACGTCCGCACTGCGCAAACCCAGGACAACGGCACGTACACGTTTGTCAATCTCTCGCTGGGAAAGTACAAACTGTCGATCTCGAAAACCGGATTCAAGAGCCAGGTCTTCAATGATGTGGTCGTGCAGGCGGCGCAAACCACCGACATCAAGTCCGCATTACCGGTGGGAACCGTCAACGAAACCATAGAAGTCAACGGCGGTGCGGCTCCGTTGGTGGAAACCACGACAAACGCCATCGGCACTACGGTCGACTTGAAACAGATCGAAGACCTGCCCATCCAGGGCCGGGACCTGACGCAGTTGACACAGCTCGTGCCCGGCTACACGGGAACTCTGGCCGATGGCGGTGGAACCTGGAATGGCCTGCCTTCGATTGCCCAGGGCAGCAACATTGACGGCGTTGTGGGAAGTGCGAGCCGCATGAAGTTCAGCGGGGCGGCAGAGCCTGCGGTCGAGCCGCGAGTCGAGAACATCGAGGAGATGACGGTCCAGACCGATCAGCTCGATCTGAACCAGGGGTTCGGAAACTCGACCATGCAAATCAATTTCGTCACCCGCCGGGGAACCAATGCTTTTCACGGACGGGTCTACGAGGACCATCGGGATGATTTCCTCAACGCCAACAGTTGGTTCAACGATGCTGCGACGTACCTGGACCCCAGCAACCCTCTGAAGAAGAATCACTTCATCCTCAACGAATTCGGAGGCAGCTTAGGCGGCCCCATCATCAAAGACAAACTCTTCTTCTTCGGCACGTTTGCCATGTCGAAGCAGCCGGGCTCGATTAACACCAGTGAGTGGGTGCTGACGCCGTCGGCGATCGCGGGAAATTTCAATTACACCGATTCGAACGGCAATCCGCAGTCGATCAATGTGCTCAACATTGCCGGCGGGAAAGGGTTCCCAACATCGAATGATGCCACCACGGCCATTCTGGGTAAGATTTCCAGCGCCGCCAACGCTTCGACGGTCATCCCGGTGTCCGATCCGACTTTTGAGCAGCTCAATTGGCTGTGGCCAAATCCGACAACTACCTATTATCCGACGGTTCGGGTGGATTTCATTCCCAACTCAGCCATGAGGTTCAACGTAGCGTGGAACATGACCAAGACCACCCAGCCGGGAGCGAACCCGCCCAACCTGCCGGGACCCGATTTTGCCAACACGGCCGCGGGAAACCGCTTCAAGTCGTATACGGCGGCGCTGGGATTCGACTGGACGCTTTCTCCGACGGTAGTTAACGACCTGCGCGGCGGCTTCCTCTACAACGGGAATTTCTTCGCCTACAACGGCCAGCAGCCCACGCCCGGCCAGCAGCAGATCGGTTGGAATTTTGGCAACTTGCCTTTCTACTATTCCAACACAGCGATGAACGGAACGGATTACCAGGTTCCCACCGGATCGTATTATCCGGTCTTCAACGCGTCTGACACATTGACCTGGGTACATAAAGCACACACGATCAACTTCGGATTCTCCTGGTGGCGAGAACAGAACCACTACTACAACGGAGTGCTGGGATATCCCTTCCTCAGCATGGGACTCGCCAATGGCGATCCCGCGCTGAATGCCTTTACCAGCGGCGCCAGCGGGTCGGTTCCGAATTCTTCCGGCTCTCAGCTATCAGAGGCCGAGGAATTGTATGCGGTGCTGGTGGGGCGAGTTTCCGGCATCAGCGGCAGTTACGCTTACGAACAGTCCTCAGATTCTTATTTGCCGGGAATTGGGACGTACAACCTCGACGAATTGCAGAAAGCCTTTGGCTTCTTCGTTCAGGATTCGTACCGTTTCAAGCCCACACTGACGCTGAATTATGGATTGCGCTGGGATCTGACCTGGCCCGATTACGATCTCACCAACGCCTATCACTCGGCCGCGCCAGACGCGATCTGGGGTCCGTCGGGCATCAACAACCTGTTCAACCCCGGTGTGCTCAACGGAACCTCAGATCCACAACTGACGCAGAACAGCGCGCCCGCGAAGCCCTGGTATGTGGCACCGCAGCCAGCGGTGGGCATCGCATGGAATCCCAAGTTCGAGAACGGACTGCTCAACAAGCTGACGGGTCTGGACAAAACGGTGATCCGCGCCGGCTTTTCGCTGCGCCGGTTTACCGAGCCGCAGCAATACTTCTGGAACCAGGCTTCGGACTATGCAGCGGTTTACTTCCAGAGCTTCTATGCCAACGCCAACAACAGCGGCACCGCCGGAACGTTTGCTCCGGGCAGTCTGTCGTGGTTGGGGCAGGATGCGGGCACGGTCACATCGCCGCAGGCAGGAGGGCAGGGAGTTGACTTGCCCAACGGCTATGGAATGGCTCCCACGCAGTTCCTGAAGAGCTACTCCTTCTCGCAGTGGACCTTCCAGGGCGGGCCGGGCATCAATGGCGTAGAGTCAAACATCCGGCAGCCCTACACCGAGTCCTGGAACCTGGGCATTCAGCGGCAGCTGAGTGAGAGCCGGGCAATCGAGATTCGGTATGTGGGCAATCGAAGCTTGCGGCAGTGGATCGTCCTCAATCCGAACGAGGTCAATATCTTCGAAAACGGTTTCTTGACCCAATTCAAGGCGGCGCAGGCCAACCTCGCTGCGAATAACGCCAGCGGCAACGCAAGTTACGTTGGCTCGTTTGCGAATCATGGTTTGACCGGACAGCAAGCTTTGCCATTCTTCGACGCAGCGTTCGCCGGCGAAGGCCTGGGAGCTGACGGCAGTCTGGCGGATTACACCAACTCCGGTTTCGAGAACGACGTGGCCACCGGTTCAGCCGGAGCGCTGGCCAGCCAGTTCAATAGCATCTTTGGCAACGCTGACTATTTCTGTAATCTGGTTCCGGCCGGGTCTTTCGCGCCCTGCGCCAATGTCGGATATACCGGATCGGGTGGGCCTTATCCGATCAATGTTTTGCAGGTCAACCCCTTTGCCGCCAATCTTGGTTCGAGCGAACTGGTGTCGAAGGGATACTCGAACTACAACTCGCTCCAGCTTGATTTCCGGCAGCGCAATTGGCACGGCCTGCAATTTGACGCCAATTACACCTGGTCCCACACTCTGGGAATTTCGACCCAAAACAACTGGCAGGGATTGGTCACTGCCTTCACGCTTCGCGATATGCGGCTGAGTTACGGACCGACTCTGTTCGACATCCGCAACGCGATCCACATCAACGGTACCTATGATCTTCCCTTCGGCCGTGGCAAGCAGTTTGCTAACCGGGGCGGGATCGTCGACAGGGTAGTGGGCGGCTGGACGATCGGCTCGATCTTCACTTTCCAGACCGGCAACCCATTTCTGCTGCAGGGCGGATATAACACCTTCAACGACTACGCCGATGGTGGCGTCGTATTGAACGGGGTCACGGCATCGCAGCTGCAGAAGTCGATTGGCGTTTACCGAATTCCCGGGCAAGCGGCCGTCGATTTCATTAATCCCAAGTACCTTGCCAGCAACGGCACCGGAGGCGGAGCCAATTCGAGCTTCATCACGCCGAATACAACTCCCGGAACCTTCGGCCAATTGGTCTGGCTGCACGGGCCGCACTGGATCAACGACGACCTGTCGATAAGCAAACACGTCCCGATCACAGAACGGGTGAGGTTCAGCCTCCAGGTAGAAATGTTGAACGCTTTCAATCACCCGACATTCCAACCTGGTTCCGGAGCCGGCTGCTCCTACTACTGTTACGCGGCGGGTGGAGGATTCCCCAACGTCCAGGCGTTTGGATTTGGAATTGGCGGGAGCTCTCCCAGCTATCAACCGCGCAACATCGAACTACGGGGCAACATCGAGTTCTGACGCCGGTGGAGTGGACGTATATCGAATGCATTCCCGAGACGAGCGCATGATGCTTGACATCGGGAATGCATTCTTTTTCTTGTTCCCGAGCGAGGAGTGCTTCTCCGGGATACAGGCTCAGAGTCGTATGGCAATGTGCGCACCACTTCTGGGAGTGATTCTGCGGTACGCTTCGCTGCTCTCGAACGAGGGACCGACGCACTAAGCGTGGGCTGGATATCCAGCGTCCTTTGTGGCAAGTCCGTCATAAGAATGAGAACGATTCAGTACAGCTGTGGCAAGTCCGTCGTAAGAATGAGAACGATTCAGTACAGCCTTTGATCACATCTTCAATGAGTCTTAAAATTCGCCCATTCATCGCCGCGTGCGTTGCCCTTGTATTTGCTCCTCTCCCTTCGACTGCCCAAGGCACGCTGCAGGATTATCAGCGGGCGCAGCAGTTTCTCCCGGGAAACCTGCGGCACATCGCCTACGTCGCCGACGTCTCTCCGCACTGGATTGAGAAGACGAATCGTTTCTGGTACCGCAAATCGTCCCCCAGCGGTTCTGAATTCGTTCTGGTCGATGCAGAGAAGAACACGCGGAATCCAGCGTTTGATCACGCACGCCTGGCAGCAGCCCTCTCCCATGACGCCAAGAGCCAGTACACCGCGACGGACTTGCCATTCTCCGAGTTTGATTTTGTGGATCAGGGGAAGGCAATTCGCTTCGACGCCGATAATAAACGGTGGACTTGCTCCATAGAGTCTTACCAGTGCCAGAGCAACCCGCCCGAACCGAGTCATCCCAACGAGACTCTCTCGCCGAACCAGCGATGGGCCGCTTTTGTCAGGGAACATAATCTGTTCTTGCGCGATGTCTCTACCGGCACCGAGCTGCAACTTACGCATGACGGCGTCGCCGGATGGGATTATGCCACCCCGCTGCCGTCCCTGCGCTTGATGGTGGATCAAGGCACCGAAGATGTGAAGCAGCCCGCGGCTGTTTTCTGGGCGCCGGATTCCTCGAAGATGGTGACGTATCGCATCGACTCCAGAAACTCGGGGCGCTTCACCAGCTTGCAATTTGTACCGCCGGACCAACTGCGGCCAAAAGCATTTACCTATGTCTATCCTCTGCCGGGAGAGGTTTTAGCCAAGGCCGAGCCGATCATCTTCGACATTCAGTCCGGCAAGCGGATCGATGTGGAGGCTGCCTCCATTGAACTGCCATTTCAGGATGGTCCTGACTTCGACTGGTTCCCGGACAGCAAGAGCTTCTACTACGACTACGACGAGCGGGGCTTTAAGGCCAAAGAACTGCGGGTGGTGGATGCTGCGACGGGCGAACAGAAGGTCCTGATCCGCGAGCAAGCGGAGACCTATGTCGACCCAGGTGAGACATCGTATCGCTTCGTCAAGGGGACGGGAGAAATCCTGTGGACTTCGGAGCGAGACGGCTGGGATCATCTTTATCTCTACGACAAAACCGGAAAACTGGAGAACCAGATCACGCAGGGGCCATGGGTCGTTCGCCGGGTGGAAAACCTTGACGAGAAGAATCGCCGCGTCTACTTCTCGGCGGGAGGGCGGGAGAAAAGCGAAGACCCTTACCAGACGCACCTCTATAGCGTGGGATTTGACGGAAAGGGACTCGAACTGCTGACCTCCGAGAATGCCAATCACTACGTAGACTTCTCGCCGGATGGAAGCTTCTTTGTTGACGATTATTCGCGACCGGACCTGCCGGCTCGGGTGGTTCTGCGGCGCAGCAAAGATGGCTCGGAAGTCTCTGCGCTCGAAGAGTCGGATGTCAGCCACTTGGTCAAGCTAGGGTGGAAATCGCCTGAGCCATTTGAGGGCAAAGCCGCTGACGGCAAGACCGATCTCTATGGACTGATCTGGCGCCCGACCAATTTCGACGCCGCGAAGAAGTATCCGGTTGTTGAGTTTGTGTACACAGGTCCGCAGGCTTTCTTCGTGCCGAAAAGTTTCAACACCTTCTGGTTGCAATCCATGGCGGAGCTGGGATTCGTGGTAGTGATGGTCGACGGGCGCGGCACGACTGGTCGTTCCCGTGCCTTCCATGAGTTCTCCTATCGAAATCTGGGAGGGGCATTCGAAGACCACGTCGCCATGATCAAGCAGATGGCGGTTCGATATCCCTATATGGATTTAACGCGAGTCGGAATCTTCGGAACATCCGCCGGGGGATATGGAGCGGCGCACGCCATGTTAGCGTTCCCTGAATTCTACAAGGTGGGCGTTTCCACTTCGGGCGATCACGATGCGCGGCTGGATAAGGCATGGTGGAACGAACTCTATCAGGGATACCCAGTTCAGAATGACTACATCGCGCAGTCCAATGTGACGATGGCCGGCCGGCTGCAAGGCCATCTGTTGCTGGAGCACGGAGACATTGACGACAACGTGCATCCGGTCGAGACCATGCGCTTCGTCGATGCGCTTATGAAGGCCAACAAGAGCTTCGACATGTTGTTTGTGCCCAACATGTTTCACGGCGAAAGTGGGGAACATGCGCTCTATCTGGTTCGACGCCGATGGGATTATTTCGTGCAGTATCTGCTGGGCGTAACCCCACCTGTTAATTTTGAGATCAAAGAGGACCGGGATTTCGGCAGCGGCGGAAGAAGGCGCCGATAACTGAATTTCAAACCTGATCAGGCCTTCCAGATGGACCGAAGACATTTCTTGCAAGGCATCGCGGCGGCTGCCGGGGCGGAGTTTTTCCCTGGCCAAGAGTCTGCTGCTCCCAGGCAGACAACGAGAAAAGCCAGACAGGGAGATGCTCGCGGCGCTGTCTCCATCGAAGGGTTCACGCTGGTTGCGGAGCTCCGAGTTGAAGGCTCGGGTTGGAAAGTCTACGAAGATCTGCGCGTGCGGGACGGCTCGATCGTCTTCCTTTCACCTGGAGGTGAGAGCCGAGTACTTACGAGAAACTCAGAAGCAGCCATGGCGGAGGGGACGCCATACGTGGGGCTTGCGCTCAAGGATATCGGGATTTCCTCTGCCGACCTTCTGGCTGACCGCTTGTTGAAGGATGGCGATCCCGATCCGGAGGCGGTGAAATCGGCAGCGCCTCCCATGGCGTCGGCGGAGAAAAATCCGCGCAACTGGACCACGTTTGTGGGCACCAAGGAGGCCTACGATGTCACTCCCGTTTATCGCAGCGGGAACACCCGAACGTATCATCCCATTCAGTATTCGGCGCAGCTTCATGCCGCGCTGAATAGCGGAGAGCTATACGACGGCCTGGTGGGTGGCTGGATGCCCGCGGTCCGCAAAGTGATCCCGATTTCCGCCGCTTCATACTGGGAGATCATTCTGTTTGGCGATGTCTCACCGGAGAGCAACAGGTACATCGTGCACACCTGGCATCGCACCGCGCGCATCGAAGAGGGCAGGATCGCCGAGGTGGTCTACGGGCATAGTTATCCCGCATTTCCTCCCGCGCGTCAGGATCCAAGGCCTGAGGAGTTCTATCAGGCGCTCCTGGCTTTTGTCGATTATTGGGATGAGCAGTTGGAAGATGTTGCGGCAGCGCGGTTGCCGGATGCCGCCTGGGTTCACATGCCAAAGCACGCCTTCGCCAAGGAGTTGATGACGCGTCCGGCAGGCATTTACCCGAAGTACGGCGCTGTGGATCGCGATTATGCCGGATCGGAATACGACGGCTTTCAGGATGTCTTCACCAGCGCAATCTACGCCAACATGGAGTGGGGCCGTTTCGATATCGCCCGCCAGTTCATCGACAACTATTTTTCCGAATACGTAGACGATGTGGGCATGATCGACATGCGCGGCCCGGAGACGGCGCAGTTCGGCCTGACACTCTCGCTGCTGGCCCGCTATTTTGGGTACACCCACGATGCGCAGCTCTTGCGAAAACACCGTGGCAAGATTGAAGCGACTGCCAATCTCCTTTCAAAGATGCACGACCAGAGTCTCCGGCTCTCACCGACCGATCCCACCTATGGGCTAATCCGTGGTTGGAGTGAATCGGACTCGTGCCTCACCGGCGATCCGGTCCTCTATTGGCAGGCATACTATGCCAACAGCGCGTATGCCGCCCGCGGGCTGAGGGACCTTTCCCTAGCGTGGCACGCAGTGGCGAATGCCACATCAGAACCGCAGATGGCCAGGCTCGCTCAGGAATGGTCTGGGCGCGGCGAGCAGCTCAGCAAGAGAACGGTCGAAGCGCTCGAGAAGAATATCCAGACCGATAAAACGCCACCCTATATCGGACTCTTCCCCGGGACAACTCTCACCTTCCGCGAATCACTGGAAAAGGAGCGGCCCAGCCCACAGCAGTGGCCGCATCGTCCGTATTGCGAGCTGCTGCAGCCCGACATTCTGCCGCCGCGGCTGGCGAATCTCGTAGTCGATTGTATGCGGGCGTATGGGGCGACGACCCTGGGAGTGGTCGCCAACGTCTGGCGCTTTCAGGAGGATGGCCGCGAGATCCTCGGTTTCATCTCCTACGGCTATGCGCAGACGCTGCTGCGATTGGACCGAATCGAAGAGTTTCTTTTGTTCCTCTATGCGCATCGCTATCACGCGCACACCCGCGGCAGCTGGACCGCGGGAGAGGTAACAGGGATCACCGGGGACTCGGCGCTTTATTGTGTCCCGGCTCAGCACACGATTCCTCTACTGGTTCGCTGGATGCTGGTGCTCGAAGACTCCGACGACGACCGCCTCTACCTGGCCAAAGGCCTACCTCGGGAGTGGGTCGGGTCCGGTAAGCCGATTGCTATCGAGCAAGCTCCGACGCGTTGGGGACCGGTTACATTTCAGCTCGCAACTGATCGGCAAGCGAAAATAGTGGCCGGCCAGATCGAACTGGGTGGAGAACGACCGCCCCGGGAGGTCCATTTCAAGTTGCGGGTTCCCGTAGAATTGCAACTCTCAGAAGTAAAAGTAAATGGGACGCCTAGCGTGCTCCAGGGCATTCACAAGGATACGATCTTCATCAATACTGGAAACGAACGGAGATTCGAAGTCTCTGCTCGGATTGTTTGAGGGCTGCAGCCGATCACGCTGTAACCGTGAGGCGCAGCAAAGGCGATATGAGAAAAGCGAACAACGTACTACGTCTTCTTCTGTTTGTGCTTGCGTTCACAGTCTCTGCTGGCGCGGCCGATCCGACGCTGGCGGCTACGCCCCCCATGGGATGGAACAGCTGGAATCACTTTGCCTGCAAGGTCACCGCGGCCGATGTGCGCTCCGCTGCCGACGCCATCGCCAGTAACGGCATGAAAGACGCAGGATATGTGTATGTAAACATCGATGACTGCTGGCAAGGGGCGCGGGATGAGACGGGACGGATTCAGCCGAATGCAAAATTCGGCGACATGAAAGCTCTCGTCGACTACGTACACGGCAAGGGCTTGAAGATCGGCATCTATTCTTCTCCTGGGCCCAAAACGTGTGCAGGATACGAAGGCAGCTACGGCCACGAAGAGCAGGATGCGCAGCAGTATGCGGCATGGGGTTTCGATTATCTGAAATACGACTGGTGCAGCGCCGAGAGGGTCTACCAACGCAGTCAGATGCAAGAGGTCTACCAGAAAATGCACGATTCTCTGGTACGTACCGGCCGTCCCATTGTGTTCAGCTTGTGTCAATACGGCTACGGACGCGTGTGGAGATGGGGCGCCTCAGTCGGCGGCAACCTGTGGCGCACGACCGAGGACATCAGTGATCACTACGACCGGATGTCGGTCATTGGTTTTGATCAGGATGGGCTGGAGCCCTTCGCCGGTCCGGGGCACTGGAACGATCCGGATATGCTGGAAGTGGGCAATGGCGGCATGAACCATGACGAATACATCACGCACATGAGCCTCTGGGTTCTTCTGGCCGCGCCGCTGCTCGCCGGGAATGATCTTTCGAAGATGAGTCCGGACACGCTCGAGATACTCACCAATAAAGAAGCTCTCGCCGTCGATCAGGATGCCAAGGGCATTCAGGGCCGCCGAATCGCCCAGGAAGGGCCGCTGGAAGTATGGGCGAAGCGCCTGTCCAGTGGCAGCACCGCTGTTGGATTGTTCAATCGCGGAGAATCGACGAACCCGGTGACCGTCAACTTCAAGGATCTCGGGATTTCAGGCGCCGCGAAGGTGCGCAATCTGTGGACCCATACCGATCTTGGTTCCTTTACTGAAAGCTATACCGCTGAGATCCCACGGCACGGAGCTGTTCTTCTTCTTGCGGTCCAATAAAGGACTTAAGACTTCGAGGGCTGGTCGCCGTTCTTAGAATCACCCTGCGCGGATTCACCCTGCGCGGCCGCCCGCTTCCTCTCCAGAGCCTGTTTGAGGGACTCGCCGGCGAAGTGGATGTGCTGGCGTAGCAGCTTGCAGGCCGGAGCAATCTCGCGATTGCGGCACAGCTCCAGAATCTGGTGGTGCTCTTCGTTGGCTCGCTTCATGCCATGCGTGAGGTACAACTGCAGGCGCGTGTAGCGTTCGCCGCTGTTATTCACATTCCGGATGATCGCCATGAATCTCGGTTGGTTGGCGCGCGAATAAAGGATGGAATGAAACTGCCAGTTCAACCGTCCCCAGGCTGAAACATGCTCCTCGTGCTTAAGTTCTTGCACATATGTCTGCAGAACCGCTTCGGCTTCGGAGAAATCCTCTTTTGTCAGATGAGGAATGGAGAGCTTGAGGACCTCCGGCTCGAGCAGGGCGCGGATGGAGAACAGCTCTTCGATATCTTCGGGAGACAATGCGGGCACAATGGCGCCACGGTTGTGGACGATTTCGATCAGGCCCTCGGCGTCCAGTTGACGAAGCGCTTCGCGGACCGGAATGCGGCTTACCTGGTACTGAGTCGCGATCGCGTCTTGCCGCAATTGAGCCCCCTCGGGAATCTCGCCGCGCATGATCTGATCGCGCAACCGGTCGGCCACGGCCATCGTCAGCGACCGGCGCGGAATGGCCGTATCGGATGCAGTTTCCTGGTCCATCTGGGTATAGTCCAAGGTCATCGCAGTACGCCTGGTTTCAGTGCATCGTACTTACTATATCGCATGTTATATCCGGCAGATGCTCTCGTTTTTTCAACCAGCACACGAGCCCCAACGACTTGTGGCTGAACGCCACTAGCACTCTGGCTGAGGCTCCGGATCTTCAAGGTCATATTCGGGCTGAACCCGACTTCCCCTGCCACGAATCAGCAGATAGATGGGTATTCCCAAAAGCACGATCAGCAGTCCCGGCCAAGTGGTGGCGGGGCGATAGATGAACAGCACCAGCAGAATGGTGCCGGCTGCGGCTATGTAAAGCGCAGGCACGACCGGATAACCCAGCGTGCGATAAGGACGCGCTACGGCCGGTCGCGTAAAGCGAAGCCGGAAGACTCCCGCAACGGTCAGCACATAAAAAATCAGAGCGGAAGAAATCACGTACTCGAGCAAGTCGCTATAGAGATTTCCCCAGGTCTGCGTCACCGGGTTGAAGACGCGCGGCAGCACCAGCGCCGCCGCCCACAGGCCCTGAAGCCGCAAAGAATGTGCCGGTACATGTGCGCGATTCAGTTGTCCGGCAAAGGGGAAGAAGAGCTTCTGGCGGGCCATCGCATAATAAACGCGCGCACCCGTCAGCGTCAGGGCATTGATCGTTCCAAAGGTTGAGATCATGATCGCAGCCGCCATGATCGCCGTTCCCATGCCCGGAAAAATTGCCTGCAGTGTGGCGGTGCCCACGCGGTCCGCGGAGGCGTGCTGGATCGCCGGCAACGGCAGGGTGAAGAGGTAGGCGACATTCGCCAGGATGTAAAGCGTGATCACCAGGATGGTTCCGAGAACCATAGCCAGCGTGACATTGCGCTCCGCCCGTTTCACCTCGGGCGCGGCGAAAGCAATATTGTGCCACGAATCCGCGGAGAACAACGATCCGGTCTGGCTCAGGCAAATGGCTACGAACAAACCGAAGCCGGTCGTGGCGTCCAGCCCTCGGGTCAGCGGAAAGACCGCATGTGCGTGCCAGGCAGCCGTGAAGTTCGCCGACAACGCTGCCGCGTTGCGGCCGAGCAAAACTCCCAGGACAATTAAGGCAACCAGGGCTCCAGTCTTGGCGACAGTAAACAAGTTTTGGACGAGCTTTCCATAACGCAAGCCGAGGGTGTTGCTGAAAGTGAGCAAAGCAATCACAGCAATCGCCAATACCTGGGCTGAGGAAAGCGATATCGCGTAACGTGTTGTCAAGTGGACCGGGTGAATCCAATACTTATCTTCGGAAATGACCGGCCAGAGCACGCCGCAGAATCGGGCGAAGGCCAGAGCGACGGCGGCGATGGTTCCCGTCTCGATGACAGAAAACAAAGTCCAGCCATAGAGGAAGCCCCATAAGGGCGAATAGGCTTCCCTCAAATAGACATACATTCCGCCTGCATGCGGCATCATGCCGGAAAGTTCTCCGTAACACAGGGCTCCGGCGATCGTCAGCGCGCCGGCCACCGCCCACGCCACCAGCAGCCAACCCGCGCTCCCAATTTCCCGGGCCATCTCGGCGGGGACAATGAAGATGCCAGAGCCGATCATGGCTCCGACTACCACCATCGTCGAATCGAACAGGTTTAGCCCGCGGGTGAAGCCCGGCCCGGCGACGGGCGGGTCCAGATCCGGCAACTCGATTTTCTGCGGCACTTTAGCTATGTTTGTCCTCATGCGAAGAGCCACGTTGACGCTTGCATATTGTATCCATAAAATACGACGTACGGCTTTGAAAGATTGGCAAACTTAATGGCGAAGAGGGATTCACACAGCAAAGTCAAAACCAGCACCCGGAGGAGGGTCGAAGTCATTGATTCTCATACCGGAGGCGAGCCCACACGACTGATTGTGAGTGGAGGGCCGGATCTGGGGAAGGGGCCGCTCTCCAAAAGACTCGAGCGCTTTCGCGATCAATACGATTCCTTCCGCTCCGCGGTGGTAAACGAACCCCGCGGCTCGGATGTGATGGTCGGCGCTCTGCTGTGCGAGCCAGACGATCGCACCTGCTCCGCCGGCCTTATCTTCTTCAACAACGTCGGCTATCTTGGTATGTGCGGACATGGCACGATCGGAGCCGTCGCCACGCTGGCATATATGGGGCGTATCGCGCCGGGAGAAATTCGGATCGAAACCGCCGTCGGAGTCGTAACTGCAATCTTGCATAAAGACGGTCAAGTCACCGTGAACAATGTCGCCAGCTACCGCAAGGCCGCCGACGTGGAAGTCGGTGTGCCAGGATACGGCAAGGTGCATGGCGACATCGCATGGGGAGGGAATTGGTTCTTCCTCGTCCGCCAACATTCGATTCAACTGACGCTCAGGAACGTGGAGCAACTCACGGAGTTCACCTGGGCCATCCGCCAGGCATTGAACGCCAATGGCATTACCGGGGACGAGGGCAAAGAAATCGATCACGTCGAACTCTATGGACCTTCAAGCATCCCAGGTGTGGACAGCAAGAATTTTGTGCTCTGCCCGGGCAAGGCGTATGACCGGTCTCCTTGCGGCACGGGCACGAGCGCGAAGCTGGCGTGTCTCTATGCCGACGGCAAGATTCGCGAAGGGCAAACCTGGAAGCAGGAAAGCATCGTCGGAAGCGTTTTTGAAGGAAGCGTCAAGCTCCGGGACGGGCGGATCTATCCCAGCATCACCGGATCCGCTTTTGTGAATGCGGAATCCGTTTTGGTTCTGGACCCGCAGGACCCGTTTTGCATGGGCATTCGCACTTAAGCCGGAATCATGACAGAAGCAGCCTACGAAGTCGTAGTGGTAGGCGCCGGCATCGTGGGCGCGGCGTGCGCGCGTGAGTTTGCGCGGCGTGGCCTGCGGGTCTGCATCGTGGACCGCGATGTGGTGGGCAGCGGGGCCACCGCCGCCGGCATGGGACACATTGTTGTGATGGATGACTCCGAGGCGCAGTTTTCGCTGACCCGCTATTCCCAGCGCTTGTGGCAAGAGCTCAAGCCGGAGTTGCCGGAGACGGTGGAATACGAACAGTGCGGGACGATCTGGGTGGCGGCGGACGCGGACGAAATGGATCTGGTGTCTCGGAAGCGCGATTACTATGCGAAGCGTGATGTCGTGACCGAGGTGATTGATGAGACACGCTTGAAGCAGCTGGAACCCAACCTGCGCGAAGGGCTGGCCGGCGGTCTGCTGGTTCCCGACGATGGCGTTCTTTATCCGCCCTGCGCTGCCTTGTTCCTCATCCAGCAAGCCCAGGGTCTCGGGGCATCTCTCCGTCTTGGTGCCGCGGCCGCGCAGATTGGGGAGCAACGCGTCCTCCTGAGCGACGGGTCAGAGATCCACGGAGAGATTATCGTCAACGCCATCGGCTCGAAATCGCCGGAACTCACGCAGGACATCGATGTCAAGCCGCGTAAAGGACATTTGGTCATCACTGACCGTTATCCCGGATTCGTCCGCCATCAACTGGTGGAGCTTGGCTATTTGAAGAGCGCGCATTCGAGCGGCGGAGATTCCGTTGCTTTCAATGTGCAACCGCGCAAGACCGGACAAGTCCTGATCGGCTCCTCCCGCCAGTATGGGGCCGAGCATAAGGAAGTGGATCAGGCGATCCTGGCCCGCATGCTGGAGCGAGCCGGGCAATACATGCCGGCGCTGGGGACGCTGTTGGCCATCCGCACCTGGACCGGTTTCCGCGCAGCCACGCCCGACAAGCTGCCGTTGATTGGCCCGTGGCCGGGGGACAAGTCGGTTTTTCTTGCCACTGGACACGAGGGACTGGGCATCACGACGTCCCTGGGAACGGCGCGAATTCTCGCCGATCAAATCACGGGCGCGAAGCCGGAGATTCCTGTCGAACCGTACCTGCCATCGCGAGCGACCCAGGAATACGCCCATGCCTGAAGAAATCACGCTGACGGTGAACGGCTTCCCGGTGAGAGTGCCCAGTGGGGCGACTGTCGCGGTAGCAGTGGTGAGCGCCGGACAAGCTTGCCGCAAATCCGTCACCGGGCAGCCGCGATCCGCTTTTTGCGGTATGGGGATCTGCTATGAGTGCCGTGTGACGATCGACGGCAGACATCACTGCCGGAGTTGTCAGATTGTGTCCACACCGGGTATGGATGTGAGGACGGATGAGTAAACCCCTGCAGCCATTCGATGTCCTCGTGGTTGGCGGAGGGCCGGCTGGAGTGGCAGCCGCCGTTCGCGCGGCCGAATGCGCCGTTCGTGTCGGCATAGTGGATGACAATTTGGCTTTGGGCGGCCAGATCTGGCGTGCGGACCGGGGCGGCAGGCAAGTAACAGAAGCGGAAGAATGGCGGCGCCGAGTTGCACAAGCGGGGGTGACCGCGCTCTTCGGAATGCGAGTGTTTCACCAGCCGGAGCCAGGAGTTCTTTTCGCCGAAAGCGCTACCGATTTCTGCGAGCTGCGCTACCGGACGCTCGTGCTGGCTACGGGTGCACGAGAACGGTTCTTGCCCTTTCCCGGATGGACCCTTCCCAACGTCATGGGAGCCGGCGGTCTGCAGGCTATGGTCAAGGTTGGGCTTCCGGTTCGTGGTAAGCGCGTGGTGATCGCGGGAAGCGGTCCTCTACTGCTCGCCGTCGCCGCTTACCTTCGCCGGTATGGCGCAGAGATTCCCCTGATTTGCGAACAGGCGACCTGGCGCCAACTGGCGCGATTCAGTGCGTCGCTGATCGCTCAGCCGCAAAAGATTCTTCAGGCCCTACAGCTCAGAAAAGAAATCGCAGGAATTCGGTTCCTCGCCAACAGCTGGCCGCAAGTCGCGCGTGGCCACGGCAAACTCGAGAGCGTTACTATTTCGTGCGCAGGGAAGTCCGAGGACATCGCGTGCGATTACCTGGCTTGCGGATTCCATTTGCTGCCGAACAACGAGTTAGCGTCCTTGCTGGGGTGCGAGATTCGACACGGATGTGTGCAGGTTGACGAATACCAACAGACCACGATCGCCGGGGTTTTTTGTGCAGGAGAACCTACCGGGATTGGCGGAGTCGAGCTATCGCTCATTGAAGGAGACATCGCGGGGTTGGCGGCAACTGGCCGCCGAGATGATTCCCGAAAGTTGTTTGGAGCACGCCGGAGATTTCGCCGTTTCGCCAGCTTGCTGAACGAGACCTTTGCTCTGCGGGACGAACTCAGGAGCCTGCCTTCCCCCGAGACCCTGGTTTGCCGCTGCGAGGACGTTCCTCACGCGCGTCTGCGGGACCAATCGTCTTGGCGCGCTGCGAAGTTGCATACACGCTGCGGCATGGGCGCATGCCAGGGAAGGATATGCGGCCCGGCAACGGAATTTCTCTTCCGTTGGAATCCCGACTCGGTGCGCCCGCCAGTCTTCCCCGCGCGCGTTGAGAATCTCGCAGCGGTTGCCGAAAGCCTCGAACCAAGCGCAGTTATAGGAGGTTATCCATGCACTGGAAAGGCGTAATGCCTGCAATTACTACCCCGTTTGATAAGAATCTCTCGGTGGATCACGATTTTCTGGCAGAACACTGCCGCTGGTTGCTGGAAAACGGATGCAGCGGCATCGTCGCCCTCGGATCGCTGGGTGAAGGCGCGACGCTTTCGTATGAGGAAAAACTGGAAGTCGTGCGCACCTGTATTCGGGCCGTGCAACGGCGTGGACCGGTCGTCGCTTCCATTTCGGCGCTCTCCACTTCGGAGGCTGTATCGCTGGCGAAGGCAGCCACTAGTCTAGGCTGCGATGGTCTGATGGTTCTGCCTCCGTACGTATACCAGGGCAACTGGCGGGAAATGAAAGCCCATGTGGCAGCGGTGTTCAACGCCACGCCGCTATCGTGCATGCTGTACAACAACCCCGTGGCGTATGGAACGGATTTTCTTCCCGAGCACATCCAGGAACTCGCCAGCGAGCACGAGAACTTTGAAGCCGTGAAGGAGTCGAGCACCGATGCCCGGCGAGTCTCCGCTATCCGGGCATTGCTGGATCGCAGGCTGGAAATTTCTGTTGGAGTCGACGACGCGGTGTTGGAGGCAATCGGAGTGGGAGCCACAGGATGGATCGCCGGTCTGGCAAACGCGCTGCCACGAGAATCGGTCGATTTGTTTCAGTTCGGCATCGGCGGCGACAACGATAAAGCTTTCGATCTGTACCGCTGGTTCTTGCCGTTGCTGCGAATGGATACCGTCGCAAATTTCGTTCAGCTCATCAAATTAGTGCAACAAGAGGTTGGGATGGGCAACGCTCGGGTGCGTCCGCCGCGGCTCGAACTGGTCGGCGATGAACTCGACGACACCAGGGAAATCATCCGCCGCGCGCTCAAATCGCGGCCGCAACCGGCGAGCGCGTATGCCTTGCCCAGAAAGTGAGCCATGTTAGCTTTGACGACGAAAATTTCAGGTCGCTCGCTCATCGGATTCCGGGAAGGGGCGGGATCAGGAAAACTCCATTACGCGACCGATCCGACGACCGGCCAGCAGTTGCAGCCGGGCTTTGTGCCCGCCACCGCGGAAGAAGTCGATCTGGCGGCTCATCTGGCGGCGGAAGCCTTCGAGAAATACCGGCATCTTTCAGGCAAACAGCGCGGAGCGTTTCTGCGGATGATCGCCGCGAAAATCGAGGCGATCGCCGAGGAAATTATCGAGCGCGCCAGGCAGGAGACTGCACTGCCGAAAACCCGTCTTCAGGGCGAAACCGCGCGGACCTGCGGTCAGCTCCGTCTCTTTGCCCAGGTGGCGGAAGATGGCTCGTGGGTCAAGGCGCGTGTTGATCCCGCCGACCCCAATCGCAAGCCCGCGCCTAAGCCTGACATTCGCTCTATGCTCCGCCCGCTGGGCCCCGTTGTCGTGTTTGGGGCCAGCAATTTTCCGCTGGCCTTCTCGGTCGCGGGCGGAGACACCGCTTCCGCTCTTGCCGGAGGAAACACGGTCATCGTGAAAGCACACGCGGCGCATCCGGGCACGAGCGAGTTGGTCGGCCGCACGATTCAGGAAAGCGTGCGCGAATGCGGTCTGCCTGAGGGCGTGTTTTCACTGCTGTTTGGCAGTGGTTCGCAGATCGGCACCGCGCTGATGAAGCATCCGCTGGTGAAAGCCGGAGGTTTCACCGGCTCGCGCACCGCCGGGAGAACCTTAATGGATGTTGCCGCAGCGCGCCCGGAGCCGATTCCGTTTTATGCCGAGATGAGCAGCACGAATCCGGTTTTCATCCTGCCCGGAGCCTTGCGCGAGCGAGCCGAGGCCCTTGCTTCCGGCCTGCACGGATCCTTCACTCTCGGCGCAGGCCAGTTTTGCACTAAGCCGGGAATGGTCTTCCTCCCGCAAGGTTCCGACGCGGAATCTTTCAATGACAAGCTGCGGCAGTTAGTGAGTGGTTCTGCGCCGTTCCATCTTCTGACCAATGCGATTCACGCTTCCTACGAATCGGCGACTTCGCGGCGCAAGAGTGAAGCAGCGGCAAAGCTTGTCGCTGAAGCTCCGCAAACGGGAAGGTCCGAAGGTTTCACTGCTTACCCGATGCTGTTTGAAACCGATGCTACGACGTTTCTCGGATCGAATCTGGAGGAGGAAATCTTTGGTCCGACGACGCTTCTGGTTCGCCACTCCGACCGAGATCAGGTGTTGGCAATTGCCAGGGCGCTTGAGGGACATCTCACGGCCACCATCCACGGTACAGAAGAAGATTTGCGCGATTTCGCCGACTTGATCGCGATCCTGGAGACCAAGGTGGGCCGACTTGTGTTTAACGGTTTTCCGACCGGCGTCGAAGTCACCCACGCCATGGTGCACGGTGGTCCGTATCCATCCACTTCGGATGGGCGCTCGACTTCGGTGGGCACGCAGGCGATTTTCCGGTTCACCCGCCTGGTGTGCTACCAGGGATTTCCCGACAGTGCGCTTCCCGCGGAGCTCAAGAATGCGAACCCGCTCGGCCTCTGGCGCATGATCAACGGAGAGGTGTCTCGGGATCCTGTCGCGAGATCTACTGCGGATTCGTCGTCATCGTTGCCCGGTGACCCGTAGCTCTATCCCAGTAGTAGATCCACCGTTGCCGGATTGCATCCGTGCGTTCGACCAACTCCTGGCTTGGCGCGCGGCCGTGCTCGACTACCAGCACCATTCCGGTGTTAAAACTCCGCTGCGAGTGATCGACATCCGGCACACGCGGCCCCTCCGCCGCAATCACGTCTTGGACGGTGATCTTGGTGCGCTCGGCTCTGAAGATCGGATGTCCATTCAGGTCTTTTCCTGCTGGAACGAGATTCCTCAGAATGAAAAAGTCGGGGACCTCGGCCGGCGAAATCAATCCCATTAGATAAAGATCAAGATAGGAGTAGCCGGTAGCCGGCACATAATAATCGTCATCCAGTTGCGTGAAGGTGCCATCCAAGTTGTCTTGCCAGACTCCACCTCCCATCGCCGAGGCCTCAACCGGGCGCTGATAGGGAAACGCGACCGGTGCCTGCAACCCGCGCGCCCAATGGACAGGGCCCAACTGAATCATCTCGCCATTCACCTTCGCCGAGACGAATGCCGCCCAGCGATGCCCCATCTCATGGCCCAGCTGCGACATGGCGTAGTTGTAAGGGAGCATCTTTCGCTCCGGAGTGCTCTCCGCCAATTGATGCGCATAAAATGTGATGTCGCGATCGCTTCCCACCGGCGCCCCGGCTGGCGGCCAGTCCTGCATCTGGTTCGATCCGACATAAACGGGCTGCACGTATCCCCACTGAAATCTGCCCTGCGTGCAATAGGTGTCCAGGTCGTGCTGGTTCTCGCCCGTTCCCAGCACATTGCCGCCCTTTGGACCATCGCTGGGAGTGCCGGCTTCCTGATTGTCGATGCGGAAATCGGAATAGTAAGCCAGAAAATCGAACTTGTCGCCGAGCGCCTTAATCACCGTGCAAGAAAGATCCTGAGGGCGGGGTAGAGACAGGTAGTGGAAGGACTCGTAAGCGAGAGCAAGCGGACCGTCCTTTCGAGTGAGAGACGAGAAATGAACTTCGGGGTTCCCAATTCCGGTCAGCCTGACGCTGTGCGCCGGAATTCGTTCTATGGGAGCGCGATTCGCAGAGGTGCCGACTTCTGCCGAAATCACAATCTCTCCAGCTCCCCTGATTCCATCCGGCACAATGCCCTGCAGCAGGATCGTGTTTCCGACGGCCTTCACCCTGCGGGAGACGCCCGGCCCGAAGGCGACATATCGGGATGGCCGGTCCGGCGGCCAACGCACTCCCCGCACCGTCCACGCAATCGGATGGGCCGCTTCACCACTTGCCGGAGCGCCGGACGCATCGAATAACACGCGGTAGGTGAGTCCATCGATCCCGGCATCGCCTTCCTTCAGCACAGGCCCACGGGTGTCGAAGGTGACTCGCAGGAGGACGCCATCTACGACTGAGACCTTCACCTGCCGAACATCCAAATGCTCCGCCAGCGACGGATGCGGTTCCGCGTTCAGAATGGGAAGCGGTTTTTCTGCGCCGTCAAGCGTGGGATAGATGCCGACGATCGCGTCTTTGGCTGCAAGTTCCTTGTACGACATCTCAATCGTGCCGTCACGATGGAGCACCGCCTGAAATCGATTCACGGTCTTGAACCACGTGAAGTCCTGGATATTCCCGAACGGCTCGGTGACATCCCACGTGATCACGACACGATCGGCGAGTTCCTTCAAATAATGCGGTCCCGACATGCGCGGCTTGAAAAACACACAGATTGCCGGAGCGCTCTCGATCAGCCTGCTTGCCGCCTCGGCGAGAGGCTCGAACCGGCCGATCGATACGCCTCCATCACTCGGAGCGTTGCCGTACGAGTTGCTCTCCTGCGCCGGTTCTCCAAATCGAATCGACCCCGTTCGTCCTACGTGGAATGAAGTCCAGCGTTGTCCGGAAAAAGGAAAGGCGAAGTGTTGCAGAGCGACATCCGATCCCGCGAGTTCCGCCCCGAAGTCCGCATCCCACTGCAAGGCGCCGCTCTCGATGCGATAGCGGGTACCATCCGGGATGAAGCGCAGCGTACGACCAGTAAGGTCGAACAGATTGGCCTTGCCTAAGGCGCCGTCGTCCAGATCCATCACGATCAGATTTCCCTGAATTGTGACTCTGCCGATTGAATGACCTTGCCTGTTCACCTCCTCGTCTTGTGCCGTAGAAAAACTGGCATGTAATACGGGCAGGGATAAGAGGAGAATTGCACCGCGCGACAGCAAGCGTGCGCCAATCCGCATACGACCTCCAGCGAAGAAGGGAATCCGACCTGGGATAGGAGTGTTGTATACAATATCCGACCCAGAGTCCAGCAATTCGTAGACCAGCGTGCACATGAGCCAGTCGTGGCACAACGGGATGAGTTCATCCGCGCTGAGACGGAGGCTGGATCGGTTGTGGATAGTCAGCGAATCGGGCAAGCCCGCGACGGTTTATGCTGCACGGCCGGTCGTGCTGCCCTGGCCAGAGTCCTCAGCCGCAATTTGCGAAATGGCGGACCAGTCGAGCGCGTCGCCGCCCCGGGCCAGCAACGCCAGAAAACGGTCACGAATCAGACTGGCCAGCGGAAGGGGAACGCGGAATTGCTCGCCCGCGGCAAGAGTCAGGCGAACATCTTTCAGACCGAGAGGCGCGGCGAATCCGGCAGGCTGAAATTTTCTGTCGGCGATCAGGCCGCCGTAAGTTTTGTACACGGGAGCGGCGAAAAGAGTCGATGTCAGAAAGTCCAGGTACTGGTGTTGGTCGATCCCAGCCTTGCCGACCAGGGCCATGGCTTCGCTGAGCGACTCAAGCACCGATGCGATCAGGAAATTCCCGCTGAGTTTGATCAAGTTTGCAGTTGAAGGCTGCTCGCCGAAGCGGAAAGTTCGCTGGCCGATTGCCTCGAAGAGAGGCAGGCAGCGCTCGACTACGTCGTTCGGCCCGGCAACGACAACGAACAACTTGCCGGCTTCGGCGGCTTCCGGGCGTCCGAAGACAGGGGCCGAAATGAATTGCTGCTGGTGCTTCTCGTGCTCAGCCGCGAGCTTCTGCGCGAGCGCTACGCTGATCGTGCTGGAAGAAATGTGGACGCATCCTGGCCGGAGGTTCGCCAGGATGCCGGATTCGCCGTAGACCGCACTTTCGACCGCATGATCATCGGCCAGCATGGTGAATACGACATCTCCGCGGGAGGCTTCCGCAGGGCTGGTACCGACGTGGGCGCCTCGCTCAAGAAGCGGCTTGGCTTTTTCGGCGCTGCGGTTATATGCGGTGACATCGTGTCCGGCCTTCAGCAGGTTCATCGCCATGGCTGACCCCATGTTTCCAAGACCAACGAATCCGATCCTCATGGAATTCTCTCTCCGGGTTGCACGAATCTGTAGAGTCAAACCGATTCTAGCTGGGCGGCGACGGGGTCTGCACCCCGCAATCTCTCTCCATACCCAGACATGGATGCCAAACTATGCTCGGTTGTTGGCGTTCGTGGGACCGACTCCGCTCGTGCCTCCAATGAGGAGTGACATCCAAAATTGAGATTCTGTCCAACGCCGCGCCTGCAACTAAGATGGATTCAGGCTCACATCAGGTTGTGACTGTGCTCACCATAAGACGCCTCGGGGCAGCTTGCAGTCCGCTTCTTTCACTCGTGTTCCTTGTACGCGGGAGATGGACGTAGCATCCCTGATGCCTGTCAAAAATCATAGCGTCTGAATCCTCAAACGGATAAAATTCGAGTCGCGCACCCGCACCATTCCTGGAGCGAATTCCGACCTCGTCGAAGGAAGAATGGAATTTGGTGCAAGGTTACGGCGGGGCTTTCGGAGAATGCGCTCGGGACTCTTCCGATTCATTAAGCCCCTCACGCACCGGAACGCGTTTCGTTTTCCTCCGAAGGCAACTCTTCATGCGTGAATACAGTTCATAAAGGAACACTTAATGGCCTGGATGCTTCATAAAGTGTGCCATCTGATAGAGATGTGCTTGTTGTCAGCACTGATTGCGATCGCGCTCAACGCGCAACAAGTCGGAGCGACCTGGACCGGCATCGTGCGTAGGACCGCAGGTCAACTTGTCTCGGGAGCGAAAGTCGTTGTAGCCGCTAAAGCGGAAGGACAGCGGTCGGCGGTCACCGGGGTCGATGGAAGTTTTGCGATTGAAGGGATTGCTCGAGGTCCGCACACCGTCACTGTGCAACTGCCCGGGCGAGGTGCGACCGAGCCGGTCGCACTGGACCTTACTGCCGCCCCGGCGGTGCTGACGGTATCCGATCAGAACGTATTGACGATCGCGCCGGAAAGTTCTGCGGCAGTTCCGAATTCTGCCAGTGGGACGGGCGGGGAAAAGCTCTCAAGCCAAACCGTGAGCGAGTTGCCGCTGAACGGGCGCGACTTCAGCACGCTGCTCTTGCTGGCCGCGGGCACGATGACCGATGTCAATGGCCAGACGAATTTCACCCAACAATTTGCCATCAATGGGCAGCGCGGCGTGGAAGCGACGTTCGCGATGGATGGCGCGGACGTGAGTGACCCGGAAATGGGCGGCAGCACCTTCACAAATTTCAACGTCGATGCCATTCAAGAGCTGCAATCGAGTTCCGGTTGGATGCCGGCGGACGTCGGACGAGGAGGAGCCGGTTTCACTGATATTGTGACGCGGTCGGGCAAGAGCGGCTTTCATGGGTCTTTCTTCGAGTTTCTGAGAAACTCTGCCCTGGACGCACGGAACTATTTCGATCATCCGTCGATTGCCGAGCCAGGCCGAATACCTCCCTTTCGGAGGAACGAATTCGGCTTCACGAACGGCGGCCCGGTCGTATTGCCGCATCTGTACGACGGGAACGGCAGAACCTTTTACTTCGTGCAGTATCAGGGATTCCGGCAGGTGCTGGGAACGACCCAGGTGCTGGCGGTACCGACAGCCGCCGAGAGAGCGGGCCAGGATGTGGTGAGGGATCCCGACGGCAGCACGGATACGTTGCTGATCGCGGGAGGCGCATCCAGTCCGGGCGTCAATCCGGCGATTGCCGCCGTGCTGGCGCGCTATCCACTGCCGAACAACCCAACCGGCGCGTTTGGCGAGCGAACCTATGCCGCCCCTTCGAATGTGAGCACGAATGCAGATCAGTTCTCCCTTCGCGTCGATCAGAAGATTGGCCCGAAGGGAGAGTTTTTTGCCCGATTCAACTACGACAATCTCACCGGGCCAACGACCAACCCGAGCCAGACGTTGCTTGATCCGAGCTTCGGTGTGCAGTATGTGGATCGGCAGCGGAACGCCGCCTTGAGCTACACGCGCACGGTGTCGCCGCGTTTTCTGTGGTCCGCGTCTCTGAGTGTCACCCGGACCACGCCCTCGTTTGTGACGCCCAACCACGCGGATCCCGCCTTGCGCTTTATGGACGGTTTGTATGAGCCGTTCAACGGGGCTGCGGGTTCGGTGATGTCGGCATTCGGGAATCTGCTTCATGGGCAGGTGAATTTTGTCCGGACCACCGATCGACACGCGTGGAAGTGGGGTGCGGAGGTGCGTCTCAATCGGGATACGACTTACTTCGGCATCAGTCCCAATGGGGAGTACGATTTTGGCGGTGGAACCGTGTACTCCCCCGTCTTCATTCCTTCCGCCAGCGGACAGCACGATGTCGAGGTGGGCGATCCTCTGCCGGATACTTTGAGCAGCCTGCTCGTCGGCTACCCCTATGGATACACGATCGCCGTCGCTCCGACCTACGCGTCGAATGGCGCACATATAGGGCCGGCGGCGATCAACCGGAACGATGTCAACGCCTACGTAGAGGATACGTGGAAAATCAATCCGCAGTGGACGCTCGATTATGGCCTGCGGTATGAGCTGTACACGCCGATTTCGGAGCGCGCCAACCGCACTTCGAGCTTTCTGGATTCATTTCCACCTGTGGGCGTCGAGCAGGAGTACTTGATCAATCCACGACCTACATATCAGACGAATTGGAACGGATGGGGACCGAGAGTACAGGTCGAATGGAACGCTCCCAAGGCTATTCATGTGCATGCGGGCGGCGGGATCACAATAATTCCGCCCAATATCTGGCAGGACAATTTCCTGACGGGATCGACTCCTTATGTCGTCTACCCGCACGTCAACGCGGCAAAGAACGGAGAGATCGCTTATGGATTCCAGATCACGCCGGGAGAGTTGCCGCAGGTCTACACGCCCGACGGCGTGAATGTGCTGGCCAGAGGCGATCCCAAGGCCGTACCGGCGAATACGGTCATGGATGTGAATCGATACCAGCAAGACCTGGCGGGACTGTCTCCCAGCAATCAATTGTCGCTGCTGAACCTGAGCGGGGTCGATCGGCGTTTTGACAATGGTCTACTCGACACCTGGACGCTGGGCCTGGAGAGAGGGTTTGGAAAACTGACGGCCGACGTCGCATATGTCGGAACGGCCGCGTATCGGCTACCCAAGATCTCGTATCCGAACGCTTATCAGGGTGCGGACCCGGCTTTCGCGCGGTTTACGAACTTCGACAGCAGTGGAGCGGTGACCGGTGGCTTCGGGTTCGAGTCGGTGGTCACGTCTACATCCCACTCGTCGTATCACGCGTTGCAGACCTCACTGGCGGGACAGATCGGCCACCGAGGTCCCGCATTGCAGGCCGGATACACGTGGGGCAAATCGCTGGATGACGTCAGCGGCATACTCGGAGGAGCGGGATCGACCGGCGCAGTGGCTGTGTTCAGTCCGCAGGACCCGCTCAATCCGCGCTTGGAAAAAGGTCCGTCGAGTTTCGACGTAGCGCACGCATTCACAGTGAGCGCAGCCCAGGACCTTTACCTCGATCACCTGGGACTTCAGCCAAATCAACTCAAGCTGTTGACCCGGGGCTGGCAACTGCTCAGTATCTCGACCATCCTCAGTGGCTCGCCCTTCACCGTGTACTCGGGAATCCAGCAGACCGGCGCCGGGACGATTGGGGCAGATCGGCCGGACCAGATCGGCAGACCGGAACTCTCGACAGCAGGCGGTTCCACGCGACGGCGCGAGGACTATTTCGGCCTGGGCGACGTTTGCGTCCCGGGTCCGTGCAATGCCTCGTTCTTCAATATCCCGATCAATCTCGCCGGAGGCACCGGGCCCAATTCGGGGAGATTCGGGACCCTCGGTCGCAATACATTTCGCGGGCCAGCCTATTATGACTTCGACTTTGCGCTCATCAAGACCACTCCGATTGGCCACCGCGACAGCGGCCTGGAGCGCGTGGACCTCCAGTTTCGGGCGGAGTTCTTCAATCTTTTCAACGTCGTCAACATGGGGCTGCCGGCGAACACAATCTTAGGCTCGGGGTTTGGCGTGATCAGCAGGACGGCGGGAACGTCACGGCAGATTCAGTTTTCGCTCAAGGTCATCTACTAGGCCGGATCAAAAATAGCATCCGATCGAGAAAGGGACGACGTACTGACCCAATCGCAGTCTGGGTTACAAGTTAGCGGATTTGAAGGCTGTGGCCGAACAAATTCACTCCGAGCGCAGCGTGGTGGAAGGATCCACGTTCGCAGCCCGCCAGGCCGGAACCCAGCACGCCAGGACGGAAACGAACGCCAGCACTGCCAGCACTCCGACCCACGAGAGCAGGTCAAGCGCCGAGGTTCCAAACAACAACGAGACGATTCCCCGGCTGGCAGCCAGAGCCGCGCAGGCCCCGATTCCGATGCCCAGGGCCGTCAGTCGCATGCCATCACGCAGCGCCATGGTAAGAATGTGGCCTCGCGTGGCGCCCATGGCCATGCGGACGCCAATCTCATGAATACGCTCTGAGATGCTTCCAGCCAAAACGCCATACAAGCCAACGCCCGCGAGCACGAGCGCGACGATGCCGAAGGCTTCAAAGAGAATCAGCACGAACCTCCGCTGTGCCTCGGTAATTGCGACCATGCGGTCCATGGTCAGGATGCGCACGATGGGCTGATCCTTGTCTACGGACCAGACAGCAGACTTTACGTCAGGAACAAGGGCCGTCGCGTTTCCGCGCGCGCGAATAACAAAGGAAAGCGTGTCATCGGCGAACCAGGTCTGCCGGGTAGAAAGGTAAACCGCGTCTTCCTGGTCAATGGAAAGGGAAGTCTGCTTGACATCGCCGACGATGCCGACGACCGTGTACCAGGGGCGATTTCGAGGGCCCACATGAAGACGGCTGCCAATCGGATTTCGGTTCCCGAAATGGCGACGGGCCAGAGATTCGCTGATGAGCGCCGCCTGCGGCGCATCCGCGGTGTCGCGTTCATCCAGCAGCCGGCCAGCGACTAACGGGATCCTCATGGTCTGGCAATAGCCGGGACTGACGGCGTAGCGGAAAACGTTGTAGCCGCTCTGCGAGTCCTGGTCGTCGAATTGCGCTCCATATTGTCCGACGACAGGCGGATCATCACTCAGCGGTAGCAGGCTGGTGAAAGCTGCGCTCTCGACGCCGGGGACATGGCGCACCGCATCCAACGCCTGTTCGAAAAAGCGGCGCCGGCGGTCCGCACCCGCGGGGTTCGCGGGAGTCTCGTCGAACTGATGGCCGGAAGTCACCACCTGCACGGTGAGCATCTGCGACGGGCTGAATCCCGGGTCCACGGCGAGCAGGCGTTGCATGCTGCGCAGCAGCAGTCCTGCGCTGACCAGCAGCACCAGGGCGAGGGCAAACTCCGCAACCACGAGAAGCCGTCTGGTCCAGAGATGGCCGCTTGCGATGCGGCGTGAAGCTCTCTGCAGTCGGGACTGAAGCTCATTCCGCGAGATGTGCAGCGCGGGAATGGTGCCCGCGACAAGCCCGACGATCGTAATAAGGACAGAGGCAAAAAGGAATGAGGCCGTATCGAACCGGATAGCATCGAGGCGCGGCAATTCCGGCGGGCTCAGAGCCACGATGGCGCGCACTCCGGCGAGGGCCGCCGCGATTCCGAGCGTCCCGCCGAGACAGGTGAGGAACAGGCTCTCGGTTACGAGCTGGCGCGTGATTCGCCCTCTGGAGGCTCCCAGCGCGCCACGAACGGCGAATTCGCCGGCACGCTGAGCGCTTCGCGCCAACAGCAGATTGGTGACATTCACGCAAGCGATGGTCAATACAATCATCACCGCTCCAAATACGGCCAGCATCGCGGGCCTGACGGTGTGAGCGATGTCATCCTGCAGGGAATCGACGATCAGTCCCTGGTCCAGGGAAGCCCAGCGCGGCCGGGGGAACTGCGGCCACGGAGACCGGGCAACGCCCGCCAGTTCCTGAGCCGCGTCATTGCGCGAAACGCCGGGCCGGACGCGGCCTACCATTCGAAGGTGGTTGCCCCATTCCCAACTGTTGAATTCGCGGGTGGTCTGGCTGGAATCGTATTGGTCGGGCGTCCACAGTTCGGCGGAAGGAGAAAGGACATCATCGAAGGCCCCCGGCATGACCGCGATGACTGTGTAACTGTCGCCATCGAGTTTCACGGCTCGGCCGATAACAGCCGGATCTGCCCCGAAGAACTGCCGCCAAAGCCTGTCGCTGAGGATGACCACTTTGGGCCGGTTCGGTCTCTCATCTGAAGCGCGGAAATCGCGGCCAATCAGAGGAGCAACGCCGAGCACATGGAAAAACCCGGCGCTCACGCTTTGGCCTTCGAGGCGCCGCGGCTCGGCACCGCCGGTGATTGCGGGTTGCCACGGCTCAAAGAACGCCGTAGCTTCGAAGGAATGGCTGCGTTGTGATAGTTCGAGCCAGGTGCCGTAGGCTATCTCGGAGCGAGCTCCCTGCCAGCTGTTCCAGATCATCAGGACGCGGCCGGGATCAGGATAAGGCAGAGGTTTGAAGAGAATCGGATTGATCGCGCTGAAGATCGCCGTGCTGGCGCCAATGCCCAGCGCCAGCGTGATCACGCTAATGGCGGTGAAAGACGGGTTCCTCCGCAACTGTCGCGCGCCAAAGCGCAGGTCAGAGGAGAACGTCCTGACCGCGTTTTCCCATCCATACGCACGCACCTGCTCTTCGGCGGTCGAGGGATTCCCAAGTTCCAGACGCGCGGCGCGGCGGGCCTCTTCTTCGCTCAACCCACGCGCCCGGTAGGCTTCGGTTGCCTCTTCGAAATAATGCCGAACCTCGTCCCCGATTTCCTGGTCCTGCCGGTTTGCCTGCAGCAGCCCACGAAGCCCACGGGTCACCTGGCGCCAAATTGACATGCTCATGCCTCCTGCCGGAGCAGCCGGGCTACCGCCGAGGCACGGCGATTCCATTCTGCTTCCTCGATCTCCAACTGTTTTCTGCCGGCGCGTGTGAGGTTGTAGAACTTCGCGCGACGGGAGTTTTCCGTGTTGCGCCACTCGGAATCGAGCCATCCTGCGCGCTCGAGGCGCTGAAGGGCGGTAAGCAGAGATCCTGGGTTAACCTTGAAGACGCCCCTCGACACCTGCTCGACCCGGCGGGCCATCCCGAACCCGTGCATCGGTTCGAGGCTGAGAGTCTTCAGGATCAAGAGATCGAGGGTGCCCTGGATCACATCTGTGTTCTGGTCCACCATGATCTGAGCCTGACACGTCTACATCATGATTGTCAAGATGTGATAATCATATTCAAAAAACTGACCGCAGCCACACGGGGTTGCTAGGGTGATCTTCCGAAGCGAACGAACGGATCCGAGCTAAACGCCTTGAGCGGCCGTCAATCTCTCAGGATGCGTGCCGGATCGGTTCGGCTGGCGCGCCACGCCGGTGCGAGACAAGCGGACACCGCGGCAGTTGTCATGACTGCCAGGGCCGAGCCGAATACGAATGGATCATATGGGCTGACATGATAGAGAAGCCCGGCCAGAAACCGCGTCAAAACCACGGCGGCAACGCCACCGAAAGCGATGCCCCAGGCCGTCAGTTGCAGGCCGCGTGAAATGACCAGACGCAACAGGTTCGCGGAGTCGGCACCCAATGCCATGCGCAGTCCCAGTTCGCGCCTGCTCTGGGCCACCGCATAAGACATCACTCCGTACAGTCCAACGCCAGCCAGGAGAAGTGCGAGTCCTCCCAAGAGCGAAACCAGGGTCACAGCCACCAGTTGCGGGGAAGTCGAGCGCTTCACCTGTTCCTGCAGGGTGATCATCTCGTAAAGGGCGAGATCGGGGTCCATCGCATGCACTTCGCGGAGAAGCTCCGCCGACACGCGCTGCAGCGGTCCGCTGGTCCGGACGTTCAACGCCGCCCCTCGTACAAAATTCTGCCGCAGCGGCACATAGAAAAATGGTTTCGGAGTTTCGCGCATGCTCTCGTATTTGGAATCGGCAGATACACCCACGACTCGCGCCCAGCGACCGTTCATCTGAAGTCGCCGGCCGATCGGACTCTCGCCCTTCCAGTACTTCGTCATCATGGTTCGATTGACGATCGCGACCAGCGGAGCACTTTCATCATCACTGCGCAGGAATTCCCGGCCGGAGAGCAGAGGAATGCCTAAGGTCGCGAAATAGTCCGGACTCACCTGGTTATATTCGACCGCGGGTTGTTCCTCGGGTGAGGCTTGGTAGCCGTCAACGGCAATCGGCGTAGAGGGAAACGTGCCGTAGCCGAGTGGCGTCACCGCGGCGAACGCGGCCGACTGGACGCCCGGCAGTCCACGAAGGCGATCGATCAACTCGTCCTGAAAAATCCGGGCTCGGGGCTCGTCATATCCCGAAGCAGCCAGTGACAGTTTGGTGACCGCAACGCTGGTCGTCGAAAAACCCGGGCTCGCGCTTCGGATTCTCTGCAGACTTTCCAGCAGCAGGCCGCCTCCGACCAGCAGAATGAAACTCAAACAGATCTGAAATGCAACCAGGAGCGAGCGCACCCAGGCGCTGGAACGCGCTCCGACCACGCCTGAGGACTCGGCTTTCAGATCGCCGGCTAGATCGAGGTTGCGGCTTCGCAGAGCCGGAACCAGGCCGACCATAAGAGTCACCAACAGGCAAATGCCGGCGCCTGCCGCCATCACGCGGCCGTCGATGGTTCCAGGCAAAAACATGGTGACTCCTGAGCGCGAAGGCAATAACAGTACGAGCGCGTGACGGCACCAATAGGCCATGAGGAAGCCGGCCGCGGTTCCCAAGGCGGAGAGAATGAGGCCTTCGGTGAGAAGCTGCCGGAACAGACGAGATCCCGTGGCTCCGATCGCGAGACGCACGCTCATTTCGCGGCGGCGGACGAAGGAGCGAACCAGCAACAGGTTGCCGACATTGGCACACGAGATCAGCAGCACCAATGCGACTACGGCCACCATTACTTCGAGCGTCGGCAACAACGTACCGGCGTTATTGAACGGCGTTTGCCACAAGGGAAACAGCCGCATGCTGCGCCCGCGATTGGTGGCCGGGTAAGCGCTCTGCAGTCGAGTTGCAATCGCCGAAACCTCCTGCTGCGCCTGTGCGCGCGTGACCCCGGGCTTGAGCCGTATATAGGATTCCACCCAGCGGGCACCGCGATCCTCGAGTTTGTAGCTGCCGCCTTCGAATGTCTCCTCCATCGACGCTGGAACCCAGAACTGCATCGCCCAGCCGACGAACGTTCCGTGGAATCGCTCGGGTGCGACGCCGACGATGGTGTGCGGGACGTTGTTGAAGCGCTGCACCTTCCCGATGATCTCCAGGTCTCCCTTGAAGCGGTTGCGCCAAAGCTGATAGCTGATCACCACAACCGGATGGGAGTTGCTGCCGACGTCCTCGCCGGGCTCGAAGCCGCGCCCGAGAATTGGGCGGACGCCGATCGCATCGAAGTAATTGGCGGAGACGATGCTGCCAATCGCAGTTTCTGCGTGCTCCCCGATACTCAGCGTGCTGCTCGTGATCTTGCTGACGAAAGAGTCTTCGCAGAGCGCGCAGTTTCTCCGCAACTCAAGAAAGTCCGGCCAGGAAAGCTCGGTCTCGCCAGTTTCACCCACTGCGGTGCCCGCGAGCGCAAGCAGCCGCTCCTGGTGCGCGACCGCCGGATACGGGCGGAATAGAATTCCCTCCATCCAACTGAAAACGGCAGTGTTGGCACCAATGCCAAGAGTCAGGCAAAGAATCGCCAGGGCAGAAAAGCCCGGACTGCGGTAAAGCTGGCGAACACCATAATGCAGATCACGGCCAAAGTCCTCGAGCAGGCTTCCGCCTCGTGTCTCACGGCATTGTTGTTCGATCTGGGTGATGCCGCCGAAACTGCGCAGGGCGGCGTAGCGCGCTTCCTCGGGAGACATACCTCTCTCGACGTTATCCCGGATCTGCTGCTCGAGATGCTCGCGAAGCTCCTCTTGCATTTCGCGATCCACCTGCCGGGTACGGAACAGGGACCGCAGACGCGAGGGCAGGGAATAGAACCATTGTTCGACGTCCATATTCACGCCTCTTCGAGTTTCACGATGCCGGAGATAGCAGCCGAGACACGGTTCCAGTTCGCCGTTTCCTTATCGAGCTGCTTCCGCCCCAGCCGGGTCAGGGAGTAGAGCCGGGCGCGCCGATGATTCTCACTGGGCTTCCACTCCGCCCGGATCCAGCCATGATGCTCCAGCTTGTGCAGCGCCGGATAGAGGGAACCGTCGCTGACGCCGAGTTCGTTGCCGGAGATCTGCTTTAGCCGCTGGTGGATCGCCCACCCGTTCAAGGGCTGCAGGGCCAGGATCTTGAGGATCAACATGTCCAGCGTCCCCTGGACCAGGTCGGAAGGCTTGCTCATGGGCACTCCTCTCGGTTACCGAGTTAGACTAGTTGAGTTCCCCTCGGTTAGCAAGGGGTGAGGCAAAATCACATGATTTCGGATGCGCAGGGCGTTGCCTACTCCAGTTGGGGCGCTAACTGGCGTTCTTGAGGACAAGCACGGCGATGCGCCCGTCGGAGTGAAACTCTCCGCCCGTGGCGGTCTTCGCGGTGGTCAGCGGATCGGGCGGAGTGACGTGATCCCGGCTCTCTACCAGCCCGGTAGAGGAAAGCGTGCCGTAGACATATTCCCGCTCTCCGTCGATGGCCGGATCGATCTTATGGGTGACGCCGTTGTTGCGCTGGTCGCGTTCAAACCCGATATCGTGGGTAGCCGCCACGCACCACAGCGGCCGGCCGTCGACTTCGTAGGGCGATTTCCATACCCGCAGATGATTCCGCGACATGGCTACTCTCACCGGCTCAGCGTGGGCGAATCCATAATCCTGCGGCCGGTTAAACAGGTAGAGAACGCTCATCGGCATGGTCAGATAGTCTTTCTTTTCGAACGATTCGAAGACGGCATTGAGCGCTGTGGTCTTCACCGACTTGTCCACCTGCACCCATCCCGCGGTGGTGAACACCTTGACCACCTGATCCTCAGTCCCTACGATCAGCAGGTTCACCATGTCGCCGGGCCTGCCGTCCGGATCGCTGACCCGACGCGGAATCTTGTTCAGCAAGTCGCCTGTGATCCCCGGGATGGGGGCTTCTGTCGGACCGCCCGCGTTCGCGCTGCCGGAGCCCTCATCGAGAACATCGATGGTGACATGAAAACTTCCCTGCGCGGTGGAGGCGTCATTTGCACTCTCGTTCAGCCCGAGGTACAGTCTGCCCGCTACGGGAACGTCATATTCTTTGCTTTCGCCGATCAAGAATGCCCGGGCATAGTCTGCCGGTCCGATGCGGCCGATCAAGGCTCCATGGCCCGCGTCAGTGACCGCGTATTGATGCACCATGTCGGCAAAACTCCGCGTCAGACCTGCTGGTCCGAAGGTTCCCGCCGTGTGCAGCCTGCCCGCATAGGACTGGTCCGCCGGATACGTGACCTGCCCGGTAGCGGCAAAGCGCAGCTTCGCGCCGGCCCGCAAATCAATATTGGTATCCACCCACTGTTGACTCGCCGGCACGTCGACCTGGCGATGAGTGCTTGCCATCGTGGCAGGCGCCGTTTGCGCCGCGCTCTGTGTTGACTCGGTTTGCGCCGGAGCGATCTGGGCTTCGCCGCTCTCAAGCGAGAACGTCAGAGCCATCGCGAACGCCAGTGCCATTGCGGCTGAGGCTCCTATCTTCGAAAATCTCATGGGCGATCTCCGGCTTTGCATTCTTCGTGCTGCGTTCTTTGGAACGTCGGGAATCATGCACACAGACTCCTTTGGCCTATGGTAGTTCAGAAGCGTTTGACTTAGGAACACTCCGCGCGAAGGCGAGGGAGGGAGCCTACGTCCTACCTCGCTGAAAAGCGCGAGGAGGCTGGTGCAACCCAACCGCAACCCGAACTTGATCTGGAAGACCGGGACTGACCCCTTCGCTCCTACGCTGTTTTGGCGTCGCGTCCGAAGGCTTTCTGGATCAGCGTGTAGCGGGCGGCTCCGCTCAGGCCGCAATCGTCGTTGAGCATGATCTTCACCGGCATCTCTTTCAGGATGGACTCAAGACGTCCCTTGTCGAGAAACGACTGCATGAAGGCCGGGGCCAGCATTTTGGGAACGATTTTGGCGGCGATGCTGCCGCCGATGAAAATGCCGCCGGTAGCCATGTAATGAAGGGCGCAGTTTCCCGCCGCGGCGCCGAAGACGCTGACAAAAAGCGCGAGCGTCTGCTCGCAGATGGCGGCTTTGCCTTCGAGCGCGAATTTCGAAATCACGGGCGAAGCATCGTGGGCTGCATTCAGCTCGTCATGCAGCCAGGCTGGTTCTTCCGCCTTGCCGAGGTCGCGAAGAAATTCGTAGATGTTGCGGATGCCCGGGCCGGAGAGAATTCGCTCGTAGCTGACCCGGCCGTACTTTTTTTGCAGATAAGAGAGCAGTTCGACCTGCAGCTCGTCCTTCGGAGCGAAATCGGCGTGACCGCCCTCGCAGGCAAAAGGATGATGGCGGTAGCCGTCCCAGTAGAGCCCCGCGACCCCGAGACCGGTCTTGGCGGAAATCAGGGCGCGATTGCCTTCGGCCTCGGCAGAGCCCTCGTTGAGAGTGACAAAGTCCTTCGAGTCGAGGGCGTCGATGCCGTAGGCGTAAGCTTCCATGTCATTGAGCAGTCCGACGGAGTTGAGCTTGAGCTGCCTGGCAAGTTCACGGGCGTCGATGGTCCACGGCAGGTTCGAGATTTTGCTGCGGCCGTGCTGCACCGGGCCTGCGACTCCGAAACACGCGCTGTGGACGGGAATGCCTTCGCTGCGGATGAATTGAGGAAGAATATCGGCGAGGCCGCTATGCTCCTGGCTGGGATAGGTCTTCTCGACCACCAGTTCGAGCCGGTTTCCCTCCGAATTGAATGCAGCCAGGCGAGTGCGGGTCGCTCCGATTTCACCGGCGAGAATCATGATTCAATGTTCCTCCACTGGCGGCCATCGAGTTCCATCAGTTGGTCGGCATCGGGCGGTCCCCAGCTGCCGGCGGCGTAGTTGGGGAAGCGCCGGGGCGGCAGCGCGCGCCAGACATCGAGCACGGGATCGACCACGCTCCATCCGGCCTCGATCATGTCGGCGCGCTGGAACAGCGTGGCGTCGCCTATCATACAGTCGTAAAGCAGCACCTCGTAGCCGGTGTAGGCATCGGCGCCGAAGTACTTCGAATATTCAAAACTCATATCCACTGAACCGACGCGCAGGATGGGGCCGGGAATTTTCGCTCCGAAGCTCAGCGAGATGCCCTCCACCGGCTGAATCTGGATGACCAGCGTATTGGTATGCAGCTTGTGAAAGGGCGCATTGCGAAATAGTTCGAAGGGCATGCGTTTGAACTGGATGGCAATCTCGGTGTGCCGCCGAGCCAAGCGCTTGCCGGTGCGCAGATAGAAAGGCACTCCCGCCCAGCGCCAGTTGTCGATGTTCAGCTTGAGGGCGGCGAAGGTCTCGGTGCGGGATTCCGGCGCGACGCCAGGTTCGGAGCGATAGGCGGGGACTTTCTCGCCGCCGATGGCTCCTGCGCCGTATTGCCCGCGCACGCTCAGCTGCAGGACGTCCTCAGAATTAAGCGGCTGAATCGAGTGCAGCACCTTCGCCTGCTCGTTGCGGACGGCGTCCGCCTGAAACGAAACCGGGGACTCCATGGCAGTTAGACTCAGTAACTGCATCACATGGTTGGGAACCATGTCGCGCAGAGTGCCCGCATTGTCGAAATAAGCTCCGCGCCGCTCCACGCCCACGGTTTCCGCGTTCGTGATCTGGACGTGGTCGATATAACGCCGGTTCCAGATGGGCTCGAAGATGGCATTGTCGAAGCGGAACACCATAATGTTCTGCACCGTCTCTTTGCCGAGGTAGTGATCGATGCGGTAGATCTGGTTTTCCTGAAGGATGCTCTTGATGCTGCGGTTGAGCGCCTTGGCAGATTCGAGATCCTGGCCGAACGGTTTTTCGAAGACGACGCGGCGCCAGCGCCCGTCCTCTTGTTTCGACAAACCGGCGCGTCCCAGTTGTTGCACGATCGGCGCGAAGAATTTAGGCGCGGTCGCGAGATAAAACAGGTAGTTTCCCAGGGTGTGGTATTCCCGGTCGATGGCGGCCAGCCGTTCGCGGAGCCTGGCGAAAGTCAGCTCATCGCCGAAATCTCCCGGCTCGTAGAAGAGCCTCTGCCGGAACCAGTCAAACTTATCCTTATCGGCATTCTCCTCGCTCGCCGACAAGAACTCGCAAACGCCGTCACGAAATGCGTCGAGATTCAACTGGTCAACGGAAACACCCATGACCACAAAATCCTGCGGCAGCAGTTTCGCTCGCGCCAGATTAAACAGGGCAGGGACCAGTTTGCGCTTGGTCAGGTCGCCGGTTCCCCCAAAGAGCACGAAGACGCACGGCCCGGCCGCTTTCCCGCCGAACTCGATTTCCGAAGCCGGGTTGGCCTGCAGAGTGGCGGACATAGAGGAAGGATCTCTCGAAGCGCGAAAGGTTCCAGCATTTTAGGCGATCTGCCGCCAATTTTCTAACCGCCGGCTTTTTGAGAGTGTCTGGAAATGGCTAGAACGAGTTGCATCCGAGCAAGCCAAGATCGCCATTCGGCCAGAGAGCTCAAGAACTTGGAAGGAATTACATGCTGAAAACTGTGATTTCCGAAGGCAAGCTGCTGATTATGAAGAATTTCCTGTTTGGCAAGTATGTTGCAGCATTTTCTCTGGTTCCCGCAACCAAGTGATGTGTGCACTGGCAACGAGTTGCCTGCCCGATTCGTGTGTGGAATCGATGGAAGGCTCCCGGCTTCACGGCTTATTCCTACTGATCGACTTTCGCGCTCCACTCGTCTGAATGCCGCCTGCGGTTGCATTTTTCTCGGCCTCGCGCTTTTTGAAAGGCGCCGAAATTTTTCTGGGCCTTGTCTTCCCGGCTCGCTGGTGCCGGGGAGTTCCGCATCCGAAGGTGGTCGGGGCGACGCCGCCTAAGGCTGTATGACTCCCAAGGAACGACCGTATGAGATTACTCAGCGCCCGGCTCATCGTCTCGCTAATCATCGGCGTCACCGTGGTGTCTTTGTTGTCGTCCTATTATCAGGTGATCGTGCTGAAGCGCGGGATGCGGAAAGAACTGCAGCACCGCGCCGAACTCCTGGGCGAGAGCCTGGCGCCGGGCATCGAGCGCGATCTCGAGCACAACGAGCAGCCCGCCCTGCAGCGCACCGTCGCGCGCTTCGTTGATCACCAGAACCTCACCGGACTTGCGGTATACAGCGCGCAGGTCCGCCCCATTGAGGTCACGCCCAGTCTGCAGTCGCTGATCACCAGCGCTCCGGACGTCGTCAGGCAGGCACTGTCGAAAAATCAGCCGGAGGATTCTTTCCAGAGGCTCGGCAAAACTCCGGTACATATCTATGCCGCGCCTTTGCACCGCGGCGATGGGGTGATCGGCGCGTTTGCCATAGTGCACGACGCCGAATACATCCGCGCCGAGAGCCTGCGTATCTGGCGCGACACATTTCTAAGTGCTCTGGCGCACGTCGTACTGATTGTGCTGATTACGCTGTTGATCGTGCGCTGGAGCATCGCAGGTCCCATCGCCCGCACCGCCCACTGGATGCGGGCGCTGCGCACCGGCCGCACCATCGGCTCCCGCATTAAGGCTCCAGACGTCGATCTGTTTCGTCCTTTGGCGCGCGAGGTGGCTACATTCGCCGAGGTGCTGAACACGGCACGGTCGGCAGCGCAGCTGGAAGCCCGGCTTCGCGAGAGTGGGGAGTCGATCTGGACCGGGGAACGTCTCGCCGTGCACGTGCGCTCGCGTCTGGAAGACAGCCGGCTGTTTGTGGTTTCCAACCGCGAACCGTACATGCACGTTCGCCGGGGGAAATCGGTCGAGGTCAACGTGCCGCCCAGCGGTGTCGTCACCGCGATCGAACCGGTTCTGTGTGCCTGCGACGGAACCTGGGTCGCACACGGTTCCGGGGACGCCGATATGGAAACGGCCGATTCGCACGACCGCTTGCCGGTGCCGCCCGACGATCCCCGCTACACTCTGCGGCGAATCTGGCTCAGCAAAGAAGAAGAGGAAGGCTACTACTATGGATTTGCCAATGAGGGGTTGTGGCCCTTATGCCATATCGCGCACACGCGGCCCATCTTCCGCGCCACCGATTGGCAACATTATCAGGATGTCAACCAGAAGTTTGCCGATGCCTTGCTGGAGGAGATGGAGCCAATCGCGCAGCCCGTCGTGCTGGTGCAGGATTATCACTTCGCGCTTCTTCCGCGCCTGATCAAGCAAAGCCGCCCGGATGCTCGCGTCGCACTTTTCTGGCACATCCCCTGGCCTAATCCAGAAGCTTTTGGCATCTGTCCCTGGCAACGCGAGTTGGTTGACGGGCTGCTTGGCGCCGACCTGCTGGGCTTTCATATCCAATCGCACTGCACGAACTTTGTTCAGACCGTCGACCGCGTGGTGGAGTCCCGCATCGATTGGGAGCATTTCTCGGTGCAGCGCCGTGATCATCGCACCAGCGTAAGGCCGTTTCCCATCAGTGTAGCTTTCGAAGATATGCCTCCCGAGAGGCCGGAATCTGCCTACCTGGAACGCGCGGCGCTGCTCAAATCGCTGGGTATCGAAGCCTCGTTTCTCGGCCTTGGCGTCGACCGTCTTGATTACACCAAGGGAATTCTGGAGCGTTTTCTGGCAGTGGAGCGTTTTCTGGAGAAGTATCCGGAGTATCAGAAGGCCTTCACATTTGTACAGATCGGCGCCCCCAGCCGGACCCACATTCGCCGCTATCACGACCTGCAGGCGGAAGTGGAAGCCGAGGCCGACCGCATCAACTGGCGCTTCCAGAGCGACAAGTGGAAGCCGATCGTCCTGCTCAACCGGCATCATAGCCGGAAGGAGATTCAACCCTACTACCGGGCGGCCGACTTGTGCTTGGTGACAGCCTTGCACGATGGCATGAACCTGGTGGCCAAGGAATTTATCTCCTCACGTCATGACGAGCGTGGCGTGCTGGTGCTGAGCTGTTTCACCGGTGCCGCCCGCGAATTGCGTGACGCCCTGCAGGTGAACCCCTATGACATCGATCAGACGGCCGAAGCCATTCGCGCCGCATTGGAAATGTCAGCCGAGGAGAAGGAATCGCGCATGCAACAGATGCGCAAGCTGGTACGAGAGCATAACGTCTATCGCTGGGCCGCCAACCTGATCGGCGCCGTGTGCGACGTCCGCCTGGATACGGTCGAGAGCAATCCGCAACGATTCAGCGCCGGTGCTTCGGCAGGGTAGGTGGAGGAAGGCAATTTCCGCCGGCATATCCAATCGGGACTTCCGGGCGGCGATTGTGATGCTAATCACTTGCAGGCCTTGTCTGTGTAGAATAGACTACTTCGATTTCGCGCCGCCCCCGAGGCGGCGCGGAACAACTTCCTCCGCGTCGAGGTTCCTAAATCATGGCGGATAAAGCCACAGTCGATCCCCAGAGCACGAGCATTGATTCCATCTTGCAGGAACAGCGAAAGTTTGATCCACCAACGGACTTCAGCCGCGAAGCGCACGTAAAGAGCCTCGGAGACTATGAGCGCTTGTATCTGGAATCGATCGATCATCCCGATAGATTTTGGTCTGGCATCGCCAGCGAATTGCACTGGTTCAAGCGTTGGGACAAGGTGCTCGAATGGAATTGTCCGTGGGCGAAATGGTTTGTCGGAGGAGAGATCAATCTCTCCTACAATTGCCTCGACCGGCACGTCACCACGCCCCGCAAGAATAAAGCCGCCATTGTCTGGGAGAGCGAACCGGGCGAGATTCGCACCCTGACCTATCAGCAGCTGCATCGCGAGGTGCAGAAGTTCGCGAACGTCCTGAAGGGACTGGGTGTGCGCAAGGGCGATCGCGTGGCGATCTATATGGGGATGACGCCGGAGTTGCCGGTGGCGATGCTGGCCTGCGCTCGTATCGGAGCGACCCACACCGTTGTCTTCGGAGGCTTTTCGTCGAATGCGCTGGTAGATCGCATTCACGATTCGCAGGCATCGGCGGTCATCACGCAGGACGGATCCTATCGCCGCGGCGGGGAAGTGAAGTTGTTTCCCGCCGTGGAAGAGGCGCTGAAGTCGTGTCCAAGCGTGAAGCATGTCGTCGTTTACAAGCGCACCGGAACTCCGATCAACATGCAAACCGGGCGTGACCACTGGTGGCATGAACTGATGGCGAAAGCTTCGGACCTGTGTCCAGCCGAGCCGCTCGATGCCGAGCACCCGCTGTACATCCTTTACACGTCGGGCACCACCGGAAAACCGAAAGGCGTGGTCCACACGACGGGCGGGTATTCGGTCGGAACATATCTGACGACGAAATGGGTCTTCGACCTGAAAGAGGAAGACACATACTGGTGCACGGCTGACATCGGCTGGGTGACGGGGCACAGCTACATCGTCTACGGTCCGCTGCAGAACGGCGCGACCAGCCTGATGTACGAAGGCGCACCGAATTTTCCCGAGCCCGACCGCTTCTGGTCGATCATCGCGCGGCACAAGGTGAATGTGTTTTACACCGCGCCCACGGCAATTCGAACGTTCATCAAATGGGGCGATGAGTGGCCGAACAAGCACGACATGTCGAGCCTGCGGCTGCTGGGGACGGTCGGGGAGCCGATCAATCCCGAGGCGTGGATGTGGTATCGGGAGACGATTGGCGGGAACCGCTGCCCGATCGTCGATACCTGGTGGCAGACGGAGACCGGCCACATCATGCTGACGCCGATTCCGGGCGCGATTGCTACCAAGCCGGGCTCGGCCACGCGTCCATTCCCCGGCGTTGTGCCGGAGATTGTGACCATGGATGGCAAGCCGGTACCGGATGGCTCCGGAGGATTCCTGGTGCTGAAGCGGCCGTGGCCGGGCATGCTGCGCACGGTGTATGGCGATCCGGATCGCTACGTCAAGAATTACTGGTCGCAGATTCCTGGCATGTATTTTACGGGTGACGGTGCACGCAAAGATAAAGACGGATACTTCTGGATCATGGGCCGCGTCGACGACGTACTGAACGTCAGCGGGCATCGGCTGAGCACGATGGAGGTCGAAAGCGCGCTGGTGGCGCATGATGCGGTTGCCGAGGCGGCGGTGGTGGGTCGTCCGGATGATCTGAAGGGCCAGGCGATTTCGGCTTTCGTGACGCTGGAGCAGGGCAGGATTCCGTCGAATGAGTTGAAAGAAGAGCTGCGCAAGTGGGTGGCAAAGGAAATCGGGGCGCTGGCCAAGCCGGACGACATCCGCTTCACCGACACCCTGCCAAAGACTCGTAGCGGAAAAATCATGCGCCGCTTGCTGCGGGAACTGGCGACCAGCGGCGAAGTGAAAGGCGATACCACGACGCTGGAAGATTTCAGCGTGATCGCCAAACTGAAGGAGCACGACGAGGTGTAGAGATCTGCTCGGCGCTGTCGGTCTGAGCCTCGCGGGCTAAAGCCCGCCAGCTGAAAAGGTCTCTTCGCGGCGTTAAAGTGAATCACGCAAGCCCGGAAATCGAGCGCCGCGGCTACCCAAAAGCCCTGCACCGAAAGAAAACGAGACATATCCCCGCCAGCCGCGTAACCGATTTGCGGAATACAGACTGGGCACGGGAGCCGTGAGAGGCGGTTTGCCTCCGTGGCCCGTGCCCTTTCGTCCTGCGTCCGGACTGCGGCCAAAACCACGGTTACTGCAGGTGAATCATCTTGCCGCTCGGATCCAGCGTTCCGTGTACCCGGACTCGCTTGCCTTCGAACTGTTTCACCTCTTCCTGATGATCGATGTCATAGGTTGTGCCGGTCGCCGCCTCCCGGAAGACGTACTTGTTCCCTTGCTTCAAAACGGTTCCGACGAAAACCCGGCTGCCATTGGCGTCCGGTTGCTGGGCCTGATCGGGAGTTTCCTGTCCCGGCGATTGCGGTTGTTCGGGTTGCTGGGCCGAACCTGGCGGTGGAGGCGCTGGTTGTTGCGCCTGCGGCTGCTGATTCGGGTTGGTTTGTTGCCCTTGTAGCGGAGCTCCCCACGAGATCACGGCGAGCAAAGCCACCGCCGTGGCGATAAAGGGAAACGTTTGAATCCACTTGGTCACAAATATTCCTCCAGAGACGGGGCGCGCACTTGGTTCAGCGGAAGCACGCCGCGTGCCAGGAGGACACTTCGCCACCATGGGTCCACTGCGTACCGTTCGAGCAGAAGGAGTTAACCATTCTGTGCGCGGACCAGCGCCGCGGCCTTGGGGATTTTTCCGCTGCAACTAGAGGAACTCCTGTACGCCGGGGAAATCGCGGAATCAAAACTCAACCTCAGAAGCTGCGCAGAATTTACTCCGTACCGCGCATCATTTCTTCTTGGCGTATTCTCCGGCTCCCAAAAAATGCAAGGAGACGTAAGGCTCGTCTCCGACTACCCAACCGTCGTGCCCGGATTCGATGTAGAAGAGATCGCCGGCCTTCATCTCGATCACGCGGCCGTCGTCCATGGCAGCCGTCGCGCGCCCGGAAAGAGCGAGCCGCACGTGCTCGACCTGGCAACTCCGCGCGCCGGAAGCTTTGCCGACATGGATACGGTTTCGATGCGAAAGAAACGGCCACGACTCTGCGCCGTGGCCGTCTTGATCTGAATGATGGAGATCAGCTAGTGGCGACCGCCGCCGTGCCCGCCGCCGTGACCACCGTGTCCGCCGCCATGTCCTCCGCGGCCACCGCTGCGTCCGCGCCCACGACGTCCACCCCCTCCACCGCCGCCGCCGGGACGGCCACCCCGTCCGCCGCGGTCTCCGCGATCTCCGCCGCCTTGCGGCCGTGCTCCGCCGCCCTGAAAGGAGGGATCGCGATTGAAATTAGGCTCGTTCTCGGGTTCGTCGGGGAAATCTCCGCCGCCTTCGATGACCAGCGTGCCGGTGGGCGTGGGTTCGGCTTCAGCGGCAGGAACTTGAGCCGGCGCTTCGCCGCCTCCGCCACCCTGCGCCTGCATCTTAGCGCGCTGCTCCTTGAGGATGGCTTTGCGCGAGAGCCGGATGCGATTGCCCTCGACTGCAAGGACCTTCACCAGCACCTGATCGCCTTCCTTCAGTTCGTCGCGCACATCGTTGATGCGATGCTCAGCAACTTCGCTGATGTGCAGCAGGCCCTCGGTGCCCGGGATGATCTCGACGAATGCGCCGAAATCCGCGAGGCGCGTGACTTTTCCGAGATAGGTTTTTCCCACCTCGGGCGTCGCCGTGATATCGCCGATGATCTGCAGCGCCTTGGCCGCCGATGCCTGATCGTTCGAGGCGACTTTGACCAGTCCGGAATCTTCGACGTCGATCTTCACTCCGGTCTGCTCGACGATCGAGCGGATCATCTTGCCGCCGGGCCCGATCAGGTCGCGAATCTTGTCGACCGGAATCTGGACGGTGTAGAAACGCGGAGCGTAATCGGAGATCTTCTCGCGGCCGGAGGAGATGACTGCATCCATTTTGCCGAGGATGAACATGCGCCCGCGCTGCGCCTGGGCGAGCGCTTCGCGCATGATCTGCGCCGTGATGCCCGCTACCTTGATGTCCATCTGCAGCGCGGTGATGCCGTCCTTCGTCCCGGCGACTTTGAAATCCATATCGCCATAGTGATCTTCGGCACCGGCGATGTCGGTAAGGATGGCGTATTGCTCGCCTTCCTTCACCAGTCCCATCGCGACTCCGGCCACCGGAGCCTTGAGCGGGACGCCGGCATCCATCAGCGAAAGCGAAGCGCCGCAGACGGTCGCCATCGACGACGATCCGTTCGATTCCAGAATGTCGGAGACTACGCGCATGGCGTAAGGCCAATTCTCTTCGCTCGGTAAAACGGCAGAGACCGCTCGCTCGGCGAGCGCCCCGTGGCCGATTTCACGCCGGCCAGCGCCGCGCAGGAATGCAACTTCTCCAACGCTGAACGGCGGAAAGTTATAGTGGAGCATGAAGCGTTTCTTGGCCTCGCCTTCGAAGCCTTCGAGACGCTGCATGTCGTCGGAGGTGCCGAGAGTAGTGGTGACCAGCGCCTGGGTTTCGCCGCGGGTGAAGATGGCGCTGCCGTGGGTGCGGGGCAGGACTCCGGCCTCGATCCAGATTTCGCGAATCTCATCGAACGCGCGGCCATCAGGACGCCGCTTTTGGTTGATAACCTGCTCGCGGAAGATGCGCTCGCGGAGAATCTCGTAATAGTGCTCGAGCTTCTTCTCAGCTTCCTCGTCGTCTTCCCCTTGCGCGGTCTTGGGCAGCGCGGCGACCAGCTGCTTCTTGAGTTCCTTGACCAGCGTATAGCTTTCCGACTTGGGATGCCTCTTGGTGTCGAGACGATCGGCGAGGTCGGCTCCGATGCGGTTCTTTAGATCGTTGTAGTAGGCGTCGTCGAAGGCGACCGGCTCGACAGTCCGCTTCGGCTTGCCGACTTTGGCGCGGAGATCGTTGATGGCCGCGCAGATCTTTTTGATTTCAGTGTGGCCGAACTCGATGGCGTCGACGACGGTTTCTTCCTTCACTTCCTTGGCGCCGGATTCGATCATCACGATGCCGTCTGCGGTGCCGACGACCATGATGTTGACCAGGCTGTCGCGCATCTCGCTATAGGTCGGATTGACGATGAACTGGCCGTTGACCAATCCCACGCGCACCGCGCCGATGGGGCCGAGGAAGGGAATGTCGGAGATGGTCAGCGCGCAGGAGGCAGCGTTGATGCCGCAGACGTCGGGGTCGTTGTCGGTGTCGGCCGAGAGCACGAAGGCGATGACCTGCGTTTCGCAGCGGAAGCCGTCGGCAAACAGCGGCCGCACCGGGCGGTCGATCTGGCGGCTGGTGAGAATCTCGCGCTCGCTGGGCCGGCCTTCACGCTTGATGAAGCCTCCTGGGATGCGCCCGCCGGCGTAGGTGTATTCGCGGTAGTCGACGGTGAGCGGGAAAAAGTCGATGCCCTCGCGGGGCTCGGAGTTCGAGACGGCAGTGGCAAGCACGACGTTGTCGTGCAGCCGGACGACGGCCGCTCCATGGGCCTGCTTGGCCAGTTTTCCGGTTTCAAAAGAGATTTGTTTGCCGCCGGCGAGGTCTACGGTAATGCTGGTTGGTTCTGGTTTCATTCTTATTCCTTTGGAGCTTCAGGGTTCGAGCGGTGAGCCGCGAGATTTGCATCGGAGAATCGGATACGACCCTCAGGGGCGAAAGCCCGGTCATCCGGGCCGCCTTTTCGGCACGGCCGAAGCCGTGCCCTACCCGTCCGTGGCGAAACGCCACGCTGGTTGGAGGGTTGCTCTAGAAAACGCATGGATGGAAAGTTCCTCATGCTGCGCCGTCTCGACCGAGACGGTTTCTCAGAAAGTGGGCTGGGAACTCTTGCCTGCCGATCTCAACGGAGTCGGCTTGAACTCTACGGCAGCGGCAAGATTTGTGTCTCCCGCGTCTCGCGAAACTGGCAGGACATGGGGCACTGATCCCAAACCGATTACTTACGGATGCCGAGCTTGGTAATGACGCCCTTGTAGCGCTCGGAATCGTATTTCTTGAGGTAGTCGAGCAAGCGACGGCGCTTGCTGACCAGCATGAGAAGGCCGCGGCGCGAGCCGTGGTCTTTCTGGTGCGTCTTGAAGTGCTCCGTCAACTGGCCAATGCGCTCGCTGAGCAACGCGATCTGCACCTCGGGACTGCCGGTGTCGGTCGGATGCGTGCGATGCTGGTCAATGAGGGATTTCTTTTGCTCTCTGGCTAGCACTAACCTGATGTGCTCCTGTCTGTTTAATCGTTTGTCTTTGTGACGTTTAGAGGATATCACGGGGGGTGAAGAGCGGTAAAGGACAGCCCAAAACCAGTGAGTCTCTCCGTCCGCAATATTCAGTGCGAATCCCTGCGCTCGCCGACATAAAACAGACGAATCGTATTTCCCACCTTTGCGACAGGCTGGTAGTGTTCGAGCCAGGCGAATCGACCTGGCGAAAAGGATTCGTGAAGCACGTCGCCCATGCGTGCGGCTCGGGCGCTGAGAGCGATCCATCCCTGGTAACGGCCTTGCGCATCCGGTTGCGCGTCAGGAGGCAAACCCGAATGCTCAGTGTCCGCACTACTCCAGATAAGGAGTGCGCAGCGGCTAATGTGACGGGAGTGCAATTCCGCAGCCAGACGCAAAACATCCTGTCCGCAATCCAGATCGCATCCCATCACCAGCACCCGACTCGGATCCTTGGCGGCCAGAGTGTTGAAATAAGACAGAAAATCACTCTGAGCGGAAGCGCTCTCAATCAACTGAGTAGCGAGTAACGCTACAACGGCCCATCGCGCCACCAGACTCCAGGATCGATCGACGACGAAGGTGGCGCTGCCCACTCCCGCCAAGATGGCCATCAGGGGGAACGCGACCATCACGTGCCTGACTCCCACCTGGTAGCTGACATGCATCGTCACCAGCAGGATTGCGGCCAGCGCGGACAGCGGAAGAAAAACAGAGCGCTCAACATCGTGGCCGCCTGCCCGCGGACCTCTTGCGGCGATAACGAAGATGCTGGCAACAAACAACAGCAAAAACGACAAAGGTAGCTTTACTCCCAACGCGACAAGATAGAAATACCACCACCCGCGTCGCTGAATATGTCCGAATAAGTATGTCTGCGAGGTTGAGGAATTCAATGCCCAGGCAAGCGCGATACCATGCAGGAGTTCGGGAGCAGGCAGACGCGGGTTTCGTAGCACCAGGGAGCGCGCCGTAGCCCGTAAGGGCCGTGGGAAATGCTGAAACGACGGCATAGCAGCGGGGCTGATCCCTGTGGCTTCCTGCAACGGCCTGACAGAAAAGCGATAGCCTGCCCACACAATCAACGTGGCGATGCACCCCACTGTGGCCAGTCGACCGATCAACCGCCAATCGATCCTTCGCCAAGAGAACTCTCTCCTTCGCGGAAGCAGCCAGGCAACCAGCATGAACGTCACTGATGCCGGGATAAAAAGCAGCGTCGTCATCTTGGCCAGCAAGGCAAGCCCCAGCGCCGCCCCCAGCCACAACGAGCGTCTCCAATCGCGCCGGTCCAGCCACAATGAAAAGGCGAACAAAGCCGTCAACTGGGTCGCGGCCGCTACAATGTCGGTGTAGGCGATGCTGGAAAAGGCCAAGACCGTCGGGGTGGTGCAGTACAGGAATACAGCCATAACCGCGGCCAGGTTCCCGCTCAAACGCGACGTCCACCGATGGACGATGATTGCTCCGAGAATAAAGAACGGCAAGACCCCGATCCTGGCCAGAATTATGTTCCGCAGCCAGTGGCCATCGTCATAGAGAATGTGATTTCCTACCACGTTATAGTCCCGGCTGTCCGCGTCGGAATCTGGCAAAGCGGGGTAGCGTTTGCCGGCTATATAAAGCGGCAGGGCAATTGCGAGACGAGCCAGCGGCGGATGAACTGGATCGAGCCTATAAGTTCCACGATCCAAAAACTCCATTCCAGCTGCAACATGGCAGGGTTCGTCAAAGGCTTGACCGGTATGCGAATAGCTTTGAACGATACGCAAGACGGAACACAGAACAATCAGCGCGGAGATCCCAGCGCCGGCGCGGGTAGTGGATATCGACCTAAAACCCAAGATTGGCTTTCCCCGGAGAAGCGAACATAGCACACAACTGACTTTGGCTGGCTCGACTAACCCAAGCTCGAAGGATAGAAGACGACACGGTTATCGAATCGGCTCTGCGCCCGATATTCTCTCAGCCAACTCTCAGCTACATGATACGGCGCGAGTCCTGAGACGGTGGCGCCCCGGGGATTGCTACTTCAGCGCGATTTCGCCGCGAATCGGCAGATCCATCGGGCCGATGCGGAAGGCTTGCTGGTCGGCGGTAGGATGGTTGACCTTGGAAGTGCGTCCCTCGGCCTGAAGCCGGCGATGGGCCTCGCCCCACGCAGGCGGCTGGGAGGAATCCTGCAGCCAGTGCACCAAGGCGGCCTCGTCACACCACTCGAGCAGGCTCCGCATCACGCTACGGTGCGCGCCTGCCATCATGAACGCCTTCATTGCTTCTTCTGACGTCCAGACTGTGCGAGTCCAGAAGGTGCGGTGGGATTGGCGGAGGACCGAGACGGCGAGGTTGTCCTCCGCGCGTTTCGCCTGGTAGGCCGACTGCAAAGCGCGCACGAAAAAGGGCAAGAGGTATCGCGAGGAGCGCACGCGAAGCCGTGTGATGGAGACCAAAGCCATGGGTTTCATTTTATCGCTGAAAGCCGAGGCCCCGCTGTCCCTAAAGGCGTGCCGACCCGCTCACCCGGGGCGTAGCGTCCGCCATTTGCGCAGCAGCTCGTATAGCACTACGCCGCCTGCCGTGGCGACGTTCAGCGACTTCTTCTGCCCCAGCATAGGGATGCGCACGTGCGCGTTGGCCAGCTCAAGCAGCTCCGGGCGGAGACCGTCGACCTCGTGTCCGAAGGCGACGCAGACTGGAAACCTCGGCTGCCACTCGAATAAATCGATGGCTTGCGGGCTGATTTCGATGGCGGCCAGACTGAACCCGCTGCGGCGAAGCGCCTGGGCCATGTGGAGGGCGTCCCAGTCGTGCTCCCAGGCAACAGTTTCTTCGGCGCCGAGAGCGGTCTTGGAGATAGCCTTCTTCGGCGGATGCGCGGTAATGCCGCAGAGGCATAGCTTTTCGAGGCCCACCCCGTCGGCGGCGCGGAAAAATGCGCCTACGTTATACATACTGCGCACGTTGTCGAGCAGGACGACAACGGGAAGGTGGGATGACTCGGGGCGGTTCATCGTGGGACAGAAATCAACATATCACCGCATGTTAGAGCCTTGCCGGAATCCTGTGTCTCGCACGCGCGGTGGGATATGGGTCAGTCCCAGGCGCGAAACGAAAAAAGTAGGAGCGGTCAGCGGAAGTTTTCCACCAGCATGGCCTGATCGTGTTCACGGCCGGGCTGGTCGAAAGCCACGGCGCTGCCGTCGGGCGTGGCCCCGAGCCAAAATGGAGTGCGGTCAAGGATGGCGACCGTCGTCGTGCGTTCTTTGGCAAAGTCGAAGAAGCTGAGTACAGCCTGATGTCCGAGCGACGGGCCGACGAACAGGATTCCACCGCGCACGACCTGCCAGCTGGCCCAGGTGCCGGGATGAACGAGGGGAAGCGGAGTCTCCTCGCCGCCATCCATGGGAACGCGCCAGATTTCCGGCTCGGGCGCCGGAGATTTGGCGTAGTACAGATATTTCCCGTCGAGCGATTCGAGAGCAGCCTGGCCCCCGTGGTAAGTCACCTGCATGGGCGATCCGCCGGCCGCGGGCACTTTCCAGACCTGCCAGTCTCCGGAGCGAGGGGAGCCGAGGTAGACCCACCTGCCGTCACGCGACCAGCTCGGGCAGACGCTGTGGAAGTTGTCCGGAGTGAGAATTACCGGCGCGCCACCGTGCACGTTCATGGCGACGATCTTGCTGCCGTTGGGCGTGGAGGCGTCGAAGGCTACGGTCTGGCTGTCGGGCGACCAGCGCGGCGTGCCGGCGCCTCCGACGGCGCTGAGTTGATAGGGGTTGCTGCCGTCGCGGTTGCTGATCCAGATCTCCATCGTGCCCGAGCGATCCGACATGTAGGCCAGCTTCTGGCCATCTGGAGAAAACTGCGGGCCGGGGCCCTGGTCGGTGTCGCTGGTCGAAGGAACAAGCAGGTAGGCGTGTTTCGGGCCGGAGTCGTTGAGATCCATCTGCCAGATGCTCAGATTGCGCAGCAGGCGCTCGTAGACGAAGCGGTACCCCCGGCGCGAGACGGCAGGATCCCAGGCGAAAGAGCCAGCTTCGTTGATTGGAAGGGCTTCGTCGGGAGCTTCCAGCGACGCTCGCCACAAAGCAGGATGGCCGGTGCGATTCGAGGAGTAGATCACGGAATGGCCGTCAAACGACCACTGCGGCGGACTGTCGATGCGGCCGCGTTCGGAGAGCCGGCGAGTGCCTTCGCCCCCGGGGGCTGGCACCGTCCAGATTTCGTCGGGCGCTCCGACCTGATGGGTGCGCACGAACATCACGCTCTTGCCGTCGGGGGAGAATGTTGGTCCCCAGTCGTCAACGCCGAGCGGGGGCGCCGTGATGCGGTTGACGGCGGAGTTGTCGAGGCGGACTGTGTAGAGTCCCGAGGGACCGGCGAAGACGATTGATTGCCCATCCGGAGACCAGTCAATTTCGCCGTGATGCGCCATAATGCTGCCAGTATCGAGCTTGTGTTCGAGGGGACCGATGGGAGTTATGGTGAAGGCCGCGGACTGGGTCAGAATCTTCTCGGCTTTCTGCTTCTGTTCTCCGCCGCCGTCAGACGGAATGAGGTAGATCGAATACTCGTGGTCGTGAACCCGGGTGAAGGCGACCCAGCGCCCGTCCGGAGACCAGACCGGGCAGCAGTCGTCTTCGTTATTGGTCAACTGAATCAGGCGGTCGCTATCGACTGCGGTGGCATAGATGCCGGCCTCAGAGCCTTCAGAACGTTCGCGGAAGAAGGCGACCGAGGTGCCGTCGGCAGAAAATGCCGGGCCGGCCGTGTCGGAGATCGACATCAGCGGACGCGTGCGCTCGACCGAGGCTGAGGCTCCGGCCTTTGAGTTGGATCCGGTTCGGATGACCAGAGCGATGGCAAGCAGAATCGTGAATATCACTCCCGCGCCAGTGAGATAGCGGGGCAAGGAACCGAGCGGGAACTCGTCTGCCGCTGGGTGCTCGGTCGCCGGATGAAATGCTGGCGAAGATGCCGCGGGCGCCGGAATCCCTGGCGGGTTCGGTAGATCCGGTGGAACAGGAGAGACGGCAATTGCCGCTGGCCGCTCAGCCAGCCATTCAACCTTGGCGATGAAGCGATAGCCGCGGCGGGGAAGGGTCTCGATGTAGCGCGGATTCTCGGCTGAATCGCTCAACGCCTCGCGCAGTTTGTTCACGGCGGCATTGAGGCCGTGGTTGAAATCCACAAAAGTATCAGACGGCCAGAGGCGGTTGCGGAGCTCTTCGCGGGTGACCAGTTCACCCGGCCGGGACAGAAGCACGGCGAGAATCTCGAAGGGTTGGCCGACCAGCCGCAGACGCGTACCGAACTTCCACAATTCGTGGGTGTGCAAATCCACTTCGAAGGGACCGAACCGCGCCCGATCTGAACCATTGTTAGTCATCTGAGCAAAAACGCCCCCAGCCCGAGTTTCGATGCTACGTCGTAGTAGACGAAAATGGAGCCGCACTTGTTCCTTGGACGGTGAAATAAGTCATTTGTCATCAGAATATTAGTGGATGAGGTGTGGGTTCGGAGGCAAATGATTGAGCGGGAATAGAAGAATGACCGGCTTTGCATTGAGGTATCGAGGGTTTGGAGGCAAGTTCCTCCCAGCGGAAGGGATATCAGGAAGCGGCAAGAATCCCTCGCCGGGAGGAGAACGTGCAAAACAAGCAAATTGGGGCGGCAGCGCTGGTGCTCTTTTTCATGATTGGGCTCACCAGTGAGGCTGGGTCGGCGCAAACCACAGAAAAACAACAATGCAGCCTGGCAGTGGTTTCTCGGCTGGTCGGGCCCAAGACGAAGGTCTGCGACACAACCACCGTCCGGGAACTGGCCCAACATGGCCATGCCTTCGAGCAGAACCAGATGGGGCTGGCCTCGATCCTGGCGATCGGACCAGACTACAGCGACAAGGAAGCGGTGGCATGGTTTCAGCGGTCCGCCCATGAGGGGTACGCACCAGCCGAGGTGAACCTGGCGGTAATGTATATCAACGGATGGGGAGCGCCGGTGAATTATGGAGCCGCCCTGCAGTGGCTGCGAGCCGCCGCTGACCAGCGCTTCGCCCGGGCCTATTACAACCTCGGCATCCTGTATCTGGAGGGCAAAGGCGTCCGGCAGGATAATGCCGAGGCCTTCCGCTGGTTCGAGAAAGGAGCCAAGGCGGGCGATAGCAGCGCTGAGACCAACCTTGGCTACATGTACGATCAAGGTCTGGGATGCCCGAGGAACGTGGCGACCGCTTCGGAGTGGTATCGCCAGGCGGCGGAGGCAGGGAACCCGCTGGGCGAGAACAATCTCGCCGACCTGTATCTGCGAGGAGAAGGCGTGGCGCAAGACGACGCAGCGGCGTTTGCCTGGTTCCAGAAAGCCGCGGAGCAGGGGCACACCGGCGCACAGATCAAGCTCGGATACCTGTTTGCCAACGGGCGCGGTACGCGGAAAGACTCGGTAACGGCTTACGCCTGGATCATGGCGGCTGCGCTGGCAGGGGATCCGCGAGGCAGCGAACTGCTGCATTCACTGGAGCACGGCTTGACAGAGAAGCAGATTGCCGAAGCGCGCGAGCGGGCCGCCGAACTCAGGCCGCAGCAGCGCCAGTTGTCGGCGGCGAACTTCGCGCAGTAAGCGACCTGCATCAGCCGCCCAGGCAGGCTTCCGGCGGCTGGATGTCGCGGCGGAGCGGGTTCTTCAACGGAACCAGGCCCTCGTCGGTGTAAAGATAAAGGCCGAGAATGGTCGACTGTCCACTTGTCGCCTGGGAGTCGTCGGCATGAATCAGGAGTTCGGCCCAGCCGTCGCGGTCGGTGTCGAACTCGTTCAGCACCGACTGGAAGTCAAGCGACTCGCCGAGCGAGAGTGGAGCATCACCGTTGCGCATCGACCGAGACCAGGTGGAGTCCGCCCACAGTAACGATGGGGAAGCATCGGCGCGGAACCATGCGGTCATCAGGAAGACGGGGGTGCCGGCGAGCTTCCATCGGGCGCGGACGAGCAGGCGAGGAACGCGATCGGGAGTGAGGCGAAGTGCACGGACGTCGTAATCGAGTACGCCTTGGCCGGCGGCCAGGCCGTGATCGGCGTGCAGCCACTCCCTGAGGCGCGGACGGGCATCGCCGATGGGCAGTTCGTTCACCTTGGCGGCGGGGCTGCCGGCGTTCGCGGCCAGATCCGCGTCGATCTTGGCCAGATCCGTTTTCATGCGCTCGTTCAAGAGTTGCTCGATCTCAGTAGACGTGGATGGAGACGCATTCCAGTTGGGAATAGGGCCGATCCCGGCAGAGACCGGCGGCTCGTGAGACTCGACGGGATCGTGGCGGACGGCGAAATATTCGTTGGCGGAGGCTGCAAAAGCGGCTTCATGCTCGGCCGGGACCGAAGCGAGGAATCCGATGGCCAGCGAGCAACCGATAGGTGCAATCACGGTTCGCTCGATGACGACCGGGATGGTGAAGTCCGGACCGGCATTCATCGTCCAGCGGTCGCCGGGCTGGGTTGCTTGCACGATTTTGGGGAAGAAGTGGAGCGACGCGGAATCAGGCTCCCACAACTCCTCGAGACCGGCCAGCGGCGCGTAAAGTTTCGAAGGCGCGGGGATCCGTGTCGGGCGCGTGGAGGCGCGGCGGACTGGAGAATCGGAAAATCGGGACTCCGTATCGGTCGCGACGACGAACACCACGTGAGTCGAGTCATAGCGTGCGGCCACATAGACTGGTCCCGCATCCTTCAGGCGAGCTTCACCGGCGGGAGGCAGGATCTGCGCGCGAGCCTCTTGAGCTCGTTGCTCAGCCTGCTTACGCTCGGCTTCTCTTTCAATGTGCTCGAGAATCGGACCATCCGCCGGGCGCTGGCGGATTGCCCAGCGATAGGCGGACCACATCACGAACAGGTAAAGCGCAACGGCGGTCACCACCCATTTGCGATTCTTGCGGCGCATGGTTGAGGATCGAAGACTCTTACCGCAGAGAGTAAATGGTTTGCCGGCGAAACAGGAGTGACTTTGGTTTGCCGGCTCCGACGAGGCGCGCTCAATTTCCCGAGAGACTGAAGTCGACCTGAACCGTGGTTTCGACGACAAGAGGAGTCCCTTGCAACAGATAAGGCCGATACTTCCATTGGCGGACGGCGGCGGCCGCCGCGTCCAAAAGCATCGGATCACCATTGATCGGCTCAACCTGAACGACGTTTCCTTCGCTGTCGATATTCACCTTCAACACGACCGTCCCCTGAATGTGCCGGGCTTGCGCCTCCGTCGGATAATCGGGCGGGACCTGCGTGAGCAGAAGTCCCGCAGCAACGCGGGACGAGATGCGGATGCGTTGCGGCAGTTTGCCCGACGGCGTCGGAGGGACGACGCCAACGGTGCCGTCCTGTGTGCCGCCGATGATGCCTTCAGGCCCGACGTCGAGCAGGCCGTCGGTGGCCGTTCCTTGCAGTGAATCTTTGGCAGACAGGGCGAAGTTGATGCGACCGGAAGTCAGTACGGGATAAGGCGCACCGTCGAGAAGAAACGGCGTGTATATCCATTGCTTGACGGCTGCGATGGCAGCGGGGGCAAGCAGCGGATGTCCGCTGATCAACTCAACGCCACTCACGTTCCCTGACTTATCGATCAGAATCTTCAAGACGACCAATCCCTGGATTCGCGACTGCAGCGCTCCTGGCGGATAGATGGGATCGATGCTCTGGACGCGCATGCGGCGCATGACCGCCTCCGGAACGCGTACCGTTCCCGGCGGGACCGTGGTGTCGTTGAGAGCACCTTCAATCACCACGGGCGCAGGATTGCCTGGCATGTCGCCGACCATCCCCGTGTGCGGTTGGTCGGAGAGCATGAAGTTGACGTGGACGATGGTCTCGACTTCGGTGGGTTCGCCATTCAAGAGATACGGTTGATATTTCCACTGCTTGACCGCGTCGACGGCCGCGGGCACGAGCATGGGATGTCCGCTGATCAGCTGCACGTTCCCGACATCACCCGATTTGCTGATCGTGACTTTCAGCACGACGCTGCCTTGAATGCGCGCCTGGCGGGCCAGTGGCGGATACATCGGAGAAACCCTGTTGACGAGAAGGCCGCCGATGACGCTATCGGGGACTTGCACTCGCTGGGGAGCCGCTTCCTGAGCGGCAGCGATCGTGGAGAGAATCACGGCAACAAAAAACAGTGAATCGGCGAGCCGCGTGGTCATACGTCCTCTCGTGTCTGCTCCCGGCGATGCCATCTTACAACTGCCGCGAAGGGAGCTCACGCCGGCGCAGACTACATGATTTTTGATGGTGCGGCTGGTGTGTGGCGCTGCATCCAATGCCGCAGATATCGTAAGCTATATATCAGCCAGGAGGAAGTTTGCGCTGCCCTCGATGCGGCAATGAAAATCCGGAGACGAACCGCTTCTGCGGAATGTGCGGCACAACGCTGCTCCAGGCCCCCGCGCCCAATCCGGCGACTGCGGCCCCAGGACGGGTTCCGTCGCCGCCGAGTCCAACTCCTGTGGCTCCTTCGGTTGCCGCCGCGCCCCCCACGGTGCAACAAGCTGCTGCACCAAGCCCGGCGGCCGTTCAGACCGCACCTCCGCCGCGGCCCGAGCCCGTACAAGATGACCAGCCGGTAATCAGCGGGCCGTCGTTTCTAGGATTGAATGAACCCTCGCCGAAGCGTGGGCGACGGACGGGCCTGAATCTTGATCATTCGGCGCCGAGTTCGCGGAGCCTCGACTATCTTCTCGAGGATGATGAGGCGCCGAAGGGGAGCGGAGCAGGAAAAATCTTCCTGATTCTGTTCGCGCTCGTGCTCGCAGTCGGTTTCGGATATCTGCGTTGGAAGAATCAGGGCTTGCCATGGCTGGGACTGAGTGCGCCGAAATCTTCTACTGCCGCTCAGAACCTGAATCCACCCGACGGAAGTGCGACTGTTCCCGGCGCTCCTTCGGCGACCACCCAGAGCCCTACGCAGACTCCGGCGTCAACCGGTGGAGCGGCGACACCCGCGACACCGGCGGGCAGCGAAGCGAATCCTGCAAATGCATCTGCGCAACCGGGCGCGACGCCTTCAGCCGCAACGCCGGCTCCTTCAACGCCGGCTGCTTCAACCCCGACAGGTACAGCTCAGCCTGGTGGAACTGCGGCGACTGCGCCCTCTACGGCCGCACCCGCTGCAAGCGCTCCTCCTGAGCCGGCGGCGAACCAGCCGGCGCCAGCCAAGCCCAGCACACCTCCAGCCAACGGTGCCGCGGACTCAAGCACCCCGAGTTCTACCGCTGCGCCGGAGACCGCAACCGCGGCACCTGCCGCCACAGCGGCGACGGAACCGGCCAAGCCCGCTCCGAAACCGCGCCCGGTCCCACCCCCGGTGAAGATTGATCCGGTCACGGAAGCGCAGAAATATTTATATGGACAGCATGTGCCCCAGGATTGCACGCGAGGGCTGCGCATCCTGCAGCCATTGGCCGATAGCGGCAATTCGAAGGCGATGATCGAGATGGGCGCTCTGTATTCGGCGGGATTGTGCACACCGCGCGACCTGCCGACTTCCTACCGCTGGTTCGCGCTGGCGCTGCGCAAGGATCCGAACGACACTTCGCTGCAGGAAGACTTGCAGAAGCTCTGGGGCGAAATGACGCAGCCGGAGCGGCAACTGGCGATCCGGCTGAGCCAATAAGCAACAGGCTCCTTTTGCCGTTGCGCGAACTTCTTTTCTTACCCGTCTCGCAAAGCCCGAGTACGCGATCCGATGACCAACGACGCGAAATACTGGATTGATAAGCTGCGGCTGGAGCCGCATCCGGAAGGCGGATACTTTCGGCAGACGTACAAGTCAGAGGTGAGGATTGTGCCCGAAGATTCCCATCCCTTCGACGCACTGCGCTCGCTCAGGGCTGGCTCTGTCGCCAAAGGCGCGACCAGGATGGAGCAACCATCGACGAAGATGAGGGAATCGCAAAGTGGGGGCACGCGGGCGGCGTCGACGGCGATTTATTTTCTGCTTGTGGAAGAGGATTTTTCTGCCTTGCACCGCTTGCGATCCGATGAGATGTGGCACTTCTACGCCGGATCTCCGCTGGCGGTGCATGTGATTGCGCCGGAGGGCGAGTATTCGTCGATTCGGTTAGGGAATAATCCGGAGCGTGGCGAAGTATTTCAGGCGGTGGTGCAGGCGGGATGCTGGTTTGGAGCAGAAGTCGCACGAGATTTCCATGTCTCGCAAGATCGGCGAGACGTGGGGCAGCCCATGTTTGCGCTGGTGGGATGCACGGTGGCGCCGGGATTTGAATTTGAGGGTTTCGAGTTAGCGAGGCGCGAGGAGTTGAGCGCGAAGTATCCGCATCATCGGGAGTTGATAGAGCGGCTGACGCGAGAGTAGGGCCTTGGATCGGCGACGGTAGTGTCGGTCATAAAACACTTCGTGCGCAGGATCACTGCGGTCGGCGAACAAATGCGACAAACTAATCTGCTTCACGGAACAGAAGAAGAGGCGGCTATGACTACACTGATCCGGCGCACCTTGTTCTGGGCCCCCCGCGTATTGGCGGTGGCGTACGTCGCATTCCTCAGCGTGTTTGCTCTCGATGTTTTCGGCGACGAGCATGGCTTCTGGCGAATACTTGGGGCACTATTGGTTCATCTCATTCCCACGTTCGTTCTCACCGCAGGCCTGATTCTGGCGTGGAAGTGGGAGTGGGTCGGCACAATGCTCTTTGCTGCAGCCGGGGTCCTTTATATCGGACTGGTGCTGCCTCGCCCGGTCCCAGCAGCGACAAAAATGAACTGGATCCTGTTCATAGCGGGCCCGACTTTGCTGATCGCTGCACTATTTCTGGCCGCCTGGCTGAAGCGGAACGAACTCCATCCCAAATCGTAGGCTAACTGAGCAAGCATTCTCCCTTACTTGGCCGCCACGGCCTTCTTGGGGAACATTTCGCCGATGCGCTTGATCTGCGCGCCCACGTCTTTCAACTTCTCTTCAATGTGTTCGTAGCCGCGGTCGATGTGGTAGACGCGGTCGATGATGGTCTCTCCGTCGGCGACGAGCGCCGCGAGCACGAGCGATGCGGAGGCGCGGAGATCGCTGGCCAGCACGGCGGCGGCACTGAGCGGAGTCTTGCCGCGAACGACGGCGCGGCGGCCTTCAATCTTGATATTCGCACCCATGCGGACCAGTTCCAACGCGTGCATGAAGCGGTTTTCGAAAATGTTCTCGGTGATGATCGAGGAGCCTTCCGCCTGCGTTGCCAGCGCCATGAACTGCGCCTGACAGTCGGTGGGGAATCCGGGATATTCTTCGGTGGTGATGTCGGCGGCAGTGAAGGGATTGTCGCCCATGACGCGGACGGAATCGGCTCCGGATCTGGTTTTCACTCCGACCTGATTGAGCTTGCTGATAATGGCATCGAGGTGCGAGGGATCGCATCCGGAGACGTTGAGATCACCTCCGGTCATCGCGGCGGCGATGAGAAACGTCCCGGCTTCGATGCGATCGGGAATGATGCGGTGCTTCGCACCCTTGAGCTTGCTCACGCCCTTCACGCGGATGGTCGGCGTGCCCGCGCCGGCGATTTTGGCTCCCATCTTGTTAAGCAGTGCGGCGAGATCGGCGACTTCGGGCTCGCGGGCGCAATTCTGCAGCACAGTTTCGCCCTCGGCCAGCGTGGCGGCCATGAGCAGGTCTTCGGTGCCGGTGACAGTGATTTTGTCGAAGACGATTTCAGCGCCTTTGAGGCGCGTGGCGCTGGCTTCCACGTAGCCGTGATCCTGGATGATCTTGGCGCCGAGCTGTTCAAGTCCCTTGATGTGCAGATCGATCGGGCGCGCGCCGATGGCGCAGCCGCCGGGAAGTGAGACGCGCGCGCGTCCGCAGCGGGCGACGAGTGGACCGAGCACGAGCGTGGAGGCGCGCATGGTCTTGACCAGTTCGTAGCTGGCTTCGGGCGATGCGAGATTTTCACAGTGGATGGTGGTGCGGTGATGGGCGCGTCCGTAGCCGAGCTCGACTTCGGCGCCCATGGCGGCGAGCAGGTTGCGCGTGGTCTGAATGTCGCGCACTTGCGGAATATTTTCGAGAATGACGGGCTGATCGGTGAGCAGAGCGGCGGCCATGCAGGGCAGCGCTGCATTCTTGGCGCCCGAGATGGGGACGGTGCCGAGCAGCGGCTCTCCGCCGCGGATGACGAACTTGTCCATAGAGGGATGAGTCCTGTGACGACATTTTTATTCTAGCGGGGAAAGGTCGCAGGGTCAGGTAACCGGGAGGGCACGGACTAAGGGATTGATCCTTCCCAGCTTCTCGCGAAAGCTGGCGAGTGTTGGTCCCCCCCGATGTGCCTGCACTTGGTCGTCGAGATGAGAAGGATTCGGACGACCGCTTTACTCCTTCGCCAACTCGATCGCCTTTCGCACGTGACCTTTGGATCGCTTCAACGCGCTGACGGCCTTGGAGCGATTCACGCCGGCGCCGAGCATGACGACCGCGACGGCGGTGCGGTTGCCGGCGTGCTTCAGCGTCCGGCTGGCCCGCTGATGGTCTGCCCCGGTCGCCTGCTCGACGATGCGGACGGCGCGCTGCACCAGCTTCTCGTTTTTCGTCCAGACGCTCACCATGAGATTGCCGTAGACGTAGCCGAGGCGCGTCATGGCTCCAGTGGAGATCATGTTGAGAACCATTTTGTGAGCCGTGCCAGCCTTCATGCGCGACGAGCCGGCGAGGACTTCGGGCCCAACTTCGGTCACAATGGCAAAATCTGCGGCGCGTTCGAGGGGCGAGTCGCGATTGCAGGTGAGAGCGATGGTGTGGGCTCCACGCCGTCGGGCGTATTCGACGGCGGCGATGGTGAACGGAGTGCGGCCGCTGGACGCGATGCCGAGGATGACGTCGTGCTTTCCGGGCTTGCGCTTTCGGATTTCGTCGATGGCGAGGCGAGTGTCGTCTTCGCTGGCTTCGGTGGAAGAGCCAAGGGCTTTGGCGCCACCCGCCATGATGTATTGCACGGTGCGCGGCGAAGTGTTGAAGGTAGGAGGAATCTCGCTGGCATCGAGAGCGCCAAGGCGGCCGCTGGTTCCGGCGCCGACGTAAATGAGACGCCCGCCATCGCGGATCGATGCGGCAACGACGTCGATGGCGCGAGCGATCTGCGGCAGCACACGCCGGACCGCGGCAGCGACGGTAGCGTCCTCCTTATTGATGAGGCGGGCGATTTCGAGCGACGACATGCAGTCGAGATCGCGGGCGGCAGAAAGAATCTGTTCGGTCGGGAGATGACGAAGGTCAGAGTTCGAGGAGCGGGAACGGGTCAAGTCGTGCACCTTTCACAGGGCTTGGGAATCCCAGTTCTAACAAAGGCGGCGAGAAGCGGGGCATCCCACTTAGGTTGGTTTCACCGTCATTTTAAATCGCCGGGCCACGCATCAGGACTCCTTAGGGAGCGCTTCCAGGATGGCATCGTGAAATTTCGGTCGAACCTGCTTGATGGCTTGATTGGAGCCGTCAGGCCAGGTGCGGTTGGTCAGCAGGGTGACGGAAAGCTGGCGGTCGGGATCGATCCAGAGTGAGGTACCGGTATAGCCGAGGTGACCGTAGGAGCGCGGACCGAAATACTTGCCGGACTGCGAAGGTTGCGACGGAGTATCCCATCCGAGAGCTCGCGAAGTGCCGGCGGGCGTGGATTCGCGGCGGGCGAAGAGCGCGACGGTTTCCGGGAGGAGGACGGGAGTTCCTCCCTGCAGCATGCAGTGCGCGAAGCGGGCGAGGTCTCCGGCGGTGGAAAACAGGCCTGCGTGTCCGGCGACTCCGCCGAGGATGCTCGCGTTTTCATCCTGCACTTCGCCCTGGATGATCCGGTTGCGAAAGGTGCGGTCGTCGGCGGTAGGCGGAATTCTGCCACGCAATTCCTGCGGCGGGCTAAAGGTCGTGCTCGACATTGCAAGTGGACCGAAGATTTCCCGCTGGCAGAAACGGGCGACAGAGTCGTCGCTCGTTCCATCGGCGAGTCGTTCGAGCGCTACACCAAGAATGATGAATCCGATGTCGCTGTATTCGGCGCGGCTTCCGGGATCGGCCGCGAGCGGCATGGTGCAGGCGGCACGCAGCAATTCGTCGCGCGACCGCGCTTTCAGAAACAGCTTTTCGTAGGCGGGCAGACCCGAGGAGTGAGCCAGCAGCATACGGAAGGTGACGTTGCGCCGGCGGGGATCGGATTCTCCGCAGGAATCGACCAGAAATTCCGGGATCGTGCCGAGAATGGGAGCGTCGAGTTCGAGAAGGCCGCGTTCATAAAGAGTCATCACCATCGTGGTGGTAGCGACGACTTTGGTCAGGGATGCCAGGTCGAAGAGAGAAGTCGCCTCCACCCGGGCGCTATCTCCTTCGTACGCGAATCGACCCAGCGCTTTGAGGGCGATCAGGCGGCCGCAGCGAGTGACGGCGACTGACGCCGCGGGGAAGACGTGTTCGGAAATCGCTGTGCGAAGGACGGTCCAGGCCGCGGAGAAAGTCTTATCCTGTCCGTCGAAGGCGGCGGCCAAACCTGAGAGAGAGTTATCCAGGTGAAGCATCCTTTCCAGATCGGAGCAACCTGAGCGGGTTATAGCAAAGTTGACGGGCTCCGTAAAGGACGAGGAGACGGGCCCAACCTGACAGCGAACTCTTTCATCTGTTTCGCGGGCGCGGCGCACGAGTGAGCTTCACGGTTTCCGCGTGCAGGACCTGAATAGTCCTCCGGAAATAATCGTGGATGGCGTTGAGTTCCCTCGCTGTGTAGTGCGCGGCAAGCTTGTCCATGGACTCACTGAGCGAAGCGAAGATCGGCCACACCCGGCGGCGAAGCTTGTTCACGCATAAAGGATGGATGATCACGCTGCGGCGGTCGGTCGGGTGGCGTTGGCGGCGGGCATAACCCGAGCGCTCGAGGCGGTCGACGATTCCGGTGATGGCGCCGGTGGTGAATCCGGACAGTTCGGCCAGGCGGCCAGCCGTGGAGGGGCCATGTTGCTCGAGCAATCCCCAGCAGCGCCACTCCGTCGCGCTCAAGCCCAGGCGCGAGGCGATGGCCTCGTGAAAGAGCACAACGGCGGTGGCCATCTCGCGCCCCAGTTCGCGGCCGGGGGTTGTCGAAGTGGGAGGGCCGGCAGCATGTTCCGATTGTATCTTAGACATGAGATATCATTTCATGAGATACTTGCACAATTAATATTGTAAGTTGAAGGACAGTCGAATGCCAGAGCCGGAATCTTCGACAGCAACCCCCTGCCCGCTGTCCGTCCCCGAAAGATCCTTGAAGCCGGCGATCACGCTGGCGGTACTGGCGCCGGTGATCGCCGAGGTGCTGATGGGGTCTACCCGGCTGAGCTTTATCTTTGTTCTCATCCCGGAAATCATGGTGTGGGGTCTCGGTGCGGTGACGGCGCGGGAGGCGGTCCGGCGTTGGCGGGCGGGGTGGGTCAGCCTGATGCTGCTCGGGATTGCACTGGGTGTCGCCGAGGAGTGTGTCATTCAGCAAACGTCGCTGGCGCCTTTGGTGGGAGTGAGCCCCGACCACATCTACGGGCGGTTCTTTGGCGTGAACTGGGTGTGGATGCTGGGCCTGCTGGTGTTTGAGAGCGTCTGGGTGGTGCTGGTTCCCGTGGATTTCACCGAGGCGATATTCGCCAAACGGCGCGACCAGCCATGGTTGACCAATCGCGGGATGGTTGGCAGCGGCCTGATTTTTATCGTTGGCTCGTTTCTCGCCTGGTATTTGTGGACGCAGAAGGCTCGGCCATTGGAGTTTCATGTGCCGCCGTATCATCCGCCGATGGAATACATTCTGGCGGGAGTAGGTGCGATCGCGCTTCTGGTCTTGGCTGCCTTTGCGCTGCGCGCAATCGGAAAGAGGTCGGAGACCACGCGAACTGCCGGCCCGGCGTGGCTTGCAGCCATCGTGGCCTGCCTTCTGGCTGCGCCATGGTTCATGGTGATCGGGTGGGCTTACGGCACGATGCCGAAACTGCCGGTATGGATCGCGATTGCCTCCGGGCTGGCGTGGGCTGCAGTTTCATTTCTCATCTTCCTCTGGTGGACGGCCACTCCGGCATGGACCGAATTGCACAGCATCATGGCAGCCACGGGCGCTCTGATCGCAAGCATGGGCATGGGATTCCTCGAAGGCGGTTGGAACCGCGTGGATCTGATCGGTAAGATCATTCTGGATGCAGCCGCGCTGGCGGGAATGGTTTACCTGATCCGTCAAGCCTGGCGGCGTCCTGCTGCTTAGTGATTTGCGAGTCGATCCTTCCAAAGACCATGAAAGAGTGGGTTGTTGATTTGTCCCGGACCCGACTGAGAAGCCTTGCCCTCGCCGCAGCCTGCTGGCTGATGGTGGCCGCGGCACCGCGAGCGACAGCTGCTTCGGGCGACATCCAGGTTCAGGGTCGCCGGCCCGAACTGGTCTTCGCCTGCGAACTCGATACCGCCAAGTTGCAGGCACTGTTCGCCGATCCGGCGCTCATCCCGGAATTGCAGCAACTCCAGGCGAGCATCGCGCTAGCGATTCAGGATCTGAGTCCTGAAAGAGCTGACGTTGTCCGGCGACTCAACGCGGCTGGAGTTCCAGTCATCGCCTGGATGGCCTTGCCCCGCGAACAAGGTTATTACCTCAATGCCGGCAACGAACCGGCGGCAGCCGAGCGCTTCGCTCAGTTCGAAAGTTGGACGGCACAGAATCGGCTGCGTTGGGCGGCCATCGGCCTCGACGTTGAACCGTCGTTGACCGAATGGGGAGACATTCAGGGCCATCGCTGGCGGATTGTCCTCACCTTCTTGCATCGGGTATTCGACGGGAAACGAGTAGAGCGTGCGCGCGAAGCATACGCAGGCTTGATCGCGCGAATGCAAGCGCACGGCTATTCTGTGCAGACCTATCAACTGTTGTTTCTTGCGGATGAGCGCCGGGCGCACTCGACCATTCTGGAAAGGTTGTTTGGGTTGGTCGACGTTCGGGGAAACCAGGAAACGCTGATGGTCTATAGCAGCTTCAATCATGCGCTGGACGGAGCGCTGATATGGGCGTACGGTCCGGATGCGCAGACGATTGCGGTGGGCAGCACGGCCGGCAGCGGAGATGCGGCCATCGATGCCCGATTTCCGCCGCTCGATTGGAAGGAGTTTTCTCGCGATCTCCTCATCGCCAGCCACTTTTCGCCGGTTGTCGGAGTCTACAGCCTCGAAGGTTGCGTGCGGCAAGGGTTCCTGCCGAGGCTGACGACTTTGAATTGGCAGAGTCCCGTTATTCTGCCGGCGCAGGCGGTGACGAAGGCGCAGCGCTTTCGGCGGATCGTGCAGACAGCGCTGTGGCTGGCATCGCATATGGTCTATTTGGCCATCATTTTTGCCGCCGGAGTCGGCTGGCTGGTGATGCGCCGGCGCGGAAAGATCGCGAGGCGAAGCGATAGCCAACCTGATTCGTGCTGACTTCGGTTTCTTGAGTTCTATGGCGCGCCTTGTGTAGATTCAGAATATTCTTACCTCTCATTCCAAATCGACGGTGGCAGGAACCCGGATTCCTGCTCGTGTTGCGCGAAAAAAACGGAGCGCGAGTTGCCTCGTTCTTTTGGTGCTTGGGACATTGGCAGCCGCCCCGGCGGCAACGTCCACGACAGCGGCGGTTCGGCTGGGCGCGGTCGACTCCATCGTTCAGCAAGCGATCGCCGACGGGAACATTCCGGGTGCGGTGCTGGTGGTTGGGCACGACGGCAAAGTCATCTATCGCAAGGCCTATGGCGAGCGCGCGCTTGAGCCGCGCCGCGAGGCCATGACGGTCGATACGATTTTCGATCTGGCCTCGCTTACCAAAGTGATTGCCACGACAACGGCTGTGATGCAGTTGGTGGAGCAGGGCAAAATCCGGCTCAATGATCCGGTGGCGAAGTACTTGCCCGAGTTTGCGCAGAACGGCAAGGATGACATCACGCTGCGGCAGTTGCTGACGCACTACTCCGGTCTGCCTCCGGATCTGGACTTGACGACGCCGTGGGAAGGGAAGCAGACCGCATACCAGATGGCATTTGCCGAGACGCCGCAAGAGCCTTCCGGGTCGGTATTCACCTACAGCGACATCAACTTCATTGTGCTGGGCGCGCTGGTCGAGCGCACTTCCGGCGAGACGCTCGATGCCTACGCGGCGAAGCACATTTTTGCTCCGCTGAGGATGGCGCACACACGGTTCCTGCCGCCATCGTCATGGCGAGCCAAGATTGCGCCGACCCAATACGACGAGAACAATCACATGCTGCGAGGAGTGGTGCACGATCCCACGGCGCGGCGCATGGGCGGCGTGGCGGGGCATGCCGGCCTGTTTTCGACCGGCGACGATCTGGCGAAGTTTGCCCAGGCCCTGCTGAATGGCGGTGACGGGATTCTGTCGACGGTAACGGTGGCGAAGATGACGCAGCCGGAGACTCCGCGAGCGGCGCCTGTGCTGCGCGGATTCGGCTGGGATATCGATTCGCCGTTCTCCACCAATCGCGGCGATCTGCTGCCGGTGGGATCGTTCGGCCATACCGGATTTACCGGAACTTCGTTGTGGATCGATCCCACGACGCAGTCCTACATCATCCTGCTGACCAACGCCGTGCATCCGCGAGGCAAAGGAAATGCGATCGGCCTGCGGGTCAAAGTGGCTACCGAGGTGGCGGCGGCGTTGAACCTCACGACCGGCGAAAAGGAAGAACTGCGCTGGAAGAGCGTCACCGGCTACAACGAGGCGCTTAGCGCGGAACGGCGGATGGGTGCCCGCAACGGCATGGTGAAGACCGGCATCGACGTGCTGGAGGAACACGGATTCGACGTGCTGAAAGGGCAATCCTCAACCTCCGAAGCCGGTCCAACAAGCCAGAGTCAGCAATCCCCGCCCGCCGCAAAAAGCGGCGAAGGGTTGGGAAGCCAGGCCTCCGCTGCACAGGGCGCTGCGACTCCTTCTGATGCTCCGAATTCCGCGACAAAGAGACGCATCGGGCTGGTGACGAACCAAACCGGGCTCGACTGCGCCGGGCGCCGCACCATCGATGTGCTGGCGCAGGCGCCGGGCATCGAACTGGATGCAATTTTCAGTCCTGAGCACGGGGTAACGGGGACGCTCGATACAACCCATGTGGGGAACACGACCGATGCGGTTACAGGCGTTCCTGTCTACAGCGTGTATGGCGGGACCGATGCAGCGCGGCGTCCGCCGATGGACGTGCTGAAAAATCTGGATGCGGTGGTGTTCGACGTGCAGGATGCGGGCGTCCGTTTCTACACGTATGAAACGACGCTGGGATACTTTTTGGAAGCCGCGGCGAAAGCCGGGGTTGAAATCGTGGTCCTCGACCGGCCTGATCCGATTACCGGATCATTCGTGCAGGGGCCGGTTTCCGATGCCGGGCATGAGAGTTTTACCAATTACTGGACTGTGCCCGTGCGCCACGGAATGACGATGGGCGAACTGGCAGAGATGTTTAATGTCGAACGCGGCATCAACGCGAAATTGACCGTCGTGCCCATGGAAGGATGGCAGCGCGGGGACTGGTTCGATTCGACAGCGCTGGAATGGGTGAATCCATCGCCGAACCTGCGCAGTGTGACCGAATCGGCGCTGTACCCGGGCGTGGCACTGATCGAAGGCACCAATGTTTCGGTCGGCCGGGGAACGGACACGCCATTTGAGTTAGTGGGCGCACCTTGGATCAAAAGCCGGGATCTGGCGGCGTATCTGAACGGTCGCGGGATCATGGGCGTACGGTTTGTTCCCGTGACATTCACGCCGACGGCGGCGGTGTACAGCGGGCAGGAATGCCAGGGCGTGAGCATCATTTTGACCGACCGGAACGGATTCGACGCGCCGGAATTAGGGATTGAGCTGGCAGCGGCGCTGCGCAAGTTGTATCCCGTCGATTTCAAGATCGAACGCATGCAGGAACTGCTGGTGAACCAGAGCGTTTATGACGCGCTGCTGGCTGGTCAGGATCCGCGGCGGATTGCCGAGGACTGGCAGGACGGGCTGGAAAAGTTTGAGAAGATGCGAGAAAAGTATCTGATCTACAAGTGACATCTGCTCGGATAACTCCCACCATAAACGCCGCATCCTAGCGGCTAAGCCGTAGTAAGCTTATCGGGACCTGGGCCGATTTGTGCGCTGGAGGTGGCCAATGCGCAGAGTTGCGATGCATGGACTTTTGACACTGTTGCTGGTTTCCGCGATGGCTTGGGGACAGACTGCGGAACCGTCCAAGCCCGCGCCATCGACGCCTGGCGGTCAGGAGACGACAGCCACCCCGACCAATGGTGCATCCCAAAACGCTCCCACTGCGGCGGTCCCCGCCGGCGATCCGAATGCGTGGGTCATTCCAGCCGGATCGAAGATTCCGCTCACGCTGAAGCAGGCGATTTCCACCAAGAACGCTCGCGAGGGCGACGCCGTGTATGCCGAGACGGTTTTTCCGCTGGTCATGAATAACCACATCGTCGTACCCGCAGGGACCTACATACAAGGGAAGATCATGCGGGTGGAACATCCCGGGCACGGCAAGAAGCGGGCAGAACTCCTGATTCACTTTACGTCGATGATCTATCCGACCGGTTACACGGTCATGCTGCCCGGATCGGTCGAGAACACGCCGGGGGCGGACGATAAGGGCGTGAAAGATCAGGAAGGAACGATCCAGCAGGATAAAGACACCGGCAAGCGAGTCGAAGACGCGGCCCGCGATGCCGCCGTTGCCGGGACGGTGGGAAGCATCGGCGGTCTGGCTGCGGGAGGCTTGAATGGAGCCCGATATGGCGGACTCGCTGGACTGGCCGGGGGCGTGGCGTGGGCGCTGCTCAAGCACGGCCCGGACGTCAAGCTCGAGGTGGGCACGTCAATCGAGATGGAAATTCAGCGCGACGTTCCGGTGGACGGCAGCCGGATCCAGGTGGCGAACGCAGGCTCGACGCCGCAATCGTAATCTGCTCAGAACACCCGCCTTCTGCGAAAATTCGAGAGAACCCCATTCGCCGCATCAAGGCAAGCAACCTTCCGAACGCGAATTGCGCGCCACGCCTTTGCCGCTGCTATACAATCCGCGATAGGAGCGCCGATGGCGCCGCCGGGGCGGAGGCACGTGCATGTTTGAACTCTTTGGCGGATTTACCACTGTTCTCATTGTTATTGTCGTTATCTACCTCCTCAGTTCCATCAAGATTCTGGCCGAATACGAGAGAGGCGTGATCTTCCGGCTGGGACGTCTGCTGCCCGTGGCGAAAGGGCCGGGAGTGATTTTTGTGTTTGCCCCCATCGATCGCATTGTGCGGGTGTCGCTGCGGCAGGAGGCGCTGGAGGTTCCACCGCAGGACATCATCACTCGTGACAACGTAACCTTGAAAGTGAACGCTGTTATCTTTCTGCGGGTGATTGAGCCGCGAAAGGCAGTAGTCGAAGTTTCGAATTATGTCTACCAGACATCGCAATTCGCGCAGACGACGCTGCGGTCGGTGCTGGGCGAGCAGGAACTCGATGAACTCCTGGCACACCGCGACAAGATCAATCTCCGGCTGCAGAGCATTCTCGATACCCACACCTCGCCTTGGGGCGTGAAAGTCACCAACGTCGAGGTGAAGCAGGTGGATCTGCCGGAGTCGATGCTGCGCGCCATGGCCAAGCAAGCCGAGGCCGAACGCGAGAAGCGGTCGAAGATCATCCACGCGGAAGGCGAATTCTCGGCGGCGCAGCGACTAGTCGACGCTGCGCATTTGCTGTCAGGGGAACCGGTCAGCGTGCAGCTGCGTTATCTGCAGACGCTGACCGAGATTGGCGTCGAGAAGAACACGACAGTCGTATTTCCCGTGCCGGTGGACTTCTTCTCGGGCATCCAGAAACTGCTGGGCAAGGATGACGCCTCGCCAAAGCCGGCAGCCAAGACGGCCTGAAGGCCTCGGCCGAGATTGAGTTGGCAGTTACGCGGATAGAAGCGGTGACGCCGGTTGCGCGCTGAAAATGGGGAGTAGAGCTATGCCTTCGTCGGAAGATACCGAGATTACACTGGGGACCGGCAAGTTGCTGGCCCTGTTTTTTGGGCTGGTCGCGATCTGCGCCTTGTTTTTCGCCTTGGGATACTCTCTCGGCCGGAAATCGGAGCCCACCATCACCGCAGCTAGTGCGGCCGTGCCTCAGACTACGCCCTCTCAAAGCAAATCGAACACGGCAGCTCCGGCCACTCCGCCGATGACTTTCTACAAATCGGTCGAGCAAAAGGATGCCAACGCTGAGCTGACCCCGGCAACCGATGCGAAAACTGATACCAACAGTGCGCCCGCGAATGCATCCGCCGCTCCGGCGAATGCGACCACAACGGGAACACCGGCGCAAGCCCCGGCCAATGCGGCCAGCCCGGCAGATTCTGCGGCAACTCTGCCGACATCTGGATATTTCGTTCAGGTGGCCGCCGTCAGCAAGCAGGAAGACGCCGATGCGCTGGTCGATGCGCTGAAGAAGAAGGATTATCCCGCGTTCGTCTCAACCCAGTCGGCCAGCGATAAGCTGTTTCACGTGCAGGTGGGACCGTACACCGATATCAAGGACGCCGACGCCATGCGCAGCCGCCTCATCAATGATGGCTATAACCCGATCGTGAAAAAGTAGGGCGGCGATCGGGGAACCAAGCGCTGACGCGAAAAATCTGTGATCCCATGAAACCCGCAGCATCGTAGATTGACAAGCGTCGATTTTCCAGATATTGCTGGTCGCATGTCTTCCCCTGACGAGCTTTTCGACCGCACTTTGCACGCCATTGCCGATCCAACCAGGCGCCGGATTCTCCGAGCCCTCAAGAAGACAGCCCGAGCCAACTCGGGGACAAAGAGTCAGGGCATGGGACCGTGTCTCTGTGCTGGCGAGATTGAAGAGCAGATGAAGCTCTCCCAGCCTACTATCTCCCACCACATGGCCATCCTGGCGAAGGCAGGGCTCGTCGAGGCCCGGAAGCAAGGTCAATGGCGCTGGTATCGGCGGAATGAGAAGGCGATCCGGCAAGTCGTCAAATCGCTGCGCGGACAACTGTAAGCAAAGAAGAACTCAGAATGCCGAAGTTAGATTCTTCACTTCTCCAACCCTGATTTCCTTGCCGTTTCAGTGCTCTCCCAGGGCCCACTTTTCCAGATCCCCGGTTGAACGCAGGACGCCGACCTCGCTTCGTTCCCATTCGAAAGTGACATCCTGAAGCGCGATAAAGCGTTCGCTGAGCTGCGAGCGGGCATCGTCGAGGTCGTGCAGCGTGGCCGTGCCGGCATCGATTCGGGTTTGGACGGAGGCAAGGTTCTTCTGCGCGATTTCATATTCGAGCTGAGCCACGTCCCGGGCAGCCTGCATCTGCGCCACGGAGCGCTCGAGCCGCAAGGTTTCTTCGGAGGCCTGGTTGCGCGCGGCCTCGGCCTGCTTGCTGGCCTTGAGAGCATCGGCATCGGCTGCCTGCGCGCGCGACCGCTGGGTGGCGTTGAAGAGCGGCAGACGGATGCTCACGCCAATGGTTGCGTTGTTCTGCTGGAATCCATTCGTCGGGCAAAGAAAAGTGCCGAGCGAGGTGACGCAGGGTTTTTCCGGGATGTAGTAATTCTGATAATTGTTGAATTTCGAAAGCAGTGCGTACTGCGCGGCGAAATCGAAGCTCGGCCATAGCGAGCGATGTTCGCCTTGGGCTCGCAGATATTGGGCGCGGGCGTGATCAACTGCGGCTTGAACCGAAGGGCTGGCTTCGGCGGCACGAGCAGGCTCAGCATCGTCCTGCCGCAGCGCTGGAAAATCGGGCAGGGAATCCGGTTCCGTCTGGATGCTGGATGCGCCTAAGCCAGTGAGCTTGGAGAGATGCTCGCGCAGCACGTCGGCGGCGCCTTGGGCTTCCGCAATGCGCAAACGCACGCGGGCCGTCGCCAGGCGCGCTTTGGTCTCGTCGAGTTCGCTGTCGACGCCCTCCTTCACGCGGTCCTCGACCGCGGCTTCCAAACGCGCAGTCTCGGTTTCGGTTCCTTGCAGACGAGTGAGGCGCTGTTCCCATTTTGCCAGCTCGGTATAGCTCAGGACTGCGTCCTGAACAACCTGGCCGCGCTGATCTTTGCTCTGCAGAGCGGCAACGGCAGAATCCACGCGCGCGGCGCGGATGAAGTCTCTCAACGCAGGATTCAATACCGCCGATTGCGTACTGATGTTGAAAAGCGCCGGAGCCGATCCTTCCAGCGCGAGCGGAAAGCCGTAAGAGTACCCGATGCCTGCACCGGTAGAGAGTTGCGGAATGTACTCGTTGTGCAGTTCGCGCAAAGCGGCGGCGGAACGCTGTTCCTCGGCCGCGGCAACCGCCGCCCCGGTGGCGTGCGTCAACGCCAGCTCAACTACACGTTTGAGTGGTACCGGCTCCGCCAGCAGCGAAATTGGAAGCAGACCAACCGCGAAAATCGAGCTGAGCGCCCACAGACGACGAGACAGGTTTCTCATTGCGTCCCTTTCCGAACGATCTGGACGTGACTCATGAAATTGGATGCCTGCGAAATTCTAAATGTCGGATGGCTGCGCGCGAGTGATTTCGCGATGTCCGCCCCTAGTGCTCGACCCGGTTGAGGTCCTCTTGAGCGCGCCGGTAGGAGTGGGCAAGGGACAATGCGATGCGATACTGCTCGGCCGCGGCTCGGCGGTCACCCTGGCGCTCCAGGAGTTGGCCGAGCAGATCACGCGCCTTGAATACCGGGCCCTCTTCCACGGGCGATAACAAGTAGCGATGGATCAGGCGCACGCCCAAGGGATAATCCTTGCCGGCCTCGAGTAGCACGCTGGCGCCGTCCATCAGGGCCTCCGCATGATCGACCGGACTGGACTCCAGGTGGCGCAGCGCCTCATCCATCTCATCCAGCCGGTCGGCGTGACGAAGAAAGATCGCCAAGTCCAGCCAGGCGCGCGCCCCGGAGTGACTGGCGGCGATGGCTGCCCGATACTCCCGTTCCGCTGCCGAGGCGTCTTTATTTTTCCCCGCGATCCTGGCTTGCACCCAGTGCCCCATTGCGGGATTGATTCCCATGAGAGCGTCGCCCTGCGCCTGCGCCTTGTCCTTTCCCCCGCCTACAATTCCCGGCGCCTCGAGATAAAACTCGGCCAGATCCGTGCGCGCTTCCCAGCTTTTGGGATCGAGTTCCACGGCCCGTTCAAACGAGACGCGAACTTTCTTCGCCAGCCCGGCAGCGGTGAGCCATCCGGAAGAATCGGCCTTCTCTCCGTAAATGCGTCCGAGCCACAGATAATACAAGCTGCGCTGTGGATCCAGATCGCGGGCCCGCTCGCAGCCGGAGATGCCCCGATCCCACTCTCCAAGCATGAAATAAGCGCGGCAAAGGAAGTTGTAGGCCTCGGCGTCGTTAGGAGAGTGGTCAATTTTTTGCCGAAGGACCTCGATGGCATCGTCGACCTTGCCCGCATCGAGCAGTGCTTTAGGAGAAACGTCGGGAGCCGGGGCCGCATGAACGTGAATCGGGGCCGCCGCTAGAAAGAGAGCCATTAGCAGGAACGGACTGAGCAGGGAAGAGGCCGCCTTCATCGTTTAACGCACCACTTTGACCGAGGCGCCATCGTACAGCGGCTTGTTTTCTTCAGCAGGCAACGCCACCATCGCCCCCGCCGTCAGGCCGGAGGTGATCTCGACGCGAGTGAGATTCTGCAGGGAGATTTCGACCGGCTGTCGCTTCAGCTGGCCATCGACGATGCTGTACACGTAGAGCTTGCTATCGTCGGTGTGCAAGGCATCGCGCTGCAGGGTGAGAACGTTGTCTTCTTCGGCAACCACGACGGTTACGCCGACGTCGACATTCGGAAGCAGCCGGGAATCTTTGTTTTCAATGGTGCAGGTGGCTTCACCGACATTGCGATTGCCGTGAAGCTTGACGGTGGATGGGATGGTGGTAACCGTGCCGCTCCAGCTGCGGCCGGGGAGGGCGTCCCAGGTGACGTCCACTGACTGCCCGGTTTTGAGGCGGCCGATGTCAGGCTCATCGACGAAGGCGCGAACCAGCACATGCGACAAGTCGGCTTCCTGCAGCATGAGCTCCCCCGCCTGCACAAAAGCTCCTTGCTTCACGGGAAGGGAGTAGACAGTGCCGTCGAAGGGGGCACGCACGTTCGACTTGGAGAGAGCGTCTTCCGCGGCATTGTATGCCGCCCGCGCCTCGGCGGCCTGAGCCTCGACCTTGGCGATTTCCGGAGTCGAATAACGATCGCGTTTCTTCTGCTCCGCCAATGTCACGTCAGCCTGTGCGCTTCGCAGAGTGTTTTCGGCCTGGCGTACTTCTCCTTCCGACGCGGCGCCCTGCTTTTGCAAGCGGCGGAGGGCGTCGAGATTGCGTTTAGCTACATCCCGCGCGCTGCGTGCCTTGGCCAGTTGAGCATCGACGTTGAGGATCTCTTCCTGAGTGCCGCCATTGCGGAGGGCGAATTCATCCGCCTGCGCGGTCTTTACCTGGGCCTGCGCCCGGGCAGCCTGCGAACGGATGTCGGCGTCGTCCAGCTGCAGCAGCAACTGCCCCTTGCGCACATGGTCGCCTTCCTTGACCAGCAGATGCTGGACCGTGGTTGCGATCGGCGCGTGCGCCTCAAAATTCCGGATCGGCTCGATTTTGCCATTGGTCGAGACCACACTGCGGATCGATCCGCGCTCCACCGTCGTCGCGCGAACTTTCAGGGGAGTGTTGTGAAAATAGGAGTACAGCGCAATCACGGCGATGAAGATGAGAGCGAGCCAAATCCAGCGCCGCAGAGACGGCGTCTTCGAATTGTTCGTCGATGCCAACCTATGGTCTTTCAGGGTGCGGCAGGAATAACTGTAAGCAGTAATTTACCATTCCGCGGGGCCCTGATACATTTACGCCCCTTGTTCCGACACGCAATATTTTGATGCCTCCGGCGGGCCCGCGGCTGCACCAACGCACCCGCTACAATAGCTCTATGCCCAGAACGCCCCGTTATACGCCCGAGCACGCCGCGGCCGGTCTCGATGCCCGGTTCCCCGAGATTGAAACCTGGCCCAACCAGTTTCCCGGATACGAGATTGTTGTCGACGACCCGGAGTTCACTTCCGTGTGCCCGAAGACGGGCCTGCCGGATTTCGCTGCTCTGACCATCCGCTACATGCCGGACAAAAGCTGCCTCGAACTGAAGTCGCTGAAAGAATACCTGCAGAGCTACCGCAATCTGGGAATTTTTCAGGAGAACGTCGTCAATCGCGTGCTCGAAGATGTAGTGAAGTGGGCCAAGCCGGTGTGGGCGGAGGTCAAGGGCGAGTTCCGCCCGCGAGGCGGCATTTCGACCACAATCGCGGCGAAGTGGCCGAGGCCGAAGAAGTAGTTCGGCGTGACCGGCTCGTTAACCGGATCGAAGCATGGCCGTGCTATATTCGCTCGACCGTGACCTCCTCCAAAATGTATCCCAAGACGGCGCTGGCGCTTCTGACGGCGCTGAATCTGCTGAACTACATTGACCGCTCCGTGTTGTTCGCAGTGCAGGAGCTGATCAAGGCGGAGTTCCACCGCAGCGATGCCGCGTTCGGCATGCTGACCAGCGTTTTTTTCATCTTCTACATGTGCGCGGCGCCGTTCATGGGGCCGCTGTCAGTGCGGTTCTCCCGTAAAACCGTGATTATCGCCGGCGCGCTGATCTGGAGCGGCGCCACTCTTCTCACCGCCATCACGCACGACTTCACCGGACTGATTATCCGCCACACGCTGGTTGGGATTGGCGAAGCCAGCTTCGTGATCCTGTCGCCGACCTTCGTCGCCGACATGTTTCCGGAGAGCCAGCGCGGGCGGGTGATGGGCGTCTTCTACCTCGCTATTCCGGTGGGCACCGCGATGGGATATGTGCTGGGCGGGTTGATGGGCCCGGCTTATGGATGGCGGGCGCCATTCTATGTCGGGGCAGCGCCCGGCGTATTGCTCGCGTTCTTGCTGCTGTTCATTCCGGAGCCTCCGCTCGGACAGTTCGACCCGCACGAGAAAACCCCGGACCGGGACACGCTGAAGGGGCTGGCGCGGAATCCGGCATTTCTCACAGCGACATTTGGCATGGCCATGATGACGTTCGCGCTCGGCGGTCTGCAGGTCTGGATGCCGACTTTCCTGCACCGCGCCCGCGGTTACACACTGGGAGAAGCCAACAACCTGTTCGGCTTGAGCATTGCGGTGAATGGACTGGTTGCGTCGCTGGCGGGTGGCTGGCTCTCAGACTACATTCTGCGCCGGACGCGCTCGGCCCACTACCTGGTGTCGGCTGTGAGCCTCGGGTTGGGAATTCCGGCGATGTGGCTGGCGCTCTACACCGAGGGCCGGACGATGGTCATCGGCATCTTCGCAGCCGAATTTCTACTGCTGCTCAACACCGGTCCCCTCAATGCTGCGGTCATCAATTCCGTCAGCGCGCCGATTCGGGCAATGGCCTTGGCCGTCAATATCTTCATCTTCCATCTCTTTGGCGATGTACCCTCTGCCTGGCTCATCGGATACATGTCGGACCGTTATTCCCTGCAGACCGCGTTTCTCGGGCCAGTCGTGGCGATCGGACTCTCATCTGCCATACTGTTTTACGGAATGAAATTTGCACCACCCGTGACCGCCGGCGAACCGTCAGAAGCGAGGGTTTCGTAGCCGCAGGATGATTTACTTTCACTGGATCGCTGGGACGATTCTGGCGTTGGCCTGGTTCTCGCGCATTGTGGATGCCGCGCTGGGAATGCCCAGCGTCGCCGATGTCTCGCGTCCGGAGTGGGATCGAAATCCGGTGACGGCGAACGGAAATCCTCGAGTTTCGATCATTGTGCCTGCCCGCGACGAGGAAGAAACCATCGAGCAGGCGCTGCGGACCCTGCTCTCGCTCGATTACGACAACTACGAAGTGATCGCGGTGAACGACCGGTCGAGAGACCGGACAGGCGAGATTATGGAGAAGATGGCGGAACAGTCTTCGCCTGAGACTGTCCGAGGTCCAGATTCCCACATCTCCCAAGGGCGTGGGGAAGCGGGACACCCGGAGCCTTGCAAGCTGAAGGTGATTCATCACACAGAACTGCCTGCGGGTTGGCTGGGGAAGACGCATGCCATGTGGACGGCGGCGAACCAGGCCAGCGGAGACTGGTTGCTCTTTACCGATGCCGATGTGCTCTTTAAGCCCGATTCGCTGCGGCGGGCGATGGCTTACGGCGAAGCCGAGCCGGCAGATCATGTCGTCCTGTTTCCGCGAATGATCATGAAGCGTCCGGGCGAGTACATGATGATCGCGTTCTTCCAGACGATGTTCATGTTCGGGCATCGGCCATGGAAAGTAGCGGACCCCTCGACCGACGATCACATGGGAGTCGGCGCTTTCAACCTGGTGCGGCGGCGTGTCTACGACGCGGTCGGAACCTACGAAGCGCTGCGCATGGAAGTGCTCGATGACATGAAACTGGGCAAGGTCGTGAAGAAAGCCGGCTTCGCGCAGAGGAATGTGTTTGGCGGCGACCTGATCTCAATTCGCTGGGCCCACGGAGCTATGGGCGTCGTCAATAACTTGACCAAGAATTTCTTCGCCGTGCTCTCGTTCCAGTGGTGGCGCACGATTATTGCGGCTATCGGTCTGGTATTCCTGAATCTTGGCCCGTTTCTGGGAGTGTGGCTGGCCCATGGATGGACGCGATTGCCGTATGCCGTGGCGCTGGGGGCGATGTTTCTGATCTATCTGGGAATGTCGTGGCGCTCGGGGGTGCCTCCGTATTATTTTTTGCTGCATCCAGTGAGCACGGCGCTGTTCACCTACACGCTGCTGCGGTCGATGATCCTGACTTTGTGGAATGACGGCATCGAGTGGCGGGGAACGAAATATCCCCTCGAAGAATTGAGGAGGGGAATGGTGTGACGCACAGGAACGCCGTTCCAGATATCTTATGAGCAAACAACATTACTTCTTCAAGCTGATTTCGCCGCGCCCGACCTTTCCCCACGACATTACGGAGAAAGAAAAGGCGCTGATGGATGAGCACGCCCGCTACTTCCAGAAACAGTTTCAGGCGGGCAAGGTTCTACTCTATGGCCCGGTAATGGCGTCGGCCGGCGCATTTGGCGTCGGCATCCTCGAGGTCGCGGATGAAGCCGAAGCGCGGCAGTTTGCCGAGAACGATCCTTCAGTTCTGGGCGGGTTGAATCGCTGGGAGATCCATCCCATGCATGTCACAGACGCTCGCGCGAAAGGGTAGATGACCTGTTCCGAGCCTGATTCTGGTTCCTCACATCTGCTTCATCGCCGCAAGTCGGAAGAACTGGGATTTATTTCCCGGGGCTGCCCGCGGCCAGCTTGGCTTTCAGCGTATTGAAAGCGAGCTGGTGGCATGGATCCCTCTTGGCCACCAGATCCGCTGCCTCAGGAATGCATTTCAGGTCCGGAGTGACGCCAACCTTCTCAAGATCTTTCCCGTCGGGAAAAACCACGCGGCCGACGGTAACCTGTGCCCCGTAGAATACGGCCGGATCGAAACCGATTTTCTGAGAAAAGGGCAGCGACGCCGCGACCGCTCCATACGTCCTATCGCCGATGACCACGGCCCGGCTGGTCAGTTGCAGATGGCGGGCCAGCATTTCAGAGGAACTGGCGCTCTCACTGTCGACCAGAACCGCGAGTGGGACATCGGAAAAGGAAGGCTCTTTAGGCTTGGCCATCACTTTCTCAGATTTTCCGCGGTCGGTTAAGGTGAACAGTTCCGCTTCGTTCTTCTCGAGATAGCCGTCCACGCGGACCAGATCCGCAATTTGGCCGCCGGGGTTGCCGCGGAGATCAATGATCAATGCACGCGAGTCTTTTACCTTCCACAGTGTCTTCTCCGCCAGATCACCGATGAAATCGCGGAGCCTCACGTAGCCGATGCCGTCGCTGCTTCCGTACTCAAAGGGATCTTCCGCATAGTCTGTCTCTTCCTCGCGTTTCCAGTCGTAGTACTTCGAGAAATCCAGCGCGCTCTGCGTGGCCAGGCGAGTATGAACGTTGGCGGGAATCTCCAGGCGCTGGCGCTTGCCATCGCGGTCGAGATCCAAAACCAGCACGGCGGCAGGCTGGATGAACCGGTAATAGAACAGGGTGTCGTCGTAGTTCTTCCGGTTAGCGACCATGCCTTCGAGGCCGAGAATTGTGTCTCCCACCCTCAACCCGGCTTTGTCAGCCACGCCGTTCTCCTTGACCCGGTAGACACGCACCGTCTCGCCGTATGGTTTCGCGCGAAACTCAAAGCGTGGCTCCAGGGTATGTTCAGGCGGGCGGAAATTGGTATGCGAATCGTCGATCTTGCGGACCATCCAGTAAATGGCGGCATACATCTCGCCGACTTTGTCGGTGGCGTCGATCTTCTTCTGCGTTTCCTCGAGTTCCTTGTTCCAGTCGATCCCCTTGAGGGACGGATCGTAAAAGTTCTTTTGGATGATGTCGTGCACACCCTTGGCGATGCCGCGCATCAATTCGCGATTGCTCTTCAGAGTACCTTGGGCAGTAGAAAGCGCAGCGAAGAACGAGTTGAAAACCAGCAGCGAGAGAATCCAGTAAGTGGCCAGGGAGCGGCGAATCATAACTCCTCCCTTCAAATGAACTGTGCATAATAGCGCGAGTTCATGCCGCAGGGAAGGCAGTCAATCTACTCCGGAGGGTCGCCTGCATCAGTCTCATTCCCATAGGTAATCGTTGAGTTCGGCGTTGTCTTCGTCTTGGCCGGCTTCTTGGTGGGACGAAGGCGCCCGGCGCTGAAGTGTCCGCGATTCTCAACGTCGTAGTTCTTGGGCAGAGGCGGGACCATCGCCGCTCCTCCGCTGATCTGGCCGATGCGGCTGAGAATGATTTCAGGACGCCCGTCGTACACCTTGACAGCGCCGTGGATCTCGATGACGCGGCCCTCGAGGCGGCGCACGTCGCCGACATCTTTCAGATCGTGCGAAAAGATGACCACGGTGAACGGGCATGCCATCTGGTCTTCGCAGAAGTCGAGGAATTGAACGCCTCCGGTTCCCCGTTTCACATGCAGGACTTTGCCGGTGACGCATCTGGTTTCCCCAACATGCTGTCCGGCTTCGTGAATTGGGGTGCAGTCGCCGGCGGACGCCGCCAGCGACAGGCCCATGAGCATGAAGAGCAGAGAAAAAAATCTCGGCAAAAGGCTGTGCATGCCGCTCATGCTATGAGACGAGGCACGATGCAGTCAGTGATGCTGGAGAAGAATTCGCACCTGCCGTTCCAGAATGAAACTAGCGGGCTTACTGTTGCTGCTGCTGTTCTTGCTCGACGCGCGTAGTGGTGGTACGGACCAGGATCGGCCGCGACCGCACCACAAAGCTCGGCGCCACCGGCTCGGGTGCCGCCCCGTCGGCGGGAGTTACGGTCACGGCCACGCTCAATTCGCTCTGCGCTTCGCCCTTATAGACCCCGCGTGTAGGTGGTACATCGGCATAGTCTCGCCCGATGGCGACGCGAATGTGGCGGTCTGCGCCCACCAGATTGTTGGTCGGATCAAACGCAATCCACCCCAACCTCGGAATCAGCGCCTCGACCCAGGCATGCGACGCTCCTTCGACGGAGCGGTCCTTCCTGACCTCGTCGCGGTGAAACATGTAACCGCTCACATACCGGCAGGGAATCTTGAGCTGGCGAACCAGCGTGATCATGATGTGAGCGAAATCCTGGCAGACGCCCTGGCGGGCGCGCAGGGCCTCTTCAATCGGCGAATCCACCTTCGTGCTGTTGGGCACGTACGCAAAACGCTTATAGATGGCCTCGTTCAGCTCGGCCAGCACCATGAGCGGATTGCCGCGCCGTTCGCATTCCAATTCTCTGGCGAGTGTTTCGAGCGAGTCGCTGGGGCGGGCAAAATGGCTGGGCAGGAGCATCTCCCAGTAGTCGCCGCCGGCGACCTGGGCGTCAAGATCGGCCCAGTCGCCACTGTCGGCGGCGCGCGGCGGCGGAACGGTTTGCACTTCAACGCTCGACTGCGCGGTCACCTTCACCTGGGTGTGACTGCCGGCGATATCAAAATGGTGCACCGTGTTTCCGGTGAAATCCCGGTGCTGCATGACATTTGCGGCCGGGTCCACCTTCAGCGTGAAATTCAGGCAGCGCTGGTCGCCGTCGCTGCGCGGCTGAAGGCGCACTTCCATGACGCTCTCGCGCACCGCCGGCTGGTAGCGAAATGTCGTTGTGTGGCAAACGGAATAAATCAACCGGATTCTCTCCCTGTTTCAGTGGTCCCTGTGGTCTACGAGACCAGTGCTGCTTCCACTGAATAATCGAAATAGACCTGATGAATTGCCGCGTGCGCCTGGGCACACTGCCAGCGCACGCTATCGACGTAAGCATTCGCGCCTGATGCCATGATCTCGTCAATCTGGCTGAAGCTTAGAGTTGCGCGCAAGCGTCCTGAAAGTCGTTCCGGCTGCTCCGCCTTGCGCTCGGTCAATGCACCAATGGCTCTCAGGGATGCATGGACGGAGTCGACCGAGAATCGGACCGAATGTGGGAAGTCGGGATTCAGCAGAAGAAATTCGGCGACCCGCAGCGGCCTGAGTTCAGCCGTATAAGCCTTGCAGTAGGCCTCAAACGCCGAGCAGGACTTCAGCAGTCCCACCCACTCCAGGTATTCTTCGCTTTCGACCGCCTGGTCGAGGGGGTGCGGCAGGCGAACAAAGTGCGTGCCGATGAGCCTGGCCAGCGCGTCCGTGCGTTCCACAAAGCGGCCGAGTTGGATGTATTGCCATCCTTCGCCGTGCGACATGGTCGAATCCGTCACACCCTGAAACAAATGAGCGCCTTCCTGCACCGCCCGATAAAAGACGTGCGAATGCAGCAGCCAGGCTTCGCTCGCCGTTGTACTGTTGACCTGCAGGTACAGGCGGTTGAGCTGCTCCCACATCTCCGTGCTGCACTGCTCGCGCACCTGGCGAAGGTTCTCGCGAGCTGCGGCGACGCAGGAGAGAATCGATGACGGGTTCGTTCGGTCGAGAGTCAGGACGTGGGTCAGGGTGGCAGCATCAATCTTGCCATCCTCCGGTGCAGCAGCCCCCGCGGCCTCGAGCAGGCGAGACCAGCGGCCGGCGCCCGCTTCGGGGGACTGGTCGAGCCGGAGCTGCAAGTCGACGTCGATCAGCCGTGCCGTGTGCTCGGCTCGCTCCAGATAGCGGCTCATCCAGTACAGGCTGTCCGCGACACGGGACAGCATTGTGGTTTGTCTCCGCTCATTCATAAGAAAGAGGCTGAAGGCAGTCCTCACCACAGAGAACAATCGCTTTTGTTCAATCCGCGAGCCTCTGTCTCTAGCCTCGAAGTACCCACGTATCTTTGCTTCCGCCGCCCTGCGACGAATTGACCACCAGGGATCCCCGCCGCAGCGCCACCCGCGTCAGGCCACCCGGCACCAGCGTGACGTTCTCGCCGTACAGAATGTAGGGCCGCAAATCCACATGACGCGCCTGCACCTCGCCCTCCAGGAAGCACGGCGCCCGGGAAAGACTTAGCGTCGGCTGGGCGATGTAGTTACGCGGCTCGGCCTCGATGCGGCGCCGGAATTCTTCTCTCTGGTCTTCGGTGCTATGCGGCCCGATCAGCATGCCGTATCCGCCAGATTCGCCGACCGCTTTCACCACCAGCTCGTCCAGATGCTCGAGCACGTAGCTGCGCTGCGAACGATCGCTAAGCAAATAGGTTTCGACGTTGGCCAGAATCGGATCTTCACCGAGGTAGTAGCGAATGATCGCGGGAACATAGGCGTAAAGAGCCTTGTCATCGGCTACGCCGGTTCCGATGGCGTTGGCGAGAATCACATTGCCCGCGCGATAGGCGTTGAACAGTCCCGGCACTCCCAGGTTCGAATCCTGCCGGAAGCAGAGAGGATCGAGAAAGTCGTCATCGACCCGCCGGTAGATCACATCCACGCGGCGCAGGCCGGCGGTCGTCCGCATGTAGACGATGTTGTTGTGCACCAGCAGATCGCGACCTTCCACCAGCTCGATTCCCATCTGCTGGGCTAGGAACGTGTGCTCAAAATAGGCCGAGTTGAAAACTCCCGGAGTCAGCAGGACTACCTTCGGCTCGTGCCGCGAGGTCGAACCAGGAGGGGCGAGAGCCCGCAGGGTTGCCAGCAGGGCCTGCGAGTAGTGATCCACCGGACAGACGCCGTAATCGCCGAACAGCGTGGGGAAGACCTTCTTCAGCACCTTGCGGTTGGCCAGCATGTATGACACTCCGCTGGGCACGCGCAGGTTGTCTTCGAGCACCGCGAAGCTGCCATCGGGTAGCCGGACCAGGTCAGTGCCGCAGATGCTGACATAAATTCCGTGTGGCACGGAGAGGCCGCGCATCTCGCGGCGGAAGTGCCGGCAGGTATACACCAGCTCGCGCGGAACGACTCCATCGGCCAGAATGCGCCCGTTGTGATAGATGTCTTCGAGAAAGAGATTCAGAGCGGCGATGCGCTGGGTGAGTCCATTTTCGATCTTGCGCCATTCGGAGTAGGGAATGATGCGCGGCAGCAGATCGTTGGGGAAGACACGCTCAGTGCCCTCGTCATGCCCGTAGACGGTGAACGTGATTCCCTGATGCAGGAAGGAAAGATCGGCGGCCTGCTGGCTCTTGCGCAGCTCCTCCGGAGGCAATTCCAGCAGCGTCTGAAAGAGCGCCTTGTAATGAGGCCGCGGAGTTCCTGGGGCCGCGAACATCTCGTCGTAGGCGGCGTCGAACTGATAGTTGCGAAAAGGCGGGCGGAATAGGGTAAGGGCCGGCGCTTCCGGCGCCAGCCGGTGCACAAGTCCGCGCGTGCGTGTACGGCTCGGCTGCACGTCTAGGACTTTAGGCGGCAGCCGCGGGCACGTCCAATCAAAATTGTTTATGGCAGGGATTCACAATTCGGGGTTGCAGAATGAAACGAACGGCTGGCGAGCCGGTGTCACACCGAGCACAGCGAGGAATCTGATTTTTGCGATCTTCGTCGACTTCGTATGGACGGTATGGCTACTGTTCTTTCTGCCCCGCCGTAAACACCGTCCAGGGCCCTGCCTTCATGTCGCGCAGAAGCGGCTTCTGCCAGGAGTATTCCGGGTGTTGCTCCAGGAAAGGCGCAGCCAGGAAATCCTCTCCGCAGGGATGCCCGGCACGAGCCACGAAACTCATCTTGGCCGCCATTGTGCTGTCAGTTGCTTTCCCCTGCACGGCACCGCCCGGATTGTACGGATCCCATCCCCACTCCTTCACTCCGCGGGGAGACACATCGACGTGCCCGCACAGGGAACGTTCGTCGCCCTGTGGCTTTTGGGATGCGTTCTTCTCGAACGAGTCGACGTGATCCGAAAGAAATTGTTCCGCGGTTGCGACATCGATCCTTCCTTTGTACTCCTGCATCAGTTCCTCCCAGCGCTTGTGCCGGGCGTTGGGGGAAGACGACGCATTGTTGGCATCAAAGGTCGTCTCTTGCTGAATCAGTTGCGGATCGCGCGCAAAATTAGAGCTGACAAAATAGCCGTCTTTTGTTCGCCATAGCGGAGTATTCTTCAACCCTAGCTCCAGGTAGGCGATCTCGCCGGTCTTGCGATCGCCGATCAGCCAGTCGTTGGCGTATACGCCGTTATTGCCGTCCTTCATGATATGCACATAGTCATCGATGTTGTCGGCGTACTGCAGCGCCTTGCGCGACCGCACAAACTCGGGAATGCCGTCCGGATCCCAGCCCTCGAATTGCGTGATTGTGGTCTCGGTAATCATAATGCCGGCGGAGTTCACGCCAAAGTCGTCATCGCTAGTGATGACGCCGGGGAAGCCGTCCATCAGGATGCGGTTGCCGTGTTCGGGCTGGATGTCAAAAATGATGACCCAGCGTTCACCCTCGAGATAGCTGGTCCAGTTGTTGTGAGCGATGACGATCTGGTGATCCTTGGTCATGCTGCCGGTGGCGATGAACGCGCTGCAATTTCCGGGAGACTTGAGCTTCGGAGCGTTGCCTGCCTTCTGCCGCTTGTTCAGCCAGGGCACGTAGTAATCCGGGACCTCCTCAAACGCATTGAGGGCAACGATGTCATACACATCCAGATCGACGCCGTGGGCGTTTACCCCGTCGGCAATCCCTTGCAGCTCCTGCTGGTACTCCGGATCGATGTGCGGCCAGAGCATCTGCTTCGCGGTGGTCCGGAAGAACTCCCAGTCACGCTGAGTCGCGTGGGTGTCGAAGAGTTTGGTGGCAGCGACCGCGTCGGCAATTTCGGGGGCGAGCAGATAGCCGTGCTGAAATCCGATCTCCGACGGCGAACCCTGCAGGTGGACATAAGTCCACCCACCCTTCTGAAAGCGGTAGGCCTGGCTCAACCGGGGGTCCGGCGAAAGCGCGCCCGCGGCCAATGCCGCGGTGGTTATGACGAGAACAAGTACCAGCGTGATTGTCCGAAAAACGGTTTCCTTTGACATGAGTCTCCCCGATACGCCGTCGATCCTCCGTCGGCCGCAACATTCTACCGCACGGAATTCTAGATATCAGTGCGCTGTTCGGGATGCCGGCTCAGATACCAGCAGGGCAGCCATCCGGCGTGCGGAAACAGAGCGCGAACGCAGGTTTGAGGCGCCGGAGGTTGGAAGATGAATTCCGTTTTGCCGCTCTTCTGGTGAACAGCATAGTACTGCGTGACCACGACCGAGCCGTATGCGGATCGACTGACGGCGACGCGCAAGCGGAAGATAGCGTAGTCCACAACGAAGGCCAGGGCCACTGCTCCGGCGGTTACGAGCACGATTGTGAGAAAGAATCGGCGGAGCCGGTCTCTGAGCGTCATGGCGTGCATCGCGGTTGCCGCATTATATGCCGTGTAGCGGGGAGCGACGGGCGTCAAGGGTCCCGGGAAGCCCCGGAGGTATGCATCCTGTCGTTGACAAATGCCCATTCGACAGGCAAACTACCGCATTCGCCGGGAAACGCCCTGGCGAGCATCGAAAGTGGGGGCCCCGGGCGCAATCGCCTCTCGCGGCCTTATACTCAGTCTTAAGCTTCGTCCATGGCCATGACCGAACAGCGGGTGTCCTACACGCTCGACTCCTCCTTGGAGACGATTGACAGCGCCGAAGAGAAGGCCACCCGGATTGCGACGGAACTGGGATTCGCCGATGACGAAGTGATGCAGATTTCCATGGCGGTCCGGGAAGGAGCGGTCAACGCTGTCCTCCACGGCAACGCCTACGCCGCAGACAAGAAGGTCACGCTGGCCTTCGAGCATTCGGGCAACGATCTGGTGATCACGATCCGGGATCAGGGCAAAGGAATGGATCTGAGCAAGATTCCGAATCCCTTGGCGCCCGAAAACCTGCTCAAAACGTCCGGGCGAGGAATTTTTCTCATGCGCTCGTTTATGGATGTGGTCGAAATTCGCCCCTCCCAAACGGGTACCGAACTTAAATTGATCAAGCACGTCCACGGGCCAACCGCGGGCGGCAAGGAGGCTTCCCAGTGACCATGAAGGTTGGTAGTCGGCAAGTGGACGGGGTTACGATTGTGGACTGTAGCGGCCGCATCACTCTCGGCGAAGGCAGCGTTATTCTCCGCGACACCGTGCGCGATCTGCTTTCCAAGGGGAACAAGAAGATCGTGTTGAACCTGGCAGAGGTCAATTACATCGACAGCTCGGGCATCGGTGAGTTGGTCAGTGCGTTCACCACCACCAAAAATCAGGGCGGCGAACTCAAGCTGCTCAACCTCACCAAGAAGGTCAACGATCTGCTTCAGATCACCAAGCTGTACACGGTCTTCGACGTGAAAGACGACGAGGCCGCCGCCGTCAAGTCGTTCAAGTAACTTCGGCCGGATCGAAATCCGACTCGTCTGCCATCGGGACTGGATCCTCCAGTCCCGTGCCGCTTTCTGGCTCCATTTCCCCCGCGGTTTCAACAGCATACGGGGCGCCGAGTGATTCTAATCACGTTTTCGGGTGACGTGGGGCACCGCCTTTCCCAGCAGTGCGTGCGCACACTCTTCTTAGCGGGATCGGCTTCCGCGATGCGCGGTTACTCGCCATTTTCGGCAATGAAAACCTGGTCAGCCGGGAGGTGATTATGTCCATCACGGTGCTCCTCGCCCTCGTTATCGTTTTGTTGGCTGTCGGCCTGTTCGTGTTTCGTGCGATTCCCGGAGTGAGAGCATTTTTCCAGTTCCGCGGCCAGCGCATCGTCACTTGCCCCGAGACCCACACCCCGGCAGCTGTCGACATTGCCGCCGGTGAGGCCGCCGCCGGAGCGTTTCTCAAAGAACCTACCCTCCGTCTGAAAGAATGTTCGCGCTGGCCCGAACGGCAGGGCTGCGGACAGGAGTGCCTGCAGCAGATCGAAGCGGATCCGGAGAAGTGCCTGGTCTGGAATATCGTATCGAAGTGGTATGAAGGGAAGAGCTGCGTGTTCTGCCATAAAGAGATCGGCCCACTGCATCACCTTGACCACGCTCCAGCATTGCTGGGGCCCTCGTTCAAGACCGTGGAATGGAATGAAATCCGTCCGGAGCAACTGCCGGAGATATTCGCGTCGCATCAGCCAGTGTGCTGGAACTGCCACGTGGCCGAGAGCTTCCGCCGTCTGCATCCCGAGTTGGTGACCGACCGGAAACTCGAGCCAGGGCGAATCCGTTAGGCGAGATCGCTGGAGTCTCGGCGATTACAGTCCGGCGGAAATCAAGTCAGCCTCTGCTGTCCTCATCCGTCACTGCTGTCCGGCAAAGGAGAGCCTGCCTGTCATGGAAACGGTTCAGCCTCGATTTGGGAGCCTCGCCGCAAAAACGATGGTCTGCCATACTCTCACCTATTTCCTGATGGGAGCTCTCGCAGCCCACTACCTGAACTACGCCGCGCTGATGGCCAAGCCCGAATCGGGCCTGCGGCCGATGACCAGCGCCTGGGTCATGGCCGGTCCATTATTTCAGCCCTTGCGCGGCCTGATTTTTGCATTGGTGTTTTATCCCTTCCGCGAGCGCCTGTTCTTCCGGAAAACGGGCTGGCTCTTGATGGGCTGGATGCTGATTGCTCTCGGCATCTTGTCGACATTCGGCCCGGCCTCAGGATCGATCGAAGGCATGCTCTACACGCCGGTGCCGATTCTCTACCAGCTGCGTGGATGGCTGGAGGTGGTTCCGCAAGCATTGCTGCTTTCTGCCTTGCTCTGCTATTGGGTCAATCACGCGGAGAAGAAATGGCTGAACTGGGTCCTCGGAGTGCTGTTCTTCATCGCGATGAGCCTGCCGGTTCTCGGTCTGCTGGCGCACCGGAGCTAGCCCTCGGTTCTACGGCTGAGCACCGGTCGGCTGCGCCTGTTCGCGGTTGGACTTGTGGAAGAGCTTGCGGTGAATATCGGGCCAGAACTCATCGACAAGCCCGCCGATCGTGCCGTAGCCCAAGGCGATCGAGGCGCGACTCATAGTAAGTGCCACTCCGCGGTCATTCTCATACACGGGAATCGCTGGGCTGGAGCCGGTCGCCGGAATCGTGCGGATCAGCGTTCTGCCCGGATAATACAGGTTCGAGAGGGCGCCGCTGGTGAAGGCGCCCAGCACGTTCGAGAAGTTGAACGAACGTCCTCCCTTGTCTGTATGGCATACAAATTCCTGCTTTACGCCATAGACAACGCGGTGTCCAAAACCGCCCTCGCCCAGCCGAAAATAACGCGGATCCTCCTTGAGCAGGCTCGGATAGGCGAAGTTGCTGAAAAAGCCGGACGACACCTCGTCTGCGAAGGAGGCTCCAAAGCGTTTTCCGAAACCTTCGGCCCCCTGCCCGTATCCTGGAAATTCGTTTTCTGCCTGGCTCAGACCTGCCTGCAGGCCCACAATTCCGATCGTAGCCGGATCAAACGCCGATTTGGCGAACAGCCGGAATTTTTCCGCGGTGGTCAACGGGGGCGCATTCTGCCGGCTGGTGACGCCGAACTGTGGAAGCACCCCCAGAACACGCTGCGATTGCTCTTTCTTCTCGATCTTCTTTTCTTCCTCAGACTGCGTTGTCGACTTGGGCTCGCTGGCAGACGCAGGCGGAGAACTGGTTTGCGCAGCGGGAGGAGCCGAGTTCTGCTGCGCCGGCGCATTGAGGCACAGCATACCGAAGATTGTGAAAATCAGGATCAGCCGGGTCGTGGTCCCGGAGTTCAGACCATCACGAACGATACGATGGGTATGTCGGGTGCGTTGCGTCATGGATGGCGGTGCAAGACGTGAGTGGCGATGTCGGGCCAGAATTCTCGGAATACATTGGTCAGCGCGTCGCGCCCCATCGCCCAACCGTACTTCACGGCGATCGCGCCGGCGGTTCGGTCGTGGCTCGGGTAATAGCTCAGCGAGACGCCTTGGGCCAGGGCGCGGCCGAAGACCTCCGACGCATTGAAAGTATCATGACCATGGTAGTCGGGCGTAATTAAGATGCGGGACGCAGCGTAGATGCCGCGCTTGAAAAACTCGCCCTCGCCCTTGGCGTAATATCGCTCGTCCTCATGAAAGACTGTCGGCAGAGCAAAGACCACCAGGTAATTGCCATCGGTCTTGTCCAGGAATCCTCTCCAGTAATATCTCCCGAAGCCGGGCAGTCCTTTGCCCAGCTGTGGGTGAGCATTGGATGCCTCCGCCAGAAAGGAAGTGATGCCCACGAAGACGAAGGAAGAATAATCGAAGCTGTTCTTGGTGGCGATGACAAAAGCCTGCTTCGGAGTCGGCGGCGGGGGGATTTCCCCCGCGCTGACCGCACGATAGTTGGGCATGATGCCGAGAATACGCTTAGGCTGCTGTTTGGAAACCGGAACCGATTGGTTCGTGTCAGTCTGAGCCTGCGCCGCATTTTGCTGAGGTTCGGGCGCATCGGGCAGAGCCATCTCCTGCGGGGAGTCAGGCCCCAACGGCGTTGCCGTCTGTGCGTAAAAGAGCGAGGCACTGGCTAATAGAAACACCAATGCTCTTACTGTCCACTTAACGGCCAAGAATCCCCCAGTCGAAATTTGAGTTAGGGTCAGCGAACCCAATTCTTTCATTTTACCAATGCGGCAACGGGGCTGGCTGGCGTTCGCCGAAGTTTTACATTCGTTTACGATTGCCCGGACAAAAAACAGGCGGCCCGTGAGCCGCCTGTCCGCTTTCAATCCGTTTTAGAAGTGAAATCCGACCTCGGCCGTCAGGGCACGCGGCGTCACGTAGTGCGTCCCGCTGAACGTCGAGAGGAAGTTGTAGAGCGCGTACTTGTCGGTGACGTTGATGGCTGTTAGCTGCACGCTCACCTTGCAGCGGTCGCCGTGAAACAGATTGTCGTGCCCGACGGCGATATCGAACAGGTTTCGCGGCGCAATGCGTGGAGGATTTTTGTCGTCGTCCTCAGTTCCTGGCGCCGGAACCTGGGTGAGACTCGACCCGTATTGCGACGCCGGACACAGATTCGTGCCTAAACCTGAGCTGAGGGGAGTCGTCGGTGTGGCGTGAACATCTCCGCAATAGAGACCCGCTTCGAATTGCTGGTCGGGGCTGATGATTGAGGTATCCACGACCGTGTCGCTGCCGAGCGGTCCGTTTGCGCAATTCCCGCCGGCACACGGCAGGCTGCCGGCGACCAGACCGCTGTCGTAGCGCCAGTTGAAGCCCAGCCACGGACCCGTTTTCCAGAACTGATACTGGAAGTGGGTCGTCATGTTAAATCGCTCGTCGTGGTCGATGCGGAAGGGAACCGACCCGCCGGCGAGAACGGCAGACGGGACCGCGCCCGCCCCGCCGATCTGCGGTGTGAAGAAGCGCGCCGCCACGCTGGAGAAGACCGCCAGAGCCGAGAAGCCGTGGAAGGTCGGCACGCTCACGCGTCCCGCGAATCCCGGAATCTTCGACCGGTCCCACTCGATGGGGAAGGTGATCGGCGTATTTCCGAGCACGCTGAAGTCAAAGGCGTTATGCGTGTACTTCCAGATGTACTCGCCGGAGAAAACCAGGTAGCGGCCAAACGCCTGCTCCACGCCGGCGTGAAATTCGTTGCGCCAGCCCGGACTCAGCGGCGTCGCCTGCCCAGTCTCTGAACATACGAGCAAGGGATTCAGAACCGCGTTGTCGCATCCCACGCTGGCCAGAACGAGGTTCTCGTTGAACGGTGTCTCCAGCGTGCGCGCATAGGAAACACGCAATACGGTGTTCGTTTTTTTAACGTTGTACGCAACGCCGAGACGGGGCTCGGCCTCTTTGTGGCTGGAAAGGCCGTTGTAGAAGTCGCCGCGCAAACCCAGATTCAGCGACCAGTTTCCCTTCGTGATGTTGTCTTCGGCGTAAAGCGCGAGTTCCTTCACATCCGTATGCCCATTGAATCCGTATAGGCTGCCGCCTTGCGTGAGGTCATAGGGGAACAGCGCTGTGCAAGGGGCGTCAATCGGCTGATGCGTGATCGTGTCGTAGCAGGGATTCCCATTGGCATCGGTCAAAGAGGGAAGCAGCGTGGGATCGACGATGCCCAGATTGTCGTTCTCATTCAGGAATGTCTGCTCATAAACCGCGCCGATTTTGAGGTTGTGAATGCCCTTGACATACGACCAGTCGGAATGAACGCCGGCATTGGTAAGGGTGCGGTCTTGCCCGACGCTCTCGCGCTGCAGATCGGTCGGCCCGAGGTCGGCGAAAGGATTGCCGCTGGGGAAATAGTTGAACTGGTCGTGCCGAACGAAGGCTCCGAGGGTGAACACCGAGGTTGAACTGAGCAGCCGTGTCCACGAAGGGGCGATGTTAAAGGTCCCAATCTTCGAGCGCTGATCGGTCGCCCCGACGATGTTCCCATACGGATCGAGTCCGCCATTGTCGACGACGACTCCGTTCCATGGTGTCGCGTTCTGCGAGTCATAGGAGTTCGGAGTCTGGAACCAGGAACGCGTGTAGCCGAGATTCAGGTGGACCGAATCGCCGGGGCTGATCTGGTAATCGACACGATCGAAGACATTCTGCTGGTTGCCCTTGTCGTGCGCGACGGCGAATTCCGGAGGATCGAGAAAACGCCCGCTGTCCATGCCGTTCGCCGATATGAAGTTGCCCCAGTTTTTGCCGCCGTAGGCGAGATTGAAGTCGAGGTTCGATGTCCCGAACGACCCATAGGAGGTCGTCACGCTTCCGTGCGGCGTCGTGACGCCCTGGCCGGATTGCGTGGTGACATTGATGACCACGCTGGTCTTGTCCCCATATTCCGCCGGCGGAGCCCCAGAGATCACTTCCATCGATTGAATCGCATCTAGCGGAATCTGGTTGGAGAAGACTTTGCTCTGCTGATCGGTGATCGGTTGACCATCAACTGAGAAGGAGTTTTCCGCGTGATCGCCCAGCCCGTGGAACAGGCCATTTGAATCCGCCGCAATCCCCGGGGTGGAGAGCGTTACCAGCGAACTCACCGACGAAGACTGGCTTTCCAGGGGCAGCTTGGTGAACAGGTTTTTGTCGACATCGGTGTGAAAACTCGAGTCGTTCTCAATCAGATCTCCCGCCTCTGCTTCGACGGTCACGGCCGTCGTAGCCCCGGCAACCTGCAGTTTGACCGGTACCGTCACCGGCACCGACGACCGCAGTTCCACGTCATGAACGTAAGAAGAGAATCCGCTGGCTGTGACGGTCAGATGGTAAGGATTGAAGGGAACGTTCGTGAATTGGAATTTTCCCGAGGAGTCGGTTGTGGTGGAGCGGTCAAATCCGCTGACCGGATTGCGAATCTCGACCGTGGCGTTGGGGACGACCGCGCCAGTGGAATCAACTACGGTTCCGTTGACCGAACCGAAATTTCCCACGGCCTGGGCGCCCGCGATCGAGATTGCGATTGCCAGCGCAAAGACTGTGAATACAGCAACACGCATCTGAAAAAGAGTAGGCATGAAGCCCTCCTGCCATGAATGAATGCGCCGAGGCCTATGAGCCTCGACTGCCAACAGCAATGAATAGGGAGCCAGCCGGCCGATTCCTGCTGGCGGCTGAAACTGCTTTATTGTTGGGAATCCCTAGAGGATGGCAGGAGGGCCGCGAATCGCGAGATCGAAGGATTCAAGCCGGGCATTGGCCGTGACCGCTTCTTCCTGGAACTGGCCAATCGCCCTGAAAACCGGTGCGGCCGATGCAACGCTGGCCGCGGGACTGGCGCTATGCGCCACTACGCAGATGGAGCAGGTCGCCGCCTCCGTCTGGTTGGGGTGGTTATGGGCAGACTCTACCGCCGCTGTCCACAGCATGAGGGACAGGCAGAGCCACGCCGACCACCGCAGGCACGAACGCATTCGATTTCCCGCTTCGGAATTAGATTGAGATAAGCCTATAACGGTTATCCAGTATCTGGCAAACGCCGGCAAGTTACTATAGGAACGGCGTGCATCCGGCAGAAAGTCATTGCCGGTGTCATCATTCCGATCTCAAAAGCGAGGAAAGCATGGCAGAACCGACTTACGAGGAACTCAAAGCCAAGTTGGCGCAACTGGAAAAAGAAGTCGAGACCAAGAAGCGCAGCGGCGATCTGATTTTCAAGGTGGGAGAAAAGGGAGGCGTCAGCGTCTACGGACTCGGCCGTTTCCCGGTGACGCTTTATTACGAGCAATGGAATCGCTTGCTCGGCGCCGCCAGTGACATCAAGAGCTTCATGGAAGAAAACAAGTCGAAACTCAAATTGAAAGATCAGGCCTAGCCGGTGGTCCCGTGCAAGTTCGAAGGGTGCCGCGGAGCCGTGAGCCGAGCACCGGCTGCTCTTTTCGCTTTGATGTGACGTTGCTCACACGAATTACCTCCGTAATTCGATGTTTGCGTTTCCTCAGTGTGTGCGATCAGCATTCTTGCTAGCATCCGCGCATGCGGGAAAAATCGTTACTCTGGCAGGCTGCAATCCTGTTGTGCCTCTTGCTCCTCGCAGCGGGAAGCGGCTTGCGCGCGGAGCAGCCAGTCGCGGCCGACGCGACCACTCCGGCTGTAGTGTCGATCACGCAGTTCACTCATGACGGCCTGGCCAAGACGAATCTCGTCTCGGATGACTCCAACCTCTACGTTACCGAATGGCCCACTGGACGGCATGTTGTGGCGCGATTCTCCCTGTCCGGTGCCGCTCGGACCGTGCTGCCGAGTTCCTTCCTGAACATTCAGGCCCTCGATGTTTCACCCGACCGCCACGCTCTGCTGGTATCGCCCATGCAAGGCGGCGGCGACAGTGAATTCTGGAGCTTTCCGGTAAGCGCCGGATCGCCCCACAAAATCGGAGATGTGGCCGGCCGGGACGCGAGTTGGTCCGCCGACGGCCAGAAGCTGGTCTTCAGCAAGGGTTCCGGCCTCTATCTCGCCAATGCCGACGGCGCTGGCGCGCGCCAGATTCTTACCGCCGATGGATCGGTCTTTGCTCCGCACTTTTCAATGGATGGCAAGCGCATCCGTTATTCGGTCACCAACATTGCGCTGAACGGCACCACCTTATGGGAAACCGGCAGCGATGGGTCGACTCCGCACGCGCTGCTCGGCGCCTGGCAATACGCTTCGAGCGCCTGCTGCGGCAACTGGACGGTCGACGGTCGCTACTATATTTTTCAGGTGACACAAAACTCTCCCACCACCGTCACTTCGCTATGGGCTCTCCCCGATACGGAAGCCGCCTCCGCTCCCATCCAGTTGACCAGCGGCCCCATGTCGTTCGGGAACGCATCGATCGCGCCCGACGGCAAGCGCCTCTGGGCGATCGGAGTGCAGCCCGCCGGACAGGCGGTTAAGTACAACGCCGCCACGAAAGATTTCGTTGCACTTCTGTCCGGAATCTCCGCCACCGATCTCGATTTCTCCGCCGACGGCCGGTGGGTCGCCTATGTTGCCGTTCCTGACGCGACGCTCTGGCGGTGCCGCGCGGATGGCAGGGATCGTCTGCAACTTACTTCGTCGCCCGAGCGCACGGCGTTGCCGCGCTGGTCTCCAGACGGCAAGCAGATTGCCTACGTCAGCATGCAGCCGGGCAAGCCGCTGAAGATCTCGCTCATGCCCCGCGACGGTGGCAAGGCGACTGACGTACTGCCGGAAAATCGCGGGCAGATTGACGCCAACTGGTCGCCGGATGGATCAAGCCTCATGTTCGGGTCGGTTCACGGCGACGCAGATTTGTCGATTCGTGTCGTAAACCTGAAAACCCATGTGGTCACGGCCGTTCCCCGATCGGAGGGCTTATTCAGCCCGCGCTGGTCGCCCGATGGCCGCTACGTCGCCGCGCTCTCGCCGGACTTCACCAGAGTGATGCTGTTCGATTACAAGACCGGCAAATGGTCGACCTGGCTTACCGAGCCGGCCGGAGCCGTGAATTATCCGGTCTGGTCCGCGGACAGCCAGTTCTTGTACTTCGATGATCTGGTCACCGATGAAGAATCGATTCGCAGCGTAAGAGTCGGCGAAAACCGCACCCAGCGCGTGTTCAAGCTGGAAGGAATCGAACGCTATCCCGGCCCTTGGGGCCTGTGGAGCGGACGCACCCCCGATGGTTCATGGATGTTCGTCCGCGATCGCAGCACGCAGGAAGTCTACGAACTGAGCCTGCGATTGCCGTGAGTTGGCTATGAGGCCGATCATGTCGAAAGTTCCGTTTGCCACATCACGCCTGACCAAGGCGATCCTGATCACCGGTCTGTTCACTTTGTGGCTGTGCGGCCACGTCTCGGCAGCCGCGCAGACCCGAGAGCACGATACATCGGACCGCAAAATCGTCAGCCGCGTCGAGCCCGACTATCCGGAGACCCTGAAGCGCCTCTACATTGGCGGCGTCGTGAAGATTCAGGTGACGGTCGATGCCGCGGGCAAAGTTGAGAGCACGGAACTGCTCGGCGGCAGCCCTATTCTCGGCCAATCCGCCATGAAAGCCGTCAAACAGTGGAAGTACGCCCCCGCCGCATCCACCGGGAAGTTTGTCGTGCAGCTCGAATTCGATCCCCACCGCTGATCCGGTTGCCGGCAGCCCATCGTCCGCCGGTAACCCGTCTGGAAACTAGATGGCGAGGCTCCAGAGCCGATTTTCCGTTTATAATCGAAAGACCGTGCCAAAGTACTCGATTGTGGTCCCGCTCCATAACGAGCAGGAGAACGTCACCGACCTCTACGACCGCCTGAAAGTGGTCATGGAGGCGCATGGCGAGAGCTTCGAGATCGTTCTCGTCGATGACGGCTCCAGCGACCACACCTTTGCCATGCTGCGCGAGATCGCGGCGGTCGACAGCCGCGTCACCGTCGTCAAACTGCGCCGGAATTTTGGCCAGACCGCAGGTCTCGCCGCCGGCTTCGACCACGCCCGCGGGGAGTACGTCATCGCCATGGATGGCGATCTGCAGCACGATCCCAACGACATCCCGCTGTTTCTGGAAAAGATCGCCGCCGGCTACGACATCGTCAGCGGATGGCGCAAGGTGCGCGTCGATAATTTCTGGATGCGCCGCCTTCCTTCTCGCATTGCCAACTGGATGATGGCCAAAATCAGCGGCGTCGACATCCACGACTTCGGGACAACTTTCAAAGCCTACCGCCGCGACATTCTCGAACAGGTCCCGCTTTACGGCGAACTGCACCGCTTCATTCCGGCGCTGGCCTCGTGGCACGGCGCGGCGATCTGCGAAGTCCCGATCCGCAACGTCAACCGCGAGCGCGGCGTTTCGCATTACGGCATCACCCGCACCTTCCGCGTCTTCTTCGATCTGCTCACCATCCGTTTTCTGCTCCGCTATCTTTCGCGGCCTCTGCACTTCTTTGGCACCTTCGGCATGATGAGCATCTTCGCCGGATCCGGTATCGTGGCCTGGCTGGGCGTGGAGAAATTTCTGCGCAACGTCCCGATCATGGCCTCGCACGGCCCGCTGATGATGGCCGCTCTCGGCTTGCTGCTCGGCGGCCTGAACCTGCTGGCGATCGGGCTTCTGGGCGAGATGCAGGTGCGCCACTACTATGAGCCCAGCCGCCGCGCGCCGTACTCAGTCGACCGCGTTCTGCGCTCGCAGAACGAAGAGCACAGCGTCTCCGAATAGTCTCTACACGAACTCTAATCACGACCAATTCTGTCATTCCACACGCGGGTGGAACTGTTCGCTTTTCGGGCAACGCCGCCAAGTCGAGGAAACTGCTTCTGTTCTTTCTGAGCTCGGTCGGAGTGTTCCTGAGTTTTTTATGTAGGCACAATCCCGACTGCATCGAGCCAACCATCGGCGCGAGATTCCGCAATCCCTTTCCCGATTTCGTAACTCGTAGCAGCTATCCCTCCGCGTGAAATCACACCGATCTGCGGATGCAAGTCATTGCGGGCGGGCTTACGCGGATCGTCCGCGTCCTTTTCCAAGAACGGAACAAAATTACATTTGTTGTTTCTGCAGGCTGGCTGCCGGAGTACTGTCGGCGCAAAAGTCCGGGATGTTCTGCTCGGTAGCTGCCTAACTCACCTACGAGCTCAACGACAGGCTTGGATACCGGGCAAAAGCTAAGGGCCTGAGGACGTGCTTTCGCTGCGCCTCAAGGAGGCGTCAAGATTAAGTACCTCGACAAAGTCGCAAATCTGGCCGTCATCATCGCTGTGGTTGTTTTTGTCGCCGTAACGGCTCGCAATGAGTTGAGTCGCTCTAAGCTACCCCAGCCTCCGGAGCAGATCGCCGTCGGCAAAACCCTAACTCTACCTGGAGTGCATTTCCAAGAGGGTCGTGAAACCTTGATTCTCGCGCTCTCCACCACCTGCCACTTTTGTAAAGACAGTTTGCCCTTCTACAAAGCTCTCACTGCTAAGGCTCAGGGGCATCTCAATGTAATCGCTGTATTCCCTCAAACCGAAACAGAAGGTGAGAAGTATCTGCGTGACGCGGATGTTTCCGCAAACCAGTTTGTCTCGACGCAACTAGACACCCTAGGAGTTGTGGGCACGCCCACACTGCTGCTCGTTGGCAGCAAAGGCAAAGTCGAGAGAGTCTGGACGGGGCTTCTCGACGAGGCGCGCCAGGAGGATGTTCTTGGCCGAGTAGTTAGGCAAAACGCGACAAGCAATACTTTATCGTCGCTATTGAATGACGATCAGTGATTTCACGAAAGGAGGAGTGTGAAGAATATAGGGAAGCTGTTGTTCGTTGGCATCATCTTAACATCGGCGTTACGGTGGCCGGTGGTCGTCCGTGCCTCCACGGTCGGCTCAATTTACTGTTCGAATCAGGCTGAAGGCATAGCGATGGGGCAGTGTTCAGGTATCTGTCAATCAACCTTCGGATCCTGCTTTTCAGGTTGCCAGCCAGGGGGACCTGCCTATGCCTGTTGGGACCAGCTTAGTTGTTGGTTTCCGGGGGACGGGAGCATGATCTGTGACATGGATCAAACCTGCAATCAAGTAAATTTCCAGATCTATTGTATACAGAACTGCGCCAATCAAATGAACAGCTGTATCCTTAATTGCGCCACGCAATCAGGTTGCTCTCATAATTGACTGAGGGCAGTTCGTCCGGCGCGCTTTCGAAAACCGGGGATGAACGGGCCCCCGGTTTTTGGCCGCTCCGTATAGCCCGCAATGGCGGAGCCTGTCGGAAACCGTTTTCTCGGACATCCTCTTCTGGCGGCGAGCGGTCGTCCGATTCGCGGCTATAAAATGCGCCAGACCGCGCATTAATGCCCCGGCCAACGGGCGAGCCCGCCTCGGGCTGGAGGAGGCACCAATGAAGCGTCACCTTGCCGGTTTGCTAATTACGATCCTTGCTTACTCGGCCGCGGCGGGAAAAGAGCCAAAGGACCCATGGACCGAGTGGTTCCAAAGTGCGGCCGATCAAATGGACTTGCGCGCGTACGGTTCGACGCCATTTCACATGGAGGTGAAGTTCCACGCCTTTCCCGGCATCGTTTCCAGTAAGAAGGAGTCGGATCAGGTGATATCGGGCGATGGGACCTATGAGGAAACCTGGATTGCTCCAACGAAATGGCGGCGGGAGGTGACCTTCGGCAGCTATCGTGCGGTTGAAGCCGAGTCCGAGGCCGGACGAAAAATGCAGGCTAGCACAGATTATGAGCCGAGCCGTGTGCTGATGCTCCTGGAAGCTTTGCTCTACCCTGTTCCTCGTGAACTATATTCGCCATCTTTGGCGGAGGAGCACGACGGGTGGAAGATCGAAAAGGGCGCGCTCGGCACTCAGTCTTATGTGAAGATCAGCACTACGTTCGGAGACACCAAGGCCCCGCGTGCCTATCTCTTTCTGCCCGACGGGGAACTATTGCAAAGCATCGAGCTTGATCTTGTGACCGACTGGACGAGCCCGAGAATCTTTGGCGGCAGGCTGGTCCCGCAGCATATTCGGGTACAGGGTGGCACACGCGATCTGCTCACTGCGGATGTGACGATTGAGCCTGCTGGCGCGCGCGACGGGTCTGCTTTTGAACTTCGTGGACCGGCAGCGGAGGCGGGAATGACATTGCGTCCGCTCCACAAGTACGAGGTTCGAGGCTGGAAAGTGGGGGAGGGATTCCGCTACATTGTGGGCCCGGAGGGAAGGGTTCATGCAACTGTTCGGGAAATTGCCGACCGTCAAGGTGCGCTTCGGGAAGTGGAACTCATCTACTCCACGAATCAGGAAATCGCTGGATCGATTATTTCCCAAGTGAGAGGAACGACATTCCGTCCGATAACGATCGATAAAAGCCCGTGTGAATTTGTCCTAACTTATCCTTTCTGACCGGACAGCTAAAAGGGGCTGCCATGAGCGTGTCTTCGTGGTTGCCGCACCTCTGTGCCGACAGCCCAGCCGCCGCGCGCCGTACTCAGTCGACCGCGTTCTGCGCTCGCAGAACGAAGAGCACAGCGTCTCCGAATAAAACTCTCGAGGATTTCCTTCGCGGCCCCGCCGCCCCGCCCCTCAATACGCGTTCAGCGTGACTTGATCGAGCCAGACGTTATAGGGCTCCTGCTCGAAGTTGCCATCCATCTGAAAAGCGACATCGATTTCATCGGCGTACCACTTCGACTGCGCGGTGAAGTACTGGTCGATGGTATAGGTGGAGTCGGCGACATTGAGGCTGATGTAGTGGACCTGATTGCCGACTCGTTCCAGACTCCAGATGAGATGAATCCAGGTGTTGGACGGGAAGTCGTTGCAGGGAACATCGGTGTCCACCCAAACGCCTGCGGCGTCGTTCCAGATATCCCACTTATGGCTGCCGTTGAAACTGCACTCGGACCCCCAGGTCCAGCGCGTTCCTCCGAAGGTTTGGTTGACGTCGAACTCCAGCGCCTGTGGAGCCTTGCCGTTATCGATATAAAACCATAAATCGAAGGTGAAATGGCTCACGTTATTTCCGCCCCCGAGCGGAAGCCAGTAAAGCGCATTTGAGTACGCGTGCGTCCCGCCCTCCATGGCGAACTTGGATGATGTGCCTCCATTGAGCGTCGGTGAGGTTTGACTTTGTTCCAGCGCTGACTTCGCCGTGCCCAGGCCGGCGGCGCATACCGCTCCAGTTGCCAGAACGGAAGAGCAGTTGATCCAGCCATCCAGGTTCTGGATCTGGCTCAGTCCGGGATTCTGTCCGGAGACCGTGATCGGAACCGTCTGCGTCGCGATGTACCCGGACTGATCCTCAGAGACGACCTCGATCGTGTGATTCCCGTTCGCAGCCCAGATGTACTGGTCAAGCGAACCAAGGAAGCTGAAGAGCACCGCCTTGCCGTCAACGTACACGCGCGTGTTGTAGATCGGAGCAGCCGCTTGCGTGTTGACCAACAGATGGAATGGAGACTGCACCGTCTGACCATTCGTCGGACTCGAGATGGTCATTGGAAACGCGCAGAGAGCCTTCAAAGGCGGCTGAGGAGCCGGCGTGGCCTTCGACGTGATCTGCGGCGCATTGGGAGTGACCGGGCAATTCGCAACGTAGGTAGGCAATCCCTGACAGTTTTCCATCCTCGAGGCCACCAGCACGAGGAGCAGAATCAGTCCCGCTCCAAGCGCCGAGCGCTTGAGCGTTCCCCGGTCGCGCCGCGCAAGGCTTTGCCGCTGGTTTTCTGTTGGATTCTCCATAAACCATCAGATCCAGTTGCTCGTCACGAATGTCTGCAGAGCGCTCCCACAGACGCTTAATGCGACCTGGCGGGGCTACGCAACTTCCTCACATTAGTTGCTTCCGGGTTGAATCACGTCCATACCAGACTGCACAAATTACCTGGTCGTAACATAGAAAAAGCCAATTCTGGGCCACGGATAAGCCCGAAGCAACGCGCTCACTTTGGATGCCAAATTGGCTTGGAACGGCGAGCAAGGCGGTGACTCGCGGAGATGGGTTTCGCGCGGTCTATAAGGGAAGACAGAAACGACTTGTCGAGCGGATTGCCACCGGTTCCCACCTGCCTGCGGGCAAAACAATCCAGGTGCTGACCGGCACGCTATAATAGGCCGTTTGTGCCTTTCAGGAGTTTCCCCTATGGAGAAAGCCGTTCAGTTTGACCTCCAGCTCGCCCGCCGCATGTCGCGACTCGGCACGGAAACCGCCTTCGAAGTGCTGAACCGGGCCCGGGCTCTCGAGCGCCAGGGAAAGAACATCATTCATCTTGAAATCGGCGAGCCCGATTTCAACACTCCGTCCAATGTGGTCGAGGCGGGAATCGGCGCTCTGCGCAATGGTTGGACGCACTACGGTCCGTCCGCCGGTCTGCCGGAGCTGCGCCAGGCGATCGCCGAATATGTCAGCCGCACTCGCGCCGTGCCGGTAGCCAGCGACGAAGTCGTGGTCGTCCCAGGCGGCAAACCGATTATTTTCTTTATGATCCTGTCGCTTATTGATGAGGGAGATGAAGTCATCTATCCCAACCCGGGTTTTCCCATCTATGAGTCGATGATCCGCTACGTTGGCGGTCGCGCGGTGCCGATCCGGCTGCGCGAAGAGCGCGACTTTGCCCTCGATGTCGACGAACTCACTGCCCTGATCAGCGATCGTACCCGGCTGATCATCATCAACTCGCCGCAAAATCCGACCGGTGGAGTCCTTGAGCGCCACGACATCGAGCAGATCGCGGCCGCCATCGGCGATCGCAACATCATGGTGCTCTCCGATGAAATCTACAGCCGCCTGCTCTTCGATGGCGGTCAACATTTCTCCATCATGTCGGTGCCGGGAATGCAGGAACGAACCATCCTGCTCGATGGTTTCTCCAAGACGTATGCCATGACCGGATGGCGCATGGGCTATGGCGTGATGCGGGCCGATCTGGCCGCCCACGTGACTCGTCTCATGACCAACTCCAATTCCTGCACTGCGAGCTTCACCCAGGTCGCCGGAGTCGAGGCGCTGCGCGGCGATCAGAGTTCGGTGGACCGCATGCGCGACGAATTCCAGCGCCGCCGCGACATGGTCGTCGCCGGCCTGAACAAGATCAAGGGATTTTCCTGCCGCATGCCCAAGGGCGCCTTTTACGTCTTTCCCAACGTCACCGCGACGGGATGGAAGTCAAAGCCGCTGGCCGACGCGCTGCTGGAGCAGGCCAATGTCGCCGCGCTCTCCGGCACATCGTTCGGGGAGTTCGGCGAAGGCTATCTGCGTTTCAGCGTCGCCAACTCGATGGAGAACCTGCAGACGGCGCTCGACCGCATCGACGCCTGGACGAAGAAGAACCTGTAAAGAGTCTGCGGACGGCTGTGAACTTCAATGCCCGCTAAAAAATCGCCAACTCCCTCCCGTATCGCCGCTCCCGGCTATGGCTTTCCCAAAAGCAAGAAAGGCCTCTTGCCTTGGTCCTGGGCGGAGCGGCGGCTGAAGAAGTCGCACAACTACTGGATCACCACCGTAAAGCCCGATGGCTCTCCGCACACGATGATCGTCTGGGGACTGTGGCACGACGGCCGCTTCCTGTTTTCGACCGGAAGCAAGTCGCGCAAGGCGCGGAATCTGGCGCGGAATCCACGCTGTATCGTCTGCACCGAGCATGCAGAAGAAGCTGTCATTGTTGAAGGCGTAGCCGAGATCGCAGACGTCGCTTCGCGGCGCAAGATGATTCCCGCCTACGAGAAGAAATACGACTTCGACCTGTCCAGCATGAAAGATGACATGCTCGCGATGAAGGAGCCGGTCTATGCGGTGTGTCCACGCGTCGCCTTTGCCCTCTGGGAGAAGCATTTCCAGAACAAATCGACACGCTGGAAGTTCGCGGAATAACTCCGGCCTAACCCCGGCTCAGGCATTCCGGGCTTGCGTTTCCAGAGGCGGATTCGTCGCGCCTCCAGTTACCTTCGTTACCTTCATCGCACCTTGCTCGACACGCTGACTCGCAAGTCTCACACCTATAATTCAATTTCAAGCCAAGCCAAACCACAGCGGGTGGAGAGGCGCAAAGTCGTGGCGGCCCGGCCTGTTTTGAGGCTAATCATTTTTTTCCATGAGCAAGTTCAGTCAACGTCGGGAGCAGGTGCCTGCAGTCTGGATCTACAATCCATGGCTCGATCTGATCGTCGGCTGCGGAGCCTGGTCGGCGCCTCTGCTGCTCATTTCCTACCTCACTCTGGCTTCGAGCGCGCGCACCTGGTCGGTGATTTTCTACGCGCTGGCGCTGTTCTTCAACTATCCGCACTACATGGCGACGATCTATCGCGCCTACCATCGGGCTGAGGATTTCGAGAAATACCGCATCTTCACCGTACACATCACCGCGCTGGTGGTGCTGACCCTGCTGCTCTCGCATCTCTGGCTCGGGCTTTTGCCGTGGATCTTTACCATCTATCTCACCTGGAGCCCATGGCACTACAGCGGGCAGAACTACGGGCTCTTCATGATGTTTGCACGGCGGGCGGGGGCCGATCTCGATCGCTGGACACGCCGCGCCCTGTACGGCGCTTTTATCGTCTCGTACCTGATTCTGTTTCTCGGATTTCACACCGGTCCGTCCTCCGACCCGCTATTCATCTCGCTGGGGATTCCGGCGATCATCAGCCGATGGGAGCAGATCATTCTCAGCGTGGCCTTTGTGCTGCTCTCGGGCTTCGGCTTGTCGCGGCTGGCGAAAACAACAGGATGGCGAAAGCTGCTTCCATCCCTGACGCTGTTCTCCTCGCAGTTTCTCTGGTTTCTCCTGCCGGCCGCGATCTCGCTGATCAAGGGCCTTGAGGTTCCGCAAAGCCGATACAGTTCGGGCGTGCTGGCGGTGATGCACTCGGCCCAATATCTGTGGATCACCAGTTACTACGCGCGCCGCGAGGCGACGAACGAAGCTCAAGACCAGCCCGGGCGCAACTGGCGCCCACTGGCGTATTTCGGGGTGCTCGTCGTCGGAGGCATCGCCCTTTTCGTGCCCGGTCCATGGCTGGCCAGCCGCGCCTTCCATCACGACTTCACCGCCAGCTTCCTGATCTTCACTGCGCTGGTCAACATTCATCACTTCATCCTCGATGGCGCGATCTGGAAACTGCGGGACGGCCGGATTGCCTCTCTGCTTCTCAACTCTCGCGATCGGATTGCCGATGCGGCCTCGGAAGCCGGAGGACGATTTGCCGCTGCCTTCCGTTGGCTTGGAGGCAGCTCCGGCAGCGCCCGCCGGCTGAGGGTCAGCGCCGCGCTCGTGTTGTTGATCTGGGGGACGGTCGACCAGGCCCGCTACTATCTCGCGCTGCGCACCGACAACCTACGCGACCTGCAACGTGCCGCAACGCTTGACAGCTTCGACAGCTCGCTGCAGATGCGCCTCGCGAACAAGGAAATCCAGGACGGCGATCCCAAGCTGGCTGAAGCCGCCTGGAGGCGCGCCATCCAGACGAACCCGGCCGATCCGGCGCCGCGCCAGGCATTGCTTCAGTTCCTGATCACCCAGGACCGCTTCGACGAGGCATTGAACCTCACCGAGGCGTCGCTCAAATACTCGCCCCGGGATCCCAATCTGCTGATCGATCAGGGCCTGCTCGAGATGCAGCGCGGCCATCCCGACCAGGCTCTGGCTGATTGGGACAAAGCTCTGGCGGTCGATCCCGGCCAGACGCTCGCCCACCTCTATCTGGCGAGTGAACTCGATCGCGAAGGCAAGGCGCAGCTGGCCGCTTCGCACTATCAGAGTTTTCTGGAAGGCATTGCCCACCAGGCTCCGCAGAATCGTCCGGCTCCGGAGAAGACCATCGCCACCGTCCTGCGCATGGCCGATTGCGACGTCCGATCCTCCCAGATCGATCGGGCGCGCCAGGCATACAAGCTCGCCGAGCGCCTCTCGATCCAGACCCGTCAGCCGAAGCTGGAGAGCCTGGCCAACATCAATCAGGCCGGGCTCGAAGCCAGTACCGGACATCTCAGCGAAGCCCTGCAGCTCTACCAGCATGCCTTGCAGCTCGACAGCCTGAATGGTGACGACAACGCCTCAGGACAAGACTGGTTCATCTATGGCCGCTTTCTTGACGACGCGGGATTCCCGGCCCGGCTCGCCTACGCCTGTTTCGTCAAGGCACAGAGTTTGAATCCTCCCCTTTCACAGAAGGCCGCGCCCGATGCATCGCGGCTGGCGGAATTGGAGAAACAACTGGGGAAAGATGCCGAAGTCATCAAGCGCGATCCGCAACCGGATCTGGCCGGGGCGCTGGCTCTGCGGCGCTAGGGGCATCGTGAGCGGGCGGGTTCCGCATCCCATGAGCTAATTGACACTGTGGTGGTCCTGCTGAACAATGAGAGCATTCCTTTGCAATTGTTGAATTTGCCTTCCTGAGGAGGGAAGAGTGTATGGCCGACGACGGCAGTCAGATACCGGTGGAGACTCAATCGAACGCAGGAAAGTGGATCCTAGTCGTATTGGCAGTCATAGTTGTCGCGGCCTCCGGCTATGGTTTCTACACGAACCATGCGGCGGTGCAGAAATTGAACCAGGATCTCGGCGCCAGCCAGGCTGAAGTCAAGGAACTGCAAGCCCGCATGCAGACCGCCGAAGCGGCCGAAGAAACTTTGGCCCGCCAGGCCGGCATGACCAAGAAGGAACTGGCTCAGCGCACCGCCGAGTTGCAGGCCGAGGAGCGCGCCGCAGAAACCCGTCTGGAGAAGGAACAGAAGGAGCAGATCAGCCAGGTCAGCGGCGACATCGCGGGCGTGAAGACCGACGTCGGCGGCGTGAAAACCGATGTGGCTTCCACCAAGGCGGATCTGGAAGCGACCAAAGCCAAGCTGCAGAGCACGATCGGCGACTTGGGCGTGCAGAGTGGCCTGATTGCCCGCACCCGGGATGATCTGGAAGTCCTGAAGCACCGGGGCGACCGTAACTATTACGAGTTCACGCTGCTGAAGGGCGCCAAGCCGCAGCCCGTCGCGACGATCAGCCTGCAGCTGAAGAAGGCCGATCCGAAGCGCGGCAAATTCACTCTCAACGTCACCTCTGACGACAAGACGATCGAAAAGAAGGATCGCAATATCGCCGAGCCGATCCAGTTTTATTCGGGACGCGACCGCATGCTGTTTGAGCTGGTGGTCTGGACCGTGGACAAGAACAAAGCCACCGGCTATTTGAGCACTCCGAAGAACGCTCCCGTACCGGTGACCGCGAATTGAGTGGAATGCTCTTCCCGGGCAGCCATGTGCTCCTGCAAATCGTGCTGCGCACCGGCGTCATCTACCTGCTGGTGCTGATCGGCGTCCGTCTGAGCGGCAAGCGCGAAGTCGGGCAGATGACGCCGTTTGACCTGACCCTGCTTCTCCTGCTCTCGAACTCCGTGCAGAATGCGATGACCGGCCCCGATACTTCGCTGTCCGGCGGGGCCGTCGCTGCCGGCACGTTGCTGCTGCTGAACTTCATTGTGGCTGACGTCGCCGGCGCCAACCGCCGCTTCCGCCGCCTGATCGAAGGCGAGCCCGCCCTCCTGGTACACGACGGGAAAGTCATTGAATCCCACATGGCCAAAGAGCGGGTTAGCATGGACGAACTCCATCGCGCCCTACGCGAGCACGGCATCAACAGCTGCGATCAGGTCGCGCTGGCCGTGCTTGAAGTCGACGGCTCCATCAGTTGCCTGAAGTACGACGAGATCAAGCCCGACGCAAGTACGCATCTGGCCCGGAGACGGTTCATTCAGAAGAAATCTTAGGCTACCTGACCCGAAGGAATGTCATGTCCACTGGCGTCGGCACATCCAGCACCTTGCCCGTGGGCGTCAGCTTGCCCGTTTTCTGATCGATGTGAAAGACCACGATGTCGTCCGATTTCTGATTCGCCGCAAACAGCAGCTTGCCTGTCGGATCGAGATCCATGCCTCGCGGCTCCTTGCCCTGCGTCGACGTGTATTCAACCAGCGTCAGCTTCCCGCTTGCCGGATCGACCGCAAATACCGCGATGCTGTCATTCCCGCGGTTCGAAGCATAGAGAAACCGGCCCGAAGGATGGATCCGGATTTCCGCGTCGTCATTGCGGCCGCTGAAATCCTTGGGAAGAGTCGAGACTGTCTGCAGCGGCTCCAGCCTGCCGGTAGTCCGATCATTGGAAAACACGCTCACGCTGCGTCCCATTTCATTGATCACGTACGCGAATTTTCCCGACGGAGCCAGGACAAAGTGCCGCGGCCCGGCGCCCGGATCGAGCCTGCCAAACGGCGGATCATTCGGCGTCAGCGTCCCCTTCTGGCCGTCGAACCGGTAGATCAGCACTTCGTCGAGGCCGAGATCGTTGACGTAGGCGAAACGGTTGTCTGGCGAGAGCACGACCGAGTGGACATGCGGGCCCTCTTGCCGCTCCGGATTCGTCCCATGTCCGTGATGCTGGATAAAGTCTGTAGCCGCGGCCAGCCGGCCATCAGCGCCGATCGGGAACACTGCCAGGCTGCCACCAGTGTAGTTTGCGACCAGTGCGTATTTCCCGGTGTAGTCGACGGTGACGTAGCAAGGGTCGGCCCCGCGCGTCGGGACTTCGTTGAGGAATGTCAGCTTGCCCGTCGCCGGATCGATCGAAAACGCGCTCAGCCCGCCGCTATTCGGTCCCTGGTAATTCTGCAGTTCGTTGACTGCGAACGCAAAGCGTCCGTTCGGCGCCACCGTGACCCACGACGGATTGGTGGTCTCTGCCACCAGCCCCAGAGGAGTGATCTCTGCCGTCGCAGCATCGTAACGAAAGCCATAAATGCCATTGCTTTTGCTGCCGTCCTCGGTGTAAGTGCCGACGTAGAGAAGATACTGTTCGTGTCGAGGCGCGGACGCCGCAAAGGAAGCAAAGGACAGAAGCGCAAGCAGTACGAAGCAACCGTTCCGGATAGAGTCCATGCCGCTATGAGATCGTATCTGCGGCCTTTGACGCAAGAGCCGGGTTTCGCGCCTCGCTCACTTCGTCAGCACCACCGGCAGCGTCTGGTCGTATGGCCAGACCACGACGCTGGTCGATTGGCGTTGATTAAAGGCATCGAGAGTTACGGGGAAAGCCACGATGATGGTGCGCGTCACGGCTTCTCCCGGTTGCAGCTTGGCCTCGGGGGAAAGCGCCGGCTGGGCGCCGTTTTTCAGGGCAGGGAAGGCCTGGTAGTAACGATCGAAGTCGACGGCCGAGACCGCGTCGGCGCTCGACTCTCCTTTTCCCGTCTTGATCTTCCCCTGCAGCGAGTGCACGTAGAGAATCTTGTCGCTCGTATTGCGCAGGGTGAAGGTCAAGGCAACCATCGTCGATCCTTGTCCGGGAATCTCGACCGCGGCGACGTTGTCGAGCGAGCCCGCGGCTTGCGGCTTGGCGCGCTTCAGGAACGATGCAATCAGCACCACCACCACCACCGCCGCGACCGCGATCAGAACGATTTTGGCCGGCGGCAGATTCTTCTTGGCCGTGCCAAATTCTTCGCCGATGTTGATCGTCGGCCCTTTCGCGGCTGTTACCGGAGTGGCCGGGCTTGACGGAGTAGATGGAGTTCCGGGAGTACTGGAAGATGGGTCAGGCATGTGCGTTTCGTACTCATTCTACGCTCACCAGCCGTGTTTCATCGCCTTGGCAAATTTATCCGTCGACAGCGTGTTCAGCACGTCATCCTTGGTCAGCCACGCCCGCCGCGCTTGCAAAACCCCGAAGCGGATTTTCTCCATGTGCGAGGTGTGGTGAGCGTCGGTGTTGATCACGATCTTCACACCCTGTTGCCGCGCCTGCCGCAAATGCACGTCGTTCAAATCGAGCCGGTCCGGGTAGGCATTCAACTCCATGGCAACTTTCTTCTTGGCTGCTGCCGCGAGTACGGCGGTCAGGTCGAACTGGTACGAGTCGCGCCGCAGCTGAATTCGCCCGGTGGGATGTCCGATGATCGAAGTGTTCGGGTTCTCGACCGCCTTGAGCAGGCGGTCCGTCATCTTGGCCGGTTCCTGATTGAACACGGAGTGCACGCTGGCGATCACGATATCCATTTGCGCCAGCACGTCGTCAGAGAGATCGAGTTCGCCGTCGGCCAGAATGTCGACTTCAATGCCGGCAAAGATGGTGATGCCGTCGATCTGCCGGCCCGCCTCGCGAATCCTGCCGATGTGTTCGACCGCACGCTTGTCATCGAGTCCGTTGGCGAAGGCCAGGTTCTTTGAATGGTCGGTGATGGCCATGTACTGATAGCCGCGTTCTTTCGCGGCCTCGGCCATCTCGGCGATAGTGTTTTTGCCGTCGGTTTCGATGGTGTGCATGTGGACGTCGCCCTGCAGGTCGTCCTGGGTAATCAATTTGGGCAGCGCGTGTTTCTCGGCCAGTTCGATTTCGCCGAGGTTCTCGCGCATCTCCGGAGGAATGTAGTCGAGCTTCAGCCTGGAGTAGATTTCCTCTTCTGTCTTGCCGGCTACCGGTCTTTCGCCGTCCAGAGTAGCCAGGCTGTATTCGTTGAGCGTGTATCCCATTTTCAGGGCGCGCTGCCGCAAGGAGACGTTGTGTGCTTTCGACCCGGTAAAATACTGCATCGCCGCGCCAAACGATTCCGGCGGCAGAAGCCGCACGTCGACCTGCATGCCGCTGCGCACATGGAAGCTGATTTTGTTGTCGCCGCTGGCAATTACATCCATCAGAGGCGGATACTGCGCCACGTAGGCGATGGCCTTCTGGCGGCCCTCTTCGGAGCAGCAAATTTTGCCGGTAACCAGAATGTCGAGGTCGCCGACCGTCTCCCGCCCGCGCCGCAGCGATCCGGCCGGCGTGATCTTGTCGATGCCGGAAAACTTCTTCAGATAGTCGGTCAGCTTCTCGGCTTCGGTCTCGGCCGCGTCAATCAGGAAGCGGCCGCCGATGCGCCGGTAGTCGCCGATCGCCTTCAAGAGCTTGGCTTCGTGTTTCTCGCCCATGCGCGGCAGTTCGCGAATCTTGCCTTCGCGCGCCAGCCTCTCGACGCCATCCACATCGCTGACTTTGTAAGCGCTCCAGATCAGTGCAATCGTCTTCGGCCCCAGGCCCTGGATCTTCAACAACTGCAGCATCGAGGGATGATATTTCTCGAGCAGTTCGGCCTGCACCGCGAGTTTCCCGGTGCTGAACAGTTCCTGCAGGTTCTGCAGCATGCCTTTGCCGATCCCGGGGATGGCCAGCACCTGCTTAGGTTCGCCGATGATGTCTTTGATCTGCTGCGCATGATTTTCAATCGCCTGCGCCGCGTTGCGGTATGAACGGATGCGGAACGAATCCTGCCCGTCGATCTCCAGCAGGTCGGCAGTCTCGTAGAGGATGTTGGCGAGGGCCTTGTTGTCCATGGTCAGGATTGTGAGGGACAACGTAAGAGTAAACAAAGTCGCCAAGGAGGGAAAGCGGAAGGCGGTGGCACGCCGCATTTCCGTACGAAGAGGACGCCATCAGGAGCGTGCTATGTGTTAGCTCGCGAAGGGTGGTTCAGGCGTCCTCCCATGAGTTCGCCACGGCGGTACTGGACCGCCCCCCACGCAAAAATCGTCACGTATGAACATCGTGCGACGGTGCGAGCCACCATCCCGGCGAGGAGGCCACCAAACAGTAAGATTCCGGTGACTGCCAAGATTCCGGCCAGCCCCAACTCCCAGCGGCGAAGGCTGCGATCAGCCGGCATCAGTGACAGGAGGAATAGACAGGAGGAATAGATATACGAGTGACTGGTCGGAGTGAAATCCCTTCACGCCGAGCCAAGCAATGGCGATGACCGCTGGGAAATGCAGGGAAGAAATGCTTGACGGCAAGATCGAGACCGTAAAACGCCAACGCGATCGCGCCAGCGATCGCCCCGCAGAGAATGACGACGCACGTAAGCAGGAGAATACCGAGCAGGACATCGGTTGCCTTCACCCGATCGCTCATGTGGAGATGATGCTCCGAGCCCGCGAGAAGGATACACGAATAACAGCCGCATCTATGGTGCGTGAGAAGGCGAGCCTACGAAGCCTTGGTTACGTTCGCAGCCTGCGGTCCCTTCTGGCCTTCAGCGATTTCGAACTCCACCTGGTCCCCTTCCTGCAGGCTTTTGTACCCTTCCGAAGCAATCGCGCTGTAATGAACAAAAACATCCGGGCCATCCGCGCGTCCGATGAACCCGTACCCCTTGGCGTTATTGAACCACTTGACGGTTCCTTTCAAACGTTCCACGTAAGGCCCCTCTTTCCGCACGTCTTTGTGTGGGGCCAAAGGACGTGCTCCGCATTCCAGTAGGATGCATTTTGTCGCCGTGAGGGTAGGCTGTCAAGCAAATGCATCAGAGAAATCGTCTCCGAGAATTGAAGATAGGAAACGGGTGCGCAATTTGACGCAGTTGGCTTTCACGAAAGTACTCCCATGTCTCGACGAGGCACCAGCACTCGACAGCTGGCGGCGAAACTAGGCTCTGCTGGCCGACTTTCCTCGCTTCGCGTTCCGCGTCATGTGATCCAGCCACAGCACGGAAGAAATCGTCTTGGCGTCGCGAATCGTTCCCTTCAGGATCATATTGACCGCCGTCGGCAGCGGTACCAGCCGCTTGTAAATGATCTCGTCCTCTTCCGGTTGGGCCTCGCCGGCGCGCAGGTCCGTCGCCAGAAAAACGGACATAGTTTCCGCCACGAATCCAGGGCTCGCGTAGAACTTCAGAATGCGGCGCCATTTCGCCGCGGTGTAGCCGGTTTCCTCCAGCAGTTCGCGGCGCGCAGCTTTGAGCTCCTGCTCGCCGGGATCGATGCGTCCCGCGGGCAACTCCCAGAGGTGAGATTTGGCCGCATGACGGTACTGTCGCTCGAGCAGAACGCGGGGCACGCGCCCGGAGTCGTCGACCGCCAGCACTACCACCGAGCCGGAATGGTGAATCAGATCGCGCCGCACCCGGATGCCTCCCGGTTCGTCAACGTGATCGGTTGTGACCCAGAAAACAGGTCCACGGTAGACAGTTCGCGATGAGACCAGCCTCGCCTTCGAGTTTTTATTTCTGTGGGACTTGTGAGAAGAAGCGGATTTCCCCATCCAGACAATATAAAGCAAGGCTGGGATGCCACGCCTTCTGCAATGTGGATCGACTCTCGAACCGGGACGACACGACACGCCGCACGGGTTCCGGCGTCTGCTATGCTTCGGCCATGCCACAGCGTCCGCGAATCGCCGTCGTCGGTGCGGGGAATCTCGGCGGCGCTCTCGCGCGGTCGCTGCACAGAGCCGGATATGCCATCGATTGCATCGTCACCCGCCCTGATGGGCCTTCACGGACGAAAGCGCGGAAACTCGCGCAGGAGGTCGGAGCCCGCGTTTGCCTTGGATTGCCTGCGGATTTGCACGCGCACGTTGTCTGGTTTACCGTTCCAGATGCCGAGATCGCCCGCACAGCCAGGGATTTCGCCGATGCGATGAGTTGGAAGGGAAGAATCGCTCTGCATTCCAGTGGTGCTCTCGGCAGTGACGAACTCGACGCCTTGCGGCGTCGAGGAGCCTCGGTCGCCTCGGCGCATCCATTAATGACGTTTGTCCGCGGATCGCAGCCCAGCTTTGCCGGTGTCCCGTTTGCGATCGAGGGCAATGCGGCTGCCGTTCGCCTGGCTCGGCGAACCGTCAAAGATTTCGGCGCCGACTCCCACCCGATTCGCCGGAAGGACAAAGCTGCCTATCATGCGTGGGGGACGTTCGTGTCTCCGCTGTTTACGTCACTGCTCGCCACCAGTGAAGAAGTCGCATTCCTGGCGGGAGTCAAAAAGAACGAAGCCCGGCGGCGTTCGCTCCCCATTCTGCTGCAGACTCTGGCCAACTATGCCAGGTTCGGAGCATCTGACGCCTTCAGCGGGCCTCTCATTCGCGGCGATGTCGATACAGTCAGGAAGCATTTGCGATCGTTGGCAAAGAACCCCGCCGCGCGAGAGGTTTACCGTGCTCTGGCTTATGCGGCCCTCGCATATCTTCCGGTGAAGAACAGGCAGGCGCTTGAGAAAACCGTCCGCTCAGGAAGAAACTGAAATTCCGGAAGCCCCACCCGCCACTCTCTCCGCGCGCAGTGCCAGCGCCAGCGAAGCCAATACCAGGAATGGAAACACGACCGCCAGATAGATCGGCAGATAGAAGACTGCCCTCGAGTAGAACATTTGATGCGAGAGGAAAGGGCGCATGGCGATGACCAGCATCGACGCAAACCAGGGCCAGAGCAGCACGGCCGCTCCGGCCGTAACGACGGCTTTATGAATCCAGTTGGATGAGAACCGCGCCAGCCGCGACGCAAGCAGGAGAATCCCGGGAAGAAGAATGATGTGATCGTAGACAGCCTGGCCCGCTAACACTACCACGGTCGTCACGGCGAGCAGCAGGCTCAGCGTCAGCTCAAATTCCAGCGAATCCGGAACAACGCGCCGCATCTGCCACCCTAACACTATTCCCGCGACCAATAAGACCGCGCTCAATACGAGAGAAATCGAACTCGGCACTCGCAGCGACGCAAGAACCAGATTGAATAAAGGAGGTGGGTTGTAGCCGCGATAGGCTGCGAGAAGATGGAACCACGATACCAACCAGCGGGGCCAGACCAACATTGCACTTGCAACGAGAGCGATGGCAGTCGCGAGAAAGCCAACCCAGAACCGCCCGCGCCGGCGCAGGTCGTCGAAACTCCACAGAAGGAGATAAGAAGCGGCGAGCACGGTTACCTGGGGCTTGATCAAAGTGAGCGCCAGCAGGAGTCCGCTGAGCAGCAACTTGCCGCGCTGCAGGCTAAGAATCGAGGCAGGAAGCAGAAGCGCGACTATCAGCCCGATCTGGCCCGCGTAAAGCCCTTCCAATACCGGATAACTGGTCAGGACCAGCAGAAAAACCGCGAGCGTCCACTGCCAATTCGACTGCCAAGCCAGAACTTTCATCCACAGCCACACGCTCGCCAGGGTGAACGCAAGCAGACAGAAAAGAACGACCACCCGGGCCACGGAAAACGGAAGCTGCGCAGCCGGCCAGAACAGGAGATCGACAAACGCGGGATACGGAAATCGGCGCTGGTCTTTCGGATCGCCGGAGAGCCTGGAATCAAGCGTGCGGCCATAAAGACCGACCTGAATCTCGCGGGTCGCCTCGTCGCTGTAAGGATCGATGCGGTGCCGCCGCCATTCCCTCGACGTCAGCCAGATCTGGTAGAAGTCATTTCCGAAGGCGTATCCGCCATCCAGGTGGCGCGCGGCGCGCGACTCCAGCGCGCGCGGCACAAACAGTCCCTGGTGGTAGTAGAGCATCGCGGCCGCCCCCACAAAAGCGAGGCAGAGAGCGAAATTGGCGAACCGTGCAGAATGGCGCCCGGCGAATTCTGCGCTGGTCTTCGTCATGCGAAGGAGACGACAGCCGTGAGACTGCGGTTTAACCGGATGTAAACAGGTGCCCGAGCTTTTCTTTCTTGGTCTTTAAGTACTCTTCGGCGTGCGGGCTGGGATCGACTTCGCAGGGCACGCGTTCGACCACGCGCACTCCAGCGCGCTCCAGCGCCTCGACTTTGTCCGGATTGTTCGAGAGCAGCCGCACCCGGGTCACGCCCAGCGCTTTTAGAATCTCGGCCGGAAGTTGGAAGTCGCGATGGTCGGCCTTGAACCCCAGCTTCTCGTTGGCCTCGACCGTATCCAGTCCGGCATCCTGCAGTTCATAAGCCTGCAGCTTCGCCATCAACCCGATGCCGCGTCCTTCCTGCTGTTCATAAATCAGAATCCCGGCGCTTTCCTCGGAGATCATCGACAGCGACAACTCCAGCTGCTGCCGGCAATCGCAACGCAGGGAATGAAACACATCGCCGGTCAGACATTGCGAATGCACTCGCACCAGCGGCGGGTTCGATTTCACATCGCCCATGACCAGCGCGACCGCTTCCTCCGCGTCGCGACGCCCGTCCGACGGCGCATTCGCCCGAAAACCATAGATTCGAAACTGGCCCCAGCGCGTAGGAAAATCCGCTGAAGCGATCTGCTGGACCGCGTTCTCGTTCACAGATTCATTATAGCGGGCGGACGCCGATCAACCGCGGGCACGAAAGGGAAAGATGGCGTCCTGCTTGGAAGCGATTGGCGCTCCATTTCGCGTAGCCGGATGGAAGTGCCAGTTGTCCAGAGCCGCCAGGCATTTGTTGTCAATATCCGAGCCCAGGCTCTGCAAGACCTTCTTGTTGATAATGTCTCCCCGCTCGTCTATGGTGATCTCGATAACCTCGTTGCCTGCTGCCGATGGCAGTTGCCACGGAAAGACCACAGGATCCGAGGTCTCAAATGGCAGAGCTGGGCGGATTTCGTCTCCGTAAATCGGCCCTTGATTCAGAGTTCCGTAGAGAACTCCGGCCTGCGTGCCGTGACCCTCGGCGGAAAGCGTCTGGGTCTTGGCGACGTCCTGCTCCCGGGTGAGCGCGTCTTTCCGGCGCAGCGCCTGCCTGGCACGTTCTGATGCCTGCCAGGTTAGCGTCTGGTGGCTCAAGCGCTGGTGACGGTATCGTTCGGTCGCGCTGTCGGACGAGCTGTGGGTGCTCTCGTCATGCCGCTTGCTGGGCCAGTACAGGCGCGTCAGAGATTTGCCGTTTTCTCCAAATGCCACCGAAACCGGATTGAGCAACTGCGGCTCCGGGGCGTGTAACAGCCAGGCCAGCAAGAGCCCGTGCACCGCCAGCGATCCCAGGCGAAACCAGTTCCGCCGCGGTTTCTCAGGGAAGCTCAGCTGTGAAAACATGATTTTTGACCCCAGCAGGCGGACTTATTGTTTAGTTAGACGCATGTCGCCAACTTTCGTCAAGCCAAATCTCTCCGCGAAAGGTGACACCCGGAGTTCGATTCGGGCAGCCATCCCGAGTCCAGCCCTTTCTCAGCCGTAGCGAGGGAAGCAGCGCTCGGCATCCACGCCCCTCGTGATTCCTCGCCAGACGCCGGGCATCGGAGCGACGCCGCGAGAGATTCGGCACCTCCAAACCGGGCAGGCCGTCCTCACCTGATGGATCCGTTACCAGCGCGTTGGTGCCAAACCCGGCAACGCTGATAAAATACTTGAGATTCATCGCTACAACTTCCACCGTCCGATCCGGGCACGGGGCTATAGCTCAGCTGGGAGAGCGCATCGTTCGCAACGATGAGGTCGTCGGTTCGATCCCGACTAGCTCCACCAAAATCCATCCATCAGCAGGGCCGTACGACGAAGATCTCGCACTTTGCGCCAGCCAGGACTCACAGAATAGCTGCGCACATCGACACAATCCCCCCCAACGCAATCCCCGCTCGGCGTGATTTAGGTACGCGGCTTGTCCCCCAGCGCAGAGGGGAGCAAAGGCTCATCCTCCCGAGCTGCCAAGGCGAATACAATTCCGCAATGAGAGCTCCAGGATAGGCCAAGGAAAGAAATCCGATGGATTTCATCAATTGCTATGAAGACTCTACGCGGGCCGACGCTTATGCCACGCTCGAATTCAGCAACACCTACTACCTTGCGTATCGCGACGTGCCCGCACTCCTCTCCGAGCATGTTACGGGCACCAGGGCCCTGGATTTCGGCTGCGGAGCCGGACGATCGTCACGCCTGCTGAAGCGGCTCGGTTTCGATGTCACAGGCGTCGATATTTCTGAAGACATGCTGCAGATCGCCCGCAGGGCCGATCCTTCCGGGGATTACCGCCTCGTGCCCGGAGATGATCTCACCGGATTTCCGGCAGGAATGTTCGATCTTGTGCTCTCGGGGTTCACTTTCGACAATATCCAGATCGCGCTCAAGGTGAGCATCTTCGGCGATCTGCGAAAGCTGCTCAGGCCCGACGGCGTAATCCTCAACCTGGTTTCATCGCCCGAGATATACACGCATGAATGGGCATCTTTCACGACCAGGGATTTCCCCGAGAACGCCGCTGCCAGCAGCGGTGATATTGTGCGGATCATCGTCACTGACCATCACGACCAAAGACCCGTCGAGGACATCCTTTGTACTGACGAGTCCTATCGAGAGATCTACCGGAAGGCGGGCTTGGAGGTCGTTCAGGTGTGCAAGCCGCTAGCCAGGGATGAAGAACCCTACCTATGGAGAAACGAAACCAGGATTGCGCCGTGGGTGATCTACGTGCTACGACGATCCTTCTGATCAAGGCGCCCGAAACATGTCCAGTCGATGCCGGACGCACGGATTGGCGGTCGCCATAGATCATTTGCCGGGGCGCCGGGCAAAAGGAACCCCTGCTGATACACTCGACTGTTTTCCAGACGCACAGGAAGGCTTTGGAAGACGGCGCGCGGCACACCAAGAAATCGCTGAAAGGAATCGGCGCTCATAAGGAGATAGAGATGAACGTTTTCGGGAAACTCGTACCGGCATTCGTGGTTGGTGTTGCCCTCCTCGCCGGCGCTTCCGCGCAAGACAATTCGAGTTTGCCTTACATGAATCCCAGGCTTTCGCCCGAGGAACGCGCCGCGGATCTCGTGCACCGCATGACGCTGGAGGAGAAAGCCACCCAGCTCGTTAACCAGGCCCGGGCGATCCCCCGCCTCGGGGTTCCGGCGTATGACTGGTGGAGCGAGGCGCTGCACGGCGTTGCCGTCGACGGCACGACCGAATTTCCCGAGCCCATCGGATTGGCGGCGACCTTCGACGCGCCGCGCATTCACGAGATGGCCACCGCTATCGGCATCGAGGGCCGCATCAAGCATGCGCAGGATGAACGCTCCGGGCACTCGAACATCTTTGAAGGCCTCGATTTCTGGGCCCCCAACGTCAACATCTTTCGCGATCCCCGCTGGGGCCGCGGCCAGGAAACCTACGGCGAAGATCCCTTCCTCAGCGCACGCATGGCGGTCGCTTTTGTCACCGGCATGCAAGGCGACGATCCTCACTACTATCGGGTCATCTCGACGCCCAAGCATTTTGACGTTCACAGCGGGCCTGAGCCCACGCGCCACTTCATCGATGTGGATGTGAGCAGTCACGATGAGGAAGATACCTATCTGCCGGCGTTTCGCGCCGCGGTCGTGGAAGGTCACGCCGGATCGGTCATGTGCGCCTATAACGCGGTCAACGGCCAGCCCGCCTGCGGAAATGAATTCTTGTTGCAGCACATTCTGCGGGGCGCGTGGCAGTTTCAGGGATACGTTGTCTCCGACTGCGGTTCGGTCCGCGACATGTTCACCGGCCATCACTACCGCCCAACCCAGGCGCAGACCTCAGCCATCTCGCTGGAACGCGGCATGGATAACGAATGCATCGACTTCACCACCAAGGTGAAAGACGATCACGACTACAAGCCCTATATCGATGCGGTGCAGCAGGGCTATCTCTCCGAGAGCGCTATCGATACCGCACTCATCCGTTTGTTCACGGCGCGCATGCGTCTCGGCATGTTCGATCCACCCTCGATGGTGCCTTATACCACCATTGATGAGACGCAGCTGAACAGCGCCGCCCACCGCGATCTGGCGCGAAAGATGGCGGACGAATCGATGGTGCTGTTGAAAAATGACGGCACGCTTCCGCTAAAGTCGCCCCGGCGAATTGCCATCGTCGGGCCGCTGGCGGATCAGACTGCGGTTCTCCTCGGCAACTACAACGGCATCCCGACGCACACCGTGACCGTGCTCGAAGGAATGAAGGCCGAATTCCCCCAGGCGAAGATCACCTATGTCCCCGGAACGCAGTTCCTCTCGGGCGAGGGGAATGTCGTGCCTGCCTCGTTGCTGACTACGCCGGACGGCAAGCCCGGTCTCAAAGCGGACTACAGTTCCCGCGCGAGTCGCGGAGCGGCGTCTACCCCGCTGGCGTCGCGGATCGAATCCACTTTGAATCTGGATGAGAGCAATCTCCCTGAAGCGGCGAAGGGAACTCGCGGCCTGTGGGTGGAATGGACCGGCCTTTTGAGTCCCATTGCCACCGGCGAATACCTGCTCGGTATTAAAGGCGACGGCTTCGCGCGCGTCGCAATCGACGACAAACAGGTAGCGCGGCTTTTCGGCAATTCTTCGAACCTGGGCCGCGTTCACCTCGAGAAAGGCCATCCCGTGCGGCTCGATGTAAGTTATGGGCACTTCGGCGAGGGCGATCCGCAAGCGCAACTGATCTGGGCTCCGGTGAGCAATGCGCCGGATCCGGCCGCGCTTGCCGCCGCCAGGAACGCCGACGTCGTCGTTGCCGTGGTTGGCATCACCAGCCGCCTCGAGGGCGAGGAGATGCCGGTAGAGCAACCCGGCTTTCTTGGCGGAGACCGCACCAGTCTTGATCTGCCACAACCGGAAGAGGAGTTAGTCGAGGCCGTAGCCGCCGTTGGCAAGCCTCTTGTGGTCGTGCTGATGAATGGCAGCGCTCTCGGCGTGAACTGGGAGAAGGCTCATGCCAACGCCATCTTGGAAGCCTGGTATTCCGGCGAGGAGGGTGGAGCGGCCATCGCCGAAACCCTGAGCGGCAAGAACAATCCTGCCGGGCGTCTTCCGGTGACCTTCTATACCGACGTCCATCAATTGCCCAATTTCGAGGACTACTCGATGCACGGCCGCACTTACCGCTACTTCGAAGGCGAGCCTCTCTGGCCCTTTGGCTACGGCCTCAGCTACACATCCTTCAGCTACAGCAATCTCGCGCTGCCGAACACGCCGATCCATGCCGGCGATCCGCTCGATGCCTCCGTGACCGTGACCAACACCGGAAAAATGGCTGGGGACGAAGTGGTCCAGCTCTACCTGAAATTCCCCGATGTTCCGGGAGCTCCAATTCGCGCCTTGCGCGGTTTCCAGCGCGTTCACCTGGAGCCCGGCGCCAGTCAGAAAGTCGACTTTCACCTGAGTCGGCGGGACCTCAGCATGGTCACCGAAGCCGGCGACATCATCGTGGCCCAGGGCAAATACACGGTTTCCATCGGCGGAGGCCAGCCCGAAACCGATGCTCCTTCCGTCAGCGCGACTTTCCAGGTCGACGGTCAGATCATGCTGCCGGAATAGCCGATCGACTTCGCCCGCAGGGACGGCCGCGCGCTTTACACATTTCGACTTGCCCCTCCGCGCTTGGTTTCGATAGCCTTCTGTCTCCCATTCATCGGAGGTTCTGTGCCCAGGACAAGAGCTCACGCCATGGCTGCGCGTATTTTTCGATTCGTTCTGTTGTGCTTTGCGCTCGCCGGAGTCATGCCGCCGCTGTTCGCGCAGGCCATTCGCCTCGAGGTTGATCTCACCGACGCGCCACGCAACATCTACCACGCTCATTTGCGGGTTCCGGCGCATGCCGGCGAAATGTCACTCGTGTTTCCCGAGTGGCTTCCTGGCAATCATCGTCCGAGTGGACCCATCGCAGCGCTCGTCGGCATTCGCATGGAAGCAGCGGGCGAGCCGGTTTCGTGGCAGCGCGACCCCGTCGATATGTACGAATTTCACGTCACTGTTCCGGCGGGAGTCTCCGTCATCGACGTGTTCCTCGACGCCATCACCACGCAAGACAGTGCCGGTGCTCGCGGACCGGCGGCTTCCAGCAACCTTCTCGATCTGAACTGGAATGCGGTTCTGCTCTATCCCAAAGACGCGCGCTCCGATGATGTAACCTTCACTGCTTCGACGGTGCTGCCTGATGGCTGGAAATTCGGCACCGCACTGCCCGTGGCTCGGCAGGAAGGGAATCACGTCGAATTTGCCCCAGCCTCGCTTACGACGCTCGTCGATTCCCCTCTAATCGCCGGAGCTCACTACCGCCGGATCGAACTTTCGAAATCCCGCGAGATGCCGGAACACGTGATGGACCTTGTTGCTGACGATGAGGCGGACCTCGCGATGAGTGCCGAGGACGTGACGGCTTATCAGAAGCTGGTCGCCGAAACCGGCGCGTTGTTCGGCGCGCGCCACTACCGTGACTACCATTTCCTCCTCACGCTGAGCGATCAGGTCGGCGGTCATGGCCTCGAGCATCATGAATCGAATGACAGTGTCGAGCCAGAACGGGGCTTGCTCGACCCCGATCTACACGTGCTCTTCGGCGACCTTATTCCTCACGAATTCACCCATTCATGGAACGGCAAATATCGCCGCCCTGCCGGACTGGCAACGCCGAATTATCAGGTGCCGATGATCGGCGACTTGCTGTGGGTCTATGAAGGATTGACGCAATACCTCGGCGAGGTGCTGGCCGCGCGCAGCGGCCTGTGGACAGATGAGCAGTATCGCGAGGCTCTCGCCGACACAGCGGCAAACGAGGAAACTCATGTCGGCCGCACCTGGCGTCCTCTGGAGGACACCGCGCGGTCCGTGCAGATTCTGCGCCTGGGCGGTTCGCAATGGCAAAGCTGGCGCCGCGGCCTCGACTACTACTCCGAAGGCGACCTAATCTGGCTCGAAGTGGATGCCATCATTCGCCAGCAGACGCACGGTCGCCGCTCGTTGAATGATTTTTGCCACGCGTTTCATGGCGGCACGAGCGGCCCGCCCGAAGTCGTTCCGTACAGTTTCGACGACGTCGTGCGAGCCCTCAACGACGTCGCGCCTTACGACTGGGCGAGCTTGCTCCATGAGCGCGTCGACGCCACCAGCCAGCACGCTCCCATCGGCGGCATCGAGCGCGGAGGATGGAAACTCGTCTACACTGACCAGCCCAACCTGTTCCAGGCGGCGGCCGAGAAACTCTACAAAGTCACGGATTTCTCGCATTCCCTCGGCTTCCGCATCTCCCCCGATGGAACATTCAGTGACGTGGTCGTCGGCTCTGCGGGCTACAAAGCCGGACTCGGCCCCGGCATGAAGTTGCTGGCTGTGAACGGACGCAAGTGGTCGCCCGCCATCATCAAAGCGGCCCTCCGGGCAGGGCAGTCGGGCAGCCAGCCGATCGAACTGCTGGTCGAGAATCGAGATTTCTTCCAGACCTATTCCGTGTCCTATCATGGCGGCATGAAATACCCGCATCTGGAGCGGGTTTTAGGCCAGCCCGACATCCTGAGCGACATCCTGAAGCCACTGGCACGCTAGCACCAGAGTTCTAATCCCTAAGTAAGTCCAAACCCGGCCGAAGCCCCAACGATCGCTGCTACAATCGGTTCTGGACCTCCAACAAGTCCCCGGGCGCAGATGTCCATGCACAGGTTTTCGGCATTGGTCGTGGGCCGTTTGCTGGTGGTGGCGCTCTGTGCGTCTCCACTGCTGGGACAACTCTCGGTTCGTCACGTCCGCGTCCTCGACAGCAAAGATGCCGTTGAAATTGAGATCGAAGCCAGTGACCGGGTGACTCCCCAAACCCGTATGCTGACCGGACCCGACCGCCTCGTCATCGACTTCCCCAATGCCATGCCCGGCAGCGACTTGCGCAATCAGTCGGTCGATCGCGGGGACGTCAAAGACATCCGTTTTGGTTTATTTCAGTCGCGCCCGCCAGTCACCCGCATCGTGCTCGACCTGAAGACCGCCCAGTCTTTTCAAGTCTTTCCCTATGGCCGGACGGTCATCATCAAGGTAAGCGGAGGAGGGGCGGATGCTTCCGCCGTGGCCAGTCGGTCCGCGGATCAGCCCACCAAGCCGGGACTGGTTGCTGCCAACTTCACCACCGGGTCCGAGCCGATTCATGTGGATGCTCCTCCTCAGCCCCCGTTGGAAGTTTCCTTCCGGAATGACTTGCTGTCGATCCGCGCCGACAAAGCGACGCTTTCCGATGTGCTGAATGCCATTCACCAGAAAACCGGCGCCGAGATTTCCATCCCTCCGGGGAGCGATCAGGAAAAGGTCGTGGTCAATCTGGGTCCAGCTCCGGCCCCCGAAGTTCTGGAGCAGTTACTCCACGGCTCCCGCTTCAATTTCCTGATCATGAGCGCGGCTAATAACCCGGCTCGACTCGACCGGGTAATCCTGAGCCCGCGTGTTGAGGGCATGAGCGCGCCCTTGCCCCCGATGCCGGTAAACAACAATCAGGTGGGCAACAATGACGACGCCACTGATCCCGTCCCTCCGCCGCAGCCGCAGCCCGACAACGCTGCGCAGCAAAACGGAATGGATGCTCCGCGAACCCAGCCCGAGATTCCTCCGGGCGGCGATGATCCCCCCAATCTGTAGTCTCTAATTTCTGAGTTGAAGGCGCCGATTCCGCGCTCTACGGAGGCGTGATGAGCCGCACCGGTACCGGAGAAGATCCCGCAACCGCCGTCCCCACGGGCTGCCCATTGCCGTTGCTGCAGCCAACCACGTTGAGGACGGTGACTTTCATGTTGTCCCACTGGTCGACCTGCTGAACAAATACTTGCAGAAATCCCACGACCGTCACCTGGCTGGTTCCGCTGCTGTTGACCGTATTCCCAGGATCGTAGATTGGCAGCGAAACGACCGAGTTGCTCGCCGAAATCTGCGATCCGTTGCTTAAGCCTCCGCCCACCAGCGGATTCGAGCTGCCCGCGAGCATCTTGAAGGGATACGAAGAATCGTTCAGAGTGTCCTGGCCATCGGGCTGCCCGGCGGTCGTGCTGCCTTCGTGAATCAGGCACTGCAACCCCTGCGCGGTGTCGCCGTTCTGGATCGAAGGATTTTCGCTCAAATCCACAGTGTTCATTCGCTGCACGCCGCACTGATACGCAGTGGACTGATCGCACCCTGCGATCGCCTGCTGATACAAGTCCTCTCCAGATGAACAGGAGGGCACGGCCACGACCGAACTCGGAGCGTGGCCCGGGTAGTAAAGCAGATTGGGCGGCCCGTTCACGTACGAGTTGCCAGTGAGATTCGCTTGAATGGGTGTGGCTCGAAAGCTGCAGCCACCTCCCGTGTGTATACAATTCGCGCTCAGCCAGAAGGTTTCCCCGATCACACCGTTTGCAGAACCGCCGCTAAGCGAGATTCCCGAGTTCACGATGCTTCCACTGCTTTGATCCACGAAGTGATTGCAGTTCGTGGTGCATGCCGAGCTGGGATGCAGCGGATCGTAATTCGGCACGATCCACGGCTTCACGCACCTCGGCTGCACCGGGATGATCGTGCCTCCCGATCCGTTTCCCACGTTGGCCGAGTTCGAAGCGTTATATGCCTCCGCGGTCGCGGTCGCCGTTACCGAGTTTCCGGTATTTCCCCAGACCCGCGAAAAGAAGGTCGGCAGGTTGCTGCGCGTCACCTGCACATTCACCAGTGGGTTCACGCCGAATGCACTCGGTAATCCGGAACAATTCGGCTGCGTCGTACCGCCCGCTGTATAAGTTACGGTCACGGTCGGAGCGACAGAACCGACGGTGACCTCCTGGGCTGCGGCCAGCGCAGCTTGTGTCGCCGTCCCGGAACTTCCGCCACAAATCTGTGGCCAGTAGCCCGAATTATCGCTCGGATCTCCGGTCAGCCCCGAGACAGAGATGATGCGAGCCCCCGCCAGTGCCCCGGCATCGGCCGCGCGTTGCGCCTCCATGCGCGCCAGATAGAGCGTCACTACGTCGATCGACAACGCCGCCATGGCCACGATCGCCACCATGCTGAGCGCGACCAGAATCATGGTGACTCCGCGCTCGCGGCAGCCATGCCGGGAGCGAGCGTGGCGAATTCTCTTTATCAACGGCGTCCGCATAATTGGTTTCTAATTCTCGTTCATCGTGACTGAAACCACGCTGAGCGTACTCGGCAGGCCGGGCATGGTTCCCAAGAGACTGGCCACGCGGCCGAACCTCCACGCGTAGGCATATTGGATGCTGACACAGGTGCCGATCTCGGCGGCTTGGCCTCCCAGCGCCTGGGCCTGGCAATTCGTGCTGGCCGTCTGGACCGTCGAACTCTCCGGGAAATAGTATCCGCGGTTAATGGTGATGACGAGTCCCGTGCCCGGGCATCCGCTGCCATTCGCTGAGTATTTCCAGCTCGCCGGCGAGGTCAGCGTATAGCTGGCCGCGGTCATTCCGCAGTTGTTGATCTTGTTGGCGGTGAAGTAATTGCTGATCAGCTGGTAAGCGTCGCTCACCGATGCGGGCACGCTGGTCGAAGAATTCGGCACATCGTTGGCGGGGCCAGCCGCCGCGACCCGCGCCGCATCGCGCGCCACGTTTGTCAGCTTCTGCTTGAGCGTGAAGGCGCTGCTGAAATCGAAGATCCCGACCACAAACACTACCAGCAGCGGCAGCGCCACCGCGAACTCGACCAATTGCGCCGCCCGGTCTTCGCGAGCGATCCGCCGGACCATTCGCCGACGTGATGTGAGACGCGCCGGCATCACTGGGTCTCCATCCGCGCGCGGGCCGAGGCGGTCATCCAGATCTTCTGCTTGTTCAAACTGCTGAACGGCAGCCAGAACTGGAAAGGATACTGAAAGGAGACGGAGATTCCACAGACGTCGGTCGCGCCGGAGCTTGTGTTGGAAAGCTGAATTCCCGTTTGCACGCAGACTTTGCTGCTGGCGCTGCCGTCGCAGTTCACCGTGCCTCCGCCGCTGGCGCAGGCATTCAACGACGGCGACGGCGGATACTGCGCGTTCGACGCGTCCAGCTTGGCAACAACCAGCGCCGCTTCGACCGCGTTATACGCTCGGGTCGACGCCGAACTTCCGGCCGCACACGTTGTACACGCCGGAGCCGCGCCCGCCCGTGCTCCTTCCTGCGCCGCGCGCGTGATCGTTCCGTAGATGCTGAAGGCTTGTCCGAACCAGAATATGCCCAGAAGGATCATGAACATCAGGGGCAGGACCGCCGCGGCTTCTGCAATCTCGGCGCCTCGCGTTTCCGCCAGACGCGGCAGAATCCTGCACGCGAATTCCCGGATCTTCATCCTCATCTACGCCACCCCCGAAACTTGCGCGACGCCATAGGCGAGCACCGTAATCGCGAGTGCGACTCCATAGGGGACCTTCAACGAGTCCGGATTATCCAGAGATACGTGCGCTCCCGGCAGCCGGAAAGTCACCAGCGAAACCAGAATGTGGCCGACATTCTTCATCGTCTGAAGAAATCTTCGCTTGTAAATGACCAGCACGATTGCCATGACACCCGCGGCAAAAACCGATCCCAGCAGCAGGGCCAGCAGCTTTTCCGGGCCGGTGAACGCGCCCAGAGCTCCGGCAAGCTTCCAGTCGCCGGCGCCCAGACTGCGCAGCAGGACGAACGGAAGAAGCAACACCAGGCCGAGTCCGGCGCCTTTCAGCGACGTCCACAATCCGCTCCAGCCACCCAACGCCACGCTCAGGCCCACGCCGAGGATGAAGCCCGGCACCGTCAGCCAGTTCGGAATGCGGCGCGTGCGCAGATCGGTCCAACCAGCGATCAGCGCTACCAGTACCGCACCTGCCAGCAGTAGGGGTTTCAAAATGCCCTCATCTCGAAAATTCGCCAACCCCGAAACCCCATCGTGATTATTCCAGAGCGGCCCGCGCGGAGCACCACGCAGAGCCCTTTGTCGTGACTTAACTCCCGCAAACACAGCCTCTTGCGCGGATTTTCACACAGCAGGGAGGGGAAGTCAACGTGACCTGCGTTCGCAGGTCACCATCTGGGAAGCAAAATCCTGGGCCCCTTATCAGGGCCCAGGAGGACGCGCAGTTCAAATTCAGGTCGCCGCCGGACTCAGCGATTGAATGCCGGAGCCGCATTGTGTTCGGCGATAATCCGCCGCGCAGTGTCCGCCAGCGCCTTGGCTTGCGGCAGAAGATCGAGAGCTTTCAGGACTTCCGGATCCGACTCGGTGCGTACCTTCATGCCCTCATCCTCGCCGAACGCATCGACGAAAATCTCTGCCTTGATGTTCGATCGCAGCCAGTCGTTGTTGTCGATCAGATCGGCCTGCGTGTAAGGGACGTTGGCGTCATCCAGAGACTTGCGGAACTCATCCATGGTGACGTCATCCACTTCGAAGCTCTTCGTCGGATGATGATCCACAACATAGCGCTTGGCGAAGTTGAAGAACGCGTAGTGTTGCAGCAGCGTGTCCTGGAAATGATTGGTCTTCGGCGTTGGAATGCTCACGTCCGGCGTAATCCCACCGCCGCCATAAACCGTGCGTCCGCTGTCGGTCAGCTTCACTTCGCGGTTGGCGGTGCTGGCCGTATCCGCGTCGCGGTTGTAATAGTAGTCGTACAGCGAGATGTTGCTGTAATCGCGCTGGATCAGTCGCCCGCTGGGCGTGTAGTAATGCGCCGTGGTCAATGCCAGTCCGGTGTTCTCCGACAGCGGATACACCGTCTGCACCAGCCCCTTGCCGAACGTGACTTCACCGGCGATCAATCCGCGGTCGTGATCCTGGATCGCTCCGGAAACAATCTCCGCCGCCGACGCTGTCAGACGATTCACCAGCACGACGATCGGATAATCTTTGCCGCCATTCCCATGCTGCGCGATGTAGCGCTTTTCCGCCGATGCCCGCCCATGATGGGAGACGATCAGCTGGCCCTTCTTCAGGAACTTGTCGGCCACACCCACGCCTTCACTAAGCAAACCGCCGGGATTTCCCCGCAGGTCGAGGATCAGTCCCTTAAGATCGCCGAAGTCATCGAGTGCCGCGCTGACTTCCTGGTCCGTGGTCTCGTTGAAACCGTTGATGTGCATGTAGCCGATTCCGGGCCGGACCAGGAAATGCACATCCACGCTGTAGCGTGGAATCTCATCGCGCACCAGCGTGAATTCCATCGGCTTTTCCACGCCTTCGCGCGAAATGCTGATGTGCACCGTCGTCCCTTTGGGGCCTTTCAACAGATCCGCGACATCCGTCGTGCTCATGTTCTCGGTGGATTTGCCGTCCACGCCGATGATCACATCGCCGGGGTGAATGCCCGCCTTATAAGCCGGCGTCCCCACGAAGGGATAGATCACGATCACCTTGTTATTGCGCGGTCCCACTGTCATGCCCACGCCGTAGTACTTGCCGCGCTGGTCTTCGCGCATCAGCGCATACGACTTGGGATCGAAGAAGTTCGAGTGCGGATCGAGCGCGTGCAGCATTCCGGGGATTGCCCCGTTATAAATCGCCTTGTCGGGATTGACCGGCTCGGCGTAGTTCTCCTCGACCAGGGAATACACCTCGGTGAATTGCTTCAGGCTATCCTTGACCTCGGAATCGCTGGCCATCGAAGGCTGCTGGCCGGTACGCTGGGCAAACAGGATGCCCAGGAATCCGCAGGCGACAAGAAAAAAAGTTACCAGGAAGAGTGATCGGCGAGAACTACTGGCCATCTGAAAATTTCCTTCGCTTTGAGGGCTTGATTTCACCCCAGCTACTGCGCTGAATACAGGCAGTATATCACCACTTTAGACGCTCCCGGACGAGGATTGTCATCCTTGGTAACCATCCTGGGAGAGCCTTCCGTCAATGAGATGCGCCGGGCAGCCCGGAGGCTTCCTGGCTACGGTCTGGCACCCCAGGAGGCAACGATCTGACCGGCATGGGGCCCTTTTCTGTCCGGTTTTGGTGGCCTGGTGTCGTTGCGGTAGATGGTTTTGCCGTCGATAAAAGGATCAGCAATCGCCCCGATCCCTCCGCCAATACCTCCCAACACCGGGACCAGAATGGTCATCGCGAAAAGGCGTCCGCTCGCGCCGCAACACCCGCGTGTCGCGCCCAGGATCGCGCCCGCTCCTGCTCCGATGGCAAAGCCCGTGCGGGCGCTTCGGCGTCCCAGAAACACAGCTCGGACTTCGTCTCGCGCATACCGCCTCGGCCCCAGCCCGATGAAATAGCATGTCAGGTGATTGTCGGTGACTTCCTCCAGCGTGCAATGCCCGAATGTCGCTCGGTGCTTCAACTTGACTTTGATCTTCGTTCCCGCCGGGATCTCTTGCAATGTCTGCCAATCGCTTGACTGCGCAACCAGGCTTGCCGCCAGCGCGGCCACAAGGAGAAGACAGCCGGAGACCATCCGCAGAGTTTTCATGATGCGAATGGTAGGTTGGGCCTCGCGTCAGGAGAGGTCTGCAGCGGACAGTTTTTCGAGTGTCACAGCGAGGCCAGAGGCTGGCGGATGAACTCCTGGTAGCGGCGCAACTCTTCAATCGACGACTCCGACAGCAGCGAGAAGGGAATCGCCCGGCATCCAGAGGAAAGGTCGGCTGCAGTCAGCGAATCGCAAATGACCGCCGCCGTCTGCTTGAGTCCGCGCTGCCAGTTGGCTTCGCGCGCATCGCGAAAGACAAGACTGTCGGGATGGAATCCGGCGGCATTGAGCATGGCCCGTGCCACCTTGAGAAATTCCGGCCAGCGCGACGCGACTCCCACCAGCACGCCCGCGGGGGCCGGAAGATATCCGGCGAGGGAAGTCGGCACCGACCGCAGCCGCAGCGTGAGCAGTTCCGCGTCCGAAGGCAGAAATTGGCGCACTATCGTTACGCGATTCGGCAAGGCGAGAGCGACGCCTCCTTCCGATGCACTCTTCGAATCCGATGGAGCGCAAGAGTGAACAGGGAAGGGCACGGCACGGGCAATTTCGGCTGCCAGAATGCGCCGCAATTCTTCGTCGGGCTCGATCAGCAGGAAATGATCGGGAGGCTGCATCTCGAGCCACTGTCGCAACCGGGCCCGCAGGGCGGGCAGCGACACCCCGAGCTTTCGGGCCGCGAGAAAAAGGCGGGCAATGGTTTGGTCAAGCTGGAGCGCGGGGGATGGCGGCAACTCCGGCTTGCTGGCTCGCACATAAACCCCGCTGCCCCGCCGGAACTCCACCCAGCGGTCGCGCTGCAACTGGCGATATCCGGCGCTGATCGTGTTGGGATGCAGATGAAAGCGGCGCGCCAGATCGCGCGTCGACGGCAGACGCTGCCCGGGAGCCAGGTCATCGCTCAGGATGCCGAGCACGATCTGCGTCACCAGTTGTTCGCGGATCGATACCTCGCCGCCGCGGGCAAACCAGAGTTGCATGGCGCGAACATCATAAACCGCTCCACCCCGCCCGTCTGCCTGCGCTTCGCTGGCCTTCCCGCTAGGCGCTAACCGACACCCCGCTCGCGTTCGAGGAAGTCTGGCCCTGGCTCAACTGCGGCAGATCCTTCAGGATCGCGCTATACGCCTGTTGCGCCTGCGAAAGATTCCCCGACTGCAAGTCCTGTCCCAGCTGGGTGAACAACTGGCTCACCTCGCTCGACCCGCCGCCTTCGTGGTGATGATGATGGTGGACGCGGCTGGCTGCCTGGTTCTGAACGTCCTGCTGAATGGTCGTATAGTCCTGCTGCGCCGCTGGCAGGTTCCCCGATTGCAGGTCTTGCGACAGCTGCTGGAACTCCTGCGCGATCGGATTGCCGCTTTGCGTTTGCGTGCTGGAGTTGCTCTGCGGAGCCAGTTGCTGCAGGGCGGCAAAATCGGCTTGCGCTGCCGACAGATTCCCTGAAGTGAGATCCTGGCCCAGTTGCTGGAATTCCTGCTGAAACTGCTGGCGCTGGCTTTGTGTGTTCTGAATCTGGTTGAACAGGTTAGACGTGAAAATCCCCGAAAGTCCTGACACTGACATTTCGCCTCCAATTCGAGCTCTGCTCTTCCCGTCATATCGGCACTCTTCCCGGAGTCCTTGACTGCCGACCGCTTCGACCGATGCATTCCCTATGCCAGTCACCGCCGCCGGCGCAATGGCTCTAACTCCTTTGCCCTGCAGACGCCGGAGTTCCCGACCCGGCCTTTCCGGCGACACTCCGGCAGCCGTTGCCCCCGTCCCGGCAAGACTTGCCCATCGGCCCTCCCCTCCCGGGCCAGTCGAGCCCGCCACCACCGGGCACGCTTCCGTGCCGCTGCCACGCCGTCATTGCTGCTTTTCCGGCTCCGGCAGTATCATGAAGCGGATGAGTTTCTCCGAAACGGTCTTCCTGTTCTTTTTGGCCCTGATTATCTTTGGGCCCAAGAAGTTGCCGGAGATCGCCCGCCAGGTGGGCAAAGCCCTCAACGAATTCCGCCGCGCCTCGAATGAGTTCAAGGCGCAGATCGAACAGGAGATCTCCAATCTCGAGGTCGAAAACCGCAAGCAGACTATCCTCCCGCCCAGTCCCGCTCCCGAAGGTACGACGAGCCGCACGCTGAACCCCGCCCCGGTCGCGGAATCCCAGCCGAGCGCTCCTCCTGCCGAAGCTTTCTCGGGCAACGGTTCTTCAGAGGTCGCCGCGCTTCCTCCGGCCGCAGAACCGGCCGCCGCCTCTGCTCCTGCCGAGGCCTCAGCCGAAGTGGTCGCTCCCGAAACCGTGGTGTCGAGCACCTCGCAGGAGTCGCATGTTTGATTTCGTGGCCGCGGTCTCTGGCCGCGAGCGGGAAAAAGAATCCATGCCCACCATGGGCTTCCTCGATCACCTCGAGGAACTGCGCAAGCGCATCGTGTACTCCGTTATTGCAGTCGCCATCGGCGCCGCCGCCTGCTGGGGATACCGCGAACGCATCTACGGCATCATGCAAAGGCCCATCATGGACGCGCTTCGCGCCAATGGGCTGGCCGAGAAACTCGTCTACCTGAATCCCACCGACCCCTTCAACCTTTACTTGAAGATGGCGGCGCTCGGTGGCCTGTTCCTGACCTCGCCCTTCGTCCTCTATCAGGTCTGGCTGTTCATCTCGCCGGGCTTGTACCGGAACGAGAAGCGCTACGTCATCCCGTTCATGGTTTCCACCATCGCGTTGTTCGCCTGCGGCGGCTACTTTGGCTATGAGATCGTCTACCCGCGCGCTTTGAATTTCCTGATCGACTTCAGCCACCAGTTCCAGCCGATGATCACTATCGGCGAATACACCCAGCTCTTCCTCAGCATTGTGCTCGGCATGGGACTCATTTTCGAGATGCCCATCCTGGTTTTCTTCCTCGCCTTCATGGGCATCATGAGCCCGGGTTTCATGGTGAAGAATTTCCGCTATTCCATTCTCGTGATCTTCATCCTCGCTGCCATCATCACGCCCACACCGGATATCGTGAACATGTGCGTCTTCGCAGCTCCCATGATCGGCCTCTATGCGGTGAGCATTGGCGTCGCCTATGTCGTCCATCCCCGGCAGCGCGAAGCGCGCAAAGCCAAGCAAGCTCAGTCATGAACCGGATCCCGATATGCAGAAGCCTCACCGCAGCATGCCTTGCCGTGATTTGCGTCTTGTTTGCCTGTGACCGCAACAAGCCGGTGGCCGCATCCACGCCGCCCGCTGCTTCCGACGCCGCTGCGTCTGCCGCTGCCGATACCCCGCTGCCGGTGCTGACGCTGCCGCCCGATTCCGGTCCGCCGCCAGCCATCGACGCTACCCGCGCCATGCAGTACGTCAAAGACATCGTGAAGTTCGGGCCGCGGCCTCTGGGCAGCGCGAATCACAGGAAAGTCGAGGAGTTCATCGATTCGCGCCTGAAGGGCGACACCGTCGAAGACGATGTCTTTACCGCCGACACTCCCGTGGGGAAGTTTCCCGTGCACAACATCGTCGCCAAGTTTCCCGGCAACAAAGATGGCATCATCGTCATCGCCAGCCACTACGACACCAACTATCCGCTGCGGGAAACTTCTTATGTCGGTGCCAACGATGGAGGCTCTTCCAGCGGGCTCCTGCTCGAACTGGCCAGCCAGCTGCGCGGAAAGACGCGCGACGGTTACAGCGTCTGGCTGGTGTGGGATGATGCCGAGGAGGCGATGAAGCCGGATTCCGAAACTCCGTTCATCGACGACAGCCTCTACGGAATCACGCACCTCGCCGCGCAGTGGCAGGCGGATGGCACGATCAAAAAAATTAGAGCCTTCCTGCTTGCCGACATGATCGGCGACGCAGACCTGAACATCGACCGCGATCTCAACTCAACTCCCTGGCTCGAGAGCGTAGTTCTCGAGGCCGCCACCCGCCTGGGATACCAGTCTCACTTTTTCGCCCGTACCAATCAGGTGACGGACGATCACATTCCCTTCCTCAAGCGCGGCGTCGCCTGCGCCGACCTGATCGACTTCGATTACGGCTACAACAACGTCTTCTGGCATACGCCCCAGGACACCGTTGACAAGCTCAGCCCCCAGAGCCTGCAGATTGTCGGCAGCGTCATGCTTGAGACCATCCGCATTCTCGACAAGTTGGAACCGATTCCGCCCAAGTGAACCGTGTGTCTTCCGCCAAGCCCGCGCGGCATTTTGCTCTTTTCCCCGATTTCATTTCTAATGCACGCCATATGCGAACTGCGAAGAGCCTGATGCTGGCTTGCTTCCTTTGCCTCACCTGCTTTGCCGCCACTCCGGCGGCGAACAACGACATCGATCAGGTGATTCAGGCCGCGCTGCAGCCTTCCGCGCTGGAATCCAACCTGCACCACCTTACCGATGAAATCGGAGGCCGCGTGCCCGGCACCCCCGCAATGACCCACGCCATCGAGTGGGGCGTGCAGGCGCTTACCGCCGCGGGCGCCGACAGCGTTCATACCGAGAGCTTTTCCATTCCCAACTCCTGGGCGGAAGGCGCGACCGAAATGATCGCCACCACCTCCTACGATGTGAACCCGACCAGAGTCGGCGGCGGCACCGTGCTTTCCACCTTTCGCATTCATGCCGTATCGGTGGCGTGGGCTCCCGCTCTTGCCCCGGTCAGGCACGTTCCCATCGTCGATGTGGGCGAGGGAACCGATGCCGACTTCAAGAAAGCCGGCGATATCGCGGGCAAACTGCTTCTCGTGCACACGACCGTGCTTAAAACCTGGAACGACCTGTTCGCGGAATACGAGAAGGCGCCGCCGGTCATCGATCTCGCCGTGAAAGGCAAGGCGAAAGCGATCGCCTTCATGGCTACGCGGGAGCACGACATTCTCTACCGCCACACCAATAGCGGCGCGGGCGAAATCGATCGCTTACCCATGCTGGTTGTCGCGCGCGAAGATGGCGAGCGCATTGCCCGCCTGATCGCCGCCGGACGCCTGGTCTGGGCCGACCTCAGCATTCCCAATCAGATTGGCGGGCCGATCCGTTCCTCCAACGTGATCGGAGAAATTCAGGGCGCCGAAAAGCCCGATGAATTCGTTATCGTCGGCGCACATCTGGATTCCTGGGAGCTCGGGACGGGCGCGCTCGACGACGGCTGCAACGCCGCGCTTGTCGTCGATGCCCTGCGCGCCATCAAGGCGTCGGGCGTGAGGCCGCTGCGCACGATTCGCTTCATTCTCTTCTCCGGCGAAGAAGAAGGATTGATTGGTTCCCGCGCCTACGCGCTCCGTCATCGCTACGAGCTCGACAAGGCCGCCGGCGTGATCATCTATGACTCGGGAACGGGCAAGACTACCGGCTTTTCGATTGGCGGCCGCAAAGACATGCTGCAGAACGCGCAGCAGCTGATCGCGCCCCTGGCGCAATTCGACGTCAAGAACATCTCCACCGACATGGAGTGGGGCTCGGACCATTTCGATTTCATGCTCGAGGGCGTTCCCACCTTCATCGCCGATCAGGAAGAAGCTAATTACCTCGAGAACTATCACGCCATTTCCGACACCTACGACAAGGTGGATTTTGCCCAGCTGAAGAAACACGTCGCCGAGGCTGCTGCTCTCAGTATGGAACTGGCCAATCTGCAGGGGAGAATCGGTCCTCGACTCACTCGCGACCAGATTCAGCAGACGATCATCGACTCTCATTCCGAGGAGCTGTTTAAGGAGTTCGGGATTTGGGACGACTGGATCAGCGGCAAGCGCGGACGGGAAAAATGAACTAAATCTTCGATTGACGGTTTCCGCGGGGCGGGTCCGCAGGAACGCGGGGAAGCCGGCAATCGCAAACTCGACTACGGCCCTTGCTCTATTTCTGGATTCTCTTCAACCTCTTCGCGCTGGGCATCCTGGTCCTCGACCTCCGTGTCTTTCACCGGCCCGGCCGCGCGGTTCCTCCGCGCAACGCGCTGCTCTGGAGCGCGCTCTGGGTCCTGCTGGCCGCCGCCTTCGCCGCGCTGCTCTGGTTCTGGCAGGGCCGCCAGCCGATGCTCGAATTCGTCACCGGATACGTCCTTGAACTCTCGCTCAGCGTCGATAATCTCTTCATCTTTCTGGTGATCTTCCGCTACTTCGCCGTGCCGGAAGAACAGCAGCACGGCGTGCTCTTCTGGGGCATCCTCGGGGCGCTGATCCTGCGCGGCATCTTCATTTTCGCCGGCGTCGGCCTTATTCACCATTTTCACTGGGTTCTCTACGTGTTTGGCGTGCTGCTGATTCGCAGCGGAATCAAGCTCTGCCTGGTCGGAGAGCATCAAGTCGATCCGAAGAAGAATCCTGTGGTCCGGGCGCTCCGCCGCTGGATTCCCATGACCGACGATTACCATGGCAGCCGGTTTTTTGTTCGCGACTGGCGGGGAAACGTTGGCCTTTATGCCACGCCGCTGCTCATGGTCCTGGCCATCATCGAGACGACCGACGTCCTCTTCGCCGTCGATTCCATCCCCGCGGTACTGGCCATTACGCTGAACACCTTCATCGTTTACACGTCCAACGTCTTCGCTATTCTCGGATTGCGCTCCATGTATTTCGCCATCGCGCAGCTCATCAAGATGTTTCGTTTTCTGCATTACGGGCTGGCGGCGGTGCTGATTTTCGTGGGAACCAAGATGCTGCTGGCGGATCACTTCCGCATTCCGACTCACATCACTCTCGGCATCATCGCAACCGTGCTGCTCATTTCCGTGGTGCTCTCGCGCATGTATCCAAAAAGCCCGGCGGACACCGAATCACAGTGAGGGGCTCGAAGTCGCAGGCGGGCGGTTTCTCCCGGCAGAAACGCGTCAGAGGAAACGAATCCCCTCCGGCTTGACCACCGAGTGCTTCAGGAATTTCCGGTCGTCGTGGTCGGGGTAATCGATACGGTAATGCGAGCCGCGGCTTTCTTCGCGTGCCAAAGCCGAGCGGGCAACGAGCAGGGCGGACGTATGTAGATTGGCGGCTTCGTGCGCTCGCCGCGTCCGGGGATGCGCCAGCTTCGGAGCCATCTCTTCCAGCATCCTCACCACTTTCTGCATTCCTACGCGGGTCCGCACCAGGCCAACTTCGTTCCACATCAGATCCTGAATCTGTCCAATCAATTCCTCGATTCCAACGTCCACCGGGCCATTGGAATAGGCGGCTTCCTGCGCGCCGGTGCGGCGCGAGACCGGTCGCAGTTCCTGGCCCATGGCTCGTCCCGCGCGTGTGCCGAACACCAGTCCCTCCAAAACGGAGTTTCCAGGCAAACGATTGGCACCGTGTACCCCGGTTGTCGCTACTTCGCCGGCGGCGTAGAGCCCCGCAACGCTCGTTTTGGCTTCCATGTCGGTGCGTACGCCACCCACCGCGAAGTGCGCCGCAGGCTTCACCGGAACCAGGTCCTCGGTGATGTCGATGTTGTGCTGCATGAGTGCGGCGTAAATCCGCGGAAAGCGCTTCTGCACCTTGCTCGAGTTCAGGTGGGTGAAGTCAAGATAGACGAACGGATCTTTCGCCCGGCTTACTTCCATTTCATGGACGATCGCCCTCGCCACTACATCCCCTGGCGCCAGCTCGCCCATCGGGTGGTACTTGCCCATGAAGCGATTGAGCTCGAAGTTGCGCAGATGCGCCGCGTCGCTGGCCAGCACATCGGCCAACTGGAAGCGCGGCGCCTTCTTCACATACAACGCGGTCGCGCAGAATTGCAGGAACTCCATGTCGCCGACTTCCGCGCCTGCTCGATAAGCCAGCGCGAGGCCGTCGCCGGTTGCCGTCGCAAGATTCGTCGTGCTGCGGTAGATGTGACCGAGCCCTCCGGTAGCCAACAAGACAGCCGAACAGCCAATCTCCTGCGGAACGCCCTTCTCGTCGAGCAGCGACACCCCGCCCACGCGCCCGCCATCGCAGACGAGCTTGGTCACGAACGAAAACGGAGCCCAGACAACGTTCTTGAGTGCTTCTGCCTTGGTCAGCAGCGCCCGCAGGATTTCAACCGCTGCCGGACCGGCTCCCGCGTGCAGGATGCGATTGTGTCCTTGCACTCCTTCGCGCGTGAAGACGAGCTTCGCTCCTCTGGCAGGCGCGGCATTCCAGCCGATCAGCTCCTCGATCCGATCTGCTCCTTCTTCCATCAGGAGCTTGACTGCGGGCAGACTGCAGAGGCCATCGCCGGTGCTGAGCGTGTCCTGAAGCCGGAGGCTGATTTCGTCCTCATCACTCAGAGGTAAGTCGCCACCGGCTGCATGGGCTGATGCGGATGGCGCTCCTGCGGTCGGAATCTCCCCTTTCGCCAGCATGAGCACGCGTCCTGCGGCGGCCAGTTCAATGGCGGCGCGCAGGCCCGCAATGCCAGCGCCCAAGACGACAAAGTCGGTCTCGGCTGGGAGGCCTCTCATAGAGCGGAAATAGTATCACTTTCAGACGTACATGGCCGTGTTCCGGATGCCACGGCCGTCCTCGCGCGCGGGGTGCTTACGCTATCATGGAGGGCCATGGCCCAGGTGACCATTCACGTTCCTCCCCGGCCCTATCAGGCATGGATTGAAAACGGCTTGCTGACCAGGTCGGGTTCGGTGCTCGGCGAACTCCTGCCCCAGGCCAGCCGCATCTTTGTGCTGACGGTTGCCCCGGTGCGCAAACGCTGGGGAGCCAAGCTGATGAGTTCGCTCAAGGCGAACGGTTTCGCCCCGCAAGTCGTTGTCATGCCCGACGGCGAGCCGGCCAAGCGTCTACCCACCGTTGAAGCTCTCGCCGAAAAGCTGGCCCGCCTGGGCGCGGACCGCAAGGCGGTCATCATCGCATTCGGCGGAGGCGTGGTCGGCGACGTCGGCGGCCTGCTGGCCTCGCTTTATATGCGCGGCGTCGAATTGGTCCAGATCCCGACGACGGTGCTGGCGCAGGTCGACGCCTCCATTGGAGGCAAGACCGGCGTCAATCTTGCCGCCGGCAAGAATCTGGTGGGCACGTTCTATCACCCGCGCGTCGTTCTCATGGATCCCAATGTGCTCAAGACCTTGCCCGATCGCGAATTCCGCGCCGGACTCTACGAGGCCCTGAAGTGCGGCATCATCGGCAACGTGGAACTATTCCTGCGTTTCGAGCAGAACCGCGCGCGTATTTTGAAACGCGATCTTGCCGAACTCGAGTGGCTGATCGCTCAGTCGGTGAAGCTCAAGGCCGAAGTGGTTTCGGCCGACGAGCGCGAGGGAGGTTTGCGCCGCGTGCTCAATCTCGGCCACACCATCGGGCACGCGATAGAGTCCGAGACCGGCTACCGGCGCTTGCTGCACGGCGAAGCGGTGGCCTGGGGAATCATTGCCGCCACCAACATCGCGTTGAGCGTGGGACGCACCGACAGCCTGACCGCCGGCCGCATTGCCGACGCCGTGCTCAGCCTCGGCCGCTTGCCCGAAGTCGGTGTCGGGCCGAAGAGAATTCTCGCGCGCCTTCAGTCCGACAAGAAGACGCAGAACGGCGTCGTGCACTTCATCCTGCCGCGCGAGATTGGCAAAGTCGAGGTTGCCAGCGACGTCCCCGACAAGGTCATTCTGGACTCGGTCGAGGAAGTGCGCCGCTTGTCCCGCGGCGGATGGGTCTGGGGAAAATAAGCGCAGGGAGGCCGTGCATGTCGGAAAATACGCAGCAATATATCGGGCGAATGCTCAGCTACGTCGAGGGCAAAGACGCGCTCCGGGTGCAGCGGGGAACCGCTGCCAGACTGAGGAAACTGACGCGGGGTCTCTCACGCAAACAGTTGAGTTGGAAGCCCGAGCCGGCAAAGTGGTCGATCGGCGAAATCGTTGCGCATCTGGCCGACACCGAAATCGTGGCCAGCTGGCGCTTGCGCTCGGTGCTCACCTCGAATGGCACGACGATCGTTCCCTTCGACCAGGACGTATGGGCATCGGTTTTTCAATATGACAAGCGGGACGCGAAGCGCTCCCTCGATCTGTTCCAGGTGCTGCGCGAGAGCAATCTGGAGTTGCTCGGCGGTATTCCCAGCGAGAGCTGGGACAACTACGGCATGCACACCGAGCGCGGCAAAGAAACAGTGGCTCATCTGACCCGCATGTTTGCCGGGCACGACGTTAATCATCTGCTGCAGATTGAAAAAATTGCCGCGCGATGGAACGAGCCCCGTCTCCGGAAGAGCCGCGCGAAAAAAGGCGGATCCAGGAAACGCAGGAAATAGCTGCTGCGTGAGATCGAAAGGCGGGCCGCTGTCTCTAACGAGGCGTCATCCCGGGCGCAGCCGTTTTTCAAGCGGAACTAGGTATCTCCCCGCAAGAGCATCTGCGCGGGAGACTCCTGGCCCCTCTGGGAAAAGCGCGAGGCCACGGCACTTAGAACCTACGACGACCGCGCGGCCTGGACCGAGACGTTGAAAGAAAACGACGCTGACACTGTGCCGGAACCCAGCAAATCCTCGGTCATTGGCGCTGCGCCCCGCGGCGCGAGCGATCGGCAGGCCGCCGCCGATGCCGTGCGCGAGATGTTTTCCTCCATCGCGCCGCGCTACGATCTGCTGAATCATATTCTGTCGCTGAACGTCGACCGCGTGTGGTGGCGCCGCACGGCCCGCACCTTTCGCCACATCCTGGCTCAGCCCGATGCTCGCGTTCTCGATCTCTGCTGCGGTACCGGCGACATGACCTTCGCTCTTGCCCGCGAAGCGCGGAGGCGCGGAAATTCCGCCGCCCCGATTTTCGGCGCCGATTTTTCCCATGCCATGCTGCAGCGCGCCCGCCGCAAGTCGGGCGCTGCCGCCAACGCCGTTCCACGATGGATCGAAGCCGACGCCCTGAACCTTCCATTCCCCAGTGCTCACTTTGCGCTGGTGACCTCTGCCTTCGGCTTCCGCAATCTCGCTGACTATGACGCCGGCCTGCGCGAGATTGTCCGCGCGCTTCGTCCCGGCGGAGAATGCGGCATCCTCGATTTCGGTGAGCCGAAAGGCTTGATGGGCGCCATTTACCGCGTGTACTTTCGGCAAGTGCTGCCCCGCGTCGGCACTTTGATCTCAGGCGTGCGCGGCCCGTACGCGTATCTTCCCGCCTCGGTCGAACGCTTTCCACAACCTGAGGAGATGCTGGTGCGGATGAAGCTCGCGGGATTCTCGCAGGCCTCCTGGACTCCTTACACTTTTGGCATCGCCGGACTGTATCGCGGGAAGAAATAGCCCTACGGCGAAGGATTACGCAGAGGGAGCCGACTTGAAGCTGTCCGCGAACGCGTCCGCAATCGTGTAGCGGATGACTTCTTCGTATTCCAGCCCCAGAAAGCGCCGCAGCCGGTCCGTATTCATGATGTACTCCCCGGTCATGTAAGGGACGGCGTCGGGGGGAATCGCCGAAATCTGCTGCCACCATAGGAATTTCAGCACTTGCCGCATCGCCCATTTGCCGGGAACACGCAGCAATTCGGCGTGCGCCATCTCGACGCATCGTCCGAAAGTGAGCGACTCGCCGCGTCCGGCCACGTTCAGCACCGTCAGCCGCTGCATCTCGGGCTCGCGCTGCAGGATGTGACGGATCAGCCGCGCCATGTCATCCACGTGGATGAATTGAATCTTGTTGTCCAGGTATTGCTGCCCACGCGGCAGCATGCAGGGCAGACGCTTGCCCTCGCTGCGCATCTTCTGCGCCCGCGCGCTCTTGCCGTTCGGCGTTCCGTGAAACGCGCCCATCAGATAGTTTTCCACGCTCGCGCCGGCAAAAATATGCGGACGAAGAATGTAGATGCTGCATCCCCGCAGTGACGGCGACCGCTGCTGCACCACTTCGTCGGATTCTTTCTTGTGCACCGCGTAAGGTAGTGTGTGTGCCTGTAGCCGAGACTCTTCTGTCGCTGGTTCTCTGAGGTCGGACCCATAGGCCGACACGCTGCTGGGAAAGATGAATTGCTTGACCCCGCTGTCGGCGGTGCGGTTGGCTTCGGTGATGGCTTCCATCACGCGTGCTGTGCCGGCCACGTTGATCTGCCACATGCGGTCGAGGTCCAGCACGCCCGAGCGCACGGGATCGATCACAAAGGCAAGATGGACGACGGCATAGGCCTGCGTGTCGCGCAGCAGTTCATACAGAGCGCGAGTCGACGCTTCCTCGCCCAGGTCCATTCGTTCAAACTGCAGCTCCGCCTCGGTCTCGGGCGGACTTACGTCCACCCCGATCACCGAATAACTTCCCAGGAGCGGCAGCAGCCTGGATCCCAGGTTGCCGGAAACGCCCGTAACGACCACGACTGGCTTTGCCATCAGTTCGGTTTTGTGGCCGGAGCTTCTGCCGGAGGCTGGCTCGGCGGAGTCTGAGGCTGAGACGGTCGCATCATCCCACCCGGCCGCCGGCCGGGCGGCATCCGCGCAGGTTCGGTGGAAAGCTCTCCCGGCCCGAAATACGCTTCATTCGGCACGACGTGGTATGAACCATTCACCGTCTGCATCATGTCGCGAAAGCGCTGGCTTTGCAGCGTATTGTGGATCTCCCCTTTCACCTGCTCCAGCGGCATCGGTGTTTTGCTGTCGAGCTTGTAAATGTAATGCCCGCCGGCATCGCTGATGACCTGGGAAACCTCGCCCGCTTTCAGATCGAAGACTGCAGCGTGCGAGGCCGCGAGGCCCGTCCGGCGAATGCCCGGCAATTTCACCGTCGGCGATGAGATCTTCATCCCCGCCGCGTCGAACGCCTCTTTCTGCAGCTTCTCGAAATCCTCGCCCGCCGCAGCCCGCGCGCGGAGATCTTCAGCCAGCTTCGTCATCGCCTGCTCCGCTGCGTCCTGCTTGGCCTTGTCTTGATCTTCTTTTGCCTTCTGCTGCTCCGGGGTGAGTTTCTCATCCTTGGCTTGCTCGTCGTGGAGCTCGGTATCCACTTTCATGCGTGGCACAAACAGGCGCTCGAGGTTGAATTGCTCGAAAGCCTCCGGGTTCCCCTTGTAGTACGCCTCGATCTCGGTTTGCGGAACGTCGGCCGCTTCCGCTTGGATCGTGCGTTCCAGCTCTCGCGACAGCACCTGCATGCGCACGAACTTCATCAACTCCTCGAACTGGCGACTCTTGTCGAGCCCCTTCTTCTTTGCCGCATCCGCCATGGCGATGAAACGCGGCAGAACACTGGCCAGCTGCCTCTTCATCTGCGGATTCGCGTTGGGCGCGGCGCCCTTCATCAGCAGTTCGAACTCCGCCTTGGTAATGACCGTTTTGCAATCTGCCGCGGGCTTTGCGCTGGTCGCCGGCTTGGCGCCGGTTCCTTTCGCCGCAGTCGTCCGGGGACGAGTCGAACAGATGCCTTCAATGGTCAGCACGGCGGCCGTCGGTGGAACCGACGCCGACGTATCCGGGGCCGCTGCTTCCGCCGGCGGCCTCATCTCTCCTGGAGTCTGGCCGGGCTGGGCCGGAGGCGGCGCGCCTTGTCCCCAAGCCAGCGTCCCGAACAAAACACACAACAGCCACCGCATGCGCATAATCTCTCTCCTCCAGGATTGGTCCTTCAGAATCTTCAAAGTGCCAAGCAACAAATCCTAGCACAATGGGACAGCCATTCCGGCGGAAGGGCCGGGACAAATTCGGTACATCCGCCGGGCCGGGTTTGGCGCATTCGGCTTTCAGCAGCGATAATGCCAGCATGTCGGGAAGCCCGGTCGCCTCTTCGTCGGAGTTGATGCGCGCCGAAAAGCGCTCCGTCGCCGGGAACTCCGTGCTGGCGGCGCTGGTCATCGCCGGGCTGAAATTGCTCGTCGGGCTCACCACCGGCAGCCTTGGCATCCTCTCCGAAGCCGCTCACTCCGGCCTCGACCTGATTGCCGCCCTCGTCACTTTCTTTTCTGTCGGCGTCTCCGACAAGCCGGCCGATGCCGACCATCAATACGGCCACGGCAAGGTCGAGAATTTTTCCGCCTTCGTTGAAACCGGCCTGCTGCTGCTGACCTGCGCCTGGATCATCTATGAAGCGGTGTTGCGGCTCTTTTTCCGCCGGGTGGAAATCGAGCCTTCCATCGCCGCCTTCGCGGTCATGTTGTTTTCCATGGCTGTCGATTGGTGGCGTTCGCGCGTGCTCGGACGCATCGCCAGCAAATACAACAGCCAGGCTCTGGAAGCCGATGCGCTGCATTTCTCGACCGACATCTGGTCGGCCGGCGTCGTGGTGCTGGGACTGGCGCTGGTTCTTGCCGGACGCACCTACCGCGTCGACTGGCTGCGGGATTCCGACCCCATCGCCGCCCTCTTCGTCGCCGGCGTGGTGATCTCGGTGAGCTGGCGGCTGGCGCGGCGCACCATCGACGCCTTGCTCGACGCCGCTCCGCCCGGCGTGCGCTCGCAGATTCAGGACGCTGTCTCCCACGTCGAGGGCGTTCTCGAAGTCGACCGCGTCCGCATCCGCCGCGCCGGCAACCGCTATTTCGCCGATCTGACTGTCGGATTGGCCCGTACCGTTACGTTCCAGCGCTCCCGTCAGCTCGCTTCGGCGGTGTCGGAGGCGGTACACCGCATTCTGCCCGATGCCGACGTTACCGTACAGCCGCTGCCGCGCGCCCAGCATACCGAGAACATTTTTGATCGCGTCCGCGCCGTGGCCACCGATCGCAACCTCAACGTCCACGACATCAGTGTGCAGGACCTTGCCGGCCGGCTCCACGTCGAGCAGCACATCGAGCTCGACGAGCGCATGAGCCTGAAAGCCGCCCATGACCAGGTCACCGAGCTTGAGGCCGAGATGCGCCGCGAGGTTCCGGAAATCTCCGACATCCTTACTCACATCGAGAGTGAGCCGGCTACCATCGAGACCCCGGAAGAACTGGTGAGCGACGCTGAACTCGAGCAGCGGCTCAAGGTCGTGGCTACGCAATTTCCCGAAATCCTCGATGTCCACGAGTTCGTGGTCAAGCGGGTGCGCGGCCGTCTCTACGTTTCCTGCCACTGCACCTTATCCGATGATCTTTCCCTCGCCCGCGTGCATGACATCCAGACCGAATTGGAGATTCGCTTCAAGCAGGATGCGCCGGAACTATTCCGCGTCCTGATTCATCCCGAACCGAGCACGGATAACCGGAGGTAGAGCATTGATTTCTGCCAAAGTACTGTGGACCGATCACGAACGCTATATCGGCGAAGCTACATCGCAGCACGCCATCGTCATGGATACCGCTGCCGAGAAAACCGCCGGCACCCCCATGGAACTGGTGCTGATTGCACTTTGCGGCTGCACCGCATCCGATGTCGTGGGCATCCTGCGCAAGAAGCGCGAGCCGTTTACCGGCCTCGAAGTTCGCGCGGAGGGCGACCGCGCCTCCGGCTATCCGGCCGTTTATACCGCGATCAAACTTGTTTATCGCGTGAGTGGTAAAGTATCGCGCAAGGCGATGGAAGACGCCGTGCGTCTCTCGAAGGAGAAATATTGTTCGGTCTCGGCCATGCTCGAGAAATCTGCCAGGATTACCTTCGAGATTGAATACGCCGAGTAGAACCCCAGGGAGGACTGCACTGTGACGCGCATCATCCTTTTTACGCAGCCCGGCTGCTTTTCTTGCGATCTGGTGAAGACCTTTCTCGAAGCCCGGGAGATCGCTTTCGAAGAGCTCGACATCAGCCTGGACTCGAACTCCCGCCGGCAGATGACCGAAGACTACGACAGCAACGAAACCCCGACGCTGGTGATCCTTTCAGGAGACACGCGCGAGGTTGTCATCGGCTTTACTCCGGCCCGTCTCGATCAGTTGTTGACTTCGCTCTCATCCTCGGGTGCGGTGAACCCGCTCTGAACCCGCCCAGGTCCACTTCCAGTGCTCCCCATCCGCTGCGCGGATATTTTTTCATCGCGTCAGCCGCCTTTCTTTGGGGAGTCTCCGCCGCGCTCGGCCGCGCGGTCTTTACCGGGAAACTGCCTCTGCGCGGGGAAGCGCTGCATCCCATCGATCCGCTGATTCTCTCGCAGACGCGGACTTCGTTTTCACTGCTCGTCTTGTTGCCGCTGCTTGCCGGCCGCTCAGGATGGCGTCGCGTCCAGCTTCCGCGCGTGGATCTCCTCCAGTGCCTCGTACTCGGCATGCTGGGTGTTGCTGCGTCAAATTACTTCTATTACGTCGCAATCCAGCGGACCAGCGTCGCCATCGCGATCATTGTGCAGTACACCGCTCCGGTCTGGGTTCTGCTGTACGTCGTCGCCCGCGGCCAGCAGAGGCTCTCGCTGCAGAAAGTCGCCGCCGTCGCGGTCGCCATCACCGGAATCGCGCTGACGATCGGCATCCTCGGCAGCCGGCCCGGTTCGCTGCATCTGGATTCTTACGGACTCCTGGCGGCGCTGCTCGCCTCATTTTCCTTTGCTTTCTACAATGTTGGCGGACACCGCATCCTCGCCCGCCACGATCGCTGGCGCGTGCTCGTCTGGACCCTGGTCTCGGCGTCGGCGTTCTGGCTGGTGGTGAATCCCCCGTGGAAGATTGCGGCCGCCCACTACTCGCCGTCGCAATGGGTTTTCTTGTTCGTCTTCTCGATGATCTCGGTGCTGGGAGCGTTTTCGCTCTACTTCCTCGGTCTGCAGCATCTCGAACCTACGCGCGCCATCATCGCCAGCTGCCTGGAGCCGGTGTTTTCCATCCTGCTGGCGGCGATGCTGCTGGCAGAAGGCTTGCACCCGGTGCAGACGTTGGGAATCGTGCTCGTCCTCGCCGCCATCGTCATCGTGCAGCTTCCTGCGAAGGACGTCTCCGAGGAGACCGTCGTCGTCGAACCGATCGAGTAGCCGCCTTCATTTGCGCGCCTCGACGTACAGGCTTTCCTTGCGCCGTACTTCCAGTTCGATCTGATCGATCTCCGGAATCGCGCTGGTTCCGTAGCTGGACACCTCGACCTGATCGAATCCGGCTTCGCGCAGCAGGTGCGAAAGCGCTCTGCCGTCGAACATCTGGGAATGGTTCGACCCCGGGTGGATCACGTCCTGCACCGAATGATGAAGACTGAGTCGCGAAAGGAAAGTCTGTGCCGCCGTCGGGCTCGGATCCGCGAGATATTCGCGCGCGATCAGCTCCAGGTCCGGAACCACGATTCGCAGAACTCCCTGCCGCGCCAGAACCCGGAAACATTCCTTCGCCACCGCCAGCGATTCGCTCGGCGTGAAGTGCTCGAAGGTGTGCGAGGAGTAGATATAGCGCACGCTTCCGTTGGCGTAGGGCAGGCCCTTGCGCACGTCATACCGCCGCACGTCTCCCGGCCACGCCGGCAGTTTCAGCAGGCGGGTCGCCAGAGGAATTCGCGAAAGAGTGATGGTTGGCGAATTGTCCAGGTTGTGCCAGCCGCTGATACCAGACAGGCCGGATCCGATATTGATCTTGATTGCGTTGCCGTTGAAATCGTTCGAGGGCATTACCGTTACTGAATCCTAGCATGCCGCAAACCGTTCGCCACCCGGAAGCCAGTCCCCCTGCCGCGTTATGCCAGCTGTTTTCCCTTTGTCTCCGGAAGCTGGGTTGTAATCAGCGCGGCCAGAAGATATCCCGCCGCGCACAAGTAGAAGGCCCAAGCCAGGCCTTTCGCCTGTCCCACTCGTCCGATCACCAGCGGAGCCAATGCGCTCAGCGCGCGCGCTCCGTTGTAGGTGACTCCCAAAGCCCGCGCCCGAACCGCCGTCGGAAACATCTCGCTCCCCATGATCCCCGAGGCCGAGAAGATGCCGGTCCCGAAGAAGGCGACGACAGCTCCCAGGATCAGCAATGCCGCGGACGAGCGGGCCGCGGCATACAGCGGAATCAGAACCGCCGCCATCAGCGTGTAGACAAAAACCGCGCGCCGCCGCCCGAAGTGATCCGCGACCCAGCCGAAAGTGATATAGCCCGGGAACATCCCAAACAGATTCAGGAACACCATGAGCGTCGTCATCCCCAGCACGCCAAATCCGCGCCCGCCCTGCGTCACCGGAAGCGAAAGATACGGCGGCATCCAGGTGAACAATCCCCACCAGGCAAACAACCCGAAGAGGTTGAACAGCAGCAGCCCGACTGTCGCCTTCACATACGGGGCCCGAAAGAGCGCCATCGTTGAGATATACCTTGTTCCCTCTCGGTCGGCCGCAGCTTCCGGTGGACCCGGCAAAGTCCCATCTCGCGCCCCGCTCCACATCTCGGACTCGGGCACGCTTCGCTGAATCCACAATGTGACCAGCGCTGGAAGGATTCCCACGAAAAACACCGCCCGCCAGCCGTAATACCGCGCCACCGGACCAGCCACCAGCGCGGCCGCCGCAAAGCCGAGCGCCCAGGAACTCTGCACCAGCGAGAGCGCCTTGGCGCGAAACTCGGTCGGCCAGCTCTCGGCGACCAGCGTCGCCCCGGTGTTCCACTCGCCACCCATGCCCAGACCGAGCACAAAGCGCGCGACCGCCAGCATCGTGATCGTCGTGGCCAGCCCCGAGGCGAAGGAGCAGATCGAATATGTCGCGATGCTCCCCATCAACGCCTGCTTCCTTCCGATGCGGTCCGCCACGAAGCCAAAGAGCACGCCCCCGATCCCCGACGCCAGCAGCGTGATCGTCCCCAGCGATCCCGCCACCGTTTTGCTCATCCCCAGATCGCGCATCAGCAGCGCTAGCACCAGCGCATACAGCATGGTGTCGAACGCATCCAGCGACCAGCCCAGCGCGGCGGCCAGCAGGGTTCGCCGCTGGCCGGGAGTTGCTTGCCGGATCAGTTGTATGGGGTTGATGGCCATTTCCCGGTTGAGAACAGGTCTGGCGGATTGTAATGTCCGATGCGGAATTGTCAAACCCTGGCAGCCGGCGGCTGGCCCCGCTCAGTTTCGAACTCTGTTTGCCGCGGGAGGTCATCCCGCCGGCAAGACCATGCCGATGAGTCCCCGCATGATTACCAGCAGTTACTTCCGTTCGCCGATTTACATCTTTTTGACAACGGAATGCGCCCCGGTTGTTAGGCTCTTTTTACTCCCCGAAAACATTTTGAGGTTTGCGCGATGAGAATCCGCTCCGCCGCCTGCGTGCTCGCATTCCTGGTCGCTTCGTTTGCGCCTGCCTTCGCGCATCACATGGCCGTCGTCGTCAACAAGGAGAATCCTGTCGACAACGTCACCTCCGCGCATCTGGCCCGGCTTTTCCATGCCGAGGTGAAGAAATGGCCTGACGGCCGGAATGTTGTTCTTGTGCTGCACAAGGATTCCGCCGGCGAGGAAGAGACCCTGGAGCATCTGAACAAGATGACCGCGACCGAGTGGAAAGCGTTCGTGGCGGCGCATAAAGATTCCATCGCATTCGTCGACACCGATGCCGACGTTCTCAAGATCGTGCAGGCCGAACCCGGAGCTGTAGGACTGATCGACGTCCGCTCTATCGACGACACCGTGAACGTGGTTCACGTCGATGGCAAGCTGCCCATGGAGTTCGGCTACCTGCCTCACTAGCTTGGCGGATTATCCCCGGCTGCCGGACCAGACGCTCAACCCAGAAGGTGAAAATAGCGGCGTGCTTTCTTCACGTCGCGCGCAATCTGCTCGCGCAGCGCATCCACCGAAGGGAATTTGATCTCATCCCGCAGCCGGTTTAGGAAACAGATCTCGACCTCGGTTTCCGGCGTCAATTCCAGGGGATGAAAATTCAGCAGGTGCGTTTCGATGGCGAACAACTCGGCCCCGAACGTGGGCCGGTTGCCGACGTTGGTCACCGATTCAAAATTCTCCGCTCCGACGCGCGTGCAGGTGATGTAGACACCGTCCTGCGGAACCAGTTCTTCGTAGCGGGCCAGGTTGATGGTTGGCACCGTGTACTTCGATCCGTAGCCGCGCCCGCGCCCCGGCATCCCGAGAATGCAAAACGGACGCGCCAGCAAATGCCGCGCCCGGCTGACTCGCCCTTCGCGCAGCAGCTTGCGAATCTGGCTGCTGGAGACGCTTTCGCCGCGCAGTTTCATCTCCGGATACACCTTGACCTCGAATCCCATCTCGCGGCCCAACTCCGCCAGCAGATTCATGTCGCCGGCGGCCTTGTGTCCGAAACGGAAGTTGTAGCCTTCGTGCACCTCGCGCGCCTGCAGGCCATCCTTCAAAATACGCTGCGCGAAGTCTCGCGGCGTCATCAGCGACAAGTCCCGGGCAAAAGAAAGCAGCAGGACGGCGTCGATGCCGGTGCGCTCCAGCAGCCGCAACTTCTCGGGAGTCGGAGTCAGCAACTTCAGCCCCGACTCCGGCCGCAATATCCGCGCGGGGTGCGGTTCGAAGGTGACTGCAACTGCCTTCGCTCCCTGCCGGCGCGCCCTGTTCACGATCTCGCTCAGCACATGCGCATGGGCCCGGTGCACGCCGTCGAAGTTGCCTACGCTGACCAGCGTTGGGCCAAGATCGGCGGGGATGTCGGTGAGCTTGTGAAAAAGCTGCATGGGAGATTTGCAGTTGCCGGGAAAATTCAGATCTCAAATTCCAGCTTCATGCCGTCATAGGCCAGCCGCACATGCCGCGGCAAGACCGAGTTCGTCGCCTCGTGCGCCAGATCATGGCAGATGTGCGTAAAAAACGCCCGCTTCGGTTTCACCCGCTCCACGATCTCCAGCGAGGTCTTCACCGTCGAGTGTGTCGGATGCGGTTTGTGCCGCAGCGCATCCAGAAAAAGCACATCCAGGCCCTCCAGTTGATGCAAGGACGTCTCCGGGACCTCGCTGTGATCGGTGAGGTAAGCCCCCGATCCGAAGCGGTATCCGTAGATCTGAGCTTCCCCGTGGATCAGAATCACCGGATCGAACTGCGCTCCATAAACGTCCACCGGGCCGTCAATCGGCTTCAGTTCGAGGTGCGGCAAGCCGCCGAACTTGTAATCCGCGTCGAAGATATAGCTGAACATCCGCCGCAGAAACGCGGCCGCATCCGGACGCGCATAGAGCGGCAGTTTGTCGGGCTTATGCGCATAGCTGAGAGGTCGCAGGTCGTCGATCCCGAGAATGTGGTCGGCGTGCGTGTGCGTGTACAGTACGGCGTCGACGCGGGTAATGTTTTCCCGCAGCGCCTGCGTATAGAAATCGGGCGTGGTATCGATCAGCACGACCTTGCCGCCGTACTCCAGCATGATCGACGGCCGCGTGCGCCGGTCGTGCGGATCCGCGGAATGACAAACCGGGCAGTCGCAACCGAGCGTGGGGACGCCCATCGAAGTACCGCTGCCTAACACGGTAAGGGTGGCTTTCATCGTCCGCCGGTTCCCGTGGCCGGTCCCGGCTGCGGCGGCCGCGTCAGCGCGTTGGTCACCTCGACATAGGCCATGCGCAATTCGTAGAGGCTGTTCTGCAGAAAATTGTCTTCCGCGGCCGTGAGATTGCCCTTCGTTTTTTCGCCGATCAGGCTGAGAGTGTCTATCGTCTGCCGCGCCCCGATGATGTCGATGCGTGGCTGCTCCCCTTGCTGCCGCATCAATCCCAGTTGCAGCATCGCTGTCATATACAGCGAGGCGAGAAAGCGCTCGAAGGTCATCTCAAACTCTTTCGCCGAGCGGCCATTGAGCTCGACCTCGGTGTCGAGATCCTTCGACGATTGCCGGTAGGCAGCCGCCTGCGCCTCCTGCTCGGCGCTGGTCGGAGGTGTCGGCATCTCCCGGTCCTCCGGTTCCTTCGCTGCCGGCGCGGGTGTTTCCGCGGGCCGCGGAGGCGCTGCGCTCGACGCCGCCGGCTGCGGCGCCTCAGTCTCTTCCGGCAAGTCCGAACGCAACTCTCCCTCAGAGGTGAACAGCCGCCGGTCGGTCACCTTGAAGCCAGATTGCTCTTTCTTCTCAGCCATAACTCGTCCTCAAAAAAGATTTGGATGAATTCCGGGCGAACCCGAATCGCAACACCGCGGCAGCTATGCCCGATGATGCTCGAGTATCCGTCCGCTCTGTGCCAGGATCGCCGGGTCGACCGGCAACTGCACCACCGTTGCCGCAACGTCCCCTGCCAGCACCTCGTTGCCGGGAGCGCCGGCTTCGCGCCGAATGTAACCGAGCGCCACGGTCCTGGTTCCCGCGTCGAGGTGCAGGGAAGCGACGCTGGTGATTTCCCCGGCTTCCTTCTCGCCGGCGACGATCTTTATCCCCACCGCAATCTTGCCAATTCCTTCCGCCAGGAATCCAGCGAGCTTGCGGTGCACCGCCCCGCGCGACCGGATCCGCTCTACGATTTCCTGCCCGATGTAGCAGCCTTTGCTGAAGTTCAGCGCCCGCATCTGCTCGGTTTCCTGCGGCAGGTCTTTCTCGCGGATGTCAATGCCATACACCGGAATCCCGTTCACAATGCGCCGCAGTTCCAGCGCTTCATGTCCGACTGGCGTTGCCCCCGCGGCCACCAGCGCGTCCCAGGTCTTCCTTACGTCATTCGGCGCCAGCCACAATTCATAGCTCTCGCAGGCTGCATCGTCGCCGCGAACCACCGTGCATTTCACGCAGTCGCAATCGCAGTCGCACTTCGCTTCAACCATCTGCAGCGGCCGTGCTTCCGGAATCTCGATTCCTGCCGTCCGCAGCACCGATCTCGCCTTCGGACCCGCCACGCCGAGCGTGGTCACCTGCTCGTTCCAATCCGTCATCTCCACCTGGTCCATGATGATGTAACGCCGGAAGGTCGCCAGCACCTTCTCCAGTTGGCTATGGTCGGTATCGAGCACGATCGATTCGCCGCGATTGTAGGCATATAAATCGCCCAAAATGTGTCCTTGCGGCGTCAGAAAGAAAGCGTAGACTCCCTGTCCGGCCGCCAGGTCGCGGATGTTATTGGTGATCATTCCATTCAGCCAGCGCACGCGATCGCGGCCGGTGAGCGAGAGCTTCGCCCGGAATCCGAGATCATAGACGCCGCACCCGGAGCCCATCGCCGCCCATTCCTGCTGCGGATCGCTGAAGCGCGCCGCCGTCGTCGCGCCGTGGTATTCGCCGGTCCTGTACTGCGGACCGGTCTTTCCCAATCCCTCAGCGTTCTTCTGTAGTGCCGTAAGACTCATATCAGTAGTTCGATTATAGCGATTGTGTTAACGTTCCTGCCGTGGACTCCCCAACCTCCGCGCCAAAGCCCGAAAACAAGCGCATCGCCGTGATTCCGGGCGACGGCATCGGACAGGAAGTCATTCCTCAGGCGGTCAAAGTCCTTCAGGCCGCGGGAGCCTCAGTCCAGTTCACCACCTTCGACTGGGGCGCGGACCGTTACTTGCGCGACCGCTCTACCGTTCCGCCCGAGGGCTTCGCCATGCTCGGCCGCGACTTCGACGCCATTCTGGTCGGCGCTTTCGGCGATCCGCGAATCAAGAGCAACATCCATGCCAAGGAGATTCTTCTCGGCATGCGCTTTCAGATGGATCTTTACGCCAACGTTCGCCCCGTCCGCCTGCTCGATGCCGCGCTCTGTCCGCTGAAAGGCGTCGAACCCAGGGATGTCGACTTCGTCGTCCTCCGCGAAAATACCGAAGGCGTCTATACCGACGCGGGCGGCATCTTCAAGCAGGGAACTGCGGACGAGATCGCCATCCAGGAAGACATCAACACGCGCAAGGGCGTCGAGCGCATCATCCGCTACGCCTTCCAGTATTGCGAGCAGCACCGCAAACTCGACGGTTCGCCGCGGAAAACAGTCCTCATGTGCGACAAGTCGAACGCCATGACCCACGCCGGCAGCTTATGGCAGCGTGTTTTCAGGGAAGTCGGCGGCGAGTATCCGCAGATCACGGCACAGCACATGTATGTGGATGCGCTTTGCCTGCAGATGGTGCGCGACCCGCGGCAGTTTGACGTCATCGTCACTAACAACATGTTCGGCGACATCATCACCGACTTGGCCGCCGCGCTCCAAGGAGGCCTCGGCATGGCCGCCAGCGGCAACATCCATCCCGGCAAAACATCGATGTTCGAGCCGGTGCACGGGTCGGCGCCGCTGATTGCGGGCAAGAATCAGGCCAACCCCTTCGGCGCGATTCTGACCGCGGCCATGATGCTGCGCCACCTGGGGATGACGCCGGAGGCCGGCAAGATCGAAGCCGCTGTGCTCGAGGCGGTCCGCCAGAGAAAGACCACGGAAGACATCGGCGGAAAATTGGGAACAAAAGAAGCCGGCGAGTGGGTGGCCAGGAAAGTTGCAGAATAGCGTTCTTCGCCGCCCGGAGGTTTGTCGTCCTGAACGGAGCAAGCCGATTCGTTCGCGAATCGGCAGGCGCCGACGAAGGATCTCTGCCATCATCGCCCTGCCTGTCATGCTGCAGGGAATTCTCAGTTCGCCACGCTGAAAGTGATGCCTCGGCTGACCACTGACCACTACTCTCGCCTTCCCGCCAGCAGCGCCAGTTCCCGCCACTTCCAGTGGCAGTCCACATCAACAAACCCGATCTCCCGCAACCATCGCAGCTGTGTTTCCAGATCGAGCAGCTTGTTTGACGGATCTTCCGTCTCCACCGTGTAGCCGATCGCGTGCAGAAACTCCTCATGCAATCGCGGCGTGGGCGAGGAAACATGCTCCAGGTTGCAAAATACGCCTCCGGGCTTCAGCCGGTCGAAAATCTCGGCGTACAGCGCCCGCTTCCGCTCATGCGCCAGGTGGTGGATAGCGAAGCTGGAAATGACGGCGTCAAACTTGCCCAGTTCGGGCAACGTCTCATCCATATTGTGCGGGACCACGTTCACCGACCGATCGGCGGCAAACCGCGCCTTCACCGCAGAGAGCATCGCCGGAGAAAAATCCAGTGCCACAGCCCCAGTCCGGGCTAATCCTCGGCGCTTCATCTCCGCGCGCGCCAGCGCCAGCAGCCTTCCATCGCCCGTGCCCAGATCGAGAATCCGCTGCGCCTTTGCCGGAAGGAACTCCAGCAGCGCCGCTTCGCCTTCGCCTCGATGCGAAATTCGGTCAGCCCGGCCCAGATAGTCGCGAACGTGCTCCGGCGAGGTCCACAAATTGACCGCGCCGGCATGATCCCCCGAATGTTTCCGCGAAGTACGCTTCCCCAAAGCACGATTGATGGCCTTCCTTGCAGTCATGAGAGAAAGTATAGAGAAACGTATACACTCAATCTCAATGGATACCCTTGCGGTGCTCCCTTTCCGAGTTTGGCGGTTGTTTCTAGCACTTGTTCTGGCCGCAGCCACGACCCTGCCTCTGGCGCTCGCGCAGAACTCGCAACCGGACTCCCAGACGAACCCCGCTGCGGCCGCGCAGCCGGCTCCTTCCCAGTCTGGCGACGACTCGGCCAAAGACGATGTCAAGATCACGCCTCGCCAGGCGGAAGAACTCTTTCACTCCGTCGACGAAATCCTGCAATTCGACAGCAAGCAGACCGGCCTGCCCATCAAGCACGAAGTGAAGCGGAAGCTCACCAGCCGTGACGAGGTCGTCTCGTATCTCACCAAGCATCTCGACGACGAAGACGTGCAGCGCCTGCGCCGCTCCGAACTCGTGCTGAAGAAGTTCGGCCTGCTGCCGCGCGATTTCGACCTGCAGACCTTTCTGGTTTCATTGCTGCGCGAAGAAGTGGCCGGTTACTACGATCCCAAAACCAAAACCGTCAACCTGCTCGACTGGGTGCCGATGGACGAGCAGGAGCCGGTCATGGCTCACGAACTCACTCACGCCCTGCAGGATCAGGCGGTCGGCCTTGAAAAATGGATGAAGAAGGGCGACAAGGATCTCGGCGAGATCCGCAAAGATCCCACCCCCACGGATATCGAAAACGACGAAATTGACGACGCCCGCGAAGCCGTCGTCGAGGGCCAGGCGCAGGCCATGATGTTCCAGTACGCCCTGGCTCCTACTGGACGTTCCATCACCGATGCTCCCGACCTCGTCGAAGCCATGGAAACCGAGACCCTCAGCGGTTCTTCCAGCACCAAGGTGTTCAATAACGCGCCCATCTTCATGAAGGAATCCCTCACTTTCCCCTACAGCTACGGTATGGAGTTCGTGGTCAAGCTGATGAAGGAGGAAGGCAGAGACAAGGCCTTCGCGGCCGTATTGCAGAATCCCCCGCACACCACGCGGCAGATTATGCAGCCGGAAACTTATATCTCCGGCGAAAAGATCGAACCCATGCGTGTTCCCGAGTTCAAGCGCGATTTCAAGGACTACCAGAAATTCGACATCGGCGCGATGGGCGAATTCGATGTCGCCGTGTTGATGGACCAGTACGTGGGCAAGGCGCGCTCCAGGCAGTTATATCCGGAATGGCGCGGCGGCTATTACTATGCCGCGCGCTCCAGGAACAATCCATCCGGCCCGCTCGGGCTTCTCTACGTGTCGCGCTGGTCGGGCGCCGATGCCGCTGCGGAATTCGCCGAGGTCTATGCCCACGCCCTGAAGGACCGCTACAGCAAACTCCAGCCTCTGGACGACCCAGCTTCCGATCAATCTCCGGCCCAGGGCTCCGGTTCCGACGATAAGGCCGCGCCGCCTCAACTGAAAGGCCGCCACGCCTGGACCACCGAAGAAGGAGCGGTCATTATCGAGCAGCAGGGCGACACCGTCTTCATCAGCGAGAGCCTCGACGCCCCCACCACCGCGGCTGTAGAGAAAGAAGTCTTCGCGAAGTGACACTCTTGTGGCTTCCTCCAGCCGAAGCCCGTCGGCCATCCGCTACTTCGTGTCGCGTTCTGGTGCGGGCGCCAGAAACGTAAGCACCTTCGCCATGACCGTCAGCTGTTTGCCCGCTCGCTCAATCGTCAGCTTGCGTTGTTTTCCCGGAGTTCCGCCGAGCATCGACCACACTTGTCCCATCGTCGCTCCGCGCACCCCAATGTCGTCGACGGCCACAAGATGATCCCCGGCCTCAACTCCGTCGGGCCCAACCGGAACCGCAGGCGTGCCCTCGAAATCGACGACGCCTAGAATCGAATACTGCCCGTCGTCTTCCGGCCGCAGCGTGAGTCCAACCACGTCGAAGTCAGGGACCGTGTACAGCCGACCGATATCGAAATAGACCATCGAGTGCGCGTAGTCGAGGCCTACCCGGTAATTCAGCAGTACGTTCGACCCGATCAACCCTTCCGTCGGCGTCCCGGCGCGCTTTTCCAGGAAATCCATGACGGGCTTCGCCAGTTCAACCACTGGCACATCGATCAAGTACAGCGGCCCGTACTGCAGGCGGTCGAGCCGCATCACTTTCCACTTCGTTTCCGCATCCGCTCCCCACATGTTCGCCGGGCCCACAGCGCCGGTCATGTGCGGCCAGTCCGCATGCCCGGCCGCGAGTTCGTCGAACAACCAATCCGACAGAAAACTGATCGACGCGCCCATATCGAGCGCGAGATCGTATTTTTTGTTCTCGATCTTGCTCGGAACCTGTATCAGGCCGTTCTGCGCATTGATCTCCACCTTGCCGCTCGATCCGAGAAAGTGAATCGCCCCCGGCGCCCCGATGGTGAACTTGTGTTCCGGAAAATCGACGAGCACGTCGTAGTGCCGCAGCACGATCGAAGGAATGTTGATATCGACGTTCATTCCCGGGGCCAGCACCGCCGCGGCGCTCACCGGCTTCAGCGGAATCTCCGCCTTCTTCACATCCGTCAGCGGAAGCGCCATGCCGCCAACTACGATCGCCGGCGGCGGCGGCGCCGAGCATGTCTTGTCGTCGCAGGAGACGTTCAGACCCACAATCGTTGCCAGCTTCCGGGAAAGGTAGAGATCGGGATTGCCGTTGTCGACCCAGGCGTGCACCCTCCGCGTCGAGCCGTTCGGCAGGGGGATGTCGGCGTCGATAACGACGCGATTGTGGTCAATCGTCGCCGGGACTGTGACCGGCGGCGGCTCCGGATGCGGCTTGGGCTTCTCCCGCGCGGCACTGCTAATCGAGAGCAGAATAACGCAGCATACCGTCAGTCCGGCCTTCATGTTTTCGATTCTATCGCGGGCGGACGCGAGCCCTTCGATACGATTCCAACCTGAGTGCTAGCTCAAATAGAAGCTCCTCCACTTCCCGCCGCATCGCCCCGAGCGACACGCCTCGCCCGGTCGCGGAACGCCCGTTTTCCTCCTGTATAATCACAAGTTTGCTTTTCGGCAGCGCGCGTCTTCGGGAGGACGTTTGCCTCAGGCGGAAATTGGCATCATCGGCGGCAGTGGGCTCTACTCCATGCCTGGCCTCGCCAAGGTCAGCGAGGTGCGTCTGAAAACGCCTTTTGGCGCGCCTTCCGACGCCTATGTCTGCGGCACACTCGAGGGCCGCAAAGTCGCCTTCCTCGCCCGCCACGGACGCGGCCACCGCATCCTGCCGAGCGAGTTGAACTTTCGCGCTAATATTCATGGTTTCAAACAACTTGGCGTGGAGCGTATCGTCTCTATCTCCGCCGTCGGATCGCTCAAGGAAGAGCACAAGCCGCTGGAGTTCGTCATCCCCGATCAATTCTTCGATCGCACCCGTCATCGCGTCGATACCTTCTTCGGCGGCGGCGTGGTGGCTCATATCGCTTTCGCCGATCCCGTTTGCGGCCAGCTTGCCGCTGTGGTTGAAGCTGCCTGCCGCAAGGCCGGAGTCGTCGGCAAGCATGGCGGCACCTATGTCTGTATGGAAGGGCCGCAATTTTCCACCAAGGCTGAATCGAACGTCTACCGCAGTCTCGGCATGGACGTCATCGGCATGACCAACCTGCAGGAAGCCAAGCTGGCCCGCGAAGCCGAGCTCTGCTACGTCACCGTCGCCATGGTCACCGACTACGATTGCTGGCATCCGCATCACGATTCGGTCACAGTCGACCAGATCGTCGCCGTGCTGCTCAAGAATGCAGAGAATGCCGCCAAAGTGGTCCGCGAGACCGTGGCTTCCATGCCGAGCGACCGTTCCTGCAAGTGCGGATCCGCCTTGGCCCATGCCATCCTCACCGATCCGAAAAAGATTGCCCCGGCAACCAGAAAGAGGCTGAAGCTGATCATCGGCAAGTACGTGAAGGGTGGAAAGGCATGATTCGCGATTTCCCGCAACCGGTCATGCCCGCCACTTGTCGGCACGTGCATCACAGATCCCAGATTCGCTGAGCGCGGAACACCAGACAGACCATGAGCATCCTCGTAGTGGGTTCAGTAGCCTTTGACGATGTAACCTCGCCCTCGGGCAGCGTGAAAAACGTGCTGGCCGGCGCCGCCACCTATTTCTCGCTGGCTGCCAGCTACTTTACGCAGGTTCGAGTCGTCGCTGTCGTCGGCGACGACTTTGGCCCGGAGCAGGAGAAGCTTTTTCGCCAGCACAATATTGATATCCGCGGCATCGAGCGTGCGGCAGGCAAGACCTTCCGCTGGGGCGGCACTTACACCGAGAATCTGAACGAAGCGAAAACCGACTTCACCGAGCTGAATGTTTTCGAATCATTCCAGCCCCGCATTCCCAAAGAGTACGAAGACTCGGATCTTCTCTTCCTCGCCAATATCCAGCCCACGCTGCAGGCCGACGTTCGCCGCAAGATGAGCCACGTGCGCCTCACCGGCTGCGACACCATGAATTACTGGATCAACCGCACGCCCCGCGAACTGGCCGAGACTCTGAAAGTAGTCGACATTCTGCTCATCAACGATACCGAAGCCAAGATGCTCGCTCACGAAACCAATCTGCCGCGCGCTGCCCAGAAAGTCATGGCCATGGGGCCGAAAGCTTTGGTCATCAAGCATGGCGAGTATGGAGCTACAATTTTCTTTCGCGAAGGCGCGTTCGGCCATCATCCGTTTCGCGCTCCGGCTCTGCCGATCGAAGAAGTCAAAGATCCCACCGGTGCGGGCGATTCCTTCGCCGGCGGATTCATGGGCTATATCGCGTCGCAGCCGCAGCTGAACCGCGAGGTGCTCAAGCGCGCCCTTTTCTACGGTGGGGTCATGGGATCATTCGCAGTCGAGTGCTTCGGCCCCGAGCGGCTGCAGAAGTTGACTCGCGAAGAAATCGACGCCCGCTTCCAGGTCTTTCGCGAACTGACGCACCTGGAATAAGCGCCGCTGCGCCAACTTCGAACCCCGGTCGCCAATGGCCAAGCCAATCAGGAAACCGCCGCTGACTTCTTCATGGGACTCCCAGATCAGCCTCCTGGTCTGGCTTTCCGCCTGCATCTCGGTTCTCTCTTTCCTGTTTTATTACCGCAACCGCGAGATCATGCTTTATGGCGACGCCGTTGCCCACATCAACATCGCGCGCCGCGTCTTCGATTCACTGACTCCCGGCCTCCTGCAACTCGGAACCGTCTGGCTCCCGCTGCCGCATCTGCTGATGATCCCGTTTCTCATCTCGAACCAGATGTGGCAGCGCGGTGTCGGCGGCTCGATTCCTTCGATGGCCGCCTACCTCTTTGCAGTCGCCGGCGTCTTCCGCCTAGTCCGTGACGCCTTGCTGCGAAGCGGCGACGACCTCTCGCGCCTGGCAGCTTCGGCCGCCGCATGGGCCGCCGCTCTGCTGCTCGCCGCAAATCCCAATCTGATTTACATGCAGACCACCGCGATGGGCGAGGCGTTGTATCTCGCTTTCTTTATCTGGTCAGTTGTTTATTTTGCCGAGTTCGTTCGCGGCCGTCAGAACGCCTTGACCAGGTGCGGCCTCTGCCTCGGCGCCGCTTGCCTCACCCGCTATGACGGATGGTTTCTCGCCGCTGCCATGGCATGCGTCATCGTCGCCCTTGCCATTCGTCCCTCCGAGCCCGGGCCTGGCGCATCGGTGATTTCCCGCCGCGCCGCCGTGAGGTTTGTGCTCCTGGCGGCAGCTGCTCCCGCGCTCTGGCTGGCCTATAACGGAATCGTCTATCGCAATCCGCTGGAATTCGAAAACGGCCCGTACTCGGCCAAGGCCATCGAGTTGAGAACTCAGACAGCCGGCAATCCCGGCCATCCCGGCAGCGGCAATCCTGTGCTGGCCGAGTTGTACTTCGTGAAATCCGGCGAAATCACTGTGGCCTCGAATCCGTGGCTCGAGCGAACCTGGGTCCTGCTCGCCTTTGCCGCTCTTGTCTTCGCATCGATGAGCTCTACGCGAAAATCGTACTGGCCGTTGCTTCTCATTCTCGTGCCTCTCCCGTTTTACGCGCTCTCGGTCGCTTATGGCGGCGTCCCCATCTTCGTGCCCGACTGGTGGCCGTTCAGCCGCTACAACGTCCGGTACGGATTACAACTGCTTCCCGCCTTTGCCGCCGCCGTCGGCATTCTCGTCTATGCCACGATCATGACCACGCGTTGGAGCGCAAAATTGCGGACGGCAATCGTGGCCGCGCTTCTCATCTTCGCAGCCGTGAGCTACGCGACCGTCTGGCGTGCCGCCCCTGTCACTCTGCAGGAGGCGCGAATCAATATGCGCGGACGCAATCACCTCGAGGCCCAACTCGCCTCCTTCCTTCGGCTGCTTCCACCCGACTCCCGCCTTCTCATGTATCTCGGCGATCACGTCGGCGCGGTCCAGCAGGCGGGCATTCCACTTCGCCGCGTGATCAATGAGGGCAATCACCGTGTCTGGATGCAGCCCCGCGATCCCGATGGCCTGTGGGAGCGGGCCCTGGCCGATCCGGCGAAATACGCCGGTTACGTGCTCGCCTTCAAGGGCGACCCCGTGTGGCAAGCCGTCGAAGCTGCCAAAGCTCGTGGCGACGATCATCTGCAGGAAGTCTTCGAAATCCATGTTTCCGGGCAGGCGCACGCCATTCTGTATCGCACCAGTAACCAGCCGGATTAACGGGACTGCCGCAATCCGGATGATAAAATCCGGCCATCCGAGCCGCATTCGATCGCGCCCGGGACCGTATGCATTCCCCCGATTTCATTGAGCCGTCTGCGCGAGAAGCAAGCCGCTGCTGGATTGCCCTGCGCCGTTTCTCGCTCAACGGTCCGAACCTTCGGTCCAATCTCATTCTGCATTGCTGCCTGGTGCGCGCGTGACGCCCAACCTCCGCACCATTCCATTCATCAAGGCGAGCGCCTGCGGCAACGACTTTCTGCTTATCGACGGCGCACTGGCTCCCCCGGACGTCGCCGAATTTACCCGGCAGATTTGTGATCGTCATGAAGGCGTCGGCGCCGACGGCGTCGAGTGGATGTTCCCGCACTTTTCCTCCGACGTTGAGATTCGCCTGGTCAATGCCGACGGCTCTTCCGCAGAAATTTCCGGCAACGGCACCCGCTGCGTCGCCGCATATTTCTGCGCGGAAAAAGGCAAGGAACGGATTTCCATCCTGACCGGAGCCGGAGCCAAAGTCTGCTGCCTCACCTCCCGCCGCGACCGTGAATTTGAATTCGAGATGGAAATGGGCGCGGTCATGGTCGGGCCCCAACTCGCGCTGCAGCTGCCGTCTGGCGAAGTTCGCGGTGTTCCCGTATCGGTGGGAAATCCCCATTATGTCGTCTTTGTTCGTGAATTTCCTGCGGCCTGGCAAGCGCGTGCCGCCGAGATTCAGCGCAGTCGCCAGTTCCGGGAGGGAGTGAACGTCGAACTCGTGGTCTCCGACGGCAAACACGATATACGCTCGCTTTTTTTTGAGCGCGGGGTCGGGGAAACCCGTTCCTCCGGGACCGGCTCCTGCGCTTCCGCCGCCGCGGCCATCGCCACCGGACGGGCTGAGTCGCCGCTAAGAGTGCATGCGCCGGGTGGCACGCAGACTGTGCGCCAGGAAGGGAATAATATCTTTCTGCGCGGTTCGGCCCGCCTGCTGTGCCGGGGCGAATTTTTCCTGACCTGACGTGCGTCAGCCGCTGCATTGCTTGTCCCTTGATCTCGATGCCATCTTCGATCCAGCAGCGCGTTAAGCCGCCCGCCCTCCGCCGCGGAGACACGGTTGCCATCGTCGCGCCCGCGAGCAGCATCCAGCGCGCCGATCTCGATGCCGGTTGCGATGCCCTCCGTCGCACCGGCTACAACCCGGTATTCCTCGATTCGATTCTTGATCGCGACCTCTATTTCGCGGGAACGCTGAATCGCAGAGTGGCTGAACTCCAAACCATGTTTGCGCGGGACGATGTCCGCGCCATCCTCTGCGCCCGTGGCGGCTATGGGACCAACTACCTGCTGCCGCGAATGGATATCGACATCATCAAGGCGCATCCTAAAATCTTCGTCGGTTACAGCGACATCACCGCGCTTTTGACTCGCCTTGCCGATGCGGCGGGGCTGGTATGCTTTCACGGGCCGATGGCGGCCAAAGATTGGACCCACGACGGCGGCGTCGACCCCGCTTCCTGGCGCGCCGCGCTCTCTGAAACCGTGCCGTGGACTGTGCCGCTGCGTGCCGAAGCGAGCGGCCTGGCCGATGGCGAGGCCGAAGGCATCCTGTACGGCGGCTGTCTCTCCATTCTCGTCGCCTCGCTGGGCACGCCGTACGAAATCAAAACTGAAGGGACGCTGTTATTTCTCGAAGACATCGCGGCCAAGCCCTTTCAGATCGATCGCATGCTGATGCAGTTGAAGTTGGCCGGGAAGTTGGACGGCATCCGCGGCCTCATCTTCGGCGAAATGCTGGATTGCATTCAGACCATGAATCAGGGCTACACGCTCCAGCAGGTGGTGAGCCCGATCGTCGGCGATCTCGGAATTCCCGTCGCCTTCGGCGTCCGCTCCGGCCACGTCACCTCACAAAACATCACGCTCCCGTTCGGAGTGCGGGCCCGATTGACCGTGCGCGGCGCAAACGTAGAATTGAGAATCCTCGAGTCGGCAGTCGAACTTTAGATCGGCGCGAAAATGGATCGGCGACGGAGAATGGAAGCGGAAAGGAGCCGCGACGCGACTCACAACTAGCATGCCAAACCCAAAGCACATTCACCTGATCGGCATTTGCGGCACGGCGATGGCTTCGCTCGCCGGAATGCTGAAGCAACGCGGCTTCCACGTCACCGGATCCGATGCCGCCGCCTATCCTCCGATGTCTGATTTTCTGCGCGAGCTGGGCATTCCCGTCGCCCAGCCGTTTGCCCCCGCCAATCTCGATCCTTGCCCCGATCTCGTGGTGATCGGCAACGCCATGTCGCGCGGCAATGTCGAACTCGAAGAAGTCCTGGACTGCCGCATCCCTTTCTGCTCGATGCCACAACTGCTGCACGATGAATTTCTGCGCGGCAAGGAAGTCCTCGTCGTTGCCGGCACTCACGGCAAGACCACCACCACTTCCATGCTCTCGTGGATTTTTCACACCGCCGGTCTTGAGCCCTCATTCCTCATCGGCGGCATCGCCGAGAATTTCGGATCGAGTTTCCAGCTTGGGCACGGCAAGCACTTCATCCTCGAAGGCGACGAATACGACACGGCTTTCTTCGATAAAGGACCGAAGTTTCTTCATTACTTCCCGGACGCGATCATTTTGACCTCGGTTGAGTTCGATCACGCCGATATCTACCGCGATCTCGACGCGGTCGAGACGGCGTTCAAGCGCCTGGTCAATCTCGTTCCCCGCCGCGGGCGCATCATCGCCTTCGATGGCGTGACCGGCGCGGCTTCGGAGAGCGCAAGCCTGAATCGCTGTCTGGTAAAAGCGTTTTGTCCGGTTGAACGCTACGGCTCCGGCCCGCAGGCAAACTGGAAGATCAAGAATCTGCGACTCGCTCCTGACCGCACCACCTGGACCGTAGTTCGCGATGGCGAGCCGTGGGCCGACTTCGAATTCGCTTTAGCCGGCGAGTACAACGTATGGAATGCGACGGCTGCCGCCGCCCTCGCCGCTTCCTGCGGAATCTCTCCGGCTGTGATCGCCGGAGCCCTGAAGACCTTCAGGAGCGTAAAGCGCCGTCTCGAAGTGAAGGCGCAGGTGAACGGCATCACCGTCATCGACGACTTCGCCCATCATCCCACCGCGATCGCCGGAACCCTGCGCGCGCTTCGCGCCCGCTATGCCGGATCACGCCTGTGGGTCATCCTGGAACCGCGCTCCAATACCTTGCGCCGCCGCGTTCTGCAGAGCGATCTGGCGCACAGCCTCGCCCTGGCCGATGAAGTCGTGGTCGCGGGCGTCTTTCGCTCCGAAGCCGTGCCCGAGAACGAGCGCCTCGAACTTCCGGCGCTGGCCGCGGAGATCGAACGAAACGGCCGCCGGGCAAGGCTTTTGCCCGATGCCGACGCTATCGTTCAAACCCTCGCGCCGGAAATGCGCGGCGGCGACGTCGTCGCCATTCTTTCCAATGGCGGCTTCGGCGGAATTTATGAAAAACTTCCAGCGCGTTTACGCGAGTTAACGGGCACGAAATGAACTGTACCAAACCGATACGCCGCCTGTTGCCCCTGCTCGTCGTTCTACTCTCTGTTGCTGCGGCCGCCCAGGCGCGATCGGATGTCGCTTACACCATCACGCTCGCTTCGCCCGAGCAGCATCTCGCGGAAGTGCAGATCATCCTCCCCGCCGGAGCCGACAACCGCGAGTTGCAGCTTCCAGTCTGGAACGCGCTTTACCAGATTCGCGATTTCTCCCAGTTCGTGAATTGGATTCGCGCCAAAGACCGCGCCGGCAATGCTCTCGCCATCCATGCCCTGAATCTGAGCCGCTGGCAGATTCACGGCGCGGCCGGTGGCGCCATCGTCGACTACCAGATTTATCTCGATTCACCCGGTCCGTTCGGCGCGCAGCTCAATTCGCATCACGCCTTCTTCAATCTCGCCCAGTTGCTCATGTATCCGGTGGACGCCCTTAATGCGCCGATGACCTTGCGCTTCAGCCAGGTTCCGGATTCGTGGCACATTGCTACTCCACTGCCATCGAACCAGCAAACTTACTCGGCGGAAAACTACGATCGCCTGGTTGATTCCCCCGTCGAGATCGGCAACTTTCAGGAAGCCGATTTCGATCAGTCCGGCGCTCATTTCCGCGTCGTCGTCGATGCCGATCCTTCCGACTATGACATGGGGAAAATTGTCGCGGCGCTGCGCAGAATCGTTGCCGCCGCTATTACCTGGATGAACGACCGTCCTTTCGACAACTACACGTTCTTCTACCATTTTCCTCGCGGCCCCGGCGGCGGTGGCATGGAGCATGCTTTCTCTACCGCCATCGACATCAACGCCGAAATCGAGAAACAAAGCTTCGGCTCGCTCACCGGCGTCACCGCCCACGAGTTTTTTCATCTCTGGAACGTGAAGCGCATCCGCCCTCGTACGCTCGAGCCCGTCGACTACGCGAAAGAGAATCTGACTCGCGCGCTGTGGTTCAGCGAAGGCGTGACTAGCACCGCCGAAGGCATCATTCAATTGCGCGCCGGCCTGCTCGATCAACAGCAGTATCTCGAGCGTATCGGCGATGAAATCACCGAACTCGAGCGCCGTCCCGCTCACCTGACGCAGTCGGCTGAGGAATCCAGCCTCGACGCTTGGCTCGAAGGCTATCCGTACTACCGACGCCCCGAGCGCAGCATCTCCTACTACAACAAGGGCGAACTGCTCGGCATCATGCTCGATCTCGCCATTCGCGACGCCAGCCACGGGCGGGCTTCGCTGCGCGAACTGATGCAGTGGATGGACGCCAACTACGCCAGGAAGGGAAGATTCTTCGACGACTCCAACGGAGTTCGCGAAGCCGCCGATGCCGTTGCCCACGCCGACCTCGCACCGTTCTTCACGAAATATGTAGCCGGCCTCGACGAGATTCCCTGGGACGACTTCCTCCGCTCCGTCGGCCTCCGCGTGGAGGCGGTCCCAACCACCGTGCCCGACGCCGGTTTTGCCGCATCCCGCAATTTCGATGGACCCATGAAGGTCGACGCTGTCACGCCGGGCAGCGACGCCGAGCGTGCCGGACTTCAGGTGGGCGACACCATTCTCGAACTGCAGGGCAATCCCGCGGGAGAAGTCGCCCGCCAGACGCTGGCTCTGCTGAGTCCCGGCGACACGCTGACGCTGCGCGTGCGCGGGCGCCGCGGCGGCGACCGCGAGCTCAAATGGAAGATCGGCGGCCACCAGGAGATCTCCTATCAGGTGAAAGATCTTCCCGAGGTCACGGCCGGCGAGCGCGCCCGCCGCGCCGCCTGGCTCCAGGGAGAGGCGCAGAATTCCGCCGGTCCGAATGCTGAAAATTCCGCGCCGGCGCCTTCGACACAACCATGATCCGCACCGTCATCATGCTGACCTTCTGGAGCCTCGCCGCTCCCGTTGCCGCATTGATCGGTTTTCCCTGGACCCTCATCACTGGCGACATCCGCCTCCTGTATCGCATGTTCAACTGGGGAGCGTTCGCCGGAGTCTGGCTGGCCGGAGTGCGCGTCCAGATCATCGGCCGCGACCGCCTCGATCCCTCCCGCTGCTACATCTTCATGTCGAATCACGTTTCCAATCTCGATCCCCCCATTCAGATTCCTCTGATTCCCCGCCGAACCTCGGTCATGGTGAAAAAGGAATTGTTCAAGACGCCGATTCTCGGCTCGGCGATGCGCATGGCTTCGCTCGTGCCGGTCGATCGCGGCAATCGCGACGCCGGTATCGAGGCCGTCACCGCCGCCAAAGCGGTGGTTCAGCAGGGGATCAGCATGACCATCTACATCGAGGGCAAACGCTCGTTCGATGGCAAATTGTTGCCTTTTAAGAAGGGCCCGTTTTATCTCGCCATGGAGTGCGGCGTTCCCGTGGTTCCCATGACCATCGTCGGCACTCACGACGCTATGCCCAAGCGGCGCTTCGCCATCAAGCCGGGGCTGGTGCAGGTGATTTTTCATCCACCCATCGAGCCCCAGGGTTTCGGCACCCGCGAATGCCTGATGGAGAAAGTCCGCGTCGCCATCGAGAGCGGCCTGCCCGAGGAACTTCGCACTCCCGCGGACGCTGAGCCCGGTCGCACTTAGTCGCTGAGAGCGACTCAGTTTCAAACCTCTTCTGTCCTTACTGTACTGCGCGCAGGATTCCTGCTCCCGCTGGCCGCAACCGCAGAACTTCGGAACCACGCAGCGAGAGACGCAGAGGCTTCAAACTGCCCCGCGACTCGCTCGCCACCATCTTTACGCCCCCCCCGTTTCGGTGGTAAGCTCCGACCGCTTCCCCAAGGAGTCTTCCCATGCCAAAGAAACGCACGCCGTCCCGGGGAAGTGTGGCGCGTCCTTACGCGGAACCCAAGCTGGTTCCCGGACCCGGTGCCTTCCGCGATCTCGCCGATCCCGGCGCGCTCTGCTCCCAGGCCGCGACGCTGCTGCTGATTGGCTCTCATCTGCGCGGCGACGCCCTGGTCAATCGAGCCCGTGCCCAGGCGGCGTTTGCCGCAGCCGGAGAGCCGCAGATCACGCCCGATCCTCTTCCGCAGGACGACCTCTCCGCCTTGGGATTTCCCGAGCTCGCTCCGGACCCACAGCGTTTTTCATCCACCGAGCTGCAAAGGTCGGTCGGGGCAAAGTTCGCTTCGGTGAAAGCCGCGCCGCCGGCGCCGCGCGAGGCGCACACCGCGTCGCAGCTGCTTCCTCTCGTCGCGGATCGTTTCTTCAAAACCGCCAACTCGCAAACCGCAGCCGCTTTGCTCGAAGTGAGCCTGCGTCACCCCAGCGAACTGGTACGCTGCGCTGCCGCCGCTTCTTATTTCGAGGTCGCGGCCGACGCCTCCCAATCACTTCGCGTCCTGGAGCACGGCGTCGCCAGCCGCGATGTGCTCACCGCCGATGTTGCCGCCTGCGCTCTGGCAAATGTGGATCCGCGCGATCCCGCGCTTGCAGCCCGCCTTCGGCTCCATCGCCGCGTTTCCCGGCGCAAGCCATCTCGCACCAGCACAATCATTCACGGCACCTGGGCCGCCGGCTCTCCCTGGTGGCAGCCCCCGAGTGGCGATTTCTGGACGTACCTCCACTCGAACGTCGACTCCAGCCTCTACGGAGCGCAGGACCGCTTCGGATGGTCCGGCGGCTACAGCGACGCCGCCCGCACCCAGGCGGCGACCGCTCTCAGCGCCTGGGTGCAGAGCCACAGTCTTCAGGGACTCGATCTCCACACTCACAGCCACGGTGGCAATGTTGCCATGCTCGCCAGTCATCTCGGCATGACGTCGGGAAAGATGGTGTTGCTGAGCTGTCCCGTGCATTGGCCCAGGTATTCGCCCGATTTCACGCGCGTCACCAAAGTGATCTCGGTGCGCGTGCATCTTGATCTGGTCATCCTGGCCGATCGCGGCGGGCAGAAGTTCGCCGATCCGCGCATCGAAGAACATGTGCTGCCCATCTGGTTCGATCACTCCGCCTCGCACACTCCCGCCGTCTGGACCAAATACAACGTCAAGCAGTGGATCGTCGGCGCGCCGCCAGCTCCGGCCCCGCCCGCGCCCGACCTCGACGCCATCGCGGACGCATTCCGCAAAGGATCGACCCGGCCCATTCCCGTCGGACCTCCGATGAAGTTCAAGCCCAAGAGTCAGAGAACGGATCGCGGAACCGGCCGGTGATGGCCGCGGTTTAGAATGCCTGCATGGGAGTGCTGCGAGTGGCGCGCCTGTTCGGCTACAAGGCCCTTTGGCGGATGGGCGTGGGCTCCGCCGGCCGCCGTTTACTCGCCGCCCTGGATTCGCCCCAGCCCGATGTTCGCACCATCGCCGGCATGTTTCTTGTGCAAGCCGGGAAGCGCGCCGAGCCTTTGGTCAGGCATGCGCTCGATCAAGGCCGCCATCTGCCCATAATCCTCACCATCTCGGCCGATCTGGGGGCGCAGGATCTCGCTCCGCAAATCGCACACTTTGCGACGAATGCCGACCCGCGCATTGCCCAGGCCGCGCGTGATGCCCTCGCCATTCTGGCGACGCAAAAGGAATCGCCTTCCGGCAACTCCGCGCCCAACCGGTAAGCAACCCGGCTTCTCCCACTGTCACTTGTTCAGCACGCTTCGCAGCGCCCGCGCGATCTCGGGCAATCGGGGCAGGATCGCCGAATACTTCAGCCATGCCTTGTGGTCGACGGCCGGCGATCCGCTGACCAGCGCTCCCGCCGCAACGTCATTGGCCACGCCGCTTTGCGGCGTCACGATCGCATTGTCGCCCACCTTGCAGTGTCCGACTACGCCGACCTGCCCGGTAAGAATCGCTCTGGCGCCGATCTCGGTCGATCCCGCGAGCCCGACTTGCGCGCACAGCAGCGCATCGTCGCCTACCCGGGATCCGTGACCCACCTGCACCAGATTGTCGACTTTCACGCCGCGCCCAATACGCGTCTCGCCCACGCTGGCCCGGTCGATGCATGAATTGGCCTGCACTTCGACATCGTCGCCGATCACCACCGGCGCCGGCTGCGGAATCTTGTGCCAGTGTCCCTGGGCAGTCTTCGCGAATCCGAAGCCGTCGGCGCCGATGACGACTCCGTTCTGCAGCAGCACGTTGTCGCCGATCCGGCAGTTCTCGCGCACGGTCGCATGCGCGTGGGCGAAAAAATTGTCGCCGATGCGTACGCCGCGATAGATCACCACGTGCGCCACCAGCACCGCGTTTGCCCCGATTTCCACATTCTCGCCGATCACCACATAGGGCCCGATGTGCGCTCCGCGCCCAACCTTCGCGCTTCGATCGACGACCGCCGTCGCGTGCACTCCCGGCTCGTATCGCGGTGGCTGATGAAACAGCGCCAGCGCTCGCGCAAAACTGAGGTACGGATCCTTTGCCCGCAGCATGGCGGCGGGAATCGCCGGGAAATCTTCCGCGACAATAACCGCCGAGGCGCGCGTGTTTCGCGCCGCCGCCGCATATTTCGGATTCGATACGAACGTCAGTTCCCCCGGCCCTGCTTCTTCGATTCCGTTCAGCCCGCTGATTTCGGTATCGGCAGAACCGTTGTCCAGATGCGCGTCGAGAGCCTTGGCAATGGCAGAAAGTTTCATAGGGATGGGATGGATTGCGACTAAATCGTACACCACGCGCCGCACTCCGCGAGAGATCGACCCGCCGCGATACAGCCAATAAAAAAGCCGGATGATTCCGAAGAATCATCCGGCGCAACAAACGTTGCCGCTGGCTACCGGCGAACTCTACTGCACGATCAGCGTAAACGTCGTGTTATGGGTCAGCGCACCGCTGGTCGCGGTAACGGTCACCGTGTAAGCGCCCGTGGGCGTGCCCGAGGTCACCGTGAACGCCGACGAATTCGAAGCTCCGCCGCCCGGCGCCGGGTTGGTTACGATCACCCCGTAGCTGCCCTGTGTCGCCAAATCGCCCGTGGTCAGCCCGATCGAGAGCTGCGACGCGCTCGAGTAGGTCGCCAGGTGGCTCACTCCGTTGAACGTGACCGTCGAGCTGCTGATGAATCCTGACCCGCTGATGGTCAGGGTTTGCGCCGCCGATCCCGCCGCCTGCTGTACCGGGGACAGCGACGAGATCGCGGGAACCGGGTTATTCTGCTGGCCGCCGCCGCTATTCCCGCCGCCGCAGCTGGGCAGCACTACCAGGGTTGCGACCATCAGCAGCACCAGCATCGTGCCGCCCTTGCGCCTCCACGCCGGGATCCCGATCAGGAAGACTCCGACGAGCGGCAGCATCGCGATCGCCAGCCATCCCTCCCGGCGAGGTTCGACGGAAGCTCGCCGGAGGAACGCTCGCCGCCCCTGTCCCACCGCCGCCGTGGTGATGGTCATTGTGGTCGATCCCGTCCCGGTCACCGACGTAGGACTGAAGCTGCAGCTCGCCTCCGCCGGCAGGCCCGAACATGCGAAGCTGCTAACGGCGCCGTTGAAGCCGTTCAGCGCCGTGAGGTTGATGGCCATGGTCGCGGCTGGGTTTTGTCCCTGCGTGCTCGTGACCTGCGTGTTCTGCGGCGCCATCGAGAAGTCCGGCACGGAAATGGTCGCCGCGCCCGAAGTCGACGTAGGATAGTTCGTATCCCCGCTGTACTGCGCGTACACCGACATCGTGCTGGTGACGGTGAACGTGCCGCTCACCGAGCAGGCGTAGTTTCCGCTGCCATCCTTGGCGTTGACGCAGGTGGTCGGACCGGCCACCACCGCTTGCGTCTGCGCGTTCACGAATGTCACCGATCCGGTCGGATACGTCGTCTTGTTCGACGAATCCACCAGCGCGGTCACCGTTGCCTGGTCTCCGCTGTTGACGGTTTGTGATGCCGGCGTCAGCATCAGCGCGGGCTGCGGATACTGCACCGACAGTGGCGTCGCCGTGGAAGTCGACGTCGAGTAGTTCTGATCTCCGCTGTAAGTGGCTGTCAGGTTGTAGCTCCCCGGCGTGGAGAAGGTCGCATTCAATGTCGCATAAAGTCCGAAGAATGCCCCGCCGCCGTTGGTGTAGGTTACGGTTCCCGGCAGCGCCGTCCCGTTCGCATAGAACGTGACCGTGCCGCTGGGCACCGCATCCACTCCCGGCACCGAGTTGGGATCCTGCACCAGCGAGGTCAGACTTACCTGTTGCCCGATCGTCGCCGCGCCGGAGGTGCTCGGAGCCGAGGTATTCGTCGATGCCTTGTTCACCGTCACCGTTACCGATTTCGTGCCTGCGTTGTAGCTGCTGTCTCCGCTGTACGATGCCACCAGATTGTGCGTCCCACCCGTCAGGACGATCGACTCCGGAGGCGTCAGCACCGAGCCCTCGGTGTTGATCGTGTACGTCCCCAGCGCATTCCCGTTGTCGGTCAGCGTGACGGTTCCCGTCGGGCAGGCAATCTCCGCCAGAGGATCGCAGTACTGCGCCTGCGAGTTCTGCACATCCACGCGCATCCAGTAGAAGTAGTCGTAGCCCACCGTGGTCGTGACCACATCCCCGGATTCGGTCAAGCCTCCGAAGGCGACGGTGCTGTTTTCCTTGTTCACCGTGACGCTTACGGTGTTGGAGTAGCTGCCGCCATAGGTGCCATCCCCGCCGTAGTGAGCGATCACGTTGTAGGTTCCGCCGGGGAGGAGGCTGGTCGTTCCGCTGAAGGCTCCGCTGCTCAGCGAGAACGCATCGATGGACTTGCCTGTCGTCGTTCCCGGCCCCACGTCGACCAGCAGCGCCGCCGCTCCCGTTGCCGCCGTGTGGTTCAGCGTGATGTTCACCGGCACAGCGCTGCCGTGCGTCACGCTCACCGCGTTGCCGTTGTTCAACTGCAATGTGGTGGTGGTCGAAGTGAAGGTTGCCTTAGTCCAGTTGTTGACCAGGTTTGCGGCGTCGACCGTTCCCAGGCCCGTCGCCAGGTCGTATCCCGAACTGGTGGCGTAGCCGCTGAGGACGCCGAACGAATCGCCGACCGTGTTGGTCACGCAATTCGCACTTCCGGTGAAGCACGGCATCGCGATGGTCGACCCGTTCGGGACGTCATGAAAAGCGCTCGACTGCTTGCTCGCCAACTGGTAGAGCGCGAAGCCCGGCACGCCCTGGGCCGCACCCGTCTTCTCGTCGACCAGCGACATGATTCCCGCGAATGCCGGAGACGAGACCGAAGTTCCTCCGTATCCCGCGAAATCATTCTGATCGCACACTCCGCCGGTCACATCCGACAGGCAGATGACGTAAAAGCTGCCCAGAAAACCGTTGCTGGCAAACAGGGACACATCCGGAAGATCGCGCCGGTTGTCGGTGATGCCGGTGCCGGTCTGCCAGGTCGGCTTGGCATACGCGGCTGTGCACGAGCCGAGCACGCCCTGCGTGTTGACCGCGCAGTTGCTCGGACCGCCGCTGCCGCCGGTGGAGTTCACTCCGCCCTCGGCCAGCATCTGCGAGTTGTTGCACGCTTGTTCTGCGGTCGTCCCGAAGCCCAGCGTAATCGCCAGCGGATTGGTGCAGGAGTCATCCCACGTGGTTTCCGGGATGTAGCTCTTGGCTGACGCGAAGTGCGTGTCATTGGTCGAGTTCCAGTACGTGCTCCACTTGTTGTACTGGTTGAAATCGGTTCCGCCGATCGCGGCGTTGAATGGCGTGGACGCCAGCCCGTTCACGTTCAATCCAAAGTCCGCCGGCGAATTGGGATCGTCGCATCCCGCCGCCCCGTTGTCTCCGGACGACACAAATACGCTGATGCCCTGGGCCGACGCCTGTTCCCAGATGGCGTTGTAAAAAGAATTGCCCGCCGTGCCCAGCCCCAGCTCGCACTCGCCATAGCTTTCGCTCATGACTGGCGCGAGATTGTTCTCGATGATGTACAGGGCTGAAAGGTCCACGCCGTCGGTCGTGTCGGTCGAAGCCGAAGTCACGAAGTCGATGGTGGCTTGCGGCGCCACCGCTCCCGACCACTGCACGTCGATGTCGGCCTCGGCCTCGTCGCCGTTGATGCCCGGGTCGGTCCCATTGAGGATGATGTTGAGCTTGTTGGAGGGCACGCTCAGCCCGAACAGGCTCCAGAAGGTGGCCGGGTCCGAGGGATTGATGTTGGTGCGCCCGACAATCGCGATCGTTTGCCCGGAGCCGTTGATGCCGGCGGTCCACAGCGACTGCACGTCGTAGATCGTCGCGAAATCGTAGGGCACGATGCCGTAGCAATCGCCTCCCTGGCACGGGAACGTGTAGTTCGGCGAAGGGGTGGTGAGCTGGCGGGTATTCTTCGAATAAATTCCGACGAAGCGGTTCATCGCCTTGCGCTGGAAGTTATTCAGCGAATCGATTCCGGCAACAGCCGGCGCCAGCGCCGTCGGAATCTGCGGGTCGCCTGCGTTCGCCCAGTGCTGCTGGCCGTTGATCACGTATTTGTGAATCGCAGTGTGAAACGCTTCCTGCACCTGGCTGGCCGAGCCCGAGAACTCCAGCACCGTGCGGCCCTTGCTCGTACCCACCTGAAATCCGTGCGATTGCAGCCACGACGTGATGGTCTGCATGTCCGCGTCGGTCGGTCCAAACTGCTTGCCGAACTCTTCGGGAGTGAGCCACTGGTGGTAGCTGGCGGACGACTTGTCCTGCTGCTCATCGAGCAGCCGGAGCAGGGCGGATTCCTGTTGCGGGCTGCGCTTCAGCACCAGTAGCATGCGCTCCATCGGCAGGCTGGCCGGCGCCGCTCCTAGATCGTACTGCGGCTGCGCCAGAAAATAGGTATTGCCCTTCAAGGCCGTGAGCTTGGATTCATCGATGGTCTGCGTAATGAGCGGAGTCACCGTCGACTGAGCGCCCGACTGCTGCGCGAAAACCGGAACTGCAAAGACTGTGGCGAACAACAAAGTAGCCGCGACAAGCACCACCGCGGTCGCGGAAAGCGCGGGCTCGCAAGAAAAAATCGAAAATGTAGAGCGGGTAGACGAATACGAGTGCACTGGGATTGCACGCATGGCGACACCTCTAAGGGTTGAAAAGAAACGGAATCCACGAGGATCGAAGCGGCTTAGTCAGGGAGGGAAGTCGCCCGGTTCGTTCCTTTTGGCGAGCCGGGGCCTGCGCCCCAAGCCCGTGTGGACCTCACACGTTACATCACGCCCCTCGCGATTTCAATGAGATTTCTGGCCCGGAGCCGGGTATCTTCCGGGTTCCCAACGCGCTGGCCCGGGCCGCGGAAGGCCGATTGACCGGCCTTTTCAACCCCAGCCTTCTCAGTTGCTTATCGCCTGACAATCAGTTGAGCCGCGGTGCATTGTCGCCCGCGGCCGGCTTCGTCCAAACTGCGCTGCAGATGAGGAGGGTTTATGTGGCGCAGCACTCTTGCCTTGATTCTGATTCCGGCGCTGGCAGCGGCACAGTCGCAACCTCTGCCTGCAGCGCATCCGCAGCCTCGGCCCACCAGCACCTGGCCTCCGACCTACCGCTCGTACACCTACTACCAGCAGATTCGGCAGGGAACCGCCGAGGAGGTCGTCGTCGAACTGATGGTTCCCGGCTGGGTGAGTTCCCCGCAGAAACCGGCTCCCGGCATCATCCCGGTCAAGCTGGAACTGGACCCTGCCGCCGGTCTGGCGGTAACCGCTCTTCGGTATCCCAAGCCCTACACCGCCAAACGTCCCGGGATGCCCCTGCCATTGCCCTTGGTCAGCGGGGTTGCCGTCCCGATCCACTTCAACATCCGCGCCGCAAAGACTGCCGCGCTCGGGGCGCGTGTCTTGACCGGGAAGCTGACCTTCCAGGCTGTCACGAAGGAGTCCAGCGCCACCGCGCCGCAGCAGCTCAACGTGGAGATTCCTCTCATGGTCGTGGATCACGGAGCGCGAGTGCAGAAGGCGCAGTGGCCTTATACGAGCATCTCTCGCGGATGGATTGTGCTGCTGATCGTCTTGTCGCCGGTGCTGATTCCCCTCGGACTTCTCCTGATGACCGTCTGTTCGCTCACCCGCGGCGAGCCAGCCTGCGAATAGCGGAGCGCAAGAACGAGTGAGGAGATCCGAATGTGTTCGCCGCTGCTACTCCCCAAACATCGGCACCTGGCGCTGATCCTGGGCGGCGCGCCGGAGGCGCCGGCTCGCTCCAATCACGGCCAGCACAGTCAGCGACTCAAGCGCGGTGCGCGGCACGAAGATTCGTTGCGTGTTCGAGCGCTGATCGGGCGGGCTGAGCAGATATCCCTCCGGCGGCGACTGCGACAGATCGGCGGGCATCAGGCCCTCGAGTACTTCGCTGTCTTTGAAGCGCAGCCGCACCCACAATCCCTCCGACCGCGGGCGCGAGGTGAACGTCTTGCGCGTCAGCGACTCCGAATCGCCGAACTCGCGCACGAAGTATACCCCCTTAATCTCCCGCAAATCGATGCCGATGACCGTTCCGGAGGTATTCAGCAGTTCCAGCTTGCCTTCCTGGATGAACTGCGCCGGCGACACGTATCCCGACACCGAATCGCGGTCCATCTTCCGGACAATCACTTTTTTGTGCGTCGAAGGCATCGCTGGATCGCCTGTCATTTCGAGGTCCCCGTTTTTACGGCCGAACGACCTCGGCGAGCCGCGCTATACGCCTGCATTCTGTGCGGGCGAGGCAATTGCGCGCTAGGACTCGCATCCGAATTCTCGCATTTTTCTTGAAGAAACTCCCGGAATCCGCCTGAGCAGTAGCCAAAATATAAACGTTGTGTTATTTTCTTTAGCTTGCCGCAAAGTTTTCACTTGGCTTAAGTACTTTGTACTAAAGCACTTGCATTGACTCTGGCCTGCTGTCAGCGATTGGTCGGTCTGGCCCTGTGGAAATCTTGTGGAAATTGATGGTCCAGCCGGCCCGGTGGCCGCTTCAGCGCTGCCCCAAAACCGCCGGGAAACACGGCCGGAAGGCCGCTTGAAAGCGAATGGCTGATTACATTTACACGATGGAACTCCGGTTGACGCCGGACCAACTCAAAGGCGTCGGCTTGGTTCAGGACGTGGCTCGCGCGGCGGGCATGAATCTGTATCTGACCGGCGGCGCCATCCGCGACATCATCAGCGGGTTCTCCATCCGCGATCTCGATTTCACCGTTCAGGGCAATCCGCTCAAGCTGCAAAAAGATCTGGAGAAGGCCGGCGCGCGGATCACCGCGGTCGAAGAGGACATCAAGACCATCTTCATCGCGCTGCCCGGCAATGCCCGCGCCGAAGTCAGCATGGCGCGGACCGAGGTCTACGAGAAAACCGGCAAGCCGCCGGTCGTCACTCCTTCAACCATCTACGAGGACCTGCGCCGCCGCGACTTCACCATCAACGCCATGGCGCTGTCGCTGAACGAAGGATCCCGCGGGCTGCTGCTCGATCCCTTCAACGGCGTGGCCGACATCGAAGCCAAGCTGATCCGCATCCTGCAAAACTATTCGTTTCTCGAAGATCCTTCGCGGCTGATCCGCGCCACCCGCTTCGCCGCGCGCTTTCACTGGCCGCTCGAAGAGCGCACCCAGGCGCGCTACGACGCCGCCAAGGAAGGCAAGTACATCGATCACATTCTGCGCAGTTCGATTGGCCACGAGATCGCGGCCCTGGCGCACGAAGACGACCCGTTGAACGTGGTCAAAATGTTGGAGAAGGAAGGCTGGCTGGAAATTCTGCACGAACACTGGACCACCGCCAAGGTCGATACCAACGGCCTCGGTGCGCTGATGAAGACGCGCCAGCAGATGGTCGATCTCGGCTACTCGCCAGACGCCGGTCCCGCCGTCATGTACTTCCTGACCGCGCGCCTGTCCGACAAAGACATCTCCGATCTGCAGAAGATGATTCCGCGCAAGGATCTGGTCGAGGCCTGGCGCGACATCGAGGATCACGCCAAAGAACTGGCCAAGCGCCTGATGGGCAAGGAAGCGGCAACGCCCTCGCGCACCTGGAATCTTCTGTCGAGTGCGCGTCCGGAAATGGTGCTGTTCCTGGCTGTGACCGCCCGCCAGCAATCGGTTGAGCAGAAGATCAAGAATTACCTGACCAAGTGGCGGCAGGTGCAGCAAAAGATTCCGCTGCCCGAGATGACGGAGTTGCTGATCACGCCCCAATTGCCGGAATATCCGAAGATCGCGCGCGAAGCCTTCATGCTGCTGCTGGACGGCAAGCTGCGCTCGCGCACCGAGACGCTGAAGTTTCTGAAGCCGTTCGCCCCGCCGCCACCACCGCCGCCTCCCCCGCCTCGCCGCGGCCGCGCCGCCAAGGCCGCCGCCGAAGCCGCAGCCGCGCAGGGCAAAGCCCTGAAGCCGGGAAAGAAATTGAAGGTCGCGCCTGTGCCGCCCGCTCCGGTCGCCGCCCCTGCCAAGCCTGAAGCCAGACCGAAGGCACCGGAGACGCCAAAACCGGCTCCGCCGGCGAAGAAGCCGGCCAAGCCTCCCAAGCCCTCAAAGCCTGCGAAAAAGCCGGCCAGGCCCGCGCCCAGGAAAGCCAAGCCCGCGAAGAAGAAAAAGAAGAAGAAATAGTCCTCCCGCAGCGTGGGATCGAAACAGCTCGAGAGTTTCGCGCTATTCGCCCGGGTCCTCGGCTGGCGACGCCGGCGGCAGGGTTGCGGGTGCTTCCGTCTCCGCGGCCTTGGCCTCGACAATAGGAACTACGGAGGCAACCGTCGCCTGCGCCCCGGGGCCTGCCGGCGCGCGTTCAGTCGAAGCGGATGAGGCCGCTTTCGCTTGCAGAAGCTCTTGCACTTCGGCGATGAACAGGCTGCTTTTCGATTTCGGAACGATCCGGTTGACTCCCGCCTTCAATGCTTCCACCTCCACTTGCGGTGACCAGTAGAGAGTGTGCATCAGGATGGGCACCTCCGCGTGAGTCTTTCGAATTGCGCGCGCGGCCGCGAGTCCGTCCATGCGCGGCATCGCCAGGTCCAGAATGATCAGGCTGGGATTGGTTTCCAGCGCGAGTTGTACCGCATCCAGCCCGTTGTCGGCCTCGACAATCTCGTGCGCGCCCATTCCCTTGAGAAGCTTGGAAAGAGCATCACGAACGACCTTACTGTCATCGACGATGAGAATTGGATTGGCCATCCGCTACGACCGAAAACAGCGCAAAGCGCGCCGGTGGCGGATTCCCGGCGAGTGTTCGACGCCCTACGGATTAACTCATGCCCGGCGGCCGAGTTCAAATACGGCAAACCCTGTACCTGCTACAGCGATGATGCATTGGTTCTAAGGGATGTTTCCCCGCGCATTCCAACGCACTCTCCGCATCTCACAGAACGGGAGGACGTTAAAACAACCTTGCGCGAAAGTGAGATCGCCGTGAAAGAACCTCGATCGTTCCCTCTGCGTTCCGGAGAGCGCACCAACCCCACTGGCAAAGCGGTTGCTAATGCAATCCTGCTCTCCATTCCCGCCCAGGAATTTGCCCCGCTGCGTCCGCACCTGCAGTTCGTCGCCTTGCCGCAGCATCTCCGCATCCACGAGCCGAATCGAAGGCTGACCTTTGCCTACTTTCTGAATTCGGGCATGGTGTCGCTGGTGATTGCCACCCGCAAAGGCAACAGCGTCGAGGTGGGAGTCGTCGGCAATGAAGGATTCACGCCGCTGCAGATCACCGCCGGGCTCCGCAGGAATCCGCATCTGGCGGTGATGCAGATCGACGGAGAAGGATTTCGCGTTCCCGTCGCCGCGCTGCAGAAGGTGCTGCGCGCCAGTCCGGGCCTGGCCAACGCCATGAATCGCTACTCCGCCGTGCACGGGCTGCAAGTCGCGCAGACGGCAGGCTGCAACCGCCTGCACGGACTCGAGCAGCGCCTGGCGCGCTGGCTGCTCCTCACTCAGGACCGGGTGGGTTCCGGCTTGCTGCGCATCACTCACGATTTCCTTGCGACCATGCTCGGCACCGATCGTCCCAGCGTCAGCCTGGCGGCCGCCGGCCTGCTGAAGAAGCGCGTCATCGAGTACAGCCATGGCGCGGTGAGAATCCTGAATCGCAAGCGACTCGAAGCCTCTGCCTGCGAGTGCTACAGCGTCATCCAGCAGTTTGATGGCGAACTGCGAACTGGCTGAGTTGGAAGCTACCTTGTTACTCGCGGCGTTATTCCGATGCCCCGGGTTCTCACCAGCGCGGCTAACCTGAGCCACTACCCGCGCTGCTTCTGTCTTGCGCGCCGTCCCGCTGACGCGCTATGATCGGCCCCAACGTTCCTGGGGCATTCCAAAAAATCAAAGGACATTATGATGAAGAAGCCCGGCAGAATCCTGCTGATCTGTCTAGCTGCGCTCGTTGTGGTGCTGGCGGTGGCCATCACCTTCACGATTGGATGGCGGCCTTTCATAGGTCCGCAAAGACGCGCCGCGACCGACCGGCAGTTTGAGCGCACGCCAGAGCGGGAGGCCCGCGGCCGCTATCTGGTGGAAGGCTTGCTCGATTGCGGCGTCTGCCACTCGCCGCGCGACTGGACCCAGCACGGCGGGCCACAAATCAAAGGCAAGGAACTGACCGGCCAGATTCTGCCGCTCACTGGTTTTCCTGGCCTGCTGGTGGCGCCAAACCTCACTCCCGACCACGATACCGGGTCGCTGACCTGGACTGACGATCAGATCGGCCGCGCCATTCGCGAGGGCATCAGGCACGACGACAGCACGCTGTTTCCCGCCATGCCCTACGGGGAGTATCGCACTCTCTCGGATGAGGATCTGGCTTCGGTCGTCGTCTACCTGAGATCACTGGCTCCGGTGAGAAGTCCACTGCCACCGTCGCACATCAACTTTCCGCTGCGCTATCTGGTGCGCAGCGCGCCCCAGCCCGTTACCCAGCCAGTGAAAGGACCGGATCCATCTGACATTGTGGCGAGGGGCAAGTACATGGTCGGGCTCGGTTGCGGATGCCACAACGCGGTCGACAACCTCCACTACGCCGGAGGCGATCATCTGGCGGGGCCGTGGGGCGACGTGACCAGCGCGAATCTGACTCCCGACGCTTCTGGCATCAACTACTACAACGAGACGACCTTCATCACTGCTCTGCGCACCGGGTACGTGGGAGCGCGGAGCCTCAACTCGATCATGCCGTTTCTGACCTTCCGTAATCTGACCGACGATGACTTGAAGGCGATCTTCGCTTACCTGCGAACCCTGCCGCCGGTCCGCCACCGAGTCGACAATTCGCTTCCGCCCACTTATTGCAGGCTTTGCCAGCACAAGCACGGCGGGGGAAATCAGAACTGAAGACCTTCCGCCGACGGTTGATTTTTTCGGCCTTCGCCGGAAATGATCGGGCGTATAATCAGCTGTAGTATGCGTCGCTTGGCGGCAATCGCGGCGTTCGCGCTCTTTGTGACAGTCCCGGTGTGGGCGCAGCGCGGCCGTGGCGGCCACTTCGGCGGCGGAGGCTTCGGAGGCCATGGCGGCTTCTCCGGCGGTCATGCCGGCTTTGGCGGCGGACACGCGGGCGGCTTCGCCGGCCACTCCACTTTCGGCGCGGGCCGCGTTGGAACCGGTGGCGCTCTCGGCTTCCACGGCAGGCCCGGCTTCTCCGGCGGCTTCACGCATTTCTCCTCGCGTTCCGGATTCTCGCGCGAACCATTCCTGCACGACGGTTTTCACGGCCAACGCTTCCGCACCTACGGATATGGCAACCGGGGGTACGGCCATCGCGGATATCGCAACCGCTGCTACGGCTATGGGTGCTGGGGATACGGTTATGGGTACGGCTATCCGTGGCTGGATGGCTACTACTACGATCCGTACTGGTGGTGGGATGACTATTCGTCATCCTATGACTCGGACTACATGCAGGATCTCTCGATCGCCAACCAGATGAACCAGCAGAGCCTGGAAGAGCAGCAGATGCTCGATCAGGAGCAGGCTGACGGCGATCAGGATGTCTATGCGCCGCCGCCGCGCGCGCCGCAAGCCGCGCCGAATCCAGCTCCGGCTCCGCAGGAAGAGCAGCAGGGCACGCCAATCGTGCCCCAGACCATTCTCGTCTTCCGCGATCAGCATCAGCAGAAAGTCGACAACTATGCGATCGTCGGCCAGACCTTGTGGAACTTCGAGCCACACCACACGCAGAGAATCCCGCTAGCGCAGCTGGATGTTCCAGCGACCGTGAAGGCCAACGACGAGCAGGGAGTCACCTTCCGCATTCCAATCGCAAGCGAAGGCCAGTAAGCGCGCGGCCATGCTCTTCAGCGCTTTATCATGGAGGTCATGACCAGGGATTCGCCCGCGACGCTGCCGCTGCCGACTTTGCTTTCGCAGGCGCTGGTCGCCTTCATCATCGAATTCGACAACGAATTCGAGCACCAGGCGCCACATCGCACGACGCGATTCGGTGCTACCCTCGGATGGCGGCGTCCGCCGTTCCTGGTGTCCATGGTGATGTGGGCGAAGCTTTTCCGATTCATTCCGGAAGAGGGCATCACAATCGGCGAATTGCTCCGCGTTTCTGGAATTCCGGTCGCCGACCTGCGCCCGCTGCTGATACGTGTTTCGAGGTGGTGGAGCTATGTCACGGTGGAAGCCGTGGCGGAGAAATCGGAGAGAAGTGAACCGTCCAAAGCGCAAGTGAAGACGCGCTCGACGCGCGCATCCAAAGCCGGGTGGCTTATTCGCCCAACTCCGGGCGGCCGCAAGGCTCTCGAAGTCTGGCAACCGCTGACCGCGGTGATTGAGCGGCGCTGGGACGAGCGATTCGGCAAGAGCCGGATCGACAGCCTGCGAAAATCTCTGGGAGTACTGACTGGCCGTCTTGACGCGGCGCTGCCCAGCTTTCTTCCGATTCTCGGATATGGCTTGTGTACCCGGCGGTCCGACCCTGCGCCTCGATCTCCTGCGGCAGGGAACTCCACCTTCGATAACTCCCTGCCGGCGCTCTTATCGAAAACTCTGCTGGCCTTTGCGCTGGAGTTCGAAACTGAATCGGAGGTATCGCTGGCCATCTGCGCCAACGTTTTGCGCCTGACCGGCGAAGACGGCGCCAGCGTTCGCGATCTGCCGCGCCGGGCAGGAATCTCAAAAGAAGCTGTTGCCATGGCGCTTAGCTTTCTCAGCAAGCGAGGCTTCGCCGCGGTCCGGAGCCTGAGCCGAACAAAGCACCTCGTGCTCACGGCCAAAGGCCAGACCGCGCGCAACGCATACTTCCGTCTGGTGCATGAGAACGAAGAAGGTTGGCGCCAGCGCTGCGGCGAAGACGCCATCGGCGCGCTCCGCGAGCCGCTGGAATATCTCATCGGTGACGGGACCGCGAACGCGTCTCCGCTCAGCCGCGGCCTTGAGCCGTATCCGGACTGCTGGCGGGCGGCAGTGGCGAATCTTGAGACCCTTCCGCACTTTCCCATGATCCTGCACCGTGGAGGGTATCCGGACGGCAGCTAGCGATGCGAAGGTCCCCGCTCGCTCCTCCCCTTCGCCTTTCGCCTGTTCCCCCTTACCATTGGCGTGGCAGGATTTGCTTTTGCTTGCGCCTGTAGGTACATTCCTATCAAGCAGTTAGGTCAGGGTCGGGAGATCGCGGCCAGCGCCTCCGGGGAATCTGAGAAAGTACGGGCGGTTTCGGGAAGCGACCGGGCGCGAATGCTAAAATACTGTTAACACCCAAATATGCCATTAAAAACATTGTTTCTGAATCCACCTTCGTTTGAGAACTTCGACGGAGGCGCCGGCTCCCGCTGGCCCGCCACCCGCGAGATTGAAAGCTACTGGTATCCGGTATGGCTTGCGTATCCGACCGGGATGATCGACGGCGCGCGCCTGCTGGACGCTCCGCCCCATGGCGTAACCGGCGACGAGACCATCCAGATTGCCAAAGACTACGAGTTTCTGGTTTTGTTTACCTCGACGCCGGGCTTCCCGGGCGATATCCGACTGTCGCGCGCAATCAAGGCTTTGAATCCCGAAATCAAGATTGCGTTTGTCGGACCGCATGTGAGCGTGCTGCCTGAGAAGTCGCTGCGCGAGTGCCCCGAGATCGACTTCGTTTGCCGCAAGGAATTCGACTACGCGGTTTACGACTACGCGAATGGCAAGCCGTTGTCGGAGATTGCGGGCGTTTCGTATCGGAAAGACGGCCAGGTGATCCACAACCCGGATGCGCCGCAGATTCAGGATCTGGACGCGCTCCCTCACGTCACCGACGTCTATAGGCGCGATCTCGACGTGACGCGATATAACGTGCCGTTTCTGCTGAATCCTTATGTGTCGCTGTATACCACGCGCGGCTGCCCGGCGCAGTGCACGTTCTGCCTGTGGCCGCAGACGTTGAGCGGACATCCGTGGCGAAAGCGCTCCACCGACGACGTGGCGCGCGAGATGGCCCAGGCGAAACAGTACTGGCCGAACGTGAAAGAGTTCTTCTTCGACGACGACACGTTCAACATCCAGAAAGCGCGCACCATCGAACTTTGCGCCAAGCTAAAGCCGGTCGGCATCACCTGGTCGTGCACGTCGCGGGTGACAACGGATTTCGAAACGCTCAAGGCCATGAAAGAGGCGGGCTGCCGGCTGCTGATCGTGGGCTATGAATCTGGAGACCAGCAGATCCTGAAGAACATCAAGAAGGGCGCGACCGTCGAGCGGGCGCGCCAGTTCACCAAGGATTGCCACAAGCTGGGGCTGGTCATCCACGGCGACTTCATCATGGGACTGCCGGGCGAAACCCGCGAGACCATCAACAACACGATCGCGTTTGCCAAGGAACTGGATGTCGAGACGATTCAGGTATCCGTGGCGCACGCCTATCCCGGAACCGAACTCTACGACTACGCGACCAAGAATGGCTTCATCGTCTCCGGCAACCGGATGGTTGACGAAGGCGGCCACCAGCTGGCGCACATTCAGTATCCCGGGCTATCGGCGGACGAGATTCTTTCGTCGGTGCACCGCTTCTACGATGAATACTATTTCCGGCCGAAGGCGGTGTTCCGCATCCTGAAGAAAGCGGCGTTCGACGGCCACGAGCGCAAACGGCTCTATCGCGAGGCAAAGACCTTCCTCAAGCTGCGCAGCGCGCGCAACAAACTGGTCAAGAAACATAACGCCGAAGCGGCTGCGGCCCAACCCTCCGCGGCTGTCGGCATGTCGGACTAAGGTTTGAGAGGGACGATTGCAGATCCCGCGATCCGCGATCGGAAGTCTCAGATCGGCTAGCGGTCCAAAGAGCTGCGTTTCTCGTGACCTTTCGCAAATATCTTGTGCTGGCGGGAGTGACCGTCTTTGCCGCGGCCGGCGACTCCATGCTTTCGCATGGGATGAAGCAGGCCGGCCACATTTCCTTGAGCCATTTGCAGGATGTAATCCTGGCCGTGACCAATCCCTGGGTTGCGGCCGGGATCCTGCTGCTGCTGGCCTTCTTCGCGTCCTACATGAACGCGTTGTCGTGGGCCGACCTGACGTACGTGCTGCCGGCAACATCGCTGGGCTATGTCCTGCTGGCGCTGATTGCCAGATTTGTACTGCATGAGGAAGTCAGCCCGCTGCGCTGGATCGGCATCGCTTTGATTTCGGGCGGCGTGGGATTTGTGGCGGGCGGTCCGGCGTTGACTTCGCATCATGGAGAAGCGGCGGAAGAAGCCGAGGTCGCTTCCCGGGGAGCGAAGCCGTGAAGACGCTCTACACCTGGGTTGCGATTGTGGCCGTTACGCTGGCTTCGGTGATCGGAGACGTGCTGCTGTCGCGCGCCATGAAACAGGTGGGCGATGTGCATGATCTGTGGCGCCGCCGCGGGCTCTGGACCGTGGTCGGGCGCGTGTTAGGTAATCCTGGATTCTTCCTCGGCGTGGCCGCCATGGCGGTTGCCTTCTTCAGCCTGTTGTTCGCCTTGTCCTGGGGCGACGTCAGCCTGGTGGCACCGGCGGCCGCATCGCTGACGTTCATCGGCAATGCGTTCGCGGCCAGAATCTTCCTCCACGAAAAAGTCGACCGCCGGCGCTGGATCGCGGCGGTGCTGGTGGCCGGGGGCGTGGCGCTGCTGGCGCGATAGTCCGAAACCTGGCTCTGGACGCTGGTTTCCGGGCCACCGGCTTCCGGCTGTGCCGGGGCTCATTGGTCCCTGTGAGGCTAGTCACCGACTCCTTCCCGGCAAACGAGGTAAAAATCCAAGGACATCGCGAGGAGGAGTTATGGATGTACCCAGAGCGTCGATCGAGACGGTGAAGGAGTTTCTGGCCCTGCATCGGATTGCGATTGTGGGCGTGTCGCGCCAGGAAGGCAGCTTCAGCGTGGCGCTGTTTGAGGAGTTTCGCCGGCGCGGCTATGACGTGGTTCCGGTGAATCCGTATCTGTCGGAGTTGTTCGGAAAAAAATGCTTCGCCCGGGTGCAGGACATTCAGCCGCCAGTCGAGGGGGCGATCCTGATGACGTCTCCCGAGGTAACCGACGACGTGGTGGGGGATTGCGAGCAGGCGGGAATCCGGCGGGTGTGGCTGTATCGGGCTGGCGGTCATGGCGCGGTCAGCGAATATGCCGTGGATTTCTGCAAGATTCACGACATGACGGTTGTGCCGGGGGAGTGTCCGTTTATGTTTCTGCCGGCAGCGGCGGGCGTGCACCGGCTGCATGGACTGATCCGGAAGATCACGGGACGCTTTCCGCGGAAGGCGGAAGCCGCGGCCGCGTGAGGCAGGAAGGCGGCGAAGCGGCAGCAGGGCAAAATTCTTGTCAAGCCCCTGCGGGGTGGTGGTTGAGGGTATGTGCTTCATTCGCGGGGAAATATATTCTGACGAAGCGTGTTACATCACCCCTGGCTGATTTGATATTCTGAAAGTAGAGATAGAAAAGTGGCGCAGACCTTCGGGCTTGCGCCATTTCTGTTTGGAGCGGAATGTATTCCCACCCCGTCGCAAAAGCGCGACCAGGGCGAGGCAGCCGAGGGAATAGGGCGGGGCGTGGATAGGGACAGATCAGAACAGGCGCATGAGACCGGTTGCGGGCAGGTCGGGCGAGATGAAGCGAGCGGGGCGATCGGCGGCGCGCAGGATGGCTTCGGCGGCGAGGTATCCGCTGCGCACGGCGCCTTCCATGGTGGCGGGCCATCCGGTGGCGGTCCAGTCGCCGGCCAGAAATACGCGCGGCCAGGCTGTAGCCGAGGCGGGACGGTGCGCGTCGATGCCCGGACGCGGGGAATACGTCGCGTTGAGTTCCTTGATGACCGTGGATTTCAGCAGATTGGCCTCGCGGGCGGCAGGAAAGAATTCGCGGACTTCCGCCAGGGCGAGGTCGACGATCTCGCTGCGCGATTTGTCGATCAGCGTCTTTGAGGAACTGACCACAAGTTCGATATAGCTGCCGGCCTCGGGGGCTAAAGCGCGGTTTTCTTTTCGTTCCCGTTCGGCATGTCGGAAGTCGTGCCCTTCCCGGGCGTTCGCTGCTTGCGCGCGCATGGGTTGCAAATTCGATTTGTGGAACATCCACTGGATGGTGCGGTCGAGCAGAACCGCATGGTCGAGATCGGAGATCTGGCGGTCGAACCAGAGATGAATGCCGGTGATGGGAGAGTTTTCAAAGTGAGAGATCTGTTCACGGAGCGGCGAGGACTCGGGAGCGTCCGGCAGAACGCGATCGAGCGCGTCGAAGGGAAGAGCGAGGACGAGGTAGTCGAAGTCGAGGTTCCCGCGTCCAGCAAAATCGGCGAGACGCGGGGCGTCCCGTTCACCGCCCTCGTTGCGATCCCCCGCCTGTGGCAGCGAGCGCGACAAGGATGGGGCAACGGAATCCTGCTGATTTTTATTTTGATCGTCTTCTGCCTGGTTGCGCGCTTCAAGGTGCACGTGCGAAGAGTCGGCGGCGAATCCGTCGACGGGCTGGCGAAAATGCAGGACGCCGCCGCGGGCGCGAATGTAATCTCCAGCGGCGGTGTAGAGATCGGTGAGCGGAACCGTGGGCACGCCCATGTGGCGGGCCGGGAGAGACTTCATCGACTCGCGGACGACCTGCGCGGCGGCGGGAACGGAGATGCGGTCGAGATCCTCGCTGAGCGCGCTGACCAGAATGGGCTGCCAGAAGCGGGCGACGGCGTTTCGAGTCTGGCCGTGACGGTCGAGCCAGTGCTGAAAGGTTTCTCCGGTATCGCGCGGAGCGGTGAGCGTGAGAGGAACCAGAGCGCGCGCGATCGCCAGCTTGTCGGCGAGCGAGAGAAAGGGAAATGCGAAGAATGCGGGCGCGGTGTGCAGTGGCGCGGGGAGCGGAGAAGACTTCAGGGCCGAGATGCGGCCGCCGGGCTCGATGAAGTTCATCTGGTCGAACCAGCGAATCTGGCCGGCGGCGCCAATGCGCGTGTAGAACTCGATGAGATTCGTGCACAGGCGGAAGAGAACATGCTGGCAGTTATCGACGACTTCGCCGGTGCCCGGATGCTGATAGGAAGAAGCCCTCCCGCCGAGAAAGGGACGCTTCTCGAAGAGGGTGACGCGGAAACCGGAATCGGCAAGGGCGCACGCGGCAGCCAGTCCGGCGAGGCCGCCTCCGACAATCGCGACCGTGGGTTGAGAAGAGCTGGCGGGCATCGGATGGCTATAGGGAAGCGAGCCAGACGCGCGATCGATGCGCCGCAAAACACGCGACGCTTCGTGCGGCTCGCCCAGGTCCTTTGACGCCAAATGCGGGCGCCTCGGGATGACCACAGAAAATTCGCATTCGTCAGTTTACATCAGGCGCCTGAGGAAGCCTTTGGCGAGGATGAAGAGCTTTTGGCGGCGGGTGAGAGCGACTTTGGCGGTGAAGACGTCGTACTGCTTGACAGCGATCTTATCGAGCAGAGCGCGATAGATATTCACCAGCACCCAGAGCGCGGGCTGACTGTCTTCGGAGACATAGGGGATGAGCGCATCGCCGGAGGCATAAAACTGGCGGGCGCGGCCGGCTTCGAAGGCGAGCAGGGGACGAAGGCGGGCGGCATCGGGCGAAGCCAGCAGATCGGAGAAGGAAAGATTGAAGCGGGCCAGGTCCTCCGCGGGAAGGTAAACGCGGCCGAGAGAGGCGTCTTCCTTGACGTCGCGGATGATGTTGGTCAGCTGGAAGGCGAGGCCGCAGTCTTCGGCGAGCGCTTCGGCCTGGGGATCGCGATATCCGAAGATGTGAATGCAAACCAGGCCAACGACCGAGGCGACGCGGTAGCAGTAAAGGCGAAGGTCTTCGAAGGTGGCGTAGTGGACGGTGCAGGGCGCGTTCGACAGATTTCCGCTTCCGGCAAAATCGGCGGGAAGCGGGGCATCCACGGGGGATTCCACTTCGGGGCTCATGACGTCCATGGCGGTGCCGTGGGCGAGTTCGTCGAGCAACCCGGCAGGAATGGCGAAGCGGCGCTGGGCGTCGGTGAGGGCGAGCAGAATGGCATCGTCGGTGGGCTGGCCCTGCTGGGCGCGGTGCAGCGCATCGAGCCAGGCGTCGAGTTTCTGGCGGCGCTCGGGGAAACTCAACGAAGAATCGTCGGTGATGTCATCGCAGCGGCGCATGAAAGCGTAGACGGCGCAGAGGGCTTCGCGCTTGCGACGAGGCAGAACCAGAAAAGCGTAATAAAAATTCCTGGCGGCGGTGCGGGTGATTCCTTTGCACACCGAATACGCCATGACGAGCTGGGGCGCGGCGGGAGTCCAGGGAATGGGAACGGGCTCGGTGCCAACGGTCACGGCCTGGTGACCCCGCTGGGGGCCGGTGGTTTCAGGCTGGCCGGGCCGGCTGGAGCAGCCGAGGTTCCGGAAAAGAGTTTGTGAAGCGCGGCGCGGGCGACGAGCGCGAGCTTACGCGGCCTGGAGATCACCGGACGGTTGCCGAGCACAGCATAGTCCTGGCGCTCGATGGCGCGAAGGATTTCCTGGCCGCCGCGGGTGAAGAGTTCGAGGTCGACGGCGAGTTCGCGGTCGACCATCGACACCAGCGGCAGACCTTTGCGGAACCAGTCGTGAGCGCGTTCCACTTCGAAGCGCATCAGGGCGCGGAAGGCGGGCGTGTTCCGACTGCAAACGATATCGTCTTCAGTGACAGCGAAGCGATGCAGACTCTCCAGCGGCAGATAGACGCGGCCTTTGGCGTAGTCGACGGAGACGTCCTGCCAGAAATTGGCCAGCTGGAGCGCGGTGCAGGTGAAATCAGAAAGTTGCTGGCGCTCGGCATCGCGGTATCCACAGAGATAGAGCACGAGATGGCCGACGGGATTGGCGGAGTAGCGGCAATAGGCGAGAACGTCGTCGAATGTGGGGAAGCGAGTGACGGCCTGATCCTGGCGAAAGGCGATGAGCAGGTCAGAGAACTCATGCTTCGGGATGTCGAACTGGCGGACGGTTTCGGCGAGGGCGACGAAGACCGGATGCCGGGGAGAACCGTCGTAGCAGGCATCGAGTTCAGATTGCCACTGATCGAGGAGCGCGAGCGCGGCCGCGGCATCGCCGACTTCGTCGCCCAGGTCGTCGGAAATGCGGCAATAGGCGTAGACATTGAAGAAATGCTGACGCAAGCGGCGGGGAAGAAACCAGGTGGCGACCGAGAAATTCTCGTAATGCGTGCGGGCGAGATGAGCGCAGTATTCGCGCGCCTGCGCCGGTGTGGGGGCGGAGGCCGGAATGGCGTAGGCGGCGGGAAGGCGCGACCAGCCGAGAGACACGGATTGTGCGGCGGGTTGAGTCATCTCAGTTCAGCTTTACGCCATTGCGAACTCGATGCAGCCGTGAGAACTCCCTTCGAGGACCCATGCCGGCGCAGAGAAACAAGGGATCCTTCGACTGCGCATCGGATTCGCTTTGCGAATTCAATGCTTCGCTCAGGATGACAAGAGCCTGGAACCAGGTTAACGTCCACAATCAGCAATCAACAATCAGTGGCCGGGGATGATCGCGGTTTTGATTTCACCGCCGCGGTTGAGCATGTGATGCAAAACCTGCTGCAGGCGCGACAGAGGCGCCTCGCCGGTAATGTAATCCGTGGGGCGAATCTTCTTGGCCGCAATCAGTCCGAAGGCTCGGCGGACGGTCTCCGGCGTGTGGTGGAATGTGGCTTTCAAGGTGATTTCGGAATAGTGCAGCCGGTTGGTATCGAGCTGCACCTTGGTTCCACCGGCACAACCGCCGAAGAAGTTGACGGTGCCGCCTTTGCGAACCATCTCGACGGCCCACTCCCAGGCCTCGGGCCGACCGACGGCTTCGATGACGACATCACAACCGCGTTTCTGCGGAGAAAGTGCGCGGACGGCTGCGACGACGTCGGTGACTTTGGTGGTCTGCACGATTTCGTGAGCGCCCATCTGCTTGGCGGCGGTGACCTGTCCGTCGCGCTTGACCACGGAAATCACGTTGCAGCCGATGGCGCGGGCCACCTGGACGAACATGAGTCCGATGGGGCCGCCGCCGAGGATGGCGACGGTTTCGCCGATTTCGACTCCGGTCTCATGCAGGCCGCGGAGAACGCAGGCCAGCGGCTCGGTCATGGCGGCGTCTTCGAAGGTGACGTTGGGCGGAATGACGAGCATGTTGGCTTCAACAATGCGGCGCGGGACGCGGATGTATTCGGCGTAGGCTCCGTTGTTGAAGAGCAGGTCTTCGCAGAGATTCTCCTGGTGCTTGGAGCAGTAGAAGCACATCTGGCAGGGGGCGGAGTTGAGGGCGACGACACGCATGCCCTTCTTGAATCCATTGACGCCGGCGCCGACTTCCTCGACGACTCCAGCCAGTTCGTGGCCGAAGAGGGCGGGGGGAACGATCATGCGGGCGTGATATCCGCGCTGAAAGACTTTGAGATCGGTGCCGCAAGTGAGGGCGACCTGGACTTTCACCAGGACCTCGCCGTCACCCACGCGAGGGATAGGAACCTTCTCGATCTTGAGATCTTCTTTGCCGTACAAGACGGCGGCGGTCATTTTTCCGTTCACTGCGAGTTTCCTTTTCTACAGCCTCTCGGGCGCAAACCCCGGAAAACATGCTGTCTGACAGCGCGACGAATCGCGCGTCCCGGTCAAAACGCTGCGGCGCGGCGGCCCTAAAGGGCCGCCTGGCCACTACGAGGGCCGGGTTGAATCAGAATCTTCATCGAGGAAGGCTGCGGATGCGCGGCGAGGTCGAGTGCGGCGCGGCACTGGGCCAGCGGGAAGCGGTGGCTGACCAGGCGCTCCAAATTCATTTCGCCATTCATGACAAAACCCACCGACTCCTCCTGCAGGTCGACCGAGGCGCTATAGGAACCCACCAGCGTCTTCTCGTCGACACAGATGGCGGCCGGATCGATCACGGCTTCTCCGTGCTGAGTCTGGGCAAACAGCAATACACGACCCCCTGGACGCGCAACGTCCATTGCGGTGCGAATCAGGGCGCTGCCCCCGACCGCGAGAATCACGGCGTCGGCACCGCGGCCTTCGGTCAAGCCGCGAACGCGCTCGACAACATTCTCTCGCGACGCATCGATTGTAAGCTCTAGGCCGAAACTTGACCCTATTTTAAGCCTCTCGGGATACAAATCGGAAGTGATTAACCTAACCCCTGCCTGCTGCGCCAACACACTCAATAAGATGCCGATTGGTCCCTGGCCGATGGTCAGCACGGTCTCTCCGGGCAAAAGCCTCAGATTTTCAATGCCTTTCATGCAGGTATTGACGGGCTCCACGAAGCAGGCCTGCTCGAAGCTGACGCGGTCGGGGATGCGGACGGTCCCGTGCTGAACGATCCAATCCATGACGCGGACGTACTCGGCGAATCCGCCGCCGGAGGGCTCGAATCCGGCGGTGCAACCGACTTTCTTGTAGGTCGCGCACTGGGCGAAGGTCTTGGTGCGGCAGTAGAAGCAAGTGCGGCAGGGAATGTGGTGAAAGACGATGACGCGGTCGCCTGGCCCATAATCCCGGACGTTTGACCCAACGGCGGCGACAGTGCCGGAAGTTTCGTGTCCGAAGATGCGGGGCGCGGAATGGGAACCGGTGGAGATTTTCTTGAGATCGGTACCGCAGACGCCGCAGGAGTGGACCCGCAGGAGCATTTCGCCGGGGCCGATTTCCGGGACGGGCACGGTTTCGAGGCGAACATCATTCACGCCGCGGTAGACGGCGGCGAGCATCGTGGTCGGGATAGGAGAGGATTCGTCTTCGACCGCGGAGGGTCGGGTTGCGGGCATACCTCATTTTAGATGATACAAAGGGCTCGGTGGTGCAAATTGGAGGAGGTGGGCGGGGAGAGCTTCAACACAGAGGATACAGAGAAGAGGCGCGTTGATCGGTGCGGCATGGGGCAGAGGATCAATAAATATGCGGCAGAAGACGCCAGGTGCGCCGGAAGTAGGCGTCGTACTCGGCGCCGAAGTGCTGGCGCAGGAGGCGCTCTTCGGCGTGAATCCGCGCCACCAGGGGCACGAACAAGGCAGCTGCCAGCAGGACTCCAACGGCGGAGCGAAAGGTGAGCACCCATCCCAGGGAAGTGACGAGCAATCCGAGGTAGCTTGGGTTGCGGATGACGGCGTACATGCCGCGGGTTTCCAACTTGTGCCCCGGCTGGATCGCGACCAGCCCGCTGAAGCGGTTTCTGAGAACGTACACCGGAAGGATACGGATCAGGCCGCCGATAAAGAACAAAACCACGCCCACCCAGCGCATGGCGTCGCCATCGAGGGTGCCGAATCCGATGCGATCGGTGTAGGAGGAGAAGAAAGCCATCAGGAGAGCAATCGCACCGAAGGCCCACAGCACCCAGCGATTGCCGCGGTCTTCCGTTTCGCCGGAATTCATGCCGCCACCGGAGGGGACGGCGAGCACCGTCAACAGGATGGTCGCGGCGGCGAGAACGCGGAACGCCGGATGACGGAAGAACGGTGTCCATCCGCCCCAGGCGGCGATGGCCAGCCCGAACTGGATGGCGATGGAGATCACGGAAGAGATCACAATCTTGAGGGCACTCATTTCGGTCGCGCTCTGTTACAACGTAACACCACTTCGGGTGGTGGAATTTTCCCACGTCTCGCAAAGACGGCGAGACGTGGGGCAGCCCCGGAAGTGGGAACCCACCCTGTGGCAGAGGCGCTATGGGGTGGGGCAACCGGACTGGGCGTTTCATGCTATGCTGCGGCGAAAGTTCGGCAACTCGAGGGACGCTCTGTGCTGACGGAACTGCGACTGGAAAACTACGCGGTCATCGACAACCTGGCGGTGGAGTTCGGGCCGGGGCTGAACCTGCTGACGGGCGAGACGGGAGCGGGGAAGTCGATCCTGATCGACGCGCTGGCGCTGCTGCTGGGGGAAAAGGCGTCGAGCGAGGTGATCCGGGCGGGGGCGGAGCGGGCGGTGGTGGCGGCGGTGATGGAAGCGCCGCAGGCGCAGCAGAAGGCGTTGAAGAAAGTCCTCGAGGCGAATGGGCTGGATGAGTCCGAGGACGAAACGCTGATCCTGCGGCGGGAGATTGCGGCGGGAGGCAAGGGGCGGGCGTTCGTCAACAATCAGCCGGCCACGGTCGCGGTGCTGAAACAACTGGCGCCGTTTCTGGCGACGATCCACGCACAGAACGAATCGATTCTGGCGTTTGATGGCCAGGCCCGGCTGGAATTGATCGATGCGTATGCGGCGAGCCAGCCGGATCCGGTGGCGGCTGCGTTTTCCGTGTGGAAGGAGATTCGAGGGCGAATCGACGAACTGGAGCGCGGAGAGCAAGACCGGCTGCGGCTGGTGGATCTGTGGGTTTTCCAGAGGCGCGAGATTGAAGAAGCGCGGCTGCAGGCGGGCGAGGACGAGCGGCTGGAAGCGGAGAAGCGCGTCCTGGCGAATGCGGAGAAGATCTACAACGCGGCGATGAATGCGTTTGATTTGCTGTACGAGGGCAACGGATCGACGGCGTCTTCGTTGCGGGCGGCGCAGAAGCAGGTCGAGGATCTGGCGCGGTACGAACCGAAGTTTCAGGAGGCGCTGGCGGCGCTGGAGTCGGCGCGCATCAGCGTGGAAGATGTGGGAGCGACGGTGCGGGATTATGCGGGAGGAATTCACGCGTCTCCGGAACATCTGGCGGAAGTGGAAGACCGACTGGCTCTGGTCGATCGGCTGAAGCGGAAATACGGGCCAGCCCTCGATGATGTGATTACGTTTGGAAATGATGTTGCGCGCAAGCTTTCGGAGGTCGAGAACAAGGACGAGATCCTGCGGCAACTGCGGGGCGAACTGGCCAAGGCGGGGGAAGAATACCTGCGAGCGGCGCGGAGCCTGTCGAAGAAGAGACACGAAGCGGCGCGGAAGCTGGAGAAGCTGGTCGAGGCGGAGATTAATGATCTGGCGATGAAGGCGACCTTCCGCATCGAAATGACCAGTTCCGAGGAGGAAGGGAACTGGACACCAGACGGCATCGACCAGGTGGTGTACCTGATTACGACGAATCCGGGAGAACCGCTGCGGAGACTGGAACACATCGCGTCAGGAGGAGAGCTGTCGCGGGTGATGCTGGCGCTGAAGGCGAGCGTAGAAGCAGGCCGGGTTCCCCCATCTCGCAAAGGCGGCGAGACGTGGGGCACCGGCAAGCGAGGCGCTCAGAAGACGCTGGTCTTTGACGAGATTGACACCGGAATCGGCGGGCGGGCGGCCGAAGCGGTGGGCAAGAAACTGAAGTCGCTGGCGCGCGCGAATCAGGTGCTGTGCGTCACGCACCTGCCGCAGATCGCGGCCTTCGGCGATCATCACTACGTGATCGAGAAGAAAGAAGCGGCAGGACGCACGCGCACGAACATCCGGAGGGTGACCGGCGAGGAGCGGACGGAGGAAGTGGCGCGGATGCTGAGCGGAGCGAAGCTGACGGAGACTTCGCGCAAGCATGCCGAGCAGTTGATCAAGGCGAATGGATAGGGCTGCTTTCGAAGCTGGCTTTTCTCAGTCTTTCAATCTCTGAATTCTGGATTAGCGCGAGAGGACCTGGATCAGGTCGGAGTGGCTTTCCGCCAGGGTCGTCTTGGTGGAACCATCGGCAATTCTGATATTGAAGTTCACGGTGATCTTGGCCTGGGTTTCCACCGGCTGGCCTTTTTCAAGGACTGGCTTGAAGCGCCACTGGCGGACGGCCTGCTGAGCGGCATCGGTCAGGATCGGAGGGCCGGCGAGGACGCGCAGATCTTCGATGTTGCCGTCGGCGCTGATGATGGCCTGCAGAACCACCGATCCCTGGACTTTCATCTGAGGCGCGAGCAGTGGATACGCGGACCCGTCAGGGGTGTTCACGCTGGTCGACAGCGGTTCGCGCTCGGCGGCGTTGGTGGCGACGCCCGCGGGCGTTCCGTTTGAGATCTCAAGGTTGGCCGCCGGGTTGCCGGGGTGCAGGCGGCTATGTTTGTCGCCCGTGACCACTTCAACGTCGAGCGGCGGCAGCGCGGTCCGATTGGAGGCTACGATGCCGGAGGCCGGTTCCTGAGGCTTTGCGGCGGGCGCAGGCTCGGCGGAGTGCTTCTTGAGCACGGGAGCGGGCGCCGGAATCGAAGGACGAGTCGCCAGAGGAGCAGCTTGCGGCTTGGCCGAAGCGAGGTCGGTTCCAACGGCGTCGGAGTCGGCATATTGATCGGTGCCGAACCAGAAGTCGCGATCCTTCACGATCAGGGCGGCAAAGGTGACCAGCAGAAGAATGAGGGCGAATAACTGTTTGCGGGGCTGTTCGCTCTGGACGGTCCGGCCAGGGAGGGTGCCGACGGTCGGTTTGAGCTTCAGTTCAAGCATTGTCGCTCTTCGCAAACGGGGTATCGCGTAACGACGCCAACAAGGTTGCTCCCGATCGGCTGGGATGACAATGGCACGGGGGCGGGGGAAGCCGGCACGAGAGTGCTATGCGGCGTCTGAGGGGGTGAGTGCAGCGGCAGGAGGCGGGACGGTGACCGTTCGCTGCGGCGGTCTGGCCATTCGCCGCTAATTGCAGCGGTTTCTGTGGCTTACGTTGACCAGGAGGGTACTTTCAGATAGTTTAGAATGATCAATATCAAAGGTTTTCGTGTAGGCTAAGGAAACGCGTCCTGTGGGGCAGTTTTGCATCTTACCAAGGCAGGAGGGCTCGATTCCGGCGCCTGTCCGCGGGCTACGACGGTCTTTCGACGGGCGATCTCTTTCTACGACGGCATCTACGGACGACTCTTACGGTCGACCAGGAGCGACACTGAACGTGGCAAATTCTGAAGGCAAAACTCTACTGTTACTGAAACCGCGGGGGTTCTGCGCCGGGGTGGTGCGGGCCATCGACGTGGTGCGAATCGCGCTGGAGGCCTTTGGGCCGCCGATTTATGTGCGCAAGGAGATCGTCCACAACAGCTTCGTAGTGGAGGAGTTGCGGGGCAAGGGCGCGATTTTCGTCGACAGCGAAGACGAGGTTCCGAACGGCGAGCGGATCATTTACAGCGCGCACGGCGTGTCTCCGGAGGTGCGGGAGCACAGCGCGAAGCGTGGACTGCGGGTGATTGATGCTACCTGTCCGCTGGTGACCAAGGTGCACGTGGAGGCGGTGAAGTTCGCGCGCGAAGGATATTCCCTGATTCTGATCGGCCACCACGACCATGATGAAGTCATCGGCACGCTGGGCGAAGCTCCGCTGGTGACGCAGGTGGTGGGATCGCCGGAACAGGTGGAATCGCTGGACGTGCCCGATCCGAACCGGGTGGCGTATCTGACGCAGACCACGCTGAGCCTGGACGAGACCAAGGACATTATCGCGGCGCTGAAGAAGAGGTTTCCGAATATCAAAGGGCCGGCGGCCCAGGACATCTGCTACGCGACGGAAAACCGGCAGGTAGCGGTGAAGCAGGTGGCGTCGGAGTCGGATCTGCTGCTGGTGGTCGGCTCGGAGAACAGTTCGAATTCGAACCGACTGGTGGAAGTGGCGCGCAACCTGGGAACGAACGCGCACCTGATCGACAGCTGCAACGATATCGAGACGGAATGGCTGAAAGGCGTGAAGACGATTGCGCTGACGGCGGGAGCTTCGGCGCCGGAACACCTGGTGGAAGAGACGATCACGTTCCTGCGGGAAAAAGGATTTAACGACCTGCAGGAACTGGAAGTGATGCCGGAGAACGTGCGGTTCGGGCTGCCTCCGGAGATCGTGGAAGCGATTGCCGCCGCGCCGGCGCAGTGAGTGGCGGCGCGATCTCGCCGCGTCAGCATGGACAAAGCGAATTTTGGAGTGTGAACAGTATGGAATCCAACTCCCCCGATTCTGACAGTACGATCACCTCGGTAGGTTCCGCTCCCCAACTCCGGTTCGGCAAGATTGAAGAATTCACCTCACGTGTGGGCGCGGCCATCGCGGCGGCGCGGAAGCATCTTTTCTCGCAGCAGCAAGAAGAGGGCTACTGGTGCGGCGAACTGGAAGCCGACACGACCCTCGAGTCCGATTACATGCTGCTGCACACCCTGCTGGGGACGGGGAATCCGGAACGATTCCAGAAAGCCGCCAACTGGATTCTCCGCCATCAGAACGAGGATGGGGGATGGAGCACGTATCCGGGCGGGCCGTCGAATGTGAGCGCGTCGGTGAAATCCTACTTCGGGCTGAAGCTGGCGGGATACGCGGCGGACCATCCGGCGCTGGAGCGCGCCCGGGAAAAAATTCTGGAGCTGGGCGGGGTGACCGAGGTCAATACATTCACCAAGATCTATCTGTGCTTTTTCGGGCAGTACGATTACGATGCGGTGCCGGCGATTCCTCCGGAGATCGTGCTGTTCCCCAGCTGGTTCTGGTTCAACATCTACGAAATTTCTTCGTGGTCGCGGGCGATCCTGGTGCCGCTGTCGATCTGCTACGCCAAGAAGCCGTTCAAGAAGATTCCGCGGGAGATGGGCGTGGAGGAGCTGTTTGTGGGGGGCATGCAGAAGTCGCGCATGCACCTGCACTGGGCGAAGAAGCTGATCTCATGGCGGAATTTCTTTCTGGTACTGGACCGGATGACGCACTGGTTTGAGCGGGTGCATGTGCGCCCGCTGCGCTCGATCGCGCTGAGGAGCGCTGAGAAGTGGATGCTGGCGCGCTTCGAGATGAGCGACGGGCTGGCGGCCATTTTCCCGTCGATCATGAATTCGGCCATCGCCATGCGCTGCCTGGGATACTCGCTGGACGATCCGCAGGTGATCCGGGCGATGGATGAGTTCGAGAAGCTGGGCATCGAAGAAGGCGACACCTTCCGCATGCAGCCCTGCGTTTCGCCGGTGTGGGACACGGCGTATGCGCTGTTCGCGCTGGGCGAGGCGGGCGTGCCGGCCGACGATCCGCGCATGGTGAAGTGCGCGGACTGGATCCTGCAGAAGCAGGTGCGCAATGCGGGCGACTGGAAAGTGAAGAACAAGAAAGGGCAGCCGGGCGGCTGGTACTTCGAGTTCAACAACGAGTTCTATCCTGATGTGGACGACACGGCCATGGTGTGTCTGGCGCTGAGCCGGGTGGAGCATCCGAACGGGCGGTATCAGCGGGAATCGGTGCAGCGGGCGATCGACTGGGTTTTTTCCATGCAGTGCAAGAACGGCGGCTGGGCCTCATTCGACAAGGACAACGACCGCATGGTCTTTCAGTATGTGCCGTTCGCCGATCACAACGCCATGCTCGATCCGGCGACGGTGGACATCACGGGGCGGATCCTCGACATGCTGGCAGCGTACGGATATGACAAGAGTCATCCGGCGGTGAAGCGGGCGATCGAGTTCCTGATCAGGGAGCAGGAGCCGGACGGAAGCTGGTTCGGGCGCTGGGGCGTGAATTACATCTACGGGACGGGACTGGTGCTGCGCGGGCTGGAGGCGATCGGCGTCGATCTGCACGAGCCCTGCATTCAGCAGGGAGCGGAGTGGCTGCGCATGATCCAGAACGCGGATGGCGGTTGGGGCGAGAGCTGCGAGTCGTACGACGATACGGCGAAGCACGGAGTGGGCGAGAGCACGCCGTCGCAGACGGCATGGGCGATTCTGGGATTGCTGGCAGCCAATGATACGCGGAGCGATTCGGTGGCGCGGGGCATCGCGTACCTGCTGCGCACGCAGAACAAAGACGGATCGTGGGACGAGGAGCTTTACACGGGCACGGGATTTCCCCGCGTGTTCTACCTGATGTATCACCTGTACCGGCAATATTTCCCGCTGCTGGCGCTGACCACGTATCAGAAGGTGATGGAAAAGAACGAGAATTAGCGGTTCCCGGGCTAAGGCCCCCGTCAAGGTCGGCTCCGGGCCCGCTGGTGCAGGCGCGCTTCGGGGGACGCATCCCATACATCTGGAGTGTTCTTCCCGGCATCAGCGATTGACAATCTGAGCCATGTGCTGAATGCTGAGTGCTGAATGCGAGCATTCGTCACTGGCGCGACGGGATTCCTCGGCTCCCATGTAGCGCGCGTTCTGGCCGATCAGGGCGCTGAGCTGCGGCTGCTGGTGCGTCCGACGAGCAATCTGAAAAATCTGGACGGGCTTAAGGCGGACCGTGTGGTTGGCGATCTGCGCGATGCGGCGTCGCTGGAAAAAGCGATGGCAGGCTGCGACACGGTCTTTCACGTGGCGGCGGACTACCGGCTTTGGGTGCGCGATGCGAATGAGATGTACCGGTCGAACGTCGAGGGCACGCGGGCGATTCTGGAGGCGGCAAGGAAGAATGGGGTGCGCGGCGTGGTGTACACGTCGAGCGTAGCGACCATGGGATTCACGGCGGACGGGCATCCGGCGGATGAGGAGTCTCCGGTGTCGCTGGCCGACATGATCGGGCATTACAAGCGATCGAAATTCATGGCGGAGCAGATCGCTCTGGAGGCGGGGCGAAGCGGGATGCGGGTGATCACGGTGAATCCGACGACTCCGGTGGGCGAGCAGGATGTGAAGCCGACGCCGACGGGACGGATTGTGGTCGATTTCCTGAAGCGGAAGTTTCCCGCCTACGTGGAGACAGGATTGAACCTGGTCGACGTGCGCGAGTGTGCGCGCGGGCATGTGGCGGCGCTGGAAAAAGGCAGACCGGGCGAGCGCTACATTCTGGGCGGGGAGAATCTCACGCTGAAGCAGATTCTGGACAACCTGGGAAGGATTTCGGGATTGCCGTCACCGAAAGTGAAGCTGCCGTATTTTTTTGCGTTCGCGACGGGAGTGATCGACGAAGCGATTACCGGACGGCTGTTGAAGGGCGAGCCGCGAGCGACGGTCGATACGGTGCGCATGGGAAAAAAGAAAATGTTTGCCAGCTCCGACAAGGCGGAGCGGGAGCTGGGCTGGAAGATTGTCCCGGTGGAAGATGCGCTGCGGCGGGCGGTGGAGTGGTTCCGGGCGAACGGCTATGTCTGATTCCGCGAAGGCGAGAATTGCGATTGTGGCCGCGCTGGAACGGGAGGTGCGTCCGCTGGTGCGGCGATGGCAAGCGGTGGAGAGGGAATATTCCGGACGCCGGTTTAAGTTCTTCGCGCAGGAAGACGCGGTCGTGGTTTGTGGAGGGATGGGCGCGGAAGCGGGGCGTCGAGCGGCGGAGGCGGTGATCGCGCTGTATGCGCCGCAGATCGTGTATTCGGCAGGATTCGCCGGGGCGCTGGATCCGGAGCTGGTGGCCGGCGCCGTGATGCGGCCGGCGCGGGTGGTGAATGCGGGCGATGGAAGCAGCGTCCGGGTGAATGGCGGGAAAGGAGTGCTGGTCACCTTTGGGATGGTGGCCAGCGCGGAACAGAAGGCGAATTTGCGGGAGTCGTTTGCTGCGCAGGCGGTCGACATGGAGGCAGCGGCGGTCGCGCGGGCAGCCGAAGGGCGAGGCATTCGGTTCGCGGCGGTGAAAGCGATTTCGGACGGCGCGGACTTCACGTTCCCGGCGATGCAGCGATTTGTGGACTCGGCAGGGAAGTTTTCCGAGGCGCGATTCGCATGGTACGCGGCGTGGCGTCCTTGGCTGTGGGGAAGAGTGATGCGAATGGCGAGGGACAGCAGTCACGCGGCTGAGGCGTTATGCGAGCAGCTGCAGGCGATTCTGCTGGACGAAGCGGCAGAGGATCCGGCAAAAAAAGAGGCGGTGGAAGGACGATGAAACATTGGGCTCGCGCGATTGCGGGGACGGTTTTTTTCGTGGCGATCGGGTTCGCGGCGGCCGGACTGCGGGCGCAAAGTGCGCCCCCGACGTACTTTGCCAACAGCTTTCGGCAGGGCGAGACGCGGATCACCGAGGAAGCATTCGATGTGAAACTGACTCCGGACAACGCGACCTACCGGGAAAGAATCAAGGATTCGGCGGGGAACGACCGCTACGAGCTGACGATTACGCCGCAGGGGCCGGAGGGCGATGCGCGGATCACGTCGTGGCGGGTGCGGCTTGGGGACCTGCATCACAGCATTTACAACAACATTCTGCTGGCCGATCAGCAGCCGACCGCCGAGGCAAAAGACAACCTTTGGTGGCTGAATCCGAATCCATTTGGGCCGGTGCCGATCCGGGCGAAACGGATCATGAAGGTGGACGGATTCTATGTGGTGCTTCAGGTAAAGAATCTGCACTTTACGCCGCTGGACTCTCCGTATCTGGACTCGATGGAGGTTCATTTTGCGTTCAGCAACAGCGATCCGAGAAACGCGGGGCATTGAGGATAGTTAGAAATTTCCCGTTGCCAGATCGGGTACGCGAGGCCAGATCACGCGCGGAATTCATCTATAATCAGTGAAGGCGTTCTCCCAAAATCCAATGCAATTTCTTCCCTTGCTGGCAGTGTTCGTCGGCGGCGAAGTCGTCGACATGATTTCCGATAGCGGCCCGGTTGCAAAGCTCGTCTTACTGGCTCTGTTGTGTTTCAGCTTGCTTTCCTGGGCGATAATCCTGACCAAATGGAGCCTGCTGCGGCGGGCGCGGCTGCAGAGCGGGCGATTCGTGCGGGCCTTCCGCAAAGCGCAGCGGCTGCAGGACATTGCGGCGGTGGCGGATCAGTTCCGGCCCAGCCCGCTGGTGGGCGTATTCGAGAGCGCCTTTGAAGAGTACAAGCGGCAAATGGGCTCTAGCGGAATGTTGCGCAACCTGACGGCGGTGCAGCGCGGGATGCAGATCGGCAGCTCGGAAGAGATCACGCGGCTGGAACGGAATATGCCGTGGCTGGCCATCACGGCGGCGGTGACCCCGTTCATCGGGCTGTTCGGCACGGTGTGGGGCATTATTGATGCGTTTCACGGGCTGGGCACGGCGGGGGCGGCAACGCTGCGCGCGGTGGCTCCGGGCATTTCCGAGGCGCTGATCACGACGGCGGCGGGACTGGCGGCCGCGATTCCGGCGGTGATTGCCTACAACCTGATCGGATCGTCGATCCGGGAGTTCGCGGCCCGCGGCGACGATTTCGCGCTCGAAGTGCTCAATGCGGTCGAACACGGGCAGGCGCAGAGCTCGGCGCAGGTTCCGGCCGATATGAGGCGGTAATGGCGTTCACCACTTCCAACGGACGCACGCAAACCGCTCTCGCCGACATCAACATCACGCCGCTGGTGGACGTGGTACTGGTGCTGCTGATCATTTTCATGGTCACTGCGCCGGTGCTGCAGTCCGGGATTGACGTGAGCGTTCCCAAGACGCGCTACGTAAAGGAAATCACGCAGGAGCGGCTGGTCATCACCATCAACAAGGATCAGCGCGTGTTTCTGGGGAACGATCCCATCAACATCAATGAGATTGCAACGAAGCTGCGGCAGAAGATTCGCGATCCGCGCGGCCAGGCGATCTTCGTGCGCGCCGATGAGAATGTGCCGTTCGGCGCCTTCGCCACGGTGATGGACGCGGTGAAGCAGTCCGGCATCACGAACGTGAGCATCGTGACGCAGCCCCTGGAACAAAATGGCAGGAAACGCTGAGATTTATTTCGAGCACGAGCGCTGGGGACGTCCGCTGGCGTGGTCGGCGGGACTGCACGTGGGAGTCACGGTGCTGCTGCTGATCTATGTGGCCGTGTTCAGCGGGCGGAGCGGGGCGACCTGGGGTGCGGGCGGCGGCGGAGAGGCGGTGGGCGCGACGCTGGTGAGCAGCGTGCCGTTGGCGGTAACTCCGGCGCAGACGCAGAACGTGCTGGCCAACGAATCGAAGGGCGTGACGAAGTCGGAGCCGAAGGTCCCGGAAAAGCCAGAGCCGGACGCGATCGAACTGCAAGGCAAGAACGCCAAGATCAAGCCGAAAAAGAAGCAGGAGACGATCACCAAAGAGAAGCCGGTGGCGGAGCCGGAACCGGAGACCAATCAGGTGGCGTTTGGCGAAGGCGGGCCGGTGAGCGGGCCGTATGGAACGTTCGCGGCGGGCGCAGCCAAGGGCGGATTCGGCATTACCGGCGGTGGCGGCGACTTCGGCACGATGTACGCCTGGTATGTGCGGGTGATTCAGCAGAAGGTTTCGGACAACTGGCTGCGGTACGAGATTGATCCGAGCATCACGTCGGCGCAGCGGGTCTACATCACGTTTGACGTGGCGCGCGACGGGCATCCCTCGAATGTGCAGGTCGAGCAGTCCAGCGGGGTGCCATCACTGGACGTCTCGGCGGTGCGAGCCATCCAGCGCATCGACACCTTCGGACCGCTGCCGTCGGATTATGCAGGCGGCAAAATCTCGGTGGAGTTCTGGTTCGACTACAAGAAGTGAGCCGGAACGAGAGCGGGAAGACTCCACGGAGTACGGAAGTAACCATCCTGTGCGAAAGAAAAACCAGATGCGCCAGAAACGAACCAGCAAAGAAACCGGCGCCAAGGACGAGGTCTTGCAAACGAATTCATATCGGAATACGATATTAATGTATCGAGTAAGCATCTCCCCCAAACGGATGGACGACGGCGCTAGATCAACTGGCCGCAGGCGGTCGAACAGACTCCAGGCATTCGGGCTGGCGCTGATCATCGCGCTCGCGATTTACCCCTCTCTTGCCCGGGCCCAGGATTGGGTCAAGACGGGCACCGGGATCGGCGTGAACCGGGCACGGCTGGCCGTGCCGGATTTCAAGCCTTCCACCAGCGATCCGCAAAACACCGCTCTGCTGAAAACCTTCAACGACACGCTGTGGAACGATCTGGACGTTTCGGGCGTGGTGGAGTTGGTGTCGAAGAGTTTTTATCCGCTGCAGACGCCGGGCCAGCCCCCGGAAGTCACGTTCCCGGCGTGGAACGCTCCGCCTCCCAACGCCGCGTATCTGGCCTTCGGAAATCTCGGGGTGAGTTCGGGCAAGCTGACGGTGCAGGGATGGCTGTATGACGTGAAGAACATCCAGACGCCGCAGATTCTGGGCAAGCAGTATTCGGACACGGCCAGCGATGCGGCGGCGCGGGTGATGGCGCACAAGTTCGCCGACGAAATTATCTTCCGGCTGGGCGGAGGGATTCCGGGAATCGCCGAGAGCCAGATTTACTTTGTGAGCAATCGCACGGGACACAAGGAAATCTGGGGCATGGATTACGACGGATCGAACCAGCACCAGATTACGCATCTGGGATCGATCGCGATTTCGCCGCGGATTTCGCCGGACGGAACGCGCATCGCATTCAGCGCCCTGACCAAGACGGGATGGGAAATCATGATGTACTCGCTCGAACTGAACCGGATGGTGGGCTTCCCGCACATGGGCGGGACGAATCTTTCTCCGGCATGGTCGAGCGACGGATTGAAGCTGGCATTTTCCTCGTCGCGCGGCGGGACTCCGGAAATTTACGTGGCGGACGCGAACGGGGGGAATCTGCGGCGGATGACGGATTCGAAGGGGCCGGATGTGTCTCCGGTGTGGAACCGGAAAACGGACTCCGAGATCGCGTTTGTGAGCGGGCGGACCGGGCTGCCGCAGATCTACATGATGGGAGCGGATGGGACGAATCTGCAGCGGCTGACGGATCAAGGGTATGCGGTATCGCCGAACTGGTCGCCGAGCGGGCAGTTTCTGGCATTTGCGTGGATCCGGCATTACGGGCCGGGCGAGCCGGGATCGTCGGATATTTATCTGATGGATGTGGCCAGCAAGCAGTGGGTGCAGTTGACCCATGATGGCGGGCGCAATGACTATCCGTCGTGGTCGCCGGACAACCGGCACATCGTGTTTCAGTCGAACCGCTCGGGAAGCCTGCAGATCTGGAGCATGCTGGCGGACGGGACGAAGGCGCAACAACTGACCTTCACCGGGCACAATACGCAACCGAATTGGAGTTGGAAATAGTAAATACCAAATGCACTTCGTCTGGCCTCGATGCCGAAACATTGAGGTCGCAGGGAGGATCAAAGTGAAGCGAAGCATGAAATGGTTGTGGCTGATCATCGCACTGGGCGCTCTGCTCGCGTTGGGCGCCTGCAAGAAGAAAGCGGCACCCCCGCCGCCTCCACCTCCGCCGCCACCGCCGGCGCCGACGGCTTCGATTTCCGTGAGCCCGAGCAGCATCGAAACCGGGCAGTCGGCTTCGCTGACCTGGCAGACCACGAACGCCACCGACGTAACCATTGATGGCATCGGAGCGGTCCAGGCCAACGGCTCGCAGACGGTATCGCCGACGGATTCGACGACCTATCACCTGACGGCGAAAGGCGCCGGCGGCACGCAGGAAGCCACGGCACGCCTGACGGTGACGCAGCCGCCACCGCCGCCACCGCCGCCGCCGACAGTCACGGACGAAGACTTGTTCAATCAGAACATCAAGGACATTTACTTCGATTACGACAAGTCCGATATCCGCGCCGATCAGCAGAGTTCGATCCAGGCGGACATCGCGTTCCTGACGCAGCATTCGAATATGAATTTCACGGTGGAAGGACACTGCGATGAGCGCGGGTCGACCGAGTACAACCTGGCCCTGGGCGACAAGCGCGCGAACTCCGTGAAGAATGAATTGACGACGGCGGGCATCGCGGCCAGCCGGATCAAGACGATCAGCTACGGCAAAGAGAAGCCATTCTGCACCGAGAGCAATGAAGCTTGCTGGCAGCAGAACCGCCGTGGCCATTTCGTTTTCCAAAAGTAAAGCAAGTCAGCGGGAAGGGGGGATGCCGATGAGGCGTCCCCCGATCTTGCCCTGGGCGGATCCGGCGGCCGTCTGCGAAGCGTGCAGGATGCGGCGGCGTGGCTGTATCGCCTGTTGAATGTTACGGTTCGGGGTGGTTGTTTGCCCGCGTAATTCACCCAGCCTGTGGGACAATCAAGGCATCTAAATGGTTGAGTTCAGGGACTTCTCTATGAGACCACGACGTATTTTCGCGAGCATGGCAGTGGCGTCGATGCTGTGGCTGGCGGCCCCGGCATGGGGCGTGAGCAAGGAGATCATTCAGTTGCAGACGCAGGTTCAGCAACTGCAGGAACAGATGACGGCTATGCAGCGCAGCTTCAACGAGCGCATGGGTGTCATGAATAACCTGGTCGAGCAGGATACGGACGCCGTCAACAAGGTGGCGAATGCGATCACGGCGCTGCAAACCACGCTGGCCAAGCAGCAGGCGGATTCGGGATCGAAGACCGACCAGCTTTCCGGGCAGATCCAGGCGCTGAACGACACGATGGACGAGATCAAAGTGCGGCTGGCGGCGGTGACCAAGCAACTGCAGGATATGCAATCGACGCAGCAGAGCCAGGCGGCCGCTCTGGCGGCGCAACAGGCGCAGCAGCAGGCGCAAGCCCAGGCGCCACCTCCGGACGTGCTCTACAACAACGCGTTACGCGACTATAACGGCGGCAACAACGATCTAGCGACGCAGGAGTTTTCCGAGTATCTGAAGTTTTATCCGAATACCGATCTGGCCGGGAACTGCTATTTCTATCTGGGCGAAATTCAGTTCAAGCAGGGGAACTACCAGGCGGCGTCGCAGAGCTACGATCAGGTGCTGCAGAATTTTCCGACCGGGAACAAGGCGGCGTCGGCTCAGCTGAAAAAAGGCTTCTCGCTGATTGAACTCGGAAAGCAGGACGACGGAGTCACCGAACTCAGGCACCTGATTCAGCGATATCCGCATTCGCCCGAGGCGCTGCAGGCGCGGGACCGGCTGCGGAAGCTGGGAGTGTCAACGCGGGGCGGAAATTCGCCGAGCTGAGAATCGGAGATCCAGAAAGCAGCGTTAGACGGTGTGATGGTGCCGCGGCTGGCGGTGCCGGGTGGCGCGATGCGCATGATGGTGGCGCACGCGATGATGGTGATGGGTGCTGACCCGCACGAGTCGACGCGATGACGGCGCCGCAAAAGCACTCAAGAGAAAAAGAAAAGAAACAACCAGGGCGAACAGAAACCGCTTCATAAACCTCAGCTCCCCACTTCAGGAAAATCGTCCCATTTTATAACTGTTTTCTGCGCCGCTTTCCAGTGCTAAAGTCGATGCGAGAGGGCGGCTTTTTTATCATTTTCCCGCCCTCGATTCATAGCGCGAGGTGAACTCATGTATTCCAAAACGCTGGACCAGGATGCGGCCAAGGGCGCCAAGGAAACCGAAGATCACAAGATTGCGGGCAACATCGGGATGGAGAAACAACTGGGACATCGCGATCAGGATGCGATGCTGAAAGACGCCGACACGGATTTCCCCGAGCCGGGCGAAAATCCGGAACACAGCGGGGAGCCGGTGGGGAAGGGCGCGTAGAGGTTCGTTGACCTCAGCGGCTGAAGCCGCGAACCCTGGAGGAGTGCTGACGGCACGAGTGAACTTGTGCCCTTCCCGTTGCCCGACGATCTGAAGGCCAAGGCCGCAACCTCTTTGGCAAAAGACCCGAGAGAAGGGCGGGGCAACCACGGGAAACGTCCTGTGTTCGCACTTCTGGCAAAGACAGCCAGAAGTGGGGCATCCACCTCATTTATTTAGTTTCCGATTTTCTCACCGCAGTTCTTCCATGCAGGCGTCGAGCACTTCTTTCGGCGGACGGGTCATGGAATCGGGCAGGGTGGCGAGCGGCTGATCGACGACGTTCAGCATGTCGATGAAGTTCGGAGCCTGCGGATTTACGTAAAACACGCCGGTGAGCACCTCTCCCTTGTCGTGGGCTTCGGTGAGGCGAGTGATGGCGCGAATCTTGTCGGTGGGATCGTAATCTTCTTCCAGCTTGCGCAGTCGCAGATGCGAGCCGTCATGCATGGTGACGTCAACGGTGGAACCGGCGTCGTACTCAACGTCGATGTCTTCGAAGTGGGGAACGAAGCTGACGTCCTGGAGAGCCTCTTCGTGCTCTTTCACATATTTGTAGGACTTGGTCGAGCCTTCGTGATCGTTGAAGGTGACGCAAGGCGAGACCACGTCGAGCATGACCGTCCCCTTGTGGGCGATGGCGGCCTTGAGCATAGCGCTGAGCTGTTTCTTGTCGCCGGAGAACGAGCGTCCCACCAGGGTTGCGCCCAGTTGGATGGCGAGGGCGCAGGTGTCGATCGGCGGAAGATCGTTGATGACTCCGGTTTTCAGCTTGGAGCCGAGGTCGGCGGTGGCCGAGAACTGGCCCTTGGTCAGGCCGTACACGCCGTTGTCTTCGATGATGTAGATGATGGGCAGATTGCGGCGCATGAGGTGCACGAATTGTCCGATGCCGATCGAGGCAGTGTCGCCGTCGCCGGAGACGCCGATGCAGACCAGCTTGCGGTTGGCGAGCAGCGCGCCGGTGGCGACGGAGGGCATGCGTCCATGGACGGCGTTGAAGCTGTGCGAGCGGCTCAGGAAATATGCCGGAGTCTTCGAGGAACAGCCGATGCCGCTGGGTTTGATCACGAACTCGGGCTCGACGCCCATCTCGTACATGGCCTCGATGATGCGTTCGGAGATGGCGTTGTGGCCGCAGCCGGCGCAAAGGGTAGTCTTGCCGCCTTTGTACTCGATGACGGTCAGGCCGATGCGATTCGTCTTTGGGCCGGGAGTGGAGGCTCCGGGTTCAACAGTGGTGGTGGACATCGCTTATCTTCCCTCGGCGGCTAAAGCCGCAATCAAATCCGTGCCGAACTCCAGTGCGGCTCGAAGCCGCACTCTTTCAAAGCAAGATATTCCCCGCATCACTTGCCTTCCATGCTGGTCAGTTCGTCGGTGATGGAGCGGGCGTCGAGCGGCAGCCCGGTGATGTGGGCGATGCTGCGCAGACGGCCGATCAGTTCCGGCTTCACGTCCAGTTTCATAAGACTGAGCATCTGGGCGTCGCGGTTCTGTTCGACGACGTAGACGCGTTCGTGCTGCTCGATGAACTCGTGAACTTCGCGAGTGAAGGGGTAAGCCCGCAGACGCAGGTAATCGGTCTCGATGGAATACTCGTCGCGCAGCTGATCGCGGCTCTCGGTGATGCCCCAGTGCGAGGTCCCATAGCCGAGGATGCCGATTTTTGCGTTGCGGCCGCGGGTGATCTCGGGCCGGGGAACGAAGGAGCGCGCGGTCTCGAACTTCCGGTTCAGGCGCTCCATGTTGTTCTCGAAATCGTCGGCGCGCTCGCTGTATTGGGCTTTCTCGTTGTGCCCGCTGCCGCGGGCGAAGTAAGCGGCGCCCGGATGAGAGGTGCCGGGCAGCGTGCGATAGCCAATGCCGTCGCCGTCGATGTCTTTGTAGCGGGCGAATCCGCCGAGGCGGTCGAGATCGTCTTTGCTCAAAACCTTGCCGCGCTTGATCGGCGTCGCCGGATAAGGAAAGGGATCGGACATCCAGTTGTTCATGCCGAGATCGAGGTCAGACATGACGAAGACCAGCGTCTGGAACTGCTCGGCGAGATTGAAGGCATCGGTCGCCATGGTGAAACATTCCTCGACCGAGGAAGGAATCAGCAGGATGTGCCGGGTATCGCCGTGCGAAAGAAATGCGGTCGAGAGGATGTCACCCTGCGACGTTCGCGTGGGCAGACCGGTGGATGGGCCAACCCGCTGGATATCCCAGATCACGCCGGGAACTTCCACATAGTAGGCGAGGCCGGCGAACTCCGACATTAGCGAGATGCCGGGGCCGGCGGTGGCCGTCATGGAGCGCGCGCCGGCCCAGCCAGCGCCGATGACCATGCCGATGGCGGCGAGTTCATCCTCGGCCTGAACGATGGCAAAGGTCGCCTTGCCGTCGGGGCCGATGCGGTATTCCTTCATGTACTCGATCATGGTCTCGACCAGAGAGGAAGACGGTGTGATCGGGTACCAGGTGACGACGGTGCAGCCGGCGAACATGCAGCCGAGCGCGGCAGCGGAGTTGCCGTCGATGATGATCTTGCCCGCGGTCTTGTCCATGCGCTCGATGTAGAACGCGCCTTTTTTCTGCAGATTCGCTTTGGCGTACTCGAATCCAGCCTGCGCGGCCGCCAGGTTCAGGTTGGCGGCTTTCACTTTCTTCGCGAACTGCTTGCGGATGGCCTTCTCAATCTCGGCCATTTCGATGGTCAGCAGGCTGGCCACGACGCCCACGTAGACCATGTTCTTGACCAGTTTGCGAAGCTTGGCTTCAGGACAGACCTGCGCCACCAGCTTGTCGTACGGGACGGAGTAAAACACGAGATCGTTGCGCAACTTGTGCAGAGCCAGCGGCTCGTCATATAGGACCGAGGCGCCGGAGGCGAGCGACATCACGTCTTCGGTCGCGGTCTCGGGATTCATCGCCACCAGGAAGTCGATTTCTTTCTTGCGGCCGATGTATCCGTTCTTGTTGGCGCGGATGGTGTACCAGGTGGGCAGTCCGGCGATATTCGACGGGAACATATTCTTGCCCGAGACGGGCACGCCCATCTGAAAAATGCTGCGCAGCAGGACTGTGTTTGAACTTTGAGAGCCGGAACCATTCACCGTCGCGACCTGAATGCTCATGTCGTTGACGATGCGCTTGTGCCCCGCATTTCCAGCCGAGCCCTGGGGCACGACATCGGTAGAAGCCATTCCAACACCTTCCTTCAGTTTAGGGGCGGAACCCAGTCGCCCGAAGTTGTGAATCGAGGATAAGCACTCTCATTATACGGCGGCCTGGCTGCGCTGTGGCGAGTTCGGCGGTCATCGCGGCGGGGAAGAACCCGAAATGAAACGGGAGGGTGGCGGCCGATCTCACGATTCGATCTTGAAAAACTGAGCGATATTGCGGAACTTATTATATCGTGAGGCGACCAATTCGCCGGGGGGCGTTTTCTTGAGCTCGGCATAGTGCTTTTGCAGGCCAACGTCGAGAAGATTGGCCGCCGCTTCATGGTCGCGATGAGCCCCGCCTTCCGGTTCGGGAATGATGTCATCGACGCAGCCCAGTTCCTCGAGATCGGTGGCGGTGATGCGCATGGCTTCGGCTGCCAGCTCTTTCTTGGTGGCGTCGCGCCACATAATGGCGGCGCAGCCTTCGGGCGAAATCACCGAGTAAATCGAGTTTTCCATCATCAGCACACGGTCGGCGACCGCGATGGCGAGCGCGCCGCCGCTGCCGCCCACGCCAATCACGGTCGTGATGATCGGGACTTCGAGCCGCGCCATCTCCCGGAGATTGTAGGCGATGGCCTCGGCCTGGCCGCGCTCCTCGGCGTGAATGCCGGGGTAAGCGCCGTCGGTATCGACCAGGGTGAATATGGGACGGCGGAATTTTTCGGCGATCTGCATGACGCGAATCGCCTTGCGATATCCCTCGGGATGGGGCGTGCCGAAGTTGCGGAAGACGCGCTGTTTCATGTCGCGTCCCTTTTGCGTGCCCACCACCAGAACTTCATCTCCATGGAAGCGCGCCATGCCGCAGACGATGGCGGCGTCGTCGCCGAAGCCGCGGTCGCCGTGAATCTCGCTGAAGTCGGTAAAGACACGCTCGATGTAATCGAGGGTCTGCGGGCGCTGCGGATGCCGCGCCAGTTCCGTCTTGTGCCACGCGGTGGCGGGAGCGCTCATTTCCTGGCGCAGGGTTTCGAGCCGTTCGCGCAATTGGGCGAGCTGGCGATGAGTTTCGGCGTCGCGGCCGGGTAAAGACTCAATCTCGGCGACCTGGCGCTCGATCTGCTCGAGTTCCTGCTGGACTTTTTCAGAAGCGGCCATTCTCGATGTATAAATTCGCGCAGGGCGAAAGCCCGTTTTTCAAAGCGAAAGTTTCAGGCGGCCGTGAAGGGCCGCTCCTCCCATTCCGTTTCTCCATGTCTCGCTAAACCGGCGAGACATGGGGCATCCCCAGCTATCGAACGCTCTCCAGACGGCGAGAGATGGGTCCTCGTGCTTAACTATTTCCCAAGCCGGCTAGCTGATCACGCGAACGCTGCCGCGACCGCACAGTTGCTCGACGCGGGCGATGAAATTGCGGTCCGGTAGGACATTATAGCCGTCGGCCTCCATCACGACCATAAAATCCCCCTGACGTTCCACGTCGAACAATACTTTGGCCTCACCCTTGCGTTCGAGGCAGAGCGCGTGCAAATCGTCGACCGTGCGCTCGGCGGAGGATTCGAGGGGAATGCGGATGCGGATCGCCCTGGGGAGAGGAACCCTGGCATCTTCGAGGGGCAGGATCTCCGCGGCGGTGATTTTGGGATTGGCGCCTTCCTCGATGCGGACACCGGCTTTTACCAGCACCGGAACCTCGAGCTTCACCTTGTCGCCAATGCGCTTGAAAGCCTCGGGGAAGACGATCATGTCGATCGAACCCGACATATCTTCGAGCGTCGCCTGCGCGTAGAAATCTCCACGCTTCGATTTAAGGACACGCACGTTGCCAATGATGCCGGCAGTGGCGATAGTTTCATCCTTGCCGGTCGAGCGCGTCATGGCGGCGATTTCTTCGGTGCTCAAGGCCTGCAGGTCCTGGAGCTTGTCACGATATTTTTCGAGCGGATGGCCGGTGATGAAGAAGCCGAGGATTTCTTTTTCGGCGGCGAGGCGCGTGTGCTCGTCCCAGTCGGGAGTGGCGGGCAATGTGTCGTTGGGCGTAGCCGCTTCTTCCTGGAAGATGCCGAACAGGCCATGCTGGCCGGATTCGGCGTCACGCTGAACTTTCTGCGCCTGATCGATGGCCTTGTCGAGAACGGCCATCAATTGAGCGCGGCGGCCCAGGGAATCCATGGCCCCGGACTTGATCAGCGATTCGAGCACGCGCTTGTTGAGCAGGCGGAGGTCGACATTCTCGCAGAATTCGAAGATGGACTGGAAGCGGCCGACTTTCTTGCGCCCGGCGACGATCGACTCAATGGCATTGCCGCCGACGTTCTTGACGGCCGCGAGCCCGAAGCGGATGGACTCACCGTGCGGAGTGAAGTTGGCGTCGGACACATTGATGTCGGGAGCCTCGACAGCGATGCCCATCTCGCGGCATTCGTTGATGTACTTGACGACGTCGTCGGTGGATCCGGTGACCGAGGTCAGCAGAGCAGCCATGAACTCGACGGGATAATGCGTCTTCAGATAGGCGGTGTGATAGGCGAGCAGGGCATAGGCTGCCGAGTGCGACTTATTGAAGCCGTATCCGGCGAATTGCGCCATCAGGTCGAAGATCTTTTCGATCTTCTTTGGCGGAAATTTTCTCTGCGCGGCGCCTTCGATGAAGCGTTCGCGCTGCTGCGCCATTTCCTCCGGCTTCTTCTTGCCCATGGCGCGGCGAAGCAGGTCGGCTTCGCCCAGGGAATATCCGGCGAGACGATTCGCGATCTGCATCACCTGCTCCTGATACACGATCACGCCCAGCGTCTCCTGCAGAATCTGCTGCAGCTCGGGCAATTCGTATTCGATCTTCTTGCGTCCGTGCTTGCGATCGATGAAGTCGTCAATCATGCCGCCCTGGATCGGTCCGGGCCGGTAAAGAGCGTTGAGAGCGGTCAGGTCTTCGATCGAGTTCGGCTGATAGCGCCGGAGCACATCGCGCATGCCGTGCGATTCAAACTGGAAGACGCCCGACGTCAGGCCCTTGTGGAAGACTTTTTCGTAGGTTTCCTGATCCTCGAGCGGAATCTGCTCGAGCGTCATGGGCGTGCCGCGGGTCTGGGCGATCAGCTTGAGCGTGTCGGTGAGAATCGTCAGCGTGGTGAGGCCGAGAAAATCCATCTTGAGCAGGCCCATCTTTTCGATGGCGACCATGTCAAAGGCGGTGACGATTTCGTCGTTCTTGGTTCGGTGGAGGGGGACGAGTTCGGTCAGCGGGCGCGGCGAGATCACAACGCCGGCGGCGTGAACTCCGGAGTTTCGCACCAGGCCTTCCAGCTTGCGCGCGGTATCGAGCAGTTCCTGCATTTGCGAGTCTTTTTCGTAGGCATCGCGCAGGGGCGGCGATTCTTCGATGGCTTCGTCGAGGGTGATATTGAGCGTCGCCGGAACCATCTTGGCGATGCGGTCCACGTCGGTGTAGGGGATGTCCATGGCGCGGCCGACATCTTTGATCGCGGCTTTCGCGGCCATGGTGCCGAAGGTGATGATCTGGGCGACGTTGTCGCGGCCATATTTCTGGGTGACGTACTGAATGACTTCGCCGCGGCGGTTCATGCAGAAATCGATGTCGATGTCGGGCATCGACACGCGCTCTGGGTTCAGGAAGCGCTCGAAGAGCAACTCATGCTGCAGGGGATCGAGATCGGTGATGCCGAGTGCGTAGGAGACCAGGGAGCCGGCGGCGGATCCACGGCCGGGACCGACTGGAATATCGCGCTCTTTTGCGTAGCGGATAAAATCCCATACGATAAGGAAATATCCGGAAAACTTCATCTGTTGGATGATGGCGAGCTCGCGCTCAAGCCGCTGCTCATAGTCGGCGAGAGAATGCTTCAGCTTGCCCTGCGCGTGCTGCGCGGTCAGGGCTTCCATGCGGCGGGCGAAGCCTTCGCGGGTGACGCGGACGAAATAGCTGTCGATGGTGTAGCCGGGCGGCACGTCGAACTGCGGGAAAGGCGTGGCCACTTTTTCCAGCCGCAGGCTGCAGCGCTCGGCGATGGCCAAAGTACGTTCCAGTACCTGGGGCGAATCCTTGAAGACGCGATACATTTCGTCGTGATTCTTGACGAAGAATTGCGTGCCCTCGAACTTCATGCGGGCGGTGTCGCGAATCGATTTGCCGGTCTGAATGCAGACCATGACGTCCTGGGCGTGAGCGTCGTCCTCACAGAGGTAGTGGCTGTCGTTGGTGGCGACGAGAGGCAGGCCGACATCTTTCTCCAGCTGAAACAAGCCGGGATGAATGCGGTGCTCCATCTCGAGTCCCTGATCCTGAATCTCGAGATAAAAGTTCTCTTTGCCGAAAATATCGGCAAACCGCCCGGCGGCGGCGCGTGCCGCGTCGTAGTTGCCTTCGACCAGGCGCTCGGCGACTTCGCCCTTGAGGCATCCGGAGAGGCCGATCAGGCCGCGGGAGTGCTCGGCGAGGAATCTCTTGCTGATCCGCGGCTTGTAATAGAAACCGTGCAGCGAGGCTTCGGAGGTGATCTTGACCAGGTTGCGATAGCCCTCTTCGTTTTCGGCAAGAACGAGAAGGTGATTGTAGGTATCGCCTTCCGGGGGAGTGCGCTCGATGTTGTGGTCGTCCTTCTTGCAGATGTAAAGCTCGCAGCCGACGATCGGCTTCACACCGTGTTTATGGGCGGCGTTGACGAAGTGCACTGCGCCGAAGATATTGCCGTGGTCGGTCATGGCCACGGCGGGCATGCCGAGCTCCTGGACGCGCTGGCAGAGCTTCTCGACGTCACAGGCGCCGTCGAGCAGGGAATAGTCGGTATGCAGGTGGAGATGGACGAATTGGGGCATGGGCCTGTCGCTAGTCTAACGCACGGACGAGCGGAGGAAGCGTGTGCACGCCTGTGAGTAACGCGGCGACTTGCCAGTCGCCGTTCTTTCGGCGAGGCTGATTCAGAATTCACGTCCCCACCCCGTCGGCCGCAACAGGGAACCCTGGACATGCTATGGTAAGCACCGTTCATCACGAGCCCGAATGGAGGTTTCATGTCTGGAGCCGACCAGAGACTGCTCGAAGCCCTGCTGGATTCCTGGGATCGGAATAACGCTATCCTCGTCAACCTGCTGCGAGTGCTGCCGGAGGGCGGTTTAGAGGCGCGGGCGACGCCCGACAGTCCAACGGTGGCGAAGATGTTCATGCACATGCACTACGTGCGCCTGGTGTTCCTTTCGGAAGACGCGCCGGAGTTTGCGCGGCCCGTGCCCGAGGAGTGGGCGGAAGAGCGCGACCGCGATCGCATGGCGCAGATGCTGAACGAGAGCGCGCAGGCTGTCCGCGCAGCAGTGAAGAACCGCATCGAAACCGGCACGGGGTTGCAGCTTCACTATGACCATCCGATTCTCTTCCTGCAGCACATGATTTGGCATGAGGGGTATCACCACGGCCAGATCAAGCTGGCGTTGAAGGTCGGGGGAAGTCCGCTGGCGAACAAGCAAGCTGGGCCAGTGACCTGGAGAGTGTGGATGAACAAGAATGCGGCCGCTAAGTAATCGGTTAGTCGGAGCCGGCGGCGGCCGATTGTGCCAGAGCCTTCTGCAGCAGCTTGCGAGACTGGGCAATCAGCTCGGCCACTTCGAAAGGTTTGACGAGATAGGGGACCTGGTTTTCCTGCAGGAAAGCGCGTCCATCGCCTTGTTCCACGCCGTTGGAGAAGGTGAACAGAACGTGGCCGGCCATGCCGATGCAGTGTTCCTGCAGCCAGGCGTATGAATCGCGGGCATTCCATCCGGTCATGCGCCCGGCGATGATGACGGCTTCAAAACCTTCCGAGAGAAGACGGGTCTTGACCTCATCGCTGGTGCGGGCAGTGATGACGGTGGCTCCGGCTCCGGTGAGAACGTCGCGCTCGAACTCAAGCACGGCTTCCTCTTCCTCGACCAGCAGCACGCGGCCGCTGACCGCTCCGTCGTGAGCGCGCAGGGCCGGCTTGACGGGCTCCAGCACGACCGGAGCCATGGAAGCGGCGGGCAGCTTGACTTCGATGATGGCGCCGCCTTCGGGTGCGTTGTTAGCCGTGATGTCGCCGCCGTGCTCCTTGACGATGCCGTAGCAGATGCTGAGACCGAGGCCGGTGCCTTTGCCCACGGATTTTGTGGTGTAGAAGGGGTCGAAAATGCGCTTGGGATCTTTCAAGCCGGGACCATCGTCGGTGAACTGGGTGCAGGCCTGTCCGCCCTGGCAGTAGACGCGGATACGCAGCTTGCCCGTGCGTCCGGTCTCAAGAATGGCGTCGACCGCATTGTTGATGATGTTCAGGAAGACCTGCTCGATCTGATGGGGATCGGCGACCACCATGACGGGCTCTGCGGGCACGTCGCGATCCACCTTGATGTTATTGCTCTTGAGGTCATAGTCGCGCAGGGTCAAAGTCTCGTCGAGGACCTTGCGAAGGTCGACTTCATCGCGCTGCGGCTTGCGCTGGCGCGCGAAGGATAGCAGGTTCTGGACGACCCGGTGCGTGCGCTGCGCCTGCTTGAACAGCTTGCCGACGTAATCCTGAGCGCGGTTGGTGAGGCCTTCGGTTTCGAGCAGCTGGGCGTAACCGAGAATGGCGGTGAGCGGATTGTTGAGCTCGTGGGCGACGCCGGCGATCAGTTGTCCCACGGCTGACATCTTTTCGCTCTGCAGCAACTGCTCCTGCGTCTTGCGCAGGTCTTCGTAGGCGCGGCAGGTTTCTTCGTAGAGGCGGACCTTCTCGATGGTCGTGGCCAGCTGGCGGCTGATGGCCACCAGAAGGTTCTCTTCGTTGCTCGACCACTCGTATCCCAGATGCGTGCACAATCCCATGATGCCGACAGGATTGTCCTTGCCCCAGAACAGAATCCAGATCCAGGAGCGGTCGGCATCGGAGCGCAGGAACTCGGCCACGTGCGCCGGCAGGTGCGGCAAATAGTCGGCGGTGATGACCTCGGTGCGCGAGCGCATGATGAGGTCGCCAAAACCTTCGGCAAAGGAGATCTCGGCGGGGCGCATCTGATCGCGGCGCGGTCCCCAGGCGGCGCGGCGGCGGTAGATCGGGTTGTCGGTGTCGGAGAGATAAACCGTACCGTTCTCGGCGCCGAAGAGGGTGACGACCTGGCGCAGGGTCAGGTTGAGAATCTCGTCGAGGTCGAAGGATTGGGCTGCGACCACGGCCATCGCGTTCAGGGCATTCAGCTCGCGGTTGCGGCGGCGCATTTCGTCTTCGGCGCGGCGCTTCTCGGTCATGTCAAGGACGAATCCCTGGTAGCGCTCGACATTGCCGCTGCCATCGCGGGTGGCGAAGCTGCTCTCCACGGCGAGAAGAACGGTGCCGTCTTTGCGGCGCAGCGCGACCTCGAAGTTGCGCACGTAGTTGTGCGTCTCCATTTCATGGTGGAAGGCTTCGCGCTGGCGGGCGTCGACGCAGATTTCAGAGTTCAGATTCAGGACCAGCAGCTCTTCGCGACGGCTGTAGCCGAGCATGTGGACCAGAGCGTCGTTGCAGTCGAGCAACTGGCCGGCCGGTGTGGCGACGTAGACGCCCTCCTGCACCTGCTCGAACAGGAGACGATATTTTTCTTCGGCGGAGCGGCGATCCGAGGTGTCGTGAATGACGTGAATGATGCCCTTGCGCGTACCTTCCTGCTCGGAATAGGACGAAGTGGAAACGGTGGAGAAGCCGCCGAAGCAGGGATCGGCGCCTTCGGTAAATTCCTCGTTGCCGCGAGTCGAGCAATAAGGGCAGCCGGTCCACTCGCCAAAGGCGTGGGGCAGGATCGATTCGCAACTGCTGCCGATCACGTCGGCCGCGGCCTGGCCGAGATGTTCCAGAAGAACCTGATTGGCCTTGATGATGCGGAAATCGGAGTCGTGCGCCAGGATGACGTCGTGAATGGAATCGAAGGTGTTCATCCACTGGCGCTGCGAGCGCAGGACCTGCTCCAGCAGCCGGGAATTCTCGATGGCGATGGCGAATTGCTTGGCGCAGGTGCCGAGGAAGGAAAGTTCTTCCGCGGTCCACTGACGGTTGCGCGAGTCACCGAGCAGGAGCAATCCGACCGGAGCCTTGTTGCCCGCTACCGGCGCGATGAGCAACTGGCGGACTCGCTCTTCCGCGAGTGATTCCGGAGTCTCGGGACCGGGGTTATCGCGCTTGGCGACGCGCGGCTGAGCCGGATCAAAGAGCCGGGAGAGTTCCTCGGTCATCGGCGGGAAGCCGGCATTGCGCAGGAAGTCGGTAGAGAGCCCGACGGCGTGGGTGGCCACCAGATTCTCACCGTCAACCAGACGGAACCAGGCTGCGCGCACGCGGTAAAGATGCTGCAGCTCCGCGAGCACCGGCTGGACCATGCTCCCGAACGATGAGGCGGTGGCGATGCCGTTGGAAATGGACTGGAACGCCTGGAGCCTGCGGCTCCGGGCTCGCGCCTGGCCCAAAGCGACCAGGGGCATGCTTAAGCCGAGAACGATCTGTGCCGCCAGCACGGCGGTCGCGGGCAGGCGGTCGGTAAAAGGCGACCACTCCAGGTGAAGGCTCAACAGCGACACAGCCAGCAGCCAGACGGAAGGCTCCCAGCGGCCCCGGCGGGCGCGGAACAAGGCCGCGGCGGCGGTGAGAAGAAGAATGCGATAGCTGACCTCAACCGCGAAGCGCAGAGGCAGGGAATCAGGCCATATCAGCACCCGGGCTCCGGCGAAGCCGACCAGAATTGGAGTAATCACGGCTAGCGGCAGCAGCAGGTCCCGGTTGCGCGCATAAACCAGTACGGCGCCGCAGAACAGACCGACGGCAAGCACAAAAGTCGCCTGAACCGTCAGCAGGCCGAAGGGCGCAGGAAAGCCGGCGGCGAAGGAATGCTCGGCAAGGGCGGAGACGGAAAGCGTGATCCAGCCGGCGAGCCAAATCTTCAGATAGGACTCACGAATGGCAAACAGGGTGAGCAGCGCGGCGCCCAGCAACAGGAGCAGGACAGACTCCGACGTCGTGAGCGGCGCCGGGCCGAAGCCGGCGGTCTTCCATAGGGACGAAAATGACGCGGTCATTGAGGTCCGGACGTACTTCTTCCTCATTTTTGAATATCACGGGAGAGGGCTTTCTCGATGGAGTTTCGGGACCTCATTGATTACTTTAGGTATCTCGCGGCTGGGTTACAATCGCCGATAGACTTTCGTGACTCCTATGGCCGACCGCATCCTGGTGGTGGACGACGAAGAGGCGATTCGCGAAATCGTCGCCTCCATGTTGGGCAGCGCCGGTTACAGCTGCCAGCAGGCGCGTTCGGGAATTGAAGCGCTGGCGGTGCTCGACTCGGGAGATGAATTTGAGTTAATGCTCTCGGACCTGATGATGGCCGACCTGGATGGGATCGGCCTGCTCGAGCGGACCAAAGAAAAATATCCCGACATGCCGGTGGTGATGGTGACTGCGGTGCACGACATTTCCGTGGCGCTGGCGGCGATCCGCAACGGAGCCTACGACTACCTGCTGAAGCCGTTTGAGCGCGAGCAATTGCTGAATACAGTCAGCCGCGCGCTCGAAAACCGGCGGCTCAAGGTGGAAAACCGGAATTACCAGATCAACCTGGAATCGCTGGTCGAGGCGCGCACCAACCAACTCCAGGAAGCGCTCGGGGACCTGGAACGATCGTATGACATAACCTTGCAGGCGCTGGGCGACGCGCTCGACCTGAAGGATCGGGAAACCGAGGGCCACTCCCGGCGAGTGACGGCCTTCACCATGGCGATCGCCCGAGCGATGGGGCTGGCTCCCGAGCAGGTGGCGACGATTGCGCGCGGCGCCTTCCTGCACGACATCGGCAAGATGGCGATACCCGACAAGATCCTCAACAAGCCGGGGAAGCTCGATGCCGACGAAACCGCAATCATGCGCGAGCATTGTTTCAAGGGATATCAGATCGTGAAGAGGATTCCCTTTCTCGCCGATGCCTGCGAGATTATCTATTCTCACCAGGAGCGCTTTGACGGGACCGGTTACCCGAGAGGGCTGAAAGGCGAGGAGATTCCTCTGGGGGCGAGGATATTCTCGGTCGCCGACACGCTGGACGCGATTACGTCCGATCGTCCGTATCGGGCGGCCCGATCACTGGCGGCGGCGCGGAAAGAGATTGACGATTGGTCCGGCCGCCAATTCGATCCGGAAGTGGTGGCGATTTTTCGGCAGATGCCGGACGAAATCTTCGACGAACTGCGGCAAGCCATTAACGGCCAGATCGACCCTCTGGCGCATCAGGCCGGGGCGAAGGGCTAGATCGCGGGGCTGTCCTTTCCATCGCACCTTTCTGAGAACCGCAAAAACTCCATCCGACCGCGTTCTTATAGAGTAGGCGTGAGACGCGAAAGCGATCCGGCGAAAACGCGCTAGGATACTGAGGTGCGTCTATGAATCGCGGGTTGGCGGGGAGGCCTGTATGACATCACGGAAATTGTGGCTGGCGCTGCTGCTGTTGACGGCGACGGTGGCAATCGCGCAAGAGCATCCGAGCGTCGCGGCGCAATCCAATACGGTCTTTGTAAGCGCAGACGGCAAGTTTGAAGCGCCTCCCGATACGGCGCAGATTCAGTTCAATGTTTCGTCGCAGGAAGACACCCCCCAGGCGGCGTTCCAGACAGTATCGAAGGACGTCGAGCAGGTGCGGCAGGTTTTGCGGACCAACGGCATTGATCCGAAGATGGCGAATGTCGGCTTTTTCTCGGTGCAGCCGATCTATGACTGGAGAAACCCGAAGCAGAGAATTATTGCCTACCGGGTCACAACCGACATCACGCTCAAGCTCAAGGATTTCTCGAAGATCGGGGCGATTTTGCAGGGCGTCGCCGACGCTAACGTGAGCGAGAGCCAGTCCATGACGTACACGTTAGAAAACATGGATGCGGCCAAAGATAAAGCCGTGGAAGACGCCTACCGGCGGGCGCGGGAATCCGCCGAGACGCTGGCGCGCGCCAGCGGCCGGATGTTGGGCGACCTGTCGTATGCCTCGGTGGATACGTTTGAGAATGCCCGGATGCCGGTGATGCGGCGCGAGATGGCGATGACGGCGATGGCAAAGGCGGCACCGGCGCCGACCGAGGAGTTTACTCCACAGACCGTGACGGTGACCGCGCATGTGAACGCACTGTTTAATCTGAAATAGTTCCTGCCGGCGACGGCTTGAGCTCTAGCTGGAGATCGCCGCAGCCGGCCTGGTCGGCGGAGGCGTGGCTCCGAGCGGATCGACCTGAAGGATCAGTCCGTCGACCCGGCGGACGATGACCAGCTGTCCGATAGCGAGGGGCGAGGACGCGACGGCATCCCAGAGTTCGCCGTGAACAAAGACCTTGCCCTGCGGCGACAGCGCAGTCTGCGCAACGCCGGTTTCTCCCTCCAGCCCTTGCACTCCAGTGGCGACCTTGTTGCGCCGCGCGCGAAGCGCGACCGTCATCAAAAAGGCGGTAATGACACCGAAAGGAATACTCACCGCCAGGGCGGTAATGAGGCTGACGCGCAACTGCGGGATAGGAGCATCGACTAATAACAGGCCCCCCAATGTCAGCAGGACGATGCCACCGATGGTGAGCGCGCCGTGCGTGCCGAATTTCGCCTCAGCGGCGAACAGAGCAAAGGCGCCGAGGATCAAAGCGAGAGCGGCGAAGCGGACGGGCAGCAGATTCAGCGCGAAGACGGACAACAGGATGAAGACAACGCCGACGGTCCCGGGAACGACCGCGCCCGGATGGTTGAACTCGATATAAAGGCCAAGAGCTCCGATAACCAGCAGCAGAAATGCGAGGTTGGGATCCATGAGCGCATCGAGGATGTGCTCCTTCAGAGTCATATCGAAGGGAACGACCGCCTGCCCGACAAGATCGAGGGAATCTTTTTCTCCGTCGAACCGGGTGAAAGATTTTCCCTGCATCTGGCGAAAGAGATCATCGGGGCTCGTAGCGACATAATCAATGAGGTGCTGCGAAAGCGCTTCCTGGTCGGTGAAAGACTTCGATTCGCGAACCGCGCTCTCGGCCACTGCAACGTTGCGTCCGCGTTTGGAGGCGACGGAGCGAATCAGGGCGGCGGCGTCATTCTCGATTTTTCGATTCATCTCGTCATCCGGCTTCACCTGCACCGGGCCGATGAATGTGACGGGGTGGGCCGCACCGGCCGCGGTGCCGGGAGCCATGGCAGCGACATCGGCCGATTCGAGAATGAAGATCCCGGCAGAACCGGCATGGCCGCCCGTGGGCGTGACATAGACGATGACGGGAACCGGCGAGTGGGTGATCTTGTCGATGATGTCGCGGGTAGAACTGACCAGTCCACCGGGAGTATTCATTTCGATCAGCAACGCCTCGGCGTTGACTCGATGAGCTTCATCGATGGCGCGTGAGATGTACTCGGCGGTGATCGGTTGGATGGTGTCGTCTACGACGATTCTCAGAACTTCCGCGGACGCCGGGAACCCGAACAACAAGATTGCGACGAGGCATAAGAGCAGTCGCGCCGCCAGATGCTGGAAGTTTGTGAAGAAGGAGTTCATAGATTTTGGCTCAGCCCGGAATCACAGGCTGGCGGCGTTTACTCATAAATGACTCGAGTCTATTGTCGCTCTATTTGGAGGCAACGGTGGGGATTTGTTCGGCGTCGGGTCCGTCGGCCGAAATGGTCGCGGCCAGATTGGGAGGAACCCATTGGCGATAGTCCGCGGGCCCGGTGATCAATCGAGCGCCGCGCTCGTAAGTGAAGTAGGACCATGCCCACTGAATGAAGACCAGAATCCGGTTGCGAAAGCCGATGAGGAAGAAGATATGGACGAAAAGCCACGACAACCACGCGATGAACCCGGAAATGTGGATCTTGCCGAAGTCGGCTACCGCCGCGGCCCGGCCGATGGTCGCCAGGCTGCCCTTATCCCAATAGTGAAAGGCGCGACGGGATCGAGGTTTTCCGTCATGCGGGGCTGAGGCTTGGCCGGATGCAGCGAGACCGGAACCGGACTCGACCTCCTCACGGATGACTCTGCCGACGAAGCGGCCTTCCTGGATCGCGACCGGGGCAACGCCGGGAAGCGGTTTGCCATGCTTATCTTTCAGAGTCGCCAGATCCCCGATGACAAAGACTTCGGGATGATCCGCGAGGCTGAGGTCGGGCTGAACCAGAACGCGTCCGGCGCGGTCCACCGGAACCCCGAGTTTTCGGCCCAGGGGCGAAGCCGAGACGCCAGCGGCCCAGAGTATGACAGAGGCAGGGAACCCATTATTTCCCGCCACCACGACGCCGGGCTCAATCCTGGTCACCATGGTGGACTTGCGAACCTCCACGCCGAGGCGGTGAAGCTGTTCCTCGGCACTGCGCGAGAGATCTTCGGGATAGGCCGGCAACACCCGGGGTCCGCCTTCGATCAGGAGAATATGTGCGCGCGAGGGATCGATGGAACGAAAATCGTGGGTGAGAGCGTGACGCGAGATTTCCGCCAGAGTTCCGGCAAGCTCGACTCCAGTAGGCCCTCCGCCGACCACCACGAAGTTGACAGGCGCGGCGGAATCGCCGAAAGCGGCCTGCCGTTCGGCGAGCTCAAAAGCGACGAGCACGCGGCGGCGAATTTCGAGCGCATCGTCAATCGACTTGAGGCCGGGGGCAAGCGGCTCCCATTCGTCGTGGCCGAAGTATGTGTCCTGCGCGCCGGCGGCAAGGATCAGATAGTCGTAAGGGATTTCCTGGCCCGGAACCTCGACAACGCGCCGGGCGAGATCAAATCCGGTGACCTCGGCCATCAGCACTTCGACGTTTTTGCGGAAGCGAAGAATCGAGCGGATCGGCTCGGCGATTTCTCCCGGGGAAAGCCCGGCCGTCGCGACCTGATAGAGCAGAGGCTGAAAGGTGTGGTAATTCTTGCGGTCGATGACAGTGACCCGGACCGGCCCCTTGGCTACCTTCTGGGCGGCGTTGAGTCCGCCGAAGCCGGAGCCGACAATGACGACACGGGCCTGCATCTTGCTGTTCATCGCCTCTCTCTATAAGATTCAGCCCGATGGCCGAGGGTTCCATAAGTTCTTTGCGAAAGGTAAGGCCGGGTTGGGTGCGATGGCTCGTGCCTTCGGTGACGGATTGTCTGTTCGTCGCTGTTCTGACCATGTTGCTGTTCACGCCGCTCTCCGTGCGGCTGCTGGGAGATGCAGGGATCGGGTGGCACATTCGAACTGGGCAGCTGATTCTGGCGACGCATGCGATTCCGCGAATGGATCCGTTCTCGTCGACGATGGCCGGAAAACCGTGGTTTGCGTGGGAATGGCTCTATGACGTTGCGGCCGGGAAACTCGAATCTGCCCTCGGGCTGAATGGCGTCGTCTGGTTTACCGCATTAGTAATCGCGGCCGTGTTCGCGGGCACTTTTCGCTGGCTGACCCGGCGTGGCGCCAATTTTGCGGTTGCCCTGGTGCTGGTATTGCTGGCGCTGGCGGCTTCGACGATTCACTTCCTGGCAAGGCCGCACGTATTGAGCTGGCTCTTCACCCTGATCTGGTTTGCCGTGCTCGATTGCTCCGAAAGAGAAGGCCTCGGCGCCCAGAGGAAGTTGTGGTCGCTCCCGTTGTTGATGCTGCTCTGGGTGAATGTCCATGGTGGATTTCTGGCCGGGTTCGTGCTGCTGGGGATTTTCTGGGTCGCGGCAGCCTGGAAATGGTTCTCGACAACCGACACTCGGATCGGAGACTCGTTGGAGAAGATCGGCGCGCGGCAGCAGACGCTGCATCTGACGCTGGCAGGAGTCGGCACGGTGGCGGCGAGCCTGATCAATCCGTACGGCTGGAATCTATACGCCCATGTCTATTCTTATCTTTCCGACCGCTTCCTGATGGATCACATTGATGAGTTTCAATCGCCGAATTTTCACGGCGTGGCCCAGAGATGTTTCGCGGTGCTGTTCCTGATTGCCGTGGCAACGATCGCCGTTCGTGGACGGGAATTGCGGTTGAGCGGATTGCTGACCGTACTTTTTGCAATGTACGCGGGACTCTATGCAAGCCGGAGCATTCCGCTTTCTTCGATCCTGCTGGTGATGGTGGTCGGGCCGCTCATGGGGCGGAAGGAGTCGAGATTTGCCCAGTTCACCGCGGGGAAGCGGACCGAATCGTTTCTTGAGCGCATGACCGAGATTGAACTGCAGCTTCGGGCCCACGCTTGGCCGCTGGCTGCGATCGCAATCACGCTGCTGATCGCGGCCAACGGAGGCAGAGTTGGATCTGAGGCGGTGATGAACGCCCACTTCAGTCCGCAGCGCATGCCGGTGGCGGCCGTGAATTTCGTTGTCGAGAAAGCATTGCATGGGCCGGTGCTGAGCCCCGACTACTGGGGCGGATATCTGATCTACCGGCTCTACCCCAAGCAGCAAGTCGTAGTGGATGACCGGCACGACTTATATGGATCGAAGTTCTTCAAGTCTTACTTGAAGATGATCCGGGTTGAGCCGGGGTGGGATGAATTCCTTGGCGAGCACCCGGCGGGGTGTGTGGTGCTTCCGCGAGAGGCTGCACTGACGACGGTGCTGCTGGGAGACAGAGACTGGAAAGCGATCTATACGGATGGAGTGGCGGTGGTGTTTGTCCCTGTGAAGTGAAACTTCAGGTGTGTCGCGTAACCTTCAGAAGCGGTCGTCGGTATTGATGTTGAATCCGACGATGGCGGTTACCTCGACCGGCTGGCCGGCACGCATGGCGGGTTGAAACTTCCAGGCGCGCAGCGCGGTCAGTATCTTCTCGGTCATCGCGGCCGGGCCGGGTTCGAGGACGTGGAAATTGCGCAGGTCGCCCGAAGCGTCAAGCGTGCATCTCACCACCATGCGAGCGCGCGGCAAACCCTCGGGCAGAGTGGTGCGGATGGGTTGAGGGCCAGTCAGCGGATCGCGTCCTTTCGGCGACTCGTCCGCGTACTGCATAACGGCAGCACCCAGTGCACTTGAAGTGTCGGGATAGATCGTGTGCGTCTCGCCGTGCAGTTGATCCTTGTACGGTTCGAACGGTCCGCCGGAAGTCGCGGTCGCGACGACCTCGACTCCAAGCGTCCGCCGCTGTTTGAAGGACGAGCGATTCGGGTTGTTCGGATCGTTGGCCGATGGATCGGAACCGAAACTGGGCAGCGTGACCACCCCCGTTCCGCCGCTGATATCAACTCCGCGAATCGGAGGATTTCCGGAAGGAGCATTGCCGGCGCCGCCCGGGCCGGACGTGGAGGAGATTCCGCCATGGGCGTCGGCGTCAGCCCCATGTCCGGAGCCAGTTCTAGCCGCGCCCGTATGTTCGCCTTCCATACCGCTTCCCGGACCGTTACCGCGGCCAATGCTCGTGCCTCCACCGGAGCCGCCGACGCCTGGCTTTAATCCGCCCACAGGAGACATGGAAAGCGAGCCGGTCCCTCCCGTGGTCGGCATTCCGACCTTGGAGCCGGGCTGGCTGGAGACAACCGCGCCGGAATTGGAGCCGCCTCCGCCGGTGGGCGAAGCTGTAGGAGAACCGACATCCATGGGACGGCCCGCCCCGGCCCCAGAGCGTCCGAGGCCGAGACCGGTGGTGCCTGATCCGCCACCGATTGAGGGCGGCGGTGGAACAACATTGTTGGCCAGCAGGCTGCCTTTGGGAACGCCGGCCCCACCTCCGTTGCTGCCGGTGCCGCCGCCGGGACCTGAGAGGGACGGTGGAGGCGGAACGACGCTGGGTGGTCCAAGATTGGGCGCAGCCGCCGACTCGAGCGAATGAGCGCCGCCAATTCCCGAGACTCCGGCAGAGGGCGGCGGCGCGATCACATCGGAGGCAAGAGGAGTGCCCGATCCTCCGCGCTTGCCGTGAGGGTTGCCGGTCGTGCCTGTTGCCGCGACCGCGGGCGGAGGAGGCACGACATTCGTGCTCAGGGAAGCACCGCTGCCGGAGCGTCCAGCATCTGCCTTGACAGCAGGAGGCGGCGGGACGACTTCGCTGCTGCCGAAAATCCTGCCGATGAGGCTGCTCATGAATGATCCGCTTGTGGGCTGACTCGGTGGCGGTGGAACGACCGTGCTGAACGGATCGCGCGGAGCGTTGTTGCTGGCCGTCCGGCCAAGGTCGGGAGAGCCGTTCGCAGAGGGCGGCGGGGCGATGACAGAAGGCGCGGGAAGGCTCAAATTCGAGGCCCGGGCCGTGGCTTTTTCCGGAGCCGAGGCGGGCGGCGGCACAACGGCGACATTCGACCTCTGCGGATTTGTGCCGGAGATCGGCTGGCTGACATTCGGAGCAGGAGGAATGACACTGCTCGCATACGACGGGCTGGAACGCGCCGTCTCGCGGGCAACGCTGGGGGCCGGAGCGATCACCGGAACCGTCAGACGCGGGGCCGTGAGCGGCTGATCACCGGAAACCGCGGGCGCCGGCGGAATGACCGCCGCTCCCAGCGCCGGAGCCACGAGTGCATGCTGCGATACGTTGGGTGCCGGAGGAATGACATTGGGGTTGAGCGCGGGCGCGACCAGGCGCTGATTAGGGGAAAAGTTCGGCGCTGGCGGCACGACCGCGGCCAACTGGATTCCGTTGCGCGTGTAGTCTCGAGTGACTGTCGGGGCAGGAGCCACGATTGTCGAAAGGCCGGGCGTGTTGCGGTTGGCACGCAAACCGTCGACCGGCGGTGGTCCGGGATTGGGTTGAATGGCCAGCAGATTGGCGACGGCATCGCGCGATGCGGGCAGCCGCAGGTTCGGTGCGTCTACGATCTGGGGAACGAGGGATGAGCCCCGCGCGATCCGGATGGTCTGCGAGCGATGCTGAATCTCATCGCCTCCGGCGCGGCCGCTGGCTCCGGTTTGTGCGCCGGAAAGATCCTGGGTGCGGGGCAGTTCATCTCCCGAGTAATAGATCACGTCATGGCTGGCGAGGCGAGGAGCAACATAGGGCCGAAGCTCCGCCAGTTTCGACGGCACCACAATCGCCACAAAGATCAGGAACGCCTCCAGGACATAGGAGGGAATCATGATGCGAAGCGGAATCAGGCCGAATGGAGCTTCTCCGGCGAGGCGAGCATGAGACCGCGAGAATGCCGGGCCCAGGGACGAGACGAATTCCCCCCAGTGCGAGGACCATTGCACGGCCAGCCGAGGCGAGTCGTGGGTCTGGGCGGCTTCTTCGAGTTGGTCAACTTCGATCAAAGCGGCTGGTTGCGACCTCCTGCGGACGAGCTGTGGGCGGCGCCGACCGCCTGGGAGTCGAGAGTGATCTCAATTCTATCGCCCACCGAGGTTCCTGTGGTCAAGGCGGTGCGCGGGGGAAGCTCGAGCACCGACTCAGCCTGCACCGCGACCGGAGCCAGCCGCCAGGGCCGCAATTCACTTTCGATGCGGATCACGTTGAATTTCCGGTCCAGATACACCACGTCGATGGGAAACCCCATTCCTAAAGTATGAACGCCGCGGCAGGGGACAATCCAGAGACCGCAACCATTACGGAAGTCACCCGAGCGCAGGCCGAGCAGGCCGCGCAGCCGAGTCCAATGAGTGTCGGCGACGGCGAGGGAGTTCGCGAGTTGCGTCTGGCGAGTCCGATTGAAGGCCTGACGCTGCGGTGAAAAGGCTGGCATGAATCGCAATGCTCCCCGGCATCGTGGCTGGCTTCCGCGAATTCTCAGTGACCCGAAATCGGGGCGAGCTGGCGAATCAGCGAAATTACAGCCGGTCCGATGGTGACGAAAATAATTGAAGGCAGAACAAAGACCACCAGTGGGGGGACCATCTTAATGGTTGTCTTGGCCGCCTGTTCTTCGGCGCGCTGCCGGCGTTCCGTGCGGAGGGAGTCAGAATACACGCGGAGAGCTTGGGTGATGCTGGTGCCGAAGCGATCCGTCTGAATGAGTGTACCCACGAGGGAGCGGATGTCGTCAACCCCGGTACGCTCGACCAGGTTCCGCAAAGCCTCGGCGCGAGGTTTGCCGGCGCGCATCTCGAGATTGACGAAGTGAAACTCGTCACTGAGGTCGGGATGAGCGTGGTGCAGGTCCTGGCCGACCCGCATCAGGGCCTGATCGAGAGCCAATCCAGCCTCGACGCAGATCACGGTGAGATCGAGGGCGTCGGGCAGGGCCAGGCGAATGCGTTGCTGGCGATCTTTGATCATCCGCTTCAGGATGAAGCGCGGCAGAAAAAATCCGAAGCCGGGAATGCCGGCCAGCAGGAAAACATTGTCGAAGCCCGAGAACAGAGCCACTCCGGCAAAACCCGCCGCAGCCAGCAGGACGCGGGCGCCGAAGTAGTAGTTGACATGGCGGGCATCGCGCAATCCTGCTTGGATCAGCCAGGCGCGGGTTCGCGAAACATCGGCGGGAGACAACGGCAGCGCCCGGGTGAGCGGATCGAGGGCGCGCTCCACGCGTTCTTTGAAGGCGGGCTTTACCTGGGCGACCGTGGGTTGGCTTCCCAAAGCGCGCAGTCGAGCGCCAAGAACGGAGGTCGGGCTGAGCACCGCCGCGCCGAACGCGAACACGGTCAGCACGATGGTCACGAAAACGATAATGGTCAGAATCAACGACGACATAAGTTAAGCCTTTACAACCAAATCCACTCTGCCCGCGGAACCGTGCCCTTAGACTTGGATTCGAATGATCTTGCGAATGACGAAATAGCCGACCGTCTGCAACGTGATTCCCGCGACCAGTAACGTATGGCCGATGGGATCGGCAAACAGCGGCCGGATAAAGCCAGGATTCAGCACCAGCATCACAGTCACAATAATCGGCGGCATGCCCATCAACAGCGCCATCGTGAGACGCCCCTGAGCCGTATAGACGCGGACCTGGCGCTGAATCTTGAAGCGTTCCCGGATCACGTACGAAAGGTTGTCGAGAATCTCGGCAAGATTGCCGCCGGTTTCGCGCTGCAGCATGACAGCGGTGACGAAAAACTTGACGTCGACCAGAGGCACGCGCTCGGTGAGATTCATCAGGGCATCGCGTACAGGCATGCCGAATTTCTGTTCCTCGTAGAGCTGGCGAAATTCGCCGGAGATGGGTTCGGAGATCTCGCTGGTGATCAATTCGATCGCCGTGGTGAAGGCATGACCGGCGCGAACGGCGCGAGCCAGGGTGTCAATGGCTTCCGGAAAGAGCTCTTCGAACTTTTCGAAGCGTTTGGTTCTGCGGAACGAGGCGTAAGCGTAAGGCATCATGCAACCGACCAGCATGGCCATCCAGGTGAACTCGAGCCGCTGGGTGAGGACGTACGCAATGATTGCCGATCCCACGCCGAAGGCGGCGCAGAGAGCAAGAAAATTACCGGCACGGAACGTCAGCCCGGCCTGTTCCAGCATCTTCTGGATTGCGGAGACACGCTCCGAGCGTCGCAGGATGGCGTCGAGAGCGGGGATGTTGCTGAGTTGCTCGTCACGGACGACGTCCAGTTCGCTCTCGAGGGCCTGTTCGGGAGACTTGCGCTCGTCGGCGAGGCGCTCCTTGATCAATCGAGCCTGGGCGCGGCGCTGGTCGAACAGCGAGAACGCCACGAAGGCGACCACAGCCACCATCAGGAAAACCAGAAGCGCCATCAGAGCCGCAGACATAGAACCTCAAACCTCGCTCTTCGATTCGAACAACGCAGGACGCAAGCGCGCGCCGGCGGTTGCCAGGCGGTCGGCGAACGTCGGACGCAGGCCGGTTGCGCGAAATGCTCCCCGTACCTTGCCGCTTTCGTCGATTCCGGTCCGTTCAAACATAAAGATATCCTGCAAAGTGATGGAATCGTTGCTCAGACCCATAACCTCGGAGACGGTGATGACCTTGCGGGTGCCGTCGGAAAGGCGCGCGATCTGTACCACGGCGTGAATCGCGGCAGCAATCTGTTGCCGCACGGCACGCTCGGGAATATTCAGGTTGGCCATCGACACCATGTTTTCGACACGCGCCAGAGCGTCCGGCGGGGAATTGGCGTGGACGGTCGTCAGCGATCCTTCGTGGCCGGTATTCATGGCCTGCAACATATCGAAGGCTTCCTCGCCGCGCACCTCGCCGACCACGATGCGGTCGGGGCGCATACGCAAGCTGTTGATGACCAACTGCCGCTGGCGGACCGCGCCCTTGCCTTCAATGTTCGGCGGCCGAGTCTCCAACCGGACGACGTGCTCCTGCTTCAGTTGCAGTTCGGCGGCGTCCTCAATGGTAACGATGCGGTCCAAGTTGGGGATGTAGCCGGAGAGAACATTCAGCAATGTCGTTTTGCCGGCGCCGGTTCCGCCTGAGACCAGGATGTTGAGGCGCCCCTTGACCATCGCCGAGAGCAGTTCGAGCATGGGCTCGGTCAAAGTCTGGTTCTCGATCATCTGGCGGGCCGTGATCGGATCGCGGCCGAAACGGCGGATGGACAAGCACGGACCATCAATGGCCAGCGGGGGAATGATGGCGTTGACACGAGAGCCGTCGGTCAACCGGGCGTCGACCATGGGAGACGATTCGTCGACGCGGCGTCCAACCCGAGAGACGATGCGCTCGATGATCTGCATCAAGTGCGGATTGTCTTTGAAGGAGAGCGCCGTCAGTTCAAGCTTGCCGGCCCGTTCGATGTAAACCCGGTCGAACCGGTTCACCAGAATGTCGGAGACCGTGGGATCTTTGAGCAACGGCTCCAGAGGGCCGAGCCCGAAGATCTCATCGAGGATTTCCCGCGAAAGGCGTTCACGTTCGGCAAAGCTCAGAGGAACGGCTTCGCCGTTGACGGCGTTGCGAATAACGACCAGGACTTCGTCCCGGGCGGAGTCACCGGTTTTGCCCAGTCGTTCCAGATCGAGACGGTCGAGAATCTTCCGGTGCAGGTCGGCCTTGACCTGCTGGAAGTAATCGGCGCGTTCGAAGGATTGAAGATTCGCCATAAAGCCCTAAATCTCGAAAACCAATGTGCCCCTAAACTGATTTAAACATGGACCACGCGGCGCGTTTGACGTCCACGTCGTTGCGCGTCAATTCCCCGGCCAGCCCGGCAAAGCAGCGCGCGATCTCACTGTTGCGTTGATCCATGACCGGGGTGCCGCGGTCGATGGCATTTGACACCGCAAAGTACTGGTTGGGGACACGCCACAGAAGCTTGGCGCCAACCGCAGCTTCGGCATCGGCCTCGCTGAAGCCGGGAACTTTGCGAAAACGATTCAGAACCAGGCGCACGCGCTCGCGGCTGCCGGTTTCGCCGAGGAACTGATGAACCCGGGCGGCGCTCCAAAGCGACGCCACGTCAGTGCAAGCCACCAGAAGCACGGTCTCTGACAGATTGGCGATCAGGCGGCTGGCAGCATCGAAACGCGAGGATGCGTCGACGACGACGTAGCGATAATGCGTGACCAGCATGTCGAAAAGACGTACGAAGTCAGCGGTGGTGGAATCCAGCGCCGCCGGAACATTGCTTCCGGCCAGTAATTGCAGGCCGCCGTTGTGCCGGGTCATGAAGCTTTCCAGAAGAGAAGCGTCCATGCGATGCAGATTGCGAGTCGCGTCGGTGACGTTGAAGGCCGGCTTGAGATTCATGTGCAGCGCGGCGTGACCGAGCGGGGCCAGATCCACCAGGGCAGTCTGTCCGTGAGAAGACTGCAAAGCCACAGCCAGATTAACCGCGACGGTGGTGGCGCCATTGCCTCCCTTGGCGTTGATCACGGAAAATACCTTGCCGCGGGGGCCTTCCTGGCGCACGCGGCGCTGGGCGGCGTTGAGACGCACGAAGGCGTCCATCAGATCGGCGGTGTTGGTCGGACGCTCGATGAACTCGCCGGCGCCGTTGCGCATGGCGTTGACGATGACTTGAGGCTGGTTGAGGCTGCCGATGGCAAAGACTGCGCTTTCCGGCATCTCCTGGTGCAGCAGATCGATGGCATGCAGGGCGGGCGTGGGATTATCGGCAGGAATATCCACCAGAGTCACGTCGGGATTGGCGCTTCGAATGCGGCGCACGATCGGGTCCGAGCCGGCCACAGGAAAATTGGCGGAGCTGTGCGCCGTGCGCGCCACATTGGTGCTGTCCACCAGCACCTGCAGCAGGGCTCGCTGCTCGTTGTCCGTGGCGACGATGACTACCGAAAGATCTGCCATACTCAACCCGCGGCCCGCTCATCTGCCGCCGACCTCGATCCCCACACCATGGAGCGGCTCGATCGCTCCCCTGGCGCGATCACTTGCCTGGCGACTTGTCGAACTTGTCCTTGTCCATAAAGGGCTGAGGGTTCTTCGGCAGTGTCGGTTCCCCGGTGTTGGGGGAGATGCGCCGCACGGTGCACAGAACCATCAGCTCGGAATTGCTCTTCTGAACGCTCTTGCTGCGAAAGAAAGCGCCAAGGATCGGGATGTCGCCAAGGCCGGGAATCTTGTTGTAGATGTCGGTAACCCGGTTGTCCAACAGACCTGCGATCACGAAACTCTGGCCATCCTGCACTTCGAATTCGGTTTCGGCCTTACGCGTTGCCAGAGCAGGCACAGTGAAGCCGGAAATTGTAAGAGCGTTCGAGAAATCCAGAGTGCTGACTTCGGGAGCTACCTTCAAATGAATGTTGCCATTCGGCATGATGACGGGAGTGAACTGCAGGTGCACGCCGAAGTCTTTGAATGAAATCGTAACCGCGGTAAAGCCGGCACCGGGCTGCACGATGGGGAAGGGGAACTGGCCGCCGGCAAGAAAACTGGCTTCCTTTCCATTGACGGCGATCAGATTCGGCTCGGCCAGAATCTGCAGCAGGTTCTTGGTTTCGAGAGCTTGAATGACGGCGCCAAAGTTGATGTCGGGCCGGAAGAGGAAAAGATTCAGGACGTTGTTCAGGGTCTGCGTGCCGACGGTGGTCGAAGTGGTTCCGGGGCCGCCCGTCGTCGACGGAGTGGGAGGCGTAAGTGTCTGCTGGCCGAAGCCGCCATACTGGCCGGTGGTGACGGTGCCGATGGTGTTTCCGGTGCCGGTGGAAACGAAATTCACGCCCATCTGGCTGATGGCGCTGCGGTCAACCTCGGCAAATTTGACCTGGAGCAGAACCTCCTGGGCTCCGACCGGGCCGAAGGTGAGCACATTCACGACCTTTGGCGAATAGGCGCTGGCCAATTCCCCGGCGCGCTTGGCAACGTCCTCGGTAGAAACGTGGCCGGAAAGCACGATGGCGGCGCGGGAAGGAGTGACGGTGATTTGCTCGTCCGGAAAGACGCGATGCTCTTCTTCAGCGCAGGCGCTCACATCGACATCAACCCGCAGATCGAAGCTGCGGGAGCGCTCCAGTTCGTCCCAGATCAGAAGCGATACTTCCCCCGGCGCCTTGCCGTGAACCAGGATCTGGGTTGGCGTGATCACCTGAGCGAAGGCGACGTTGGGGTCGGTAATCGAAATGCGCTTCAGACGTTCCGTGGTGTTGATCAACAGAGACTTGTCGACCATGACGCGCAACGGCGCCGCTCCCTGCGATTGTGCCGGGAGGGTGGTCTGGCCAGCGGACGGTTCGGAACTTTGAGATGGCGCTGCGGGTTGGGCTTGTTGCAGCGCCTCGCAGAAGGCGGGAACCGCAGCCGTCGCGAGCAGCGACACTCCAAGCGACAGTGCGTAAACTTTCATTGTTCGTTTTCTCTCCCTTTGATCGGGCTTCGAGGTGGGGAAGAAAGCAACTCGCACGACCGAACTTATCGAGATCACTTGGCCTCGGGACTCTCGTCTGGGAATTTGACTACATCCATCTTTTTGTCGCCCTGATAGACCTCGACGCTGACGCCCGTCGACGGCGCCGGGGCGGCAGGGGCCTTGGGTGCGACGACTGTGTGATGTACCGGAGTCCGCACGACCGGCTCCGGCGCAGGTGCGCCCTTATAGAGGGCGCGAGCGGCAGAAGCGGGCACATCCTCGGAACGCGTATCGAGCGGGTTGCGCAGCGCCAGCTGAATATGTCCCTCGGAACTGGCAAGCGTGAGGCGCTGGGCATCGTCCGGAGAAACCAGGAGCGTAATCACCGGCACGTTCTGCGCTTCGCCGGTGGCGGAACGTTCCAGAGTGTGCCCGGCCGCGAGCACAGCAACATTCTGCAGAACCGTCGTGGTTTCCTGTTCGCCGCCCGAGCCGGGAGTGCCGGTTAACAGAACATCGACGCGCGTCCCCGGAGTAACAAATCCGGCAACCGAAACCACTTCATTGACGCGAACCGAAACGGCGCGCATGCCGGGAGGAATCAGCGCCGGCAAACCGGCTCCGGCATTTTCGCCGGCCAGCTTGTTGGGCAGGATGAACTCGCCCTTGGAGATCGGAATGATGACCCCGTGGCCGAGCACGTCCGACCGCTTGCGGGGAGCACCGGGTGGAAGATCGTCGCGCCGGACCTGGATGATCCGGATGTCGTGTTCTTCGACGCGGGCGCCGACTTGCAAATCATTCGCAGCTACGATGGCCTGGATGGAATCTTCGTTCCCGCCGCCACTTCGAGCTTGCAGGTTGCGATAGACATACAGGCTGGCGAAAAGCCCCAGCGCCAACGCCAGAGTTCCAATCATCAACAGACGCATCCGGTTCATGCCGCTCTCCAAGAAAGACTACTGCTGCCATCCAAGGCCAGCACTGGCGGGCCGTCCCCGCAGTGCAGCGAGAGTACTACGGAATGCTATTGAATGGAACTGGCCACTGAGGAGAAAACATTGTTCGCGTTGGAGCCGATCAGGCGCACGGTCCCAACCACAATGACCAGGATGACCGCGAGCATCACCGCATATTCCGCGATGTCCTGTCCGTCCTCGTTGTGCCACAGATTGCGTACAAGTTCCATAAAGGTTCTCCTAAGTCCCTTGGGCTAACGAGAGTGATCGTCTGTTTCGTCGGCGCAGCAAGGGGGGAAGCCAAAGTCCGGGGGAAACGTCCCTCGCCTCCGGCTATTTCGCTGAGTCCGTTCCTAAAAGACACCCGCTCTGCGCTACATCATACCTTGCATGAGGGGAAAAAGTGGTAATTTCTTGCACCTCCGGGGACTACCCGAGGTAACTATGGGCGGGGGCAGCCCGGCCCCGATAATCGTAGGCTAACTCATTCAGGGCAAGTGACTTGCCGGGAACGCCGAGGCGACCACCCAAGCAGAGAGACACAGCGCGCCAAGCCAGCTCTGCGATCGAGGTGCGATTGTAATCACTTTTCTGTGAGAATTGGGTGATTTAGAGGTTTTAGGGAGAACTCCGGCAAAGGTCGACCAACATCGCGCCCCACTCCTACAGAACGATCGTCCGCTGTTTTCTTTTGGCGGTTATCAGCACGCACATCTTTTTCCTGTGGAGAGTGCGCGGCCGGGTTGAGAAGGCGGATCCGGATTTCACGGTCTATTACACGGCAGCCAGGATTTTCCGCGAGCGCCGAGGGGCATATCTCTACACGGCCGTCACCCAGCAATCGGTGCAGCGTGAGTTTGCCAGAGACTCCGATCTCCGGCGCTCGCCGCTGCCCTATATCCATCCACCATTCGAGGCGTTGATTTTCGTACCGCTCACCTGGCTGTCCTACAGCAAAGCGTTCCTGCTCTGGAACGGAGTGAACCTGTTGCTGCTGATCGTAATCGCGCAGCGATTGCGAGGCAGTCTGCATGCGCTGAGCGCCATCCCGCTGTGGGAGTGGGTGGCGGCACTGCTGGCATTCTTCCCGGTTTTCGCGAATTTTCTGCAAGGCCAGGACGCGATCCTGCTGCTGCTGGTTTTTGTCTTCGGATTTCGCGCCCTCGAGCGAGACGCGCTGTTTCTGGCCGGTTGCTGGTTCGGGCTCGGGATCTTCAAATACCACTTCGTTCTTCCACTGGTGTTGATCGTCGCCGTGTGGAAAGGACGGAAATTCCTCTCCGGGTTTGCCGCAACAGCGATTGCGATGTCACTTCTCTCGCTGGCCCTCGTGGGTTGGCAAGGTCTTTTGCGATATCCAGCGTATGCCTGGCACGTTGTTTCAGTGCCCGGCTATGGCCAGACGCCGCCGGGTTTGATGGTCAATCTCATGGGCCTCGCGGCGGGCTGGCCGAAGCTGCAGGATCTTGGCTGGCCGGTGCGAGTAGTCGCACTGGTGGCCTCGGCGGCGTTGCTGATCGCGGTCGGCGGCATGCGTCGAACCGCCAATGATCAGCGGTTCTTCCGGTTGACCTTTGCCTGCGCGGTCCTCGCTTCGCTTCTGGTTGCCTACAACACGAATGCCCATGATCTGTGCCTTCTGGTGCTGCCTCTGACGCTCGTCGGGGATCATTGCGCGGCGCGCTGGTCGGACGGAAAGCCCGCCAAGGCGCTGCTGATTCCGATCACTCCTCTGCTGATCAGTCCGGTTTGGATTTTCCTGTGGATGGGCTTGGGCAAGCTGAACGTGATGGCCATTCTGCTGCTTTGGTGGATTTACGCCATGCAGCGAGAGATGGTGAAACTCAGATCGACGGCGTCCGCATCACTTACGGTTCCTGCATGACCGGATTGGGCGGACAGATTGCCGGGCGACGGAGAAGGACAATCGCGAGCATCGGAAGGTAAATGCAAATCACGGTCCAGCGGCCAACCTGGGCAAAACTGTGAGGGATGTGGTACCAGCGCCAGATGCCGGCCCCCCAGCTGAAGAAAACCGTCCACACCATCTCTCGGCGCGAACGAGGAATCAGCCAGAGGATGAAACTGTCGAAAAACCAGCGCTGAGGCATGAGCGCGGAGAAAAAAAGCAAGAGCGCGTCGCGGTCGCGATAGCGCAGCAGGGCGAGCAGAAGCAAGGGACCGGGAAGGACCAGGAGCGGAATGAAGTGTTCGTAATTTCTCGCTTGATGCAGCCAGAGGCGAGGCCAGTTTGGCATGGCGATGAAGGTGAGCAGCACCACGCATGCGCAGACCAATACACCGCGCCGAGTCATCCGCGTGAGAAAGACAGGAAGACCTACCTGCGGTTTTGCCATCGTGACCGGCAAAAGCAGCGGGAAGAATGCGCTGGCGGCGATGATTGGAGACCATTGCACCGCCAGCAATCCGGCCCAGTACGGATACGCCAGAAAGACTAGCAGCCGCCCATAACCATGCCGGGTCAGACCGAGCGCGAGAAAGAACGAACCAACGCCCCAGAAGGCTCCGGCGGCAACTTCGGGCTGAAGACGCAGGAAGGGAAGCGCGACTACAGCGGCAGTCAGGGGATACTGCTCCAGTGGCGAGTCGTAAGGATTCTGCCGCGCCAGCACCCGGTGCGCCAGATGCAGCGCCCAGCGGAAGTCGGCAGCATCCTGATGCAGATGCCGCATGAGGAACCAGCAGAAGGTTCCACTGGCGAGCCCGATCGCGGCCGATACTGTAAGACGCCCTCGCATGGATAAGGCCATGCGCCTCAGTTGTAACATGGAGCGCGTGGAATCGGGCATGACTCCGGAAAGTCGCCCGGCGGTTGGAATCATCTGCCCACCGATCTTCGTGGAGGGGGAAAGAGCCGCGGCTTGAAGACGACGCACTTCGTGATCGGCTTAGTCCTGGCGCTCGTAGCCTCGGCCAGCACCTGGTTCTACATGAACCGGATTCTGCGGGCGGAGCAGATTGCCGACGCCGCCGCGCACCACCGGCCGCGGGGGAACCTGTCGGATCTCTATCCGCGCTGGCTCGGTGCGCGGGAACTCCTGCTGCGCGGCCGCAATCCGTACAGCATCGAAATCACCAAAGAGATTCAGCAGGGCTACTACGGCAGGCCTCTGGACGCGACGCGATCCGACGATCCAAAAGACCAGCAAGGGTTTGTCTATCCTGTTTATGTCGTCTTCCTGCTTTCGCCGACGCTGAATCTTCCATTCGATCAGGTCCAGACGGGATTCCGGTGGTTTCTGGTCAGCCTCGCGGCATTGAGCATTGTGTTCTGGCTTCGCCTGATACGGTGGAGGATTTCAGCCGGAGCGATCCTGGTCCTGATGGTGCTTCTCGTCGGCTGGCTCCCGATGGTGCAGGGCATCAAGCTGCAGCAGTTGACCTTGCTCGCGGCTGGCCTGCTGGCGCTGTGCGGAGCAAGCCTGGCGGGCGGATGGCTATTGAGTGCGGGCGGATTGCTGGCGCTGGCAACGATCAAGCCTCAACTGGCGTGGCCCATCGCGGCGTGGCTGCTGGTGTGGGCGCTGAGCGAATGGCGCGAACGGAAGCGCTTTATCTTTGGGTTCGCATCGGTGATGGGCCTGTTGCTGGGCGGCGCGGAACTCCTGCTGCCGGGATGGCTGAAGATGTTCATCGCCGCCATCGGCCAATATCACCAGTACACGCAGAATCAGTCAGTCCTGGTCTGGATGTTCGGTTCGATTGCGGGGCATGCCTTCGAAGTAACCGCTGTCCTGGCCTGCTGTGTGCTGCTGTGGCGAGTGCGCCGGAGCAGTTCGGGCGATCCTGAATTCGGCCGAGCCTTTGCGCTGGTGTTGGCGCTGACGGTTGTCATCGTGCCGATGTTCGCGCCGTATAACCAGGTCCTGCTAGCGCCCGCAATCCTGGTTCTGATCCGAAGCGATCGAGCGCGGGAACGGGTTCTGCCTGCCGTCCGCATCGCGAGATGGATTGGCGCCGTTTTCGTTGTCTGGCCGTGGATTGCCACCATGGCCCTGACCGCAGGCTTCCTGTGGCTGACACCGGAACTGCGTCAGCGATTGTGGCCGATGCCGTTCTACTCCAATTTCATGGTGCCGGTTTTCATCTTTGGACTTGCCCTGCTGGACGCCTGGCTGCACGAAGCTGGCTTGCCGGAGAGTGCGGCGGCAGAGTAGTCTGTTGCCGCAGGATGCCGCGGTAAACCTGCGGCACTAAGCGCCGTTCGCAGACGCGCCCCGTATCGTCCATGTCCCTGAACCCCATCAGCCATAGCTCCGGCTCGGGAGTCTTTCCGGCACTCGTATTCGTACAGGGCAGCGAGCAGAAAAGCATCATTCTGAATCGCACTCCGTTCAACGTGGGACGCAAAGTCGACAAGGATCTCGTGATCGCCGATCCGCGGGTGTCGCGCGATCACGCCCAGATCATGCAGGAGGGCCAGGATTTCTTTCTCATCGATCTGGGCAGCAAGCATGGCACCTTCGTCAACGGCGAGCGCATCCAGAAGCAGAAGCTCGAACGCGGCGACCGGCTGGAATTCGGGGCCCGCGATTCCGCCTATGTCCTGTTCAATCCTGCGCATGCGACCTCCAACACGGCGCGGGAGTTCCTCAGCCAAATCTCCGTCGTTGGCATCAAGCCGGAAGCTACCGAACTCGAGACCTTGCGGCTGTTCCTGGAAGCAGCGCGCAAGCTGAATACGGCGGGGGTTCTGGACGAAATCCTGATTACGATGCTCGACGTCACGCTGCAACTGACTCGCGCCGAGCGCGGCTATGTGTTTCTCAAGGACGAGGAAGGGAAACTGCGGCTCATGGCCGGCCGCAACGCGAAAAAAGAGCCGCTGCTGGACGACAAGACAATCTCGCATTCGATCCTGGAAGAGTCATTGCGGTCGGGTTCCGAGTTTCTGCTGACCGACACCAGCCAGGACGCCGATCTGGCCGGACGGCAAAGCATCGTGGCCTACGACCTGCGAACCGTGGTCTGCATTCCGCTGCGAAAGGTGCAGGTGCAGGCGACGCGCGATGCGCAAACTCCGGTCCCGGGGCGGAGCTCGGCGGAGGCGATGGGGGCTCTGTACGTGGACTCGCGGTTTGCCTCCCGCGACATCAGCGGTGTGAGCCAGGACATCCTGCATACGATCGCGATCGAAGCCGCGCAGCTTATCGAAAACGCCCGGCTGGTGCAGGCGGAAGAAGAAGCTCGTCGCTACCAGCAGGAACTGAGTATCGCTGCCAGCATCCAGCAACGCCTCATGCAGGTGAAGATTCCCGAGGTGCCGTTCGCGCGCTTGCGCGGCAAGAACCTGTCCTGTAAAGAAATCGGCGGCGATTTCTTCGATGCGGTGAATACGAAAGAGGGACTGGCGGTTGTGCTGGCCGACGTCAGCGGGAAGGGAGTGTCGGCGGCTCTGCTGGCTTCCACCCTGCAGGGAATGATCTACTCGCACCTGAGCGCGGGAATGCCGCTGCTGGACGTCATTACGGCGGTGAACCGGTTCTTTACGGAGAAGATGGGCGGCGAAAAATACGCGACGCTGCTGATGGTGCGGCTGCGGCGCGACGGCGAACTCGAGTACGTGAATTGCGGGCATGTTCCGCCCCTGCTGGTGTGCGGCGGCGAGGTGATCCGGCCGACGCACGGGAATGTCCCGGTCGGGCTGCTCGCCGAGGCAACGTTCGCGAGCGCCACCTGTCAGATGAATTCGGGCGACCGCTTCATTCTGGTGACCGACGGAGTGACGGAGGCGGAAAATGCCATGGGCGAATTTTTCGACGACTCCCGACTGGAGTCGGCGGCCTCGAAATCACCGACGCTGGAAGGCATCTTCTCGGCCGTATCGACGTTTTGCGCCGGCAATCCCCTGAGCGACGACTGCACCGTGGTCGAACTCTGCTACTCGAGCGCGGAAAACTAAGACCGGGGAAGCCGGACAGGGGCGTCGGGTGACCTGGGGGACGGCTGCCCTCAGCCGTCGGTCGAGGCGGGAGGTCAGCGGGGCGCGGGCTGATCCGGCTCGCTTCAGGAAATGCCTCGCGCGAAGGTTAGCGGGCGGAATTTGGGACGCGAAATCCACAAGGTGAGCCAATCCATGGCAGAGATTTTCCCAGCGAATTTCGGCAAGTTAAATCGATTTAACTTCGTTTTCTAACTCGTTTATTTATAGACAGTTACAGTGATTTTTATCCACAGCACATTAAGTGTATAAAGCGCTAGGGGTCTTGTGTTTACGGGCGATTGCACCATTTCTAATGCAACCGTGGATCCTCGCTTACCAGCCGATCACCACAACTTTGTACACCAACAGAAGAGGTACGGTAGCCAAGGCGATGGAGGCGGACACCGTATAGCGTCGGAAGAAGTAGAAGGTGACGGCCGCCCAACAAGAGCAAGCGGCGATCAGGGCGCCGCCGACATAGGGCGCAGCGGCCGCAAGCGAGAAGTTCGTGCCGAGCGCGTGCCTCAGGCGGAAGAACTCGGCGAGAGTCCTGATGACAATCAGAAATTCAATCGTGATCCCGATTTGAGCCCAGCGTTCTTTGGTCACGCGAATCACGCGGAAGATTGTAACCGCTGGAGCGCTTGACGATGAATCCCGACATGGTCAGGGAATCATCTCGCTCAAGCTCTCGTTCTCCTTCAGGACGTTCAACCCTCGATGGTGACCGCGTAGTCGGTCCCTTCCCAGCGCTTGTCGGCCAGCCACAGAAACGTGAAGACGATTTTGGCGCCCGCGCGCATGGACGCGGTGGGCAGGTCAAGGACATGCAAACCGATTCCCGTGTCGCGCGTCTCTGTGTCGTGCGACGTCTCCCAGCCGTCAATGCTCCAGTGCACCAGCGCCGGCGAGAGCAGGTTGATGCGCAGAGCCTGATGCAGGGGAACGGTGCGGACTTTGTTGTTCACCCTCCATCCCCAGTGCTGCCGGCCATGTTTTTCGACGACATAGCGCTGATAGGTCTGCGGAGGCTGATCGAAGATTCTGCCATCGCGGATAGAGCGGCGCAGCTTGATGTATTCGGAGTGGGCCCAGACCAGCGGGCAAGCGGATCCGGAGGGATGCCCGCGGAAAAGTTCGAGCGCAGGAATGTCGGCGGCGTCCCAAACCTGTTCGGGCAGCAAGCGGCTGTAGCCGACCGTGGAATTCTCCATGACGGTGAGCAGAGCCTCGGCTTCGTCGCCATGGCCGGCCGCGAGCGCATAGTGCCCGCGCTCGCCGGCGAGCAGGGGCCAAGCGCGGCCGATGCCGGTACCGTCAAACGCCGAACCGTCTTTATGCTCTCCGTAACCGTCGCCGTTGTAGCGATACCAACACGGACCCTGCGGCAGTTCGACGGCGAGCAAGGCATCAATCGCGCGCAGGGTGTTCAGAATCCGGGGATCGTCCGGCGCCCGCAGCCCGAAGCGGACTAATGCCAGTGCATCCGGGCTGATGATGTGATATGCGCGCTCCCCGTCCTGGCCCGGGGGACGGTTCTTGATGGGGACAAAACCTCGAGTGGGCGAGGCGACGCCATCGGTTTCGGACGGAGCGATGCGGACGTAATAGCCCCCGATGCCAAGCTGCCGCGCCAGATCGCCACCATCGCTGTAGACCCAACGCTCGAGGTTGTCGTTCCAGGCGTCGGCGGTATCGCGCATCGTGCGTCCCTGCTCGGCGTGACCGGTGAGATCCGCGATATCGGCCGCAGCCAGAAGCGCGGCAATCTCCGCCGCTAAGGTAAAGGGCGAGTAACCGGAGTCCTCTTCCCAGCGATCCTGCATCGTGACCGGCCCGTTGCGCAGGATGAAACTTGCCGCGCCACGTATCATGGGCCACCAGCGGTCCAGCTTTCCGAGGGCATTGGGGGCTTCGCGGCGGATCAGATCGACCAGCAGGACGGGGAAAGCGGTCTCATCCATCTGAATGCCGCCCCAGTAAGGACGCCCGTCAAGCCATAGATTCTGGGCCCAATGTCCATCCGCTTCCTGGGTTGTTTCCAGGTAACGAAGCACGCGCACGGCGTCAGAGACGGCGCCGGCGGCCAGAAGGGCGCCGGCGGTTTCGACCAGGTCGCGCGGCCAAACCAGGTGATATCCGCCAAGGTCCTCATCGCCTTTCGCGAAGCCCCAGGGAATGGACAAGCTGGCGATGATGCCCCCGAGGAAATCCTTGGACTCGTGGGTGCGGAGAACGGAGGTGGAGGGGCGATAAAGATCGTGCTGCCGCGGCGGTTGGTCGAGCGGCAGCAGTTTGCTCTGCCAGGCACTCCACTGCGAGATATAGTGCTGGCGAACTTCGCCATAGTCTTCGAGCAGGCTGGAGCGAGCGTGCTGGCCCGCCTCGTTCCAGTTCGAACCGAATCCCAGGGCCACGACGAATTCGCCGTCGCAGGCGGCGAGATCGATCTCGCCAGTGAAGGCGACGTTGCCATTTTCGGCGCGAGTGTATTCCCACTGCATCTGGAAATGCTGCGAGAGGTCCTGCCATCCGTCGGATGCGCCGACGAATCCGACGGATATTTTTCGCCAGGGGGCAGAAGAGGCCAGCGCTAACGCGGTTCCGTCGTGTTCCGCGAAGAACATCGGGAACCCCTTGTAGGCGCCGGTCCAACCCGTGTTGCCGTAGCCGCAGTTTGCGAGATGAGGAGACAGCAGAGCGAACAAACGGTAGTCGGAAAGCGACCCTTGCAGCGGCTCGAAGCGTACCTTTTGCAGAACCACGTTGCGATAAGGATCGGTGAAGACTTCCTTGTGAATCCGGTAACGGCCACGGTTGCAGGTGTTGGTCAGCTGAAACAGGGGGATTCCCGGCTGAAAGGGGCAGTTCTCGAAAGCGCAATCGCGCTTTTCCTCGGAAAAGAAATCGACGCCATTGGTGACGATGAATCCCATGTCGCGGGTGCAAGCCTGATCGACACGGGGAAAATAGACCTCGTTCAGAATGCCGTGGCTGATGGTGAACCAGACTTTACTGTGCTGGTTGAGCGCGGTACCGGCTCCGCTTTTGGCGCTGGAAGTCCAGCGGGGTGGAATCCCGGGCCAGCCCGGAGCGTAACGCGGGAACGAGTCGTTCATGCAGGGTTTTCCCCTTCAGCGGGCGGAAGCGTTGCTCGCACAATTTACAGAATTTTGACAGGCTCTGAGGCACATGCCCGGCCTGGCGACATCAAACTAGAAAGATTTACCCACAAAGCCGCAAGACAAGTGGAACCCTTTTAAAGATAATAACGCGAAGCTGCGATGAACTTCTTCCAATGGTTGGATGTGCGGGTGAGTGCGAAAGTGACAATCCTGCTGGCCGTTCTGCTGATTGCGCGAAGCGGCGTGGCCGAGGATGTGACCAAAAGCGCTCACGGGTCAGAGCTCGATCGAGGATTCTCCGGGCTCTACAATCTCGACTTCTCCGGCGCGGAAAAGGACTTTGAAAAGTGGCATGCCGATCATCCCGACGATCCCATGGGGCCGGCCAGCGAAGCAGCCGGCTATCTTTTTTCCGAGTTCAACCGGCTGGGCGTGTTGGAAGCGCAGTTTTATGAGAACGACAAGGCTTTTGCCGGACGTCCCACGCTGACGCCCGACCCGAACACGCGGGATCACTTTCGAGCCGCGATCGAGGTTACGGAACGGCTGGCCCATGCTCGCCTGGAGAAAGATTCGAAGGACCGCGACGCACTTCTGGCTCTGACCCTGTCCTCGGGACTGCAAGCCGACTACGCTGCGCTGATTGAAAAAAGGAATTTGGCTTCACTGCATTTCACGAAAGATGCCTCGTTCTGGGCGCAGCAGCTGCTGGGGGAGTGCCAGGATTGTTACGACGCTCTGCTGGCCACCGGTTTCAGCAAGTACATCATCGGAAGCATGTCGGCGCCCGTGCGTTGGATCCTCCGACTTGGAGGCTTGCCGGCCGACAAGGATGGTGGCATCGCCGACTTGCAGACGACCGCCGAACACGGACACTACCTCGCCCCGTTCGCCCGCATTCTGCTGGCGATTGCCTATGTCCGGGAGCGAAACACGAAGCGCGCGATGGAACTGCTGCTGCGCCTGCAGCACGATTTCCCCAACAATGTTCTATTTTCCCGCGAGATCGCGCGCCTGCAAAGCCGGTAGTCATCCCCAATATTCTCGCGCCATTCATCAGAAATTCACCCGTTTGTAACCATCCTGTAACACTGCGGCACTAGAAGGGGAGAAATCGAAAATTTCAAGGAGGAACTCATCTGGTCATGCGCAAAATCTGGCTGCTGTTGGCGTGTGCAGCATTAGCCCTGCCAGCCGTTGGGCAGACGACGCTGAACGGAGCAGGAGCGACATTCCCGGCCCCGATGTATTCCAAGTGGTTCAGCGAGTACCACAACATCCACTCAAACATCGAGATCAACTATCAGCCAATCGGCAGCGGCGGCGGAATCCGGCAGGTCACCGAAGGAACGGTAGACTTCGGCGCCAGCGATATGCCGATGACCGATCAACAACTGAAGGAAGCCGAAGACAAGCTGAAGACGAAAGTCCTCAACATTCCGACGGTTCTCGGCGCCGTGGTGCCCGCCTACAACATCCCCGGAGTCAACGCCGATTTGAAATTCACGCCTGACTTGCTGGCCAACATTTTCCTGGGGAAGATCTCCAACTGGAACGACCCCGCCATCAGCGCTATCAATCCCGGAGTGAAGTTTCCCAACCAGGACATCATTATCGTGCACCGGTCCGATGGAAGCGGCACCACGTTTGTCTGGACCGACTATCTCTCCAAAGTCAGCCCCGACTGGAAGAGTGAAGTGGGCAGCGGCACTTCGGTGAAGTGGCCGAAGGGGATGGGCGGCAAAGGGAACGAAGGCGTGGCTGGCTTTGTCCGCAACTTGGCGGGATCGATCGGCTATGTCGAACTGATCTATGCCATCCAGAACAAGATTCAGTACGGAAGCGTGAGGAACTCGGCAGGCGTGTTTCTAAAGGCCTCGCTCGACGGCGTCACGGCGGCGGCGGCTTCGGTGGCGAAGATGCCGGCGGACTTCCGCGTGTCCATCACCAATGCTCCCGGCAAAGATGCGTATCCGATATCAACCTTTACCTGGCTGCTGATTCCGCAGCAGTCAAAGGACGCAGCCAAGGGAAAGATTCTGGCCGATTTCCTGAATTGGATGGTAACCGACGGCCAAAAAATGACCACGGCTCTTTCTTATGCGCCGCTGCCGCAGAACGTGGCGGCGAAAGTCGAGGAAGCGATCAAACAGGTCAAATAGGACCCCGCAAAGCGGGGGCTTTTCATCCATATACGCGACTAAAGGAGAGGACATGAAGTCTGCAAGGTGGGTGTGCGTCATATTGATTTTGGCGACGGGACTGGCAGCGCAGACTGCCGCTCCCGCCAAAACCCAGAAGAAGAAATCCGCGAATCTAACCGCTGCCGACGTTGAGGCATTGAAAGATGCCATCGCGGCACAGGCCGCGGCGCTCAGGGAGCAGCAGCAGGAGATTCAGCAACTGCGCGACGAGCTGCAGCAAAAGCAGCAAGCGGTGCAACAGGCGCAGAGCGCGGCGTCTGATGCGGCCAGCAAAGCCGATGCCGCTCAATCGCAGGCGGCTCAGCAACAGCAGGCCGTGACCGACCTGAAGAGCGATGTCAGCGACTTGAAGACCAATCTGGCTAACACCGTCGTGACCGTGCAGGACACGCAAAAGAACATCAGCGCGATCTCCGAGAGCCCTCTGGCGATTCACTACAAGGGAATCACGATCACGCCCGGCGGCTTCCTGGCGGCAGAATTTGTGCGCCGCTCGCGAGCGTTGGGATCCGACATCAACACGCCCTTCAACTCCCTGACGATGCCCGGGGCCTCCCAGAGCAGCACGTCAGAGTTCTTCGGGTCAGGACGCCAGTCGCGCATCTCGATGCTGGCGCAGGGCCAGTTGAAGTCGGCAAAACTCACCGGTTACGTGGAAGCCGATTTCCTTTCGGCCGGCGTAACCTCGAACAACAACGAGAGCAACAGCTATACGCTGCGGCAACGGCAGGTTTGGGGCCAGGCTGCGTTTGAAAACGGCTGGAGCTTTACCGGAGGCCAGATGTGGAGCCTGGTCACCGAAACGAAACACGGGCTCGACAACCGGTCGGAAGCGTTGCCGATGACCATCGACCCGCAATACCACGTGGGTTTCAGCTGGGCGCGCCAGTACGGGCTGCGCCTGGTCAAGAACTTCAACAACAAAGTGTGGTTCGGGGTTTCGATGGAGAACGCGCAAGCGACCCTGACGACGCACAATAACGCGGCCAACTTCCTGGTCGGAACCGCAGGCGTAACCGGCGGCTTGTACGACAACCAGGCCAACTACTCGTTCAATCCATCGCCCGATATCATCGCCAAGCTGGCCTTTGAACCCGGCTTCGGACACTACGAAATCTTCGGTGTCTACAGCCGTTTCCGCGACCGGGTTTTCCCGTGCGCGGAAGTTGCCGCGACTTCAAGTTGCGCCGGTCAGGCGGATGGCGTGACTTCGGCGCTGGCAGCCTACAACAGTTCGAAAAATGGCGGCGGCATCGGCGCCAATGCCCGCTGGTCCTTCGACCGGAAGCATCTTGATTTCGGATTGCACGGATTCGGCGGCAGCGGCGTGGGCCGTTACGGCACCTCCGGGCTGGCAGACACCTCCGTCCATGCCGACGGAACGCTGGACCTGCTCCGCAACTATCAGGGTCTGGCCACGCTCGAATGGCATGGGCCGAAGTTGGATGTTTATTTCAACGCCGGCGCTGAGTATGCGAGCCGGGCATCGGACTATGATCCGCTGAACGCGAAACTGTATGTCGGGTATGGTTCCACCAACTTCCCGAACACCGGATGCTACAGCGAGACTCTGCCCGGATCCGGCGGTTTCACTCCCGGCAGTCTGGCCAACTGTACGGCCGACACGCGGGCTCTGCAGGAAGGCACGGTCGGGTTCTGGCACCGGATCTACGATGGATCGACGGAGAAGATCAACCGCGGCAAGGTGCAGTGGGGAGCGCAGTTCTCCTATGTCAACCGCAACACGTGGGCTGGAACGGGCGGGGAACCGCACGGCCTCGATGCCATGGTCTTTACGTCCTTCCGCTACTATCTGCCATAAAGCGGCGGTCTTAGGCCACTCGCTGAAGTTGTCATGACAGCCGCCCGGACGGACTCCCCGTCCGGGCGTTTTTTTGCTCTGCCGTGGGCCAGGGCTTCGCGTCATGCCGCCGCCCGTCTGGCAAGGCCCGGGATGTTCTATACTTGGCGCAAGGCACTTTGCCAAGTGCGCCGACCAACACTCGATCTGTAAGAGATAATCACTCGAATCGAAGTCGCTGAAGAACGTTCCCTTATGGCACGGATTTTGCTGGACAATCCCCAGTATTACCTCAATCGCGACACTTCCTGGCTCGAGTTCAACCGCCGGGTGCTCGAAGAGGCTGAGGACCGGGACAATCCGCTTCTGGAAAGGCTCAAGTTCCTTTCCATTTCGGCCAGCAATCTGGATGAATTCTTCGAAGTGCGCGTAGCCGGAATGATGCAGCAGATCGAAGACGGCTACAACGAAGGGGCGCCGGACGGATTGTCTCTGACGGGCAAACGGGATTTGCTGAACAAGCTGACTCATCAATTCGTGGATGATCAGTACGAATGCTGGAATGAGCGGCTGCGTCCGGCGCTTGCGGAGAATGGCGTCCGAGTGCTTGGGCTGCATCAACTGGATGCGGCGGGGCTGCGTTTCGTGGAAGAGTATTGCGAAAAGGAACTCGATCCTCTGCTGACGCCAGTCACTGTGGATCCGGCCCATCCTTTTCCGCGTGTGATCAACAAGGCGTTATGCCTGGGCCTTCTGCTGAGGCGCAGGCGCCGTTCGGCGCTGACCTATACCGGAGTTGTGTCTGTCCCCAGGGCTTTGCCCCGGTTGATTCCGCTCCCGTCAGAGTCTACGGCGGACTTCATCTTTCTGGCCGACCTGGTTGCCCATCACGCGGTGCGGATGTATCACGGCTACGACATCGTGGCGTCTGCGCCTTTTCGTGTGACCCGGAACAGCAACCTGTATCTGGCGGAAGAAGAAGCGCGGAGCCTGCTCGAATCAGTCCGCACCGAGCTGCACAACCGGCGCAAGGGAGACGCAGTTCGCCTGGAAATCGAAGCCGAAGCTGACCCGGAAATCGTGGACCGGCTGCGCAACGTGTTTGAGCTGGATCCGTGGCAGGTGTTCCGGGTAAACGGGCCTGTCAATCTCCTGCGTCTCTTTAACATCTATGAGCAGGTCCGGCGGCCCGACCTCAAATACCGCTCGTTTTCGCCGAGAGAACTGCGGCTTACTTCCAAGTCAAAGGACCTGTTTGAGGAACTGCGGCGGCATGACGTGTTGCTGCATCATCCGTACGATTCCTATGACGCGGTGGTTTCCTTCATCGAATCAGCCGCCACCGACGACAACGTTCTTTCCATCAAGCAAACGCTTTACCGCACCAACGAGCACTCGCTGATCGTACCGTCGCTGATTGCCGCGGCCGAACACAAGGAAGTCACCGCGGTCGTAGAACTGAAAGCGCGGTTCGACGAAGCCTCGAACATCCGCTGGGCGCGTGATCTGGAAGATGCGGGGGTGCAGGTGTTTCACGGTCTGGTGGGCCTGAAGACGCACTGTAAGCTGTCGCTGCTGGTGCGCCGCGATCCGGATGGATTGACGCGAAGCTACGCCCACATCGGAACCGGGAACTACAACGCGACCACGGCGCGAATCTACACCGATCTGAGCCTGTTCACGGCGAATCCGGAAATCACTCGCGCGGTGCACGATGTTTTCAGTTTTCTCACCGCGTATGCGGAGAATCCGAGCTACGATCCGCTTCTGGTGGCGCCGCTGGATTTGGCCGAGAAGTGCGTGGCTCTGATCGATCGCGAGGCCGAACATGCCCGCGAGGGACGGGAAGCCCGCATTATCGCCAAGATGAATGCGCTTCTCGACAAGAACATCGTGCAGGCGCTCTATCGGGCATCGCAGGCGGGAGTCGAGATCGACCTTATCGTGCGCGGCATCTGCTCCCTGCGGCCCGGAGTGCGGGGCGTGAGCGACAACATTCGGGTGCGCAGCATCGTGGGACGGTTCCTGGAGCATAGCCGCATCTACTACTTTGCCAACGGCGGAGAAGAAGAGGTCTACATCGGCAGCGCGGACTGGATGCCGCGCAACCTCTACGAGCGCGTCGAAGTGCTGGTGCCGCTGCGCGACGAGTTGCTGCGAGAGCGAGTGCGGCATGAGATTCTCGACGCCTACCTGGCCGACAACCGGAAAGCCCGGATTCTGCTGAAAGACGCCACTTATGTTCGGCCCTGGCAGCAGGGAACGCGGGAACGCCGTCCGCCGACAGGCGCGGCCGCATTCAGTTCGCAGGACTTCCTGATTGGCATCGCGGAGGGCAAGACACCGGCCATGCTCCCGGCCGCGGTTCCAGCTTCGAGGCGCAGAGTGAAAGTGGAGAAAGGACGATAGACGGCGATGATCCTGTATTTCTTGCGTCACGCCAGCGCAGGTGAGCATTTTGAGAATCCCAAAAAGGACGAGAAGCGGGCGCTCGACAAGGAAGGCATCGAGCAGTGCGGGTACATCGGCCGAGCGCTGGCCGCGCTGGACGTGCAGGTTGATGCCATCATTTCGAGCCCTCTGAAGCGCTGCACCCAGACTGCATCCCTGGTGGGAAATGAGCTTGGCTACGAAGGCAAGCTTCAACTGGATGCGGGTCTGCGGCCCGAGGCCGGCCTCGCGGATTTCCGCAGGCTGCTGGAGAAGAATGCGCGCCAGGACGCAATTATGGTCGTCGGGCACAACCCGAACCTCAGCCAGTTTCTGGGAGCGATGATCAGCGACTCGGGATGCGAGGCATCCCTGGAACTGAAAAAGGGAGCAGTGGCGAAGGTGGAGATGCGGCGTTCCTCGGGAACTCTCCAGTGGTGTGTAACGCCGAAAGTCCTGCGTACGCTCTATGACACCGCAGTCGAGAGTTCGCGCCCGAATACCTCGCGGAAGTAATCACATTCTTTTTCGATCGCCCACAATTCAAGATCGACGCCCATGCGCCGGCGCGGCACGAGGGTGAGGCGGACCTCGGCTGAGCGCAGACCAATCCGCACCTTCTGCACCGCGCGGCTGCGGCCGAGATTCAGGGCACGGGCGAGGCGGAGCAGCAGGATGGCTTTCTGCACGTTGGCGCGGTCGCCCGGTTCGACCATCTTCATGGGGCCGTCTTCCGTCGCCGGGCGTGATTTGCCCAGGTAGCGGGCGATGGATGCAATCAGGCGGCGTTGCTGCGGGGTGTATCCCAAGATTTCCGAATTCGAAATGATGTAGTGCGTGTGGCGATGATGGCCGTTGCGATTGACGTAATCGCCGACCTCATAGAGCATGGCGGCGGCCGAGAGCCACTCGCGGTATTCGGGCGGCAGGCGGTGCACGGAACGCAAGGCGGAAAACAGGAACATGGCGGATTCGCGCACATCGAGCGCATGCCGGCGTTCGACATGATAGTGATTCACGGCCTTCATGATCGATTCCCAGCGCTCAGACTCGATTTGGCGGCCGGAGCGGGTGCTGCGGTCGTAGTCGGCAGCCATCTGCGCGAGGATGCCGTCGCGCAGCCCGAGGGGCGAGTAGCGAAAGGCTTTCAGGTGCAGGCGCTCCAGAAGCGCGTAATACACCATGGCTCCGGCGACGATGATCTCGGCGCGACGCGGGCCGATGCCCTCAATCTTGCGCCGTTCGGCGACCGGCAGACGAGCCAGGCGTTTGGCAATGCGCGCCATTTCGCCGCGGGAGACAATCACGCGCTGGCGGTTATCGCCACGCCGCAAGTGGGTAGCGACTGCTGCCAGTGCGGCCGCAGTCCCCGAGGTGGCGATCACATTCTTGACGCGAGCCGCGCCGATGCGCGAGGTGATGCGGCCGACCTCGCGCATGACGAATCCCCGCAGGCGCTTGAGTTCCCCTTTGCGCACCGGGTCGTGCCGCAGAAACTCATCGGTCAGCCGGACAGCGCCCAAGGGAAGGCTGACGGCGTCGCGGATATGCCCGCGGTGAGAGACGGTCAGTTCACAGCTGCCGCCGCCAAGGTCGATCATCAGAGCCGGACTGGTGTCGACGCGCAGGCTGGAAACCAGTCCAAGATGGATCAGACGGGCTTCCTCCACGCCCGAGACGATCTCCACCCTCCAGCCGGTCGCGGACCGTACCCACTCAAGGAATGCCTGGGAGTTTCGGGCGTCGCGCAGGGCGCTGGTCGCCACCACGCGCACGGTGTCGGTAACGATCTGCTGCGTGGAGCGGTGGAAGCGGCGCAGAACCTTGACGGTTTCCGACATCGATTCGGGAGTAAGGAATCCGGAGCGGAACACTCCCTCGCCGAGGCGCGTTACTTCGCGATCTTCGTGGAGGGGGCGAAGGCGTCCACCTTGCAGGCGCGCAATCTTCAAGCGCACCGAGTTGGAACCGATATCGACCGCGGCAAACGTAGGCATCGGGGAAGCCTCACAGTTTACATGCGCGGAGAAAGATGGTCACTGAAGTTTTGAGTGGAACTGAGCCGGTGGGTGGGCAGCAGGCAGGCAGGGCTCCTGGGTTTTCAACTGCGCAACTCTAGAAGAAGCGCGTCACCCCTTCTTCCATGACGACTACGCGATCTTTGACCCCGGCAGCGCGCGCTTCCTGCTCGAGCAACTGAAGCGGCTCCTCGACGGGCTCGTGGGAGAGACGAAAGGTCCCATAGTGCATCGGAACCATCCAGCGCGACTTGAGGTCGAGGAAGGCGCGGGTGGCGTCAGCCGGACTGGTGTGCACGTTCCGGAATTGCGGCGGATTGTAGGCGCCGATCGGCAGAAGCGCGAGTTCGGGAGAAAGACGGCGTCCGATTTCGCTGAATCCGGCGAAATACGCGGTGTCTCCCGCGTGATAGACAGAGTGCTTTCCGGCCTTCAGAACGAAGCCACCGTAACCGCGGTGTGAGTCCTTGAGTATGCGGGCGCCCCAGTGGCGCGAAGGAACCATGGTGACCGAGAGGCTGCCGCGCCGAGAACTCTTCCACCAATCCAGTTCGATGATTTCGGAAAAGCCCAGGTCCGAGACCAGATCGGAGACGTGAGTCGGAATAATGATTGTCGGAGCTTTGCCGCACTTCCGCAGACTGCCCTGGACGAGCGCGCGAAGCGACGGGCGATGCAGGTGATCGAAGTGAGCATGCGAGACCAGGACCAGATCGATGGCCGGCAAATCGGCAACCCGCAAGCCCGGACGGCGCAGGCGCTTGAGCACGAAGAGCCAGCGGGCGAAATTGGGGTCGATGACCACGTTCTGGCCGCCGATCTGGACAAAGAAACTGGCGTGACCGATGAAGGTGACGCCCAGCTCGCCGTTGGTGACAAGCAGCGGTTTGTGCGTTTGCCCGCAACGAGGCGTTACCGCCGAGTGGCGCACCAGGCGCCCAAACTGCGTCGCGCGTTTGCGGAGAGCCGGATTACGGAGGGTCTGTTTGATCATCCTGCGGCACAGCGGTGAAACGGATAGCGGCTGAACTGAATCTTTCAGGCCAATTCGGTGCTGGGCATCTTCTCCTGAGATTTTAGATGAACTTGCGGAACGATGCGCTGCAATTTCATGAACCGCGGCACGCCGGTAACCGGGTGATTAATGACAGGCGAAAATCAACCGGTCCCAGGTAAAAAACATGAATCAAGCTTGACCTCGGTTGCGGCGGTCGTATCTAATCCCGTGAACGTATTTGATGCGGTTCTTCATCTAAGGGGAATTCGAAATGCGTGTTGCTTTCCTGGGATTGGGAATCATGGGCCAGTCGATGGCCTCAAATCTGGTCAAGGCAGGTCACGAGGTGACGGTGTGGAACCGTACACCCGGCAAACTTGTGGAAGGAGCCGGCATTGCTCCAACGCCGGGCGCGGCGGCGCGGGGAGCGGAAGTCGTCTGGCTGTGCGTTTCCGACACGAATGCGGTGGAGGAGGTCATGTTCGGCAAAGATGGCGTCGAGTCGTCGCTCGGAGAAGGAATGATTATCGCCGACTCGAGCACGATTTCCCCTTCGGCCACGCTGAAATTCGCAGAGCGAGTCGGGGCGAAGGGGGCGGCATGGGTCGATGCGCCGATGACGGGATCGAAGATCGGGGCGCGCGACGGAACCTTGGTCTTCATCGTGGGAGGCGCCGAAGCGGCCGTTGAACGCTTGAAGCCGCTGTTTGCCGCCATGGGGAAGAAGATCTTCCGCATGGGCGAAACCGGCAAGGGACAAGCCACCAAACTCGCGATGAATCTGCAGATTGCGATGATTTTCGAAGGCTTTGCCGAAGCGCTGACCCTGGCTACCAAGCTGGGAGTCGACACGCAACAACTGCTCTCGCTCATTGAAGCGACCATGGTCCGCTCGGGAGTGGTGGAATACAAAGGGCCGTTCATTCTGGAGCGGGACTTTACGCCGAATTTCCCCCTGAGGCTCATGCACAAAGATATTCGACTGACCCTAGAAGCGGCGAAGGAAGCTCGCGTCAAACTGCCCGGGTTGGAGACGGTGGAAGAGATCTATGAAATGGCCACCGAGGACGGCCACAAAGATCTGGATTACGCCGCAACTCTAACGCTTCTCGAGAAGTGGGCAGGCGTGCAGGTCAAGGGGAAAGCTGCTTAGAGAGCGCTCTCGGGAAGCACGAAACCGACCTCCACCCACGAGTCCTTTCCGTTACCCCGGTAATGCCGGAATGCCCTCTATTACACAAGTATTACAGTCGGATCTCCTGTTCTCTTGCTAGCTTGAAGACAACGCTGCAGCCAAAGTCTGAAGATCACAGGAATGGGGAATCCTTCATTGTCAATGGAACTGCAAGATCTGGAAAAGCCTCAGGCTTCTCAAAACGAAGTGAATTGGATTACGGCCATCTTCATGGCCGTTTTTCACGTGGGCGCCGTGGCGGCGCTGTTTTTTTTCACCTGGAAGGGCGTGCTGGCCGCGCTTTTGTTGTGGTGGGTCGCAGGAAGCCTGGGCATCGGCATGGCCTACCATCGCCTGCTGACGCATCGCGGGTATAAGACCTACAAGTGGATGGAGTATTTTCTGACGTTCTGCGCCACGCTGGCGCTCGAGGGCGGGCCCATTTTCTGGGTAGCGACGCACCGCATCCATCACCAGTATTCGGATCAGGAGGGCGATCCGCACTCGCCAATCGACGGCAAGTGGTGGGCGCACATGGGCTGGATTCTCATGGGCAAGTCGATGCACCACGACACGACAACGCTGGCGCGCTACGTTCCCGACCTGGCCAAAGACAAGTTTCACGTATGGATCACGAAGTACCACTATGTTCCGCAGGTGGTGCTTGGCGCCGCGCTGTTCCTGATTGGCGGCTTGCCTCTGCTGTTGTGGGGCACGTTCTTCCGGACGGTGGTGCTGTTGCATTGCACCTGGCTGGTGAATTCAGCGACGCACTCCTGGGGCTCGCGCCGATTTGCGACGCGCGATCTTTCGACAAACAGCTGGTGGGTGGCGCTGCTGACCTTTGGCGAGGGCTGGCACAACAACCATCACGCGCATCCGACGTCGGCCGCTCACGGCTTCGCCTGGTATGAGATCGATACCAACTGGTATGGCATTTGGCTGCTGCAGAAGCTGGGGTTGGTCTGGGACGTGAAACGGGTCCGGTTGACCGATATCGAACAAGGGCTGGTTGCGGCGCCGAACGGCCGGTTGATTCCGGAGCCCGCCGCTGAATTTTCCACTGCTGGAGACTAAACCGTCGAAGGTTGCTGAGCGTAGATCGTTTGTCACTCTGGGGTTCCGCGCAGCTTCTGCCGGAACCCTTCGAGTTTGGAGACCTTGCCTACACCCGAATGATCATGACCTCAGTCGCCTTGATGAGCGCGGCGGCGGTTTGTCCCCTTCTCAGTTTCATCTCGCGGATGGCACCGGAAGTGATCAAGGACGTGATGAGCTGACCGCCTACCGATATCGTGACTTGCCCCACCAGTCCACTGACCCGGACATCAACGATCCGGCCAACCAGCTGATTGCGCCCGCTGATGCGCTGAAAGGTAACGCGGCGCTCGTCTTTATTCCGTCCGCGTGAGCGATAGAGCAGGCGATCAATCTCCGCCTGGGGAATGCGGTAGTGGCCGCCGGGTGTCTTCACTGCATGGAGGCGCCGGCGATAGATCCACTGTTTGATCGTGGGATAGCTGATCTGCAGCTGCACGGCTGCCTCGCGCGGACGGACCAGATCCATCTCGTCCCGCTTCTCGCGCCGCACCTTAACTTTTTCCGCCATGTGGAAGGGAATCGTAACCCGAAGCCTCTCCGAGGTCAATGGAAGGAGAGCCGTGTGATGGGAGCTCTTCGGGTCACGCCTTTCGCCAGCCGTGAGGCGCGAAGGTGGATATGCGAGGCGTGATCATTTAATATGTATAGACTCGTATCGGAAGCTATACGAGAATCGATTAGCATATACACTTCTCGCTTTCACACCAACACAACTTATTCCTGGGGAAGAACATGCCGCAGAAAGATTCAGCGCCGTTCCATCGTCGTTTGTCCCTGATTTCTACGCATCCTCGCCATCGGCGTGTCCGAATCCTGGCTGGTTTGGCTGCGATTGCGTTGTGTCTTTTGTGCGGTTCAGAGGGCGCTGCCCAAAGTTCCGCCAGCCTGGGAGGGACAATCACGGATCAGTCAGGGGCTGCCGTCTCTGGAGCCAGCGTGACGGTGAAAGATGTTGATACAGGAGTTCTGCGGACGGTCGCGACCAGCCAGACAGGATTCTACGAATTTGTTGCTCTGCCGGTCGGAACGTTCGAAATCGGGGCGACGAAGGCGGGATTTGCCGAAGCGGTTCGCACCGGCGTCCGCCTTGCCGTGGGGCAAGAGGCGAGAGTCGACCTGACGCTGCATGTTGGGGAGGTGAGCCAACAGCTTCGAGTGACCGAGGATGCTCCTGTCGTCAACCTGACAACCCAGGACATCTCCGGGTTGGTTGGCGAGAGGCAGGTGAAAGACCTGCCGCTCAATGGGCGCAGCTACGACCTATTGCTCACGCTGAATCCCGGCATCGTCAATTTCAGCTGGGAAAAAACGGGCGGGATTGGGGTTTCGAACTCGACGACGGGAAACAATTTTGCTGTTTCCGGGAATCGTCCGCAACAGAACCTGTTTCTGCTGAACGGGATCGAATTCACCGGAGCCGCGGAGAACAACATGCAGCCGGGAGGCGCCAGCCAGCAGTTGCTGGGAGTCGACGCAGTGCGCGAATTCAATGTCTTGCGCGATTCCTACAGCGCTGAATACGGGAAGCGGCCCGGCGGTCAGGTGGTGATCGTCACGCAGTCGGGAACGAATCGACTTCATGGAAGCGTGTACGAATTTCTGCGCAACAGCGCCCTGGACGCGCCCAACTACTTCGACCAGGGTTCGCCGCCGCCTTTCCAAAGAAATCAGTTTGGCGGATCTCTCGGCGGTCCGCTGCGCGCCGAGAAGACATTCTTGTTCGGCAATTACGAGGGATTACGGCAGCACCTGCACCAGACGTCGGCCGCCTTTGTCCCCGACGCGGCTTCGCGAGCGGCAGCCGTGCCGAGCGTGCAGCCTTTGCTGAATCTGTGGCCTATCGCCCCGGCGGATGCTCCGGATTTCAATGGCATCGCGCAGGTGTTCAGCAGCCCGTTGCAGACGATTCGGGAAGACTTCGGCAACGCGCGCGTCGATCAGGTGTTTTCGGAGCGGGACTCGTTGGCTGCCGCTTACACGATCGACGATGGCGCCGACGTGACCGCGACGACGCTGGATCCATACAGCACCGACATCCTGAGCCTCCGCGAGCAGGTCTTGAGCCTGGAAGAAACCCATTCATTTTCGGCGTCCGTCACCAACGTGGTTAGAGTGGGCTTTTCCCGCGCCGGCTATTTCTTCACCGGACAGTCGACGCCGGGCACACCGGCGGCCGGCGTTTCCGGCTTCCTGCTGGGCAAGCCTGTAGGCGCGGTGGTGGTCGGGGGCAGCGCGGCCTCGAACCCGCAGGCGCAGATCGGACTGGCGGGCAGCAACAACGGAAGCAACCTGACGGTAGCGCGAAATCTGTACACGATCGAGGACCGAGTGACGATGACGCGCGGCCAGCATCAGCTCAGTTTCGGAATCTGGCTGCAACCGTTTCAATCCAACGAAACGCTGGCTCTGAGTCAATACGGGCAGGCGACGTTTGCCAGTTTGCAAACATTCCTCCAGGGTACGACATCGAGTTTTTTGTACAATCCGACGCCCACGGAATTGAATTGGCGTTCGCTGCTGGGAGCATGGTATGCGGAAGACGTGATTCGCGTGACGCCGAGGCTGATGCTTTCCCTGGGATTCAGAGACGGATTCACGACAGGCTGGAACGAAGCCCACGGACGAGCCGCAACCTATACATTCCCGGATGGAGTGATCTCATCGCAGCCCACCGTTGGACACTCCACCTTCACCACGAACCATGCGAGGTTTCTGCCACAACCCCGCCTCGGTTTGGCCTGGAGTCCCTTTGGGGATAAGACGGTGTTTCGGGCAGGCTTCGGCATGTACAGCGATCTGCAGGACGCTCTCGGCTATCGTACCGATCAGAACGCGCCGTTCAACCCGACGTATAGCATCGCATCGCTTCCGGTTGCGTCCCTGCCGCTCGATCCAACCGCCGCCCCGCCGTCCAACGCGAAGCTGGTGCCGGGAGGGGTTCAACCCGACCTGGACACGCCAACGCTGATCTCGTGGTCGCTCCGAGTGGAAGACCAGCTCTCGGCGAACACAGCTTTCACGCTGGGCTACGTGGGCAGTCATGGATATCACGAGCTTGTCGGTGTGGATGCAAATGAGCCATTCCCGACCATCTGTCCTGCGGCTCCCTGTCCAACGAATTATCCCGGCACGTTTCCCGGCGCTCTGGCGAACGCTCCTGTGCCGGCGGGAACGTTCTACATTCCTTTCGTCGCGCCGAGCACGCCGCGGGCGAACCCTACGCTGGCAAACACCTGGACGTGGTTTTCCGCCGGCACCAGCAATTACAACGCGCTCCAGTTAGACATAAACCGCCGCTTCAGTCACGGGCTTTCGTTGCGAGGCGTTTACACGTGGTCGAAGGCGCTTGACGATGGCGACTCGTTGAACGGCACGACCGCCGGGAACGCGCCCGGCTTGGTGTCGAATCCCTTCGACCTGCATGCAGACTACGGTCCGGCAACGTACGACGTGAGGAATATTGGAGTGATGAATGCCGTCTACGAGTTGCCGTTCGGGCGCGGCCAAGCGTTCGGCGGGAGCCTTGAAGGGTGGCAAGGCAGTCTGGCCAGCGGCTGGTCGGTCAATACCATCATCACCGCACAGGCGGGATTCCCGTTCACACCGCAGCTCAGCTACAACCCATCGAATAACGGGGATACTCGGAATCCGGTGCGGCCTTTTGTGAATCCGGAGTTCAGCGGCCCGGTCATCCTCGGAAAACCCGGCCAGTGGTTCAACCCGAGCGCATTCCTGGCGCCGCCGCCAAACAGCGGCTTCTACGGGAACCTGGGAAGGGATACGCTGACTGGCCCGGGACTGGCAACCTGGGATTTCTCGGTGATGAAGCAGACGACCCTCTACGAGCGTCTCGGTCTGCAATTTCGCGCGGAGATGTTCAACCTGCTGAACCGGGCCAACTTCAACACCCCGAACCTGATTACGTTCACGCCCTCCGGCGTTTCGGGGACGGCAGGGGCGATTACCAGCACTTCGACGACATCGCGCCAGATTCAGTTTGGGCTGAAGCTGCTCTGGTAGCAGGGGGGGAAAAAAGGGAGCCGTGCGGGTCGCCGTGGGCTGGCCTTGGTGTGCCCGTGTGATTTGCGACGCGGTAGAATCAGGGCAAACGAGCCATGCGCATCACGAGCCGCCGCGGAACGATCGTCTTCTTCCTTTGCCTGGGGATCGGGCTGGTCGCGCTCGCGGTCGCGCTCAACGTCGGCTGGATCATCCTCAACTGGCGCGAAGGCGTGCTGCTGTTTTTCGGCATCATTTTTTTTGCGCTGATCATTGCCGGAATGGTCGTCAACACCATCTTCCTGGTCCGCGAGCTGCGGCGCAGTGAGCAACACGACAGCTTCATCAATGCCGTTACTCACGAACTGAAAACTCCGGTGGCATCGATTCGCCTCCATCTGGAGACGCTGCGGCGCAGGGAACTGGCGGAATCCCAGAAACAGGAGTTTTATCAGCTCATGCTGAGCGATACCGACCGTCTTACCGAAACCGTGGAACAGGTCTTGCGCGCCGGACGCGCGGGAGACAAGCGCGCGGGGCGCGAGAAGGCGGAGATCGACTTCCGGCAACTGGTGCGCGACTGCATGGATGCTGCGCAGGCGCGCCACCACCTGGCTCCAGAGTCCTTGCGTTACGAGGAAGTGTCGCAGAATGGAAGCGGCATCCGGGTACGGGGCAGCGCGGAAGATTTGCGGACGGCGGTCTTCAACCTGCTCGACAACGCGATCAAGTATTCCGGCGAACACGTGGATGTGCGGGTGCGGCTGGAAATGCCCGATGCCAAGCGGATCGTGCTGCGGGTGCAGGATCACGGCGTGGGAATCGCGCCGGAGGATGTGAAGCGCATCTTCAAACGCTTCTACCGGGTTACCCACCGGTCTCTGACGCACATCAAGGGAACGGGGCTGGGGCTGTTCATCGTGCGGGCGATCGCGGAAAAGCATGGCGGCAAGGTTTTTGCCGAGAGCGACGGCGTGGGCCGCGGCACAACGGTCGTCCTGGAGTTGCCGAGGTGGGCGGTATGAGCCGGGTTCTGGTGGTCGAGGACGAGGATCATCTGGCGCAGGGCCTGCGCTTTAACCTGGAAGCCGAGGGATACGCGGCGGAGGTTGTGGGCGACGGAGAGGCCGCGACCGATCGCCTGCTGACGAAAAACGAGAACTTCGATGTGGTGGTGCTCGACATCATGCTGCCGGGAAAGGACGGGTTCAAAGTGGTGTCGGAGTTGCGCGCAGCCCGAAATTACGTCCCGGTACTGATGCTGACGGCGCGCGGGCGTCCGGAGGATGTGTTGAAGGGATTTGCCTCCGGCGCGGACGATTACCTAGCGAAGCCGTTCGATCTGGCGATTCTGCTGGCGCGGCTGCAGGGACTGTTGCGGCGCAGCGAATGGATGCGAGGAGCGGGCACACGCGAACCGCGAGAGACTGAAGGGAGCGGTCCGGGTGATTTTGGAAGGTTCTCATTCGCCGGGAAAACGATTGATTTCGGGGCTCTGGAATTGCGGTCGGGCGAGAGCACGATTCATCTGACGCTAATGGAGTCGGAGTTTCTGCGCCATCTGGTGCGCAACGACGGGAAGATCGTCTCGCGCAAGCAGATTCTCGAAGAGGTTTGGGGATTGCACGAGGATACCGATACCCGCGCGATCGACAATTTTATCGTCCGGCTGCGGCGCTACATCGAAGATGATCCCGGGCACCCGCGGCATCTGCTGACCGTGCGCGGAGTGGGGTACCGGTTTGTGGCGAGGCCGGAAGCGAAGTAGGAGTCTGCCCCTCACGCCCGGCATAATTCACCAAGCAGGATTTCTCTGCGCTCGACGGCAATATTGTCCATGCGGCGGAGCACCATTGCGTAGAGTGACAAAGAGATTGCGGCCAGCCCGAGAAAGACAAAGGTAGCGATCCAGAGATTCTCGTAAAGGCGCGCGACCGCAAAAACCGCGACGCCGACGCCGACGATCACAACTTGCACGCCGAGGCTTGCCAGTACGGTCGTTTGCGAAACATTCTGGCGGCCAAAGGTGGCAAAGTCCCGCTTCCTGGGAGCATAGACGGAGAGAAGATTGCCAACAGTGAAATTAAGAGGCGCGGCGAAGAGTAAGCCAGCGAGGGTAGCCACCGAGACCGCCGCAGAGGGACGTCCATAAAGATAACTGACGGCCATCCACGCCAGCACCATGTTCACCAGAAGGATGGAGCCGTGGAGAAGATTCTTGCCCAGCACAATCTGGCTGAAGCGCACGGGCGAGGCATAGAAGAACTGCATGCCACCGCCATCGCCTCCGAAGCTGTTGTAGACGAGGTTCGTCAGCACCAGCAGCGCGTAGGCAGCCGCTCCGGGAAAGGCTAAATCCGGGGTGCGGTGCAGAAATTGCGATGACCTGACCGCCGGATTCAGAGCCCCCATGCGGAACACTACCAGCATGAAGATGGGCATGATCAAAGTCAGGAGCATGGGGCCGCTGCGAGCCAGATAGCGGGCTTCTTTTTCGAAAACGGCGGCTACCGAGGGCGACAGTCCCGGAAGCTCCCACCCAAGCGGAACGCCCTGAACCGGGGCGGCAACGGGGCGCGCCGCCGCTTCACTCAGATTCTCGCCATGGAACTGACGTTTTAGCCTCAGGTGCAGGAGATATCCGACGCCCGCTGTCACCAAGGCCAAAAGGAGCAGGGAAATGAGGCCTGCGGTGTAATGGGAGTCGGCAACCTGCGCGACCGCATCCGAAGCGAGACCCGGCGGAAGCGAGCGTTGCGCCTGCGCGGCGATCTCAAAACCTCTTTTCCACTCCGGATTCGGCTGACGCTTTCCCAAGTGCTGCACGGCGGGCCCGACCAACTGAAAGCCCAGCATCAGCAGAATGAAAAGAACCCCCATGATTTCGCGAGTGCGGCGCTGCGCCAGCCAGCGCTCCACCCAGGCGAAGATGGTTTGCATCAAGACAAGATTGAAAAGCGCAAAGGTGAACAGCACGAGCAGGGCCCAGGGGAACAGCACGGGACGGGCAAAGCTCACGCCGATCAGAATCCCGAGAATGGCTGTGGTTCCGAGGGCGCTGGCGGGGTCGAAAAATCCGTAGGCCAAGCGGATCAGAAAATACGATCGGTAGGCCAGGGGGAACCGCAGCAAGTCCGAAGAATCGGGATTATTGGTGAAGGCGGTGGCCATGACGGGGAACACCTGCCAGAAAAAGAACACGGGCCACAACAAAGCGGCGAGGAATTCAGGCTTTCCCTGGGAGACTAGGTACCAGGAGAATCCGATGGCGGCGGCAAAGCCACCGAGTCCGCCGATGGCGAACATGAGAGTCACAATAAGGCGGGAGAGAAACTCCATTTTTCCGCGGCGGCTGCGCAGGCCGTTGACGAACATCCGCCAGCGGAGCTCGGCGATGGCGGGAATCTGTCTGAGAGCACTTTCAGGGAGATTCATGGCAAGGTGGAGTCATTCTTGCATAAGGTGACATGGAAGTGGTGCGGGAATTGTTAAGCGCGATTTAGAGGGCGCGAAGAGGAAGGCAACAAACGAGGTCGGATTCCGAAATCGACATTTCGGATGTGATTTCAATCACAAACCGACGTAAGAGGCGGCACGGTCCGATCCGGCTGCAGGGTGAAACCATAGAGTTGGTTCTGGAGGTGAGGTGAAGATGAAGGCGGTAGAAGACGTTCCGTTATGGGACAGCGTTACAAGTCCTCTGGCCCAGGCGCTGGAGATGGCGTTTGGCTGCCATCATTGGAAGCTGAGCCGGGTGTTCACGATCGATGGGCGCAGTTACAAGGTTTGCTGCGACTGTGGGGCGAGATTCCGGTATTCGCTGCGGACCATGTCCATTGTGCGGCCGCGGCCGAGGCTGCTGCGGGCGCTGCGGCATCTGCCTTTCCGTCACGGCCGAGTCGCGTAGAGCGACCGAGAAACGGGGCCAGCTGGCGGGCTAGCCCAGCCAGGAAAGTTCCTCTGTGGGGCGCGTTCCCCCAACCACGCGCAAGAAAATCTCCTCTAGTGTCAATTTTTCCCCGGCATTCGGCGTGCCGTTGGCTTGGCCGGGCGTTTCAGCCTCGACACCAGCGCGAAGGTCTTCCAGCGATCCCTGGGCGACCAGCCGTCCGTGGTGGATGATGGCAACGTGACTGCACAGCCGCTCGACGATTTCGAGCACATGCGAGGTTAAGAAGATGGTCGCGCCGCGGGCGATCATCCCCTGCAGCATGGCCTTGAGCGTGCCGGCGGCAATGGCGTCCACGCCCTCGAAGGGTTCGTCGAGAAACAGAACCCTGGGTCCATGAATGACGGCGGCGGCAAGGGCGAGCTTCTTCTGCATGCCATGGGAATAATCGGTGACGAGCTTTTTGGGCTGGTCGGCGAGCTGCATGAAATCCAGAAGCTCGGAGGCCCGCTTGGCGGCCGTCGCGCGGTCGAGCCCGTACATGCGGCCGGCGAAGCTGAGGAACTCCGCGCCGGTGAGTCGTCCGAACAAGGCCATTCCCTCGGGCACGACCCCGATCTGCCGTTTGACTTCGACGGGATGGGCATTGAGATCAACGCCAAGAATTTCGACACGCCCCGAACTGGGAGCCAGCAGCCCGGTGAGCATCTTGATCGTGGTCGATTTGCCAGCGCCGTTCGGCCCGAGGAATCCGAAGAACTGTCCAGGGGAGACACGCAGGTTTACGTTCTCCACGGCAACCAGTTCGCCGAAGCGGCGGCTCAAGCCTTGCGTGACGATGGTGGGTGCTGCGTCCATCCGGATCCTGAGTGAATTCTCGAATCTAGCACACCCGGCTGTGTCGCGGGACGGGGAGCCGGACTGTGACGGGGAACTGCGGGGACGCCTGGGACGCTCCTGTCGGAAGAAAAAGCGAACGCCCCGGCCGAAGCCAGGGCGTTGCGGCAGAACTGCAACTCTTAGAAGAGGTTCCAGAGGAACTGGTTGTACACCTCGTGGTGGAACTGAACCTCGGAGGCCTTCACCACCGTGCCCAGAAGGCGCGGGCAGCGGTCGGCGGATCCCTCTTTGAGATCGGCGTAGCGAGCTTTTACGTCCTCACCCAGCAGCTTTGTGGTCCACTCGGCGTTGCGGAAGTTCTCGATGGCAGTGTAGATATTGTCGGGCAGGTAGCGCTCCTTGCCCGCGCGGAGATCCTTGATCTTCGCTGTGGTTCCTTCCAGGCCGGTCTTGAAAATGGCGTACAAAACCAGATAGGGATTGGCGTCTGGCGCAACCGCCCGGACCTCGGTACGCATGCTGCGCTCGTTGCCGATGGGGATCCGGATCATCGAACCGCGATCGACAGCGGAAGCCTTGAGCTGGTTGGGCGCCTCGAAATGAGGATCGAGGCGGCGGTACGCGTTCACGCTCGAGTTGAAAATCAGGCAAATGTCGTTGCCGTGGGTGAGCAGGCGGTCGAGGAATTCGTAGCCCAGCTTGCTGAGCTTCTCTTCGCCTTTGGGGTCCCAGAACAGATTCTTGCCGTTCTCGCTCACCGAGACGTTGGTGTGCATGCCGCTGCCGTTCACGCCGACGACGGGCTTGGGAAGAAACGAGGCGGTGAGTCCCATGTTGCGGGCCACCTGGCGGCAGATGAGCTTGTAAAGCTGAATCTGGTCGGCCGCAGCGACCACCTCCCCGTAGCCATAGTTGATCTCGAATTGCGAGGGCGCAACCTCGGGATGATCCTTTTCGTTCTGGAAGCCCATGGAGCGCTGCACTTCGGCGGTGGTGTCGATGAAAGCGCGCAGCGGATCGCCGGGGAGGGAATGATAATATCCGCCCGTATTTACATATTCGAATTTCAGGGTTTCGTGGTAGCGCCGCTCGGCATCGGGCCCCTGGAACAGGAAGCCCTCAATTTCATTGGCGGCGTTGAGGGTGTAGCCCTTCTTCTTGAACTGCTCGTTGGCGAAGAGCTTGAGGACGCTGCGAATGTCGGCGGTGTAGGGTTCGCCGTTCTTGTCGATGACTTCACCGAAGGCGAGGACCTTGCCGGGCCCAAACACGTCGGCGGGCGCCCAGTAGAAGGCGCTCCAGTCGATGCCCAGGCGGAGGTCGCTCTCGCGCTGCGCGGTAAAGCCGCGAATGGAGGAGCCGTCGAAGGTCAGGTTGTCATAGCTCTTCAGAAGAAATTTCTTGTCATAGTCGAGCATGTGCAACCGGCCCTCAAGATCGCTGAAGAGGACGGTGAGGGCCTTGATGCGCTTTTCGTCACTCAGGTATTTGAGGCGCTCCTCACGAATCTTGTCTGGCGCGACGCGGTTCCGGCGCTGCTCCTTCGCTTTGAGATTGAGGTCTTCGAGTTCATCGTAGGACAGTGCCAGGAAATTGCGCAGTTCTGTGGACATGGATGTCGTTGTGTCTCCTTCGTTGGAAAAGCTAGTGATTTAGGCAAATCAACGCCAAGAAAACTAAGGAGTTGAAATGGCTGGTTTCAACACGCTGACTTGGAACACGGAAGGATAGCGCGGGCAGAAGTTGCCAGCCAATCGAAAAAGCTGATGCGGGCGATAAAAGGGATTTATCCGGAGGAATGTGAAGTCTGGACCGTTGGGGCGACCAGAGTGGGAGCGGCCCATGCGCCAGCGGGATGCTCGGCGCCGCATTCGGTGCATCGAGCCGATGCGGACCGCGAGGAACAGAACGGGCAGGAGGCATCGGTCGCGAACGCATCGAAGGGCTGGCCGCACCGTCCACAATGCCAGTAGTCCCCTGCGGGAGGCGCCTGGCCGCAACTCGGACAAGAGACTCCCTCCCGGCGTTGCGCCTTGGATAGCCGCAACATCAGGCTGGCCTGTTTCAGGCCCGTCCAGCAGTTCAGCAACATGAAAGCCGCGATTGCGCCCAGCCAGAGACCCCTATTGAAGAAGGCCACTGCTACGAAACCGGTAGCGCCAATCAGTCCGAGGACGGTGGCTGCCATCAAGCTGCGGGCACGGCCCATGACAAACCAAAGCAACGAGCGAAGGATCTGTCCGCCATCGAGCGGATAAATCGGCAAGATGTTGAAGATGAGCAGCCATTTGTTGATCCAATAAACATTGTCGATCAACTTGGGAAAATCCCCGGCGGCGCCGATGTACCCAAGCGACCGACCCTGGAGAGAGGCGACGAGCAGGATCGGAATGAGTACGACATTTACCAGTGGTCCTGCCGCGATGCTCCACAAAGTGGCGCCCGGGCGCGGAGGAGGGTCGACGAACGCGACTCCGCCAAGGGGCCACAGGACAATGCGATTAGCTCTTCCGCCCACCTGGCGGCACGCTAAAGCGTGGCCGAACTCGTGAAGCGTGACGATCAGAAACAGAGCCAGGTACTCCAGAACGTTCCAGGTGATCGAACTATAGCTGCCTGCTCGGCTCTGGATTTCATAGACCGCCACCAGGAACCAGGACCAATGCAGGAAGACATCAATTCCGGCGAAACGAAAAAGATGGAGCGATCCCTGTCGTACACCCGGCATGAGCGAAGTCTACTTCATAATGCAACCGGAACGAAGGGCTTCGCCGACGTTATGAGGAGGACTAAGGCAGTCGGCGTTTATTGCCGGTGGGCGGAGGCCCCGGCGGCCAACTCGCGCAGGGTCGACAGGAAGCCGGCGGCGGTACGAGGATCGTCGAGGCAGTCGAGCTGGATCGTGGCCGAAAACTGAGGAGACTCCGGGCGGAAGCGAACTTGCAAGACATCCTGATGGCGGACTGCCATCAGGGCATTGAGTTCCGCCGTGGGATCCTGTTTCCAGTGCGTGCGGGTGGTGAGGATCACCGGGCCCGGTTCGTAGATTTCCCATTCCCGTTCTTCCCAGTGGCGGGTCTTCTTCGTCTTCGTACTATGGGCGCACCAGCGGTGCCGAACCACTTCCAGGTAGAAGCTGGGTGAGCCGCCGAGGTCGGCCTCGAATGTCAGAGTTTCCTTTTGCTTGCGCCAGCAACTCAGCAGCCACTGAATGGGCTGAGGACGAGGCCGGAAGATGACGGTGACTCGCGCATTCTCGAAACTGCGGGAAGGGAATTGCAGCCGCGCGTACAGGCGGGAACTGCTAAGCCATTGGGAATCGAGGAGGCGTCCCTTGCCGGCACAGGCCGATTGCACCCAGCGAAGAGCCTCCGCTCCCTTGCGACGGTTATAGCCGGCAAACAGGAGATACCAGATCCCCAGGGCGGCGACCGCCACCGCTACGTCAATCAGTACCAGTTGCCCCACAACGCTTCCTTTGATGTTGATGGTACGTCTGAGGTTGCGGTCCGGGCAAGAGGCTGAAAGACCTTAAAAGACGGTTTCCGCGACCTGCTTCTGGCGGGATTGTGGAAAAGCAGGGTCGAAGCCTGTCCAAAGACCGGTCCAGGTCCGACAAGCCGTTGACGCACAGAATAATGGACCCGGCTGGACCGTTCGCGCTGGCTACAATGTCCGGTATGGGCCTTCTCGTCCGCGACTTCAGAGCAGATGATTTTGAGACGCTGTGGCGCATCGATCAGGAGTGTTTCCCGCCCGGGATTTCCTATTCGCGCCAGGAACTGAAGCTCTACATCCGCCGCCGCGGGACGTTGACTATCGTGGCTGACAGCGAAGGGGAGATTGCCGGATTCATCGTCGCTCACAACGGGCCCACGGGCCATGTCATCACCATCGATGTGGTGGGTAAGGCGCGGCGGAGTGGCGTCGGCTCGCTCCTGCTTGAGGCTGCCGAAACGAGGCTACAGGCAGCGGGTTCCCGCTCCGTAGGACTGGAAACCGCGGTCGATAACGTCGGAGCGCTGTCGTTTTATAAGCGCCATGGGTACAGCGTTGTCGGAACCTGCTCCAGATACTACTCGAACGGAGTTGACGCGCTGGTGATGCGAAAGGAATTACCTGTGCGAGACAAGGGCGCTGAGCTGCGGCCGATCGACCAATCATAGGAAATATCCCCCATTGCGTCGGTGCGCACGTGATCGGGTGGAAGCGTCGAACGCGCCCGGGGAAGCTGTGCTTGCAGAAATGATTTGCGCTTTCGTGGCTTCTCCAGATATTTTCCCTATTTCAAGGACAGGACGGGCATGCAGGTCGCGATCCAAGGCGAGCGCGGTTCATTTAGTCACGAAGCAGCAGAGCGCATGCTGCCGCGGTGCACTGTTGTGCCCTGCGCACGCTCGATCGAGGTCTTCGATCGAGTCGAGCATGGATCGGTTCAAGCTGCGGTGATTCCGATTGAAAACACGCTGGCGGGAACGGTAGCCGAGCATGCGGATCTTCTGGTAGCGCGGCAGGTGTTTGTTCAGGGCGAATATCTGCTGCGGATTGTTCACAATGTGATCGCCGCTCCCGGCGTGAAGCGGAGCGCGGTTCGGAGGGTGCTGTCGCATCCGGTGGCGCTCGATCAATGCCGGGACTTCTTCCGCAGGAATCGCGGCATCGAAGCGGTTCCGTTTTACGACACGGCGGGGAGCGTAAAACACGTAATCGCAAATCGTCTGAAGGATGAGGCGGGAATCGCCAGCCAGCTCGCCGCGCGCCAATACGGCGGGAAGATTCTCAAGGCGGGAATTGAAGATGATAAGAGGAACTTCACGCGATTTTTCCTGATCCGCAAAGGCGAAGCGAAAAAAGGAAGTGCGATCCCGCGCGGAGCAAATAAGACGTCCATCGCCTTCAAGGTGAAGAACGTGCCGGGGGCGCTGTTCAAGTCGCTGAGTGTATTCGCGCTGCGGGACATCAGCCTGAGCAAGATTGAGTCCCGTCCGATGCGTGGAAGACCGTGGGAATACGTGTTTTATGTCGATTTTCTGCGGGGCGACGACGAACCTGCCCGGAACGCGCTTCGCCACCTGGCCGAGGTCGCCGATTTTGTAAAGGTGCTCGGCATCTATCCGGCGGCATCCTCCTGATCCGGGGTTGCGCAACCCCCATTCCCGGAATGCGGCCTCGCCTGCTCCGCGGTCACAAGCCGCTGTGACCGGGCACACATTCGGCCGATAGAGCCACTTCTACACTTAAAGTGATCCCGGGGCTTTACCCCGCCATCATTGAAGTTCAAAAAGAAGGGAGACTTATGCGTTCGGTGAAATTCTTGGGCCTGTTCCTGTGCATTCTCGGAGTTTGTGCAATCGCGACGGCCGGGGAGAAGAACAATCTCGGAATTCGCGATGTCAGCCGGATCACGCTGGCTGATGCGACTCGAGTTGGGACAGCCCTGTTGCCTGCCGGCGATTATGTTGTCCGCCATACGATGGAAGGCCAGGAGCACATCATGGTCTTTCAGCGATCCGGATCAAAGACACCGCAGGCCAAAGTAAAGTGCACCCTGGTTCCGCTGGAGCACCGGGCGGATCAGACCAAGACTGTGTTCACGATGAACGCGGCAAACGAGAAAGTCCTGCAAGAGCTCGTGTTCCGCGGAGACACAGCCAAGCACGTCTTCTAAGACGTGATTTTGCGACCTTTCGGCCTCTCGCAAGGGCGGCGGCAAAGAGCATCGCTCTTGCCAGAGGCCCTCTGGAGACTTGGTCCTTCTTTTTTTCCGGTTCCGCCGCGAAAATCGTGCGCGATCCAATTTAGTACTTGGCAACAGTCAGTTCTCCGCGTTAGCCTCTGCACCTTAGGCATGGTGCACCTCGCCCTCTCGCAGGAATACAATTCAGCATCTTTGCCGATGTCTCGGCCCAGGCCTGAAACCTTTCCCGAGGCAGCATCATCTAAACTTGAGCGAGTTACACTCAAGGAGAAACATGAGCCAGCAAATGCCCGTCGAGCGTCCTCCTAAGCAGAAGGAAACAAACGATCAAAGGGCTCTGCCGGTGCTTCCGGTGCGAGATACGGTTTTGTTCCCGCATGCGGTGCTGCCGTTGACGGTGGGCCGGGAAAGCTCGGTCCAGTTGATTAATTCGCTGGGCGAGGACAAGACCATCATCGTGGTTGCGCAACGCGAAGCGCGCGTCGACAACCCGCAGCCGAGCGATCTGTACACCGTGGGGACCTCCGCGGTAGTTCACAAAGTCGTGAAGATGCCGAACCAGAGCCTGTTTGTGTTCGCCGAGGGCCTGGAACGCATCCATCTGGGCGAGTTCACGCAACTTGCCCCGTTCATGCGCGCGCATTACGTTCCTATGCCGGAGGGCGCGACGCCGGCCGCAACTTCGGAAATTGAAGCGCTGCAGCGGAACGTATTGACCCTGTTCCAGCAGATTGTGGCAGGTTCCCCGACGCTGTCGGACGAACTCTCGACCGTGGCCATGAACATTGACGAGCCCGGGCGGCTGGTGGATTTCATCGCATCGTCGCTGCCGTCGCTTTCGACGCCTGACAAGCAGGACACGCTCGAAACGACGGACGTACTGATTCGTCTGCAGAAGATCAACCAACATCTGGCGAAGGAGCTGGAGGTTCAGCAGCTGCGCAACAAGATCCAGAGCGAAGTGCAGGATCGGGTGCAGCAGACGCAACGCGAGTATTACCTGCGCGAGCAGATGAAGGCCATCCAGAAGGAACTGGGTGAACAGGATGAGGGGCAGCGCGACGTTGAAGATCTGAAAAAGAAGATCGAAGAAGCGGGCATGCCCGATGAAGTGAAGAAAGAAGCGCTCAAGGAGCTGGGGCGTCTTTCGCGCATGTCGCCGATGGCGGCCGATTATTCGCTGACGCGGAATTACATCGAGTGGCTGGCGGTGTTGCCGTGGGCGAAAACTTCGGGCCAGGAGATCGAGATTCCGAAGGCGAAAGAGATTCTCGATCACGATCACTACGATCTGGAAAAAGTGAAAGACCGCATTCTCGACTATCTGTCGGTGCGGCGCCTGAAGCCGAACATGAAAGGGCCGATCCTGTGCTTCGTCGGACCTCCCGGAGTGGGTAAGACATCGCTGGGGAAGTCGATTGCGCGAGCATTGGGACGGAAATTCGTCCGTCTCTCGCTGGGCGGGGTGCACGATGAGGCCGAGATTCGCGGCCATCGCCGGACCTATATCGGCGCGTTACCGGGGCAGATTATTCAGGGCATCCGGCGGGCGGAGACGAAAGATCCGGTGTTCATGCTGGACGAGATCGATAAAGTCGGGCGGGATTTCCGCGGCGATCCGGCTTCGGCGCTGCTGGAAGCGCTCGACCCGGAACAGAATTCGACCTTCCGCGATAACTATCTCGATGTGACATTCGACTTGTCGAAGGTGCTCTTCATCACGACCGCGAACATGCTCGATCCGATTGCCGAGCCGCTGCGCGACCGCATGGAGATCATCGAACTGCAGGGCTACACGGAAGAAGAGAAGGTGCACATCGCGTTTCAGTATCTGATTCCGAGGCAGATCGATGAGAACGGCATCACGGGGGAACAAATCGAGTTTCCGGAAGAGGCGGTGCGCTACGTGATCCGGCACTACACGCGGGAGGCGGGCGTGCGCAGCCTGGAACGCACCATCGGAACGATCTGCCGCAAGCAGGCGCGGCGGCTGGCGGAGGGCAAGACCGAGAAGCTGACGGTCACGAAAGAGATCATTCAGGAATTCCTGGGCGGAATCAAGATTCGCAGCGAAGGGGAAATTGCCGAGCGTACGGAGCGTCCGGGCGTAGCTGTAGGACTGGCGTGGACGCCGGCCGGAGGCGACGTGCTGTTCGTCGAAGCCAACGCCATGAAGGGCAAAGGCGGCTTCACCATGACCGGGCAGATTGGCCAGGTCATGCAGGAATCGATGCAGGCGGCGCTGACGTGGGTGCGTTCGAATGCCGACCGGTTGGGGGTGGCGGAAGATTTCTTCGCCAACCATGACATCCACATTCACGTCCCGGCGGGTGCGATTCCCAAGGATGGGCCTTCGGCAGGTGTGACCATGGCGACGGCTCTGGTTTCCCTGTTGACCGGAAAGCGGATTCAGCCTTTGATTGCCATGACCGGCGAGATCACGCTCAGCGGGAATGTGCTGCCGGTGGGCGGCATCAAGGAAAAAGTGCTGGCCGCCAAACGAGCGGGCGTGCGCGATGTGATTCTGCCGGCAGAAAACAAGATGAACGTCGACGAGGATCTGACAGCCGAGCAACTCGAGAATCTCAAGGTGCATTACGTAAAGACGATCGATGAAGCGTTGCACGTGTCTTTGCCGTCCGTCGAGGAGGGTCCGGCGGCGAAGATCTTGTCGACCTCGCCGAAGAGCCCCAAGCAGGAGTATCAGCCCGAGCGTCCGGTGAAGGAACCAGAGGGCGCTCATGAAAAGGTGCTGACCTAAAGCTGGACGATCTTTCACTGGACAATCTTCGTGAAGGCCGGTCTGTCGAACAGGCTGGCCTTTTTTGCTGTGCTGATTGCCAGCATTTTCTACCCGCTGGTCGATCAATGCTACGTGGACAAACCGTGTCCGCCCGGCCGAGGGCGATCGGTGAGATCGCGATACACTAGCGGAGGCCTGCATATGCGCGTGCGCGTACTCTTTTTCGGGATGCTCAAAGAGTTGACGGGGAAGTCGGCGGAGTTCATGGACATGCCGTCGGGTTCGACCGCCAGTGCGCTTCTGGAGCGCTGTGTGGCTGAATTTCCGGGCGTGACGCAAGCCCTTTCTTCGGTTGCGATCGCGGTGAACGAGCAGTATGCCGATCCGGACATGAAACTGAACGAGAATGACGAAGTCGCATTGCTGCCGCCGGTCAGCGGTGGCGCAGCGAACGCCCAGGACGGGTCACGCGCCTCGGATTTGGCCGGGTCGAAATCGGGATCCTCGCCGGAGGTGCGGATCGCGATCACCAGCGAGCCGATTCGAACGGCAGAGATTATCGAGAGTCTCAAGCGTGGAGAGGATGGGGCCTCAGTTGTCTTCGAAGGCATCGTTCGCAACCAGACCGGGGGACGTAAGACGCTCTTCCTGGACTATGAGGCTTATGAAGAGATGGCTCTGGGTCAAATGCAATCGCTGGCGGCGCAGGCGGTTCGGGAGTTTCCGGTTCGAGAGGTAGCGATGGTGCATCGTCTCGGCCGCCTCGAGATCGGCGAGACCAGCGTCCTCATAGTCGTTGCGTCGGCGCACCGCAAGGCCGCATTTGAGGCCTGCCACTGGCTCATCGACACGCTCAAACGCACGGTTCCCATCTGGAAGAAAGAGCATTTCGAAGACGGAGCCGTTTGGGCCGATGGAGAACCATTCCCGCCCGAGATACCCCGGGCAAATTCTTCTGGCCTAGGCAGCCCGGCAAACGGCCCGGCATCTAAGTGAACGGCGCGCTCCTGACCTGTCGTCGTGAGTTGGCGATGCGTGGTGATGCGGCATCAGCGGGACTGGCGGAATCGAGGCTCGCCGACTTCGTACAGGTATAATCCAATCACTCGATGAGAAAACTCGCCGCGAGTCTGCTCACAGTTGGGCTTGGCATGGGCCTCTGCAGCCTCTGGGCGCAGCAGCCTCCTCCCCCGCGGCAGCCAGCACAGTCCCAGTCTGGAAAGGCGGTAGAAGAGCCAGGCAGTCAATCGCAGCCGGCAACAAAGCTGAAGGTTGACGTCAATCTGGTCAACGTTTTTGTGACGGTCACCGATGCGCAGGGGGCTCCAGTCGGGGGTCTGAAAAAGGAAAACTTCATCCTCACGGAAGATGGTGTGATCCAGAAAATTTCCGTTTTTGATCGCGAGTCCGCTTTGCCACTCTCGATCGCACTCGCGATTGATACCAGTCTCAGCACGCGGCACGACCTGCCGCTCGAAGAGGCATCGGCGAAGCGCTTTGCTCATGCAATCATTCGCCCGATCGACGGCTTATGCGTATTCAGCTTCAGCGAGCTGGTGCATCAGTCGGCTTCCGGATTCACTCCCGATCTCAAACGAATTGACGATGACATCGACCATATCCGCATGGGAGCAGCCACCGCGCTGTACGACGCCATTTACCTCGCCTCCCGCGGGCTGGACAATCGCAAGGGACGCAAGGTCATTGTGTTGATCACGGACGGGGAAGATACGATCAGCAAGGTGGATTATCAGGAGGCAGCGCGCGCCGCCGAGGAAGCGGAAGCGATCGTTTACTCCATTATCATTGTGCCGATTGAGAACAGTGCAGGCCGCGAAATCGGGGGGGAACACGCGCTCATTCAGCTCTCGGAAGATACTGGCGGAAAGTACTACTACGCAACTTCTTCAGGTCAGCTGGATGATGCGTTTCGCAAGATCAGCGACGAGCTCCGAACTCAATACCTGCTGGCGTATTACCCCTTGCAGCGTACTTCGTTTTCCGAGTTTCGGCGCATCGAAGTGAGAATTACAGGCGTCCCGGATTCCGGCGGATATCACGTTCGCAATCGCGCTGGCTATTACACGGTGAAGGAAGAATTCTGATTTCAGCCCGGCGGGAAGAGGCGGCGGGCTCGATGGCTCACGTGCGCTATGGTATGTTTCAAAAACACAACTGATTTCCCGCGGTAGAGCTTGGGAGCTGACTGCAAGGTGTTTCTTGTGGCGGAAGGGCAGCGTGCGCCCCAACAAGAATATCTGCGATCGAGCGACAAGGTTGAAAGGAAGGTGAACGATGTTGAGGCTCAACTCCGGTACCGGCCTGCGACTTCGCCGGCTGGTGCTGGTCCCGGTACTCGCATTTCTGGCTTCGGCAGTCGCGTGGGCGCAGGCTCCGGCAGGACGCATTACCGGCACGGTGACCGACTCGGCGGGCGTGCCCGTGCCGGGCGCCCGAGTCACCGTTTCGAACCCCGTCGCCCAGGTCGGCAAGACCACGACCGATGCCAAGGGAGCATATTCGGTGGGCGGACTTTCTCCCGGCACTTATACGGTAAGAATTGAAGCAAGAGATTTCGAGACCAACCAATTTCCGGTGGAAGTCAAAGAGGAAGCCCCCACAGAAGCGAACGTGAAACTGGTCATCGCCCGGGAGATCCAGGTCAACCTAGAACAAGCCACAGCGCAAGGCACTCTGAATAGGGAGCAAATCTCGAGCCTGTTCCTCGACGGGCGCAATTTCCTGGAAGTGGCGCAGCTGGAACCGGGCGTGCAACTTCAGGATGGCGAGAATATTGATCCGACGAAGGCGGGCAGCGTGGCGGTTTCGATCGGCAACCGGTTTGGCCGCGACACTCGCTTCAGCGTCGATGGCGCGGATGTAACCGACGAGATCTCCGGCAGCGCCGCCGAGGACATTCCGATCGGCGGCATCCAGAGCTTTTCAGTGGAAAGGTCCACCTTTAATGTCACCACCGACCTGACCGGTTCGGGCGCGGTGAGCGTGATTACCAAGCGCGGCGGCGACTCAGTTCATGGCGATCTGTTCGGCTTCTTCCGCGACAGCAAGATCGCCGGAGCAAAACAGCTGCAACCGTTCGATTCGTCCACCAACTCGTTCATTGCGACTCCTTACCAGCGCAACGATTTTGGGGGAAGCCTCGGAGCGCCCATGGTCAAAGGCAAGGCTTATTTCTTTGTGGCGGGCGAACGCGCCTTTGAGCATTCGTCGACGCCGGTTTCCGAATTGTCTCCCTACGACCAGTTCTCAGGCGCGTACAACTCGCCCTTTGAAGATGACGATGTACAAGCCCGAGCGGACTATTCGGTCAGCAAGACGTCGCACGTCTTTGGCCGTGTCAACTACTTCCGAAATATCGGCGAATCAGCTTTTTTCCCTTCGAGCTTTCAGGTCTTCACGAATCATGATTTTGCACGGAACGCGGTCGTCGGAACCAGTTTCAACGCTGCCAATATCACGCACTCGATTACTTTCTCGTATTTGCGGCTGCAAAGCGGCGTGCTGGACGCGACTCGGGGAACGAGCCTGCCTTTTGCCAATTATCCTGTCAGCATCAACGTGGGGACGTTCACGGTTGGACCGAACTCGTTAGCTCCTCAGGCCAGTCTGCAAAGTGACCGGCAAATCCGGTATGACGGAACCAAGAACATGGGCCGTCATCTGCTGCATTTTGGCTTCGGCTACAACCGCATTCAAGCAGGAGGCTCAGCCGCCCTGTTTCAGACCGATCCTCAGGTCTTCGGCACGGCGCCGGGTGCCGATCCAGATCCCACGACGCTCTCGCTAACCAGGGCCCAGGTCATGGTGGGCAACGGTCTTGGATACTCCAGCCCTCAGTCTGCCTTTGGATATCCGGCCGGCGGTCTTGGACCCGACAATCGGATCACTCTCTATATCGGCGATACGTGGAAGGCAAAACCGAATCTCACCATCACGCCGGGTTTGCGCTGGGAGCGAGACACGAATCGAACCGACAGCGATCTGCCTGCGATTCCGGAGCTGAATAATGCTTTTCCTGGGTGGGGTCACGTTATCCAGCAGCCCAACAAGGATTTCGCGCCTCAATTGGGCATTGCCTGGGACCCGAGAGGAACCGGCAAGACCGTGCTCCGGGTGGGAGCAGGCGTCTATTATGAGGACGTTCTTTACAACGACCTTCGCTACGACCGTGCTACACGAGAACGCAACGGAACTTATCTGTCGACACCGACGGCCTGCGCCTTCGGGAACGCGTTGCCGATTCCCACGGAGAATGCCGGCCTGGTCACAGTCGATTCTGTAGAAGGACTGGATCCGGCAACCGGCCACAGCTATTGTGCCGACTCGATCGGCCAAGCTGCGCCGGCACTCGCAGCTTTTCAGACGGCGTACCAGGCCGATAGTCCGTTCAGTTCGAGCGCTCCGAACCCGGAGTTTGTGGGTTCGCGTCTGCTTTCCGGGTTGAACGTTGCCGGGGGGCTGATCTCGCCCAATTATCGAACGCCGCGGACAATTCAGATGAACGCCGGATTCGAGCACGAGATTCGTCCGGGTACGATTCTCAGCGCCGATTACGTGCGCAGCATCGAGACTCACACGTTGTTGGGGGTGGACATCAACCACTCCGGAGCCGCCCGCTTCCTGAATGTGGCGTCAGCGCTGTCTGCCGTGAACTTGACGGTTGCCGATTGTGGCGCACCTTCGCTGGCGCTGGCCATTGCGCCACAGGGCTGCCCGGGCATTCATCCTGCTTCCGCCACCAGCGGAGCGGGTGCGGCTACGGTGAGCGATTTTGTTGCCCGAGGCCTGGGCAGTCCGGCGGACACAGGATCGTCGTGCCTCACGGCAGCCGATCCTTCGACTGGATTTGCGCTGGGTTTCCCCTGTGCCTTTGGCGGGATTAATCCCAACTATGGCGTGATGAACGTGCTCGAGCCGGTGGGCCGTTCGCTGTATCGTGGGGTGCAGGTCAAGCTGGTGCAGAGTATGCCGAATCCGTTTCACGGTGTGAAGGCTGCGAACCTCCAGATCGCGTACGCCTACTCACGCCTGTCGAGCCCGCTAGGCTTCCAGGGGAATGCGCCGTCGTCCAATCCGGTGGCGTCGAACGATCTTTCCTCGGTTCTGCGGGCCTCGGACAACGACAACCCCTTGAGGTTCAACGGGCCTTCGCTGCTCGATCGAACGCATCAGATCTCATTCGGAGGCCTGTTCGACGCGCCGCGCGGCTTCCGCGTTGGAGTGACTGGGCACTTCGACAGCCCGCTATCGAGTCCTGCGATCGTGGGCAGCACGGGTAGCGGCGGGCAGATTTTCCAGACTGACTTCACCGGGAGCGGCGTAGGCAGCCAGCCGCTGAACGGGACAGCCAACGGCTCGTACATGCGCAGTCTCGACCTTTATAGCCTGAATTCTGCGATCAGCCGTTACAACCTGACCGACGCAGGTCAGGCGACGCCTGCCGGACAGGCCCTGGTCGGCAGCAACGTTTTCACAGTGGCGCAGCTCCAGACCATTGGCGCGGTGGCTCCAGTCCTGCCAGCAGCTCCGATTGACCAACTGGTATTCCCATGGGTGAAATCTCTCGACATGCGCCTCAGCTGGAGTCACACCTTCCGCGATCGTTTTACGGTTGAGCCCAGCGTAGGCGTATTCAACATTTTCAATATCGCCAATTTCAATCTTCCTCCGGGTGCAATGAGTGGCTGGCTCGACGAGGGTGTCGGCGGGATTAACAGCACTCACACCGACGTTCAGCCGGGACAGACAAGCGTGCAGAGCAACACATTCCGCACGAACCATGGCACCGGAACCTTTGATCTGGCCGGCCCGCGGGTTATTGAATGGAGTATGCAGATCAAGTTCTGAGGGCGGGCAGGCAAGCCGATTCGGAGGCGGGGGGTTGCTGCTGGGCCGGCGGCGGGGTTCTACGGGGTCAACTCCGAGCGCAGCCGTTTTGAGAGCTTCTCGATCTGCTTCAACTTCTGAATCACGTCCTTCGGGAGCACGCCTCTCCGGACGCTTTCCATGTCTACAGGAATGGTTTGGGCGGTGCGGGCCAGGTCATCCGCTTGCCGCTGCAATTCCATCAGATCGATGCGCCGTTGCAGGGTAGGATTCGTCGAGGGCGTAGAATTCTCAACATTCATCGGCTCGGGCGGCGTAGGCATTTTTCCCCGCTGCTGGCATTCGCTCGCGAGGTCGCAGCAGAGAAGCACAACACAAAGCGCTACAACGGTTTTCACAGCAGCCCTCCTGGAAGAAAGGCAAACGCTGGCATTGTACCGCCGATTCGGCTCCGACCCGGTTCGCGGCGGGCGGAACTGCTCACTCTCCGGAGTACGACCGCGCTTGTGTACAATGCAGGCATGGCGTTTCGTAGCTCCCATGCCGCTCCCAGCGCAGTCAAGCGCGGTCGCATGCCTCCGCCGGAAGAGACTTTTGAGGAGGCCGCATTCCTCAAGTCGCTCGGTGAAAACCAGAAATTAGTGTCGGTGAAGCTCTTCGACGGGGAAGTTGTGCGGGGGTGGATTGAATACTACGACAAGAACATGATCCGCCTTACTCGCGAAGGTGCTCCCAATCTTTTCATCTTCAAGCACGAGATCATGTACATTGCCGAGGAGGGCGCAAGACGGTAATGCAATCGTGTTCGGCCTGCAAGGGACAGCCGCCATCCTCTTCTGTTGCTGGTTCGCCCCGGAAGCGGTAATTCCAGAGCTGCGTCGTCAGGATTCGAGTGTCAACTCCCGCCCATTCCGAGACTTTGCTGCCGGTGATGTCCGATATCGCCCGCGAGGCGGGTGCGCTGGTGATGTCTTACTTCCGTCAACATCTGAAAATTGAATATAAGGGCGATGCCGATCTGGTCACAGCCGCCGATCGGGCTTCGGAGGCGCTGATTCGTGAGCGCATTACGAAACACTTTCCCGCGCACGACGTGCTCGGCGAAGAGCAAGGGCTGAACGACCGGGGCAGCGACTACCGCTGGTACGTCGATCCCCTGGATGGAACTACGAACTTCGCTCATGGCTATCCGGTTTTCTGCGTGTCGATGGCGTTGGAGCACCGTTCCGCTTCATCCGGCAGCCGGATCGCGGGTGTGGTCTACGATCCCACGCGCGATGAGTTATTCAGCGCCGAGCAGGGAAGAGGCGCGCAGTTGAATGGGCAGGCCATCCGCGTCTCGAAAGCGACGGAGTTGAAGGAGTGCCTCGTGGCGACCGGATTCCCCAGCCATAAGCGCCACAAGAATCCGAATATCTATTTCTATCACCAGATCACATTACGCACTCACGGCGTACGCCGCGCCGGCTCGGCTGCGCTCGATCTGTGCAATGTGGCTTGCGGACGATTCGACGGCTTCTGGGAGTTCAATCTGAACCCCTGGGATACCGCGGCCGGGGCTCTTATTGTGGAAGAAGCCGGCGGCCGGATTACCCGTTTTGATGGCTCGCCCTTCCTGCTCGACAGCCGTGAGACCCTGGCCTCAAACGGAGTGGTTCATCAGGCGCTGGTCGACGAGTTTCAGGAGATCTTTGCCGGGCGCGGCCTGGACCCCCTGCCCGATCCCCGGGGATATAAGCGGTAAAACCATCCAGCGATGCACGCTGTGCCTGCGGGCGGCGCTACAATAATCAGCAAAGGCAACTGCTTGCTCTCTGTCGCGAGCCGCCGTCGAAGGGGTTACCGTGATCAACTCACTGCTGGAGCGCAAGATCGAGAAGCGCCCGGACAAAGTCCGACTGCACGGACGTATTCTCTTCCTCACCGAAGATCCCGAGCTTATCAGGAAGCAATTGGCGGGCGAAGATCTGGCATGGGATACCAGGAATCCGTCGAATAACCCGAAACTTCGGGACGACATTTCTACCGATGAAATTACGCCGGCGCACTATTGTTTCTACTTTGACGAGACGCTGGGCGAAATCCCGTACCTCGGGCTGAAATGCAGCGGAGTCCTGCCCGTAGGACGCGGGGACGTCAAGCGAGGGGGATTCGTCTGCTCGGTGAGTGGGAAGCGGAGGGGCAAGGGATCAAGCCGCGAACAGTCGCCTTACGCTGAAATGTGCGCCGGGATCCGCGTCGTCATTGCGGAGAACATCGAGCGCATCTACAAGCAGAACTGCCAGAACCTGGGGCTGCTGACCTCGACGAACATCAGTCTGATTGATCGCATTCGCAGCGGAGATGAAATTGCGCTGAGTGAATTCACCGCCGGAGAAGATGAAATCACGCGGCAGGTGATCGAATACGGCGGGTTGTTCCCGTTCAATGTGGCGAGAATGCAGGGGAAGGTATTCCTGCCAGCGATCCGGAGCGCAGGCGGGTCGCCCGCATCCGCGCCGGCCATGACTTTGGCGGAGAAAATCTTCGCGCGGCATATGATCAACGAGAAAGGCGAAGTCGGCGTCCCGTCGGTGAAGCCCGGCGACACCGGATTTGCCCGTGCCGATCTGCGCTTCAGCCACGAGTACGTTACGCCCATGGCGGCGATTTTCTTTGAAGGCTATGTCGGCAAAGATGCCGCGGTGAATGATCCTTCCACGATTCTCTTCTTCCGCGATCACCTGACCTTTCTGGATGAAGTCATCTCTGAAGAGAAGAAGAAAATTGGCTTGCTCGACCTGGCCACACAACTGAAACTCAAGCAGCAGGAGTTCGCCGGGAAGCAGGGGATTCGGCTGCACGGCGAACTGAGCGACCGCAAGGGATCGGAAGGCATTTGTCACTCGATCGTCCTCGAGAGCTATGCTCTGCCCGGCCAGTTGAACATCGGCTCGGATTCGCACACTCCGCACGTTGGCGCCATCGGTTGTGTCGCGTTCGGCATTGGCACGACTGACGTCTTCAACTCCTGGATCACAAAGGACGTCCGCGTTAAGGTCCCGGAGTCGGTGAAAGTCGTCATTCGCGGAAAGAAGCATGCGAACGTCACCGCGAAGGATTTCATCCTCAAGATTCTCAGCCTCGATTACGTGCGCAGCGGAAAGGCGCTGGCGAAAGTGATGGAGTACGCCGGCGAAGCGATCGAGGACCTCAGCATCGACGAGCGCGCCACCATGACCAACATGGCTGCTGAAATCGGCGGATTCACCGGCATCGTCGCACCCGACAGCAAAGCGGTCGATTTTCTCGTGGAACGGCGCGGAATCGCTCCAGCGAAGGCCGAAGCCTTTATCGAAGGGCTTTACAGCGACCCGGGAGCGAACTACGCGCATGTGATTGAACTCGACGCTGATGAAATCACTCCGATGGTGGCAACCCCCGGTGATCCCGGCAACGGGAAGTATGTGCGCGAACTCGGAACCACGGTAGCGGTTGAGATTGCCTACGGCGGCACCTGCACGGCCGGCAAGAACGAAGACATGGACATGTACGCGCTGGTGCTTTCCGATGCCTTAAAGCAGGGGAAGCGCGTTGCCGAGTCGGTGAGGTTCTACATCCAGTTCGGATCGCAGGAGACGCGTAATTATTGTCTGAGCAAAGGATATCTGGAGATTTTCTTCAAGGCCGGAGCGCAGGTCATCGAGCCGAGTTGCGGCGCCTGCATCAATGCCGGGCCCGGGGTCTCTACGCGTCCCGATCAAGTGGTTATCAGCGCGCAGAACCGCAATTTTCCCGGCCGCAGCGGACCGGGCCAGATGTATCTGGCTTCGCCACTGACGGTCGCGGCCAGCGCGGTCGCGGGATTCATTGTGGAATATGAGCCAAGCGAAAAGAGCCAGTTGATTCGCGCCTGAGTCCTAAAAGCAGCGACTGGACTAAATCCAGGCCCGCCCCAGAACGTGACCCCTTTTTACGCTCCGGTTGCCCGCCCACGTTTTTTGACCCGTTGGAGGTCTTTCAGTGCCGGGAAGGAGACTGGGGGCAGAAAACTGCGCTCGGGCGGTTGCGCACCGGTGCTGAGTGCATTGGCCAGTAGCTCCATGGCGGTGCCGATCAGGGCCGGGGAGACCACCGTTGCGGTGAGCAGTCCCTTGCGAACCCACTCCTGCCCGGCTTTGGGGACGCCATCGCATCCGGTGATCGGCAAACTCAGCCAGGCATCGCGTTCGCGCATGTCGAGCTGCTCCTCAAAAGCCCGTCGCGCGCCCATCGCCATGTCGTCGTTCTGGGCGCAGATCATGCCGACGTGCAGATCTCGCGATGTGCTCAGCGAAAGCCATGACTTGACGGCGTGATAGCCGCTCTTCTGCGTCCAATCGCCTTTCAGGGTTTTTATGGTCACTCCCGCGGGCTTGGTCGCAAGCATGCCCTTGGTCCGAACTCGCGCCGCGTCGCGCAGTCCCGGGCCTTCAATGTAAAGTACGGTGCCTTCCTCGCCCAGAATCGCCGCGATCTGTTGGCCCTGGATCCTCCCAATTTCCTCATGGTCGGAAATGACGGAAAAAATCGGAACCATCGCATGCTGGCGAAGCTGCGAGATGTAGTCGACACCGGTGTTGACCACCACCCAGCTAATGCCGGCCGCCACTGCCGCCTTCGCCACCTGCGGCATGCCTGTGCCCACGGGTTCGACCAAAATAGCGTCAGGCCGCTTATTGGGTTCCTGGATGAAGCTCAGAATCTGTTGTGTCTGCTGGACGGCATCATTGCCGGCGTAAATGATTTCAACGTCAGCGCCGAGGGTAACCGCCGCTGCCTGTGCGGAGGCAGCCTGTTCGAGTTGATAGTCGTTGTCTTCGGTGATCAGGGAAACCAGAAGATTGAGTTTGTTCATGAAGCGAGCCCTTCTCGGGGCTGTCGTAACCGCACGTCTTGCAACATTAATGCATATGGCACGTCACCGTGGCATGTTACTTTCGTAAGAAAAGCTTAAGGTGAGACTCTCCCGCGCCGTGCGTGCGGCCAAGAACCAACGCCGACAAAGCGGCTTCGAGCACCGGTTGCTGAGACGGCTGCAAGTGGTTGAATTCAACTAAGGTGGCTGAAATGAGCCACCCCACTGTCTGCAACTTTTCGAGCTCAAGGGAGTTCAAATCAGTAGGCGGTCGGAGAAGGGAACAGAAAGCAACGAGCCGCCGGATCCGAAGTTTTTCGAAGACAACGTTCGAAGAGGCTGAGACGAAATCAAGGCCGGCGGATCGGAAAAGGGGGTTCCAATGAAATCACTGAAATATTTGGCGCTGTTAGGCGTGATGCTTCTGTTGCCGTTGACGTATTCGCAGGCGCAGGTTGGCGTTGGAATCGGCGTAGGAGTTGGGCCGGGCTACGTGGCCGGTCCGCCGGTTTGCTCGTATGGTTATTACGGATACTATCCTTACGCCTGCGCCCCTTATGGCTATTACGGTCCGGAGTGGTTCGCGGGCGGCGTATTCGTCGGAGCCGGCCCCTGGTTCCATGGTCCGGCGTGGATCGGACGATGGGGTTGGGCGAATGGGTGGTATGGCCGTCCGTGGTATGGACATCCGGCATGGGGTCATGCGAACTCGGGACATGGCTATTACGGACGCGGCTATTACGGTCACGGCTACAACGGTGGGCGCTACTATGGCCACGGACCGATTGTGAACCGCGGCTTTGCCGGGCACGGTCCGGTTTATCATGGCGGCGGTTTCCATGGTGGAGGTGGAGTCCGCGGCGGCTTCCACGGTGGCGGATTTCATCGCTAATTCGCACCCCACGCGCTAAGCGGCGGCCGGCAGGCTTCGAACTGCCGGCCGTTTTTCTTTGTCTGCGGGTTGTACCATTCCACGGCTCTTCTTGCTAGAATGGCGGGTCGCATACCCTGCCCGGTAGTAAAATGGTCGCAGAAACTCTCAGGAGACTGACACACTTATGGCCTATGTGATTGCTGAGCCGTGCATCGGAACGAAAGACACCGCCTGCGTCGACGCCTGTCCCGTGGATTGCATCCATCCCAAGAAAGATGAGCCCGCGTACGCGACCGAAGAGTTGCTTTACATCGATCCGGTGGAGTGCATCGACTGCGGCGCTTGCGTTCCCGTTTGTCCGGTATCGGCGATCTTTGCCCTCGATGATCTGCCGGAGAAGTGGAACGCCTTCACCGAGCGCAACGCGAAGTACTACGGCCGCTAGACGCCGGCTCGGCCGTCGCACATCCTCGACCTTACCAGGCGCGCGTCCTCAATAGGGCGTGCGCCTCGTGTCTTTCAGCAGGTGAAATGCTCCGGGCAGGATTGGGCGCTCACCCCTCGCAATTACCGCGCAATCATCGTTTATCCGCGTTTCCCAGCACTTGCGCATCGATGCCGGTATGCGCCTTGAGGGCATCCAGGATTCGCAGATACTGGTGCTTGTCCATGCGGATAACGAAGACTTTCGGCAAATTCTGTTCGCGGTAGTCGATTTCCAGCCAATGAATGCGTGACTTCGTCAGTAAAACGACGGCTCCTACCCCAGTCGCCGCCAGTGCGATCGTGCCGGTGCTGACACGATGCTTCTTCGTGTACTGATAGGAACACTGAGTGATCTCGTTGTAGGGGATTGTGACTTCCGGTCCCTTGAGCGGCCGCACTTCAATGGCTTTGTTCTTGTCACTGAAGGTGAGAACGGCAGTCGATCGCCGTCCGTTGGCATTCGGGATCTGCACACCCGGGAATGATGTTTCTTCGGCGTGGCTGAAACTGACGAGGAGAAAGGCCGCCAGGAGGGAACCAACGAATCTATTCACAGTCTTTCGAGTATAGCGAATCGCGGGTTCCCGAGGCAGCCAGGTTGTCGGCCCAGAAGCTAGTGGTGACTGGCGCTGTATCCCACCGCCGCTCCGGATGCGGCGATATTGACCACGGAGGTCACGCGCTCCAGTTCGTGATGCCCCGAGCGATGGAACAAGTAGCTGATGCCGACAATGCTTCCGGCTTCCAGTGCGAAGTTCGCGGCCAGAGCCGGAGTGCTTCCGGCCATTACACGGGTCACAGGATTCAGTTCTTTGCCGCCGCTCGCCAGATTCGCATGAGTGACGAAGAAATCAGCCGTGGCGAGCCCGCCGACTGCCAGAAAGAGAAATCGGTTCTCGCGGTCCCAGAAACGATGCACTTCGGGACGGCTTGCCGGAGTCGGTGAAGAAACGAATGCCATCGGCGTCATCCAGGCAGCGCTGGGCGCTCCTGAGGACGAGCTTTCGCTCGCACGAACGCTGCTTGGGGCCGCAGGTAAGGGCTCAACTGCCGCAACTTCAACGGGTTGAGCGGCAGAAATGCCGGATTTGGCCTGGGTCGAAGGCACTTCCTGCCCTCGCAGGGATTCCGGAGCGGCCAGTACGATCGCCAAAACAATCAGCAGCAGCTGCAAGCTCTTGCGTAAAAGGGGTATGGGCATGATGACCTTAGTCGCGGCCCCTATCGGCCGTTAGGACTTGTACTTTCGCATCCGCGGCATGCCCCGAAAAGGGCCCCAAAGTGCCCTTACCGTGTGGTTACCGGAGTGACCTTGGAATCCTGCGGCTGCTCTGCCGCGGGATTCCAGAGTGTGCCGTGCCAAGCGCGCACCCGCTGCGGTTGACTCTCCGTCTGACAGAGGAAAGGCGTTCTACTAGAATCACGCTCAGGCATGGCCCTGCGAGAGTCAGAAGCGATTGTGCTGCGAACGTATCCCTTCCGCGAGTCGGACCTTCTGGTCACACTGTTCACCCGGGAAGAAGGCAAGGTTCGCGGAGTGGCGCGATCGGCCAAAAAGTCGAAGCGGCGCTTTGGCGGGGCCCTCGAGCCGCTGACCTATGTGCGCGCGTTTTACGACGTCCGCGAACGGCAGGAGTTGGCACGTCTCGACGCCTGCGAGGTCCTGGAATCCCCTATGGCCTCGGAGGTGAGTTATCCCCGGGCCCTGGCACTGGGCCATATCGCCGAATTGCTCGACGAACTGCTGCCCGATCACGAAGCGAATGATGACATCTTCCGGCTGACGCGCTCCATCTTGCGCGTCCTGACCGGGCCGGAAATCTGGATGCCCGTCACCTACTTCGAACTCTGGCTGACACGGCTGGTGGGCTTCTTGCCCGATCTCTCCGAATGTGTTGTCTGCGGACGCAATCTGAATAGCAGCCGGGCATGGTTTCACGCGCTGGCTGACGGGCTGATGTGTGCCGACGACAAGCGGCTGGCTTCATCAGAGTTGTCGGCCGAATCCCGTTCATTAGCGGCCCAGATGTTCCGGGCACCAGTCGAAAACTTCGGCGGGAAGCCCTGGCCCCAGTCGCTGGGCGCGGACTTACGCAAGTTTCTGATCCAGATTCTTCAACGGCATCTTGAAAAGAAACTGGTAACTGCCGCTATGCTGGAGAAAGTCGATTCATAACTGCACCCGGCTGCCGCGCTCGGTTCAGTTTCTGTCTCCGAAGCCGTGCTTCGTGCGACAAAGCTTGCAGAAGCGCGGGGCTTCGGTGTTGTCGACGCGGTGCTGCACCGGTTTCACCGTCCGCAGGTAGGCGAAGATGGCTTTCAGATCGTCGTCGGTCAAATTGCGGAAATAGGCCCACGGCATAATATTGGCGAGCGGACGCGCCTCTACGCTCCCAGTCCGAATCACGTTGATGAACATCTTTTCGTCGAAATAGGAAATGCCCGACGGATCGGGCGTGAGGTTGAGCGATGCCACGGTGATGATCTTGTTGGGATCGGGGCCCCAAGCTCCGACCAGCGGCGCTCCTCCAGCCAGAAACATATCAGGAAGAGGATTTCCCCTCTCGTCGGTAGGTGTGTGGCAACCGTCGCAATGCCCCACGGTGACGAGGTATTTGCCATAGGCCACGCGATCAGAGCGGTCCGGTTCCGATACTTGCTCGACGGGCGGCAGCGGCTGGAACAGCTTCTTCATATCGTCGGATAGCACAGTCTTGGGCCGCGGAACGTGTACCGGCGCCAGCGAGCGCTCGTACACGATGACCGAGGCCAGGTCCTCATCCGACAGGCTGCGAAAGTACTGGTAAGGCATCAGGGGATAGAGAGTCCGCCCGTCGTGACCGATGCCTTGCCGGAGGGCGCGAACAAAGTCGGAGTCTTTCCACGTACCGGCGCCATAGTCGGGATCAGGCGTGATATTGGGCGCGACGACGACGTTCCCCTCGGGCAAACCCACCTCTTCCTTCGAGAAGACATGGCCGCCACCCTTCATTCCTTCGACCGGGCGGGCGGGACGCCGCGTGAAGTCATAGTCCGAGTGGCATAAGGGGCATTGGACCAGGCCTTCGACCAGGTACTTGCCGCGCGCCAGCCGCTCGGGCGTCCGCGGGATCGAATCCATTTCGAGAACTGATGGAGTTGACTGGCCGATGGAAGCGAGGGATGTTCGGTGGCATCCGCTGCACAGGAACAATGAAATCAACGTGATTGGAAGCAACAGGAATTTCGCAGAATTCTGCCGGTCCGTCTGCATGCACGCCCCCAAGGCGAAGTGCGATTGCTGGACTTTCCCCAGTTCCGAGCAGGCGGCAGTATACCCCAGACGACGAGATAGCAAGCGGAAATCCGGGTAGCTGACGTGTGACGGTTCCATCCGTTACAATCAACGATTAGCCCTCAGTCGCCGAAACTGTCTGTGAATCCAGCCATTTCCAATCCGTTGACCTTTCAAGAACTCCTCCTGCGTCTGCAGAGCTTCTGGGCCGATCGCGGATGCGTGCTGCAACAGCCTTACGACGTAGAGGTCGGGGCGGGCACAATGGCTCCGGAAACGTTTTTGCGCGTACTTGGTCCGAAACCATACAGAGTTGCGTACGTACAGCCCTCGCGGCGGCCGGCGGATGGACGTTACGGGGAAAATCCCAATCGGCTCTTCAAGCACATGCAGTTGCAGGTAATCCTGAAACCTCCACCGGAAAACGTGCAGGAGCTGTATCTGGAATCGTTGACGGCGATTGGTATCGATCTCCGCCATCACGACATCAAGTTCGAAGAGGACAATTGGGAAGCTCCGACCCTGAGCGCGTGGGGCGTGGGCTGGCAGGTAATGCTCGATGGGCTGGAGATCACGCAGTTCACCTATTTCCAGCAGTGCGGCGGAATCGATCTGCTGCCGATCTGCGCCGAACTGACCTATGGGCTCGAACGCATTACGGCCTTCCTGCAGGATGTAGATTCGATTTATGACATCGTCTGGGCGAGGAATCCCGAAACGGGCGAGGTCGTGAAATATGGCGACGTGCGCCTGGCCGATGAATTGCAGTTTTCGATCTACAATTTCGAAGACGCAGATGTCGAGAAAACCTGGAAACATTTCGAGCTATATGAAGCCGAGTGCAAGGGATTACTAGAGAGATACCGTTCGCTTTACCGGCCAAGTGACGAGGAGAAAGTCGAACGGGTCGAGTCATCACTCGACCAGCAGTCGGCTGCTCTTCCGGGGAAGGCGCGTTTTCCATTGCTCGCAGCCTATGATCTTTGCCTGAAGTGCTCGCATCTGTTCAACATTCTCGATGCGCGGGGAGCGATCTCGGTTACGGAGAGAGTGGGAGTGATTGGGCGCGTCCGGGCGCTGGCGGTCGTGATCGCAAAGGCTTGGGTCGACCAGCAAGCCGATGAGAAGAATGACAGCGAGGGTCCGTCGGAGAAATCGGACGAAGCGAATGCTGCGCACGAGAAGAAGGCCAAGCGAAGCAAGGAAAGGCCGACTCCGGTGGCCATTTAGGGACTGGCCTGGAACGTTGCACAGGCGGGATGTGATGTACGTCACAGTTGGACCGGGGCTCGATCTGAGACACTTGGTGGTTTGAAGCATGCCAGATTTCCTGCTAGAGATTGGGTGCGAAGAAATTCCGGCGCGCATGATTAACGCAGCATCGGCTGAGCTGCGCGAGCGGGTTGGCGCGCTTCTTGTGCGCGAAAGGCTGGCAGCGGAGCAGATAACCACTTTAGATACTCCACGCCGGCTGGCTGTCATGGCTGCTGGCGTTGCGGCGGCGCAGGAGGACATGGTCGAGCAGATCACCGGACCTTCGGTCAGCGTCGCCTATAAAGACGGACAACCCACTCCGGCGGCGCACGGCTTCGCCAAGAAAGCCGGTATCGAGGTTACGCAGCTTGAAACCATTTTCACTCCCAAGGGCGAATGCATCGCGGCAAAGGTCACGAAAAGGGGCCGCAACGCGGCAGAGATTCTCGCGGACAGCCTTCCCAAAGAAATCGCGACTATTTACTGGGCGAAAAACATGTACTGGCGCAAGCCGACCGAGCGCTTCGTGCGCCCGGTGCGCTGGCTGGTGGCGATGCTCGATAGCGAGGCGATTCCGCTGGAAGTCGACGGCATCCGGGCGGGGAAGACATCTCGGGGACACAGAATTCTCACGACGGGCGAGGTTCCGATCCCTGGGCCGGGCTCAGCGTATGTCGACGCTTTGCGAGCGGCGAAGGTGCTGGGCCGCGCCGAACGCGAGCAGCAAATCCGCAGAGCGCTCGATGCCGCTGCGCGAACCATCGCGGGGGCACGCTGGCGCGAGGACAAGGCGCTGCTCGATACCGTCGTGAATCTCACGGAATTTCCATCGGCGATTCTCGGCAGTTTTGATCCGCAGTTTCTTGCCTTGCCTGAAGAAGTGCTGGTCACGGTGATGCGGGATCACCAGAAGTATTTTGCGATCGAAGACGCCGAAGGCAAGCTGCTGCCGCACTTTCTTGCCGTATTGAATACTGACGGCGATCCCCAGGGGCTGATCCGCCATGGCAACGAGCGCGTGCTGCGGGCGCGCTTCAATGACGCGAGATTCTTCTGGGAGACCGACCAGAAGAAATCCCTGCTGGACCGCCTGGAGTCCCTGCGTCACGTGACGTTTCAGAAGGATCTCGGAAGCTATTACGACAAGACGCTCCGGGTGCAGCGGCTGTGCAGTTGGGTGAATGAGATTCTGAAACAGAACGGCATCGCAGTGCGGCCGGGTGTCGTTCACAAGGCAGTCTGCCTGGCCAAAACCGATTTGACTACGGAACTGGTCAAGGAATTCACAGAACTTCAGGGCATTGTCGGCGGCCTGTACGCCCGCGTACAACAACTCGATCCTGGGTTGCCCAAGGCGACGCGAATGGCCATCGCGGATGCGATTTACGATCAATATAAGCCGGAATCGACGGACGACGATATCCCGCGCTCGGTTGAAGGCGCCGTGCTCTCCATCGGCGACAAGGCGGATACGATCGCCGGAATGTTTGCCCTGGGATTGGTCCCGAGCGGGTCAAAGGACCCATTTGCGCTGCGGCGGCAAGCCAACGCCATCGTGAAGATCATCGCCGAAAAGGCGCTGCCTCTGCCTCTGGGCGATCTGGTGCGGGATGCCCGCTCCGGCTACAACGGCTCGGCGGCAGAGCCGAAATTCGTAGCCACAGACCAGTTTGCTCGATCAACCCGCGCCTTCTTCTGCGAGCGGTTGGAGTTCTATCTGCGCGACGTCCGCGGATATGCGCATGACGTCGTGCGAGCCGTGCTGGCCACCGATGCCGACGACGTCGTGGATGCTCTTGCCCGCGCTGATGCGGTGAAGCGGGTCCTGCATATGACGGAATTTCAGGCGATTGGCGCGGCCTGCAAGCGCATCCGGAACATTCTGCGGCAAGCACAGGAAAAGGGCATCCAGCCCGCTCCGGCATTCGAATCCCTGCCCGACTCGGCTCCCGAAGAGATGAATCTGACGGCATATATGCAGCAGACCGTTCCCCGCGTCGAAGCGCATCGCACGAAGAGAGAATACTTCGACGCGCTGATGTTGCTTTCCACCGCGCGTGAACCGGTGGATGCATTCTTCGAAAAAGTCATGGTGATGGTCGAAGACGAGCGCGTCCGCGGCAACCGGCTGGCTTTGCTGCAAACGTTATTGAAAGAGTTTTCGACGATCGCAGATTTTTCTGAGATCGTGACGGAAGGGAAGGCGTAGGAATTTCGAATTGAGCTTGGAGAACAGAGCATCGTGGGAACCCCTTCGAGAGCCGGTAGGCGTGCAGGCTGGAAGCGATCCCGCGACTCCGCGACGGATTGGCTTTGCGCGTCCGTCACTCCGCTCAGAATGACATTTGTATAAATTTGAACTGGAGACAAAAAGGACTCATATGGCGACAATGACTCTCCCCGAAACCGAAGTGAAGGAAACAAAGAAGTCTTCAACCAAATACGTGTTCTTCTTCGGCGGCGGCAAAGCCGATGGCAACGGCAAGATGAAAGACGTTCTCGGCGGGAAAGGCGCCGGCCTGGCAGAGATGACCAACGCGGGGTTGCCTGTGCCTCCGGGATTCACCATTCAGACGGAGGCCTGCCGCGAGTATATGCGCGGGGCGCTCTCGAAAGACGTCGACACGCAGATGGAGGAAGCTCTGGCCAAGCTGGAAGCCCTGCAGGGGCAAAAGCTCGGGGCAGGGGAGAATCCGCTGCTGGTGAGCGTGCGCTCGGGAGCAAAATTTTCCATGCCCGGCATGATGGATACGATCCTCAACCTCGGCCTCAACGACAAGAGCGTCGAAGCGCTGGCTAAGCTCAGCAATAACCCGCGCTTCGCGGCCGATTCATATCGCCGGCTGATCCAGATGTTCGGCAACGTCGTACTGGATATCGAAAAGGCGGCATTCGACGAAGTTTTCGACGCAAAAAAGAAACAGAAGAAGGCGAAGCTCGACACCGATCTGGATGCCAAAGCGCTGCAGGAAGTGATCGCCGAGTACAAGAAAGTCGTGAAAAAGCACGCCAAGCGCGACTTCCCGCAGGATCCGCGGGAGCAGCTGGTGATGGCCCGCGATGCCGTGTTTCGTTCCTGGCAGAATGACCGCGCCAAACACTACCGCCGCATCAACAATATCGACGACATGCTGGGGACGGCCGTGAACGTTCAGGCCATGGTCTTCGGCAACCTGGGCGAGACCAGCGGCACGGGCGTGGGCTTCACCCGGAATCCGGCGACGGGCACGAAAGAGTTCTATGGCGAATTCCTGATGAATGCGCAAGGCGAAGACGTGGTGGCCGGCATTCGCACGCCGGTGCACATCTCCGAACTCGAAAAGATCATGCCCGATGTGTACAACCAGCTGCACGACATCACCACGCGGCTGGAGAAACATTACAAAGACATGCAGGACTTCGAGTTCACGATTCAGGATGGCAAGCTTTACATGCTGCAGACGCGCAACGGAAAGCGCACCGGTCTGGCCGCCGTGCGGGTTGCGTTGCAGATGGTCGACGAAGGCCTGATCACAAAAGACGAAGCCATTTTCCGCGTCGAGCCGAATCAGCTATATGACTTCCTGGTGCCAAGACTGGATGAGAAGAGCAGCAAGATCGAAGTCCTTTCCAATAAAGGTTTACCCGCTTCTCCGGGCGCTGCTGTTGGACAGATCGTTTTCACCGCCGACGCAGCCGTCGCCGCGGTGCAGAAAGACAACAAGGCGCAGGTTATTCTCGTGCGCGCCGAAACGACACCGGAAGATATTCACGGCATGGAAGTCGCCAAAGGAATTCTCACCTCTCGCGGCGGCATGACCAGCCACGCCGCGGTCGTCACCCGCGGCATGGGCAAATGCTGCGTAGCCGGGGCGGGCGATGTGGATGTCAGAGAAAAAACTCGCGAGATGAAGGTCAAGGGCCAGACGTTCAAAGAGGGCGACTGGATCTCGCTCGATGGCACCACCGGCCGCGTGATCAAGGGTAAGCTGAATACGCTGGCCGCTGCACCGGATGATCCCGAGATGCTGAAGTTCATGCAGTGGGCCGAACCGCACCGCACGATGAAAGTCCGCGCCAATGCCGATATTCCGCGAGACGCGATTCAGGCGCGTGCCTTTGGAGCGGAGGGCATCGGCCTGTGCCGCACCGAGCACATGTTCTTCGGCGAAAAGAAAATTGGACACATGCGCGCCATGATTCTTGCCGACAACGAGAAAGATCGCCGCGCCGCGCTGAAGAAGTTGCTGCCTTTGCAGCGCGAAGACTTTGCCGGCGTATTCAAGGCGATGGATGGCCTTCCGGTGACGATCCGCACGCTCGATCCGCCGCTGCATGAATTTTTGCCGCGGCGCGAAGAGCTGATGGTCGACATCGCATTGCTCTCGCGATACAGCACGAAGCAGAAGAAAGAACTCGTGGTGAAGTACAAGGATTACGGGATCAAGGGCATCGGTGATCTGACGAAGGGCCTGCCTCCGCTCTTGGCGCGGGTTGAACAATTGCACGAGTTCAATCCCATGCTGGGACATCGCGGCTGCCGGCTGGGCATCACGTATCCCGAGATTACCGAGATGCAGGCGCGGGCGATTTTCGAGGCCGCGGTGGATTGCACGAAGAAGGGAATCAAGGTGCATCCCGAAGTCATGATTCCGCTGGTCGCGACGCTGAAGGAGATGGCGAACCAGGGAGCGATCGTGCGGCGGGTGGCCGAGGAAGTCTTCAAAGAAAAGGGAATGAAGATCGACTACATGGTCGGCACGATGATTGAATTGCCGCGCGCGGCGCTGGTTGCGGACGAGATCGCGAAAGAAGCCGAGTTCTTTTCATTCGGAACAAACGATCTCACGCAGACTACGTTCGGCTTCTCGCGCGACGATGTGAACAAAGTGCTGCCCACGTATCTGGCGGAAGGCATCCTCAAGCAGGACCCATTTGCCGCGCTTGACCAGGAGGGAGTCGGGCAACTGGTCAAGCTGGCGACCGAGCGCGGGCGGAAGACGCGTTCGAAGCTGAAGGTCGGCATCTGCGGCGAGCACGGCGGAGAGCCGTCATCGGTCGAGTTCTGCTATCGCACCGGCTTGAACTACGTTTCCTGCTCGCCATTCCGCGTGCTCACCGCCAGGCTGGCGGCGGCACAGGCTGCGGCCGCGGAAGCGTTGAAAGTTGAGGGCGGCAGGACAAAGTAGTTTCCATCGCATCCACGAGAACGGCTCGGAGTCGGACCCGAGCCGTCTTTTTATGCCTGCAATCTGGCCATTTATTAGCCCTTCGACATGGGCCCGTTTTGCGCGACCATCGGTTCGATGTGGCGAGCTTCTTTCAGATGGCTTTCCAGAGTTGGCAAAGTCTCTGACGCGAAGTTTTTCACTGCCGAATCTTTTCCGTCCGCGCTTTCATGCTTGAACTCCGAAATGTCCTTGGTGTGATCCAACACCATATTCTGCATGTAGGTCTTGTCGAACTGCTCGCCCGACAATCCCGAGAGCTTTTCCTTCAGGGCTTCGTCTTTTGAGCTCAGACTGACGGGCAGTGCGATCCCCGTTTGGGCCGCTACCTGCTTCAATTGAGCATCCGCTTGTGTATGATCGTGAACCATCCTCTCGGCGAACTGTTTTACTTCTGGGTTACTGGCTTTTTGTTCGGCGAGTTTTCCCAGTTCCACTTCGGCCCTGCCGCCCTGTGCGGCTTCCATCGCAAATCGTTTGTCCGTTGGCGATAGGTTTGAGGACGCAGAGGCGCCGCTCATTTGGCTGTGACTCATCGGAGCGCTGCTGGCCGGGGTGCTAGAGGACTGCGCCGCTGCAAAACCGCACAATCCTGCCAGCGCAAAACCTAACATCCATGCATTCCACTTGCGCGTGATTCCCATGCTCTTACCCTCCAAAATCAAATCTGAAGTTTCGATGCCAAGGGGGAGCAGGGGTTGGCGCGGGCGGGGGATGTCCTCTGAATAAAGCGAATGCGGGCGCAGGAGCGCCCTTCATCCATACGGGAAATCCCGGAGGCTCTAGTGTACTCGCTGTAGGCGGGCGATCAGTTTCTGCGCCAGATTCTCTTCCGATTCGGACCACAACAGCCGTGCGCTGGCGCGCGTGTTCTTCTCGGCTTTCACCGTGAACTCGACGAGTTTGCCCACGTTCTCCCGGACCTTGAGCTGCGTCTCGTCATTCAGTTCGATGTTTTCCTGAAGGAATGGCGCGTCTAGTCCGAAGTCAATCTCGATGTTGCCGGATTGCTCAAACGCTCGCTCATCAAACTCTTCGCCCTGCACGACGAACTTCACCAGGCTTGGCAAGCGTTGCCACTGCCCGGCCGTCTGATCGGGAGCCCACAGGTCCCAATAAGCCTGAAAAACGTAGGCATAGTCGTCGTGAATCAAGTCGGCGGCAATAGTCAAGGCTTCGGCGGGTTCAATGCCAATAGAAAAACGACGCTCGAGCACGCTGGGCTCGTTCCACGAGACCGGTTGCACAGAGACATGCGTGATGCCGGGACGTTCCGTGGAGAAGGGGAACTGCTGCAGCAAGGAGAGGGCGTAGGGCAACATGGCCGGCCCATTGAAGTCGGGGAACCAGAGGCTGAGATAGAGAGGGTCGGGCATAGTTCGCGAGTGCTAGTTGCTCCTGTATTGTACGGTGCGGGCGGGATCACGATAAGACCGTGCGCGCGATTACTTTGGCAGAATGAGATGATTGGGATCAGGCGGATCGGGACAAGGGTTGTTTCCAAACTGCCGGGCAGACTGTATAATCGCGGTTTGTAGCATCCTTCCTCACAATCGTCCCCGTCGTCTAGCCCGGCCTAGGACATCGCCCTTTCACGGCGGTAACACGGGTTCAAATCCCGTCGGGGACGCCAAGATTCCAAAGATCATGGGAGCGATCGATCGCCAAGCGCCTTGAGTATGATCTCTACTACCTGCGCAACTGGAGCCTGACCTTCGACCTGCAGATCGTGACCATGACCCTTTTACGGATCTTCAACAGCAAGAACGCTTATTGAGCTCTCCGGGGCGCATTTCCGGACCAGGGCCGCCAAGTCGCTTTACGAACGCTTCCTCGGCTGATTCGCGGCCCAAATATCGCGAAATGTCCGATTATGTCCTCTTATATCCGGTTGTTTCTGTTGTCCTTACGCGCTATCCGGGCTAACTATACCTCGGCTTGAGAGGCCCTGGATTACAGGTCCTGGGGGTCCGCGTGGGGGCGGACCCTTTTCGCAACATTACCCTCTCATCGTTCAAGGAGCTCTTATGCGGCTGGTTCGAAGCCACCCGGCAGTACGCGCCGTTGTGGTCTTGGGACTGACTCTGGTTGTGCTGGCCCTGGGTGCAATTGTTCTGCCGCCCAGAGGCAGCCGTGCCATGCCGCGGAATTCGAGCGCTCCGCAGAGCTGGCGTCGTTAGCAACTGGTGAACTTCGCGATCTGGGAAACAGCAATCCGCTATTGGGAGGAAGGCGACATGAGACACCGTGGAAGTGTGATTCTATTGACTGCCATTGCCCTGATTGCCTTGGGCATGCCCATGGCTGCCGCCCAGGAGACCGTTCTCTACAGCTTTGTCTACGGCACGTCCGACGGGTTGAACCCAAATTCCAATCTGATTCCAGACGGCAAGGGCAACTTCTACGGTACGACTGAATACGGAGGGTCGGTTGGCTCTCCGTACAACTTTGATGGCACCGTTTTCGAATTGTCGCCAAAATCTGGAGGTGGTTGGACGGAAACAGTCCTTTACAGCTTCGGCGTGGTGAGCGGCGACGGGATCCAGCCGGTTGCCGGGCTGGTTTTCGATTCCGCCGGCAATCTCTATGGCACAACCCTCTCTGGCGGCGCCCACAATGAAGGAACGGTATTCGAATTGTCGCCGCAGTCGGGCGGGGGATGGACGGAGAAGATCCTGTACAGCTTTGGCGCCACGGCTACAGATGCAAACAGCCCGAGGCGCGGAACGCTGGTTTTCGATGCGAAGGGAAACCTGTACGGCACTACCAACCAGGGCGGCACAAACGGCGCATCGCCCGGGGACGGAGCCGTCTTCGAGTTGTCGCCCGGAACCGGCGGCGTCTGGACGGAGAAGGTCATCTACAGCTTCGGGGCGAACACAACGGACGGACTGAATCCCCGATCCGGAGTCGTCTTCGACGCAGCCGGTCATCTCTACGGCACAACGTATGCCGGTGGACCTTATAGCTGCGGAACGAGCACCTGTGGCACTGTCTATGAGCTAACCCCGGGAAGCGGAAGTACTTGGACGGAAAAAATCCTTCACAACTTCAACCTCAACGATGTTGACGGAGCGAATCCCGTCGGAGGCGTGATCTTCGATGGGCAAGGCAACCTCTACGGCACGACCTACTATGGCGGCAATTACGGCAATGGCAACCACCTTGGCGCGGTCTACGAGTTGTCTCCCACAGTCGAAGGAACCTGGACCGAGGAAGTGCTTTACAGCTTCACCGGCACAAACGGCGACGGCGCTTCGCCGACCAGCGATTTGATTTTTGACCAGGCCGGGAATCTCTATGGAACGACCGAATTCGGCGGCGCCGCGATTTCGAGCGAGGGTACGGTCTTCAAGCTGACGCGAGGATCCAGTGGCTGGAACGAATCGATCCTTTATGCTTTTTCCGGCGCCTTGAGCGACGGGCATAATCCGGTGGCGGCGGTGAACTTCGATGCCGCCGGCAACCTGTACGGCACCACCTCCGCCGGAGGCACGAACAGCGCGGGACAGTATGGGACGATCTTCCAGCTGGCGTCGATCGTCACGGCGGCACCGCAGTTCTCTCCGCCCGGCGGAGCTTACAGCTCGTCACAAAACGTGAGCCTGAGCGACAGCACCGCCAATGCGACGATTTACTACAAGATTAACGGCAGCAGTTCGCCGGTGCAGTATACCGAGGCGATCAAAGTTTCCAGTTCTGAGACGATCACAGCCTACGCGATTTCTCCTTCGCTGCCGCAGTCGCAGCCCTCCGTTGCCAATTACCAGATCGGCGGTACTGCGGCGACGCCCTGGTTTTCTCCGGCGGCCGGTACCTATTCGGCAGCACAGCTCGTGACCATCAACGACGCCGCTCCGGGCGCAACCATCTACTACACGACAAACGGAACCACTCCTACGACCTCGTCCACCAAGTACACTAGCCCGATCTCGGTCACGACCACCGAAACCATCGAAGCCCTTGCCGTAGCCTCCGGCTATTCCAACAGCGCCGTGGCTTCGGCGAAATACACCATCACCCCGGTTGTTCCTCCTGCCGAGAAGGTTCTTTACAATTTCAGCGCCACTAGTGATGACGGCGGGGTGCCACTCGATAATCTCGTCGCCGACGGCAGCGGGAATCTCTACGGCACTACCAAGTTCGGCGGCCCGAACGAAGTTACCTATGCCGGCAACCAGGTCAGCGCCGGAACAGCATTCGAACTGGTTAAATCCGGAAGCACTTACACCGAAAAGATCATTTACAACTTCGGGGCCAGCACGTCCGACGGTGCGTTGCCCATCGCGAACATGGTATTCGACTCCAAGGGCAATCTGTATGGCACAACTTTCGCCGGCGGCGCCTATGGACTGGGCACCGTCTTCGAATTGTCCTTGTCCGGAGGGAACTGGACCGAAAAGATCATCTACAGCTTCGGAGTTTCGCTCGCCGACGGGAAAATCCCGGAAGCCGGCGTGATCTTCGACAGCAAGGGAAATCTCTACGGAACGACCAGCGTTGGCGGTACCAGCGATACTACCTACGGCGGCGGCTACGGCACCGTTTTCGAGCTCTCGCCCTCCGGCAGCACCTGGACTGAAACCGTGCTCTGGAATTTCAGCTATCTCAGCCAGACGGATGGCTATTTCCCAGAGTCGAATCTGGTCTTCGACTCCAGCGGCAATCTCTATGGTACGACCGCTGATGGCGGGACGGGACAAGATCTGGAAGGCGGAGGCACCATCTTCGAACTCGTGCCACAGGGCGGCGGCGGCTGGACGGAAAAAGTTCTGTACAACTTCGGTGGCGGAGGTCCGCAAGGGTATCTCATCACCGGAGGCGTCGTTCTCGATTCGGCGGGAAACATCTACGGCGTAGCCCACTCCGGCGGCAACGGCTACGGGCTGGATGGCACGCTGTTTGAGCTGTCGCCTGCGGGAGGCAGCGCGTGGACGTTCCAGGTTCTCCATAGCTTTGGAGCCTACGAGACCGACGGCATCAACCCAAACGCCAGCCTGATCTTCGACAGCGCTGGTGATCTCTACGGCACGACCTACGCTGGCGGCGCCTACGGCTACGGCACGGTCTTCGAGATGACTCCGCAAACCGGTGGCGGCTGGATCGAGAGCGTCGTGCACAGCTTCGATCTCGTGAGCACCGACGGCGCCAACCCCTCCGCGTCGTTGATCCTCGACGGCAGCGGCAACCTTTACGGCACCGCCGCCTATGGCGGATCGCACGGGAACGGGAACAATGGCCAAATCGGCGGCACGGTTTTTGAAATCGTCAACTCCACCACGACAAACTACAAGCTGACGGTCACAGCCGCCGGTACCGGCAGCGGCTCGGTGAGCAGTTCGCCCTCGGGCATCGCTTGTCCGGGCACCTGCAGCGCGAGCTTCGCCAGTGGCACGGTTGTCACGCTGACCGAAGCCGCAAATTCCGGATCCACCTTTGCCGGATGGGGCGGAGCCTGTAGCGGCACCGGATCATGCAAGGTCACGATGAGCACCGCCGAAAGCGTGACCGCAACCTTCAACTCGAGCAGCGCTCCAGCTGTGAAACTCTCTGCCACCAGCCTGAATTTCGGCTCGATCGGCGAGAACGAAACCACGCCCGCGAAGGTCGTAACTCTGACCAACACCGGCACAGCGGCTCTCAGCATCAGTTCGATTGCGATTACCGGCACGAACACTGCTGACTTCGGGCAAACCAACACTTGCGGCAGTTCGGTCGCGGCAAACGCGAGTTGCACGATCAGCGTGACCTTCACGCCCAAAACCACCGGCGCTCTCACGGCGGCGGTCAGCGTCACCGACAATGCATCGGGCAGCCCGCAGACGATCGCGCTCAGCGGAACGGGGACAACGGCAAAACTCTCGCCGCTGTCGCTCTCATTCGGGTCGATTGGCGAGAATGAGACCACTCCCGCCAAGACCGTCACGCTCACCAACCTGGGCACGACCGCGATGACGATCAGTTCCATCTCCATCACCGGAACTAACGCCGCGGATTATGCCGAAACCAATACCTGCGGCACGTCGCTGGCGGCCTCGGCGAGCTGCACCATCAGCGTGACCTTTACTCCCAACGTGATCGGAGTATTGTCGTCAGCGTCGCTCAGTGTTTCCGATAACGCGACCGGCAGTCCGCAGAAAGTCTCTCTCAGCGGAACCGGCACGACGGCGAAGCTCTCGCCGCTGTCGCTCTCATTCGGGTCGATTGGCGAGAATGAGACCACCCCCGCCAAGACCGTCACGCTCACCAACCTGGGCACGACCGCGATGACGATCAGTTCCATCTCCATCACCGGAACTAACGCCGCGGACTATGCCGAAACCAATACCTGCGGCACGTCGCTGGCGGCCTCGGCGAGCTGCACCATCAGCGTGACCTTTACTCCGAAAACTGCAGGCGTACTCTCGTCGACGTCACTGAGCGTCTCCGATAACGCGACCGGCAGTCCGCAGAAAGTCTCTCTCAGCGGAACCGGCACGACGGCGAAGCTCTCGCCGCTGTCGCTCTCATTCGGGTCGATTGGCGAGAATGAGACCACCCCCGCCAAGACCG